>Ga0326727_10000017_pt1 | contig 803394 bp, 723 predicted proteins | sample MB2enrmetagenome_FD_207643 | JGI IMG/M metagenome (GOLD analysis project Ga0326727, IMG submission 207643) | Lab enriched peat soil microbial communities from McLean, Ithaca, NY, United States - MB29MY | ecosystem: Environmental > Terrestrial > Soil > Wetlands > Peat | place: USA: New York...
GAAGGACTCGAGCTTGACCAGGACCGTGCCGGCGATCCCCTTGTTGAGGCGCGGAACCTTGACCAGCGGCGTGTTGCCGACCGTGTCGGCCAGATTTTCATAGATGCGTGCCATTCGTGCTCCATCGGACGCCGGGCACGTGCGGCCCGGCAATAAAGAAAGAACCCTCGGGCCGGTTCGGCAGAGGGTTCGCGCGGCGGTAACTGTCTAAGGGCTACAGATTATGCGCGTGCGGTCCTCCCCCGAACGAACGGGGACGTACAACAGCACAAACAGATCTGAAGCGGCCGGGACATGCGCTTGAAGGCTAGCACCGGATCGTGGGCCTTGTCAAGGCGGAAAAGCAAATGATCGCTTGATTGTATTGTCTACCACGACGTGTTGCCGCGGGAGTTTCCGGTATTTCACAACACGCATTACCCATGATGAACCTTTTCGTTCCTCGCCTTTCGCCTCGAACGCGGCGGGACGAGAATGAGAACGATCTCGACTTTCGCGTAAAGGTTCATCACCAAAATTAGGTAAGCTCAACTTTGGGTTAACGAAATTTTGGTGTTCAGCATGATGGCCGCGAACGTGAAATCTTTCAAGGGCGCAGTGCGGTTCGCCATGTTTTGAACACGCGTCGGGCGGGTATCGAAGGACCGAAGGCACGCTTCGTACGATGGCCTCGTCGGTGACGGTGCTTCCGAACCCGAGGCTTGGCGGGCTTTTATAGACTACGTCGACATCTGTCGCATCGACGCAGCAGAACATCAGACGCAGAGAAGAACGAGCGGTGACGGAGCGGGAATCGGAAACGGGTACGCGCGGCAACCAGCGGTTGCAGCCGCATTTGGCGTTTCAATCGGTATGTAACTTACTTTCTACATTCGTGACAAGGAGTGAATGTGAGCACGCAGGACAGCGCCGCCAACTACGTTGAGCTTACCGGTCAGGCCTATCTCCTGGTCGTCGACGCCTTTGCCGCCGTCAACCGGAGCAGGCTCGGCTATTGGAAGTCGGTCTGGGAAATCGCCTCCAAGCCGTACGCCTCGACGGCGATCGACTCGACCGTGCGGGAGAACTTCGACCGCGCCGGCCAGCTCGCGGACCTCACGGTCGCAGAGCTCCGGGCGCGCGGGCAGATCTCAGCCGACTTCTCAGAAAAGTTCCTCAGCCAGATCGGGAAGCTGCAGGATTCGGCCCTCGAAACGTTCCGCGCTTCTTTGAAGACGTACGCTTCGGCGATGAACCAGCTCAAAGACGCGACTACGGAGTTGTCGGGAAACGGCGTCAAGCCGCGGGAGAAGCCCGCGACTCTGGCGCCGGTCTCCAACTAAACGGGCAAGCGGTCGTCAACGTAGCGCAGAATCGCTTCGACGGCCTCGTCCACGCTGAGGGACGTGGTGTCGACGCATAGGTCGGGCTCGAGGGGCTCTTCGTAATCGCCGTTCACTCCGGTGAAGCCGTCGAGTTCCCCGGCCCGCGCTTTGCGATAGTGTCCCTTTGGGTCGCGCCGTTCGCAGACTTCGGGATCGGCCTTGATGTAAATCTCGTGAAAGGCGCCGCCGGCGGCACGACGAGCGAGGGCACGGTCGGCTCGATAGGGCGAGATGAAGGCGGCGATGGCGATCGTGCCGGCGTCGGCGAAGAGTGCTGCGACCTCGCCGACGCGGCGAACGTTCTCGTGCCGGTCCTCCGCTGCGAAGCCGAGATCGCTGCACAAACCGCCCCGGATGTTGTCGCCGTCGAGGACGTAGGCGTTGTAGCCGAGTTCGAACAGGCGCCGCTCGACCTGCATCGCGAGCGTGGACTTGCCGGCGGCCGGCAAGCCGGTGAACCACAGGACGGCGCCGCGATGGCGATTGCGGCGTGCGCGAGCTTCCGTGCCGATCAGGTGTCCGACGGGAACGACGTCGGCGGCCCGGGCCTGCGCCGCCCCGCCGAGCGCGGCCAGCACCGTGCCGCCGGCAACGATGTCGATCCCGTCGAGCAGGATGAAACGCGCCAGCCCGCGATGGCGGCTAACGGTGTCGAGGGCCAGCACCTCGGGGCTCGTGAAGATCGCTTCGGCGACGTCGTTCGTGCTCGCGCGCTGCTTTTCGTCGGCCCGGTCCAGCGACTCGAGCTCGATGACGCGTTCGAACGCGGTGACGTTGACTTGCGCCGAGCGCGTTCCCAAATGCAGGCGAAAGGCGTCGCCGACGGCGAGCGGACGTTGGCCCAGCCACAGGAGCCGCGCTCGAAACGCCGTCGCCAGGGCGGGCGGGTGCAGCGCGTCGCTCACGACGTCGCCGCGGTCGACGAAGAGGGGCGCGTCGAGCGTGAAGCCGACGGACTCGCCGGCCCGCGCCGTCACCCTGCCGTTCGGCGGCCACGCTTCGAGCGAGGCGATCCGGGCGCTGCGCCGCGAGGGGGAGAGCACGACCTGCTGCCCGACCGCGATGGAACCGGACTCGATCCGGCCGACGACGAAGCGCTGCAGGTCGCGGCGCACGACGCCCTGCACGGCGAGGCGAAGTTCCTCGCCGTCGCTGCGGCCTGCGGCGGCGGGCAGCGCGAGCAGCGCGTCGAGGACGGTCGGACCGTCGTACCAAGGCATGCTCGGTGCCGGCCCGGCGACGTTCTCACCGTCGCGGGCGCAGGTCGGAACGAAGGCCGCGGGCGTAATTCCAACCCGTTCCAGCAGGCCGGTCAGCTCCGCGCGGATCGCGGTGTAGCGTGCCGCGGCGTATTCGACCCGGTCCATCTTATTGATTGCGACCACGACCCGCTCGACGCCGATCAGCTCGAGCAGGAGCGAATGGCGGCGCGTCTGTTCGCTGACGCCGTCGTGCGCGTCGACGAGCAGCAAGGCCGCGTCGGCGTCGGACGCGCCGGTGACCATGTTGCGCAAGAATTCCTTGTGGCCCGGCGCGTCGATCAGCACGATCTCGCGGCCCGGCAGGCGCATCCAGATACGCGTGGTGTCGATCGTGACCGCCTGATCCCGCTCGCTCTGCAGCGCGTCGAGGACGAACGACCACTCGAACGCGGCCCCGCGGCGTTCGCTCACGCGTTGCAGTTCGGCGACCTTGCCTTCGGGCAGATTGCCCGTGTCGTGAAGGAGCCGTCCGATCAACGTCGATTTGCCGTGGTCGACGTGGCCGACCGCGACGACGCGGAGCTGCGGCGCCAGCTCGAGCTCGAGGGCCATCACATGTACCCGCTCGTGCGGAGCCGTTCGAACGCGTCTTCGGTCTCGTGGTCCATCACGCGCCCGGCGCGCTCGGGCTGGCGCGTCGTCTCGAGCTCGGCGATGATCGCCTCGATCGTGGCCGCGTCGGACTCGATCGGCACCGTGATGTTGTATTCGCCGAGCGACCGGTAGCGTTTGCCGTCGCGCGCCAGATAGAGCGGAACGATGGGGATCTGCTCGCGCTCGGTGTAACGCCAGATGTCGACCTCCGCCCAGTGCAGCAAGGGATGGATGCGCAGATGGTGGCCGTCGGGGACGTCGGTGTGATAGACGTCCCAAAGCTCGGGCGGCTGGTGTTTGACGTCCCAGGCGCCGTCCGGCAGACGCGGCGAGAAGACGCGCTCCTTGGCACGCGTGGCCTGCTCGTCGCGGCGGATCCCCACGATCACGCCGCGATAGCGCTCGCGCGCGATCAGCTCGCGCAAACCGGCCGTCTTGCGGGCTGCCGCCCGCGTCGCCGGCGGCAGAGTCGGGTCGATCGACGACTCCGGCGGACAGAGCTCGTTACGGAAATCGAGGCCCCAAGCCTGCGCGATCTCGTCGCGAAACTGATAGACTTCGGGCAGCTCCATTTCGGTATCGAGCAGCACGACCGGGAAGGGGACGGTCCCGAAGAACGCTTTGCGTGCGAGCCAGAGCAAGGCCGTCGAGTCTTTTCCCATCGACCACAGCATGCACAGCGGCGCGACGCGGAAGTAGGCCTCGCGCAGGATCGCAATCGAGCGCGCCTCGAGTTCGTCAAGAAGATTCATGCGAAGACCATTCTTGGGCGAGGTCGAGGAGGCGACTATACGCATCCTCTGCGGTTTGGACCTGCAAATAGATATTGACGGCCCTCGCTCCCGCGTGCTATAAACGACGGCATGCAGTGTCAGGGATGTTGCGGTTCGTTCTGTTGCGGCGATTCCAGGGGATCGGCGTAGTCGGGTCGCGCGCTTAGGACGCTGGTAGTCTTTCGCGAAGCCCCTCGCCGATCTCGGCGGGGGGCTTTTGTGTGCTCTCCCATCTCACCGGAGGCGACTCGGTTTCTTCAATGCCAACGCTCATCACGCCGGAAGCGCGCGCGCAGCGCGTGCTCGATTGGGCGGTCGCGCTGTACTGCGGCCGGCTCGCCTTGGCGTGCTCGTTCGGAAGTCCCGCGGGATTGGTTCTGATCGATCTGCTCGCACGCTCAGGTCGGCGAGTTCCCGTCTATTTCTTGGACACGGGGCTGCTGTTCGCGGAGACGTACGCGCTGATCGACCGCGTTCGCGAGCGCTACGGCATCGAGGTCGAGGCCGTCCACGCGGAGCTCGACGTCGCGGGACAAGCCGAGCGCTGCGGAGCCGAGCTGTGGGCGCGCGATCCGGATGCGTGCTGCAACCTGCGCAAGGTCGTGCCCCAGCGCGCCTTCCTGACGCGCTTCGAGGCTTGGATCACCGGGATCCGCCGGGACCAGTCGGCGACCCGGGCGGAAACGAAATTCGTCGATTGGGACGGCGCCGCGAGCGGCCTGGCCAAACTCTGCCCGCTGGCCGACTGGAGCGAAGCGGACGTTTGGGCGTACGTCCTCGAGCACGGCGTTCCGTATAACCCGCTGCTCGACACAGGCTACCGGAGCATCGGCTGCGTGCCTTGCACGCGCCGGGTCCAAGCCGGCGAAGGCCCTCGCGCCGGGCGCTGGCCCGGCTTCGCGAAGACCGAGTGCGGCCTGCACCTGCCGCTCAACGGGGCGCCGCGATGAGCGTCGTCGTCGAAGGCCTCTCGAAGTCGTTCGGCGGCGTGCGCGCCTTGCGCGACGTCGGATTCAGCGTGGAGCGCGGGACGCTTGCAGCCCTGCTCGGCCCCTCGGGTTGCGGTAAGTCGACGCTGCTGCGCGTCATCGCCGGGTTCGAGACTGCCGAGCGCGGACGCGTACTGCTCGACGGTCGCGAGGTCACCGGCCTTCCGCCGGGCAAGCGCGACGTCGGCTTCGTCTTTCAGAATTACGCGCTCTTCCCGCATCAGACGGTCGCCGAGAACGTCGGCTTCGCGCTCGCCGTGCGCAAGCGCCCGGCGGCCGAAGTCCGCGCGCGGGTCGCCGAGCTGCTCGATCTCGTGCAGCTCGGCGGCTACGAGTCGCGCCGGCCGCACCAGCTCTCCGGCGGGCAGCGCCAGCGCGTCGCGCTGGCACGGGCACTCGCCTCGAGCCCGTCGACGCTGCTGCTCGACGAGCCGTTCGGGGCGCTGGACCAGCAGGTGCGCAAGGACTTGCGCCGCTGGCTGCGGGCGCTGCACGAACGCACCCACGTCACGACGATCCTGGTGACGCACGATGCGGAGGAGGCGATGGAGATCGCCGACCGCATCGTCGTGCTGCGTGACGGCGAAGTGCAGCAGGAGGCGCCGCCGCGGCACGTCTACCTGCAGCCGGCGAATCCGTTCGTGATGGGCTTCCTGGGTGAGGTCAACGCGGTGCGGGGCAGCCGCTCGACGATCTACGTGCGTCCGGCCGACTTTCGCATCGAGAGCCGCCCCTTCGGGGACGCGACCTCGGCGTCGGTGCGGCGCGTGCTCGACGTGGGGGCACGGACGCAGCTCGAGCTGGCCTTGGCCGACGGCCAGCGCGTCGTGGCGGAGCTCGACGCGGCGCGCTCCGTGCGTCTCGTGCCGCAGCTCGGCATGACCGTTTATCTGGAACCAACGAGCTTTCGCGATTTCGATGGAATAGGAGCATGAGGAACAAAACGCTGGCGGCATTTTTCGCCGTCTTTTTCGTCGCCTTGTCGCCGCTTGCGGCGCGAGCCGACACAGCCGATTCGCTGCTCAACGTGTCGTACGATCCGACGCGCGAGTTCTATTCGGCGTATAACGATCTGTTCACGAAATACTGGAAGGCGGAGACGGGGCAGAGCGTCAGCATCAAGCAGTCGCACGGCGGCTCGGGCGCGCAGGCGCGGGCCGTGATCGAAGGCCTCGAAGCCGACGTGGTCACGCTGGCGCTGGCCTACGACATCGATGCGATCGCCGAGAAGGGGAAGCTGCTCTCGCCGGACTGGGCCAAGCGGTTCCCCGACAATGCGAGCCCCTACACCTCGACGATCGTCTTCCTGGTGCGCAAGGGCAACCCCAAGCATCTGCACGACTGGAACGATCTGACGCGTGACGGGGTCGCCGTGATCACGCCGAACCCCAAGACCAGCGGCGGCGCGCGCTGGAATTTCCTGGCCGCGTACAGCTACGGCCTGCGCAGCAACCATCTCGACGACGCCAAGGCGCGCGCCTACGTGACGGCGCTCTACAAGAACGTCCCCGTCCTCGACAGCGGCGCGCGCGGGGCGACGACGACGTTCACCGAGCGCGGCATCGGCGACGTCCTGCTCGCTTGGGAAAACGAGGCGTTCCTCTCGCTGCGCGAGCATCCGGGCAGCTTCGAGATCGTCGTGCCCAAGACGAGCGTGCTGGCCGAGCCGCCGGTCGCGGTCGTGGACGTCAACGCGAAGAAGCACGGCACGGAGAAGCTCGCCGAAGCGTACCTGCGTTATCTCTACTCGCCGGCGGCACAACAACTCGCCTGCGATAACGGCTATCGGCCGCGCTCGATCTCCGCCTACGCGCACTGCAAGACGCACTTTCCGCAGATCGACCTCGTCACGATCGCCTCGTTCGGAGGGTGGCAGACGGCTCAGGCGCGCTTCTTCGCCGACGGCGGCGTCTTCGACCAGATCTATCAGCCCCACTGATGGCGCGCGATTCGATCCCGGGGCGCTCGCTCGCGCTGGGCACGACGGTCACGCTGGTGACGCTGCTCGTGCTCATCCCGCTCGCCGTCGTCGGCTTGACGGCGGGCGGAATGTCCGGCGAGCGTCTGAGCGCGGCGTTGCTCTCGCCGCGGGCGCTGGCGGCTTTCCGGCTCACCTTCGGTGCGTCGCTGGCGGCGGCGGCGCTCGACGTCGTCTTGGGCACGTACGTCGCCTGGATCCTGGTCCACTATCGTTTCGCCGGAAGGCCCTTGCTCGACGCGCTCGTCGACATTCCGCTGGCGCTGCCGACGGCGGTCACCGGGATCGCGCTCGCGACGCTGTATAGCGCGCACGGCTGGGCCGGCAGGGTGCTGGAAGCGCACGGCCTGCACGTCGCCTACACGGCGCTGGGCGTCGGCTTGGCGCTTGCGTTCGTCGGTTTTCCGTTCGTCGTTCGGACGGTGCAGCCCGTGCTGGCGACGCTCCCCGTCGATCTCGACGAGGCTGCCGCCTCGCTCGGGGCCGACCGCTCGACGACGATCGTGCGCGTGACCTTGCCGCTGCTGGTGCCCTCGATGCTGGCGGGCTTCGCGCTGGCGCTCGCGCGCGCGCTCGGCGAGTACGGCTCGGTGATCTTCATCTCGGGGAACATGCCGCTGCGCACCGAGATCGTGCCGCTGCTGATCGTGACCCGGCTCGAGGAGTTCGACTACCAGGGCGCCGCCGCGATTGCGACGGTCCTCTTGCTCGCGTCGTTCGGGCTGCTTTTGGCGATCAACACGCTCCAGCGCCGGCTCACCGTCGCGCGATCGGGAACGTGATCGCCGAAGCCGTCGCTCCGATTTTTCGCGAGGCTGCGCTTCCGGTCGAAGCTGCGCACCGTCCCGCGGTGCGAAGCTCGCGGCGCCCGCGCGGGCTGGAGGGCGCAGCGGTCGCGCTCGCCGTCCTCTGCGTCGCCGGCTTGATCCTGTTGCCGCTCGCGTGCGTGTTCGCCGAAGCGTTCAGCGCCGGCTCGAGCGGGTTTACGGCGGTCTTCAGCGACGAGTACGCGCGCGACGCGATCGTGCTGACATTGCAAATCGCCGCGATCACGGTCGTCGCGAACACGCTTTTCGGGATCCTCGCCGCCTGGACGATCGCCAAGTACCGCTTCCCCGGCAAGGCGCTCTTGCTGAGCGCGATCGACTTGCCGCTCAGCGTCTCGCCGGTCGTCGCCGGGCTCGCGATCCTGTTGACGGTCGGCGTGCACTCGCCGCTGGGAGCGTGGCTGATCGGCCACGGCATGCGCGTCGCGTTCGCCCCGCCGGGCATCGCTCTGGCGACGATCTTCGTCACCTTCCCTTACGTCGCGCGCGAGCTGGCCGCGTTCTTGCAAGAGCAAGGACGCGAGCTCGAAGAGGCGGCGCTCTCGCTCGGCGCCTCGTTGTGGCAGACGCTCTGGCACGTGACCTTGCCGAACGCGCGCTGGGCACTGCTCAATGGGATCCTGCTCTGCAACGCGCGCGCGATGGGCGAGTTCGGCGCGGTCTCCGTCATCTCGGGGCGGATCCGCGGGCTGACCGACACGGTTCCGCTGCATATCGAGATCCTCTACAACGAGGACGCGTTCGCGGCGGCCTTCGCGTTGGCGGCGAGTCTGGCTTGCGTGACGATCGCGCTGACGCTCGGGCGGTCGTGGATCGAGCGCAAGACTGGCGGGCATCCTAGCGTCGAGTAGCGCCGGGCGCAGGCGCCGCCGCCGGGGCGGGCGCAGGTGCGCCGCGGGACCGTTCGCGTTTTCGCATCCATGCGAAAACGCTACTGCTCACTTTTTGCTCTCGCGCCTCCGGAGCTCCGCAAAAAGTTGAAAGCTCCCGCGGCACACCCGCGCCCGCCCCGACGGCTCCCTGGGTGATGCGCGGTTAGGCGGGGACTCCGGCAGGTTCGACTTGCGTGCGTTGGCAGTAGTCGCCGAAGGATTCGTTGGGGTGGCGTTCGCTGCGGAAGTGCTCGAAGAGGGGGCGCAGGACGTCGCTGAGCTCTTCGAGACGCACGTTCGGGCGGTAGAGCGTGTTGAGGCGGGTCGAGGAGGGGTTGCCGCCGAGGTGCAGGTTGTAGCGGCCGAGGCTGGTGCCGACGAGGCCGATCTCGGCGAGATAGGGGCGGGCGCAGCCGTTCGGGCAGCCCGTTACGCGGATGGCGATCCGTTCGTTCTCGAGGTCGAGGGCGCGTAATTCGTGCCGGATGCGCTCGAGGATTTGCGGCAGGGCGCGCTCGGACTCGGCTAGAGCGAGGCCGCAGGTCGGCAGCGCGGGGCAGGCCAGGGCGCTGCGCTCGAGCAGCGAGAGCGCGTGCGGGAGGGGGACGCCGTGGGCGGTCAGGATCGCGTCGATCGCGGTGCGGGCGCTCTCCGGGACGCCGATGAGCAGCAAGTTTTGATCCGGCGTCGCTTGCAAGTCGAGCGTGAAGCGCTCGACGATCGCGCGCAGCGCGGATTTTAAGCGCACGCCGTCGGCGTCGTGGATTCGGCCGCTCGCGATCGGCAGGCCGTAGAACCAGCGGCCGTCGCCTTGGGCGTGCCAGCCTAGGAATTCAGGGACGTGCCAAGCCGGCAGGGGCTGCCAGGCGCCGAGCGTGAAGCCCGCCTCGGCTTCGACGTGCTCGCGCAGCCAGGCCAGGCCGCGGTCGGCGACGAGGTACTTGAGACGGGCGTGGCGGCGGTCTTTGCGGTCGCCCCAGTCGCGCTGCACGACGACGACGGCGCGCACCGCGCTCAGCAGTTGGTGCGGAGCGACGAAGGCGAACTCGTCGGCGAGACGCGGGTAGGTTTGCTTCTTGCCGTGGGTCGCGCCCAAGCCGCCGCCGACCGTCAGGTCGTAGCCGAGCAGGACGCCGTGCTCGCTGAGCACGGGCACGACGCCCAAGTCGTGCGCGTAGATGTCGACGCTGTTGTCGCCGGGCGCGGCGACCACGATTTTGAACTTGCGCGGCAGATAGCTCTTGCCGTAGATCGGGTCGGGCTCGGGCTCGCTGCTGTGAACGACCTCGCCGTCTTGCCAGATCTCGTAATACGCAGAGGTGCGCGGGGTGAGCAGGTCCGCGATCGCCTGGGCTGCCTCGCGCGCGATGCGGTAGGCGGGCGCGGCGAAGGGATGCGGCGGCGACATCACGTTGCGGTTGATGTCGCCGCAGGCGCCGAGCGTCGTGCCGAGGTTCGCCGCGATCTCCGCGACGGTCGCTTTGAGGTCGTGCTTGCGGACTCCGTGCAATTGCAAACCTTGGCGAGTCGTCACCCGGATCGTTCCGTTGCCGTGCGTGTCGGCGAGGCGGTCGATCGCGCGGTAGAGCCGCGCGGGCAAGAAGCCGCCCGGGCTCTTCGTGCGCAGCATGAACGAGTAGGCTTTGCCGCCTCCCTCGCGCGCGGCGCGGCGGGCGTCGCGATCGTCCTGCTGGTAGATGCCGTGAAATTTCAGCAGCTGGACGGACTCGTCGCCGAAGCGGTCGGTGGGCTCGCTCAGTTCCTGGGCGATGCTCCCACGCAGCGCGCGGCTCTCTGCCTTGACGGTTTCGACGTCGATCTTACTCAGGGTCGGATCCTCGTGCAGGGACGGTGAACGGCAAACAAAAGACCCCCGCCGGCTCGGCGAGGGTCACTTCGGGAAGCGTTGACGCATCGTCACGCAACCGTAAGCGGCCTCTCCGGCGGGCGGAGAAGATGTTTGCGGCAGCGACGACAACAGGGTCGGCTCTTCATTGCCGCCATACCTTAACATGCCGCAGCCGGCGCGTCAACGCCGCAAGCGTGCGAGCCCCCGGGGCTGGCACGCTCCACCGAGTGCGGGGTGCGAACGCGGCAGGCAGCGAATGGAACGACGCCGTGGACGAATGGATGAGCGCGAGCCGATGCGGATAGCGATCGGGTCGGACGACCGGGAATCGTTGACCGAAGCACTGCTGGCCGAGCTGGACCGGCGCGGGCTGGAGGTCGAGCGATACGGCGCCATTGCCGACGGATCGACGGCTTGGGCTTCGATCGGGCGTGCGGTCGGCGAGGCGGTCGCCTTCGGGCGCGCCGCCGTCGGGATCGTCTGCTGTTGGACGGGGACGGGTGTCTCGATCGCCGCGAATAAAGTGCCGGGAGTTCGCGCGGCGCTCTGCGGCGACGCCGCAACCGCCGCCGGAGCGCGCAAGTGGAACGACGCGAACGTCCTGGCCTTGAGCCTGCGCGCGACGTCCGTGGCGGTCGGGTTGGAGATTCTCGACGCGTTCCTTTCAACGCCGGTCAGCGGGGACGCCGCCGACCGGGCCGAGATCGAGAAGCTCGAAGGAGTGCTGCGCTAGCATGCGCGCGTACGCGGCCCGGCCGACCTCGCTCGAACTCTGGGACGTAGTGCGCCGCTCCGCCGCTCACGAAGCGGCCGGCGAACCGCTCCTGCGAAAATTCCTCGGCGAGGCGATCCTGCAATACGCGTGCCTGGACGAGGCGCTCGCGGCGCTGCTCGGCTCCAAGCTCGCGGATGCGAACCTCTCGAGCGCAACGCTCGAGGCGCTGGCCCGCGAGGCGACCGTCGCCGATCCCGCGATCGTCGAAGCGGCGTCCCGCGATTTGGTTGCGATCTGCGAGCGCGATCCGGCCTGCTCGAGCGAGCTGACTGCGTTTCTCTATTTCAAGGGCTTCGTTTCGCTGGAAGCCTACCGGGTCAACCATTGGCTCTGGCAGACAGGCCGCCACGCGCTGGCCGAGTATTTGCAGAACCGGCTTGCCGAAAGTCTGGCAGTCGACATTCACCCGGCGGCGCAGCTCGGCTCCGGAATTTTCATCGATCACGCGACGGGCGTCGTGATCGGCGAAACGTCGGTCGTCAGCGACAACGTCTCGATGCTGCAGAACGTCACGCTCGGGGGGACCGGCAAGGAGCACGGCGACCGCCATCCCAAGATCGGACCGGGCGTGCTGATCGGCGCCGGCGCATCGATCTTGGGCAACATCAGAGTCGGTGAAGACGCCAGGATCGGAGCCAACAGCGTCGTGCTCCGCGACGTTCCGGCGTTCACCACGGTCGCCGGCGTCCCAGCCCGCGTCGTGAGCCGCAGGATCGACGCAAGCACCGAAACGTTCGTCGCGCCCGCGATGTCGATGGACCAGCACTTTCCCGACTACCAGATTTAAGGGGCGATCGTCGCCTGGAGCGGAGAACCGCGAGCGGCTTGCCCACCGTAAGCCGCCGGCACCCGTCGATCGCTCATAAGTCTAAGCTGACTCTGAGCTCCTCTCGCGAAATGGGACTTATGATGGGCGCAAGCGGCGCCGGCCGGCAACCGCGGGAGCAAGCAGCATGCCGTTCACACTCGTGCAGTTGGAGACGTTTCGCAAGCTGGCGGAGTTGGGAAATTTCAGCCGGGCCGCCGCGGCGCTGCACGTGACGCAACCGGCCGTGACGCAGCAGGTTCAGGCGCTGCAGGAACACTTCGGCGTCCGCTTAGTCGACATCGTTAAGCGGCGGCCGGTCCTTACCGACGCGGGGCAGTTTCTGGCGGCGCGCTCCGCAACATTGCTCCGGGGAGTCGAGGCGCTCGAGCGCGACATGCGCGAGTTCGCCGCAGTCGAGCGCGGAACGCTGCGCCTGGGCGCGACGCTGACGATCGGAGCGTACGTGCTCCCGCGGCTGCTCGCTGCCTACCGGCGCAAGCACCCTGCGATTTGCGTCGAAGTCGAAGTCGCCAACACTGCGGCGATGACGCAGCTCGTGCGCGGCGGCGCGCTCGGGCTCGCGCTCGTCGAAGGGAAAGTCGACGGCGACGACCTCGAGAGCCTGCCGTTTGCGGACGACGAGCTGGTTCTGGTCGTGCCGGCGGCGGGCCATCGCTTTTCGAGACGCCGCACGGTCGCGCCGCGCGATCTCCTGGATTTGGATTTCGTCAGCCGCGAGCCCGGCTCGGGGACCCGCGATTTCCCGCTCGAAGTTTTGGGCCGCGAAGGCTTCACGCCGCGTATCGTTCTCGAATTGCCGAGCGGCGAGGCCGTCGCGCAGGGCGTCGCAGCCGGCCTCGGCGTCGCCTTCCTTTCGCGCCTCGTCGTCGAAGCGCAGGTCGCGCTCGGGACGTTGCGGATCGTCGGGATCGAGGGTCTGCGGCTGCAGCGCTCGTTCAAGCTAGTGCGCTTGCGGGCTCACACGCCCGCCCCGGCGGCGCGCGCCTTTTCGGCGATCGTACTGGCCGCCACCGCGCCCCCGGGCCGCGACCACGGCCGAGGCGTCGTTGACCGCCGCGCCGGTCGGGTCTCCGAAAGGGGCGAGGGACGAAAGAAATGAGTCAGTGGATGCCGGGGATGAAGCGCTTCACCCGCGCGCGGCTGATGGTGACGTGGCCGGCGTGACCCCAAGCTCACGTGCGGTGCGGCATCGGCGCCGCGGTCGTAGCCTCGACCGTCAGGACGATGTTGACGTTGTAGCCGACGAAGAGCACGCCCGACATGAAGGTATTGTCGGTGATGCCGAAGTCGCGCCGGTCTATGGCCAGCTGTCCCGTGTATCCGACTCGCGATCCCTCGGCGTCGGGCACGATGCCCACGACGTGCATCGGAACGGTCACGGAGCGGGTCACGTTACGCACCGACAGGTCGCCCGTAACGATAAAATCCATCGGGCCTTTCGGGACGATCTTGCGGCTGACGAACGCGATCGTCGGATAGTGCCCGACGTCGAAGTACGTGTCTGCCCGGAGAACCGCGTCGCGCTCGCGATTGTCCGTGTCGAGGTGGGCCGGATCGAGCGTGGCGGCGACCTGCGTCGGGATCGGGTCCCCGGGCGGCGTTACGATCGTCATCTGCCGGATGGGAATGTGTCCCCACACCTTCGAGACGACCATGTGCGCCACGGTGAACTCGGCGCGCGAGTGAATGAGGTCCGGCGCCCAGCTGACCGAGTCGCTCGCTCCCGCGACGGAGGCAGCCTGCGACGAGGCGCACAGCGATAATACAAATGAGATGAAAGCGAATCGTCTCACCGTGGTTTTCTCCTCAAGCTCGGTGTTTCTCGTTCACACGGCCATCGCTTCGCTCCTGTCACGCTCGATCGCATGAATGCCGCGACGGTCGCAGTTGTCTTAATAAGTCATTAACGAAATGCGACGTCAATGCGCAAACACTGTTGGCGCGATGCGTTGAACCTAGCGGACGATGCGGGGTCGCCGCCGCAAAGCGAACGCGCTTGAGCTCGGAAATGGCGCGAAACGCACCATTAGGACCAAAGGCACAATCTGACCCATATACCTGCCGATTGGTGGATGGCGTGTGCTAGCTCGTTCGGCTTAGGCTATAAACTAGCGGCCGGTCGCTCCTTGCCCCATTTCTTTCATGGAGCCATTCGAATCGATATGCTCAGCACGCTTCTTGCTGCCTTGCTTGCCGTTTTCTCCGGTCTCGGTTCCGTCGGCACCGCACTCGGCCTCAACGCGGCCCCGCCGGCGGCGGTCTCATCTGCCGCAGCTACCCCCGACACGTTGAAAGCACATCCCATTTAGAATACCCGCAGGCCCAGGAGGCGAGAGCGACGAGGGACAGTAGTTCGTTCTCGCCTCCTGCTTCGCGGGCGCCGCAACGATAGCCGGGCGTTCGCAGGCGACGCACGCAGTGAACGTCACCTTTCTCCAGCGCGTCGCTCGACGTGTTAGATCGCTTTCTGCACGTTCGGCGACGTTTGGAGATCGGCCGTTTCGCCGGAATAGCGGGCGGCATCGTCTTGCGCAGCCCGGGCGAAGGAGGTCCGGCAGCCGGAGCGCAAACGGCCCGCATGTTACGCCTCGTCGCGACCATGATGGCCACCGTGCTCTTGCTTGGGCTGACCCCGCGCGGGCAAGATTCCGGCGCCGCGGAGAGCGCCACCACGCGAGCGCTCGCGGCGATCGTCCGCAATCGCGCCGCGTTGCGCGCTTTCTTTACGGCGATGCCGAAGGGCGCGGACCTGCACAATCACCTCGACGGCGCGGTCGATGCGGAGCGTTACGTCGATTGGGCCGCGCGCGACGGCCTGTGTTACGATTCATCGTTCGCGCTCTCCCCGCCGCCGTGCCCACCCGGCCGCGTCGTACGTCCGGATGACGCCGCGCTGCGGAAGGAGCTGATCGACGCCTTCACGATGCGCGATTTCGTGCCGAGCAGCGGCGAAAGCGGACACGATCATTTCTTTGAGACCTTCGCAAAGTTCGGCCCCGCGGTTTCGAACCACAGCGGCGACGTTTTGATCGACGCAGCCCGGCATGCGGGCGACGACCGCCTCGACTACGTCGAGTTCATGGTCAGCGTGCACGAGGAACTCCGCAACCTCGCACCGCCCCTTGCAAGCGTGTCGAATAGCGACGACGACGCGCGCATCCTCGCTGCGGTTCGTCCCGGGATTCCGGCGGCCGTCCGGCACGCAAGTTTGCGCTTCGCCGCGATGGATGCGGACCGTGCGAAACTCTGCGCCGAACGTCGTGACGATCTCGCCTGCCGGCCGACGGTTCGCTACATCATCGAAGTGGTCCGAACTCTTCCCTATAAGGAAGTGGTCGCGCAGACGGCCGTGGCTTTTGCGCTCGCGCAGAGCGATCCGGACGTCGTGGGAGTGAACATGGTCGCCCCAGAGGACGATCCGGTCACCCTCGCGACCTATCGGCGGCAGATGGAGCTGATCGCGCACCTGCGCGACCCTGCGCATCCGGTGCACGTGACGCTCCACGCCGGCGAACTGACCGTCGGGCTCGTCCCGCGCGAAGATTTGCGCGACCACATTCGCACGGCCGTCACCATCGCCGGAGCGGAGCGCGTCGGGCATGGCGTCGACATCACTTCAGAAGACGATTCGGCCGAGTTGCTGCGGCGGATGGCGCGCGACCACGTCCTGGTCGAAGTCGCCTTGAGCAGCAACGACCTGATCCTCGGCGTGCGCGGCGACGCGCATCCCTTGCCGCTCTACCTCGCCGCGCACGTCCCCGTGGCGCTCGTCACGGACGACGAGGGAGTCTCGCGGATCGATCTCACCAACGAGTTCGTTCGAGCCGAGGCCGACTACCACCTCAACTACCGCGCCGTCAAGACGATCGTACGCAACAGCCTCGAGTACTCTTTCGCGCAGGGGACGAGCCTGTGGCGGAACCACGACTACGCGCATCCGATCGCCGTCTGCGCTGCCCTTGTGGAACCGGCCGAACCCGCCTGCCGGAAGGAGCTGGAGGCAAGTCTGAAGATGCGCCTCCAGTATCGGCTCGAACGGGAATTGAACGCATTCGAGTCGTCGTACGTGTAGCCGCTCAAGCAGCTTCATGTCGGTGGCGGCCGACGACGGCAAGATCCCCGGCGAACGACGCCGGCGATCACCCAGCTCTTTGCGCTTGCCCCCTGGCCGGGAGCTTCCATCCGGGGCGGATGAAGTGACACGTATAGCCGGCCGGATAGCGTTGCAAGTAGTCCTGATGCTCCGGCTCCGCCTCCCAGAAGTCGCCGGCAGGGGCGACTTCGGTCACGACTTTGCCCGGCCAAAGCCCTGAAGCGTCGACGTCGGCGATGGTGTCCTCGGCGATCCGCTTCTGGTCGTCGTTCGTGTAGAAGATCGCCGACCGGTAGCTGAGCCCCCGATCGTTTCCCTGACGGTTCAGGGTCGTCGGATCGTGGATCTGGAAGAAGAACTCCAGGATTCTGCGATAGCTGATCGTCTCGGGGTCGAAGACGATCTCGACCGCTTCGGCGTGGGTCCCGTGATGGCGATACGTCGCGTTCGGTACGTCGCCGCCGGAGTACCCGACTCGAGTGGATAAGACGCCCGGATAGCGGCGCAGCAGGTCTTGTACGCCCCAAAAGCAGCCGCCGGCGAGGATCGCGCGTTCGGTCGATGCGGTCATCTAGTCAGTCCTCCTCCGCTAGCAACAGTAGCGCCGGGCGGCGCGGTTGCGTTCGCTGGATGCGTCTGCTTGCGCCTGGCTTGCAGGAGGCCGCTCTTGCACCTAGCCGAGCAAGACGGCATGAGAGGGGCGATTCGCCCGTCCTTGTCCGCTCGTCCATTCGTTGATACGATGGTGACGGCCACACGTTATCATGTGGAAGAACGGTGAGCGATGTCCGAGGCAACAATCGATCCGACTCGCGCGTTCCGTCCGCCTGGCATTCCCGAAGCTTCATTTGCGACGAGCGGCGCGACGCACGTGATTCCTTCGGCTGGCGGAAACTTTCGAGACGCCGTCATCAGCCAAGAGCGTTCCGGACTCGTCCCGACGAAGGTGGATCCTTCCAAAGTGGTCGGCGATGCCAAAGCTCCGCCTCTTTCGACTACGCCCGCACCGGCCTCGTCCCTCGCGGACCGGCTTCGTGCGCGACTCAAGGCGGGGGGCTGAGGACGATGTGGCTTGCGTTTCAAAATGACTATTCGTCCGGTGTTTGGGTTGCCGTCGGGTATTACTACCCGAACTGTCCGGATGGCGGTGATTGGGGGAAAGAAGGTTGGTGGCGGCTCGAACCCGGTCAATCCGCCACCGTGATTTGGACGACCAACGACTATTCGCTGTTTTACGCCGAAGCTGACGACGGGGCTGTGTGGGCCGGGCCCTACGGCACGGAGCTTCCCTACGAAGCCTTTGACTGGTGCTGGAACACCGGCAGCAGCGAAGGAGAAAGTGTGGGGATGAGGCTCATCACCGCTACCGGCGCAGGATGGCCGTGGACCGGCACGATCAACCTGACGTAGTTCGCTGCGAAGGCGCCGGCACAGAGAACGCGAAGGCACCGGAATGCCGACGCGGCAGCCGACGCGGAAACGCGAGAAGAGCCGGCGCGATCTGACTTAGCGAGGATCGCTACGGGCCGCTCGGGCGGTTGACGAAATGCGGGTTGGCGCAGCCGGTCGGAAAGGCAATTCCGTTCGGTTGCGCGCCCGGCTCCCAGGCACCGCCCGTCAGCGTGAAATAGGCGGTGTACCGGCCTTTCGTTTGGAGGTCGACGCGCGCGTAGACGCTGCCGGCGATGGCGGCGTCCATGATGCTCGTCGCATCGAGCCCGCCGGCCTGCGGCAGCTTGAGTGCGAGCGCCTCGACCGTCGCGAGGTCTGTCGGCGAACCGCAGAAGACGGTCGGAGACGGCGCTCGCGCCGGTGCGTGCGCGCGATAGTAGTACAGCATCTCGAGCGCGGACACGTTCCATCGGTCGAGCGTGTAGAACTCCATCATGGCAGCTCCCGGACCGTCGGCGGCCGCCTCGATCCAAGCCGCGAAGGCCTCCGGCCAGTTGCGCTGCTGCGCGTAGAGGTTGCCCAGCATCAGCGCGTAGAGGCTGCCCTCGTCGGCATCGGCCAGCTTTTCCTGGATCGCGTCTTGCAGCTTTCCGGCGCGCAGGTCGGCCAGTGCGTAATTCAGATGCGGGTCGAGCTTGTGTTCGCCGGCCATGTCCGGCGTCCGAAAGACGTTGGAGTCATCGGCAACGTAACCGGCGAACGAGGCTGCGTACTGGCCGCTCCAAAACTCGCGCTCCTCGGCGGCCGGCTTCCAGTCGCCCTCGAACTGCGTGAGGAGACGACGCGCCGCATCGTCGTCGCCTGCGGCGAGGAGCGCGTAGAAATACGCTCGGTCGAAATCGATCCCGTGCGTGCCGTCGTTCTGGTAAGATTTCGCGATCGCGGGTGCGATCGCGGCGAAGCCCTCGACGGCGGCCTGTGCCTGCCCTGCGCAGAGTTCGTGCCGTGCGCGCTGGTAGGCCGACAGCGTCGGATTGCTGACCGTCTCCGTGTCGGTGACCAGTTCGGCCGCGCACCAGATGAGCGGCTGCGGGGCCGAGCGCGCCGGTTCCGCCGGCATCGTGATCGCAAGCGCCATCGTGACCGCGACGGCCGCGCGGAGGAGCTTCCATATCGGCATGCCTGGGAAATTCCCCGGCCGCGCTCTCGCCTACTTCCCAGAAGCGCCGCGGAGCGGTGCGGCGCGGCGCGCAGGCCTAGCGCGACCGGCCATAACAGTAGTCACGGTCATGCGCAGCTTTCCACCTTCGCAGCGAGCGACGATTCGCAGGTCGGGCCGGGCCGACTACGATCTCGCGGCGATCTACCGGATCCTCGACGAGGGGCTCGTCGCGCACGTCGCGTTCGCCGGCGCGCAAGGCCCCGTCGTCATCCCCGCCACGTATGCGCGCGACGGCGACCGTCTGTACGTGCATGGCGGAGTCAGAAGCCGCATGCTGACCACGCTCGCGGCGGGCGCCGAGTGCTGCGTCGCCGTCACGCTCCTCGACGGCCTCGTCCTCGCGCGCTCGGCCTTCCATCACTCGATGAATTACCGTTCGGTCGTCATCTTCGGCAAGGCGTCGCCGGTCGTCGACCGCGAGGAGAAGGCGCGCGCGCTCGCGCGCTTCGTCGAGCACGTCGTTCCCGGCCGGGCGGCCGAAGTTCGCGCGCCGAGCCCCGCCGAACTGGACGCGACCCTCGTCGTCTCGCTGCCGCTCGACGAGTCCTCGGCGAAGATCCGCAGCGGGCCGCCGGTCGACGGCGAGACGGATTACGCGCTGCCGGTCTGGTGCGGCGTCGTCCCGTTCGCGGCGAGCGCCGGCGAGCCCGTCCCCGACGAGCGCAACCTCGCGAACCTCGAGCTCCCCAAGTACCTGCAGCCTTACCGCCGTCCCTGACGCGTTCGCTCGGCGCGTTCCAGGCATATGTGACGCGCGGGAAGGTCTCCGGTTCGTCGCCCGAAACGTTAGCGCCCAGCTGAGGTTGTCCCGCTCGCTCGTCCCGTAGCCGGAGGTTTCTTTGCGAATAGCAGCTTTGCGTATTCTCGCAGTGGCGGCGATCGGCTCGCTCCTGGCCGGATGCAGCGGCTCCGGCAGCCCGTCGGTTCCGGTTGGCGGAACGCCTGCGAACCCTGCGGCCGCATCGGCCGGTGTTTTCGCGAATTACAAAGCGGCGTGCGACGTCGTTCAGCCCGGCGATAACGACGTCTGTTTCGCGCTCGTGCGCACGGATGTCGGCGGTGCGCCCGGAAGCGCCGAGCGCCCTCTTGCCGCCTCTGTGCCTGCGGGATACGGGCCGGCGCAGCTGCAGGCGGCGTACGTTCTGCCGTCGTCGACCAAGGGCAGCGGGCAGACGGTCGCGCTGGTGGAATCGGGCGACTATCCGAGCGCGGCCTCGGACCTGAGCTACTATCGCAACTATTTCGGGTTGCCTCCCTGCACCGCGCAGAACGGCTGCTTCAGCAAGGTCGGCCAGACCGGTTCGAGCACGTCGCTGCCCAGAGAGAATGCGAGCTGGGCCGAGGAGACCGCGCTCGATATGGACATGGTCTCCGCGACCTGCCCGAACTGCCGCATCTTGATCGTCGAAGCCAATTCGGCGACGACCGCGAATCTCGAAGCTGCCGAGAACGAAGCGGCGAAACTCGGCGCGACGGAGATCAGCAATTCGTACGGCGGCAGCGAGTACGCCGCATCCGATCCGGCGTTCAGCCACGCCGGCGTGGTGATCCTGGCGAGTGCGGGCGATTCCGGCTACGCCGAGGGATCGACGCAGCCGTGTTCGTTTGCCAGCGTCGTGTGCGCGGGCGGCACGTCGCTGCGGCCCGCGAGCAACGCGCGCGGCTACGTCGAGGTCGTGTGGAACGACCTGGCGAGCGGTTACGGGGCCACGGGCAGCGGATGCAGTTCCAAGGTGGCGAAGCCGTCCTGGCAGACGGATACAGGTTGCAAGAAGCGCTCGCAGTCCGACGTATCGTTCGACGCCGACCCCGAATACGGCGTAGCCGTGTACGACACGACGCCGTACGAAGGCTATTCAGGCTGGCTCGAATTCGGCGGAACGAGCGTCGCATCGCCGGCTCTCGCGGGCGTCTACGCCTTGGCGGGAAACGCCTCGTCGCTGGGGCCGACCGCTGCGCAAGCCATTTGGGGAGACGCGGGCGCCGGATTGTGGAGCATCACCAGCGGCAACGACCTGTCCTCTCGTGAGAAGTGCAACGCCTCTTACCCGTACATCTGCACGGCTGGGACCGGAGCGGACGGTGTGTATTCGGGCCCGGCCGGCTGGGGTACGCCGGACGGCGTGAGCGACTTCTAGAAGAAGCGAGCCTCGAGTCCCTAGCAGCCTATGGCGCGAGCGCTTTTTCGCGCGTGCGGAAGGCGCGCCAGCGTTGCTCGGCGCCGGGGAGCGTCTTCGCGTCGTCGGTCTCGTAGACGGGCCACGGGGCGCCGGTGGCGACGAGCGGGAAGCGCGTCAGCCACGCGGAGAGGTCGGCGTTGTGCGCGAGACGGCGGCTTTCGATGGCGATGAAGTAGCGCGCCCCCTTGCGAATCGCGCTCTCCTCGTCGAACGGCGTCCACAGCAGCGGGTCCTCTTCCCAACCCTTGCGGTTGATGTAGTAGAGGACCGACGGGTCGTAATGCCCCATCACGACCAGCGCCCCGGGCGCGAGCGTCGCGTCGAGCGCTTTGGCCGCGCGGTAGACCGGCTTGCCGTAGTGGTAGTAGGCGCGCACGGCGCTGCGGCCGGTCGCGACGGTCGCGACGAGGAGCACGGCGAGCGCGGCGCCCGCCGCGGCCCGTGCCGCGCTCGTGCGCGGCAGGCGCGCGAGGACGGCCGCCAGCGCGCCGCCGCTCCACAGCGCCGCCAGCGGCAGCACGAGGTAGAGGTAGTAGTCGACCGCTTCGACGGTGACCACGACGTAGGCGTAGACGAGGCCGCCGAGCAGCCAGCCGGCCAGCAGCGCGTAAGAGCGCGAACGCAGCGGCACGAACAGCGCGGCGGCGAAGAGCGCGCCGCCCAGCGGGCCGAGCATCGTGCCGAAGAGCATCGCGAGCGCGTGCCGGAACGCCGCGAACTTGGCGAAGAACGCCGTGGCCGAGCCGAACGACGCGACGAGCGAGGGGATGACGTGCAGCGTGGTGATCCCGCTCGCCCAGTGCCACTCTGCGATCGAGGCGACGTAGCGGTCGTAGAGGGCGTACGGTGCGAGCGCCAGCGCCGCGAAGACGTAGGGCTGCGGCCGGCGCAGCGCCGCGGGCGCCGCGGTCAGGACCAGCGCCGCGAGCGGGACGAAGGCGACGATCGCGACCGGCTTGGCGAGCACCGCGAGCGCCGTCAGCCCGCCGGCGGCGGCGCAGCCCCGCCAGGAGCGCGCCTCGCCGTCGTCGATCCAGCGCGCGCTCGCGTAGAGCGCCGCCGTCAGGAAGAAGACCATCGTCGTGTCGGGCATGAACGTGCGCCCGTAGTAGACGCTCCCCGGGTAGACCGCGAAGAGCGTCGCGGCGGCGAGCCCGGCGATTCCGCCGGCGAAAAGCCAACGTGCGAAATAGGCCAGCACGCCGACGGTCCCCAGGCTGAACGCGATCGAGATCAGCCGGCCGAAGACCTCGTGGACGCCGAAGAGCTTGTAGAGCGTCGCCGCCAGGAACGGAACGATCTGCAGCTCGAGCTCGACGTAGTTCGGCGGCGGCCCGTCGTAGTCGGTCTGCGGGTGGAGCGGGTTGAAGTCGAGCGTCGCGAAGTTGCGCGCGATCGCCGCGGTGTCGCCTTGGCGCCAGCCGGGATGGTCGAGGATCGGATTGTGAATGCCCCCGAGCCGCAGAGCGAGGGCGAGCAGCAGCACCGCGCCGAGCGCGAGGTGCCAAGGTGTTACGGCTTTTCTCGAAACGTCCAATACTTGTTGATGAAGAAGTTGACGACGATCCCCGAGAGCGTGGCGAGGAACCAGGTGCGGTGGCCCGCACCGAGCCAGGGCGCCACGGCTTTCGAGACGACCAGGCCGACGGCGAGCGCGATCGCCGAGACCGTCAGAAATTGCGCGCCTTGTTTGGCAACGTGGCCGGTCGCGCGAAAGGTCCAGACTCGGTTGAGAAAATAGTTCGAGACGCCGCCGGCGAGGAACGAGATCGAGAAGAGCCACATGTAGCGCGGCGCGCGCTCGGCGACCGGCGTGTAGTGCTGCAGCACCGTGAAGACCGCGAGGTTGACGAGAAAGCCGGACGCGCCGACGATCCCGAACTTGACGAACTGGCGGACGCCCCGGCGATTGCGCAAGCGCTCGAATAGACCGGCGCCGCCGGCACGCGGCGGCGGCGGCGCAGCGAGCCCGGCGTCTGCGCGCGGCGGAGGCGTTCCGGTGGGCCTCACGCGACCCAGTACCAGTCCGCGAAGAGGACCGTGAACAGCCCGAGCAGCGGGAGCGAGAAGGCGACGATCGCGTTGTTGGCCCAGGCGCGCCCGCCCCACAGCGCGAGGATGACGAACATCGGAAACAGGACGAGCGCGAAGCGCGGCATGCTCATCAAGCTCGAGGTCGACATCGGGACCAGGATCGAGAGCGCCATGTAGGCCGAGAACGACGGGCGCAGGCGCCGGAACCCGGCGACCAAGAGCGTCAGCATGAGCGCCGTGAAGAGCAGCTCGATCGACTGGTTCGAGACCGTCAGGGCTTGGTGCGCGTGCGTGATCTGCTTGAAGCTGTGCATGACGCTGACCCAGGGGAAGGCCAGATGGCGGTCCCAGTGGCTCTGGACGTGCGAGAAGTAGAGCGGATCGCCGTTGAGGATCCAGAGCCAGGCCATGTAGACGGCCAGGCCGCCCGGGATCATCAGCAAGCCCGCGACGATCCGCGCCGTCCGGCCGCGCGACGCGAACGAGTGCAGCCACGGGAGCGCGCCGCCGGGCGAGAAGACCTCGATCGCGTAGGGCACGACCAGCAAGACCCCTTCGACGCGCGTCAGCGCCGCCAGCGCTCCGAGGAACCCCGCCGTCAGCCAGCGGTGCTCGCGGATGTAGTAGAACGAAGCGACGGTCAGCGCGAAAAAGAGCGATTCCGTGTAGACCGCCGAGAAGAAGACCGCCGTCGGGAAGATCGAGATGTAGAAGATCGCCCGATGCGCGACCGCGCGGTTGTACTGGTGCTCGACGAGCTTGTAGAAGAAGAGCAGGCCGAAGAAGAAGGCGGCGTTCGAGACCAGCAGGCCCGCGACCAGCTCGTTGCCGACGAATGTGCCGACGATGCGGATCAGGAGCGGGTAGAGCGGGAAGAAGGCCATGTCGGTCCCGGTGTAGCCGCGCCGCGCGATGTCGAGGTAGTGGACGGCGTCCCAGCGCCCCCAGACGGCCAGCAGCGGGTTCGACGACTCGGCGACGTGGACGCCCGGCCGCTGGCCGATGACGACCGAGGCGAGCTCGGCGACCAGGATGATCGAGAAGCGCGTCACCACGAAGGTGATCAGCACGTCGCGCACCGTGTAGACGAAGCGCGCGGCGACCAGCACCTTGACCAGCGCGAAGGCGCCCGCGGCGAAGGCCGCCGAGCGGCTGGGGCTGCCGAGCGCGACCGGCAGGGCGAGCCCGAGCGGAAACAGCACGAGGGTCGCCCAGGAGACGGCGTCCCAGCGCATCGCTGCGACCACCCCGACGCCGGCCCGCCGGGCGAAGTAGTGCCCGTAGAGGATCCAGCCTCCGAACGCGCCGGCGAGCCCCAGCAGGAGCGCTGCGAGGAACAGGACCTCGCTGTGGTCCGCGCTCCGCGCGACGCGCGTGACCAGGACGAACCACAGGAAGAAGCCGAGCGCTGCGCCACCGGCCGCGACCAGGAGGCTGGAGAGCAGCCCGCACGCCGCAACGTTCTCGAACGCTCGTAAGCGCCGGTTCGCAGCTCCCTCCTGGAAAGTGGCCTGAGCGGACATGGCGGGGCTTCTTTTTCTGTCGGGTACCGGGAGACCCCCGGCTAAGGGTGACGCGACCGGGTGCGGACGAAGAAACGCTCGCGCCGCCGGGCGTGTTTGGAGGACGGTGAACGAGTTTCGGTACGATCTGGTCGTGGTCGGGGCCGGGTCCGGGGGGTACGCCGCGGCTCGGACCGCGCGCGACCTCGGCGCCTCGGTCGCGCTGGTCGACCACGGTCCCCTCGGCGGGCTGTGCATCCTGCGCGGCTGCATGCCCTCGAAGACGCTGATCGCGACCGGCGACCTCGCGCAGGAGATCCGCGAGTCGGAAATCCTGGGGGTCCGGGCCGGCGAGCCGCAGATCGACTTCGCCGCCGTCATGGCCCGCAAGCGCGAGGTCATCGCTGGCTTCGCCGCGTACCGGGTCGAGGCGCTGCGTTCGTTTCCGCTGTACGAGGGGCTGGCGCGCTTCGTCGCGCCCGACGCCCTGCAAGTCGGCGACGAGACGCTGCTGCGCGCTGCCCACTTCGTGGTCGCCACGGGGAGCGTCGTCGCGCCCCCTGCCGTTCCAGGACTCGCCGAGACGGGCTACCTCGACAGCGACGCCGCGCTCGATCTGGAGCGCCTCCCGGCCTCGCTCGTGGTCCTGGGCGGCGGCTACGTCGCGGCCGAGCTCGGTCAGTTCTTCTCGCGGGTCGGCGTGCCCACGACGATCCTCATTCGCGGCAAGCACCTGCTCTCGCACGAGGACAAGGACGTCGGCGACGCGCTCACCTTCTATTTCCGCCAAGAGGGGATCCGCGTCGAGTCGGGTGCGCAGTTGACCCGCGTCGAGCGGCGCGGCGCCGAAAAGGTCGTGCACTACCTGCACGAGGGCCATGCCAAGGAGATCGCAGCGCAGGAAATCTTCTACGCGCTCGGCCGCGTGCCGAACGTCGCCGGGCTCGACCTCGACAAGGCCGGCGTGAGCTGCCACTCGATCAGCGGCATCGAGACGGGGCCCGACCTGCGCACCTGCAACCCGAACATCTTCGCGGTCGGAGACGTGACCGGTGCCTATCCGCTCGTTCACGTCGCGATCTACCAGGGCGAGATCGCGGCGCGCAACGCGGTCTTGGGCACGGCCGAGCGCGGCGACTACGATTTGCAAAAGGTGCACACGATCTTCACCGACCCGCAAGTCGCCGCCGTCGGCCGGTCGGAGAAGGAATTGCAAGCCGCGGGGACGCCGTATCTGAGCGGTGCGTATCTCTTCAGCGAGCACGGCAAGGCGATCTCGACGAATAAAGTCAAAGGCTTCGTCAAGATGATGGCCGCGCCGCGGGACGGCCGCATCCTGGGTGCGGCGATCGTCGGCGCCCACGCCTCCGACCTCATCCACGAGGTCGTGGTCGCCATGTACTACGGCGGAACCGTCTACGATTTCGTCAAGATCCCGCACCTGCACCCGACCATGGCCGAGATCCTGACCTATCCCGCCGAGGACATCGTCAACCAGCTCGCCGAGCACGCCGCCGGCGTCGCGGCGGCGATGTGACGCGCGTGCCGTCGTCGCTCAAGCTCGCCGTCGTTCAAAGCAAGCCCCGCAAAGGCGACGTCGCGGCCAACTTCGCGGAACTCGGCGAGCTCTTCGTCCAGCTCGCCGGCGAAGCGCAGCCCTACGACCTGATCGTGCTCCCCGAGGCGGCGCTGACGGGCTATTTTCTCGAGGGCGCCGTCTACGAGCGGGCCCTCGCGGCGGAGGAGCTGGCGGCGCGGGTCGCCGCCCTGTGGCGCGCCGCGCCGCAGTCGGCGCGCGCGCCGGTCGACCTCGCGCTCGGCTTCTACGAGAACGCCGGCGGGACGTACTACAACTCGGCCCTCTACCTGCAGATCGAGCCGCAGGCGCAGCGCATCGTGCACGTCCATCGCAAGATGTTCCTGCCCACCTACGGCGTGTTCGACGAGGAGCGCTTCCTTTCGCGCGGGCGGCGCTTGCAGGCCTTCGACACGCGCTTCGGGCGGATGGCGATCCTCATCTGCGAGGACGCCTGGCACGCGATCATGCCGACGCTCGCGGCGGTCAAGGGGGCGCGCGTGCTGCTCGTGCCGAGCGCCTCGCCCGGCCGCGGCCTCTCCGGCGAGGGCGAGCTCGAGAGCGTCACGCACTGGCGCAACGTGCTGCAGTCCTACGCCGTCGAACACGGCGTGTTCGTCATCTACGCCGGTCTGGCCGGCTTCGAAGGCGGCAAGGGGATGACCGGTTCCTCGTGCGTCGTCGATCCGAACGGAGCGACCCTGGTCGCCGCGCCGGAATTGGGCGCGCACGTGCTGCGCGCCGTGCTCGACTTCGACGAGATCGACGTCGCGCGCGCGCGTCTGCCGCTGCTCGGCGATCTGGGCGCCGTGCTCCCCGACCTGCTCCTCGACGAGGAGCTGCTTCCGCATCTGGCCGCGCTCGGCGGAGTGCGCCCGTGACGGTCGCGGGCGCGCTCCCCGTCATCGAGGCGCCGCCCTCGGGGCCGCCGCGGCTCGAGATCGACTGCGCGCTGGCGGCGCGCTGGCTCGAAGCGTTCCTGCACGACGAGCTGGTGGTGCGGCGCGGGATCGAGAACGCGGTCGTGGGCGTCTCGGGCGGCGTCGATTCGGCCGTCACCGCCTTCCTCTGCGCGCGCGCGCTCGGCCCGCAGCACACCTACGCGATCCGTATGCCGTACCGCACGTCGAGCGCCGACAGCCTGGCCGACGCGCAGCGCGTCGTCGACGCGCTCGGCTGCCGCTCGCGCACGATCGAGATCAGCGCGGCCGTCGACGGGTACCTGCAGTTCGAGCCCGGCGCCGATCCGCGGCGGCGCGGGAACATCATGGCGCGCACGCGGATGATCGTGCTCTTCGATCAGTCGGCCAAGTTCGACGCGCTGCCGGTCGGAACGGGGAACAAGACCGAGCGGCTGATGGGCTATTTCACCTGGCACGCCGACGATTCGCCGCCGCTCAACCCGCTCGGCGATCTCTTCAAGACCCAAGTATGGGCGCTGGCCCGCTACCTCGGCGTCCCGCGCGAGATCGTCGAGAAGGCGCCCAGCGCCGACTTGGAGGCGAATCAGACCGACGAGGGCGATCTGGGCATCACCTACGTGCGCGCCGACCAGATCCTCGCGCTCATGCTGCTCGGCTACGCCGACGCCAAGATCGTCGCGCGCGGCTTCAGTGCCGCCGACGTTGCGCTGGTACGGCGCCGCGTCGACGGGACCCATTGGAAGCGCCACCTGCCGACGACGGCGATGCTTTCGAACACGGCGATCAACGAGTTCTATCTGCGCCCAGTCGACTATTGATCGAGGAGGTTCCGATTCAGACCGATCCGCTCGACGTCACCGAGTACGCGTTCGTCTTCTTCCCGGTCGGGCTCAACCTGCGCGGCCGCAAGTGCGTCGTCGTCGGCGACGACCGGGAAGCGATCGAGAAGGACGAAGCGCTGCGCGAGGTCGGCGCGAACGTGCTCTGGGTCAAGGACCCGGCAGCACTGCGCGACTCGGACGTGAGCGACGCGTTCTTCGTCATCTCGACCCCGCAGGATGCGGCCCTCTCGGCGCGGCTGCGCCGGCTCGCCGACGAGCACCGCTTCCTGCTCTGCGCGATCGACCAGCCGAGGTTCGGCTTCGTCGCGATGCAGGCCGTCGTCAAAGCCGGCCCGGTGCGGATCGCGATCTCGACCGGGGGGATCTCGCCGCGCGTCGGGCGCCGTCTGCGCGAGGCCCTGCAGCGCACCCTCGACGACACCTTCGTGCGCTTCATCGATTGCCTGCACGCGCAGCGGGAGCGCAACCGCCGGCGCCTGACGACCTCGCAGGAGCGGCGCAGCGCGATGATCGACGCGGCGGAAGGCTTCGAGCTCGAGGCGGCGGTGCGCTATCCGCAGTGGTATCAGGACGAGCTGGCCGCGCTGCGCCCGGAGGTCGAGCGTGCTTAACGTCGAGATCGTCGCGATCGGCACCGAGATCCTGCTCGGCCAGTTGCTCGACACGAACTCGGCGTTCGTCGCGCGCACCCTCGCCGATCGCGGCGTCGACGTCTATCAGAAGCACGCCGTCGGCGACAACGCGGCCCGGCTCGAGGCGCTGCTGCGCGGCGCGCTCGAGCGCGCGGACGGCGTCATCACGACGGGCGGCCTCGGCCCGACCGTCGACGATCTCACGAAGGAGGCGGTCGCCGCGGCCGTCGGCACGACGCTCGAGCTGGACGAGCCTTCGCTGCGCGCGGTCGAAGAGCGCTTGCGCGCCTTCGGCCGCAGCGGTCCGCTCGCCGAGAACAACCGGCGCCAAGCGTATCTTCCCAAGGGCTGCGTGGTCCTCGAGAATCCGCACGGCACCGCGCCCGGCTTCGTCGCACTGCGCGCCGACGGCAAGTTCGTCGCCTGCATGCCGGGCGTGCCGCGCGAGATGAAGCCGATGCTCGCCGAACGGCTCGTCCCCTGGCTCGCCGCGCGGTACGATCTGCACGAGGCGATCTTCACCCGCACGCTGCACACGGTCGGCATATCGGAGTCGGACGTCGACCGGCGCATCGAACCGCTCTTCCGCAGCCTCGAGAATCCGAAGATCGCGGTCCTCGCGCACGATTTCCGGGTCGACGTCAAGCTGATGGCCAAAGCGCCCGACCGCGCTCGGGCCGAGGCGCTGATCGCGCCCTACGAGAGTGAGTTGCGGGCGCGCATCGGCGCGGGGATTTTCGGCGTCGACGACGAGAGCCTCGAGGGCGCGGTCGTGCACGCGCTGAGCGAACGCGGCCTCACCGTCGCGACGGCCGAGTCGCTCAGCGGCGGCGGCGTCGCCGACGCGCTGGTGCGCGTTCCGGGCGCGTCGGCGACGTTCCGCGGCGGGATCGTCGCTTACGCCGACGACGTCAAACGCGATCTGCTCGGCGTCGATGCCGAGCTGCTGCGCGCGCACGGTGCGGTCAGCGAAGAGGTGGCGCGCGCGATGGCGCGCGGCGTCCGGGAACGCCTGCGCGTCGACCTCGCCTTGGCGACGACGGGGATCGCCGGCCCGAGCGGAGCGACCGAAAACAAACCGGTCGGCCTCGTCTACCTCGCGCTGGCTTCACCCGAGGGCGTCGAAGTCCGCCGCGTCACCTTCCCCGGCACCCGCGACGACGTCCGCCGCCGCACGGTCGTCGCCTCGCTCAACCTCCTATGGCGCCGCCTCGAGCGCCCGTCCCCCCAACCCGCCCCGGCTGGTTCTTAAAGCTCTCGACTGACGTACCGTCAGCTCGTCGCGACCGAATAGCCGACCGCGGCCAGCACGCGCTGGGTCGCGAGACCGTCGCGGAACGTCGGGAGCGTCGCCGGCTTCCCGTCGAGCGCGGCGGCGAACTCGCCGAGCAGCGTGGTGAAGGCCGGCAGGTTTCCGTGCGCGGCCGCTAAGGCGGCGTGCGGCTGCGGCGCGAGCTCCAGCTCCGACGTCTCCTCGGCGTCGACCACGAAGGTCGTCGTTTCGACGAGGCTCTTGCCGCTCGTGACGGCGGTTCGCTGCTCGCCGTGCACCGCGACCAGCGCCGACTCGACCGCGCGCGTGCCGTCGACCGTGAGCGTCGCGATCGCGCCCTCGCCGTAATCGACCTCGGCGAACGCGCCGTCGGCGACGTCGCTGCGGTACTCGCCCCGCGCATCGCGGCGTTGCGGGTTCGCGGTGCGCTCGAAGCCCCGCGCCTCGACGGGAGCGCGACCCGCGATCCAGGTCGCGAGATCGATCGTGTGCGAGAGCACGGCCCCGGTGATGCCGCCGCCGCGCGCGCGCTCGAACCACCAGGAGCGTGCCCGCGCCGTGCTGCCGGCGCGCAGAAACGTCGTCGCCCACGAGACTTCGAGCGCGCGCAGCGGACCGAGATGTCCGTTGGCGACGAGCTCGCGCAGCGCCAGGCTGCTAGAAAGATAACGGAACTCGTGCGCCAGCGCGCAGATGGTACCGGCGCGCTCGGCAGCCGCGAGCATCGCCTCGGCCTCGGCGACGTTGAGGCCGAACGGCTTCTCGCAGAGCACGTGCTTGCCGCGGGCCAGGCTCGCGAGCACGGAACGCTTGTGATCGTACGGCGGCGAGGCGATTGAGACGACGTCGAGCTCGACCCCCTCGAGCATCGCTTCGATGCTGGCGAACGCATGCGGAATGTGCCGCTCCCGCGCGATCTCCGCCGCGCTGTTGGGCGAGGCGAGGGCGACGACTTCGAAGCGCCCCTGCGCCCGATAGGCCGGCACGTGCACCGTTCCACCGAAGCTCGCCCCGACGACGCCGACCCGGATCGCGCTCATCGCCGCACCGTCCCACGTTTCATGCGCACACCACGCTGCCTTTCATGCGTACACTTTTCCCACAACGGCCCGCTCGAAGAGCTCGAGCGCGCGTTCGAGCTGAGCGCCGGAGATGACCAGCGGCGGCGAGAGCGCGATCGTCTCGCCGCGCAAGCCTGACTGCAGCAGGATGAGCCCGGCTTTCAACGCGCGCACGACGACGGCGTTGGCCGCCGCGCCGTCGCGGAACTCGACGCCCCACAGCATGCCGCGTCCGCGGAGGTCGACGATCTCGTTCGAGCGCGGGCGGATCGCCTCGAGCCGCGCGCCGAGAGCCGGCGCGCGCTCGCGAGCGACGCGCGGCAGGTCGAGCCGTTCGATCTCGGCGAGGTTGGCCAACGCCGCGGCGCAGCCCATCGGGTTGCCGAGATAGGTCGAGGTGTGCAGCGCCTCGCCGTGCGAGGGCTCCCAGGCATCGGCGACGGCGCCGCTCGCGACTGCGGCCGAGATGGGGAAACCCCCTGCCAGCGCCTTGCCGAGGCACACGATGTCGGGCCGCACGCCCTCGTGGTCGCACGCGAACAGCGCGCCCGTGCGCCCGAACCCGGTGTAGATCTCGTCGGCGATCAACAGCGTGTCGCGCTCGTCGCAGAGCCGGCGCAGGCCCGCCAGAAAGCCCTCGGGCGGGATGATGACGCCGGCGCGGCCTTGGATCGGCTCGACCAGCACCGCGCCGATCGCCGGATCCTTTTTCAGCGCGCGCGCGACCGTCTCGAGCGCCCGCCGGCCGCTCTCGGGCTCGCGCATGTCGGGGAAGCGCACGAAGGTCGTCGCGTCGCGCAGCTGCTTCTGCCACGGTTTGCGGAACTTCGCTATCCCGCTGACCTCGAGCGTTCCGTACGAGAGGCCGTGATAGGCTCCCGCGAAGGCCAGCACGTTTGGCTCGCCGGTCGCGAGCAGCGCCGTCTTGAGCGCGAACTCGACGCTCTCGGCGCCGCTCGAGCAGAGGAACGCCTTGCCGCCGTCGACCGGCGCGAGCGCGGCGAGCTTCTCGAGAAGGCGCACTTTCGGCTCGCTCGGATGCACGTCGCCCATGCCGTGCGCAAGGCGCGCCGCTTGCGCGGCGATCGCTTGCGCGACCGCGGGGTTGCTGTGTCCGGCGACCGCGACGCCGAAGGCCGCGGTCAGGTCGAGGTAGCGGTTTCCGTCGGCATCGGTTACCGTCGCGCCCTGCGCGCGCTCCCAAAAGACGGGAACGTCGCGCGAGACGAAGGTGACGCCGCGCGTCTCGCGCGCCGCGAGCGCCGCCGCCAGCTCGCGCGAGCGCGGTCCGGGGATCTCGGTGAGAATCGCTTCGAGCTCGTCGCTCACGAGCGATAGATAGCGCGCACGAAGGGCAGAATCCGCCCCGCGCCGCCGTGCTCGCCGCCGAGCGGAGGATCCTGCAGCGTGCCGAGCCGGGCGATCCGCGTCGCCCCGCCGGCCACGGCCGCGGCGAGCAGCTCGGGGCCCGGCGGCACGTCGGTCGCGAACCCTTCGAGCGGCAGCGCGTGCTCGCGGAGGTAGGCCAGCGCCTCGCCTGGCCCGCGTACGGCGTGGAGCGCGAGCGTTCGCGCGAAGAGGGGCGGCGGCTCGTCGCCGGGCGGATCGTAGGCGACCGTGTGCCCTCCGTGCGCGCCGCTGTGGACGGCACCGGCGCCCTGCGCGGCGCGGAAGAGCAGGCGCTTGCGATAGAGTGCAGCCCGCTCGTCGTGGAGCGGGCCGGCCGGAAACTCGACCGCGACTTCGTCGCACGCCTCGGAGACCAGACGCGCGAAGCGCTCGGGCTCGATCGCGCCGCCGCGTTCGACGAAGAGCGCGTGCAGCGAAAGGCAGCCGTCCCCGTCGTAGAGCAGTGCGTCGAGCGCGGCAGCGCGCGCGCACCGGCGCGCCGCCGCCTCGTCTCCCAGCGACGTGCGCGTCACGTAGCCGACGCTCGTGCGGTGGCCGAACGGCACGAAGCGCGTTTGCGGCGGCAGAGCGGCGCGGATCGCGCGCAGCGTCGCGTCGCGGCCGAAGGCGACGACGACGCCGGCCTCCGCGAGGCGCGCGGCACCTTCCGCGCCGTCCCACGGCTGCGAGGTCACGCGTTCGGCGAGCTCGGGGCGTTCCTGCGCGAGCGTCTCGGCGAACGCCGCGATCAGCCGGTCCTCGCGGTCCTTGACGAGCACCTCAGCCTTCGCGCAGACGGCGAAGACGAGCGGGTGCAGCGCGACCCCGATCGTGGTGTCGCTGGAGACGATCGCGACCTTGCCCGCGGGGCGGAACCAGACGTCGGGCCGGCCCTGGCGTGCGACGAAGCCGTCGAGCGCCTCGAGTGCGCCGAGCTCGCCCGCGATCGTCGCGCGCAGCGCTTCTCGCGTGACCGCCCCGAAGAGGCGGTCGAGCGCGTAGTCGACGACCGGCGCGCTGTATCCGGTCCGCGCGGCGAGCGCGTGCGCGGTCCGCACGCGCGGCGGGAAGTCGGCGTTGCACCAGCGCGCCGCCGCATCGGCGACCGCCGCGATCAGCTGCTCCGCGCGCGCTTCCACGTTGGCCTCGGACTCAGCGCGCGGCGATGAGGTCTTCGGCGTCGAGCGAACAGCCGCGCGGCGGCGCGTCGATCGCGCGGCCCAGCAGCACGATGCCCTCGCCGCTGCGGTAGCCGCGATCTTCCGTCTCGATGGCGACGGCCGACGAACGGTTTCCCAGATCGACGTGCCGCAGAAAGCCCGGCTCGCCCGCGGGCAGCTCGCGGCCGCTCGGATCGACGACGAGCGTGCGCAGCCACGGCGGCGCGACCTTCACCCGCACGGCCGCGCCGCGCGAGGCCGGCGCATCGTAGTACTGGCTCGCCAGCTCGGTCATGCCGTACTCGGCGACGATCGAGGACTGCGCGATCCCGAGCGTCCATTCGAGACGGGCGTAGAGCTCGCCGCGCTCGACGGCGCGGGCGCGGCCTTTGAAGCCGCCCGTTTCCATCACGCGCGAGCCGGGCGGCGCGGCGAACGTGCTGCCCTGCGCTTCGAGCGCGTCGAGCAGGGCGGCGAAGGCGAACGCGGTCCCGGCGATGCAGACCGGCCGCCCGCGGCGGCTCGCCTCCGCCAGCGCCGCGCTGAAGCCGGCCGCGTCGACGCGGTCGTCGTCGAGAAAATAGCCGGCCGCGCCGTCGCCGCGCAGCACGCTGACGTGGCCCATCATGTAGCCGAGCGACGAGTGCGGACGGCAGCGCGGATTGGGGACGAGGTTGAGATAGCGCAGCCGCGCGCCGTCGGCGAGCATGAAGCGGTCGAACCCCGCCAGCAGCGCGGCGTCGTAGAGCAGCGCGCGCTCGAAGTAGTGCTTGCCGGAGCGCGCCGCAGTCGTGCCGCTGGTGTGGAAGACGAGCTCGGCCTGCGCGACGTCGAACGTGGCGAGCGTCGCGTCTTTGAAGGCGGCGCTCGGCACGGCCGGGATCTCGCGCCAGGAGCGCGGCGGATGGGCAGCGTCGACGCCGCAGGCGCGCGCGAAGCGCGCGTACGGTTCGTTGCGCTCGAGCTGGTAGGAGAACGTCGCGCGCGCCAGCTCGTCGAAGCGTGCCTCGTCGCAGCCGGCGCCGCCGCCGGCCCAGTCGCGCACGATCGCCAGGAAGGCCTCGTCGAGGGCGCGCGCGTCGACGCTCACGAGCCCGCCGTGCGCCGCAGCGGCGCGAGCCGCTTGGAGGTGATCGAGCCGCTGTTGAGCCCGCCGATCGAGAGGCCGCCGTCGAAGCGCGCCGACTCGACCTTGATGCAGCGGTCGACGACGACGTCGAGCCCCGCCTCGTCGGCCAGCGCGATCGCCTCGTGATTGATGACGCCGTATTGAAACCAGATCGCCTTCGCGCCCACCGCGATCGCCTCGCGCGTGACCTGCAGCGCGTCGGAGGGCTTGCGGAAGACGTCGACGATGTCGGGCGCGCCGCGTTCCGCCGCGTAAGCGGCCAGCGACGGGTAGGCCTTCACGCCGTCGATCGCGGCGACCGCGGGGTTGACCGGCGTGACCCGAAAGAGCCCCTTCGTGCGCAGGTACGAGAAGACGAAATAGCTGGGCCGCGTGGTGTTCGGCGAGGCACCGACCATCGCGACGGTCTTCGAGCGCGCCAAGAGCTCGCGGCGCTGCGAGACGGTCGTCAGGATCACGCGCGGACCGCCGTGGCCTTGCGCGCGGCCCGCAGGCCGTTCTCGAGGTCCCACAGCAGGTCGGCGGGGTCCTCGAGCCCGACGGAGAGGCGGATCGTCTCCGGCGTCACGCCGCAGGCGCGCAGTTCGTCGTCGGTGAGCTGCTGGTGGGTCGTCGTCGCCGGGTGGATCACCAGGCTTTTGGCGTCGCCGACATTGGCCAAGTGGCTCCACAGCTCGAGCCCTTCGATGAAGGCGCGGCCCGCTTCGCGGCCGCCCCGCAAGCCGAAGGTGAAGACCGCGCCCGCTCCGCCGGGCAGGTACTTGCGCGCCAGCGCCCGGTACGGGCTCTCCTCGAGCTCGGCGTAGTTGACCCAGGCGACGTCGTCGCGCCCGGCCAGAAAGCGCGCCACGATGCGCGCGTTCTCGACGTGCGCCGGCATGCGCAGCGGCAGCGTCTCGAGTCCTTGCAGCACGAGCCAGGCGTTCATCGGCGAAAGGCAGGCGCCGACGTCGCGCAGCACCTCGCTGCGGGTCCGCATCAAGAAGGCGTACTCGCCGAAGGTCTCGGCGAAGTTCATATCGTGGTAGCCGGGGCTCGGCTCGGAGAGCAGCGGGTGTTTGCCGGCCCCCCACGGGAAGGTCCCCGACTCGACGATCGCGCCGGCGATCACCGTGCCGTGCCCGCCCAAGAACTTGGTCGCCGAGTGGACGACGATGTCCGCGCCCCACTCGAGCGGACGGCACAGCACGGGTGAGGCGAAGGTGTTGTCGACGACGAGCGGCAGGCCGTGCTCGTGCGCCAGCGCGGCCAGCGCTTCGAGGTCCGCGACGTTGCCGAGCGGGTTGCCGATCGTCTCGGTGAACAGGCACTTCGTGCTGGGCCCGATCGCCGCGCGGAACGCGGCGAGGTCGTCGCCGGGAACGAGCGTGCAGCCGATCCCCATGCGCTTGAGGGTCACGGTGAACTGCGTGACCGTCCCGCCGTAGAGGTTCGCCGAGGCGACGACGTGGTCGCCGGCCTGCGCCAGCGCGAGGATCGTCGAGAGCTGCGCCGCCAGCCCGCTCGCGGTCGCGACCGCACCCAGGCCCCCCTCGAGGCTGGCGATCCGCTCTTCGAAGGCGGCTACGGTGGGATTGCCGATGCGGCTGTAGATGTTGCCGTAGGTGCGCAGGGCGAACAGCTCGGCGGCGTGCTCGGTCGAATCGAAGACGAAGCTCGACGACAGGTGGATCGGCATCGCTCGCGCTCCCGTCGTCGGATCGGGCGGCGTCCCGGCGTGGAGCGCGCGCGTGCGCAGGCCGAAGGCGTGGTCTTGCATACCGGTCCGGGTTCGACGCGCGCGCGGCGCGGGCTTCCCCGCGCCGCGGAGCGCGCTATTCGATGTTTCGCAGACCCTTGGGGTGGCCGCGGTGCTCGGCCGTGAAGGGCACCGGGCTCCCCTTGCCGGCACCGAAATCGACCAGCCCCACCATGTCCGAAGCCGTTTCGACGTAGCCGCTGAAGGTGACGTCCCCGGACGGCTCCTTGACGACGAGCTTGATCAAGCGTCCGTCGTACGTGCCGTCGAACGGGTACGACGTCTTGCCGAGCTTCCAAGAACCGCTCAGCACGCCGTTCTCGTGCTGCGTGATCGCCAGGTACGAGTAGGCTGTGGCCGAGTAGGTCTGGAGCTGGACCTCCCACGTGCCGTCGAGCGTGGCGAAGGCCGGTGACGTCGGCGTCGCCGTCGGCTCGGGGCCCTGCGTCGGCTTGGCCTTGGGCTGGTGCTTGCGGCTCGTCTGGCCTTGACCCGCCTGGGCTGCCTGACCTGTTTGTCCGGCTTCGCCTGCTTGGTTCGGATTCTTGAGGAAGGCGTTGCCCGGCGTTTCGCTGGCCTCGGGCGTCGGGCTCTCGGCCGGGGCGGTCGAGGGCGGCGCCTCCGGCGGCTGCTGCGCTCTCACCTCCACGCCCGCGACGGGCACGAAGGCGACGCCGAGCGCGAGCACGGCGGCGGCGGCGAATGAGCGGACGAGGCGCGGCGGGCGAGCGTGTTGCAAAAGACCTCACCTGAACGGAAGGAAACCTGAGTGGGGGCGAAACCTGAGCTTGACGAAAACCTGAGCTTGGCGAAACCCTGAGCTTGGCGAAGGGGACAAGACCAACGCTGCGCGTTCGCGGCCGGTTCCGCGCGTTCCGCCCGCCCGGCCCCGGCTCTTGCACGCTCTGCTATAATCTTGGGGCTGTGAAACCCAAGATCCACCCCAAATGGTTCCCCGAAGCCCGCGTCCACTGCGCCTGCGGAAACGTCTTCACGACCGGTTCGACCCTCAAGGAGATCAACGTCGAGATCTGCTCGGCCTGCCATCCCTTGTTCACCGGCCAGCAGAAGTTCGTCGACACCGCGGGCCGCGTCGACAAGTTCAACCAGCGCCTCGCGGCCGCCGGCAAGAAGAAGGCCGAAGCCGCCGAGCGCAAGCGCGTCAAGGCTGAGGCCGCCGCCGCCGAAGCGTAGCCGGCCGGGCCTCCTAGACGGGCCGCCTCGGCGCGGCCCGTTTTTTTCACGTCACCACGCCCCCGGTCCAGACTGCCGCAAGGCGCGGCGCCATGAAATCCTATGAACGCAGATCGCTTAGAGTCGCTTTCGAGACGGTTCGACGAGATCGAAGCCGAGCTGGCCAACCCCGGCGGCGCCTTCGACCAGGTTCGCTTCACCGCGCTCGTCAAGGAGCGCGCGGCGCTCGAGGAGATCGTCGAAGCGTACCGCGCCTACCGCAAGCTGAGCGCTGAGATCGAAGCGAACGAGGAGCTGCTGCTCGACCGCAGCGACCTCGAGCTGCACGAGCTTGCGGAAGAAGAGGCCAAGGCGTTGCGCGAGCGGCGAAAAGAGCTCGAGGGGCGGCTGACCGAGCTGATGCTGCCGCGCGACCCGAACGACGCCAAAGACGTCTTCGTCGAGATCCGGGCCGGCGCCGGCGGTGACGAAGCGAGCCTGTTCGCCGCCGAGCTGGCACGCATGTACGTGCGTTATGCCGAGTCGCTGGGTATGAAAGCCGAAATCCTTTCGCAGAGCGAGAGCGAAGCCGGCGGCTTCAAGGAAGTCGTGCTCGCGGTCAAGCACGGCGAGCCCTACCGCTTCTTCAAATACGAGAGCGGCGTGCACCGCGTGCAGCGCGTGCCGGTCACCGAGTCGCAGGGCCGCGTCCATACCAGCACCGCGACCGTCGCCGTGCTCCCCGAAGCCGACGAGGACGTCGACGTCGAGATCAACGCCAAAGACCTGCAGATCGACACGTTCAAGGCTTCCGGCGCCGGCGGGCAGCACGTCAACAAGACCGAGTCGGCGATCCGTATCACCCACCTGCCGAGCGGAACGGTCGTCGCCTGCAGCGAGGAACGCTCGCAGCTGCAGAACCGCGAGCGCGCCATGACGATGCTGCGCAGCGTCCTCGCCGACCGCAAGCGGCGCGAGCAGGAAGAAGCGGTCGGCAGTTTGCGCCGCAGTCAGGTCGGGACGGGCGACCGCAGCGAGAAGATTCGCACCTATAACTTTCCGCAGGACCGCATCACCGACCACCGCATCAACGAAAACTTCGGGAACATCCGCGAGATCCTCGACGGCGATCTCGGCAAGATCGTCGCCCGGCTGCAGCAGGACGAGAAGACGCGGCTCTTGGCCGGCGTGACCAGCGCTGCGTAGCTGATTTTTCGCCGCGCGCGAGCGTGCGTAGGCTCGAGGCGTCGCAGCGGAATCGGGGCCGGCCGTCGAAGCTGATGGCGATGGCGTCTTCCTCCACCCGCGCCGTGGGCGGCCGCTTCCTCGAGCTCATCTCTCGCTCGCCGGTGATCCCGGCCGTCCGCCAGCCGCAGCACCTGCCGCAGAGCATCGCGGCTCCTTCGGACGTGGTCTATCTGCTGTGCGGCAGCGTGATGACGGTGCGCGATTTGGTCGCCGGCTTGCGCGAAGGCGGCAAGGCCGCGGTCGTGAACATCGATCTGCTCGGCGGCCTCGCGGGCGACGTGCCCGGCGTGCAATTCCTCGAGTCGTGCGGCGTCAGCGGCGTGATCTCGACGCACACCGAGACGCTGCGCGCCTCGCGCGCACGAGGCTTGCTCGCCATCCAACGAAGCTTCTTGCTCGATTCGCACGCGGTGGCGAATAGCTTGCGCGCCCTCGAACGGTTTCTGCCCGATGCCGTCGAGCTGCTGCCGGCGCCGGCCGCGCCGCGCGTGGTCGCTCAATTTGCGAAGACGCATCCCGAGCTCGTGCTGACGGCCGGCGGCTTGATCGGCTCGCTGGCCGAGATCGACGCGCTCGTGCGGGCAGGCATTCGCGCCACTTCAGTCAGCGATCCCTCGCTCTGGATTGCCTAGCATGCCGCAAAGTTGCGAGGGCCCGGAATATACGGGAAATTTATATCTTGCGCCTCCCCTGCCGACGTGTTAGGATCGAAAACGTTTAGCGGCAGAGTAATCCAAGATAAAGCCGCTTGCCCGTCTTCCGCACTTGCGGGGGAGGCGAGCGGCTTTGCCTTTATATGAGGAATAGGGGGCTCCGTGGCAACATCATCGGAATCCGCCGCCGGCTGGCGCAGAGGCTTGAGCGGCGAGCTCTTGGCCGAATTCATAGGCACCTTCGCGCTGCTCGCCTTCGGGATCGGCTGCGTCGCGGTCGCCGTCGTCGGCTTGACGATGTCGGGACGCACGAACGTCATCTTCGAAGGCGCGGGCGGCTGGCTGCTCATCACCTGGGGCTGGGCCATCGCCGTCGTCATGGGCGTCTACGTCGCCGGCGGCGTCTCGGGCGCCCATCTCAATCCCGCGGTCTCGCTCGCCTTTGCGGTTCGCGGCGATTTCCCGTGGGCGAAGGTGATCCCGTATTGGATCGCGCAGACCGCCGGCGCTTTTTGCGGCGCCGCGATCGTCTACCTCGACTACTACACGTCGATCGACGCTTGGAACTTGGCGCATCACGTCGCCTCGCGGATGGATCCGGGAGGCGCCGTGACGTTCAGCATCTTCGCGACGCTGCCGGCCGCGCCGTTCGGGACGAGCCCGGTCGGCCCGTTGATCGACCAGATCATCGGCACGTTTTTCCTGTTGCTCTTCATTTTCGGGATCAGCGACGCTCGCAATCTCGGCGTGCAAGCGAACCTCGGTCCGTACATCGTCGGCTTGGCGGTCGCCGCGATCGGCATGTCGTTCGGAACCGACGCCGGTTACGCGATCAACCCCGCACGTGACTTCGGACCGCGCCTCTTCACTTGGCTGGCCGGTTGGGGCGCCAACGCCTTTCCCGGTCCGGGGGCTAACGGATACTTCTGGGTGCCGATCGTCGGGCCGCTGATCGGCGGCGCGATCGCGCCGTTCGTCTACGAATTCTTCATCGGTGCCACGCTGCGAGCGCGAGGCTCGCCGGCGATCTCCGATGCGGTCGCCGTCGAAGGCCCCGTGCCCGGCGGACCCGTCGTGGTGGAACGCTAGCTCGATGCCGTACATTCTGGCACTCGACCAAGGCACGACCAGTTCGCGCGCGATCGTCTTCGACGAGCACGGCGCGATCCGCGGGCTCGATCAGCGCGAGTTTCCGCAACACTTTCCGCAGCCGGGCTGGGTCGAGCACGACCCGGAGGACATCTGGCGCTCGCAGCTCGAGACGGCGCAAGGCGCGCTGCGCAACGCCGGGATCGCCGCCGGTGACCTCGCGGCGATCGGGATCACCAACCAGCGCGAGACGACGCTGGTCTGGGATCGCAAGACCGGACAGCCGGTCTACAACGCGATCGTCTGGCAGGACCGGCGGACCGCGCCGCTCTGCGAGGAGCTCAAGGCGAAGGGCCTCGAGGCGGACGTCCGCAAGCGGACCGGGCTGTTGCTCGATCCGTACTTCTCGGGCACGAAGGTGGCCTGGATCCTCGACAACGTCAAGGGCGCGCGCGAGCGGGCCGAGCGCGGCGAGCTCGCCTTCGGCAACGTCGACGCATGGCTGATCTGGAATCTCACCGGCGGCGCGTCGCATACGACCGACTACACGAACGCCTCGCGCACGCTGATGTTCGACCTCAACACGCTCGACTGGAGCGATCGGCTGCTCGGGATCCTGCGCGTCCCGCGCTCGCTGCTCCCCGAGGCGCTCCCCTCGATCGGCAAGTTCGGGACCGCGGCGGCGAGCCAGTTGGGCGCTCCGGTTCCGATCGCCGGCGTCGCCGGCGATCAGCAGGCGGCCCTCGTCGGACAGGCCGGCTTCGCCAAAGGCTTCGCCAAGAACACGTACGGCACGGGCTCGTTCGTCGTGCTCAACACGGGGAACGAAGTCGTGGCGAGCAAGACCGGCTTGCTCTCGACCGTCGCCTATGCAACGGAGAAGGGCAAGGCGATCTACGCGCTCGAGGGCTCGATCTTCGTGACGGGCGCCGCCGTGCAATGGCTGCGCGACGGGCTGGGGATCATCTCGAGTTCGTCCGAGGTCGAGCAGCTCGCGCGGCGCGTCCCGGACAACGGCGGCGTCTTCTTCGTGCCGGCCTTCGTCGGCCTCGGTGCGCCGTACTGGGATCCGTACGCGCGCGGTGCGATCGTCGGCTTGACGCGCGGCAGCACCAAGGAGCATCTGGCCCGGGCGACGCTCGAGGCGATGGCCTACCAATCGGCCGAAGTCATCGAGGCGATGGCCGAGGATTCCGGCGTCGGCCTGGCCGAGTTGCGCGTCGACGGCGGCGCCGCCAATAACGACCTGACGATGCAGTTCCAAGCCGACGTCTTGGGGACCGACGTGGTGCGGCCGCGCGTCACGGAGACGACGGCCCTGGGAGCGGCCTATCTGGCGGGGCTTTCGGTCGGCTTCTGGCGCGATTTCGACGACGTCGCGCAGCATTGGCAAGAAGACCGCCGCTTCAAGCCGCAGATCGACGCGAAAACGCGCGGAACCCTGCTCGCCGGCTGGCGCAAGGCCGTCGGGCGCGCCGCGAAATGGGAGGAGAGCACTTCGTGAACCGCAGCGCGCAGCTCGCCAGGCTCGACGAACGCTTCGACGTTCTGGTCCTCGGCGGCGGGGCGACCGGCTTGGGCACGGCCGTCGACGCGGCTGCGCGCGGTTACCGGACGGCGTTGGTCGAAGCGGCCGATTTCGCGAACGCGACCTCGAGCCGCTCGACCAAGCTCGTCCACGGCGGCGTGCGTTACTTGCAGAATGGCGACGTCCACCTGGTGCGCGAGGCCCTGCACGAGCGGATCGTCATGCGCAAGAACGCGCCGCACCTGGTACGTGCGCTGCCCTTCCTCTGCCCGATCTACAATATTTTCGAGGGACCGTACTATCTGGCCGGACTCAAGGCTTACGACGTCCTGGCCGGGAGCAAGAACTTCGGCCACAGCCGCTGGGTGGGGCGCTGCGAAACGCTGCGCCGCATGCCCGGGCTGCGCAAGCGCGGGCTCTACGGCAGCGTCCAATACTGGGACGGCCAATTCGACGACTCGCGCTTGGCGGTCGCGCTGGCCCGCACCGCGACCGACCTCGGTGCGGTCGTCGTCAACTACGCGCGCGCCGTGCGCTTTCTCTGCGACGGCGAGCGCGTGAGCGGGGCCGTCGTGCGCGACGAGGAAGGCGGCGGCGAGCACGAGGTGCGGGCCCGCGCCGTGGTCAACGCGACGGGGATCTTCGTCGACGCGCTGCGGCAGCTCGACGACCCGCACGCTCGCAAGCTGCTCGCGCTGAGCCGCGGCACGCACGTCGTCTTTGCGCAGGCCGTCTTCGGCGGGCACGACGCGCTGCTCGTCCCGCGCACGGACGACGGTCGCGTGCTCTTCGCGATCCCCTGGCACGACCACGTCGTCGTCGGCACGACCGACGTTCCGGCCGAGTCGGCTGAGCTCGACCCCGCGCCGTCGCGCGACGAGGTCGACTACATCCTGCATCACTTCAATCGCTACTTGGAGCATCCGATTCAGCGCGGCGCGGCCCTGGCCGCATACGCGGGGCTGCGTCCGCTCGTCAGCGGCGACGCGGCGAGCACCGCCAAGCTCTCGCGCGAACATTTCATCGACATCGCCAAGAGCGGCATCGTGACGATCACCGGCGGCAAATGGACGACCTATCGCAAGATGGCGGAAGATGCGGTCGACACCGCGATCGAGGCCGCGTCGCTGAGCCCCGCCCCGAGCGTGACGGCCGACCTGGCGCTGCACGGCAGCACCGGGGCCGCGCCGCCCCGTAGGGGCGACGCCTACGCCGGGTACGGGACCGACGAGACGGCGCTGCGCTCGCTGGAAGCCGAAGACGCGTCGCTCGCCACGCCGCTCCACCCGCGCTTGCCGTACACCCGCGCCGAAGTCGTCTTCGCCGCACGCGAGGAGATGGCGCGCACCGTCGACGACGTGCTTTCGCGGCGCACGCGCGCGCTGTTCGTCGACGTCGACGCCGCGCGCGAAGCCGCCGGCGTGGTCGCCGGGCTGATGGCTCGCGAGCTCGGCCGGCCGCCCGAGTGGGAGTCCGCGCAAGTTGCGGCGTTCGAGGCGATCGCCGGACGGGACGCCGCGCCGATCCGCTGAGGACGCGCTCGCGGAGAGCGCGAAGAGCGTGGCCTGATGGCGAACCTGAAGGGCGGCGCGACCGTCGGCGAGGCGCAAGCCGCGGCGCGCGCGCGCCTCGCGCCCCTCGGCGAGAGCGCGGCGCTCGATGCGAGCCGCCTGCTCGAAGCGGTGACCGGCCGCGATCGCGCTTGGCTGCTCGCGCACGGCGATGCCGCGCTCTCGCTCGAAGCGCAGGAGCGTTGGGCCTCGCTGCTGGCGCGGCGCGCCGCCGGCGAGCCGCTCGCCTACGTGCTCGGCCGAGCCGGTTTCTACGGCCGCACGTTCGGCGTCACGCCGGACGTCCTGGTTCCGCGGCCCGAAAGCGAGCAGCTGGTCGAGCTCGCCCTGGCCTTCGCCGCGCGCCGCGCTGCAGCGCCGCCGCTGCGCCTCGCCGACGTCGGCACGGGGAGCGGAATTCTCGCGATCTCGCTTGCGCTGGAGCTGCCCGGTGCGCGGGTGCTCGCCATCGACGTCTCGCCGGCGGCGCTCGCTGTCGCCGAGCGGAACGCGCGAGCGCACGGCGTCGCGGAGCGCATCGCCTTCACGCTCGGCGACGCGTTCGAAGGACTCGACCCGTCCCTGCGCTTCGACCTCGTGCTGGCGAATCTGCCGTACGTGCGCACGTGCGATCTCGCCTCGCCGCCCGACCCGACCTCGTTCGAACCGCGGCTCGCGCTCGACGGCGGGGCGGACGGCCTTGCGCTCTACCGGCGCTTGCTCGCGCGCGCGCCGCAGCACGCGGCTCCCCGCGGCGCGCTGTTGCTCGAGGCGGGGCCCGACACCGCCCGTGCGCTCGCCGCGCTGGCGTCGGCCGCCTTCGGTGCCGGAACGAGCGTTGCGCTGGCGCGGGACTACGCCGGACTGGAGCGCGTCGTGACGGTCGAGCTCGCGTAGGCGGGAGTGCGTTATCCGCCCGACGAAAGGCGTCGTCCCATAGTGGCGAAGTACATCTTCTTCACCGGTGGTGTCGTGAGCTCGCTCGGCAAGGGTATCGCTGCGGCCTCGCTGGGCAGACTGCTCAAGAATCGCGGCTTCTCGGTTTCCGTGCAGAAGCTCGATCCGTACATCAACGTCGATGCCGGCACGATGAATCCGTACCAGCACGGCGAGGTTTTCGTCACGGAAGACGGCGCGGAGACGGACCTCGATCTCGGTCACTACGAGCGCTTCATCGACGAGTCGCTCGGCCGCCTCAACAACGTGACGACCGGTCAGATCTACGCTTCGGTGATCGACAAGGAGCGGCGCGGCGACTACCTCGGCGCGACCGTCCAGGTGATCCCGCACATCACCAACGAGATCAAGGCGCGGATCACGCGAGTCGCCGAGAAGAGCGGCGCGGCGATCTGCCTGGTCGAGGTCGGCGGCACGGTCGGCGACATCGAGTCGCTGCCCTTCCTCGAAGCGATCCGTCAGATACGCTACGACGTCGGCGACGAGAACGTCATGTTCGTCCACCTCACGCTGATGCCGCACTTGGGCGCCGCGGGCGAACTGAAGACCAAGCCGACGCAGCACTCGGTCCGCGAGCTGCGTGCGATCGGGATCTCGCCCGACGCGATCGTCGTGCGCACCGACTCGGAGCGTCCGATCCCGGTCGAGCTCAAGGAGAAGATCGGTCTGTTCTGCGACGTTCCGGCCCGCAACGTGGTGCAGAACGGCGACGCTCCGACGATCTACAAGGTCCCGCTCAACCTCGAACGGGAGGGCCTCGCCGAGGCCGTGCTGCGCAAGCTCCAGCTCAGCGCGCCGCCGCCCGATCTCGAGGACTGGGCGGCGATCGTCGAGCGGGTCACGCACCCGCGCCGCCACGTGCGCATCGGCCTGGTCGGCAAGTACGTCGAGCTCAAAGATGCCTACATGTCGATCAACGAGGCGCTCTACCACGCCGGCATCTTCCACGACGCCTGCGTCGAGATCAAGCGCGTCGATTCCGAAACCGTCGAAGATTCGGGGACCAGCGTGCTCCACGGCGTCGACGGCATCCTGGTCGCGCCGGGCTTCGGCTCGCGCGGCGTGAAGGGCAAGCTGCGCGCGATCCACTACGCGCGCGAGCAGCGTGTCCCGTTCCTGGGCATCTGCTACGGCATGCAGCTGGCCTGCATCGAGTTCGCGCGCAACGTCTGCGGGCTCGCCGAGGCGATGACGACCGAGGTCGACGAGACGAGCCCCGATCCGGTCATCGACTTCCTTCCCGATCAGCGCAACCTCGAGCTGATGGGCGGAACGATGCGCTTGGGTTCCTACGACTGCGTCCTCGAGCCGGGGACGCTCGCGGCGCGCGCCTACGAGACGCTCGCCATCAGCGAGCGGCACCGGCACCGCTACGAGTTCAACAACCGCTACAAGCCGCTCTTCCAAGAGCACGGGATGATCTTCTCGGGGCACCATCACAGCGGCCGCACGGTGCTGGTCGAGTGCGTCGAGCTCTCGCCCGAGCTCCATCCCTGGTTCGTCGGAACGCAGGCGCATCCCGAGTTCAAGTCTCGTCCGACCAGGCCTTCACCGCTCTACCGTGATTTCGTCGGGGCTGCGCTGGCTGCGGCGGCCAAGAGCAGCGAACGCGCTTTCGCGGCTCCGATCGTTTCCTCAACCTGAACTCCGCGGACGTCACCTTCGTCATCCTGACGCGCAACGAGGCGCGCAATCTTTCGCGCGCGCTCGAGAGCTTGCCGCCCGCGGCACCGCTCCTCGTGGTCGACGCCGAGTCGAGCGACGGCACCGTCGCGCTCGCGCAGGAACGCGGCGCCGAGATCGTCGTGCGGCCGTGGGAAGGCTTCGTGAGCGCGCGCCGCTTCGCGCTCGGGCGAGTACGGACGCCGTGGACGTTCATGCTCGACGCCGACGAGTCGCTCGACCCGGGTCTGCGCGAGGCGCTGCTGCGCGCCGCGCCCGGCGAGCGCGTCGACGGTTATCAGGTGCGGCGCTCGACGTGGTTCTGCGGCCGCCCGATCGCCGGTGCCGGCTGGGGCGAGGAGACGCTGCTGCGCCTCTTTCGCACCGGGAGCGCGACCCTCGAGGCGCGTCCGGTCGCCGGGGGGCGCAGCGACCTGCACGAGGCCTGGAAAGTTCCGGGCGAAGTCGAAACGCTCGAAGGCGTTCTCTTCCACCATTCGTATCCGACGCTGGCCAGCTATCGCGAAAAGTTCGGGCGCTACACGTCGCTCGAGGCGCAAGGCCTGCCGCCTTCGCGGGTCGCGCTGGCAGGCTCGCTGCTCGCGGCGCTGGCGCGCGCTCCGTGGCTGTTCTTCGTGCGCGGCGGCTGGCGCGACGGATGGCGCGGCGCCTTCATCAGCGCGGCTTCGGCGTTCTATCCCGCGGTCGCGCGCTGGAAAGCCCTGCGCAAGTGAGCCGCGCTGCGGGCGAAGCGCGCCTCGACGTCGCGCTCGACGCGCCGCAGACGCGCCACATCTCGATCGGCATGGGCGCGTACGCGCGCGAGCTGGCGGCCCGTCTGCCCGTGGTCGCGCCCGACCTGCGTTTCGCCGGCTTCCCGCACGACCGTCCCTTCGGACTCGACGAGCAGGTGCGCCTGCCGCTCGCCATGGCTCGGGCGCGTCCGCGGCTGACGCACTTTCTCTCGGTCTACGCGCCGCTCGCCGCGCCGCGCCCGTACCTGATCACGATCCACGATCTGATCCACCTGCGCTTCCCCGAGTTCTTCAAGCGCAGCGTGGGGCTGTATTACGCGACCGTCGTGCGCGCCGTGTGCGCGGGAGCGGCGCGCGTGATCACCGACGACGACCGGACCGTCGGTGATTTGGCTCGGTTCTTGGGCGTGCCGCCGGCCAAGACGGTCGTCATTCCGCTCGGCGTCGACGACGTCTACCTCGGTGACGCCGAGCCGCTCGCGGCGGAACGCCCGTACTTCCTGTACGTCGGCAATCACAAGCCGCACAAAGATCTCGCGACGCTCTTCGCCGCGTGGGAGTCGCTCGATCCGGGGCTCGCCGCCGACCTCGTGCTGACCGGTGACGACGACCTCGAGCCGGACGCGCGGCCGCACCGCGCGAACGGGTCGTTGCGCTTCCTTGGTTCGCCGCCGGCCGCCGAGCTGGCGCGCTACTACCGCTCGGCGGCCGCCCTCGTCCACCCGGCGCTGTGCGAGGGATTCGGCCTGCCCCTGCTCGAGGCGCTGGCCGCCGGCGGCCGCGCGCTCGCTTCCGACGAAGCGGTTCCCCGGGTGCTGCGCCCCCACGTCGACGTCTTCGCGCCGCGCGACGTGCGCGCGCTGCGCGCTCTGCTCGAGCGGGAGCTCGAACTCCCCCGTCCGAGGGAGGAGGCGCAGCGCGTCGCGCGCACGCTCACCTGGGATCGCTGCGCCCGCGCCACGGCACAGGTGTATCGCGCACTCTTGGCCGAAAGCGGGCGAGGATGAAGCTCGCGCGCTTCTTGCTGCTGGTGTGTGGACTCGCCCTCCCGTCGCTCGCACCGGCGTGGGCTCGGCCGGGCTCGCCGCCGGCTGCCGAGCGGCCGACCCGCGCCGTCACGATCGTCGTCAACGGCGAGCCGCTCGCCACCGGGACGCCGCCGCAGGTCGTCGGCGGCCGTCTGCTGCTCCCGCTGCGCGACGTCTTCAGCGCGCTGGGGATCGCGGTCGACCGCGACGGCGACCGGATCTCGGGGCAGCTCCCGACCGGCAACATCACCGTCGTCATCGGCAGCGCGCGGGCGTACGTCGACGGCAAGACGCTGGCGCTCGACGCGCCTGCGGTCGAGATCGACGGCACGGCCTACGTTCCGCTACGCCTGCTGACGGCGGCCTTGGGCGCGCAGGTCTCGTACGACCAGCGCGGCGCGAAGGTCGAGATCGTCTCGCTCTACGTCGGGCGCAACAGCGGCGCCGAATCGGCGCGGGCCGACGGCGGGACCGACGTGCAGGGCGTCGTCTCGGCAGTCGACACGAGCTCGCGGCCGTGCTCGATCACGGTCCTGCGCGGAGGAGAGGCCCGGACGGTTTCGGTCGATTCGGACGCGCGGATCTACGTCGTCGACGTCACGATCCACTCGCAGTTGCGCCTGCCGCTCGCCAGCATTCGCATCGGCGATGCGCTGCACGCGATCCTCGACCGCGACGGCCGCGTCGTCAGCGTCTACGATTTCTTCAAGTCGACGAGCGGAACGGTCACCGCGACCTCGGCGAGCGCGATCGTCCTGGAGAGCGGCCGGGTCGTGATCCCGAGCGGCTCGACCGAGATCACGCTCGACGGAGCGCAGGCCGTGCTGGACGCGCTCGAGCCCGGCGATTACGTGACCGTGCGCAGCAATCCCGAGACCGGCGAGCTGCGCCAGATCATCGGCTCGCGCCCTGCCGCCAAGGCCGCGGCGGCGCCGCAGGCGAGCGGTGCCCTCAGCGTCGCGGTCGCGTCGTTCGGCACCTCGGCGACGCACCCGCTGCGCGCGGGGGAGACGTTCGGCGTGACGCTGGTGGGGACGCCGGGGGGTCGCGCGAGCTTCGACATCGGCGACTACCTGACCGGCATCGAGATGCGCGAGCAATCGCCGGGGACGTACGTGGGGCAGTTCACGATCCCCGACCGCTTCAACGTGACGCAGGTCCCGCTCTACGGTCACCTCAGCGTCGCGGACGCGAGCGCGCCGCGTGCGGAGGCCGCGCAAGCGCTCTCGGCGGCGACGACGCCGCCGGTCATCGGCGAGATCGCGCCGCCGCCGGGTCAGGGCGTCAACAATCCCCGCCCCAGCATCTTCGCGACCTACGCCGCGCCGACCGGGATCGCGATCGATCCCGCCAGCGTCCTTCTCCTGATCAACGGCCGCGACGTCACGCCGTCGGCCACGCGCACCAGTGCGTTCATCACGTACAGTCCCGGATTCGACCTCTCCGACGAGGTCACGGTGACGGTCCGCGTCGCCGATGCAGCCGGGAACACCGCCAGCCGTTCGTGGTCGTTCTCCGTCAAGAGGTAAACGCGTCCGTGAAATCATTCGCACCACTCGCAAAGCTCGCCGGCGCCGCACTGCTGGCAACGTCGCTCCTGGCCGGCTGCGGCGGCGGCTCGACCTCGCAGGGGACGTCGGCCGAAGGGACCTCCGGCGCGACCCTCGTGGTCGCGCGCGTCAAGGACGCGGTCGGACTCGATCCCTCCCACGAGACCGACGGGCTTTCTCTCAACGTCAGCTCGGAAGTCTTCGAGAACCTGGTGAAGTTCAAGCCGGGCACGTTCGAGGTCGTTCCAGACATCGCCCGATCCTGGACGTCGTCGGCCGACGGCAAGACGTGGACCTTCACGCTCAAGTCCGGGTTGAAGTTCTCCGACGGCACGCCGCTCGACGCGGCCGCCGTCAAGTTCAACTTCGACCGCTGGCGCCTGGCCAACGATCCCTATCGCGGCAACTTTCCGTACGGCTATTACGCGAGCATGTTCGGCGGTTTTCCTGGCGTCATCGCCGACGTGCAGGCGCCCTCTGCGAGCAGCGTCACGTTCAAGCTGAAGTCGCCGCTCGGCCCGTTCCTGCGCAACCTCGCGATGCCGTCGTTCGCGATCGGCTCGCCCGACGCGATCAAGAAGGACATCGCCGGGTTCGGCCTGCAGCCGGTCGCGAGCGGTCCCTACACGGTCGCCGAATGGGTCAAGGACGATCACATCACGCTGCGCGCCAACCCGGATTGGGACGGTCCCAAGCCCCTGGCTTACCAGACGGTGATCGTGCGCGACATCCCCGATCAGTCGACCAGCGTCCTCGAGATGAAGAAGGGCGACGTCGACATCCTCACCGATCCGCGTCCGGACGACGCGACCGATCTCGCCAAGCAGAGCGGCATCAAACTCTACACGCAGCCGAGCAACAACGTCGCCTACGTCGCGATGAACCTCGACAAGGCCCCCTTCGGGAACGTCTTGGTGCGGCGCGCGGTCGCCTACGCGATCGACAAGGCCGCGATCGCCAAAGGCTTCTACGCGCTCGGCGCGGTCGTCGCCGACAACTGGACGCCGCCGGGCATGACCGGCGGCGACCCGTCGCTCAAAGCCTATCCGCACGACGTGGCCAAAGCGAAGGCCTTGCTCGCGCAGGCCGGCTTCGCGCACGGTTTCGCGACGCAGCTCTACTATCCGACGTCGCCGCGCCCGTACATGCCCGAGCCGCAGCGCATCGCCGAGGCGATCCAAGCCGACCTCAAGGCGGCGGGGATCGACGTGACGCTCGAACCCTACGAGTTCAGCGTGTTCCTCACGAAGGTGCGCAACGGCGAACACCCGATGTGCCTGATCGGCTGGACCGGCGACAACGGCGACCCCGACAACTTCATGTATCCGCTGCTCGATCGGGACAGCGCGGTCAAGGGCCAGGCGCAGAACTATTCGTTCTGGCGCGATCCGAACTTCCACGCGCTGATGCTCGCGGGCCAGCAGACCGTCGACGAGGCCAAGCGCGCCGCCATCTACCGTCAGGCCAACGACTTGATCCACGATCAGGCGCCGGCGGTCCCGCTCGTCCACTCGATCGTCTCGTTCGCGGCGAAATCCTCGATCGACGGCGTCATCCCGCGCCCCGACTCGGTCCTCAACTTCGAGTTCATGAGACCGGGCGGGGGGTCGTGAGCGCGCCGGAGCAGAGCCGGGCCGAGGCGCGCTGCATATTCTGCAAGATCTTTCGTAAGGAGTCGCCCGCGACCGAAGTGCTGCGGACTGGCGACGCGCTCGTCTTCAAGGACACCAATCCGCAGGCGCCGACCCACTTGCTGGTCATCCCCAAGCGTCATGCCGCGCACTTGGGCGAGTTCGTCGACGCGGCCGGCAACGACGAGATCGCCGAACTGTTCAAGCTCGCCTCGCTGGCCGGGCGCGAGTACGGGCGCGACGGTTACCGCGTCGTCGTCAACGAGGGGCGCGACGGCGGGCAGACCGTCTTCCACCTGCACTTGCACGTCCTCTCCGGGCGGCGCCTGACCTGGCCGCCCGGCTGAACGCGACGGCGGCGCGTCAAGGGATCGGGTATGCCGCCGGGATGCGCAAGAGGTCGTAGAAGCGCGCCTGCACGAGCGCCGCGTAGGCCGACGTCAGGCCGCCGATGGCGAAGGCGGTCAACAGGTTGACGAGCGGGATGTGGCCGAGCAGCGTGTTGGCGACGACGCCGACGATGCTCGCCGCGATCAAGCCGAGGAACGCGACGAAGCTCTCGCCGACCCGCGTGCGCGCGATGCGGAACGAGGTGGCGAGCGCACCCGTCCCGCTCTCGCGCCCGAGGATGACGGCCGGCGTCACGTACATGAGGAAGTAGCTCGCGACCGCGACGAACGGGATCCCGATCACCGTCAGGCACAGGGCCGCGACGATGAGCCCCGAGAGGATCGTCGCGACCAGAAGGTCCGGCAGGCGGCCGAGCACGGCGCCGAGGCTCGCGCCGAGGTTCGGGCTGAGGCCTTGCCAGGCGTCTTCGGAGGCGTGGATGACGACCGCTTGCGCCAGGACCACCACGCCGGCGCCGAGCAGCGAGGCCAGGAGCGCCACGATCGCGCCGGTGCCGAGCCCCGCCGCCGCGCCGAGGTGCCCGCCCGCAAGCCCGCCGAGGACCGTCGTCCCGACGACCGAGAGGACGATGAAAATCACGATCAGGAAGAACGTCAAGGACGCGAGCGCGGTCGGAACGGCGAGGATCCAGTTCTGCGAGAGCACCTCGGCGGCGCGCTGCAGCTCGTCGGCGGGGCTGACCGGTGGGCGGATGCTCATCGTAGCGGTCTCCTCCTGAAAAGGGGGGCGCGGAAATTGACGGGTCCGGTGGCTTGTGCTAGTCTCTACAGGTTGTCTTCGAAAGAGCGAAGGCGTTATTTCGCTGCGATGCGCGCAGGTTGAAGGGAGGGTTGTTCGTGGAGGTTCGCGTTGCACCGGGGGAGACCATCGAAAGTGCGCTGCGTCGCTTCAAGAAAGCCACCCAGAAAGCCGGCGTTTTGGCCGAGGCTCGCAAGCACGAGCACTACGAGAAGCCGAGCGTTCGCCGCAAGAAGAAGTCGGCGGCCGCGCGTAAGCGCCGCACCTAGCACGCGCCGGGTCAGGCCGTGAGCGCCGAGGGCTGCGTCTTCTGCAAGATCGTCAGCGGGGAGATCCCGGCCAGGACGTTCGAGCGAACCGGCGACGCGCTGGTGATCGCCGACATCGAGCCGGCGGCGCCCGCGCACTTTCTGGTGGTCCCGACGCGCCACGTCGCCACCTTGGGCGACTTCGCCGCGCAGGCGGAACCGCACGAGCTCGGCTCGCTGCTGGCGCTCGCCGCGAAGACCGGCCGGGAGGCCTCGCCGAGCGGTTATCGCGTCGTCGTGAACGAGGGGCGCGACGCGAATCAGATCGTCTTCCACCTTCATCTCCACGTGCTCGCCGGGCGCCCCTTCGGCTGGCCGCCGGGATGAGCTCGCCACCTGCATGAGTTTGAAAGACCGCATCTCCGCCGAGCTGAAGGAGGCGATGCGCGCCAAGGACCAGGTGCGGCTGGACACGCTGCGTTCCGCGATCTCGGCCTTCTCGTATCGCAAGATCGAGGCGGGCCGCGAGCTGGGCGACGACGAGCAGGTCGAGACCGTGCGCAAGCTCGTCAAGCAGCGCAGCGACTCGATCGCCGAATATTCCAAGGCCGGCCGGACCGATCTGGTCGAGAAGGAGACGCGCGAACGGGAGATCCTCTCGGCTTTGCTCCCCGCGCAGAAGACGGCCGAAGAGATCCGCCCCGCGGTCCGCGCCGCGCTGACTTCGCTGGCGCCGGAACAGCGCAATACGGGTGCGGCGATGAAGCTGCTGATGCCCGCGCTGCGCGGCCAGACCGACGGCGGAACGATCCGCGCCGTCGTCGTCGAGGAGCTGCGGGCGCTGGAAGCCGCGCCGCCGTAGGCCGTCGCAACTTCCCTCCGGCGGGGAGGTAGATAGCCGGGTGATGCGCAGTTCGCTCCGCGCGTGGCTCTTTGGTGCGTCGGTCGTGCTCGGTTTGGCGCTGCCGCTCGCAGGCGCGCTGCGCGCCGCCGCGCCGGGCGCGGTCGTGGTCGTGCCGATCGAAGGGACCGTCGACGAAGGGATGGCGCACCTCGTCGAGCGCGCCGTCGACGACGCCGACGCCTCGCACGCCTCGGCGCTCGTGCTCGACGTGAACACGCCGGGCGGCTTGGTCAACGCCGCGTTCGAGATCCGCGACGCGCTCTTCCGCGCCCAGGTGCCGACCGTTGCTTACGTCTCGCAGCGGGCCTACTCGGCCGGCGCGCTGATCACGCTCGCCGCGAAGTCGATCGTCATGGCCCCCGGTGCCAGCATCGGGGCCGCCGAGCCGATCCCCAACGACCCCAAGCACGTCGCCGCGCTGCGCGCCGAGTTCGCGGCCACCGCCGACCGCAACCATCGCGACGCCGGCCTGGCCGCCGCGATGGTCGACAAGAGCGTCGAGGCCCCGGCCTACAAGAAGGCCGGCGCGATTCTGGCGCTGACGGCCGCTGAGGCCCAGCGCGCCCACATCGCCGACGCGATCGCGCCCGACCTGACGGCGGCGCTGCGCTTCGAGCGGCTCGGCGGTCCGCGCGAATATGCAGGCTACACCTGGGGCGAAGAGCTGGCGCGCTTCGCGACGAGCCCCGAGGTGAGCGGGCTCCTCCTCTCGGTGGGCGTCCTCGGCTTGCTGATCGAGATGCAGACGCTGCACGGCATCGCCGGATTGATCGGCGTTGCGGCGCTGGCGCTCTTCTTCGGGACGCACGTCTACGCCGGGTTCTCGAACTCGCTGGTCGTAGGGCTCGCGCTCTTGGGCGTGATCGGGATCCTGCTCGAGCTGCACGTCGTCCCCGGTCACGGCGTGGCCGGCATTTTGGGGATGATCGCGCTCGTATCGGCGGTCGTGCTCGCCTTCGGCTTCGCCTTCTTTTTCGTCGCGGCGCAAGCGATCTCGATCGCGATCGTCCTCTCGGCGCTCGTCTTCGCGCTCTCGACGCGGGTCTTCCCGGAGAGCGCGTTCATGAAGCGGATCGTCCTCTCGGCCGCGCAGGGCCCCGAATACGTCGCCAGCGCCGACCACAACGCGCTGATCGGGCAGCGCGGCCACGCGACGTCGTTCCTGCGGCCGGCCGGCGTCGCCAGCGTCGGCGGTCAGCGCGTCGACGTCCTCACGGAGGGGGATTTCGTTCCCGCCGGCTCGCCCATCAAAGTGACCCGGGTCGAGGGTGCACGGATCTTCGTGCAGCCCGTCAGCGAGGAGTAATTCGTGGCTGCCTTCGGTGCTGTTCTGATCGTTTTCGCGGTCATCGTCGGGCTCTCGCTCTTCCTGTACTACTTTCCGCTCGGCATGTGGATCCGCACGATCGCGGCGGGCGTGCCGCTCTCGATCATGTCGCTGATCCGCATGCGGCTCATCGGAATCCAGCCCGCCGTCATCGTCAACAACCTGGTGCGGGCGCGCAAGGCCGGGCTCGACCTGACCGTCGACCAGATGCAGTCGCACTACCTCGCCGGCGGCAACGTCGAGAACGTCGTGCTCGCGATGATCGCCGCCCAGCGCGCCCAGATTCCGCTCGAGTGGCAGCGCGCCGCCGCGATCGACCTGGCCGGGCGCAACGTGCTCGAAGCGCTGCAGACCTCGGTCAACCCGAAGGTCATCGAGACGCCCGTCTTCCAGGGCGTCGCGCAGAACGGCATCCAGCTCAACGTCAAGGCGCGCGTGACCGTGCGCACCAACCTCGACCGCTACGTCGGGGGCGCCGGCGAGCCGACGGTCATCGCGCGCGTCGGCGAGGGCGTCGTGGCCGCGGTCGGCGCGGCGATCGACCACAAGCAGGTCCTCGAGTATCCGGACCGCATCTCGAAAGCGGTCCTGGCCAAGGGGCTCGACGCCGGAACCGCCTACGAGATCGTCTCGATCGACATCGCCGACGTCGACGTGGGCAAGAACATCGGCGCCGACTTGCAGATGTCGCAGGCCGAGGCCGACCGGCGCATCGCCCAAGCCAAGGCCGCCGAACGGCAGTACAGCGCCATGGCCGCAGAGCAGGAGCAGAAGGCCGAGACGCAGCGCATGCGCGCCAAAGTCGTCGAAGCCGAGGCGCAGATCCCGCAGGCGATCGCCGAAGCCTTCCGCGAAGGCCACCTCGGCGTGATGGACTACTACCGGATCAACAACGTGAAGGCCGACACCGAGATGCGCTCGGCGATCGGGACGGGCGTCACGCCGCCCGAGGCGACCGGCCTCACCGGGCCCGCGCAGCCCCAGCCGCCCAAGCCGGCGGGCCAGTAGCCGGTGGACGCGCTGGAGTACCTCATCGCGCAGCTCGTCGGCCGCGCCCGCGAAGGCGGAGACGGCGGCGCGCCGCCCGACGCGGCTCCGCCGCCGCAGGCCGAGCGCCGCTATCCCCAGCCCGTCGTCCGCGGGCGGCGCCCCGCGCCCGTCCCGGCGCCGCCGGCGCAGCCGCCGCGGCCGGCTCCCGCCGTCGCCGCCCCGACCGCGCCCGCGCCGCAGCCCGCCGCTGCGCCCAGGCCGCCCGCCCCGGCGCTGCTCGGGGCTTTCACCAGCCGCGAGCGGCTGCTGGGGGCGCTCGTCCTGGCCGAGGCGCTCGCGCCGCCGCCGGGTTTGCGGCCGCGCAGCCCGGGCGGAGGCTTCTAAACCGTTTGCTGCGCGGCGGCGTTGTAAGGAGCGTGATGCGAAGCGCGGTCCACCCTGGCTGAAGTAGAGGCCGAGCAGGTCTTCGAGCTGGCGGGCGTGGACGACGCGCTGCGTTTTTGCGGCCACCACGACCGTAATCTGAGCGCGCTGGAGGACCTCGTGCCGGTCGCGGTCAGCCTCGAAGGCGACCGCCTGCGGCTGCGCGGTGCGCCCGCCGCCGTCGCTTCGGCGCGCGAGATCCTGACGCGGATGCGCGAGGCGGCCAACGACGGCGCGCAGCTCACGCCGCACGACGTCGAGCTGGCCGCACGCGAGGCGCTCGCCGGCGAACGGCCGCGCGCCCATCCGAAGACGCTCTTCACTACCCAGCGCGGCCGGGAGATCCGGCCGCGCACCGAAGGCCAGCGGCGTTTCGTCGAGACGGTCGAGCGCTGCACGCTGACCTTCGGCATCGGTCCGGCCGGCACGGGCAAGACGTTTCTGGCGATGGTCATGGCGGTGCGCGCGCTGCGCGAGCGCGAGGTCGCGCGCATCGTCTTGACGCGGCCCGCGGTCGAAGCCGGCGAGAAGCTCGGCTTCCTGCCCGGCGACCTGCGCGAAAAGGTCGATCCGTATCTTCGTCCGCTCTACGACGCGCTGGCCGAGCTGCTCGACGATTCGGTCGTCGCGAAGTTCCTCGAGCGCGGGACGATCGAGGTCGCGCCGCTCGCCTACATGCGCGGGCGCACGCTCTCGGACGCGTACGTCATCCTCGACGAGGCGCAGAACGCGACTTCCGAGCAGCTCAAGATGTTCCTGACCCGCCTGGGGAACAACGCGAAGATGATCGTCAACGGCGACGTCACGCAGATCGACTTGCCGCGCGGCGCCTCTTCCGGCCTGCTCGAAGCGCAACGGCTCTTCGAGGGGATCGAGGGGATCGGGATCGTCGAGCTCGACTCGGGCGACGTCGTCCGCCACCCGCTGGTCGCCAAGATCATCGACGCCTACGCCCGCAAAGCGTGATCTATCTGCGCAACACCACGCGCAAGCACCACTTGCGCCTGCGTGCGCTCGAGCGCGACGCGCGCGCGCTGCTCGCGGCCGCGGGTGAGCCGGGCTCGAGCCTCTCCCTCTCGTTCGTCGGCGACGCCGCGATCCGGCGCCTCAACCGCGAGCATCGCGGGAAAGACACGGCGACCGACGTCCTGAGCTTCCCGCTCTTCGAAGCCGCCGGGCCGGGGGCGCGGCGTGCGGCGAAGCCCGTGCCCCCGGGAGCGCCTGAGCGCCTGCTGGGCGACGTCGTGATCAGCGTCGATACCGCCTGGCGGCAGGCGCGCGAGTACGACGCTCCGCTTCAGGCCGAGGTCGAGCGGCTGCTCATCCACGGGCTGCTCCACCTCCTCGGACACGACCACGAGGAACCGCGGGAGCGTGCCCGGATGGTTCGCGAGGAGCGCCGCCTGGCGGCCGTCCTGGGATTGCCCTGGCCGTACGATGCCTAGCGGGCGCCGCACGCGGCCGGGGAGGGCGTAGCCGCGCGCGCGAAGGGAACGGCGTCATGCATCCCGCGCGCCTGCCCCCAACCGTGAAGCGGGTCAGCGACAGCCGGCTGTGGCGCTCGTTTCACTACGCCTTCGCGGGCGTCTTGTACGCCACGCGGACGCAGCCGAACATGCGCATCCACCTCGCGGCAGCGGCGATCGTCCTGTTCGCCACGCTCTACCTGCGGCTCGAGCGCGCTTACGTCGCGCTCGTCGTCATCGCCGTCGTGATCGTGATCGCGCTCGAGCTCTTCAACACCGCGATCGAGGCGGTCGTCGACTTGATGACGGTCGCGCACCATCCCCTCGCCAAGATCGCCAAGGACGCCGCCGCCGGGGCCGTGCTCGTCGGCTCGATGGGGGCTCTGATCGTCGGCTATCTGGCTTTCTACGAGGGGATAGCCGCGACTGGGGCCAACGTGGCCGCCGCGGTCGGCGGGATCCCCCGCAACCTCGCGATCGTGACGATCGCCGTCGTGGGGATCGCGACGATCTTCGTCAAGGCCTTCGCCGGCCGGCGCGGGTCGGCGCTGCAGGGCGGCGCCGTCTCGGGCCACGCCGCCCTGGGCTTCGCCGGCGCCACGCTGATCGCGCTCCTCAGCCACAACGCCGTCATCGGCCTGCTCGCCTTCTTTCTTGCCTTCCTCGTCAGCCAGAGCCGGATCGAGGGCGGGATCCACAGCCTGCGCGAGGTCGCCCTCGGCGGAGCGCTCGGGACCTTCCTGAGTTACGCCCTGTTCCTCCTCGTCCGTGCCTAGCGGCCACCGGAGTCGCCAGGAGCTCGGCCGGCGTTGTGCTATAATGGCCGCAGCTTGAGTAATGACGCGTCCATTGGGGACGAACCGCCCGATACGCGGCGTCGCCGAGCGTCCCCCACCCACCCAGGCGCGCGGCCGCTGAGCGCGTTCGCGTGCGTACGGCAGCGGCCGCTTCCGGCTCGCCTGCCGGCCCCGCTCTGAGATGCCCGTCTTCAACGTGACCGGCCACATGTGGCTGGAGATCGCCGCGCTCGCCGTCCTGATCGCCGCCTCGGCGTTTTTCTCGGGCTCGGAGGCGGCGCTGATCTCGCTCTCGCGTCTCCACGCGAGCTCGATGGCCGAGAAGGGGGTCAAGGGCAGCGAGGCGGTCGTGCGTCTGCTCGAGGACCGCAACCGCTTCCTGACGACGATCCTGATCGGCAACACCGTCGTGCTGCTGGCCGCGGATTCGCTGGCGACGCTGCTCTTCGTGCGGGCCGGCGTTCCGAACGCGGCGATCTGGTCGACGCTGGCCATGACGGTGCTGCTGCTGACCTTTGGCGAGATCGTCCCCAAGACGGTCGCCGTCGCCAACAACGAGCGCTGGGCCGTGCGCCTGGCCCCGATCGTCGACCGGCTGGCGTGGCTGATGACGCCGGTCAACGGCACGTTTCTCCTGGTGACCAACGCCCTCGTCCGTCTCTTCGGCGTCTCGCCGGTCGCTCGCGGACCGTTCGTCACGGAGGAGGATATCCGCAGCATCGTCGACGTCGGCGTCGAGCAAAACGTGCTGGAGGCGGGCGAGCGGGAGATGATCCACTCGATCATCCAGTTCGGCGACACGATCGTGCGCGAAGTGATGACGCCGCGCCCCGACATGGTCGCCGTCGAAGTCTCCGCCTCGGCGCGCCGCGCCCTCGATCAGGTCATCGCCGAGGGCTACTCGAAGCTCCCCGTTTACGAGGAGACGGTCGACAACGTCATCGGCGTCGTGCACGATCGCGAGCTGCTGATCGCGCTCGCCAACGGCACGCTCGCGCAGACGCCGATCCGCGCCTTGATGCGCCCCATCACCCTGGTCCCCGAAACCAAGCCCGTCGCCGATATGCTGCGCGAGATGCAGCGCGGCAAATTCTCGCTCGCGATCGTCGTCGACGAGTACGGCGGGACGGCCGGCTTGGTGACGATCGAGGACTTGCTCGAGGAGATCGTCGGCGAGATCCGCGACGAGCACGACGAGGGGGAAGAAGAACCGATCCGCGTCCTCTCCGATGACGAAGCCGTGGTCGACGCGGGCACGAACATCGAGGACGTGAACGCCCAGCTCGGCTTGCACCTGCCGCACGAGGAGTTCGAGACGATCGGCGGGCTGACGGTCGGTCTGATCGGCCACCTTCCCTCCGAAGGCGAGGAAGTCGAGGCTGGCGACGACGTCCGCCTGCGCATCGACCGCACGCGCGGCCGCCGGATCCTGGCCGTCCGCGTTCTGCGCAACGGCAAGACGCACAGCGGCGAGCAGCGCCGCGCCGAGCACGTGGACTCCGACGTTGTCGAACGCGTCTGAGGACGACGAGCCGCTGCTCGCCGCCGCGCGCGCCGCGCGCGAGCGCTCGTACGCACCCTATTCGAATGTGGCCGTCGGCGCGGCGCTGCTGTGCGACGACGGCACGATCGTGACCGGCGCCAACGTCGAAAACGCTTCCTACGGCCTCTCGCTCTGCGCCGAGCGCGCCGCCGTCGCCGCCGCCGTCGCCGGAGGACGGACGCACTACCGCGCGATCGCGGTCGCCGGTCCGCCCGAAGCGATCGCGTCGCCCTGCGGGGGCTGCCGTCAAGTGCTCGCCGAATTCGGCCCGACGATGCGCGTGCTCTTCACCTCGTGCGGCAAGCTCGAGACGTTCTCGCTGGACGAACTGCTCCCGGCCGCCTTCGAGCTCCCGTAATTGCCTGCGCCGTCACGCACGTATAAGACGCGCGCGATCGTCCTGCGCGCGCGGAACCTCGGCGAAGCCGATAAAATCTACACGCTCTTCAGCGAGGAGAGCGGCAAGCTCGACGCGGTGGCGAAGGGCGTACGGCGCGCCAACAGCCGCCTGGCGGGGCGGCTCGAGTTCATGTGCGAGTCGCTGCTGGGGATGCACCGCGGCCGCAACCTCGACGTCGTGACCAGCGCGGACGTCGTCACGGCGTGCTGGACGGGGATCGTCGACCCCGCCGCCTTCGCGACCGCACACCTGATCGCCGAGCTCGTCGATGCGTTCTGCGAGCCGGACCTGGCGCTGCCCGAGGTCTATGCGCTGTTGCGCGGCGCCGTTCGCGGGATCGCCGCCGCGGAGGATCCGGCCCGGCTGATCCCTCGCTTCGAGCTGCTGCTGCTCGGCGCGCTCGGCTACGCGCCGGAGGCGGAGCGCTGCGTGAGCTGCGGCGAGCCGCTCGAAGGGTGCCCCGCCTGGGCCGATCTCGAAGCGGGCGGCCTCGCCTGCGAGCGGTGCCGGCCGCACGCCGCGGACGGGCATCCCCTCGACGCGGCCGACGGTGCGAATTTTCGCGCGCTCGGCGCGGCGCGCGGAGGTCCGCTGCGCCCTGCCGCGCACGCGACCGGCGCGGTGGCGCGCGCCGTCGACGCGTTTGTCACCTATCATCTGGGCAAGCGTCCCAAAGCGGGCAGGGTGCTCGACGAACTTGCCCGGGCCGGCGCGCAGCGATGATCCTGGCGCTCGACGTGGGCCAGCGGCGCATCGGCGTCGCGGTCAGCGATCCCGGCGAGAGCTTCTCCCTTCCGGTCGGAACGATCGAGCGCACCGCGCTGCACCGCGATCTCGACGCGATCGTGGCCCTGGCGCGCGAGTACGGTGCGGAGACGATCGTCGTCGGCGATCCTCTCGCGCTCTCCGGCGAGCGTGGCGTCGCGGCCCAAAGGATGGACGCTTTCGTCGCGGTTCTCAGCAAAGCGTGGAGCGGCTCGATCGAGCGGATCGACGAGCGGCTGACGACGGCGCAGGTGACCCGGAGCTTGATCGACGCCGACGTCTCGCGCAAGAAGCGGAAGGGCGTGGTCGACCAGCTCGCTGCGAGCCTGATCCTCGACTCGTACCTGGCCCGGCGCCGCCGGGAGCGTTGACGTGAAAGCGCTCTTCAGGCTGGCGGCGGTTGCCGCCGCGCTCGCGCTCGTCTTGCTCGCCGCGGGCGCGCTGTGGTTTCGCGCCGCGGCGTTCGGCGATCGTTCCCTGCCCGGCGGCGAGACCGACGTCGTCGTGCCGGCCGGCTCGACCGCGGCCGAGGTGGCCCGCCGGCTCTCGTCGGACGGCGTGATCGGCTCGCCGCTGGCGTTCTCGCTGCTGGCCCGGATCGAGGGAGTCGCCGGCCGTATCGAGGCGGGCGAATATCGCTTTCCAGCCCACCAGACCGCCGCGGACGTCTTGCACCGGCTCGTCACCGGACAGCAGGTCGCGGTTTGGGTGACGATCCCCGAAGGCTTCACCGCCAAGGAGATCGCCGCGCAGCTCGAAGCGCGCGGCGTCGGCGACGCCGCCGGCTATGCACGCTATTTCCTGCACGGCTCGATCGTCGTGGGAGGCGTGCGGACCGCCTCGCTCGAGGGCTTCCTCTTCCCAGACACGTATCTGATCGGGCTCGGAGCTTCGCCCGAAACGGTCGCCCAAGTTCTGACCGAACAGTTCCGCCGCGAGCTTCCAGTCGACGCGGCCGCCCGGGCGAAGCGGCTCGGCTTGACGGTGCCGGAGGTCGTGACGGTCGCGTCGCTCGTCGAGCGCGAGGCCAAGTCCGACGACGAGCGCGCCCTGATGGCCGGCGTCTACTACAACCGTCTGCGCCGCGGCATGCCGCTCGAAGTCGACGCGACCGTCGAATATACCTTCGCGCACCACAAGGACGTCATCACGCTCGACGACCTCGCCCGCGACTCGCCATACAACACCTACCTCCACACGGGGCTTCCGCCGACTCCGATCGCCAGCCCAGGCCGGCCCTCCCTACTCGCGGCCTTCCATCCCCAGGCTTCCGACTATCTGTATTACGTGTACAAAGGGAATGGACATCACGCGTTTTCGCGAACGCTGGCCGAACACAACGCCAACGTTGCGCGCTACCTGCGCTAGGAGGCTCATCATCGACGCTCAGAACGGAGAGGCCAAGGGCGAAGTCAAGGACGAGGTCAAGGACGAGGGGAAAGTCGAGCTCCGCGATGTTCTCGTGATCGAGACGACCGAGGGACAGAAGTACGAGTTCGAGGTCGTCGGCCTGGTCGAAGACGACGAGCACAACGGCTTCGCGGTCGCGTACAGCGAAGAAGCCGACGAATTCGTCGTCACCGACGAGAACGGCCGGCTTCTGGAAGACGACGAGCTGGCGCAGGAGATCCTCGACGATTTCTTCGTGCTAGCCGAAGAGTCGTCGCCCGAGGAAAACTGACCGGGCGCTTGCCCAAGCGCGTTCTGTTCCTCTCGGCGAGCGTCGGCGTGGGGCACACGGCCGCGGCGCAGGCCGTCCGCGCGGCGCTCGCGGCGCGCGACGCGACGATCGAGACGCAGACCGTCGATTCCTACCGCTACGCGGCGAGCATCTTCTCGAAAGTCGTCGCCGACGGCTACATCGGCATGGTGAAGACCGTGCCGCAGCTCTACCGCTACATCTACGACCGCGCCGAGCGCGCCACGCACGTGCCGGCCTTCCGTCGCTGGGTCAGCCAGTACACCGCCGCGAACCTGCGCGCGCTCGTCAACGAGCGTAAGCCCGACGTCGTGGTCTGCACGCACGCCTTTCCGTGCGGCGTGATGTCCGAGTACAAGCGCCAATTCGATCCCGCCCTCCCCGTCGTCGGCATCGTCACCGACTTCGCGGTCCATCCGTTCTGGATTCATACCAACGTCGACGCTTACGCGGTCGCGACGGCCGAGATCCGCCAGGCGCTCGTCGCGCGCGGGGTCCCGGCGGATCGCGTGCTCGTCTCCGGCATCCCGGTCGACGGCCGCTTCGGCGCGCCGCGCCTGCCGCTCGACGAGTTGCGCGCTGCGCTCGGCCTGCCGCTCGACCGGCGCATCGTGCTGATCATGGGCGGCGGAGCCGGCATCGGACCGCTCGACATGATGATGCGCGCCCTGGGAAGCCTCGACGTCCCGCTCGCGGCGGCCGTCATCGTCGGACGCAACGGGCGCTTGCAAAAGCGCATTCTGGCGGCTGCGGAACGCACCGCGTATCCGGTGCGCGTCTACGGTTTCGTCGACAACGTCTACGACTATATGCACGCCAGCGACGTGCTGCTCTCCAAGCCTGGTGGATTGACGTCCTCGGAGGCGTTGACGGCGCAGCTTCCGATGGTCCTCGTCAAGCCGCTGCCGGGTCAGGAGGAGCGGAACACGCGCTACCTCGTCTCGCGCCGCGCGGCCGTGAAGGCTGTGGGCGAGCGGCAGTTGGCGAGTGCGGTCGCCGAACTGCTGACGTCGCACGAGCGGCGCCGGCAGCTGCACGAGCGCATGGACCGCCTGCGCCGTCCCGACGCGGCGGCGGCGGTCGCCGCGCGCATTCTCACGCTCCTGGACGCGAGCGCATAGGCGCGCGAGGCCCGTCAAGAGGTCGGGGTGCCGAACGGAGCAAAAGTGTGCGTGTGGAGAGATGGCCGAGCGGCTGAAGGCGGCGGTTTGCTAAACCGTTATACGCTGTTAAAGTGTATCGAGGGTTCGAATCCCTCTCTCTCCGAAGCGCTCTTCACCCAAGCGCCGGGCCGCGCAGGCAGGGAATGCCGCCTGCGCGGGGTATCCCTCTCGGTCGCCGAGACGGCGACGTGCGGTCGTAGCTCAATTGGATAGAGCAACAGGCTACGAACTTGTAGGTTGGGGGTTCGAGTCCCTCCGACCGCGCGCTCAGACGCGTGACGGCGCTCACCTTGTGAAGCCGTTGAACGTCGTCTCGACGAGAGGCTCGGTAGCTCAGCGGTAGAGCGGGGGACTCATAAGCCCTAGGTCGTAGGTTCGAATCCTACCCGAGTCATACTCGCCGTTGACGCGGCAGCGCTCGGTCCCCTTGCGAGGATGCGCATCTTTTGTCGGCGTAGAGGCGTTCACAGGGCTGCAGCTCGGGGGGTTCGTAACCTCGCCGGGCCGCAAGTTCCTGCCCGAGGTGCAGCGTACGATGTCAACGATCCCTTGCGATTTCTGTCCGCATCCCGTCGATCGGGGTCAGATGGAAGAGATCGAAATCTCGCATTACGTCCCGGATTCGTCCGGCGACGACTTGGCGTACGCGCGAACCTATTTCTTCGGTCATCCGGACTGCGTGCGCAAATTCTATCGCGGCCTGGTCGACCACAAGCTCGACCTCTTCAAACATCTGCCGTCGGCGGCTCCGGTCTCGCCTGAGGACCAGAAGTAAGCGCCGGCCTGCGTGCGCCCGTAGCGTAGCTGGATAACGCGCGGCCCTCCGAAGGCTGAGATCGGCGGTTCGAATCCGTCCGGGCGCATGAACGATTTTCGCGATACCGACGTCGCCCGTCTCCGTCGCGCGCTCGAGCTGGCAGCCGAAGCGGCGCGCGGCGGAGACGTGCCCGTCGGTGCGGTGCTCGTCGCGGGCGAGCGCGTTTTCGAAGCGCAGAATGAGAAGGAGCGCCGCCCCGACCCGACCGCGCACGCCGAAATTTTGGTCTTGCGTGCGGCGGCGCTGGCGCTCGGCGTGTGGCGGCTCGCCGGCGCGACGCTGTTCGTCACGAAGGAGCCCTGCGCGATGTGCGCCGGCGCGATGGTCGCGGCGCGCATCGACCGCGTCGTCTTCGGGTGCCGCGATCCGAAGGGCGGTGCGGCCGGTTCCGCGCTCGACGTCTTCGCGTCCGAAGCGGTGAACCACCGGGTCGCGGTCACGTCCGGCGTGCTGGAGGACGAGGCGGCCGAGCAGCTCCGCGCGTTCTTCGCCGGGAAGCGCGGGCGCGCTCCGGCCTGAACGGCAAGGACCCGGCCGGTGAGGCGTGCTATAGAACGGGTCGGTCCTCAGCCGGAAAGCGGTTCGAGCACGAAGCCATCGCGGAGAGGTGGTCGAGTGGTTGAAGGCACCCGCCTCGAAAGCGGGCGAACGTGATGAGCGTTCCGAGAGTTCGAATCTCTCCCTCTCCGTAGTTCGTTTGCGCGCGTCGCCGCCGAGGCAGCGCGCGCGCTCGGGCGGCGCCGCTCAGGACGCGCGCACCTCCAGCAGAATCTTGCCGAAGTTGGCGTCCGCCTCCATGCGCGCGTGTGCGGCGGCGATCTCGGCGAGGGGAAAGGTCGCGTCGATCTGCGCGTGCAGCTCGCCCCGCGCGAAGAGCGGGAGCAGGTGAAGCGTGAAGCCGCGGGCGAGCGCGATCTTCTCGTCGAGCGGCCGGTTGCGGAGCATCGTGCCGGTCAGGCTCGCGCGCTTGGCCATCAGCGGCCCCAGCGCGAAGGACGCGCTCGCGCCGCCGAGCGTGCCGATCTGCACGATCCGCCCGCCCGTGGCCAGCACCTCGACGTTGCCCGCCAGCGCCGGCCCGCCGATGAAGTCGAGCACGAGGTCGACGCCGCGTCCGGCGGTCGCCGCGCGGACCGCCTCCGGCCAGCCGTCGCCGTAGAGAATCCCCGCGTCGAGCCCGGCCGACTCGGCGGCGCGCGCGAGCTTCGCGGGGCTGCGCGACGTGCCGATCGTGAAGCCTCCGGCGCGCTTGGCGAGCGCGATCGCGGCCAGCCCGACGCCGCTCCCCGCAGCGTGGACGAGCACGGTCCGCCCGAGCCCGAACCCGCCGCGCGCGAACAGCGCGTCGTGCGCCGTCAGGTACGCCTCGGGAATCGCCGCCGCCGTGGCCAGATCGACCCCGCCGGGAAGCGGCGAGAGCGTGAGCGCGTGCGCGGCGACGAGCTCCGCGTGCGCCCCCGCCCGCACCAGCCCGCAGACCCGGTCGCCGGGCGCGACCGCCTCGACCCGCGCCCCGACGGCCCTGACGACCCCGGAAAACTCGAGTCCGGCGCGCACTTCGCCGCCCGGCGCGGTGCCGCCGCCGTAGCGACCCTGGCGCTCGAGCACGTCGGCCCGGTTGAGTCCCGCGTACGCCACCTCGACGAGCGCGTCGTCGCTGCCGGGTTCGGGCTCGGGAAGGTCGCGAACCGCGAGCACCTCCACCCCGCCCGTCCCCTCGCATACGACGGCCCGCATTCAGGGACTCGCCGCAGCCTGGGGTGCGGCCGCCGCCGGCTCGATTTGCGGCGCGACAGAAGCCGGCGGCGCAAGCCGCGGATCGGGTGCCTGCGCGGGAAACGTGAAGCCGTCGTAGACCGCGTCCGCGCTGACGTGGAAGCGCGCGAGGTGCAGCGGGAAGAACACCGTCTCCTCGTAATGCGCGTGCTCGACGAGCCAGTAGCCGCCGATCGACGCGTAGTCGACCACGAACTGCAGATCGTTCCCGCCGCTGTACTTCACCTCCGCAGGCATCCCCGACGCGTTGTCGATGTAGAGATCGCTGAGGAAGAACGTGCTGTCGCGGCGCACGACTTGGCGCTTGACGAAATCGAACGGCTCGAGCAGAATGTGCGTCTTCGCGTTCGGCGCGTCGCTTGAATCCGGCGCGTAGGTCGCGCGGTACGCGCGCAGCCGCACTACGACGACGTCCGCGCCCGATGCCGGCAGCGCGTCGTAGTGAAGCGGCGTGATATCGTGAACGTAAGCCGAGACGTCCTCGTGCGCGCCGACCTTCCAGGAAAGCGTGAAGTACGAGAGCGCGTCGAACGCCGGCGTGACGGGAAAGGCCGGCGCGACCTGATTGCGGCCGCGCGGCAGGTCCTGGATGACCGCGAGCCCGTCCTGCGTGCGCACGCTGACCTCGCGCACGATGTCGCGTTGCTTGCCGAGCGAGGTTGCGGCCACATGCGTTGCAACGCGATAGGTGATGTACGCGGGCGCCCGTTGGATGATGGCCGCCGCGGCGTTGGCGCAATGCTGGAAGGCGATGTCCGGTGCGAGCGTGATGGAACCTCTCCCCTTCGAGGAATAGCTCTTCACCCGCAGCGAATGCGCGCCTTCTATGAACGAAGCCTTCATCGTCCGCAAACGAAGCGAACGCGCGGGCGCCGCGGCGCCGCTCGCGCGATGAGCGCGCCGCTCGAGCCGCTGCTCGTCGAGCCCGCCGAGAAGGAAGCGATTTGGGGCGGTCACGCGCTCGCCGAGCGCTACGGCAAGCCGGCTGCTCCGCAGGCGAAGATCGGCGAGTCGTGGGAATGCTGGGACGAGAACCGCGTCGCGGGCGGTCCCTTCGCGGGGAAGACGATCGCGCAGCTCCGCGCCGAGCTCGGTCGCGACCTCACCGGCTGGGTCGACCCCGCAGTGCTCTTCCCGCTGCTCACCAAGCTGATCGACGCGCGCCGCTCGCTCTCGGTCCAGGTCCATCCCGACGACGCGTACGCGCAGCGCGTCGAGGGCCAGCCCAACGGCAAGACCGAGTGCTGGTACATCCTCGAAGCCGAGCCCGAAGCGAGGATCGTGCTCGGCTGGAACCGCGACACGTCGCGCGGCGAGTACCTCGAGCGCGTCGCGGACGGTTCGCTCGGCGACTTGCTGCGCCACGTCCCGGTCCACCGCGGCGACGCGTTCTATCTGCCGGCCGGAACGCTGCACGCGATCGGACACGGCATCGTGCTCCACGAAGTGCAGCAGGCCAGCGACCTGACCTATCGCATCTTCGATTACAACCGGCTCGGGCCCGACGGCAAGCCGCGCGCCCTGCACGTCGACAAAGCCGCCGACGTCCTCGATTACCGCCGCTCCGAAGCCGGCGCCCTTCGTCCGCTCGCCTACGAGCTCGACGGCCTGCATCGTACGACGCTGATCGCCGGCGCGCGCTTCGCCGTCGAGCGCGTCGCGCTCGACGAGACGCGGCGCGGTCACGATCTCGAAGGCGCGCCGCTCGTCGTGCTCGCCCTCGAGCGGCCCGTCGAGTTGGAAGCGCGCGGGCGGGCGGTTCGTTTAGAACCGTACCAAACGGGCCTCGTCCCGGCCGGGCTCGAGGTCGTGATGCTGCGCGCGTGCGGCGCCGGCCCGGCGGCGGTGCTGACCGCCGCTCCGCTGCGCGACCGCGAGCAGTTGCCGGCCCGCTACGCCCGGGCCGGCGTCGGCGTCGCCGCGAGCACCGCCTTCCTGGCACAGTTCTGATGCGCCGCTGTGCCCGCGCCCCGCGCCGCCGCCGTCCTCTCCGCCGTCGAAAACGGGGAATCTCGGCCGGCATCGCAACCGAACGAGCCGCAAGCGGGTCGTAGGCGCCGATTGGCGGCGCCGGTTCCCGCCTTGCCGGATCCCGGCTGCGGCGCGCCCGTTCGAAGCGGAAACGATGCTTCAGCCGCTTCGCGAACCGCACTCCGGCGCTGCGCCGCCCAGAGAAGAGGATATCATCGCTCGCAGAATGCCCCTCCGCCGCCCGAGGCCCGCGGCACGCCCCAAGCCGGCCGCCGCCGTCAAAGAAGAATCGCTCGAGATGTACGGCACGGTCCAGCAGGTGTTCCCGAGCACGACGTTCTCCGTCGAACTCGAGAACGGGCACACGATCCTCGCGCACATCGCCGGCCGGTTGCGGCGCCACCACATCAAGATTCTGCCGGGCGACCGGGTCGATCTCGAGATCTCACCGTACGATCTGACGAAGGGCCGCATCATCTATCGCTATCGCGCCGGCGAAGCGAGGCGTTCCTAAACGGCTTAAGCGGTCGAAGCCTGCGAACCGAACCGGAAACTAGAGGTGCGCGCAGGCTTCCTGGTATTGCTGCCGTGAGGTCGCGTCTTGTGCGGTGATGATGTAGTCGTTCGTCATCAGGTTGCTGATCGGCAGCGACACGATCGTCTGTGACGGCTCGCCGGTCCGCGCCGGTGCGAGCGCGATGTTGTTCGGAGGTCCGAGCCTGCTGCAATCGCTGCCCTCGTGCAGCGTGAAGGTGTGCTGGCGTTGCGGTTTGCCGGCGACGACGACGGTCACGAGCGTCTTCAGTCCTTGCGGATGGATCGTCACCTTGCCGGTGGTCCCCGAGCCTTGCAGTTCGCTCAAGGGAACGGTGTAGTCGCCGTTCGGCAGCTTGATCAGATGCATCACGTGGTGGCCGGGCTGCGGCGTCGCTTGCATGCCCGCGGAGGCACTCGGCGGCGTCGTTTGCGCGCCGGCAGGGGCACTGAGGAAGGCGAACGCTGCGCCAATGAGGAGAGCTTTGCTCACGCGGAAATTCCTCGGACGGCGGCGGGTGGTCCTATCACGGTTTGCCTACGGAACCCCGGCAACCTACGGCCCTGCGGCGCGGCCGCAAAAACGACGCCGCGCCGCTTGCGGCCCCAGCCGAGCCTCCGCCCCCAAAAAAAGCGCCGGCCGACCCGAAACTCATGAAGCGAGAGATGCTCGGGCGTTCCGGAGAGCCGCCGGACAAAAAGAAAGAGCACCGGTGATCGGCGCTCGCGGCGGAAGCTTGGAAAGGCGGAGGCTAAGGGACCTGAACGCCGACCAAGGCGAGGCCGACGGATGCTGACGCGACGGCCAAGCCGCCGAAGAGGACCAGCGAGAGAGCGAGCGCGTTGACGGGGTTCTGCATCGGAGTATCCTCCCTAGCGGCTACAACTAAAGTCGTAACGTAGACTTTTGTAGCATATCGCCGCCTCCCACGCAACAGGAAACCCCTCGCTTGCCTTGGGCTATGCCCGCGGCCCGGCGCGCCGCCGCGCGTCGCCGCGAGCGCCGAGCGAACCCCAGGCCGGCGCACGCACGCCGCGAAACGAGCGGGAAATGGCGTACGAGCCCAAGCCGTTCGAGGCGTTTAAAATCGGCGATGCCGTCACGTTCAGCAAGACGATCGGCGCGGCCGATATCAGCGCGTTCGCCGGAATTTGCGGCGACGTGCACCCCGTGCACGTCGACGAGGCGTACGCGCGGCAGACCCGCTTCGGCGGCTGCATCGCGCAGGGCATGTTGACCGCGAGCCTGCTCTCCACGACCGCGGGGCTGATCCTCTCGACGCCCGGCGCGATCTTGGTCTCGCAGGATCTGCGCTTCAAGCGCCCCGTGCGTCCCGGCGACACGGTCACCGCCCGCAGCGAGATCGTCGAACTGATCCCCGAGCAGCGCCGCCTGCGCTGGAAGAGCACGATCGTGAACCAGCGCGGCGAGATCGTCGTCGAAAGCGAGTCGGTCGGCCAGAAAGACCCGGCGTGAAGGCGACGCTCTTCGCCGACGGCGGCTCGCGCGGCAATCCCGGCCCGGCGGCCGGCGGCGCCGTGCTCGTCGCCGAGGACGGCACGACCCTCGCCGAAATCGGTGAATTTCTCGGCGTCGCCACCAACAACGTCGCCGAATGGCGCGCGCTGCTCAGCGGGCTCGCCGCGGCCGCCGAGCTCGGCGTCGACGACCTGCAGATCCGCCTCGACAGCGAGCTCGTCGTCCGCCAGCTCACCGGCGTCTACCGGGTCAAGCACCCCGACCTCATCCCGCTGCACGCCCGCGCCAAGCGGCTGCTCGCGAAGTTTAACACGGTCGAGATCGGCCACATCCGCCGCAAATACAACGCCGCCGCCGACGCCCTCGTGAACCGCACCCTCGACGAGGCGCTTAAGGCCTGAAGCGGGAAGCGCTTTCGGCCGTGCTGCGCAACCCCGTCTCCCTCCTCGTCACGCTCGCGCTCCTCGCCGGGCTGGCCGGAATGTGGTGGCTCTTCAAAGCGAACGAGTCCGGCCGCTACGACGCGGCCCGGCGCATCGCCGAATCGCCCTCGGCGATCCGCCTTTCCATGGTCGTGCGCCACAAGATCGGGGCGATCGCTGAAGAAGACTTTCGGATGGCCGACATCAACGGCGCCTCGTCGAGCCAGTACCGGGCCGTCGCCCGCAACGGTCTGGCGATCAAGCTCGATTCGCTCCCCCGCGAAACCTACGACGTCTCGTTCTTCTTCGAGAAAACGGTCGTCGACGGCATTTGGGAACTCGCCTCGCGGCCGCCGCGCGGCGACACGGCGACGAGCTATGCGATCGACGTTTACCAGCTCACCGCCGGCCAGCACGGCACGCGCCGTTTCAGCTTCACCGATCCGCACTATTGGGCGACGACCGGCGGCCATCAGTTTCATATCAAGCTCGATAAGAACAAGCCCGTCCCCAATTTGCTCGAGCTCTCGAGCACCGTCCTCGTCGAGCCGCGTTACCAAAAACTCGTCGACGACTTTCGCGCCTTCGGCAGCCCGGAGTTTCGCGCCAAGATCGCCGCGATCCAAGCCCGGCTCGGAGGCTCGACGTGAAGGCGCTGCGCTTTCTCGTGCTGGCGCTCGTCCTGGGCCTCGGCGCCTATGCGGGCTACGAATTTTTGGAAGCCCCGGGAAACCAGATCTTCGGGCGGACGCTGGTCAGCGGGCCGCCGTCGCTGCGCGAAGTCGCGCTGACGTTCGACGACGGTCCCAACGCGCCGTACACCGACCGCATCCTCGACGTGCTCGAGCGCGAGCGCGTGCGCGCGACGTTCTTCGTGGTCGGCCGCGCGGTCGTCGCCTATCCCGCGACCGTGCGCCGCATGGCCCGCGACGGCGACGCGATCGGCAACCACACCTGGGACCATGCGCACCTCATCGTGCAGTCCCGCGCCGCCGTGCGCGACGAACTGCAGCGCACCGACGCGGCCGTCTTCCGCTTGACCGGACGGCACACGACGCTGCTGCGCCCGCCCTTCGGCGCACGCGACTTCGCCGTCCTCGACGAGGCGAAGAAGCTCGGCTATACGGTCGTGATGTGGTCGGTCCCGCTCCCCGAGGATTGGGAGCAGCCCGGCGTCGGCACGATCGTGCGCCGCGTCGTCGAGCACGTCGCCGACGGCAGCATCATCGTGTTGCACGATGGCAACCGCGGCCTCGTCTGCGGCCGCACGCTCCCCTCTTCGCTCTGCGATCGCAGCCAAGACGTCGCCGCGACGAAGGCGATCGTCGACGCGCTGCGCGCCCGCGGCTACCGCTTCGCAACGATCCCCCAACTCCTCGCTGCCCGCGGAACCTAACCACCCCACCGCGAGCAACCGGCGCGCGGAACCTAACCGCGCCGCCGCGAGCAACCGGCCGGCGCTCCCAGACTCATCCCAAGTCGTTTTGCTATGATCGATTTTGCTCTCAATTGTCAGACGAGAGCACGGCAGGTATGAGAATGAGCAGGATGGTCAAAGCGAGCAAGATGATCAAGATCGTTCCCGGGATGCTCGCGGCGCTCGCCGCGGCGGCCCTCGCGCTGCCCGCGGTCGCACTCGCGCAAGACGTCCCGTCCTATGCGGATGCGGGTTACGGGAACGCCGACGAAACGGTGCACGGCCGCGTCGACGCGATCGACGGCACGTTCGATCTCCGCCTCGACGACGACCGCGGCTTCGTCGATCACGTCCATCTCCATCAAGGAACGATCATCAATCCGACCGGTTTGACGCTCGCTCCCGGCATGTCGGTGACGATCCTCGGCTACAACGCCGGTTCGGTCTTGGAAGCCAACGAGATCGACACGCCGTATACGTACGACGGCCCCGCGCCGGTCCCGGTCTATTACGGCCCCGGCTGGTGGTATCCGGGCTACGACTACGGCTACGGCCCGTCGTTCAGCTTGGCGCTCATCTTCGGCGGCGGCGGATGGTCCTACGCGCGCCAGCCTTGGGGCGGCCGCTGGTACGACGAGCGTCCGCTGACGGGTTACCAAAACGGCGGCTTGCGAGAGCCGCTGCGGACCGGCACGCGATCCTACGGTACCGAACCAGGCCGCGTCGCACCGGAGGCCAGGACGAGCTTCCAGGCCCCGTCCTCCGAGCGCTTCCCGCAATCCTTCGTCAGGAGCGTCGGAAGCGGAGGCACCGGATGGAGCGGATCGAGCGGATTTAGCCGCGGCGGCGGGCCGAGCTATTCCGGCGCACCTCAGGCCTCGTACCACGGCGGTCCGGCGGCGTTCCGCGGCGGTACGGCTGCGTACCGCCGCAGCTCGAACGGAAGCGCGTCGTCGCCGGGGAACCACGACGTGCGCCGTTAGTCTCAAACGGTCCCAGCGCAGCGGACGGTACTTACGTACGTATATTAGTACGTACTTCCCATGGGCGCAAGACGTTGAGGACGCCGAGCAGCGGCGGCAGCTTGCTCGGCAAGTGCTTCCGCGCTCAGCGGCCGCCGGCGGCCAGGTTCCTCGAGCGCCTCGTGAAGAGCGCCAGCGAGGTTAGGCTGAGAAGAAGCGAGAGCGCCTGGTCGCGAGCGTCGGCGAGCGCCAGCGCGCCGACGAAGCCGACGACGATCCCCAGGCCTAAGGCCAGCAGGGTGATGAGTTCGAGCTGATCGCAGCCCGGGCGCGGCTCGGAACCGTTCATGCTGTTCCCATCATCATCGGCGGGGAAGCCGCCCGCCACGACGTTTAGCAGTGAACGGAACGCGAAACGACGCCGCCCGGGTCGAAGCCGCTATCAGGCGCCTTGCAGCCGAGCGGGGCGTCGATTTGACCGAGGCGATTCGCCTCGCGGTCGAAGCGGAGTTGGAACGGGGCTCGCAGGCCAAGCGTGGACGGCTCCGACGCATGTCGCGGACCGAGTCGCCGCGCTACCGCTTCTCGACCGGCGCACCGACGAAGAGATCCTCGGATACGACGAATCCGGGCTGCCGGCGTGACGCTCGACAGTTCCGCAATCGTCGCCATTGTGAACGATGAGCCGGAGCGGGCACGCTTCGAAGAATAGGTCGCCGCGAACCAGTGCAGGCTTTCCAGCCTCTCGTATCTTGAAGCGTCGATCGTCTTGCTGTCGCGACGGGGGGAAGGCGCGCTGGCGGTCGGACGCTGCGCTGGCGATATGTTTCATCCCCTCGGGCGTCCGGCCGACCGCGTCGCCATCTTCCAAGAAAGCAGAGCGATGAAGGTGAGCAAGCCGGCGGCAACGATAGCGACAACGTGATTCACCGCCCACGACGACGCTACGACCGCCGGATGCATGGCGTCCACGTCGCTCGCCTAAGTCGCCGCCGCGCCTTCCGTTCTGCCGAGCAGCGCCGCGCGGCTGGGACGCAGCAAGAGGAATACGGCTGCGATGATGACGTTGACGGTCACTTGCGTGAGGAGTTGCTGCACGGTCTGAGAGTGCGTCCCAAAGGTTTCGTAGGCCGTTATCACGATGCCCAAAACCTGTTCGGCGACGACGACCCACACGAACGCGAGGTAGCGTACCGGATTGCTGGCGACCACCAGGTACACCAGCCCGAGCACGATCATGGCCAATCCATACTGCTGGCTCATGGCGTACAGGTCGGCGTTCCAGCCCGATTTCGGAGCCCAGCTCACCAGGCTGCCGCCTATCGGCGCCGCGAACAGGGAGAGGACGCCGTTGACGAGCTCCCAGCCTGCCCAGATGAAAAACAACGCTTGCAGCGGCTTGATCGATTTCATTCGGAACCCACTTTCGTTAGACGGTTTGATGATGAGACGGCGTCGACGGCGCAACCGTGACAACGTGCTGACTGGCGAGCGCACGCTATCACCGGTGCGGAGACGGCCTGACCGCGGTAGAAGGCCCCCCGTACCGCTGCGACGACGGTGTTGAACGGACAAAAGGAATGGCAAAGGCCGCGCTTTCCCAACACCGTGACGCTTGCCGCGATCGCGAGAGCGAGCACGATCTGAAACACGTGCCCCTGCCACGAGCCGAGGTCCAGGTCGATTGGCGTACGCTGGTGCAGCAAGACGGCCGGCAGCAGCAGCCATCCGACGGGAATCCAGGAGACGAGCAGTCCCAGCGTCAGGCTGCGCCCCAAACGCGGGTCGACGTGCACCCGTGGGCGGGCGAGCGGCTCGGCAAAATCCTGGATCGCGCCGATCCAGCACATGGAACCGCAGACGAGCCCAGATCCCGAGACGCTGACCAGGACGAGCATCGCCCAGAAGAAACCGCCGACCGCGAGCCACAGGAGCCCGGGCAGGTGAGCCTCGACCAGCGCGAGGTTGGCGAACACGAAGATGAGCTGCAAGGCGCGTCGCCGACGCAGCGGGGAGAGCGTGACGCGGTCCAACCTCGTCATGGTGAAGCGTATGCTAGTTGGCGTCATCGGGCCGCGCTGCGACGCAGATCACAGGAAATCGCGCTTGCGCCTGTTATCGTCCGTGTCCACCGGCGATTGGAGGAAGCGATGCGCGTGTGCTTTCTTCGGGCTCTTCTGGCGTTCACCGCCGCAACCGAGCTCGTGTTGGCTGCGCTCGTCTGCTTGCAGCCGGAGGTTGGGCTCGGTCTCCTCGGACGGCCGCTGATCGACGTCGTGATGACGCGGCAATACGGCTTGCTCTTGCTGTCCGTCGCGCTCATGGATGCGTGCGTGAGCATCGCGCCCCTTCGCTATCGGCGCTTTCTCTGGGTCGTGGTCGTCCAACGTGCGCTCGAGTGTGGCCTCGCTTTCCTGGATTGGCGCGCCGGAGCGATTGCGACGCCGTCGTTCGTCGCGATCGCGTCGCTCGAATCGATCGTCGCCGCAGCACTGCTCGCGGCCTTTCCTTGGAACGTCCCGCAGAGCGTCCCACGGCGCGAGCAAGCGGGCTGGCTCTCCCCCGAGCGCGGCTTGTCGCGCCTGCTCGTCGCCTTCGGTGCCTGGCAGCTCTTTTGGGGGCTCGCGTCGACCATCTTCGTGCAGGTCGGCTCGCGGCTCCTGAACTGGCCGCTTCAGGATCCGTACGCGACGCAGCAGCAGGGCGTCGCCCTGTTCACCATCGGCTTGAGCAGCGTCGTCGCAGCCGGCGACGCCTCCAAATATCGCCTGTTCGTTTGCGTGCCGATCGCAAGCCAGGTCGTCGGCATCGTGAATTCGATCAACGAGCGCCGGCTCGGGACGATCTCGTGGAGCGTCGCGCTCTTGCAATGGACCATCGAATCGTCGATCGCCGCGGCCTTCATTGCGCTCTTGCGGTCCACCTCGAGCGCGCGCTCGATGTTCGGCCGGGAAGCCCGTCGCACGACTCGGACCGTATGACCCGTTACCGCGAGCGGAAACGTGGCGCCGGAGCGGACAATCGGGACGGATGCTGCGCAGTTGCAAGACCTCGCCGTCGACACGACCGGGGGCATTTTCGCGATCGTCAACGGCCGGCTGTTGTCGATTCAGCCGGGCGGTAATCCCGATGCGCGCCACGACGTCCCGGTCAGCACTCCGACGCAGTCGCTTACCCATGCGATCTTTGATGCGCGGGGCCGCCTCTATTATTCCGACAGCACCGAAAACGTCATGCTCTCGGCCCCCGCGGCTTCTGCGCCGTATCACAAGATCCTCAACACCGGCGGCAGCGATAATTATCTCGCCCTCGACGGCGATGGCCGCCTCTACGTCGGCGTGAACGGAGGCGTCGTGCTCATTCTCAGCGGCGCGACGCGCGGTACGCCGGCCATCAGCAAACTCGTCGGCCAGCACACCTCGACGCGCACGGAATATACGGAACAAATCGAGGGCCTGAGCACCGATTCGAGCGGGAAGTTGTACGTTTCCAATTGCGCGTCCGACAGCACCGCGTCCGTCCTCGTTTTTGCCCACGGCGCTCGCGCCGATGCCGCGCCGATCGCCACGCTCGCGGGTGCGAGGACCGGCCTAACGTGCTCGTTTCCGGGACGCTAGGAAGCGCGTTCTGCTTTTTACGGCCCTAAGCGCCCCGGTGAAAAAGCAAAGAATCGCGTCAATCGGAACGGAATCTTCAGTCCCATGTGCACTTCAACGGCTCTGGACAGGCTCGCCAGACTCGACACCACCACGGTGTCGGACGCCCTCGATTTTGTCGGTCTGCCGGGTGCTACCGTAGGCATCCTGCCTCTTTGGAACTGCCCCCGCATCGTCGGCCGCGCCAGCACCGTCCAGCTGGGTCCCAAGCGCGAAGCTGCGCCCGTCGTGCACCTGATCTCCCCGGTCATTGCCGCGATCGGCACCGACGACAGGGTGCTGGTGATCGCTGGGGGCATCGATGGCGTCTCGTGCTGGGGCGATATCCTCGCCAACGCCGCGAAAGTCAAGGGCATTCGCGGGACGGTGATCGATGGCTTCAGCCGGGACATCGAGGCAAATGAGGAGATCGGCTACCCGGTCTACGGCCGCGGCGCGACGATGGTCAGCGCGCGCAACCGGGTGATGCAGGTGGCGTCGAGCACGCCGATCCAGGTGGGCGGCGTTACCGTACGGGAGAACGATTACGTGATCGCGGACCGCTGCGGCACGGTCTTCGTGGTTGCGGATCGGATCGACGAAGTGCTTGATCTAGCCGAGCGCGTCGCGGACCGTCAGGTCAGCATGGTGCAGGCAGTTTGCTCTGGCCGCTCGGTCGAGGACGTGATGCACGACAAGGAATTCGAGGCGATCAGGTCACGAGGCGCGCGATGAGGCCAGAAGATCCGCGGCGCCGCAGCCGGAGCGCCCCAGGCAATCTCATGCTCCCTAGCCAGGACTCGCCGCGCGTAAGCTGAAACGCGCACCGAAACGAGGAGCCGAACATGCGCGTTTCATTTGCTGGCGCCGCCTTTATCGTCGCAGTAGCCGTCGCGTCGACGGCGTCCGGCGTCCGCGCGGCCGTCGTCGCGCCGACGCTCAATGTTCTGGTCTTCGGGGGCTCGGCCACCGCGCGGATCAACGGCATCCCGTTCGCGCAGGAACGCCAAGGCGGCGCCGTCGTCGAAAGGTTGCCGGGCGGCGGTTCGAGTACGAACGAGAGCCCGGTCACGCTGGCGAGCACCGTGTACCAGTTTTTCTGTCGTAACGGCGACAACGAGATCGGCGTTGACGCGGACATTACGGCTCCGCACGGATCCGTCGAAATGATCCTCCAGGGTCCGCAGGGACCACTCTTCGATCAGAAGCTCACGAAGAGCGGGTCGATCGCGCACGTCGTGACGTTGAGCGGATTGCCCGCATGGAACTGGACGGCGGCCGACGCGGTGACGGACGATGCACCGGGGTTGCTCGACGCGGTCGCGCAATTGCAGCAAGCCTTCTCCGCGAAAGATGCAGCCCAGGTCGTGGCGCTCGAAGCGCGATTTTTCGACAACCTTCGCATGGCTGGCACGCAAATCCCAAGCGGTGCTGCCCTAGAGCAGGTCTTCGCCGATCACCTGAAGAGCGAGAGCCTCGCACCGCTTCCCGGAGCTGCCGATCTCACGGTCAAGAGCTATGCCGGCGGCCGAATCTTCAGCGTCACGGACGCCTCGGGACATGCGCCCGTCCTGCTGCGCGACCCGCATTCCCCGGAACACCCGGACGAGTTCGGGAAGTTCTGGTCGCGGATCGAGGGACGCTGGTACGTGACCATCGAGAACTGAGCGAAGCCCGCCTTCGGTATTGCTCGCGCGGCGCGATCGGCCGAGAGTCCTGAAGACGTTTTCGAAATGCTGTTGCCGTGACGGCATCAGTCGGGTTTCATGGTTATGGCGTCGTTGACGTAGCTGCGCATGAACTGCAGCCTGCCCTTTTTTAGCTGGTCTTCCGGCGTCTCGCCATCGAAGTCCGGTTGAGGCGTTTTTTGATGGATTCAGAGCGTCACCGGCGGGCCAGGCGAGCGGAACGCTCGCCGAACGGCTCCCCCAGGGCATCCTCGAAGGCTAGAGGGCCTTGTAGGTTGCGCTGACGGCAAGACCGCCAGCCAGAGCTACACGCGAAAGGGACCGGCAATGAAGAACGATAGCACATTCCCGCGCGAGCGGAAGCCCCAAGTACGTCGGGCTCGACGTTCACAAGGATACGATCGCCGTCGCCGTCGCCGACGAGGGGATCGGCGCCCCCCGCATGCTTGGGATCATCGCCAACGAACACGACGCTCTTCGGTCGATTCTGAAGAAAATCGGCGCAACGGCGAGCCTTCGCGTGTGTTACCGCTCGCCGCGATGCGTTGTCCTTGGCTCGCTTGCTGCGCAGCGGTGAACTCACTCCGACCTGGGTGCCCGACGACGATCACGAAGCTCTACGCGATTTGGTCAGAGGGCGCGAAGATGCCGTTGAAGACCAGATGCGAGCGCGGCACCGCTTGGGTAAGTTCTTGCTGCGCTGGGTGTGATGGCGCCGGCGGGCGTGCGTGCCTGGTCGGCACGTCACCGCCAATGGCTCACCGGACTCGAGTGGGAGAAACCAGCCCGGCAGCTGGTCTTTACCGAGTACCGCCAGGCCCTCGAAGAAGTCGCAGGCCGCATCGCCCGGTTCGAACGGCATCGCGCATCGAGGCTGACTCGCTTTCCAAAGGCCGAGGAGTTCGTCATAGGCTCACCAGCAAGCTGCCGCGGGCGAGGACCGCGCTCGCGTCGCAGGGCGCGGCGTGAGGACGCGCACGACGATGCCTGAAGCATTCCTAGCGCGCGGCGCAAGGTCGACTTTTGTCGTCGGGGCCGCTCCGTTCCCGGTCGAGTTTTTCAACATCCGAGAAGATCGTTTACCGCAGGCGCAAACGGCCGATCCGAAGCTACTAATGTATTTCCTTTGAACTATTTCTCTCGTCTATTCTTCGAGAAACGTTCCGCCGTCCCAAAGATTGGACCGAAGTTGCCTGACCGTTCCCTCTGGACGGCACTGCGTCGCCGCGGCATTTCGCGGCGGAGTTTCGTGAACTTCTGCGGAGCCATGGCCGCCGCGCTCGCCTTGCCGGCATCGCACGCCCCGGCGATCGCCGCGGCGCTCGGCTCCGCGAAACGGCCCCGCGTCGTCTGGCTCGAGTTCTCGGGCTGCACCGGCTGCACCGAGTCGATGCTGCGTTCGGAGAACCCCGGCTTCGCCGAGATCGTGCTCTCGCTGATCTCGCTCGACTATCACGAGACGCTGATGGCCCCCGCCGGCGAAGCCGCGGAACGCTCGCTGCGCGAGGTCGTCGAAGGCGAGCGCGGCCGCTATATCGCCGTCGTCGAAGGCGCGATCCCCACCGGCGAGGGCTACTGCACGATCGGCGGAAGGAGCGCGCTCGATATCGCGCGCGAAGTCTGCGGCAACGCCGCCGCGACGATCGCCGTCGGAGCGTGCGCCACCTACGGCGGCTGGCCGCGCGCGCACCCCGACCCGACCGGTGCGCTCGGCCTCGCGGAGGCCGTCCCGGGGATCGGCGTCGTCAACCTGCCGGGTTGCCCGGTCAACGGCGCCAACGTTGCGGCCACGCTCGTTCACTACTTGACCTTCGGCCGGCTCCCCGCGACCGATCAGTTGGGCCGGCCGCTCTTCGCCTACGGCCAGTTGATCCACGACAGCTGCGAGCGGCGCGCGCACTACGACGCGGGCGAGTTCGTCGAGGTCTGGGGCGACGAGGCGCATCGCAAAGGCTGGTGCCTCTACAAGCTCGGCTGCAAGGGGCCGACGACGTTTCACAACTGTCCGGTCGTGCGTTGGAACGGCGGCACGAGCTGGCCCGTCGGCGCGGGCCACGGCTGCATCGGCTGCTCCGAGCCGCAGTTCTGGGACGCGAATTCGCCGTTCTACGACCGCCTGCCGGACGTCCCGGGCTTCGGCATTCAAACGCGTGCGGAACAGGTCGGCCTCGGCCTCGTGATCGCGACCGGCGCCGCGTTCGCCGTTCACGGCGTGGCGGCCACGGTCGCCGAGCGCGTCGCCCCAATCCAGCACGGCGACGAGGAGCACAAACCGTGACGCGCATTGCGATCGATCCGCTGACCCGCATCGAGGGCCACCTGCGCATCGAGGCGCAAGTCGAGGGCGGAACGGTCACCAACGCTTGGAGCTCCAGCACGATGTTCCGCGGCATGGAGCTCGTCATGCGCGGCCGCGACCCGCGCGACGCCTGGCTCTTCGCGCAGCGCATCTGCGGCGTCTGCACGACGGTCCACGCGCTCGCTTCGATCCGCAGCGCCGAGGACGCGCTCGGCGTGCAGATCCCCGAGAACGCGCGGCTCATGCGCAACATCATCGCGGGAATCCAGTGGGTGCAGGACCACGTCGTCCACTTCTATCACCTGCACGCGCTCGACTGGGTCGACGTGACGGGCGCGCTGCGCGCCGACCCCGCCGCGACCGCGCGCATCGCCGCTTCGATCTCGCCCTGGCCCAAATCCAGCCGCGACTATTTCAAAGGCGTGCAGGACCGCCTGCGCAAGCTCGCGCAGTCCGACGCCGATCTCGGCCTCTTCAAGAACGGCTACTGGGGCCACCCCGCCTACCGGCTCCCGCCCGAAGTCGATCTGCTGGCCGTCGCGCACTATCTCGAAGCGCTCGAATGGCAGCGTGACGTCATCAAAGTGCAAGCGCTGCTCGGCGCCAAGAATCCGCATCCGCAGACCTATCTGCTCGGCGGCATGTCCTTGCCGGTCGATCCGACGAGCCAGGCCGCGCTCAACGACGCGCGCCTCGCGGAGCAGTTGCGCCTGCTGCAGTTCGCCAAGACGTTCGTCGATCAAGTTTACATCCCCGACCTGCTCGCCATCGGCGCCGCCTACAAGGATTGGGCGCACTACGGCGCAGGGAGCGGGAACTATCTGTGCTACGGCGATTTCCCGAGCAGCGTTTCGGGAGATACGCAAACGTTCTGGGTCCCGCGCGGCATCATCGAAGGGCGCGATTTGACGCGCGTCCTGCCCTTCGACGAAGGGCGCATCGGCGAGTTCGTGACGCACTCCTGGTACACGTACGAAAGCGGCGACGCCGCGCACAAGCATCCGCGCGAAGGTGAGACGACGCCCCGCTATACCGGCCCGAAGCCGCCCTACGCGATGCTCGAGACCGACGGAAAATACTCTTGGGTCAAGGCACCGCGCTACGACGGAAAACCGATGGAGGTGGGGCCGCTGGCGCGTCTGCTCGTAGCCTACGCTTCGGGACACGCGCAGGTTCGCAGCGCCGTCGACTCGACGCTCGCCGCGCTCGGCCTCCCGCCCTCCGCGCTCTTCTCGACGCTCGGCCGCGTGGTCGCGCGCGGGATCGAGACGCAGTTGATGGCCGACCAAGTGCTGCGCTGGCACGACGAACTGGTCGCGAACATCGCGCGCGGCGACTTGCGCGCCCACGACGGCAGCCGCTGGGATCCCGCGAGCTGGCCGGCCGATTGCGAAGGCTGGGGACCGCACGAAGGCCCGCGCGGTTCGCTCGGTCACTGGATGCGCATCAAGGACGGCGCCGTCGCGAATTACCAATGCGTCGTGCCCAGCACCTGGAACGCCTCGCCGCGCGATGCGGCCGGCACGCCGGGACCGTACGAAGCGGCGCTGATCGGCACGCCGGTCGCCGATCCCGCACGGCCGCTCGAGATTCTGCGCACGATTCACTCGTTCGACCCGTGCATGGCCTGCGCGGTGCACGTCACCGGCCGCGAGCGCGAGCTCGTCGTGCGCGTCGAAACTGCGCGGTAGCCTCGCATGGAAGGCTCCTTCGAAGATAGGATCATGTACGTGTGGGAGCTGCCCGTGCGGCTCACCCACTGGATCAACGTGGCGGCGATCCTCGTGCTCAGCGCGACCGGAATCTACATCGCTTCACCGTTCCTGCCCGGCGGCGGCTTCGTGATGCGCTGGGCCCAGGCCGTGCACCTGGTCGCCGGCTGCGTCTTCGCTTGCAGCGTGGCCTACCGCATGTTCTTTTCGCTTTACGGCAACCGCTGGGCATCGTACCGCGCGTTCTTCCCGGTGCTCACGGCCGAAGGCCGCGCCTCGATGAAGCGCACAATCCTGTACTATCTATTCCTGCGGCGCCGTCTGCCCGGCGGCGTCGGACACAACGCGCTCGCGGCTACGACGTACACGATCGTGCTCACGGCCTTTCTGATCGAGATCGTCACCGGCTTCGCGATGCTCTCGTTCGCCTGGGGCGGTCCCTGGAGCGTGGCGTTCGGCTGGGTCTTCCGTTTGGCGCCGCCGCAGGTGGTCCACCTCGTGCACTACATGGTGATGTGGATGCTGCTGGCCTTTGTCGTGCACCATATCTACAGCGCGACGCTCTTCGACATCGAGAGCCGCGAAGGCGAGATCTCGAGCATCATCAGCGGTTTCAAGACGGCCCCGGTCGGCTACAAGCGTCCCCGCACCCGCCAGCGCGACCGCGGCCAGCCTTGGTAGCGAGCGCGCGCTCGACGACGGTGAGTGACGTCCTCCTGCTCGGTATCGGCAACGTCTTGCTCGCCGACGACGGCCTCGGCGCCTGGTTCGCCGCGACCTTTCCAACGCGCCGCAGCATCCCGCCGCAGCTCGAAGTCCTCGATGGGGGAACGCTCGGCCTAGAACTGCTCGACCGCATCGCCGGCCGGCGCGCGCTCCTCGTGGTCGACGCGGTCGCCTGCGGCGGAAGCCCCGGCGACTTGGTGCGGCTCGAAGGAGCCGCGATCCCCGCCGCACTCGCACGCGGCTTCTCGACGCACGACGTCGCGCTCGCCGACCTGCTGGCCGCTGCGACGCTGCTCGACTGCGCGCCACAGTCCGTCGTCCTCCACGGCATCGAGCCCTCAGCGCTCGTCGCAGGCACCGAGTTCTCCGCCCCCGTGCGAGCCGCGCTCCCCGCACTCGACTCGCGCGTCGCCGCCGATCTAGCCCGCTTCGGATGCGCTTGTCCGCCTAGGGTTTGACTCCCGAACCGAGCTTATCTCTTCTTTGCGTCTCCCAAATTCGATCCAGGCAGCCATCCGGCATAGCCTGCAAACCCTTTTCGTAAATGTTTACGATACTTTCTGCGGCTGTGCTTTCTCCTCCAATTCTGCAAACTCTCTCGGCCCGGGGCGCGGCGCGTTTGGCGCGTGGCGGTTCCGCGAGGCTAGCGCCGCCCGTTCGACTGAGCTACCGCCGAGGGAACCGCGCCTTTCTTGCGCCGAAGGCTGCCGCCAGTGTAGTGGTTCGGCGTGAAATAGCCCGGCGGCACGGGCTCGCCCGGCGCGAACGTCCGGACGTCGTACTCCTCGGCGATCTGGCGGGCGACCCGTTTGAGGGCTTCCGAAGGCCCGCCGTTGCTCTTCCTGCTCATCCCGCGCATTCTATCATCTTCCATACACCCGCGCGAGGGCAACGAAGGCCGCGCCGGCCAGGGGGCACGAGCGCGACCAGCGCCAGGCCCCGCTTCCAGCGGCGCACCCGCGCATTCTCGTCAGCGGCGGCGGTGAGCTCCTCAATCGCCGTGGCGACGGCGGCGCTCGGGTCTTCGCCGAAGGTCGGGATGAACGCGCGGGGATCACCAAGTTGATGGAACGTCACACGAGTTTTGGGATCACGAGTCCCGAGTGCCGCTTGTATTCCGCGAACTCGGGATACCGCGAGAGGCTCTTGTCCTTCTTGAGCATGTTCGGGACGAAGATCCCAAACAAACAAGAGCGACGATCGTCGGGCGTACCGTTTTTCTCGTCGAAAGCCATCATACGTTTGGTTAGTGGCGCTCCCTGCGTCACACCGGCCTACCGGAGCGCGCAGCGTCGGCGATCGACGGCGCACTTCCTTGAGGCTAGGTTTCGGCGAGCCGGAGAATTGCGGCGGCTCGCTCGGGTGTGAGTCGCTCGAGCAGATGCCGTCGCACCGCCTGCGCGTGGATCGGCTCGGGGACGGTGATGTCGACCGTCTCGATCTCGAGCCTGCCGCTCCAGCGCTCGCGGAGAGCAGGTGATTGCGCTGCGAAACAACCGGTGGGAACAAACGCTGCCGGCCGCTTGCGCCGTCGTCGTTAGCGAATGAATGGATTATCGCTGGCGAACGGTTTGAACGAGTCCTTCAGGAAGGGCTTGGCGGCATCGGCCGTCGCTCCCCAAAATCCGCCTTTCGGATACCCGCGCATGAACTCGACCCCCGAAGCCAGCCACGGCGAGTATGCCTGCGAGGCCTCGCTGATCGCCGCGCTCGGGCTGCCGGTCGCCAACTTCGAGCTGACTTTGATGGCGGTTTCCCACGCCGGCCCGAAGTTCTGGCTGCTGCCGTAGAGCCACCCCACGTAGCTCATCTGGTAAGCGAAGAGGCTTTTCTTGATCGCGTCCGGGTCTCCGCTGATCAGGGACTGGGCAAGCGCGTACGTGTACTTGTAGGGCCCTACGCTCTCCACGTAGTCGGTGATGGCCTGCACGTTTTCCGCGCGCTTCATATAGTCGTCCCACTGCACGGCGCGCTCTTCTTCGGTGGCGGCCTCTTTCTGGTAGTACCCGCCGACCAGATCGGTGACCGCCTTGAAGGCGGCGCGCAATTGCGTGATGTCGATCGTGTTGGCATGGCGATCGATGAAGTCTTGCACTGTTCGTTGTTCGCTCGGCGGCGCGAGCGCGACCAAATGCTCGAGCTTCGCTCGCGCTTCGATCCCTGCCAGCATCTCCGCTTGCGATTCACGAATGCGCTGGACGAACAAATCGTGGGCGTAGTCGTCGTACGCGGTGCGCGTGTGCACGTGCGTGCAGGAGGTGAGCGACGCAATCAGATCGCGTTCGGCACCGAGGTTGGCTTCGTCCCCGAGGACGCGCAGTTGCAGGTCAGCCCGGCGGGCGGCGTCGTGCTCGTTCGCCAGTTCGGATTTATCCTTCCCGAGGCCGCCCTGGATGCTGCAGATGTTGCGTACGTGAAGCTGGATCTCTTCGGGGTCGGGGTGGCACGACGGAGCCGTCGGCGGAACCCGCTCCGGCACGCAATTCGCTGCACCGTTGGCCGATGATGCGGTCTGCGCTCCAAGTGAGCCGCCGATCCAATGATAGGTATAGATCCAATTGTTGGCCGGGCCGCCGCAGAAAAAACCAAACTGCCCGTTCGTGTTTCCGCGAGGAACCGTGACCGGCGGGGCAGTGACCGTTTGATTCGGACCTGGCTGGGCCAAGTGAGTGTTGCTGGTCGTCGTTCCCTCCCACTCGTAACAGGAGGCTCCGGCGCTGGCGTCGCCTGACGTGATCTGCATCGTGAACTTCTGCCCGGGCGTCAGCGTCGCGGGGGGGAGAGTCCAGGCGCTCACGGCATGGCTGTGGAACCCCACCGGATCGACGACGCTCTCCGAATAGAAGTCGTACTGGTTTTCGCCAAGGCTTTCCAGCGTGTGTTTGTACTTGTCGTAACTGACCCAGGTGTCGCCCGCATGCGGTGAAGCGCCCAATTTTTGTCCGGTATCGTTATCCGTTGGCGGACCGTAGGGCCACACGATCGAAGGCGCGCCTCGTTCCCAGTGGCCGCCGCCGTTGTTCGCAGGCGAAGCTGAAACGGACGATGTGCCGGAGCCGGACGCCGTGGAGTAGCGGCCCTCCGTGCTGACGCGCAAGGGCGGCGCCGCTTTCGCTTTGGCCGCGAGCTCGTTCAACGCCGCCTGCATCGCTTGTGCGATCTGCAGGTCCGCGTACGCCACCGCCAACTGCTCGCGCGCGGCTAGTTCATCGTTCTTCTTGGCTGCGGCTATGGCTGCGCTCCACGCGGACTGCGCGGCCGCCAGCGCGACGCCTTCCTTCGTTCGCACGTCGACGGCTTGATAGAGGTCGTTTGCGACAGCCTTGACTTCCGGCAGCGACGCCGGCGCCAGCCGCCCGTATGCGCCGGCGAGCTTGGTCGCGGCGCCGCCGGGTCGCGCGTCGGCGAGGACCTCGGTACCGGCTTGCAAGAACGCCAGGGCCTGCGTGCCGTTTGCCCCCGAAACGTCGCTGAGCGTGACCGCCGGTACGCTCGGCGTCGCGGTCTCCGCCGGCGGCGCGCTCTGCGTTGGAGTCGCTGCAACCGCCGGCGCCGGCAAGCTCGTCGTGGCGTTCGCGATCGCGGCCGCATAGCCGCGCACGATGCTCATCCCGCAGTTGCCGGAGGCCTCGTTCTGCGCCCACGTGTTCGGGTCGCTATCGGCGATGACGTACGATCCCGGCTTCACGGTGAGGTGCAGCGTGACGATCCAGTTGACCGGCGCGGGCCCCGCTTGGGCGACGGCCTGATACGGGCCGAAGACCTTCTTGTCGTCGATCCGGATCAGCGCGATCGTGCCGGGCGGAGCGCCTTGGCCGCCGTTCCAGTGGTAGTCGAGGATGCTCGTGATCGTGGTCCTGCGGTCCAGCTTGAACGTGGTCTGCTTCGTGGGTCCGTTGGCGACCGCCAGATCGTTGCCCGACTTGAAGAGGATCGTCTCGCCGGGAACCTCCGGTTGCGCGAAGGCCGCCGCCGACATCGCGGCGGCGACGAGCAGTCCGGCCGCGAGCGTTCCCACAGCGCGTACGAAACTGCGAACCGAGCCCATAGTTAAGCCTCCGAGTATCTCTTAGCCGGCAGGAGGCGTGCCCTTTCCGCTTCAGGCCGGCACGCGATTTTCGGCATGCTAAATTCAAGGTGAGGAGGCTTCATCCATGTCGACTCGCCGGCCATTCCGAAGCGCGCGGCGGGGCCTCGGCAAGCCTTAAGCAGCGTCAACCAGCGGCGGCAGCACGATCTTGTTCCCTTGTTTGTGGAGCAAAACGGGAGTATTATTGGAGTACGGCGCTCCCCCGCCCGCGTTGCGCCCGGAGAGGCGCTATTCATATCTCGTTCGCCGTCCGCTCCAGTGGCGTCGCCAGCTCTGTTTTAAGGGTCGCCGTCTGACCGTAGGGCAGTTCCTCGGCCGGAAGCGCACGGAGAAATGGACGCCCGAACAGGCAGCGGCGGAGTTCGAGCTGCCCCTGGAAGCCGCCTACGAGGCAATCGATTACGGCGAGCACTTCGCTTCCCTCATAGCGGCCGAAGACGCCGAGGACGCGCACGCCGCTAAGAGCCTTGATGCGGCTCCTGCTCGATGAATGCATCGGCGAGCCTGGTGATCACCGGCCGATTTGACACGCTCCGCTAAGCGTGAAACGGCACACTGCCGTTCACTTCACCGATCGGCAGGGGAAGACGTGAAGTACAGCCCTAGAACCCCGGTGCCGTTAGTTGCGTACGGTTTCGCTTGGGTCCACGGGCCTCCCGCGATGTCCGGACCGATGCACGGTCCGGCGGACCAGTCCGCAGTCAAGAGGCAGGTGAATGTCAAGGTCAAGCCTGTCCCACCCAATTTGAGCGGCACTCGTGTGAAGCTGCTCGGCGCCCACCCTGACTCGTCCCACAGCGTGTACATGAGCTGTAGTCGCCCAGGCCCAGCCTCATCCTCCGACAAGAAGATGAGCTGCTTCCATGGTACCGGCCCGAGAGGTTGCCCGGCATCTCGATACCAAGACCAGGCATCGCCTTGTTGGGGGCGATAAGACGAATGAAGAAATTGAAGCTCGCCGGCGTAATGATGGGGATCGCTCGTCCCGCCCGGACGATCGGTGCGCCCGGCACTGAGCGTACGCATCTCGAAAACCGCTCCCCTGATCGGGTACGGTGTGAACGTGTAACTGGTCGAAGCCCGAGGGCTGTACAGATTCTGACTCAGCGTCGCGTACATCTGGGAATCGTTGAACCTGTTCACGAAGATCGAGTTGAGCGTGGTATCCCAACTCGCCTCACATTCCGTAAAAAATCCGGGCTGGCCGCTACGGTTGCCGTTCCAGTGTCCATCGGTGGCACCGGAGGGCGTTTGAATGAATTCCGAGATGCAGATTGACGCCGCTTGATCGTAAGCCAAGTTGTTCAGATCCGACGAACTCGGAGCGTAGCTCATAACCTCTGCTCTGAAGCCGGGGGAGAGGTAAGCGAGTAGGTTCTTCGTCCACTCGTACGACGCGGCATAGGCGTACACGTACGCCTGGTCGTATCCGGGGCGCACGACGGAGTCGTGGTTCAACCCGGACGTGTAGTTGCCGTGAGGTTCGTGACCGTCCTGCGGAATGTCGAGACAGTTGTCGTACCAGCCCGTGTGCAGGCCCGCTGGTTTCGGGTTCGGCGTCTGAAAATAAGTCTTCGTGCTGTAATGACCGGGCTGCACGCTCACGCCGTTTTGGTCGACCCAATTCGAGTGCGAGTAAAAGTCCTGGACGGCGTGGAGCGATACTCCGAGTACGACATAGAACTCCAACACGTCGCGGTCGGAGTCGGACTTGCCAACGGCTTGGACGGTGTTGTTCCAGAAGTTCGTCCAGTAGCGCTGAATGTCACCGGCCGAAAAGAGGTCGTCGAAGTGCAGCTTTTCGAGATCGCACTTTTTCTCACCAACGGATTTATTCGTATAGTAGTCGGTCAACCAGTTCTCTACCTGAACGACGTTTGCCGCATTGCGGTTTAGGCCGGCCGACATCACGGAGTCGATCGTTATGCTGGCATGTGGCCCCGTGTCGAACGCCAAGGCCGGAATCTGGGGCGACGTCACGATCACCGTTGCGGCAAGCGCCGCGACCAGAAGCGACGCCAAGGGAGATCTTGGAAATAACATGTCAACCTCTCTCCGGGTTCGTGATTCTATCATACACAGAGGCTTAGCCCTGCTGCCGGCGGCGACCAATCGCCTTCGCCGTCGGGCTAGCAGAATCCAGTGAGCTGCGGGCTGTTCCGGTGGCGCTGGGGGCGAAAGTCCCTCGAGGGTTCGCGCGAGTCCATCGAAGGTCGAGACACGCTTTAGACCTTAAAGGTTCGCTAAGCGGCTGCTTGCCAGATCCTTTGCATGGCTCCGGAGCGGCCGGAATCGACCATCAGCTGAAGAGCACGTCGCGCGCGTCGTGACGCGTGCCGAAGAAGAGGGGCGCAGGGTGCCGGCGGCTGACGTTCGTCGGCGGTAGGATCCCCACACACCCGGAAGCGCGACCGCGGTCAGAGATTGCGCTTCGCCTTCCTCGAAGAAGCGCCATCGTCAGCTTGGCCCTAGCGTCGCGTCGGAAGGCATTTGAATGTCTCCGCGGGGGTTCGGGCTCAAGGGAGTGATAGCTCACGAGCGCCGCAAGCTGCGGCGCTGGGTGCCGTAAGTGCGGGCATCTTGAACGGTCCAGGGTCCCTCGTCGGGCATGGATGGTCGCGGGTGGCTCATGCTATACTTTTTGGAGATGCAGCCATATACGCGGTGGATCAGCCTCGTCCCGGAGTGCGCGCGCGAAGCGCGCCGCCTCGTCCCCGTCTCTCAAGCCCCGGCGTGCGGAAGCTCCGCGCCGTGACGCCGGCGTGATCGTCGGCATCGACCTGGGCACGAGCAACTCGTTGCTCGCCGTCGTGCGCAACGGTGAGCCGATGCTCGTCCCAAACGCGCTCGGTGCGGTGCTCACGCCGTCGGCAGTCTTTCTCGACGACGCCGGGACGATCGTCATCGGCGAAGCGGCGCGCGACCGCGCGATCACGCATCCCGATCGCACCGCGCTTGCCTTCAAACGCGCGATGGGCACGAGCCGCCCCTTCACGCTCGGCCGGCGTGCCTTTCGCGCCGAAGAGCTGTCCGCGCTCGTCCTCGGAGCGCTCAAGAGCGACGCTGAAGCGACGTTCGGCGAACCGGTAATCGATGCGGTCGTTACCGTGCCGGCCTACTTCAGCGATGGCCAGCGGCAGGCGACTCGGGTCGCCGCGCAACTCGCCGGTCTGAACGTGCGCCGCCTGCTCAACGAACCGACGGCCGCGGCGCTCGCCTACGGTCTGCTCGAAGATCGGGACGACGACGCGAAGCTGGTCGTCCTCGATTTGGGCGGCGGCACCTTCGACGTGTCGATCATCGAGAAGTTCGAGGGAATCGTCGAGGTGCGCGCGACGGCCGGCGACACCTATTTGGGCGGCGAGGATTTCGTCGATGCGATCGTCGCCGAATTCATGCGCCGCGCCGGCGATCCGCCGTCGGTCGCCGGCAAAGACGGCGCTCCCGTGCGCGCGCAGATCCGCCGTCAGGCCGAAGCCGTCAAGCGCGAAGCCAGCCACCGCCAAACGGTGACCATGCGCGCGGCGATCGACGGCCGCACGATCGAGCTGCCGCTCGGCCAAGAAGATCTCACCGCGCTCTACGCGCCGCTTTTGAGCCGGATGCGCGCGCCGATCGCGCGCGCGATGCGCGATTCCCGCCTCACGCCCGAGGATATCACCGGCGTCGTTCTCGCCGGCGGTGCGACGCGGATGCCCGACGTGCGGCGGATGGCGGCGCGCCTGTTCGGCCGCATGCCGATCGCGCACATCGATCCCGACGAGATCGTTGCGCGCGGCGCCGCCGTCTACGCGGCGCTGTTGGCGAAAGACGCAGCGTTCGACGAAGTCGTCGTGACCGACGTCGCGCCGTACAGCATGGGCATCGAAGTCATGCAGACGGTCGACGGCAAGCCGGTCGACGGACTCTTCTCGCCGATCATCTCGCGCAACACCGCGATCCCGGTCAGCCGCATCCAGCCGTACACCACCGCAAGGCTGGGCCAAACCGTCGTCAACGTAGAAGTTTTTCAAGGCGAGTCGCGGTTGGTGCGCGATAACATCCGGCTCGGCACGATTCCGGTCACGGTGCCGCGCAACCTCAAGGCGCACGAGGGCTTCGACGTTCGCTTCACCTACGATCGCGATGGGATTCTCGAAGTCGAAGTGACGATGCGCAGCACGCAGAAAACCTGGCGCGACGTCTTTGCCAATCAAACGTCGGGGCTCACCAAAGCCCAGATCGACGAACGTCTGGCGCAGCTCGCCGCGCTCAAAACGCATCCGCGTGACGAGGCCGAGAACGTGGCGGCGCTTGCGCGTGCCGATCGGGTCTTTCAAGAACACCTCGGGGCGCGCGACTCGATCCAGGCCGCTGGAAGCCGCTTGTCGGCCGCGCTCGAAGAACAAGACCCGCGCGAGATCGTTCGCGCACGCAAAGAGCTGCTCGCCGTTCTCGATCGTGTGGAAGCACAAGCGTGGACGTTCGATGACGGATAGCCGCTGGCCCATTTTAGGCCTGGACGGCGATGCGACCGAAGCGCAGATTCGCCGGGCGTATGCCTTGCGGCTGCGCGCGCAGGGCGCGGATGCCGCGGTCGAACAGTTCGCGGCGCTGCGGGCCGAGTTCGAGGCGGCACTCGAATCCGTTCGCTCGCACGGAGCCGCAGCAGCGGACGTCCCGCGGCGCTCCGGTGCCGCAGCGGATGCCGTGGAACCGTGGACGCAGCTCGGTGTGCTCGGGCCGCCGGATCGTTCGGCGGCCGCGATGGGCGAGATCCGCGCCTTGCTTTCCGCCGGAGACCTCGCCGCAGCCTGCGTCCGCTACGACGTGGCGCGCGCCGCCGGTGAGATCGGACTCGGCGACGAGACGCTCATCGAGACGGAACTCGCACGCGCCTGGCTCGCGGACCGGACGCTGACTGCCGGCGTGTTGGCGGATATCGCTCGGCGTTACCGCTGGGACGATGCCGTCACGACCTTTGCGCTCGCGCCGGAGATCGTGGCGCGGCTGCGTGCCGAGGCTCCTGCGAAAGCGAAGCCGGGCACGCGATTCATCGGCAAATGGAATTGGGGCGCGTTTTGTCTGACGCCGTTCTGGCTGTTCGCGCATGGCCGCACCGCGCTTGCCGTCCGCATCCTCGTGTCGTATGTTGTCCTGACGGTGGTCCCGTTCGTCGGCGTGCTCGGCATCTTGTGGATTGCCGTCGCCTACGGGCGGCACGGGAACGCAATCGCCGTGCGGCATCGCGCCTTTCGCGACGAGCAGCAGTTCGTCGCAGTTCAAAACGCATGGCGGAACTGGGGCTTGTCACTGCTGATCGGAACGTCGGTGTGCGTCGCGGCCGCTCTCGCGGCAACACTTCGACTCGCGCTCGCGCCGCACTGACATCATCGGGCAGCTCTTAAGGCTTGCTGGGAAGTTCAGAATGCTCTTCTACCGAGCGAGCGCCGCGGCCGGCTTCGTCCGGCACGGGTAGTCTATTACGGAAACGGCGAACCTGCTTATCAGCCGCCTAGCGCTCGGCTAAGGCGGCCCGCCGCGGCGCCATGACCGAACAGGCGCGTCGAGCGTAGCCGACGTGCCTCGATGCGAGGCGATGCGGGCTGGGAGCGGGGGCTAGCGCTTCTTGCGGGCTGCGGGCGCGGCGGCTTTGCGTGCCGGCGCGGCCTTGCGGGCGGGGGCGGCCGCCGCTTTGCTCGCCGGGGCTTTCTTGGCCGGAGCGGCCTTCTTGGCCACGGCGGTCTTCTTGACGCCGGCGGCGCGCTTCGGGGCGCCGACCGCATCCTTGAGCGGCTTGCCGGCGATGAACTTGAGAACGCGCTTGGCCGGAACGTTCACCGGTTCGCCGGTCTGGGGGTTGCGCGCGATGCGCGCCGCGCGGTCGCGGATCTTGAACTGGCCCAAGGGCGCGAGCTGGACCTTGTCCCCGGACTTGAGCACGGCGGTGATCTTTTCGATCAGGCCTTCGATCAGGTCGGCGACCTGCTTGCGGGGCAACTCGAAATCTTCGGCGAGCTCACGGACGAGTTCGTTCTTGGTCATGGATCCTCTCGAATCGGGACACGGTTCGATAACGGAACCGCTTTGGCCGGAAACTTTTCGCCACGCCCCGCAAAGACCCGCCATTTTTCAGGGTTTTTAAGGCAATTTTTTCGCGCGACGGCCCGGCGAAGGCCGCTCGCCGTCAGCGCGGAGCCGGGCTCGTAGCGGCTTCAGAGCCTCCCCGTCGACTCGTGCGCCGAGGGCTTGGCGAGCGCGAGCGCCCAGCCGCGGGCCGTCCGAATGCGGATGACGTACCCGTCGCTCGTGCGGTCGAAGACGTGATAGCCGTCACGGAGAGCTGCCGCGAGCGATTCGTAAACGACGATTCCATTCATGTCGGGGCCTCTGGAGCGAGGGAGTCGGGCCGGCGCGCCGGCCTTGTATGTGATATCGACACGCCCGCAGGCGGTCTTAGTCCGCGTTTCTGCCCGGCTGCCGGAGCGCGTGCTCGCCGGCTTCCCCGCTCATGCCGCGCCGGCGCCGCACGCCGCTGCGCTGGAGGGAACGAACGCCGCGAGCTCTTCCCAGTAGTGCTCGACGATCGCCCGGGCCGCCGCTTCGAGTGAAGGCCGCAGGCGCGGCTTCTTGGTCTGCACGGCCAAGTTCGTGATCTGCGTGAGGGTTGCGATCACGGCCTGCGAGAGCGTCGAGTCGTCGAGCTCCGGCACGCGGAGAATTTGGAGCTTTCCGCCGGGCCCCAGGAAGAGCGCGAAGCGGGCCGCGCCGTCGCGCGCTTCGGGCGAGAGGTAGATGATCCGTGCTCGGGGATCGGTAGGGGTGACCAGAGTCGACATGACGCCCTTCCCTCCAAATCATGCATCGCACCGGCTCGAACACAAGGTACCGGCGCCGATGCCTTCAGGCTAGCGCGCCGCCGTCCGCGCAGCGTCCGCGGAGCGTCCAAGCGCCCTCCCTCGCCCCGCGGGCCCGGTCGCCGGCCGCCGCGCAGCGAACGGCGACCCACCGTCGCCCGCCCAACTCAGGCGTAACGGCGTCCGTCCAGCTCGATGAACCCGTCGGGGTGGATGCCGCGAGGGTCGTGGTGGGTCCAGTGGACGAGCGGACCGTGCGACGCGTGCGGGACGAGCTCGCCTTGCACGTAGACGTGGTCGCCCGGGGCGACCGGGACGCGCGGGGCTAGCTGCACGTTGTCCACGACTTCGAGCCAGTGCCCGTCGTCGCTGTGCACCCGGAAGGCTTCGTGCACCGCGTGCGTGTTGCTGCCGTAGAAGAAGTGGGCCCGCGAGGTGACGGTCCCGCCGAAAGCGACCTCGCTCGGGCCTCGCATCGCGAATCCGGCGTCCAGTGTGTTCATCGTGCCGGTCGTTCACGCGCGGAGCCAGCTCGGCAAGGGCGAAGCAGCAGGTCGTGATCGTCATGGTGGCCGCGGCGTTCCTGGCGCTGGGCCTGATCAACCTCGATTTCGGGCGGAACTGGTGGCGCGGGCAGTGGCTCCGGCTGGCCGTCGGCGTCCCGCTCTGCCTGCTCTACGCCTACGTGGAAATGCCGGCTCTCGTCTTCCCGCAGGCGCTGACGCTGCTGCTGCTCACGCTGATCCCCAACGCGGCATACGGCATGCTGCTGGCCGCGCGGACCTACGTCGCCTCGCGCCGCATCGTCTCGATCCGCCCCACGAACGCTTGGCCGTACCTGCTGCCGCTGGGACTCTTGCTCGCGTTCGCCGGCGTCCTCGGCGTCGCGCCGGTCGTCGACGCGAGCGGCCTGCGCGACGTCGCCGACGTCACCCTCTCGAGCGCCCTGCCGCCGAGCGCCGACCTGCGCCACCTGCGCATCGTCCCCGAAGAAGCCGCCGAGTTTGCGGGCAACAAAGTCGTCGGCCAGCTCGGCGCCTACTATCGCGTCGGCGATTTCAACGTGCAGGTCGAGCGCGGCCGCCTGGTGTGGGTCGCGCCGCTGGAGTTCCAGGGCCTGGTGCAGTGGCTCGCCCGGCGCACCAGCCCGGGCGTCATCGTGGTCAGCGCCGAGGATCCCGACGCCCCCGCCGAGCTGCGGCGGCGGACCCCGCTGCGCTACGTTCCCTCCGCGCTGTTGAACGACAACTTGTACCGTCACGTCTACATGACGTATGGTGCCGAACAGATCTTGGAGACGACGCTGCAGCTCGACGACGCGGGCGACCCGCAGTACCTTTGCACGCTGGGCCGCCCGACGATCGGCTGGAGCGGCCAGAAGGTCACCGGCGTCGTCATCGTCGACCCCTCGACCGGCGCGATGCGCCGCGTCGACCGGCGCGATTTCGCCACCTTGCCGAACTGGGTCAGCCGCGTCTATCCCGCCGACCTCGCCCTGGACTACAACGAGTGGTTCGGCCTGTACGCGCACGGCCTGTTGAACGCGCTGATCGCCAAGCGGGACGTCCACGTCCCGGCCCGGCCAGAGGTCTTCGGCCTGCTCGCGGGCGGGCGCTTCGTCTGGTTCGTCGACCACACGTCGCCGGCCAGCGATCAGTCGATGACCGGCTTCACGTATATGGATACGGTGAGCGGAGCGATCGTGTACTACACTTCGTCCGGCGGCGAGTTCAACTCGCGCGGCGCCGAGGATGCGGTCGCTTCCAACCCGATCGTGCGCCAGGGCCGGCTCTATCCGACTCAGCCCTTGCTCTACAACGCCTTCGGGCAGAACACGTGGGTCGTTCCGCTGGTCGCCGAGACGGGCAAATTTCAGACGGTGGCGCTCGTGCAGGCGAAGAACGGGCACGTCGTGATCGGTTCCAGCTCGAATCCATCGCCCGCCGCCGACGCGTTCACCCAGTACGCAACGTTCCTGGGCGTGCCCGGCGCGGTCCCCGCCGCCGTCTCGCAGGCCGGCGAACGCGCCCTCTCCGGCGTCCTCGATCGCGTCGCCGCCTCCAACGCGACGCTCTACTTCACGCTGCGCGGCGTCAAAGGCATCTTCTCGCTCGACGCCGCCTCCGAGCCCGTCGCGCTGCTGGCGCGCAGCGGCGACCGCGTCCGCTTCCGCAGCGCCCCCGCCGCCGGCGCAATCGCCCCCGCCGCCGATTTCACCGACCTCGACCTGAGCGCCGCGCCATGACCAGCGTTCGCACGAAGCGGCTGCTGCTGGACCCGGTGACGCCGCGCTCGGCGATCGTGTTGTGGCGCCTCATGCAGTCGGCGCACTTGCGCGAGTACCAAGACGTGCCGCGCTATACGCGCGACGAGTTCGCGCGCCGCGTCGCGTCCCGCCCGACGCGGCTCGACGGCGGCGCGGGACGCTTCGAATGGCTCATCCGCGAGGGCGACGGCGAGACCCCGATCGGCTGGGTCTCGTTACGCGTGGGCGACCACGCGCACGGCGTCGGGGAGATCGGCTACAGCGTGCTCGCGCCGCACCGCGGCTGCGGTTACGCCTCCGAAGCGGTGCGCGCGGTCGTCGCCCTCGCCTTCGAACGCGCCGGACTGCGCCGCGTCGACGCCTGCTGCTTGCCGGCCAACGAGCCCTCGCGCCGCTTGCTCGTGCGGCTCGGCTTCGCCGCTCCAAAACTGCAGCGCGCCGGCGCGATCGTGCGCGGCCGCCCCGTCGACGTCCTCGTCTTCGAGCTGACCCGCGAAAGCTGGCGCGCCCCGCGCCGCGACCGCCCGCAGCCCGAAACCCCGCACCCCCTCCGCGCCGCCGCCAAACCACGCTAACCCCGCTCGGCGAACTCGCTCGCGCTAAGCCGGCTTAGCGAACTCGCTCGCGCTAAGCCGGCTCGGCGAACTCGATCGTGATCCCGGCGTCGTCGAATCCGAAATAGCGTCGCTCGTCGCCCGCCAGCGCGGCGAGCAGCGGTTCGCGCACGATGCGCACGCTGACGCGCGCGGCCAGCTCCCCGCGCGGCACCCAAGCCAAGCCGACGACGTGCGCGTCCCCCGCGACCTCGTGCGGCTGGCCCTGCGCCGAGACCGCGAAGGTGATGTTGAGAAAGTGCATCCCCGTCGAGCGGTCGTGCGACTCGCTGACATAGAGCAGCTCACCGACCTCGATGTCGAGTGCGGCCTCTTCGCGAAACTCGCGGCGCAGCGTCTCTTCGAGCAGCTCGCCCTCGCGCCGGCGCCCGCCGGGCAGGTTCCAGAGCGGTTGCGGCTGGTTCGGATAATGCGACGCGGCCAGCAGCACGCGCCCGTCGCGCTCGAGCAGCCCCGTGCAAAGATGGACGGTCGACATCCCCGCTCTTTCGCACCCCCCGCCGCCCGCGCCCCCACGTCACGCTGAGCCTGTCGAAGCGCCCCCGTCCCGTCATGCTGAGCTTATCGAAGCACGCCTAGAACGAGTCGGGAATCTCCGTCGCGGGAAGTGCCATGCGGCGGCGCTTGAACGGGTTGAAGAACTCGGGAAGCGCCGTCGGCGACGCCTCGGGCCTGCGCGCCGGCACCGTCAACGTCCGAAACGACCCACCCTGCGAGACGGGATGCGCGCCGACTTGAACCTGGAGCGGGCTGCGCGCCGGCTCGAGCTGGGCGTGATGCAACGCGATCGGCTGGCGCGCTGAAGCGGGCGTCCCTGCAAGGACGACCGCGGTAACGAGCGCCGCCCCCAGGCGTACGAGCGTCGTCATCGTGGGAGGGGGCTTCGCGTGCCTCCCGCCCCCTCCTCTCCGGCCCCAGCCCCCGTCAGCCCGCGACGACCTTGCCGCGATAGAGCAGCGGATGCTCGAGCCGGCGCAGCCGCACGCGCAGCGCCTCGTTGAGCGCGCGCAGGCTCGCGGCGGCGCGCACCGCCCTCCCGCGCCGCTCGCGGAAGCCGCCATCGATGAGCGCGAACTCCTCCGCGTAAAGCCCCTCGAGCTCCGCCAATAGCGGCCGCGCCACGCGCGGGTGCTTCCCCCGAAACGGCCGGACCGCCGCCGCATTATTGAGGTAAACCTCACGAGTCGCCCGCCCCGCGTCGACCGGCCGCGGCACGGGATTGCCGAGCTCGTAATACCGCATGTGCTTGCGCGCCAGCACCGATGGCGGCACGACGTTCCCGTAGTGGTGATAGATGTACGGCACCACGACGGCGCGCCCGGGAACGCCCTCGATCTTCTCGTGCACGCGGTTATTCCACGCGATGCCCGGCGAATACCGATAGAACGCCATGCGCCGCGCCACGTCGGTGATCCAGCCGAACGTGCCGAAGAAGTGGTAGGTATACGCGTCGAGCTCCCCCACCTCGGCGCCGAGTCGCGGCAAGACTTCGCGCGCGAGGGAACGCACTTGTTCGCCGTGCACCTCGTCCGCATCCAGGAACATCACCCAATCCGGCGGCCGCTCCAGCGCGCGCAGCGGTGCGAACGCCTTGTTCCGCATGTCGGCGAAGTCGACGAAGGGGTGGCGTTCGATGCGCAGCGCGCCGCGCGCCGCGAAGGCGCTCGCCTCGAGCGCGGCGACGTTGTCGCTGCGCGCGAGCCCCGAGTTGTCGTTGACGACCAGCAGATCGACGGCTCCGGCAATCGAGGCCAAGGTCGCGGGCAGGTAGAGCTCGCGTGCGGCGCCGACACAGAGCGCGCAGGCGATGATCGGCGTTGAGTTCTTCGACATAAGCGATACGGCGCGGCTGCGTGAAGCAGTCGCGCTCCGGGTGCGCGTGTTCGTCGAGGAGCAGGGCTTTCCGCTCGCGGAGGAATGCGACGAGCACGACCGCATCGATCGCACCGCCGTCCACGTCCTGGCGCGCGACGCCGGCACGGACCTCGACACCGGCACGGACCTCGACACCGGCTCGGTCCTCGGCACCGGCACGGTCCTCGGCACCGGCTCGGTCCTCGGCACCGGCCGCTTCTTCGTGGAAGAGCCCGGAACCGTCCGCATCGGGCGTCTCGCCGTGCTGCGCGAGGCGCGCGGCCGCGGCGTCGGCTCGCTCCTGCTCGCGGCGCTCCTCGCCGAAGCCGCGCGCCGCAGGAACGCGCGCGCGGTCCTGCTGGCGCAGATGCAGGCGCGCGATTTCTACCTGCGGGCGGGCTTCCGCGACGACGGTTGCCCGCTGTGGGACTTGAGCGTCTTGCACCAGCCGATGGCCAAGCCCCTCGAACCGGGCGAAGGGGGTTAATACAACGTTAGCTCGGGTATGCTATAGTGCCGATAGCCGGGCGGGTACTGTGGGCGTCACGCCACCCGGCTTCGAAACCCGCGCAAGTCCGGTTGGTTAGCACGCAGCTCTCTTTCAGGTACTAGAGCGAGGCCGAAAATTGTTGGGGACGCCTGGAGACCTCGAACGTGTACACTGACGAAACCCTGAGTTGCGTCGATTGCAACAACCCTTTCATCTTCAGCTCCGGCGAGCAGCAGTTCTTCGCGAGCAAAGGCTTTCAGAACAAGCCGAACCGCTGCCCCGAGTGCCGGGCCGCTCGTAAGGCGCAGCGCAACGCCTCCGGCGGCGGCGGAGCCGGCGGCGGCTACGGCGGTGGCGGCGGCGGTTCGCGAGGCGGTCGCGAGATGTTCGTGACCACCTGCAGCCAGTGCGGGCAGACGGCCGAGGTGCCGTTCCAGCCCCGCGGCGACAAGCCCGTCTATTGCCGGGACTGCTTCTCCAGCCGGTCAGCCTACCGCTAGACACCCCCGCGCGGCGGTCACGCACCCCACTGGGGCTTTCGCCCGTGGGGTGCTCGGCTTGCCCTTGACGCCTCAGGGTAGGCGTGTTAGGATACCCGTCTGTGCCTGGGACCCGTCCTCCGGGCATGTTCCCGTGCCCTGCGCCTCGCTGCTTTTGAGAGAACTAGAACTGTAATGGCGAAATCGATGCTTCCCAAGTCGTCTGCTGCCAAGGCGCCGGGAGCGAAGACGACCCGCTCGAAGCGTTCGGCGAAAGGGGAAGACGGCGCGGTAGCCGTTCTGGCGCCCGGCACGCCCGTTTCGACGCGCTTCGCTCCGGAGACGGAAGCGTTCACCGTCGAGCGCTACGACGATCCGGGTCCCAAGCGCAAGCGCTACTCCTTCGCCAAGATCCCCGACGTTCTCGAGCTGCCCGATCTGATCGAGCTGCAGAAGGCCTCCTTCAAGTGGTTCATCACCGACGGCCTGAAGGACGCCTTCGAATCGATCTCGCCGATCAAGGATTTCACCGGGAACTTGGTGCTCGAGTTCGGCGACCATTCGCTGGGCGAGCCGAAGTATTCGGTCGAGGAGTGCCGCGAGCGCGACATGACGTACAGCGCGCCGCTGCGCGTGCGCGTCCGCTTGATCACCGCCGAATCGGGCGAGATCAAGGGCATCCCCGACCAAGAGATCTTCATGGGCGATTTCCCGCTCATGACGGACAAGGGCACGTTCATGATCAACGGCGCCGAGCGCGTGATCGTGAGCCAGCTCGTCCGCTCGCCGGGCGTCTATTTCCTCAAGGACGTCGACACGAACAACCGCCCCACGTACAACGCGACGATCATCCCCAACCGCGGCGCGTGGATCGAGTTCGAGACCGACAACGGCACGAAGAACGACGAGACCGAGGGCACGCTCGGCGTCCGCATCGACAAGAACCGCAAGATCTACGTCACCACGTTCGTGCGCGCGCTCTCGCGGCCCGATCTCGGCTTCGACTGGGAAGATGACGCGGCGATCCTCGACCTCTTCGACAACAGCCCGCTGATCGTCAACTGCCTCGAGAAGGACAAGGACGTCAAGACGCGCGAGGACGCGCTCAAGGAGATCTACAAGAAGCTGCGCCCCGGCGAGCCCGAGAACGCGGAGAACGCCGAGAAGCTGATCGAGTCGCTGTTCTTCGACGAGAAGCGCTACGACCTGGCCGGCGTCGGCCGCTACAAGCTCTCCGGCAAGCTCGAGAAAGAGTACGTCGCCGCGGGCATCGGCATCCCCTCGATCGACAAGAAGTGCCTCGTGCGCGAGGACATGATCGCGGTCATCCGCCGCCTGATCAAGGTCGCCACCAAGCAAGTCCACGTCGACGACATCGACCACCTCGGCAACCGGCGCATCCGCTCGGTCGGCGAGCTGCTGCAGAACCAGTTCCGCGTCGGCCTGCTGCGTCTCGAGCGCGTGGTGCGCGAGCGCATGACCGTTCAGGATATCGAGACGGTCACGCCGCAGGCGCTGATCAACATCCGCCCGGTCGTGGCCGCGATCAAAGAGTTCTTCGGCTCCTCGCAGCTCTCGCAGTTCATGGACCAGACGAACTCGCTGGCCGAGCTCACCCACAAGCGCCGCCTCTCGGCGCTGGGCCCGGGCGGCCTCTCGCGCGAGCGCGCGGGCTTCGAGGTCCGCGACGTCCACCACTCGCACTACGGCCGCATCTGTCCGATCGAGACGCCGGAAGGTCCCAACATCGGCCTGATCGGCTCGCTCGCCACCTTCGCGCGCGTCAACAAGTACGGCTTCATCGAGACGCCCTACCGCGTCGTCAAGGACGGCGTCGTCTCCGACGAGCTCCGCTACCTCACGGCCGACCGCGAGGACGAGTTCATCATCGCGCAAGCCAACACGCCGCTCGACGCCAACGGCCGCATCACGGCCGAGCAAGTCGTGGCGCGTTACGCGGAAGAGTACGTCACCGAGCCGCCCGCCAAAGTGCAGCTCATGGACGTCTCGCCCAAGCAGATCGTCTCGGTCGCGACGGCCCTCATCCCCTTCCTCGAGCACGACGACGCCAACCGCGCGCTGATGGGCGCGAACATGCAGCGCCAGGCCGTGCCGCTGCTGCGCCCCCAAGCCCCGATCATCGGCACGGGCATCGAATACCGCGCCGCCAAGGATTCCGGCGGCTGCGTGCTGGCCGAGGAGGCCGGGGAAGTCACCGACGTCGACGCGCGCCGGGTCCTCGTCAAGGGCGACGAGTCGGGGCTCGAAAAGACGTACGAGCTGCTCAAGTTCACGCGCTCGAACGCCGGCACGTGCATCAACCAGACGCCGATCGTGCAGATCGGCGAGAAGGTCGTGCGCGGCCAGATCCTGGCCGACGGCCCCAGCTCCGACGAGGGCGAGATGGCGCTCGGCCAAAACGTGCTGGTCGCCTTCATGCCCTGGGAAGGCTTCAACTACGAGGACGCGATCCTCATCAGCGAGCGGATGGTCAAGGACGACCGCTTCACCTCGATCCACATCGAGGAATACGAGTGCGAGGCCCGCGACACGAAGCTCGGCCCCGAAGAGATCACGCGCGACATCCCCAACGTCGGCGAGGACGCGCTCAAGGATCTCGACGAGAACGGCATCATCCGCATCGGCGCCGAGGTCCGGCCCGAGGATATCCTCGTCGGCAAGGTGACGCCCAAGGGCGAGACCGAGCTGACGGCCGAGGAGCGGCTGCTGCGCGCGATCTTCGGCGAGAAGTCGCGCGAAGTGCGCGACACCTCGCTCAAAGTGCCGCACGGTGAGAAGGGCAAGATCATCGACGTCAAGATGTTCTCGCGCGACAACGGCGACGAGCTGTCGCCGGGCGTGAGCCATCTGGTGCGCGTCTACGTCGCGCAGAAGCGCAAGATTCTGCAGGGCGACAAGATGGCCGGCCGCCACGGCAACAAGGGCGTCATCGCCAAGGTGCTGCCCGAGGAAGACATGCCGTATACGGAAGACGGCACGCCGGTCGACATCGTGCTCAACCCGCTCGGCGTGCCGAGCCGCATGAATCTCGGTCAGATCATGGAGACGCACCTCGGCTGGGCCGCCAGGATGCTCGACCTCTACGTGGCGACGCCCGTCTTCGACGGCGCCCACGCCGAGGACATCAGCGAGTGGCTGCAGGACGCGGGTCTGCCCGCCGACGGCAAGACCTGGCTGCGCGACGGCCGCTCGGGCGATCGCTTCAACCGCCCGATCACCGTCGGCTACATCTACATGCTCAAGCTCGCGCACTTGGTCGACGACAAGATCCACGCGCGCAGCACCGGCCCGTACTCGATGATCACGCAGCAGCCGCTGGGCGGCAAGGCCCAGTTCGGCGGTCAGCGCTTCGGCGAGATGGAGGTCTGGGCGCTCGAAGCGTACGGCGCGGCCTACACGCTGCAAGAGCTGCTCACCGTCAAGTCGGACGACGTCGTCGGCCGGGTGAAGACCTACGAGGCGATCGTCAAGGGCGAGAACGTCATGGAGCCCGGCGTTCCGGAATCGTTCAAGGTCCTGATCAAGGAGCTGCAGTCGCTCGCGCTCGACGTCAAGGTCCTCACGGAGAACCGCGAGGAGATCGAGATCAAGATCCAAGACGACGACATGACCGAGACCGCCAAGGACATCGGCCTGCTCGTCGGCGACGAGGATCCGCGTCTCTCGCAGACGAGCGTCGCCGCGCGCGAAGTCGAGCAGGAGCGGGTCGCGGCAGCGCCGCGGCCCGGGCTGGCCGGCCTCGAGGCGGCAGTCGCCGAGGCGCCCGAGGGCGACGAGGAGGCCGAGGAGGACGAGGAGGCCGAGGCCAGCGAAGAGGAGGTGGCGGCCGCGCAGGCCTCGCCGCGCAACGTGCTGGTGCCGACGCCCGAGCTCGACGACACGGCGCTAGGCCGGATCGGCGCCCTCGGCGACGACGTGATCGACGCCGACGTCATCGAAGACGAGCTGGCCCAGGAAGAGGAAGACCTCGACGAGGGCTACCAGCTCGAGGACGAAGAGGAAGAGCTCGAAGAGGAAGAGGAGGACGAAGAAAGCCCCCTCGCCCCCGACGAGGACTACTAACCCTCGGCCCTCGTTTCTCGGCTAGCGGAACACAAAGCCAAGGGAGCGAGCAAACCGCCCTTCGCCAGCCTCACGCTGACGAGGGGCGGAGCCCGCCTATTGGAGGACGCGCCGATTGAGGCCGCGCTTCTGCGCGACGTTCCTGCCCGGCACCTCGACCGTGCCTGCTGCGCTCCTCGTCATATTCACGATTCGCAGGTCTTCCAGAGCGACGACCGCGCGGTTCTGGCTGATGGTCGCACTGGTTTTGTGGATCGCGTCCTGGCGAATGTTCGCGATGCGGCGGTGGAGCTTCGTCCGCAGGACCGGCCCCGCGCCCGACTTGCACTCGAGCCTCACTCGGTACCCCAGCGGCCCGAACGGCGCGTCGCTGAGTCGAAGCTCGTCTCGCCGGAGGACTTGGCTGTGCCTGTTTGCCCGGGAAGGGCCCATCCGGTCTCGAAATTCCGCATCTCAATTTTTCGACCGTGCATTTCCGCGGGTGTGACACGCAAGGAGCGGCGAAGTTTTGGATACGACGAGTTCATATATCGGCGAAATCCGCATGTTCGGGTTCAACTTTGCTCCGCTCTGGTGGGTCCCGTGCGATGGCCGGCTACTCCCCATAAACGACAATCAAGCCCTCTTTCAGCTGATCGGAACGACTTTCGGCGGCGATGGCAAGACCGATTTCGCGGTGCCCGACTTGCGCGGCATGGTCGCACCATTAAAGTCGCTGACGTTCTGCATCGCATTCGAAAGTGTTTACCCAGACACGAGGGAGCCGGATCCAAATGCTCCGGATCCAAATGCTAACGTCCCTTCGGCATTCGTCAATGAAGTCCGCATGTTCGGGTTCAACGCTGCTCCGCTCGGCTGGGACTCGTGCGACGGCCGGCTGCTCCGGATAGCCCAAAATCCAGCGCTCTTTTCGCTGATTGGAAATACTTACGGTGGCGACGGCATCACGAATTTCGCACTGCCCGACTTGCGCGGCATGGTCGCACCATTTAATAAGCCGCTGACCCTCAACATTGCATTGAACGCAGCCTTCCCACAAAACGGGGGACCGGTAGACGGGCGCAGCCTCCCAATGCCATACATCGGCGAAGTCCGCATGTTCGGGTCCAACCTTGTTCCCCTCGGCTGGTCCCCGTGCGATGGCCGGCTACTCTCGTTGGATCCCTATCAGAGCCTCTTTTCACTGCTGGGCACGACCTTTGGCGGCGACGGCAAGACCGGTTTCGCGGTGCCCGACTTGCGCGGCATGGTCGCACCATTTAAGCCGCTGACTTTCTGCATCGCAACAGGATATATATTAAGTCAAGGTCTAGACGGAGGCGGCCCGTACGGCATGCTCCCAGACCGCAACGAGCGGAAACATTAAATCGCGAAGCGTTGCGCCTCGATTCCAAGACCTGCTTTGCACCTAGTAAACGAACGCTTAGCCGCATTTTAGCGGCAAGCTGCCGACGCGTCGGCCCTTCCCAGGTACATGCGAACGGTTCGGCGAGCGCCATGCCCTGCGGTCCCGGTGGGCGCCGGCTTCTTTGTTCCGATTCCGCAAGATTAGGTCCGATTCGGGGAAGTCCTTAAGCTCAACGTCAATCAGGCGGAACCGCTCTATTCGACCACCGATCCGACTTGTGCGCCGTGCACGACGAACCTCGGCTCGGCGGTCGCCTCGCGCCTGGTCCTCGCCAACGCGACGTGGACGTTCGCGCCGGACAGCTCGCTGACCGCGCGCGTGTTCGCGCTGGGCGACCACCGCGACCAAAGCAGCGCGCTCAACGGCATCGACGACAACGCCGCCGACCTCGGGACGCCGCAGTACGGCTCGTTCGTCGGCCCGGGCTCGCAGACGTTCTTTCAATCGATCCGAGCCTACCAGTTGCGCGCGCTCGCGCCGCTCGGCGCAGGGGAGCTGACCGCCGACCTATCGACCAGCGACAACGGCGTGACGATTGCCGGGGGAAGCGCGACTCCCTACGACGTCACGCACGACGACCACCGCTACAACCTCGGACTGACCTGGCAGCGGACCTTCGCCGATTCGCAGTTCGCCTTCGGCGGCTACACGCGCTACGAGTCGCTGCAGTTCGAAGGGCCGTCCTCGCAAACGGGTTCGTCGCTGACGCCGTTTGAGTCAGAGCCGTTGCTCGGCCAGACGATCGGCGTCGGCTTCGTTCGCGGCGGCTTCACGCCGCTGCGGAATTTGCGCCTCGACGCGGGCGCGTTCTACTCCAACTACACGAGCTTCGGTGCGAACCTCGACGGACGCTTCCAACCTGCTGAATGCAGCCGCCGGGCGCTTTACGAGCTTCGGCGGGGGCACGCCTTACCGCGGTTCAGTCGGCCCGGGCCAGTACGGCCCGCTTCCGACGAACGCGGAGTTCGTCGAGCCCTTCGGCCTACGCGCGATCCTCACATTGCGGATGTAGCGACCTCGGACCGGCGCGCCGCTTCCCTCGACGCCTCCTATTCCGGGATGCCCGCCAGCGAAACCGAAAAGAGGGCGCAAAATGCTCGCCCTCACCGCTTCGCGAGTGATCTACGAAGTGCGGCCTCGCAATCCGGCGCACATGCATGCCGTGCGCGTGCTCATCGACGATCTCGTTCATGGCCTCGATCGGAACATCAACGCGGTTCAGGTGCAAGATCCAATCGCCATCGCCGGGTGGAGGGACTGCGCGGGCGCTCTTGCTGCCTGGAAGGCGTTGACCGCCGACGCTCTACAGGGAAGCGGCCCGGCGAATGCCCATGCTCCTCTGCTGTCTCATCGAGTTCGGCCTTTAAGCCCGCATTCGCTCGATGGATGTCTCCCGACGCCGCGGTAACTTACATAACACTAAAGCCGCCGCATGCCGCGCCGAAAGAAGAGGTGCGTCCCCATTTCGCGCGCGGGACGAACGTTTTCACCGGCGAGATGAGAGGCCGATTGCCTCGTGCGGCCTCTCGAGGAAGATCGATGCTTTGGATTCCGCTCCATGACGCACGCTTGACCCGTGGAATCCTGCTCGGTGTGTTTGCGGGCGGAACGCTCCTGACTGCGGCCTGCAGCGGTTCGAGCCAGAGTCCCGTGCCGCGGGCGAGCGCGGCGCCGAGCGCTGCCCCGAGCGGCACGCCGAGCACGGCTCCCTCGGCGGCGCCGACGCCGATCGACTCCAACCACGTCGCCTTCGTCGTGCAGATCTCACCGGGTGCGATATCCGCCGCGCCCAACGTGGTGCCGAGCGCGGTCAACATCTACGTCACCGGACAACAGCCGGCACCGAGCGCGAGTTCGTCCTGCGGCAGCTGGCTCCAAGTCACGGACCCGAGCGGCACGACCGCCCCGTTCCCGACGGGCGGTGCGACCGTGACGGCTCTTCCGTTCTACGCGAACGGCACCGGCTCGGGGACGACGAGCCAAGTCATCCAACTGCCTGAGCTCTGCAGCGGACGCATCTACATCTCCGTCAACGGACCGCTTTCGATCACCTCGGCCAGCGGACCCGCGCCTTGGGCCTCGATTGGCGCCGCTGGATTCCCGGCGAAGTTCGACATGCTCGAATACTCGATGCCCGCGAATGGGCTCGCGGCACCTTCGACCGACGTCGACACCTCGCAGGAAAACATGATCGGTCTGGACCTCGGGCTCAACCTCTCGGGCACGCAGTACGGCTCCCAGACGACGGGCCTCAAGGCCGGCTTCATGACGCAAGTGGAACAGGTCGCGAGCGCGTACAACTCCACCTGGAGCGGCGTGATCGACTCGCAGTGGCCGACGCGCCTGCTCTCGCCGCTCTCCGTGCAGTACGACTTCAACAACACCGGTAACACGTCGCTCCCCGGCTTCAACCCCGGAACATTCCTCGACAGCGCGATCCAAAGCGCCTGGGACCAGTATAAGACGACCTGCATGAGCGTCGTGGTCAGTACGGCGACCGGCGACTACCTGGCCGGGAAGACGGTCACCGGCGAAGTGGACGCGAACGAAAACTTCGACTTCTATTATCCGGCCGCGACGCAGGATTGCGCGACAGGCCTCAACTCGAGCAACTCGACGCTCGTCGCGCAGATTCCCTCGCCGTTCAACCAGAACTACTGGATCGGCAACGTGGGCGGCGGCTGGTCGTCGGCGACGGGCAGCGTGTTCATGGAGAACGGACCGTTCCTCTTGCCGGCGTCGGCGAGCAGTTCGGCCGGCGCACAAACCTTCACGAATCCATACGCGACGGGGTCGGCCGACATCGGCAACACGGTTGCGACGGCGTTGAACCGCGGCGTCTTCGACCCGAGCGTGAACCCGGCGTATGCGGCGCAGCCGTATTGTCCGTCGGTCGCGCAGCTCTACCCGTCGGGAAGTCCGGCCGCGACTCAAAATCTGTGGGCGACGGCGGTTTGGGGCGCCGCGAAGAACCCGACCTACGGGTACGGCGAGGCCTACGCGATTCCGTACGACGACAAGTGCGGCTACTCAACCGACATCAAGGATAGCGGCGCACGCGTCATCACCGTCACCGTGAACGCCGATTAGCGGAGCGGCTCATTAGCGAATGGGGACCGCGCCGGCGACGTCATAGGTGACCGCACCCGGCAGTTCGTACGCTCGGGTCGCCTCAATGAATCCTGTCTTGGGCGATGTCCACCCACGTGCCGGAAACGACATCTTGTAGCCGATCCGGGGGCAGGCAGACAGCGGCGTGTCGGTCGCCGGCCGCCGGGTAGACGGTGTCGAAATCCTTGAGCGCTGAGTCAAGATAAACCGGGAAAGGTTCCTTCAAACCGAACGGGCAGACGCCGCCAACCGGATGCCCAGTGACGGATTCGACTTCCTCTGCGCCCAGCATTCTTGCCTTGCAGCCGAAGAAGGATTTGTATTTCTGGTTATCGAGGCGCGCGTCGCCGCGCATCAAGAGGATGATCACGCGGCCGTCGGACAAGCGGCAAGACAATGTCTTGGCGATGCGGCCGGGCTCTACGCCCAAGGTCGCCGCGGCTTCGGCCACAGTTGCCGTCGAATCCGGCAGCTCCATTATTGGAATATCGCAGTTTCTGTCTTTAAGAAAGCGCCGAACCGACTCCACGCTCATCGATGTCTCTCAACCATACTACGTCGCAACCATGCCGTTCTCGGCAGTCGCACCGTACCGGAGCAGACCCGGCGCGAAGGCGCCCCAGTTGTCCGGGTCTCGTTCGTAGACCGCCACGTATTTCATTGCCAACATGCCTGCTTCTTGATACTCGCCCAGGTACCGGGCGGTGGGGCGTGCAGCGCCACTAGCGAGAGCGGCTATTCGTGAAGCACGCCTTCCATGCCCGGCATCGCGCGCATTCAACCCTGTCCGAGGTTCGCGCGACCGAAGAGCCCCGCGCGCGGCGCACTCGTGCGGCCGCGGATCATGTGGCGCAGCGCGCGCTGCGCCTTCCGCCAGCAGAGCGCGAGCCGCGGCGGGATCGTCCGCGACCGCAGGTGCGGACAGCGAGCGGTTACCGCGCAAAGCGCGGCCTCCTCCGGCGGCCCCGCCGCAGCGAACGACAGCGCCCGGGGCCTGTCCGATGTAGGCGCCGCCGCCATTGACTTTCAACTAAAATGGCTATATTCTAGTCAGACAGGACGGAAAGTTGGTTCGATGGCGACATGGCAAGTCCAGGACGCGAAAACGCGGTTCAGCGAGCTGATCGAACGCGCCCGTACCGAGGGCCCCCAAACTATCACCCGCCACGGCAGGGAACGCGCGGTCCTACTGTCGATCGAGGATTATCGCGCCTTGGCTGCGCATAAGCCGGACTTCAAAGCCTATCTGCTCGGCGGCCCGAAGGTCGAGGATTTCCCCCTCGACCGCGACCGCGACACCGGCCGTGCCGTCGAGCTTTGAACCGTGGCGACCGGCTATCTTCTCGACACCAATGTCATCTCGGAAACTCGCAAGGTCCGCGCCGACGGTGGTGTGATCGCATTCCTATCGGCAGCGGAGCCGGCCGGGCTGTTCTTGAGCGTCCTGACCCTGGGAGAATTACGCAAGGGCGTCGCAGCCAAGCGCCGCACCGATCCAGGCGCCGCCGACCAGCTCGACGCCTGGGTTGACGGCATCGAGACGACCTTCGCCGATCGCGTGCTGCCCATCGATGCCGTGACAGCCCGATGTTGGGGCGAGTTGTCCGCCAACCGGAGTCTGCCCGTGATCGATACGCTGATCGCAGCCACGGCGATCAGCCACAGCCTCACCTTGGTGACACGCAACACCTGCGATGTGGAATCCACCGGCGTTCCCCTCGTCGATCCTTGGCAGATCCGATGACGAGGCGAACCGACAGCGACCCAAAAATACTCACGGCCGTCATGTCGACACATTTGCCGTATGGCATGTCGAGATCGATTTTATGAAGGCTCGGCTGTCGGCTCTCGGCTAAAGCAACGCAAAGCGGCCCGGAACGGCACGTCCTACGCCCGTCACGCTGAGCCCGTCGAAGCGTGAGCGCCTCCGGCGCGTCCTGCGCGCAAGTAGAGACCGGCGCTCGCAAATTTATGTGGCGGTCGCGCTGGCGCGCCACTCCTCCGTGCGTTCCTTGCTCGCTTCGGACAGTGCATGGCGCACGCCGGCCGCGTCGTAGTCCTTGCCGTAGACCGGCGTGCCCGGCTGTTGCCGCCAGGACTCGTCAAGCCCGCCGGCATCGACGCCGTCGAAGCCGAGTTCGTCGACCAAGCGCAACACGATGGTCTTGGCCGCGGCGTCGTCGCCCGCGACTGGAAGCGCGATCCGGCCAGGGGTGCCGGGAGGCCGCCCCAACTCCATCAGGTGCTGCGCGTAGATGTTGTTGAACGCTTTGATCACAGGACGGTGCAGCTGCTGCTCGACCCACCGGCTCTCCGGCGTCCCCGCCTCGATCGCCTCGATGCAGCCGTCGCGCTGCCGCGGGTAGTAGTTGCCGGTGTCGACGACGACGACATCGTTGGACACCCCCGCGAACAGATCGGCCGGTAAGTGCGAAACGTTCTTCTCGGGGACCGTTACGACGACGACCTCTCCGCGCCGCGCTGCTTCCTTGGCGGATACCGCCGTCGCGCCGGTCTCCCGCGTCAGATCGGCGAGCGTTTCCGGCCCGCGCGAGTTGGCCACGAAGACCTCGTGCCCGAGCGCCCTGAGCCGACGGGTAAGGGTTCCGCCGATGTTGCCTGCGCCGATGATACCGATCTTCATGCCTGTCCTTTCGTCGCTCGCGAGGCGCTGCCCGCCGTGCGCCGATGATGCGGATCGTATCTGTTTCAGGATGTCGCTCGAGTTTTGCGGCGACGAGCTGGGGCCGCCGGCGTCACCGGCGACTTTGCAGGGCAATCGCCGCGGCGCGGCTCGTGCGGAGTGCCGTGGAATTCAGTAGAGTTCGATCTCGGAGGGCGCGCACGGGCGAACGTCGAGATCGGCAGGCAGCCCGGGCGGCCGCTCCCGCAGATTCGAAACGGCCTCCCCAGCCGAGAGCTTCAACGCTTGCTGGTCGGCGATGCTCATGCGATAGTTGGCCTGCAAGTAACTCGGTCCGCGCGACATCGTGTAGATCCAGCCGACCGGCTCTCCGTGCGAACCGGCGACGACGTGGATATCCGTCACGGTCGATCCGTTATAGACTAATCCCACCGTCAGCGGCGACCCCGCGCAAAAATCGTTGGCCCGTAAACGACGATCGGAAGATGCCTGGGCGGCACTCAGCGCCGCCACCAGGGTCAGGCCGAATATTCCCATCGCGCTCTCCTTGCATCTCTAAGTCGTTTGACGTATACCCCATAGCGCCAAACGACAACCTCCGTTAGGTCCGGTCTCACCTAGTAGACGAACGGTTAGTCGCGTGTACCTAAGAGCTAGCGGCGATCGATCGCAGCACTCCGGCCAGAGTCTCACCTTGGTCACACGCAACACCTCCGATGTCGAATCCACCGGCGTCCCCCTCGTCGATCCTTGGCAGATCCGATGACCGACGCGGTCGGCCTGGTGAAGACCGATGAGACGATCCGGAAAGCGCGCCGCAGCCCCTCAGGTCACAGACCGTCGGTGAATTTAACGGCAGCGTGCTGCCCGTCGCAGAACGGTTTGTTCTGTGACGCGCCGCAACGACATAGCGTGACCCGGTTACGAATCTCATACGAGCTTCCGTCAGCCGCCTCGACGCGAATTCCCCCACGCGCCCACAACGGGCCGCTACAGGCTTCGGCCGGATCTTCAACCAATCCGATCGAGGGCTTGGATTCCGGTTCGATCGCTTTGCCGGTCTGCTTGTCGCGCACGACGAGTCGTCCGGAGGGGCAGTGACTCGCCTCGTGGGCAACCGTGCTGCGCACGCCAGCGTTTCCCGTGTGCTCGATGAGATTCCATATCGAGCCGGCGTTGTCGCAAAAGCGTGCGTATGCGCAGAGGGCTTCCACATCGCTCAGCACCATTTGCGGGCCGTCGAGCGTCGTCGCCTGCTCATCGAAGGGCCGACGTGGCGCCGTCTCAGTCCCGTCGAAGCCGATCTTCTGATGCGTCCCATCGCAAAACGGCTTATTCGCCGACGCACCGCAACGGCACAGTGCGTATTGCTCTTTGACTTCTATCGAACGGCCCCGCTTCCACTCCCACGACCCTCCCTCGACATTCGAGCTGATCGTCTCGATATTCACGGGAATGCCGCCGTAAACCAGATATGGTCCATTTTTGGCAATCTTGATATGTTCGTCGTGTGGCAACGGCTTGAACCCCTGCAAACGCTGCTCGTAACATAAAGTAGGGCGCTGACGAAGGCGCTTTTGCCGGTCCTAATGACATTCCTACGTGTTGGGACCGGCCCTACGATGAGCGGGCGCGGCTTCGCCGGCCGCGCAGTCGGCAGGCCGACGAGAAAGCGGCGTAGGTATCCATTGATAGAGGCAAATGTCATGTATGTTACATGTTCGCTTAAGTGAATTGCTGCAGCTATTGATGTTTTGCGATTAATAATTTCCCCGCGAACGTGCGAGGTCCGCATGCCGTAGGCAGTGAACCTAGCTACCAAGCGTTCGGTGAAGATCCACATGAGTCGAGGTGTTTCCTAAACGATGAGCGATGCCGCGAACGGCAAGAGCTGGCTGACCGCGGGGCTCGAGGCGCACGGCGTTTCGCGAGCGGAATTCTTGACCTTCTGCGCGTCGATGGCCGCGATGCTCGGTCTCCCGCGAGCTGCGGCGGCGCAGTTTCCCGACGCGGTCGCAAGCGCCGAAAAGCCGACCGTGCTTTGGGTCGCCTTTCAAGATTGCGCTGGAGATACGGAGAGCTTTCTGCGCGCCTCGCACCCGACCGTCGCCGAACTGGTCCTCGACTTGATCTCGCTCGACTATCACGAGACGCTGATGGCCGCAGCGGGTTTCCAGGCCGAGGCCGCGCGCGAACAGACGGTCGCGACCAAACGCGGCGAGTACATCGCGATCGTGGAAGGGTCGATCCCGACGGGCGCGGGCGGCGCGTATTGCACGATCGGCGGGAAGTCGGCGCTGCAGATCGCGCAGGAAGTCTGCGGCGGAGCCGCCGCGACCGTCGCGATCGGAACGTGCGCGTCTTTCGGCGGTCTGCCGGCGGCCAGCCCCAATCCGACGAGTGCCCTCTCCGTCGCCGACGCAGTCCCGGGCATCAAGAATCTGATCAACCTACCGGCCTGTCCGGCGAACGTCGAGAACGTCACGGCGCTGCTCGTCCATTACATGACGACGCGACGCTGGCCGGATCTCGACTACCTGCGCCGGCCGCTCTTCGCGTACGGCACGCTGATCCACGAGAATTGCCAGCGCCGCGCTCATTTCGACAACGGACAGTATGTCGAGAATTGGGGCGACGAAGGGCACCGGCTCGGCTATTGCCTTTACAAGATGGGCTGCAAGGGACCCGTCACCGCGCAAAACTGCCCGATCGTCAGGTGGAACGAGACGAATTGGCCGATCGGCTGCGGGCATCCCTGCGTAGGCTGCGCCGAACCGAATTTTTGGGATGCGAACACGCCGTTCTACCGGCATTTGGAGGGCGTGCCCGGCTCGGGCATGGGGTCGAGGATCGACTTGGTGGGTCTCGGCGTCGTGACCGGCGTCGCCGGACTCTTCGCTGCGCACGGAGTCGCCGAGGCGGTTCGGAACAAGCCCGCCGATCCTGGCCCCGACGAGAAGAAAGGCTGAGGAGATGTCGCGTATCGTCGTAGATCCCGTCACGCGCATCGAGGGGCACCTGCGCATCGAAGCCGAAGTCGAGGGAGGCAAGGTGCGCGACGCCTGGTCGTCGTCGACGATGTTCCGCGGCATCGAGATCATCTTGCAAGACCGCGATCCGCGCGATGCATGGGTCTTCACGCAACGCATCTGCGGCGTCTGCACGACGGTGCATGCGATCGCGTCGATTCGTGCGGTCGAAGCGGCGATCGGTTCGAAACCGCCGCCGAACGTGCGTCTGCTTCGCAACCTGGTCATTGCTTCGCAACTGATCCAAGATCACGTCGTGCACTTCTATCACCTGCACGCGCTCGACTGGGTCGATCTCGTCTCCGCGCTGTCAGCCGATCCGGCGAAGACCGCAAAGCTCGCCCAATCGATCTCCGATTGGCCGCTCTCGAGCGCGACGTATTTCGGCGGCGTGCGCGACCGGCTGACGGGATTCGTGCACGCCGGCCGTTTGGGGCCCTACGCAAACGCCTACTGGGGCCACCCCGCCTACCAGCTCCCTCCGGAAGCGAACCTGCTCGCGGCCGCGCATTACATCGAGGCGCTCGATTTCCAGCGTCAATTCATTCAGATGCACGCCATCCTCGGCGGAAAGAATCCGCACCTGCAGGGCTTCCTGGTCGGCGGGATGGCGACTCCGATCGACCCCAACTCGCAAGATACGATCAACTTCGGCACGATCGCTGCGCTGCGCGAGCTCGCCGCGAGCGCGCGCGACTTCGTCTCGCGCGTCTACCTGCCCGACCTTCTGGCGATCGCGTCGTTCTACAAAGACTGGGCGAGCATCGGCAGGGGCGTCGGCAACTACATGTCCTACGGCGAGTTTCCGGAAGACGACGATCTGAAGCCGGCGCTGTTCGTTCCCGCGGGCATCATCCGCGGCCGCGACCTGGCCCACGTGGAGCCGCTCGATCAAGCGCACATCTCCGAATACATCACGCACTCTTGGTACGATTACGAAGGCGGCGACGACAAGCCGCTGCATCCGTTCAAAGGGCAGACGCGTCCCGCGTACACGGGCCCCGCTCCGCCGTACTCGCGCCTTCACACGGATGCCAAATACAGTTGGCTCAAAGCTCCGCGTTACCGGGACGAGCCGATGGAAGTGGGTCCTCTCGCGCGGATGCTGGTCGCTTACGCAAAGGGGCACCACGCGGTCAAGAGCGCCGTCGATAAGGCGCTTGGAGCCCTGGGCGTCGGGCCGGACGCGCTGTTCTCGACGCTCGGCCGCGTCGCGGCCCGCGGCATCGAGACGCAGGTGATCGCCGATAAGATGCTCGATTGGGTCGACGAGCTGGCCTCCAACATGGAACGGGGCGAGCTGCGCATCCACGACAATTCCAAGTGGGAGCCGGACACCTGGCCCTCCGACTGCTGGGGGGCCGGTTTTCACGAGGCGCCGCGCGGCTCGCTGGGCCATTGGGTGCACATCCGCAACGGCACGATCGTGAACTACCAGTGCGTCGTGCCGAGCACGTGGAACGCCGGCCCGCGCGACGCGATGGGCAATCGCGGTCCCTACGAGCAGGCGCTGCTAGAAACCCCCGTCGCCAAGCCGGACCAGCCGCTCGAGATCTTGCGGACGGTCCATTCCTTCGATCCGTGCATGGCCTGCGGGGTGCACGTCCTCGACGTGAACGGGCGCGAGTTGGCCAACGTGAGAGACGTCCTATGAAAAACGCGGCTGCAATGCCGGCTCCGGCTGCCGGCAGTGCGCTCCGGGACCAACGGGAGAAGGAGCGTCGGCTCGTCTACGTTCGGCAGCTCGGCGTGCGAATCACCCATTGGACCGTCGTCACGTGCGTCGTGATTCTGGTGACGACGGGGACCTATATCAGTCATCCCTTCACGGTGGGAGGGAGCGCGCGCGACCCGATGGTCATGGCGACCGTCAGGGTGACGCACTTTTATACCGCGATCGTCTTCGACGTGGCCGTGTTCGCGCGCATCGCCCTGATGTTTCTCGGAAACCGCTACGCGCGTTGGGACCAGTTCATTCCGGTGACCAAGGCGCGCTGGCGCAACGTCCTCGAATCGTTGAAGTTCTATCTGTTCCTGCGGCGCACGCCCGCGCCGGCCGTCGGACACGATGCGCTCGACGGGCTGGTCTTCACGGTTCGCTTCCTCATCGATTTCGTCATCATCTTCACGGGCTTTGCGATGTACTCGCGGTTCACGTCGTACAAGTCGCCGCTGTCGTATTTCCACGTCTTGCTGCCGGTCTTCGGAGGCTTCCAGCACACGCGCTGGCTCCATCACGTGATGATGTGGGTCTTCCTCGCCTTCGTCGCGCAGCACGTCACGAGGGTCGTCCTGCTCGCGGCGCTCAAGCGTGACGGCACGGTCGAATCGATGTTCTCCGGCTATAAATTCGTTTCGTCCGAAGAGCTCGCCGAGGACGAAAGTGCCTTGCAGCGTTGAGCTCCTGATCCTGGGGCTGGGGAACGTCCTGTGCGGCGACGACGGTTTGGGAGTGCTGGCGGTCCATGCGCTCGAACGCCGGTACCGCTTGCCCGCGGGCGTGAGGATCGTCGACGGCGGCACGCTCGGACTCTCGCTGCTCCCTCTCTTGCAGCAGGCGAAGAACGTGGTGTTGGTCGACGCGGTTCGCTGCGCCGGCGAGGAGCCCGGTTCGTTCGTGCGCCTGGCGGGCGCAGAGGTCCCGCCGGCCGTGCGCGAGCGCTTATCGCCGCATCAGATCGGCGTGGCGGATCTGCTCGACGGGGCCGCTGCACTGGGATGCTCGCTTGCAGAGATCGTCCTGCTCGGACTGGTTCCCGCCGATATCTCGCTGCGCGTCGGCCTCTCGGCGCCGGTGGCGGGTCAGTGGCCGGCGCTCGAGCGTGCGATCGTCGCCGAGGCGCGGGCTTTCGGTTACCGTCTTACCGCGGAGCCGGCGCTAGAAGAAGACCCGCTTCGCATGGATGCCGCTGGTGATCTGGTTGCCGCTCTCGGCGTGCGCGGTTGAGGACGCTCTCTCCAGCGGCGGGGTTATCAGTGAATCGCGATCGTCAGCGTGTAGGGAAGGAGCGCGTCCTCCGCGCCCTCGACGAGGATGCGATACTGGCCGGTCGCCGGCAGTTTCCCGGACCACGACCGGCCCGCGTCAGCCAGGATCGTGTCGCCGTGCAGCAAGGTCACGGTGGCGGGCGGCTCGTGTCCTTGCGAGGCGAGGGCGAGCGCGATCGTCTGGCCGCCGCCGGCGGCGAACGTGTACACGTCGCCGAATCCCAGCGCCGCCTTCCCCGAAACGGTCGCCGACGACCGTCCGGCCGCGAAGACGAGCGGAACGGACAGGGGCTTGACCGCACCCAAAGGTGCGTCGACGCGCTCGGCCTTGACGGTCGCATAGGTCGTGCCGTTCCAGCGGTAGGTGGTGCGATCCGACACCGCGGCGCTGTCGTGGCTGTCGAGCACGGCCGAGCCGTCAGGCAGCACCTTCGACTCGATCGTCCAGCCTGAGAGCACCGTGCGGTAGGCGTCGCCTTTCTCCGCGAGCAGGACCAGCGTCGGGCAGTTCTGCGCCGCGCAGACGCAGGCGTCGATGCCGGTCGCAACCGTCATGCGCTCGCCACTTTTCAAGGTCACGTCTTTGAGGTCGAAGGCTTTGGCGACGAAGCCGGCGCGCGAGAGTTTCGACCTGGTGGCGCAGTCGCCGATGTCGGCGTCATTGAGAATCGCCGCAACCAGCCCGCCGGAGAGCGGAGCCGCGGCGAAAGCCCCGGCCGCTGTCACTGCGGAAAACCCGAACAGCGCCGCCGCCATGGCGAGGTGAGCCCGCGTTCGTCGTTGCATGCGTAGCCGATTCGCCCGGGAATGCGCCCAGACCCACATGCGGGGCGCGGTCGCCGCTTCCACTTTTGCGGCCGCCCGGCCGCTGAGTGGAGGCGCCTCACGGCTGGCAGGTCCTGCCGGCATGAGGTCCACTGCGATCATCGAACGCCGACCGGCCCCTCTCTCGAGAACGAGACGACCGCGTATAACTCCGCAGCATTAGTTGCGGTTCGGGCGACTTTGTCCGCTACAGCCTCTGGATGTCCGCGTCGATCGGCAGGATTTGACCGGAGATCACCTTGGCGGAGTCGGACGCCAAGAAGACGGCCAAGGCGGCGATGTCGCGCGGATCCACCAGGCTTTGAATCGATTGGTTGATCATGATCCCTTTTTTGACTTCTTCGGGAGTCTGACCGGTCAGTTTCGCGCGTCCTTCGAAAACGAGTTGCAGCCTTGGCCCGTCGACCGCTCCCGGAAGGATGGCATTGGCACGGATGCCGTAGCCGCCCAACTCCATCGAGAGCGTCTTCGTAAATCCGACGACTCCCCATTTCGATGCGCTGTACGCGCTGCGATTCGGATACCCGAATCTGCCGGCAACCGAGGACATGTTGATGATCACGCCCGCTCTCGACTTCTTGAGATGCGGTATGCACAGTCGGGTGACGTTGAAAGTTCCGGTCAAATTGACCAGGACGACCTTGTCCCAATCGTCGGGATCGAGGCTCTCGACCGGAAGCGTCGGGCCCGAGATGCCGACGTTGTTCACGAGCACGTCCAAGCCGCCGAATGCGCCGGCCAAGGCCTCGACCAGTCGCGCGACCTCTTGGCGATTCGACACGTCGCACGGCGCCGTCGCCACCTGCGGCAGCTCCTTCACGAGATCGTCGAGTGCCTTACCGTCGGTATCGCAGGTGAAGACTTTTGCGCCGGCCTCCACGAAAGCCCGGACGATCTCCCGGCCGATACCCGAGGCGCCGCCCGTCACCAAGACGCGCTGTTCCATCGCGTTCCTCTCCCCTCGAGGCCCGAGCGCCTTTGCTCGTCCCCTCGCCCGGTGCCCCTTTAGCCGGGCTGGCAACCGCTCCTTCGTGTGATTGCGCGGTCGCCGCGTATCGTTCCGCCGTTCGAGCGAGCTCTTCGGTCGGCGTGGCGTAGATGCGGCCGGCCCCTGAGGAACCCGGTCAGGCCGGGGACGAGCCCTAGCCGGGCCCACACGCAGAGCGAGGCCATACTAGCCGATAGTATAGGGAGTCGGTTGCTGAGAAAGGTAGTCGGGCGTGCCGGATGTCGATGATGCAAATGCACTACGCGAGCTGGTTGGCGCCCTCGAACGCTACCCGTCCTTGTTCTCCCTCAGCTACGATGCCGTGGCACTCTACGGCCGGGACGGCACGATCGTTGCCGGCAATGAAGCGGCACGAGCGCTCGTCGGCGGCAAGCTTCGCGGTTCCCACTTCGCCAGGCATATGAGGTCCGGCGAACTCGAGCGCGCCGAAGCGAACTTCGAGGCCGCGCTTTCCGGCAAGACGGTCGAGTTCGAAACGGTTTTCACCCATCGCGACGGTGAGCCGATCAACGTCATCGCACGCGTGATCCCGGCGCTCGTCGATGACAGGATCGTCGGCGTGTTCGGAATCGCCCGCGACATCACGCTCCAGCGTCGAGCTGAAGCGAGCCGCGACGAGAGCCGTCAAGAGTTCCGGTCCCTCTTCGAGCAACATCCCGACCCGATCACGATGGTCGATGCGAACGGTCGATACGAGAAGCTCAACGCCGCCGCGGAGCGCATCCTGGGCTATCGTTCCGAGGAAGTCGCAGGCAGAAAGGTCGGAGAGATCTTCCCTCCGGGAGCGGAGAGAGACGAGGTGAATAGTTTCGTTCTCGACCTCATTCGTGCCGTTAAGCCGACCCGATACGAACGGACGCTCGTTCGCAAGGGCGGAGTGCGAGTTTCGGTCGAGGGTACTGCGGTCCCGATCGTCCACAAGAAGAAGGTGACGGGCGTGTTCTTGATGTCGCGCGACGTGAGCGATCGCAAAAGGATGCAAGAGGTGCTGGAGCTTCAGGCCAGGCGTACGCGCGCGTTGTATCAATTGGCCTCCGAACCGGGCGCGGATCCGGAGGACCAGGCGAAAAGAGCGCTCGCCTTCGGCATGAAGGAACTCGGTTTCGAATCGGCCTTCGTCGTCACCGTCGGCGGTGAGGCTTTGATGATCGGTCGCGGCCTCGGCGCGGAATTGGTCGACGCCGACAATCCGGCTTTCCGGCAACTCTTCCGCGAAGCGATCGAGGGTTCACTTTTGTTCGATGCTGACAAGGCGGCGCCTTTGCGGCGAGCGTTCATTGCCGTCCCGCTCGACGCGCAAAGCGGGCGCTACGGGGCGATCGGCTTTGCCAGCCGTTCGGCATCGGTGGCGCTGACCGATCTCGACTGCGAGTTCGTGCGTGCGGTCGCGGACCTTGCCGCGGTCAGCATCGAACGTGCGATCGAAGAGAAGCGACTGCATGACTTGGCCCACCTCGACGCGCTGACGGGACTGCCGAACCGCCTTCTGCTCGGCGATCGATTCAAACAGGCGATCGCGAACGCGAAGCGGCGCGGCGAGGAGGTTGCCGTCTATTTCATCGACGTGGATAAGTTCAAGCTCATCAACGACACGTATGGGCATCTCGTGGGGGATGAGGTCCTGCGCACCGTCGCCAAAAGGCTGCTCGAGTCGTGTCGCGCAAGCGACACCGTCGCCCGGCTCGGAGGTGACGAGTTCATCGTGCTTCAGAGCGGCCCGTCGATCGGAGCCCAGTCTCGAGCGCTTGCAGCGCGGATGCGCGCGGAACTTGAAGCACCGTGCGACATCGAGAGCCTGCAGTTGAGTCTGAGCGTCGGCATCGGCATCAGCGTCTTTCCGCTGGACGGACGGGACGAAGAGGCGCTGCTCAAGAACGCCGATGCCGCGCTTTATGCTGCCAAGGCTTGCGGGGCGGGTTCGGTCCGGCGATTCGGAGTCGAGCTTTCCGCCGCTCAGCTCGCGCTCGGCCTCGAGCGATGAGTGCGTCGGGCCCCGCACGGTAGTCTGGGCGACACGGAGTACCGGCAACCCGGCTCGCAGGGGCCGCGCGTCGTCACCGACCAGGGCCGCAGAAGTGTCTTTAGCTCTGTACTTTCCAGGCAAGACTCCGAGTTCGGAGCGGGCTTTTCGCTAGGTCGCATTTAAGGGAGAAACAGGCTGCCAGAGCGGTTGCCTGACCCAGACACCAAGCAAGAGGTGCCCATGACGGTCGACGATTCCGCCAGTATGCTCGTAAGCCTAGGGGCGCTCATCGAAAAAGCATCATTTGATGCTTCGGGTCTGCTGGCGCTGCTGATGTCGCAGGCTTCCGGGATCGGGATCGGAGTTAAGGGCCTGGATGGTCGCTATCAAATGACCAACAAGATCATGGAGACTCTGGTCGGAAAAAGTGCCGAGCAGATTGTAGGGATGACCGACCGCGATCTGTTTCCACCCGAAATTGCCGCCCAGCTCGAGCCCTCCGATCAAGAAATCGCCAACGGTGCCGCGGTGGCGAAGATCGAACTTGATTTTTCGATCGGCGGTGTGGCGCTGCGTTGCTTGTGGCTTAAGTTTCCCATGCTCGGCCCTGACGGAGATATTCTTGCTATCAGTACCTTAATGATTGACGTTTCCCGGCAAGAAGCAGTAGCGGAATTGCGAAGCACCTTGGAGCACTTGCGTCAGACCAATCGGCAATTACAGAACGCTCTGGCCGAACTCGAACGGCTGGCCAGCACCGACAAGCTGACCGGCACCTGGAATCGGCGGTGGCTCAACGACGTTGTGATCAACGAGATGGAGCGCCTTAGGAGGTACGACCACCCGGTGAGCCTGATGCTTGTCGACATCGACTTCTTCAAGAAGGTGAACGACGATCACGGTCACATCGCCGGCGATCAGGTGCTGACGCAGTTAGCGACGCTGCTTCAATCAAACCTTCGCGTCATGGATTCGTTGACCCGTTGGGGAGGCGATGAGTTCGTCGTGCTTTGTCCCAACACGACGCTGTCGGGCGTGGCGATGTTGGCCGAACGCTTGCGCGAAAAGATCGCCGGCGCGGCCTTCCCGACGGTTAACCATATCACTGCGAGCATCGGCGTGGCCGAATTCGTGTCGGGGGAAAACTGGGAACAGTGGTTTCAGCGGGCCGACGCGGCGCTGTACCGGGCCAAGGCCTGCGGCCGCAACAAGGTTGAGGTTGCGCCGGAAACGCCGCAACGGGTCGGCGTGGGTGAGAACGTGGCGGCGCAATTCGTGCAGCTGGCCTGGCTTCCGGCCTATGAATCAGGCCATCCGCTCGTTGATCGTCAGCATCGAGCGCTGTTCGGTCATGCCAACGACATCCTCGGGGCAACTCTTTCCGGACGCCCGGCGGATGAACTGGCCGGGATGATCGACGCGCTGATTCGTGATGTCGTCCAGCATTTCGAAGATGAGGAGATGATTTTCACGGCTGCCGGTTTCCCCGGTGCGGCCGAACACGCCGCGATCCATCAAGATCTGGTGGATCGTGCGGTGCAAGTGGTTGGGCGCTTTCACGCCGGCACGCTCGGCATCGGCGAACTCTTCGAATTCTTGGCCCACGACGTGGTCGCCCGGCACATGCTAGGGGCTGACCGTGAGTTCTTCCCCTACCTGGAAAGTGGCGGGGCAAACGGAAACGCCGAGTAGCTCCCATGCCGCCGCGCGACCGCGCGCGGGCGACCGGCGACGGCGCGCTCTAACCGCGTTCGCGTGCCTCGCCGCGCCGACCGATGCTCTCGGCCGGCGGCTCACTCGAAGCGGAGTGCGTCGATCGGATTGAGCCGCGAGGCTTTGAGCGCCGACTTCCCCGAGCCCGAGGGGCCCATCACGGCGACGACAACCCCCGATAAAGGATAAAGGCGCCCACGATGCCCGTGATGATATCCCCGAGAAGCCCTCCCGGGCCCTCACCGGGCACGACGGCCTTGCCAAGAAAACCCGCGATCAAGCCGACGATGATCCACGATAAGATTCCCATTGTTGCTCCTCCTCGCCCGCTCCGGGGGTTCGGTGCCCCAAACCTTCTGGGGAAGACTCGCTTCACGCCATGCCCTTGGCTTTCCCGACGAGCTGCTGAGCGCGACTGCCAGCATATCAGTTTCCCAGCCGTCCGAACGTCGGGGAGAAAGGGCATAGACCGTATTGGAGGTTGAGGAGCTCACGGGTCCAGCGTCGATTTCGTACGGCACTTCACGATCGCGGGCTAAGGACTGTCCTTGACGCGACCGATTGGAACGAAGAGGGTACCGTTGCAAGTCTAGGCACGTGGAAGGGAAAAGGCTCATGAGCACCAATTGTCCGCGCCTTCTTGGCCGAGGAGAGGGTCGCGGCCGCCAAATGCGCGTTCCCGCGAGACGAGAGGCGCTAGGATAGGCCGGATGGACCAGGCGGACGCTTCCCTCGGCGTGTCCGGCACGGCTCCGCATTCGAGCGCCCGCCACTACCTGGAAGGCGAGCTCTACGAGCGCGTCGGTTCGCAGCCGGATCTCTTCGAGTTCCTCCAGGCCGGTTCGCTCGACGGCATCTGGTACTGGGACGTCGAGAATCCGGAGCACGAGTGGATGAGCGCCCGCTTCTGGGAGACGCTCGGATACGATCCCGGAACGAAAAAGCACCTCGCCTCCGAATGGCAGACCTTGATCCATCCGGACGATCTCCAAGTCGTGCTGGAGAACTTCCGGAAGCACTGCGCCGATCCGAAGCACCCGTACGATCAGGTCGTCCGCTATCGCCACAAGGACGGCTCGACCGTATGGGTGCGATGTCGCGGCATCGCTATCCGCGATGCGAGCGGACGCCCGGTGCGGTTCCTCGGTGCTCACACCGACGTCACGCAGCTCGTGCGTTCCGAGGAGTCGCTTCGTGAGGCGATCGCAGATGCAGGCCGGCTCAATCGGTTCTTGGACGCCGTCGTCGAAAACATCCCGCTCATGGTCTTCATCAAGGAGGCCGAGAACTTCCGGTTCGTCCGGCTCAATCGCGCCGGCGAACTGCTCCTCGGCAGATCGCGCGCCGACCTCATTGGAACGAATGTATACGATGCCTTCCCCGAGTCCGAGGCGGACCATTTCGCCGCCGACGACCGAGAGGTGATGCGGAGCAAAACGCTTTACGACATTCCGGAAGAGCCGGTCAGCACGGAGAACGGCGTGCGCTGGGTGCACACCCGGAAAGTTCCGATCTTAGACGAGAGCGGCAAGCCGGAATACCTGCTCGGAATCTCGGAAGACATCACCGAACGCCGGGAGGGCCAGGAAGCGCAAGCGCGTTTGGCTGCCATCGTCGATTCCTCGGACGACGCCATCTTCAGCAAGTCTTTCGACGGCCTCATCACGAGCTGGAATGCCGCCGCGGCGCGGCTTTTCGGCTTCACGGCAGAAGAGGTGCTCGGGAAAGACTTGTGGATGTTGATTCCCGCAGACCTTCGCGACGAAGAGCTGCAGGTGATGGAGCGGCTCAAGCGGGGCGAGCATATCAAGTCTTTCGATACGGTGCGCAAGCGCAAGGACGGAACGGAAGTAGAAGTTGCGGTGACCGTCTCTCCGATCAAGGACAAATCGGGAGCGAACGTCGGCATATCGACGATCGCGCGCGACATCACGGAGATGAAATCGCTCGTTCAGGCCAAAGACGCCGCGGAAGCGGCTGCGAAAGAGACGCAAGCCGAAAAAGAACGGCTCAAGGACGAGGTCGCTAAACGGAGCCGCGCCCAGGCCGTGCTGCGTCATGCGGCACAGCACGACGGTCTCACGAAATTGTTGAATAGGGACTCGTTCCTGGATCGCTACAGAACGTCGTTTGCGCGCATGAAAAGGGATCCTTCACACGAGATCGCGGTGCTATTTCTCGATGTGGATCGCTTCAAGACGATCAACGATACGTTCGGCCACCAGGCCGGCGATCGATTCTTAGTCCTATTCGCACGCCGCTTAGCGACGTGCCTGCGCCCGCACGACGTGCTGGCCCGGCTGGGCGGCGACGAATTCACGATCCTGCTCGAAGGCATTACGGGCGTGCACGGCGCCTGCGTCGCAGCCGAACGAATCCTGGATGCGCTCGCAGAGCCCTTCCGTGTCGATGACTGGGAGATGCAAGGGTCGACCAGCATCGGCATCGTGCTCGGAGCGCCGGGATACGAAGATCCCGAGGCAATGCTGCGCGATGCGGACATCGCGATGTACCGGGCTAAACAGGCGGGTGGAGGCTGCTACGAGGTCTTCGCCCGGGAGCGGCACCTTCGGACGGGATGACGCGGCGCGGATGTGCGACAAAGATCGGTTGAGGAGCGGCTACGGATTTAGCTGCGCGAACCTGGCGATGCGCTGTTGACGGGTCGCACACCGTAATATAGGCATTCCGAATGTAGATAATTGTAGTATTTAGGGCGATGTTGCATGTAAATGAGATATGTGCAAAACGCACTCTTGTAGCCGAGCTCTCTTACATGTAAATTGTTCCCCGGCTACCTGGATCGCCGGAACAATTCATTTACGCCTCGGACGCTTCGTGCGTCCGGCTTGATGGTTTCCGTCAACGCTCTTCGATAGCACGGGTCGATAGGCTGCGCGACCGAGCTGAGATCGATCCCTTCACCATGACCCGCGAGAGACCAGGTGTCCGGAAGAGCGTTCCCGAGCAAAAGCGTCCGTTGCGCCCGCCAAAGGGTCGGGCTGAGCGACGCTACTCTCGTGAAGGCCGTGCGGTATCGACCGCACGGCGCCCATACACCCTGAGCTGAAGGATGCAAGGGAAGAGTTCGCACCGATGTTGTTGACCGAACAGGAAAAGGCCAAGGCATTCATCTCGCGGCTTGCGGAGCAGCATGCCAACGATAGCTCGGCGCTGATTCCGATTCTCCAGGCCGTACAAGCGGAATACGGCTTCGTCTCGGAGTTCGCGATGCAATACATCGGCGATCTCCTGGGGATCTCCGCGGCGAAGATCTACAGCGTCGCGACGTTCTACCAGTTCATCAACACGAAGCCGAAGGGCAAGTTCATCATCCGTCTCAGCCGCGACATGTCCTCGGTGATGAAGGGCGCGAAGCTGATCGCGCGGCAGCTCGAGAACGATCTCGGCATCAAATTCGGCGAGACGACGCCCGACGGCATGTTCACGCTGGAGTGGACCAGCTGCATCGGCATGAACTACCAAGCGCCGGCGATGATGGTCAACAACGAGGTCTTTTCGAACCTCACGCCGCAGCGCGTGCATCGCATCCTCGAGGAGTGCACCGAGGGCTTCCGCTCGCGCCGGCCGGCCGTCAGCAACGTCGGTGACACGTTCACGAACGCGCTCACGTACGGCAATCACCAGCCCAACGCCGGTTTGAAGAAGGCGCTCGCGATGACGCCGAGCGGAGTCGTCGCCGAGGTGACGGCCTCCGACATCCGCGGCCGCGGCGGCGCCGGTTTCCCGACCGGCACGAAGTGGAAGCTCGCGGCGGCGGCGCCGGGCGACGTCAAGTACGTGATCTGCAACGCCGACGAAGGCGAGCCCGGAACGTTCAAGGACCGCATCATCCTCACGCATCATGCGGACCTCGTCTTCGAGGGCATGACGATCGCCGCGTATGCGATCGGCGCGCGCGAAGGCATCATCTACCTGCGAGCCGAGTATACGCACGTCCGCGCGCAGCTGGAAGAAGTCCTCGCGGCGCGGCGCGAGGCGAAGCTGCTCGGCAGCGGCATCCTCGGGAAAACGGGCTTCGATTTCGACATCCGCATCCGCATGGGCGCCGGCGCTTACGTCTGCGGCGAGGAGACCGCCCTGCTGGAGTCGCTCGAGGGCCGGCGCAGCGAGCCGCGGAACCGCCCGCCGTATCCGGTCGAGGCCGGGTTCAACAACCGCCCGACCGTGGTCAACAACGTCGAGACGCTGGCCTCGGTCTGCATCATCCTCGACCGCGGGTCGCGCTGGTTCACCAGCATGGGGACCGAGCACTCCAAGGGATTCAAGCTGTTCAGCGTCTCGGGCGACTGCACGCGGCCCGGCGTCTACGAACTGCCGTGGGGCATCTCGGTGGAACAGCTCCTCGCGCTGGTCGGCGGCGAAGGGGCGAAGGCCGTCCAAGTCGGCGGCTATTCGGGATATCTCGTCCCGCCGAGCGAGTTCAAACGGAAGCTGGCGTACGAGGATCTGGGCCTCGGCGGTTCGGTGATCGTCTACGGTCCCAAGCGCGATCTGCTGGAGGTCGCGGAGAACTATCTCGAGTTCTTCGTCGAGGAGTCGTGCGGCCAATGCACCCCCTGCCGCGACGGGAATCCGAAGCTCCTCGAGGGCGTGCGGCTGCTCCTCAAGGGAACGTGCTCGACGCGATACCTGCACGAGCTGATCAGCCTCGGCGAGACGATCGAGCGCGCGTCGAAGTGCGGGCTCGGCCAGTCGAGCCCTAAAGTGCTCTTAGCGGTCTACGAACATTTCCAGGACGAAATCATGGCACGCCCGATCGGAGCGGCTCGTTAACATGTGTAGCAACGTCATCACGGTCGACCCCGAGGCGCCCGCCGTCGACCCTTCGACCTCCGTCACCGTCCGGATCGACGGCACCGACGTGACGGTCCCCGCCGGGACCTCGATCCTCGACGCGGCGAAAACGATCGGGTTGCGCATCCCGACGCTCTGCGCCCATCCGGATCTTCGCCCCGTCGGCGTCTGCCGCATCTGCGTCGTCGAGGTCGAGGGGCAGCGGAACCTTCAGGCGGCCTGCACGTATCCGATCAACCGCCCGATCACGATCGTGACGACGAGCCCCGCGGTCCGCAAGGCGCGGCGCCACGTCATCGACCTGCTCCTGGCCAACCACTACGGCGAGTGCAACACGTGCAAGCGCAACAACAACTGCGAGTTGCAGGCGCTGGCGACGGAGTACGGCGTCGGTTCCTTCCGCTTCGGCCATCCCGCGGAGGCGAAGTACGCGATCGATCGTTCGAGCGGCTCGATCGTGCGCGACATGAACAAGTGCGTGCTCTGCCGGCGCTGCGTGCGCACCTGCAGCGAGCTGCAAGACGTCGGCTGCCTGACGATCGAAGGCCGCGGCCCGAAGTCGAAGACGACCACCTTCGCCGACAAGCCCCTTTCGGCGGTGACCTGCATCAACTGCGGCCAGTGCATCAATCGCTGCCCGACGGGCGCGCTCACCGAGGTCGACCAGACGGACGAAGTCTGGGCGATGCTCGACGATCCGACCAAGCACGTCGTGATCCAGACCGCGCCGGCGCCGCGCGCCGCGATCGGCGAGTGCTTCGGCCTCGAACCCGGGACTGCGGTCACCTTCGAGATGAACACCGCGATCAAGCGGCTCGGCTTCGACGGCGTGTTCGACACGAATTTCTCCGCCGACCTCACGATCATCGAGGAGGGGACCGAGCTGCTCCTGCGCCTCTATCAGGCGCTCGTCGGCAAGGACGCGACGGTCAAGCTGCCGCTTCTCACGAGCTGCTCGCCGGGTTGGATCAAGTACATCGAGCACAATTACCCCGACATGCTCGACCATCTTTCGACCGCCAAGAGCCCGCAGCAGATGTTCGGCACGATCGTCAAGACGTATTACGCCGAGAAGAAGGGCCTCGATCCGAAAGACATCGTCTCGGTCGCATTGATGCCGTGCACGGCCAAGAAATTCGAATGCAACCGTCCGGAGATGTGCGACAGCGGCTTCAAGGACGTCGATTTCGGGATCACGGCCCGCGAGCTCGCCAAGATGGTCCGCGAAGCCGGCATCGACTTACCGAAGCTGCCGAAATCCGATTTCGACGATCCCTTCGGCCTCCCGACCGGTTCGGGCGTGATCTTCGCGGCGACCGGCGGCGTGATGGAGGCGGCGCTGCGGACCGTGCTCGAACTGGTGACCGGGAAGAAGGTCGAGAATTTCTACGCGCACGCCGACATCGTCCCCGTCCGCGGCTTCGAAGGGATTCGCCTGATCGAACTGCCGATCGCCGAAGTCGGCCCGGTCCCCGGCCTGCTCGCGCATCTCGTTCCCGATTGGGAGTGGCTCAAGGGTGCGACGCTGCGCGTCGGCGTCGCCCACGGGACGGCGAACGCGCGCAAGGTGATGGACGACATCAGGAACGGCGGGCCGTTCAGCACCTGCCATTTCATCGAGATCATGGCCTGCCCCGGCGGCTGCCTGGGCGGCGGCGGACAGCCGATCCCGACGAGCCCCGAGATCCGGGCCAAGCGCGCGAAGGCGATCTACGGCGAGGATGCGAGCTACGCGGTTCGCAAGTCGCACGAAAATCCGCAGATGCTCAAGATCTACGAGGAGTTTCTGCCGGAGGGGCCGTGCAGTCACAAGGCCCACGAGCTGCTGCACACGAGCTACACGCCGCGCGGCAAGTTCATCTCGTAATCCCGCAGCGCTGGAGGCGCTCATGATTGACACCAAGACGTTCGACATCGACGAAGCGCCGATCTGGGAGAGCCTGGCGACGGTCGGCGTCGCACCCGACGCTGCCCGGATTCGAGAGATCTTAGCGAAGGGCCGCGTCATGAAGGGGCTCGATGCGGACGACATCGTGCCGTTGATGGCCGTCAGCGACCCCGAGCTGCTCGCCGAGCTGTTCGACACCGCGCGCTTCGTGAAGGACAACATCTACGGCCGGCGTCTGGTGATCTTCGCGCCGCTGTACGTCTCGAATCTTTGCGCGAACGAATGTCTCTATTGCGCCTTTCGCGCGCGCAACAAGGAAGTCGTCCGGAGGGCGTTGAGCCAGGACGAGATCGCGCGCGAGACGCGCGTCCTGATCGACCAGGGTCACAAGCGCCTGCTCCTCGTCGCCGGCGAGTCCTATCCCAAGCGTGGCCTGCAGTACATCCTCGATGCGATCGCGACGGTCTATTCCGTTAAGAACGGGAACGGCGAGATCCGCCGCGTCAACGTCAACATCGCGCCGCTCACCGTCGAAGAGTTCGCCGCGCTCAAGGGCGCGCGCATCGGTACCTATCAGTGCTTTCAGGAAACCTACCATCACGAGACCTACGGCCAGGTCCACGTCGCGGGGAAGAAGGCCGACTACCACTGGCGCCTCCAGGCCGTCGACCGCGCGATGGCCGGCGGAATCGACGACTGCGGGATCGGCGCGCTCTTCGGCCTGTTCGACTGGCGCTTTGAGATGCTCGCCCTCATGCAGCACATCCGCCACCTCGAGGCGGCCTTCGGCGTGGGGCCGCACACGATCAGCGTCCCGCGCATCGAGCCTGCGACCGGCTCCGCCTTCGCCGAGCATCCCCCGAGCCCGGTCGACGATCTGAGCTTCCGCAAGATCGTGGCGATCCTGCGCATCGCGGTCCCCTATACCGGCATCATCATGTCGACGCGCGAAACCGTCGAGATGCGGCGCGAGACGTTCGCGCTCGGCGTCTCGCAGATCTCCGGAGGGAGCCGCACGAATCCCGGCGGGTACGCCGAGACCGCCCGTTACGACACGAGCCAATTCTCGCTCGGCGACCACCGCTGCCTCGACGACGTCGTCTGCGACGTCGCGCAGCTCGGCTACGTGCCCTCGTTCTGCACCGCGTGCTATCGTTTGGGGCGGACCGGCGCGGACTTCATGGATCTGGCACGGCCGGGCGACATCAAGTACCATTGCGACCCGAACGCCGTTTCGACGTTCCAGGAATACCTGATGGATTACGGCACCGATGAGTCGCACGCCATCGGGGAACGGGCGATCGAGGCGTCCATCGCCGGCATGGACGAGGCCTCGGCCCGCTATTCGCGCGTGATGGTCGCCAAAGTCAAGCAGGGCAAACGTGACGTCTACCGCTGAACCGATCCCGCGATGCGCTCGCGAGGCCGCTCGAGTCTAGCAGGGCCGACGTGACGTCGATCGCTGAAAGGGTCTAGGTGCGTACCGAAACGGACCAGCTCGGTGCGCGCACCCTGCCGGACGACTCGCTGTACGGCATCCACACGCTGCGCGCGCTGGAGAATTTCCCGCTCTCCGGCCGCCCGGTCCATCCCGGGCTGATCCGCGCCTACGGTCTCGTCAAGCTGGCGGCGATCGCGACGATTCGCGAGCTGGGCGGCTGGAGCGCGACGCCGGAACGTGCCGACGCGCTGGAGCGGGCCTGCACGGAGCTCGCCGAGGGAAGTCTCGACCGCCACATCGTGGTCGACGCGCTCGCGGGCGGCGCCGGGACGAGCCTCAACATGAACGTCAACGAGGTGCTCGCGAACCGCGCCTTGGTGCTGCTCGGCTGCGCGCCCGGCGACTATGCGAAGATCTCGCCTCTCGACGACGTCAACCGCCGCCAATCGACGAACGACACGTATCCCACCGCGCTCAAGCTCGCGGCGATCCGCGGCATCGGGCGGCTCGAGGAGCGGCTCGTCCGCCTTCAAGAGAGCTTTCAGTCGCAAGAGCGGCACCTGGCGGCGGTCGTCAAGGTCGGCCGGACGGAGTTCCAGGATGCCGTGCTCACGACGCTCGGCCGCGAGATGGGCGCCTATGCCGAGGCGCTCAACCGCGATCGCTGGCGCATCTACAAGTGCGTCGAACGCCTGCGCGTCGTCAATCTCGGCGGGACGGCGATCGGGACGGGGCTCGCCGCACCGCGCGCCTACATCTTCCGGGTCGTCGACCGCTTGCGCGAACTCTCCGGGATCGGCTTCGCGCGCGCCGAGAACCTCGTCGAGGCGACGCAAAACGCCGACGTGTTCGTCGAGGTGTCCGGGATGCTGAAGGCCTGCGCCGTCAGCCTCGTCAAGATCTGCGGGGATTTGCGTCTGCTCTCGTCGGGCCCGGCCGCCGGGCTCGGTGAAATCCGCCTCCCCGCGCGGCAAGCCGGGTCGAGCATCATGCCCGGGAAAGTGAATCCGGTCATCCCGGAGGCGGTCACGCAGGCAGCGCTGATGGTCTCGGCCTACGATCAGGCGATCGCCTCCGCGGCGAGCCTCGGTTCCCTCGAGCTCAACGCCTTCTTGCCGCTGATCGCCGATGCGCTGCTGACGAGCGTCGATCTGCTCGCCGGCGCATGCGACATCCTCGCCCGCCTCTGCGTCGACGGCATCGAGGCCGACGCCGGACGCTGCCGGCAAAGCGTCGAGACGTCGACCGCGACGGCGACGGCGCTCGTTCCGGCCCTCGGCTACAGCGCCGCCGCGCGCCTCGCCGCCGAAGCCGCGGCGAGCGGCCGCGGCATTCGCGAACTCGCCGTCGTCGGCGGCCTGCTCGACGCCGCGGCCTTCGACGCGCTGATCTCCCCCGAGGCCGTCTGCCGCCTCGGCAGCCCGGACGTCACCGCATGACGCAAACCGCCGCCCGCGGCATGCGCCTCCACATCGGGATCTTCGGTCGCCGCAACGTCGGGAAATCGAGCCTGCTGAACGCGATCGTGCGGCAGCAGGTCTCGATCGTCTCCGAGGTCGCGGGGACGACGACGGACCCCGTGGAGAAGCCGATGGAATTGCTCCCCGTCGGCCCCGTGCTGTTCATCGACACCGCCGGGATCGACGACGAGGGCGCCGTCGGCGACTTGCGCGTAGCGAAGACCCGGCGGGCCTTCGAGCGGACCGATCTCGGCATCGTCGTCACCGACGGCGCCTGGGGACCTTACGAGGAATCGATCGCCGCAGCGCTCGCCGAGCGGAAGACGCCCGTCATCGCCGTGCTCAACAAGTGCGACCTCGCCGAACCTCCCGCCGAGACGCTCGAGCGCCTGGCCGAGCGGCGGCTCCCGTCCGTGCGCGCGGCGGCGGCGCGCGGCGACGGCATCCTCGCGCTGCGTCACGCGCTCGTCGAGCACGCGCCGGCGGACTTCATCGCCAACCCGGACATCCTGGGCGATCTGGTCGGCCCCGGCAACCTCGCGGTCCTCGTCGTCCCGATCGACAAGGAGGCGCCGAAAGGGCGGCTGATCCTTCCACAGATCCAGTCGATTCGCGATCTGCTCGACAACGACGCGTATTGCCTCGTCGTGAAGGAGCGCGAACTGCGCGCGGCGCTCGACGGGCTCAAGCATCCGCCGAAGCTCGTCGTCACCGACTCGCAAGCGTTCCTCAAAGTCGCCGCCGACACGCCGCCCGACGTGCCGTTGACGAGCTTTTCGATCCTGTTCTCGCGCTTCAAAGGCGATCTCGTCAGCCAGACGCTCGGCGCGATGGCGATCGATACGCTCCGCCCCGGCGACAAGGTGCTGATCGCGGAGGCGTGCGCGCACCATCCGATCGCCGAGGACATCGGCCGCGTGAAGATTCCGCGCTGGCTCGCGCAGTACGTCGGCGGCCCCCTCGAGATCACGACCGTTGCGGGAAAGGACTATCCCGACGATCTCACGCCGTACAAACTCGTCATTCATTGCGGCGCGTGCTCGTTCAACCGCAAGGCGATGCTCAACCGGATCCTGCACGCGAGAGCCGCCGGCGTCCCGCTCACCAACTACGGGCTGACGATCGCCTTCAGCCTCGGCCTCTTCGAACGCGCCCTGCAGCCCTTCCCCGCCGCCCACGAAGCCTACCTCACCGCCCGGTGACGGAACTCGACGCGCTGCTGCGTCAGACGACCTTCACCGGCGAGGAGATCCGCAGCCTCCTTTCGCTCTCGGCGCCCGCCGAGATCGAGCGGCTGCGGCAAGCCGCCTACGATCTCACGACGGCGGAGATCGGCGACGCGGTCCATTACCGCGGGCTGATCGAGATCTCGAACGTGTGCACGCTCGATTGCCGCTATTGCGGCATCCGCAAAGGGAATCGCGCCGTCGAGCGCTACAGCCTGAGCCGCGCGCAGGTCGCTGAAGCCGCGCTTTGGGCGGCGCGGGCCGGCTACGGCTCGTGCGTGCTGCAATCGGGCGAACGGCGCGATCCCGCGTTCGTCGAGTTCGTCGAAGACTGCGTCCGCGAGATCAAGGCGGCATCGCTCTGCGCGGCGCTGCCGGAGGGGCTCGGCATCACGCTCTCGCACGGCGAGCAGTCGCCGCAGACGTATCGGCGCTGGAAGGCGGCGGGAGCGCATCGCTATCTGCTGCGGATCGAGACCTCGAATCCGGAACTCTTCGCCCGCATCCATCCGCCGAGCCAGCGCTTCGAGACGCGCCTGCGCGCCCTCGACGATCTCCGCGACGCCGGCTATCAGGTCGGGACCGGCGTGATGATCGGGATCCCCGGTCAGAGCCTCGCCGATCTCGCCGCCGACATCCGTTTCTTCGCCGGGCGCGACATCGATATGATCGGCATGGGCCCGTACATCACCGCCCCGGGAAGCGCGATGGCCGACCGCGGCATGCTCGAGAGCGGGACGCTGTTGCGCTTGTCCCTCTCCATGATCGCAGTCACGCGGCTCGTCCTGCGCGACGTCAACATCGCCGCGACGACGGCTCTGCAGGCACTCGTCCCCGACGGCCGCGAGCGCGGGATCGCCTTCGGCGCGAACGTCACGATGCCGAACCTCACGCCGCGCGAAGTCCGCAAGAACTATCAACTCTACGACGGCAAGCCGTGCATCGACGAGGCGCGCGGGGAGTGCCGCAGCTGCCTCGAGCGGCGCGTCGTGTCGATGGGCCGTCGCGTGGGCTGGAACAGCTGGGGGGATTCGCGCCACTTCGGCCGCCGCGCCGGCGCGCCGCCGGGCTAACGGTTCCTGGCCAAAGCCGTCGCGAGCGCACGCCGCCCTGCTCGGAAAGAGTCCGGTGCTGGGCCGGTCAGATCCATGTATATGGATCCACATAGGCGGCGCAGCGTTCTCACACGCCTGCGAGGGAGCGGCCAGGGGCCCGGCCGTGCTTCGCTCGGGGCGTGTAACGTTGCTTACGCAATCCGAACCGGTAACGTCGTACACTCCCTCAAGCACCAAACGGAGGCGTGCATGCTCGAATGTGCCCTGCGACTCGAAGAGCCTGCCGACGCTGCGAGGGGCGGCCGCATCGAGGCGACGCTCGGCGCGCGTCGCACGGCTTACGCGATCGAGGCAGCGTGCCTTGGGATCTTCATGTTCGTGGCGGGAAGCGTCGCGGTGGGGCTCCGGCTCGTGCCCCCGGCCGTCGCCGCCGCGTTCGCGGCGCACGCGCTCCTTTATCGTCTCACGTTCGGCACCGCGATGGGCCTCACGACAATGGCGATCGTCTACTCGCCGTGGGGCCGCCGTTCGGGTGCGCACATCAACCCCGCGGTCACGCTGACCTATGCGCTGCTGGGCAAGATCGCGCCGCGTGACGCGGCCTTCTACGTGCTGGCGCAATTCGGCGGCGCTGCGCTTGGCTTGGCGCTGCTCGCGACGATGGTGAGCGCGGTGCTCGCGCAGCCGTCGATCCACTACGTCGTGACCAAGCCGGGAACCGCAGGCGCGGCTGGAGCGTTTGCGGGCGAACTCGCCATCTCGTTCGTCCTGATGAGCGTCATCCTGCGCGTTTCCAACTCGGCGCGCTTCGCGCGCTTTACCGGCGTTTGCGCGGGCCTGCTGGTGGCCGTCTTCGTCACCGTCGAAGCGCCGCTCTCGGGCACGAGCATGAACCCCGCGCGGACCTTCGCCTCGGCCCTGGCGGCGCACGACTGGACGGCGCTCTGGATCTACTTCACGGCTCCGCCGCTCGGCATGGGCGCCGCGGCGTTGCTCTACGTTCGTTCGTACGGGATGCGTGCCGTGCGCTGCGCGAAGCTCTATCACACCGGCGACGTTCCCTGCATCTTTCGCTGCGGTTATCGCACGCCAAGGGAGGAAACTCATGGCTGACCATTACGACGCGATCGTCATCGGAAGCGGTGCCGGCGGCGGAACGCTCGCGCACAAGCTGGCGCCCTCGGGAAAGAAGATCCTCGTCCTGGAGCGCGGTCCGTTCTTGCCGCGCGAAAAGGAGAATTGGGACACCGTTGCCGTCGTGCAGCACGAGCGCTACCACACGGCCGAGGTGTGGTACGACAAGGCCGGCAAAGCGATCCATCCCGGCACCGGCTACTGGGTCGGCGGCAACACGAAGGTGTACGGCGCGGCCCTGTTCCGGCTGCGCGAGCGGGATTTCGAGGAGGTGCCTCACAAGCACGGCGTTTCGCCTGCCTGGCCGCTCGGTTACGGCGAGTTCGAGCCCTACTATGCCGAAGCCGAGCGGCTTTACGAGGTCCACGGCGACCGGGGCAGCGATCCGACGGAACCCTCCTCGAGCGCACCGTTCCCGCTGGCGGCGGTGCCCCACGAGCCGCGCATCGCCGAAATCGACGCGGCACTGCGGGCCCACGGCTATCGCCCCTTCCCGATTCCGCTCGGCGTCCGGCTCCACGCAGACCGGCTCTCGAGCCCGTGCATCCGCTGCAACACCTGCGACGGTTTCCCGTGTCTGGTCGATGCCAAGAACGACTCGGACACGACCTGCGTGAGGCCCGCGCTGACCCATCCCAACGTGATGCTGCTGACGGAGGCGACTGTCGTCCAACTGCTTACGAACGAGGCCGGCAACGCGGTGACCGGGGTCGTCGCCGAGATCGGCGGCCGCACCGAGACCTTCAGGGCCGATCTCGTCGTCGTCGCCGCCGGCGCGATCAATTCGGCCGTGCTCCTGCTGCGCTCGAAGAACGCGGCTCATCCCAACGGACTCGGCAACGCGAACGACCTCGTCGGCCGCTACTTCATGAAGCACAACAACGGCGCGCTGGCGGCCATCGGCAAGAAGCCCAACCCGACGGTCTTCCAGAAGACGCTGGCGCTGACCGATTTCTATTGGGGCGACGAAACCTTTCCCTACCCGATGGGGAGCGTGCAGCTCCTCGGCAAGCTCAACAAGGACATGCTCCACGGCGATGCTCCGCCGCTGACGCCCGATAAAGTGCTCGACGAGTTGGCGAAACACTCGGTCGACTGGTTTCTGACGACCGAAGACCTGCCCGCGCCGGAGAACCGGGTTCGGCTCGACGGGGAACGGATCGTGCTCGACTACACCGACAACAACCTCGAGGCGTACGGCGCGCTCAACGAGCGTTTCGTCCACGCTCTCAAACAGATCGATTGCGCCAATCAAATCATTCCGTGCTCGGTCTACTTGCGAAAGCAGATCCCGCTGCAAGGCGTCGCGCACCAAGTCGGAACCTGCCGTTTCGGCAACGATCCTCGCAATTCGGTGCTCGATCTCAACTGTCGGGTGCACGCCGTCGACAACCTCTACGTCGTCGACGGGAGTTTCTTCCCTTCGAGCGGCGCCGTCAATCCGTCGCTGACGATCATCGCCAACGCGCTGCGCGTGGGCGATCATCTGCTCGAGCGCTTGGGTACCGCCGCCGGCACTCGCGCAGTCCGCGGTCCCCACGCATGAACGTTCGGCTCCAGGCGGCGGACCGTGCGCGACGCGCTGCGGCTATTGCGCGTAGATCGCGACGACGGGGCAGTTGACCACGAATCCGACCGGACCGAAGGCCTTGCCGCCGGGTCCCGTGAGGTCGTGCGCCGCGACCGCATTGTTGACCGCGACCGCGCTGGTCAACTGCGTGTTGCGATGCGCCGCGGTCGCGGCGGCGCTCCAAGCGCCGACGTAGACGTCCCACAGCGGAGAGTAGATGCCGTTCCCGCTCGCCGTCACGGCCGGTGCCGACGTCAGGACGTTGCGCGAACTCTGCAACCGCGCGCTGTTCGCCTCGGTCGCTTCCTGGTCGAGACCCCCGTCGAGCGCGACGAAGCCGAGGCCCTGGGCTTGCCTGTTCGAGGCGCCGTCCTGCCCGTTTGCGACGACGTAGATCGGCAGGCGAGCGCTGGCCGCGGATTGCGCCAGCTTGGGGACGTAGGTCGCGCGCTCGATCGTCGCAGCTCCCGGATCCGATGCTTCGGTGCTGATGTAGAACACGCGCTTGCCGTCGGCGAAGCCGTTGGCCAGCAGCAGCGTCACGGTCCCCGCCGCGGGATCGAGCGCCAAGACGCGCTCGGCGGTGTTGCTGTGCCGGACGACGTCGAAGGGGCCGTCGCCGGCGGCGACGATCGGGGCGTTGTAGACGATCGACGAGCCGGCAACGCGGACGAACGGGGAATAGGTACCGTCGGCCTTAGCGCCGGGCGCCGCCGCCGCCGGCGGAAAACCGGTCGGACCCGGCTTGAAGACGCGCCCGCTCGAGAACTCGGGAGCACCGGCGAAATGCCACGTGCCGTTCTCGGCGGTGACGGTCTGCGTGGTGCCGACGCTCGCGATCGCCGGAGCGAAGATCAGCCCCCGGCTCTTCGCTACGTTCGCGTCGGAGACGTCCGTGAGCACGTACCACACCGTGCGTCCGTTCGCGACACCGCGATGCACGGGGAAGACCGCCAGATGGCGCTGCACGTCGATGGATTTCATGCTTGTCAAGAGCGTCGTCGGCTGCGACGTGGTCTGCGCCGCAGCCGGAGTCCCTGCGGCGACCGCTGAGCTGAAGCTTAGAGTCGCCGCAAGGGCTGCCAGGGCCGCCGGCTGGATTGGAAGGCAAGTCATTGCATCGTTCCTCTGAATAGTATGAAGGTCGTTGGGTGCGCCGCCGTTTTCGCGCGGCGAGATCAAGGCCATCATGTACCGCCCCGCGCGCAGATACCATAAGCAGCGTTACACTTGGATCCGCGGCCTCCGTTTCGCGAAGGAGGACGATCCCGGTGGCGCCGCCGCGAGGCTCACGGCAAGCGTGCGGGGAGCGGCGTGGAGGTTACGTCAAACGGAAGCTTCCTCTGGAGCCGGTGCAGCGTCGCCGCGGGAACGCCGGCCGACGTCCCCGAGGTTTCCGGCAGCGCTCCTGACGTGACCGTTTTCGGAAACCATTTCCCGCTCGACCGGGAGAGAAGCACCTGGCCGACGTCGTTCCCGCTCGCATAGGTGGCGACGGCAGTGTCGCCTTCCTGCGACACGCTGTTGATGACCACTGCGGAGCCGGTTTGATTCTGGGCCGCCGCTTGCGCCGCTCGCCGGATCATGAAGTCGTAGGAGGTCGCACACGAGCCGCCCGGCGTGACGGAATCGGTGGGAAGCAGGCGGATCGTCGCATTCGCGCAATCGACGAACGTCAACGCGTCGACCACACGTCCCGAATAGGGGCGGCTGCTTCGGATGAGAGTGGCAGGCCCCGTGTAGACCGGGGCAGAGCTTGGCGAGGCGCCCGCCGTCGAAGCCGAAGGCGCAGCGGAAGCCGGTGCGACGGGAGCCGCTGTAACGGGAGCCGGTGTCGCGGGAGCCGCTGTCGCGGGAGCCGCTGTCGCGGGAGCCGCTGTCGCACTCGGGCTTGCGCTCGCCGCTTCCGTAGGTCCCGATGAAGCGCCGCCTGAACCCGAGCCGCGGACGCAAGCAGTCAAAGCCGCGGCAGCAAGGATGAACGCCGCGACTCGGACGGGCGCAGATGAGGTCAGCATCACGCGCGCCTTCAAGGCACGTGCGTCTCGACCGATGCGATATCCGTCTTGCGAATGGAAAAGACTTGTGCGTCGGGCATGGCCGGGATCGTTGGGTCGGGCCGTTGCTGCACGAGCACGTAGAGATCGTCGGTCGTGTCGAGAACGACGAAAAGGCCGGATTGTTCGTTGCGTTGCCGCAAGATCTGCGGATACTTCGATTCGGCATTTGGAGCGAAGGTGATGGTGGCCGGATTGACGAGCCCGGATCGCACGACGCGGATGCCGTCGCGCGCGGTTTTATAGGCGAGCAAACAAACCGCCAAAGCCACGGCCAGGACTGCGGCGATCTGAAAGGGCTTGGATTTGGTGACGATCCTGATGCGCGCGGACGTCGGATCGCTTTGCGGCAGCGTTGCAATGACTGCTGCGATGACGATCGCCACGATCGCAAACGCAACGATGGCGAGAGCGTTCGCGACGAAGACTCTCGATACGGCGATGAGCATCGCTACGGGCGACGTGTCGGCGAGTGAAAAATCGATGCCGAGAATGTGGACGTACGAGTACGTGTAAACAGCTCCGGCAAAGGACAAGATGCCGACGGCGACTAGCCCGATATCACGGGCGCTGCCCCAAAAATTCGAATCGGAGTTGCTCATCGATCACGTCCGGCGCGCGAAGGAGTCGATTCAAGGGACGTTCGGTCCGTTCCGGCAAGCTGGTTCCACGTTCGCGCGGGCGTACCTTTCCGCCGTCACGTCAACGGGTTCTGCAATCTGCTAACCTAAATAGTCGCGAGCCGACGCTTGCACCAAATGCAGCAATCTTTGTCCCGCGCCGCGAACTGACCGAAGAGCGGCTAGCGGTCGTCGAGAGCGTTTGGTCCCCCTTGCCGACTTCACAGGCAAGGGACACCGCTTCGCGGATTTCTGGAAGCCGTCGCGTGTTCCGAGGGACGAGGCGCGCATGAAGCGGTAACGAATGAAACGATCGTCGAGCCGTTCCTCGCGCGTCGCCTACTCCTCTTGACAGGGCAAGCGCCTTGCCTCGCCTGGAGCCGCGTCGCGCCGAGAAGTTCGGCGGGAAAGGTTTTTATGTTTGGTGTCGTTCGCCAGTACAGGACCGATCCAGGGCAAATCGATGCGATCGTCAGCCGCACCCGCGAGCGCTTCATGCACCCGATCAGCAAGGCGTGGAGCTTCGTGTCCTGGACGTTGATCGACGCGGGTGCGGACGGTGTCGTCACCGCAAGCGTGTTCGACGATGAGATCGGCGCCGAAGTTGCCGCCGGTTGGGTCAGGGAGAACCAGGCTGCACTCGCGCTGGGTCACCCCAAGGTGACGGAGGGGCCGATCGTGTTTCGTGAGGTGAAGGAGCACGTGCACGCGGGCTACGGCTTTCTGTTGCGCTACGCGTGCAAGCCCGGCGAGACCGGCGCCGTCGCGGCGCGGATTCGCGACGGCTTCATCCCCTCGATCGCTGCCATGCCAGGCTATGCGGGTTACGGTTCGATCGACGCCGGCCATGGCATCGTCGTCTCGCTGCTCGTGTTCGCGGATCGCGAGTCAGCGCAGGCTGGTGAACGATGCGCGCTCGCGTGGGCGCAAGAAAACATTGCCGCCCTGATCTCGAGTCCGCCTGAAGTCGTCTTCGGCGAAATCAAGCTGCGCATCCCGGCAAGCGCGACCGTCAACGCCTAGACGACGATCGATGCGGTGTCCTGTAAGGGCCAGACCTGGAAGATCGACAAGCTGCCCCTCTGATCCGGGTCGCCGCTACAAACGGTGAGATCTTCGGGCGCTCGCACGGCTCAAGGCTGGAACGAGGCGCCGTCTACGAAGTGAAACGGCGCGACGTCGCCGGCGTTCGCTTTCAGCGAGAGGTTCTGCCCCGGCCGGTTCCAGCTGCACCAGACCTGCCCCGCACCGGGCGAGCACTGATCGAAGGTCCAACCGTCGCTGGCATGCCACGTCTGCGCAAAGAGCTCGGTAACCGCTTGCGGCGTCGCGTTCTTCGCGGCGGCGTTGCGGTCGCCGTGCGTCCAGGCGTCGTAGAGTGCCTGCGACGCTTGTTCTCCCGAAGGAGCTGGTAAGTATCCGGAGACGAGGGCGTGCCAAGTTTTCGGGCCGACGATGCCGTCGACGGTCAGCCCGATGAGGCCTTGAAAGGCCTTCACGGCGCTCTCGGTCGGCGCATCGTACGTCCCGCTGACCGTCACCCACTCGGCGCCGGCACGAATGAAGATTTGACTCTGGGCTGCCTCGACGGCAGCGCCGGCGCTGCCCGTCGAGACGTCGGCGATCAGAACCGGCCAGGTCTCGTCGCCGACGATCCCGTCGGCCGCAAGGCCGTTCGCGCTTTGGAAGGCGACGACTGCCGCGGCGGTCAGCGGCCCGAAGTCGCCGTCCACGGTAAGGCTCGCGCCCTGCGCGTTGAGCAGATACTGCACGGTGCGAACGTTCTCGCCCGTCGAGCCCTGCTGTTCGAGAGGCCAGTTCATCCCTTGCACTCCCTTCGTCGAGGCGCTACGCGCCGGCAACAAAACTCTTTTCCTAAGTCCTTCCGCAGTTTTAGCAGCGCTCCTTGGCCGCGATAAGCCCGGCGTTGCAGAGCGCGAATTCGATGCTTCCGCCGCAATCCAACGCGACGTTAATGGCAACTTCATGTACGCCTTGGCGAAGTTCGTGGTAGCGAGCCGCACCAACCGGAACGATAGGTCGAACGACGGGGCGGCCCTCGACATGGCCGCCCGCGTCACGCTTCGCCCGAAGAAGGCCCTCGAGGCGGTGACCAAGAGTCGCGATTACCAGGACGGCCTGGAAGCCGCTGAAGGGCTCCCGTCCGACGACGCCGACCTGCAGAAGCATCCGGCAAGGGTCAATTTGCTCGCGGAATCGACTCGCTCGAAGGCGACGGCGATGATTTTCCAGCCGCTGCTCTGAGGAGGCCGCCCCTCATCCGTTCGATCTGACGCGACGCGACGGCGAGCACGATCGTGCAGGGCGGGCGCCTGACGGGAAGCGTCACGAACTCGTTGGAGCAGACGGCGGGAACGATCACGCTCGATCTTTCGGGAAGTGGCCGGGTCGCCTACGCGAACGGAACGACTGTCCAGGTCAAGGACTGGGTCATCCTCTAGCCTCCGGCGCCGTCACCGGCTAACGGGGAATCCGGAAGCTGAAGCGGAGTCCGAAGGCGAACGGGGTGCGGACGATGCCTGCGAATCAGCCCAAGGCGAAGCCTGCTCCTCCACCGTTCAAACGGATGGCCGTGGGACTTGGCCTTTGGCTCGTCTGGTGGCTGGTGCTGGACCGTCCGGTTTGGGGGATACTGGGGCTCGCCGCGTTCATGAGCATCGCGGAGGCCTGGCCCCTCTACGAAGCGGTCGTCCGAGTGCGCCAGGGCCGCCGAAAGTGGGTCAAACCGCCAGGCTTCGGGATCGCCCTGTACGGGATCGGATCGATCTGGTTCGTCCTGTTCCTGACCGCTATGTTCGTCGTCCCGTGGTTCGGTCCGTATGCCGGGGCCGCGCTCAAGGCGGCCGAGATCTTCGCGGGCGTTTCGTTGGGCGTCGCCCTCTGGCTGTCATGGTGGTTGGGCACGGGACGCTGAGGGCCGGCGTCGGCGCCTCGCAAGCGTCCGAACACGTGCGCTCGCCGGCGGATCCGTCAACTCGACTCGGATCGCGACGGTTCGGAGCGCGGCGATGTCCCCCGCACTCGCCTTTAGCGCCGCTCGGCGGCCCTTTTGATCGCGCGTAGGGCGAACAGGCGAACCAGCAACATCCCCGGAGAGAAGACGGCCCAGTAGCGCCGGAACCGCCGGCGCGCGTCCTCGCTGGTCGCGACGACGCGGGTTTCTGCAATGCAGCGCGTCCCCGCACCGCTCGGCTCGGCGCGGAATGTCCAGGCGATCTTGACGTATCCCGGCTCGGCAAAAGCCACGAAGCCCGCCGGCGCGAGTGGCCGAAAGGCGACGTCGGCCTTCCACGACTCGGTGACGGTCCCGAAGACAACGTAGCGCTCCGGGTCCTCAGAGAGCAGCCTCCAGCCGAGCTGCTGCATGCGCACGACGAACGGCCCCTCCCCCGCTGGCCGCCGGGCGGTGCCGCCGCCCATGAGCCGGGCGCGGAGCGCGAAGAGCGCGCGGATTGCGGGGAGCTTCTGCAGCTCGAGCGAGCGGAGCACGGCCATCACCGCCGTCGGCGGCGCGGCAATCCACACGGCGACTCGTCCCTCGACCTCGGGCTCGGGGAGGAATGGCGCGAGCGGCGTCTCCTCGCGCGGCAGACAGGGGCCGGGCGGGTAGCGCAGCCACTGGAGCGCCGCGTAACCGGCCCAGGCAGCCCCGGGGAGGAGCGCCGCGCCGAGTGCCCCCAGCGCCAACGCTTTGGTGCGTCCCGCCTTCATCGGCGACGAGCCGCCGCGCGGGTCGCCGCGAGCAGGCCGGCCATGCGGGACGAGAGCGCGATTCCGAGCGCGCGCGGTAATCGAAACGGGACCAGCTTCGGCAAACGCAATGCTCTCCCAAGTGCGTTGTTTTCGCGCGACCTTTCTGCGAGGCATGCAGAGCGGAGATCCTCGCTCAGCCTCGCCGACACGCCTTCGCTATTCTGAGAGGCGCGGGCCCAGGTAGGCCCACATCGCCTCTTTGAACTCGGCGGTCAGCGCGGCGCGTTCGGCGGGGTCGTCGATCCTGATGATCGTGCGCAGCGCACCCTTCACGAAACCGGTCGCCAATTTGGCGTAGAGGCGCAGCTTCGCCGGAGGAGCGCCCGGTGCGATCCGCTGCAGCGAGCGGACGACGTCGTCGATCTCGCTCTGGAGCGCCTCGATCGCGCTCGCCGTCGCGGGATTTGCCTCCAGGAACGTCTCGACCGCCGCGTTGCGGCGCGAGAACTCGAGCACGAGATCGAGAGCGCGCTCCATCACCGCGCGCAGGTCGCCAGCCTCGACTTCCGCAATCGCGGCCTGGCGCATCTCGCGCCAGTCCGTCACATAGCTCTCGGCAAGGGCAGTGACGATCGTTTCCTTGCTCGGGAAGAACTGGTAGAGCGAGCCGATCGAGGTCTCGGAGGCGGCCGCGATCGCGCTCATCGAGGTCCCCTCCAGACCATGCTGCGCGAACAGCCGGGCCGCCGCGTCCAGAATCGCCGCCATCCGGCGCCGGCCGCGTGCCTGCCGCCGGGGCGCGCCCGGCTCAGCGGCGATCCCACCTTCAAGCGTTGACAAAGACGATAAAACCCTCGTATACTGGCACGGTTCCTAAACACGAGGATTTTATCGTATTATGAGCACCGGGTCAATCGCGCCCGGGGTGTTCGACGCCCAGGCAGCTCCCGTCTCGCGCGCCGGGGCACTCGACACCCCGCCGGCGGCCCCCGGCTCGGGCGTCGAGTACGGCGCGCGGCGGCTGGTCATCGTCACGGCGATCTTGCTCGCGACCTTGATGCAGACGCTCGACACGACGATCATCATGGTCGCGCTTCCCTATATCCAGGGGAACCTCGGCGCGACGCTCGACGAAGCGACCTGGATCACGACCGGCTTCATCATCGCCAACGTCGTCGTCATTCCGCTGACCCCGTGGCTCCAGCGCCGCTTCGGCCGCAAGCAGTATTTCATCGCCTCGATCGTCGGGTTCACCGTCGCCTCCGTGCTCTGCGGCATGGCGCAGTCGCTCGACCAGCTCATCGCCGCCCGGGTCGTTCAGGGCGCTTTCGGCGGCGGACTCCTGGCGGTCGCGCAGTCGCTGCTGCGCGACACGTTTCCGGAGGACCAGCTCGGCCTGAGCCAAGGCCTCTTCGCGATCGGCGCGATCGTCGGCCCGGCGATCGGTCCGACGCTGGGCGGCATCCTGACCGACCAGCTGAGCTGGCGCTGGGTCTTCGACATCAACGTCGTCCCCGGGATCCTCTCGGCGTTTTTGCTGTGGCTCTACTTGCGGAACACGGAGCAGCCGCAGCGCGTCCCGCTCGACGCCGCGGGGCTCTCGCTCTTGGCCGTGGGTCTGGGGTCGTTTCAGTACGTGCTCGACGAAGGCGAGCGCAACGATTGGTTCAACGACGGCACGATCGTCGCGTGCAGCGTGGTCGCGGCGGTGGGTTTGATCGCGTTCGTCGCCTGGGAGCTGCGCGCCAAGAATCCGATCGTCGCGCTGCGCGCGCTCGGGCATCGCAGCATCGCGGCCGGCTCGGCGATCGGCTTGGCGCTGGGCTTCCCGCTGCTCGGCTCGGTCTTCATGCTGCCGCAGTACGTCAACGTGCTGCTCAACTACACCGCGACGCTCAGCGGCCTGCTGATCCTCGTGCGAGCCGCACCGATCGCGCTGCTCACGCCGCTGGTCGGCGTGCTCGCGCAGCGCGTCGATGCCCGGCTGCTCCTGGGGGTCGGCGTCCTGATCGTCAGCGGCGGGACGATCTGGCAGGCGCTGATCATGACCAGCGACACGCCGTTCGCCACGCTCGTCGCGCCGCTCGTGCTGCAGGGGATCGGAACGGCATTTCTCGCCGTCCCATTGCTCGTCAACGTGCTCGGCAGCGTCGGGACGGAGCTGACCGCGACGGCGAGCTCGTTCCTCAACCTCTCCTTCCAGCTCGGCGGCTCGATCGCGAGCGCCGTCCTCGTCACGATCCTGGACCGCCGGCTCGCCTTCCATCTCTCGACGCTGGCCGGGACGACCGGCCGTCCGCAGATCGTCGGAATCCTGCAGGCCGCCGGACGCCACCGGCGCGAGCTCCTCGTCGGCCTCTCGCAGCTGATCGAACAGCAAGCCGCGGCGATGACCTTCGCCGACGTCTTCCTGGTGATCGCCGCCGCGACGTTCGCCGTCCTCCCGCTCGTGCTCGCCTTGCGCCGCGCCTCGTCGAGCGGTCCGATTCCCTTGACCATGGAGTAGAACGTGCTGCTGGCCGAACATCGGGAGGCGGTGCAAACGCTCTCCCACGACATCACCGAGATCCTGACGCACGACCGCGCGCCGGCGAGCCGGGCGCTAGGGCGCCGCGTCATCAACGAGTACGTCGAGGCGCTCGACGCCGGCGGCCCCGAGCGCACCGACCGCTGGTCCGCGTTCCTGCGCCGGCTCGACGACTTCGTTCGAACCGTCGCCGCCGAAGGCGAGGCGACCCGCGAGCCGCTGCGCCGCCTCGAATCGATCCTCGACGAAAACGCCGACCTGACACCCGCGCCGGCTCGACGCCACCACCAGTCCGAGAAGCCGAGCAAGGCTACCCGATCGGAGGTCGGCCGTGCGGAGATGGCGCGTTCCGCGTCGGGCGTCTTCCGCGGACCGAGCGCAGGTCTTCGCCGCCGCGCGCGGGGAAGGCGTTAAGGGTGGATCGTTTCCGGACGTCGATCGTTTGGTTCCGGCGCGACCTGCGGCTGTGCGATCACGTGGCGCTGGCCCGGGCCGCGCGCAGCAGCGAACGGGTCGTTTGCGCTTTCGTCCTCGATCCGCTGCTGCTGCGCTCGGAGCGCATCGGCGCGCCGATCGTCGCGTTCTTCTTCGACGCGCTCGGCGAGCTCCGCGAGGCGCTGCGCGCGCGACGGAGCGACCTCGTGCTGCTCGAAGGCGACGTCGCGCACGAGCTGCTGCGGCTTTCCAAACGCACCGGCGCCGACGCGCTCTTTTACAACGTCGATTACGAGCCCGACGCGCTCGCCCGCGACGAGCGGGTGAGCGCGTCGTTGCGCTCCGCCGGCCTGCACGTCGAGGCGTCGCTCGACCACGTGTACTTCGCTGCCGGCGAGGTGCTGCAACCGGGGAATCAGCCCTACACGGTCTTCACGCCCTACAAGCGCCGCTGGCTCGCGCGATACGAGGAAGATGCGCGTCCGCCCGCCGACTCGCGCGAGGCGGTCAGGAAAAAGCTCGCCCTTCGCGACGCGCTCGGGGCCACGCTCGAAGTGCCGGCGCCCGAGCGCTACGGATACGAACGCTCGCCGCATTTCCCGCGGGGCGGCGAGCGGCGCGCGCAGGAGCTGCTCGCCGCGTTCGTCGAGCGCGGCATGCCGGCGTATGCGACGCGGCGCAACTTTCCGGCCGACGCGGGCACGTCGCACCTCTCGCCGCACCTGCGCGCCGGAACGATCGGCATCCGCACCTGCGTCGCCGCCGCGCGCGAAGCGCGGGCGTACGCTGGGGGAGAAGCTGCGCGAGGCTGCGAGACGTGGCTCTCCGAGCTGATCTGGCGCGAGTTCTACCAGCAGATCCTGGCGAATTTTCCGCACGTCGCGCGCGAACCGTTCGTCGCCGCTGCGAAGTGCTTGCCCTATCGCGAATCCGAAGCGGATTGGCGGTCCTGGTGCGAGGGCCGCACCGGCTACCCGATCGTCGACGCGGCCATGCGCGCGCTCAACGCCTGCGGCTGGATGCACAACCGTCTGCGCATGATCGCGGCCTCGTTCTTGACCAAAGATTTATTGCTTGACTATCGCTTGGGCGAACGGTATTTCGAACGGCATCTCGCCGACGGCGACTTGGCGGCCAACAACGGCGGCTGGCAATGGTCGGCCTCGACGGGGACCGACGCGGCACCCTACTTCCGGGTGTTCAATCCGGTCCTGCAAAGCCGCAGGTTCGATCCCGAGGGCCGTTTCATCAAGAGCATGCTGCCCGAACTCGCACGGCTCGGCCCGGAGCAGGTGCACGCGCCGTGGCTGCTTGCGCCGCTCGAGGCGGAGTCGCTGGGCTTTCGGCTCGGCCGGGACTACCCCGAACCGATCGTCGACCACGCCGCGGCGCGCGAGCGAGCGCTCGCGGCATACGCCCCGGTGCTCGGCAAGAAGAAAGCGGCCGAGGGGTTTTGACCCGCTACTGCCGCGCTCAGGCGCCGCCGCAGCCGTGCTCGCCGTCGAACAAGACGTCGGCGTTTTCGCCCTGCGGCTTCGACCTGTTGAAGACCAGGAATTCCCGTCCTCGGATGTCGGTCGAAGGATTGCACGAGGCGGTCTTCCAGGGCACCTGGAGCAGACAGACGCGCACGTGGTCGCCGGAATTGGCCACGAGATCGTAGTTCGGCGGCACGTACAGCGTCCGGATCTTCTGGCCCGCGGCGCCGTGGCCAGGGGCGATGTCGTCGCGGAACGCGAGTTCTCCGCCATCGGCCATCGAGGGGCCGGTGGGAGCGAGCGCCTTGGTGACGGCCGTGTCGACGCAGCCCAGCGGCGCTTGGATCTCGTGCGGCGCGCACGTGCGTGCCGCGCCGGCCAGCGGCGTCAGGCAGAGTGACGCGCTTGCGAGCGCGACCAGGGCGCGGCGTTGCGGAATAGCGGGCGAGGTTCGCATGTCGGCATCTCCAATCTGTGGGAAGGAAGAGTTGCGTAAAACTTAGCCGACTCTTCTGTCGCGGCGCGACGCAAGAGCTTGGACGTCGAGCGGCTAACCTCGCGAAGGTGCTCGATGTCCGCCTTCTCGGCGCGGTCGAACTCTCGTTCGCCGGCGCGCCGGTTCGATTCGGTGCCCCGTCGCGAGCGCTGGCGCTGCTCGCGTACCTCGCCCTGCGCCGGCGCCCGTTGCCGCGCGACGCGGTCGCCTTCACGCTCTGGCCCGACGCGCCCGAAGAAGAAGCACACGCCAACCTGCGCCGCCACCTCTACGCGCTGACCAAAGCGCTCCCCGCGGCCGACGGCGTGCCCTGGCTCGTCGCCGACAAGAAGTCCGTCGGCTGGAATCCGAACGCGCCGGCGCGCGTCGACGTCGTCGAGTTCGAGCGTCTCGCCGCTTCCGAAGAGGCGCTCGAGGAGGCCGTGCGCCTGTACCGCGGCCCGTTTCTAGCCGGCGTCGACGACGAGTGGGTCGAGCCCGAGCGCGAGCGATTGCGCGATCTCGCGATCGGCGCGCTGGCCCGGCTGACGGCCCGCGAACGTGACCCTCTGCGCGCCGCCGGCTACGCGCAGCAGCTCCTGCGCATCGATCCCTGGCGCGAGGACGCCCTGCGCGATCTCATCCGCTTGCGTCATGCGAGCGGCGACCGCGCCGGGGCGCTGCGCGAATACCGCGAGTTCGCCGAGCGGCTCGTCCGTGAGATCGGCGTCGCCCCGATGCCCGAGACGACCGCCCTCTACGAGCGCATCGCGAGCGGAACCGCCCCGCCGCCGCGCCGCGTCGAAGCGGCCGTCGAGGCGCGGCGCACGAACCTGCCCGCGCCGGCGACGCCGCTGCTCGGTCGCGGGGAGGCGCTCGGCGAGCTGAGACGCGCGCTCGGCGAGACGCGGCTGCTCACCCTCGTCGGTACGGGCGGCATCGGCAAGACGCGGCTGGCCTTGCAGCTCGGCGCCGACTCGCTCGACGCCTTCGCCGACGGCGTCTGGCTGGTCGATTTGGCGACGGCCGGTGACGGTGCGCAGGCTGCAGCCGCGCTCGGTGCGGCGGTCGGGGTCGACGAGTCCGCGGCGGATGCGCCGCTCGAAGCCGCGGTCCGCCTGCTGCGCCGCAAGCAGGCGCTGCTGCTGCTCGACAACTGCGAGCACGTCGCGAGCGACGCGGCGCGCGCGGTCGCGGCGATCCTCGCGGGCTGCCCGGGCGTGCGCGTCCTCGCGACGGCGCGCCAGCCGCTCTCGGTCGCGGGCGAGCGAGAGTATCGCGTCCCGTCGCTGGAAGGCGAGGACGCCGTCGCGCTCTTCGTGGCGCGCGCGCAAGCCGTGGCCGCCGGCTTCGCCCCGAGCGCGCGGGAGCGGGCGGCGATCGCCGAGATCTGCCGCAGGCTCGACGGAATCCCGCTGGCCATCGAACTCGCCGCAGCGCGCGTCAAGATCTTCGACGTGCGAACGATCGCGGCGCGCCTGAACGAGCGCTTCCGGCTGCTCACCGGGGGTGACGCGACGCTGCCGCGCCACCGCACGATGCGCGCGCTGATCGATTGGGGCTACGAGCTCCTGCCGCAGCCGGAGCGGGTGCTCTTCGCCCGGCTCGCGGTCTTCAGCGGGGGCTGGACGCTCGAGGCGGTCGAGCGCGTTTGCGCCTCCGCTCCGCTCGAGCCGTCCGCTGCGCTCGAGCTGCTCGCTGCGCTCGTCGACAAGTCGTTCGTGCTCGCGCTCCCCGCCGCCGGCGGACGGCGCTATCGCATGCGCGAATCGATCCGCGCCTACGCGCTCGAGCGGCTCGACGAATCCGGGGAGCGCGCCGCGCTCGAGCGGCGCCACGCGGAGGTTTTCGCCGCATTCGGCCGGCGCGTCTACGAGACGTTCGAGACGATGCCCGACGCCGCGTGGTTCGCGCTGGCGGCCTCCGAGCTCGACAACGTGCGCGCCGCGCTGGAATGGAGCTTGGGCGGCGGCAATGACCCGGTCCTCGGAGCGCGGCTCGCCGCCGATTATGGAACCTTCTGGTTTCTCAGCGCCAATCGCACGGACCGCCGCTGGGCCCAGATCGCCTACGAGCGGCTCGATCGCGCCGCGCAGCCCGCGCTCGCGACCCGGCTGAGCTACGAGATCGCGACGCACTCGCTGCGCGAGCCCGAGCACGCGCGCTGGATCGTCGCGGCGGCGCGCGACGGTGAAGATCCGGGCTTGCTCGCCGACGCGCTCGTCCTGCAAGCGGAGCTGTTGACGCAAAACGAGCGTTTCGCGGAGGCTGAGGCCGCGCTCGAAGAAGCGCTGCAGATCTACCTGCCGTCGCGGCGGCGCAAGTCGAACGTGTTCGCGCTGCGTGCCTACGGCGAGCTGCGCTTGGCGCAAGGGCGCTTCGAGGACGCGCGCGCGCTCTTCGAACGCGCGCTGGAGGCGGGCACCGCGCTCGAAGCGAGTGCCGTGACCGCTACGGTGCTGCCGGCGCTCGCCGAGAGCGACTTCGCAGCCGGCGCGCTGACGCGTGCTTGCAGCCGGGCGCTGCAAGCACGCGAGGCGATCGGGCGCTGGTTCGGAGGGAACCTCGACTTCGCCCGGGTGACGGGAAACCTCGCCGCCTACGCGCTCGCCGCGGGCGACGTCGAAGCGGCGCGCGGTTACGCGCGCGAAGCGCTCGACATCGCGGTCGATCTCGGTTTCCGCAGCGCCGCCATCGTGCTGCTCGAGCACGCGGCGGTGATCGCGGGTCTGCAGGGCGATCTCGAGCGTGCCGCCCGGCTGAGCGGCTTCACCGACGCGGCTCGCCGGCGCCGCGGCCTGGGTCGCGGCCCGGCCGAACGCGCCGGGCAAGAACGTCTGGCGGCGGTGCTCGCGGGGCGCTACTCGGCCGAAGAGTTGCGGCAGCGGATGGCCGAGGGCGCGATCATGGGTGAGGCGCGGGCCGTCGCCGAGGCGTTCCTCTCGCTTTGATGCGGGAGCCGCGGCCGGGACGCAAACCCTTGCGCCGCCTGCCGCGACGCGAGGACCGTGAAGAAGCGCTGCAATTGGTTAAGGACCGGATGGTCGCTCGACGAAGCATAGCGGGCTAGTCACTGCCGCCGTCTAATCGCATCGATGCCGAAATTCATTCTCGAGCCGCCCTTCTGCCAAGAAGTATTGGGAGGCTCGAAGTCGTATCAGTCGCAGAGACGATTTAATTAGCTTCGGCCGCGGGTCAGTTCGCGAGACTTCGAGCCATGCGATGCCAACATCGTTCAGCCTCAGCACTCGCCGCGATTTCCGGCGGGCTGGGGGAGGCGCGTCCTGGCTAGCGCCGCCGAGGCCGATACCCGCAGCCGGCGGCAAGCGGTGCTCGTTGCGCTCGGCCAATTCGCCTTGCGGACGCCGGATCTCACCGCGGTCATGGAGGAAGCGGTCGCGGCCGTCACGCGGACGCTCGAGGTCGACATGTGCGCGGTTTTGCGGTTCGAGCAGGCGCGCGGTTGTCTTGCGGTATGGGTCGAAAGCGGCTGGGAGCGCAGCGCGGCCGCGACGGTCGAAGTCCCGCTCGAGCGCGGGCGGCACGCCGGATTCGCGGCCTTGAGCGGGCAGCCGATCGTCGTCGCCGACATGGAGCGCGAAGAACGCTTCGTCTGGCCGCCGGAACTGCACGAGCGCGGCATGCGCAGCGCCGCGGCGGTGCCGTTCGGGAGCGATTCCACGACCCGCGGGGTCGTCGCCGCGCACGCGCGGCAGCCGGAACGCTTCGGGGCTAACGAGGTCTATTTCTTGGAGAGCGTTGCGATCACGCTGGGCGCGGCCGTGCAGCGCGCCGCGGCCGATCGCCTCGCCGACCGGAGCGAGCGGCGATTGCTCGAAGCGCTGGAGGGCATCACCGATCCGTTCCTGCTCGTCGGCCGCGACTGGCACGTGCTCTATGCCAACCGATCGTTTCGGCAGCGCCACGCGGCGCTGTACTCGGGTGCCGGCGGCGCTCCCGACGTGCGCCGGACGGCGCTTTGGCAAGAGCCGGAGGCGAGGGCGGCATTCGAGGCGGCGATGGAACGGGGCACGGCCGCTACGTTCGAGTCGAATGCAACGGTCGACAGGGAGTGGTTCGACGTCCACGTCTCGCCCAACGGCGACGGCGTTTCGATCTATTGCCACAACGTCGGCGAGCTCGTGCGGCTCAACCGCCGCCTCTCCGACATCCTCTCCAGCATCGACGAGCCGCTCTGGAGCGTCGACCGGGACTGGAACTTGATCTATGCCAACGCGAAGTTCCTCGAGCACATCGGCGTGCCGAGCGAGCGCGCCATCGGCCGCAACTTCTTCGAGATCGTCCCGCGCATGCAGGAGGAGACGAAGGCGCAGCTGCGCCGTGCCAGCGTGGCTGCCAAATCGGCCCGTTTCGAGTCGTTCTCGGAGATGCACCAGCGCTGGTTCGAGGTCGCCGCCTATCCCGTGGGCGAAGGGATGCTGTTCTATTCGCACGACATCTCGGAACGCAAGGAAGCCGAGGATCTGGTGCGTTCGCTCAACGCCGGCCTCGAGCGGCGCGTCGCCGAGCGGACCGCCCAGTTGAGCGCCGCCAACGAAGAGCTCGAGTCGTTCAACTATTCGGTCTCGCACGACCTGCGGGCGCCGCTGCGGGCGATCGACGGCTTCAGTGCGGCGCTCTTGGAAGACTTCGGCGACGACCTGAAGCCCGAAGCCAAAGGCGATTTGGAGCGCGTGCGGGGCGCTGCCGCGCGGATGAGCCGGCTCATCGACGACTTGCTCGAGCTCTCGCGCATCGGCCGCCGCGAGCTGGCGCGGAGCGAGTTCGACCTCAGCGAGCTCGTGCGGGACGTCGTTGCGGAGCTGCGCCGGAACGAGCCGCGGCGCGAGATCGAGGTCCGCGTCGAGGCCGGCTTGCGAGCCGTGGGCGATCGGGATCTGCTGCGCATCGCTTTCGATAATCTGATCGCCAACGCTTGGAAGTTCACGCGTACGACGGCGCAGGCGCGCATCGAGATCGGCGCGCTCGCAGCCCCGCCGGGCGGCGCGTTCTACGTGCGCGACAACGGCGTCGGCTTCGACATGGCCTACGCCGGCAAACTCTTCGGGCCTTTCCAGCGCCTGCACGGGGCGGCGGCTTTCGAGGGGACGGGGATCGGCCTGGCGACGGTGCAGCGCATCGTGTGGCGGCACGGCGGGCGCGTCTGGGCCGAGGCCGAGGTGGGCAGCGGGGCAACGTTCTATCTGTCGCTGGAGGCTGGCGATGCGGCGCCCGTTGCCTGACGTCCGCGTGCGCGACATGCCTCGCCCTCGAGCGCGCGGAAACGAGCGGCGGGAGCGCATTCGCGTGCTGATCGTCGAGGACTCGGCGGACGACGCCGAGCTGATGGTGCGCGAGCTGCGCCGCGCCCCCTACGAGGTGAGCTGGACCCGCGTCGAGGACGCCGCGGCGATGCGCGCCGCGCTGCTCGGCGGAACGTGGGACGTGATCCTCTCGGATTTCAACATGCCGCAGTTCTCGGCTCCCGCCGCCCTCGCCCTCACGCAGGAGAGCGGCAAGGACATCCCCTTCGTCGTCGTCTCGGGCGGCATCGGCGAGGAGGCGGCCGTCGCGCTGATGCGGTCGGGAGCCGCGGATTACGTCTTCAAGGACAAGCTCGCCCGGCTGGCTCCCTGCGTGACGCGGGAGCTGCACGAAGCGCGAGCCCGCGTGCGCCATCGCGCCAACGTGGAGACCCTCGAGCTCCTCAGTGCGGCCGTCGAGAACGCCCACGACATGGTCATCATCACCGAGGCCGAGCCGCTCTCCGACGGATACCTCGAGATCGTCTACGCCAACTCCGCCGTGGAGCGCCTGACGGGCTGGAAACCCGACGAACTCGTCGGCTCGACCGTCCGGCGCTTCTACGGCGCGCGGGCGGAAGCCGAGCCGGTCCCCTTCCTCGAGACGGTGAACTATCGCAAAGACGGGAGCTCCTTCTGGGTCAGCGTCACCTGGCGGGGCATCAGCTACGAGGCGGGCCGGGTCACCCACTGGGTCTCGGTCAGGCGCGACATCAGCGAACGGAAGGCCGCCGAGGCCGCACTTGCCCACGTCGCGCATTACGACGCGCTCACCGGCTTGCCCAATCGCGTCTTTCTAGCCGATCGGTTGGAGCAGGCCATCGTCGAGGCGCGCCGCGCGCACCGGCCGGCCGCGCTGCTCTACGTCGACCTCGACTTCTTCAAGCACGTCAACGACACGCTCGGCCATCCCGAGGGCGACGCCCTGCTTCGCGCGGTGGCGCAGCGCCTGCAGGGCTTGGTTCGCGACGGAGAGACGCTCTGCCGCAGCGGTGCCGACGAGTTCTTCCTGTTGATGGAGCGGGTCGAGACGGCTGCAGCGTGCACGGCGAAGGCGCAGGCGATCCTCGAGGCGTTCGCCGTGCCGTTCGATGTGGGCGGGCGCGATCTCTACGTGACGGCGAGCATCGGCATCAGTCTCTACCCGCAGGACGCGGCGTCCGGCGAAGACTTGATCCGCTGCGCCGATTCCGCAATGTACCAGGCGAAAGACAACGGCCGCAACGCCGTCGAATTCTACGAGCCGCGCATGCACGCGAGTTCGGTCGAACGGCTCGCCCTCGAGAACGATCTGCGCCGCGCCCTCGAACGCGAGGAGTTCGAACTGCGCTATCAGCCGATTCTCGAAGCGCGGACGCTGCGCGTCGTGGGCGCCGAGGCGCTCGTCCGCTGGCGGCATCCGGGCCGCGGCCTGGTACCGCCCGATCAGTTCATCGGCACGGCGGAAGAGACGGGCCTGATCGTGCCGCTCGGGGAGTGGGTGCTGCAGCACGCTTGCGTACAGGCGGCGCTGTGGTCGCGCCGGCGGCGGCGCGACCTGCGCATCGCCGTCAACCTGTCGGCGCGCCAGCTCCGCCAAGGGGGCCTGGCAGAAAGCGTCGCGCGCGCGCTGAGCGACTCGCGGCTCCCCGCGCGCCTGCTCGATCTCGAGATCACCGAGAGCACGATCATGAAGGACGTCGCCGCGGCGAGCGCGATCCTTTCGGGGCTGCGCGTGGGCGGAGTCCACATCTCGGTCGACGACTTCGGGACCGGCTACAGTTCGCTCGGATACCTCAAGGCGCTTCCGATCGACAGCATCAAAGTCGATCGGTCCTTCGTGAGCGGGCTCTCGAGCGACCCGCACGACCAGGCGATCGCGAGGACGATCGTGACGCTCGCGCACGCCATCGGCGTCCACGCCATCGCCGAAGGCGTCGAGACCGAGGAGCAGCTCGCCGTCCTGCGCGGCCTCGAGTGCGACCAGGTGCAGGGGTTTCTTTTCAGCGAGCCGGTCGAGCCCGAGGCCTTCGAGCGTTTCCTGGAGACCGCGGCGCGCTGACGGAAGGGGGAAGATACTTTCCTTTCCGAGGCCGGCCTTCTCGCCGATACTCCCGTAGGGAGTTCATCGACCTTTGTCCGCTGCGAAAACGCCGTTCTTCGCCGTGCTTTCGAAGAAGGGCATAGTTTACAACGTCTCTTGGCAGGATAACGGCCTCTTCGTCGAGGCGAGGATCTCCGGCGGGGCGGCCGCGTGGCTGAAATGGCAGCCGGGCAGAGTGCACCTCATGCTTCTCGAGACGCCGCCCGCCATGCGCAATCGGGGCCTCGGCTCGCGCTTGCTGGCCGCCCTGTGCGCGGCTGCGCGCGCCTCGCAGCAGCCGCTCGACCTGTGTGCCACCCCCTGCTCCGCCTCGTCGCTGGCGCGCGAGGATCTCATCGCCTGGTACGAACGGCGGGGCTTCGCCCGCTGCGATCCCTCCGGCGCCTGGATGACCTACCTCGGGGACGACGCCGCCGCCGCGTAGCTGGGGAGCCGCTCTGCAGCCGCGGCTCGCCCTCAAGTAGCCGCTTGACGAACCTGCTACACTATACTGTGTAGTGCAATATGACGGGAAGGTTCGGGCCGGCTCGAGCGTTGCCGCCTCCGGGGGGAGGCCGCGGCGCAGTCCGCATGCGTCCGTCTCCTCGCGCGAATCGATTCTCGAGGCGGCGAAGCAGTTGTTTTTGCAGCACGGCTACGACGCGGTCAACATGGACGAGCTGGCCCTGGCCGCGGGCATCTCGCGCCGCACGCTCTACAATCAGTTCAGCGGGAAGCAGACGATCTTCCGGGCGATGATCGAGCGGCAGTGGTCGCAGCTCGACCGCGGCGACGAGGCGGAGCTCACCGCGCGCAGCGACGTCGCCGACGTACTGCGCGAGGTCGCGCGGCGCACGCTGGCTCTCGTGATGCGCCCCGACCACGTCGCGCTGGTGCGCATGGTCATCGCCGAGTCGCGCCGCTTTCCCTGGATCAGCGAGGAGTTCTATCGGATCGGCGGACGGCCGCGCATGCAGCTCTTCATCGCTTACCTTCGCGACCTCGCGCGGCACGGGCTCTTGGCGTGCGAGTATCCCGAGCTGGCCGCGTATCAGTTCATCGGACTGCTCGAGGAGGCGCTGCACTGGCCGAACGTCATGGCCTCGGGCCCGGCGTTCGAGCTTCCCGCGGTCGAGGTGGTCATCGAAGAAGCCGTCCGGACGTTCCTCGCGCGCTATCGTCCGCAGCGGGAAAACGTCTCGTGCTGAGCCTGGCGTTCGCAACGCTGCTGGCGCTCGGGTCGAACGCCGAGCCGCTCTCCTACGAGGACGCGCGGGCTCGTTTGCAGCAGTCGTCCTATCGGGCGACCGCCGCCGCCGGCCTGACGCAGGCGCGAGCCGACGCGGCCGACGCGTCCAAGACGCTGCAGCGGCCCTTCGTCGCCCTCGACGCGTCGGCGCTGTCGTTTCAGAAGTCGCTCTCGCTCTCGACCGAAGGGGTCGGCTCGCTGGTCAACGGCGCGCTCGGGTCGCTCGGCTCGCTGCTGCCGGAGCTGCCGCCGGGGTTCGTGCCGGCCGTGTCGATTCCGAGCCGCTTCGACACGACGGTGTCGGACAGCTCGGCGACGGCCGGACTCGTCGCCGCCGTGCCGCTCTACACGGGCGGCCGCATCGGCGCGGTGCGCCGGCTGCTCGCCGATCAAGCCGCGACCGCCCGCACCGACGAACGCAGCGTGCGCGAGGATCTGGACGTGCGCCTGACCACCGCCTATTTCGGGCTGCAGCTCGCGCTCGTCCAAGCCGGCGTCGCCGACCGCGCCGCCGACGATCTGGCGCGGCATTTGCGCTCGGCGCAGATCCGCCGGCAGGTGGGGACCGGCAATCGCGGGCTGGTGCTGCAGGCGGAGGCGGGACTCGCCGGCGCGCGCACGGCCGCGGCGGCGGCGCACCGCAGGGTCGGCGAGGCCCAACTGGCGCTCGACGAGCTGCTCGACAGTCCCGCGCCGGTCGTTCCGACGACGCCCTTGTTCGTGAACGGCAGCGGCCTGCAGCCCGAGGCTTCGTACGAGAGCGACGCGCTCGGCGGCGCGAGCGAGCTCGTGCGCGCGGCGCAGGCGCAGACGCAGTCGAGCGACCTCGAGGCGCTGGCGCGCGCCGGGTCGCGTCCCACGGCGTATGCCTTCGCAGAGTACACCGCCAACCCGCGCAACGCCAACGTGCTGCAGCCCGATTGGCTCGTCGGCGTCGTCGCCGAGTTCACGCTGCTCGATCCGCTCGACCGGGCCAAGCTGGTCGATTCGGCCCGCGCCGCCGAGGCGAGCAGCCGGGCCGCGCGGGAAGCCGTTCGCTCGGAAGTGAGAACGGGGGTGCTGGCCGCTTACGACCGCGTCGCGGACGCGCTCGACGCCTTCACCGCCTCCGGGGCGACGGTCGCAGCGGAACGCGAGACGGTGCGCTCGCAATACGAGCGCCTCGCGCAGGGGCTGGCGACGCCGAACGATGTCGCCGACGCCCGGCTCGCGCTCGCCGGCGGCGAGGCGAAGCGGGCCGCCGCGGCGTTCGACTACGACCTCGCGCTCGCGACGCTGCTGCGCCTCGCGGGCCGCTCCGACGGCTTCGCTGCTTTCGCCCAACGGGCCGACACGGTGATTCGGTAATGAACAAGACGCTCTCGGCCAACGCCGGACGGATCGCCGGCGCGATCGTGCTCGTGGCGATCCTGGCCGTGCTGATCGCGGCGGTGCTGATCGCGAGCCGGCCGCCGCAGCAGGTGATCGAGGGCTGGATCGATGCGACCGAGATCGACGTCGCTTCGAAGGTGATCGGACGCGTCACGTCCGTGCCGGTGCAGCTCGGCGACCGCGTGCGCGCGGGCCAGACGCTGTTCACGATGTCGAGCCCCGAGATCGCGGCCGAGACGAAGCTCGCCCGCGGGCAGGAGGCCAGCGCCTTGGGCGCGATCGCCTCGTCGCGCGGCGCGCTCGAAAGCGCCGCGGCCGCGCAGGCGCGCGCGCGCAACGGCGCGCGCTCCGAGTCCGTCGCCGCCCTGCGCGCGCAATGGAACAGCGCGGCCTCGGCCGCGCGCCTGGCCGCGCTGACCTCGCAGCGCGTCGAAAAGCTGTACGAGGCGCAAGTCGACACGCTGCAAGAGCGCGACACGGCGCTTGCGGCGGCCCGCTCCACGGCGGAGCAAGAGCGCTCCGCGCACGAGCTCTATCTGGAAGCGGCCGGCGGGAACCGGCCCGAGGACATCGCGGCGGCGGGCGGCGCCGTGCAAGCCGCGCTCGGCCAAGTCCAGGCCGCCGGCGGCGCGCTGCAGCAAGCGTATGCGGCGATCGATTTCACCGGCGCGCAGCAGGCCGAGACGCGCATCGCCGCACCCAGCGCGGGCGAGGTCACGACGATCGTCACGCACGCCGGTGAGATCGCCCCCGTCGGCTATCCGGTCGTGACGCTGCTCGACGTGCAGCATCCCTACGCGACGTTCAACGTTCCCGAGAACCTGCTGGCGCGCTTCGCCGTCGGAGCGGTCGTCGCCGCCAACGTGCCCGCGCTCGGCGGCGCGACGCTGCGCTTCAAAGTCTATTACGAGTCGCCGCTCGGCGAGTTCGCGACCGAGAAGTCGACCCGCATCTCGAGCGGCGAGGACCTGCGCACCTTCGAGGTTCGGGCGCGGCCGCTCGAGCGAGTCTCCGACTTGCGCGCGGGCATGAGCGTCGTCGTGCCGCGGTAAGCGGCCGTGCTGCACGTCTTCGAGCGCGAGATCGTCTACCTGCGGACGCATCCCAGGGACGCGATCGCGCTGCTCGTGCTGCCGCTGGTCACGATCGTTTTCGCGCTGTGGATGTTCAGCGCCGGCACGCTGCGCCACGCGCCGATCGCGCTCCTCGACGAGGACCGTTCCGCCCTCTCGCGCCGGCTTCTGACCAGCCTCGACGCGGACCCGGCCTTGCGCGTGCGATTCATCGTGCGCGACCAGCGGGAAGCGCTCTCGCTGCTGCGCCAAGGGCGGGCCTACGCCTTCGTCGTCGTCCCGCACGGCGCGGAACGGCGGCTCCTGCGCGGCGAGCGGAGCGTCGTCGAGGCCTACGTCAACAGCCTCTATCTGTTGCCCGCAAGCCTCATCGAGCAGCGGTTGCGGACCGTGACCGGAGTGCAGTCGGCGACGCTCGCGGTCACCGCTCTGGGCAAACGCGGGCAGCCGCAAGCCGAAGGGCTCGCCGACACGCTTCCCATCGCGCTCGACTTCGAGACGCGCAACAACCCGCGCCTGAGCTATCAAGTCTATCTCGCCGACGCCGTCATCCCCGGCGTCATGACGATCCTGATCCTGGTCTTTTCGGTCAACGCGCTGGGACACGAGCTGCGTTACGGCACGCTGGACGACTGGCTCGCCGCGGCCGGCGGCAGCCGTCTGCAGGCCCTCTTGGGCAAGCTCTTGCCGTACACCATCGTCCTCGCCGGATACAATGCCGTCGCGACCGTCTGGCTCGCCCTCTTGCAGGGCTGGCATCACGGCGTGCCGGCCGCGCTGCTCGGCGGGCTGCTCTTCGTGACCGCGTATCAAGGCATCGCCGTCACGATCGTCGGCTTGTCCCGCAATCTCTTGCAATCGCTGACCATCTCCTCGGCGTACGCCTCGCCGGCCTTCGCCTTTTCGGGGATCACCTATCCGCAGGTCGGGATGAACGGCTTCGCGCGGATCGTGTCCTACGCGATGCCCTGCTCGTATTACCTGGAGCTGCGCGTGCAGCAGCTGCAGTACGGGCTGCCGGCGATCGCTTCGCTCCACGACTTCGCCGTCTTGCTCGGATTTTCGATCGCGGGTCTGGCCATCGGCCGGCTGGCGTTCGCCGGCTATCCGGCTCGAAAGCCCGGGGAGGCGCCGCCGTGAACGTGCTGGCGGCGTATTTCGCGACCTGGCGGAAGGTGCTGACCACGCGCGAGCTCTTCGCGATCGCACTGCTCGCGCCGCTCGCGTACGCTTTCTTCTATCCGCAGCCGTATATCGGGCAGTCGCTGCGCCACGTGCCCGTCGCCGTGGTCGACCAGGATGCCAGCGCCTACAGCCGCCGGCTGGTCAGCTACGTCGCGGCGCAGCAGAACTTCCGGCTGGCGATGGTCGTGCCGGCGGAGCGCGAGGCGCGCGACGCCCTAGGCGCGGGACGGATCGTCGCCTACCTCGTCGTTCCCCGCGAGCTCGAGCGGAAGATCCTCGTCCGCCAGGAGGCGCACGTGGTGGCGGTCGGCAACGGCTCCTACTTCGCGCTCAACTCGGCCGCCCTCTCCGGCTTCTCCGACGCCGTCTCGCGGGTGAACGAGGATCTGGCGGAGCGGCGGCGCCGCTCGCTCCTCGTCTCGAGCGCCGCAGCCGCCGCGCAGTCCGCTCCTGTTGCCGTCGACATCCGGCCGCTCTTCAATCCGCTCCAGGGCTACGCCAGCTACGTCGTTCCGGCCGTCGCGCTGCTCATCGTGCACCAGACGGTCCTGCTTGCCATCGGCCTTTTTCTGGGCCGGCGGCGCGAGTCCGGAGGGCAGCCCTCGCCCTACTCGTTCGCCCAGTTCGCCGGGGAGACCGCGGTTTTCGCGACGATCGGATTCGCCGGGGTCCTGTTCTTCGAGGGAGTCGCCCTGCCGTTCTTCGACCTGCCGCGCGGCGGCAACCCGGCCGGAACGATCGCCTTCGCGGCGCTTTTCGCCCTCGGCGTCAGCGTCTTCGGGATGCTCCTGGGGAGCACGTACGAGTGCGCCGAGCGCGGCCTCACGGTCTGGCTGTTTACCTCGGTGCCCCTGTTTTTCCTCAGCGGCTACGCCTGGCCGGCTTTCGCTTCTCCCGCCCCGCTGGTCGCCCTGAGGTGGCTCTTCCCGGTCACGCCCGGGATGCTCGGCATGACGGCGCTCGCCCAGATGAACGCCTCCTGGAGCGAGGCCGGGGTCGATGTCGTGGCCCTGGGCCTCGGCATCCTGCTCGAGACGCTCCCGGCCTGGTATTGCATCCGCCTCGGCCTGCGCCCGCCCGCTCCCGCCGGCCGGGGATCTTCCGGCAAACCTTGACGCTCTTGCGCCGGCGTGGTATTCTAGGCGCCTATGCCCCGCGGCTAACGAAGGAAAATCAGGGATTGGCGCCGGACGCGCCGAGCCCTGTTTATCTTTTTATGCGGACGCGAGCCGAGGCAAGAGGACTGAATGAACCTTCTCGACGTCAACAATTTCGATGCGATGCGGATCGGGCTGGCCAGCCCCGAACAGATCCGCGCTTGGTCGTTCGGCGAAGTCAAGAAGCCCGAAACGATCAACTACCGCACGCTCAAGCCCGAGCGCGACGGACTCTTCTGCGAGAAGATCTTCGGACCGACCAAAGACTGGGAATGCCACTGCGGCAAGTACAAGCGGATCCGCTTCAAGGGGATGATCTGCGACCGCTGCGGCGTCGAGATCACGCGCGCCAAAGTGCGCCGCGAGCGGATGGGCCACATCGAGCTGGCGACGCCCGTCACCCACATCTGGTATTTCAAGGGCGTGCCCTCGCGCATCGGCATCCTGCTCGACATGTCGCCGCGCCAGCTCGAGAAGGTCATCTACTTCGCCGCCTATATCGTCATCGATCCGGGCAACACGTCGCTGACCAAGCGCGAGATCCTCACCGAGCAGAAGTACCGCGAAGCGCGCGACAAGTGGGGCAACGCCTTCAAGGCCGGCATGGGCGCCGAAGCGATCCGCGAGCTCCTGCGCGATCTCAACCTGCGCAAGCTTCAGGAAGAGCTGCGTAAGGAATTCAAGGAGACCACCGGCCAGAAGCGGATCAAGGCGATCAAGCGCCTCGAGGTCGTCGAAGCGTTCCTCAACTCCGGCAACAAGCCCGAGTGGATGATCCTCTCCGCGGTGCCGGTGATCGCGCCCGAGCTGCGCCCGATGGTCCAGCTCGACGGCGGCCGTTTCGCCACTTCCGATCTCAACGATCTCTACCGCCGGGTCATCAATCGCAACAACCGCCTCAAGCGGCTGCTGGAGCTGAGCGCGCCCGAGATCATCATCAAGAACGAGAAGCGCATGCTGCAGGAAGCGGTCGACGCGCTGATCGACAACGGCCGCCGCGGGCGCCCGGTGACGGGGCCCAACAACCGGCCGCTCAAATCGCTTTCCGACATCCTCAAGGGCAAGCAGGGGCGCTTCCGCCAGAATCTGCTGGGCAAGCGCGTCGACTACTCGGGCCGTTCGGTCATCGTGGTCGGCCCGCACCTCAAGCTGCACCAGTGCGGCCTGCCCAAAGAGATGGCGCTCGAGCTCTTCAAGCCGTTCGTGATGAAGAAGCTGGTCGACCGCGGCCAAGCGCACAACATCAAGAGCGCCAAACGCATGGTCGAGCGCGTGCGGCCCGAAGTCTGGGACGTGCTCGACGAGGTCATTCGCGAGCATCCCGTGCTGCTCAATCGCGCGCCGACGCTGCACCGTCTGGGCATCCAAGCCTTCGAGCCGGTGCTGGTCGAAGGCAAGGCGATCCACCTGCACCCGCTCGTCTGCACCCCGTACAACGCGGACTTCGACGGCGACCAGATGGCCGTCCACCTTCCGCTCAGCGCCGGGGCGCAGGCCGAGGCGCGCATCCTGATGCTCTCTTCGAACAACATCTTGCAGCCGAGCTTCGGACAGCCGGTTTCGATTCCGACCCAGGACATGGTCTTGGGCCTCTATTACCTGACGTTCCAGCGCGACGAGTACCGCGGGCCGGCCAAGGGTGAGATCCTCGAGGACGTCTCGCTCTCGGGCGTCGTGCGCCCCAACGGAAAAGCCCATGCGAACGGCGCGCTCGAGGAGGGCGAGGAGGCGCACGAGCACCTGCCGGCCTTCGAGGACGCCAACGCCGCCGTCATCGCCTACGACCATCGCGCGGTCGGCCTGCAGCAGTGGATCAAGGTGCGCTGGAACGGCCAGCTGATCCGCACGACCGTCGGGCGCGTCATCTTCAATGCGGCCTTTCCGAAGCATTGGAACGAGCCGTACTGCAACTACATCGTCGACAAGTCGGCGCTGCGCAAGCTGATCACCGCCTGCTACCGCCGTCACGGCAACGCCGAGACGGCCGAGTTTCTCGACGCGATCAAGGCGCTCGGCTTCCGCTTTGCGACCCAGAGCGGCACGACCGTCTCGATCAGCGACATCGTCGTCCCCGACGCGAAATACAAAATCCTCGACGACGCGCAGGACGAAGTCGACAAGCTTCAAGATTTCTTCGAGCAAGGATTCATCTCGGACGGCGAGCAGTACGACCGCACGATCGACATCTGGTCGAAGGCTTCCGAAGAGGTCACGGCCGCGATGCAGGCGGCTCAGAACCCGCTCAACCCGGTCTTCATGATGGCGACCTCGGGGGCGCGCGGCTCGATCTCGCAGGTCAAGCAGCTCGGCGGCATGCGCGGCCTCATGTCCGACCCGTCGGGACGCATCCTCGAAATTCCGGTCAAGGCCTCGCTCAAAGAAGGCTTGACGGTCCTCGAGTACTTCATCTCGACGCACGGCGCGCGCAAGGGTCTCGCCGATACCGCGCTGCGCACGGCCGACTCGGGCTATCTGACCCGGCGTCTGGTCGATGTCGCGCAGGACGTCATCGTGCGCGAGGACGACTGCGGCACGGCCCAAGGGATCGTCGTCGCCGACATCCGCTCGGGCAAGGAGATCATCGAGCCGCTGCTCGACCGGATCATCGGCCGGCGCGCGGCCGAGGACGTCAAGAACCCCGCCGATCCCAAGGGCAAAGCGCTCTTGGTGAAGCGTGACGAAGAGATCGACGAGGAGAAGGCCAAGCTGATCATCGACAACGCGATCGGCTCGGTCAAGATCCGCTCGGTGCTCACCTGTCAGGCGAAGTACGGCGTCTGCGCGATGTGCTACGGGCGCAACCTGGCCACGGGGCGGCGCGTCGACATCGGCGAGGCCGTCGGCATCATCGCCGCGCAGTCGATCGGCGAGCCGGGCACGCAACTCACGCTGCGGACCTTCCACACCGGCGGCGTGGCGACCGAGGACATCATCACCGGTCTCCCGCGCGTCGAGGAGATCTTCGAGGCGCGCAAGCCCAAGGGCAAAGCGACGATCGCGACGGTCGGCGGCGTGGTCAAGATCGGCGAGGAGAAGGGCAAGCGCGTCGTCACGGTCACCGACGACCAGGGTGAGGGGCACGATTTCGACGTGCCCTACAACACCCATCTGGCCGTGCAGGAGGGCGCGCGCGTCGAGCCGGGCGATCAGCTCAACGAAGGCTCGCTCGATCCGCACGAGATCCTCGAGTACAAGGGCGAGAACGCGCTGCAGCAATACCTCGTGCAGGAAGTGCAGCGCGTCTACCGCTCGCAGGGCGTCGACATCAACGACAAGCACATCGAGACGATCGTCCGTTCGATGCTGCGCAAGGTCAAGATCGTCGACGGCGGCGAGACGCGGATGCTGCCGGGGCAGCTCATCGAGTCGTCCGTCTTCTCGGAAGAGAACGAGAAGATGGCCGCCGAGGGCAAGAAGAGCGCCGAAGGCAAACCGGTCCTGCTCGGCGTCACGAAGGCCTCGCTGGCCACGGAATCGTTCCTCTCGGCGGCGAGCTTCCAAGAGACGACGCGCGTGCTCACCGACGCCGCGATCAAGGGCAAGCACGATCCGCTGCTCGGTCTCAAGGAGAACGTCATCATCGGGAAGCTGATCCCCGCCGGGACCGGGATGTCGCGCTACCGCAACATCGCGATCGAACCGGAAGGCCAGGATCTCGACGAGGAAGGCCGTCCGCGCGGCGCCTTCTTCGAGGAACCGTATGAGGAGCCCGAGCCGCAGTACCAGGGCTCGAAGCTCGTCAGCGGCTTCCAGGATCGCCGTCCGCCGCTCGAGCAGACGGTCCATTACGAGGGAGACTACGGCACCGACGTAGCGGTCGTCGCTCCCCCCAAGTCGACCCAATACCGTCCCAAGGGCATCAATCCCGAAGACCTCTAGCTAGCGGGCTGGATAAACGAGCGTCGCGCCGGAAAGGATCCGGCCCGACGCGTCGACCAGCTCGAGCGACGTCGGGCGGGGGAAGTCGCGGACGAAGAGCGTCGCCGTGCTGCCGCGGACCTCGGGTTTGCCCAGGTCTCGCTCGGTCGTGGCAGAGCGTGCGAGCGCGCGGCACTCGCACGTCGCGCTGTCGACGACGAGGTAGAACCACGCGCCGTCGCGAGCGTAGAGCACTTTACTGACGGGACCGGCCGCGGTGCGCGCGGTCAAGCTGACGTGGAGGAAGTGCGAGCTTGCGATCGTCGCCAGGATCGCGCCGTCCTGCGCGGCTTGGCGCACTTCCACGGAACGTTCGACGAGAGCGCCGCCGCCGAAACCGACAGCGAGCAGCAGCGCGGCGGCCGTCGCTAAGAAGCCGCGTGCCGGCGCGGCCGGACGCGCTGGCCGGCGGCGCGGCCCGAGCGGGACGACCGACTTCGCGGAGGCCGCGATGCGCGAACCGAGCCGCAGCGGGGGCTCGAGCTGCGGAGCGAAGGTGTCGTCGAGTGCCGCAACCGTCGCTTCGGCTGCGCCGAGCAAATGCGCGCAGCTCGCGCAAGCGGCGACGTGCGCGTCGATCGGTGCGCGTTCCTCGGGCTCCAGCACGCCGAGCGCGTAGAGTTCGGCGAGTTCGCCGATGTGTTCGCCCATATCGCCTCGTTCGCTCGCGGCGCTCATCGCGCACCTGCTCCCTTCTCGCTCAGCGCCGCGTTCAGCTTGCGCAAGGCGAGCGAGAGCCGGCTCTTGATCGTGCCGAGCGGGACGCCCAGCCGCTGCGCGACCTGCACCTGGGTGAGATGACCGAAATAGGCCAGCTCCAGCGCGGCCCGCTGTTCGGCCGGCAGCGCCTCGAGCGCCCGGCGCAGCCGCTCGCGTTCGGCGCTGTCGCTCACTTCGAACTCGTACGCGGGCCGATCGCCGCGCGCCGCGCGCTCCTCGACGCGCAAGTGCCGTGCCGCGTTGCGCATGCGGGTGATCGCCTCGTTACGCACGCACGCCAACAAGTACGAGCGGAGCGAGCCCCGCTCGGGCCGGTACGATTGGGAACGCTGCCAGACGCGCAGGAGCGCGTCGTGCACGCAGTCCTGCGCGTCCTCGTCGTTGCCCAGCACCTGGCGCGCGACCGAGTAGAGCGGCGTTCCGTAAGCGCGGTACACGCTCTCCAGGCCGCTCCTTTTCCCCGCGAGGAAGTCGGCGACCATGCGGTCGTCGTCGCGCTGCTCGGTGCCGGTTCGGCCGTACACGCTGCGCCTTGTTTACCCAACGAGAGAATGGTCGGCCACGCGCGCGGGCGCGTTCGGGACGAGCTCGACGGAGCGGTAGCCCAGAACCTTGAGGAGCGTGCCGTCGGGAACCTTGAGCGGTCCGGGCCGTTCCGCCGTGCCGGGCGCCGGCTGCGGATACGCCGTCGCCGCCGCGGTCGCGAAGCGGATGTTGCCCTCGGTGTGCTGGATGATCTGGTGGATGTGGCCGTTGAGCACGGTCACCGCATCGAAGCGGCGCAGCGCGGCCAGCACGCGCGCGCCGTCTTCGGTCGACCAGCCCCAGGGCGGATAGAGCGCGTAGAGCGGCACGTGTCCGAACACGACGAGCGGCGTCGAGCTCTTCTGGGCCGCGAGATCCTTTTCGACGAAGTCGAGCTGGGCCGTTCCGAGCTTGCCGTCGACCTCGAAGTTGAAGACGTTGACCAGCGACAGAAAGTGGATCCCGCCCTGGTCGAAGGAAAACCAGCCGTCGGGCGCGTCGCGGCGCGTGAAGGCGTCGAAGAATCCCTGCGGCGTTCCGATGACGTCGTGCTCGCCCGGCAGCACGATCAACGGCGCCTTGAGCGTGGAAAGCACCTGCTTCGCCGCATCGAACTGGGCAGGCTTGCTGAGATGCGTCACGTCGCCGGTGTGGACGACGAAGGCCGGCTGCTGCGGCAGCGCGTTGATCGCCTCGATCGTCGTCGTGAACGTGCCGAGCACGTCGGGATTCTCGGCGTGGGCGAAGCCGATGTGGCTGTCGCTGATTTGAACGAACGAGAAGCTCGTCGCCGCCGAGGCCGGTTTGCTGACGAGCAGACCCGTAGCTGAAAGGCTCCAGGCGATGCCGCTGCCGGTCCAGGCGACGTGTTCCAGGAAATCGCTGCGTTTCACGTCGCGCTCCTCAGGGATGCGAGCCGCTCGAAGGCACGACGACGATCGTCGCCTTCATGTACGGATGCAGCTCGCAGAAGTAATGGTAGGTTCCGGGCTTGGTGAAGACGTGCTGCCAGGTGCCGCCGCCGTCGAGGCCCTCGGAGTCGAACGACTTGTCGTCGGACGTGACCGTGTGCGCCTCGCCGTCGTCGTTCACGAAGGTGACGCGGTCGCCGGCACGGACCGTCGCGGGCGTAGGAGCGTATGTGAAATCCTTGATGTGAATCGTGACGACCGCCGGCAGAAGGGCGCTGCCGCTCTCGGCTGCGGGAGCCTCGGCGCCGGACGCGGCCCGGGAAAAGGCCAGCACGGCCGCTGCGAAGAGAAATCGCTGCATGGATTCGCCTCCTGACGAGAACCTCTGCTGCAGTACGCCCGGCGGCGCGGCGCGGATGACTCGACCGGCCCAAGGTCGCAGCTGCTCGGCTCGTCTGGGAATGGAGCCGACTCACTGCGGGCTGGGGACGCGCTCGGGCGCATCGTGACGACTGACACAACCCCCTCGCAAAGGCCGTCGCGGGCGACGGTGAGGAGCGGCGGCGGACGAAGACCCAACTAATGGGTGTCACCGATTCGTCTGCCGCGAGCGTTGAGAGCCCGCAGTTCAGTCCGGATGAGACGACGGCGGGGATCGCTGCGGCCGACCTGCGAAAGTGCGCGCGCTGTTTCTCGATGTCGGTGCCGGAGGCCGTCGCCTGCAGGTTCTGCGGTCAGCACTTCGCCGCCGCGGCCAGGCGTGAGGCGGTGACGATCGCCCTTCGCGCGACGGTGATTCCGATGCTCCTGGCGGCGATCGGCATCTGCATTTGGATGCTCCAAGAGGGGCAGCCGATGAACGCTCTCTTCGTTTGGCACTGAGCGCGATCGCGGGGGCGACCGCTCCTCGCTGAGGGGGGCCCTCCCGGGCACGCTCCCGAACCGCGTTGGGAGCATGCGAAGCAAGCCGGCTCCCTGGATGGCGTTGTTCGCCGTCTCGGCGCTGCTGGCGTGGCTGCTCGTGGTCGCGGCGATGCCCGCCGCGCTCCTGCTCGGGCCGATGATCGCGGCGATCGGCTTCGGCGCGAGCGGCGTGCGCCTGCGCCTTCCGCGCTGGACCTTCATCGTGGCGCAGGGAGTCGTCGGCTGCCTGGTGGCGCGCGCGGTCACGCCGCCGGTCCTCGTCTCGGTCGCCCAGGCCTGGCCGCTCATGCTGCTGGTCGTCATGGCGACGGTCCTCGCCGGCGGCGTGGTCGGTTGGGCGCTCGCCAAAGGACGCGTCGTCCCGGGCACGACGGCGGCCTGGGGCTCGTCCCCCGGGGGCGCCGCGGCGATGGTGCTGATGGCCGAGCAGCACGGAGCCGACCCGCGCCTGGTCGCGTTCATGCAGTACCTGCGCGTCGTCGTCGTCACCCTGACCGCGTCGGCCGTCTCCCGCCTCGTGCTCGCTGTCGAGCATGCGGGACCGGCCGGTCCGGCCGGCCCGGCCCTCGCGACCCTGGCCGGCGCGCCCTTTTTCGTGGCGCCCGTCCCGCTGCTCGAGACGCTGCTGCTGGCGGGAGCCGGAGCCTACGCCGGGTCGCTCCTGAGGATCCCGGCCGGGCCGCTGCTCCTGCCGATGACCCTCGGTGCCTTCCTGCACGTGAGCGGGCTCGTCGACATCGTCCTGCCCTCGTGGCTGCTGGCCGTCGCGTACGGCGCGCTCGGCTGGTACATCGGCCTCGCCTTCGATCGCGAAACCCTGGCGAGGACGTTTCGCGCGGTCCCCCAGTTGCTGCTCTCGACGTTCGCGCTGATCGTGCTGTGCGCGCTCTCGGCCTGGATGCTCACGGCGCTGGTCCACGCGGACCCGCTGACGGCGTACTTGGCGACGAGCCCGGGCGGACTCGACTCGGTCGCGATCATCGCGCTCGGGAGCGATACGAACGTGCCGTTCGTGCTCGCGCTGCAGACGATGCGAATCTTCGTCGTCGTTCTGACGGGGCCGCAGCTCGCCAAGCTGATCTCACGCTACGCCTGAGCGCTCGAAGACCGGCCGCGGCGCCGTCAGCCGGGCGAGCGGCCTCGGGGCGGCGGGGACCAGTCGTCGCGTTGCGGACGGAACGGCAGCGCGAGGATGCTTCCGATCGCGACGTCGCGATCGCTCGGATAAGCCGGGACCCCGATCGCCGGCGTGTCGCCCGCGGCGCCGGCGGCGCCGGCGTACAGCGTTCCGTGCAGGCGGTCCCAGAGCGTGAGGCCGCTCGACCAGTTCGTGCCGGCCAAGCGCTCGTCGGCGGCGTGATGGAGGCCGTGCAGGCGCGGCGTGACGACGAAGAGCGCGAGCCGCCGTTCCCAGCGCTCGGGCAGCGCGACGTTGCTGTGCTGGAAGAGCCTCGAAGCGAGCAGCAGGTTCTGCCACAGCGAGAGCGGGAGCGGCGCGACGCCGAGGACGACGATCTGCGCCGCGCGGTAGCCGCTCGAGAGCACGATCTCGCCGAAGTGAAAGCGCAGCGCCGTGGTCGCGTCGAGGTCGCGGTCGAGATGATGGACCAGATGGAAGCGCCACAGCAGCGGGAGGCGGTGCGTCAGCCCGTGCCACGCGAACTGCGTGTAGTCGAGCAGCGCGAGCGCGAGCAGCGTCTCGAAGGCGGGCGGAAGGCGCCGTTGCTTGAGCAAGCCCCACTTGCGCCGCCCGACTTCCTCGGTCAAGCGGCGCGTCAGAGGCTCCTCGACGAGCCGTGCCGCAAGCGCCGCCAGCGCGCCGGCGAAGAGGTTGCGGCCGTTGCGCACGATCGTGTCGTCGCTCACCGGCCGCAGCGGAATGCGCTTCTCGAAACGGCGCAGCGCGAGCAGCTCGAGCACGACGAGCGCCGGACTCACCCAGGCCGGCAGCTTGCGCCGGATCGGCGGAAGCTTAGGCCCCTTCATCGTATCCTTTCGGAGTGCGCATCCCGTTCGTGCCTCCGCCACTCGACCAGCAGGCGGTGCCCGCCGCGCGCGGCACGGAGCTGCTCGCTCGAGGTGTTCGAGCGCCTGGGCGGATTCCCGCCCGGGCGGGCGTTGGCGAATAGCGCGAGGAGAAGCCAGTGACGGGCGCTGAGACGCGCGTTCCCATTCCGGGCAGCGAGCGCGCCGGGTGGCCCGGAGCACGCGAAGTCGGGCCGGCCGCGGGCGGCGCGACGGTCGACGTCAGCGTGTGGCTGCGGCCGCGCCGCGGCGGCGAGCTCGACCGCGAGCGTGCGGCGCAACTCGGCGCGACGCTGCCCGCGCAGCGCCGTTACGAGACGCGCGCCGCGCTCGCGGCGACCTCGGGCGCCGATCCCGCCGCCGTCGCCGCAGTGCGAGCCTATCTGCACGAGTACGGGATCGAAGTCGTCGAGACGCGCTGGCGCTCGCTGCACGCGCGCGGCACGCTGGCGGCGCTCTCGCACGCATTCGGCACGAAGCTGAGCGTCTGGGAAGAAGAAGATGGCCTGCTGCAGCTGCGCCAGCGCAGCGGAACGCTCTCCGTTCCGGCTAACTTGGTTGAGATCGTGCAGGGCGTCTTCGGACTCGACACGTGGCCCGTTCGCCACGGGATAAAGCCGCCGGCGCAGGCGCAGCCGGCGCAACAGAACGCCGAGGCCCCTCCACCGCCGCTTACGGCAGCGGAGCTCGCACGGTTTTACGAGTTTCCCGCAGGCGATGGCCGCGGTCAGACGATCGGCATCGTGCACTTCGGTGCGGCGTTCGATAGGAGCGGCCTCGAGGCGTCGTTGCGGCCGCAAGGCATCGCGGCGCCCGAGGTCGTTCTCGAGTACGTCGACGGCAGCGTCGCGCCCACGGCCCCGACGCCGTTCGACGTGGAGTTAGCGTTGGACGCGCACGTCACGGCGATGCTGGCGCCCGGCGCGAAGCTCGTTCTTTACGGCGCCCCGCACGACGAACGCGGCGCCCTCGACGTGATCGCCGCCGCGCTCTTCGACGAGCAGCAGCGCCCCTCGATCCTGTCGATCAGTTACGGCTGGCCCCAGGACGCTTGGACGCCGAACGCGCTCGAGCTGTTCGACGAGCTCTTCGTGGCGGCGGCGCTGCTCGGCGTGAGCGTCTTCTGCGCCTCGGGCGATTACGGTGCCGACGTGATCGAAGCCAGACCGCGCGCCTTCGCGCCCGCGTCGAGCCCGTTCGCGCATGCGTGCGGCGGCACGCAGGTCGACGTCGTCGCCGGAAAACGCGTCGAAGGCTCGTGGTCCGGATCGGGCGGCGGCTTCAGCGAACGGATCGGCGGAGTGCCGGGTTGGCAGTCCGCCGCTTCGGAGCAGGCTCGGAAACGTTACGCGCGGCACGGCCGCGGCGTCCCGGACGTGGCGGCCCACGCCTTCCCGCCGGCGTACGGCATCGTCCGCGGCGGACGAACGGCGTTGGCCGGCGGCACGAGCGCCGTCGCGCCGCTCTGGTCGGCGCTGACGGCGCGGCTCAACGAGCGGCTCGGAACGCCGCTCGGTTTTTACGCGCCGCTGCTGTATGCCAAAGCCGCTGAAGCCGCGCTGTTTCGACCCGCGACCGGGGAAGGCAACGGATACTATTTGGCGCCCGAAGGCTGGCCCTGGAACCCCTGCACGGGCCTCGGCGTGCCGCGCGGCGCGGCGCTCGAGCGCGCTCTACGAGCCGGCGAGAACGAACGGAGCGCGAATTAGGAAGTCCAGACGATGGATTCCGCGTCGTCTTCGAGACTCTGCTGCGCGCCCGAGTGCTGCTTGAGGCGCGCGTCGAGCTTCGCGGCGTCGTTCGGAGCGACAAGCTGGCGAAGCTTCGCGTGCAGCGCCTCGGTCGCGGCCGCGTGCTCTTTGATGAGTTCGAGCGCTTTCTGTTTAGCGGTTTCCGCCATCGTTCTCTCCCCGTAATACAGCCGACGCGAGCGCTACGGCCTCGTCGTGACTCATGCTGGCGCCCTCATCCATAACACGTTGTAACATGGCGTGTTCGAGATGCTCGTGCAGCAGCGCGTCGAGACGTTCGAATCCAGATTGTTCGGTTCCCTCGCGCACGATCCCGAGCGATGCGAATTGCACGATGCTGTAACCTGCAAGGCGGGCCGCGAGAAGGTGATCTCCGGTTAATCCTGCTAAGAGCGCGCAATGGCCGAGCGCGTTCGCAGTATCGCCGACGTCGTGGAAAACGGTCATCGCCTCTTTGAGCGATTCACGTGCAACCTCTGCATCGTTGAGGGCCAGTGCATAACCCGCCAGATTGCAGTTGACGAGGGCAAGGTCCCAGGGTACGTGCAACTCGAGGAGGCAGCGCTTTCCCTCGAGCGCCGAAACGCGCGCCTGCTCGAGGTTGCCGGCCGCGAATTCGAGTTCGCCGAGCGCATAGAGGATCGTCGCGTAGATCAGGGTCTTTGGTCCGGCCATGCGGAGCGCCTCGTTGAAACGTAGCCGCGCTCGCTCCAAATCGCCGCGGTACAGCTCGTTGGCCGCCCAGCCGGTGAGAATCTTGGCCTTCAACTCGGGAGCGTCCTGAGATTCGAGCGCGCTCCATGCCGCACGCAAGCGTTCCTCGGCGTCATCGATGCGGCTGGCGCTTTGCAGGCAACTGGCCAGCAAGCCCAGCGCGTCGGCGAGCGCGACTGGGTCGCCGATCGCCTCAGAGGCAGCAACGGCGGCGTCGGCGGCCGCGGTCCGAAGCGCGAGCGGGCGCCCGGTGCCGATCAACATGCCGGCGTAGAGCCGGAGGATCGCGGCGACCAGGGGCGGATCGTCGATCCGCTGCGCGGCTTTTGCGGCGAGCTCGAACCAGCGGGTCCGCTCGTCGGCTTGCGCGACGAGCCGCTGGCGCTGCACTTCAGCGAGCATCGCGAGCCCGGTGTGAGGATCGTGGTTCTGGACGATCGTCCACTCGAAGGCAGCTCGCACGTTATCCAACTCGGCGAGGACCGCGCCCTGCCAGGCACGCTCGTCCATCGCTGCAAGGAGCGGACGCTGCGCCTGCATGTACGCCGCATAAAAGGCGGCGTGCCGCTGCGCGGCCTCTTCACCTTCGCCGCTTTGCTCCAAGTGCTCGCGGGCGTACACGCGCGTCGACTCGAGCATGCGGAAACGCTGCTGCTCGCCGTGCCGTTCCGTGTTGACCAGCGACTTTGCGACGAGCGCCGAGAGCAGCTCGAAGACGTCCCATTCGTCGCGGTCGTCGCTGCAGACGGCGGTCGCGGCGTCGAGCGTCCAGCCGCCCGCGAAGACTGAGAGCCGCCGGAAAAGGCCTTGCTCGCGCGCGTCGAGCAGGTCGTAGCTCCAGTCGATGAGCGCGCGCAGCGTCCGCTGGCGCGGCAGCGAGGTTCGCTTCCCGCCGCTCAGCAGCCGAAAGCGCTGGTCGAGCCGGGCGGCGAGCTGCTGCGGGTCGAGCACGGAGAGCTTCGGCGCGGCCAGTTCGAGTGCGAGCGCGAGCCCGTCGAGACGGCGGCAGATCTCGACGACGCTGCCCAGGTTGCGCTCGGTGAGCGCGAAGTTCCCGGTCGCCGCGCGCCCGCGTTCGACGAAGAGCGCGATCGCGCTGTGGTCGAGCGCGCTCTGCACGTCGAGCCGCGCGTCGGCCGGCGGGAGCGCGAGCGAGTCGACGCGGAAGACGACCTCGCCGTCGAACTCGAGCGCGTGCCGCGTGGTTGCGATCGCGCGCACCTCGGCGGCATTGCGCAGGATGGCGTCGATCAGTTCGGCCGTTGCGGCGGCGACGTGTTCGCAATTGTCGAAGATCAGCAGCGTCTTGCGGTAGCGCAGGCCGGCGACGACCGCGTCGCGGGCCGGGCGTCCGGGAGCGACCGGTGCGCCGACGACCGACGCGGTTTGCGCGGCGACCAGCGTGGGATCGGCGATCGGCGCGAGATCGACGAACCAGACGCCGTCGGGGAAGCGCTCGAGCAGCTCCCCGCCGAGCTGCAGGGCAAGGCGCGTCTTGCCGACGCCGCCCGGGCCCAGCAGCGTGAGGAGCCGCGCCTTCTCCAGCCCTTGCGCGAGTTCGCGGAGCTCGCTCTCGCGGCCGATGAAGCTCGTCGGCTGCTGGGGCAGGTTGTGCGGGCGGACGTCGAGCGAACGCAGCGGCGGAAACGCTGCGCGCAAATCCGGCACCGTGAGTTGATAGACTTTCTCGGGAGTCTCGAGATCCTTGAGGCGGTGCGAGCCGAGGTCGAGCAAGCTCGCCTCCGGCTCGAGCCGTTCGGCGGCCAGCTCGGCGGCCGTGCCGGAGAGGATGACTTGTCCGCCGTGCGCGATCGAGAGCAGGCGCGCGACGCGATTGAGCGGCGGCCCGAAATAGTCCCCGTCGCGCTCGTCGACGCTGCCGGCGTGGAGCGCTATCCGCACCGATAGCCCGCCGACCGCGTCCCAATCTTCGCGAGCGAGCGCGCGCTGCACTTCGAGCGCTCCGCGCACCGCGCTTGCAGTCTCTTGGAAGGCCGTGCAGAACGCGTCGCCGATCGTCTTGAACACGTAGCCGCCGTGGCCCTCGAGTGCCGTCCGCACGAGCGCGTCGTGGCGCCGCAACGCGAGACGCATCGCTTCCGGGTTCGCTTCCCAGCGCCGCGTGCTGCCCTCGATGTCGGTGAAGAGAAACGTGACCGCGCCCGTGGGGATCCCGCGTCCCTCGGAACGAACTAGGGAGGACATACCGCCAGTCCTTTCGTCGGGTCGGGCGGCGTGCCATGCCCCTGGCATTGCGCTGGCGCGTCTCCGGCGGCGTTACGCCTAAGGCTATCCTTAAAAGCGCGTCAAGGTCGCGCCTGCGGGCTCGTCGTACACGGCGGCCATCTGCAATCTCTCGCTCGATTCGGGCGCGCCGTCAGGGAGTGCTTTCGACAATGGCTACGTCATACGAGCTTCGCCAGCCGGGAACGCCGGAGAACCTTCCGGCGCTCACGCTCTCGAGTAACACCTTCGCAGACGGGGGCGTCATCCCGCTCTCGGCGGCCTCCGTTTGGGCGGGCGGGTCCGACCTCTCGCCCGATCTGAGTTGGAGCGGCGCGCCGGCGAATACGCAGAGCTACGCGGTCACGGTCTTCGACCCCGATGCGCCGACCGGCGTCGGCTTCTGGCACTGGAGCCTGGTGAACGTTCCCGCTGCGGTGACGAGCCTCGCGGCGGGCGCCTCGAAGAATCCGCCGGCCGGCAGCGTGCAAGGCTACACCGATTACGGAAGCTCCGGTTACGGCGGGCCGTGCCCGCCCGAAGGCGATCCGCCGCACCGTTACATCTTCACCGTGTTCGCCCTCGACATCCCGAGCGTGCCGGGGATCGGCGCGGGCTCGACCGGGGCGTTTCTGACCTTCTCGCTGCGCGGACACATCCTCGCGCTGGGGACGTACACGGGCCTCTACTCGCGCTAGCGAGGCGCGGCCCGGCCGGCTCGTCGAGCGCTAAAACTACGCCGAGAGAGGCTTGCCCCTCTCGGCGCGAAACCTCGATGTATGGCGGAGATTCACGATCGCGTATTGGTCGAGTGTCCCTTGGAGCAAGCGGCGGATCTGCTCACCGCGCGTTTTGCGCGTCCCGGCGGCTCGCTCGTGACGATCCAAGTCCCCGTCGCCGACGTCGCCGTGGCGCGCGAGATCGTCGTGAGCTTCACGCCGGACCCGGAGCACTCGCGTTATCGCCGGCTCAACCTGACTTGGGCGCCCAAGGGCGGCGGTCCCTATCCGACCTTCTCGGGGACGCTCGCCTTCGAAGCGGCCGCCGCCCAGACCAACCTTGCGCTCGACGGCAATTACGAGCCGCCGGGGGGGATCGTCGGCAAGGCTTTCGACGCGGTCGTCGGGCGGCGCATCGCCGCGGCGGGCGTGCGCGCGCTGCTGGAGCGGATCAAGCTCGACATCGAAGCCGACTACCGCGAAGAGCAGGAGCGTGCCGCGCAGGCGGCGCGCCCCAGTTACCTCCCGACCTACGAGTAGGCGCGCCGAAGCGGGAGAGCGGCGAGCCGAAAAGCGCCGCGCCCGCGTTACGGCGGAGGAACCCGGTCGCTTCCCGTATGAAGCGCTTCCGCATGGAAGACGTGAACGAAGTCTTGCGGCTCCCCTCGCCGGCGCCGCGCCCGCAGTCGCTGGCCTACGACGGGACGCGCCTGTGGATGGGCTCGATCGAGACGCAGCGGCTGTATGCGATCGACCCGCGGACCTGGACGGTCGGAGAAGAAGTCAAAGCGCCCGGCAAACCGTGGGGCATGACGGTCGTCGGCGAAGAGCTGCGCGTCATCTGCGGCGAGAGCGAAGACGACCACCGCTTCATCCGGCGCTTCATCCCCGGCCACGGCTTCCGCTCTTCGTTCGCCATTCCGTGTCCCGACGACACGGGCTCGCAGCTCGGCTACGACGGCGACCGCCTCTACGTCAGCCAATGGTATTTGCGCCGGATTCTGTCGCTCGACGCGCAGGGCAGGGTCGGCACGGTCATAGAGGTCCCGCACGGCATCTGCGGCCAGGTCATCGTCGAAGGACGCTTCTACCTGGTCACGACCGACGACGAAGAGAGCGACGACTACTGGCTGACGCGCGTCGACGCTCGGGAGGGAACGCCGCGGGTCGAGGACGTCGCCCGCATCGGCTTCAAGGCCCGGGCTCTAGCCTTCGACGGCGAACGCTTCTGGACCAATCACCGCGAACGCGACCAGATCGTCGCCTTCTCGCGGCCGCCGGCGAATTGAGCAGTTCCAGCTACGAATCGGAGTGTATGGCATGAGCGAACAGCAGCATCCCGACCCGCTCGAGCAGATCGTCGAGGAAAAAGTGAACGAGTTCCAGCAGAATTTTCACCTTTCCGACGAGACGGCGCGGCTCGCGGCCGAAGACTCGGCCGCTCACACCGTGCCCTCACCGTCGGCCGAGGCGGTCGAACTCGACCGCATCAAGCGCGCGCAAGAGCTCCTGGGCGAGCCGTAGGCGCGCTCCGGTGGCCGACAAGCGCAAAGGCAAGCACCGCGAGGAAGACGACGATGAGGCGGTGCGCGACGAAGCGATCATGAGCGCCGACGACACGGGCATGGTCCGCAACGAGGCGCAAATCGTCTCCGTCGAGGAAAACGAGAAGCTCGAAGGCCGCTGAGCTCGCGCGGCGGCGCGCCGGAACCTCGCGCTAAAGGGGCGCGTCGTTTTCGTGCGCGCCGTAGGCGTGCGGGTCGAAATACCAAGCCGGCAACGACGGCGGGAAGGCGACGTCGCGGAAGTGGAAGTCGACGTTCTCGCCGTCGCCGGAGTAGTTGTCGCCGACCTCGCCGTGGATGTCGGTGACGATCGGGTAGCCTTGCAGCGAGCCCAGCACGATCGTGAAGGTGACGCCGTACACGCGGTCGTGCTCGACGAAGAGCTTGTCGGTCGCGACCAGCTTGCGCAGCTCGTAGCTGCGCTTGTCCACCCAGAGCTCGCGCAGGCGGTTGCGCTCGGGATCGCGCGTCGGCTCGATCTGCAGGTGCAGCAGCGGCCCCTCGGCGTCCATGGCCGTGACCCGGTAGTCGAACTCGCCGATCGAAGTCACCGTGGCGATCGTCGGCAGCGTCGTCTCCGCCGGCTCCGGCGTCGGAACGAACTCGATCGGATGCGGGTGGAGCGGTGCCGGTTCGAACAGGTCGGCGGTCGGCGGACCGGGATCGCGCGGCTCGTTGAAGGCCGGGCGCTGGAACTCGAGCGGTCCGCGCGCCGTGTCGCGGAAGACCTTGCGCGCCAGCGCCGCGCGATCCGAGGTGCGGCACCAGATGTGGTACGTGTAGCTCTCGACGTAGTCCGGAAAGCCTTGGTCGGTCAACTGCGCGCGGATCAGCGTGTAGGTGACGTAGGGCGGCGGCGGACGGTGCGAGCGGAAGGTCGCCCGGATCGAGCCGAGGATGCGCTGCGGCGTGAGTGCCGGTGCGGGGCTGGCAACGGGCGCCGCGCTGACGAGCGCGCCGAGCAAGAAGGCTGGGAACATCGCACCGGGAGATACGGCGCCGCGCGCCGCCGTTCAGCTTAGCGGGAAGGCGGCAGGCAGCGACGCGGGCGCGCTGAATCTCGAGGTCAAGTGGTTCGGCGTCGGGACGGCAGCTCTCATGAGTGCGTCGCGAGGCCGTGCCCGGCCCCTCGCTCGGAGTCGAGCGAACGGAAGGCGTCCAGTCCGATCGACCTACGCAGGAAGGCTCGAGCCTGCCTTTCGGCCCCAATGTGTGACCGGCAACGCCGCCGAGTCGTCTCGGAAACGAAGGAGACCGTATGCTCAAAGGTTTTGGAAACTTCATCATGCGCGGCAACGTCGTGGATTTGGCGGTTGCCGTGGTCATCGGCGGCGCGTTCGGCGCGATCGTCACCGCGTTCGTCAAGGACCTGGTGACGCCGCTGATCGCCGCGTTCGTGGGGAAACCGGACTTTTCGGCCCTGTCCTTCACGATCAACAACAGCAAATTCGCCATCGGCGACTTCATCAACGTGCTCATCTCGTTCGTGCTCGTGGCCGCGGCGATTTACTTTTTCGTGGTCGTGCCGATGGGCGCCGTCAACGAGCGGCGCAAAAAGCCCGAAGAAGCCGCCCCCGCGGTCGAGACGTGCCCCGAATGCCTCAGCGAGATTCCGCTCGACGCGCACCGCTGCAAGTTCTGCACGGCCGTGCTGGTCGCGTCGTAGCGCGGTCGCTTGCGGTCGAGGAGTTCGGCCGCCGTTCTTGAACGCAGCAGTTAATCTCCGGTAACCGCTGGTGCCGGCAGACGAGCGGAGGTAGCGTTCGTCTTGTTCTCCGATACGAGTAGGACGTTTCGGGCGCTCGTGGGTTGCGCTCTCGTTCTCGTGCTCGCCGCCGGCGTCGCAACGCCGGCCCGTCCGAACGCGCTCGAGGCGGTCCGCGCGCACCAGCGGCGGCTCGACGCGATCCGCGCACGGCTGCACGAGAAGCAAGCGGAGCTGCAGCGAGCGGCCGCCGCAGCCGTGGATCTGCACGCGCAGCTCGCCGAGACGCGCTCCGCGATCGGCAGCGCCGACCGCGAGCTCGACGTCTTGGATGCGCGCGTGGCGGCGAGCCGCCGCAAGCTGGCTTGGGAGCAGCTGCAGCTCGCGGCGGCCGAGGCCTCTGCCCGGCGTCACGAGGAGGCGTACCGGCACCGCATCGTTCAGATCTACGAGCACGGCGAGCTGTCCTATCTCGAGTTTTTGCTGCAGTCGCGAACGTTCTCCGAATTCGCCGAGCGCTTCGAGGATTTGCGCTTGCTCGTCGCCGCGGATCAGCGCACGGTCGTCGAGCGGCAGCGCGCCCGGCGCGTGCTGGCGCGGCGCGAGGCAGCGGTCGAGCAGACGACGGTATCGCTCGAGTCCGACCTGGCGGCGGAGGAGCAGACCAGGACGCGGCTCGACGCGCTGGCGGCGGAGCGCGCGAACTTGGCCTCGCTCGCCGACCGGCAGCGCGCCTCGGTGGCGCAGGACGTGCAGTCGCTCGACGACCTCTCGGAGAGCGAAGAGCGGGCGCTCGAAGCGGCGATCGCGCAACGCCAGCGCGAGCTGGAAGCGCAGCGCACGGCCGCCGGCGGTTCTCCGGCGGCGCCCGCGCACGGCAGCGGCCAGTTCATCTGGCCGGTGCACGGTCCGATCACCTCACCGTTCGGCTACCGCACGAACCCCTTCGGCGGCGCTCCGGACTTTCACCCGGGCCTCGACATCGCGGCGGAAACGGGGACGCCGATCCTGGCGGCCGATTCGGGCCGCGTCATCATCGCCGGCTGGGTCAGCGGCTACGGCAACTACATCGCGATCGACCACGGCCGCGGCATCTCGACGGGCTATGGACACTGCTCGCGCATCGACGTGAGCGTCGGCCAAGACGTGCAGCGCGGTCAGGTCATCGGCGCGGTCGGCTCGACCGGGCATTCGACGGGCCCGCACGTGCACTTCGAAATCCGCGTCAACGGCCGCCCCGTCGATCCCGCCCCGCGCCTTCCGTAGCGCCCGCCTTCGCCGTATCCGCCGTATCCGCCGTATCCGCCGCGTCGAGCAGCTCGCGCGCGAGCGCGGCGTCGGCCGCGGCGACGACGTCGTAGGTGAGACGCGGATCGGGGACGAGCCGCGGCGTGGCGCGCGAGCGATCGAAGAGCGCGCCGCCGCCTTCGTGCAGGATCGCGAGCGCGCCGGCCATGTCGTGGACGTGCACGACCGGGCGGTCGAGCGCGACGAACGCGGCGAGCGAGCCTTCGGCGACGCGGCACAGATCGGTGGCGGTGCTTCCGGAGATGCGGATCCGCTCGAGCTCCTCGTGCGCGAGCGGAAGCGCGATCTCGCTGCCGCGAGTCGGGCTCGGCAGGCCGACCAGCGCCCTGCGCGAGGTGTGAATCGGCCGGCCGTCGGCGCGCGCGCCGCGGCCGGCGATCGCGCTCCAGCGCCGTCCCGAAACGAGCTCGCAGACGAAACCCGCGAGCGGCGCTCCGCCGCGCACCAAACCGATCGCCAGCGCGTAGGGCGGATAGCCCGCGCGAAAGTTCCGGCTGCCGTCGAGCGGGTCCAAGGAAATCCACGGCTCGTCGCCGCGCGGGAGCGTGCCGATCAGGCCCGCCTCCTCGCTCACGATCGGGACGCCGAGCGTGTCGAGCGCGGCGACGGCGGCGCGCTCCGCCGCCGCGTCCGCGGCTTCGGTCGGCAAACCGTCGGCACCGAGCCCGACGGCGCCGGCGCGCTCGAAATCTTCGAGGGCGGCTGCGACGGCGGATGCCGCCAGCGCCGCCGCGTCGAGGAAGCGCACTTCGAGCGGCGCCTCCGAACGCGGCTCGAGGACGCGCCGGAAGCGCGCCGCCGCAGCGCGTTCCACGTAGCCCGAGGTGCGATAGAAGGCGTGCGAAGCGCTGCGCCAGTGCGAGCTTTCCACTTCGACGCGCGTGCAGCCGAGCTCGCGCGCCGCTTCGTCGGTCGCGGCCAGCAGCGCGCTGCCGATGCCGCGCCCGCGCAGCTCCGGCGCGACCGCGAGCGCGCCGAGCCAGGCCTCGTCGCAGTCGCCCAGCGTCGTCGCGCGGCGCTGCACCTCGGCGAAGCCCACGATCCGCCCGTCCAGCTCGGCGACCAGCACGCGCACGTCGCTGCGGCGCAGCAAGGTCGCGAGGCGCCGCATCGGATCGGCGTGCGCCGCGACGTCGTCGTGTCCGCCCATCGCCAGCGCGAGCTGCAGGATCGCGCTGCGATCGCTCCAGAGCGCCGGCCGCAGCACGAGCGAGCTCAGCACGGCCGCGAGCGCGGGCATGCGTTGCGTGCCGCATCGCGCAGCGCTGCGAACCTCATACGGCCAAGACCTCCGCTGCGATGCCGAGCGCCGGTACGCCCGCGATCCACGTTTGGCGCACGACGGGATGACCGCTGCGCGCGTCGACCGCGACCAGATCGGCGCGCATCCCAGGGGCGATGACGCCGCGATCCTGCAGTCCGGCGATGCGGGCCGGTCCGCGCGTGACCAAGGCCAGCGCTTGCGCCCACGAGCAGGCTCCGCCGGCGGCCAGCGCGTAGGCCGCGCTCAGCAGCGAGGGCGGATGGTAGTCCGAGCAGAGCGCGTCGAGCCAGCCGCCGGCCAGCGCTTCGCGGGCGGAGAGGTTGTCGACGTGCGAGCTGCCGCGCCGAGCGTTGGGCGCGCCCATCACGACGCCGAGTCCGCGCGCGTGCGCCGCCGCCGCGGCCTCGGCGTTCACGGGAAACTCGGCGATCGCGACGCCCAGCTCCGCGGCCAGCTCGATCGAGGCGCGCGAGTCGTCGTCGTGCGAGGCCAGCGACGCGCCGAGCTCGCGCGCGTACGATGCGATCGCCCGGCGCGTCTCCTCGACGCGGCCGCGGCCGTCGAGCCGGCGCTGGATCAAGCGGTCGAGCTCTTCGCTCGTCGAGTTGCGGCCGTAGAACGTGCGCCACGCTTCTTCGGTCGGAAACTGCCCGGCGCCGGGCGCGTGGTCCATGTACGAGACGAGCGCCACGTGCCCGCCGGCCGCGAAGGCGTGCAAAAGGTCGAGCGACTCCGAGGTGACGTCGACGCGCAGATGCAGCCGCTGCTCCGTTCGCAGCGCGCCGTGCACGCGGCGCAGCGTCCGTTCGGTTTCGAGCGCGCGTTCGCGCGTGCGCCACTTGCGCGCGTCGTCGTCGAGCGTGAGGCACAGATAGTTGGTCGTGACGCCCCAGGCGACGAGCAGCGCGTCGTACTCGTGAAAGGTGGACTCGAGCTCGAACTCGGCGCTCGGTCGCGGGTGCGCGAGCTCTTCGAGACAGTCGGAGTGGAGGTCGATCAGCCCCGGCACGAGCTCCAGGTCGCCGAGGTCGTAGCGCTCGGCGGCGCCAGGGCGCGGGCCGACCTCGACGATCGTGTCGCCCTCGAGCGTCACCCACCAGTCGCGCACCTCGCGTTCGCCGGCGAGCATCCGGCGGGCCCGTAAGGAGATCACGCGGCGAGCAGCCTGCCGTCGCGCACCTGGACGACGCGGTCGACGAGTCCGGGGAAGGCCGGCAAGTCGTGGAAGACGGCCAGTATCGCGGTTCCGGCGCGCTTGCGCTCCAGCAAGCTCGCCAGCGCCATCCGCCGCCGCTGCGGGTCGAGCGAGGCCGTCGCCTCGTCGAGCAGCAGCAGCGGACGCGGCCGCGCGAGCGTGAGCGCGAGGTTGAGCATCTGCCGTTGTCCTCCCGAAAAGGTCGCCGGGGGCAGCTCGTGCAGTTCCGGCTCGAGCCCCAGCCGTGCCAGCAGCGTTTGCGCCGCCGCACGCTCCAAGCCGCACCCTTCGACCAGCGAGAGCGCGCTGACGCGCGGAACGACCCACAGGAACTGCGTCGCCATGCCGACCATCGTGCGCCGGACCTCGAGGATCTCGCGCTCGCTCGCCGCGACGAGGTCGAGCTCGCGGCCGAGCGCGCGCAGAACGATCTCGCCGGAATCGGCCAGCGCGCTGCGGTAGACGCAGCGCAGCAGCGACGACTTTCCCGAGCCGCTCGGACCGCGCACGACGGTGCACGTCCCCGCTTCGAGCTCCAGCTCGGCGCCGCGCAGGACCGCCAGGCTGCGGCCGCCGTGCAGATGCTGCGTGTAGCTCTTGCACAGACCGTGAATCGAAAGCAGCGGCGCGCTCATGCGATGAGTTGCGCGCTGACGAGGAGCTGCGTGTAGGGGTGCTGCGGGTCGCCCAGGATCTGGTCGGTCAGGCCGCGCTCGACGACCTCGCCGCGGTACATCACCAAAAGGCGGTCGGCGAGCATGCGCATGACCGCGAGATCGTGCGAGACGACGAGCATCGCGAATCGCCGCTCGAGCTGCAGGCGCCGCACGAGGTCGAGGATGCGGGCTTGGACCGAGACGTCGAGGCTCGCGGTCGGCTCGTCGAGGAGCAGCAAGGGCGGCGCGCTCGCCAGCGCCTTGGCGAGCTGCACGCGCTGCCGCATGCCGCCCGAAAACAGTTCGACCGGCACGTCGAAGCGCTCCGCCGGGAGCTCCATCGCTACGTGATACGCGAGGGCGCGCTCGCGCACGCGCCCGAACGAGCGCCAGCCGGCGCCGAGCATCGTCGAGGCGACGTTTCCGCCGGCCGTCAGCGAGAAGTCCAGGCCCTGCTGCGGCGTCTGGTAGACCGTGCCGATCGATTCGCAGCGCAGCCGCCGGCGCCGCGCGCCGCGGATTCCGGTCACGTCCTCGCCGGCCACCACGACGCGGCCCGAGCTCGGGATCAGATCGAGGCTCGCGCAGCCGACGACGGTCGATTTCCCCGAGCCCGACTCGCCGACGATGCCGATCACCTCGCCCGCGAAGAGGTCGAACGAGACGTCGCGGCAGCCGAGCGTCCCGTCGGGATAACGCAGCGTGACCTCGCGCAGCTCGAGCACCGCGCTCATCGCCCGCCTCGCGTTCGCACGCAGTGATCGACGTCCGAGCAGATCCAGCGGTGCTCGCTCGTCGCGTCGTCCTCGACCAGGAACGTCGCCGTCGCGCCGCAGAGCGCGCAGGCCGCTTCGCCGCGCTCCGTTTCGAACGGGCGGTCCTCGAACGTTACGGGCTCGACCCGCGTGTAGGGCGGGACCGCGTAGACGATCGCCTCTCGGCCCGCGCCGAAGAGCGCTAGGAACGGTGCGTGATGCAAGCGCGGAACGTCGTGGCGCGGGATCGGGCTGGGGCTCATCACGTAGGACCCGTCGACCAGGACGGGATGGCTGTGCGAGAACGAGGAGCGGTCGCGCCGCGCCAAGTCTTCGTAGAGGTAGAGCCAGATGGGGGCATAGTCGCGTTCGGCGTGAAGGCGCCGCGTTACCGAGGGGCGCGCGTCGACGATGCGCAGCGGATCGGCGATCGGCACTTGGAAGACGAGCACCTGGTCCTCGTGCAGCGCGTCCTCGGGGATGCGGTGGCGCGTTTGGATCAGCGTCGCGGCGCGCGCGTCGGTGGTCGTCGCCACGCCGGCCGTGCGCCGGATGAGGTCGCGGATCGCGATCGCGTTCATGCTCTCGTCGTCGCCCTGGTCGTAGACCTTGACGACGTCCTGCGCGACGAGCGTCGCCAGCGTGACCTGCAGGCCGCCGCTCCCCCAGCCGCGCGCGACCGGCATCTCGCGCGAAGCGAACGGCACTTGATGGCCCGGAATGCAGATCGCTTTGAGCAGCGCGCGCCGCACGTCGCGCTTAGCGGACTCGTCGAGGTAAGCAAAGCGGTAGCCCGCACTGCGCCCCCCGCGCCGCGCCAGATCGCCGAGCTCACGCTTCGACAGGCTCGGCGTGACATCGGTAAACTCACCCACGCGTCACCCTGAGCCTGTCGAAGGGCGAAGGGCGAAGGGCGCGGACGCGCTCAAGTTCGGCGGCGAAGGTGACGTGGTGCGGGAGCTTGAGGTGCTCGACGAAACCTGAGGCTTCTTGCCCGTCGACCGTCAGCGTGATGAACTCGCGGTCGTCGTAGGGCGCGCGCGCGCCGTCCGGTTCGAGCGCGGCCCGCGCGGCCGCGGCGTCGAGCAGCGCGCTCGCGATCGCCCGCCGCTCGACGCGTCCCGGCGTGACGCCGGTCCCGAGCGTGAAGGCGGCGTCCGTCTCGCCGCTCTCGTGCACGGCGTAGAGCGCGACCTCGGCGTAGGTCGCCACGAAAGAGCCGACGACGAAAGGCTGGCCCGTGTCGGGCCGCTCGAAGCGCACGAGGATTTCACCGGCGCGCAGCTCGACGAGCGTCGGATCGCGGCGCCCTCCGTAACCGCGAATTCCGCCGTAGGCGAGCGCGGTCAGTGCTCCGGTCTCGGCTCGGGCTAAGCTTTGCAGGAATGGGCCGCGCTCGGTCTTGGAAGGCGTCGCGCGCGTGATGTCGTCGGGCCGCGCGCGCTCGCACTCGGCGACGAGGCCCTCCGCGGCCAGCGTTTCGTTCGCCGCCGGCAGCCCCGCCGGCAGTTGCGCGCCATCGGCCGGGTTCGCTGCGCTCGAGGGCGCCGCCGCCGCGCCGTCGCGTGGCGACGCCAGGCCGGCGCGCGCGGCGCTGCGGTCGTCGAAATCGAGCAGGCGCCGCTCGTAGTCGCGCGAGGCGCCGAGAAACTGACCCCCGCTCGGCTCGGCGAACGCGGGCGTTATCCGGCGCAGCGGCAGCCAATCCTGCGGCGACGTGCGCCGGTGCGCGAGGCGCGGCAGCATCGCCGACCAGGCGCGCACGAGCGAGACGGCGCGAGCCAGATCGCCTTGCGCCTGCGCGAAGGCGCGCGCGCAGACCCGCGGCTCGACGATCCCCGCCTCGGCCATCACCTGATCGACGGCCAGCGGATAGCGCTCGACGAAGCGCGAGAGCTCGTCGTCACCGTCCGCGGGCGCGCCGCTCGCCAGCAGTTCCGCCGCCGCCAGAACCGCCGCCTCGCGGTTGGCGACCGTGGTGTAGCCCATCAGCCGACGACCTCGAGCGCGGTCGAGCGCGGCAGGCCGACCAGCGTGCCGTCGTCGCAGCTGACGAGCAGATCGACCCCGCGGGGAGGCTCGCAGCATGCCAGCGCGCGCTCGGCGAGCGTGTCGCGATCGAGCGGCAGGAGCGTTTCGAGGACTCCGTCGATGCCCGGGCCGGAGAGGCGCACGCGCGTCCGAGCCGGGTCGCCGGCGGCGGCGACCACGATCGTCGCGCCGTCTTGCGGAGCCTCTTCGCTGCCGCGCGGGGCCGTGGCGACGAGCGCCGCGGGCGGCACGTTGGGAGGCACGAACACGTAGCCCTCGCCCTCGGGGTCCGCCCCGTCGTCGAAGGCGGCGGCGATGACGAGCCGCGCGTTCCTTTCGGCCGCGCCGGCCCCGGCCTCCGCCGGCGCGCGGCGCGGCCGTCCCGGATACGCGAAGGCGAGCAGCGCGGCGCGAAACGCGGCGTGCAGCGTCTCGGGCGCGGGGTGCGCCATCAGACGCGCGTCCTCGCGACGCCGCGCGCTCGCGCTTCGCGGGCTTCGGCTTCCGCTTGCAGCGCGGCGCGGGCGAGCCGCACGACGGCGTCGCCCGGCCGCGCGTCCAGCACCGCCGACGCGACGGCCGCTTCGCCGTCGAAGCCCATCACGCAGCCCCAGCCCTCGGCGCCGTCGAGCCGCACGCGGGCGGTCGTGATCGCGACCTCGGTGAAGCAGAACGTCCCCGCCCGGCCCTCCAGCTCGAGCATGATCGTGCCGGGCTCCGGGGGCGCGAGCAGCTCGACCTCGGCTCCGGCCAACGCGCGGCCGGCGAGCGCCAGCAGCTCCTCGCGCTGCGTGCGGGCGGCCGCCGCGAGCCCCGCCGAGCGTTCCTCCGGCGTCACAGGATGCGCTTGCGCAGCGCCGCGGAGAAGCGCTCCGCCGCCATCACGAGCAGGAAGTTGACGATCAGGTAGAGCGCGACGTCGCGGTACTCGAAGAGGCTCATCGCCGTGTTGAGCTGGAAGCCGATCCCGCCGGCACCGACGAAGCCGAGCACCAGGCTCGAGCGGATGTTCTCGTCGAGGCGGTAGAGGCCGATGCCCAAGAGCGACGGCGCGACGCCGGGGATGACGGCGTGCGTGAAGACGGCGAGCGGGTGCGCGCCGGTCAGCGTCAGGGCCTCGACCGGCCCCATGTCCATGTCCTCGATCACCTCGGCGAAGAGCCGCCCGAGCATGCCGATCGAGTGCACCGAAAGCGCGAGCACCCCGGCGAAGGGCCCCAGGCCCACGGCCGTCACGAAGAGCAGCGCCCACACGAGGTCGGGGATCGCGCGGAAGACGGCGATCGCCCCGCGCGCGATCGCGTAGAGCGGCTTCGAAGGCGTCATGTTGCGAGCCGCCAGGACCGCGAGCGGAAGCGCGAAGACGATCGCCGCGGCGGTCCCGAGGATCGCCGTGTCGACGGTGACCAGCGACGGCCACCAGGCCGAGGCGAAGGCGGCGAAGTTGGGCGGCCAGGAGCGGCGCAGGATGTCGGCCATGCCGGCGGCTCCGGTGATGAGGTCCTGCGGGCGGGCGTGGGTCACCCACATCGCCTGGCCGATCAGCAGGACGATGCCGAGGGCGCCCGCCAGACGAAGCGCGACGTTGCTCTGTCGCGGCAAGGCGATCAGCGCCTCGCCTGAAACCGCCGCTGCGGCCCTCACGCGGCGACCTCGCCGTAGAGCGAGGTCACCAGTTCCGCCGGCACCCGCGCGGCGGGCAAGTCGAAGGCGACCGCTCCGCCGCGCAAGCCGACGATGCGGTCCGCGTAGCGCAGCGCGAGCTCGGGTTGGTGCAGCACCGCCAGGACCGCCAGCTCGTGCTCGCCGGCGAGTTTGCGCAGCAGCGCGAGGACCGTTTCGGCGGCTTCGGGATCGAGGCTGGCGACGGGCTCGTCGGCCAGCAGCACGCGCGGCTCCTGCGCGAGCGCTCGGGCGATCGCCACGCGCTGCGCCTGGCCGCCCGAGAGCGTGCCCGCGCGTTGGGCGGCGAGCGGCGTCAAGCCGACCGTCTGCAGGTGGCGAAACGCCGCCGGCAGCTCGCGCCGGGGGAGCGCGCCGAGCCTCGAGCGCAGGTCGTCGCAGCGGCCGAGCGCGCCGGCCGCGACGTTGGAGATCACGCTGCGCCGTTTGACGAGATTGGCGTGCTGCGAAACCATGGCGACGGCGCGGCGCGCGCGTTGCAGCGCGGTTCCCGAGAGCCGCGTGAGGTCGCTCCCCGCGACGCCGATCGTGCCGGAATTCGGCGTCAGCAGGCGCACGATGCAGCGCAAGAGCGTCGACTTGCCGCTTCCGTTGGCGCCGAGGATCGCCACGAACTCGCCGGCGCAGACCGAGAGGTTGACGTCGCGCAGCACGTCAACCCCTGTGGTCGGCCAGCGCATGGCGAGGTTGCGAACCTCGAGCAGCAGCTCGCCCGCCATCTTCCCGTTATTGATCGAGCTTGGCTTGGTCGAAGTTCATCGTCTTGACGAGATCGCGGATCTGATCGTAGGCACTGTCGCTCTGGGCGATGTACTTGGTCGTTCCCTTGGCCGGAAGCAGCTTGACCAAGTCCGGGGAGAGCTGCGAGAAATCGAGCATCATGAAGGCGTCGACGATGCGCTTCTTCAGGGGACCCGGCAGGGAGCTGCGGATCGCGATCGGGTCGTTGGGGATCGGCGCCGAGCGCCACAGCGTGACGTAGTCGCTCTCCGCGTATTCGCCGACTTGCGCCGCGTCTCTGATCTGCTGGCTGTTCAGTTCGCCCGCGTCGACCTTGTGATTGCGGATCGCCTCGAACGACGAGGTGTGGCTGCCCGCGTACACCGGTTTGATGCCGTTGTCGGGATCGATCCCATTCTTGCGCAGCGCGTAGGCGGGGAAGAGGTGGCCCGAGGTCGAGGCCGGATCCGAGTAGGCGAATGAGTGGCCGACGACGTCCTTGAGCGTGCTCAGGCCCGAGCCTTTCCAGGTGACGATGCTGGCGGTGTACGTGCTCGGCTTGCCGCTGGCGTCGTTGTAGGTCGCGAAGACGTCGGCTCCGGCGAGCTCGTGCGCGAACACGTAGCCGAGCGGGCCGAACTCGGCGACGTCGAGCTTCCCGTTGCGCATCGCTTCGATCTCGGCGTTGTAGCTCGGCGTGATGAAGACGTCGACCGGGCAGCCGATCTTGGCCGCGAGCAGCTTCGAGAGCGAATCGTAGACCGGGGTCAGGCGCGCCGATGCCTCGTACGGCTCGACGCCGAAGCGGACCGTTCCCCCCTCCGGACAATCCGCGGCAAAGGCTGCGGTGGCGGTCGCGAGCGACGCGAACGCGAATGCCGCAGCGAGCGAACAACGAATCAAGACTTTACGCAACACGACCGGCGTCCCCTCATTCAAAAGCGCAAGGTGCTTCCAACCGACACGATGCGTCCGCGAGGTTAAACCGACGTTACGGGAAGCTCAACGTTTGCTTATGCCCCGGTCGTGCGGGAGCGGGAGGCGTTCTCAGCCCGGAGCCGTTGTGGTTCCGCGAACGCCGGAGCCGCCGGCTGCGCTTGCGGCCGGCGGCTCCAGTGATTCGCGTGCGAGCGTCTAGAAGTGATTGTCGCGGATCGCGATGCGAACGTGGTAGGCTGCCGCGTCGATGTCGCGCGTGGCGTGGGCGCGCAGGCCCAGGGCGGCCGGATTCTGCTCTTCGCGCGTCACGTCGAAGTGCGCTTTCTGCAGCGCTTCGAGCGCCCGGCGCAAGCGCCCGCGGCGATCGATGCCGGGATCGACGAAGTGGTCGTTGATGTCCTTGCCGTCGTCGATGCCCGCGGCCTTGATGTCGCGATAGGCGCGTCCGATGAAGTCGAGGGCGACGTCTTCCTGCCCGTCGACGCCGGGGCGATAGTCGGGTCGGTCGATGAGCGCGTGGGCGTAGCGAAGGTCGCCTAGCGCGTGGAGGTAGTAGGGGTGCGCTCCCGGGTAGTCCGCGAGTGCCGGTGCCGCGCACGCGGCGGCGAATGCGGCGAATGAGGCCGCGGCGAGAATTCGTCCTGCAAATGTCATGTCGTAGCTCCTGAACGATAGCTGCGCGAGTACGCTAGGATGAGGGCGGCCGGCGGTTGCCCGGCCCACCGAGGAAACGCCTCACCCCGCGCGAGCGTCGCAGCACACGAACAGCTCTAACGGTGCCTTAATTCAGCGAGGTAAACACCCCGTCGCCCTTCGACAGGCTCAGGGTGACTTCGCCCCCATCACGTCATGCTGAGCTTGTCGAAGCTTAGGCTTTGGCGCGGGCTGCTTCGAGGTCGCCGATCGCTGCGTCGAGGCCGGCGACGAGCGCGTCGATTTCGGATTCCTCGATGACCAGCGGCGGGGCGACGAGCGTGACGTTGTAGCGCCCGAACGAATAGATGCCGTGGCGCGTGAGCGAAGCGTAGAGCGTCGCCATCAGGCCCATTCCGGCGCCTTGCCAGGCGACGAGCGGCGCGCGCGTCGCCCGGTCGGCGACGAACTCGAGGGCGAAGAACGCGCCGCTCCCGCGCACGTCGCCGAGCGTTTCGTGCTTCTGACGCAAGGCCTCGAGCCGCGGCCGCAGCCAGCCTTCGATCGTCTTGGCGCGCTCGAAGAGGGCGCCCTCGCGATAGGCCTGCAGCGTCGCGACGGCGGCCGCCATCGCCAGCGGGTGTCCCGAATAGGTGTGACCGCAGGGGAGCGGAACGTCGTCGAACGTCCGGGCCAGCGACTCGCGCAGGATGACGCCGCCGAGCGGAACGTACGCTGAGGTGACGCCCTTGGCGAACACGATCGCGTCCGGCACGACGCCGAAGCGTTCGCCTGCGAAGGCGGCGCCGGTGCGGCCGAAGCCCGTCATCACTTCGTCGAAGATGAGGAGCACGCCGTGCTCGTCGCAGAGCTTGCGCACGCCCTGGAGATAGCCTTCGGGATAGACGACGACGCCGTTCGAGCCGACGACCGGCTCCAGGACGAGCGCCGCGATCGTGCGCGGGTTCTCGTAATTGAAGACGTCGGCCAAGTGGAGCAGCGCGCGGGCCGTCTCCTCGGCGGGATCGGTGGTGAAGAACGGGCTGCGATAGGGGAACGGCGCCCAGAAGTGGACGACGCCGGGCATGCCGGGCTCGTTGGGCCAGCGGCGGTTCTCGCCCGTCAGCGTCCCCGCGCCCGGCGAGGAGCCGTGGAACGAGCGGTACGCCGTCAGGATTTTGGGGCGGCCGGTGACCGAACGCGCGAGTTTGATCGCGTCTTCGTTCGCCTGCGCGCCGCCGGTGGTGAAGAAGACGCGCGCGCCTTCGGGCCACGGTGCGAGCTCGGCGAGCGCTTGCGCGCACTCGGCCCGCGCGTCGTTGAACCAGTTCGGCGGGCTGAAGCAGAGCCGCTGCGCCTGGGCGCGAATCGCTTCGACCACTTTGGGATCGCCGTGTCCGAGGTTGACCGCGATCAGCCCCGAGCACGAGTCGAGGTAGCGCGTTCCTTGCTCGTCGTAGAGATACACGTGCTCGCCGCGCACGATCACCGGCAGCTCGAGTTTGCCTTGCGGCAGCCAGGGCGTCAGAACGTAGCGGCGATGCTTGGCGGCGAGGTCGGCGGTCGACAGCGTCTTCACGCAGTCCGGAATTGACGTTCCCGCCCGCTCATCCCCTCCTGGGGCGGCCGAGGAACCGCGCGCTCCGAGCGAGCAGAGGCCGGATATGGACGATCCGGACGGCGCAGAAGACGCCCTCGTCGACCGCGGCGGGCCGCTCGAGGGCCTGCGCGTCGTCGACCTCAGCTCGGTCGTGATGGGGCCGTGGGCGACGCACATCCTAGCCGACTACGGCGCCGACGTCGTCAAGGTCGAGCCGCCCGAGGGCGACATCATTCGCACCGTCGGCCCGGCGCTGCACGAGGGGATGGGTCCGGTTTTCATCCACTCGGGCCGCAGCAAGCGCAGCGTCGTGCTGGACCTCAAGCGGCCCGAGGGCCGTGCCGTGTTGCTGCGCCTCTGCGCGCGGGCCGACGTCTTCATCCACAACATCCGCGGCCGCGCGATGCGGCGGCTCGCGCTCGCCTATGCGGATTTGGCCGCGGTCAATCCCAAGCTGCTCTACGTGAGCCTCGTCGGCTTCGGAGGGGACGGCCCGTACGCCGCCAAGCCCGCCTACGACGATCTCATCCAAGGTGCGTGCGGCCTCGCCTCGCTTTTCCGCGTCGCCGGCGGCGAGGGTGCGCAGCCGCGTTACGTGCCGGCGCTGGTCGCCGACCGCGTCGGCGGCATCAGCACGGTCAACGCCGTTCTCGCCGGGCTGATCCACCGCGCGCGCACGGGCAAAGGGCAGGCGATCGAGGTGCCGATGTTCGAGACGATGGCCGAGTTCGTGCTCGGCGATCATTTCGGAGGTGAGACGTTCGAGCCGCCCGTCGGCCCCTTCGGCTACGCTCGCCTGCTGACGCCGAACCGGCGCCCCTATCGCACCAGCGACGGCTATCTGAGCGTCCTGCTCTACGCGGAGAAGCACTGGCAGCGGTTCTTCGAAGTCGCCGGCGAAGGCGAGCGCTACGCTAGCGACCCGCGGCTGAGCGATCCCGCCGAGCGCCGCACGCACTACGACGAAGCCTACGGCGTCGTCGCCGAGATCCTCACCTCGCGGACGAGCGCGCAGTGGCTGGCGGCGCTCGAGGCGGCCGACATCCCGGTCCTGCCGCTGCACGATCTCGACTCGCTGCTCGACGACCCGCATCTGCGGGCGGTCGGCTTCTTCGTCGAGGAGCAGCATCCGAGCGAGGGCGCGATTCGCACGATGCGCCAGCCCGCGCGCTTCGGACGGTGCGAGACCGCCCGCACGACGCCGGCGCCGCGCCTGGGCGAGCATACCGCAGAGGTCTTGCGCGAAGCCGGTTACGCCGAGGACGAGATCGAGGCGTTGCGCGCCGCAGGAGTCACGCTCGCGCGCGAACCGTCGCCTCCCGACGCCGCCGGCCGCGGATTGTGAAAGGCCCGCGCTGCGCCGCGCGGAACTGAGCGGCATGGTCGCCGAGGCAGCCGCGCCGGATCGCTGGGTTGCGCCGCCCGAGAGCCGCGAGTTCGTGGACCGTTTGGCCGCGGGCAAAGCTGCGCGCCTGCGAACTCCCCGCTCGGCCCATGCCCGCTGGGAGCCCGGCGCCGGCCGTTTCGATCCGGTCGACGTGCTGCAAAAAGACGACGAGACGCGGCTGCCGCAGCTCGTGCCGGTCCGCTACGCCCGCATGGTGCCGTCGCCGTTCACGTTCTACCGGGGCGCCGCCTCGATCATGGCGCGGGATCTGGCGCAGACGCCGATCTCGGGGATGCGCACGCAGATCTGCGGCGATTGTCATCTCCTCAACTTCGGCGCGTTCGCCACGCCAGAGCGCAACTACGTCTTCGACGTGAACGATTTCGACGAGACGGCCTGGGGCCCGTGGGAGTTCGACGTCAAGCGCCTGGCGACGAGTTTCGTCATCGCCGGACGCCATCTCGAGCTGCGCCCCGGCGAGTGCGAGGCCGCGGCGCTCGCCGCCCTGCGCTCGTACCGCGAGCGGATCTACGAGTATGCAGGCCGCCACGTGCTCGACGTCTGGTACGCGCGGCTCGACGAGCTCGCGCTCGCCCAGGCCGTCCATTCCGCGCAGGAGCGCCACCGTCTCGGTGACGCTCCGACGAAGGCGCGCTCCGCGACCAGCGCCCACCTCTTTCCGCGCATCACGGACCCCGAGCGCGGCCGCCGCCGGATCGTCGATCAGCCGCCGCTGCTCTTCCATCCCGCCGACGACGCGGGGTTCATGGAAAACGTCCGCGCGACGTTCGGGCGCTATCGCGATTCGCTTCCCGACGAACGGCGCGCGCTCTTCGACCGCTTCCGTTTGGTCGACGCGGCCTACAAGGTCGTCGGCGTCGGGAGCGTCGGCACGCGCTGCTGGATCGCGCTGTTCCTCGCCGACGAGGACGATCCGCTCGTGCTGCAGGTGAAGGAGGCGCGGGCCTCCGTGCACGAGCCGTTCGTGGGCGAGAGCGGCTTTCGGAGCGAGGGCGAGCGCGTCGTCGTCGGGCAGCGCCTCATGCAGGCCGCCAGCGACGTGTTCTTGGGCTGGTCGCGCGACGACGAAGGCCACGACTACTATTTCCGGCAGTTGCGCGACTTGAAAACCTCGGCCAACATCGACCGCATGACGGCCGGCGACTTGCGCCAATACGCCGTCATCTGCGGCTGGGCTTTGGCTCGCGCGCACGCCAAGGCGGGCGGCGAGTCCGCGATGATCGCCGGCTACCTGGGGCGCGGCGACCTCTTCGATCGGGCGGTCCTCGCCTTCGCGCACGACTACGCCGACCAGAACGAGCGCGACTACGCCGCCTTGCTCGCGGCGGTGAAAGCGGGGCGCATCGTCGTGGCGAACTCCGCCTGATCCCACGCCGCCAGTCTCGAGGGGCCGTATGGACGAGAACGCGCAGACGCCTTACGTCGAATCTGAACTCGTTGAAGCTGAACGGGATGCCGTCACCACGACGGAGGGCTTCGCCGGCGTCGAGTTCGCCGAGAATCCCGAGCCGCGCTGCGCCTGCATCCTGCTGCTCGACACGTCGGGCTCGATGCAGGGGACGCCGATCGCCCAGCTCAACCTCGGCCTCAAGTCCTTCAAAGACGAATTGCTGGCCGATCCGCTGGCGGCCAAGCGCGTCGAAGTCGCCGTGCTCACCTTCGGTGAGAGCGCGCGGCTGGTCGTGGACTTCACCGATGCCGCCAACTTCGATCCGCCGGCGCTCGTCGCGCACGGCCTGACGCCGACGGGCGCGGCGATCGCAGAAGCGCTCGTCCAGCTCAACGCGCGCAAGGAAGCCTACCGCAACAACGGTATCGCGTACTACCGTCCTTGGATCTTCCTCATCACCGACGGCGAACCGACCGACGCCTACGAGAACGCCGCGCAGCAGGTGCGCGAGGGCGAGGCGCGCGGTGCGTTCTCGTTCTACGGGGTCGGCGTGAACGACGCCAACCTGCAGAAGCTCGCCGAGATCGCGCCGCCCAACCGGCCCCCGGTCAAACTCGACGGTTTGCGTTTCCGCGATCTCTTCGTGTGGCTCTCCAAGTCGATGCGCACCGTCTCGCACGCCACGATCGGCGCGCCGGTCACGCTCGAGGCGCCCGGCTGGATCACGACGCGAGCGTGACCCGGCGCGCGATGCTGGTTTTGTCGGCAGGAGAACCGCTGGTCGGCGGCTGACCGCGCTTGTGGAAAGGCATATGCGACAACGGTGACTTGGGAAGAAGACGGCGCTGGAGCGGAGGTCATCGACCGGGCTGGGCTCGACGCGCTGATCGCGCTGCTGCGCGCCGGCGGCTACCGCGTGATCGGGCCCCGAGCGGTCGACGGCGCGATCGTCTACCTGGAGCTCGAGAGCGGTGACGCGCTCCCCGCCGGCTGGCTCGACGAGCAGGAGCCCGGCCGGTATCGCCTCGTCCGCGGCCCGGATGAGGCCGTCTTCGCGCATACGGTCGGCCCGCAGGGCTGGAAGCGCTTCCTCTTTCCGCCGCGCCAGAAGCTCTGGGAAGGCCGGCGCCACGGCGCGCAGTTCGCCATCGAGCCTGTCGAGATGGAGCCTGTCGAGAGCGACTCTGCCGGCAGCGATGCGACGCCGACCGCGCTCCTGGGCGTGCGCGCCTGCGAGCTGGCGGCGATCGCGATCCAGGACCGCGTCTTCCTCGGAGGCCCCTACGTCGACAAAGGCTACGCGGCGCGGCGCGCCTCGCTCTTCATCGTCGCCGTCAACTGCGCGCGTTCGACCTCGACCTGCTTCTGCGTCTCGATGGAGACGGGACCGAAGGTCCGCAGCGGCTACGACCTGGCCTTGACCGAGCTCTGCGAGCCCGGGCGGCACGAATTCGTGGTCGAGGCCGGGAGCGAGCGCGGCGCCGCGCTGCTCGAGCGCCTCGAACGGAGGCCGGCGCGCGCGAGCGATCTCGCCGCGGCCCAGGCCGCCGTGGAGCAGGCCGCGACGGCTCAGGTCCGCACGATGCACCCCGACGCCGAACGGATCCTCAAGGCCAATCTGGAGCACCGCCGCTGGAACGAGGTCGCGCAGCGCTGTCTGGCCTGCACCAATTGCACTCTCGTCTGTCCGACGTGCTTCTGCAGCACGGTCGAGGACGTCACCGACCTGGACGGCGGCCACTTCGCCCGCGAGCGCCGCTGGGACAGCTGCTTCACCCTCGAGTTCAGCTACATTCACGGCGGCAGCATCCGCCGTGAAACGGCCTCGCGCTATCGCCAGTGGCTCAGCCACAAGCTGGCCCACTGGCACGATCAATTCGGGAGCAGCGGCTGCGTCGGCTGCGGGCGCTGCATCACCTGGTGCCCGGTGGGCATCGACATCACGGAGGAGGTTGCCGCGATCGCCGCGGGAGCCGCCGCACCGGCCGGTTCGCCATCGGGAGAAAAGAGATGAGCGCGTCTGAGATGGTCAGTCTGCTGGAGGGACAGGGGTTTTTCGCGGGCGTTCCGGAGCGCGTCGCCGCGGCGATCGGGGAATTGACCTCGGAGCGCAAGGCCGGCATCGGCGAACTGCTCTTCCGCCAGGGCGACCCCGCGGATCGCTTCTTTCTGGTCAAGAGCGGGCTGGTCGCCATCGAGCTGTACGCGCCCGGCCGCGATCCGATCGTCGTCGAGCAGGTCTACGACGGCGACGTCGTCGGCTGGTCGTGGCTGGTCCCGCCCTACCGCTGGAGCTTCGACGCACGGGCCGTCGAGCCGTCGTCGCTGATCGACATCGACGCGGCCGCCTTGCGCGAGCGCTTCGGCGTCGATCCGATCTTGGGGTACGAAGTGATCCGGCGGTTCGTACCGGTGATGGCCCGCCGGCTCTCAAGCGCCCGGGAACGGCTCGTCGAATGCGTCACGGACCCCTCGTGACGCCCGCCGCCGGAGCGGCGGCGGCGCAGCCCGCGGCGCGCGAGGTGCCCGCGCTCGATCCGATGGTGCCGCGGCTGTTCCGTATCGAGCGTGTCAGGCAGGAAGTCGCGGGCTGCTTCAGTTGGCACCTCAAGGCGCTCGACGGCGCGCCCTTCCACTTCTTGCCGGGTCAGTTCAACATGCTCTACGCGCCGGGGATCGGCGAGGTCGCGATCAGCGTCAGCGGCGACTGTCGCGACAGCAAGACGCTGGTCCACACGATCCGCGAAGTCGGCACCGTCACCAAGGCGATGGCCGCGCTGCGAGCCGGCGCGACGGTCGGCGTGCGCGGTCCTTTCGGCTCGGCCTGGCCCGTCGAGGCCGGCTACGGGAAGGACGTCGTCTTCGTCACCGGGACCGTCGGGCTCGCGCCGTTGCGGCCGCTGATCTACGAAGTCCTCAACCGCCGCGAGAAATACGGCAAGGTCATCGTCAATTACGGCTCGCGCGGGATCGACGACATCCTCTACGAACGCGACCTGCACGTCTGGCGGGGCCGCTTCGATTTGGAGGTGCACGTGACGGTGCACACCGCCCCGAGCGGATACCGCGGACGGGTGGGAAGCGTCGCCGCCGCGGTAAAAATCTCCAGATTCGACGGCGGAAACGCCGTCGCGTTTGTTTGCCGCTCCGAAGCGTTGACGTGGCCGGCGGTGCAGGCGCTGCAGGATCGCGGCGTGACGACCGACCGGATCTACGTGACGCTCGAACGCAACATGAAGTGCGGGATCGGTTTCTGCGGCCACTGTCAATTCGGGCCGACCTTCATGTGCAAGGAAGGGCCGGTCTATCGTTTCGACACGATCGAGCGGATCTTCGCGATCCGGGAGTTGTGACGTGCCCCATAAGAAGGCGAGGCCCAAGCTCGCGGTCTGGAAATTCTCCTCGTGCGACGGCTGTCAGTTGAGCCTGCTCGATTGCGAGGACGAGCTGCTGGCGGTCGCCGGCGCCTTCGAGATCGCATATTTCCTCGAAGCGACCCGGGCGCAGTCGAAGGGGCCCTACGACGTCTCGCTGGTCGAAGGCTCGATCTCCAACGTTCACGACGCGGAACGCATCAAGAAGGTGCGGGCCGATTCGAAGACGCTGATCACGATCGGCGCCTGCGCGACCGCCGGCGGCATCCAGGCGCTGCGCAACTTTCGCGACTACGAGGCGCTCGTGCGGGCCGTCTACGCGCGGCCGGAGTTCATCGACGGTCTGGCGACGTCGACGGCGATCGCCGATCACGTGAAGGTCGATTTCGAGCTGCGCGGCTGTCCGGTCGACAAGCGGCAGTTGCTCGAAGTGCTCTCGGCCTTTCTCAACAAGCGCAAGCCGCTGGTCTCGCCGCACAGCGTCTGCCTCGAGTGCAAGCTGGGCGGCCAGGTCTGCGTGATGGTCGCGCACGGCACGCCCTGCTTGGGGCCGGTGACGCACTCCGGTTGCGGCGGCCTGTGCCCGCGTCACGAGCGCGGCTGCTACGGCTGCTTCGGCCCGCAGGAGCGCGCCAACACCGCCAGCCTGTCGCGGCAGATCGCCGAGCTCGGCCTGGGCGAGCGCGAGCTGGCGGAGCTGTTCCGCTCCTTCAACGCCAATGCCGAGGCGTTCCGCAAAGAAGGCGACGTGCATGAACGGAAATGACCTCCGCAACCGGACGATCCGCGTCAACGCGCTCGCTCGCGTCGAGGGCGAGGGCGCGCTGCACGTCCGCATCAAGGGCGGAAAGGTCGAAGACCTCTCGTTCCGCATCTTCGAGCCGCCGCGCTTCTTCGAGGCGCTGCTGCGCGGGCGGCCCCATACCGACGCGCCCGACATCGTCTCGCGCATCTGCGGCATCTGTCCGATCGCCTACATCCTGGGTGCGTGCCTGGCCATGGAGGACGCGCTCGGCGCGAGCGTCGACGGCCCGATCCGGGCGCTGCGCCGGCTGGTCTACTGCGGCGAGTGGGTGCAGAGCCACGTGCTGCACACCAACCTGCTGCACGCCCCCGATTTTCTGGGCTATCAGGACTCCTTCGAGATGGCCAAAGACCATCCGGGCGTCGTGGAGTCGGCGTTGCAGTTGAAGAAGGCCGGCAACTTGGTGATGGAGGCGGTCGGCGGACGGGCCGTGCATCCGGTCAACACGCGCGTCGGCGGCTTCTACAAAGCGCCGTCGAAGGCCGAGATCGGGGCGCTCGCCGCCCCGCTGCGGGCCGCGCTCGAGAACGCGATCGGTTCGTTCCTCTTCTTCAAGACGTTCGAGTTCCCGCAGTACGAGGACGACTACGTCTTCGTGGCTTTGCACCATCCGACCGAATACGCGATCGACCGCGGGCGGATCGTCTCCAGCACCGGTCTCGACCTCGACGTCGCCGAATTCGAGACGTCCTTCGCTGAGGAGCACGTCGCGCACTCGACGGCGCTGCAGGGCGTGATGAAAGGCGCGCAGCAGCCGTATCTGTTAGGCCCGCTCGCCCGCTACGCCCTCAACTACGAGCAGCTCTCGCCCCTCGTCAAAGGGCTGGCCGAGGATGCGGGGCTCGGGCCGGTCGTGCGCAACCCGTTCAAGAGCATCCTCGTGCGCGCGCTCGAAGTCGTCTACGCGCTCGAAGAAGCGCTGCGGCTGGTCTACGCGTACGTGGAGCCGGATCCGCCGGCCGTCGCGCTGACGCCGCGCGCGGGCCGCGGCTGCGGGGTCACCGAAGCGCCTCGCGGACTCTGCTATCACCGTTACGACCTCGACGCCGAAGGGCGCATCCTCGCCGCCGACATCATGCCGCCGACGTCGCAGAACCAGAAGCAGATCGAGCGCGATCTGCTGGGCGTCGTCTCGGCCAATCTGACGCTGCCCGACGAAGATTTGCGCTGGCGATGCGAGCAGACGATCCGCAACTACGATCCCTGCATCTCGTGCGCGACCCACTTCCTGCGGCTCACGGTCGAGCGCGCTTGAGCGGCTCGGCCGCGGCGCGGGCGGCCGCTCGCGATGATTCGGCGCAGCCCGTGACGAACGCATACGCGCCATGAGCGGGTTGCAACGCATCGTCTCGCGAGTCGCGCTGGGAGCTTTCGCGCTCGCCTTCACGCTCGGAGCCGCGCCCGACGCGGGTCCGCTTCGCCTCAACGCGGTCTACCTGAAGATGCTGCGCTGGAGCGCCGGCGTCAGGAGCTCGGTCGCCGACATCGAGGTGCGCACCAGCATGCGCAGCTTCCCGCCGGCGTCGTTCACCTTCCACGGTCACTCCTATTTCAAGGCGCCGGACAAGCAGGCCGTCGTCTTCGACGACGTTCCCGGCCTGATGCGCGGGCTCGTCAAGGACAGTCCGTCGATCGAGCCGGTCCCGCTTTGGCCCGAGCGCTACGACGCCACGGTCGTCGGCGACGACGGGACGACGACGACCTTCCACCTGGTGCCCAAGGATAGCCAGTCGCAGCTGGCCTCCGCCGACGTCGAGGTCGCGGACGCCACCGGCCTGGTCACGCGCTACACCTTCAACAACGCGAACGGCTCGAGCGTGACGACCGAACAGACCTACGAGCGGATCGGCTCGCACGAGGTCGTGGCCTCGCAGGTCGGCCACGCGCGCGGGCACGGCTACAACGCCGAGGTGACGACGGTGTTCTCGAATTACCGCTTCAACGTGCCCGTCTCGGACGACGTCTTCGTAAAGCCTTGAGCGTGTCGGCGGAATGCAACGATTCCGCCGCTCGCGTGTTCTCCCCGAGTCCCGGTGTGGCGCCGGGCCGAGGAGGAATCGCATGGAGATCGTCTTGGGTTTGGGCTTGCTCGCAGGTCTGGGCTTGCTCGCGGTCCGCTCCAAGCGCTCGGAGCGCCGCCGGGCGACGGTGCGCGTCTGGTCGGACGAGTACGAGCGCCGGCTCGCGAGCGGCCGCAACGGCTGGCCGCTCGAATGAGCGCGCTCGCCCTAAGTTTCCGCAACGCACGATGAGCGCGTCCGAGCGAGCCGGCCGCGAGGTCGCGGAGGCGCTGGCCCGGGATCTCGACGCGCACTTCGAAAAATTGGTGACGACGTACGAACATCGCGTGTTCGGCTTCGCGCTCAACCTCGTGGGCGACCGTCCGGCGGCGGAGGAGCTGGCACAGGAGACGTTCGTGGCGGCGTATCGGGCCTTGTGCGGATACGGGCCCGAGCGCCGCCGCGAGCTTTCGCCGCGCGCCTGGCTTTACGCGATCGTGCTGAACCGGGTGCGCAACCGCGCCCGTTCGCCGGCGCGGCGGACCCTCTCGCTCGACGAGCGTTGCGGCGCGTCGCTCGCCGCCGACCCACGCGAGCAGCCGGCGGCCGTCGTCGAGCGGCGTGAGTCGGCCGAAGCGCTGCGCGCCGCGCTCGGCCGGCTCGCCCTGAAGTATCGTGCTCCCGTGGTGCTGCGTCACGTCGACGGGCGCAGCTACGCCGAGATCGCGGCGATGCTCGGCCGTCCGGCCGGGACGATCAAGGCGGAGGTCCATCGGGGCCTCGCCCAACTGCGCAAAGAACTCAGGAGGAGTGAAGCATGATCCTGGCAGACCTTCGCCGTCTCGGGGAGGCTCGCGCGCCCGATGACTTCGCGGCAAACGTGTTGCGCGCGGTCGGTTTGGTCGACCGCTACGCGCTGCTCGAAAGTCCGCTCGGGCCGGTCTACGTCGCCTGGAGCGGGCACGGTATCTCCGCGGTGATGCGCGCTGCGAGCGACGCAGCCTTCGAGGCGGCCTTCGCCGCGCGCTTCGCGCGGCCGCTGCTGCGCGCCGCCGAGCCACCGCGACAGGCGCTCGCGCGAGCGCTCGCGGGACGCGGCGAGCCGCGCCGGCTGGCCTACGATTTGCGTTGCTGCACGCCGTTCGAGAGGGACGTCTTGGTCAAGGCGCTCGAGATTCCGCGCGGCCAGGTCCGTCCGTACGCCTGGATCGCGCGCGAGATCGGTAAGCCGAAAGCCGTGCGCGCCGTGGGCGGCGCGCTTGCGCGCAATCCGGTACCGCTGCTGATTCCCTGCCATCGCGTCGTGCGCAGCGACGGGACGCTGGGCGAATACGCGCTCGGCGCCGGGCGCAAGGCCGACATGCTCGCCGCCGAAGGGCTCGACGTCGGGCAGGTCGAGCGTGAAGCGCAGCGAGGCGTGCGGCTGCGCGGGTCGCGCACGACGAAGATCTTCTGTTTCCCGACGTGCGCGGACGCGCGGCGCATCGCGCCCCAGCACGCCGTCGCGTTCGGCTCGGAGCGTGAGGCGCGAGCGGCGGGCTATCGCCCCTGCCGCCGCTGCCGGCCGGCGGCGGCATGAACGCGCGCGGCACGCCGCAGGCCGCGGGCTCGATCGTCGACGTGCCGGGAATCTCCGTCGGGCACGCGCACGACGTAAGCGCGCGAACCGGCTGCACGGTCGTGTTGACGGGGCGCGGCGCGGTCTGCGGCGTCGACGTTCGCGGCGCCGCGCCGGGGACGCGCGAGACCGACACGCTGGCACCGGCGTCGCACCTCGAGATCGTGCACGCGCTCGTTCTCAGCGGCGGCAGCGCCTTCGGCCTCGACGCCGCCTGCGGCGTGATGCGCGTGCTCGAGGAGCGCGGCATCGGCTTCGCGGTGGGCCCGTTCTTCGTTCCGATCGTTCCGGCGGCGGTCCTTTTCGATCTGTTCGCCGGCGACGGAGGGGTGCGGCCCGACGGCGCGATGGGGGCTGCAGCGGCCCGCGCGGCTTCGCGTGAGCCGCCCGCCGAAGGTCGCGTCGGCGTCGGTGCCGGTGCTACGGTCGCTAAGCTCGCAGGTCCGCAGAGGGCTCGCGACAGCGGCGTCGGCACCGCTTCGGCGCGGCACGGCGAGTTGATCGTCGGGGCGCTGGCGGTCGCCAACGCCGTCGGCTCGATCTACGACTGGCGCACGGGCGAAGCGGTCGCGCTCCCGCTCCCCGGCGGCGAGCCTTACGACGAGCGGGCTTTGCTCGCGCAGTGGCAGCGGCTTCCGCTCGCGGGCGCCAATACGACGCTCGCCGTCGTCGCCACCAACGCGAACTTGCGCAAGGTCGATGCAACCAAGGTCGCCCAGATGGCGCACGACGGTCTGGCGCGCGTGGTCGTTCCGGCGCACCTCAGCCTCGACGGCGACACGATCTTCGCCTGCGCGACCGGCGGCGTCGCTGCGCCGCTCGACTTGGTCGGCGCCATGGCGGCGGACGTCGTCGCCGAGGCGATCCTGCGCGGCGTGCGCGCGGGCAGCTCGCCGGGTTAGCGCCTGGGCCTTAGGCCGGGATCTCCAGGGTGCGCTCGCTCTCGCGGCTCGAGCGCGAGCGCTGGGTCTGAGGCGGGTCGCGCACTTCGTACCGCGAGAGCTGCGTTTCCAGATAGGTGCAAAACAAGCTTAGACTGTTGCGCTCGTCCTCGCTCCTCGCGCGAACGATGCTTCGGCGCGCTTCCTGTAGCTCTCGTTTGAGTTTCGCTGCTAGTTCGTTCGCCATCGCGCGATGCTCCGAGGTCTGCTCGCCGTCGCGGCGAGGCGGCCGTACGGCCGATGCAAGTGTTCACTACGCGGCGTAGTCGGGGGCTTAAGAAGTTCCGTTCGCCGAACCGTAATCCTTTGCGAGGATGTGTGATGCAAGCCACGCGCGGACTTTCACAGGCGCGCGTTCGAACTGCTTCGCTCGCTAGCGTCGCTGTTTTTGCGACTCGTTCGATCTGCCGCGCTCGCGCGCCAGGGCGACCATCTCGCGCATGCGCGGATGGTCGCCCGGAACCGTGCGCTCCCACTCCTCGAAGCGCGGGACCGGCTCGCCGACGCGGAACAGGAAATAATAGGCCGACAGCTCGCCCAAAAACGCGAAGCGCCGTTTGAGATCGGCCGCCAGCGCCTCGTACGAGTCGAACGAACGCAGGTAGTTGCGAAAGCCGCCGTGTTCGCTCTGCAGCGCGAGCAGCGTGCGCGCGTTCTCGATCGTGCCCGCGATCTTCCTGCGCGCGCGTACCACGCCGCCGTCGCTCAGGATCCGTTCGACGTCGGCTTCGCCGAACGCGGCGACGAGCGCCGGATCGAAGCCTTCGAAGAGGCGCAGATACGCGTCCCACTTCGACTCGATCAGCTTCCAGCTCGTCCCCGCTTGGAAGATCGCGCGCGACATCACCGCCAGATAATCGGCCGGCCCGCGCGGCTCGACGACCTCGGGGATCGCCACGCTCAGGCCGCCGAGAGCGCCTTGACGCGCGAGCTGACGGCCTCGAGCAGCGCGGCGCGCTGGTCGTGCCGCTCGAAGAAGAGCGGGGCTCCCAGGCGCAGCGTGACCTGCCAGCGCGAGCCGCGCGCGTAGGCCAGTCCGGCCGGCACGATCGGGATGCGCGCGCCGCCGTCGCGCTGCGCCAGCGCGACGATCGCCAGAAAGCCGGGGCGGAAGGGCAGAAAGGCGTCGTCGAAGGGCTTGCGCGAGCCCGCGGGATCGATCGTCGGAAAGCCTTCGGGGAAGACCGCCAGCACGCGCCCCGCGCGCAGCAGCCGCGCGCCGTCGGTCAGCGAGCGGCGCACGTAGCGCCCGAGGTCGCGCCGCGCGAAGGCGCCGGGAAAGGTCCGCACGAGGCCTTCGCCGCGCAGCGCGACCGGCCAGTCGGCGAGCTTGCAGAGCCCTTCCATGGCGCGCCGCTCCCAGGCGTTGCGCGTCCAGTCGAGCGCGACGTAGAGGTGCACCGTGCGCGGCAGCGCGCCGAGCAGCGCGGCGCCGTCGTAGAGGTGGTGGTAATGGCGCGCGGCGATCAGCGCCGGCCCGTGCGGCGGCAGGTGCTCGAGGCCTTCCACGTGCAGCCTCAGATCGCGTGCCGTGCAGAGGCCGGCGAGCGCGCGGGTGGCGAGCGTCCCGATCGTCATGCCGCCTGCGCTTGCGGCTCCTTGGTGCCGGCCGGGCTGGGACGGCGCAGCGCGAGCGAGGCGGGCAGCAAGCTGAAGACGACCGCTGCGAGCGCCGTCTGCCACAGGCCCACGCTCAGGCTCAGAGCCATCGCCCAGAGCACGTTGATCGCGTAGACGCCGTAAGGAAGCCAGATCGCGGGCGTGCGCGGTTCGAAGGGCGTGCGCCACGAGAGGCGGCCGGCGGCGATGAAGAGCAAGCCCGTGCCGAACCAGCCCGCGAGGTTGCGCAGCGGCATGCCGAAGTAGGCCCCGTGCTCGTGCCAGATCCAGAAGTGGAGCGTCGTGAGGCGTTCGCTGGCCATCGCCGGATCGAGCACGAGATCCCAAGCGGTGAGGAGCCAAGCTCCGAGCAGGATCGCCGCCGCGAGCTCGTTGCGCAACCGCGCCGGCTGCACGATCCGCGCCGCCAGCAGATACGACGCGAAGCCCATGTAGAACCACGAGAGCGGGATGCTGTAGGGCACGCGACCGCCGAGCTCCCAGCCGAGAAAGCCGGTGTAAGCATAGCCGCCGAAGGGCCAGCCGGTCTTGGTCCCCGTCAACTCCGCCGTCGCCGATATGACCGTCGCGCAGATCGCGAAGAGCAGCGTGCGCCGCCAGCCGAGCCAAGCCGCGCCGAAAGCGAGCATCGCCGCGGCCCCGGTGAGGATGTCGACCGTGCCCGTGTTCTGGAGCGCCCAGCCGTAGACGGCCAAAGCCGGCGGATTTCCGATGAACTGGGCCGGGTTGGGGACGGCCGAGAGCAGGCCGAACAGGCCGAGGCCCAGCGCCAGCACGTGAAGCGCGAAAAAGGCAATGGCGACCCTCACGCGGCGCGCCGCTCCGCGACGAGAGGACGGCCGCGCCAGGCGCGCTTTCCGCCGAAGGCCGAGGCGATCAGACGGGCCGCGACCGGCAGATCGAAGGCGGGTGAGAGCCAGTAGCTCGGCGGCGGCGCCGCGTAGGCCCGGCGCGTCCCCCACAGCACGCCCAGACGCGCCAGCGCCAGCCCCGCGTTCACGGCGGCCAGCGGACCGCGCTGCCCGCGCGCGAGCGCGACGGTCGCGAGCGCGAGCGGCAAGGCCTGGACGAACGCGACCTCGGCCAGCTCGAGCAGCAGCTCGACGTTCGACGTTTCGGCGTCGCGCATCGTCAGCGAGCGCGGCCAGTTGCGCCAGCACTCCTCGAGCCCTTCGTACATGCGCACCGTCGCCAAGCGGCCGCCTTCGAAGAAGCCGACCGCGACGCCCGCGCGGACCAGGCGGCGCGCGATCGTGACGTCCTCGCAGCGCGAAGCGCGCGCCCCGGCGATCGCGCCGGAGGCTGCCAGGACGCTGCGCTTGGCGAAGAAGCACTGACCGTTCGCCTGGACCCGGCGCGGCCGGGTCGCCACGCTGCCGGGAAGTCCGAAGCGGTAGACCAGCGTTGCCAGCAGCGCGGGGTGGACGAGCGCCTCGGCGGCGCCGGAGAGCTCCAGGCGCGGCGCCGCGCTGAAGGCCTCGAGATACGACGCCCGCGCGTGCGCGAGCAGCGAGGCGGTGAGATCGCGCGACGGCCGCACGTCGGCGTCGACGAACGCGATCCAGGTCGCTTCGGGCGCGCTGCGCGCCAGGCCCGTGGCGAGCCCCCACGCCTTTCCATTCCAATCCTCGGGGACGGGGCTTGCGTCCACGAGCCGGAGGCGCGGTTCGCGTCTCATGAAATCGCGCACGAGCGCCTGCGTCCCGTCGCGCGAGCCGCCGTCGACCACGAGAATCTCACGGACCCACGGTCCCTGCGCGCAGAGCCCGTCCAGTGCCGGGGCGAGGCGAGCCCGCTCGTCGAGCACGGGGACGACGACCGAGACCGTCCCCGCGCCGGGCGGCGGTGCCGCGACGGCCTGAATCGGATCGCCGGCCGCGCTCGCGAGCATGCGCGCGAAGACTCGCGCGCCAAGCAATCCCTGAACGGCGGCGAAGGCTACAGGCATGGAACTCACGGAGGCCCCGAGTTTCGTCTCCCATAGGTCAATCCTTTTGTCGCACGGCGCAAGGACGCCGAAGGCGTTTCTGCTCCTGCACGGGCTCACCGCGAGTCCGCAGCAGTTCGCCTCTTTCGGCCGGCTCCTGTTCGAGCGGGGCGCCAACGTCTTCATACCCAGGCTGCCGCGACACGGCCTCGCCGACCGTCTGACGACCTCGCTCGCCGGTTTGACGGCCGAAGAGCTCGACGCGTTCGCGCACGAGTCGGTCGACGCGGCGCACGCGCTCGGCGAGCGGCTCACCGTCGTCGGCTTTTCGCTCGGCGGCCTGCTCGCCGCTTGGATCGCGCAGCACGTCGAAGTCGACCGCGCCGTCCCGATCGCGCCGTTTCTGGGTTCGGTCTGGGTGCCGCGGCCCGTCGCGCCGTCCCTCGCGCGGCTCGCCCTGCGCATGCCCAACCGCTTCGTCTGGTGGCACCCGGTCCTGCGCGAGCGCCTGCAGCCCGAGCACGGCTACCCGCGCTATCCGACGCACGCGCTGGCGCAGTCGTACTATCTCGTGCAGCGCCTCCTCTCGGTCGCGGCGCAGCAGGCGCCGCTGGCGCACGAGATCGAGATCGTCGTCAACGCGAGCGAGACGGCGGTCGACAATCGCAGCGCCCGGCGTCTGGCGCGGCTGTGGAACGAGCATCGCCCCACGCCGGTCGGGTTCCGCTCCTTGGGCGGCTTGCCGCCGTCGCACGACATCATCGAGCCGCTCGCCACGCCGCGCCTCGCCCCGCGCGTCTATCCCAAGCTCCTCGAGTCCGTCGATCCCTGAGCGCCTCGCCCCGTGCCGCGGAGCCGAGGCCTTTCCGTCCCGACCTCGCGTCGCGATAGGCGGAGCGAACAGGTGCGTCATGCCGAGTGCATGAGGGAGGAACGACGCGATGTCTTGGATCGGAAACAGCCCCCGGCCGCCGGCCGAACTGGCCCAGCTCGCCGCGGGAATCGAGGGGCAGGGCGGGTATGCCGCGCCGTCCGGCACGGGCGCCTCGCCGCCATGGGCGAACCCCGGCGACGCGATCCTCGGCTTTGCGGGGGGCGGGGCGCAGCCCGCTGCCTACGACGGCTCGGGCCTCGAGAGCGGCGGGCTCGGCGGCGCGATGAGCGGCTTCTTCGGCCTGATCGGCAGCCTGTTCGCGCAGATCCAGCAGTATCTCGGGCAGGCGCTCGGCGTCGCCTCGTCGAGCCCGGCAGCCACGCCGACGTCCAACCTGGGGGGCGCGCCGTCCCCCAACCCCGCGGGCGGGCCGCCGTCCCACGCGGGGCAGACATTTTACGGCTCGGCCGACGCGAGCTCCGTCGGCGATCCGCACGAAGCGTTCAGCGGGACGACCGGGGCGGGCGACGCGGTCAACGGAACGTGGGACAGCATGAGCTCGCACCGCGATCTGCTCGATTCGGATTCCTTTAACGGCGGCTATCGCGTCTCGACCCAGGCGACGCAGCCCAACTCGAACGGCGTGACCCTCAACCAAAGCGCGACCGTGACGACGGCGAGCGGCAACACGACGGTCACGCTCGACGCGAACGGCCAGTATGCGGTGACGGCGTACGGCCGGAACGTCAGCCTGCAGCAAGGTCAGAGCGCCGACCTGGGCGGCGGTGAGAGCGTCACGCTCAACCCCGACAACTCGCTGACCGTCAACGACAGCAACGGGCAAGGCGGCAGCATCACCACCACGCTGGCCGCAAACGGCTCCGGCGGGGTCGACGTGAAGACGCACGCCAGCGAGGTCGAACTCGGCGGATATCTGACCGGCCGCGGCGACGGCGCCGCAGCGGGCCCCGGCCGACGCTTCCCGCATCGACGCGTTCACAGCGCTGCTCTGGCGTCACAATTCGCGGCGCCGCCCCGGCAAGAGGGCCCATCCGATCCGGAGTTCGCCGCTTCCGGCTCGTGGGCCGGCGGCGACCCGCTGCGGGCGGAACAAAACGTCGATCCGCTGCTAGCGGGATAGCAGCGCAACCCGTGCAAATTGCCGGTACTGGGCAAAAGCCGGAGTGAAGAACGATGCGCTTCCGTGGAATCGTCCTCGCGGTCCTCTTTGCCGCCGCCGCCTCGGCGGCTTCGGCCGGGCCGGCGTCCGCCGCGTACGCCGGTGCGTTGATCCCGGTCGAAGGGACGGTCGTGCGCGTCGATTTCGCCCACCGGCGCTTGATCCTGCGCCATGCTCCGCTCGAGACGGCCCCGGCCGGCGTCCGCACGTGTTCGGTTTTCGATCGTAAGGAGCTCAGCGGCATCAAAGCCGGCGCGAGCATCACTGCGCTGGCGGACACGAGCCGGCACGAGTGGCTCCTGCGCCGGATCCGCCTCCGCTACTGAGGCGAGGGGCGTTCCGCGCGAGGCAAGTGCCACGCAGTTGGCACACCCCGCCGCTACGATCTCCTCGAACGGCCGCCGGCGAGGCGGCGCGGCGAAGGAGAACCGAGGATGGACGAGCGGGAACCGGTCGAGAGAGCTGCCCCCGAGCCGGAGGACGACGAGGCGGCCGAAATCCGGTACAGCCTGACGGCGCTGGGTGAGGCCGTGTTGGCCGAGCGGCGTGGAAAGCGCTTTCGCGGATTCGGCCCCTGCGCGGCCGTCGCCTGAGCCGCGACGCTGACCGGACATCTCTGCTTTGCACCTGCGCTGCCGTTGACTCTCGCGCGCTGATGCTGGTATACTCCGGTGGTTCCGGCCCACCGGCGGTGGGGCGGAATTTGTGTGCGTTTCCTCGGTTGCGGCGACTTGGCCGCTTCGAGAGCGCCGCCGCTTGGAGAGTACGTGCCGACGATCAGTCAACTCGTCCGTAAGGGACGCGAGAAGCTCGAGAAAAAGGTGAAGGCCCCGGCGCTGCGAGTCGCGCAGACGGGTCCCAAGCCCGGGCATCCCGATTTGCCGCTGCGCACGTTCGAAGTGCGGGGCAATCCTTTCCGGCGCGGCGTCTGCACGCAAGTCAAGACGATCACGCCCAAGAAACCGAACTCCGCGCTCCGTAAGGTGGCGCGAGTCCGGCTGACCAACGGCGAAGAGGTCACGGCCTACATTCCCGGCATCGGCCACAACCTGCAGGAGCACTCCGTCGTGCTCATCCGCGGCGGCCGTGTCAAGGACCTACCGGGCATCCGCTACCATATCATTCGCGGTACGCTCGACACCTCGGGCGTCGCCAATCGCAAGCAAGGCCGCTCCAAATACGGCGCCAAGCGCGCAACCAAGAAATAAGGTAGGGATTCCGCATGCCTCGCAAGGGAGCCGTTCCCAAACGGCAGATTCTCCCCGACCCGCGCTTCAATTCGAAAGTGCTGTCGCGTTTCATTAACAAGGTTATGCTCGCCGGCAAGAAGTCCGTCGCCGAAGGCATCACCTACGGTGCGCTCGGCATCGTCGGCGAGAAGCTTGGCCGCGACCCGATGGACGTGTTCACCCAGGCGCTGGGCAATGCGATGCCGCTGGTCGAAGTGCGGCCGCGGCGCGTCGGCGGCGCGACCTATCAGGTTCCGATGGAAGTCCGTCCCGACCGGCGCCAGGCGATGGCGATGCGCTGGCTGATCCAGTTCGCGCGCAAGCGCCCCGGCCGTTCGATGGAAGAGAAGCTCGCCAACGAGATCATGGACGCCGCGAACAACGTCGGGGCGACGGTCAAGAAGCGCGAGGATACGCACAAGATGGCGGAGGCGAACAAAGCGTTCGCCCACTACCGCTGGTAACGCGGTCTTAAGAACATGCCCCTCGTACGCGAGTATCCGCTCGAGCGCACCAGAAACATCGGCATCGCCGCCCACATCGACGCGGGCAAGACGACCGCGACCGAGCGCATCCTGTTTTACACGGGGCGCACGCACAAGCTCGGCGAGGTCCACGACGGCGCCGCCACGATGGACTGGATGGTGCAGGAGCAGGAGCGCGGCATCACGATCACGTCGGCTGCCACGGCCTGCACCTGGCGTGACACGCGGATCAATATCATCGACACGCCAGGCCACGTGGATTTCACGGTCGAGGTCGAGCGCTCGCTGCGCGTCCTCGATGGCTTGGTCGCGCTCTTCGACTCGGTCGCGGCCGTCCAGCCGCAGTCCGAGACGGTCTGGCGCCAGGCGAACAAGTATCGCGTCCCGCGGATCATCTTCGTCAACAAGATGGACCGCATGGGCGCCGACTTCTTCAACTGCGTCAGCAAGATCCGGGAGCGCCTCGGCGCTCCCGCCGTGCCGATCCAGGTGCCGATCGGCGCCGAGGACCAGTTCAAGGGCGTCGTCGACCTGTTCACCATGAAGAAGATCGTCTACGCGGACGATCTCGGCTCGACGCTGGAGCACGAAGAGCTCGAACCCGGCGAACTGCGCGATCTCGCCGAGAAGTGGCGCCAAGAGCTGATCGAAGCGATCGCCGAGCAGGACGACGAGCTGCTCGAGCTGTTCTTCGCGGGCGAAGAGCTGCCGGTCGAGCGCCTCAAGACGGCGCTGCGCAAGGCGACGATCGCGGGCCAGGTGCTGCCGATGCTCTGCGGCTCGGCTTTCAAGAACAAGGGCGTCCAGCCGCTGCTCGACGCCGTCGTCGATTTCTTGCCGTCGCCGCTGGAGGCCAAGCCGATCGTCGGGACCGATCCGAAGAGCGGCGCCGAGATCGAGCGCCGGCCGGACGACAAAGAGTCCTTCGCCGCGCTCGCCTTCAAGATCGCGACCGACCCGTACGGCAACCTCACGTACTTCCGGGTCTATTCGGGCACGCTCGAGAAGGGCAGCTACCTTTACAACGCGCGCAGCGGCCGCAAGGAGCGCATCGGGCGCATCCTGCGCATGCACGCCAACCACCGCGAGGACATCGACGCGATCGGCGCGGGCGACATCGCGGCCGCCGTCGGCCTGAGCGACACGCGGACCGGCGACACGCTCTGCGACGAGAAGCATCCGATCAGCCTCGAGTCGATCACGTTCCCGGAGCCGGTCATCTTCCAGGCGATCGAGCCGAAGACGAAGGCCGACCAGGACAAGCTGGGCACGGCGCTGGCGCGTTTGGCCCAGGAAGATCCGACGTTCCGGATGCGCACCGACGAAGAGACCCAGCAGACGATCATCGGCGGGATGGGCGAGCTGCACCTCGAGATCATCCTGGACCGCCTCAAGCGCGAGTTCAAGGTCGAGGCCAACGTCGGCAAGCCGCAGGTCGCGTATAAAGAAGCGATCACCAAGAGCGTCGAAAAGCAGGGCAAGTTCGTCCGCCAGACCGGCGGCAAGGGCCAGTACGGCGACGTGTGGCTGCGCCTGGAGCCGGGCGAGGCGAACTCGGGCATGCAGTTCGTGTGGGCGATCGTCGGCGGCCGGGTCCCCAAGGAATACGCGAAAGCGATCCAAGAGGGCATCCGCGAGGCCTCCGAAAGCGGCGTGCTCGCCGGTTATCCCGTCCTCGACTTCAAGGCGACCGCCTTCGAGGGCAGCTACCACGAGGTCGACTCCTCGGAGATGGCCTTCAAGATCGCGGCCTCGATGGGCTTCAAGGAGGCCAATCGCGCGGCGGGTCCGATCCTGCTCGAGCCGATCATGAAGGTCGAGGTCACTACCCCCAAGGACTACCTCGGAGCGATCAACGGCGACCTCAACCGCCGGCGCGGCGTGATCATGTCGAGCGAAGACGTGCCGGGCGGAGCGGTGACGATCACGGCCCACGTGCCGCTCTCGGAGATGTTCGGTTACGCGACCGACATGCGTTCGGCGACGCAGGGCCGCGCGACGTACACGATGGAGTTCTCGCACTACGAGAAGGCCCCTAAGTCCATCGAAGAAGAGATCGTCGCAAAAGCGCAAGGAAAGAAACCCGCCGCGTAGTTCGGCACAACCCTGCAATCATAAGGAAACGATAGAAGAAACATGGCGAAGGCGAAATTCGAGCGCAGCAAGCCGCACGTCAACATCGGGACAGTGGGTCACGTCGATCACGGCAAGACGACGCTCACCGCAGCGATCATCAACTGCTTGTCTACGGAAAATGCGTCGATCGCCAAGAAGAGCGTCGACGACATCGACAACGCGCCTGAGGAGAAGGAGCGCGGCATCACGATCGCCATCTCGCATCAAGAGTACGAGACGTCGGTCCGTCATTACGCGCACGTCGACTGTCCGGGTCACGCCGACTACATCAAGAACATGATCACGGGCGCCGCCCAGATGGACGGCGCGATCCTGGTCGTGTCGGCGACCGACGGGCCGATGCCGCAGACGCGCGAGCACATCCTGCTCATGCGCCAGGTCGGCGTTCCCTACGTGGTCGTTTTCCTCAACAAGGTCGACATGGTCGACGATCCGGAGCTGCTCGAGCTGGTCGAGATGGAAGTCCGCGAGCTGCTCAGCAAGTACGAGTTCCCCGGCGACGACGTCCCGGTCATCAAGGGCTCGGCGCTGCGGGCCCTGCAGTCGTCCGGCAAGCGCGGCGACCCGGACGCCGATCCGATCTTCCAGCTCATGGACGCCGTCGACGTCTACATCCCGACGCCCGCGCGCGCCGTCGACAAGCCGTTCCTGATGCCGGTCGAAGACGTCTTCACGATCACCGGCCGCGGAACGGTCGGCACGGGCCGCGTCGAGCGCGGTCAGATCAAGGTCGGTGAGGAAGTCGAGATCGTCGGTCTGGCCGAGAAGTCGCGCAAGTCGGTCGTGACCGGCATCGAGATGTTCCGCAAGCTGCTCGACTTCGGCATCGCCGGCGACAACATCGGCGTGCTGCTGCGCGGCGTGGAACGCAACGAGATCGAGCGCGGCCAGGTGCTGGCCAAGCCCGGCTCGATCAAGCCGCACACGAAGTTCAAGGCCGAGGTCTACGTCCTCTCCAAAGAAGAGGGCGGGCGCCACACGCCGTTCTTCGCGAACTACCGCCCGCAGTTCTACTTCCGCACGACCGACGTGACCGGCACGATCCAGTTGCCCGAGGGTGTCGAGATGGTCATGCCGGGCGACAACATCACGATGGACGTCGAGCTAATCACGCCGATTGCCTGCGAAGAAGGCCTTCGTTTCGCCATCCGCGAGGGCGGCCGGACGGTCGGCGCAGGCGTAGTCACCGCCATCACCTAGGAGAACGGCCTTCGACAAGCTCAGGCTGACGGAATACCCCGTCACGCTGAGCCCGTCGAAGCGCGAGCACGTTGACAATCGAAATTCTCGGAAAGCAGTAACCACATGGCCAAGCAGAAGATTCGGATTCGCCTCAAGGCATACGACCACAAGATCCTCGATCAGTCGGCGGAGCGGATCGTCGATACGGCGAAGCGCACGGGCGCCTTCGTGAGCGGCCCCGTGCCGTTGCCGACCGAGATCAACCGGTTTTGCGTCAACCGCTCGCCCCACGTCGACAAGAAGAGCCGCGAGCACTTCGAGATGCGCACGCACAAGCGGCTGATCGACATCTTGCAGGCGTCGCCCAAGACGATGGACGCGCTGATGCACCTCGATCTGCCGGCCGGAGTCGATATCGAGCTCAAGGCCTGAGCTCTCCGCGACTCGGTTTCGAACGGGAGCGCGGCCTGCCGCCTCCCGTTTCGCGTTTGTCGGGTCTCGTCCGCCGGGCGGATCCGCCGCCGCCGAAGCGGATGAGATTAAGGCCGCTTCCCGAAAGGGTGACCATGCCCATTCCGCTGCACGTCGAGCATCAACGGAGCTTTAGCGGGACCAGACGCCGCATCTATCACCTGCTCGCCGACATGGGGACCTCGGCCGACGCGATCTGGCCGTTCGCGTCGCAGCCCTTCATGCGCACGCCGGGGCCGCTCGAACCAGGCAAGACCGAGGAATGGCATAGCGGCGTGAACGCCGTGCTGGACGAGGTCCTGCCCGAGGAGAGGATCGTGTGGCGCTTTCGCAACGAAGGCTTCGACGGCACGCACGGGTTCTATCTCGAGTCCGACGCCAAGCGCACGCGGCTCGTGCACCGCATCGACGCGACCCTCTCCGATACGGAGGGACGTCTCTTCTGGCGCCGCCTCGAGGACGTGCACGGCCGCACGATCGAAGCGCTCTTCGACAAGCTCGAGCGGGTGCTCAAGCGCTAGTGCGCGCCGCTCCGCGGCGCCGGCCCGTCGCCGGGCAGTTCGATCGCGTTGATGAACGAGCGGAAGGCGCGGTCGACCCGCGCCCGGTCGCCGGTCGCCAGCAGGTCGAAGAGCAGCCCGCGCGCGACGGCCGCGACGAGCGTGCCGAGGGCCGCGGCTCGCTCGCGGCTGAAGCCTTGCCGCTCGAGCTCGCGCGAGAACGGGATGACCCAGTCGCTGACCGCGCCGCGCAGGAAGGCCGCGCGATGCTTGCGGTCTTGCAGCGCTAGCCCGAAGGTCTCGAAGAAGAGGCGCAGGATCGGCTCGTGGCGGGGAGCGGCAAGCCACTGCCAGGCCCGCAGCAAGAGCGTGCGGACGCCGTGCTCGGCGCTGCGCTCGTACCAGGTTTCGAGGAGCGCTCGCTGGCGCCGGCGGGACTCCTCGACGACGGCGCCGACCAGCGCCTCCTTCGAGCCGAAGTGGTAGAGCAGGGTCCGCGGGCTGGCACCGACGGCGCTTGCCAGCGGCCGCAGGGAAAGGTCGGCCAAGCCTCGGCTCAGGACGTAATCGACGATCGCGGCGAGCAGCTCCTCGCGGAGGCGCTCGTCTGGCTGGCGCGGCACGGTAAGCCGGTTGTAGCAGATTGAAACGGGCGTTTCAAGAACCGAACGGTGTGCCGCCGGTGGGGACTCGCCAGAGAGGGACCGCGTCGCTTGGCGCCGGAAGCCGGTCCGCATGATCGTATTGGTGACGGGAGCTTCCGCCGGCTTCGGCGCGGCGACGGTGCGGCGCTTCGCGCGCGACGGCGCGCGCGTGATCGCGGCGAGCCGGCGCCTCGAAAAGCTCGAGGAGCTCCAGCGCGAGTTCGGCGAGAGCGTGCTCCCTCTCGCGCTCGACGTGCGCGACCGCTCTGCCGTCGTCGCGGCGATCGATTCGCTCCCTCCGGCCTTCGCCGCGATCGACGTGCTGGTCAACAACGCCGGTCTGGCGCTAGGCTTGGACCCGGCGCAGCAGGCCGATCTCGACGACTGGGACGCGATGGTCGACACGAACGTGAAGGGCCTCATGTATTGCACCCGCGCCGTGCTGCCGGGGATGATCGCGCGCGGCAGCGGGCACATCATCAACCTCGGCTCGACGGCGGCGGAGTTCCCCTATCCAGGCGGCAACGTCTACGGCGCCACCAAGGCGTTCGTGTACCAGTTCTCGTTGAACCTGCGAGCCGATCTGCTCGGCACCGCCGTGCGCGTGACCGACATCGAGCCGGGACTCGCGGGCGGAACGGAGTTCTCGCAGGTGCGCTTCCACGGTGACGCGGCCAAGGCCGCCTCCGTCTACGCGGGCACGACCCCGCTCCAACCCGAAGACGTCGCCGACGCGATCCACTGGGTCGCCACGCGCCCCTCTCACGTGAACGTGAACTCCCTGCAAATCATGCCGGTCGCGCAAGCCTTCGGTCCGTTGGCCGTCAAGCGCACCGGAGGAGGTTGACTGCCATGGGCCCCGCCGCCAGCACGCCGATCGCTCTCGACCCCGTCGACTTTCTCAACGTCGACGGCTTGCTGACGAGCGACGAGCGTCTCATCCGCGATACCGTGCGCGACTTCGTCAAGCGCCGCGTGCTCTCGCTGGTGAGCGAGTGGTTCGAACTCGGTCTCTTCCCCAAGGAGATCGCGCGCGAGCTCGGGGGACTCGGGCTGCTGGGGATGCATTTGCAGGGTTACGGCTGCGCGGGCGCAAGCGCGGTCAGCTACGGCCTCGCCTGTCTCGAGCTGGAGGCCGCGGATTCCGGCTTGCGCAGCTTCGTCTCGGTGCAAGGCTCGCTCGCGATGTACGCGCTGCACGCCTTCGGCTCCGAGGAGCAGAAGCAAACCTGGCTGCCGCGCATGGCGCGCGGCGAGGCGATCGGCTGCTTCGGTTTGACGGAGTGGGATTACGGCAGCGACCCCGGCGGCATGCGCACGACCGCGCGCCGCGACGGATCCGACTACGTCCTGAACGGGACGAAAGCGTGGATCACCAACGGCGGAATCTCCGACGTCGCGATCGTCTGGGCCAAGACCGATCCCGAGAACGGTGAAGGCAAGCCCGTGCGAGGCTTCGTCGTGCCGACCCGCAGCAAAGGCCTGCAGGTCAACAACATCGAGCGCAAGATCTCGCTGCGCGCATCGGTCACCTCGGAGCTCGTGCTCGACGAGTGCCGCGTCCCGGCCGATGCGATTCTGCCCGGCGTCCGCGGTCTGCGCGGCCCGCTCTCGTGCCTCAACGAAGCGCGGTACGGTATCGTCTGGGGCGCCCTCGGCGCGGCACGCACCTGCTACGAGACTGCGCTCGAGTACGCCAAGACGCGCGAGCAGTTCGGCCGGCCGATCGCGGCCTTCCAGTTGACGCAGGAGAAGCTCGTCAACATGCTGCTCGAACTGCAGAAGGGCCTGATGCTGGCGCTGCACTTGGGCCGGCTCAAAGACGCGGGGACGCTCGCGCCGCAGCAGGTCAGTTTCGGCAAGCTCAACAACGTGCGCGAGGCGCTGGCGATCTGCCGCGAAGCGCGCACGATCCTGGGTGCGAGCGGCGTGACGCTCGAGTACCCGATCATCCGGCACCTCAACAACTTGGAGTCGGTCCTCACCTACGAGGGAACGAGCGAGATCCACACCCTCATCGTCGGCCAAGCCCTCACCGGCATCCCCGCCTTCTCCTAGCCCTTGCCTCCCGCCCCCCGTCACGCCGAGCCTGTCGAAGCGTGAGCCTGTCGAAGCGGCGCTAGACTGCGGCTGAAACGGGCTTGGCGCGGAGGTATTGCTTGGGCCAGGGGCCGTCGGCGCCGAGGGCGACCGAGGCCCGCAGCGGCCAGTACGGGTCGCGCAGCAGCTCGCGCGCCAAGAGGACGAGGTCGGCCTGTCCGTCGCGCACGATCGCTTCGGCTTGCAGCGGCTCGGTGATCAAGCCGACGGCGCCGGTCGCGATCCCGGCCTCGGTGCGGATCCGCTCGGCGAACGGAACCTGATAGCCCGGCACGAGCGCGATGCGCTGGGCCGGCGAGAGGCCGCCCGAGGAGACGTCGATCAGATCGACGCCGAGCGCGCGCAGGCTGCGAGCCAGGGCGACGGAATCGTCGATGCTCCAGCCGCCCTCGACCCAGTCGGAGGCCGAGATCCGCACCAGGAGCGGCATCGCCTCGGGCAGGACGGCGCGCACGCCGGCCACGATTTCGCGCAGGAAGCGCGTGCGGTTCTCGAAGCTCCCGCCGTACTCGTCGCCGCGCACGTTGGAGAGCGGGGAGAGAAACTCGTGCGCCAGATAGCCGTGCGCGGCGTGGATCTCGACGAGGCGGAAGCCGGCGTCGACGGCCCGCTCGGCGGCGATGACGAAGCTCGTCACCAGCGCGCGGATCTCGGGCCCGGTGAGGGCCTGCGGGACGGGGCTGCGCTCGTCGAACGGCAGCGCGCTCGGAGCGAAGAGGGGGCGCCAGCCGCCTTGCGCGGGCTCGAGCGCGCCGCCGCCATCCCAGGGGGCCGCGACGCTGGCCTTGCGCCCGGCGTGCGCGAGTTGAATCCCCGGGATCGCGCCCTGGGCGAGGATGAAGCTCGTGATGTCGGCGAGCCGCTCGACGTGCTCGTCGCGATAGATGCCCAGGTCCGACGGGCTGATGCGGCCCGCGGGCTCGACGGCCGCGGCCTCGGTGAGCACGAGGGCCGCTCCGCCGACGGCACGGCTGCCCAAGTGCACCAAGTGCCAGTCGTTGGCAAAGCCGTCGACGCTCGAGTACTCGCACATCGGCGACACGGCGATGCGGTTGCGCAGGGTCACGCCGCGCACGGTCAGGGGGTCGAAGAGATGCGCCATCGAGTTAAGAAAACGATTAAGGTTCGCGCAGGTTTCAGAAGAAGACACGAATCAACGCCGGCGCATCTCCGAGGAACTCGTTTTCAAATCATGCGCCCCTGCCGCTGCGCCGCAAAAGACGGCGCAGCGGGCAGGCGCACCGCGCTCAGGGCGTCGCGGCCGGCTGCGAAAGGGCCGGTGCGTGGCGCTTGAGCGCGGCTTCGAACTTCACGCGCTGGCCGGGCGTCAGCACGGCTTCGATTTTGCCGATGACCTGCCGGCGGGTCTCGGGCGTCCCGCTCTGCTTGGCCTGGCGGGCCTCGCCGAGAATCGCGCGGACTTGCGTCCGCTGGGCGTTCGAGAGGTCCAGGGAGCGGAGCGCGCGGTGTGGTGGTGCGCGTGGTGGAAGGGCGCGGCGCTGGCGGCCGGGACCGGCGGGGCGCCGGTGTCGGCCTGCGCCGCGGCGGCGCCCGCGCCGCTCAGGGCGGTCGCGAGGGCGGCGGCGGCGAGAAGATGACGGTTGATCACGGTAGCTGGGCTCCTTTGCGGTGAGGGAAGTATTCCTCGTCTCCCTACTCGCGACGAAGCCCGGTGATGTGAAGGGGGGATGAGAGTCTTGGCGAGCGCGGCGAAGGAAGCGGCATGCGCAGTCACACCGACTATCTGATCATGAACACGCCCGGCCGCTACGAGATCCGCGACATCACCGACGAGGTCGCGCGCATCGTGCGCGAATCCGCGGTCGCCGAGGGGATGGTGCTGGTCAGCGCGATGCACATCACGGCGAGCGTCTTCGTCAACGATCACGAGCCGGGGCTCTGGTCCGACATCATGACTTGGCTCGAGCAGCTCGCACCCCGCAAGCCCGACTACAAGCACCACCTCACGGGCGAGGACAACGGCGACGCGCACCTCAAGCGGATCCTGCTGGGCCAGCAAGTCGTTCTCCCGATCACCGAAGGCAAACTCGACCTCGGCCCATGGGAACGCGTCCATTACGGCGAATTCGACGGACGCCGCAAGAAGCGCGTCGTCGTCAAGGTGATCGGAGAGTGAGCGCTAGCGGGCGCGAATCGCCGCGGCCCGCAGCTCCGGGCTGGCGTTGGCCTCGAAGCGCTTGAAGTTCTCGGCGAACAGGCCGGCGAGTTTGCGCGCCTGCGCGTCGTAGGCCGCTGGATCGCTCCAGGCGTCGCGCGGGTTGAGGACCTCGCTCGGAACTCCCGGCACGGCCTGCGGGACGGCCAGGTCGAAGAACGGCTCGCGCACGACAGGCGCTTCTGCCAGCTTGCCGGAGAGCGCCGCGTTGACCATCGCTCGCGTGTATGCGATCGACATGCGCTTGCCGACGCCGTAGGGACCGCCGCTCCAGCCCGTGTTGACCAGCCAGCAGTCGACCCGGTCCTCCGCGATCTTCTCGCCGAGCAGCTTGGCGTAGACCGTCGGATGGTGGACCATGAACGGCGCGCCGAAGCAGGTCGAGAAAGTCGCGCTCGGTTCGGTGACGCCGCGCTCGGTCCCCGCAACCTTTGCGGTGTAGCCGGAGAGGAAATGGTACATCGTCTGCTCGGCCGTGAGCTTCGAGATCGGCGGCAGCACGCCGAACGCATCGGCGGTCAGCAGCACGATCGTCTTGGGATGGCCGGCCGCAAGCCCGGGGACGACGTTGGGATTGAAGCTGACCGGATAGGCCGAACGCGTGTTCTCCGTCTTCGCTTCGGAATCCAAGTCCAGGACGCGGGTGTGGGGATCGTAGACGACGTTCTCGAGCACGGCCCCGAAGCGATGCGAGGCCGCCCAGATCTCGGGCTCGGCGGATTGCGAAAGGCGAATCGCTTTGGCGTAGCAGCCGCCCTCGATGTTGAAGACGCCGTCGTGCGACCAGCAGTGCTCGTCGTCGCCGATCAGCGGCCGGTTCGCGTCGGCCGAGAGCGTCGTCTTGCCGGTCCCGGAGAGGCCGAAGAAGATCGCGACGCTGCCGTCGTCCTTGCTGACGTTGGCCGAGCAGTGCATCGAAAGCACGCCGCGCAGCGGCATCAAGTAGTTCATGAGCGTGAAGACGGACTTCTTGATCTCGCCGGCATAACGCGTTCCGCCGATCAGCACGATGCGGCGCGCGAAATTGACCAGGATGAACGTGCCGCTGCGCGTGCCGTCGCGAGCCGGATCGGCCGTGAACTCGGCCGCGTCGACGACCGTGAACTGCGGCGCGAAATCGTCGGGGGCGCGCTCCGGCGTGATGAAGAGGCTGCGCGCGAACAGCGAGTGCCAAGCGTATTGCGTGATCACGCGGATCGGCAGGCGGTACCGTTCGTCGGCGCCGACGTAGGTGTCGAGCGAATAGATTTCGCGTTCGGAGAGGTAGGCGGAGACTCGCTCGAACAGCGCGTCGAAAGCAGCCGGATCGATCGCCTTGTTGCTTTCGCCCCAGTCGATGTGCCGCTCGCTCTCCGGCTCGCGCACGAAGAATTTGTCTTTGGGCGAGCGCCCCGTGTGTTCGCCCGTCTCGACGATGAACTGGCCGTCCGCGCCGAGGACACCCTCTCCCTTGCGCAGCGCGTGCTCGTAAAGCTCGGCGACGGAGAGATTGCGGTGAACGACCGCAGCCTGGATGCTGCCCGGAAGCGTAAGGATGGCGCACCTCCTGGTGGTAGTGAGAGACGGTTTCCCGCGGGGCCGGGCCCTGCCTGCACGAAAGTTCAGCTGCGAAGGGAGTCCATGAGCGATCTTCTCACCGTCCGCCCGCCGGGCGAAGCGTTCGCCGAGCTCGCCGCGCGGCTGCGTCCGATCGAACGATTCGAGTCGCTCGAAACGCTCGACGCGCTCGGCCGCATCGTGGCGGCGACGGTCGTCGCGGAAGAAACGCTCCCCGCGTTCACTCGCGCGACGATGGACGGCTATGCGGTTCGTGCCGCCGACACCTTCGGCGCATCGGACGCATCGCCGGCGTATTTGCGTTTAGCAGGTGAAGTCACTATGGGAAACGTCGCAACCTGCAGCGTGGAGGCGGGGACGGCGGTGCGCGTGCACACCGGTGCGATGCTTCCGCCCGGCGCGGACGCCGTCGTGATCCTCGAGGAGACGAACCTGCGCGGCGAGGAGCTGGAAGTGTTGCGCTCCGCAGCGTGCGGCGCGGAGACGCTCGCCGTCGGCGAGGACGTGACGGCCGGCGACGCCGTCGCGCTCGCGGGACACGAGTTGCGCGCGCAAGACCTCGGCGCGCTGCACGCGCTGGGCTGCGTGCGCGTCGACGTGCGGGCTCGGCCGCGGCTCGCGATCCTCTCGACCGGCGACGAAGTCGTGCCCCCCGCGGAGCGGCCGCCGCTCGGCAAGGTCCGCGACGTGAATGCGGCGACGATCGGCGCCACGATCGCCCGCGCCGGCGGCCTCCCCGTCTTCGCCGGGATCGTCGCCGACGACGAGGAGGCGCTGGTCGCGCGCGGCCGCGAGGCGCTTGCGAGCTGCGACGGGCTGGTCCTCTCGGCCGGCTCGTCGGTCTCGGCGCGCGATCTGACCGCGCGCACGATCGACCGCTTGGGCGCGCCCGGCGCGCTGGTCCACGGAATCGCGCTGCGTCCCGGGAAGCCGACGATCCTCGGGCTCTGCGGCGAAAAGCCGGTGATCGGCCTGCCGGGAAACCCGGTCAGCGCGCTGATCGTCGCCTGGCGGCTGGTGCGCCCGCTGGTGCGGCTGCTCGGCGGCGCGCCGGTCGCGCCGGACGGACTCGGCGACGAGCGCGCGCTCGAGGCGCGGCTGAGCGCGAGCGTCCCCTCGCGTCCGGGACGCGAGGACTACGTTCCGGCCAAGCTGAGCCGCGCCCCGGACGGGACGCTGTGCGCCACGCCGGTCTTCGGGAAGTCGAACTTGATCTTCACGCTGGTGCGCGCCGACGGCTGGATCGCGCTTCCGTTCGATCGTGCCGGGGCCGCGGCCGGATCGCTCGTCCGCGTGATCGTGCCGTGAGCGAAGGCGGCAGCCGGACGATTTTCCTCGAGGACGTCCCGCTCGAGCGCGCGCGCGAACGCTTTGCCGCCGCGCTCGCCGCGGCCGGCCTGCCGCCGCACGGCCCGAGCGAGCGGATCGCGCTCGCCGAAGCGCTGGGACGAGTCAGCGCCGCGCCGGTCTTCGCGCGCCTCTCGTCGCCGCACTATCACGCCTGCGCGATGGACGGCATCGCCCTCCATTCGGAGCGGACGCGCGGGGCGCGCGAGACGGCGCCGCTCGAGCTCGCGCTCGGCGCCGAGGCCCGCTACGTCGACACCGGCGACCCGCTCCCCGAGGGCAGCGACGCCGTCGTCCCGATCGAGGAAGTCGAGGTTCGCGGCGCCGGGCGGGTCGCGATCCGCGCCGCCGTCGCGCCGTTCAGCCACGTGCGCGCGATCGGCGAGGACATCGTCGCGACCGAGGCCGTCGTCACCGCCGGCCGCACGCTCGAGCCCGCCGATCTCGCCGCGCTCGCCGCGGCGGGCCTGAGCGCGCTCGAGGTCGTTCGCCTGCCCCGCGTCACCATCGTCACGACGGGGAGCGAGCTCGTCGCGCCCGACGTCGAGCGGCCGGCGCCAGGAGCGATCGTCGACTCGAACGCGGTCTTCCTGCGCGCCGCGGTCCAACGCTGGGGCGGGCTCGCGCTGCTCGCCGGTCCGCTCCCCGACGATCCGGCGCAGTTGGAGGCGGCCGTGCGGCGCGCCCTCGAGACGAGCGACGTGGTCGTGGTCAACGCCGGCAGCTCGGCCGGCTCCGAAGACTTCACCGCCGGCGTTTTCGCCCGGCTCGGCGAGGTCGTCGTGCACGGCGTGGCGATCCGGCCGGGCCATCCGCTCGTCCTCGCGGTCGCGCGTCAGGGGGAGCGGGCGGTCCCGCTGCTCGGAATCCCCGGCTATCCGGTCAGTACCGCGATCTGCGCCGACCTCTTCTTGCGGCCGCTCCTCGAGCGGCTCGGCCGCCGCGACGCGCCCGAGGAGCGCACCTTCGAGGCCGTTCTGGCGCGCAAGCTCTTCTCGCCGCTGGGCGAAGAGGAGTTCGTGCGCGGCGTGGCCGCGCGCGTCGGCGAGCGCTCGATAGTGGTCCCCCTGCGGCGCGGCGCCGGCGTCATCACCTCGCTCTCTCGCGCCAACTGCCTGGTGACCGTCCCGCGCCTCTCCGAGGGCTTCCACGAAGGGACGCGCCTCCGCGTGCGGGCGCTCCGCCCGCTCGCCGCAATCGAACGGACGCTGCTCGCCGTCGGCAGCCACGACGTCGCGCTCGATCTGCTCGCGGGCGGTCTGGCCGAGCGCGGGCTGGAGCTCGTCTCGGCCAACGTCGGCAGCATCGCCGGTTTGGCCGCCGTCGCCGCCGCGGCGACGCACGTCGCCGGGACGCACGCGATCGACCCCGCCACGGGGACCTACAACGACGCGGCTGTCCGGCGCTACGTCCCAGGCAAGCGGGTCGCGCTGGTCCACTTCGCGCGGCGCACCCAAGGGCTCATCGTCGCCTCTGGCAATCCGCTCGGGTTGCGCTCGCTCGCCGACGTGGCGGAGCGGCGCGCGCGCTTCGTGAACCGCCAGAAGGACGCGGGGACGCGCCTGCTCCTCGACCTGCTGCTCGGCCGCGAGGGGATCGCGCCCGGCGCGATCCCCGGATACGAGCGGCTCGAGTTCACCCACCTCGCGGTCGCGGCGCTCGTCGCCGCGGGTTCGGCCGATTGCGGGCTCGGCATTCTGGCCGCGGCCCGGGCGCTCGGCTGCGACTTCGTTCCGCTCGCCGAGGAACCGTACGAGCTCGCTCTCGACGCGCTCCAGCTCGCGGACCCGCGCGTCGCGGTGCTGCTCGAGATCGTGGCGAGCGCGGCGCTGCGCGCCCAAATCGCGGCGCTCGGCGGCTACGATCCCGCGCGGAGCGGGACCGTCCGGTACGTCGAGCCCGCCCCTGCGGCCGCGCCCGCGTGAGGCTCGAGCTCTTTGGGATGGCCCGCGCGCTGGTCGGGGCGGCGGAGGTCGAGCTCGCGCCGCCCGCGCCGGTCACGCTGCGAGGGCTGCTGGCCGAGCTCGCCGCGCGCCATCCGCAGCTCGCGGGGACCGTGCTCGACGCGCGGACGCACGCGCCGCTCGAGCCGAACCTCGTCCTGCTCGACGGGCGCCGTCCGGTCGACCTCGACGAACCGCTCGCCGAGGCGGACCTCCCCTGCCTGCTCTTCCTGCCCGGCGGCGGCTGAGGTACGTGCCGTCGTGGCCTGGGACGGCGTAGATCGCGACGACCGCTTCCCACGGCGTGCCGCGTTCGTCCGTCATGCTGAACGACGCCGCAGCCGCATGCGGGCCGGCGGCCGTGTCGAGCCGCCGCCGGTGGGCCGCGACCATCTGCGCTGCGAAGGCCTCGAGCAGCGTCGCGACGGGAGCTGTCGAGACGAGCGTCGCGCCCGGACTGAAGGCCGGGGCTTTACGCCGCTCCCGGTAAGAAAGCGCTCTGCCGCCGGCGTCAGCGATCGCTATCGGCTGCGGCGAGCGCTCGTTCGAGCCCGGGGCGCGCCGCTGCGCGGGACGAAATCCAGCGAGGTGACCGGCTCGCGCGATCTGCTCGAGGTCGACCTGACGGCCCGGCGCGCGCGTCGCCGGCCGCTGGACGGCGAGCTGTCGCAGACCCTCGGGGGCGACGGACTCGCGGTCGCGCTGCTCGAGCGGGCGATCCGCGGCCCTCTCGATCCGCTCGGCCCGGAGAACCCGGTCGTCTTCGCCGCCGGGCCGTTCGCCGGGACGCCGGTCCCCGCCGCCAACAAGCACGCGGTCGCGACCGTCTCGCCGCTCACCCGCCGGCTGACCGACGGCTGCTCGTCGAGCCACTGGTCGGCCGCGTTGCGCCGCCTCGGCCTCGCCGCGCTGGCCGTGCGCGGCCAGGCCGCCGACTGGACGGCCCTGGCGATCGGCGCGTCGGGCGTCCGCTTTCTCGACGCGCGTCCGCTGCTGGGCGCGAGCGCGGCCGAGACGAGCGCGCGCTTGCGCGCGGGCCCCGGCGGCGCAGCCCTGCGGGTGGCGGCGATCGGCCCGGCCGGCGAGCGCGGCGTGCGCTTCGCCGCGCTCGAGAACGACGGCCGTCAGGCCGGCCGGGGCGGCGTCGGCGCCGTCTTGGGGGCCAAGCGCCTCAAGGCGATCGCGCTCGAGGGAACGGGCGAGGTCCCGGTCGCCGATCCGCTTCGCGCGCGCGAGCTCGCCCTTCGCTTGCGCGAGCGCGCGCTCGGCCCGGCGACCGCGAAATACCGGGTCCTCGGGACGGGCGCCAACCTGCGTGTGCTGCAGCGCATGGGCATGCTGCCCGTGCGCAACTTCAGCGCCGTCTCGTTCGAGGGGGCGGAGGCGATCACGCCGGAACGGGCCCGGGAAGCACCCGGCGTCTACCTCGAGAAGCGGAGCGGCTGCGCCGGCTGCCCGGTGCAGTGCGAGCACATGTACGTGCGGCGCACGCGCGAGCGGCGCGAGGCGGCGGCGAGCGAGTACGAGTCGGTCTGGGCTTTCGGGCCGAACTGCGGCGTCGCCGATCTCGACGCAGTGCTCGACGCGATCGCCGCCTGCGACCGCTACGGTCTGGACACGATCTCGACCGGCGGCGTGATCGCCTTCGCCATGGAGTGCGCCGAGCTCGGCCTGCTGGACTCGGGAGCCTTCGGGACGCCGCTGCGTTTCGGCAACGCCGCGGTCCTCGAGCCGGCGATCGCCGCGATCGCCGCCACCGCAGGGCTGGGTTCGACCCTCGCGCTCGGCGTGCGCGAGGCGGCCGCGCGCATCGGCGGCGGCGCGGAGCGTTTTGCGATGCACGTCAAGGGGCTCGAGCTCCCCGGTTACGAGCCGCGCGCCTTACCGACGTACGCGCTCGGGCTCGCGGTCTGCACGCGCGGCGCGTGCCACAACCGGGCGGCGGCCTACGACGCCGACCTGCGCTCGCCGGGAAACGCGCTCGACGACGCGGAGCGCGTGCGCTCGGTGATCGACGCCGAAGAGACGGCGATCGCCTGGGACACGCTGCTCCTGTGCAAATTCGTGCGCGGCTGCTTCGACGATTTTTGGAGCGAGGCGGCCGAATTGTATTCCGCCGTCTCCGGCCGCGCCTGCGACGGCGCCGCGCTGCGAGCGGAGGCGCGCGCGACCTGGCAGCGCAAGCGCGCCGTCAACACGCGGCTCGGCTGGACGGCGCGCGAGGACGATCTGCCGCCGCGGCTCGCTGAACCGCTCGCTTCGGGTCCTCACGCCGGCGCGCGGATCGCGCCCGAGCGCCTCGCCCGGCAGCGCAGCCTCTACGAGCGCCTTCGCTCCGGCGAACGCGCCCCGTCCGCACCCGCCGGCACGATGCCGCGGATAGACTTTTAAGCGATCTTAACATTTAAACCGGTGCGGGAGCGGACGTGCTCCACTACAATGAGCGCAGGTGCGCGCGGGCTCGCAGTCCGTTCGTCCGAAGTCTTTTCTTCATTGAGGCAAGGGGCAAGGGGGCGTTCCGGGATCCGGGGCGTCTCCCTTGTTCTTTGGGCTACGCGGCGCTGATGCCCGATCGTGCGGGCGCCTGTCCGGCAGACTGCTCCGGCGGCGGCGCGGTTTGCGGCGTCATGGCGTCGCCGAAATATGACGCCGTGACGAAGAGCGGCGGCAGCGTCACGATGTCGTCGATCGACTCGTCGCCGACCGTCAGGTGGCACATCGCCTGGTTGCGGTTCATCGTGAAGAGCCGTGCCGGGTCGACGTGGTTGGCGGCGTGCTTGGTCGCGCGGTCGAGCAGCGACAGCGTCTCGTAGTCGTCGGTCTTGAAGAAGATCTTCTGCGTGAAGTTCTGCAAGGCGGCATCGACGAGCTGCTGCGGAAGCATCGCGTAGAGCGAGGAGACGCCCTGCACCGTGGCCAGCACCATGCACCCGGCCGAGCGGACGATCCCCAGTGACTGGATGTCGGTTTCCGAGATGCAGAGCTGGTACTCGTCGACGCCGAAGACGACCGGCCGGTGCTGATCGAGCTCCGGATTGGCGCGGCGGTTCTCGACCGCCGTGAAGAAGCGCCGCTTGGCCATCGTGTAGATCGACTGTGCGGCGCGCTCGTAACGCGAACGCGGCACGTGCAGGATGACGACGTTGCCGTCGAAGACGGTCTCGATCGAATCGAGGCTCTGCCGGCGCGCGAACGTCTTGGCGATGTGGACGTCGCGCAGCGGCTCGAGCAATTGCGAGCAGGCGAACTGGACCGCGCGCCGGGTCTCCGGCGTGAACTCGCGGTAGCGCGTGTCCTCGTACGACATCGCTTCGCGGATCGTCCACGCTTCGTCCGAGCCGCGCGGGAGGCCGCGCAGATGCTCCATCGCCTGAACGCGCGCGATCGCCGCGAACTGATCGTCGAAGCAGTAGTTCGAGAGCGCGTCGAAGTTGTAGTATTGCGACCCGGCGGCGTGCAGCATGCGCAGCGAGTTCTTCATGCGGGCCACGCCGGCGTCGACCCAGCGCCGCCCTTCGTCGCTGAGGTGCCCGAAGGTGTCGCGCAGGTACATCGCGTCGACGTCGGGGCTCCCGCTGAAGAGGTCGAGTCCGACCGAACTGCCGGGCTGGATGACCGTCGCCTCGCGCCCGGCGCGGCGCGCGATCTCGACCGCTTCGACGACGGCCTCCGCCTTGGCGGCGATGATCAAGCCGCCCGCGCCGAGCTTGCCGAGGATCTCGAGCAGCAGCGGGTTGTAGAGCCGCGTCGTCTTACCCGAGCCGGAGGAGCCGAAGGCGATCGTGTGCCGGCACAGATCCTCGAAAGAAAAATCGATGCGGCGTTGCGGCTCGCCGAGGCTGACTTTGCAAGAAGGGGGCCCTGACGATTCTCGGCAGTCCATGATCCTCGAGTCGAAGCGAAGGAACTTCCCTATCGAGATCGACCGGAAGGGCTGCTTCGGAAGAGGCCGCTCGCCGAGAATTGTGCCCGGTCACAGTTGCCGCCGAGCGGGCAGCGGCGGAAGGAACGCCGCTCGCCCCTGCTCGAGCGGTGCCTAGGCGACGTGCATCGGGGCGAGCTGATGGGCCTGGATCACCGGTCCGGGTGAAATCACGTGCCGCTTCAAGCCGAGCTTCGTCGGGTCGACGCCGAGCGCCAGCGCCACCAACTGCGGAAGGTGGAACGTCGGCAGGTTGGTGCGGCCCCAGCGCTCCGCCGAGTCGGCTTGGTAGCCGTCGAGGGCGAGGTGGCACAGAGGGCAGGGCGTCAGGACCGCTTCCGCGCCCTTGTCCTTGGCCATGCGCATGTTCTGGCCGACCATGTTGGCGGCGATGCCGTCCTTCTCGAGCTGCACGTGGAAGCCGCAGCAGCGCGTCTTGCCGGCGTAGTCGACCGCCTCGCCGCCGAGCGTTTCGATCAGATCCTCGAGCGAGTGCGGGTTGCGGGCCGATTCCCAGCCGTTGACCGACTCCGGCCGCAGGATGTGGCAGCCGTAGAACGGCGCGACCTTGAGGCCGTGCAGCGGGTTGACGACCATCGTCTTGAGCTTGTCCAGGCCGATGTCGTCGATCAGGAGCCAGAGCAGGTGGCGCACCGAGACGCCGCCGTTGTACTTGGCCTTGAACTTGCCCAGGATCGCGTTGGCCTGCTCCATGCGGCCCTCGTCCTCGAGCAGCTCCTTGTTCGCGGCGCGCATGTGGCCGGTGCAGGTCGAGCAGATCGTGATGACGTCGTCGAGCCCGAGCGCCTCGGCTTGGGCGTAGGTGCGGGCGTTGAGCACGCGGGCGACGTCGCGGTTGACGTCGTTGAGGACCGACGCGCCGCAGCACGAGGCCGCGGTCAGCTCGACCAGCTCGATCCCCAGCTTCTGCGCGAGCAGCAGCGCAGAGTTGAACAGCTCGGTACAGGACTCTTTGGCGACGCAGCCGGGAAAGAAGCCGTAGCGCTTGCTCTGGGCCGACTTCGAGCGGGGCTTGGCGGCAGTTTGGGAAGCGATTGAGATGGCCATTATCCTACCGGGACCTCCAGCGACTCGAAGACGGTACGGATCTCGGCGACTCGGTCGACGGGATGCATGAAGAGCGGCGGAATCTTCCCCTTCGCGGCCATCCGCAGACCGAGCGGCGCGACCTTCAAGAGGCCTCTGAAGTTGAAGCGGCCGACCGTTCCCACGATGACTTCGCTCTCGTTGAGCATGCCGCTCTCTTTGATCGTCTTGGCGACGACCAGCGCGTGGCGCGGGCCCGCGCCGTGCTTGAAGCCCTCGGCGATCGCGCGGCGCTTGGTGTCGATGATGCGATCCTGCGGATCGACGTGCTTGGGGCAGTACGAGCAGGCATAGCAGTGCGCGCACAGCCACAGGTAGTCGTTGCCGATCTGCGCGATGCGCTCTTTGGTCTTGGCGTCGCGCACGTCTTCGATGAAACGGTAGGCGTACGCGATCGCCGCCGGGCCGGCGAAGGCCGGATCGACGCTGATGACCGGGCAGAGCGAGTAGCAGGTCGCGCACATGATGCAGTTGGCCACGTCGACCAGCTTCTTCATGTCCTCGGGCGAGACGCGCCGCTCGCGCTCGTGGTCCGAGTCCTTGTCGGCGGTCTGCAGGTAGGGCTTGAGGCGCGAGTACTTGTCCCAGAAGGGATCCATGTGGACGACGAGGTCCCGCATGGGCGCCAAGTTGGGCATCGGGTCGATCGCGATCGAGTCGTCCTCGCGCAGGACCGACGAGATCGGGGTCTTGCAGGCCAGGCCCGTGACGCCGTTGATGCTCATCGAGCACGAGCCGCAGATCGCGGAGCGGCAGGAGCGCCGGAAGCTGATCGAGCCGTCGACCTCCGCCTTGGCGTACTCGAGCGCGTCGAGCACGGTGGCGGACTCGGGAAAATCGATCTCTACGCGGTCGCGATGCGGTTCGTTGTCGGTCGCCTGGTCGAAGCGGAAGAGGTCGAGGATTATCTTAGCCATCAGTAGGTTCTCACCGTCGGCGCCCACTTCGTCATGACGACCTTGCGGGTGTAATCGGGGATCGGGTCGGCCGTCGGCCCTTGGAAGCGCATCAGCGTGTGGACCTGCCACTTCTCGTCGTCGCGTTCGGGGAAGTCCGTCCGCGACTGGGCGCCGCGCGATTCCTGGCGGTTGAGCGCGCCGAGCATGATCGGCTGGGCGATGTCGGAGATGAACTCGGTCTCGAGCAAGGTGACGAGGTCCGTGTTGAACGTCTTGGACTTGTCCATCACGGTCATCGTCTGCGCGGCCTCGCGCGCTTCGCGCAGTGCCTGCATCCCCGCCGTCAGCTCGCCTTCGTTGCGGAAGATGAAGGCGTGGTCGCTCAGCGCGTCGTTGACGAGCTTGCGGACCTGGGTGTGGCGCAGGCCGCCGCTGCGGGCCAGAATCCCCTTGATGCGGTCCTTCTCGGCCTGCAGCGTCTTCTCCGAGGGCCGCACGCTGCCGACTTGCTTGATGTAGCCGGCCGCATGCTTAGCCGAACGGGCCCCGAAGACGATCGTCTCGAGCAGCGAGTTGCCGCCCAGCCGGTTGGCGCCGTGCACGCTGACGCAGGCGACCTCGCCGGCGGCGTAGACGCCCGGAACGCGCGTCGCGCCCCATTTGTCGGTCTCGATCCCGCCCATGGCGTAGTGCATCCCGGGGAGGATCGGGATCGGCGTGTCGATGCCGTCTTTGCCGGTCGCGTCGAGCGCCAGCTCGCGGATCTGCGGCAGGCGCTCGAGGATCTTCTCGCGCCCGAGGTGGCGCAGGTCGAGCAGCACGCAGCCGTCGATGCCGCGGCCCTCGAGGATCTCCGTCCACTCGGCCCGGGAGACGACGTCGCGCGAGGCCAGCTCGCCCTTGTTGGGCGCGTACTTGAACATGAACCGCTCGCCAAGCGAGTTGAGCAGGTAGGCCCCTTCGCCGCGCGCCGCCTCGGAGAGGAGCACGCCGTTCTCCTTGAGCGAGGTGGGGTGGAACTGGACGAACTCCATGTCCATCAGCGGGATCCCGGCCCGGTAGGCGATCGCCATCCCGTCGCCGGTCGAGGCGTAGCCGTTGGTTGTCTTGCGGTAGGCCCGGCCGAGCCCTCCGGTCGCGAAGATCGTGGCCTTCGCGTTGACCAGCTCGAGCTCTCCGTTGCGCATGTTGTAGGCGACGACGCCGGTCCCGACGCCGTCCTCGATGCACAGCGCGGTCGCGAAATACTCTTCGTAGACCTTGATGCCGAAGCGCTCGAGCTGCTCCCACAGGGTGTGCAGGATGACCAGGCCCGTCACGTCGGCCGAATAGCAGGTCCGGGGCGAGCCGGCGCCGCCGAAGGGGCGCTGCGCGATCCGCCCGTCGGGCAGGCGGGAGAAGATGCAGCCGCGGTGCTCGAGCCAGACGATCTGGCGCGGCGCGTCCTCGGTCATCGCCTCGATCGAATCCTGGTCGCCCAGGTAGTCCGACCCCTTGGCGCAGTCGAAGGCATGGTTTTCGGGGGAGTCGTCTTCCCGGTTGCCGAGGGCGGCGTTGATCCCCCCCTGCGCCGCGCCGGAGTGGCTGCGGACCGGGTGCAATTTCGAGACGACCGCGACATCGGCGCCGGCTTCCGCCGCTTCGACCGCGGCGCGCATCCCGGCCAGGCCGCCGCCGACGACGACGATATCGTGTTTGATCAAATTAGCCGCACCTCAACTCATGAAACTTCTTTTCATCCTATCCCACGACCTAGGATGTCCCAAAGACCTTCGTAGCACGAAGCCGGCCCGATTCTGCGTGACGCCGAGGGGCCCGGGGTGCGCGAGAGAGATGCTCGGCCTTGGCAGCGAGGCGAGCGGCGTCCGCGGCCCGGTCGAGCGGTCCGTGCGGCCGGCGGCCCGCGGCCGGGCGGCGGGGGCCGGCTGAAGCCCTCAGGAAGGTGAAGCCGTCCGCCGCGTCCCGAGGTCTTAGCCGTCCGTGAGCTCCTTCGTCCACCTGCACGTCCATAGCGAGTACTCGCTCTTGGACGGCGCCTGCCGCGTCGACGCGCTCTGCCGGCGGACCGCCGAAGAGGGCTCGCCCGGCGTCGCCCTGACCGATCACGGGGTGATGTTCGGGGCGATGGAGTTCTACTACCAGGCCCGCGACCACCGGCTCGTCCCGATCGTCGGCTGCGAGGCCTACATCGCCCCGCGCGGGCGGTTCGACCGGACGGTCCGCGACGAGGCGCACGTCACCCTGCTGGCCGCCGACGTGACCGGCTACCGCAACCTGGTCGCCCTGATCTCCAAGGGCTTCCTGGAGGGCTATTATTACAAGCCGCGGATCGACATGGAGCTGCTGGCCAAGCACCACGACGGGCTGATCGTGCTCTCCGGCTGCATGTCGGGCCTCTGCGCCCAGCCGCTGCTCAAGAACGACTACGCCTCCGCCGTGAAGGCGGCCCGGGCCTTCCGCGACATCTTCGGCGACCGCTTCTACGTCGAGATCATGCGCCACGGGATCCCCGAGCAGGAAGTCGTCAACACCGGCCTCATCAAGCTGGCCCGCGAGCTCGACCTGCCGCTGGTCGCCACCAACGACTCGCACTATCTCGCCCGCGGCGACGCGCAGGCGCACGACGTACTGCTCTGCATCGGGACCGGCAAGACGGTCGCCGACCAGAGCCGCATGAAGTTCATGACCGACGAGTTCTACGTCAAGAGCCCCGAAGAGATGCGGGCGCTCTTCGCCGACGTCCCCGACGCCTGCGACAACACGCTCGAAATCGTCAAGCGCATCGACATCAAGATCCCCGAGAAGCAGTTCAACATCCCGCTCTATCCGGTGCCGCCCGTCCCGGCCGGGAGGACGAACGGGTCCGGTGAGGCGGCACGCGCGCCGGGCACGGCGCTCTCGCCCGAGGCATATTTGCGGCTGATCTGCGAACGCGGCTTGATCGAGCGCTACGGCGCCGAGCGCGCCGCGGCCGACGCCGCCCTGCGCGAGCGGCTCGACTACGAGCTGGGCGTGATCATCAAGATGGGATTCGCCTCGTACTTCCTGATCGTTTGGGATTTTATCAAATACGCGCGCGACCACGACATCCCGGTCGGTCCGGGCCGCGGCTCGGCGGTCGGCTCGGTCGTCTCGTACGTGCTGCGCATCACCGACCTCGATCCCCTCAAGTACGACCTGCTCTTCGAGCGCTTCTTGAATCCCGACCGGATCTCGATGCCCGACATCGACACCGACTTCTGCGTCGAGCGCCGCGACGAAGTCATCAAGTACGTCACCGAGAAGTACGGCAAGGATCACGTCGCGCAGATCGTGACCTTCGGGACGATGGCCGCGCGGGCGGCCGTGCGCGACGCCGGGCGGGCGCTGGCGATCCCGCTCGGCGACGTCGACCGCGTCGCCAAGCTGATTCCCTCGGGTCCGGGCGGCCTTTCGATCGAGCAGGCGCTGGCGAGCATCCCCGAGCTCAAGGCGCTCTACGACGCCTCGCCGCAGGTGAGCCGGCTGCTCGACACCGCCAAGTCGATCGAGGGGCTGGCCCGCCACGCTTCGACCCACGCCGCCGGCGTCGTCATCTCGAAGGATCCGCTGGTCGACGTGACGCCGCTGATCAAGCTCGGCGACGACGACGTCAACACGCAGTACGACATGGGCTGGGTCGAGCGCATCGGCCTGCTCAAGATGGATTTCCTCGGGCTGCGCAACCTCACCGTGATGAAGAACGCGGTCGACGAGATCCGGCGCACCGAGAATCCCGCCTTCGACCTGGCGGCGATCCCCGACGACGACGCGCGCACCTTCGAGATGCTCGGCCGCGGCGAGACGACCGGCGTCTTCCAGCTCGAGTCCGACGGCATGCGCCGCGTCTGCACGGAGCTGGGCCCCAACACGTTCGACGACATCGTCGCGCTGGTCGCGCTCTACCGTCCCGGGCCGATGGAGTGGATCCCGCAGTACATCAGCAACAAGCACGGCCGCACCAAGCCGAAGTACCTGCACCCCAAGCTCGAACCGATCCTCGCCCCGACCTACGGCGTCGCCTGTTATCAAGAGCAGGTCATGCAGATCGCGCGCCAGATCGCGGGCTTCTCGATGGGGCAGGCCGACGAGCTGCGCAAGGTCATGGGCAAAAAGCTCAAGGAAAAGATCCCGCTCTATCGCGAGAAGTTCGTCAAGGGCGCGCAGGCGCAGGGCCTCGACGCGGCGCTGGCCGAGGAGATCTTCCAATTCGTCGAGCCCTTCGGTGGTTACGGATTTAACAAGAGTCACGCGGTCGCGTACGGCTGGATCTCGTACCAGACGGCCTATCTCAAGGCGAATTACCCGCGCGCCTACCTGGCCGCGCTGATGACTTCGGTGAAGGACAAGACCGACAAGCTCGTCGAGTACATCGACGAAGCCAAGAAGGTCGGCATCGTCGTGCTGCCGCCCGACGTCAACGCCTCGCGCGTCGACTTCACCGTGGTCGGCGAAGCGATTCGCTTCGGCCTGGCGGCGGTCAAGGGCGTCGGCGAGGGCGCGGTCCAGGCGATCATCGCGGCGCGAACGGCAGGCGGTCCGTTCGCCGACTTCTTCGACTTCACCAAACGGGTCGATCTGAGATATCTCAACCGCAAGGTCTTCGAGGCGCTGATCAAGTGCGGCGCGTTCGACACGCTGCCGGGAAACCGCGCCCAGCTGCTCGACGCGCTCGACAGTGCCCTCGAGCTGGCCGCGCGCGCCGCGCGCGACCGCCAGTCGGGCCAGTTCTCGCTCTTCGGCGCGGGCGCCGAGGCGAGCGAAGAGCTCGCGCCGCAGCTCCGCCCCCTCCCCGCTCCGCCCGCACTCGAGCAGCTCGCCTGGGAGAAGGAGACGCTGGGGATCTTCGTCTCCGGCCACCCGCTGGCCGGCATCGCCGAGGCGCTGGCACGCGGCGGCGCGATTCCGCTCAAGGACCTGCGCGAACGCCAGGACGACGAGCTCGTCACGGTCGCGGGGATGCTGACCGAGGTGCGGCGCACGCTGACCAAGGCCCAGCAGCAGATGCTGATCGCGACGCTCGAAGACACGACCGGCAGCGTCGAGTGCATCGTCTTCCCGAAGACCTACCAGCAGCTCCAGGCGGCCTTCGTCCCCGACGCGATCGTGACGGTCAAGGGGCGCGTGCGCTTTCGCGAACGGCGCGGCGCCCCGCTCGGCGACGAGGCGCCGGTCGACCTTTCGCTGACGGTCAACGAGGTCAAGACCTTCGAGCGCCTCGAGCCGCCGGCGCCCCAGGGCTGGCACGTGAATGCCGGCAGCAAGCGCGAGATCGACGCGCTGGCGCGGCTCCTCGAGGAATCGCCCGGGACCGTCCCCATCGTCGTGCACGTCGGAGCGGCGGCGGAGCGGATGCCGCGCGGAATCGCGAACAGCTTCTACGTGAAGAGCGAGCTCGTTGCGATCTTCGGCGAGTCCCGCGTTTGGGAGGGTACGCTGTGAGGCTCCCCGCCGGGACGCGGGATTGGCTGCCCGCGGAGCTGCGGCGCAAGCGCGCCGTCGAGAACGTGCTGCGCGGCGTCTTCGAGCGCTGGGCCTATCACGAGGTGCAGACGCCCACCTTCGAGCGGTTCGACGCGCTCGAGGCGGGCTTGGGCGACGGGATCGCGGAGAAGACCTTCCGCTTCAACGACCGCAACGGGACGCCGCTGGCGCTGCGCCCCGAGCTGACGACGCCGGTGGCGCGGCTGGTCTCGACCCGGATGCGCGAGGCGCCGCTCCCGCTGCGACTCTCGTACGTGCAGCCGGCCTACCGCTACGAGGAGCCCCAGGAAGGCCGCTTGCGCGAGTTCACGCAGGCCGGGGTCGAGCTGATCGGCCCGGAGAGCCTCGACGCCGATGCCGAGAGTCTTTTCACCGCGCTCGAAGCGCTCGACGCGCTCGGGCTGCGCGACGCGCTCTTCGACGTGAACCACGCCGCGATCGTCGACGGCGTCCTGGCCGGGCTCGAGCTCGACGAGGCCGGTCAGGCCCACTGCGAGGCCTTGATCTCCGGGCGCAACATCGTCTCGCTGCGCGAGCGCCTGGCCGGCACCGGCTCGCGCGCCGACGTCGAGGCGGTCGTCCGCCTGACCCTGACGCGCGGCCGCGACGAAGTGCTCGAGGCGGCGCGCCGCCTCTGCCACACCGACGCGGGGCTGGCCGGGATCGAACGCTTGCGGCGGCTGCTCGCCCGCGCCGCCGAGCTCGGATACGCCGGCCGCATCAACGTCGACTTCTCGCTGCTGCGCGACATCACGTACTACACCGGCTTCATCTTCGAGGGCTTCGTCAGCGAGGTGGGCTTCGCGCTGTGCGGCGGGGGCCGCTACGATTCGCTGCTGCCGCGCTTCGGCTTCAACATGGGCGCCGTCGGCTGGTCCCTCGCGACCGAGCGCGTGCTGATCGCCCTCGAACGGCGGCACAGCACCCGCTTCGGCGCCGCTCCGGCGGTCGACGTGCTCGTCAGCGGCTCCGACGTGCTCGCCGCGCGCGAACGCGCCGCCGGCAGGATCGTGCGCATCGACTTCGAGCACCTCGGCGAAGAAGAGCTGCTCGAGGAGGCGCGCCGCTTTCACATCCCGCGCGTGGTGATCGCGCGCAACGGAGACGTGCGTGAATTGGACGTGACCTGGTGAACGACGCGGGCGCGGCCGGCCAGCCGCTGACGATCGCGATCCCCAAGGGCGCGCTCTACGACGACTCGGCCGCGCGGCTGCGCGCGGCCGGGATCGATCTGCCCGACGACCCCGGGCGCAAGCTGATGGTGACCACCCCCGACGGCTCGAGCGTGCTCTTCCTGCGCCCCACCGACGTGCCGGCCTACGTCGAGTTCGGGGCGGCCGATTGCGGCGTCGTCGGCGCCGACGTGCTGTGGGAGACCGAACGTCACGTCTGCGAGCTCGCCGATCTCGGCTTCGGCGCCTGCCGGCTCGTCGTCGCCGCGCGCCGCGTCGACCGCTACCATCAAGGCGCGCAGCTCCCCACGTTCCTGCGCGTCGCCACCAAGTTCGTCAAGAGCGCGGAGGCGTTCTTCGCCGAGCGCGACGTGCCGGTGCAGATCATCAAGCTGCACGGCTCGGTCGAGCTCAGCCCGCTGGTCGGGCTGGCCGACCTGATCGTCGATCTGGTCGCGACCGGCAACACGCTGCGCGAGCACGACCTGGTCGTCGTGAACGAGATCGCCAGCTCGACCGCGCGTTTCGTCGTCAACCCGGTGCGCTTCCGGGCCAAGTACGCGTCGCTCGTGGCGCTGCTTGCGCGCCTCGACCCGCTGGTGCGCGAAGCGGACGTGGTGGGCCGGTGAGCGCAGCGCGGCGGCAAAGGATCGTCACAGCGCGCGACGAGGCCGCGCTGGCGGACCTCTACCGCGGCGGTTGGGATCCGCCCGAGGAAGTCCGCACGACGGTCGCCGCGATCCTGGCCGGCGTCCGCGCGCGCGGCGACGAGGCGCTCGCCGAGTACACGCGCCGCTTCGATTTTCCCGGTGCGTCCGCCGCCGCGCTGCGCGTCGCGATCCCCTCGCCGGAGGAGGCGCAGCAGCTGGTCCCGCCCGAGATCGCGCGAGGCCTGCGGCTCGCGCGCGAGCGCGTCGCCCGCTTCCACGAGCGCCAGCTCGTCCCCGAGGTGCAGCAGCGCGAAGCCGACGGGACGGTCACCGCGCTGCTGGTCCGGCCGTTCGGAGCCGTCGGCGCGTACGTGCCCGGTGGGACGGCGACCTTGCCGTCGTCGGTCGTCATGACGGTCGTCCCGGCGAAGATCGCCGGCGTCCCGCGGGTCGTCGTGATCACGCCCCCGCGCCGCGACGGCTCGATCGACCCGGCGGTCCTGTTCGCCTGCAGCCTGTGCGGCGCCGACGAGCTCTACGCCGCCGGCGGCGCGCAAGCGATCGCCGCGCTCGCTTACGGAACGGCGACGATCGCCAAGGTCGACAAGATCGTCGGTCCCGGCAACGTCTGGGTGACCGAGGCCAAACGCCAAGTCTTCGGCCTCTGCGGGATCGACGGACTGGCCGGCCCCTCCGAAGTCCTCGTCGTCGCCGACGCGGATGCAAACCCGGAGCTGGTCGCAGGCGAGCTGATCGCGCAGGCCGAGCACGATCCGCTGGCGCGGGTCGCGGCCGTCTCGCCCGATCGCGGCATCCTCGAGCGCGTCGCGGTGCTCTTGGAAGGGCCCTTCGCCCTCGCGTGCGGGCGCAGCGAGATCGTCGAACGCGTGCTCGCCGAGCGCACGTATCTCGTTCACGCGAACGGCGAGGCAGAGGTCCTTGAGGTGATCGAACGTTTCGCCCCCGAGCACCTCTCGATCCAGACCCGCGACCCGTGGGCGCTGGTCCCGCGGATCACGCGCGCGGGCGCGATCTTCGTCGGTGCCGACACGCCGGTCGCGGCCGGCGACTACATCGCCGGGAGCAACCACGTCCTGCCGACCGCGGGCGCGGCGCGCTTCTCGTCGGGCCTGCACGCGGCCGATTTCTTCCGCACGATGTCGCTGGTCGAGAACAGCCGGGCGCGCATGCAGCACGACGCGGCCCCGCTCGCCGCGCTGGCGCGATTCGAGGGTTTGCCGGCGCACGCGCGGACCGCCGACCTCCGTAGGTGAGGCGAAAGGCCCTCGCGCCCTCGGCGCCGCAGTAAACCGCGATGGCGCCAAAACGACGCCCGTTGCTGCTCGCGATCGACCTCGACGGGACCCTCGTCGAGCCCATGCATCCGGTCTCGCCCCCCGTTCTCGAGGCCGTCGCTCGCGCCGCCGCGCTGGGCGTGCGCGTCACGATCGTGACCGGGCGCATGGTCGTCGCGGCCGCGCCGTTCGCCGAGCTGCTGCGCATCGACGGGCCGATCGTGTGCTATCAAGGCGCGGTCGTCGCCGACGCGCGCACGGGGCGCTTCGAACGCGAAATCCCGCTGCGCAACGAGGTCGCGCTGCGCATCTACGCGGCGGCGAAGGCTCACGGCTACCACGTCCAGTTCTATCGCGGCGATCGCTTCTACGTGGAAGAGCGCAACCGATACGCCGAGCTGTACGGCCGGATCGCCGGCGCCGAGCCGGTCGTCGTGCCCTCGCTGCCCGAGGCGTTCGCCGGAGCTCCTTCGACGAAGGTCAACATCGTCACCGATCCCGCGCGCACGCCCGAGTGCGCGGCGCTGATGCGTGAAGTCTGCGGCGGCGACGCCTACGTGACGCGCTCGAATCCCGAGTTCGTCGAGATGCTCGACCCGCGCGTCGACAAGGGGATCGCGCTGCGCGCGGTCGCCGAAAGCCTGAGGATCCCGCTGGAGCGCGTGCTGGCGATCGGCGACTCCTATAACGATCTTCCCTTGCTGCGCGTGGCCGGAATCGCCGTCGCGATGGGCTCCGCGCCGCCCGAGCTGCGAGCCGAGGCCGACGCCGTCGTCGCCGGCGTCGAGCACGACGGCGTCGCCGAGGCGATCGAGCGCTTCGTGCTGGCACCCGGCCTGGAAACGGTCGCCTGAGTGGCGCGCTCGTGAAGTCGAGCCGCTCCGTCCTGCTGCGCCGCCGTTCGCGCCCCTCGTTTGCGGCGCGGATGCGGATGTACTGGATCGTGCTCGCGCTCCTCGCGGCGCTGGCCGCGTGGGCGGCCTGGACCCTCGCGACCCTGCCCGCGTTCCACTTGCAGTCGCTGACGGTCGACGGGGTCGAGTACGTGGAGCGCTCGCAGGTCGTGGCCCGCGCCGCGATCGATCCCAACCTCAACGTGTGGCTGCTCGACACCCGCGCCGCGGAGCGCCGCATCGAAGCGATCCCCTACGTGCTTCGCGCGCGGATCCATCGCACGCTGCCCGGACACGTGCGCATCGAGGTCGTCGAACGCGCGCCCGAAGCGTGCGTGCGCTTCGCAGGCGGCGCGAGCGTGACGGTCGATGCCCCGCGGCGCGTCCTCGCGCTCGGCTGCGCCGACGCGCCGCTGCGTTTCTACGATCTGCGCGCGCGGCGGCCCGCAAGCCCGGGCGAGTTCTTGCAGGATTCCGAGCTGCTGCGCCTGCAAGCCGACGAACGCACGCTGACCGGCTTGGGAGCGAACTATCGCAACTTCGAACACGACGGCTTCGACGGATTGCGGACGACGCTGCCCGGCGGGGTCACCGTGCTCTTCGGCGACGAGGACGACCTGGCGGCCAAGCAGCGCCTGGTCGATCCGATCCTGGAACGGCTGGGCAGCCGGGCCGAAGACGTCGCGACGCTCGATCTGCGGGCCCCGAACGCTCCGGTGGTCGTCTACCGGCCCACAGTTGTTCACAGGTTCTCGACACAATATATACAAGGAACTCACCGCCCCGACCACAATATGTAGGGCCATGTCGCTTCGCCGGGCCCCGTCGCTCGCCGTGGGGGTGAGGTCGTTCCCGCGATGAGCAAGCCGTCGCGGAGCGTCACCATCGCCGGGCTGGACATCGGGACGACCAAGACGTGCGCGGTCGTCGCCGCCAGCACGCCCCAGGGTCTCGATATCATCGGCGTCGGGGAAGCCCCCTCGACCGGGCTGCGCAAGGGGATCATCACCGACCTCGAAGAGACCGTCCGCGCCATCGAGGCGGCGACCGAAAAAGCCGAGCGCATGGCCGGCGTGCACATCTCGCACGTCTACGTCGGCGTCACCGGCGAGCACGTGCAGAGCACGAACAACCGCGGCGTCGTCGCCATCTCGGGCGAGGACCGCGAGGTCGTGCGCGCCGACGTGCGGCGCGTCGTCGAAGCCTCGAAGCTGATCGACGTCGGGGCCGACCGGCAGATCATCCACGCCCTGCCGCGCCAGTTCACGGTCGACGGACACGACGGCGTCTCGGATCCGATCGGCATGTCGGGCTCCCGTCTCGAGGTCGACACGCACCTCATCACGGGCGGCAACACTTTCATCACCAACGTGCTCAAGTGCGTCCATCGGGCGGGTCTCGAGCCGGCCGGGCTCGTCTTCGAACCGCTCGCTTCGTCGGCCGCGACGCTGCTCGCCGAGGAGAAGCACGTCGGCGTCGTGCTGCTCGATATCGGAGGCGGCACGACGGACGTCGCGGTCTACGCCGGCGGCGGCGCGATCCACACCTCGACGATCCCCGTCGGCGGCAACATCCTCACCAACGACATCGCCCTCGGCCTCAAGACGTCGTTCGCCGACGCCGAGGCGATCAAGCGGCAATACGGCTCCGCCCTGAGCGACGGCAAAGGCGAGGCCGAGTTCACGGTCCGGACGCTCGACGGCCGCACGACCCGCAACGTCTCGCGCGCTCAGCTGCGCGCGATCGTCGCCCCCCGCCTGTTGGAGATCTTCAGGCTCGCACGCGCGCAGATCGTCGAGAAGATTCCGCGCGACGTGCTGCTCGCCGAGATCGTGCTCACCGGCGGCGGTGCGCACTTGCAAGGCATCGAGCAGGCTGCTTCCGATTTCTTCGGAATTCCGGCGCGCGTCGGCGTGCCGACCGCCATCGGCGGCTTGACCGACACGGTCAAACAGCCGGAATACGCGACGGCCGTGGGGCTCGTGCTGTTCGGCCCGAAGGGCGACGGCGCACCCTGGTTCCGCAACGGCCGCGGCCGCGGCGTCTTCAGCAAGATCGCCTCTTGGTTCGGGGATCTTTGGGAATAACGTGTCTCGAGCGCCCCGCAACGACCCGATCCGCAAGCAAAATCAACTCACGCTCCTTCCGGAGGACTCGATGGCCGATTCGAAACGCTACAACCCGGAGCACTGCGCCGCGATCAAGGTCGTCGGGATCGGCGGCGGCGGCTGCAACGCCGTCAACCGCATGATCGACGCCGGCCTCACGAACGTGGAGTTCTACGCCGTCAACACGGACGTCCAGGCCCTGCGCAACTGCCGCACGAGCAACACGATTCACATCGGCGGCGGGAAGACCCGCGGACTCGGGGCCGGGTCCAATCCCGATGTCGGGCGCGAGGCGGCCGAGGAGTCACGCGAGGATCTGGCGATGGTCCTCGACGGCGCCGACCTCGTCTTCATCACGGCGGGGATGGGCGGCGGCACCGGAACCGGCGCGGCGCCGATCATCGCGGAGCTGGCCCGCGAGTCCGGCGCGCTGACGATCGCCGTGATCACCAAGCCGTTCTCGTTCGAGGGGCGCAAGCGCATGACGATCGCCGAACGCGGCGTCGCGGACCTCGAGGCGAAGGTCGACACGCTGATCACGATTCCCAACGAGCGCATCCTGCAGATCATCGAGAAGAAGACGCCGCTCAACGACGCCTTCGCCTACGCCGACGAGATCCTGCGCCAGGGCATCCAAGGCATCTCGGATCTGATCACGCAGCCGGGGCTCATCAATCTCGACTTCGCCGACGTCAAGACGATCATGACCGACGCGGGCAGCGCGATGATGGGGATCGGCGAGGGCAGCGGCGAGCACCGCGCCGCCGACGCCGCGCAGAAGGCGATCGCCTCGCCGCTGCTCGAGACGACGATCGAAGGCGCGCGCGGCGTGATCTTCAACGTTTGCGGCGGCCCCGATCTCTCGATGTTCGAGGTCAACGAAGCCGCCGAGATGATCTCTCGTGCGGTCGACCCCGACGCGCAGATCATCTTCGGCGCTTCGGTCGATCCCTCGATGCAGTCGAAGGTGCGCATCACGGTGCTCGCGGCCGGCTTCGGCGGCCAGCGCCCGCCGCACGCCGCAGCCGGCACGGCCTTCGCCAACGGCGAGTTCGAAAAGGTCGCTCCGGTCAACATGGACGACATCGAGGTCCCCGCGTTCCTGCGCTACCGGAGTTGAGGGCCCGGCGGCGCTCCGCGCCGCCCGCCCGGAGCCGTCCGCCGCGAAGAGAGGGCCCGCCGTCACGGCGGGTCCTCTTCGCAAGTCTCGCCGCGCTTTGCGAGAAGAACGCGGCATGACGATCACGATACCCCCCGGCGTCGCGCAGCGTGCCGTCGCCCTCCGGCGCGAGATCCATCGCTTCCCCGAGCTCGGCTTCGAGGAGGAGCGGACCGCGGCGCTGGTCGAGCGCGAGCTCGACGCCCTCGGCATCGAGCACCGCCGCGTCGCCAAGACCGGCGTCGTCGGCGTCGTCCGCGGCGCGAGGCCCGGGAAGGTCGCGGGGCTGCGCGCCGACATGGACGCTCTGCCGCTGACCGAGCGTTCCGGCGAGCCCTTCGCTTCGGAGGTCGCGGGGAAGATGCACGCCTGCGGGCACGACGCGCACACCGCGATGCTGCTCGGCGCGGCGCGCGTCCTGGCCGAAGCGCGGGCGACGCTGGCGGGGAGCGTCGTGCTGCTCTTCCAGCCCGCCGAGGAAGGGCCGGGCGGCGCCTTGCCGATGATCGAAGCCGGCGCGCTGGACGATCCGCGCGTCGACGCCGTCGCGATGCTCCACGTCGACCATCGCCTGCCGACCGGGACGCTCGGGATCATCGCCGGCGTCTGCAACGCCGCCGCGGACGAGTTCCGGATCACCATCGAGGGCAAGGGCGGCCACGGCGCCTCGCCGCACACCGCGGTCGATGCGATCCCCGCGGCGGCCGCGACGGTCCTCGCGCTGCAGAACATCGCCGCCCGCGAGATCGATCCGCTGCGGACCGTGGTCGTGACGATCGGGACGATCGAAGGCGGCTACCGCAACAACGTCATCGCCGATCGCGTGGTGATGACCGGGACCTTCCGCTCGCAGGAAGCGGCCGTGCGCGAGAGCCTCGAACCCAAGGCGCGCCGGATCTGCGAAGGCGTCGCGGCCGCCTACGGCGCGACCGCCACGCTCGAAGTCGGCTTCGGCTACCCCGCAGTCGTCAACGACCCGGCGCTGGTCGCGAGCTTTCGTTCGTTCCTGGCGGAGCGGACGGAGCTGACGCTGGCGACCCCCGACCCGACGATGGGCGGCGAGGACTTCGCCTACTTCGCGCAGCGCGTCCCCGGCGTGCTCGTTCGCTTGGGGATCCGCAACGAGCGGGCCGGTTCGGTCCATCCCGGCCACAGCCCGCAGTTTCGGATCGACGAGGCCTCGCTCGCCTTCGGGATCGAGGCGCTCGTGGCGTTCGCGCTCGGCGTCGGCGAGGGGAGCGTCGCCGGCGGCGGACCGTAGCCGGCCTCACAGTATTTCAAGGATGTCCTAAACTATCCTGACGGCAGAACACCCGCCGTGTGAGGAGAGCGTCAAGGATGTCTGCCGCCGGAACCCGCCGCAACGCCAACCCCGAGCAGCAGGCGCGAGCGCTGCGCGACCTTCAATTGATCGAGGCGTTTCGCGCCGGCCGGCAGGACGCTTTCGACGAGCTGGTGCGCTCGTACGATCCGCACGTGCGCCGCGTGCTCGCACAGCTCAACGCGCCCGCGAGCGACGTCGAGGATCTGCTGCAGGAAGTTCTCCTGCGCGTTTTCCGCAATATCGGCCGTTTCCGCGGACAGTCGTCGTTCTACACCTGGCTCTACCGCATCACGATCAACGTCTTCTTCGATCACAACAAGAAGCGCAAGCGCGCGGACGTCCGGCTGGCCCGCCTGCAGCTCGCGCTGAGCGAGGCCGGCAGCCTGCGCGAGCCCAGCGGCGACCCGTACGCCGCCTGCTACGACACCCTGACGCGCGAGGAGTTCTCGCAGGCCGTCAACTCGCTGCCCGAGGCTTTCCGCACGGTCGTGGCCATGCGCGAGGTCGACGACCTCTCCTACGAAGAGATCGCTCTGCACACGGGGATCTCGATCGGCACGGTCCGTTCGCGCCTCTCGCGCGCGCGGGCCCGGCTCAAGGAACTGCTGGGGCCTACGCTGGCCGCCGCGGCCTGAGGGCCGCTCGTTCGCAAGCATCAACCGGTTCTCGACAAGCTCTCCACAGGCTTCCCCACAGATTGTGGCTGGAATAGCGGCCGCATACAACCGCTAGTGTTTGCGACTAGGGACGTAGGGGCTCGAGAGCGAACGTGCGAGCATGGTCGTAATGCACCGTCCGGTCGAACGCCCGTCGCCGAACGCGCTCCTGGGGAGCCAGGACCTGGCGAGCTCGCCCGAGGCCGCCTTCGCGCTGGTCTGCGAGGTCGAGAAATGGCCGGTCTGGCTCTCGTTCGTGCGCAGCGCGCGCCGCATCGATCCGGGTCCGCTGGCGCTGGGCAGCGAGGTCGCGCTGCGGGGCGCGATCCCGGGTGCCGAGGAAGAGCTCTACGAGGTCGATCAGTTCCTCGAAGGCCACGTCGTCTCGCTGGTCGGCGCGTTCTCGATCCGGCGCCGCTTCGATTTTCGCATCGAGCGCAAGAGCGCGCGCTCCAAGCTGATCGTGCGGATCGACTACCCGGCGTACGGCGGGGCGCTCGGCGCCCTGATCGACCGCATGACGGCGCGCCGCCGCCTCGAGAACGCCCTGGCCGACTCGCTCCTGCACTTCAAGGGGCTCGTCGAGTTCGAGGGCAGGCACGACGACGAGCTTCTTTCCGACTTTTAGCCCGCGGCCGCCCGTTGGCACTCGTTGACTGATAGTGCTAAAGGCAAGTATACTGGCGCCTAGCGAAGCCTTTTCTAGGACCTGGGGGACGAGAGTGCCGATCTACGAGTACGAGTGCACGCAGTGCGGAACCGTGACCGATATCCGCCACGGCTTTAAAGAAACCGTCGGCGAGGCGTGCGCGCACTGCGGCGGGACGCTCAAGCGCGTCTTCCGGCCGACGGGGATCGTCTTCAAGGGCTCGGGCTTCTATGTGACGGACTCGCGCAAGGCCTCGGCCTCGACAAGCTCGGCAGGCTCGACGTCGGCCTCGTCCGCGTCGTCGAAGGAAGGTGCCCCCGCCAAAGCAGGCGCCAAAGAGACCACCCCCGCCAAAGAGGGCACATCCTCCGCGGAAGGCGCCTCCCCTAAGGAGAGCGGCTCGGGCAAGAGCGAGGCGAAGGGGTCGAAGGGGAGCGAAGCCGCGGCGTGAGCGCCAGCCCGCAACTAGGGGTGCTCGTCGTTCTGGGCGGCGTGGTCCTCGCGCTTCTCTTCATGCTCGCCGGCGTCGCGCGGCTCGTCGGCGCGGCCAAGCGGCTCTCGGCCCGGCTCGACGAGTTCGGCACGCTGCCGATCCTCGGGCTGGTCGAAGAGACGCAGCGTAAGATCGACGCGGCTCAAGACGCGGTCGGCACGGTCCCCACGCTGCTCGAACGAGCCCGCGCCGCGCTCTTGGAGATCGAGCGTTCGCGCGAGCGGCTGCGCGACGGCGCCGAGGCGATCAACGTCGCCGCACGATTCGTCGGCTCGCTTTTCGCCAAGATCTGAGCTAGTTGGCGTGCTGCGCGGCCTGCCATAGCGGCACGAAATCGGGAAAGCTGACGGCGATGCAGGCGCCGTCGTCGATCGCGTGGGGCCCAGTCGGCGCGGCGAGCGCCGCGATCGCCATCGCGATGCGGTGATCGTCGTAAGTGCGCAGCGTGCGCTCCGGTCTGTGCGCGCCGCCCCCCGTGATGTCGAGGCCGTCCGAGCGCTCTGCAACGGAGACGCCGCAGGCGCGTAGCGTTTCGGTGATCGTCGTGAGGCGGTCGGACTCTTTGCCGCGCAGGTCGGCGGCGTCGCGGATATGCGTCGTGCCGGCGGCGTGGGCCGCAGCGACGGCGAGGATCGTGACCTCGTCGATCGCCCGCACGACCAGCTCGCCGTCGAGCGTCGTCGCGACCAGCGGCCGGTAGCGGACGCGCAAATCCGCGATCGGCTCGCCGTCGAGGTCGCGCTCGTTTTCGACCGTGATGTCGGCGCCCATGGCGCGCAGCGCGTCGACCACGCCGCTGCGGGTCGGATTGTAGCCGACCTCGCGCAGCACGACGTCGCTGCCGGGCGTGATCGCCGCGGCGGCGAGGAAGAAGGCCGCGCCGGAGAGGTCGGCCGGAACGCGAACGCGCTGCGGTGCCAGCTTGCCGGGCGCGAGCTCGATCGTGCGCCCGTCGAAGACGATGGTGCGGCCGAAGCGGCGCAGCATCCGTTCGGTGTGGTCGCGCGAGAAGCGGTCGCCCGTGATGCGGACCGGCCGGCGCGCGTTGAGGTTGGCGAGCAGGATCGCGGATTTGACCTGCGCCGAAGCGATCTCGAGCGCGAACTCGCCGCCGGCCGGATCGAGGATCCCCCGCACCGTCGCGGGCAGGCGGCCGCCGGTCGTGCTGACCTCGGCGCCCATCGCGCGCAGCGGCCGCGCGACGCGTTCCATCGGCCGCCGGCGCAGCGACGCGTCGCCGTCGAAGCGCGCGCTCAGTCCCGCCCCCGCGCACAGGCCCATGAGCAGCCGCGTGGTCGTGCCGGAGTTGCGCGCGTCGATCGTCCCCGCCGGCGAACGCAGCGTGCCGCCGCGCACGACGAACGCCCCGTCGCGATCTTCGACGGCGGCGCCGAGCGCGGCGACGGCGTCGCGCGTCGCGAGGACGTCCTCGCCGCGGTTGGGCTGCTCGATGGTCGACGTGCCCGGGGCGAGCGCCGCGAGCATGAGCGCCCGGTGCGAGATCGACTTGTCGCCTGCCGCGCGGATCTCACCGCGCAGCGAACCAGCTTCGAAAATCAATGCGCTACGAATCTTTGAAGGTGCGCTATCCGCCGTTCGCGCGGCAAATCTGGGGAAGGTGGGATTCGAACCCACAAGAGCCTGAGGCTCAATCGCTTTTGAGGCGATCGCGTAGACCGTTCCGCCACTTCCCCGGGAGTGAGCCGCTTTTCGCGGGGATTGGGCCCGGCCCTTGTGCCGCGGCCGCTGCGCGCTGCAGCAGCGTTTGCGCCTCGGCGCTCGAGTAGGCCGCGGTATAGCCGAATTCCAGATGAGCGGTGCGTCCCGGCGCCAAGGTGAGCCGCGCGACGAGGGACCAGCGCTGCTCCGCGAGCGAGGCCTGCTCGACGTCACCCGCGCGCCACGCGACCGTCACGAGCTCGTGCGTCGCCGCGTCGGCGTAGCCGAAGGCGTCGCTGCCCGCCGGCGGCGACAGCGTCGTTGCGCCGGCGAACGGCGTCGGGCCGGGAGCCAGGATCGATTCCGTCGCCATCGTCGTGCTCGCGCCGACGGCCAGCGACTCGACCGAGACCGCGCGCTGCGCGCGCGCGGCGGCCCCGCCCGCGAAGGTGACCGTTTCGTCGACCCCCAGCGTGCGTGCGCCGGGCATCAAGGTGAGGATCTTCACGAAGCGCGCGCCGCGCGGCACGACGTCGGGAGCGTCGTACGCGAGCTTCACGACCGCGCGCGCTCCGCTCGCGAGGATCGTGACCGCGTACGGCCGGTTGAAGGTCCCCGCCGGGAACTGGTGCGTGTAAGCCGCGATCCGGTCCGTCGTGGAGAGCGGCGGCTCGAGCGCGACGTCGTCGCGCAGCGCGCCGGTGCTGGTGAAGGCGCTGCGCAGCGTCGCGCCGTCCTGGAAGACGAAGGCGCGCCCGCCGGCGTCGGGCGCGACCACGACGCGCACCAGGCCGTTCTCAAGGACGACGGCCGGCGTGCCCTCCTCGTAAAGGTCGCTGCGATAGGCGACCGCGCGCCCCGCAGGGACGGGCGCGCGCGTGGGCTCCGGCAGCGCCGCGTCGCGCCGCACCGGAAGGGTCTCGCGCAGCGCGGGCGGCTGCGGCGTCGGCAGCGCGTTCGCGGCGAGGGGCGCGACGTCGCCGCCGGGCTCGAACGAGACGAGATTCGCGCCGGGCGGAACGTCGGTGACGCTGCGCTCGCGCAGGATCTTCGTCTCGACGAAGCACGGCCCGTGACCGGGTTCGAGTCCAACCAGCAAACGCGGCGCGGCATCCGGCGCGGGCACGACCAGGTGCAGGGGGCAGTCCGTGGCCAGGATGCGGTCGCTCTCGAGGAAAGCCGGATCCAGGAGGTGGAGGCGAATCCCGACGGCGGCCAGCAGCACGCTGCGCCCCGCGATGCCGAGCGGAGCGAGGTCGAGCGGCGAACCTTGCGCGACGCGGACGCGGAGCGGCCCGCTTTGCAGCGCCGTATCGGCGTAGTTCTCGAAGGAGAGAAAACCGTCGAGCAGGGGCGAGTCGACGCGCGCGAACGCGGCGCCCGGCAGACCATCGACGCTGCGCTTGCGGCCGGCCGCCGCGAGTGCAGCCGCGGCGAGCTTGCCGTCGAGCCGGGCTCCGGCCAGCGCCCGGCCGCCCCACGTCCAGCGTCCGAGCGCGACGAGCGGGTGCCCGGCGCGGCGGTAGCGCTCGAGCTTCGCACGAACGCTCGGCAGCGGCTCGCGGGCCGCATTGGAGAGGGGCACGATGAGCAGAGGAAAGCGCGAGAGCTCGGCGTCGCCGGCGAAGCGCAGGTCGACGAGCGGACAGGTCAGCCCGTTGCGGCGGCAGGCCGTCTGCGCTTCGATCGTGCGCGCGGCGACCTCGGCGATGCCGGCGGCGGTCAGCTTCCTCTCGTCGTAGGCGCTGGTGGTGTAGGCGATCGCCGCGTCCGCGACGGGGGCGGATGCGGCCAGCAGGGGCCCGTAGGCTGCGATGAAGCTGCCGAAACGGCGCGTCGGCTCGGCTCGCGCGGCCGGCTCGCCGTCGAGGCGCAGGGCGGCGTCCCAGGCGTAGAAGGCGTTGCTGAAGGGCGCCTCCATGCCGCTCGGCGCCAAGCTGTCCTGCGCCGGAAAGTTGACGACCCCGCGCGCGCCCGCGCCGATCAGCGTGCCCAGCGCGAGCGCCGTGTTGGCGGGATCGGCCGGCCGCGGCCGGATCTCGCCCGGCCCTTCGAGCCAGCCCGCCTGAAACTCGCTCAGCACGATCGGCTGGTGCGGACGCGTGCCGAGCAAGCCCGTCGAGAACGCGAGCTGCGCGCGGTCGTGCTCGCCGATCGCATAGGCGTCGCTCTGATACCAGTTGCCCATCGCCCAGACCGGTGACGAAGCCGTGACCTTCATCTGGTAGGTGTTGATGAAGACGGGCTCGGCGGGTCCCGTAACGCCGTGCACCACGCCGGCCAGCCACTGCAAGTAGGTCCTCAGATGCGGCGCGGGCCAGGTTTGATTGTCGATGTACGCCCCCTGGTCGTCGTCGAGCTGGACGGCGAGCACGAGGTCCGCGACCGGCTCGAACTCGTGCAGCACGCGCTCCAGCCAGCGCTTCGCATATGTGAGGTGCGTCGCGTTGCGCATCCACTCGGCGGCCGCGTCGTCGGAGTGCGCGTTCTGCAGCGTCGCGGTCGGCGGATAACGGCCCTCGAGCAGATCGTGCAGCGGCATGCCGTACTCCGGCCGCCGCAGCAGCCACGCCGGATAGCCGCCGTTGCGCCATTCGTTGCGGATCACCGGCCCCGGACGCAGCAGGATCTTGAAATCGAGCTCGCGTGCCAGCCGCATCACTTCGTGCAAGTCGCGCCGCGGGCTCGTGCGCCCGTCGAAGTCGAAGTCGCCGTCGGCGAGCTCGTGCCAGTTCCAGGGCACGTAGAGGTCGAGCGTGTTGATGCCGAGCTCGCGCAGCTGCACCATCGAGCGGCGCCACAGCGAGCGCGGCAGGCGCTCGTAGAAGAAGGCCGCGCCGTACACGAAGAACGGCTGGCCGTCGACGGTCAAGACGGTGCTGCCGTGCTGCTCGACGAGGGCGCTGGCGCCCCACTCGGCGGCCGGCGCCGGCGTCGCGCAGGCCAGCGCGGCGCCGAACGCGAGGGCGAGCGCCGCCGCGCCGCGCGCCGCGAAAGGCCATTGCGCGGCCAGCTTGGCGCGCCACGCGTAGAGCGCGACGCCCGCGGCGAGCGAGAGCAGGCCGAAGGCGATCGCGCCCGTCCCGGCCGAGCAGAAGATGTAAATCCAGCCCGCGGCCGCCGCGAGCGCCGGCAGCGGATAGAGCGCCATGCGATAGGGAGCGCGCACCTTGCGCGCGCGCAGCGCGACGAGCGCCGCGATTTGAGCGAGGCTTTGGATGATGACCAGGCCGGTGGTGAGCGCGTTGATCACGTCGCCGAGCGTCAGGAAGCAGGGCGGCAGCGCCAGGAGCCCGATCGTGAGCAGCGCCACGTGGGGAAAGCGGCTGCGCGGATGCAGTCGCGCGAACGGTGCGAAGAAGACGCCGTCGACGGCGGCCGCATAGGGAATGCGCGAGTAGCCGAGCAGGTTGCCGAAGGTCGAGGCGAAGGCGGTGACCAGGATCGCCAGCGTGACGATCCGTGCCGCCCACGCGCCCCACGTCCGCTCGACGGCGAGCGAAGCGACGAAGCTTGCCGCGTCGGGCGGCGCGCCGCCGGGAGTCGCGGCGACGAGCTCCCGCCACGGCACGACGCCCAGAACGCCGAGCTGCAAGGCGATGTAGAGCGCGCCCACGATGAGGATCGAGAGCACGACCGAGCGCGGCAGCGTGCGGGCCGGCGCGCGCACCTCGTCGCTGACGGTGCACGACTGGCCGTAGCCGTAATAGTCGTAGAGCGTGATCACGAGCGCCGGGCCGAGCCCCGCGGCGAGCGCCGAGCCGAGCGGCGCAGTCCGGTCGAACGAAAGCGCCCGCGCGGCATCGAAGTGCGTCGCCGTCGCGACGATCACCGCTCCCAGCGTCGCCGTCGCGACGGCGGCCAGCGCGAGGCCGAGCGAGGCGATCCGGCCGATCGGACGATACAGCGCGAACAGCGTGAGGATGCCCACCAGTGCGGCGACGGCACCCTGCAGGCGCGCGTCGCCCGCCAACGCCGGCCATAAATAGGCGGCGTAGTGGGCGAAGCCGATGTAGCCGCTCGCCAGCACGAGCGGCGCCGCGAGCACGATCTGCCAGGCGAACAAGAACGCGAGCAGACGTCCGAGCGTGTTGCGCCCGAAGGTCTCGCGCAAGAAGACGTACGTTCCGCCGGATCCGGGGTAGAGCGAGCCGAGTTCGGCCCACACCAGCCCGTCGCAGAGCGCGATCGCCGCGCCGACGACCCAGCCCGCGAGCGCCAGGCTGCCGTGCAGATCGGTCAGGACGAGCGGAATCGTGATCAGCGGTCCGATCCCGATCATCGTGATCACGTTGACCGCGACCGCCCCGCGCAAACCGATCCCACGTATCACACGAGGAGCGTTCGGCGCCTTGGGCGCACTCCTTCCCCGTGGCCACGACCGATCTCGGACGGCTGTTGCGTTTGCAGGGCGACGTCCTCATCGACTTCGTCGACTCGCCTGCGCTGCGCGACAATCCGCTCGGCGATCCGGCGCGGCGTCCGCTGATCGTCTACGTTCCTCCCGGCTACGATCCCGAAGGCTCGGCACGCTACCCCGTGCTCTACGTCCTGCACGGCTACGGCGGAGACGCGGCCGCGCTCGTCGCGGCACGTCCGTGGGAGACCAGCGTGGTGCAGTGGGCCGACCGGCTGATCGCCGGCGGCACGATGCCTCCCGCGCTCGTGGCGCTCGTCGACGGCTTCACGCGCCTGGGCGGCTCGCAGTACATGGACTCGGTCCACAACGGCCGATACGCGACCTACGTGGCGCGCGACGTCGTCGGGCGCGTCGACGCGCGCTATCGAACGCTCGCGCGCGAGGGCGCTCGCGCCGTGCTCGGAAAGTCGTCGGGTGGATTCGGCGCGCTCCACCTGGTCATGACGCAGCCGGGGATCTTCGCAGCCTTCGCCTCGCACAGCGGCGACGCGTATTTTCGCGCGGCTTCGCTCCCCTATTTCCCGCTCGCCCAGCGGACGCTCGAAGCGCACGGCGGCAGCGTCGAGTCGTTCGTGCTGGCCTTCGAGGCGAAAGCGAAGCGCTCGGCCGCCGAGTTCACGACGATGGAGACGCTGGCCTACGCCGCCGCCTACTCGCCGCGGGCCGCCGAGCCTTTCGCCTTCGACTTGCCCTTCGCACTCGAGAGCGGCGAGCTGCGCGACGACGTCTTCGCGCGCTGGCTGGCTTGCGACCCGGCCGAGATGTGTCTCGCCAAGGGGGCCGAGCTCGCGCGCTTGCGCCTGCGCTACGTCGACTGCGGGCGGCGCGACGAGTACGCGCTCGACATCGGCGCGCGCGTGCTGGTGCAGCGCATGCGCGCGCTCGGACTCGAAGTGCGGCACGAAGAGTTCGACGACGACCATCGCAACATCGCGTACCGCTATGCGGTCTCGCTTCCGGCGCTCGCCGAGGTGTTGGACGGCGCATGAAACTCCGCACGCTGGCGCTCGTGCTGCTGGCAGCCTTTTGGGCGGCTGCGGGTGCGAACGCCGCCGGCTCGCCCAGGTACGACGACCCCGGCATGAGCTATCAGGCGCCCGCGGGCTGGCAGCGCGTCGACCTGCCGCAGACCGAAAGCGCTCCCGACGAGCGCCGTCCGCCGGCGGCGGCCTTCAGCAAGGATTTCGGCAAAGGCGACCGGCGGGCGATCGTGGTCGACATTCAGCCGTACGACGGCGGCCTCGAACGGCTCGCGAACGACAAGGACGAGGAACTGCGCCGAGGCTCCGACGACACCCGCATCACGGCGCACGAGCGCACGGCGCTGGCCGACGGAATGCCGGCCTACTGGCTCTGCGCCGACCAGGGCAGCGAGCTCGGGAGCCTCGTGCGCCGCTGCGAATACGTCGTGTTCGACGGCCAGCGCAGCATCGTCGTCACCTACGTCGGCCGCCAGGGCTATTTCGACGAGAAGGAAGCGAGGAGCGCGCTCGCCTCGCTCTACGTCGTCCTCTATCCGGCCGGACGCTAGCGCTCAGCGCTCCGCCGGCACGAGGCTCGCGTCGAGCGCTTGGCGCAGATCCTCGAGCAGATCTTCGGCGTCTTCGATGCCGACCGAGAGCCGCACCAAGTTGTCGCCGATGCCGCGCCGCTCGCGCTCTTCTTTCGGAATCGAGCCGTGCGTCATGCGCGCCGGGATGCCGACCAGCGACTCCGCGCCGCCTAGGCTCTCGGCCAGACTGAAGAGCTTCGTCGCCTTCACGAACGCGAAGGCGCGTTCGGCCGGCCCGCGCGGCGCGAACGAGAGCATGCCGCCGAAGCCGCGCATCTGGCGCCGGGCGAGCGCGTGCTGCGGATGCGAGGGCAGGCCGGGATAGTTGACGCGCTCCACGTCGTCGCGCGCGTAGAGGAACTCGGCGACGGCCTGCGCGTTGCGCGCGTGCTCGCGCATGCGCAGGGCGAGCGTCTTCGCGCCGCGCATCACGAGCCACGCGTCGAGCGGGCCGGGGACGCCGCCGACCGCGTTCTGATGAAACTTGATCGTCTCGGCGAGGGCCGCGTCGTTCGAGAGCACCGCACCGCCGATGACGTCGCTGTGGCCGCCGATGTATTTGGTCGTCGAATAGACGACGAGATCGGCGCCGAGCGCGAGCGGCGACTGAAAATAGGGCGAGGCGAAGGTATTGTCGACGGCGAGCGCGGCCCCGGGGGGGCGCAGCGCGGCGATCGCGGCGACGTCGACGAGCTTGAGCAGCGGATTGGTCGGCGTCTCGACCCAGATCAGCTTGGTCTGCGGGCGCAGCGCCGCGCGCGTGGCCGCGAGGTCGGTCATGTCGACGTAGCTGAAGGTCACGCCGTAGCGCGCTAGGACTTTCGAGAAGAGGCGGTACGTGCCGCCGTACAGATCGTCGCCGACCACGACGTGGTCGCCCGACGAGAGCAGGTTGCCGACCGCCGACGTGGCGGCCATGCCGCTCGCGAACGCGCTGCAGAAGCGCGCCTCCTCGAGCGCTGCGATCTGCCGTTCGAGCGCGTTGCGCGTCGGGTTGACGGTGCGGCTGTAATCGTAACCCTTGTGTTCGCCGACGGCGCTCTGCGTGTAGGTGGAGGTCTGGTAAATGGGGACGATCGTCGCGCCGGTCGCCGGATCGGGATCCTGGCCGGCGTGGATGGCCCGCGTGCTGAATCTCATCGCGTCACGAGGGCGGCGCCGCAGCCGACAGGTAGGAGATGATGTCTTGGCGCGTCACCACGCCGGCCGGCCGGCCCTTCTCGGTGACGACGATCGCCGAGTTGGCCAAGCTCAGCAGCTTGTAGGCGCGATCGATCTCGCTCTCTCCCTCGAGGGTCGGGAAGGCGCGCCCCATCACCTCGCGGACCGGTTTGTGGAGCAGGTCGGCCCGGTCGAACACGGCCTGCATGACGGCGACGTCGTTGACGCTCCCCACGAGCTCGCCGGCGCGCGTGACCGGAAGCTGCGAGATCTCGTAACGGCGCAGCAGATCGAGCGCATCCTTGACGGCGTCGTTCTCGTCGACCGAGAGCATCGGCGGAAGCGGCTGCTTGTTGCGCAGCACGTCGCCGACCGTCGCCTGCCGTTTGCCTTCGGAGAGAAAGCCGTTGGCGATCATCCAGTCGTCGTTGAAGATCTTCGACATGTAGCCGCGGCCCGAATCGGGGAAGACGACGACCAGCACGGCTTCGGGGGGCAGCGTCTTGGCCAGACGCGCCGCGGCGACGGCCGCGGTTCCGGACGAGCCGCCGACGAGCAGGCCTTCCTCGCGCGCGATGCGGCGCGCCATCAAGAACGACTCGCGGTCCGAGACGCGCACCATCTCGTCGATCACGCGCATGTCGACGGTCTCGGGCAGATACGACATGCCGATCCCCTCGACCGCGTACGATTTCGGCGTGTCGCCCGAATAGATCGACCCTTCCGGATCCGCGCCCACGACGTGGATCTGCGGGTTGCGCTCCTTGAGATAGCGCGCGGTCCCCGAGATCGTTCCGCCCGTTCCGACGCCCGAGACGAAGTGCGTGATCGAGCCGCCGGTCTGCTCCCATATCTCGGGGCCCGTCGTCCGGTAGTGCGCCTCGGGATTGAAATGGTTGTGCCACTGGTTGGGCATGAAGGCGCCGGGGATCTCGGCGACCAGGCGCGTCGCCACGCCGTAATAGGACTCGGGCGAGTCCGACGGGACGTTGGTCGGCGTGACGACGACCTCGGCCCCGTAGGCCCGCAGCAGATCGATCTTTTCCTTCGACATCTTGTCGGGCATCACGAGGATGCAGCGATAACCGCGGATCGCCGCCGCCATCGCCAGCCCCACGCCGGTGTTGCCGCTGGTCGCCTCGACGATCGTGGCGCCGCGCTGCAGCGCGCCGCTGCGCTCGGCTTCGAGCAGCATGCAGACGGCCGGGCGGTCCTTGACGCTGCCGCCGGGATTCGTGAACTCGATCTTGGCCAGCACGAGGCAGGGCGCGCCGTCGGCGACGCGGTGCAAGCGCACCAGCGGCGTGTTCCCGACCACGTCGAGCGCGCTCTCGAAGTACCGTGCCTTGCTTCCTCGCTCGATCGCCGTCATGCCCTCGGCTTCGGCGCGCCGCCGGTGCCTTCCGGCCGCAGGCCGTCCGCGGCGGCGCCGCTGAATCTCGCAGGCTGGTTCACGAGGTCTAAGAAGGGCGAGGACGACTCGTTCCGAGGAGCATTTTCGATGGCGACGGATTTTCGAAGCGGCAAAGATTTCCCACGGCGCGGACGCGACGAGTACGGCGGGTTCCTCTGGCTGCTGCGCGCGTTCGACAAGGCGCGCGCCGCGGCCGCCGGCACGATTCACGATTACATCTATCCGTGCCCGATGGACAAAGGCGTCTTCGAGCGCTGGGGCGTCACGGTCGCGCAGTTCGACGCCGCGCTCGACGAGCACCGCACCGACGAGGCGATTCTCGCTTGGCTGCGGGAACGCGTGAGCGATCGTCAGCGCGAGGCGGCCAATCGCTGGGTGAGCGTGGAGAAGGCCGCCAATCTCGACCGGCAGGATGCCGAAGAAGGCGTCGCCGCGGTCTGATTGAAAGTGCGCGGCCATGAAGGCCGCGCGATCGATCTTCGTCGTCGCGCCCGATAAGTTCAAGGGTTCGCTGAGCGCGAGCGAGGCCGCCGCGGCGATCGCGCGCGGTCTGCGGCGCGTCGCCGCGACGGCGCTCGAAGTGCGCGTCGTGCCGATGGCCGACGGCGGCGAAGGGACCGTCGAAGCGTTCGTCGCGGGCGGGGCGCGGCGCATCGTGCGGACGGTCCGCGGACCGCTCGGCGAGCCGGTCGAGGCGGCCTTCGCCCTCGACGGCTCGCGGGCGATCCTCGAAATGTCCGCGGCCTCCGGTCTCGGGCTCGTTCCCGGCGAGCGGCGCGACCCGCTGCGGGCCACGAGCTACGGGACCGGCGAGCTGATCGCCGCGGCGCTCGACGCCGGCGCGAGCCGGATCGTCGTCGGAATCGGGGGAAGCGCCACCAATGACGGCGGCGCCGGCCTGCTGCAGGCGCTCGGCGTGCGCCTGCTCGACGCCGCGAACCGCGAACTCGAGCCCGGCGCCTCGCCCTTGGAAGGCCTGGCCCGCATCGAGCTCGCCTCGCTCGACCCGCGGCTGCGCGCTGCGACGCTCGAGGTCGCCGCCGACGTCGACAACCCGCTCCTCGGGCCGCGCGGCGCAAGCGCGGTCTTCGGCCCGCAGAAGGGCGCGCGGCCGCAGGACCTGGCGCGGCTCGAGGCGGCCCTCGCCCGCTTCGCCGACGTCGCTGCCGCCACGCTCGGACGGGACGAGCGCGCGGTGCCGGGCACCGGTGCCGCCGGAGGCCTCGGCTTCGCGCTGCGCGCGTTCTTGGGCGGCACCTTGCGCCCGGGCGTGGAAGTCGTCGCGGAACTGCGCGGCCTGCCCGGCGCGCTGCGGGGCGCCGCCTGGTGCTTCACCGGCGAAGGGAGCATCGACGCCCAGACGCTGGGAGGCAAGACGGTCCTCGGCGTGGCGCGCCTCGCCCAGGCAGCCGGCGCGCGTACCCTCGCCTTCGGCGGCCGTGTCGAGTCCGGGGCCGAGGAAGCCCTGGCGGCCGAAGGCGTCGTGGTGCTGCCGATCGGTGACGGACCGGCGCCCCTCGGCCAGGCGCTCCAGGAAGCCGGGACGCTGCTCGAGCGGGCCGCCGCCCGCGTGGGGCGGCTCCTCGGCTGTGGCGGCGCTACGTCTCGGCCGGCTCCTTGAGCAGCCCCGCGACCGGGGCCATGCGCGCGAAGGACGAGCGCTGCGCGACCAGGTCGTCGATCAGTTTGAGCACGACTTCGGCGAGCTTCTGCGGATCGTGCCGAACGTTGGCGTCTTCGCTGATCACCTTTGCGCCGATGACGCGAACCCCGAGCGCTTCGATCGCCGCGCGGTCGGGCACGACGGGGACCTGTCCTTCCTCGGCATAGACGTCGACCAGCCGCCGCGGCGGCTCTTCGTTGACGATCGCGAAGTCGCAGACATGGGCCCCGCTCTGTTCGAGCAGCGTGCGCACGTGCCGCGAGGCGGTGAAGGCGTCGGTCTCGCCCGGCTGCGTCATCACGTTGCAGATGTAGATCTTCGCGCCTTGCGCGTCGGCGACGGCGCGCGCGATCCCCTCGACCAGGAAGTTCGGAAGGATCGAAGTGTAGAGGCTGCCGGGGCCCAGCACGATGGCGTCGGCTTCGCGGATCGCCTGCAGCACCTCGCGCAACGGCTTCGCGCCGGCCGGCTCGAGCGTCAGCCGCGAGATCGGAGCGTGTGATTTCGAGATGTTCGTCTCACCGTAAACGACGCTCCCGTCGAGCAGCGTGGCGCAGAGCCGCACCGTGTCGAGCGTCGACGGCAGCACCCGGCCTTTGACGTTGAGCACGCGGCTCGACTCCTTGACGGCCTTGTCGAAGTTGCCGGTGATCCCCGTCATGGCGGCCAGGAACAGGTTGCCGAACGAGTGGCCGCTGAGCCCGTCGCCCTCGCGGAAGCGATAGCGGAAAAGGTCCGTGACCAAAGCTTCGTCGTCGGCGAGCGCGACCAGGCAGTTGCGGATGTCGCCCGGCGGCAGGATGCCGAGCTCTTTCTGCAGCCGGCCCGAGCTGCCGCCGTCGTCGCTGACGGTGACGACCGCGGTCAGATTCGAGGTGTAGCGCTTGAGACCGCGCAGCAGCGTCGAGAGGCCGGTCCCGCCGCCGATCGCGACCAGCTTGTAGCCGTCGCGCAAACGGCGGTCGAGCAGCGCGTCGACGATGTGCCCCTTGGCGCGCGGCGCGACGGCGGCGACGATCGCACGCATCCACTGGCGGATGCCGAAGAAGATGCAGACCGCGCCGAGCGCCAGGAAAATGTAGGCCAGCGACGGCAGCGGGACGCCCAGATCGGCGAAGGCGTTGTCGATGAACTCGTTGACGGGGATCTGCTGGCCTTCGGCCGTCAGCCAGCGCGAGATGCCGTTGACGAACAGGATCGTTCCCACGATCGCCAGCAGCAGCCAGCGCTTGACGCCGAGGCCCGGATAAAACCAGCGCAGGTGCCGCAGCGGGGAGTCCCAGCGGTCGGCCGCGGGCTTCATGCCGGCGCCAGTTCGCGGTGCTCGAGCGAGACTTCGAGCCGAGCGTCCGCGCGCAGATGGTCGGCGAGGCGCTCGGCGACGTAGACCGAGCGGTGGCGGCCGCCGGTGCAGCCGATCGCCAGCGTCAGCCGCGACTTGCCTTCGGCGCGGTAGAGCGGCAAAAGGAAGGCGAGAAAGGCAAAGAGGTGCTCGAGGAACTCGACGGTCTCGGGCTGCGCCTCGAGGAACTCGCCGACCGGGCGGTCGATTCCCGAAAGCGGCTTGAGCTCCGGCTCGTAGTTCGGGTTCGGCAGGAAGCGCACGTCGAACACAAGGTCGGCGTCGAGCGGCAAGCCGAACTTGAAGCCGAACGCGACGACGCGCACGCTGAGGGCGTGCTCGGCCGGTTCGGTCGCGTAGGCCGCGACGATTCGAGCTTTGAGGGCGGCATGCGTGAAGTTCGAGGTGTCCCAGACGCGCGATGCGCGCGAGCGCAGGGGGGCGAGCTCGATCCGCTCCCGGCCGATCGCTTCGTGCAGCGGTCCGCTCCCTTCGAAGGGATGGCGCCGCCGCGTCTCACTATAGCGGCGCACGAGCACGTCGTCGCTCGCGTCGAGGAAAAGCAGCTCGTGCGGGAACCCGTGCTCTTCCAGTTCGTCGAGTGCCGCCGGCGCTTCGCCGAACGGACCGTGCGTCCTGACGTCGAGCGCGAGCGCCAGCCGTTCGACGCCCGCGCGGCCGGCCAGCGTCACCAGCTCGAGGGCCAGCGCCGGCGGAAGGTTGTCGAGGCAATAGAAACCGAGGTCCTCGAACGACTTCATCGCCTGGCTCTTCCCCGCGCCGGAGAGTCCGGCGACGACGACGAATCTCGCAAACGTCATTGAGTCTACGTCGGTCTCCCGCTAGAGAGCGTGCACATGAAGCTGTTTTCGCCCGAAAAGGCCAACGCCCTCATCCCCGCGCTCGCTCCGATGATCGAGGAGCTCTGGGCCAAACGGCGCGAGCTCGCCATCAAGCTGCTCGAGCAGGATCCCGCGCTGCGCGACGCCGGCGGCCGGGCCGGGGCTTCGACGGCCGAGCGGCGCGGCGAGACACGCCGCTGCACCGAGCTCAAGGCTGAGATCGTCCGCCTCATCAACCGCATCGAATCACACGGGTGCCTCGTCAAGAGCATCGATCTCGGTTTGCTCGACTTTCCCGCTCTGCGCGAAGGCCGCCCCGTCTTTCTCTGCTGGAAGGCAGGGGAGCCCGGGATCGCGCACTGGCACGGGACTGACGAGACGTTCGCCGACCGGCGCTCGCTGTAAGATGGCGCCTCCGCGGCGGTTCGTGCGTATGCGGCGTCAGGCCGTCGCCGGGGCGGCCTCGATCTTGATGAAATCCTCGGAGAGGCCCTGCAGGCGAACGTCACCGAAATCGACCGTGTAGGCTCCGCTTTCAGCGCTCTTGACCTCGCCGACCTCGGGCACGCTGGCGAGCTGCGGAATCTTCGAGCGTATCTCCTCCGGCAGACGGACCTTGTCGCCGACGCAAAGATCGGCCGCCTCGAAGAGCTTCTCGAGCTCGGCCATGAGCAGCGTGAGCGGGATGCCGTAGCCCTCGCTGACCTGCTCGATCGTCTCGGTTTCGCTGATCGCGCAGTGCGAGCAGCCGCCCAGATGAAACTTCGCGAACACGCGCCGGGCGCCGGCATGCGTTTTGAAGGCGTCCTGGACCGTCATGTCCTTGTTGAAATGCGCGCTCACGTTCAGCCGGATCTCCCACGGTGCGGCGCCGCACGGCGCTCGGGTCGTTGCTCGCGAGAACCCGCCGACCGGCCCCGGAGGTTGCGGGCGGACTACGCCTGTAAGCCGGATTCTGTACCGCTTGCGCGGCGGCAGCCATCTCTCTGGGCCATGCGTCACCGCCTGGCTCGGTGCGATGTTGCTCGAGTGGGCGGGCCGCCCAGCCCCGCAAGCGGGGCGTTCGAGCGATCTTGCTTCGCGTGGGGTTTGCCCGAGCGCGCGTCGCCGCGACGCTCCGTGAGCTCTTACCTCACGATTTCACCCTTGCCTCAGCTGAGGCGGTATGTTTCTGTGGCACTTTCCTTCGAGTCGCCCCGACAGGACGTTATCCTGCACGCTGCCCGGTGAAGCCCGGACTTTCCTCACGTCCCCCTGGACGCGCGACTGCCCGGCGTAGTCCGCCCGCCAACTCTAGCAGAGGGCCGCGCCGCGCGCAACGCGGCCGGAGGTGCCGCCCGCCCGCCTGCGAATGCTAGGTGCCGCGGCCGTGGGGGCATAGCTCAGCTGGTAGAGCATCACGCTGGCAGCGTGAGGGTCAGGAGTTCGAGTCTCCTTGCCTCCACCACCGGCCGCCCACGCCGGGCGCTCGGCGCTCAGACGATCCCCGCGCGGATCGCGTGGACGGCGGCTTGGGTTCGGGCCGAGATGTTGAGTTTCGAGAAGATCCGGCTGACGTGGTTCTTGACGGTCTTCTCGGACAGGTGCAAGCGTGCGCTGATTTGCTTGTTGGCCAAACCCTCGGCGATGAGCTTGAGAACCTCGGCCTCACGGGCGGAGAGCTCGGTGATGTCGGGCTTGCCTCCGTTGAGGCTGCGGCGGCGCAGGAGGCCACCCGCGACCCGGGGATCGACGTACGACTGGCCCTCGGCGACGGTCTTCACCGCGCGCACGAGCTCGGCCGGCGAGATGTCCTTGACGATGTAGGCCTCCGCCCCGTTGGAGAGGCAGCGCTGCATCATCTCGGGCGACAGGTGCATCGAAAGCACGCAGACCCGCGCGCCCGGCACGGCGCTCGTGCAGGTCGAGATCGTCGCGGCGACGTCGGCGGTCTGCCCGTCGAGGTCGATCACGATGAGCTCGGGGGCGGCGGCCCGGAGCGCTTCGCTCACCGGGGCCCGGTAGTCCCCGACGACCGAAAAAGCGCCGTCTTCAGCGAATATGCTGCAAAGCGCCTTGGCGAAAAGAACCTGCGACTCGATGACTGCGACTCGCAATCCAGTGGAAGCCATATGTATCTCTCTCTGTCCTCGACCAGTAAATGCGACTGCGCCCGAAGTCCTAGGAGGTCGTTCGAGGCGCATTGGGTCTCTTGTACCGGTTATTACCCTGTCCTGCCCTGATTGATGCTGAAATATGTAAAGAATCCGCGAAGGAATACCCTATTCCGGCAGGTCTATCGGCGATTATAGAAGGACTTTTGGAGTCCGTCCTAGGTCTTTCGTCGGTCGTCCGGCGAACCAGAAGCCCCCGGGAGCGGGGCTCGAATCGTTCGCCCCCCGCGCCCCGGCCCGGGGGGCTGCGACGGAAGCGCAGCTCGGACGACGGGCGGGCCGAAGGCGCGGGTGCGGCGGGCCCGAAAGCACGTCATGGCTTGTGTTGGGTCGTTTTACCCGGATAGCGAGGGAGATTGGCCGCTCCTTGAAACCGCGATTCCGAGGGTATGCTCAAGGAAGCGTTGTTATGCCTAAATTGGGATTCCGCCGCAGCGCGCTCCTGGCGTGCGTCTTCGCGGCAGCGGCCTCGGCCGCTGCCCGCCCCGCCGCGGCCTCGGACATTGCGGAAGACTACCGCATCCGCGAAGGCGACGTGCTCTTCGTCAACGTGTACGGCGAGCCGACCTTGACCCAGCAGCAGGCCAAGGTCCTGCCCGGCGGGACGATCGTCGAGCCGCTCGTCGGCCAGGTGCGGGTCGGCGGCCTCACGCCGAGCCAAGCCTCGAGCGCCGTGGCCGCGGCGCTGACGCGGTACTTGCGGGCTCCCAAAGTGACGGTCGCGGTCGACCAGCTGGGCCCCTTTGACGTCTACATCCTGGGCAACGTCAAGACGCCCGGGAAGTACGCCCTGGAGCCGTCCAGCCGCTTGATGGACGCGCTGGCCGCCGCGGGGGGCCTGGGACCGACCGACGGCGACCTGCCCGACGCGCGCGTGAGCGACGGCAACGTGGTGCAAAACGTCTCGCTCCAGCGTCTGCTCCACGGCGGAGACCTCTCGCAAAACGTCACGCTCGCCAACGGCGTGACGATCTACGTGCCCTCGCCGGCGACCTTCAATATTCAGGTCTACGGCGCGGTCGACCATCCCGGCGACGTGACCTTGCACGAAGGCGACCGCCTGGTAACGGCGATCGCGCGTGCCGGCAACAGCGCGAACTCGAACTCGGACCTCAATCACGTCACCCTCCAGCGGCTTGCCGCCAACGGGAAAGTGCAGACGCAGACGTACAACTTGTACGACATCTACAAGAGCGGCGATCTCGCCAAGGACCCCATCCTGCAAAAGGGCGACACCGTCTACGTCCCGCAGGGCAAAGGCCGGGGTGACGCGCTTTCGCCGGCCGTCGGCATCTTCAGCATCCTGCGCTTGTTCGTGCCCTGATGCTGAACCGAATCCCCGAATCGTCCCCGCCCAGCTTCGGCGCCCCCGGCTCGGGCGAGCACGTCCAGGACCCCTTCGGCCGGGACGTCGACGTACAGCGGCTCTGGAAAGCCGTGGTACGGCGGCGGAAGCTGTTCCTGTGGGTCTTCGGGGGCTTCTTCCTGCTCGTCTGCCTCTTCACGCTGCTCCAGCCGCGCTCGTTCACGACGGCGGTCAAGCTGATCGCGGGCTCTTCCGGCCAGGGGGGACCGGTGGAACAAGGCGGAACGCAGCTCCCCGTCCTCAACGCGCTGCTCGAAGCCAGCAGCGCGCAGAGCTCTGAAACCTACGCGGAGCTCCTGCAGCAGACCCCGGTCGCCGCCGAGGTGTCGCAAAACCTCGGGCTCGGGCTGGCGCCCGAGCAGCTGCTCTCGCATCTCAAGGTCAAGCCGGTCCCCGACACCTCGATCCTGACGCTGGCGATCTCCTGGCGGGATCCGCAGACCTCGGCCCGCATCGCCAACGAATTCGCCTCGGTCTTCGTCGAGCACGAGCGGCAGCTCGTCGCGCGCCAAGCCGACACCGCCATCAAGTTCCTGCAGCAGCAGCTGCCCGCCAGCGAGGAGCACATGCGGGCGGCGCAGGATGCGCTCGCGACCTACGAGGTCCGCGCCGGGATCGCCGACCTGCAGACGCAGACCAAGACGGACATCGACAGCATCACGGCGCTCGATCAGAAGCGGCAGGCCGCCGAGCTCGAAGCGACGCAGGCGGCCGCGAGCCTCGAGACGGTCGAGGCGCAGCTCGCCCAGACGTCGCCCACGGTCGTCGGCTCGCAGAGCCTCGCCGCCAACCCCGTCAACGCTCAGCTTCAGTCGCAGATCTCGAGCCTGCGGGTGCAGCTCAACGCCGCGCGCCAGCAATACACCGACGACCACCCGACGGTCATCGCGCTGAAGTCGCAGCTCGCCGAGGCCCAGCGCGAGCTGCACTCGCAGCCGGACCAAGTTCTCGCCGGCACCTCGACCATCCCGAATCCCGTCTATCAGCAGCTCGAGCAGCAAGCGGCGAGCCTTCAGGCTCAGATCGCCTCGGCGCAAGCCCAGCAGGACACGCTCGCCCAGCAGCAGGCCGCGGCCAAGCCGAAGCTCGACCAGCTTCCCGAGAAGGCGCGCCGCATCGGCGATCTGGAGCGCTCGGCCAAGGCGGCGCAGGACATCTACGACGAGCTGCAGCGCAAGTATCAGGACGCGCTGATCAGCAAGACGACGGCGATCAGCGACATCGCGATCACGCAGGCCGCCGACCCGGCGTCCTACACGGTAACGCCCAACGTCCCGCTCAATCTGCTGATCGGCTTCGGGCTGGGGCTGATCTTAGCGGTCGCCTCGGTCTTCGTCACCGAGTTTCTGGACGACCGCTTCCGCACCGAGGACGACATACGGGAACGCCTGGGCATGCCGGTCCTGGCGACGATACCGCATTTCGACGCGGCCGAGTGGGGCGAGAATCCCTGGGTCAAGCCGCTCTCGGTCGAGGCCTTCTATCAGCTCGTGGCGGCGCTGCGCTACTCTTCGAACGACCCGCCGCGCACGATCGTCTTCACCAGCCCCGATCAAGGCGACGGCAAGTCGACGGTCGCGCTCAACACCGCGATCAGCATCGCGATGATGAAGGCTCGCGTGCTGCTCGTCGACGGCGACCTGCGCCGTCCCAGCCTGCACGAGAAGCTGAACGTGCCCAACGAGCGCGGCCTCTCCGACGTCCTGGTCGGCCTGGCGTCCTTCTCGGACGCCATTAGGCCGACCGAGCACGCCAACGTGTGGGTGCTGACCAGCGGTAAGACCGCGCCCAACCCGGTCGCGCTTCTGCAGAGCCCCGAATTCGACGACATCCTGCGGCAGGCGCGAGAACGCTTCGAGTACGTGATCGTCGACGGCCCGGCGCTCCGCTCGATCGTCGACGGTCTCATCTTGAGCATCAAGGCGGACGGTGCCGTGCTCGTCGTTTCCTCGCAGAAGTCCGACGGGCGCGCGGTCGCTGCGGCGCTGCAGAAGCTCCACAGCGTGGGCTCGATCAACCTCCTGGGCGTGGTGCTCAACGGCACGAAGCCGGATCCGCGCGAAAACTCCAATTACTATTTGGGAGCAGGGCAATCGATATCGCTTCCCACGAAAACGACCGGCAGCTGATGACGACTCGCCGGCCGCTGGTCTCGCGCCGCCCGATTCGGCTGCTCTTGGTCGAGCCGCAAGCGCTCGTGGCTCGGGCCCTGCGTCACGTGTTCTCCCAAGATCCCTCGATCGACGTCGTCGCGGACGTCCGCGAGCCGGGCGACCGGCGCATCGCCGAATTCCGTCCCGACGTGATCTTTCTGGACATCGACGATCTGCCGACGACCCTGGAAGAAGCGATCTTCACCTGCGAACGCGCCTCGCCGCAGAGCCGGATCTGCGCGCTCTCCATGCAGCATCGGCCGCGGGTCATGCAACGGGCGCTGGCCGCCAAAGCCGACGCTTACGTGGCCAAGGACACGAGCCCGTCGACGCTCGTCGAGATCGTCCACTCGGTCGCGGCCGGCGATTTCTATGCCGACCCGCGCATCGCCGGCGCGATGCTGCGGCGCCGTTCGGGCCGCTCGCAGGAAGTCAGCGAGCTCTCCAGCCGCGAGTACGAGATCGTGCGGCTCATCGCCGAGGGGCTCTCGAACCGCGAGATCGGCCGGCGCCTCACGCTCTCCGAGAAGACCGTGAAGAACCACGTCAGTCACATCCTGGCAAAACTCAAAGTCAATGCGCGCTCCGGTGTGGCCGTGTACGCGGTTCGCAACGGGCTCGTCAATTGAGAGAGTAGGGGCTCCGCATGCGCACGTACTTGATCGAACCGCAACTGCTCTTCGCACCCTTCCTCAAGCGTCTGCTGAGCGCAGCCGGTCTTCAGGTCGTCGCGACCGGCGAAGAGATCGACGGCAAGGACCTCTCGCTGCACGATCCGGACGTGGTCTTCGTCGACGTCGATTTCTTCGATCGCGGGGCCCTCAACGCGCTTTGCCGCATCCGCCAGTCGCTGCGCACCGCGGCCGTCATCGCCTTCTCGGATACGGACGATTCGAACTTCGAGGCGTCGTGCTTCATCTCGGGGGCGAACGCCGTCGTCTCCAAAGGCGCGAGCGCCGAGCAGTTGTTGCGCACGCTGCGCTCGGTCCTGGGCACCTCCGCCGCACTGACGCAGGCGACGGCCGGCGTGTAGGTCCGCGTCCGCTCAGGCGGCGCGCTGGAAGAGGAACTCGGCTGCGGTCTTGCAGATGACGAGCAGGTCGATGAACGGCGACCAATGCTCGAGGTAGAAGAGGTCGTAGCTCAGCTTCTCGCCGATCTCGCTCGGATCGAGCGTGCGCTGCATGTTGATCTGCGCCCACCCGGTGATGCCGGGACGAACGAGATGGCGCTCGTCGTAGCGGCGGAACATCTTGCGGAACTGTTCGACGTAGAAGGGCCGTTCCGGACGCGGTCCGACGATCGACATGTCGCCGCGCAGCACGTTGAAGAGCTGGGGCAGCTCGTCGAGACTCGTCCGCCGCAGGAAGCGGCCGATGCGGGTCGTTCGCGATTCGCCGTTACGGGCCCAGACGGGTCCGGTCTGCGCCTCGGCGTCGGGCCGCATCGTCCGGAATTTGAGGATGTCGAACTCGCGCCCGAGCTTCCCCACACGCGTCTGCCGGTAGAGGACCGGTCCGCCGGAATCGACGTAGACGGCGAGGGCGATCAGTGCCATGGGGAGCGCCAGCACGACGATCGCCGGGACGACCAGCACGGCATCCATGACGCGGCGGAAGAGATCGGCGCCCGGCGTCGCGATCGTCAGGCTGCGGGTTTGAAGCAGCGTGAGCCCGCCGTCGCGGCGCACCCGGTAGTCGCAGGCGTAGGGACGGATGCGCATCGGCGCGAGCGAGAGGGTGATGCCGTGCGCTTCCGTCAGACGCAGGAGCCCCGGGACGATCTCGCAAGGGAGCGCCTCGGTGACGATCAGCTCGTTGCAGCCGTGGGCGATCGCAGCCTGCAGCCAGTCGAGCCGGCCAAGGTCGCCGCCCTGGCGCGCCTCCGCGAGCTCGTCGTCGAAGTTTTCGGTGGGAAAGCGCAGGACCGTGTCGCCGCCGGCGAGCGAGAGGTCGGCTGGCAGCGCCGAGACGCGTTCGGGCGTTCCGACCACGGCCACGCGCCGGGTGCGCGCGGGCAGCAGGGCCGACTGCAGCGCGTGCGTGCCGAAGCGCGCCAGGGAAGCTCCGACGGTCGCGAGCGCCATCGAGGCCAGCAGCAGGCGGCGGAGCGGGAAGAGCGCGGGGTCGAGCCCGGCGAGCGCGAGCGGCGCGAGCACGGCCAGAGCCGAGGCCGCCAGGGTGGCGTAGACCTCGTCGCGGGCGTTGACCGCGAAAGTGCGGCGGTAGAGCCCCACGCGCTCGAAGATGAGCAGCCACATGCCCAGGGCGAAGAGCGCTGCCGTGCAGGCCGCCGGCTTTTGCGCCAGCGCCGCGAAGCTCTCGCCCGTGACGAATTGGCTGGCGTAGCCGGCGACGCCGAAGACGAGGAGGTCGCAGCTCAACAGGACGAGCGACCACTCGAGCCCGTAGCGAGCCGGCGATGGCCGAGGCTTGAGGCGTGAGACGGCGCCGAGCGTCTTATCGATCCCGCCAGGCTTCGAGGTGATCATCGCTCCCTGATTGTATTGCAGGCGGCCACGAGGCGTGGAGAGCTAAAGGGTAGCGGAGAGGGCGTGCAAAGATAGGAAAAAAGTCCCGGATGTGCCGATAGGCGGACTTTCCCGGCGATGCGTGAAATCGTCGGTCCTGACACAATCAATTCTCACGGTTTACGAAGCCGCGCTGCCCTAATCCCGCATGAGCGCAGCCTGCAGCGAGGGACTTTGGACCTATAGCGGCCGGACGCCGCGGTCCCTTGCCGGAGATAGCGCGATGCGTCTAGTATGAAGTACCTACGGGATCGTCACAGGATCGCTAGCGTCCACGTCAAAAGGGTGGCTTCAGCATCGTGATCGTTAATCTTTACGTCGACCACATCATGTCACCGTCGCCCACTTCCTCCGAGGAAGTATGGAACGCGACGCGCGAGCATTCGAAGGTGTTCGCCGAGGCTGCGCGCCAGGTCGGCTTGACGGACGCTGAATATCGCGATTTCCGCAATGCGCTGCTCGACGGGAAGGCCTTGTACGTGAGGCTGCCGCGCCGGCTGGACGCGATGTCGGGCGAACACGCCGGCTCGGTCTACGCCGTCAAGAACGCGGTGATGACGACGCCGGTGATGGGCTGGAAGGTCAGCCTGCGCGACGGCACCGAGGTCTACGTTCCGCAGGTTTGCGGGAACATCTCGGTCCTGCGCCACGCCAGGATCGCGCACGAGCAGGCTCACCGCTTCACGCCGAGCGTCGCGCAGGTGCCGCTGCCGCCGGAGACGCCGGTCAGCTTGGCACCGCCGCAGGCCGACGTTTCGATCACGGCGCCGGTGGCCTCGGAGGCCATCGTCCCGGCAGCCTCGCACTTCAGCGGGCTCCCCTTCCTCATTCCAGCTGCGGTCTGCGGGATTTTCTGCTGGCACAGCTCCACCCCCCCGGCCCCTCCGGCCGCGCCGCCCTGCACCCTTGGTTCCAACAGCAGCGGTGTCTGCTCGAATTAGCTAGTTTCTCGGACCGGAGGCCGGCGCGCGAGCAAGCGTAAGGGTCGGCGAAGAGCAGCTGCTCCCGCCGGCTTCGCCTGCGTGAACCGGCTGGAGTTGTACCTGCGCACGCTGGGTTACCTGCGCCGCGAGCAGCTCGCGCAGCTGCTTTACCGCAGGCTCGTGCGTCCCCGCTCGCGACCGCATCGGGCCCTCGGACTTCCGCGCCTCCGCGAAGGTCCTATCTGCGACTTTCCTTTGCACCGCGAAGCCCGCGTGCTCGATCGGCGCTGCCTAACCTTCCAGCAAGGCCCTGACGGCACGCTCCATTGGGGGACCGCAGGGCTGTGGCGCCCTCTGCGCCTTCAGCTGCATTACTTCGATTACCTCAACGATGCGAGCCGCAGTGCCGCCTGGAAGGCCGCTGCGGTCGACGCGTGGATCGCCGGCAATCCGCTCGGCGGCGGCGACGGCTGGGTCCCGTACGCCGTCTCGCTGCGCGTCGTGAACTGGATCAAGTTCTTTCTCCGTGCCCGCCCGCACGGGCTGGAAGCGCGCTGGCTCGCCAGCCTTCACGAGCAGCTCCTGTGGCTGGAGAACAACCTCGAACGTCAAATCCTCGGCAACCATCTGCTCAAGAACGGCAAGGCGCTGGTCTTCGCGGGTCTGTTCTTCGCGGGCGCGGACGCCGAGCGCTGGCTGCGCGCCGGCCTGGCGATCCTGCTCGAAGAGCTGAACGAGGAATTCCTCGACGACGGCGGTCACTACGAGCGCAGTCCGATGTATCATGCGATATCCGTCGAGGACGTGCTCGACGCGCATGCCTATCTGCGCGCGGCGCTTGCGCCGGAGGAGCCTGCTCTCCTGGCGGAGCTGCGCGAGCGCGCGTGCGCCGGCTTGGATTTCCTCGACGCGCTGCTCATGCCGGACGGCGCGATCCCGCTTTTCAACGATTCGGCTCTCGGCGTGGGTCCGTCGCCCGCCGAGCTGTTCGCCTACGGGGCCGCGACGGCGGGCTACGAGCGCCCCGCGCCCCCGCGCGGACTCGCCGTGAAGGCGCTGACGGCCAGCGGCTACTTCGTCATCCGCGACGCTTCGAGCATGCTCGTCGTCGACTGCGGAGCAGCGGGTCCCCGCTATCAGCCGGGGCACGCCCACTGCGACGCCTTGAGCTACGAGCTCGCGCTCGCCGGCCGTCGGGTCGTCGTCGACCCGGGCGTCTTCGACTACGAGCCGAGCGAAGCCCGCAAATACGCGCGCAGCACCGCCGCCCACAACACGGTTTCGATCGACGGCGCCGAGCAATCCGAAATGTGGGACGTCTTCCGCGTGGCGCGCCGCGCCGAGCCGCTCGCGCCCTCGCTCGCCCTTGACGGCCGCGGCCGCGCCGCGTTTCGCGGTGCCCACGACGGCTTCACCCGCCTCGCGCCCGGATTGATTCATCACCGTACGATCGAGTACGCGGCCGGCGTCTGGACTTTCGAAGACCGCATCGAGGGTTCGGGACGGCACCGCGTCGAGAGTCGCGTCCACCTCCATCCCGGACTGCTGGCGCGGCTCGCCGGCGGAGCCGTGCGAGTCGCAGCAGACTGCCGCTCCCCGCTGGCCGAACTGCGCGCGGACGGAGTGGCCTTGCGCCTCGAGCGCGCGCCATGCTATCCCAGCTTCGGCGACTGCCAGGAAGGTGCCGTCGTCGTCATGTCGTGGGAAGGCGAGCTGCCAGCGACTTTACGCTACACGATAGCGGCGCCGGCCGGCCTGTGATCCTCCTCACGCCGCAAGGCGTGTAATCTCATAACCCTAGAGCGCTCGTGATCTAACTCACGCCGCGCGGCGTGTGACCTTCTTCACGTAGTGCGGCTCGAACTCGAGCGCGAGCCATTAGCCCGCTCACAGTGTACGTAGAAGAAGCGTAAAGATCCCGCACACCTCCGATCCATTTTGGTAGCGCGCCACCGCGTGCGCCGGAGGAAGTCTGTGAGGGACCAGCGCAAAGATCATTCACCCGTGACGACGATGTTGCTCGGTTTCGTGATTTCGTTCTTGTTGGCCAGTTGCTCGGGAGGCGGTTCTCCCGGCGCACTGCCGAGTTCGTCTTCCGGCAGCATCGGCACCAACAGGATTACGTCGCCGGTGACCGCGCCGAGTTCCATGCCCCGCCCCACTGCCAGCGCAACCGCCGTCGCTCACTTCCCCGCTCCGACGCCGACGCCGACGCCGGTGCCCGCGGGCTCCGCGAGTGCGCCCGATCACGTTCAAAGCTACGCGTATTATGGCGCGAGCAATGTGAACATCGGCATTCCGGCTTCGTATATGGCAGCGCACACGGACATCGTCGAAGGCGGCGACGCGACCTATCTGAACGCCTTCAAGGCCGCGGGCGGCAAGACGGCCATCGAATACACGGATCCGAGCTTCGTGCCGTATTGCCCAGCTCCGTTTACCGAACCCGCCGGGGCGTGCACAGGACCTATCGGCAGTCTTGTCGCGAATATCCCTGGTGCCTGGCTTCACGATTCCACGGGCGCGCGTCTCAATCACTACGACAGCCCGGTGTATCTGTATCAGGAAGCGCTCAATCCTGGTAGTCCGGCAGCAGACGGGGCTTTCGCCTCGTACGTCAACGGCCTGCGAGCGTCGATGCCGCAATTGGACGGAGTATTCGCAGACGACAGCGGGAGCCCGTTCGAAGGACTTTGGTGGGATTTCAGCTCCCCCAATCCCGTCGAGATCACCAACGATGCTCAGTGGATCGCCGCCGAGAGTGCGATGCTTCAAGCGGCTGGAATCAAAGTAATCTACAACGGCGGAAACAACCCGGATCTCGGCCCTTCCGGCCCCGCTTACTATTCCACGGGTGCGCCGTTTCTGTCGTTGTCGAACGTCATCGGTCAGAATCGCGAAGGCTGCCTGGACGACTCGACCGAGGGCCTTCACACCGATCATACGCCCAACGACGACTACCTTTCAAACGATCTGAACGGCTTACTCGAGGTTCAGTCGCTCGATAAGGTCGCCGTCTGCATGACCGGAAGCCTTGTCGACGTTGCCAGCCGTACGTATGCTTATGCCGCGTTCATGCTGATCTACGCTCCCTCGTACTCCGCCTTTGGCGGAGTCACTCCCCTCTCGGACGGCGAGGCCGTCTATCCCGAGACGCAACTCGTACCGCAGCAACCCCTGACCTCCGCAACGACCGACGTTTCGGTCCTGCTGCACGGCGGCGTCTACGTGCGCGAGTTCGCTGCCTGCTCCATTGCGAAGGTCTCCATCGGTGCTTGCGCCGCGATCGTCAACAGCTCTTCGTCCAGCGCAGCGATTCCTTCACTGACGCAGCAGTATACGCGACACATCGTGTTGCCGGCTAACAGCCTGTATGGAGGAGGCGTAGCTACGGCAGCATCCGGCGCGCCGACGAGTCTCGCGGCGGCGAGCGCGGTCATTCTCGTTCAGTAGTCGAGCCCGATCGGAAGCAAGCGGTGCGGCTGCGTCGAGCATGCCGCCCTGCACCGCGAGGCCGTCGAGACCGCGACGATGCCAAAGGACCCCGCCGACCGTGGCCAAAAAGGCCTTCTCGAAGATCCCTATGAGGAAGCAGCGAAGGCCAGTCCCCCGAGTGCGACGAGACCGGTTCACATAGGTCATGGGAAGTCAGGTCGTACTCGTCGGCAGCTATCCGCCCCCTTACGGGGGCTGCAGCGTGCACGTGCAGCGTCTGCAGCGTGCGCTTCAGCATGAGTTCCGGGTCGAAGTGATCGACCTGTACGGAACGCCGCAGGCCGCCGACGACGGCTCCGTTTTGCGCTACGGCGTTCGCCCTGTCGGCATGCTTCGAGCCTTGGCGGCGCTGCGGCGAAGCGATGCGTCGATCGTCCACTTTCACGTTTCCGCGATGGACGCGTTTCTATGGGCTGTCTATCCTCTGCTTTCCAGCTTGAACTCGAAGGCACGGCGGATCGTCACCGTGCACGGCGGTTCCTTCGTGCGATCGTTCGAATCCGGGCCAGCCTGGCGGCGGGCGGCGCTCCGCAGCATTCTCGGCCGCTTCGATCTGATTGTCACCGTCAACCACGAGCAGCGGCGTTTCATCGAGGGTCTCGGCGTGGACGCTCGGCGTGTCAAGGTCGTGCCGGCGTTCCTGCCGCCGGTCGCCACGGAATCGCCACGCGTTTCCGAGGTCCTAGCGTCGCTGCAGGGCTGCAGACCGATCGTCGTCTCGTCGGGACGCGGCGAGCGCTACTACGGCTTTCACCTTATCCTGGACGCGTTGGAGCTCGACCGGAGCGCGGATCGCCCGGGCTTGATACTTTGCGTTTACGACTCGTATGACGAAAAGTACATGGCGGAGCTCGCCGCGCGCCGGAAAATCCGGTGCACGATCGTTCGCGACCTCGATCCGGGCGAGTTCGCCTGGATCCTCGAACGCAGCGACGCCTACGTTCGTGCCAGCGATCGCGATGGAGACGCGGTCGCAATTCGCGAGGCAGCCTTTTTCGGAAAGGCCGTCATCGCCTCGGATTGCGTCGAACGGCCTGTCGGTACGGTGCTCTTTCGCACGGGGGACGCCGGCGCGCTGGCAGTGGCGTTGCAATCGCTGTCGCAGCACGCCGGCCCGCCGGCAGCGCACGACAGCGGCCGTGCGGGTCTAGAAGCGTTGCTCGAGGCATACCGGGAGGTGCTCCGCGCGTGAAAAGGATGGCCATGCGAGCGCAAGGAAGGGGCGAACGTGCACGAGAGCGGGCTTGCGGAGACCAAGAGGCTCAGTGAAGCGCAACTCACGAACTTCGATCACGATTTCGTCGACGACGAGTTGTTCGCGTCGATCGCGTCCTGCCTCGATGCACGCTTTCCGAGCGGCGAGTTCACCTTTCTCGACGTGGGAGGCGGGATAGGTTTTTTCACCGACCGCATCCTGGAACGTTACGAGAAAGCTTCGGGCATCGTCTTGGACAACGCGCCGATTTTGCTGGAGCAAAACGCCGCGCACCCGCGCAAGCGGCTCGTGCTCGAGGTGCGGCATTGCCGGCCGCAGGCGGTCGCTCCGAGCATCGCGCCGTTCAAACGGACCGTCCCGACCACCAGGGACTGGCGCTCAATTCACCTTTGGGCCCTCCCGTACGAGGCGGCCTGAAGGACGCGCATCGCCTTTGGCTTCCCGTTTGGAGGAAGAGCGCGCTTGCAGGTGTACGAAAACGAAGATGCCCCGGATCGCGATCCTCTCGCAATTCTATCCGCCGGAGCCGTGCGCGGCAGCGAATCGCGTGGCGGCGCTCGCTCGTGCTTTGGCTGAGTCTGGAAACGAAGTTCACGTCTATACCGCGATGCCGTCGTTCCCGCAGGGGGCCGTGACGGCGCCGTATCGCGGGCGCGTCCATGCCGTCGAGCGTGACGGTCCCGTGACCGTCGAGCGCACGTGGACCTGCGCGCCGAGCCTGGGACTCCCTGGGGAGCGTCTGCTGACGTGGCTCTCGGTCGCTCTGGGCAGCGCGCTGCGCATCGTCGCGGTCGGCGAGCGCTACGACGTCGTCCTAGTCTCCTCGCCGCCGATCACGCTGGCGCTGCCGGCTTTGCTCGGCGCCTTCGCGCACCGCGCGGCGCTGCTCGTCGACGTGCGCGACGTCTTCCCCGAGATTGCGATCGCGATGGGTGCGTGGCGGGCCGACGGCTGGCTCGCCCGGGCCGTGGGACGGGTCGCCGACGCGCTCTACCGGCGCGCCGCGCTGATCGCGTGCGTGACCGCGTCGGCCCGAGACGAAATCGCCGCGCGCGGCGTCCCGCTCGCGAAGCTCGTGCTCGTGCCCAACGGGTTCGATCCGGTCGAGCCGGCGAGCAAGGCCGTGACGGCGCCGCTCCCCGGCGTACGCGACGTCGTCTACGTCGGCAACATGGGCTCGGCGACCGGGCTCGACGTATTGCTCGACGCAGCCGAGTCGCTCCGTAGCGACCGGAGCGTGCGCTTCGTGCTCGTCGGCGGCGGGGCGGAGGCCGCGCGCTTGCGCCGGCGCGCGCGCGCAGCGCGTCTGAACAACGTGCTCTTCACCGGGCCGCTGCCGCGTGCCGCCGCGCTTCGCGCGCTGGCTGACGCGGCGCTCTCGGTCGTCCCGCTCGTCGCCTCGATCGCCGACAGCGTTCCGACGAAGCTCTACGATGCGATGGCCGTCGGTACGCCGGTCGTTCTGTGCGCCCGCGGCGAAGCACGGCAATTGGTCGAGCGCTCGGGAAGCGGGATCTGCGTCGCCCCGGGTGACGCGAATGCGCTCGCCGGCGCGATCGGCCGCGTGCTCGCCGACGACGAGCTGCGCGCGAGGCTAGGCGCCGGCGGCCCGGGGTTCGTTCGGGCGCACTACGATCGCGCCGCGGGCATGCGGTCGTTCGCCGAACGCGTCACGACGCTGAGCGTGCGATAGAGGTCGACGTAGCGGCGCGCCTGCGTCGCTACGTCGTACTCGACGCGCGCGTGTGCTCGGGCGGCGTCGGCGCGGGCGAACGCTTCCACGGGATCCGCGAAGACGGCCTCGAGCGCAGCGCTGATCGCGGCCGGCTCGTAACCGGCCGTGATGCGGCCGAACCGGTCGTGCTCGAGCAGCGCTTCCGCTCCGCTCCAGGGAACGCTCACGACCGGTACGCCCTCCACCATCGCTTCGATGACCGCGAGCGGCATCGCCTCGCGGGCTGAAGTGAGCAGCAGCACGTCGGCCCCGGCCAGCAGCGCGCGTGCGTCGCTGCGAAAGCCGAGGAAGCGCACGTGCCCCGCGATCCCGAGCTCGCGCGCCAGGGTCTCGAGTTCTTCCTGCAGCGGACCGTCGCCGAGCAAAAGCAGTTGAACGCGCGCGCGGCGCGGTGCAGGCAGTGCGGCGACGGCCTGCAGGGCGAGGTCGATCCGTTTCTCGGAAGAGAGGCGCGAGAGCATGAGGATCGCCAGGTCCTCGGGGCGGAGCGAGAGTTCGGCCCTCGCGCGGTCGCGCGCGGCGGGGTCGCTCTCGACGATCGGGATGCCGTTGGGAATCACCGCGATGCGCTCGGTGGGGATGCGTTCGGCTGCGCTCAGTGCCGCTTGGCGCAAGCGGTTGAAGGTGACGAAGGCCGTCGTGCGCGGCGCCAACCAGCGGTTGAGCGAGTCGAAGAGCGCGCGCGGCGGCGGCGGCCTCAGCTCGGAGTTGTGCTCGGTGTGAACGATCAGCGGGACGCCGGCGAGCACGGCGGCGAGCCGCCCCCAATAGCGGCCGTGGTGCGCGTGCGTGTGGACGACGTCGGGCCGCAGCCGCCGCAGCTCGCCGATCATCCTTGCGAGGAAGAGGAGGTCGAAGCGCCCGCGCCGGCCGATCTCGACGATCGGAAAATCGAGCGTGCGGCGCACCTCGGGATGAGCCCAGCGGCTGAGCGTCATGGTCGTCAGCGCCACGTCCGGCTCGCGCGTGTACTGCATCAGCCGCGTGACCACGTTCTCCGCGCCGTACGAGCCGAGTTGCGCGCAGACGTGCACGACGCGAAGCGGGTGCGGCTTTCCGTTCGCCGGGGTCGCCCGGCGGCGTGCGAAACGGGTTCTCAGCCTTAGCCCTTGCGCTGGTTTGAGCGGATCGAAGACGACGCGCTTGCCGTCGACGGTGGCCAGGCCGGCCGCGAAGTCGATCGTATGGATGCCCGCGGCGGCGGGCCGAAGCGAGCTTCCGTCGAGACGGCGCACGATCGTCTCGCGATAGGCCGTGGGCGTCAAGCGATCGACGCGCGCTACGACTACCCCGCCGCCGTAGGTCCGCGAGCAGTCCTGGCCGGGACGATAGAGCACGCCGTCGACGACGAAAGGGCGCCCGGCGGGGCGGGCGCTCGCGACGTCGACGACGACGGGATTGAGCGCGTGGGGACTCCAGGGGCCGCGAAACGACGGCGCGTGAAAGGCGAACAGCGCGAGGGTCGGGCCCTGCGAATAGCGCGTGCAGAAGGCCCACCAGCGTCCCCCGTGCTCGAAGAGCGTCGTATCGACCGCGTCGAAGCCGGGCAGGAGCGGCGGTTGCGGCTCCCAGCGCCAGGGAAACTCCGTGCAGCGATAGAGCGGAACCTCTTTGGACGCGTAGTTCTCGACGGCGAGAAAGAGCTGGCCCTCGGCTTCGAACGGACAGGGGTAGCTGAGATGGGTCGTCCGCTCGATGACGCGTTTCACTTGCGCCACGCGCCCGCCGTCGTCGAGGAGGGCGGCGTCGATGACGCCGCGCTTCCGCTCGTGGTCGTAGGCCTCGAAGAAGACGGCGCGCCGCCCGTCGCGCACGACCGCGAACGGATCGGCGCTGAAGCCCGTGCGGTCCGATGCGAGGATCCAACGCACGTCGAGCGGTGCGCCCGCAAGCAGCGGCTCCGGGCCTGCCGCGAGCAGGCCGACGTCCCAGCCTTCGACGCAGAAGTGCTGCTGCAGGGTCCACGCGCCGAGCCGCCGCGCGAGGCTCGCGGCAAAGCGCGCGCGTTCGAACGGCCCCAGCGGCCGGCGTTGCGTCGCGCTCCGATCTGCAGAGGCATCGAGCTCGAGCCCGGCGGCGGCGGCGGCGGCGAACGTCGCCGGCCATTCGGCGGCCGTCCAAAGCGCGATCCGCAAGGTCGACGGGTGCCAGACCGTGACGGCGAAGCGGCCGCTGCGCAGCACCTCGCGCGCGTCGCCGCGTTGCCGCAGCAGCGAAATCTCGAGCGTACGTGCGCCTCTCGCGATCTCCCGCGCGAACGGAAAAGTGGCGTCGTCGGAGCGGTCGAGACGAAAGAACCAGACGCCCAGCGGCGCGCCGGCCTCGAGCGTGCTCGACGTCAGGTTGACGACGACGTCGGCGCCTTCCAGTCCGCCGGGTTCGGCTGGTACGCTCACGGGCGCGAGCGCCCGGCCCGCGAGCCGTGCGGCGGCGTTTTTCGGCGGCGTCCAAGCCGGGGCGCCGACCGTGACGACCCGGACGTCGAGCCGGTCGCTTCGAGCGCGCAACGCAGCGATGCAGCGCTCGTGCCACGCGGGCAGGCAAGATCCGGCGACGGCGACGGTCACTTTGAGCATCGCCTCAGCTCATTCGCTTCGGCCGCGGCGATTGCTCCCGGCGCGGTGCTTGCAGACGATCGCGCTCGCCGCAGATCTCAGCGCGGGCCCAAGGTCTGACGCAGCCGCAAGTATCCTCGTAAAGCGTAATCCGGAAGGTAGCCGGCCGCGAACCGCAGGGACGTGCGGCCGAACACAAACCTCGATTCCCGAATCAGCGGATGCCTCAGAATCTCTTGCGCTGCTCGGCGGTGCGAAGTGGCGATCCCGGTCGCGGCGTGGTAGAGCAGCACCCGCGCCGCGTAGTCGATCGCCGACTGACGAGGGCCCGATTGCCGGTCCGACTGCAGCGCGCGCGAGAGCGTTTCGACGACGGCAGGGAGCTTGGGATCCCATTGGAGATCGGCCATCGCGCCGCCGGGTACGCCCACCGAGTAGAGCGACGAGGGCCGTGCATCGTAAGCTACCGGAAAACGGAGGGCCACCCTAGCCCAATACTCGACGTCCTCGCCCTTTGGAACGCCTTCGAGAAATCCGCCGACTTCGGCCACCGCGCGGCGCCGCACGGCGCAGGCGGAAGTCGACAAGAAAAAGCGGTAGCGGCAGGCGGCGGCAAAGTAATCCTCCAGAAGCCGAAACCGTCCATTTGGAATCGTGCGTGGAACCCGGGATCCGTTCGGCATCACGTCCTCGTACCCGGTTGCGAGCAGGCCGGCGTTGGGAAACTCGTCGGCCAGCGTCTGCAGAGCCTCGAGGTGCGCGGGCAGAAACTGGTCGTCCCCGTCGAGAAACGCAGCGACGTCCGCGCGCATTTCTCGCAGGCCCGTGTTGCGCGCCGCGCTGACACCTGCGTTCGCCTGGCGGATGATCCGCAGACGTGGATCGCTCTGAAAGGAGGCGAGCTCGTCGGCGCCGCCGTCCGTCGAACCGTCGTCGACGACGATCAACTCGAAGTCGCGGAACGTCTGCTCGAGGACCGATCGAACCGCCCGCGCGATGTACGGCTGCTTGTTGTAGAGGGGGACGATGACCGAGATCGCCGGGTCGGGGGACACGATGTCAGCTCTCCTGATGCAGCGAAAGGCGCAGATATCGCCGCATGCGGAGCTGTTCGTCGGGGCGCAAGCAGATTGCGTATGCGAGCGCGCCGTACACCGCACAAAAGAGGGTCGCGCAGGCCGCGGCCGTCGCCCACGTATGCGCGCCCCAGACTCGCACCAGGAACGCGGCTGCCGCCAGCGCAGTCGACGACGCAGCGGCGGCGGGGAGAAGACACTCTCTGAAGTACTGCGCCCAGGACGCGCCCAAGCGCGCTGACAGAACCGCCGTGAGATAGGCGGTCTTGGGCACGATCGCCAGCGCGACTCCTGCCGGGATTCCGCCGACGCCCCAAAGCCGCCCCAGCACGCACGATAAGACGACCGCCAGGACGGCTTCGGCCAGGGCGAAACGCATCACGGTCTTCTCCAGTCCGAGCGCCATGGCGAAGACGACGTCGACGTGCTCGACCGAGAGCACGATGGTCAAGGCCGCCACCGCCGCGGCCATGAGCTCGCCGCCGTCCAGTTTGGGACCGACCCACAGCGAAACGAGGCTGCGATTGAGCAGCAGAATGCCGGCTGCCAAAGGCAGCGAAAGATTGAGCGTCAGGCGGTGAACGCGCAAGAAAGTGCGCCGCACCGCGCCGCCCTCACCTCTGGCGTGCAGCTCGTTGACGGCCGGCCCGACGTTGTCCGCGAGCTTCAGAATGAGGCCTTGAGCTATCGTCGCTGGGAGTTGATTCGTATACACGAGGCTGGCGCCGACCGCCCCCATCACGTATCCGGCGATCATCAGGTTCGAGCTGAAGGTCAGCATGGCCGCGATCTGGATCAGGAAGGCGTGCAAGGCGAACCGTGCCATCGCGCCCAGAAGAGCGGAGTCGGGGAACCCCCATCCGGGCATTCGGCCGGGGTAGGCGCGAAGGAAGAAATAGCGGTTGAGCGAGCCGGTGGCGAGATCGGCGGCGATCGCCGCCACGACCATCCCGAACAAGCCGAACCCCAGCAGCACCGCGAGCAGCGATCCCAGGACCCGGCTGATGTTCTGAAAGCCCGTGATCATTTGCGCGGTGGCGAGATTTTGGGTCGCGATCAAGGCGTTGTCGTAGGAAGCGATGGGCGTCCGCACGACGAGCCAGGCTGCCAGCGCGAACAGGCTGAGCCGTGCTTGCCCGGCCAGCGCGGCCGGGAGCTGAAGCAGCGAAACGAAGGGAGCGGAGATCAGCAACGTCGCGACGGCCAGAACGGCGCTTCCGATCAGCACGCACGTGCGGCCGGTCGTGAAGATCGCCGCAAACCGGTCTTCACCGTCGGCGAGGCCGTGCTGCTGCGCGAGATAGCGCGCGAGGGTCGCTGAAAAGGCCACCTGGAAGAGCGTGAAGTAGGTGACCACCTGCATGATGGCGGCATACGCGCCGAGCGTGTGCACCCCCGCGAGCCGCAGGACGACCGGTGCCGCGATCGCCTGCAGCGCCATGTACAGCACCAGCTGCAGAACGCTGATGAAGTAGCCCTTCGCCGCTCGTTCGGCGCGGGTCACTGCGGCGTTTCGCGAGTCATGCGCCGCGCTTAAGCGGAGCTGGTGAGCGGCTGGGGAGAGACCCATCCGCGACCGAGCGTGTAAACCGTGAATCCGGCCTCGGTCCAACGCTGCGCGGGAAAGAACGCGCGCGTGTCGACGAGATTCCGCCTGCGGCAGAGCGGCGCGAGCGCGTAGGGATCGATCCCGGCGAAGGCGTCGTGGCCGGCCAGCAAGACGATGGCGTCGGAACCCTGCACGGCCTGCTCGAGCGTTGCCGTCAGCGGGCGGACGTAGCGCTCGGCCAGCGGGTCGTACACGCGCGTCACATAGCCGCGCTCGAGCAGCAGCGCCTCGAGGTACTCGGTCGGCGACTCTCGCGTGTCGTCGACGTTGGCCTTGTAGGCCGCGCCCAGCAAAGCGACGCACGCACCCGAGTCGGGGGGCACGAGCTCGACGATGCGGCGCAAGATGATGTGCGGCATCCGCTCGTTGACGCGCCGCGAGGCCTGGATGAGCTCGGTGACGAGCGGGTGGGCGCTGACCAGAAACTGCGGATCGATCGGGATGCAGTGGCCGCCGACGCCGGGCCCGGGATGCAGAATGTCGACTCGCGGGTGCTGGTTGGCCAGCGCGATCGCCTCGTAGACGTCGACGCCGAGTTCCTCGCAGAGCAAGGCGAACTCGTTGGCGAGCGCGATGTTGACGTCGCGGTAGGTGTTCTCCATGACCTTGGAGAGCTCGGCCGTGACCAAGTCGGTCGTCGAGATCCGGCCCTTGCAAAACGTCGCGTAGAGCGCGGCCGCGCGCTCGGCGTCGCCCGGCATGCGGCCGCCCACGACGCGCGCGTTCTCGCGCAGCTCGCGCACGATGTCGCCGGGGATGACCCGCTCCGGACAGTGGACGATCGCGACCTGCTCGGGATCGACGCCGGCCGCGCGCAGCGCGCCGACGAGCACGCGCTCCGTCGTACCCGGCGGAACGGTCGATTCGAGGACGAGCAGTGCGCCGGGCACGAGCCTTCGCGCGACGTCGCGCGCGGCCGCCTCGACGTGCGAGAGGTCCGGCTGACGCTCGAGCGTCGGCGTCGGCACGCAGATGATGTACGCGTCCGAACCGGCGGGAAGCTCGTCTACGAGCGTCAGCCGGCCGCTCGCGAGCGCGTCGACGGCCAGCGCGCGAACGGGGCTCTCCTTGACGTGCGCGGCGCCGTCGCGCAGCGACGCGAGCACGCGCGGATCGACGTCGTACCCGACGACCTCGACGCCGCCGAGCGCCAGCATCGCGGCGGTCGGCAAGCCGATGTAGCCCAAACCGACGACGCAGACGCTCATCGGGGAACCTGTCGTGGCGCTCCACGCTTCCCGGGCAAGGTGACTCCCGAGAACGATATGCGCAGGCGCGGCGTCAGGAGTGCGCGCGGGTGGCGAACGTTGGCGATCATCATCGCGAGGGCGAACGCGAGCCATAAGTACTTGTGCCAGATCATGTCGATCGTGAGCGCGTCGCAGAAGAGCGCGAGAATCGCCGCTTCCACGGCGAGCCGCTCGCCATAGAGCGGCTCGCCGGGCTTGACGTCCGCGTTCTGGCGAAACGAGCGCCACCACGCGAAGAGCACGAGCAGCAGGCCGAAGATCCCCGTCTCGACCCAGGATTGCAGGATCACGTTGTGCGCGACCCGATCCCAGCCGGCGAAATAGGGCTGCACGGACTCGAGCAGATTCTGGCTGTAGGCGTCGCCGAAGCCGCCGAAGCCGACGCCCAGGAGCCAGGCGCCCTCGCGCAGGGCGTGCACGCCGACCGCCCAGATGTCCGCCCGGCCGCTGCCGCCGCTTGCCCCCGCGGCCGCGAAGCGCGCCCACACTCCGGGAATAGCGAAGCTGAGCACGGCGCCGAGCGCTCCGACGACCGAGAGCGCCAAGTAATTGCGCGTGCGGACTGCGAGGTAGAGCACGATCACGCCGACGCCGAGGAGCGCGCCGCGCGACGCGCAGAGCAGCAGCGTGACCATAAAGGCCGCGAGCAGGCTGGCGTACAGCAAGCGCAGCGGGAGGCGCCGTTCCGTGAAAAAGGCCATCACGACGAGTGCGGTCGGCAGCAGGAAGGTCGCGCCGAAGACGTTGGGATCCATGAAGAGGTTGCCGCTGGAAACGATGAGCCGCCCCATGTCGAACGCGTTGGCGTTGCCGCGCGCGAACCACCAGGCGTAGAGCGACGCCAGCACCGCCGACGCGATGACGATGCGGAAAAGATGCTTCAGGTCGGCGCTCTGGATCGGATAGAGTGCGAGCAGCGTCGCGAGGCCGAACACCTGCAGCATCTGCTGCAGCGCAAGCAGGCTGTGGTCGAGGTTGATCGACCACAGCGAGGTCAAGACCATGAAGCCGACCGCGGCGAGCCAGGCGTACCAGCTCCGCGGCGGCGCGTAGACGTGGCGGCGCACCAGCATGCCGGCGACCAGCGCTGCACCGGAGACCAGGCCGGTATAGCGCGTCAGCGTCGGCCCCACCCCGCCACTGAAGCTGAGCAGCGGGTCGAACGGAACGAGCAGGAGGTAGAGGCCGACCGGAAACAGCAGCGGCGCCCGGATCGCGACGTACAGGGCGAGCGGCGCGAGCGCCAGGATGCCGACCAGCAGCAGCATGGTTTTGGCGCCGGCGCCGACGTATGCCGCCAACATGCCCATCAGGGCAACCAGGCCGATGGCCAAGAGGGCTCGCCCGAGAAACGGGCCGGCCGAGCGCCGCGCGGAGACGCTCACGTGGAAAAGTATGCCGTGCCGGCCACACGGGCACGCGAGCGAAGCGGCCAGTCCGTCGGGGTCCGAGGGTTCTTCAATTGCTGCTTACAGGGGCTGTAAGGGCGTTTCAATGCTTTTACCCGCGGCGCCGAGCGCCAGGAGCGCTGTCGTCGCCGTTCGCCAGTTTGCCATCGCAGCGGCTTTCGCCGGAGCGCCGCGGCGCTCCCCGAACGCGCCGGGGAAAGCATCTGCCACAAAAAGCGAGCCCGCGTTCGCCGCGGGCTCGCGACCTGGTGGAGATGAGGAGGCTCGAACTCCTGACATCCAACTTGCAAAGCTGGCGCTCTACCGACTGAGCTACATCCCCGCAGCGACTCCCGTTTCGGCGGCGGCGGCCTCGCTTCTTTCCGGCAAGCGGCGCAAAGGCTAAGAGATATAGCGGCATCGTAGCGCGATGGCGGTCGCGTTCGCACGGTCGGCGGCCTCCAGCTTGCGCAGGATCTCGGCGATGTGGGTCTTGACCGTCCCGAGGCTGACGTAGAGTTGCATGGCGATCTCGGTGTTGGCGGCGCCTTCGGCGATCAGACCCAAGATCTCGGTCTCGCGCGCCGTCAAGGGCGACGCGTTCGCCTTGTCGCCCGCGTTGCCGGTCAGCCGCGAAAGGACGACGCCGGCGATGCGCGGATCGAAATAGGCGCCGCCCGCGGCGACCGTCCGGATCGCATCGACGATCGATTCCGGCGGCGACGACTTCACGCAGTAGGCGTCGGCGCCGGCGCGCAACGCCCCGAGAACCGCCGATTCCTCCTCGCGCATCGTGAGCACGACGACGCGCGGCGGGTTCGGCGCGGCCTTCACCTCGCGCGTCAGGGTCACGCCGTCTTTCCCTGGGATGCCGAGATCGACGACCGCGATGTCGGGGTGGAGCTCGGCGATCAGCGCGCTGCCGACGATGCCGTCCGGGCCTTCGCCGACGACGTCGAAACCGCTGCTGCGCAGCGACGTGCGGAGTCCCGTGCGCACGAGCGCGTGATCCTCGACGATCACGATGCGCGGGCCGTTCACGCCGCCGCCGGAAATGACAGGGTGAATTTCGAGCCGCGCGGCCGGCGCGGCTCGTAGCAGACGCGGCCGCCCATCTCTTCGGCGACCTTGCGCACGATATACAGCCCGAGCCCCGCGCCGCTGCCGCTCTGCGCTGCGTGCGAGAAGCGTTCGAACAAGGCTTCGCGCTGCGCTTCGGCGACGCCGTAGCCGTCGTCGGCGACCGTCACCTCCACGGCACCGCCGCTCTTGCAGGCGCTGAGCTCGACGGTCCCGTCGCTCGGCGTGTGCGCGATGGCGTTGGCGAGCAAATTTGCGATCGCACGGCGCACGTCGCCGCGTGCGCCCTGCGCCACGGCTTCCTCCGACGCCTGGGTCACGACGATGCCGATCCCGCGGGCCGTGGCCATCGCTTTGAACTCGAAGGCCAGCTCCCGTACGATCGCGTCGAGCCGCACGCGCGCGCGGAGGTCGCGCCGGGCGCCGCCTTCGAGCCGGGCGACGAGCAGCAGCGTCTCAGCAAGCCGCGTTATCTCGTCGATCGAGTTCTTGCTTTCGCGCAGCACGCCGGCATACTCCGCGGGAAGCTCGCCGTACGCACCGTCGGCGGCTTGTTGCAGCGTGACCGAGAGGGCGGCGAGCGGCGTGCGCAGATCGTGCGCGATCGCGTCGATCAGCCCTTGGATGACGCCCTGCTTCTCGTTGAGCCTGCGGTTCTGTGCCGCCAGATCGGAGATGAGCCGGGCCTGCTGCAGCGCGCCCACGACGAGATTGGCGAAGCTCGCGGCGATGAGCAGCAAACCGGGATCGGCGGGCGAGTCGGCGACTGAAGCGACGAGGATCCCCATGAAGTGCGCCTTGTCCGCAATCGGGATCGAGAGAACGCTGCGAACGGTGCCGTTCGTCGTAAGCTCCGGCCCGGAGGGCTCGCGCACCGGGACGAGTTCGGCGCCGCGCGCACGGTGCGCGGCGGCGGCGGCTAATTCCGGCGGCATTTCGGCGCGTGCTGCCTGGCGGGAAACGCCGTCTTCGACGAGCCAGCATGCGCCGTCGTCGCCGCTGGGACACCAGTAGACTCTCGACTGTTCGAGCACGCGCGCCGCTTCCTCGACGATCGCCGCGTCGAGCCCAGCGCCGCCCAGGGCCGCGAGAATGTGATCGGCCGCATAGGACAGGGCGGCGTGCCGGCGGCGCTGCACCTCGATCGCCGAAAACGTGCCGATGCGGGCCGCTGCTCCTTGCAGCGCAAGGGTGAGCGCGGCCACGGTCGCGAGCGCGGTGAGCGAGAGGAAGCGGTTCTCGATGCCGATGACGTCCCAATGAAATGAAACGAGCGCAGCGTCGAAGATCGCCCCCAGCTCGTCGGCGAGGATCGCCACGAGGACGAGCCGGTGCGTGAGCTTGCGGCTCGAACTGAATGCCGCCAGCACGATGGGAATGGCGTACAGGACCTCGGCGTCGAGTGCCTGCGGCGTGACCATGTCGAAAGCGAACGCCAAGGCGATCGCCCCGTAGGCCAGCGGCGCGATGTAGCGGGGGGCAATGACGAAGCCGCCTAGTCCGAACGGCAACCGGCGGGTGCTTTCACCAGAGTTCACACAAGGACTATCGGCGCGAGCGCAGATCGCTTTGAGCCGTTCGGATGGCGGCCGGACGGCCGATACACCCCGCGACGGCGCTCCGCTATGCTGGGCTCATGCTTGCGGCAGCACGTGCCTTACGACGCGCCTGGACCTTTCTCAGCGACGACCGTGCCCAGGGACTCGTAGAGTACGCGCTCGTCGTCGCGACCGTCTCGCTCGTGGCGATCGCCGCAATGAACCTCCTCGGCCGCAAGGCCAACAACACCTTGAGCAATGCCGCCAACAGCCTTAGTTAGCTCGAACGACCGCCTGCGCGGCTCTTTCCGGTACCGGAAAGAGGCTGCGCGGTCAGACGCCCGCCCGGGGACTCTTGGTGACCGGATCCACCTTGCTAGAGTCTGCTTTTCGGCCGATAGGAATGATAAACGGCTCGCCGCGTCGTGGCGGCGGCCCTGCGTCGAACGGGGAGCCCCAGGTGTTCGATTGCCGCGCCGTTCGGCAACTGAAAAGCTGCGGCACCGTCCGCTGTCCACGGAAGCTCGCCGAACCGAAGATCGAGGAAAGGTGCTGCAAACGAAAGCACCGCTAGGTATGGCAAACCTCGCTCTCGCTATCCGGGCCCGCAACCCGGGTGGGCTCGCGCAGAAGGCGATGGTGGCCGCCGTCCGCCGGCTCTTGGCCGACGAGAGCGGCCAGGGGATCGTCGAATACACGCTCTTGCTCACGTTCACCGCGCTGATCTGTTTCGTCGGTCTTCACTACCTGGGCGGCAAGACCAACAACACGCTCCTGAACGCGGCCAACAACCTCTCGTAACAGCCTCGGCGCCCCGCTGGGCGGGCCTTGTCGTCGCGAGCCTCCGTCGTGACCGGGGAGCGACCACACGCCTGAGGGGGACGAGATGAACCCACTTTCCGGAATCCGCTACGCCGCGCAGATCGCCGCCGCGGCGGAAAGCCACGGAATCGATCCGCGTCTCCTGGCCGCCGTCGCCGCGCAGGAGACGGGCGGGCCGGGAAGCAGTTCCGGCGCCAACATCGTCGGGGACGGCGGCCACGGCCACGGCCTCTTTCAGATCGACGATCGTTACCACGCCTTCGCCGGCACGCCCCAGGCGATGGACCCCGCCCAAAACGCGAACTATGCGGCCGGCCTCCTCTCGGGGCTGATCTCCCGGTACAAGGGCGACGTCAAGGCGGCGCTTTCCGCCTATAACTCGGGCTCGCCGGCGGCGGCCGGCACGATCACGACCTGGGGCGACGGCAGCCGCTTGGGCTACGCCGACTCGGTCTTGCGCCACGAGGCGATGCTCGAGGGAGGCAGCGGCTCGCTAGCCGCCGAGAATCCGGAGACCGTCTCCGGCGTCAACGCGCTTTCGGATTACGCCGCCGCCTCCGGCGCGGCTCCCGCGCCGGCTCTTCCTGGCGCATCTTCGAGCGCGCAAGCCGCGAGCACGCAGGCCTCGAGCGCCTGCGCAGCTCAAGCGCCGGCACCGCAAGTCCCCCAGTGGACGGCCCCGCAATGGCAGTTCCTCTCGTTCCAGAGCGAACTGCAAGCCGGCGGAGGCGCGATGGCCGCCAGGGACGATGCGGCGATGGCGAGCCTCGTCGACCCCACGTCCGGCGACGGCAGCGATCGGGACGGCTAGCGGAGCGCCCCTCGCGCGTGATGGAAGCGCGACGATCTTCGACACGCAAGGGAGAACCGCACGATGAACCTGTTGAATACGATCGCCGGCGCTGCTGCCGGACTCTTGACGACCGGCAACCCGGTCGGCGCCATCGCGGGCGGCGTCCAGGGCGCGCTCGCCGGAGGCGGTCCGAGCAACGCCGGCAACATCCAGCCGAGCACGGACGGCACGCTCGCCGCGCAGCAGACGCTCGACGAAGGCTACGAGTGGGCGCAGCTCGGCCTCAACGCCGAGAACATGCGCCACAACCTGGCAATGGAGCTGCAGTCGACGATGTTCAACGAGGCCGAAGACGAGAAGAGCGAGCAGCTCCGCGAGATGAACACCTTGCGCGACGTCGCCATGAAGCAGCGCGAGGCGGACATCGGGATCCTCAAAGAGTTCATCAAGACCGTCAAGGACTGAGCGATGCTTCCGCCTCTCCAAAGGCCCGCTGCGGCCCTGCCGCCGGGCCCCGCGCCGCCGTCAGGGGCCGCGGCTCCGCCGGCGCCGCCCCTCGACGACACCGCCGACGGCCTGCCCGACAGCATCGGGACCTTCGCCGAAGCGATCTCCCGGCGAGCGGCGCTGCTGCTGCTCGCGCAAAAGCAGCTCGAACAAGAGCAGGAGGCGCGTCTCGCCAAGATGCGCAGCGACTTCAACGCCGCCCAGGAAGAGCGCTCCGAGATGATGCGCGAGGCGAACGCGCTGCGCGACATGGCGATGGAGCAGATGAAAAAGGACGACGAGATCCTCAAGAAGTGGATCTCGGCCATCTGACGCCGCATCCTGCCGGCCGCCAGGAGGGTGCCCGGCTTTGGATCATGAACAGGCCTCGGTCGCGGCGGCAGACGCCTCGGGCGCGGGCCATTAGCTCAGTTGGTTAGAGCGCATGCTTGATAAGCATGAGGTCCATGGTTCGAATCCATGATGGCCCACCAAATCAGCGACGGAACCCCTCGTTAACCGCGGGGTTTCTGCATTTCTGCGAGTCGCGCGCGGGCTGGGCGCCGGGCCGGGGGACGGGGACGCCGCCGTCGGCGGGGTCGGTCGCGCGCGCGGCCGGCTCGCGGCCGGCTGGCGCGGTCGCGCGCGTTGACAAGGAGAAGCAGGGCCCCTATGATTGTCGGGTTGTCCCGGAGCCGGAGGTTCCGGGCTGCATATCCTTGGGAATGGACCGCGGGCGGAATGAGGGCTACTCGTGCGAACGTCGACGTCAGCAGCGTCCTGGAAGCCGGGCGCGAGCTCGAACTTCGCGAAGCGGTCGCCCTTCCCGATTTCGGTTCCTTCCTCTTTCCCGTTCCGGCCGTCGTCGTGCTGCACGCGCGCCGCAACGGGCGGGCGCTGGAGCTGAAAGGGAGCATCGCTGTCGAAGCGGCCGGAGAGTGTGCCCGCTGCCTCGACGGAGTTCGGCTCCCGCTGCACCTCGAAGTGGACGAGCGTCTCGAGCCGGATTCCTCCGGCAAGGCGCTCGGCGACGATCGAAGCGATCCTCTGAGCGAGAGCAACGTGCTCGCCGGCACCGAACTCGACGTCGCAGATCTGACCCGACAATTGATCGACTCCGCCCTGCCCCTCGTGCTGCTCTGTTCCGAGGAGTGCCGGGGCCTCTGCGCGGGGTGCGGTCAGAAGCGAGACGGCACGTGCCGCTGCCCGAAACCGGAGTAAAGAATGGCTAACCTCAAATGGAAGACCCCGCGCTCGAAAACGCGTAGCCGGCGGGCGGCGAACTGGAAGCTCAGTCCCGTCACGGCAGTCGAGTGCCCGCAGTGTCATCAACCGCGCCGTCCGCACTTCGTCTGCCGCTTCTGCGGCTTTTACGACGGCCGCAAGGTGATCGAGCCGAAGGACGAGCACGCTGGCCATTCCCACGCGTAACGGCTCGGCACGGTCGTACGGCGCCCGCATCGCGGGCGTCGGCCATTACGTTCCCGAACGGATCGTGACGAACGCCGACTTCGAGAAGCGGCTCGACACGTCGGACGAGTGGATCGTGACGCGGACCGGCATGAAAGAGCGCCGCTACGCATCGGTCGAACAGGCCACGAGCGATCTGGCGACGGAGGCGGCGCGGCACGCGCTGATGCACGCCGGCCTCAAGGCGACTTCGATCGATTGCTGGATCGTCGCCAGCGTCACGCCCGACTACCACTTTCCGGCGACGGCCTGCATCGTCTCCGCAAGCCTGGGGGCCGCCGGCAAAGCGGCCTTCGACATGGAGATCGCCTGCAGCGGCTTCATCTACGGCCTGCCGCTGGCGGCCAGCCTGATCCGCTCCGGCGTCTTCCGGCGCGTCATGGTGATCGGCGTGGAGACGCTCTCGCGGATCCTCAACCAAAACGACCGTAACACGGTGATCCTCTTCGGAGACGGTGCCGGCGCTGCGGTCGTCGAGCGGACGGCTCGCGCCGAGGACTCGTTCCTGAGCTGCTCGCTGGGGAGCGACGGCACCAATCCCGAGCTGCTCTACCAGCCCGCCGGCGGCTCGCGCGAGCCGCTGACCGCCGAGGGGCTCGAGCAGCAGCGCGACAAGGTCGTCATGGCGGGCCGCGAGATCTACAAATGCGCCGTCAACAAGATGGTCGAAACGTCGCGTAGCGCGCTGGCGCAAGCCCACCTGTCGGTCGGCGACGTCTCCTGGCTGATCCCGCACCAAGCCAACTTGCGGATCATCGAGGCCGCCGCCAAGCGCCTGCGCATCGAGCGCGAGCGTATCGTCGTCAACATCGACCGCTACGGGAACACCTCGTCGGCTTCGATCCCGATCGCGCTCTCGGAGACGATCGAGCGCGGCGTCCTGCGCGACGGTGACGTGCTGTTGTTCACGGGATTCGGCGGCGGCCTGTCGTGGGGCTCGGTCGCCTGGCGCTGGCGCGATTGATGAGGGTAGGCGTCGTTTTCCCCGGGCAGGGATCGCAAGCGGTCGGCAGTGCGAGCTGGAGGCGAGCCTTTGCCGCCCCGCACATGGATGTGCGGGGATGAGGGTAGGCGTCGTTTTCCCCGGGCAGGGATCGCAAGCGGTCGGCATGGGCGGGGCGATCGCGGAGCAGTCGGCGCGCGCGGCGGAGCTGTTCGAGCGGGCCGAGCGCGTGCTCGGCTACGACCTGCTCGCCCTCGTCCGCGAGGGTCCCGAAGAACGCCTGCGCGAGACGCGGTACAGCCAGCCGGCGATCTACGTGGTCAACTATGCGCTGGCCGCGGCGGCCGGCGACGCGTTGCGCCCGGTCGTCAGCGCAGGGCACTCCTTCGGGGAGTTCTGCAGCCTGACGCTGGCGGAGGCGCTCGGCTTCGAAGAAGCTCTCGCGCTGGTCGAGCAGCGCGGGCTCGCCATGCAGGAAGCCGCCGAGCGGGCCCCGGGCGCGATGGCCGCGATCCTCGGGCTCGACGTCGCGGCGATCCGCGAAGCGGTCGCCGAGGGGCGCGCCTTCGGCCGCGTCAACTTGGCGAACTTCAACGCGCCGGCCCAGATCGTGATCAGCGGCGACCGCGACGCGGTCGCCCGCGCCGGCGAGCTGGCGCTTGCGAAGGGTGCCAAACGGGTCGTGCCGCTCAACGTCTCGGGCGCCTGGCACAGCGAGCTGATGGCACCGGCTCGCGAGCGCTTCGCCCCTTACGTCGAGCGGGCACAGGTTGCGGAGCCGCGCTTCGTCGTCGTCTCGAACGTCGACGCACAGCCCTACCGCGACCTGGCCGCGATCAAAGAGAATCTGATCCGCTCGGTTACCGACGAAGTGCTCTGGCACGCGACGGCCGAACGGTTCCTGGCGGAGCGGCCGGAGCTGATCGTCGAGTTCGGCGGATCGCCCGTGCTGGCACCGCTGTTCAAGCGCATGCCGGGCGCACCCAAGACGCTGCACGTCGGCGACGAGGGCGGCGTCGCCAAGCTTCGCGAGCTGCTCTCGGGGGCGGCGGTCGGGAAGGGATGATGTTCGAAGGGAAAGTCGCCATCGTGACCGGCGCAAGCCGCGGTATCGGCCGCGCCATCGCGGTCGACTTGGCGAAGAACGGCGCGGACCTGGCACTGGTCGGGCGCCACGCGGAGACCCTGGCCCAGACCGCGGAGGCGGCCCGCGCCGTCCGGGCGAGCGTCCAGGTCGAGGCGCTGGTCGCCGACGTCGCGGATCCGGGGGCCGTCGGCGGGGCGGTCGCGGCGACGCTCGGCCGGTTCGGGCGGATCGACTTCGCCGTCTCGAACGCGGGGCAGGCCCTCGACGGCCTCATCGTACGAACCAAGCCCGAGGACGTCGAGACGATGCTCGCGGTCAACCTCAAACCCGCCTTCGCGCTCGTTTCGGCGGTCGCGCGGCCGATGATGAAGCAGCGGGGCGGCTCGATCGTGCTCATTTCGAGCATTGTCGGGCTCAGCGGGAACGCCGGCCAGGCGGCGTACTCAGCCGCGAAAGCGGGTCTCCTCGGCCTGGCCAAGTCGGTAGCGAAGGAATTGGGCTCGCGGAACGTAAGAGTCAACGCCGTCGCGCCGGGTCTGATCGAGACCTCCATGACGGAATCCATGTCGGGTGAGGCGCGCGACCATTTTCTCGCAACGATCCCTCTCGGACGTTCGGGGACGCCGGAAGATGTCAGTGGGGTCGTCACCTTTTTATGCTCGGATGCCGCGCGGTACGTGACCGGTCAAACGATTGTGGTCGACGGCGGCTTCCTGATGTGACGGACTAGGAGACCATGGCGGATACGACTTCGGTGACCTTCGAGAAGGTCAAAAAAATCATCGTCGATCAACTCGGCGTCGACGAGGCGGAGGTGACGATGGAAGCGTCGATCACCGACGATCTCGGGGCGGACTCGCTCGACCAAGTCGAGCTGGTCATGTCCTTCGAGTCCGAGTTCAACATCGACATCCCCGACGAAGAGGCGGAGAAGATCAAGACGGTCGGCGACGCGGTCCGGAAGATCGAAGAAACCGCTCCGAAGGCTTAAACATCGAACACGTAGCGTTGCAGGTTCGCTTTACGACGTCTCGAGGAACACGAGCTCGCGCCGGGTCCCCCTGCGAGGGGGCGGGGTCGCGCCCGGCGCCGGCGGGGGGACGGCGATGCTAGAAGCGCTCGGCGAACGTCTTGCGGCGATCTTCCAGCGGCTGAGCAGCCGCGGGCGCCTGACGGAGTCCGACGTCAACGAGGTCGCGCGCGAAGTCCGCATCGCGCTGCTCGAAGCCGACGTCAATCTTTCGGTCGCCAAAGACTTCGTCGCCAAGGTGAAGGAGAGGGCCGTCGGCGCCGACGTGCTGGCGTCGCTGACGCCGGCGCAGTCCGTCGTGAAGATCGTCTACGACGAGCTCGTGGCGCTGATGGGCGGCGCGATGCAGCGCCTGCAGTTCTCCGATGCGCCGCCGACCGTGTTCATGCTGGTCGGCTTGCAGGGCTCGGGGAAGACGACGCATGCGGGCAAGCTCGCCTTGCGCCTCAAGGAGCAAGGCCGCCGTTCGCTGTTGGTCGCCGCCGACGTCTACCGCCCCGCGGCGATCGATCAGCTGCAAACGCTGGGCAAGCAGATCGACCTGCCCGTCTACCGCGAGGATTCCAGGGATCCGCTGGCGATCGCCCGGCACGGCGTCGCCGAGGCCAAACGGCTGGGCATCCCGACCGTCATCATCGACACGGCCGGGCGCTTGCAGATCGACGAAGAGCTCATGCGCGAGCTGGAGCGGATCAAAGCTGCGACCGGCCCCAAGGAAATCCTCTTCGTCGCCGACGCGATGACAGGCCAGGAGGCGACCAACGTCGCCAAGGTCTTCAACGATCGCTTGGGGATCACGGGCGTGATCCTCACGAAGATGGACGGCGACGCGCGAGGCGGCGCGGCGCTCTCGATCTACGCGATCACCGGCGCGGCGATCAAGTTCGTCGGCGTCGGCGAGAAGCTGCCGGCGCTGGAGGCGTTTCACCCGGACCGGCTCGCTTCGCGCATCCTGGGGATGGGCGACGTCCTCTCGCTCATCGAGAAGACGCAGAGCGTCTACTCGGTCGAGCAGGCCAAAGAGCTCGAGGCGAAGTTCCTCAAGAACCAGTTCACGCTCGACGACTTCCTCGACCAGCTCCGCCAGGTGCGCAAGATGGGGCCGATGACCGAGCTGGTGAAGATGATCCCCGGCCTCTCCAAAGCGCTTCCCAAAGAGTTCGAGATCGACGAGAAAGACGTCTCGCGAGTCGAGGCGATCATCTGCTCGATGACGATGCAGGAGCGCCGCCGCCCCGATATTCTCAACGCCTCGCGCCGCCGGCGCATCGCGAGCGGAAGCGGCACGCAGGTCGCCGACATCAACCGGCTCGTCAAACAGTTCGAACAGTCTCGCCAGCTGATGAAACAGCTGGGGGGAAAGCGGCCGAAACTTCCCCCCGCGTTCATGCGCGGCGGCCCGAATTCATAGCGAAAGAGACACTACGTTCATGGTAAAGATCCGTCTGCGCCGCGTGGGCGCAAAAAAACAACCGACCTACCGTTTCGTCGTCAGCGACGCGAGTTCGCCGCGCGACGGCCGCTTCATCGAGATCCTCGGCCATTACAATCCGCGCACCGAGCCGAAGACCGTCGTCGTCGACGAGGAGAAGGTGAAGGCGTGGCTGGCCAAGGGCGCGCAGCCCTCCGATCCCGTCCGGCGCCTGCTGGCCGAAAAGGGTTTGGTCGAGCGCGGCCCCATTCCCGAGAGCAAGCGCAAGCCCAAGTCCGAAAAGGCGAGCTGATCGATGAGCGCCTTCGACGACGAGTTCGGCCTCTTCGGCGATGAAGCCGGCGAAGAGGAAGAGCGGCGCTCGACCCTCGGCGCGCGCCGCATCGCGAGCGGCGAAACGATCATCGACGACATCGAGCCCGAGGACGAGCCCGCGCCGCGCCGGCGCCGCGGCCGCCCCGAGCCGTCGGAAAAGCCTCCGGCAGCCGCCGGGGAGCCGTCCGGCGAGCGCCGCTTTTACCGGCGCACGCCGCTCAAGCGCGACCCGCTGCCCGACGAGATCGCGCACCCGCGCGCGGTCGAGCTGTTGACGTTTCTGGCGAAGAAGCTGGTCTCGAGTCCCGACGCCGTCAAGGTTGCCTTGCATCGCGATGCGAAGGGGGCAGTCCTCGAGCTCGAGGTCGATCCCGACGATCTCGGCAAGGTGATCGGCCGCGGCGGCCGCGTCGCGCAAGCGCTGCGGACCCTCGTCCGCGCCGGCGCGGAGGGCCGCGTCACGGTCGACATCGTCGATGCCGAGGAAGACGAGGACGACGAAGAACTCGAAGCTGCGGCGCAGGTTGAGCCCGAGGCCGGACCGGCGGCGGCGGCCGACGAGCACGACGCCTAGCCGCCGCTCGAAGGATTTGCGAGCGTGAGCCGCGTCGCGGTCGGGACGCTCGTGGGGATATTCGGTGTGCACGGCGAGCTGCGCTGCCGGCCGGGCTCGTTCGGCGACGGCGCGCTCGCGACCGGTCGAAGCTACGCACTCGCGCCGCAGGGCGAGGCGCGGCGTCTGCGCTGCGCCGGCGTGCGGCGCCACCACGACCGCTTGCTGCTTTCCTTCGACGGCGTCAGCACCCCCGAGGCGGCCCGCGAGCTCGTCGGGGGCGAGTTGTTCGCCGAGCGCGACGACGTCGAGCTCGGCCGCGACGAGTATTTTGACGCGGACCTCATCGGACTGCGGCTGCTCGACGAAGCGGGAAAGGAGCTCGGCCGGGTCGTCGGCGTCGAGCACTACCCCGCGCAGGATTGTCTGGTCGTCGAACCGGGGCGGGCGCTCGTTCCGCTGGTGAAGAGTTTCGTGCGCGCCATCGACCTCGAGGCGCGAACGGTCGTCATGGCGCTCCCCGAAGGCTTGCTCTAGGCGAAAGTCACCGCGCCGGCGCGCTCGCGGCCGGCGAAGGCGATCCCGCAGCCGGCGGGGGCGATCCCGAGGCCGGGAGCGAGGCCGCGGCCGCGGCAGCGGCCGAAGGCGAGGGCGACGGTTTGGCGTGCGAGCGCCGGCGGAGGACCTTGCCGACGTCGTTGCCGAGCGGCGTCGGGGTGGCGGTCGGCCGCGGCGCCCCGAGCCCCGCGAGCCCGCGCGTGGCGTGCGCCAGGATGACGTCGTGCAGCGTCTCGGCTTCGCTCGCGGCGTCGGCGTAGGTCGTGGCCAGCGTCGTCGCGCTATACACGACGGTTCCGCTGGCCGTGCTCACCAGCTGCGTGACGATCGAGACCTCCCTGCCGCCGATCGGCGTCGTGAAGCCCGACACGTAGTAGTCCGCTCCCATGGCCAGCGACGCGGCGAGATACTGCGGACGATCGGTCCCCGGCGTGTACGGCTTGACCACGATGCCGCCGAGTTGCATCAGCCTCGTCGAGAAGAGGATCGCGATGTTCGAGCCGGCCTCGGAGTCGGCGTTCTCGCTCACCGTAAACGGGTACACGACGACCACGGGGGCGGGAAAGGCGCTTTGCGCTCCGAGCAGCGGGATCGAGACGGCGATCAGAAACCCCAGCAAAAACAGTTGTCGAATTTCGCGTCTCATGCGCTTCGTCGGGTTTCGAGCGAGCCGCCCTTCTCCTGCGTGTGCTCGAGCCATTGGGCGCTGAACTCCGCGCCGAATAAGAAAATATAACCCATGTAGTAGAACCAGAGGAGCAGGATCGCGACTGCTGCCAGGGCTCCGTAAACGTGGCGGAAGTCGACGTGCGTCGAGTAGACGGCGAAGGCGATCTGGGCCAGCTCGTAGGCGAGCGTCGTGACGATCGCGCCCGGGATGCCGAAGCCCAAGCGGACCTTTCGGTTCGGTAGAAAGTCGTAGAAGAGCGCGACCACCACGAAGACCAGCACGACCCCCGTTCCGTAGCCCGCGATTTGAGTCAGCACGACGGCCTGACGGAAGGCGCCGGTTTCCACGACGAATGAGATCACCAGCGGGATCGCGGTCGCGAGCAGCAACAGCCCACCGAGAATGGGGAGGATGAAGATCGAGGTGAGGATGTCCTTGAAAAGGGGGCGGCTCTGGGAAACGCCGAGCGCGCGATCGAGTGCGTAGGCGAGGCTTCGGAACAGATTCTTGCCGGACCACACGAGCGCGACCAGGGCGATCGCTCCCGAGATGCCGCGGAAGGCGACGGCGTGGTGCAGGTTCTCGGTCAGGATCGGCTGGACGCTCGGTGCCAGCGTCCCGATCAACGCCAGCGCCCGAGCCTGCCCGTCGTCGGTCCCGTAGATGAAGCCCATCGCCGCGACGGTCAGGATGAGAATGGGAAAGACCGCGAAGAGCGCGTTGAAGGCGATCGCCTGCGCAAAGAAGGCGCAGCCGTCTTGCGAAAACCGCAGGCCGGCGGCGCGGAAGACCTCGACTAGACGGCGCACGGGCAGTACGTACCCATGATCGTGGCCATGCTGGTTTCGGTCCTCGTCGACGGCAAGCTGATCGCATCCTCGCGCTCGGCGGAATTGACGGAAGGGGTGATTCGAGCGCCGCTCGATCCGTTCGTTCGGCGGATCGCCGAGCGAATCACGTCGGACGGCCGGTATATCACGCTGGTACGAGGGCGGAGGACGGTCACCATCGTCGTGGGATCGCGGCTCGTGCGCGCGGCCGGGACGTGCGGCGAGCTGCCCTTCGCGCCGTTTTCGCAGCGTGGAGAGCCGGTCGTGCCGCTCGCCGCCCTAGCGCGCGCGCTGGGAGCCGAAGCGGTCTACGACGGCCCCACGCGTACGCTCGTGGTCAGCTCCGCGCCGCAGCCGCTGGTGACCATGACGCCCTTCACCGTTTGGGTGGCGCCGGCCGGACCGCTGCCGACCTTCCCGCCGGTCGCCGCTCCCACGCCGCGTCCTACCGTCAGCGCACTTCCGCTGCCGCGGCGCACGCCCGTCGTCGTCGACGCCGAGCACCCGCCCAGCTAGGGCTGCCGGGACGAAGACTCGGCTGCCGTCCGAGGAGAGCGGCCGGCAACCGTGCGGTCGAATAATTGGACCGAACCACTTTTCCGCGAAGCCCGGCTCGGGGGAGGTATAACGGATGACGCTTGCAAAAGTGCCGGCCATCATGCCGAGCGGCCGGTTGGAAATCGAACACCTCGTTGCGCTGGTGCGCGCACGCAGCTCCGAGAGCGCAGGCGCGGGGCCGCTCTATCGCTCCGTCGCCCTGGCCCTGGCACGGGCGATCGACGACGGCCGGATCTCCCACGGAACGCGGCTCCCCGCCGAGCGGCGCCTTGCGGACGCCCTGGCCTGCAGCCGGGCGACGATCGTAGCGGTCTATCGCCTGCTCGAAGCCGAGGGACGCGTCGTCTCCCGGCGCGGCAGCGGCACGTACGTCGTCCGCGACGGAGCCGGGAGGGCGCGGCGCATCGAACTCCCGGTCCCCGGCCCGGGGCGGGCGGCGAGCGGCGAGACGCTGGACCTCTCGAACGCCGGCGCTTTGGAGCTTCCGGCCGAGTTCGGCGCAACCGGCCTGGCGATCGACCTGACGCGAGCGGCCTCCCCGCGCAACGGCGGGGGCTACCAGCCGGGCGGGCTCGAGGCCTTGCGCGAAGCGCTCGCCGCGCGCTACCGCCGAGCCGGCCTGCCGACCAAGGCCGAGCAGATCGTCGTCACCAGCGGTGCGCAGCAGTCGATCGTCCTGGCGGCGACGCTCGTCGAGGCGGGCGATGTCGTCATGCTGGAGAGCCCGTCCTACCGCGGCGCGATCGACGCGTTTCGCGAACGCCGAGTCCGCCTGGCCGCCCTCGAAGACGAGACGCTCGCCTCGCGCCGCTCCCTGGCGGCGGCCTGCCGGAACTTCGCGCCTCGCCTGCTGTACGTGACGCCGTCGTTCCGCAACCCGACCGGCACGTCGCTCGACGAAGTGGCCCGTTCCGGCCTGGCCGCGCTCGCCGACGCGGGGCAGACGTTGATCCTCGAGGACGACGCGCTCGCCGAACTCGTCTTCGAGGGGACGCCGCAGGCTTCGATCGCGCTGCGCGCGTCGGGCGACGGCGTCCTCTCCGCCGGCTCGTTCAACAAGCTCTATTGGCCCGGCTTGCGGGTCGGCTGGCTGCGCGCCGGGCGCCGCGTGGCCGCAATCCTGGAGCAGCGCAAGGCCGTCGCAGATCTGGGCACCTCGCAACTCTCGCAGCTCGTCGCGCTAGCCCTGCTCGAGCGTCACGACGAGTGGAGCCGCCTGCGCAGCGCGCAACTGCGCGGACGGCGCGACGCGCTGTGCGCTGCGCTGGCCGCGGCCCTTCCCAGCTGGTCGTTCGTCCCCCCGCAGGGCGGAGCGTACCTGTGGGTGCGTCTGCCGCACGGCGATGCGCGCTCGTACGTCCCCTTCGCCGCGCGGGTCGGCGTGCGGCTCGTCGCCGGCGCGACGGCGTCGCTCGACGAGCGTCACGCGAGCTACCTGCGCCTGCCGCTGGCGATCGCCGACGCGGCGCTCGCCCGCCTCATTCCCGCGCTCGCGGCCGCCTGGCAAACCTACGAAGCCGCGGCCCCGCATCTCGAGCGCCCTGCGACGATCGTTTAGCGCCCTCGTCTCAGGCGGCGAGCTGCATGCTGGGGACCGCCGAAGGCACGATCAGCCGGGCCTCGGTGTGGGCCAGCACCTCGCCGAGACTCACGCCCGGGGCAAGCTCGCGCAGCACCAAACCTTCCTCGACGGGCTCGATCACGGCCAGTTCGGTGATCACCAAGTCGACCCGCCGCAACGATGTCAGGGGGTAGGTGCAGCGCCTGACGAGCCGGGGCTGGCCTTCCGGCGTCGTATGCGCCATGGCGACGATCACGCGCTTCGCGCCGGTGACGATGTCCATCGCGCCGCCCATGCCCGCGACCATCTTGCCGGGGACGAGCCAGTTGGCGAGCCGGCCGAGCTCGTCGACTTGCAAGCCTCCGAGGACGCTGAGATCGAGATGGCCGCCGCGGATCAATCCGAAGGAAAGGCTCGCGTCGAGCGTGCATGCGCCGGGGATCGCGCCGATCGCGCCGCCGCCGGCGTCGGTGAGGAATTCGTCTTCCATCCCCTGCTCGGGGACCGGCTCCATGCCGATGAGGCCGTTCTCGGACTGGAAATAGACTTCGACGCCCTCGGGGAGAAAGCGCGGAACGAGCGTCGGCAAGCCGATGCCCACGTTGACGAGCGTGCCGTGGCGCAGCTCGAGTGCGGCGCGCCGCGCGATCAGCTCGCGTGTTTCCATGAGGGTGCTTCCATTTCGATCAGGTAGTCGACGAGAACGTGCGGGGTGATGACGTTGTCGGGAGTGATCATGCCGACCGGCACGATCTCCGTCGCCTCGGCGATGACGGTGTCGGCCGCCATCGCCATCAGGGGATTGACGTTGCGCGCGGTCAGCGTGTAATCGAGGTTCCCCCGATAGTCGGCGCGCTTGGCTTGAATCAGCGCGAACTCGGCGCGCAGCGGTTTTTCGAGGAGGAACGGCGTGCCGTCGACTTCGACGACCGGCTTGCCCGCGGCGGCCTCGGTGCCGAGGCCCGTCGCCGTCAGCACGCCGCCCAGCCCGTATCCTCCGGCGCGAACGCGTTCGACGAAGGTCCCCATCGGGACGAGCTCGACCTCCAGCTCCCCGGCGAGCATCTGGCGCTGCGTCTCGGGGTTCGTCCCGATGTGGGTCGTGATGACTTTGCGGGCGAGCCGCCGCTCGATCAGCAGGCTCACGCCGATCCCCGGCCGGGCGGTGTCGTTGACGATCAGGGTCAGGTTGCGACGCCCCAGCGCTGCGAGCGCGGCGATCATCCGGTGGGGCGCCCCGACGCCGATGAAGCCGCCGATCATCACGGTCGCCCCGTCGGGGATCATCGAAACGGCGTTCTGCAGATGTATGGATTTTTTCACGACCGGGAAGACCCGTTTGTCCGGCCGTTCGCCTGCCCCTCCCGCCCTAGCGTGGGAAGAAGGCTCATACGCCGCCGGCGGGCCGGTGGCGCGTCAAGACTGTGGCCGGTCTCCTCGTTTCAAGGTATCGGTCGAACTGCTGCCGCTCGGCACGTCTGCGAATCTCACGAGGATGCGAGGGCGGCCAGGACCTTGGCACCGTTGGGGCTGCCGAGCCCCGTGCAGGCGTCCCAGCCGGGACCGGCAGCATAAGCCCCGTTGTTGCCCGCCGTGATGTCGTGAAACGGGCCTTCCCCTTGCGCGTAGAGGAACGAGTTGAGAAATCCGACCGGCTTCCCCAGCGCCTGGTTGAGCAGCGCGACTAAGGCGGCCCACAGCGGCGCCACCGCGCTCGTTCCGCCGAAGACGGTGCTCTGTCCGTCGACCAGGACCTGGTAGCCGGTCTCGGGCGACGCGTCCCCCGCGACATCCGGCACGCCCCGGCCGATTCTCCCGCCCGGGTTGACCGAGGGCGGCACGCCGGCATTCTGCTGCCATGCAGGCAGCGCGAACACGTCGCTGATGCCGCCGCCGGTCGCCCCGCCCGAGCTTCCGTCGTTCCACGTCGTCTCGCTTGCGATCGTCGTCCCGCTCGCGGTCAGGGCCGTTCCGCCGCAAGCCAGCACGTGCGGACTCGAGGCGGGGAAGTCGACGTGCGCCAGCCCGTCGGTGACGCCGTCGCTCGATCCGTTGTCGCCGGCCGCGACGGTGACGGTGATGCCGAGCGCCGCTGCGTCGGCAAAGGCCGTGTCGAAGTTCGTCATCGCCTGGGCGGTCCACGTCGACTCCGGGCCGCCCCAACTGATCGAGATCGCGTTCGGCTTGTTCGTCGTATCGTGGATCGCCGTGGTGATGGCGTCGAGGAAACCCTGGTCGGTGTTCGGCGCGAAGTAGACCACGATGTGGGCGCCCGGCGCGATCGAGCCCGCGACCTCGATGTCGAGCAGCACCTCGCCGTCGGCGCTGTCGGGGCTGCCGGCCGGCGCGTTCTTCGCGCCGTCGACGCCGACGGCCGTGACTTTCGGCGCGGTGATGCCGAGCCGCGCGAAATACGTGGTGACGTCCTTGTGCTTGTAGCCGCCGCCGAGCTCGATCAGAGCGATCGCTTGGCCCGCTCCGTCGAGGCCCGCGGGATAGTCGTAGGCCTGCGCGACTTGCGGAGGCGTGTAGGAGAGCGCGGCCGCCGCCGACGGCCGGAATTGCGTCCGCGCCTGGGGACGCTCGTCGAGTCCGAACACGCCGGTGACGACGCCCTCGAGCCCGCTCGGGAGCGTCAGCGTCCCCGTCCGCCCGCGAAAGGTCGCGTCGCCCGAGCGAAAGAGGACGAGCTCCGCGCCGAACGCAGCGCCCAGCGCGGCGACCGTCCCTTCGAGCACGACGCTGCGGCGAGGCAGACTCGTCTCCACGACGAGCAGCCCGGCGTCGAGCGCGAAGCGCTGGACCGCGGCGGCGTCGGCAGGGTCGGCGCCGCAGTCGGCCGCGAACTCCTCGCGCGTCATATAGCGGCGCTCGGACGGCGGAACGCCGGCCAGCGCTTGCGCCGCATCCTGCGACGACGACTTGCGCGAGCGGAGGACGACCGTCACGCTGGTGCGTTCGCTCGGGTCGGGGGCACCCGCGGCGACGGCGTTCGCCGGTACGTCGCGTTCGCTCCCGATCAGGGCGAAGCGTCCGGCCGGGACGTTCGAAGAAGTACTCACGCGGCCGGGCTTTCCAGCAGAGGCCTCGCTATTCCGGCTCCCCGGCGCGGGCCGCGCAAAAGAAGAAGGACGGCGCTGCGGGACGCCGCCCTTCTCGGCTCAGGCCATCAGCCGTTTAGGCGAAGCCGTGCCTCACCTTGCTCCGTTCTTCTTGAGTCTTGAACTGGTTGAAGCGCGGTAGGAACTTGTCCCAGTCGATGAGGTGCGCGTCGATCTCCGGCCCGTCGATGCAGGCGTGCTTGCGCACGAGCTTGCCGTCGATCGTCACCGGTACCATGCACGCGCCGCACATGCCGGTGGCATCGACCATGATCGAGTTGAGGCTGGCGACGGTGCGCACGGCGAACGACCGGGTGAGATCGCTGACGGCCCGCATCATCAGCGGGGGACCGATCGCCACGACCTCGCCGATGCGCCGTCCTTCGCCCGACTGCGCCTTGCGCAGCAGATCCTCGAGCGGCAGCGTGACGAAGCCCTTGATGCCGAAGCGTCCGTCGTTGCTGGTGTAGATGACGTCGAGCAGGTCGGGATAGTCGGCCTGGAGCCTGCCGACGCGCTCGTCCTTGCCGGCCCAGAACACGAGGTTCGCGGTGCGGAACCCGGCGATCAGGGTCACGTGGTTGCCCATGCGCAGGTGTTCGCGCATGATCGGATAGACCGGCGGCAGTCCGACGCCGCCCGCGGTGAAGACGACCGTCTCACCCTTCGCGTAGCGGTGCAGTTCGCTCGGCAGTCCCAGCGGCCCGGCGATGCCGGTGAACGCCTCGCCGACTTCCATCATGTTGATCGCCATGCTGCTGCTTCCCAGCGCCTGCACGACCAGGTCGATCGTTCCCGCTTTGGCATCCCAGTCGGCGAGCGTCAGCGGAATCAGCTCGCCCTTGTCCCAGGCCAGCACGCGCACGAACTGGCCGGCTCGCGCCGCCTTGGCGACGACCGGCGAGTGCACGACGAACTCGACGATGCCGTCGGCGAGGTGGATCTTCTCGACGATCGTCTGGCGCGCCGCGCTGAGCTTGGTGTAGCGGTCGGCGCTGGTGACGCGCGTCTTGATCTCGTCGGGCGTGAAGTGGATCTCGCCGACGATCTGTTTGGCCGCTGCTTGACCGTCGCCGGCGGCGCGAATCGCGGTCGAGCCGCCGCGGGCGGCGTCGCCGCCGCTGTAAACGCCCTCGATCGAGGTCTGCTGCGCGGCATTGGTCTCGATCGTCCCCCACTTCGTGGTGCGCAGTTCGGGTTCGGCGTCCTTGACGATGGGGTTCGGCGTGTTGCCCAGTGCCATGATGACCAGATCGACCGGCATGAGCTCCGTCTCACCGGTCACGACCGGGCTGCGCCGGCCCGAAGCGTCGGGCTCGCCGAGCTCCATGATGTCGAGGATCGTGTGCGTGACGCAGTGCGTCTTGCCGTCGCCGACGAACTCGCGGGGCGCGCGCAGCACCTTGAGCTTGATGCCCTCCTCGAGGGCGTGATGCAGCTCCTCGACCCGGACCGGCATCTCGCTCTGCGTGCGGCGATAGACGATCGTGACGAGGCCGCCCAGGCGCAACGCCGTGCGCGCGGCGTCCATGGCGGTGTTGCCGCCGCCGATGACGATGACGTGCTTGCCTTTGGTCTCCGGCAGCGGCGTCTCGTAATCTTCGAGCTGCCCCTGCATCAAGTTGACGCGGGTCAGGAATTCGTTGGCCGACATGACGCCCAGGAGATGCTCGCCCGGCACGTTCATGAAGCGCGGCAGACCGGCACCGGTGCCGATGAAGATCTTCCAGAAGCCGGCGGCCTTGAGCGTTTCGATCGTCGCGGTCTTCCCGACGACGAAGTTGCGCACGAATTTGCCGCCGAGCCGTTCGATCTTGGCGACGACGTCATCGATCAGCTCGTTGGGCAGACGGAATTCGGGGATGCCGTAACGCAGAACGCCGCCGAGCTCGTGGAACGCCTCGAAGACGGTGACCGGGAAGCCTTCCTGCGCGAGCAGATAGGCGTTGATGAGCCCGGCCGGGCCGGAACCCACGACCGCGATCGGCGGCTTGTCCGCGCGCAGCCAGGGATTCGTGATGCCTTCCCAATCGTCCAGGCCGCCATTCTGGATCTTGGCGCGCTGCGGCAAGAACCACTCGAGCTGACCGATCTCGATCGGCCGCTCGTTGAGCGTGCAGACGCCTTGGCACTGCAGCTCCTGCGGGCAGACGCGGCCGGTGACGTTGGGAAGCGGATTGCAGTGCTCGATCAGCTCGAGCGCGGCTTTGTATTTCCCGAGCCCGATCAGCTCGAGCATCTCGGGGATGTGGATCTTGACGGGGCATCCGCCCTTGTTCTCGGATCTCTTCTCGACGGGAACGCCGAGCTCGCAAGGCCGGTCGTCGCACTGCTTGTCGCGCAAGACCTCCAGCCACACGAAGAGATCGACCTCGCGCGCGCTGTAACCGAGCGTTCTGTATCCGAGATAGCCCTGGTTGACCAGCTCGAAATCGCGCGCGCGTTCTTCAGCCGGCCGCATGAAGGGTGCGATTCCGTTCTGGGCCGGCCAGTTCTGCGAGAGACCGTTGAACATCGGATAGCGCTCCGACAAGTACGTGTCGAGCGCGCGGACGAACTTGCGCTTGAACTTGAGCGGGATGTTCCAGATGAAGCGCTGCAGGACGGCGCTCATGTCGTCGCCGCGCAGCATCAGGTCCCAGAGGATCCTGGTGAAGCGCTCGCCGAGCTCCTCTTGCTGGAATTCCCAGGCGATGGCCTGCGTTCCGTCGGCCACGAACATGGGGCGGAAGGACTGCGGGGATTTGAGCAGCCGGTTGCGCAGCAGCCCGAGCTGCTTTTGGAAGAGCTCGACCTCGTCGCTGCGCTCGAGCTCCTCCAGCTTGCTGCGGGTCGCCTCGAGCTCGCTGTTGGCGTGCAGGTAACGCTGCAGCTCGTTGCCCTCGCCGTCCGCGCCCAGACGGCCCGCTGCGATCGTCATTGGCCGCACCGGATGATCTCGGCGTCGCAATTCGCCGCGACCCTCTGGAGGCGCGCCGTGAGTTCCGGCGTGACGGCGATCCGCTCGAGCGCGCCGGGGATGACCCGGGCGACGTCCTTGGCCTCGCCGTTGACGACGATCTTCGTCTTTTCGAAGATGTCGCTGAGGTCCTGATAGCAGGTCTTGCAGTTCGTGCACTTGGCCATGTCGCTCTCGGCGATGCTGACCAGCGCCGTGGCGACGCCGTTGGAGACGGGCGCCCCGGCGAGGGCAAGCTGACCGGCCTTGGCCATCGGCGGAGCGGCCATGCTCAGCGAAGGGCCGTTCATGAGCGAGGTCAGGTCGATCACGCCCGGCGCGTTCGAAGCGGCGGCGAGCTCCGACATCGCGCGAGCGATCGAGTCGATCGACGATTCGCGCTGCGTGACCGAATCCTCGTAGCGCCGGCGCCAGTGCTCGAGTTCGACGCGATGGGTGGCGCCGAGCTGGCTGAGGTCCAGACCTCCGAGCGATTGCAGCATGCGCCAGCTCTTGCGCCGGTCTTCGACGAGGTCGACGATGGTCGGTGAGACCGAGAGCTTGATCAGGTGCAAGTCGTCGTCGGTCGCGTAGATGAACGGAACCTTGCCGATGCGTTCCTGTTCGCTCAGGTCGATGTACTCGTGGATCGGCACCTGGTTCGCGTCGCCGCTGAGGACCGCGAAGTGGCGCTTGAAGCGTCCTTCCTTGAAGGCGAACTCAGCCGGAGTCAGCGGCAGCTCCATGAGCTTGGGGGAACCGTCGGCATCGACGTACTCGAGCGTCGTCGTCGTCCAGTCGCTGGTGACGTCGGGGTTTCCGTCGAGCGAGAACCAGTCGTGCAGCGCGTCGCCGCGGCGCGGGTCGTGCACGAACACGGGGCTCATGCGGCTCTCCACCGCCAGCCGCGCGTTGCGGTTGGAGGCGGCGTCGCTGATGCCGTGTTCCGGCTGGCACGGCGTGTAGACGTCGAGCAAGGCCGGCGAGTCGTTGTAGGTGAGGAACTCCATGAGGCTCTTCATGAAGTGGCCCTGCAGCGCCGTGCTGGTCTGGGTCACGAAGACCTTGGGATGGAACGCGGCGATCAAGCCGAGCTCTTTGCGGTCTTCCTGCTTGCCGCGATGGGTCGAGCCGAAGCGGGTCAGGTCGGAGTCTTGCGCGGTGAAGCTCGCGGTCGAAGCCTGGCCGCCGGTGTTCGAGTAGGCGCCGGAGTTGAGGACGACGATCTTGATCGGGGTGTCCGTCGTCAGCAGGCGCGATAGCGCACCGAATCCGATGTCGTAGGTCGCGCCGTCGCCGCCCATGCTGATGAGGGTCGGCAGCAGCGAGAGCTCTTCGTCGGTGAACTGCGCCCAGCGGAAGTACTTGAAGAACGGGTCGTGCACCAACGGGTTGTAGTGGTCTTCCAAGTCGAGCTTGGCGATGCGCAGCGCGCGGAAATCCTCGACGGCCTCCGAGGTGATCCCTTCGAAGAGTCCCTTGGCCAGCGCCGGGGTGTCCTGGAAGAGACTGTTGACCCACGGGTTGTTGTAGGGATTGAAGGGGAACGTCGAGGCGAAAACGCTGCTGCAGCCCGTCGCGTTCGCCATGACCGCGGCGGTCGGGCCGGCCCCGGTCGGGCCGCCCTCGAAGAAATAGAGCCGCTTCTCGAGCGTGGCGAGGGTGCGCTTGATGCGAGCGCGCCGCTCCGGATCGTGCTCGTCGGGGGTGAAGTGCTCGAGCTTGGCGGTCAGCTGCTCGATCGTGCTCTCGAGTTCGCGGACGTGATCCTTGCGGCGCCGCTCGTGGATCGCGCGGTTGGCCGCGACGACCAGCCGGATCGCCGTAACCTCGCCGCAGCCGCGGCAGGCGCCGTGTCCGCCGGTCATCGCATAGTAGTTGCTGCGATCGAGCATGAGGCGCTTGGTGTCGCCGTCTGGCTTGGTCGCGCCCTCGAAGAAACGCGCCGGCGTGTTCGGCATGCGGCTGAGGAACTCGAAGCGCGCTTGCAGCGTCTCGAGCAACTCGGAATCCTGGCGGCGCTCGACGAGCGCGCCCGGACCGCAAACGTCGACGCACTCGAGGCAGCCCGTGCACTTCCACGGGTCGACGCCGACCGCGTAGAGTCCGCCGCTGCCCGGCACGGCCTTCTCCATCGCGTCGAAGAACGGTCGCGTCTTGGCCACGGGATAGACCGCCAGCGCCTCCACCATCTTGGCGAGGCTGCGCCGCAGCGCCACGTTGTCGACGTCGAGCCCTTCGACCGCCGCGGCGGCGATCTCGTGGAACGGCGTGGCGTCGCGGCTCGACGACTGACGGTACGTTTCGCGAATCGTCCTGGCCAGCGCCACGACGTGACTGCGCATCAGCTCCTTTTGCTGATCGGTGACGTCGAGCTGCTTGATCGCCGTCAAGAGCAGTTCGTGAATGTCGTGCACGACGTTGGGGATCGCGGCGTCGGGACAGACCAGCGCGCATTCCATGCAGCCGGTGCACAGCTCGGCCTCGAACTCGGGGACGTTCCGGCGGAAGAGCCCTTTGTCTTTCCAGGCCGCGTAGCCCGGCGGCATGAAGAAGCCGGCGCCGGGGAAGACCGGCGCTTCGCCGATCGAGGCGTCCTTGAAGCGGTCGGCGACGATATCTTCGTAATACTGGCGGTCGAAGAAGCCGCTCTGCTGGGCGGGACCGGTCGCCTTGCACATCCCGGCCGAGATCGAGACGCCCGCGCCGTTGCGTGCGACGGCCGTCTCTTCGGCGACCGCGAAGGCGGGATCGTTGTAGTCGACCTGCTGGGTCGCCTGGAGGCCCTCGCGGATCACCTCCATGTTGCTCTCCACGATCGTGCCGCCTTTGGCGCCGAACTTCTTGCTGATCTGCTGGCGGATCTTGGCCAGCACCGCTTCCTTGGAAGTCCCGGCTGAGATGCGGTCGACGTAGCCGCAGACCGCGCCGATGAAGGCGATGCCCATCATGCGCGTCTCCAAGTCTTCGGTCGGCGCATGCTTCTTGGCGACGGCGAACGCGTCGACCACGCAGAACTTGATGTTCCGCTCGCGGATCGTCTTGCGCGCGCTTGCGGGCAGCTCTTTCCACACGTCGAGCGGCGAGAGCGTCGACTGCATGATGAAGGTGCCGCCGGGGGTGAGCCCGCGCAGCGGATTCGTGTGGCTGAAGACTTTGTGGTCGGGCGAGACCACGATCTCGACGTCTTCCAGCTCGGCGTTGGTGATCTTGATCGGCTCGGGGCTCAGCGTGATGTAATAGTTGGTCGGGGCGCCGCTCTTCTCCGAGCCGTACTTCGGCGCGGACTTCGAGTGCAGCCCGAGCACGCCGGCGAGGATGTCGGTGAGCAGCTTGCCGGTCGCGATCGTTCCGTAGCCGCCGACCGAGTGGAAGCGGATGCGGAAGGCCGCGTCGGGCAGCAGGTGCGGATTGGCCTCCGTCTCGAGCGCCATGAACTCAGTCTCGGGGTAGGCTTCCTTGAGCCGCTCTTGCAGCAGCGCGAGACGCGCGGGAGCGTCCTTCGAGAAAAATTGCGAGCCGAGGTAGACGAACGGCGCGTTGCGCTCGCTTTCCATGTTCGCGTAGGCCGCGATCAGATGGCGCGGCTGGAGGTCGTGCCCGCCGAGGCCGAAGATCGCGGTCGTGATCTTGGGCAGCGCGTCGATCGCCGGGATGCCCTCGTGGCGAACGCCGTCGGCATTCTCGCGCGCCTTGAAGAGCGCTTGGGTCACGAGGGTCGTCAAGTTCGTCTGGTCGCAGCGCTCGAGGACGGTCACGGCCTTCTTGCCGCGCAGCACCTCGATGAGCTCGGCCTCGGGGAACGGCTGCAGCAGCTTGAGCGAAACGACGCCTACCTTCTTACCCTGCGAGCGAAGGTGGCTGACCACGGCCTCCGCATCGTCGGTGACCGAGCCGAGGCCGACCGTCACGTAGTCGGCGTCGTCGCAGTGGAACGTCTGGACCGGGCTGTAGAGGCGACCCGTCAGCTCGCTGTATTCGGCCATCGCCTGCCGCACGAAGCGCGGGACTTCGCTCGCGAAGTGCGTCTTGTGGTCGACCGAGCCGGCCTGGAAGTCGGCTTGGTTTTGGACGCCGCCGGTGAGACCGGGATTGTGCTGATCGACCAGCGCGGGGACGCGCTGACGCGTGCCCTTCTCCGCCGCGTTGAGCCACTGGCGCCGCCATTGGCCGCGCAGCTCTTCGGGGATCCAGCCGATCGTGCCGGCGATCAGCTGCCCTTCGTTGTCGCGCTCGATCTGCTCGCCGACGTCACTGAGGTACGCCTGCAGCAAAGCCAGGCTCGAGGGCGGGATGTCGGCCTCGTGACGCGCCAGGTACGTACGCAGCTCGAAGAGCCGGCCCTTGGCGCCGAAGAGCATCTCCTGAGCGACGGTCGGGGCGGGGATGCGCCCTTGCGGATCGCCCAGGAACTCCTTGAGGAGTTCGGGTTCGGGCAGCAGGGCTTCGCTCAGCATGTGGCTGGTGGCGAAGCCGTCCATGGCGTTGGCGACCGGGATGAGCGAAAGCGAGGCGACTTTGTAGGCGATCGCGGCCAGGTCGGCCGCCTCTTGCGGGTCGCTGCCGAAGAGGATCGTGTAACCCGAGCCCAACAGCGCGTAGACGTCGTCGTGGCCGGCCATGACGTTGAGGGAGTGCTTGGAAACGACGCGGGCCGCGACTTGCAGCACGAAGCCGCCGACCTTCTTGCCGACGGTGACGTAATGCGACTCGAGCCCGTAGAGGATGCCCTGGCTCGACGACGCGTTCGAGACGTACTTGCCGCCGGTCAGCGCCGCGCCGAGCGCGCCGCTCTGGGCCGAGTGCTCGCCTTCGGGATTGAAAAAGAAGGGGTGCTTGCCCCAGACGTTGCAGCCGCCGCCGGCGCGGAACGCCTCGTACAGTTCCGAGATCTCGGTCGAAGGCGTGATGGGATAGCCGATGACGCCTCCGCACACGTGGCCCATCACATAGGCTACCGCGCCGTTGCCGTTGATCACGGCCGGGACGCCGGGATACTTCGCGTTCAGTTGGGGCGTCCGGGCAGCACTGGTCGCGCGCGCGAGGTCAGCGCCGTTGGTCGCTGCCACGGTTTGGCTGGTAGGTGTCATTTTCTAATCCCGCAGTCGATGGTATGAAAAAGACCACCCGGCGAGCCCTCGACGGAGCGGCGGTCCCGAGAACGTGCTCGAAAACGTCAGGCAGCGGGGCGGTACAGTCACTTCATCGTATGCGATTTGCCTTTAATCTGCAAGCTTTCCTCGCTAAACTTCTCGCACGATGCAAAGAAGCTTCACGAAATCGCCTAATAGGTTTACCTTACGAAAGTAAACTCGCGCGTTAGGTTTACCTAGACGACTTTTGTCGCTCGAGGCGCGGCGGCCGGCAGAGAGCGGCTCGATCGGGCGAAATCGATCTCACCTCTAGGCACGGTGCGAGCGCGGCTGCCTGCCGGCGAGCTCCGCAGCACGCGCGGTGTTCCTTCAGCGATCGCCTTCTCTTATTTTGATCGAGCGAGTGTCTTGGGATGCACGATCCGCGAGTACTCGACGTCTTCGACGGTCAGCAGACCTTCGCCGATCATTTTCCGCAGGTCGTCGACGAGCGGCTCGAGCTTCGCCCAGTCGTCGATCACTTCGATGAGGATCGGAAGGTTCGGAAGCCACGAAAAGACCTTCGACGCGTGCATCTGGCTGTGACTGCCGAAGCCTTCGATCCCGCGGAAGACGGTCGCGCCCGAGACGCCTTTGCGGCGAAGGAACTCGGCGACCGCCGCGTACGTGGGCTCGACGCCCGTGCGATCGTTGTCGTCGAGAAAGATGCGCAGGAGCTTCCCCGCTTGAAAGCCGGACGTGGCCATGGTGACCTCCGGGGTTCTTCCCCCGCCTCGCGGTCGCTATAAAATTCGAGAGCGCTTCGATCTCCTCCCCTAATCGCGGCCGCTCGAGGACCGCGCGGGCAGCGGCTCAGAGCGTTTTTTCGGCGCTGCGGGGGCCCGCCGCCGTTCCCGCGGACCGCTTCGCGCAGCTTGGGTCGACGACGAGAAGTATAAGTTCCGTTCGTTTTCTCGCAGCCGCGAACCCGAGTTTTTCGAGAGCCTGCTTCCACGACGGCGTGCGCGAACGTCGGCCCGGATTACGAGACCGTGACGATACCCCGGCTGCCTCTGATTCGGTCGCGCCGGTCGACAGGGAAGCAAGCCGAAATGGCGGAACGACCGCCATTCATCGGGATGGAGCTCCCGCCTAACCGCCGGTCTCGGCTGATGGCTCCTGTTTCTAAGCTGCGATGAGACAGGAGCTTCACGTGCATCTCATTGACGACGGGAATATGTGGACGGTCGCCTGCTTCTGGATGCTGCTGGCGGCCGTCAGTTCGGCGCTGGCCATCCGCCTCAAGCTGGCGTCGGCGCTCGTCGAGATCGTCATCGGCGTCCTGGCGGGAAATTTCCTCGGCTTGCACACGAACTCGTGGATCGATTTCGTGGCCGGCTTCGGAAGCATCTTGCTCACGTTTTTGGCCGGCGCGGAGATCGACCCGGCCGTCCTGCGCAGGCAAGCCGTCCCGGCCGTCACGCTCGGTTTCGTCTCCTTCGGTGCGCCGTTCGCGGCAGCCGGCGTATTCGCGTTCTTCTTCGCGCATTGGTCCCTCGCCGGGGCGAAGATCGCCGGCATCGCGATGTCCACCACGTCCGTCGCCGTCGTCTACGCGGTCATGGTCGAGTCGGGTCTGGCCGAGCGTGAGTTCGGCCAGCTCATCCTTGCGGCGTGCTTTTTCACGGATCTGGGGACGGTCGTCGCCCTTGGTCTGCTCTTCGCCAATTACAATTGGTGGCTCGTCGCTCTGGTCGCAGGCATCGTCGCCACGATGGCTCTCGTCCCCAGGTTCCTCCCGACCGTCCTCGAGCGGACTCGCCGCTTCGTGAGCGAACCGGGGCTGCGCTTCCTCTTCACCGTGATCTTTCTGCTCGCTGCGATCGCGACGTATGCCAAGAGCGAGGGCGTGCTTCCGGCGTATTTTCTGGGCCTCGCGTGCGCCGGGATGATGATCACCCATTCCGACGTGAAGCGGCGCCTCCAGACGATGGCGATGACGCTGCTGACGCCATTCTTCTTTCTGAAAGCCGGAACGTACGTATCGCTGCGCGCGGCGGTGAGCGGCATCGGGCTGATCGCGGCCCTCTTTTTCGTGAAGGTCGGCGCGAAGATTTTCGGCGTGCTGCCCACGGCTCGACTCTTCCGCTATGCGCCGCGCGATGCGAATTACCTCACGTTGATGATGGCGACGGGACTGACCTTCGGCACGATCTCCAGCCTCTACGGGCTGACGCATCACTACATCGACCAAGCGCAGTACACGGCGCTCGTGACGGTCGTGATCCTCACCGCGGTCATCCCAACGCTGGTCGCTCAGATCCTCTTCAGGCCCGAGGAGGATCCCGAAGTGCTGGAAGCCGAGGTCCCCTGAACGTCGCGTTTCGGTCGCCGCGTTACGAGCACTTCCCGACGTAGCCGCATTGCTGCAGGCATTGGATGCAGCCGCCTTGCGAGATGAGGTTGCCGCCGCATTTGGGGCACATGCCGACGCCCGCCATCATGGCTTTGCGGATGCTCTGCGTTGGCAGCGTCGCCATCGAGGAGAGGGTCGGCATCGCGTGGCCGCCGCCGTTGCCGTTCCCGCCGCCGTTGACGTGCGGGATGAGGTCGATCGATTTGGCGTTGGCCTGGATCTCGGCCTTGTCCTCGGGGCTGAGCGGGAAGAGGGGCTCGGCGACGGCGACCACGTCCGCCTCCGGACGCGCGTCGACGTCGGCGATCGCGAAGGTCAGCGTAAGCGCCTTGGCGAGGCCTTGCGAGATGCCGTCGGCGCAGGAGAGCGTCGTCGGGCCGTGGGCGTCGCGCATCTTGGGATTGGGGCAGCGCATCCCCTCGAACTTCTCGATGAACTTCTGCGGGTCAGCACCGTAGCGCAGGCCGACCGAGATCGAGACGCCGAGCGCCTCGAGATAGGACTGCTGGCACGAGCCGCTCTTGCCCAGTTTGAAGAAGACTTCGAAAGGCCGCCCCTGCTCGTCCTCGTTGAGGGTGATGTAGAGCGGACCACAGCCCACGTTGGTCTGAACGGTGCGGCCGCGCAGCACCGGCGGGCGCCGGCGGTAGTCGTCCGCCGCCGGCCTGGGCGCACCGCGCAGCTCGGCGGTGCGCGCCTGCAGGTCCTCGACGCGCTTGACGAGTTTGCCGGCCGCCTCGGCGCAGGCGGCGTTCTTCGCCTGCAGCTCGGCATTCTCGGCCTGCAGCCGCTCGACGCGCTCGATCAGTCCGGCGATCGTTGTCTTGACGGCGAGTTCATCCACGTCAGCGTACCTCCAGCAGCGCCTTCGCCTTCGCGAGGAGCGCGTCGATATCCAGTTCGTCCTGAGCCTTCGCCGCCGGCGCCGCGGCGGCGTCGCTTCCGGCGGCCTTGAGATCGCCGTCCTTCGAGAAGGTGACGACCTGTTCCGTGCGCGAGCCGTCACGATAATACGTGAAGCCCTTGCACCCTTTCTCGTACGCCCGGAAGATCGCGCGCGAAACATTCTCCCGCGTGTCGTCGTTGGGCGCGTTGATCGTATTGTGACTGACCAGACCGTTGACCACGTAGCTATGCGACTCCTCAACCTCGATATCGTACGTCTGCGCTTCGGACGTTTCGATGCTCGCGACTTTGACGAGATACTCCTTCGGATCGGCCAGCGGGACGTGCGGCTTCTCGAGGGTGCTGGCGAAGCAGTGCTGCGGCCGCCGCTCTTCGAGACTGCGCAGATTGCTGAACTCGGAGTGCAAATGAGAAAGTGCCTCTGCGAAGACTTCATTGGGCAACCGCACGAGACGCTGCGGATTCGCTGAAGCGGCCCCCTTTCGACTTTCCACGGGGTCGAGCAGCTCCTGAAGTTCCGACGTGACGCGGACTTGGTGGACGACGTAGCCGTCGGCCTTGGTCTCGGTCCAGCGATAGCATGCCGGCACGCCCAAGGAACGGCAGAGCGCTTCCAACTCGTCTGCAAGGTTGCGGCTGATCCCGGAATACACGACCAAGGCATTGCGATGCGCATCGCGCGCAAGGTACCCGTCGAGACTGACGCCGTTGAGGAAGGCGATTTTCTCGGTCGCGGAGCCGCGCAGAATCTGCGCCGGCACGTGCTTGTTCCCGGCCCCCCTGCCGATCGAGTCCGCGACGTATCGAGCCAAAGCGCGTGACGTCAAATGACGCGTGCGAACGCCGGAACGCTTGTCGAACACGACTCGGGGCCTCTGCTGGAACAGCTGCGTGCAGAGAGCGTCGAACGTGCGCGCGACATCACCGCTGTCGTCTTTTTCGGAGATGCCGACGTTTCCGGTCGATTCGACGGTGTGTCCGCCGGCTGCCATCATACCGAGCCAAAGGGCTAGCTCCGGGCTCATGACCTCCGGCAAGGTGACCGGAGTAGCCGTGTTGCGGAAGGGATAAGGGCTGACGTCGATCGGAGCTCCGCCGGCTCCTGAGATCTCTTCGAATCGGCCGACGATGAGGTCGCCGACCTGAAGGTCGGCCATGGCCTTCCAGCCGTCGATCGTCAGGACGTGGTGCGTTTCACTCGCCTCGAGCGTCGCTCCGTTCTTGGTTCGGATGCGAACCGTCTTCACCCGACCGTTGCTGTAGAAGCCCGTCACACGCCGGCGCCGGCCGTCGTGAGAGACCACGTGATAGGTGTCGTTGAGCTCGCCGAACGTGCCCTCAGCCGCGATCCCCATCTGCTCGATCGGAATGAGGCCGCGATCCGTCGGGATCAACGTCCCCTCCGCGACGCACTTGGAGACCGCGTTGCAGGTGTATTTCTGAAACGCTGCCAGCATGTCGATGTGCTGGTCGACGGTGACGTCGGCGGCGACGGTGAAGACCTCTTGCCAGTGCTTGGGGGCACCGGGCAGCCCTTTGAGCGAGCCGCGGTTGTTCTCGATCTCCGCCAGCAGCTCGTCGGAGAAGAAGCCCTCGTCTTTGGCGACCTCCTCGAAGAGCGGCACGACGTAGTAGAGGTGCTGCGGGCGGCCTTCGGCATCTTTCATGACGTGCTTGGTGTAGGCCATGCCGAAGTACGGCTCGCAGCCGAAGCTGCAGCCGGCGATCATCGAGATCGTCCCAGTCGGCGCGATCGAGAGCAGCGCGGCGTTGCGGCGCGGCCGCGGGTCGCCGGCCCACGTCGAGAGATGCTTGTTCGGGAAGTCGCCGCGCTCGCGCGCCAGCAACTCGCTCGCCTCGACGGCGCGCTGCTGGATGAACTTCATCAGCTTGCCCGCGAACTCGATCGCCTGCGGCGAGCCGTACGCGATCTCGAGCTCGATGAGCAAATCGGCGAAGCCCATGATACCCAGGCCGACCCGCCGGTTGCCCTTGACCATCTCTTCGATCTCGGCGAGCGGGTAGATGTTCGCGTCGATGACGTTGTCGAGAAAGCGGATCGCCAGCGTCGTCGCCTGCGCGAGCCGTTCCCAATCAACGTCCTTGGCCGAAGCGTCGTAAAAATGTCCGACGTTGATCGAGCCTAAGTTGCAAGAATCGAATCCGTGGAGGAATTGCTCCCCGCAATTCGACACATATATGGTATTCGCGTCGAATGCGTGCGGACCGGGAATCGTGCAATCGTACACCGGTGCGAAGCCCGCATCGACGACTTCTCGGACGACAGCGTACGGCTTGGCGGCGTGCGCCGAGTACGGAAGGGAGTTGACGTCTGCGAGCTTACGAGCTTTCTTCGGCTCGGCGAAACCGACGACGCGAGCGAACTTCTCGAGCGAGCGCCACGGGATCGAGAGTTCGTGGTAAGCGCTGCAAGCATATTCACGCTTGCCGCCATGCCCGTCTGGGAGAGTTCGCATCGCGGCCGGACGGCGGTTGCGATAGATGCGCGAGACGATGCCAAGCCTGTTCAGCATTCGCTGCGCTGCGCGAAGATCGTCGAGGTCGCTCGAGGTGAGACGCACGTAAAAGCCGGACTGGGCGCTTCCGCCGACGGTACCGTCGGCGTCGAACCAGCCTTGCAGGAAACCGCGATAGAAGTCGTGCGAAGCGGTTTCGACCGCGCTGCCGACGTGCTTGTTCTCGGCAGTGATACCGAAAGCCGCGGCCAACTCGACCAACGACGTCGATTGCAAGCGAATCTCGCCGCGCCCGGGGATGCGGCATCCTTCAAAGTCGGAACGAACGCGGACCCGTTGACGCACAAGACTCGCCGAGCGCTGAGCCGTGAAGTCGGCGTCTTCGCCCCAGTAGCTCAACACGACGTTCGGGCCTTTGCCTTCCCCGCGCTGATGGAAGTGTCCGTCGCCGACCAAACTCCCGAGCAGCACGCCTTCTTCGAACGTTCCCGGTCCATCCCAAACGAAGCGTTCGTGCTGGTGGATCGAGACTCGATCGCCTGCCTGCAGTTCGCCGAGTTGCTTCCACTTGCGCTCGCCGCTGTTCGTAAGCGTCATGATCTTGTGATCGGGAGTCGCCGTGACGCTCGCGCCGGTATCGGTCTCCAACCGGACGACCGCCTTGACGCCGGTAAAGAAGAAGCCGTCTTCGGTCGAAGCGTACGGCTCGCCGTCGACGATGGCGCCGAAGGGCATGCCGATGAGGTCCTTGACCTGGCGCGGACCGTCGAACGTGTGAACCCACGTGTCTCCCGTGACGCACGGGTTGGTGGCTTGGATCGGGCCGAGGCCCGGAAGCGGGTTTGCCTCGGGATGATCGAGGAAGAGCACGCCGGGCTCGCCGTTCTGCCAGGCGCCCTCGACGATGCCGTCCCAGATTTCGCGCGCTTTGACGGTGCACACGGCTTCCTTCGTGCGCGGATCGCGAAGCGCAAAATCCGCGTCGGCCTTGACGGCCTGCATGAACTCGTCGGTGACGCCGATCGAGATGTTGAAGTTGCTGATCTGCGTCTGCAGGAGCTCTTGCTTGATGTGCGCCAGCTCTTCCGCGGAATAGCGCCCGCAGTCGCTCAGGCGGTTCCAGAGCGCCCGGTTCTCGGCGTCGAGCTCCTTCTTGCAGCGCATGAATTGGAAGACGTCGGGATGGTCGACGCGCAGCACGCCCATGTTGGCGCCGCGGCGCACCCCGCCTTGCTTGATCGAGTCGGTCGCCGCGTTGAAGACCTTCATGAAGGAGACCGGACCCGAAGCGTCCTTCCCGGTCGAATCGACCCGAGCGCCCTGATGGCGCAAGTCGGAGAAGGAGAAGCCGGTGTTGTGGACGATCGCCAGGCCGTTTCGCCCGGCGGCATACGTATTCCAATCCGCCACGCTCAGATCGTAGAACGGCGCCTTGACGCGGGCGCGCTCGACCGACACGATCTCCTGGCCGCGCGTCGCCACGTTGCGCAAGAGGCCGCCGAGCGCGGCGTCGCTCGCGGAGAGGGCTTTCGCGACGGCCTCCAAGCCGCTGCGGTCGACTCGATCGTGGATGCTCCAGTCGTTGAGCTCGCGCGCGCACGCGCCGGCGCCGTGCATGGCGCTTCCTTGCACGCCGGCCGCGCGCAACAGCGGCTTCCAAACGGCGTAGGCGAGGGGCAGCGCCGACCCTTTCGAGGAGTCGCTTTGCAAACGCTCGCGGCGGCGCACGTTCGCGAGGTACGGCTGCAGGTCGGCGGCGAGCCGGTTGACTTCGGGCAAGCGGCAGAGCAGAACGTTGTAGGCCGGCAGCTTCCCGCGGCCGTGCGGTTCCTTGCGCCTGACCGAAGGCTTGTAGCCCAGGAGGCTCATGAGCGCGGCGAGATCCTGCGCCATCGCTTCGCTCGCCGTCGCATACGAGGGGCTTCCATCGGCATCGACGCAGCCGTCGCTGTCGAGCAAGCCGGCGACGAACGCGCGCACGACGCCGAGCGGGGACTTGCCGATCGTCTCGGGGAGGCGGATCGTCGCATCCTTCGGCCCGTTCGCGCTCACTCCGCATGCGCTGCGCAGGGCATGCACGAACGGTTGATCGAGGGTCGTCACGTAGCGGCACTCGCCGCGCGTATCCTGTTGAATCCTGACCCGGATGTCATGGCGCGCGAGCACTTGCCGGACGCGCTCGAGCACGTCCTCCGTGCCGGAGAACCAACGGACGCGGTCTTTGCCGAAGCGTTTGTGGCGCCCGAAAGAACCGTCGCCGAGCGTGAAGCCGATCAGCCAGGCGAGCTGCGGATCGAGCGTCAAGCCGCCGGCCGTCCGCAGTTCGGTGTGCGGCCAGAACGCGTCCGGCCGATCCGTCCCCAAGAGGATGTCGCCTGCCTGGAGTTCGTCGGCGCGTATCTCGGCGAGTGCGGCGCCGCGCAGCACGACGAAGGGGTGCCAAGCGCTGGTCTGCAGCTCGACGCCCTCGCGCGTCCGGACGACGTACTGCTGCTCGACCGGCACGTCGAAGCTCCACACGTGCGTGACCTGACGCAGACCCGTCTCACCGCTCTTCGGATCCATCGAAAGCGTCTGAATTCCAAGGTCGCTCACGTCGTATGCGACGCCGTTGCCGCGCTTCACGCCGCTTCGACCGTCGGCGGTCGTCCGCGCGAACAGCACTTCGATCGGCTCGACGCCGCAGAACGTCGACCAGACGCGCGAATCGCCGGCGATGCAGCCCCCGCCGCTCTTCTGGATGAGTGCCATCGCCTTGAGGTTGTAGAAGATCCCCTCGATCGAGTCGGGGACGGGCAGCACGAAGCAGGCCGAGAGCATCGAGAGCGGGCGGCCGGCGTTGACCAAGCACGGGGTGTTGGGCATGAAGTCGCGCCGCGCCATCAGGTCGTAGAAGGCGTGGGCGACGCCCGAGGCGACCGCTTCCGGATCGCGGCCGAGCTGATGCGCATACCGCCGCTCGGGCAGCGCGATCGCCGAGGCGACGCGCCACAAGAACTCCTTGGGCGTCTCGGTCGTTCCGTCGGCTTTCTTGGCGAAGTACCGTTCGTTGAGGACCCGCATGGCGTTGGGGTCGAACGAGGGCTCGGAGAGGCCCTTGGGGACGGAGGCGGCGGCGGCGAGGGGGGCGTCGGACATGCTAGGCTACCTCCATCACGCTGGTTTTCTTCGGGAAACAGGCCCCAAACACCTGTTCGATAAGGCTAGGCTAATTTTTGAGGCGGTGCCCTATATAGTACACCCGAAGCTTCGTAGATACAAGATATTGGGGTGAGTTCACACTCCCTTGGGAAGAACCGGTGGATGGGCGGTGAGCAAGCGCACTTTCCTGTGGACTCGCGGTGGAGCGGGTGCGGCCGATGTGGACGGCCTGCGCAAAAGTCCGAGGATAGCGGGGAACGAGCGCGCAACGCACCGCTGGTGCTCCGTCCCGACTCTTACGCGGAACGCCTCAGCGGCGTCTCGCTCGAGGATCTCTCCGCAGCCGGCATCGCCGGTATCATCGTCGACCTCGACAACACGCTCGTCGGTTACGGCCAGGAGCACCTCTCCGCGCAAGACGCCGCCTGGATCGCGGCCGCGCGCGAACGCGGTTTCCGCATCTGTTTGGTCTCGAACAATTTCACCGGCCGGGTCGAGCGGGTCGCCCAGGAGCTCGGCGTCCCCGGGATCTCGAGCGCCCTCAAGCCGCTGCCGCGCGGCTTCGCCCAAGCGCTGCGCGTGCTCGGGACGCCGAAAGCCCGAACCGTCGTGGTCGGCGACCAGCTCTTCACCGACGTGCTCGGCGCCAAGCTGATCGGTCTGCGCTGCATCCTCACCCAGCCGCTCGTCGCGCACGACTGGTACGGCACGCGCGTGCTGCGCTTCCTCGAGCGGCACCTCCTGGGCCGCAGGTAAGGGCACGTGAAGGCAGCGCCGGGCGCCTACGTTTTCGACCTCTACGGGACCCTCGTGGACATCGCCTCGCTGCGGGAACGCGCCGAATTGCCGGCGGGTCGCGCCGTAGCGTTCGTCGAGGCCTGGCGCGCCAAGCAGTTGCTCTACGCGTTCACCGCGACGCTGATGGAGCGTTACCTCGACTTCGATGCGATCACCGCGCTCGCGCTCGACTACACCGCGGCCCAGTTCGATTTCGAGCTCGCGCCGGCCGAGCGCGCCGGCCTGCTGGAAGCCTGGTCCCGGCTGCCCGCGTACCCCGAGGTCCCCGCGACGCTGGCGGCGCTGCGCGAGCGCGGCTTCGCGCTGGCCGTGCTCTCCAACGGGACGCCGCACTCGCTGGCGCGCACGCTCGAGCGAGCGAACGTCGCGGGCTCTTTCGCGGCCGTGCTCTCGGTCGACGCCGTGCGAGCCTTCAAGCCGCACCCTCACGTCTACCGCTCGGCCGTCGAGCGCCTGGGGCTGCCGCGCGAGCGGATAGGGTTCGTCTCTTCGAACGGCTGGGACGCGACCGGGGCCGCCGAGTTCGGCTTCCGCGTCGTCTGGTGCAATCGCGCCGGACTGCCGGCGGAAACGATGGGGACTCGGCCGGAGCGTACGATCGCCAATTTGACCGAACTGCTCGATGGCTGAGCCCGCGTTGCGGCTCGCCGTCATCGGCGATCCGGTCTCGCACAGCCGCAGCCCCGCCTTGCACCACGGCTTCCTTCAAGAGGCGGGTCTGACGGGCAGCTACGAGGCCATTCGCGTCCCGGCCGGCGAGGGGGCGCGGGCGATCGACGAGCTGCGCGGACGCGGCTACACCGGGCTGAACGTCACCACGCCCTTAAAGGAAGAGGCCTTCGCGCGCGCGGAGTGGCGCGACGCGGCCGCCGAGGCGAGCGGTTCGGTCAATACGCTGCTGCTCGCCGGGGAGCGAATCGAAGGCTACAACACCGACGGCGCGGGCGCGCTCGGCGCGCTCGGCGCGGCGGGCCTCGGAGAAGTTCGCGGGCGGCGGATCCTCGTGCTCGGGGCCGGACCGACCGCGCGCGCGGCGAGCGTCGCGCTGGCGCAAGCCGGGGCCGACGTCCTGCTCTGGAACCGCACGCGCGGACGAGCCGAGGCGCTCGCCCAGAGGCTTGGCGTGCGGCTGTGGACGCCGGGCTCCCGCTTCGACGCGGCGCTCGCGACGCTCGCTCCCGGCGCAACGCTCGAGCCGGAGCTGAAGACCGCTTTGGCCGCAGCGCCGCTCGTCGTCGACGCGAACTACGGACCGCGCTTCACGCTCGGTGCGGCGCTGGGACGCACCGACGTGTGCGACGGCCTGGCGATGCTGACCGCCGGCGCGCGGGCCAGCTTCGAGCTCTTCCGAGCGCCGCCGCGGCGCGGCTGATGCGGCTCGAGCGATATTCGCTCGCCGGGCCCAGATGTGCCAGGACTTCGTGGCCGACTTCGAGACCGCGGCGCCGGCCCCGGCCTCAGACCGGGGCGGGGAGCGTCGTGCTGCGTCATCTTCACCGGTTCCCTTCGGCGCGAATCGTCGTCCGCATCACGGAAACCTGATAGGGATTCCACGTGGACAGGAGCCAGTACAGGGTCGTACTGTTCGGCTCTTCGCCGGGGCTCGTATATCGATTCAGAACGAAAGGAGCGTAGAAGTGGCCTTGCTCGAAATCGTCTCCACGCCGTAGGGCGGGCCAGTAGTCGCGGTGACCAGGGCAGCCGTGAGGCGCCATCACAAGCTTGCAGCCCTCAAGGGCCTCGGCACCCAAAACCGTCGCAGGCGCGGACCACGGTCCCCACGGAGCTCGCGCCACGCGCATCGCCACGCCGTCATACATCATGATCCAGAGGTGCAGCGGCCGGTTCCACGTCATCGAAAGCTCGCCGACGTTATTGCCGGCTTCGAACAACGGCTGGTAGATCTGGTTGGCTCGGCTCGGCCGCCATGCCGCGCTCCCCACGAGCCGCGGGCTTCCGTCGGGTTCGAGGCCTGTGAAAAAGCGCCAGGTCGAAGTGTCAGCGAAAGACTCCTCCGGTGCGAAGGCCAAGTACGGTACGCTGGCGCGGAAGCGCGGCACGCCGAAGACGAGAACTCCGCGCCTCTGTTCGGCGGGGAGACCCGGAATCAGATTCGTGTTCACCGCCATCGAATAGACGAACCCCTGCGGCATCGGCACGACGTCTGTGAACGTCCGCCCTCCGTCCACGGAGCGCGCCATCACTCCGCGGCCGACGCTGTTGTTGCCCTCCGCCTCCGGACAGCGGCGCGTCGCCGGAGGCAGTTCGAGGGGCTGGTCAGGTGAAGGGAGCAGCAGATTCGGAAACACGCAATGATCCGTCCAGAAGAACGCGTAGAGCGAGTCCTGCACCGAGACGCCGCCCGTGGGCACGTTGAACGCGCCCTGTTTCACTTTCTTCGGCCCGATGATGGTCGCCGGGCGGTAAACGTTCTTGAACCCCACGAGCTTGCTGTTCACCACAAGATCCAAGCAGTGTTCCGGATCCGGCGGCTCGACGCGGGAGGTCACACCCACCCCATCGTTCGGGACCCACTGAACCGGGCCGGGCGGCGTCGGCCAAGCGTCGCCAAACAGGAAAAAAAGCCTTCCACGGTGCTCGACCGGGAATCCCAGGTCAACCGCCTCGAGTCCGAATCTGCTCTCGGTGCGGGCTGCGGTCGGCCGGTTCGTCTCCCAATCGAATTCCCCGGTCAATTGGCAGATCCGTTCCGTCGCACCGACGTGAATAGACACCCGCGGGGCCTCTGCGCCCCGTGCCGGAGCGACGCATAAGACTATCGCCAGGCTCAGCACAGCCCAACCGCCTAGTCTGCGTGCAAGGTCCACGTTCATACTCCTCTTGCCGCGTCATTGCGGGCGTCGTTATCGCAACCGGACGTAGCGCACCGCCCAGCCCCGAAACTGCGGAATTGGCGGCGTCGTTCGTCTTGCTCGATTTCCATCTCGGGCTCCGCCTTTCCGGCATCTCGCGCCGCAAGACGCGCGCATCTCGAGTAGGCGCGACGGGCATCGACGAGACCGCGGCGTCGCGGCCGTCGAGCGCGATCTTGCTACACGACAGGAACGCGCCTCGCCGACGCCGCGCTGCCCAACGGCGCGCTCAACCGTCGCTACGAAATCGCGACCGCTCCCCTCCGTTAGCGCGCGCGAGCGCGTAGCGCCCAGACGAGCGCGTCTTCCAGCGTCTCCTCGCCCCAAAAGAGCTCGCCGTCGACCACGAGGTCGGGCGCACCGAAGATGCCGAGCGCGATCGCCCGTTCGGTGTTCGCCCGCAGCGCTTCGCGCCGGCTCGGTGCGAGCGCCGCCTCGAGCACGGCCTCCGGAGAATGTCCCAGCTCCGCAAGCAGGGCGGCGACGACCTCGCGCTCGCCGATCTCGCGGTCCTCGCCGAAGTTGGCGACGAAGACGCGCCGCACGAACGCGCCGCACCAGGCCTCGTCCGCAATCGAACAGGCGACGCGCAGCGGCAGCGTCGCGAGCCGGGGAAAGCGCGACGGCCGGCGCCAGGGCAGGCCGAACTTCGCGGCGAGCCGCTCCATGTCGCGCCACATATAGTTGCCGCGCAGCGGGTTCAAATTGAAGGGCGAGTCGTTCCAGCCTTGGCGCGCGAAGAGCGGCCCCAGCGTGAACGGCCGCCACACCAACGCGACGCCCGCGTCGCGGCACAGATCCTCGATGCGCATCGCGGCAACGTACGAGTACGTGCTCGCGAAGTCGAACCAAAACTCTACCGGCACGCCGCGCTCACGGCTACTTCCCCGGCGCATGCACCCGCCCTGATCGAAGTGGCGGAGAGGGGGAGATTCGAACTCCCGAGACCTTTATGGGGTCTGCTCGCTTTCCAAGCGAGTGCATTCGACCACTCTGCCACCTCTCCACGGGCGGGTGTCCGCCCCCGCCTTTTTACGCGCGGCGGCGCCGGGCCTTCGGCGGCTCGCTCAGAGCCCCGCCGCGTTGAGTTCGGCGATGAACGCTTGGGTGCGCGGGTCCAGCCACCAGCGCTCGAGCGCGGCGACCAGCGGAGGCGTCTTGCGGAGCTCCTCGACGTGGCGCTGGATCGTGGCGGCGTCGGGGTTCTCGGCGGTGACCGCCGCATGCAGCGCGTCGATCGCGGGATGAGCGCCGGGGTGGTCGGCGGCGGCCGCGCGCAGCTCGTCGACGGGCAGCGGCGCGGGATCCTTGGGGTTCATTCGAATCAGCTTCGGCGCAAACCGGTGCTTCCTTGCGGCCGCCAGGGCGGCCCCACACGCACCTCAGAGGCCGGCCTGGTGCCTGATCGTCAGATGCCGGCGGGGTGCCAGATCGTCTTGAGCTCGGTGAAGGCCGCCACGTGCGCCAGGTCCTGCGTCTCGGCCGCGAACCATTCGGCCGGCGAGAGCGCGGGAACGAAACGGGCGCGCTTGAGATTGTCGGCGGCGAGCCGCGCCAGTTCGGCGGCGAAGGGCGCATCGAGGGCGTGCGCTTCGAGCGCCCCGACGTCCATGTGCCGCGCCAGGTGCGGCGCGAGCTCGATGCGCTGGCCCGTCAGGACGTTGGCGGCGCCGGCCGGCAGATCGCAAGTCGCCAGACATTCGGCGAAGACGATCGCCGTGCGCGGATCGACTTCCGAGGCCACGATCACGACGGTGTTCCCCGAAACCAGCGCCGGGACGGCTGCCGAGACCAACCCGAGCAGCGACGGCTCGTCGGGCGCGATCACGCCGACGACACCGACCGGCTCGGGCGTCGAGTACGTGTAATACGGTCCGGAGACGGGATTGCGGGCCGAGAGGACCGCGGCATATTTGTCGCACCAGCCTGCGTACCACAGCGTGCGGTCGATCGCCGCGTTCGTCTCGCGCAACGCCTCGGCGTCCTCGAGCTTCATGCCCGCGTGAAGCCGCTCGACGAACTGGGCGCGCCGCGTCTCCATCAGCTCGGCGAGCCGGTAGAGCACGAGCCCCCGCTGCATCGGCGTCGCCGCAGACCAGCGCTCGAAGGCGGCGCGGGCCGCCACGACCGCGTCGCGCAAATCCTTCCGCGAGGCACGCGCGACGTTGGCGGAATCTTCCGAGCCGGCGCCGACCACGTCGCTGCGTCCGGATTCCGAACGCACGAACTCGCCGTTCACGAAAAGCTTGTACGTCTTGCGCACGTCGAGGCGAAGCGGCTCGCGGCTCTTGGACACGGAGCGACGCTACGGCGCAGCCCCGGTACCGCCCTGTATGAGGCGCTCCGCATTCGCCGCCGGCGCCAGGCGCCAGCCGTTTCGCGCGGAAGTCGAAGGCGTGTCGACCGATCAGACCGTCCAGCCCCTCAGCGGTGCCGAGGCCCGTGCGGCTATCCGAAGCAAGCAACACACCGGTGCCACGAGCTCGCTCGCACCCGACTTCGTTCAGGCCGACCTGATCGCGGTGCCGGCCGAATACGCCGACGAATTACGCGCGCTGTGCGCCCGCAATCCCGTCGCCTGCCCGCTGCTCGACGTCACGCCGCCCGGCGGCACCACGTCGCGCTTGGCCGCGGATAGCGATCTGCGCGTCGACTTGCCGGGGTACCGGGTCTACCGCAACGGTTCGCTCTCCGAGAAGCGCGACGACGCGATCGACCTCTGGCGCGAAGATCTGGTGGCCTTTCTGCTGGGCTCGTCCTTCACGTTCGAGCAGGCGTTGGCGGGCGCGGGGCTCGAGGCGCGCCACCTCAACATCGGCGCGACGGTCCCGATCTACCGCACGACGATCCCGCTCGCCCCGGCGGGCCGGCTGCGCGGACACTTGATGGTGACGATGCGTCCGTACCAGCGTGCCGACATCGAGCGCGTGCGCGCCATCACGCGGCCTTTCACCGAGGCGCACGGCGAGCCGTTCTGGGTCGGCGATCCGCGCGGCATCGGGATATGGAATCTTGCGACGCCCAACGAGGGCGACGCGGTCCCCTTCGAAGCCGGCGAAGTGCCGGTCTTCTGGGCGAGCGCCGTGACCGCGCACCGCGTCGTGGTCGAGAGCCGCCTGCCGTACGTCATCACCCACGAGCCCGGACAGCTCTTCATCACCGACCTGCGGCATGAGGACCTCGCGCGCGGCGGAAAGCTCGAGTTCGCCGCGCGCATGTAGGCGCGCGCTCGCCCGTCCGCTTGCTGCGGCGTCGACTTGCTGCAGACCGTCTTGGCGACTGAGATCGTCGGCGTCCTCCGCTACACGATGCACGCGGTCGCCGCGACCGGCATCGACAGCGAGAACGACGCGGTTCGCGCAATCGTGCCTACCGGACGATCGCAATCGAGGATCTCAACGTCTCCGGGATGCTGGCCAACCGCTGCCTCTCGCGAGCGATCGGCGATCTCGGCTTCTTCGAATTCCGTCGCCAGCTCGAATAGAAGGCGGCGATGGCGGGCTCGAGCGTGATCGTAGTCGCGCGTCGGTACCCCAGTTCGAGGCTGTGCTCCTCATGCGCAGCGCGGAACGAGACGCTCGCCCTTTCGGAACGCTTCTGGACGTGCGCGTCGTGCGGCACGTCCCGCGACCGCGACCGCAACGCGGCCGTGAACCTCGCACGGTACGCGGAGAGTTCAGCCGCGTCAGCCTGCGGAGCGGCGGGCTCTGGCGGCGAGGATCACCTCGCCGTGAAACCGGCCGCGTAGAAGCAGGAAGAAGGCCTGGAATTCATGTCCGTGCATTTCAGAACGGTCATGCTCGAGGGCATTTTGGCGCAAGAGGAAGAACACGCCAACGACATGCACGATTTGCTCGTCGCCCATGAGGGCCGGCCGTTTTTGAAATCGTAGATCTCGACAGGCTCGATCTCGAGTTGGTGATCGTGCGGCACGGAAGGACCTCCTGGAACGCGGAGGCCCGCTTCCAAGGCCACACCGACGTGCCGCTCGACGCGATCGGTCGCGCGCAGGCCGCGGCTCTGGCCGCCGCGCTGCGCGACGAACCGCTCGACGCCGCGGTAGCGAGCGACTTGTCGCGGGCCCGTGAGACGGCCGAGGCGGTCCTCAAAGGGCGGGACATCCCCCTCGTCCTGGACGCCCGCTGGCGCGAGATGGCCTTCGGCGCCTGGGAGGGGCTGACGTGGAGCGAGATCGCCGCGCGCTTCCCCGAATCCGCCGGCCGCCCGAACGAGGGCGGCCGCTTCGTCACGCCGACCGGGGGCGAGTCGTTCGAGGCGCTCTGCCGCCGCGTCCGCTCGGCCGTGATCGACCTGGCCGCGCACGGGCGGCCCGGAAGCCGGGTCTTGGTCGGAACGCATGCCGGCCCGTTGCATGCGCTCCTGCGGGTGGTCCTCGGCCAGGACGAGGCCGCCGCCCTCAACGTGCGCTTCGAGCCGGCCAGCATCACGCGCCTTCGTTTGCGCGGGGCCGGCGCGACGATCCTCGCGCTCAACGAGCGCGTCGCGGACGAAGAAGGCACGCTTGCCGGCAGGTCGGCGTCCGCGCCGCCCCAAAACGGCGAGCGTGGCTAAAATCGAGGGTCGCAGCTATCTGAATCTTCCGCTGGGCGAGAACGTCCCCGAGGAGATCAACGTCGTCGTCGAGATCCCGCAAGGCTCGCGCAACAAGTACGAGTACGACAAAAAGCTCGACATCTTCCGGCTCGACCGCTCCCTGCATTCGGCGATCTACTATCCCGGCGACTACGGCTTCGCGCCCCAGACCCTCGCCGAAGACGGCGATCCGCTCGACGTCCTGATCATGGTCGTCCAGCCGACCTTTCCCGGATGCCTCGTGGTGGCGCGCCCGATCGGCCTGCTCAAGATGTTCGACGGGGGCCAGCCCGACGACAAGATCCTGGCCGTCCCGGTCGGCGAGCCGGCCTATCAGGACATCTACAGCCACTCTCAGATTTTCCCGCACCAGCTGCGCATGATCTCGCACTTCTTCGAGACCTACAAGACGCTCGAAGGCAAGGAGACGGCGACGGAGGGCTGGCGCGACGGCGCTGCTGCGCGCCGCTCGATCATCGAGTCGCGCGACCGTTTCCTCGCGCAAGAGACGGCGCGCACCCCGCAGACCGCCGACATCGCGGGCTGAGCCGGCCTTCCGCCTGGGTCGGCGGAAGGCAGAAGGCGAGCGCTCCGGCGGGAATTGTCGATCGGTCGCCGCTGGCCGGCCCTCGCCGCACGCACAGCGGGAAACCGTCTCCCGCGGCGTATGAACCATGACGTGCTGAACGTGCAGAAGAAGATCAAGGTAGCCAATCCGGTCGTCGAGCTGGACGGCGACGAGATGACGCGCGTCATCTGGGCCATGATCAGGGAGAAGCTCATCCTCCCGTACCTGGACGTCGACCTGCGCTACTACGACCTGGGCGTCGAGCATCGCGACGCGACCGACGACCGCGTGACGCTCGAGGCGGCGCGCGCCATCAAGGAGTTCGGCGTCGGCGTCAAGTGCGCGACGATCACGCCCGACGAGGCTCGAGTCGAAGAGTTCCACCTCAAGAAGATGTGGCGCTCGCCCAACGGCACGATCCGCAACGAGCTCGACGGGACGGTTTTCCGCGAGCCGATCATCTGCCGCAACGTTCCGCGGCTGGTCCCCGGCTGGACCGACCCGATCGTCATCGGCCGCCACGCTTTCGGCGATCAATACCGCGCCACCGAGATGGCGATCCCGGCCGCCGGGAAGGTGACCCTGCGCTTCACGCCGGCCGGCGGCGGCGCCCCGGTCGAGCGGGAGGTCTTCACCTTCGAACGCCCCGGCGTCGCGCTCGCGATGTACAACGTCGACGAGTCGATCCTCGGCTTCGCGCGGGCGTGCTTCAATTACGGCCTGCAGCGCAAGTGGCCGGTCTATCTGTCGACCAAGAACACGATTCTCAAGACCTACGACGGCCGCTTCATGCAGATCTTCCAGCACGTCTACGACGCGGAGTTCCGCAAGCGCTTCGAGGCGCTGGGGATTTTCTACGAGCACCGGCTGATCGACGACATGGTCGCCTCGTGCCTGAAATGGTCGGGCAAGTACATCTGGGCCTGCAAGAACTACGACGGCGACGTTCAGTCCGACACGGTCGCGCAGGGCTACGGCTCGCTCGGCCTGATGACCTCGGTGCTGATGACCCCGGACGGCAAGACGATCGAAGCCGAGGCCGCACACGGCACCGTCACCCGGCACTACCGCCTGCACCAGCAGGGCAAGCCGACTTCGACCAACCCGATCGCCTCGATCTTCGCCTGGACGCGCGGCCTCGCACACCGCGGCCGCCTCGACGGCACGCCCGAGCTGGTCCGCTTCGCCGAGACGCTCGAACGCGTCTGCATCGACACCGTCGAGCACGGCAAGATGACGAAGGACCTCGCGCTCCTGGTCGGCCCCGAACAGCAATGGTTAACGACCGAAGCTTTCCTGGCCGCCCTAGACGAGGAACTAGAAAACCGCATGGCCTGGGCTCTAGCCGGCACCGCCCTGCGCTAGCAATCCCTCGCCCCCGCCCCCTTCGACAGGCTCAGGGTGACAATATGCCCTGGCAGCAACAGCTCGGCAGTAACGTAGCGAAGGCGGGCGAGCGCGGGCGTGCCGCGGGGGCTTACGACGAGGAGCGGAGCCATGGATGGCGGGAGCGACGAGCGGAGCAGCGGCGATTTTGCCAAGATGGCAAAATCGCCGGCGGCCCCGCGGCACGCCCGCGCTCGCCCGCCGCAGCGGCGCCAGAAGCGCGCGAGCGACGAATCGGCGCCAATAGCCTCAAGCTACGCTACGTTCGGAACTCGCTTCGGCCTAGCGCTTGCGTTCAATCGTATACGCAGCGGAACGTGGCGTAGACGTAAGGATACTCGGGCCTATACCAGTTGCGGAAGCTGCGCCGCACGTGGTTGCCGTTCGTAACCGGCGAGGCACCCTTGACGACATAGTGCGCATGGTCGAAGAAGTCCGCGGAGTACGGCGGATACGCAGGGAGCGGCTCGAAGCCGGGAAACGGGCCGAACTCGGTCGAGGTCCACTCCCAACCATTGCCGATGAGGTCGTGAACGCCGAACGCGCTCGCACCGGAAGGCGAGATGCCGACCGGTTCGGGGTCGAAGCGGCGGAAGTCGAAGTTGCCGCGCTCGGCGGTCGGCGCGTCGTCGCCCCAGGGGAAGGCGCGCTCGCCGCCGGAAGGCGTGCCGAAGGCGGCGCGGTGGTATTCCGCTTCGCTCGGCAGCCGCGCGCCTTTCCAAGCCGCATAAGCGCGCGCTTGGGCTTGCGTGACGTAGACGGGCCACGAAAGCGGGAGCGGCATCTCCTCGAACATGCCGAGCAGCCGGAACTCGCCCCCGCGCTCGAACCAGAAGGGGGGCACGGGGCCGCCGGCCTGACGCACGAAGGCGAGCCAGTCGCCGTTGGTCACGTCGTTGACGTCGATCGTGAAAGCCGGCACGTCGCGCTCCGTCCGCTCGAACTCGTTGTCCCAGCCGAACTGCAGCTCGTCGCGGCGCGCGCCCAGCGTGGCGCGGCCTGCCGGAATCGCCGCCCGTCCGCTCGCGGCCGGCTCGCGTTCGAAGAAGGCGCCGCCGCGGCCGGCGCCGTTCTTGCGGTCCAGCGGAAGGCGGTGCAGCATGTAGAGCAGGGTCTCGTGGTGCATCTCCTCGTGCTCGAGGATCGTGTACGCGACGTGGCCCCGCTCGAGGAGCGGCGAGGCGGCGGCGGCGCTCAGGTCGGCGTTCGCGAGGGCCGCGAGGACGGCCGCGTCGCAGGCTCGTCCGAAGGCCTGCACCTCGTCGCGCGAAGGCCACGAGCCGCGTTCGTGACGGGCCGCTTCGCCGAGGTCCGAGGGGTCGATGCCGCGCTCGAAGAGCCGTTCGAAGGCAGGGTCGATCGAAGGGCCGCCGAGCGCTTCGCGCACGAGCTTGTTGAAGCTGAACGCGGGCAAGTGGCCTTCGTAGAAAACGATCGGGTGGCGCAGCGCGATCGGCCGCTCGTAATACGACGAAGGGTCGATGATGGCGAAGAGCTCCGCGCTGCGGCTGCGGTTGGCGAGGTAGCGCCGCCGCAGTTCGCCGCGGTCGAGCCGTCCGGTGGTTGGCGATGGAACGAGCATGATCGACCTCTCTTCCCCGTATGTACCCGCATTGTACGCCGAAGCTGCGACCGGGATAGTGAGCCGTCTGACGGAAAGCGCGATTAGGTGGTCAGATACTCGCGCAGGCCCTCCAGGCCGCCCTCGCGGCCGGAGCCCGACTCTTTCCAGCCGCCGAAGGGCGCGCTCGGATCGAACCGGTCGAACGTGTTGCACCAGACCGTGCCGACGTTGAGCCGGCCGGCAGTGTAGAGGGCGAGCGCGCCGCTCGACGTCCAAACGCCCGCCGAGAGGCCGTAGGGAACGTTGTTCGCGCGCTCGATCGCTTCGTCGGGCGTGCGGAAGGTCATGATGCCGAGCACGGGGCCGAAGATCGGCTCGCGCGCGATGCGGTGCGTCGGCTGCACGTTGGTGAAGAAGGTCGCGGGAAACCAGAAGCCGCGTTCGGGAAACGTACAGCCGGCTTGCACGAGCGTCGCGCCTTCTTCGACGCCGCCGCGCACCAGCTCGGCCAGCGCGTCGCGCCGCTCGCGCGAACCGATCGCTCCGACGTCGGTGTTGCGGTCGAGCGGATCGCCGTGGCGCAGTCCCGTCACGCGTTCGCGCAGCCGGACCGCGACCTCTTCGTAGACGCTCTCTTGAACGAGGACGCGTGAGGCGCTGCCGCCGGCGGGGCCCCGGTTGAAATAGCAAGCGGTCACGATGCCGTCGACGGCTTGGTCGAGCGGCGCATCCTCGTAAACGATGCAGGCGGACTTGCCGTCGAGCTGCAGCGCGAGGCGCACGCGCGTGCCCGCGGTCGCTCGCCGGACGGCCTTCCCCTCTTCGCTCGTGCCGCTGAACGAGAGCCGGTCGAGCTCGGCGTGCTCGATCAGCGCGCCTTCGGTGCGCCGGTCGCCGGTGATGACGTTGACGACGCCGGGCGGCAGCTCGGACTCTTGGCAGATCTGGGCGAGGAGCAGCGCCGAGAGCGGCGTCGAGCTCGCGGGAAGCAGCACGACGGTGTTGCCGCAAGCGAGCGCCGGCGCGAGCGTCATCGCCGCGCGCAGCAGCGGGAAGTGCGGCGAGAGGATCGCGGCGGCGACGCCGAGCGGCCGCGGCCGCTGCGCGCCCGCGAGCGCCCACTCCAGCTTGTCGGCCCAACCCGCGTGATAAAAGAGCGTCGCCGCCGCTTGCGGCACGTCGAACTCGCGCGACTCCCGAATCGGTTTGCCGCTGTCGAGCGTCTCGACGAGCGCGAACTCGCGGGCGCGCTCCGCCAGCGCGCGGGCGATGCGGTACGCGTACTTGGCGCGTTCGGCCGGGCGAATCTTGCGCCAATACTTCTCGTAACCGCGGCGCGCCGCCCGAACCGCCCGGTCGACGTCGGCCGGCTGCGCGCAGGCGACGTGTGCCAGCACGTTTTCGGTCGCCGGGTCGAGCGTGGTCGCGACGGCGTCGCCTTCGGCGCTCGTCCATTCGCCCGCGATGAAGAGCCCGTAGCGCTCGCGCAGCGTGACGGCCTCGCGCGACTCGAGCGCGGGCGCGTAGTCGAAGCCGGGCAGGAGCACGCTCATCCTCAGGCCCTCGCCACGTAGACCAGCGCGCCGTATGCGCCGGTCGCCTCTTTGTCGCGCTGCATCAGCAGATCGTCGAGCAAGCCGGATGCGCCGATTCGAAAGAGCGCCGGCGTGAGCCACGCGTCGCCGAGCGTCTCTTTGACGATCGCCAGATATCCGAGCGCCGCTTTGGTCGTGCGGATCCCGCCGGCGAGCTTGAGCCCGGCCGCTCGACCGGTTCGGCGGCCGTGTTCGCGAAGGGCCTCGCACAGCAGCAACGCCAGCGCCGGCGTGGAACCGGCGCCGATCTTGCCGGTCGACGTCTTCACGAAGTCGGCGCCCGCTTCGAGCGCGAGATTGCAGGCGTGGCGCACCGCCGCGTACGAGCCGAGCTCACCAGCCTCGAGGATGACCTTCAGGGTCGCGCCGCCGCAAGCGTCGCGCATCGCGGCGATCTCTTCGCGCACGCGACGGTCGTGACCGGCCAGCAGCGCGCCGCGGTCGATCACCATGTCGATCTCGTGCGCGCCGGCGGCGACCGCCTCGGCGGCGTCGCGCAGCTTGACCTCGAGCGACGACAGGCCGCTCGGGAAGGCGGCGGCGACCGCCGCCACGCGGACGCTCGTGGCCGCCAGCGCCGCGGCCGCTTCGGGGACGAGCGACGGATAGACGCAGACTGCGGCTACGCTCGGCGCATCGGGCGCAGGCTTCGCGGCCCGCGCGCAGAGCGCCCGGACGTTGCCGGCCGTGTCGCGGCCCTCGAGGCTCGTCAAATCCATGCAGGCGATAGCCAGCTCGATACCCGTGCGCTTCGCTTCGGCCTTGATCGAACGTTTGGCCAAGAGCGCCGCTCGGGACTCAAGGGCGACAGCGTCGACGCGAGGGACGGCGCGGCTCATACGCCGCTCTTTCGGCCTCGGCACCACGCGCCCCGCCCGCGCGGTCCCTTTCCAACCGGCGCGGAAGCAAAGCCGGACTTCGTTTCCGGCGAAAGATGCTCTTCCGCGGATTCGATGTTCGCATTGCGCAAGGTGAAAAGCTTGGTTGACAGGAGCCGGCCTGCGTGCTAATGATGACGCTACCGATGTCTGTCGCCGCACCGTTCATTATTGCCGGGATTACGATCGTGGGCCTTGGGGGCCGACGGGTAGCCTCGGCGTAGACGAACCGACGTCACGACGCTCGAGCCTCTCGCCGGAACCGGCCGAGGGGCTTTTCGTTATGCGCCCATAACCGCGGAGGATCCGTTGACCACCATCGAACTCTCGGCCGAATCCGTCCAGGCCGCCGCCGACCGCATTCGCTCCGGCATCCGGCGCACGCCGACGGTGCGCTCGCGCGCCCTCTGCGCGGCGACCGGAAGCGAGGTCTATCTCAAGCACGAGACGCGCCAAACGACGGGCTCCTACAAGGAGCGCGGCGCGCTCAACGCGATGCTGCTGCTCTCTCCGCAGCGGCGCGAGTGCGGCGTGGTGACGGCCTCGGCCGGCAATCACGGTCAGGCCGTCGCCTACCACGGCACGCGGCTGAACCTGGCAACGACCGTCGTGATGCCGCGGACGACGCCGTTCCTCAAAGTGCGTCGCACGCGCGACTACGGAGCCGAAGTCGTCCTCGAAGGCGACACGTTCGACGAGGCGGCCCAGTTTGCGCGGGGACTCGCCGCCCGAACCGGCGCGACGCTCGTCCATCCCTTCGACGATCCCGACGTGATCGCAGGCCAGGCCACCGCGACCCTCGAGCTGCTCGAGGACGCGGGGACCGAGCTCGACGTCCTGCTCGTCCCGGTCGGGGGCGGCGGGCTGATCGCGGGCGCGACCCTGGCGGTCGCAGCGGCGGGTTCGCGCGCCGAGGTCGTCGCCGTCCAATCCGCCTTCTATCCGTGCGTCGCCGCCGCGCTCACCGGCTCGACGCTCATCCCCGGCGGCCCGACGATCGCCGAAGGGATCGCGGTCAAGGAGATCGGGCGCTTGCCGCTCGAGCTGATCCGCGGCGCCGTGCGCGACGTCGTGCTCGTGCACGAGGCCGCGATCGAGACGGCGATCGCGCTCTTGCTGGAGGAGGAGAAGCTGCTCGCCGAAGGCGCGGGCGCGGCCGGCGTGGCGGCGCTGCTGGCCGACCCCGCGCGCTTCGCGGGCAAGCGCGTCGGAACGCTGCTCTGCGGCGGCAACATCGATCTGGGGATGCTCGCCTCGGTGATCGTGCGTCACCGCATGCGCTCGGGCCGCGTCGTCCGGATTCGCGTGCACATGGTCGACAAGCCAGGCGAGCTCGCCAGCGTCGCGCTCGCGATCTCCGAAGCGCGGGCCAACGTCCTCGACGTCGCCCATCACCGCGTCTTCGGCAGCCTCTCGGCGAAGCACGCCGAGCTCGACGTCACCGTCGAACTGGAGCGCCCCGAAGATCTCCCGCGCATCATGGCCGCGATCGAAGAGCGGGGCTTCGAGGTCGAAGTCGTGACGGAGTAGGCTGCGCCCAGCCCGGGCGCGCGCGGCGGGCTCGCGGAAAAGGCGCGGGGTTGGGCGAAGCGGAGATTCGATGTTTCGCTATCTCACCGCGGGCGAGTCGCACGGTCCGGCGCTCGTCGGCATCCTCGACGGGCTCCCCGCGCAGTTGCACTTGGACGTCGGCCGCATCGACGCCGCGCTCCGCGCCCGCCAAGGCGGCTACGGCCGCGGCGGCCGCATGAAGATCGAAACCGACCGGGTCGAGTTCCTGGCGGGCTTGCGCGGCTCGCTCACGCTCGGCTCGCCGCTGGCGGTCGTCGTGCGCAACAAGGATTTCGAGAACGTCCGCGAGCTGATGGATCCGCTGACCGGCGCCGGGAAGCCGCTGACCAACCCGCGGCCCGGACACGCCGACTACGCGGGCGCGCTGAAGTTCCGCCAGCGCGACCTGCGCAACGTGCTCGAGCGCGCGAGCGCCCGCGAGACGGCGATGCGCGTCGCGCTTGGTGCGATCTGCGCGCAGTTCCTCGAGGCGCTGGGGATCACGACCTGCTCCTACACGTCGCAAATCGGTGACGTCGTCGCGCCCGAGCTCGACCCGGTCGACATGGCCGCGGTCGAAGCGAGCGAGGTCCGCTGCCCGGATCCGCAGAGCGCGGCGCGGATGATCGCGGCGATCGACGCGGCCAAGGCCGCGGGCGACACGCTGGGCGGAACCTATACGGTCGTCGTGCAGGGCTTGCCGGCGGGGATCGGTTCGAACCGCCAGCCCGACACGCGGCTCGACGGCGTGCTCGCGGGCGCGCTGATGGCGATGCAGACGGTCAAGGCCGTCGAGGTCGGCGCGGGCCGCGAGGTCGCCGCCAAGCCGGGCTCGGCCGCGCACGACATCTTCGCGCTGGAAGGCGGCGAGGTCGTGCGCCCTTCCAACCGCGCGGGCGGCATCGAGGGCGGCATCTCCAACGGGCAGGAGATCGTGCTGCGCGCCAGCGTCAAGCCGATCCCCACGCTGATGAAGGCGCTGCCCAGCGTCAACCTGCACGAGGGCACGGTCGCGCCGGCGAGCATCGTGCGCAGCGACGTGTGCGTCGTGCCGGCGGCGGGGATCGTCGGCGAGGCGATGGTTCGTCTCGCCTTGACGGGGCCCGTCCTCGAGAAGTTCGGCGGCGACTCGATCGAGGAGACGCGGGACAACCTGCAGCGCGCGGTCGCCGCGGCGCGCGAGCTCTTCGGCTCGCCCGTCGCTCCGTGAAGGAGCACGTCGCGCTGATCGGCTTCATGGCTGCGGGCAAGTCCACCATCGGCAGGCATGTGGCCCGCGAGCTCGCGCTGCCCTTCGTCGATACGGACGCACTGATCGCCGAGCGCCACGGACCCATCCACGAGATCTTCGCGCGGGAAGGCGACGCCGCGTTCCGGGGCTACGAGTTCGACGTGGTGCGCGGCGTGCTGGCCGGGCCGCCGGCCGTCGTGGCGCTGGGCGGCGGCGCGGTCACGCACGAGCCGACCCGCGCGCTGCTCGCCGAACGCGCGCTGCGCGTCTACCTCGAGGTCCCGGTGCCGTCGCTGCTCGCGCGCCTGCGCAAGGCGCGCACGATCCGTCCGGTGATCGGCGAGGAGCCGACGGCGGAACGCGTGCGCGCGCTGCTGGCGCAGCGCGAGCCGCTCTACCGCGAGGCCGAGTTGACCGTCCGCGGCGCGCGCCGCTCGAAGCGCGCGCTCGCGCGCGAGATCGCCGAACGCGTGCGGCTCGCGCTGGGAAGCGTGCCGGCGTGAGCCGCGGAAGATGCCGCCGATGACCCGCTTCGACGATCTGGGCTATCCGATCGTGATCGACGCCGACGCGGCGCCGCACGTCGGCGCGTTCCTGCGCGAGCGAGGCTACGCGCGCGCGGTCGTGCTCGCCGACGCGAACCTCGCCGGCCGCGCCAAGCGGATCGCGCGCGCCGCCGGCGCGCGCGCGCCCGTGCTCGCCTTTCCGCTCGGCGAACGGCGCAAGCGGCTGCGCACGGTCGAGCGCGTCCTCGACGCGCTGGCCGCGGCCGGAGCCGACCGCAAGACGCTGGCGATCGGCGTCGGCGGCGGCGTCGCGGGCGATCTGTTCGGCTTCGCGGCGGCGATCTACATGCGCGGCATCCCGTTCGTCAACGTCGCCACCTCGCTGGTCGCCATGGTCGACGCCGCGGTCGGCGGCAAGACCGGCGTCGACCTCGGGGCCGGCAAAAACCTCGCCGGCGTTTTCAAGGATCCGGTCGCGGTCTTCTGCGATATCGAGGCGCTCCAGACGCTGCCCGAGCGGCAACTGCGGGAAGGCCTAGCGGAACTCGTCAAACACGGGATCATCGAAGGGAACGAGGTCTTCGAAGCGCTCGAGACGCTCGCGCCGCACTCGCTGCGCAAGTGGCCGTGGGAGACGGTCGTCTCCGACTCGCTGCGGATCAAAGCGGGAATCGTCGGCGACGACCGGCTCGAGGCCGGCTCGCGCGAGATCCTCAACCTCGGGCACACCTTCGCGCATGCGATCGAGCGGGTCAGCAGCTATCGAACCTCGCACGGCGCGGCGGTCAGCATCGGCCTGCGCGCCGCGGGGCTCCTCGCGCTGCGCACCGGACGATTCTCGGCCCACGAACACCTGCGCGTGCTCTCGCTGCTGGCGCTGCTGCGCCTGCCGCTGGTCGCGCCGGTTGAGGACGCGGACGCGCTGCTGAGCGCGATGGCGAACGACAAGAAGACGCGCGCCGGGACGCTGCGCTTCGTGCTGCCGCGAACGATCGGCGACGTCGAGTACGGCGTCACTGTTCCGACCCGCTCGGTGCGCGCGGTGCTGCAGCGCGTGCTCAGCGAGCCGGGTGCCGCCGAGCTCCGCTAGATCCCGTGCAACCCTGACGCCGCCTTGAGCATCGTCGTCGACGTGCTGGTGCAGCAGCGCACCGCGCGGGTCGGCCGGCCGCTCACCTACCTGGTGCCGGCGGGGGTGGAGCTGGAGGTCGGGGACGTCGTGCGCGTCCCGCTCGGGCCGCGCGAGCTCTACGGCTACGTGCTCACCCCGGCGCGCGAGGACGGCGCACGGACCGGGGGCCTCCGCCCGATCGCGGCACGCGCCGGCGTCCCGCGCGCCTTCGATGCCGCCGGATTGGCCCTGGCCCGCTGGATCGCGGAGCGCTACTGCTGCACGCTCGGCGAGGCGCTCGGCGCGGTCGTGCTGGCGGCGGGCGTGCCGCGCGTCGTCGACCGCTTCGCCGCGACCGCAGCCCTCGTTCCCGAGCGGTTCCCTTCCGTCCCCGAGCGGCTGGTGCGCCTCATCCGCGAGGACTTCGGCGAAGGGTTCAGCCTCGATGCGCTGCTGCGCCATCCCGAGGCCCGCCGCGCGGGCGACCGCCGCAGCCTGCTGCGCTCGGTCTCGGCGCTCGTGCGGGCCGGCGCGCTCGAGCGCTCGCGCACCTTCCTCGGCCCGCGCACCGGCGAAGCGCACGAGAAGGTTCTGGAGGCGACGGGGAGCGACGTGCGCGGGCCGCGCGTCGCCGCCCTGCTGGCCCGCGTGCGCGAGGCCGGCGTGCTGCGGCGGCGCGACGCGCTCCTGGAAGGCTTCTCGCAGGCCGTCATCGCGCGCGCCCTGCGCGAAGGAGCCCTGCGCGAGAGCGAGCGGCGTCCCACGCTGCGCGCCGGGCACGGTCCGCCGGTCGACCAGGACTTCGTCCCGACCGCCGAGCAGGGCCGGGCGATCGAGGCGATCGTCAGGCACGTCGAGGACGCGCGCTTCGGCGAGCTGCTGCTGCAGGGCGTGACCGGCAGCGGCAAGACGTTCGTCTACATCCGCGCCATCGCGCGGATGCTGGAGTTGGGCGCGCGGGCGATCGTGCTCGTCCCCGAGATCGCGCTGACGCCGCAAACCGCGCGGCGTTTCGAGGGCGCCTTCGGCGAGCGCGTCGCCGTCCTGCACTCGGGCCTCTCCGAGCGCGAACGGTATGCGAGCTGGCAGGCGGCCGCGCGCGGCGAGGTCGACGTCGTCGTGGGCGCGCGCAGCGCGGTCTTCGCGCCGCTCCCCGACTGCCGCCTCGTCGTCGTCGACGAGGCGCACGAGCGCACCTACAAGCAGGACGTCGTGCCGCGTTACGACGCGCTCGCGGTCGCGCGCGAGCGGATGCGCGCGGCGGGGGGCACGCTCGTGCTCGGGAGCGCGACGCCGCCGCTGGAGGCGTATGCTGCCGCGTTGCGAGGAGCGATCGAGCACCTGCGGCTGGAACGCCGCGCCAGCGCGATGCCCTTGCCGGCGACGCACGTCGTCGATCTGGCCGGCGAGTTCGCGCAGGGCAACCGCCGCATCTTCAGCACGCGTTTGGTCGAAGCGCTCGACGCCTGCTTGGCGCGGCGCGAGAAAGCGGTCCTTTTCGTCAACCGGCGCGGGAGCGCCAGCTTCATGCTGTGCCGGGCCTGCGGGGCCGTCCCCCGCTGCGAGCGCTGCACCATGTCGCTGGTCGTCCACCGCGCGGAACGGCTGCTGCGCTGCCACCTCTGCGACGCACAGCGCGCGATCCCCGAACGCTGTCCGCAGTGCGGCGGCGGGCCGATCCGCGAGTTCGGAGTCGGCACCCAGAAGGTCGCCGAGACGGCGCAGTCGCTCTTTCCGGCGGCGCGCATCGTGCGCATGGACAGCGATACGACGACGCGCATCGGCGACCACGCGCGGCTGCTCGACGCCTTCGCGGCGCAGGGCGACATCCTGGTCGGGACGCAGATGGTCGCCAAGGGGCTCGATTTCCCCGAGGTGACGCTGGTCGGGGTGGTCGCCGCCGACATCGGGCTGCACCTGCCCGACTTCCGGGCCGCGGAGAGAACGTTCGATCTGCTCACGCAGGTCGCGGGACGCAGCGGCAGGGCCCGCGCCGGCGAGGCGATCGTCCAGACGTACAACCCCGAGCATCCCGCGATCCGCTTCGCGGCCCGGCACGACTTCGACGGCTTCGCCGCGCACGAGCTCGAGGAGCGGCGCGAGTCGGGGTTTCCGCCCTTCGCCGAGCTCGTCTACCTCGGCGTGATCGGACGGCGGCGCGAAGCGGTCGTCGCCGCGGCCGCGCGCTACGCCCGCTCCCTGCGCTCGCTGGAAGGCTGCGAGGTGCTCGGACCGGCGCCCTACCCGATCGCGCGGCTCAACGACGAGTGGCGCTACCGGCTCGCCGTCAAGGCGGCGGAGAGCACGCACGTGAGAGCGCACATCCGTGCGACGCTGCTCCCCGCGGCGGCCGCGGAGCGCGCCACTCGGCTCGCCGTCAACGTCGATCCCTGAAGGCTACGGCAGTTGGGCGGAGCCGGGGGAGCCGAGGATGCCGGTGCTGTGCTCGAGGCTCGCTCCGAACATGTCGCCGAAAAACACGAGCGCGCCGGTCGCGACGATCGCAACCAGAGCTGCGATCAGAGCGTACTCCGCCGCACCTTGAGCGCCGTCGTCGAGAAACAGCATTTTCACGGTGGGCTTGCCCGTTCTCCAAGCGCGTGCCGCGTCTCCTCTCGCCCGGACGCGATGCAAAGGGGGCCAACCGCGACCCGCTAAACGTCATATCGCGATGGCCGACGAGAACGACCCGCAGCCCGGCGACGCCGCCTCGGGCGCCGCTGCACCGGACGGCGCGCGTTCCGTGCGTCCCAACGCATACGATCCATTGGGCATCAACGAGGCGGCGCTCGAAGTGCTGCGGGCGTTGTTCGCGCACCCGGAATCGGCGATGGCGACCCAGATGCAGTGGGCCAACGCTTGGATGAGCGCGGCAGCTCGGGCGCTGACGCCGCCGGCGTCCGCTCAGCCGGCGCCGCTGATCGAGCCCGCGCCCGGCGACAATCGCTGGAAGCATGCGGCCTGGAGCGAGAACCCGCTCTTCGACGCCGTCAAACAGGGCTATCTGCTGGCCACCAAGGCGGTCCTCGACGGAATCGACCGCGCGCCCGACGTCGACGCCGAGACGAAAACGCGCGTCAAATACTTCACCAAGCAGTTCTGCGACGCGATGAGCCCGACGAACATGGCGTTCCTCAACCCGACCGTGATCGAGGAGACGCTCAAGACGGGCGGCGCCAACCTGCAAAAGGGGGCGCAGAACATGCTCGAGGACCTGCGCGAGAATCGCGGCCGTCCCGCGCTCGTCGACAAGAAGGCCTTCGAGATCGGCCGGAACGTCGCCACGACCAAAGGCGCGGTCGTGTACCGCAACGAGGTCATGGAACTGCTGCAGTACGCGCCGGCGACCGAAACGGTGTACCGGCGCCCGCTGGTCGTCATTCCGCCCTGGATCAACAAGTACTACATCATGGACCTGCGGCCGTCGAACAGCCTCATCAAGTTCGCCGTCGACAGCGGGTTCCAGATTTTCTTGGTCTCGTGGATCAATCCCGACGCTTCGATGTCCCATCTGCAGTTCGAGGACTATCTCGAGTCCGGGGCGATCGCGGCGGCCCGGATCGCGACGAAGATCGCGGGCGCCAACGACGTCAATCTCCTCGGCTACTGTTTGGGCGGCACGCTGGTTTCGATGGTTCTCGCGTATTTGGAGCGCAAGGGCGAGCCGCTGGCCAACGCAGCCACGCTTTTCGCGACGCTGGTCGATTTCTCCGAACCGGGCGACTTGAAGAATTTTTTGAGTCCCGAAGCGATCGAGTGCATCCAGCACGAGATGCAGGAGAAGGGCATTCTCGAAGCGTCGGCGATGTCGGACACTTTCAACCTGCTGCGCGCCAACGATCTGATCTGGAACGTCGCCGTCAACCGCTACCTGTTGGGCAAGGACGCGCCGGCCTTCGACCTGCTGTATTGGAACAGCGACTCGACGCGCCTGACGGCGGACTTCCACTCCTACTACCTGCGCAACATGTACGTCGAGAACAACCTGGTCAAGCCCGACGGCATCACGATGAACGGCGTCCCGCTCGACCTGCGCCGCGTGAGGAACGACATCTATTCGGTTGCCGCCAAGGAAGACCACATCGCGCCGTGGCCCTCGGTCTACAAGTCGACCCAGCTCTTCGGCGGCGACGTGCAGTTCCGGCTCGCGCACTCCGGCCACATCGCCGGGATCATCAACTCGCCGGCGGCCGGCAAGGGCAACTATTGGAAGGCGCCGCGGAACCCGCCGCTCGCCGACGAGTGGTTCGGGATCGCCCAAAAAGTCTCGGGCTCGTTCTGGCCCGAGTGGTCGAAGTGGCTGGCCGCTCGCTCCGGCGAGATGGTCCCGGCGCCCGCCGCGGCGGGATCGGCCGAGTATCCGCCGCTCGGGCCGGCCCCTGGGACCTACGTCCTGGTCAAAGCGTGAGGAAAGAGCTTACTTCTTGCCGGACTTGCTGCGCCCGGCTGCGGCCTTGACGGCCGGCGGCGGTGCGGCGGCGGCGATGCGCGCCGCTTTGACGGCCTTGGCCAGGCGCGCCTTCTTGCGGGCGGCCTTGTTGCGGTGAATGACGCCCTTTTGGGCGGCTTTGTCGAAGGCGCCCTCGACCGCCGAGACCAGCGCCGGCTCGCTGCTGGCGCGGGCCTTCTTGAAGAGCGTCTTGAGGCGCGTTTTCAGATCCCGGTTGCGCAGCGCGCGCTTTTCGGATTGGCGGACCCACTTCTCAGCGGCTTTGATATTCGGCAAACGAGGATCTCCCGGTGAAAACACGACAGGCACCCGCTCGGGCACGCGCGGCATTGTACCACAGGCCGGCGGAGGCGTAAAGCGTGACGAAGCTCGCCGACCTGCGCCTGGGTCACGCGCCCCTGCCCCCTTCGGCCGGCGGGAACGACCCGGCGGGCGACATCGCCGCGGTCGCGCCCCCCGGCATCCCCTCGCCCGCGACCGAGCCGGTCGAGGGAACGATGCTGCTCGGCTCGCTCGGCAGGGCCCAGCGCTACGTCCTCAAGATCCCGGCCGCCTGGAACGGAAAGCTCGCGGTCTGCGGCACGCCCGCGACCCGCAGCGAATACGTCAACGACGGACTCTTCGGCGACTTCCTGCTGGCCCGCGGCTATGCTTACGCCGCGAGCAACAAGGGGATCCCCTACAACGCCGTCCTCGAGAGCGCCGCCGCCACGCCCGACCGCACCCTGGCCTACCCCGTCCCCTTCGACGTCATGGACCTGCGCAAGCTGGGCATGGTCTGCCGCTTCGGGGCGCTTTGGCCCGAGCCGGTTCCGATCGCGTCCTGGCAGACGGATCTCGCGGCCCTCGTGCGGGAGGCCAAGGCGCGGGTCGAAGAGGTGACCGGCGAACCGCCCTCGCGCACCTACGCGCTCGGGGTCTCCGTGGGAGGCGGGCAGGTTCGCTGGCTGCTGGAAAACGAGCCGGACCTGGTCGACGGCGGTCTCGAGTGGGCCGCAGTCTACTGGCATCCGGAACGGAACGTCTTGACCTGCCTGCCGGCCTTCCTGCGGCACATGCCGGACTGGGTCCGCAGCGGCTTCGAGGACCGCGACGCGCACGACGCGATCGTGGCCGCGGGGTTCCCGCCGGACCGGCTCCAGGACCACCCGCAATTCCGCTCGCTCTGGAACGACCACTATGCGAACATCCCGCCGTTCTACGCCGACGCGACGGTCTTCGCGTACGCCCTCATGCTCGATCCGCAGGCGCGCTCGAGCTTCGAGCTGCCGCCGGCGATCCCCAATCCGCTCGTCGACGGCCCCGGCTTCGTCTCGAACGCGAGCGGTCTCGCGCTCCCCGAGAACCGCGCGTCGTACGTGCTTTCAGACGAAGGGAAGAAGACGATCGCGGGCTTCGCGCACACGGGAAGAATCGGCAAGCCGCTGGTCGGCATCGCCGGCAGCGCCGACGTGTTCATCACCCCGCAGTGCAACTTCGCCGGCTATCTCGAAGCCGTGCGCGCCGCGGGCCGGGCCGACCGCTACTGGCAGTATCTGGTCGAAGGCGGAACGCACGTCGACCGCTTCGTCGCTCTAGGGTATGGGCTGCAAGCCCAGCTTCCGTTCGCTTGGGCGGCGTTCGATCGGCTCGTCGCAATCGTCGAGGACGGCGAGCGTCCGCCCGGCGCGGGGACGGTGCGGGCGGTCAGCGCTCCGGCGGAGCTGCGCTGACGGTCTCGGCGTCGAACTCCGGCGGCCGCAAAGCGGCTTCGCGGAAGCTCAGCACGGCCCCCGAACCGGCCCCGGCCGCAGCGAACGGCGCCGCCTGCGCGCTCCCCTCGATGCGGCGTCCGTCCCTGGCCTGGAGGGCGAGTTCGAAGCCGACCTGGCGCCCCTGGAGCGCGAGCGCCACGTTCGCTTCGACGGCCGGGAAGTCGTCGGGCGGGACGACGTCGCGCAGCGGCCGCCCGAGCAGCTCCTCGCGCGGGTAGCCGAGCAGGAGCAGCGCCGCCGCGTTCGCTGCCACGACGGTCGAGCCGGGTTCGATTCCGAGGGCCGGGTCGCCGTGGGCCTCGACGCCCGAGGCGAGGCTCTCGGGCCGGGCACCCGCCTTGCGCTTGCGGCGCCGCGACAGCCCGAAGACGACGAGGATGACGGCAGCGGCGGCCAGCAGCACCGCGAAAAGCGTGGTCCGGGAACGTTGGCTGGGCGTATCTTTCGCTTCCACGGCTACACTCGTTGGACGGAAGGGGTACCGTCGCCCTGGCGCGCGAGGATACTGCGGTAGCTCGCGTAGCGCGAAGCCGCGATCGCACCGCTGCCGACCGCGTCGCGGACGGCGCAGCCAGGCTCGTCGCGGTGCGTGCAGTCGCTGAAGCGGCAACGCGCGGTGCATGCGGCGAATTCGCGAAAGCCGGCTGCGACCAGGCCGCTCCCGGCCTCGTGCAGCTCGAACTCACCGACCCCGGGGCTGTCGATCAGAAAGCCTTCGGCGAAGCGGTGCAGCCGCCCGGCGCTGGTCGTCTGCCGCCCGCGCCCGTGCTTGGAGACGTCGCCGACCTCGGCACGGCCGCCCAGCGCGCGGAACAGCGAGCTCTTCCCGACGCCCGACTGGCCGATCAGGAGCGTGCGCCGGCCGGCGAGCTCGCGAGCGAAGGCTTCGATCCCTTGCGCGGCCTTGGGATTGACGACCAGCACGACGTAGCCGAGGCCGCGGTAGAGCGCGGCCGTCGCGTCGCTGAACTCGGCCGAAGCCAAGTCGGGCTTGGTGAGCACGAGCCGGGCGCCGATCTCCTCGATCTCCGCGAAGGCGAGCAGCTCGTCGACCATGCCGAGGTGCGGCGGCGGCTCGGCCAGGGCTGCGACGATCGCGATGCCGTCGACGTTGGCCGCCATCGTTTTGCGCCGCCCGCCGACCGTGTGCCGCTCGAGGGTGAAGGCCCGCGGCTCGCGCCGCTCGACCAGCACGTGCTCCGCTCCGACTTGGCGCGCCAGCACGAGATCGCCGGGGACGAGCGAGAGACGTTCGAGCGATTTGCGGCGCGAGGCGACCCGCAGCCGGTCTTCGTCCTCGAAGGCGAGCCACACGGCATTGCGCCCGACGCTGACGACGCGCGCCGGCCGCGCACCTCCGGCGTCCGCATGAGTAGCGTCTGTGGACGTGTAAGGTTGCGTCAGCCTCAGGTCTCCAAGGGAGTCGCTTGAACCGTCTCGCCAGCGTACGATTCGACCGGGTGCTCGCCGACGCCGAGCGCGGGGAGGCGGCGCGCGTCATAGCTTCGGCCGGAGCAAAGGCCACCTCCTGGAGCGGCCAGCCCGCGGCGAGCCGGACCTACGGGTTGCTGACGCTCGCTCCTCAGACCGACGCGCAGCGGCTCGGAGCGGCGCTGCAGGCGCGGGTCGTCGAGCCGCCCCTCCTCGTGCTCTCCGTCGAGCTGCGGGAGAGCGGCGAATTGGAGGGGCTGCGGGAGGCGCTCGGCGGCCCCGGCGGCCCGGCGGGGGTCGTCGACTGTTGCCTCGCCGGCGGCGCGCTCCTGGTCGAGCTCGACGAGGCGGTCACGCCGCTCTCGCTGCTCGTCGAGCTGATCGACGTCGTGCTCCGCGGCTCGAGCGGGCGCAGCATCGTGCCCCTCTTCGGGCTGAGCGACGACACTTTGGCCGCCTTCGCCGCAGCGACGCTCGGCGAGCCGGCGCTCGACGCGTCGCGGCTGATCGAGGCCTGGCTCGACCGGCTGCAGCGGGCGGGCGCGGCGCGATGAGGTTCGCCCTTCCGCCGCTCCCCGACGTCGCCTTCGGCGTCAGCGACGCGATCGACATCCTGGCGACGGCGCTGCTGACCTACTACCTGCTGATCCTGGTCCGCGGAACCCGGGCGGTGCCGATCATGCTGGGGCTGCTCGTGCTCGCGGTGCTGCTCACCATCGCGAATTTCGCGCACCTGCTCGTGCTCGCCACCGTCCTCCAGTTCGCCTTGCTGGGGACCGCGGTCAGCTTGCCGATCGTCTTCCAGCCGGAGCTGCGCCGCCTCTTGGAACAGCTCGGCCGGGGCGGCATGCTGGCGCGCCGCGACGGCGCCGAAGACCCGGCGACCCTCGAGGAGGCGATCGCGATCCTGGCCCGGGCCGCCGTCATCCTCTCGCACTCCCGCACGGGGGCGCTGGTCGCGATCGAGGGCGCGACCGGTCTGCGCGAGTTCGTCGAGAGCGGCACGCGCCTCGACGCGCGGCTCTCCGTCGAGCTGCTGCTCTCGATCTTCACGCCGCGCTCGCCGCTGCACGACGGGGCGGCGGTCGTACGCGGCACGAGCATCGAGGCCGCGGGCTGCTTCCTGCCGCTCTCCGAGAACGTCTTGACGGAGAGTCACTTGGGGACTCGCCACCGGGCCGCGATCGGCCTCTCGGAGCAGACCGACGCCGTCGTGCTCGTCGTCTCGGAAGGCGGGGCGATCTCGGTCGCGCGCACCGGCAAGCTCTCGCGCGAGCTCGACGACGAGGGCCGCCTGCGCAACGTGCTGCTCGCGTGCTGCCGCGCCACGCGCTCGCGCACCCAGTCGAAAGCGAATCGCCGTTCCCGTTTCGGGCGGCGCCGGCTCGCGGCCGACGGCGCCTCGACCGAACTCGCCAACCCGCGTGCTTGACCGGCTTCGTCACAATTTGGGGCTGAAACTCTTGGCCCTCGCCTTCGCGGTCGCGGCGTGGGCCTATCTGCGCCTGACGCCCAATCCGATCATCGCGGCCCGCTTCACCCAGCAGTTCAGCGTCCCGATCTCGACGATCGGCTTGAGCCCGGATTACATGGCCCGCTATACGGACAAGGACGCCGTCGTCGCGATCGATCAGGCCCGTGGCGGCGCGCCGATCAAGCCCGACGCCGTGCGCGCGGTCCTCGACTTGAACGGACGCGGGCCGGGCGTCTACAACGTTCCGGTCGAAGTGATCGCTCCCAAACTCGAGATCAAATCGCTTTCGCCCGCCTCCGTGACGCTCTCCATCGAACGGATCGAAGAGCGGAGCCTCGCCGTCGCGCCGCACTACGTGGGCGACCCGCGCAAGAACGTCGTCGTCGAGCACGTGGACGTGCAGCCTCAATACGCAACGCTGCGCGCGCCCTCCAGCGATCTCGACCGCGTCGCGAGCGTGCGCGTCGACGTGCCGCTCCCCTCGAATCCCTCGACCTTCGATGCGATGGTCCGTCCGGTCGCCGCCGATCAGCAGGGGGCCGAGGTCCAGAACGTCGCGGTCACGCCCAACCTGCTGCGCGTGCGTGCGACCTTCGGACCGGGAGCGCGCGAGCGATGAGCGCCCCGCGGCTCTTCGGGACCGACGGCGTGCGCGGGGTCGCCAATCTCGATTTGACGCCCGAGCTCGCCTTCCGGATCGGACGCGCCGGCGCGGTCGTGCTCGCCCGCGAGAGCGGGCCCGAGCGCCCGGTCGTGATCGGACGCGACACGCGGCTCTCGGGGACGATGCTCGAGGCGGCGCTCGTGGCGGGGATCACCTCGGTCGGGCGCGACACGCTCTCGCTCGGCGTCGTTCCGACGCCGGGCGTCGCCTGCATCACCGCGCGCCTCGAAGCCGCCGCCGGCGTGATGATCAGCGCGTCGCACAATCCGATCGAGGACAACGGCGTCAAATTCTTCGGCGCCGACGGATTCAAGCTGCGCGACGAGCAGGAGCGTGAGATAGAGCGCATCCTCGACGACGAGAGCGTCATACCGCGCGCGACCCACGGGCACGTCGGGATCGCGCGCAGCGCGCACGGCTTGGTCGACCGCTATTTCACGACGCTGCTCGAAGCGGGCGGCGACCTCTCGAGCCTGACCGTCGCGGTCGATGCCGCGTTCGGCGCGGCCTTCGACATCGGGCCGCGCGCGCTGGCGCGCCTCGGCGCCGAGGTCGTGCCGCTCCACGCCGAGGACGACGGCTCGCGCATCAACGTCGCATGCGGTTCGACCGATCTGTCGGCGCTCGCCGAACGGGTCCGCGCGCTGCAGGAGGCGGATCCTTCCGCGCACGTGCTGGGCGTCGCCTTCGACGGCGACGCGGACCGCGTGCTGTTCGTCGACGAGCGCGGCGCGCCGGTCAGCGGCGATCACGTGATGCTGATCCTCGGGCGCGAGAGGAAGCGTCTCGGACATCTGCCAGGCGACACGGTGGTCGGCACGGTGATGAGCAACGCGGGGCTCGAACGCGCCCTCGCGCGGGAAGGGATCAAGCTGCTGCGCACCGCGGTCGGCGACCGCTACGTGCTCGAAGCGATGCGCGCAGAAGGTTACACCTTCGGCGGCGAGCAGTCGGGACACATCATCGACCTCGATCGCAACACGACCGGCGACGGTCCGATGGCGGCGGTCGCGCTCCTCTCGATCGTCGCTGCCCAGAGGACCACCCTGCACGAACTCGCTGCCGCATTGCACGTCTATCCACAGGTTCTCGTCAACGTGCGCACCGCTCGCAAGCATGTCCTCGACGACGCGGCCGTGCGCGCCGCGATCGCTCGCGTCGAGGCCGAACTCGGTGCCGAGGGGCGGTTGCTCGTACGCGCCTCGGGGACGGAGCCGCTCATCCGCGTGATGATCGAAGGCGACGATCGAGCGCGAATCGTCGCGCTGGCCGACGAGCTCGCCCAAGTCGTGCGCGGCGCTGCGAGTTAGGCGATCCACATCACATTTTTCGCTCATTCCCCGCACGGAGCCGCAGGTGATCGCTCACATGCGTGTAATTTGCGGACATCCAACGTCGATGACGTGGATATGCGAGAGTTGAAAACTCGCGACATTCGTCGTAATCTAAATCGCTGAATCCGGGTCGAGACCCGGAGCGGGGGACTCCACGGTGGGGTGAATGCGCCGGTCGGCGCTAGGGCAACCTCTCAGCCCGAACCCGTCAACTAACCTCGTAAGCGTTGAAAGAGGAGTTGGCTTGATCCGATCCATTGGAGTTGCGTTTTTCGCCGCGGCGCTCGTTGCAGTCGCCGGCGGCGCAGCGGATGCGAAGTCGCATACCGACATTCACCAAGCAGCGCAGGGTGAGACGCTCCAGACGGCCTCCGGCAGCGCAGTCACGGTGGCCGCAAGCGGCGAGAGCCGCACGCAGGCCGGCGATACCGAGGTTTCCTCGAACATGCCGACCGCGGACGCCGATCTGCAGATGTGGTCGGACGACGCCGCTTCGCTGAAGAGCGCCGCCGATCCGGTGCACCGCTTCGCGCGCGGCGTCATCAACCGGACCTCGACCATCGCGATGAGCCTGACGCGCAGCGCGATGCGCTTCATCGGAACGCCGTACGTCTTCGGCGGCACGTCGCCGAGCGGCTTCGATTGCTCGGGCTACGTGCAATACGTCTTCGCCATGTTCGGCATCCATCTGCCGCGAACCGCGGACGTGCAGTACTATGCCGGGCACCACACCGACGGCGGCATCCAAGTCGGCGACTTGGTGTTCTTCCAGACCTACGAACCCGGTCCGTCGCACGTCGGAATCTACATGGGCGACGGCAAGTTCATCCATAGCTCGAGCCACGGTGTGATGATCAGCCGCCTGGCCGACAGCTATTGGGCCGAGCGTTACCTGGGCGCGAAGCGAGTCGTAGCGCTGCACTAAAGCGGCGCCGCGCACGAACGCCGTTCGCGTTCGCAAGAAGGCCCGGCGCGCGCAGCGATGCGCGGCTCCGGGCCACTTTTTTTTTTCAGTCCGTGACGGCGGCGCTTGAGAGAGTGCCTAGTTCGTGACCGTGACGGCGTAGTCGGTCCGTCCGCGATCCGTCCAGACGATGATGGTCGTGTGTCCCGGCGCTTTCCCGTTGACGATGACCTGCGAGGTGCCGACCGGCAAGACGGCGGCGATGCGGCTGTTGGCCACGGTCACCCGGCGCACGTCCTGCGCGTTGAGGCGCACGGAGTGTCCGACGCGCAGCCACAGGGTTGCGGGCGTGTCGGCCGAGGCCGCAGCGGCACCCCAGGCGAGCGAGAGCAGCAGCAGGGCGGCAGCCGGCAGAGACCGGGTTCGGGCAGTGATCACGGAAGCTCCAAACCTTTGACGAACGGCCTCGACCGGACCGCCCGCCGGAGAGTATACTCTTCGAGGTTATCGGCCGACCCGCGCCGCAAGCGCACGGAAGAGGGCACCGCCCCTTCTCGGCCGCATGTCCGAGGCACGTTGGGGCGTAGCCAAGCGGTAAGGCAGGGGACTTTGAATCCTCCATTCGTTGGTTCGAATCCAGCCGCCCCAGCACGATGACTCACCGGGCTCTGCTCGAGAGTCTTCTCGAGGCTTGGCGGGCGGGCGACGCGTTGCGGGCCGGCGCGCACTTCGCGCCGGACGCGGTCTACCGCGAGGCGGGGCGAGCGCCGCTGGCCGGCCGCGAGGCGATCGTGGCCCATTTCACCTCGTTCTTCCGCGACGGGCCGCTTTGGGAGTTGGCGGTCGACGACGTGCTCGTCGAAGGCGAACGTGCGGCTCTCCGCTATCGCTTCATCCTGCGTCCCGCTTCGCCGCAACGGCGCGAGCAGGCGGGCTGCGCCTTCGTTGCCTTCGGGGACGGGGGGATCTGCGAGTGGCGAGAATACGAGGGCTGACATGCCGAGCGACACGCTGACCATCGACGTCACCCCGAAAGAGGAGGGCCGCGTCGCGCTCTTCTCGCTTCGCGGGAGCCTCGACATCGCCACCGCGCCCAGCCTGCGTGCGGCTTTGCTCGAGGCGGCCGAGCGCGACGGGCACGAGATCGTCGTCGACTTGTCGCACCTGGAATTCCTCGATTCGAGCGGGCTGGGCGCGCTGATCGGCGCCCACAAGCTCGCCGAAGAGCACCAGGGCTCGGTGCGGCTCGTCGCCCAGGAAGGCCAGATCCTGAGGCTGCTCCGCATCACCGGGCTGCTCGAGGTCCTCAACGTGTATTCGAGCGTCGATGCGGCGATCGCCGGCGACGCGCGTTTGGTCGGCTTTTAGGCTCCTCGCGCGGCGCGAACGCCGGCTAGTTCGGGGCTGAGTAGGCCTCGTCGAGCAACTCGACGACGTGCTTGACCGGGATGGGACGGCCGGCGTTCTTGAGGCCGCCCGCCACTTGAAGGGCGCAGCCGGGGTTGGCGGTCGCCACGACCGTCGGCTCGGCGGCCAGGATGCAGGCCACCTTGCGGCGCTGCAGGCGCTCGGCCATCTCGGGCTGCGTCACGTTGTAGATCCCCGCGCTGCCGCAGCACAGGGTGCTCTCCTCGATCTCCTTGAGCACCAGCCCCGGGATTTTGGCCAGCAGGCGGCGCGGCGCGGCCGAGATGCGCTGCGCGTTGACGAGGTGGCAGGGGTCTTGGTAGACGACGGTCGCGTCGATCCGCCCGAGCTCGGGCGGGATCCCGATCTCGTCGAGAAACTCCGTGACGTCCTTGACTTTGGAAGAGAAGTCGGCGGCACGCTGCTCCCAGGCGCTGTTGCCGGCGAAAAGGTGCCCGTACTCTTTGAGCGTCGAGCCGCAGCCCGCCGCGTTGATGACGTAGACGTCGGCGCCCGAGCGCTCGAACGCGACGATGTTGCGCTTGGCGAGCGCGCGCCCGCGGTCCAAGTCGCCGGCGTGGACCGCGAGCGCGCCGCAGCAGCCTTGCGAGGAGGGCGCGACGACGTCGCAGCCGGCCCGGTTGAGGACGCGAACCGTCGCGCGGTCCACTTCGGCGAAGGCGACGTGCATCACGCAGCCGGCGTGCATGAAGACGGTCGCTTTGGCCGGTCCCACGGGCGTGTCCCAGCTCTGGCCCTCGGGCACGAAGAAACGGTCGGAGATGCGCGGTGCCAGCGCTTCCAGCTTCTCCACGCCGAAGAGGCGCAGCAGACCGCTTGAGCGCGCCAGCGACTGCAAGCCGCTCCCTTGGTAGAAACGCAGCAGCGAAGCCGCGAGGCGCATCAGCCCGAGGTCGGCGAAGAGCGCGCCGAGCGTGAAGCTGCGCATCTGTCGCTGCGCGAAGGGCCGGCGCCACGACGTCGCGCGCTCGATCTGCGTCCGGGCGGCTTCGATCAGCTGGCCGTAGGCGACGCCGGAAGGGCATGACGCCTCGCAGCCGCGGCAGTCCAGACACTCCGACATCTGGTGCACGAAGCCGGGGCTCGTCAGATCGAGGTCCCCTTCGCTGACGGCCTTGATCAGCGCGATGCGCCCGCGCGGGCTCGACGTTTCGACGAGCGTTTCGGCGTAGGTCGGGCACGCAGGCAGGCACAAGCCGCAGCGCACGCACTGGTTGTAGACGTTTTCCGGCGGCACATCGCGCCCGGAGAACCCTCGCTTCGCAGCTTCGCTCAAAGACGATTTCCCATGAGAGCCTCAAGATGGTACGGTCTCGGCCCCCCCGATCCCGCTCCGGGGGCCCGCGCCGCGAAGCCGGCGCGGGGGCGCGCAGGAGCGTTTCCGGCGCGACAGTGCCGGAAGCGCTCCGGAGTGCCAGGCGCGGCGCAACGTGCCGCGCCTTCAAACTGTGAGCCGGAACATGGGCTGGGCCGCAGCAGGAAGCGAGGCAGCGGCGAATCAGTATCACATGACCGCCGGAGCACTGCCGGGCGCGCGGGCCCAGCTCGCCTCCCGGGAACCGTTGCTCGTCGAAGGCTTCCGCTTGATGCGCGAACGCTTGCGGATCTATCTTGCGTTCGCAGTCGCCTGCGCGGCGACGGCGGCCATCGCGTTTCCTCGCATCAACTTGCTGCAGGCCGCCGCCAGCGGCGATCCGCTGGCGATTCTGCGCTCCCCGCCGTTCAACGCGGTCATCCTGCTCTCGCTGGTCGCGCTGTTCTTCATCTTGCCCTCGGCGCTGCGGCAGATCCAACCGAGCTTCCGCATGACGCTCTGGCGCACGGTCGTCGCGATCCTCACGATCGCCAGCGTCGGCCTGGTCACCGAACTCGGCTATGCGGCCGCGATCGTTCCCGGCATCATCCTCGGCGTGCTGCTCTCGCAGACGCTGATCAACGCCCTGCTCGGTTCGGCCGAGCGAACGTCGCTCGGCGACATGGGCACGACGCTCGTGCGGGCCTATCGCAGCTCCTTCGAGCTGACGCGCGGCCATTTCGCGACCACGCTCGGCGTGATCGCGCTCTCGCTCGTGATCCTGGCAGTGCCGTTCTTCCTCATGCTGGTCGCCGTCATCACGCTCGACGTTGTCGAGCCGCGCTCGCTCGTGCTCACCGCGCCGCTGCTGCTGCTGACCTTCGTCTACTTCGAGTGCGTGCGCTATTCGCTGATCGTCCGCTGGTATCGCCGCCTCGCCCTCAACGCCGCACCCCCACCCGCAGCCGTCTAACGGTTTAAGAGGCGAGGAAGCGTTCGCGCGGAGTCTTGGAGGTCAGCGGCGCATGCGTCGCGCAAAAACGGCGTGTGAGTTACGACATCAAGGCCAACAGCGCCGTCATCACCGAAGGTCGCGACCGGGCGGCCGCCCGCGCCATGTTCAAGGCCATAGGCTTCACCGACGAAGACCTCCGCAAGCCGATCGTCGGCATCGCCAACACCTGGATCGAGACGATGCCCTGCAACATCAACCTGCGCGGGCTCGCCGAGCACGTCAAGCGCGGTATCCGGGAAGCGGGCGGGACGCCGATGGAGTTCAACACGATCGCGATCTCCGACGGCGTGACGATGGGGACCGAGGGGATGAAGGCCTCGCTGGTGAGCCGCGAGGTGATCGCCGACTCGATCGAGCTGGTCGGCCGCGGTCACATGTTCGACGCGATCGTGGCGCTGACGGGCTGCGATAAGACGACGCCGGGCGCGGCGATGGCGCTGGTGCGGCTCAACGTTCCCTCGTTGATTCTCTACGGCGGCTCGATCGCTCCCGGAAAGCTCGACGGCCGCGATCTCACGGTCGTCGACGTCTTCGAGGCGGTCGGCGCGCACGCGGCCGGGAAGATCGACGACGCGCGGCTCAAAGAAGTCGAGGACCACGCCTGTCCCGGCGCCGGCGCCTGCGGAGGACAATTCACCGCCAACACGATGGCGACGGTGATGGAGTTCATCGGGCTCTCGCCGGTGGGCAGCGCTTCCCCGGGGGCGACCGATCCGCGCAAGGAACAGAAGGGCTACGAAGCGGGTCTGCTCGTCATGGACATGCTGCGCCGCGGCCTCCGCCCGCGCGACATCCTGACGCGCGACGCCTTCGAGAACGCGATCGCGGCGGCGGCCGGGACGGGCGGCTCGACCAACAGCGTCCTGCACCTGCTGGCGATCGCGCGCGAGGCGGGGGTGCCGCTGGCGATCGACGACTTCGACGAGATCAGCCGGCGCACGCCGATCATCGCCGACCTGCGTCCGGGTGGGAAATACGTCGCCCTCGACGTCGACCGCGCCGGCGGCATTCAGCTCATCGCCAAGCGGATGGTCGAAGCGAAGCTGGTCCACGCGGGCGCGCAGACCGTCACCGGTCGCTCGCTCGGGGAAGAGGCGGCGAGCGCGGTCGAGACGCCGGGCCAAGTCGTCGTCTCGAGCGCCGATCGTCCCTTCAAGCCGTCGGGCGGGCTGGTGATCCTGCGCGGCAACCTCGCGCCGGACGGCGCGGTCGCCAAGATCGCCGGCCACGAGCGGCCCTACCACCGTGGCCCGGCCCGGGTTTTCGATCGCGAGGAGGACGCGATGCACGCGATCGAGAGCGGCAAGATCGTGGCCGGCGACGTCGTCGTCATCCGCTACGAAGGGCCCAAGGGCGGCCCCGGCATGCGCGAGATGCTCGGCATCACCGGCGCGATCGTCGGCGCAGGCCTCGGCGAGACGGTCGCGCTGCTGACCGACGGCCGCTTCTCGGGCGGCACGCACGGCCTGATGATCGGGCACATCGCCCCCGAGGCGTTCGTCGGCGGCCCGCTCGCCGCGCTGCACGAGGGCGACGTCGTGACGATCGACATCGAGCGGCGGCGCATCGACGCCGAGATCCCCGCGGGCGAGGTCGCCGCGCGGCTCGCGGCCTGGAAGCCGCCGGCGCCGCGCTACACCAGCGGCGTGTTCGCCAAGTACGTGGCGCTGGTGAGTTCCGCTTCAGACGGCGCGATCACGCGAGCGAACGTCTGACGGCGTTCGGGCCTCGCGCGGACGCGCTCGTCCTGGAAGCCGGGGCGGTTCCGCTGGCGACCTGGCGGGAGGTCTACTTCGGCGCCGGCTGCCGGCTCGACGAAGCGTGCCGCGCGCAGGTCGACGCCGGGGCCCGGACGGTCGAGACGATCGTCGCCAAGGGCGACCCGGTCTACGGCATCAACACCGGCTTCGGCAAGCTCGCCGGCGTCTCGATCGCCGCGGCCGACCTGCGCAAGCTCCAGGTCAATATCGTGCTCTCCCACGCTGCCGGAGTCGGCGCGCCGTTGCCGCTCGCCGTCGTGCGGCTGATGATGGCGCTCAAGCTCGCCAGCCTGGCGCGGGGAGCCTCCGGCGTTCGCTTCGAGACGCTCGCGCTGCTGCAGCGCTGTCTCGACCTCGATCTGATCCCGGTCGTCCCCGGGCAAGGCTCCGTCGGAGCCTCAGGGGATCTCGCGCCCCTGGCGCACATGACGGCGGCGCTGCTGGGCGCCGGCGAGCTGCTCGCCGGCGGCGAGCGGGTCGCGGCGGCCGCGGCGCTGGCGCGGCACGGTCTCCGCCCGCTCGAGCTGCAGCCGAAGGAAGGTCTCGCGCTGCTCAACGGCACGCAGGCCTCCACGGCGCTGGCGCTCGCCGGATTGTTCGAAGCCGAGCGCGTTTTTCAGGCCGCGCTCGTCACCGGCGCCATGTCGGCCGAGGCGGCGAAAGGCTCGGACGGGCCGTTCGATCCTCGGCTCGCCGCGCTGCGCGGCCATCCGGGACACGTCGAAGTGGCGACCGCACTGCGCGATTTGATGGCGGGGTCGGCGATCCGCGCTTCGCACCGGCTCGGCGACGGTCGCGTGCAGGATCCCTATTGCGTCCGCTGTCAGCCGCAGGTGATGGGGGCCTGTCTCGATCTGCTGCGTCACGTCGCGGCGACGCTGGCGCTCGAGGCCAACGGGGTCTCCGACAATCCTCTCGTCTTCAGCGCCGCCGGGGAAGCGATTTCGGGCGGCAACTTCCACGCCGAGCCGGTCGCGTTCGCCGCCGACATCATGGCGATGACGCTGTGCGAGATGGGCTCGATCGCCGAACGCCGCATCGCCATGCTCGTCGATCCGGCGCTCTCCGGCTTGCCGGCCTTCCTGACGCCGCAGCCGGGTCTCAATTCCGGCTTCATGCTCGCTCAGGTGACGGCCGCTGCGCTCGTCTCCGAGAACAAGCAGCGGGCTTTTCCGGCGAGCGTCGATTCCATTCCGACCTCGGCCAACCAAGAGGATCACGTCTCGATGGCCACCCACGGCGCGCGGCGCCTTCTGGAGATGGCGGCTAACGCCGCGCACGTCGTCGGCATCGAGCTGCTGGCCGCCGCCCAAGGCTGCGATTTCCTTCGGCCGCTGACGTCGAGCGAGCGGCTGGAGCGCGTTCGCGCCGTGCTTCGCGGCTCGGTCCCGCATCTGGAAGAAGACCGTTGTTTCGCGCCCGACATCGAAGCGGCGACGCAGTTGGTCCGCTCGGGCGCCGTGGCCGCAGCCGCGGGTGCGGAGCTGCTGCCCGCCTTCGATGCGGGAGCCAAAGCGTGAACGGCACGCCGCCGGCCGACGCAAGGCAAGGCGGAGTTCGCCCGCAGCTTTTCGCGAAGAGGACGCTGCTCGCAGTCAGCCGACCGCAACGCCGAAGATGCGCAGATAATTTCCGCCGACGATCTTGCCGGCTTCGTCGGGTGTGAATCCGCCTCGCAGCATCGCCGCGACGAGATTCACCCACTGAGCGTAGTCTTGCACGCTGCCGTGGCCGACCTGCTGGTCGGTCCCTATGCAAACGTGATCCACGCCTACGACATCGACCATTTCTTTCAAGCCGTCGACATATCTATCGAGGCTCGGGAAGAAGTGCCAGATGCCGACCGCGCCGCCCGTCTCGGCGATCACGCGCGCGCAGTCGCCGCTGATCTGCCGCTCCTTGAGCGGCGTCGGACCCATCGCCCGAGACCCTGCGATCGCCGTGTGCGATAAGATCAGTGGTTTGGTTGCGACCTTGACGGCCTGCTTCACCGTGTCCTCGGTCGCATGTGCGACGTCGCAGACAAATCCGAGACGCTGGCATTCTTGCAGCACTTCGGCTCCGTACGAGGTGAGCCCATTGTGCGTGACGGCGCCCGTTTGAAAGTCACCGATGTCGTTGGGCGCGTAATGCACGAACTGAACGTGCCTCACGCCGCGTTGATGCGCTTCCTCGAGCCGTTCCAGCTTACCCTCGAGGAAGTCGAGCCCCTCCACGTCGTATACGATCGCGGGTTGCCCCGCTGCATGAGCGGCAGCGAGATCGGCCGCGGTAAGCGCGCGACGCAGGCCATGGTTGGTGATGAGCTCGTCGATCCAATCGAGGCTCCTAAGATGGTGGTTGTAGAGCTGGCCGGGCGCTGGGACGCGCACGGCGCTGAGGACACCGTCCGCATTCTTCCCTAAGATAACACTGTCGGGCACATCAGCGAGGCACGCGACCGCCAACGATCCTGCCTGCATGCCATTTGCGATGCTGTCGTCGGGCGGTGCGTGCGACGTAATTCCGGTGGTTCCGCCATGCGTGTGTGTATCGACAGAGATGTTTTTGCGCAGCACGTCCAGTGCGGCCGACGCGTTATCGGCGGCCTCGGCGGCTGCCGTGGAACCGCGAAGCGCAATGCCGCCGGCGAGCATCGCGCCAACTGAGGTTACAGCTGTACTCCACATCCACTGCCGGCGCGTGAAGGCGTGGCCATGACTATGACGTTGACCGCAGCAATTCATACCAAACTCCCGACATCCCGAGGATGGGCTGGCGCATGAGCCGCCATGCTTCTTTGCTGGAGGCCGTCGCTGAAGCCTGCCCCCGCGGACCGGGACGCCGCCCTCGCCGACGACGATGCCGCGCGGGCGCCAGTCGAGCCGTTGCGATCTCGGAGACCCGCCGCGCGGCCAGGCCCGCGCCCGAGCACGAACTTGGGCCGCCGGCTCCGGCGAGCGTGTGGGTAGGCGCGTGGCCCGTGCGGGGTGAATGTGGGCGAAGTGCGACTCGCCTGCAGCGAGTGCGGAGCCGTAGCCGTCGACGGAGCGCTGTCGTGCGCCGTCTGCGGCGAGCTGCTCGCATTCCAATTCGACCCTCTGCCCCTTGACCCAGCAACCCTCCGCCGGCGGTTCGCCGAACGCCGGCTCTCTGACGACCCGCTCGACCAAAGCGGCGTCTGGCGCTATCGCGAGCTCCTGCCGGACGTTCCGGCGAGCGACGTCGTGACGCTGCGCGAGAACGCGGTCCCCGTGTACGATAGCCGCGAAGGCGCGCGCTACGCGGAAAGCGCGAGCCTCGGCTACCTGCACCTGGGGATGAATCCGACCGCGTCCTTCAAGGATGCCGGCATGACCGTGGCCGTCTCCGACGCCAAGGCGCGCGGCGTGCAGATCGTCGCCTGCGCGAGCACCGGCAACACGGCCGCCTCGATGGCGGCCTACGCGGCGCGCGCCGGACTGACGGCGCTGGTGCTCGTTCCGGCCCAGGGGATCAGCGAAGCCAAGGTCGCGCAGACCCTCGACTACGGCGCGACGGTCGCCGCGATCGACGGCGACTTCGACCGCGCCCTCGAGATCGTGCGCGCGCTCGATCCGGCGCACGTCGCGATCGTCAACAGCGTCAACCCGTACCGCATCGAGGGGCAGAAATGCGCGGCTTTCGCCCTGCTCGAGCAGCGCGGCTGGCGCGCCCCCGACTGGCTCGTCCTTCCCGGCGGGAACCTCGGCAACACCAGCGCCTTCGGCAAGGGCTTCCGCGAAGCGCTCGCCCTGGGCCTGATCGACCGGCTGCCGCGGCTGGCGGTCGTGCAGGCCTCCGGAGCCGCGCCCTTCGCGCGCGTCTTCCGCGAGGGCGGCGAGCTCGTGCCGGTCAAGGCCGAGACGACGGCGACCGCGATCAAGATCGGAGCACCCGCTTCTTGGAAGAAGGCGCTGGCCGAGATCCGGACCTCGCGGGGCGTCGTGCTCGACGTCTCCGACGACGAGATCGGCGACGCGAAGGCCGTGATCGGGCGCGACGGCGTCGGCTGCGAGCCGGCCTCGGCCGCCTCGCTCGCCGGCCTGCGGCAGCTGCGAGCGGATGGCACGATCGGCCGCGACGAGGACGTGGTGCTGGTTTTGACCGGCCACGTGCTCAAGGACGGCGCCTATGCGGCCCGCTATCACGCCTCCGCTGCCCGCTTCGCCAACTGCATCGTCCCGGCGCCCGACGCGGCCGCGCTGCGCCGGCTGATCGATCGGGTGAGCGCCGTCCATGCCGGCTGAGATCGCGCAGCGCGAGCCCTTCGAGGTCTCCGTCCCCGCCTCGAGCGCGAACCTCGGTCCGGGCTTCGACGCCGTCGGGCTCGCGCTCGACCTATGGGTCCGGGCCACGGTCCAGCCCGCCATGGATTTCTCGATCTCGTTCAAGGCCGGAAAGTACGTCCCGACCAACGCCGGCTTCGAGAACGAGATCGTGCGCGGCCTCGAAGGCGTGCTCGGCAGCGTGCGGCCCAACGTCTCGATTCACGTCGAGAACGGCATTCCGCTCGGCAAGGGCCTGGGCGCGAGCGCGGCCGGCGCAGTCCTGGGAATCGTGATCGGAGCCGAGTTCGCGACGGTCCGTCCGAGCGAGCTCGAGCTGGCCGGACTCGCGGCCGCGCTGGAGGGCCACCCGGACAACGCGCTCCCCGCGCTCATGGGCGGCGTCGTGGTGGCCGCGATGCCGGAGGGCCGGCTCCCTTGCTACTTGCGCTTCGATCCGCCCAAAGAGCTCAGCGCCGTCGTCGTGACCCCGCACATCGTTCTGCCGACGGCCGCGGCGCGGGCGCTCCTGCCGGCGACCTACGAACGCAAGGACGTCGTTTTCAACATCCAGCGCGCGGCGGTGCTCGCGGCCTCGCTCGCCACGGGCGACTTGTGCGGCCTGCGGGTTGCCACCGGCGACCGCATCCACCAGCCGTATCGCGCCCCGCTGGTCCCGGGTTTTTCGGAGATGCTCGAGTTCGAGCTGCCCGGCCTGCTGGCCGTCGCGCTCTCCGGCGCGGGTCCGAGCGTCATCGCGCTGGTGCGCGACAACGGCCCCGCCATCGGCGCCGCGATGCAGGCGGCCTTCGCGCGCGAAGGCATCGGCAGCGACATCTTTGAGTTGGGAATATCGACACGAGGCGCGACGGTCGAACGGCTCGCGCTGTCGCACCGCCAGTAACCGGCCCGTTCGCATCACAGTACCGCAGCGGAGGAAGAAATCTCTTGGCACAAGCCGTCGTCGACACCGAATATCGTCTCTCGTCCGAAGAGAAGCTCAAGGCCTTCGTCAGCGCCGTGTTGACGAAGGTGGGCGTCGCCCCAAGCGATGCGGCCGTCGTCGGCGACGTCTTGGTCGCATCGGACCTGCGCGGCATCGAGTCGCACGGCCTGGCGCGCCTGGAGTCCTATTACGTCAGCCGCATCCGCAACGGAAAGCTCAAGGCCGCTCCCGACGTGAAGGTCGTGCGCGAGACCGCGAGCTCGATCGTGCTCGACGCCGACAACGGCCTGGGCCATCCCACCGCCAAGCGCGCGATGCTGAGCGTCATCGAGAAGGCGAAGGCGCAAGGCTGCGCCTTCGGCGCGGTCCGCAACTCGAATCACTTCGGGATCGCCGGCTATTACGCGATGCTCGCGCTCGAGCATGACCTCATCGGCATCGCCTCGACGAACTCGGTCCGCTACGGAGCGCCGACCTACGGCAAGCAGATCATGCTTGGCACGAACCCCTTCGCCTACGCGATCCCAGCCGACGAGGAGCCGGCCTTCGTCTTCGACTTCGCCACCACGACCGTGCCGCGCGGCAAGCTCGAAGTCTACCAGCGCAAGGAGAAGCCGCTCAACCCGGGCTGGGCGATCGACGCTGCGGGCGCGCCGACGCTCGACGCCAACGCCGCTCTCAAGGGCGCCCTCTTGCCGCTCGGCGGATTCGGCGTCGACAACGGCGGCCACAAAGGATACGGCCTCGGCCTGCTCGTCGACATCCTGTGCGGCGTCCTCTCGGGCGGCGCTTTCGGCAACGATCTGCCGCTGCCGTCGAGCGGCCCCGAGCCCGGCAAGATCTCGCATTTCTTCGGCGCGATCAGGATCGACGGGTTTCGCGACGTCGCCGCCTTCAAGCGCGACCTCGACCGCGAGCTGCGCGCGTTCAAGGAGTCCGAGAAAGCGCCTGGCTGCGAGCGCATCTACGTCGCCGGCGAGATCGAGTTCGAGAAGACGATCGCGCATCGCCGCGACGGCGTCCCGGTCCACGTCAAGGTGTGGAACGGCCTCGAAAAACTCGCGGGCGAGCTGGGCATTCCGTTCGAGCTCGCACGCTGAGCGACGGTACCGCGCGAAACGGAAGAAGGGGTGAGGCCGGGTCCGCACGCGAACTCGAGGTGCAATGATCCTCGTCAGCGTCGGGTCCCCGGCCGGAGCCTATAGCGTCGGCAACGCGGCTTTCTTCCGGTACGTGGTGCGCCTCTCCGAGTTCGGCTTGCGCATGCGGCCGGTCGATCGTGAGGCATTGGATCTGCTCTCGGCGATCCCCAACGCGTTCGTCGACGAGGACGAGCTCTCGGGAAACGGCTGGCGCGTCGTCCCCGCCGCGACCCTCGAAGATTGGCCCGTGCTCGAGGCGACGCCGCAGCGTTTGCGCGCGGCCCTCGAGACCGCGCGCAAGCTGCTTTGGGAAAACGCGGCGCCCGTCGGCATCAGCGCCAAGGAGATCGTCGGCATCGACGACGAGATCGAGAACGTCCTCTCGGTGCTCGCCCGCGCCGAAGCCGCCGGCTTCAGCGTGAACGTCACCTACGTTTCCTGAGCGCTACTGCTGGTTGCCGAAGAGCTGCCCGAAGACCCCGCCGACGTTGCTCGTGCCGCCGGTCTGCTGCGCGCCCTCGGCGGCGGGCTGGTGATAGGTCATCGACTGCATGCCGACGCGTCCGGGCCCGTAGAAGCGGTTGAGCACGAGCGCCGCGCCGCCGACGAACGCGCCGAGCGCCCCGAGCAGCCCGCCGCCGCCCTGCGACTGCAGGACCGAGACGGTGTCCATCCGGACGTTCGAATCCTTCCAGAGCCACGCGCCCGGCTCGACGTCGATCATCTCGCCCGGCGCGAGCGTCTTCTCGAAGACGTTCCCGTAGCCGTGCAGCAGCAGCACGCCTTCGCCTTGCTGCGCGCTGAAGCGGTCGATGAATAGGCCGGTCCGCGCGAAGAGCACGTTGGCCAGGCCTTGCTGCCAGAAGAAGTCGTAGTTGATGTTGCTCGTGGCGAGCAGGAACTGATGCTCGCGCACGTCGACCGACTGACCCGGCTGCAGGCGCAGCGCGACGATTTGGCCGGGCGCCTCGCGCGAGAACGAGATGTTCCCGGGCCCCTGCGCCGTCGAGATGAAGATCTGCAAGCCGGCGAAGAGACGCTTGGCCGCGTTGCGCAAGTTCATGAAGCCGAGCGTGACGTTCGGCTGCTTCCACAGCAGGATGTGGTGCTCGAAGTAGATCGTCTGCTGGCGGCCGAGCTCGACGTCGACGACGGGGACGAGCTCGCCTTCGACCTTGAGCGTCATGTCGCCCAAGACGATCGGCTCCTTGGGGTTGGCGGCCTCCGGTACCGGCTCGGTATACGAGCCGACTTGCGTCGTCTGCGGAGCCGGCGCTCCGCAGTTGGCGCAGAACTTGACGCCGGGCGCGAGCGGTGCTTGACAGGTCGGACAGTTCACGAAGACCTCCGGTCATAGAGCGGCTGGGGCACAACTGGCGGGCACCTTCGCCGTGAGAACGCCCCCGTTCTTGCCGTGCTCGCGAATTGTGCGCCATGTCTTTACTTGAGGGGCCGTCAGGTCCACCGCCCGTGCCTCTCGGCCCGCTTCGCCTTTGGGGCGGCCGAGGGGGAACGAAGGGCGCGCCCAGTAATCCTGTCAGCCGCGATTCAGTCGCAGCTTCTCGTATGGCGAGAAGCGCCGCTAGCGTTTTGAGAGGGTCGCTTTCGTGAACACAAAACTCGGCCTCGCCCTTGCCGCGGGATTGACGCTGCTGGCCTCAGCCGCGCTCGCGGCGGCTCTGGCCGCCCCGTTCGGTCCTGCGGCGGCCGGCGCGACCGCGAGCTATTCATACAAGGGCAACCTCGACGGTCCGCAGGGTCCGCAGACGTTCAGCGCGACGATCAGCGTGAACCGCGCCGAGGACGGAACGCTGAGCGTACTTCAGGGAACCACGCTGCTCGGTTCCGTGAACCCGGCCGGCGTCGCCGCTGCGGCGCCCAAGACCCCGGCGGTTTCGTACTTCGCCGGCTTCAGGGATCTGGCGGAACTGGTCCGAAATCGCCCCGCCGACGTGACCTCCGGAGCCACTTGGAAAGCGATCGTCGTGGTGCCTTTCGGATCGAACGTGCTCTCGGTCCCGCTGGACGTCACGGCGACGGTCGACGGCGACAGCGTGAAGCTGACCGCCCACGGGACGCTCGCGACGACGCTCTCTCCCCCGGCTCACGTCGCCGAATCGGATCTCGCCGTCACGTCCGACGAGACTGCGGAGTACTCCAAGGGCCAGCTCACGGGAGCGACGATCTCGAACCAGCAGGATCTTAAGATGGAGCTATCGGGGCACCAAGGGCTAAACGAGCAAAACTACAGCGCGCGCTACGACATCACGCCGGTAGCACCGTAGCGAGCGTTGGAGCGGAGGCGGGCCTATTCGCGTTGGCGCGGATGGGCTTTGTCGAATTGCTCGAGCAGGCGCTGCTTGGAGACTTTGGTGTAGACCTGCGTGGTCGCGAGGCTCTCGTGGCCCAGCAGCTCTTTGATGACGAGCAAGTCGGCGCCGTGCTCGTAGAGATGGGTCGCGAACGAGTGCCGCATCGTGTGCGGCGTGGCGTGCACCTGCAGGCCGCTGATCGCCATGAACAGCCGGAAGATCTTGTAGAGCGCCGACTGCGAGAGCCGCCGCCCGCCGCGGCCGACGAAGAACGCGGGGTCGGCGGTGCGCGGCCGCAGCGCGAGGTAGGCCCGCATCGCCTCGGCTGCCGCGGTCGTCATCAGCACGACGCGGTCCTTGCCGCCCTTGCCGCGCACGACGCGCAGCTCGCGCCGCTCGAGGTCGGCGTCGTCGAGGTTGAGGTTGAGCAGCTCGCTGCGCCGCAGGCCGGTCCCGTACAAGGTCTCGAGCAGCGCGCGGTCGCGCAGCCGCTGAAAGTCGGTCCGGCCGGCGATCGTGGTGCGCAGCAGCTGCCCGACCTCGTCCTCGCGCAGCGCCTTGGGGACCGAGCGCTGCAGCTTCGGCGACTCGAGCTCGAGCGCCGGGTTCGTGTCGCGCCGGCCGCTGCGGACCAGGAACTTGTAGAACGTCCGGAGCCCCGAGAGCTTGCGGCGGATCGAGCGGGCCGAGTAGGCCCGCGAGCGGGTCAGGTGCGAGACGAAGGCGCGCATCTCGGCCAGCTCCGCGCCGGCCAAGGCCGGATACGGCGCGGCCCGGTGCTTGCGCGGATCCGCATCCGCGGCGCGCGCCGCCAGGTACGAGCCGAAGCTTTCGAGGTCGCGCTGGTAGGCCACCACGGTATTCGGGCTGACGCGGCGGTCGCCGAGGTAGTCCGCGAAGGCCGCGATCAGCGGGTCCTGGGAGCGAAAGGGCCCCGCTTCGTAGACCCGCTTACGCCCCGCCATGCCCGCCTCCAGCCTCTTCCGCTCCTGCGGCCAAAGTAACGATAATCAGAATTTCCGTTACTTCGCGCGGAAGCCGGTAGTTCCTGGCTTCGCGGCTGCTGTGCCCGGCTCCGGGCCTCTCTTGCGGGGGCCCTCGCGGCGGGCGCCCCGGCTGACGGAGCGCTCAGAGCGAGCGGCCGGCGAGGGCCTCCGGTTCGGCCTCGGGCACGCTCTCGGGTGCGGAGGGGCTGGACGCCTGGACCCCGTCGCGCGCGTTGTGCGAGTAGAACGAGGCGTTCTGCCGGCCGGCGTTGGCCTCGCGAGCGAAGGTGATCAGATGGTGGCTGACCATCCCGACGTGGATCAGCGCCTCGATGTCGCCCTTGCGTGCCGCCTTCTTCGCCATCGCCCAGAAGACGGCGCGGTAGTCGGCGAGCAGGCCGACGCGCACGAAGAGGTTCGCCAGGATGCGCAGCGCCGTGCGGATATTGCGCGCGTTGACCCGCTGCGGACTGTTCGGCGGCGCGATGCGGTTGGGAAAGACGCGCTCGATGTGATAGGCGAAGCGCTCGTAGAGCGCCTCGGGCCGGTACGCCGTCCCGAACGTGTGGCGCCACATGTCGAGCACCTGCCCGTAAGGGAGCCGGAACTCGACGTTCGACTCGCGTCCGGGCTCGCCGACGAGCCGCCCTTCGGCCTCGAGCCGGCGGTAGAGCGGCGTGCGCGGCAGGGCTTGCAGCAGGTTGATCGTCAGCAGCGGGATCTTCGATTCGTCGATGAAGCGCAGGATGTGTCCCGGCGTTTCGGGCGTGTCGGAGTCGAGCCCCATGATGATCCCCGAGACGACTTCCATCCCGTAGCTGTGGATGACGCGGATCGCCTCCATGACCGGCATCTGGTTGTTCTGGTCTTTTCCGATCGAGTGCAGGGCGCCGGGGTCGGGCGTCTCGATCCCGCAGAAGATCGTGCAGAAGTACGCCTCGCGCATCATCGCGAGCAAGTCGGGACTCTTGGCGATGTTGAGCGTCGCCTCGCAGGCGAGCTGCACCGCGAAGCCGTTCTTCTTCTGCCAGGCGATCAAGTGCGGCAGGAGCTCCTTCGCCGCTTTCCGATTCCCCACGAAGTTGTCGTCGACGAAGTAGATCGCGCGTTGCCCGCCGTGGGCCAGAATCGCGTCGAGCTCGGCGACGATCTGCTCGGGCGTCTTGAGCCGCGGATTGCGGCCGTAGAGCTCCGGGATGTCGCAAAACTCGCAGCGATACGGACACCCGCTCGAAAACTGGACGCTTCCCAGGAAATAGTTCGCTACGTCGACCTGCTCGTAGGCCGGCGTCGGAAAATCGCCGAGCGGTAAGCGCTCCTTGGTCTCGAGCAGCACCTGCCGCGGCGGGCGTGCGACGCTGGCCGCGAGGCGCGTCACGAGCTCGTCCGTCGCGTCGCCCAGTTCGCCGACGTGCAGGTAGTCGAAGTCTGGGTAGTATTCCGGACACCCCGAGACCGAAGGGCCGCCCAGGCACGTCACCTTGCCGTGCTCGTGCGCGCGCCGGTTGATGTCCTCGATCTGCGGCCGCTGGATGTGCATTCCGCTGACGAAGACGGCATCGGCCCAGCGAAAGTCGCGCGACCGCGCCGGCCGGACGTTCTCGTCGACGAAGCGGACGTTCCAGTTGGCGGGCAGGTAGGCTGCGATGACCAGGATGCCTTGCGGCGGCATGAAGGCGCGGACGCCGACGAACGGATACGCGTGCTCGAACGTCCCGAACGACGGGGTGTAGCGCGGAAAGACGCACAGGACGTTGCGGCTGACGGCGGCGCTCGCGCGCTTCATCGCACGCTCGCCTGGGTACGAAGAACTGCGGCCATGGAGGCGTCGGCTTCGCGCTCCAGGCCGCAGCCGCCCGCCGCGGCGCGGTTCTCGCTCGAGTGGGGGGCACCCGTTCCGGCAACGTTGGCGGCAAGCAGGGAATCGATTGCAGACAGGCGAGATGCTTCTCTTGAAGGCCCCGCTTGGGGTAGTTGGTACTCGAGAGGCGATGCGCCGGGCCGCTCGCGGGAGCGCGTCACGCGCGCGTTCGAGCCGATGGACATGGCCTCGGTCTGTGCCGCAAGCTCCCTGCAGTCCTGCGACTCGCAGGGACGACGGCGGGGCTGCGGGGGTTCAGGGCCTGGCCCTATAATGAGAGAAAGCGCGAAGGTGGAAGCGACGAACAGGACCGCGGGATGGTGTTAAGCGGAGTCGGCCGGCGCCATAGCAGGCCGGCTAACGAGCGTGCGGCGCTGGCTTTTGCGCGCGGCATCATACGCCGCGTTTCGCGAACCTTCGCGATCGGCATCGAAGTGCTGCCGGGCGATCTCGGCAAGGCCGTGCTCGTCGGCTACCTGCTGTGCCGGATCGCCGACACGATCGAGGACGACGGAACGACGCCGGCGGCCCGCCGCCAAGAGCTGTTAACGAAATTCCTGGAATGCTTCCACGACGACGCCAAAGCCGAACGCTTTGCTGACGAAGCTTCCGACATTGCGGCCGACGACGCCTATCTCGACCTGATGCGCGGCACGAAACTCGTCTTCGAAGTGCTGCATTCGCTGCCGCAAAAAAGCGCCGAGATCGTCGAACGCTGGGTCCGCGAGCTGACGCTGGGCATGCGGCAAGTCGTCGGACAATACCCGCACGGGATCCGGATCCAGACCATGGACGAGTACCGCCGGTACTGCTACTACGTCGCCGGAACGGTCGGCCACTTGTTGACCGACCTGTTCCACTATCACTCGCCCTACGTCCGCGACCGCGATTACGACCGGCTGCTGCAGAACTGCGAAGCGTTCGGGGAACTGCTCCAGAACATCAATATCATCAAGGACATTCCTTGGGACGTCGAACACGAGAACGCGGTCTTCATCCCGGAAGACATCCTGCTCAAGCGCGGCAGCAGCCACCAGACGATCCTTTCCGGCGACTGGCTCGTGCAGAACCGTGAGGCTTTGGTCGACCTCGTCCAGCTCGCCAAAGACGACCTGCGGCAGTCGCTCGAATATTTCAACGCCATCCCCAAGATGGCCATCCGCATCCGCCTCTTCTGCTTGCTCCCGATCCTCTTCGCGGTGGCGACGCTGCGCGAGATCGAGCGCTCGACCGCCATGCTGCAGTCCGGCGGAGCCGTGAAGATCTCGCGCGACGAGGTCCGCTCGCTGGTCCTGGCCGGCTCGTTCTCGACGGTCAGCAACAAGACGACACGCTGGCTCGTCTCCAAGACGAGCCAGGAGCGCTTCAAGCTCGGGTTCGCCAAACCATAAACCGCTACCTGAGCATCTCGCGTCTGGCGATCGATTTCCCATGGGCGACCGTCGCGTTGTGGAGCGCGATCGTCGTGGCGGGGATCTGGTCGTTCCTCGGGCTCAAACTGGCCCTCTTCCCCGACATCAGCTTCCCGGTCGTCGTCGTCACGGCGCATTCGAGCGAGATCGATCCGCTCGTCAACGAGCGCAACGTCACGGTTCCGCTCGAGCAGCGCCTGCGGACGATCGCCGGGATCGCGAATATCCACTCCCTGACCTATCCCGAGTTCGTCGTGCTCGACATGTCCTTCGACGTGGGAGGCGATCTCGACCGGCGCAAGGTCGAGGTCGAGGACGCGATCCGGGGGATGACGCTTCCGGCCGGCACGACGACCGGCGTCCTGCCCCTCAACCTCAACGCGACCGCGATCGTCAGCTACGCGATCGTCAAGCCCGGCCTTCCGCTCGCGGAGCTGGCCCGGATCGCGGCGAGGGACGTCGCGCCCAAACTGAAGGCGATTCCCGGCGTACTCGACGTCCAGATTCTGGGCGGTCAGAGCAGCGGTCCCAACGCCTCGGCCTTCCGCTACGAGGGCCAGCGGGCGATCGCCGTCAACGTGGTCAAGGCCGCGAACGCGAACACGATCGACGTCGCCGAAGCGTGCGACGATGCGGTCGAGGCGCTGCGCGCGCATCTTCCCTCAGCCGAACTCGTGCGCTTCTCGTCGCAGGCTACCTACATCCGCGAAGCGACCCGCTCGACCGAGGAGGCGCTCCTGCTCGCCGTCCTGCTGGCGATCTGCGTGATCCTGCCCTTCCTGCGTGACTGGCGCGCCACGGCCATCTCGGCCGTCGCGATCCCGACCTCGCTGCTGGGCACGACGCTGGTCATGCGCCTCCTCCACTTCAACCTCGAGACCATCACACTGCTCGCCTTGGCGCTGGTCGTCGGGGTGATCCTCGACGACGCCATCGTGGCCGTCGAGAACATCGTCCGCCACCTCGAAGCGGGCGAGACGCCGCGGGCCGCGGCCCTCAACGCGAACAAGGAGATCGGCTTGACGCTGGTCGCCGCGACGCTGACGATCGTCGCCGTCTTTCTGCCGATCGGCCTGATGCGGGGGACCCTGGGGCAGTTCTTCAAACCGTTCGGGCTCACGGCCTCGGCTGCGGTGCTCTTCTCGCTGCTCGCCGCACGAACGCTCTCGCCGACCCTGGCCGCGAACTGGCTGCACCGGCGAGCCGACGCCAAACCCGGAGGCGTCGACGTCAACCGCACGGACCGCTACGGCCGCTACCGGCGGCTGCTGACCTGGGCGCTCGGCCACCGCCGCCAGGTCGTGCTCATCGCCGTCGCCGCGTTCGCCGCCGGCCTCGCCTTGATCCCCTTCATCCCCAAGGGCTTCATCCCGCACCTCGATCGCGGCAGCTTCCGGGTCAACTTCCAGACGCCGCTGGGGACGAGCCTCGAAGACACCGCGAGCACGGCGCAGACGCTCGAGGATTCGATCCGCCGCGACCCCGCCGTCAGCGCGGTCTACACCACGATCGGCGGCCGGCCCAATCAGTACAACGTCGGCGTCATCGACGTGCATCTGCGCGGCGACCGGCGCGTCAAAACGATCGACGTCGAGGACGCGGTCCGCGAGCGCCTGCCGGTCCTCGACGGCGTCGTGACCGCGGTCGCCGACGTTCCCTTCGTGGGCAGCGACACCAGCAAGCCCCTGCAGTTCGCGCTGCTCAACGACGATTTGGACCGCCTGCGCACCGTCGGGCGCACCTTCCAGCACCGGCTCGAAAAGGCGCCCGGCTTCGTCGACGTGACGGCCTCGGGGCTCTCCGACGGAACGCCGTTCTCGGCGATCGAGCACGTCGGCGGAAAGCGCGCCGTCCAGATCACGGCCGACTTGATCCCGAGCCTCCAACTCGGGGACGCCAACGACCTCGTGCTGAAGCTGGCGCGCAAGGAGCTGCCGCCGGACGTCAAGCTCGTCTTCGCCGGCAGCTCGGCCGACGCCGTCAACATCTTTCGCGACTTCGCGCTCACGCTGGCTCTCTCGGTCGTCGCGATCGTCGTCGTGCTGCTGATCCTCTTCCGCAGTTGGGTCGATCCGCTGGTCATCAGCGTCTCGCTGCCGCTTTCGATCGTGGGCGCACTCTTCGCCCTGTGGATCACGCGCGCCGACTTCGGGCTCATCTCGCTGATGGGCGTCATCTTTCTGTTCGGCCTGGTCAACAAGAACGCGATCCTGCTGGTCGACCGCATCGAGAAGCTGCGGAAGCTCGGCTTCGCGCGCGGCGAGGCGATCTTGGAAGCGGGAACGCAGCGCCTGCGGCCGATCGTGATGACGACCTCGGCGACGATCCTGGGGATGCTGCCGATCGCGTTCGGTTTCGGGACCGGCGCGGAGCTGCGCGCACCGATGGCCGTGGCGATCATCGGCGGCCTCGTCACCTCGACGCTGCTCAGCCTGATCGTCGTCCCGGTCGTCTACACGCTCGTCGACGACGTGCGCCGCAAAGCCGAGCCCGCATGAAGGTCGCGTTCTTGACGGGCGGGACGGGCTTCGTCGGCGCGAACCTGGCCCGGCTGCTGCTCGCCGAAGGCTGGCGGGTCCGTGCCCTGGCGCGGCCGGGAAGCGACCGCCGCAACCTGGCGGGCCTCGACCTCGAGCTCGTCGACGGCGACTTGACCGATCCGGGCTTGGAGCCGGCGCTGCGCGGAGCCGACGCGGTCTTTCACGTCGCCGCCCACTACAGCTTCTGGCGCAAGGAGCGCGAGGCGCTGCTGCGCAGCAACGTCGGCGGAACGCGCAACGTGCTGGCCGCGGCGCGCCGCGCGGGCGTCCCGCGCACCATCTACACGAGCTCCGTCGCCGCGATCGGGGTCAAGCACGGCGGCGTCGCGGACGAAAGCTTCCAGAGCCCTCCCGAGGAGCTCATCGGAACGTACAAGCTCTCGAAATACCTGGCCGAGCGCGAGGCGCTGGCCGCCGCGGCGGCGGGCCAGGACGTCGTGATCGTCAACCCCACGACCCCGCTCGGCCCCTGGGACCGCAAGCCGACGCCGACCGGGGAGATCCTGGTCCGCTTTTTGTCGGGGAAGATGCCCGCGCTCGTCGAGACGGGGCTCAACTTCGTCGACGTCGCCGACGTCGCGCGCGGGCACCTGCTCGCCTACGAGCGCGGCCGCAGCGGCGAACGCTACATTCTGGGAGGCGAAAACCTTCCGCTGCGCCGCTTGCTCCAACGGGTCGGCGCGGAAGTGGGCAGGGAGGCGCCGCGCTGGTCGATCCCTCCCTGGCTGCCGCTCGGCGTCGCCTGGATCGACGAAGGGCTTCTCGGCAGGCTCGGACGCACGCCTTCCGTCCCGATCGACGCCGTCAGGATGAGCCAGGAGTCAATGTACTACGACGCGTCGAAAGCACGCCTGGAACTGGGCTTCACCCCGAGCCCGATCGACGAGGCGATCCGTGCGGCGATCCGCTGGTTTGCCGAGAACGGGTATTTCCCTCAGACCGGAGACAAGCGACAGGCGTTATGGCAGTAACTCTCAAACAGGCGGCGGTCGTCGGCACGTACCTGCTCGAACAGAAGCTCAAGGGCCGTAAGAAATTCGCCCTCACCTTGATGCTCGAGCCCCTTTTCCGCTGCAACCTGGCCTGCTCCGGCTGCGGCAAGATCCAGCACCCCGTCGAGGTGCTGCGCCGCCACTTGACGCCCGAGCAGTGCTTCAAGGCTGCGGAAGAGTGCGGCGCGCCGATCGTGGCGATCCCCGGGGGCGAACCCTTGCTGCACCCGCAGATCGACGAGATCGCCAAAGGCCTGGTCGAGCGCAAGAAGTTCGTGTATCTCTGTACGAACGGCATCCGGCTCGAGCAGAGCCTGGACAAGTTCGAACCCTCGGACTATTTCTCGTTCTCCGTCCACCTCGACGGACTCGAGGAAGAGCACGACAACGCCGTCGACCGCAAGGGCATCTTCAAGGTCGCAGTCAACGCGATCAAGGCCGCGAAAGCGCGCGGCTTCCGGGTCACGACCAACACGACGATCTTCGACGGCACGCCGCCCGAGCGCGTCCAGGCCTTCTTCGATTTCGCGACCGAGCTCGGCGTCGACGGCATGATGCTCTCGCCCGGCTATCGCTACCAGAAAGCCCCCGATCAGAATCACTTCCTGGCGCGCGAGCAGACGAAGGCGCTCTTCCGCGAGATCCTCGCCCCCTACAAGGCCGGCACGAAGAAGTGGAACTTCAACGCCAGCCCGCTCTTCCTCGATTTTCTCATGGGCGAGAAAGACTACGAGTGCACGCCCTGGGGGATGCCGTCCTACAGCCTCTTCGGCTGGCAGAAGCCCTGCTATCTGCTCGACGAAGGCTACTACGAAACGTACGCCGAGCTCATCGAGAAGACGGACTGGGAGCAGTACGGCCGCGCCAGCGGCAACCCCAAGTGCGCGGACTGCATGGTCCACTGCGGCTACGAGCCGACGGCCGCCGAGGACGCGATGAAGCTGCACAACATCGTGCGCTCCGTCGCCTCGGTCTTCGGACGCTCCTGAGGGACTGAGGCCTCCCGGCCGTTCGGAGGGAACCGGTTCGTGTTCGAGGCGATCTTCGTGCCGCGCGGGGCGGAGGAAGGTGCCGTGCGGCGAGCGCTGCGCGGGCGCCGCGCTCCGGCCGTGTGGGCCTCAGGGATCGGTCCGGCGGCGGCGGCGCGCGCCGTCGCCGAGGCCCTCAAGGGCGGCGCGCCGGCGACGGCGCTCGTCACCGGGCTGTGCGGCTTGCTTTCGCCGTCGTTTGCGGTCGGCGACCTGCTGCTCTACGCGACGGTGACCAGAGCCGACGGCACGACGCTGAGCTGCGACCCGGAACTCGCCGCGCAGTTGGGGCAGCGCCTGCGCGGCGCGCAGACCGGGATCGCCGCCTACGCCTCGGAATCGATCGTCGCGCGCAGCGCGGACAAGCGCGCCTTGGCGGCGCGCTGCGGCGTCGCCGCGGTCGACATGGAGAGCTTCGCCTTCGTCGAGGGCCTGCAGCGAGCCGGCACGCGGGTCGCCGTGCTGCGCGTCGGGAGCGACGGCGTCGCCGAGGATCTGCCCGACTTGAGCCGGGGCGTCGATGCCGAGGGGACGCTGCGGAGCAGCGCGCTCGCCCTCGCGATGCTCTCCAAGCCGCTCGCCGGCGCGCGCATGGCCGCCAACGGACTGCGGGCGCTGGGCGAGCTCGAGCGCGCCCTGCGGGTCATCGTCGCGTCGGCATGACGTAAGTCCGGCCCTTCCAGCCGCCGCCGCGCTTTCGCGCGTGGGCCAGCGCCGAGTCGACGGTCATCGCGAGGTAGAGCAGCGCCGCGAGCGGCAGTCCGAACGCGGCGTAGGGCGGGAGGTCGTAGGCGCGAACCGTCGGCCAGTAGGCGACGGCCATCAGCACCCAGGCGGCCAGCCCGGCGGCGCAGAGGAGCGGAGCCCCGCCGAGCGCGCCCGCGAGCGCGGCCGCGACCGGGACCAGATAGAGCAGCGCCATGCCGGCGACGGCCAGCGCGAGGAGGAGCGGCGAGAAGCCGAGCTGCGTGTAGGCGGTCCGCTTGACCATGTTCCACAGCTGGTCGAGCGTTTCGTAGGGGCGGATGCTGCGCGTGCGCCGGGTGAGCCCGAGCCAGATGCGGCCGCCGCTCTTCTTCACCTGCTCGGCGAGGGCGCAATCGTCGATGAGCCGGTCGCGGATCGAGGCGAGTCCGCCGATCCGCACGAGCGCGGCGTGCGAGAGGAGCACGCATCCGCCCGCCGCGGCCGCCGTCGCGCGGCGCGGGTCGTTCGACCACGAGAACGGATAGAGCTTCTGGAAGAAAAAGATGAAGGCGGGGACGAGCAGCCGCTCCCAGCCGCTGCGGCAGCGCAGCCGGACCATGAGCGAGACGAGGTCGAGCCCCCCGCTGCGCGCCTTGGCCGCGAGCTGCCGCACGTTCTGGGGATCGTGCTCGATGTCGGCGTCGGCGAAGAGCCAGTAGTCGGGGGCCGGCCGTACGGCCAGGACCGCTCGGACGCCGCTCTCGAGCGCGCCGAGTTTTCCCGTCCAGCCCGCTTCGAGCGGCGCGGCTTCCACGATCTCGCAGCGCTCGGCGCCGGGCCGCTGCGCGAGGGCCGCGCGGGCGATCTCGGCCGTCCCGTCGCGGCTGTGGTCGTCGACGAGCGTGACGTGCAGCGTCCCCGGAAAACGCTGGGCCGCGAGCGACGTCAGCGAGGCGGCGATGACCTCGGCCTCATCGCGCGCCGGGACGATCGCTTCGACCCGCACGGAGCCCACGTCGACCGGTTCGCAGTCCAGGTGCGCGTCGATCGGCTCGCGCCAGAAGCCTCCCCGTGCCGTCAGCAGAACGACCCATGCGGCGAGCGACGCAAGCACCGCGCTCAGGAACAGCGAATACGGAGACACGTGCGCAATTTCGACGTTCGTATCGGTGTTTTCTGCGGCTCGCACGCGGGCGACCAGCCCGCCTTTCGCGAAGCGGCGGCGCTCGTCGGGCGGCTGCTCGCGCGGCGCGGCCTCGGCATCGTGTACGGCGGCGGCCGCGTCGGCTTGATGGGAGCGCTGGCCGACGCCGCCCTCGCGGCCGGAGGGCAGGTGATCGGCGTCATCCCCGAGGCCCTGGCCGCCCGCGAGGTGGCCCATCGCGGCGTCAGCAGCTTGCACGTCGTCGGCTCGATGCACGAGCGCAAGGCGCTCATGGCGGCGCATTCCGACGCCTTTCTGGCCTTGCCCGGCGGGTTCGGAACGCTCGAGGAGCTCTTCGAAGTCGTCACCTGGCGGCAGCTCGGCTTTCACGCGAAGCCCTGCGGGCTGCTCAACGTCGCAGGCTACTTCGACCGCCTCATCGCGTTCCTGGACGAGGCCGTCGCCGCGGGGTTCGTGAATCGGCCGGACCGCGCCGTGCTGATCGACGGGGACGATCCGGAGGCGCTGCTCGAGCGGCTGCTGGAGCTCATGCCCGCCGGGACGGCGCGAGGCCGCTGACGGTCGCGACCTCGAGCGCGGCGATCTCGGGCAGCACGACATCGGCGAGCGCCAGCGCCTCGGGTGCCGGCGGATACTCCCGGTTCGGCACCGCGACGAGGCGCATCCCCGCGGCCTTGGCGGAGCGCAGCCCGTTGGTCGAATCCTCGACGGCGGCGCAGCGTGCGGGCTCGACGCCGAGCAGCTCCGCCGCGCGCAGGTAGACGTCGGGTGCCGGCTTTCCCGCGCCGACCTCTTCCGACGAGACGATCGCGCTGAAGGCGCCGGCAAGCTCGGCCTCGCGCACGACCAGATCGATGAGCGAGCGATTCGACGAGGAAGCGAGCCCCACCGTAAAATGCTCCGCCATGCGGCGCACGGCCGCGACGGCGCCGGGAAAGAGCGGGAGGCGCGCCGCATAGGTGGCGCTCACGCGTCCGGCGACCTCGCGGTTGATGCGCTCCTCGTCGAGCGCGACGCCGAGGGAGACGCGGATGTAGTGCGCCCACTCGGGCGCGCTCATGCCCATCACGTCGCGCGTGGCGCGCTCGGTGTACCTGCCGCCGTGTTCTCGCACGAACGAGCGGCGGGCGCTTTCCCACACTTCCTCCGAGTCGATGAGGACGCCGTCGAGGTCGAAGATCACCGCCTCGATCGTGCCGCTCTCAATCGCCTCTGGCACTAATCACGCGGCGCGTTTTCGATCGCCTTGACGAGATGAAGCAAGGCTTCGTTGTAGGGCGTGGGCACGCCGGCGCGACGGCCGGCGGCGACGATCGCGCCGTTGACGTGGTCGATCTCGGTCTTCAGCCGCGCGTTGAGATCGACCGTCATCGAGTTGCGCGTGTCGGCGCTGAAGGCGACGACGCCGCGCACGTACTCCCAGGCGTCGCGAAACGGAAGGTTGATGCGCAGCGCCTTGGCCACGGCGGCGCTCTCGTACGCGACCGCGCGGGCCAGCTCGCTCGCGTTGGGATCGTTGGCGATCACCGCGTTGTACGTGTCGACCAGCGCCGCGACCGGGTTGATCGCGGCGTTGGCGACGAGCTTCCCCCACTGGTGCGGCCGGATGTCGTAAGCGATCGAGCACCTGATGCCGCCTTGCTGCAGGAGCGTCTGGACCGAACGCACCGTCTCCGTCGAAGCGCCGGCCGAGCCGACGACCGTCGTTCCGACCCCGAGCCGGCGCGAGTGCCCGTGTCCGATCGCCAGGCTCTGCTCGTTGGTGATCCCGATGACGAGCGGCACGTTGCCTCCCAGCGCCGCCTTGATCGCCTCCTCGTTCCCTAGTCCGTTCTGCAGCGAGACGATCGGCGTCGCCGGATTGAGCTGGCCCGTGAAGGGCCGCACCGCGTGCAGCGTATTCGGCGCCTTGACGAAGACGAAGAGAAAGTTGGTCGCGAAGGCGCGCGCCGGATCGCGCGTCGCCTCGACCTTGCGCGCCGGCAGGTCGTCGACCGCCACCCCTTGCCGGGCGATCGTCTCGACGACGTCGCCGCGCACGTCGACCAGCGTGACGTCGTTGTGTTCCGCCAGCGCGTAGGCGAAGAGCGTTCCCATGGCGCCGGCGCCGAGGATCGCGACGCGCGGGGCCGGGCCGGCCTGCGGCTGCACGCTCACCGCCGGCGATACCCGAAACGGGGCGGCCCCGGGACTCGCGTTCGGAACAGCCCGATGAGGAAAACCCCGGCCAGGAACCCGCCGATGTGCGCGAAGTAGGCGATCCCGCCGCCCTGCTCGGAGAGCACCCGCGTCGAGATCGCGCCGTAGCCGTGCACGAACTGCACGATCGCCCAAAGGCCGATGATCAGCGCGGCCGGCAGTTGCAGCAGCACCGGAAAGCAGCCGACCGGGACGACGGTCCGAATCGAGTTGGTGGGAAAACTCAGGATATACGCGCCCAGCACGCCCGCGATGGCGCCCGAAGCTCCGACGGAGGGGATATGGCTGTCGGGCGTCACGGCGACTTGCGCCAGCCCGCCGATGACCCCGCAAAGCAGATAGAAGGCCACGAAGCGCAGGTGCCCGGTCAGGTGCTCGACCTCCGGCCCGAAGACGGCCAAGAAGAGCATGTTGAAGAAAATGTGGAGGAATCCGCCGTGCAGGAATTGCGACGTGAGCGGCGTCAGCAGCGTCGGCGCGCTCGGCGGATCGAGCTGGATCGCGTGCGTGACGTTGTAGGGAATGAGCGCCAGCCCGTTGATGAACGCGTCGGCGTCGAGCGCGGCCAGCTCCTTGAGGAACACGGCGACGTTGACCGCGACGATCGCATAGACGGCGATCGGAAAGAGCCCCTTGCGGTTCGTGTCGCCGATCGGGATCATGCGCCGCGCAGACTCACAGCTCGAACTGCAGTCCGAAGACCGTACGCCGCGAGGTGTGCGTGAGGTCCCGCTCGCCGCCGAAGAGCTGCAGGTTGGGAGCGGCGAAGAGGTTGAGGTAGGCGTCCGCCGTCGGGTGGCGCAGATCGTACAAGCGCCCTTCGAAGCCGAACGACCGCCAGCCGATCGAAGCGAGCCCGCCGAGGCGCGAGTATTCGATACCGCCGCCGAAGCGCAGGCCGCCCGCGCGTTTGACCAGCATGAAATTCCCCGTCGAGTTGGCGCCCACGTCGTTGACGCCGGCAAACAGTCCCGTGCTCGCGTTCGGCAGGATCGCGAGGTTGAAGTCGCTCAGCGGTCCGCGGTCCGCCGTCAGCAGCGGCGACACGTTGCCGCTCGCGCTCCCCGGCCGCTGCGGCGAGAGTTCGCTGACGCGGACTTGCAGTTGGACGAGATCTTTCGTGAAGCGGTTGAGCCGCTGCTTGAACGTGGCCACCGCCGGTGAAGCGGCACCGGCCGGCGCGGAAGGAGCGGCGCTGGGCGGCGTCAGGATCGGCGCGTCCGCCGGCGGCAGCGCGGGCCACGCGGTGGAAAGCGCGGCGGGCGGAGCCGAACCTCCCGGCGCCGGGGTCGCGCCGGCGTCGACGCCGTACACGCTGCTCTTGCCGCCGAGCTGACCGGCGAGCGAGTCGATCTTTTGCGACATCGCATCGATCCGGGCGACGGTGTCGCGCAGTTGCGCCTGCGTCTGCGGGTTGCCGGTCACTTGGCGCAGGTCTTGGGTCAGCGCGGCGAACGTCTTCGCCGTCACCGCGAAGGAGTGCGTCGTCTGCAGCAGATCCTCTTTCACGCCGGGGGCGGTCGCGACGTCGCGCAGCGCGTCGACGGTCTGGCCGAAGGACCGCGACGTGCGGTTCCACTGCGCGACCATCGCGTCGATCTGGGCCGAGTTGCGGCGCAGCGTCGCATCCATCGTGCCCGTGATGTCGACCACGTTGCTGCCGGCGAGCTGCAAAGAGGAGGCCAGCGTGTCGCTGTGCGCGGCGAAAGTCCGCAGCGCGCCGTTCGCCGTCGTGGTCAGGGCGTTGGTGTTGTGAAGCGTCGTCTGGAGTTCCGCCAGCAGCCGCGGCGTCGCGTCCTGGAGTTGCGCGAGCACCTTGTCGAAACGGCGGATCTCGCCTTGACCCTCCTCGAGCAGATCGCCGATCGACGTCGGGTTGTTCCCGTGCGGCTGGTCTTCGAGCGCCAGCACGACGTGCGGCAGCGTCTCGAGCGGACCCGGCCTGCTGCGCGGAGGCTGGATCAGCACGCTCGGCTCGCCGGTCAGCGGCGCTTGGATGAGGAAGCGCGAGTCCTTGGGAATCTCGAAGCCCGACTTGATGGCCAAGATCACGTCGGTCGTGTAGTCGGGCTCCAGCTCGATCCGGTCGACCGCGCCGACCGGAACCCCGCTGAGGTAGACGATCGCGGCGCTGCGCAGGCCCGAGGCCGACTCGAAGTGCACCCCGATCTTATAGCCGCGGCTCCGCGTGCCAAAGTCGGCCAGCACGTAAAAGACGGCGAAGACCGCGAGGACGCCGAGGATCGTGAAGAGGCCGACCTGGGCTTGTTTCGTCATAAACGCTCGTAGGTACCGTCCGTTCAGACCCGGATCGGTCCCACCTCATTTCCTTGCAAGAACTGCTGCACGACCGGGTTCGTCGAACGCTTGATCTCGTCGACCGTTCCATACGCGACGATGGCCCCCTCGAACAGCATCGCGATATAGTCGGCCATCGCGTAGATGCTGGCGAGGTCGTGCGAGACGACCACGGCCGTCCCGCCGAGCTCTTGCCGCAGCCGGACGATCGTTTCCGTCAGCACGCGGGTGATGATCGGGTCCTGTCCCGTCGTCGGCTCGTCGTAGAGCACGAGCGCGGGCTTGGTGACGACCGCGCGGGCGAAGCCCGCTCGCTTGAGCATGCCGCCCGACAGCTCGGCCGGCATGTGGTCCCGCACGTCGGCGAGGCCGACGACCTCGAGCGTCTGCTCGACGGTGCGCTCGATCTGGGCCTTGGGGAGGCTGGTCAGCTCGCGCAGCGGCAGGGCCACGTTCTCGCCGACGGTCAGGCTGTCGAAGAGCGCGGCGAACTGGAACGCGAAGCCGATCCGCTGCCGGAACTCGTTGAGCTTCCGCCCTTTGAGCGAAGCGACGTCGACGCCCTCGACCAGGACCCGCCCTCGGTCGGGCTTGCGCAGGCCGTTGATGAGGCGTAAGACCGTCGACTTGCCGGCGCCGGACATGCCGATCAGGCAGGTGATGGCGCGCGGCTTGATCTCGAGCGTGCAGTCGCGCAGGACGGTCTTCGAGCCGAACGAGAGCCAGACGTGCTCGATCTCAACGACGCCGGCCATTACGTCGCGGGGCCGGACGGAAAGAACACGACCGACATGAGGAAGTTCGTGATGAAGATCAGGATGATCGCGATGACGACGGCGCCCGTGGTCGCCTTGCCGACGCCCGCGGCGCCGCCGCGCGTCGTGAGCCCCTGATAGCTGCCGATCAGCACGATGATCGCGCCGAAGACGGCCGCCTTGACCATGCCCAGGAGGTAATCGTTGAAGTGGCTGTAGACGCGGGCCGACTCGATGAACGTGTCGTAGCTGATCCCGGCCTGCACCTTGGCGAAGTACATGCCTCCCGCGATCGAGACGATGTCGGCGAAGATCGTCAGCAGCGGCATCATCAGCAGCATCGCGAGCAAGCGCGGCACGACCAGCATCTGCGTCGGCGAAAGCCCGAGGGATTCGAGCGCCTCGATCTGCTCGGTCACGACCATCGAGCCGAGCTCGGCGGCGATCGCCGCACCCGCGCGCCCGGCCACCACGACGGCGCTGAGCATCGGACCGAGCTCGCGCGAGGTCGAATAGGCGACGCCGCCGCCCACGAGATCGGTCACTCCGAAGCTGACCGCCTGGTTTGCCGCTTCGAGCGAGATCACCATCCCGGTGAAGAGCGAGGTCAACAGCACGATCGTCGTCGATTGGACGCCGAGAAAGTAAGCCTGCGCCAGCGTCTCCGCGACGCGGATCTTCAGGCGGCCGACGAAGCTCCCGGCCTCCGCCGAGAGGCTTGCGACGCCGCCCGCGTATTCGAAGAAGCCGATCGTCCCGCGGCCGACGTCGTCGAGCATCCTCATTGCGAGCCGATTTCCGCGACGCGCGCGAGGACGCCTTGAGTCACCTCGACGCGGCGCGCCGCGACGCCCCGCTCGGCCGTGAGATTGAATTGCAGCTGGCTGACGCGCGCCAGCCGCCGGTCGAGGTCGCGCAGATGCGCCCGCGCCTCGCGCTCGAAACCGCGGAAATAGCGCAGCACTTCGCTCAGGTAGGCGGCGATCTCGGCGTCGGGCACCGGCTCGCCCGTGGCGAGCAGTTCCGCCATCCGCGCCTGCGCCCGGCAGAGCCTGCGCTCCCGCACGTAGAAGCGCCCGATCTCGGCGGCTAGAGCGCGGAGCCTCTCGCGGTCAACGGACATGGACCGCGCCCAAGGCGGCCCGCTGCTCTTCGAAGAGCCGTTCGATCCCGGTCCGCGCAAGCTCCAGCATCTCGTCGAGCTGCGCGCGGTCGAACGGGCGGGTCTCAGCAGTACCTTGCACTTCGACGAAGGCCCCCGCGTCGGTCATCGCGACGTTCATGTCGACTTCGGCGCGGCTGTCCTCCGCATAGGCGAGGTCGAGGTGGGCCAGGCCGTCGACGTAGCCGACGCTGACCGCCGCGACCGCTTGCGGCAGCGGCCACTTCTGCGTCGCCGGCTCGAAAACGCGCCGCAACGCGAGCGCCAGCGCCACGTAGGCGCCGGTGATCGCGGCCGTGCGCGTCCCGCCGTCGGCTTGCAGGACATCGCAGTCGATGATGATGCTGCGCTCGCCGAGCAGTTTGAGGTCGGCGGCGGCGCGCAGCGAGCGGCCGATGAGACGCTGGATCTCGTGCGTGCGCCCGCCGAGACGGCCCCGCGCCGCCTCGCGCTGGGTGCGCGTCTGCGTGGCCCGCGGCAGCATGGAGTACTCGGCGGTGATCCAGCCGCGGCCCTGGTTGCGCAGCCACGGCGGAACCTTCTCCTCGATCGTCGCGGCGCACAGCACGCGGGTGTTTCCGAAGGCGATCAGCGCACTGCCCTCGGCGAACTGCAGCGGGTTGGGCTCGATGACGATCGGCCGCAAGGCGTCGAGCGGACGGCCGTCGAGGCGCGCGCTATTCAACGGTCACGGTCTTGGCGAGGTTGCGAGGCTGATCGACGTCCTTCCCCTCGATGTCGGCGATGTGGTAGGCGAGCAGCTGCAGCGGAACGATGTTGACGATCGGCGAGAGCAGCTCGTCGACCCGCGGGACCCAAAAGACGTGGTCGGCGAGTGCCGCGGCCTCGTCGTCACCGTGGTTGGCGACGACGATCAGCTTGGCTTCCCGAGCCTTCGTCTCGGCGAGGTTCGAGAGCATCTTCTCCCGCACCCGGCCGCCGGTGACGATCCCCACGACCGGCACGTTGCGATCGAGCAGGGCGATCGGCCCATGCTTCATCTCGCCTGCGGCGTAGCCCTCGGCATGGATGTAGGAGATCTCCTTGAGCTTGAGCGCGCCCTCGAGCGCCGTCGGGTAGTTGACGTAACGGCCGATGTAGAGCACCGTGCGGGCGCGCCGGATGCGCCGCGCGACCTTGCGGATCTCGTCGGACGTGTTGAGCGCCAGATCGATCGCCGAGGGCAGCAGCTTGGTGGCCTCCGCGATTTCGCGGAGCCGCTCGCGCGGCTCGCTGCGCCGCACTCGCGCGAGGTAGAGCGCGAAGAGCACCATGGCCACGGCCTGGGACACGTAGGTCTTGGTCGCCGCGACTCCGATCTCCGGACCGCCGCGCGTGTAGAGCACACCGTCGGCCAGGCGCGTCAAATGCGAGCCCAGCACGTTGCAGATGCCCAGGACCGGCGAGCCGGCGGCCAGCGCGATCTTGACGGCCTCGATCGTATCGGCGGTCTCGCCCGATTGCGACATCGCGATCGTCAGGGTGCGCGGGTCGAGGGCGCGGTCGCCGTAGCGAAACTCGCTGGCCAGCTCCATCTCGACGGGCAGCTTGCACAGCGCGCGCAGCAGGTACATGCCGACCATGCCGGCGTGAAAGGCCGTCCCGCAGCCGGTGATCGAGATCTTGGTGACGGCCCGCAGCAGGCCTTCGTCGATCCTCAGCTCGGCCGCGAGCTGGGTGTCGTCAGACTCGTCGATCCGCCCCGCCAGCGTCTCTTTCACGACGCTGGGCTGCACGAACATCTCCTTGAGCATGAAGTGCTTGAAGCCGGTCTTCTCGGCCGTCGTCGCGTCCCAGGTGACTTGCGTGACCTCGCGTTCGAGCGGCCTCCCCTCGAAGTCGGTCAGCTTGTAGCCGTCGCTGTCGACCACGACCATCTCGCCTTCGCGCAGGATGATCTGCTTGCGCGTGTACTGCAGGATCGCCGGCGTGTCCGAGGCGACGAACATCTCGTGCTCGCCGATCCCGACGACGAGCGGGCTCGCCCCGCTGCGAGCGAAGACGAGCCGCGTCGGGTCGTCGGACGAGATGACGCCGAGCGCATAGGCGCCGGTCACTTCGCGCAGCGTGCGGCGCACCGCCTCGACGAGGTCGCCGCCGTCGTTGGCTTCGATCAAATGGGCGAGGACCTCGGTATCGGTCTCGCTGCTGAATTGGTGCCCGCTCGCCACCAGCCGTTCGCGCAGCATCGAGTAGTTCTCGATGATGCCGTTGTGGATGACGGCGATGCGGTTGGTACAGTCGTGATGCGGGTGCGCGTTGACGTCCGAAGGCCGCCCGTGGGTCGCCCAGCGCGTGTGTCCGAGCCCCGTCGTGCCGTTGAGCGGCTCCGTCTCCAGCCGCTCGGCGAGGCGTCCCAGCTTCCCTTCGGCCTTCGTTCCGGCGAGCTCCCCGCGAGCGTCGATCACCGCGATTCCCGCGCTGTCGTAGCCGCGATACTCGAGACGGCGCAGCGAATCCAAGATGATAGGAACGCTGTCCCGAAACCCGACGTATCCGACGATGCCGCACATGACCTTGAACGCCTCCGAGAAAAACCGGTTACTTGATGCCCTCTTTTACTCGCTTGTAGGGAATCTTGCCGAGGGCGACCTCGTTGAACGCGGTCGAGACCGGTTTGTTCGGATTGGAATTTTCAGTCAGCGCGGGGGCGCCGTTGTTGAGCTGCTTTGCGCGCTTGGTTACTACGTTGACCAGGGTGAACTTGGAGTCGACGTGTTCGAGCAAGCCGTCGAGGTCTCCAAAAACCGATTCCTTCATGTCGTTTCCAATTTCTTCAGATCGTCGTCTTTGTAGTGATGAATGCGGAAGCGTTCGGCGCGGACGATCGCTTCCAAGTCGTCGACGGCCGGAAGCGAGTCCCGGCGTTCCGGCGGCGCCTGTTCGTTGATGACCACGTAGTCGAACTGGCGGATCGACTTGAGCTCTTCGTGCGCGATGGCCAGCCGGGCCGCAATCTCTTCGTTGCTTTCGGTCCGCCGCGCCGCCAGGCGCAAGCGCAGATGCGAGAACTTGTCGGGCAGGAGAAAGATCAGGACCGCCAAGGGGAAGGACGCCTTGATCGCGAGGGCGCCGTTGACCTCGGGTTTCATGATCACGTCGTAACCGCCGGCGAGCGTTTGCTCGATGAAGGTCCGCGGCGTGCCGTAGAGGTTGCCGTTGTACTCCCGCGTTTCCAGGAAGGCCGACTCGCCCATCTTCCGCTCGAAGAGCCCGCGGTCGAGAAAAAAGTAGTCCTTCCCTTCCCGCTCGCCCTCGCGCGGCGGCCGCGTGGTCGCGGAGACCGAATACCGCAGACGCGGCATGCGCTCGCGCAACGCGTCGACGACCGTGTCCTTCCCGGCTCCCGAGGGACCCGAGACGACAAAGAGCAATCCCGGGCCCTGCAGTTGTTCGCCCCTCCCCATACGCTCGCTGAAAGCGCCCGCCGTCGGAATGCCGGTACGGAACGTCCGTCCTGCGCCTCGGCGCGAAAGGATGTGGTTCGTCCGGCGCAGCGCGGAGCCCTCTCCGAGCTTCCGCGACGCAGGGCCAGCCGCGGGCCGGGGAATATCCACCCGCGCATCGCTCGGCAGCTTTATTGGAAGGTCCTTTCTTACGAATTCTAAAGTGGCTCGGTCCACCCGTTTTCGGCCGGCAGCAGTTTCTCTGCCGATCCGCGGCTAAGCCGGCCTTCGTGCTCACCGATTGGCTGATCGTCCGGCGCCTCGCCGGGGAGCTCGAACGCGAGCTGCGGAACGCGCGCGTCCGGGCCGCGGGCATGCTCGCCGACGGCCGCTTCGGCTTTCTCGTGCCCGCCGGCACGGTCGCGCTCGACCCGTTCGGTCCGCTGCCGCTGGTGACGCTCGAGCCGGAGCAGCCCCTCGAGCGGCGTCCCGGCTGGCCGCGCGCGCTGGGCGAGACCCTCGAAGGTCTCCGCGTCGAGCGCGTGCGCGGCCGGCGCGGCGACCGCCTGATCGCCTTCGATTTGGCCGCCCGCTCCCGCTTCGGCGTCGCCAGCCGCTATCGGCTGGTCGTCGAGCTGACGCCGCGCTTCGGCAACATCGTGCTGCTCAAAGACGACACCGTCGTCGCCGCGGCCAAGGAGTTTCCGCGCGGATCCGGCGGCCGCCGCGCAACCGTCGTCGGCGAGCCGTACGAGCCGCCGCCGCTGCCCAGCCCGGCAGCCGGCGACGATCCGCCGTCCGCGTTCGCCGCGCTCGCCGGCGGCGGGCCCGGCGCACGCGAGGCAGCGATCCGCGCGCTGCGCGGCTCGGTCCCGCTGCTGCCGCGCCTGCTCGCCGAATCCCTCGTGGCGGAGGCGGCGGCGCTCCCCGCCAGTCCGGCGGCGCTGGCCGCCCGCGCGCTCGAACGCGCGCGAGCGCTCGTCGCGGCGAGCGACGGCGAGCCGGTCGCCTTGGGTGACGTGTTCGTGTACGCGGACGGCGGCCGAATCGTCCAAGCGCACGTGGTTCCCCTGCAGCAGTTCGCCGCGCTCGAAGAGCGGCGCGAGCGCCGGCTCCTCCCGCTCCTGGGCACGCTGCTCGAGGTCGGCGGCAGCACGCGCGCCGCGCAGGCGTTCGCTGCGCGCCGCAGCGTGCTGCGAACGCGCCTCGAGCACCGGCTGGCGGCGCTCGGCGCGGAGCGAGCGGCGCTCGAGCGCGAGCGAGACGATCTCGCCGCGAGCGAAGCCTTGCGCCGCGCCGGCGAACTGCTCTACGCGCACCTCGGCGAGGTTCCGTCCGGCGCGACGCGCTACGTGCCGCCGAGCGATCCCAGCCTGACGATCGAGCTGGACCCGGCGCTCGATGCGAAAGCGAACGCGGCGGCGATCTTCAAGCGCTACAAGAAAGCCGTCGGCCGGCGCAGTCACGCCGCCGAGCGGCTCGCGCGGCTCGAAAGCGAGCGCGCCTACGGCGAGGAGCTGGCCTGGGAGTTGGAACGGGCCGAGCCCGAGACGCTCGCGGATCTCGCGGAGGGAGTCGATCGGCTCGAACGCCGCAAGCCCGCCCCGCCGCGCGCCGGGCCTGCGCCGCGGGCCGCGCGCAGCAAACGCCGCGGCGCGCTCGAGTTTCCGCTCGCCTCGGATGCGCGCGTCTACGTCGGCCGCTCGCCGCGCGACAACGCCGATCTGACCTTCCGCTTCGCACGGCCCGACGACCTTTGGTTTCACGCCCGAGCGACGCCGGGCGCGCACGTCGTGCTGCGCATCGACTCGCAGCGAACGCCCAGCGACGACGAGCTGCTCGCGACGGCGGCGCTCGCCGCCTACCACAGCAAGGCGCGGGCTTCCGAAAAGGTCGCGGTCGACTACACGGAACGCAAGCACGTGCGCCGGCAGCAGGGTGCGCCGCCGGGTCTGGTCTGGTATACCAACGCCCGCACGCTCTTCGTGGCCCCGCGCGGTTGAGCGCCGCGCCGTCGCGGACCTCCCTCGCGCTCAGCGACGCGCGCCCGATCTGGCAATCCCTGCTGATCTTCCTCGTGCCGCTGATGCTCAGCAACGTGCTGCAGTCGCTGGGCTCGACCCTCAACAGCATCTATCTCGGGCGGCTCGTCGGCGTTCGTTCGCTCGCGGCCGTCTCTGCGATCTTCCCGATCGTCTTCTTCCTGATCTCGTTCGTCATCGGCCTGGGCAGCGGCAGCACCGTGCTCATCGGCCAGGCGTACGGGGCGCGCGACGCGGCCAAGGTCAAGCAGATCGCCGGGACGACGCTTGCGCTCGCGCTCGGCCTCGGCGCCGCCGTCGGGCTCCTCGGCGGGACCTTCACCGAACTGATGCTGGCGGCGATCGGAACGCCGAGCGACATCCTGCAGATCGCGGCGAGCTACTCGCGCATCACCTTCTTCTCGCTGCCGATCCTCTTCGGCTACGTGATCTATACGACGTTCCTGCGCGGCACGGGCGACGCGCGCACGCCCTTCTACTCGCTGCTCGCGAGCACCGCGCTGACGATGGTGCTGACGCCGGCCTTCATCTTGGGCTGGCTGGGCTTGCCGCGCCTGGCGACCAACGGCGCCGCCGTCGCCAACGTGCTCGCCAGCGGCGCCGCCTTCGCCGGGCTGCTGCTCTATCTGGCGCGCACCAAGCATCCGCTGGCGCTCGACCGCGCGATGCTCGCGGGCATGCGCGTGCGCTGGGACATCGCCGCCAAAGTCGTGCGGCTCGGTCTGCCTTCGGCCGTCAACCTCGTCATGATCTCGCTTTCCGAGGTCGCCGTCATCTTCTTCGTCAACCGCTTCGGGTCGACGGCGACGGCCGCGTACGGCGCCGTCAATCAGGTCGCAAGCTACGTGCAGTTCCCCGCCGTCAGCATCGGCATCGGCGCCTCGATCTTCAGCGCCCAGGCGATCGGCGCGGGCCGCCTCGAGCGGATCCCCAAGATCGTGCGTTCCGCCGTGATCCTCAACTACGTCGTGGAAGGCGTGCTGGTCACGCTCGGGTACCTCTTCAGCGTCGATTTGATCTCGCTCTTCATCCGCCAGCCGCAGACGGTCGCGATCGCGCACAGCCTGCTGCTGATCACGCTGTGGAGCTACCCGATCTACGGCAACGCGCGCGTCCTGGCCGGCACGATGCTGGCCAGCGGCGCCGTCCTCTGGCCGACGCTGCTCTCGATCCTCTCGATCTGGGGCGTCGAGGTTCCGGTCGCCTACGTGCTGATGCAGCGTTTCGGGCTCGACGGCGTCTGGTACGGCTATCCCGCCGCCTTCATCGCAGGTCTCGTCTTTCAGCTCGTCTACTACTACGCGTTCTGGAAACGCCGCCCGCTGCGGCGCCTGATCTAGCCGGGCGGAGCGAGAAGCGGCGCGATCTTCTCCCAGATCGCCTCGAAGTATCCGTCGCTCGCGCCCGCGACGTCGGGATGGCCGAGCGAGGCGACGTCGCACTCGTTGAGGGCGGGGCTGTCTCCGCCGTAGAGGCCGAAGCAGAGCGGTACCCGGAACTTCGCGACCTCGTCCGTCGGAAGCGGCGGTTCGCGGCCGACGATCTTGGCGGCCCACAGATCCGATGCGGACGCGGGAACGACGTAGAGCGCTTGAGCGGGCCCGATCTGCGGCGTCACGTGCACGAACGCTTGCGAAAAGGGAGGGCGGTTCGCAGCGGCGACCGCGGCGTCGATCGCGGCTTCGGAGGCCTCGTAGAACCGCTGCGCCGCGTCCACGATCTGCGCCACCAAGTGCGGCAGTTTCCCGGCCGCTTGCGCGCCGGGCGACGGCTGCTGCCCGGTCATCTGCTCCACTTCGGCGAGGCCGCCGATGAGGCGCCGGTTGCGGCGTTCGGCCGCGCTCCGCGGCGGCGCGGTGAACAGCGCGGAGACGAAGTCGTAGACCGACGGAAAGCCGACGCTTCGCACGCTGACGATTTGATAGTACGACAGAACGACGACCTTGCAGGCCGGATTGCGGTCGACGCAGCGCACCCGGATGCGGTCGAGCAGCGCGGTCAGGTGCCGCCGGCAATGCAAGTCGATCAAGTCGCTGATGAACTTCGGGCTCGCGAACGGATCGAGGAAGCGGACGATCCGCACGTCGTTGATGCCGGCGGAGACGACGACCAGGTCGATCGGGTCGCCGGGATCGAGGGCGTCGAGAGCGTCGAGCTGCGCGAGCACGGTCGGCGTCGACGACGGCAGCTCGCCCGCGTATTCGCCCTTGCCGAGCAGCGTCGGCTTCTCTTGGCCCGGCGGATACAGGTCGGGTTGATAGAGTCCCGCCAGGTCGATCTCGTCCCGATCCCCGAGGCCGATGACCGCTCCCGAGTGGACTTGCGGCGCGATCTCCTTCACCTCGCGGCCGAGGGCCGTCCGAAGCCGCGCGACGAGGAGATCCCGCCAGCGGTGTCCGCGAAGCAGGCCTTGGCCCCAGGCGATCGAGTCGCCGAGGATCAGTACCGTGAACGGCCGCGCCGGGGACGCTTGCGGCGTCGCGCTCGTTTGCGGCAGCGCGAGCGCGCAGGTCAGGTAACGCACGAACGCCGCCCGATCGATCACAGGATGCCCCCGAAGCGGTAGCCGATGCCGAGCATGAGGCCGCTGTAGCTCGCCGAGGAAGGCGCGCGCGAGCGGTTCGTGCGGTCGTCGCCCACGATCGAAAGCTCGAAATAGTACGGACGCCCGAAGAGCGGCGCCAGCGAGAGCGCCGAGCCGAGCCGGTAGCGCACGCCGCGGTACGCGATCCCGCCCCCGGCGAGGTTCGGATAATACGAGAGCGCGCCGAACGCGCTGAACGTCTCGTCGAGCGCCGGCGGCACTTCCACGGCGACGCCCAGGCCGCCGACGCCGGGACGGTAGGCGTTGGTCGCGGCGTTCAGGTACGCGAGCTCGACGACGGGGCCGCCGCGCTGCAGCGCCAGGCCGGAGCGAAGTTCGAGCGAGTCGTCCCGCACGCCGAACGCGGGACGAAACGTCTGCGTGCTCCCGCCGGCGTCGGTGACCAGACCTGCGGCGTGCCGGTACCCGAAGGAACGCGCGTCGGCAGAGATCCAGACGTTGCGCAAGCGCAGCGGCGCTTCAGCCTCGGCGTGCAGCATGACGGTCGTGAAATCGCCTTGCCCGCCGCTCAACTCGTCGCTGGCGCGAGCGGGGCCGTAATCGGCCGCCAAGCCGCGCTGTGGCACGAAGCCGTCGCTGTAAACGAGAACGGCCACGTGCGTCTCCTGGCAATCACCGCCCGAGATCGTGACGATCGAACTGACCGTGCCGTCGCTGCGCGCGTGCACGCGTCCCGCGCGGTCGATCGGAAAGATCGGGTTCCACACGTAGGGCGCGGGCGTAGGCGGGACCGCGGGCGCGGGGCCCGGATCGTACTCCGGCTTAGCCTGCAGGTCGGGCAGCCGCGTCCCGTCGCGAACGCGCGCGAACGGCGGTGCCGTCCAACGGCAGGATGCGGCCTCGCCCCCTGCGGCCGCGGCCAGAGCGAAGAACGGGACGGCCAGCATGAAAGCGGCGCGCACGCGCAATGCAATCAAGCGTTTCTCCGGGGCGGGCCTAACCAGGTGACCGGCCCTTTCGATAACGGATTGCCGGTTTCCAGCCTCGCGAACGTCTCCCCGCGCGAACGGAGGGACGAGTTCCTCAGACCGTACGCAGGGCCCGGCGCATGAAGACCGTTGCCTGCGGGTTGTCGTTGTATCGAGCGCAAGGCTCGTAGCCGCGGCGCTCGTAAAAGCGGATCGCGGCGCGCAGGTCGTCTTTCGTGTCGAGATAGGCCGCGCCGTAACCGCAGGCGCTCGCATAGCCGTGCAGCGCGTCGAGCAGCAGATCGGCGACGCCGCGACCCCGGAAGGCCGGGCGGACGTACAGGCGCTTGACCTCGCAGGCTCCCTCGATCGCGGGCAGCGGACGCAGCGCGATGCAGCCTAGCGTGATGGCGCCCTCGCGAGCGAGCCACAAGCCGCAGCCGTCCCGGAAGTAGGGGAGCAGCGTCTCGTCACGCACCGCGACGTCGATCGCGTCGCAGTATTCATCGACGATCGCGCTCGCTTCGGGGAGATCCGTAAGCCGCGCCCGCTCGACGGCGATGCCCATGTCCGTTCCTTCGCAGGCGGCGGCCGCGTTCCCAGGAGCGACGCTCCTCCCACTCGACGCGCCGCTCGTTCTCGACGGTTTGAAGTTCGCTAGGAGACCATCGCGCGGAGCCTGTCGGGCTCGACGATGACGACGTGCGAGGTGCGCATGTCGATCAGGCGCTCGTCCCAGAAGCGGTTCAACGTCCGGTTCACCGTCTCGCGCGTCGTCCCGATCATGTTGGCCATCTCTTGATTGGTCAAGCGCAGGCTGATCCGCGTGCCGTTGCTGACGGGCTCGCCGAAGTTCTGCATCAGGTTCAGCAGGACGGAGGCCAGGCGCGAACGGATGTCTTGCGAGGCCGTGGCGGCGATCATCTTGTTGGCCGCACGCAGGCGCTCGGAGAGCGAGATCACCAGGAGCCGGCCGATGCGCGGACTGCGGTCGATCAGCGCGAGGAAGTCGTCGCGCTCGATCACGCCGACCTCGACCTCGGTCAAGGTTCGCACGCTGGCCGCACGGACCGAAGAGTCGAAGATGCTCATCTCGCCGAAAAAGTCGCGTTCCTTGAGGATCGAGAGGATCGTCTCCCGCCCGTCGGGTGCGATGCGGACGATCGCGACCGAGCCCTCCAAGATCAGGTAGAACGTCTGACCGGGGTCCCCCTCGCGAAAGATCGTCTGGTGCTTTCCGTAGCGCCGCGCGGTCACGAGCTGCGCCACCTCTGCGAGTTCCGCCACGTCGAAGTCACGGAACAGCGGAACGATGCGCAGCGACTCGAGACTGATCGTGCGGGTGATGTCGTCTCCGTGCTTGGGCATGATCATACTGAGAGTATCGGCCGGGCGTCACACTTTTCCACATGCCCCCTTGCCGAAAGAGGACGGCTCGTGATCTCAGCGGCGTGGGGACGCGAATGAATCCCGTCAGCGAGGGCGAAGCCGCGGAGCTCGTGGGCGCCCCCTTCGACCTCGAGCCCCTCGCGGCGCTCAAGAAGTTCTTCGGTTTCGAGAGTTTTCGGCCGCTTCAGGAGGCGATCGTAGGGGACGTCCTGGCCGGGCGGGACGTCTTTGCCCTCCTCCCGACCGGTGGCGGGAAGTCCCTGTGCTATCAGCTCCCGGCCGTCATGCGCCCCGGCCTGACGGTCGTCGTCTCGCCGCTGATCGCGCTCATGAAGGACCAGGTCGACGGGCTTCTGGCGGCCGGGATCCCCGCCACCTTCCTCAACTCCTCGCTCGAACCAGGGGAGGTGCGCCGGCGTCAGCGCGGACTCGAGCGGAGCGAGTTCCACCTGCTCTACCTCGCCCCGGAGAGGCTTGCCTTGCCCCACGTCCGTGACGAGCTGGCCGGTTGGAACGTCGCCCGCTTCGCCATCGACGAAGCGCACTGCATCAGCGAGTGGGGCCACGACTTCCGCCCCGAGTACCGGCGGCTGGCGGAGCTGCGCGAGGCCTTCCCCGACGTCCCCATGCTGGCCCTGACCGCGACGGCGACCGACCGCGTCCGGCAGGACATTCTGGCATTGCTCGGCCTGCGCGACCCGCGCTGCTACGCAGCGAGCTTCAACCGCCCCAACCTGACCTACCGGGTCGTTCCCAAGCGCGATACCTACCGGACCCTGCTCGCGTTCGTGCGCGCCCGCGCGCCGGAGAGCGGGATCGTTTACGCCGCCAGCCGCCGCGGCGCCGAGGAGCTGGCCGCGAAACTCTCGGCCGACGGCATTCCGGCACTCCCGTATCACGCCGGGCTCGATCCCGGCGTGCGCTCCCGCAACCAGGAGCGCTTCGTGCGCGACGACGTCCGCGCGATCTGCGCGACGGTCGCCTTCGGCATGGGGATCGACAAGCCGAACGTCCGTTTCGTCGTGCACTACGATCTCCCCAAGAACCTCGAGGGGTACTACCAGGAGACGGGACGCGCCGGGCGCGACGGGCTCCCCGCCGACTGCCTGCTCTTCTTCAGCGCGGGCGACGCCGCCAAACAGCGCGTCTTCATCGACGAGAAGAGCAGCGAGGCGGAGCGCGCTCTCGCGCTGCGGCAACTGCGGCAGATGGTCGACTACGCCGAGCGCGCCGGCTGCCGGCGCCGCGCCCTGCTGGCTTACTTCGGCGAACGCTTCGAGGGTGCGTGCGCGGCCTGCGACAACTGTCTCGAGCCGCGCGCCCTCGTCGACGAGACGCTCGCCGCGCACAAGTTCCTCTCGTGCGTGGTGCGCATCCGGCGGCGCGGCTTCGGGGTCGGACTGCACCACGTCGTCGACGTGCTGCTCGGCCGCGCCACCCCCAACGTGCAGCGCTGGGAGCACGACTATCTGAGCACCTTCGGGATCGGCAAGGACCTCTCGCGCGAGCGGTGGCTCGGGATCGGCCGCGAGCTGGTGCGGGCCGGCTTCCTGCGGCAAGCTCCAGGCGCGATCAGCGTGCTCGAGTTGACCGAGCGGGGGCGCACCGTCTTGGCCGAGCGCGCGACGGTCATGCTGCCGGCCGCGGCCGCGCCCGCGCCGCGGGGAGCCGGAGCGCGCCGCCGCGGCGCTCCCGAGCGCGCCGCCGCCGAGCGCGGTGCGGCTTCTTCCGGCGAAGCCGAGACGTTCGAGCTGCTGCGCGCGCTGCGCAAGCGGATCGCCGACGAACGCGACGTGCCGGCCTACGTGATCTTCCCCGACGCGACCCTGCGCGCGATGGCGCGCGAGCTTCCGCGCAACGCGACGGAGCTGCGCGCGATCCCCGGCGTCGGCGACAAGAAACTCAGCGCCTTCGGCGACGCTTTCCTCGCCGAAATCGGGCGCCTGCGCGAATCATCCTGAAACGTGCCGGAATTCCGCCGGCAGACGATCGTTTTCCGCGATATCAGCTGCCTTTCGTCGCCGCCGGCGCGCGCGCGCGAAGTGCCGGGGTCGTCGCGCTCGGCGGCTCGAGCGGCGGCCCGATCGTTCCGGTGACGGTTGCGCTCGCATCCCATTGGGCGATTCCCCCGAAGAGGCGAATGAACGTCGTCTCCGGCGAAACGACGGTGATCGCGTACGAGGCCGGATCCATCGTAAACGAGACGAGCGCCGGATCGATCGTCTCCGAAGCGCCGGACGAAACGCCGAAGCCTCCGTAGGGCGAGAACGTGTTGAACGGCGCATGGACGTTTTGGCCGCAAATGCCCTCGGGGCTCGACGCCGGCGGATTCCCGATACACGAGGCGACGTCGTTCGGCAAGAATTGGACCAGCGGGCAGAACGTGTTGCCCTGGTCGCCTTCGGGTCCCGCCGTTCCCTTGTTGCAGGGAGCCGGCTGACCGGCGATCGCGCCGAAGAAGAACGTATCCGCCGTCAGCGGTAACGCGCCCGGCGCCATCGCCTGCGTTGAATTGAGCGAGAGCGTCGCGCTCGGGGTGGGCGTCCATTGCCCTTGCGACGCCGTGAAGCTTCCCGACAGCGCCGTGACGGTCGCCGTCGAATTGCCTTCGACTTGCGGGAAGTACAGATTCTGCGGGACGGGCGACGCATCGATCGACGGTACGGTGGGATGGACGTCGGAGCGGAACGTCACGTTGAACGCGGTCGTGAAACCGCCGCTGCCTATTCCTTGGTATCCGCCCAGAATCGTGAACGCGTCGCTTTCAACGTAGGTCAACGTGCCTTGCCACTGGGTGAGAGGTTCGACGTTGCTGCCGACGCCGTTCGCGTCGAAAACCTGCACGAGGCCTGCCGAAGCGTTACCCGAAGGCGGGAGCGCGACGGTGATGAGGTTCTTGCTCCACGTCAGGTTGTACAGCGTCGTCAATCCCGAAGCGTCGTCGATTTGAACCGTCCCGGGAGTCGAGGGAAATTGACCGCTGATGGCGAGCGTGCCGCCCGTCGCGGTCTCCGCCGTCATCGCCATAGAGGAGATCGACGGAAGCGCGTACTCGACCGGCGGGTTCGGCACGGTTTCGCCCCCGAGGTCGCTCGCCAGCCAATGCGACGTGGTCCCGTCGGCCGTCGGGGGCGCGAGCGCCGCGTTCGAGTCACCGGGCAGCAGCGACGTGGCGTAGGGATAGGACTCGTAGCCGAGCGGACCCGCTCGCTCCTCGGTTGCCATCACCGTTTGGATCGCGTCGAGCGGGAACGGCCGTTGCGGCAGCGCTTGCTGCTGCGCGTATCCGTCGAGGCCGGTATCGCTCGGATCCTGTTCGCCGAGCATGCGGTCGAAGATGAACGCCTCGGTTTCATCCGCGTCGTTTCCCAAGACGGGCTTGGTCCAACCGGTGTACCGGCCGACGCCGGCGCTCTGCAGCGCGCTCAACACGCTCGCGATCGTTGCCGGACTCTGTCCGTAGCACGATTGGTTATCGACGATCGCACCAGGATTGAACGTCAAGTGCGTCGTCAGAAAGGCCGGCGTGAACGCCCAGGTCGGAGAGGCGAATCCGCTTATAGGATACTGCAGCGTCATCGCCGCGACGATGTTCCCGGCCGCGTAGTCGAGCGCGTATTCCAGCGCCGTCGAGGCGTTGTACGGCGTCGTCGAGAGCAGGGCGTAGTAAGCGTTGCCGACGCAGGCGAGATCGGGACGATACGGACACGCCACCATGCCGTGCGTCGCGATCGAGAGAAAGTCGATGCGCGTCGAGCTCAGTGACAGGACGTCGTCGAGCGACGCGTCGAGGACGTCGACCTGGCCCGGGGACGTGACGTTGTACGCACTCGCGAACGCGTGACCGAAAGCCTCCTGCCGCGACGGGTGAAACGCTCCGCCCGTGTCCTGCTCGTTGATCAGCAGCGCGATTTCGTGCTGCGCCCCGGCATTGGCCGGGCGGCGCCGCACGCTCGCGGGTCTGCGCACCTGCGAGGACGACGTGGAGGTCCCGTAGCCGAGCGTCTCGGCATGATCGGCGAAGATGAGCGCGGGCGTACCGTCCGGCAGCGTCGCCGTGATCCCGCCGTAGCTGACGACCGCGGTCGCAAACGCTTTCGATGAGACCATCTCTGCGGCGAGCGCGGTGAGATCGGTGTTGAGGTCCTGATGCGGCATCGTGGCGTAGTACGCTTGCGCGCTCTGAAGCGCCGCCGTCACCGCCGCGACGTTCGGCCCGGAGGACGTCGCGGGCGGGGTCGCGCTCGCCGTACCTGCGGGCGTCGCCGCGGCGATGGGACCGACGCTCCCGCCGGTCCCGCCGCAGCCGGCGACAAATGTCAGACTTCCGAGAAGCAGGAGCGCCTTGCGGCGCAGCGAGCGCAACATGACGAGAAAAACTCCCCATGCTCATCGGCAAGCTGTTCGCACGCTGCCTCAAGAGCATGACGCATTACCAGGCGTATCTTAAACAAGTGGCCGCCGGGCTCTCTTGAATACGCTCTCCCAAGAGAAGATTGTCAATACGTCGGATCCGAAAAGAAGATTCTCAGGTGCGCACCCCGTTCAAAGAGCGCCGCGACGACCTGTTCCGGGACGACATCGACGAGGATCGTGCCACCGGCGATAAGCCGTCCGGTCGCGCGCACCTTCGCGAGCGGCCCAGGCCTTGAACGCTACGACAAGGCGATACGAACATATGTACGCACATTTCATGTAGAACCGTCTCGAGAAGCTTCTATCGCCGTTCTGATAGCGCCGGCCGCTTAGAACGCACATCGGCAACGGGCGCCGAGAATGGCGCCGCTCGTCCGCAAGCGCGGCATGAAGGCCTTCACCCCGCACGGAAGAGCGCTCGCGATGAAACCGGTGAAATTGGGGCTGCTCGGCATCGGCACGGTCGGCAGCGGAACGTTTCGCGTGCTCGAGCGCAATCGGGAGGAGATCACGCGGCGCGCCGGCCGCCGTATCGAGATCGCCTGGGTCGGGGCTCGCAATCTGCAGCGCGCGCGCGGGATCGTCGGTCCGGGCGTGCCGCTCGTCGACGACGTCGTCCGCGCCGTCGCCGACCCTGAGATCGACATCGTCGTCGAGGTGATCGGCGGGACGACCGTCGCCCGGGACGCGATCCTGCGCGCGATCGAGCACGGCAAGCACGTCGTGACCGCCAACAAGGCGCTGCTCGCGCTGCACGGCAACGAGATCTTCGCGGCGGCGAGCAAACACGGCGTGATGGTCGCCTTCGAGGGGGCGGTCTCCGGCTGCATCCCTACGATCAAAGCCTTGCGCGAGGGGCTGGCCGCCAATCGCATCGAGTGGATCGCCGGCATCATCAACGGGACCAGCAACTACATCCTCTCCGAGATGCGCGCCAAGGGGCTCTCGTTCGGCGCGGCGCTGGCCGAGGCGCAACGGCTGGGCTACGCCGAGGCCGATCCGACGTTCGACGTCGAGGGAGTCGACGCGGCGCACAAGCTGACGCTCCTCTCCGCGATCGGCTTCGGCATTCCGGTGCAGTTCGAGCGCGCGTACGTCGAGGGGATCTCCAAGCTCGCCGAAGCCGACATCGCCTATGCCGAGGAGCTCGGCTACCGCATCAAGCTGCTCGGCATCACGCGCCGCACGCGCGAGGGGATCGAGCTGCGCGTGCACCCGACGCTGGTCCCGGCCCAGCGCCTGATCGCCAGCGTCGAGGGCCCGATGAACGCGATCCTGATCAAAGGCGACGCGGCCGGCGTCACCCTGTACTACGGCGCCGGCGCCGGCTCGGAGCCGACCGCCTCCGCGGTCCTGGCCGACGTCATCGACGTCACGCGGCTGATGCGCGCCGAACCCGAGGAGCGCGTGCCGCACCTCGCCTTCCAGCCCGACGCCTTGAGCGACATCGCGATCCTGCCGATGGGCGACGTGGAGACCTCGTACTACCTGCGCGTGCGGGTCAAGGATCAGGTCGGCGTCCTGGCCGACATCGCGCGCACTTTGGCCGACTCGGGGATCTCGATCGACGCGATGCTGCAGCAAGGTCCCGGCGACGCTCACAACGAGACCGACATCGTCATCCTCACCCACCGCACCCGCGAGCGGAACTTCGACGCGGCGACGGCGCGCCTCGTCCAACTGCCGACGCTCAAAGCCGAGTTCACGCGCATCCGCCGCGAGGACCTCGGCTAGCAAGAAGGCCGGCAGCCCGGCTCATTTCAGAGATCGCGCCGACGCGATCGGCACGCGGCATCCTATTCTGAGGTGATCTGTTCAGAAAAGCGAGGGCTCAATCCCAAGGAACGGCAGGACGCGGCGCGAGACGCGTCCTGCAGAATCCTCGGCCTTCAACCCGGCGAGCGTCAACTCGCCTCATCCATCCCCAACAGCTTACGGATATATCGAACGTCCTCCCCTAGCGATACATCAACTTTCCGATCATCGATAGTAGCCTTACCGACAGCCACCAGCAGACTTACCACTTCGCCTCGGGAGTTGAAAACCGGCGCTCCGCTATCACCCTCCGACACAGTCCCTCGCGTATACACTATATAAGAGTCTGTCGTCGTCAAATACGTAACCTGACTCTCTACCCACCCGTCCTGATCTACAGGATCGCCAATCGCCGTGCCATCAACCACGTTCGAATCATCACCCAATACGGCAACGGGATATCTTTTTTGAACACCCCATAAATTGAAGAACGCCAAATCGTGTCCCGGCAAAAACGTCGCTTTCACATGTCCGCTAACGCTTTCACCCGAATGAAACGTTACCGTAAAATCATTACTTCTTACGATATGCGCCACCGTCACGATTTCAACTGTCGATTTATCGTCTCCCACAATGATTCCACTTCCATGCCATGCCAAACCATCACTTCTCTGCGTGGAAATCTCTACCACACAATCAGCTAACGACTGCGCAAAAGCCGGCATTGGTATCATGCATACCAATGCAACAGCAAATAAATCTAAAATGACATTTCGAACTGACTTTTTCACATCTCTAAACATTACGCTTACCAACCGAATGGATAACACGATCGAGCGTCGCAAAAGGGGCTCGCTTTTTGCCACCAGCGACTAACTATTTATTAGTAAACTTTACCACAAAATAACGCCGACGTGATACTTTTTCCCTAAGCAACTCGTTGCTGGCGCCTGCTTGCCTTTTCCACTAATCAAATTCGGATTGTCACTAAAGTTAAGCAGCTTGGCAACGACACGGTTGGCAGCAGAAATTATTCGCGTGCTCGACCGCAATGGGGGTGACACGCGGCACGACGGCCGCCGTATCGAGGTCGCCTGGGTTGGGCCCGCAGACGCTGAAAGCCGAGTTCACGCGCATCCGGCGCGAGGAACCCGGTTAGCAGAAAGGCCGGCAGCCGTTAGTGAGCCTGCGCCGTCAACGCGTTCCAGGCGGCGAGAGAGCCCATGTGTGCGCGATTTTACGGTTTTCGACCTTAACGATCGAACAGAAACCGATTGTCGCACTTCACGCCCGTTGCGAGGATCCTCCCATGGACCTCGTATTCGACGACGACGACACGGCCCGTCGCCGGTCTCGTGGACGTGGCCCAGCGCGCATGGCGAATCGTCCACGTGATGCGGAGAACCCGAGAAGTACTGTCCCGGTGGTACGGGACCTCGGTCCGCGACTATTGCTGGTCGTTCGTTCCGACCGCGTATAGATAGCTCTGCTCCGCCAGGCGGAGGTTGTAGACGGCGGTCACCGAGTCGGTCAGCGCCTGGGTCAGCGCGGTCTCGGCGTTGAGGAGCAGCGGAAGGGTCGTGACGCCGACTTTGTACTGGTCCTCTGTCGCGCCCAGGTTCGCAACGGCACTCAAGTACTCGGCCTGGGTCTGATCGAGCTGGGCGCGAGCGCTGACCAGGTTCGTCAGGGCCTGCTTCACGTTCAGCTGCAGCGCGAGCAGCTCGGTCTTGAGATTTGCTTGCTGCAGGCGCACTTGTGCCTTCGCTTGGGCGACGTTCGCAGCGGTCGTTCCTTGATCGAAGAGCGGAATGTTCAAGGCGGCGCCGACCGAGCCCGAATTGCGCAGGACGCCGCCGCCGATGCTGGTCGAGGTGTCGCCGTAGTTGCCGCTGGCGACCAGGCTGGGAACGTATCCGAGGACCGCCGCCTTCAGACTGTACTTCGCCGCTTCCACTGACTGCAGGGCGGCGTCGTAGTCGGGACGCATCGCCAGCCCGCGTTTGATGGCGTCGCCGTACGCCGGGATCGGCAAGGTCGAGATCTGCGAGCTGGTTCCGAAGAGCGGAGCGTCGTCGATGGGCTGGACGTTGACGTTCGCATCGAGGCCCATCGCGTTGGAGAAGGCTGCCGCCGCCGCGAGTTCGGCGCCTTGCGCGCGCACGACCGCGACGCGCGCCTGGGCGACCGGAAACTCGGCCGTGATGATATCGACGGGCGGCACCGTCCCGGCGTCCGCCTGCGCCTTGACGAGATCGAGCTGGACTTGGTCCTCCTTGACGATCTCGAGATCGACCTGCGTCGTGCGCTCCGCCGCCAGATAGTTGTAGTACGCGCTCGCGACGTTGAAAGCGACGGTTTGCAGTTCTCGCCGATAGGTGTCGGCGTCCGCGGTCTCGCTTCGCTGTGCGGCGCGGACCGCGGCGGCGAGTTTGCCGCCGTCGAAGATCAGCTGCGACAGCGACCCGCTCAGCGTGTTGTTCGTGCCGACGCCGGCGACCGACCCGTTCGGCAGCTGCGTGTAGCCGAGTTGGCTGCGGCTGTACGAGATGTTGGCCGTCCCCGTGAGCGAAGGCAGTTCGCCGGCGCGGGCCAGCCGGACCGCGGCGGCCTGTATGCCGACGTCGGCCTGGGCGGCGGCCAGCAACGGCGAGCCGGCGAAGCCGATCGCCAGCGCCTGCGCCAGGGTCACGCGCTGCGGGATCCCCGGCGCGCTTCTCCCGGCATCGACCCCCGGCACCGGGGTGCCGTAGGCGGGATACGGCAACGGCGGGGAAGCGCCGATGGGGGCCAGCGTGACGAGCGGGTAGGGTGTGATCGCCGGAGAGGCCGCGACGCGCGGCGCGGGTTTAACGAATTGATATGGCGTGACGAGCGGAAAGGGCGTTCTCCGCAACGGATTCGGAGTCGCCGCCGGGGCCGGGGGCGGCGTCGCCCCGGACTGCGCGTCGACGGCGTCCGCGACTTGTTGCGGAGCGGCCAAAGCTGCGCCGAGGGAGCCCATCAAGAGCGCGGCGAGCGCAAGACCCGGCACGAGCGCGCGGCGTGTCATTTTTCTCCTCTTGAAAAGTTTGGGGGATTCTCAGGGGCGGCTCGCCCGGCCTTCACACCGTTGCTTCGCGAGACGCGTTCTACTTGTCTGGAACGACGAGCTGCGTGGCTGCGGTGCGGCCGAACTCCTCGGGCTCGCGCTGCAGCTGCGCCGTCGCCGCCGGCCAAGCGAACGTTCCCGGCGTCACCGTGCGTGCCAGATAGTGGATGGCGTAAACGCCGGCCTCGAGGTGGTGCGCGAACGAGAGGACGCGCGCCCGCTCGATCGTTTGATAGTCCACGTCCCACGGATCGTCGCTGCTGAAATACTTGGTCGCGGTGCGGAAGGTTTGATCGACCGCCTCGAGACCTGCCGGCAGCGGATCGCTGACGACCAGGTCGTCGAGGGGATGGTCGGTGACGATCCGGTCCTCGATGTCGTAGACGCGGGCCGGCTCGAGCGTCGTCGGTCCGCTCGGCGCGGCCAGCCCGAACTGGGCGAGGACCGCCGTCGCGTTGGCGTTCCGGACGTAACGGTCGATGCGAATGCCGCTGTAGACGCCCGCGCCTTCGGCGGGGACGGGGTAACGGAAGGCGACGACGTAGTGCAGCGTCCCCGTCCCCCGTTTGGCGAGGGCGACATGCGACGCTCCGCGGCTGAGGTCGTCGAGCGGAACGTTCGTCGTCGAAACCGTCCGCGCGTAGCCGCGGAAGGTCTCGCTCAGGGTGCGCGGCGGAGTCGTCGGCAACTGCGCCGTCGCGACGAAATCCGGCGGAGCCGCATTGAGCCCGGCGTAGAGGACGAGCGCGTTGAGGGCTTCGGCGTCGTCGCAGGCGCAGCCCCACTGACCGTCCTTGCGCAGCTCGAGCAGCGCGCGGACGGCGCGGTCGACGTCTTCGAGGGCCGCCTTCGTCTCGATGAGCAGCCCCACGATCTGCGCCTGCCCCGCCGGCTGCGACTCGAAGAAGCCGCCCGGCAAGTCGACGCCGGCGCGACGGCCCGTCAGATACACTTGCTCGAGCAGCTTGTCGCGCAGCGCGATCCCTTGCGCGTGCCAGGCCGGGAGCTTGACCAATTGCCGAGCCAGCTCGACCTGTTCGTAATAGCCGAACTGCTCGTGCAGCCGGTAGATATCGTCCAGGAAATCGCTGCGAACCTCGCCGAGGTTCCCCAGCGTCTCCAGCGCTTCGAGCCGGATCTCCGCCTGACAGACCGCGTCCTTCAAGCAATACTCTTCGTTGCGCGGGTCGGCGAGCCGGTCGTAGAGGAAGCGCTTGACGCGCGCGAGGTCGGCCGCGACGTCGATCCCCGCGCTGCGCGCCTGGCCGAGCTGCGTCGCCACGAAGGCCGTCGAGTAGATCTCCGAGCGCTGCGCGCCCGGCCAGGCGGCGTAACCGTCGTCGGGAAGCTGCAGCGCGCGCAGCGCCGCGAGGTCGCCGCCGAGCTCGGCCTCGAGCGCGGGGATGCGCTCGGCGCGTCCGTACGTGCGGTCCAGCACGATCTGATCGGCGGCGATCGCGATGCGGCTCGCCAGCGACTCGGCGAACGGCGGCCGCGTCGCTTCGAGCACGCGAGCCGGCTCGGCGGCGTCGGCGAGCAGCGTGCTCGCGAGCGTGACCTCGAGACCGCCGAGCGGGCCCTTCTGTTCGGGCGTGACGCCGAGCGGGACGGTTGCGGTGCCGGCCGCGGTCCCCGTGCTGACGACGCTCTCGGTGACGTCTTCGGTTTCGATCGGCAGCCCGACCGAGAACGCGTCGGCGTTGCCGCCGAGCTGCGTCGAGAACGTGACCTTCGCGTCGTTCGTGCCGGTCACGAGCAGGTCGAAGCGGTAAGCTTGCGTGAGGCCCTCGATCGCTTCGCTCTGCGAGAGCGTCTGGCTCGTCGCGCCGTTCTGCACGAAGGCGAGTCCGCCTCCGAGCGTTCCTGCGAGCGCGACTTGGCCCGCCGCCCCCGCGACGTTGGTGACGGCCACACCGCCCGAGAAGCGGTCGCCGGGCCGGGCGAATTGCGGCAGCACGTCCGCGGTGACCAGCGGCTTGGTCGTGATGAAGCTCGACTCGCCGTTGCCGAAGCGCGCGTCGGCCGTCAGCGCCATCGCCATCACGCGCCACGTCGTGAGGTCGTCGGGCAGAGCGAACGACACGCTCGCTTCGCCGTTCGCGTCGGTGCGCAGCGCGCCGTTCCAATAGGCGAGCGGCTTGAACTGAGTGCGCACGCGGGTATTGGCAAGCCCGGCCATCGCGCCGCCGCCGAAGCCGAAGCCCTTCTCGACGAAGGGGTGCTCGGTGGCGAGCACGACGTCGGCACGGTTGTCGGCGAAGCGCGTCGAGATCGGTTGATCGCCGTAGACGAGCGGGACGAGATCGGGGAAGCGATACCCCGTCAACTGCAGGACGGCATCGTTGACGACGGCGACGGTCAGCTCGCCGCGCAGCGGCGCGCCGGCGCGATCGCGCAGGCGCAGGCGCAGCGTCTGCCGCCCGCCCGGCGCGAGCGAGGCGGCGGCCGGCGCGATCTCGACCTTCACGTACTTCGCGTCGAGCGCGACGTCGAAGGGCGCCAAGCCGATGCGCGCGAGCTCGTCGAGCCCGCTCGGCACGCCTTTGGAGAGCGGCGCGCCGCGGCGCACGAGGACCGCCTCGACGGCCGCGTTGGGCAGCATCTGCGGCGTCACCGTGAAGCGGATCTGCGGCGCGCTGCCGTGGACGAGCTGCGTCGTGCGGTAGAGCACGTCGTGGCGGATCACCGAGAAATAGAGCTCGGCGTCGGGGTAGGGCGACTGGAGCAGCACCGTCGCCGTCTCGCCGGGGCGATAGGCGCTCTTGTCCAGTTTGAGCGTGAGCGCGTTGCCTTGCTCGAAGTTCCAATTCGTTTCGCCGGGTCCGGTGACCCAGAGATCCTGATCGGTCGCGCTGCTCTCGCTCGCGGCGTCGCTGAAGTTGGCGCGGACGCGATACGAACCGGCGCCGGGCGCGGTGAACTGCACCGTCGCGGGCGCCGTCCCCGTCGTGACGTCGGCGCGCGCGATCTCCACGTAGTGGACCGCGTCGTGCGGCGTCTGGCTGCCCTCGACGATTTGGGTCGCGCTGAGATAGTCGCGGCGCTGCAGGACGAGCGTGAGCTTGCGGCCGCCGAGCGCCGCGCCTTGCGGGTCGGTGGCGACCGCCGCGACCGCGAACGGCTTGCCCGCCGTGGCGACGAAGTCCGACTTGAGGCCGATCAGCGCCTCGCCGGGCAAGGCGGTGAACGACTTGCTGTCGGCGACGGAGAGGTTCGAGACGTCGGTCGTCTCCGAGTCGACGCGATAGGTCATCGCGTAGGGCAGGTCCGTCGCGACCGGGACGGGGACCGTCGCCCGCCCCGCAGCATCGAGCGTGACGTTCGTCTGCAGCACGTCGGTCGGAACGGTCGGCGCCTCCTCGGGGTAACTCCACGAGCGGCCGAAGGCGTACGCCTCCCAGCCCTTCGGCGTGAAGTACGTTTGGCTGCGCGTCACGTAGAGGCGCGCGCTGCCGCCCTCCACGGGCGCGCCGAAGAGATAGGTGCTCTGCGAGCTCGCGCTCACCGACGAGCCCGCAGCGGCGAACGCGCGGTCGAGCGTCAGGTCGACTTTGAAGTTCGGCGGCTTGAATTGGGCGACGCGAAACTGTCCCTCGAGTTCTTCGCCGCGCGCTCCGGTCGCCGTCAGCGTGTAGTAGCCGAGCTCGGCCTGCTTGTCGATGCGCACCTCGACGTTGAACGCCCCGAAGGGGTCGAGCGTCCGTGCGCCGAGCGGCGTCGACTTGCCGCTGGGGCTGCGCAGGGCGAGCTCGTAGGAGGCGGAGCGCCCTCGCCCCAAGACGCCGTCGGTCTCGAAGTAGGCGATGCCGGTGAACTCCGCAGTCTCGCCCTGCTGGTAAAGCGAACGATCGGAGACGATCGTGCCGTGCGCGTTGGGGACGCCGGCCGACCAGCCGGCGTAGAAGTCGCCGTAGCCGTAGGCGCCGCTGTAGTTGAGCGTGCGCACGAAGGCCCAGTCGGCGCCGTCACGCGCGACGACGAGCAGCTCCGGCGCGTTGCCCGGCTCCGTCGCCGTGCTCGCGCACGCGGCGAAGGCGGGACCGTCGAGGGTCAGCAGGCCGTCGGCGCCGGTTCTGCCCGTCGCGCAGGGGGTCGTGGGGAGGTTCTTGCCGGGTTCCGCGTTGACGCCCGACTCGTAGACCGCGATGCTCGCGTTCGCCAGCGGCGTCCCGTCGGAAAGATGCGAGGCGCGGACGAGGCCCATGTCGGGAAACCATTGCGCGAAGAGCCCGATGTCGGTCAACTGCACCGCGCCGAAGAACTGCGGCTCCTGCCAGACGCGCTTGCCGTTCTCGTCGGTCGTCTGATAGGTCTTGGCCGTGACGCCGTAGGCCAGCAGGCCGGTCGTCCCCCCCAGCTCGCGGCGCAGCGAGAGCGGCGATTCGACGGGGCGGTTGAGCTGCACGGGCGCGGCGGCGGCGCTCCACGAGGCCGGCGGCGGCAAGAGCGAAGCGATGCCGTCGAGATCGCTCGGATCCTTCGCGATCAGCTGCTCGGGCCGCAGCACCGCGAACGCGCTGCGATAACGGCCCTCGGGCAGATTCGTCGTCTCGACGTTCAGCGCGATGTCGCTGCCCGCGGGGAAGATCTTGAAGCCGACCGGCGCCCACAGGTCGCCTTGCACGTCGCCCGTGTCGAAGCTCGCGCTCGCGCCCGCGCTCAGCGTCTGGCCGAACGTGTCCTTCAGCGTCGGTGCGATGGAGACGTCGTAGTGCGTCCGCGGTTCGAGCGCGTAGGGATTGAGGTCGACGGTGCTCGCGCCGTCCTCGACGTGCAGCAGCGGAACGGAGGGCTGCGGCGACGGCGTCAGCACGACCGCGCCGGCCAGGCTGCCGGGATCGAGCGGGTTGGAAAAGGCGAGCCGGGGCGAGCCTTTCGCGAAGCGGCCGCCCTCGCCGTTCTGCACGCCCTGGAAGGTCAGGTCGCCGTAGGTCTTGATGCGGCCTTCATAGCGTTTGCTCGAGGGCACGTTGCCGTGCTGCGGCGCGACGCCCGGCTCGATGACGAAGCGGTAGGTCTTGCCGCGCGCGAGCGGGGAGCTGGGCACCAGCGAATAGTGCGCGCCGGGCTCGACGAAGGCCGTCTCGGCCGGCTGCGCGCTCGGGCTGGACGCCGGCTCCGGCTCGACCGTGAGCGCGACGACCGCTTTCGCGTCCGCAGCGTCGACGAGGTGCGCGTGCGCGAGCAGCGACGACTCGTCGAGCGCGACGTTCGAATCGAACTCGAGGACCGGCTGCAGGCCGACCGGCTCGAGCACGGCGTCACGGTCCTCGCCGGGAAGATTGCTGAGGTCGACCGGCTCCGTCTCGAAAGTCCAGGCGTAGTCGCTGGCCAGGCTGTCGCCTTTGAGATCCGCCAAGCCGGCAGCGAGTTTGACGACGATCCGCGTCGCGTGCGGGAAAGGCGCGTCGGCTTCGAAGCCGACCATGCGCGGCGTCAAGAACGTGAAGCGGCCGGGCAGCTCGGGGACCGTCGAGAAGCGCGCCAGCGCGGCTGTCTTGTCGGGTGCCTCGAGCGCCTCGACGGGGACGACGTCGTCGTTGAAGCGGATGCGGATCTGCGCGCCGTCCTGAGCGCTGCCGTGCGGCGAGACCGAAGCGATCCAGCTCGGCAGGGGCTGCGGCGCGAGCGGCGCGACCGCCGGCAGCGGCGTCGCCGCGGCCTGGGTGGCGGCCGGGGACGAACAGCCGCCCGGCACGAACGCCAGGCCCACGCAGAACACGACGAGAGCCCAAGACCGCATCTCATCCCTCCCACGCGTACCTTCGGGCGCGTGGCTGCGAGTCATTGCCGTCCTCGCCGCCTTCGCGGCGACGCTGGCGTATGCCGTCCGGCCGCTCGGTCCCCAAGCCCTGCCGCACGACGCGCGCGCGCTCGTGTTCGTGGACCGCAACGGCCTGCCGCTGGGCACCATCTTGGGGCGCGACGACCGGCACACGGTCGCGGTCCCGCTCGCGCGCGTCGCGCCGCTCTTTCGCCAGGCGGTCGTCGCCGTGGAGGACCGGCGCTTCTGGCAGCACGGCGCCGTCGACCCGGCGGCGGCGCTGCGCGCGCTCGGGCAGGCGCTGCTGACGGGGCACGTTCCCGGAGGCGCGTCGACGCTCTCGATGCAGCTCGCTCGGCTGCTCTATCCGGTCTCCCCGAACGTGTCAGGGAAACTGGCGGAGATCGTCGTCGCGCAGCGGCTCGAGAACGGCCTCACCAAGGCGCAGATCCTCGAAGCCTACTGCAACCGCGCGCCGATGGGCTCCAACATCTACGGCGTCGAGGCCGCCGCGCGCACCTATTTCGGCAGCGACGCCGCGCAGCTCGACCTGGCGCAGGCGGCGCTCTTGGCCGCGCTCCCCAACGATCCGGTGCGGCTCGATCCGTACCGCCACTGGGCCGCGCTGCGGGCGCGGCAGCGCTACGTGCTGGCGCGCATGGTCGCCGCAGGCTACGTGTCCTCCGGCGAAGCGGCGCGGGCCGCCGTCGAAGACGTCGCGCTGCGCCCGCGCGGGGCGGGGATCCTCGCCGGCGCGCATTTCCTCTTCTTCCTCGCGCCGCAGATCGCGCCCGAGCGCGCGCGCGTGCAGACGACCCTCGACCGGCCGCTGCAGACTTTCGTGGAAACGCAGGTGCGCGACGTGCTGCGCGGCCTGCGCCGCTACGACGTGCGCGACGCGGCGGCGATCGTCGTCGACAACCGCAACGCGCAAGTCCTCGCCTACGTCGGCTCGCCGGACTATTTCAGCGACGCGGAGCTGGGGCGCAACGACGGCGTGCAGGCGCTGCGCCAGCCGGGCTCGGCGCTCAAGCCGTTCCTCTACGAACTGGCCCTGGAGCGGCGCACGATCCGGCCGGCGACGATCTTGGCCGACGTCCCGGCGGCCTATGCCATCCCCGGCGCGCGCCTCTACCGCCCGACCGACTACGCGCAGCGCTTCACCGGGCCGGTGCGCGTCCGGGTCGCGCTCGCGAACTCGCTCAACGTGCCCGCGGTGCGCGTGCTCGAGCGCGTCGGCGTCCCCGCTTTTCTCGCGCGGCTGCAGGCGCTCGGCTTCGCCCACTTGACGAAGCCGCCGGAATACTACGGGCTCGGGCTGACGCTGGGAGCCGGGGAGGTCTCGCTCTTCGAGCTCGTCCGCGCGTACGCGACGCTGGCGCGCGGCGGCGCGCCGACCGGACTGCTCACCACGCTCGACGGCGCGGCTCCGGTTTTGACCGCCGCCGGTGCGGCGCAGGGCGACCCCTCGTGGGCGCTGGTCACCGACATGCTCGCCGACGCGCACGCCCGCGCCGGCGCGTTCGGCGTCGACTCGATCCTGGCACTGCCCTTCCCTGCGGCGGCCAAGACCGGCACGTCGTCGGACTTCCGCGACACCTGGACGGCCGGCTTCACCCGCGATTACACGGTCGCGGTTTGGGTCGGGAATTTCGACGGCAGCCCGATGCACGGCATCTCGGGGGTGACGGGGGCCGCGCCGATCTGGAGCCGCATCATGCTGCACCTGCACGAGCGCAGCGAGCCGGGGCGCTTCGATCCGCCGCGCGGCTACGCGCTGCGTCCGATCTGCGCGCAGACCGGGATGCGGCCCGGTCCCGGCTGCGCCGCAATCGTCGCCGAATACCTCGACGCCGGCGATCGGGCGCGCGCTTCGAACGAGGCCCCGCGCGCGCCTGACGGGCTGTACGATCTCTGGCTCGTCCACCAGCCGCAGCGCGCCTCGCTCGGGACGCGCATCCTCTTCCCGCGCGACGGCGACCGTTTCGTTGACGCGCCCGGCGGCACCGCGCAGGTCCTCAAGTTCGAGGTCGGCGGCCGAACCGGGGCGGACTTGCGGCTCGCGCTCAACGGCCGCCCGCTCGCGGCGCAGGGCGGCGATTACCTGTGGCCGCTGCGTTTGGGAAGCTACGAGCTCGTGGCGCGCTCGCGCGCCGGGCGCGACGCGGTCCGCTTCGACGTCGTTCCGCCGCCGAACGCGACGCGCGTCGGCTTCACGATTGCCCGGCCGGGAGATCCTTCAAGAACGCGCTGACGGCTCGCCAGTTCTCGTCGGCGCCGGCCGGATCGCGATCGCTGCGCAGCGTCGACGAGCCGTGAATGCCGTGCGCCGGCACGTACTCGACTTTGTGTTTGGAAGCGACGGCCGCAAAGATCGCGCGAGCGTTCGCGACCTCCTGCGGATCGCTCCCCGAGTCGATGAAGACCGGCACGCTCACGTGCCGGGCCGCCGCGCGCACGGCCGACTTGTCGTCGAGATACTCTCCCGGAGAGAAGGCCAGCAGCGCCGCAACGTCGCGCGGGTGCGCGGCTGCGAACGGAAAGGCGAGCGCTGCCGAGTAGCTGCTGCCCCAGACGTAGACCGGCACGTGCGGATGGCTTCGCTTGGCCCAGGCCAGCGCCGCTTCCATGTCCGGCAGCACGTCGCGGTACGGCGTGCTCCTGCCGAGCTGCGCGACCGTCTGGTTGGGCGGAGCGTAAAGATCGCCGCCGGAACGCTGATCGATCGCCAGCGCGTTGTACCCCAGCTGCACGAGGCGCGGCGCGATCGGAGCGTACTCGCTCTTGTTCGAGCCGGCCTGATGGAAGAGCAGGATCACCGGCGCGTTCGGGTTCGGCGCGGCGTACGATTGCGCGAAAACTTTGACGCCGTCGGGAGCGGTCAGCACGAGGTCGAGCGGCGCCGAACTGACCGGCGGAACGAGGCCCAGATTCGCTATGAGAAAAAGCGCGTGCAGCATGCGCCGCGGGGTTCGTCTCGCGTTCGGGCTCTCCTCGGCGGCGTCTAGCGCTCCCATCGCTGCAGCGCGCGCGGAACGCGTGCGGCCGGCGAAGCCCGGCTCGTTCGCGGCGGGCGAAATGCAGGCCAACGAGCGCTCCCGCGTCGTACGAGTAAGAGGTCATGAGGAGCGGTACGCTCGGTTCCGCCGAGGCTGCGATTCCGGGACTGGCGGCGTTCGCAGGATCCGGCGGACTGCTCGACGCGCTGCCTCAGCTCGTCTGGGTTGCCGACCGAACCGGCCAGTTACGCTACGTCAACCGGCGCTGGTCGGCGTTCACCGGCTTGGACGCCTCGCAAGCGTACGGTTCGGGCTGGCTGAAGCTGCTGCATCCCGACGATTCCCTCGGGGCGATAGCCTGCGTGCAAGAGGCTGCGGCCAAGGTCGAGCCCTACGAGTTCGAAGCGCGAGTCCGCGGCGCCGACGGCCTCTTCCGCTGGATGCTCGTGCATGGCACGCCCTTGAAAAGCTCCGACGGCTCGGCGCATCTGTGGGTCGGCACCTGTACCGATATCGACGATCGCAAATCGGCCGAGGCGGCCGAGAATCTGGCCCAGTCGCGCCTGCAGCGCCTGATCGACGCCGGCGTCATCGGCGTCGTCCGCTCGAAACCCGACGGCCTCATCTTCGACGCGAACGACGCGTTCTTGCGGATGATCGGCTACGATCGGGCCGACGTCGAAGCGGGCCGCATCCGCTGGCAGGACATCACGCCCCCGGAGTTCATGCCGACGTCGGAGGAGGCGGTGCGGGAAGTGCGCGCGACCGGCAGGTTCGCGCCCTTCGAAAAAGAGTACGTTCGCAAGGACGGCAGCCGCACTCCGGTCCTCGTCGGGGCGGCGCTCGTTCCGGGGACCGACGAGCAGATCGGGTACATGCTCGACCTGAGCGCGCAGAAGAGCGCGACGCAAGCGCTGCGCGAGAGCGAAGCGCGCTATCGCACGCTGGCCGAGGCGTTGCCGCAGCTCGTCTGGATCGCCGACCCCGAGGGCGTCACGCTCTTTAGCAACCAGCACTGCGAGGACTATCTGGGCGGCGCCCCGCCGGTCGAGCGCGAGGATTGGAGCGGGGTCGTCCACGCCGAGGATTGGCCGCTGCTCGAACGGGCTTGGACGACGCAGGAGCGGTGCGAACTGGAACTGCGCCTGCGGTGCGGAAGCGACGGCTCGTATCGCTGGCACTTGCTGCGCTACGAACCGATCTGCGACGGCTCGGGGACGCTGCTCCGCTGGCTCGGCACGGCGATCGACATCGACGACCGCAAGCGCGCGGAGGACGGGCTCCGCTTCGTCGCGCGGGCGAGCGCGGTGCTCTCGCGCTCGCTCGATCTGTCCACGACGCTCGACGTGCTGCTCGCGCTGGTCGTGCCGGCCTTCGGCGACTGGGCCGCGATCAACGTCCGAGAAGGCGGCGAGCGCATCCGCACGCTGGCGGTGCGGCACAGCGATCCCGCCAAGCAACGATTCGTCGACCGCTTGCGCGGCGCGAGCTACCACGAGCCGGAAGGCGACGTGGGGACGGTGGCGGTCTGCCGCAGCGGCCAGGCGGAGATCATCCAGCACGTCGTCGAGGACGTCCGCCGCGTCGTGCGCCGCGAGTATTGGGACGCGATCGAAGGCTGCGGTCTCGGTTCGGGCATGACCGTCCCCATCGCCGTGGCCGGCCGGATCATCGGCACCCTCGTCATCGTCTGCTGCGGCTCGCGCAAGGCGTTCACGCCAGCGGATCTGCCGCTGCTCGAGGAGCTTGCCGTTCGCGCCGGCCTGGCGATCGAGAACGCGCAGCTCTACGAGCGGGAACACCGCGTCGCCTACGCCCTGCAGCACGCGTCGCTGCCGGCATCGCTCCCGAAGGTGCCGGGCCTGGCTTTTTGCGGCTACTACGAAGCGGGCAGGAGCGAGGCGCTCATCGGCGGCGATTGGTACGATGCGCTGCGTCTTCCCGACGGCCGCGTGATGGTCTCGATCGGCGACGTCGCAGGAAGCGGTCTCGAGGCGGCGGTCAGGATGACCAAGATGCGCCAAGTGATCCGCGGCACGGCCTTGCTGCTGGCCGACCCGGCGACGATCCTCGACGCCGCCGACCGCGCCTATCGCAGCGAATACGACGGCGGCTTCGTGACGGCTCTGGTCGGCGTGCTCGATCCCGTGGAGTTCACCTTCACGTATGCCTCGGCGGGGCATCCCGCGCCGTTGCTGCGACATCGCGACGGCCGCGTCGAGCGCCTCGAGGAGGGCCTGGGCGTCCCCTTGGGATTGCGCGGGCGCAACCGCCCCGTCAGCCCCGGCGCCTGCCGCCTGCCGGCCGGATCGCTGCTGGCGCTCTACACCGACGGGCTGATCGAGGCGACGCGCGATTTCGACGAAGGCAACCGCCGGCTGTTCCAGGCGCTGGTCCGCGACCCGAGCGCGCAGGGAGACGCCGCGGCTGCGCTCGCTGCCGCGATCCTCTCGCACGGCGCTCCGCGCGACGACGTCGCGATCCTCACCATCGGCGTCGAGCAGGCTCAGGCGCGGCGCGACGTCGATCGTCTGATCGAGCGCTGGTCGTTCGACACGGCCGACGCCGACGCGGCCCAGCGCTTGCGGCGCACGATTTGCTCGCGGCTCGAGTCGCTGCGCGCTTCGACGGCGGAACTTTACGCGGCCGAACTCGTCTTCGGCGAGCTCGCCGCCAACGCGGCACGCTTCGCGCCGGGTGCCGTCGACGTAGCGCTCGATCTGAGCACGCCGCTTCCGGTCCTGCACGTGCTCGACGGCGGAAATGCGTTTTCGGCCCGGGGCACGCTGCCGGCCGACGAGCTGGCGGAGCGCGGGCGCGGACTGTATATCGTCGCGAAGCTGACCGAGGATTTTCAGATCAGCCCGCGTCCCGGACGCGGGAACCACGTGCGCGCCGTTCTGTCGCTGCGCGGCGCGCCGCGCAGCCGCGCATCCTGACGACCGGCTCGGCGGACCACGACCGGCAGCCCGCTGCGGTCGAAGTCGGCACCCGTGAGCCAGCGGACGAACAGCCGGTAGCTCACGATCCCCGCTTTGACGCGGTTGGCGCGCAGATAGCGATCGTAGGCCAGCTCCTGAGCGCGCGCGACCTGCGGATTGACGTGCCGGCGGAAGCGGGCCGCAATCGCCCGAACGTCGGCCAGCGCGAGCGGCGCGAGCCGGTGCGTCAGGTGCACGTCGGAGGGCAGGTTGAACCAGATCAGCAGCCAGCCGGAGTACGCGACCAGTGGGTCAGAGGCGTTGGTGCAGGCGATGACCGAGATGAAGTTGGCCTCGGACTCGTCCGCGAAGCCGGCGACGTGGCCCCACTCGTGGGCGTAGAGCGCCGGCCTCTCGAATGGCAGCGCCGAGGCGTCGAGGTTGACCTCGTGCGTCCAGGGATCGGTGAAGCCGGTCGTGCCGGAGAGTTCCATGAACGGCTGAAAGACGGTCGGCTTCACGCGCGGCGGCGCGAAGGCCGCGACGTCGCCGAGCCGCCGGATCGTCGCCGTGAACGTCGGCAGCAGCGCGGCGGCCGTCGCCGAGTCGCCCGACCGCTCGCCGTGCGCGAGCCCGGCGTAGCGCGAGAGTTCGTCGGCGACGTGGTCGGCGTAAGCCGCGACGGCCGCCGGCGTCGTGCGTTCGCGGTGGACGGGAATCTTGTCGGCCAGGGGCACGCGCGAGTAATTGAAGCCCCACGAGACCTCGAACCACACGTAGACCACGCAGACCGCGGCGAGGCCCCGCACCGCAATCTTCAGCACCGCCGGCAATCCGGGTGAAGCCGCGAGGCTCGCGACCGCCCAAAGCGCGAAGGCGGCGAGGAGCGCGAAGAGCAGCAGATCGCCGACGCAGAACGGAACGGAGCCGGTGAGCGCCCGAACGGCGCGGTCGATCGAGGGATAGAGGCCGTTCGAATAGCGCGCTTCGATCCAGGGTGCCGGCGGCACCGCGACCTTCACCGCGAGCGCAAGGACGAGCGCCAGCAGGTCGAACGCCCGAACGGACGATTTCACTTCGTTGACCTTTCACCGTGATCGCCGAGGCCCTCCGGAGAAGGAACCGCGGATGCTCCACGCCGCCGTCGTCATCCCCTTCATCCGCCGCGACGCGCCGACGCTCGTCTTCGTCAGGCGCGCCGCGCACTTGCGCCGCAATCCCGGGCAGATCGCTTTCCCGGGCGGGCTCATCGACGAGAGCGACGGACCGGACCCGGTCGAGGCCGCGCTGCGCGAATTCGAGGAGGAGCTCGGGGTCGCGCGCGGCCGCGTGCGGATCGTCGACCGCCTCGACGGCGTCGTGACCCTCGCCCTGAACGTGACCGTCGTACCCTTCGTCGGGGTGCTGGAGCCGCCGCTCTCGTTCCGCTTCGATCCGGCCGAGACCGAGAGCGTGCACGAGGTCCCGGCGTCCGCGCTCTACGAGCCCGGCGCCCTCCGTGCCGGGACCGAGCCGGTCGAGCGTGACGGCGAACTCCTGCTGGTCCACACCTGGCTTTTCGACTACGGCGAGCTGCACGTGTGGGGTGCGACCGCCCGCATGTTGCACGCGCTCACGACCCGCTATCCGAGCCTCGCCAGCCTTCCGCTCGCGCCGGTCCCGTAGGTCCGGAGCGCGAGGAGCCGAGCGCCGGCCCAAAACCATGAAAAATGAACGAAGGAAATTTGTTCCTGACTAGCGCAACGGGCCCTCAATGTTGAAGACTCGCATATTTGCAGCGGGCTGCGCGTTATTGTGCGCGCTCGGTTTGCTCTCGCCACCGCTCGCCCGAGCCGACGGCATCGAGGCGAACGCTCTCCGCACCGGGTTGGTCGACCCCGCGAGCGCCGCGCTGCAGCGCCTCCAGGCCGAGACGGATGCGCCGCAGGTCCTGGCCCAGGCGAATCCCATCGGCCTGCCGCAGCAGCCGCTGCGCAAGCCCGGGCTGCCGCTCGGCCTTTCGTATACGCTCGATCTCTCGATGACGTTCCCGTACGGCGATCCCGGCTATAACGCGGGGCTGCCGGGCGGTCTCGATGCGGTCGTCGGCTACGGCTTCAGCCGCAACAGTCGCGTGCAGGTCGGGTATTACGAGCTGCCCGAGGCGCCGATCGGCTTCACCGGCGCGACCGTACCGCTTTACGTGCAGGGGCTGCCCAACCCCATCGCCACCACCAAGCTCGCCATCGATCCGACGATCAAGAACAAGTTCCTCACGATCGTCGACCAGCAGCTCATCACGCTCTTCGGCAAGCTTCCCATCGTCATCTCGCCGAGCTATCTCGCGCGCTGGGGAACGGTCGGGGGCGGCAGCGATCAGCTGCAGATCGAGTACAACGGCTTTCCGACGACCGTTCGGCTGCGCACGGCGCAGTCGTATCTGCTGGCGCTCACCGTGCCCTTCCTTTCGTCGCCGCGCATGTTCGGCACGTACACGATCTCCCCGCAGTGGCTCGTGCATCCCGCCGGCGTCAACCAGACCAATCACGCGCAGCTCTTCCAGTTACTGTACTTGGAATATCGCGCCAGCAAGCAGACGACGTTCTTCTTCCAGCCCTCGATGCTGGTCGACTACCTTCCCTCGGATCCCTATCCCGAGCACGTCCCGACCTGGATCGTCGGCGCGTCGTACAAGTTCACGAAACTGACCTTCGTCCAACTGGACTCGCTGTGGGGCGGCGCGACGAACCGCTCTCCCTACGGCATCACCTCGGTGACTTGCCAGTCGCTCCCGTGCACCAACGTCGCTCCTTCGCTAGGAGGCCTCCATTCAGCCGAAATACAGCTCGAGTTCGGCATCGGCTCGCCCTCGGTGATCCCGCTGTGAGGGCGCGCAGCCGCACGTTCCTCGCGCTGGGCGCGGCGCTCTCGCTCGCCGCCTGCAGCAGCGGAGGGAACAAGACCAATCCGCTCGTTCCGCCTGCGACGGTCGGCCAGACCGCGCCCGCCGCGAACTTCCGCATCGTCGGCATCGGCGACAGCTTGACCGCCGGCGTGCAGTCGGGCGGCCTGACGGGCGCGGACCTTCCGGTGCTCGGCACCGATCCGACGCTCGGCACGATCGGCCCCGTGCAGCGCACGCAGGAGCACGGCTTCTTCGCGCTCTTGTGGGAACAGGCCAACGGCGTCGACATCACCGCGCTGAGCGATCCGACCAAGTCGCCGTTGCCGCTGATGATCCCGCCGGGCGTCGGCAATCTGCTCGCCCCCACGACGAGCGGCTTCCCTTATCCCGTCACCACCACGTGCGACTCGAAACAGATCGCGGAGAGCTCGTTCTCGACCGCGCTCTCGCTGCGCGAGAATCCGACGTTCTCGCCTTACGACTTGGGGATCCCCGGTCAGACGGTGCACGAAGCGCTCTACATGACCGGCCCGATCGGCACGTGCACGCCTGTTCCGGCGCAGTTCGTCGCGCTCAACGCGCTGGTCAACAGCGAAAGCGCGACCTTCTGGCCGATCCTCGCGAGCTTCGGCCAGGGCGTGCCGCAAGTTTCGGCGGCCCTCTCGCTGAACCCGCAGATCGCGACCGTGTGGCTGGGGTCGAACGACCTGCTGAAGTACGCCTTCTCGAACGGGGCGGCTCCCGTGACCAGCGCCTCGTCGATCCAAGCCGACATCGCCTCGATCATCCAGCAGCTCCAGGCCGCCGGAGCGAAGGTTGCAGTCGCCAACCTCGTCGACGTGATGGGCGCGGCGGTCTTCATCCCGCAGTCGAATTACGCGGCCGCCCTCACGCAGGCGATCGCGAATGCGAACCCTGCGCTGCCGGCCGGCACGGTCGCGGCGATCGCCAACACCTATGCCAACGCCGAGATCGCCGCGACGGGTCTGGGGGGAAGCGGCTATTTCACGATCAACGCGCTCTTCAAGACGCTGCAAGCCGCAGCGGCCTCGGCGGCGCCGCCGGCGCTGGTCGCCGGCAGCGATTACGTCAGCGACGCGGTCGCGAGCCAAGTCAAGAGCCTCAACGCGGCTTACAACGCGTCGATCGCAGCGGCCGTCAGCGCGAATCACGCCGCTCTGGTTGACGTCGCGACCCTCTACGGCGGTATCGAAAGCGCGGGCGGGTACCCGGTCAATCTCCCGAAGTGCTGCTCGCTCGTCTACGGCGGGGGCTTCTTCAGCCTCGACGGCATCCATCCGTCGAACACGGGCTACGCGATCCTCGCCAACGCGTTCATCAACGAGCTCGACACGGCCTACAATCTCGGCATTCCGGCGCTCAGCACGCAGCAGGTTCAGACGATCTACGCGAGCGATCCGTACGCCCCGCACTGACCCGGCGACCCCGACCGCGTGCGGCGCGGGCCGCTGAAACTCGCAGAAGCCGGCTCGGAAACGAGCCGGCTTCTTCTTTTGCGAAAACCGAAGGGGAGCCGCGGCGCCTATCCATATGTCGAAAAGCAAAGCGCGCCCGGGGGCGCATTGGTGCGGCCATGGAGCTGAGAACGGTGCAGCCGCTCGCGGCGGGTGAGCCTCTCGACGAGAAGCGCATCGCGTGGAGCGACGTCTCCGAGGCGACGTATCTCGTCGAGCAGGAGCTGCGCTACGAGTATCCGGGCCCGATCAGCGACTTGCGCCATCGCCTGATGATCGTTCCGCGCGAGCGCCACGGCGATCAGCGCCGCCTGGCCCACAGCCTGGAAGTCTCGCCCGACGTCCCGGCGCACGCGGCGGCGGACGCCTTTGGGAACCCGGTCGTAACGATCACGGCGCCCGTGGTGCACGAGTCCATCGCCTTCGGATTGCGTACGGTCGTGCGCCGCCGTGCCGCCGCGCGTTTGCCGCGAGTCTCCCGCGAGTTGCTCTGCGACCCTCGCCTCTTGGCGACCACCCGGCTGACGACCCCGGATGCCGCACTGACTGAAGCTGCCGGCGAGTTGCGCCTGCGGCATCGCGATCCATTCGAGCTGGCGCACGCGGTCAACACGTTCGTGCATGCCGAGATGCGTTACGTCCCCGGCTCCACCGACGTGCGGACGACGGCCGCACAGGCCTTCGCCCAGCGGAGCGGCGTCTGCCAGGACTACGCGCACGTCATGCTGGCGCTGGCACGTTCGTGCGGGATCGCCGGCCGCTACGTCTCGGGCCACCTGATCGGCGAGGGCGGCACGCACGCCTGGGTCGAGCTGATCCTGCCCGAAGGTCCGCGGGCGGTCGTCGCCGCTCTCGATCCGACGCACGGCCGCGCCGTCACGCTCAAGTACGTCGTCGTGGCGGTCGGGCGCGACTACGACGACGTGGCGCCGACCTCGGGCAGCTTCTGCGGCCCCGGCGGCCGGCTTTCGAGCCGGCGCCGCGTCGCGGTCACCGGCGTGCGCTACGCGGCCTAGCGCGCGACTCGCCGTTCCGCGCGCGCCTGCACGGCAGTAATCGCTCCCGCTTCAAGGAATGAAGCCGGATGGAACCTCGGGGGGAGTCCACCCCGCCGCGCACCTACCGCTTGCCGACCGGCTCCGTCATCTCGGTCCTCGGGCGCCCGGAAAGCACGGAACCGCGCTACTGGGACGCCGCGGAGCAGGAGCCTCGCGCCGACGCCTGGGGCTGGGGTTGCGGCTGCCACGCCGAGCCGGAAGGCCCTGGCTTCTTCTCGCTGAGCGGCTGCGCGCTGCACGAAGCGGCGCTCGCGGACCGCGCCGAGCGAGCCGCCCGGCGGCATCCCTCCGCGTAGCCGCCCCGGGCTGCGGCTCTAGCGCTCGACCAAGGCGCGGCGCACCTCGAAACCGCCCAAAGCCGCCAGCGCGAAGCCGCTGACCCGGTCGATCCGCCTGCGCACGTTCGCGCTCAGGGTGTGCCGCGCGCCGGCGACGGCGAGCGTCAGGAGGACCCACCACAGCGCCGAGCCGCTGAACACCCCGGCGACGGTCAGCAGCGCCGTGCCGGGCACGAGGCCGCCGCGCGGCGCAAGCGCTGCGAAGGCCGCCGCGAACATCACGATGGTCGGCGGATTGGTCAGCGTCAGGAGGACCGAGGTCGCGTAGGCCGACCAGGCCGAGCCCGCGTCGTCCGCGCGGCCCCCAGCCGCCGCCGCGTCGTCGGTGAAGAAGGTGCGCAGGCCGAGATATACGAGAAAGAGGCCCGCGGCGAAGTGCAGCATTCGATCGTGCGCCAGCACGAAGTGTGAGACGCCGGCTAAGCCCAGCGCCGCGACCAGCGCGTAGAGTCCGTCGCCCGTCGCGATCCCCAGCCCCGTCGCGAATCCGAGCGACCAGCCGCGAGCGAGCGTGCGGCGCATGCAGAGCAGCGCCATCGGCCCCACCGGCGCCGCGATCGCGACGCCCAAGAGCAGTGCCTTGAGGTACATCTCGGCCGGCATGGCGCGCCCTTCGACGCACGCGCCCCCCGGCACTACTGCATGAGCGCTTCCCAGCGTTCGAGCGCGGCGGCGAGCGAAGCCTCCGCGCTCTCGAGCTCGGCTTGCAGCGCCGCGACCCGAGCCGCGTCCGCGTAGAGGGCCGTATCGGCGAAGGCGCTCTGCAAGCGTGCCCGTTCCCGCTCGAGCCGCTCGATCTCGCGCTCGCTCGCGGCCAGGGCGCGCGCCGCCCGCTCCTCCTGCAGGCGTGTTTCCCGTTCGAGCTTGGCCGCGCTCGGCGCGCGCGCGGCGGGTCTGGGCGCGCTTTCAGCGGGAGCGCAGCGCTGCAGCGCTTCGAAGCGCTCGTAGTCGCCTTCGAACATCGTCGCGCTCCCGTCGTGCAGCCAGAGCACGCGTTCGGCGACCCGCCGCAAGAGGTAGCGATCGTGGGAGACGACGACCATCGCACCGCCGTAGGAGGCGAGGACCGACTCGAGCGCCTCGCGGCTGGGGATGTCGAGATCGTTCGTCGGCTCGTCCAGAAACAGGCAGTCCGCGGCCCGCGCCATCAAGCGCGCGAGCATGATGCGGCGGCGCTCGCCGCCGGAGAACGCCTCGACCTGCTTGTCACCGGCCTCGCCGCTCAGACCCAGGCGTCCCAGGAGCTCGCGCGCGTCCCGCGGTGCGAGCGTGCTGCCCTCGAGGACCGCCTCGGCGGCCGTCACGCCGCCCGGGAGCTCGTCGGCGGCGTCCTGGGCGAAATAGGCGACGCTCGCGCCTTCGGCCAGCTTGACCTCGCCGCGGTCGGCGGGAACGCGCTCGGCCAGGATCTTCAGCAACGTCGATTTCCCCGAGCCGTTGGGACCGACCACCGCGAGGCGAGCGCCCCGCCCCAGTTCGAACGACAGCTTCGCGAACAGCGGCTTGTCGTAGGCCTTCCTCAGGCCCGCGACCGTCAGGGCCAGACCGCTGGTCGCGCGCCGCGCCGCCTCCAGCGAGACGCCGATCGCGCGCGCGGCGGCGCGCGGCGCCTCGACCCGTTCCAGCTTGGCGAGCTGCTTCTCGCGGCTGCGAACTTGCGCGTAGTTGTGCGAGCCGTGCGTGCGCAGCTCGGCGATGACGGCGCTGCGCCGGCGCTCCTCGTCGCGAAAATTCTCGTAGGCGCGCCGGGCGAGTTCCAAACGCACCGCTTTGGCGGCGACGTAGTCGGAATAGGCGCGGTCGCGCGCGACCGCGTAGCGTTCGAGGCGGCCCCCTTCGAGCTCCCAGATCTCGCCCGCCACGCGATCGAGGAAGTAACGGTCGTGCGAGACGACCAGCGCCGCGCGCGGATCGTCGCGCAGGAAGGTCTCGAGCCACCGCACGGACTCGAGATCGAGATGGTTCGTCGGCTCGTCCAGGATCAGATAGTCGGGCTCCTCGAGGAAGAGCCGCGCCAGCGCGGCGCGCGTCCGCTGACCGCCCGAGAACTCGCCCGTGGGCCGGTCGAGGTCGCTCTCGCCGAAGCCGAACGCGCTCAGCATCGAGCGCATGCGGCCCTCCAACGTGGCTCCCCCATGGCGGTCGAAGCGCTCGCGCGCCGCTCCGTACGCGCGCAGCGCTCGCTGCTGGCGTGCGGCATCGCCCGACTCGGCGGCCGCGCTCAGCTCGCCCTCGAGTTCGCGCACGCGAGCTTCTTCCGCATGGATGTGCGCGAAGGCGCTCGCGAGCGAGGCGCGCAGCGTCGTCTGCGCGTCGGAGGCGGCGTTCTGCTCGAGGTATCCCGCGCGCGCGTCGCGGGCGCGGACGACGGTCCCCGCATCGGGCTCCTCGAGCCCCGCCAGGATGCGGAGCAGCGAAGATTTTCCGGCACCGTTGGGCCCGACCAGGCCGATCTTCGTGCCCTCGCGCAAGCTGCCCCCGACCTCGCTGAAAATCGTGCGAGCCCCGTAGGCGCGGGCCAGGCCGCTGAAGCGCATCAGCTCGGCGGCCGGCCGCTGCTCAGCCATACGCGGTCCTTAGCTCGCGTTTGAGCAGCTTGCCGGCCGTGTTGCGCGGAAGCGCCTCCGTGAAGATGATGCGCTTGGGCACCTTGAACGGCGCCAGCGTCCGGCGCGCGTGGTCGAGGAGCGCGCCTTCATCGGGTTCGAAGCCCGAACGGAGCACGACGACCGCGGTGACCGCCTCGACCCACTTGGCGTCGGGCAGCGCGATGACGGCGACTTCGGAGACGCTGGGATGCGTGAAGAGCGCCTCTTCGACTTCGCGGCTCGAGACGACGACGCCGCCGGTGTTGATGATGTCCTTGAGGCGGTCGACGACGTAGAGATAGCCCTCCTCGTCGCGCCAGCCGATGTCGCCCGAGTGGAACCAGCCGCCGGCGAACGCCTGGGCGGTCTCCTCGGGCTTCTGCCAATAGCCCAGCATGAGTTGCGGTGAACGATGCACGATCTCGCCGTGCACGCCGCTCGGAACGTCGTTCATGTCGAAGTCGACGATGCGCGTCTCGACGTTGAAGGCCGGCCGCCCGGCCGAAGCGGGCCGCAGCTCGTGCTCTTCGGGCTTGAGCACCGTCGCCAGCGGCGCGATCTCGCTCTGCCCGTAGAGGTTGTAGGGGCGCGCGGCGGGCAGCCGCCGGCGCAATTCCTCGAGTACGGGGAGCGGCATGATCGAAGCGCCGTAGTAGATCTTCCGCAAGCTCGTCAGGTCGCGACGGTCGAAGTCGGCATGGCGCAGCAGCCCGATCCAAACCGTGGGCGGCGCGAAGAACGAGGTGATGCGCTGCTCCTCGATCAAGCGCAAGCAAAGCTCGGGGAGCGGAGCCTCGATGAGCACCGACGTTGCGCCGGTCAGCAGATGCGGCATCATGAAGCAGTGCATCTGGGCCGAATGGTACAGCGGCAAAGCGGCGAGCGAACGGTCCTCGCCCGAAATGGCGGCGTCGACGATGCAGCTCGCATAATGGGCCAGAAAGGCGCGGTGCGTCATCATGGCACCCTTGGGCGCCGCTGTCGTGCCCGAGGTGTAGAGGAGCTGAACGAGCGCTGCGTCGTCGAGCGGTCCTTCCGCAACGAGGCGGGCGCGCTCGTCGCAAGCGCGCGCCAGAACGTCGAAGCCGTCGCCGCCTTCGAAGCAGCCCGTCGCGCGCAGATGCGGCGTCTCGCCGAGCGCGGCCACGTTCGGGCCGAGGACGGTGTCGTAGAGCAGTGCGGCGGCTCCGGATTGCCGCACGATGTAGGCGAGTTCTGAGGCCGTGAGGGCATAGTTTATCGGAACGTGCACGAGACCGGCGCGAAGGCAGCCCAGCCACGCCAGCAGGTACGCATCGGAGTTGCGCCCGTAGGCGGCGACGCGTTCGCCCGGCGCAAGCCCGAGATCCAGAAGCGCGCCTGCGACGCGCCCGGCGGCGCACTCGAGTGCGGCGTAGCTCCAGGCGCGGCTCTCGTAGATCAGAGCCGTGCGTCCCGGAGCGCGCAGCGCCGAGCGGCGCAGCGCATCGCCCAACGTGTTACGACGGGCGGATTGGATCTCGACCGCAGCATCCATCGCTTCGCTCCCCACTCTGCGTCGTCGCGCAACCGCGCGATGTTACGTGGAGATTCGGCCGGAACCTCTCGTGCGGCGGCGTTCGCTCCGTCACCCGAAGTAAAGCCGCTCCAAGCAGCTGCCGAAGTTTGTAGCCTCTCGCGCGATCGGCCGCATGCGCCGTCGCAGCGTGCAGGTTTACCCTGCCGTGCCGATCGTCCCGTCGGCAGCACACCGACCTGATGCCTGCGAAACGAGGCCTCGGCCGGCGCTCGGTTCGTTCACCGAGCCGACATCGGCAACGCTCGAATAGATCATTTAGCAACCGATGCGCCTGTGCTTAAGCGCAGTCGCTAGGTCATTTGACGGTCGTCGACCGTGTTAACCTTCTATTCCTGAGAGAATCCTTGGAATATTCTGAATTATGCTATTCGGCAGGAGGCCAGTCCGTATCCGGCATAAAATAAAGTCAAATCATGGCAGACATTAAGCGTATCGAAAACGAGATAAAAGAGTTCGAAGGTTTCGCAGTCGTCGTCCACGGCGCCTCGGCGTCGAAAAACGGTTCTACGAAGACTCCGAGCTATAAGCGGCGCCACCTGCGCCGGGCTCGCGAAAACCACACCGTCGACGATTGGAAGCGTCTTCGTTTCGAGATCGATTATCCCGATCTCGCCGTCGACGTCCTGCTGGCCGATGGTCGAGTCGCCACCGGAAAGACGCGTTTATCGCGGATTCGCCGCTCGTACGAGTAACGATCTCGAAGCCGGTTAGCTCTTGCTCGTACCCTGCGGCTTGAGCAATCTGGGAAATTCCTGGCGAAGCCGGGCGAGTTTGGGCAAGTCGTTCTCAACCACGTATCCGTCGTCAGGGTGGTTCTCCACGTAGTGCCGGTGATAGCTTTCGGCAGGGTAGAAGGCTGTCAGCGGCACGACTTGCGTGGCGATCGGAGCCGAGAAGACGCCGGCTCGCTCGAGTTGACGGATAGCGTCTAGCGCAACTCGCCTTTGCTCGGGGGTCGTATAAAAAATCGCCGAGCGGTATTGCGTCCCGAAGTCCGGGCCTTGCCGATCGACCTGCGTCGGATCGTGCGCGACCTCGAAATAGACCTCGAGCAACTGCGCAAACGAGATTTTCGCCGGGTTGAAAGCGATCTCAACGGACTCGGCGTGACCGGTCGTCCCCGTGCTCACGAGCAGGTAGTGAGCGGTCGCAGCGTTGCCCCCGGCATATCCTGGGACCACGTTCAATACGCCCGCGAGCCGATCGAAGACCGCTTCCATGCCCCAGAAGCAACCGCCGGCTAACACGACGCGCTCGCTTTTCGCGGCGTGGACCGGGCCGGTTGCCGCATCGGGGAAAGCGGCCCCGCACAGCCCGGCCAACGCCGTCACGGCGCAGAAAAGCGCTTTCCGCAGCGCGCCCGCCGGCCGGTTCGCCCGTGCGATCATCGTGCCTCCTCCGCTCTCGTCATCGTTACGATCAAACCACGGAAGGCGCCGGCGCGTCAGTAACCCGGCTTATCTTTCGCCGGCGAGCTCCTCGCGCAGGCGCGCTTTCTCGATTTTTCCCATGGCGTTGCGAGGCAAGCTGGGAACGACGTGCACGGCTTTGGGAACCTTGAAACTCGCGAGCTTCTCGCGAAGATCGGCGAGCAGCGCGTCGGCAGAAAACGCTCCGTCGGTTTCGACGAAGGCGACCGGAAGCTCGCCGCGGGCCGCATCGGCGACGCCGACGACGGCGGCCGCTCGAACGCCGGGAAAGCGTTCGATCTCGTCTTCGATCTCGCGCGGGTACACGTTGAAACCGCCGGTGATGATCAGTTCTTTCAGACGCCCCACGATCGTGTAGACGTCGCGTTCGGGATCGTAGCGGCCCAAATCTCCGCTGCGATACCAGCGCGTCCCTTCGGCATCGGCCGCGAACGCCGCGGCGCTCGCCTCGCGCATCTGCCAATATCCCGCGAACACGCTCGGGCCGCTGACCAGGATCTCGCCGACCTCGCCATCGGGGACGCGCTCGAGAGCATTCGTGCCTCGCTCGCTCGGCCTCGCGACGAAAACGCGCGTTCCGGGCGTGGGAACGCCGACCGAGCCCGGCACGCGCGGGCCGCCGTAACGGTTGCTCAACGCGAACCCGAATTCGGTGGCGCCGTAGCGCTCCAGGATCTCGGAGCCGAAGCGTTGCGCAAAAGCGGCGTGGAGATCGGCCGAGAGCGCCGCCGAGCCTGAGACGAAGAGCCGCAGCCGCGGCGGCGCCGCAGCGTCGGCACGTTCCAGCAGGCGCACGTACATCGTCGGAACCCCGAAAAACATGGTCACGTCGCCACGGCCCAGCCGCGCCAGGACCGCTGCGGCGTCGAAGCGCTCGAAGACGATGATGCGCGCGCCCGCCGCCAGCGACGAATTGAGCCCGGCGCACAACCCGTGAACGTGAAACAGCGGAAGCGCGATGAGCAGGACGTCGCGGTCTTGCCAGCGCCAGCTCGTCAGGAGCTGCGCTGCCATCGCCGCCAGGTTGCCGTGCGTCAGCATCGCGCCCTTCGAGCGCCCCGTCGTCCCGCTCGTGTAGACGATGAGCGCGACGTCGTCGGGCTTGGGCGGCGGCGGCGAGGCGCGCTCGATCGCCGCATCCTCGGCCCAGCGCTCGACCTCCGCCACGTCGATCGCCGGCGGCGCCGCGGCGAGCGCAGCCAGGTGCGGCCCCGTCTGCGCCGAGACGACGACGCGTGCGGCGCCCGAGTTCGCGAGGAGGTGCTGCAAGTCGCTCGCGCGGTAGAGCACGTTGGCCGGCACCGTCACCAATCCCGAGCGCAGCGCCGCGAGGTAGGCATACGCGAAGCCGACCCGGTTCTCGCTGTAGAGCACGATCCGGTCGCCGCGACGCAGGCCCAGCTCCGCGAAACGGGTCGCGACGCGGCGCGCACCCGCGTGCAGGGCCCCGTGGCCGAGCTCGTCGTAGGCGAAAGCATCGGCCCGCTCGGCGAGCGCGCCGTCGAAGAGATCGAGGATCGTCATGCCGGCGCGCCGAGCGCCGCGCCGCTCTCGCGGCGCACGTCTTCGATCGTCGTTCCCGGCAGAATCACCTCGGCATCGACGGGCACTTCGAGCAGCGCCGGGAGGCCGCAGCGCGCGGCGCGCTCGAACGCTGCGGGGAACGCTTGCGAACTCGCCACGAGTTCGGCGTGCGCCCCGAAGGCGCGGGCGTACGCGACGAAATCGGGATTGCGCAGCCCCGTGCCGCTCGTGCGCAACGGAAAGCGGCGCTCTTGGTGCAAGCGAATCGTTCCGTACATCCCGTTGTTGACCACCACGACGACGATCGCGGTCCGTTCGAGGACGGCCGTCGCAAGCTCCTGTCCCGACATCAAGAAGTCGCCGTCGCCGACGATGCTCACGACCGTCCGCTCCGGATGGACCAGCTTCGCCGCGATCGCTGCCGGGAAGCCGTAGCCCATCGCACCGTTGCGCGCCGCGAGCTGGGTGCCGTAGCGGCGGTGGCGATAAAAGCGGTGGACCCACACGGCGAAGTTGCCGGCACCGTTGGTGACGATCGCATCCTCCGGAAGACGCGCGCGCAGAAACGCCACGATCTCCGCCAGATCCGCGCCGGACGCAGGCGGCGCGGGCGTCACGGCCGACGGCGCGCTCCACGCCTCGTAAGCGGCGCGAGCGAGCGCGGTCGACTCGGCCCACGGCGGCGCATCGAACGGTTCGAGCGCGGCGAGCCCGGCCGCGAAGGCAGGCGGGTCGGCGTCGAGCGCCAGGTCGGCCTCGTAGACCCGCCCCAGCTCGGCGGGATCGGGATAGACGTGAACGAGCCGCTGCTCCGTCCGCGGCGGTGAAAGGAAGCGGTATCCGCCGGTCGCGACCTCGCCCAGCCGCGTGCCGAGCGCGAGGATCGTATCGGCTTGCCGGAGCGCGCGCGCGGCCGGCTCGTGCCCGCGCATCCCGAATCCGAGCGGACCGGCGAAGCACGGATGCTCGTTGTCGAAGAAATCCTGGCAGCGAAAGTCGGTGACGACGGGCAAGGCGCTGCGCCGAGCGAACGCCTGCAGGTCGAGCGCGGCGCGTTCGCTCCAGCGTCCGCCGCCGGCGATGACCAGCGGGCGCTGCGCACGGGCCAGCAGGTCGCGGCAGGCGCGCAGCCTTGCGGCGGCGGCGGACGCGCGGCGCGGCTCGTAGTGCGGCGCCGGGCCCGCGGCGGGAGCGGAGAGCACGTCCTCGGGGAGGGCGACGACGACCGGGCCCGGCCGCCCGCTGGAGGCGATCTCGAAGGCGCGCGCGACGATCTCACCCAGCCGTTCCGGAGCGTCGACCTCGACCGCCCACTTCGCCAGCGGTTCGAACATCGCGGCGAAGTCGACTTCTTGAAAGGCTTCGCGGCCGCGCAGCGCGCTCGAAACCTGCCCGACGAAGAGGAGCATCGGCGTCTCGTCCTGACGCGCGACGTGGACGCCGATGCTCGCGTTGGTCGCACCGGGGCCGCGCGTTACGAAGGCGATGCCGGGGCGGCCGGTCATTTTCCCGTAGGCCTCGGCCATCGCCGCCGCCCCGCCCTCTTGGCGGCAGACGACGTAGCGCAGTGACGGCGCATCGAGCAGTGCGTCGAGAACCGTGATATAGCTCTCGCCCGGCACGCCGAAGATCAGCTCGGCGCCGTACTCGACCAGGGCGTCGACTAAGACGCGGGCTCCACTCTCCATCGTCGCTTCTCTCTTGGGTGCGAACGCGGGTTCCTTCGCGGTCCTGTGAAGAGGCCGGCCGCGGGCAAGGAAGGGCCGCCGGCGCCGCCAAGCGAGGTGCATGCGGCAAAGGGCTTTCGGCAGCGGCGGACCGCAGGTGCCGCTGGTGGGACAGGGGACCTGGCCGCTCCCCGAGCGCGAAGCGCTGCGGCGCGGCATCGCCCTGGGCATGACCCACATCGACACCGCCGAGATGTACGGCGACGGGCGCTCCGAGGAGATCGTCGGCGAGGCGATCGCGCCGTTCCCGCGCGGCTCGCTCTTCATCGTCTCGAAGGTGCTGCCGAGCAACGCCACCCGCAACGGCATCGTGCGCGCCTGCGAGCGGAGTCTGCGGCGCCTGCGCACGGATTACCTCGATTGCTACCTGCTGCACTGGCGCGGCAGCGCGCCGCTCGAGGACGCGATGCGCGGCCTCGAGCGTCTCTTGCAGGACGGGAAGATCCGCGCCTTGGGCGTCAGCAACCTCGACCCGTGGGACCTGCGCGAGGCCGCGCGTGCGCTCGAGCGCGAGCGGATCGCCTGCAACCAAGTGCTCTACAATCTCGCGGAGCGAACGCCCGAAGATCACGAGCTCCCCTGGGCCCGCGAATACGGCTGCGCCCTGGTCGCGTACACCCCGCTCGGGCGTCCCGCTTCCCTCGAAGGCGAGCGCGTCTTGCAAGTGATCGCCGGCGCGCACCATGCGACGCCCGAGGCGGTCGCGCTCGCCTTCCTGCTGCGCGACCCCGACGTCTTCGTCATCCCGAAAGCCAACCGCATCGAACACGTCGAGGCGAACGCGCGCGCGGGCGAGCTCGAGCTGAGCCCCGCCGAGCTGGCCGCGCTCGACGCGGCCTTCCCCAAGCGCAAGCGCGCCGGCCCGCTGCCGATGAACTGACGCCGGCTAGAACGTCGCGACGCGGAGCGGCTTGCGAACCTTGGTCGGGATGCGTTCGAAGACTTCGTCCGGCACGAAGAAGTCGGCGAACAATTGCTCCTGCGGCACCGCCGAATAGCGCGAGAAGTCGCTGACGCCCTCGGCCCGCAGCAGCTCTTCGTCGATGAAGAAGTTGCCGCTGCATTCGCGCGAGGATTTCGTCAGGATCGCGTAAGCCGCGTCGGCGACGATCTCGGGGCTGCGGCTCGCTTCGGCGAGCGGCGCGCCGCCGAGCAGGTTGCGCACGGCCGCGGTGTCGATCGTCGTCAAAGGCCACAGCGAGTTCACGGCGATCCCGTCGGCACGCAGCTCCTCGGCCATGCCCAGCGTGCAAAGCGACATGCCGAACTTCGCGATCGTGTAGGCGACGTGCGGCGCGAACCACTTCGCCCGCATGTCGAGCGGCGGCGAGAGGTTCAGGATGTGCGGGTTGGCCGAGCGCTTCAGATAGGGGATCGTCGCCTTCGAGCACAGGAACGTCCCGCGGACGTTCACGCCGTTCATCAGGTCGTAGCGCTTCATCTCCGTTTTCAGCGTCGGCGTGAGCGCGATCGCGCTGGCGTTGTTGACGCAGACGTCGATCCCGCCGAAAGCCTCCGCAGTCCGCGCCGCCGCCGCCTCGACCTGCTCCTCGAGGCGGATGTCGCAGGCCAGCGCGAGCGCCCGGCCTCCGGTGCGCTCGATCTCCTCGGCGGCCGTGTAGATCGTCCCGGGCAGCTTCGGGTGCGCCTCCGTCGTCTTGGCGACGACGGCGACGTTGGCGCCGTCGCGCGCGGCGCGCAGCGCGATGGCGAGCCCGATCCCGCGGCTCGCGCCCGTGACGAAGAGCGTCTTGCCGCGCAAGTCCATGCCGGCGCTAGTGCGCCGCCTGGCGGCGCGGAACCTCGAGGGCGGAGGTCACTTGGAAGGTCACCCTGGCGCCTCGCGCCACGCTGAAGTTCGCTTTGTCGTTGCGCGCGAACAGATAGCCGCCGATCGCTCCGCCCAGCATCCCGATGACGCCGCCGGCGGCCCCGCCGATGATGCGCCCGACGCTCTGGCTCCCGACTGCCATTCCCGCTCCCGCGCCCACCGCGTTACGCACGGTCGTATTCTCCTTCTTCGCCTGGACCGAGACGACCGAGCCCGTGACCGGAACCGTCTGGCCGTCCTGGAACGTGATCGCGTCGAAGGCGAGCTTGAGATCGGGCTTGCGGCCGAACCCGGCCGCTCTCACGTCGGCGACGTGGCCGTGGATCGTGGCGTTCTCGAAGACGGCGTCCCCGTCGGGATACGGCGGCACGACCGTCATCGTGAAGCCGTCGCCGACTCGGGCCTTCTTCGTGTTGATGTCCGGCGACGACAAGACTCCGTTGATGTCGGTTCCGGCCGCGACCGTCTGCGCGAAGGCCCCGCCTTGCGCCGTCACGGCGAAGGCGGCCGTCAAGGCCGCTGCAAGCAGCGTCCGGACCAAGCGCGGCCGGCGTACGTCGTTCATTCGAGCCCCCTCATCGTCTTACGTGGCTTCACCGGGCGCCTGCGAGTTCAGCCCAGATTTTCCCTGCCGTGGGGCGCGCCGAGATCCTGCAGCGGACCGATCGGAACGACGCGCGTCGGGTTGATGTCGTCGTGCGTGCAATAGTAATGCCGCTTGATGTGATCGAAGTCGACCGTCTCGGCGACGCCGTCGACTTGGTAGAGGTCGCGCAGGTAGCCGTAGAGATTCGGATAGTCGGCGATGCGGCGCAGGTTGCATTTGAAATGGCCGAAGTAGACGGCGTCGAAGCGCACCAGCGTCACGAACGCGCGCCAATCGGTCTCGACCGGCTGCGCGCCGAAGAGATAGCGCCGCGCGGCGAGCCGCTCTTCCAGCGCGTCGAGCGTCTCGAAGACGCGGTAGGCGGCTCGCTCGTAGACTCGCTGCGCGGTCGCGAATCCGGCCAGATAAACCCCGTTGTTCAGCGTCCGGTAGATCGTCTCGTTGAGCGCGTCGATCTCGCTGCGCCGCGCGGCCGGATACAGGTCGCGCGGGGTCTTGGCGAACGCGCCGAACTCGGTCTCCAGCATGCGCATGATGTCGTCGTCGGAGTTGCTGACGATGCGCCGCGACGTCTTGTCCCACAGCACCGGCACCGTCACGCGCCCCCGGTAACTCGCGTCGGTCGCGGCGTAGGCTTCGGCCAGAAAATGAAACCCCTTGAGCGGATCGAGCGAAGCGCCGCGCACTTCGCGGAAGGCCCAGCCGCGTTCGTCGCGGAGCGGATCGACGACCGTCATGCCGATCGCCTCCTCGAGCCCCATCAGCTTGCGCACGACGATCGTGCGGTGGGCCCAAGGACACGCGAGGGAGACGTAAAGGTGGTAACGCCCCGCCGCGGCGGGGAGGCCCGAGCTCCCGTCGGCGCTGACCCAACCGCGAAACGCGTCCTCCTGCCGGACGAACCCGCCTTCGGGAGATTGCTCGGCTGGAAACTGAGCCTTCGCTTGCATCGTCGTCACCTCGCGCGCTGACTCCACCAAAGACCGCCGCGCGAGCCGCGGCGATGCATCCGTCAAGGCAGCCCGCTGGCGAACTCCGCGAGCTCGCGCTCGAAACGGTCGCTCTCTTCCCAGAACGGCATGTGGCCGGCGTCCTCGTAGAGCGAGAGCCGCGCGCCCGCGATTCGGCCGGCGATGTGCCTGCCCGTCTCGACGTCGACGATCGCGTCGCGCGCTCCGTGCGTCACCAGCGCCGGCAGGGTCACGGCGCCGAGCACGTCGTCGTTGCGCAGCTTGCGGGCGAAGAGCTCGCGCCGCACGCGGGGCGGCGTGCTCAGGCTGATCCCGAGCATCGTCAGCTCCGCCGGAAATTCCGGCGGCCGCGCGAAGCAGCGGCGGACGAACGTGCGCATCACCGCGGCCGCTTCCTCCGCGCCTTCGCTATAAGCGCTCGGCCCCGTCGCACCGGGTGCGGGCAGGATCCCTTCCCAGCCCTTCCCCATGAACCGGTACGGCATCCGCCCCCCGGCGTCGGTCGCCGCGCTGACGTAGTGCAGGCCGCCCAGCCTCGCCCCGCCGTAGCAGCGCAGGTAATCGTTGAGCACGTAGCCGCCGTACGACCAGCCGCAGAGCACGGCGCCGTCCAAGGCCAGCGCTTCGAGGGTGAGCCGGATGTCGTCGGCCCACAGCTGCGAGTCGGCGTACAGACCGGCGGGCTTCTCGGAATCACCGTGACCGCGCAGGTCGAGCGCGACGAGGCGGAAGCGTTCGGACAGCGCGGGCGAGGCGAGCTGCCGCGCCCACGAGGCGTGGCTTTGCGACCAGCCGTGAACGAGCAGGATCGGACGGCCCGCCGGGTTGCCGCTCTCGACCGCATGCAGTCCGGTCCCCCCGCCGCCGTGCAGCGCGTGATGCCGCAACCTAGTTTGGCGGAGGCCGCACACTAGACGCGCTCTTTGAGGAAGTGGATGGCCTGGCGCGGACCGGCCACGACGATCTCGTCGCCGGACTCGAGGATCGTTTCCTGGGCCGGCCGGAAGGTCATGTGGTCGCCGCGCTTGAGCGCCAGCACGATCGCTTCGTTCGCCTGCCCGACGAGGGTCGCGAGCGTCTTGCCGATCCAGCTCGCGCCGCGCTCGATCGTCAGATCTTCGAGCAGCAGTTCGCTGTTGCCGGCCTGCAGGATCGTGTCGATGAACTCGACGGCGGTCGGCCGCATCGCGAGGCTGGCCATGCGTCTCCCGCCGATATGGTACGGCGAGATGATGCGGCTCGCGCCGGCGAGGCGCAGCTTCGCGTGCGAATCTTCCTTGTTTGCGCGGGCGACGATGAAGAGGTCGGGCCGCAGAACGCGCGCGGAGAGCGTGACGTAGACGTTGTCGGCGTCGCTGTCGGTCGCGGCGACGAGCCCGCGAGCGCGATCGACTCCGGCCGTGCGGAGCACGTCGACGTCCGAGGCGTTACCCTCGACGACCAGATAGCCTTGCCCTACGGCGTCGTCCAAGGACTTCTGATTGATGTCGATGACGACGAACGGGACGCTCTCCGCGACCCATTCCCGCGCTATCTCGCGCCCGACTCGCCCGAAGCCGCACAGCACGAAGTGATCTTTCACGGCGCGCACTCGCTCACGGATGCGCCGCTTCCCGACTGCCGAGCCAAGGTGCCCCTCCACCAGGAATTCGAACACGGTAATGAAGGAAAAGGTCGTCGTTCCCACGCCCAGCACGATGACGCCGACGGTGAGATAGCGGCCCGCTTGCGAGAGCGGCGCCGGTTCGCCGCCGAAGCCGATCGTCGTGATGACGGCCAGCACCATGTAGAGCGAGTCGAACCACGACCAGTGCTCGACCGCGACGTAGCCGGCGGTGCTCAGCGCGATGACCGTTCCCAGGACCAAGACGACGGCGACCAGGCGCTTCGGAATAACGGTCGCGATCGAGCGCAGGAGCATACACGGTCCGTGCTTTCAACCCGTCCCCGCCGGTCCCATGCGGCCTATGAAAGATCGTTCTTCAGTACTTGAGTCCGGTGTCGCAAAGGATCGTGACCGCAACCGCCCGTTCGTCACCGCGCCCGCGCAGGTAGCGTGCTGCGGCGGCGACGTTGGCGGCGGCGCTGAATCCGAGGTAAAGGCCCTCCCGCTCGCCGAGGCGCCGGCGGTATTCCGTCGCCTCCTCGTCGGCGACGGCGAGCGCGCAGTCCATCAACTCGGGCTGCCAGCGTCGCGGGACGATGCCGTAGCCGCCGCCCTGCAAGAGATGCCGCGCCTTCTCGACGGGCTTGCCGGCCAGGACTTCAGCGCCCAGCGGCTCGACGGCCACGCCCGCGATCTCCGGCCGGCGGCGCTTGAGCGCCCGCATCGTCCCGATGAAGGTCCCGCCGCTGCCGACCAGCGCCACGAAGGCGTCGAGCCGCCCGCCGCTCTGGCGAAGAATCTCCTCGCCCGTGCCGCGCTCGTGGGCCTCGATGCAGGCGGGGTTGTTGAACTGGTCGACGTAGAAAGCGCCCCGCTCCGCGGCGAGCCGCTTGGCGGCCTCGAGCGCCGCGGCCACGTCGGCCCCCGTGACGCGGCCGGGCTCGCCGTCGGCTTGCTCCACGAGGACGACCTCGGCGCCGAGCCCGCGCAGCATCTCGGCGCGGCGCGGGCTGTTGCCGCGCGACATCGTCACGAGCAGCGGATGGCCGAGCGCGGCGCAGACCACCGCCAGCCCCGCGCCCATGTTCCCGCTGGTCATCTCGACGACCGGCTGCCCGGGATGCAGCGCGCCGGCGGCCCGCGCCGCGCGCAGCGCCGCGAGCGCGGGCCGGTCCTTCACGCTGCCGCCGGGATTGAGAAACTCGGCTTTGGCGAGCAGCAGGCCGGGACCGTCGTGGATGCGGCGCAAGGCGATCAACGCGGTCTCGCCGATCAGGCCCAGCACGCCGTCGAGCGCGACGATCATTCCTCCGCCGACAGCAATGTCAGGGCCCGGTCGAGCTGCGGGTCGCGTCCCGGAACGCCCAGTTCGGCATCGGCCGGCTCGTCGACGACGTCGTCCGGGATCACGCCGATTCCGTCGATGTCGCGTCCGTTCGGCGTGAAGTAACGAGCGGTCGTCACCTTCAGGGCAGCGCCGTCGGGGAGCGGGACGATCGTCTGCACGAGACCTTTGCCGAAGGTGCGCGTGCCGACGAGCTTGCCCAGACCGCGATCCTGCAGCGCCGCCGCGACCAGCTCGGAGCCGGACGCCGAATCGTGATTGACCAGCACGGCCAGCGGGCGCGGCGGCAGCGCGCCCCCACCAGCCATCGTCACACGCCGCTTGCCGTGATTCTCCGCAACCGCGACGAGCGGGCCGCTGGCGATGAAGTCGCCGGCGACCTTCACGGCAGCGCTCTCGTAGCCGCCGCCGTCGTTGCGCAGATCGAAGACGAGCGCCTTGGCGCCCCGCGCCTCGAGACGCTCCGCGGCCGCGCGAACGTCCTCGCCGGCTCGTTCGCCGAAGATCCGCAGCGCGACGTAGCCGACGTTGCCGGAGAGCATCCGCGCGGTCACCTCCGGCGGCGTGATGCTCGCGCGCACGAGCGCCAGCGGTTGCGGCAGCGGGCTCCCGCCGCGCGTCACGCTGAGGTGCACGACGGTTCCGATCTTGCCGCGCAGCTGCGCGCGCAGCTCCTCGCTCGAAAGGCCGCCGGCCGGCTCGCCGTCGACCGCGGCGATGCGGTCGCCGGGCTCCAAGCCGGCACGCGCCGCGGGACTTCCCTCGAAGACCTGGTCGACGCGCCACGCGCCGGCAGCGTCGTCCCGCGCCAGGACGATCCCGATCCCGCCGAACGACGCACCGTCGAGGGCCGTGCGAAACCCGTCCATCTGCGCCTTCGTGAAGAACACGGTGTACGGGTCGCGCAGCGCCGCCGCTTCTCCGCGAATCGTGTTGTAGACGAGTTGGCGCACGTCGACGCGCGAGCCGTACCGCTCGATCGCTTTTCCGACCTGCTGCTCGATCGCCGGAACGGCGCCGCGGCCGTCGGGCCGGGCGTGCATGAAGGCGACCTGCGGCGCGGCGACGCCCCGCCCCCGCAGGTAAGCGACGATCCCGGTTCGCGCGCCGTCGAGCAGCACTTGCGGCTTGACCTGCCGGTAATACTGCTCGCTCAACGTCGTGTAGCCGAGCTCGAGCTCGACCAGGTCGAGGATCGACACGTCGTGCGCCGCCGGCGAGAGGGCGGGGACGCCGGCCAGGAAGATCACCGCTCGCGCCCCAAGGTTCGGGTCATGCGCATCGGATCGCTGTTCGGTATCGAGATCTCCATCGACGGCAGCTGGATCTTCGTCTTCGCGCTGGTCGCTTGGGTGCTGGCGAGTCCCACGGGTCCGCTGCATCTCGCCGGCGTCGGCGTCGCAGGCCGCGTCGGGCTCGGAGTCCTCGCTTCGCTCCTGTTCTTCACCAGCGTCCTCCTGCACGAGCTGGCCCATTCGCTCCTCGCGCGCAAGCGCGGCATCAAGGTGAGCGGCATCAGGCTCTTCATTTTCGGCGGCGCCTCGATCTTCGAAGGTGAGGCCTCAGATGCGCCCGGCGAAGCGTGGATCTCCGGGATCGGCCCGCTGACGAGCTTGGTTTTGGGCGTTCTCTTCTACGCTCTCTCGCTGCTGGCCGCTTCGCAAGGCGCGGTCGGCGCGATGTTTCGCTATCTGTGCCTCGCCAACGTCTTGCTGGCGATTTTCAACATCCTTCCCGCCTACCCGCTCGACGGCGGACGCGTGCTGCACGCGCTCCTCTGGAAGGCGTCGGGCGACCGCGAGCGGGCGACGCGCGTCACCGCGCGGATCGGACGCGTGCTGGCCGCGTTGATGATCGCCTACGGCATCGTCGAAACGCTCAGCGTCGACACCTTCGGCGGCCTCTGGATCACCTTCATCGGCTGGTTTCTGCTGCAAGCCGGCAACGCGGAGCAGAAGGGTTCGGCCGTCAGCGAAGCCCTGCAGGGGCACACGGCCGGCGAGCTCGCCGCGCCGCTCGAACTGCGCCTGCCGGCCGACACGACGGCGGCCGGAGCCCTGGCCGCGATGCAGCAGGCCCGGGTGCGTGCCCTGCCGGTCTTCGTCGGCGACCAGCTCCTGGGCGTCGTCACCGCCTCCGAGCTCACTCGCCTCTCCGACGACGAGCGTGCCCAAACGTACGTGACCGCCGTGATGACCCGCGTCGACGACCTCACCTCCGTCCCCGCGAGCATGCCGGCCAAAGAAGCCGTCGCCCAGCTCGCGCGCAGCGGTGCCGAAGCGATCGTGCTGATCGCGGCGGGCGGCGCGCTCGCCGGCGTCTTCACCCGCGAGTCGGTCGTGCATTGGCTCGCCGACTTGAAGCACGTGAGCTGAGCTTCGCGGCTCTTCAGGGCGAAGAGCGCAGCACGCTCCTCGCGCTTTCCAGGACGACGCCCCAGAGCACGTGCCCGGCAGCCTCGTTGGCGTGTTCCAAAGCCGCGCGCGGCGCCCCCGGCTGGCCTGCGCGGAGAGCCGCGTGCTGCGCCCACACGACCAGGCCGAAGACGGCCCCGCGGCCTGCCGCCAGCGCCGGCAGCAGCTCGACGAGTCCGCCGTACGCCCCGCCGAGCAGTGCGCTTGCGATCCAGTTCGCTGCCAGCGCGGCCTGCGGCTCGCCCTCGCGCTGCGGCGTGACGAGACGCTCGCTGAGGATCTTGAACGCCGCCGAGGCGAGCCCGCCGGTTGCGCCGGCGGCGAAGCCGCGCACCACGTCGGGCCGGCGCGACGTCGCGGCAGGCGCGTCCAAGTGCACTCGCTGCGGCGCAGCGGCGTCGGCAGCCGCAGCCTCACCGTGCGCCACGAGCTTGGGGCGCCGGTCTTCGTAGAGGCCGACGGTCAGCTCGTTGCCGACGCTCAAGAGCCGGTCGACGCGGGCCGGATCGCGTAGCTCGACGCCGAGTTCCACCAGCGGAAGCACGATCTCGCGCTCGCCCTCGCGCAGCGTGGCGAGGGCTAACGCGTCGTTGCGCGCGACGATCGTGCCGCGATGCTCGTCGCCGGGACGAAGCGGCTCCGAGCGGCCGTCGACGACGAGCGTGATCTCCTTCCCGGCCGGCGCAGGATCGGCGGGAAAATGACGGCGCTCGCGCAGTTGGGCGGGCGGTTCGGTGTGAGCCGCCGGCAGTCCGCGGCGCCTCGCCTCCTGCGGCTCGATGATGAATCGACCGAGCGCATCGAGCGTCACCTCGCTGCCGTCCGGGAGCCGCGCCGTGCCGTGCGGCCGTCCGCCGACGGCGACGTAGAGGACGTCGCCTCCCGCCGCGTGATAGGCGGCCGCCAGGTTTCCGTCGCCGAGATCGGTCGGCGCGCCGAGATAGGCGCCGAAGTTGGCCCGGTGAACGGGATCCTCGACGCCGGGATAACCGGCCCATTCGCGGCGCAGCGTCTTGCTCGGCTTGGGGATCGCGCGCGGGTCGACTCCGCACGCCAGCAGCAGGCCGCAGGCGTACGAGTTCGAGTCGCGGCCGACGCGCAGAAACGGGATCTCGACGGCGAGGTAGCGCTGATCGCCGTCGTACGCGCGCTGAGCCTCGACCAGCGAGCGCGCGAAGAACTCGGCGGAGAGACCGTGCGGCGGAGCGATCGCGACGGGATCGAAATCGACCTCGCCGCGCTTGACGAAGTCGAGCTCCGAATAACGGAACGGGACGAGGGCGCCCGTGCCGTTGGGATTCGAGGGACCGGCCTCGAGCACGTACGCTTGCTCCCCGGTCTCGTCCGCGACGACGAGGAACAGATGGCCGCCGAAATCCTCCTCGACGCGCAGGCGCAATGCCGGAATCGCGACCGGACCGAGCCCGATGTGCGGCGTCGAAACGTCGAGCGAGTACCAGACCGCCGGGCGCCCGACGAGCGCCACGCCGTGCGGCGGAAGCTTCCACGTATTCGCGACGGGATCGAGCCGTCCGTCGAGGGCCGGACCGAAATCGCTGGGGCCGGCCTCGACCGTCGAGGCGATGACGCGCGGGACGCGTGCTCGGATTCTCACGAGCCGGACCTTTCGACGCGAGGACGAGCAACCCGGCCGCGTCGCGGGCGCATCGTCCCTGCGAGCGGCGACGTCAGCGCGCGCGCACTCGCTTGGAAGGCACGCCGCCGCGAACGCGGGGAATACCGGGCGATGGCTACATCGGCAACCTTCGGCGTGACGGGCCTCGCCGTCATGGGCGCGAACCTCGCGCGCAATCTCGCGCACCACGGCGTCGCCGTCGCGGTCCACAACCGAACCGCCGGCAAGACCGCAGAGTTCGTCGCCCGGTACGGCAGCGAGGGGACCTTCGTCCCGGCGAGCGGCGTCGCGTCGTTCGTGGCGGCGATCGCTCGCCCGCGGCCGATCCTGATCATGGTCAAAGCCGGCCGGCCGGTCGACGACGTCATCGCCGAACTTCTGCCGTACCTCGATGCGGGCGACATCTTGATCGACGGCGGTAATTCGTACTTCGAAGACACGCGGCGGCGCACGTTCGAGCTCGAAGCGAAGGGCTTTCGCTACATCGGCACGGGCGTCTCCGGCGGCGAGGAAGGCGCGCTCAACGGGCCGAGCATCATGCCGGGCGGGAGCGAGGAAGCCTATCGGCTCGTCGAGCCGGTGCTGACCGGGATCGCCGCGCAGGTCGGCGGAGCGCCGTGCTGCACCTACATCGGCGCCGACGGCGCCGGCCACTACGTCAAGATGGTGCACAACGGCATCGAGTACGCCGACATGCAGCTGATCGCGGAAGCCTACGACCTGCTCCGCCAGCTGCTCGGCCTCGAGGCGGGCGAGATCGGCGACGTCTTCGCGCGCTGGAACGACGGCGAGCTCGACTCGTATCTGATCGGCATCACGGCCGAGGTCTTGCACAAGCGCGACGAGGGCACGGGCCGCCCGCTCGTCGACCTCATCCTCGACGAGGCCGAACAGAAGGGGACGGGTCGGTGGACTTCCGCCTCGGCGCTCGAGCTCGGCGTCCCCCTGACGGCGATCACCGAGGCCGTCTTCGCCCGCGCGCTCTCGGCCCGCAAGGCCGACCGCGAGGACGCTTCGCGCATCCTGAGCGGGCCGCGGAAGCGCTTCGGCGGCGACGACCGCAACCCGCGGCTCGTCGACGACTTGCAGCACGCGCTCTACGCCTCGAAGATCGTCGCCTACGCGCAAGGTTTCGAGCAGTTGGCGGCGGCGGCCGCGCACTACGATTGGAAGCTCGACTTCGGTGCGATCGCCTCGATCTGGCGCGGCGGCTGCATCATTCGCGCGCGCTTCCTCAACCGCATCAGCGAGGCGTACGCCGCCGACCCGCGCCTGAAAAACCTGCTGCTCGCACCCTACTTCAGCGCGGCGATCGGCCAGGCGCAGGGCCCTTGGCGGCGGGTCGTCGCGCAGGCGGTCGACGCCGGCGTCCCGGTCCCCGCGTTCGCGTCGGCGCTCGCCTACTACGACGGCTACCGGCGCGAACGCAGCCCCGCCAACCTGATCCAAGGCTTGCGCGATTATTTCGGCGCCCACACCTACCGGCGCACCGACGCATTCGGCTCGTTCCACACGCGTTGGGCGCAAGACGGCGAGCAAGTCACGGTCTAGACGTGCCGGGGGACCTCACGCTCACTCGAAGCGCAGGGCGTCGATCGGATTGAGGAGCGACGCCTTGCGCGCGGGATAGTAACCGAAGAACATGCCCACCGCCGCCGCGAAGGCGACGGCCAGCGCGATCGCGGAGAGCGGCACGACCGTCGGCCAGTGCGCGAGCAGCGAGACGACGTAGCTGCCCGCCGTTCCGCAGGCGACGCCGATCGCGCCGCCGATCGTCGCCAGCACGACCGCCTCGACCAGGAATTGCCAGAGAATCGAACGCCCGCGCGCGCCGACCGCCATGCGCAAGCCGATCTCACGCGTCCGCTCGGTCACCGAGACCAGCATGATGTTCATGATGCCGATCCCGCCGACCAGCAGCGAGACCGCGGCGACGCCGGCCAACAGGTACTCCATGATCGAGGCCGTCGCCGAGGCCGCCTGCGCGATGTCGGCGAGGTTGCGCACGGTGAAGTCGTCCTGGTTCGGCGGGACGATCCGGTGGTTCTGCTCGAGGAGCTGCGTGACTTCTTGCTGCACCGCGTCGATCTGCGAACCGTCTCCGGCCGAAACGAGGTACGAGCCGACGCTCGTGCTCCCGGTGAGGCGCTCGAGCGCCGACGAATACGGGATCAGCACCGTGTCGTCTTGATCCTGGCCGACGGCGCTCTGCCCTTTGGGCGAGAGGACGCCGATCGCGGTGAACGGCGCGCCGTTGATGAAGACCGTCTTCCCGAGCGGGTTCTGGTTCTGACCGAAGAGATTGGTGACGACCGTCTGCCCCAGCACGGCGACCTTCGCCGCCGACGTGACGTCGGCGTCGGAGATGAACGAGCCCGCAGCCAGCGGCCACTGCCGGATGTAAGTGTAGCTCGGCGCGACGCCGACGACGGTCGTCTGCCAGTTGCTGCTCTGGGAGATGATCTGCGTGCGGGCGCTCACGGTCGGCGAGACCGCGGCGACACCGGGCAGTTTCGCGATGGCGAGGCCGTCCGCGACCGTCAGCGTCGAGGCGCCGCCTGCGCCCGTGCGAGCGCCGCTCTGCTGCACGCTGCCGGGCATGACGATCAGCAGGTTGCTGCCCAGACTGTCGATCTGCTGCGTCACCGAGATGCGCGCGCCGGCACCGATCGCCACCGTCACGATCACCGCGCCGACGCCGATGATGACGCCGAGCATCGTGAGCAGCGAGCGTGCCTTGTTGCGCAAGAGCGCGCGTAACGCCAGCCTGAACGTTGCCAACATGCCGATCATTGCCAAACGACCTCGCGCGATTCGTCGCTCACGATGCAGCCGTCGCGGAAGGTGACGACGCGTTTGGCGTGGGCGGCGACATCGGGTTCATGAGTGACGAGCAGAATCGTGATCCCGCGCTCGCGGTTGAGCCGCTCGAAGAGGCGCATGACGTCCTCGCTCGACTTCGTGTCGAGCGCGCCGGTCGGCTCGTCGGCGAGGATCAAGCCGGGGTTGTTGACGAGCGAGCGCGCGATCGCGACGCGCTGCTGCTGTCCTCCGGAGAGCTGGTTGGGATGGTGCTCGGCGTGGGCCGCGAGCCCCACGGTGGCGAGCGCTTCGAGCGCTGCCTTGCGGCGCAGCGCCTCGGGCACGCCGGCGTAGACCATCGGCAGCTCGACGTTTTCGAGCGCCGACGTCCGCGCCAGCAGGTTGTAGGCTTGAAAGACGAAGCCCAGACGAAGGCTGCGGATCTCGGCCAGTTCGTCCGCCTTGAGGTCCGACGTGTCGCGGCCTTCGAAGCGGTAGCTGCCCGACGTCGGCCGATCGAGGAAGCCGGCGACGTGCATGAACGTCGACTTGCCGGAACCCGACGGTCCCATCACCGCCACGAACTCGCCCGGCGCGATGTCCAGGTCGATCCCGGCGAGCGCGACGACCGCTTCGTCGCCCATGCGATAGACTTTGCGCAGATCGCGCACGCTGACGACCGGTCTCATCAGTGGATCCCCCCGAGCCCGCGGCTTCCGCCGGCGAACGGGCTGGACGCTGCCGGCGCCGTGCTGCGATGCGCACTCTGCGCCTGCGTCGAATCGCCGATCGCGACCGCGTCGCCGGCCGACAGCGTGCCGCGCAGCGGCGTGACGGCGGCGGCGGTCCCTTCGATCGCGTCGACGCGCACCGGAACCACCTGCAGCGAGCCGCTGCGCTCGACGAAGACCCGGCTCGTTCCGCCTGCGACCAGCGCGGCACTCGGATCGAGGCTCGCACCCCACGGCGACGAACCGGCGGACGGGGCGTTCGCCGCGGGCGCGCCGGCGGCCGTTGCCGTCTTACGCGTCCGACGCGCGACGCTGCCGCTCGGCGGGCTGTAGGAGAGCGCCTGCAGCGGAACGACCAGGGCGTTGGGAACCGCGCTGATTTGAATGGTCGCGCTGGCGGTCATCCCGGGCCGCAGCTTCCCGGAGCTGTTGTCGACCAGCACCACGGTCTGGTAGGTCACGACGTTGGAGATCGTCGTCGGGTTCTGCCGAACTTGCTGCACGGTTCCGTGGAACGTCTCGTTCGGGTACGCCAGCACGCTGAACGAGACCGGATCGCCGGCCTTGACCGAACCGATGTCGGGCTCGCCGACGTTGAGGTCGACTTCCATCTTCTTGAGGTCTTGCGCGATCGAAAACAGCGTCGGCGTTTGGAAGCTGGCGGCGACGGTCTCGCCGACTGAGACGTTACGGGCGATCACCGTGCCGTCGACGGGAGACGCGATCGTCGTATGATCGAGGTTGAGTTGAGCCTGCTCGACCTGCGCTTGCTCGATGGCGATGGCGGCTTGCCCCGCATCGCTCGTCGCCGCCGCGCTCTGCGCCTGCGCCGCCTGCTGCTGCACCTGGGCTTGCTGCGCGAGGGTCTGGCTGCCGCTGGCCTGGGCTTGGGCACGCGCTTGCTGCAGCGAAACGACGGCGTTTTCGTAGGTGGCTTGCGCGGCCGCGAGGTTCGTTTCGTCGCCGTCGGCTTGGCTCTGCGCGACGTAGCCCTGGGCGAGCAGCGTCTTGTCGCGCGCGAGCGTCTGCTGCGCGAGGTTGAGCGCGCTTTCGCTCTTGCCGACGTTGGCCTGCGCCGCCGCGATCGCGGCTTCGTTGGAAGCGGCCGTATCGCGCTGCGCGGCCAGCGTGGCCTGGGCCGATATGACGGCGGCCTGCGAACCCGTCGCGCTCGCGCTCGAAGCCTGCGCTTGCGCTTGCGCTTGCGCGAGCGATGCTCGTGCCTGCGCGAGCGCCGCTTGGAACGGCGTCGGATCGAGGCGCGCCAGCACCTGGCCCTTGCGAACCGTCGAGTTGTAATCGACGCCGATGGCGGAGATCGTCCCCGAGACCTGGCTGCCGACCGCGATCGTGTTCTGCGGGTTGACCGTGCCGGAGGCCGTCACCGTCTGGACGAAGGTTTGGCGCGCGACGGGTTGGGTGACGAACGACGGCGCCGCGTGGGCGCGCATTTGCAGCGCGGCCAAGACCAGCCCGACAACGAGCGCGAGGGCCGCGGCCGCGGCCACGAGCGGCCCGCGCATCCGCCCGAAGCGGCGCTTGGGCGGCGCCGCGGCCGGCGGCATGTGCCCGTTGCGCGAGAGCGGGGGCAGTTCAAGCTGTTTCATTCGTCACCTCGATCCTCAATCTACGCGCAGCGCGGCGCGCTGTGCTTACAGGATGCTGAGGAGCGTTAACCGCAGGTGAGAATCCGCGGAAGGCCGCCCGGAACCGGCGCGGAACTCCGGGCGAGGCTGCGCGCGGAGTGAGGACATGAATCTCGCGGTGCTCGTCGGAACCGTCGTGCTCGCCGGACTGCTCGCCTTGGCGTGCCCGGCCGGCAGCGCGAGGGCCGCGCCGGAACCGCTTCCGTTGACGCCCGAGCTCCGCGCGCAGGTCGATGCGCTCGTCGCCCGCGCGAGCGGCGGCGAGCCGGGCGGCGCACCGGCCGTCGCGGTCGCTTTCGTCGCCGGCGGCAAGCTCGCGTACGAACGGGCTGCCGGCTTCGCCGACCTCGCCGCTAGGATCCCGGCAACGACGCAGACCCGCTTTCGCGTCGGCTCGATCACCAAAATGTTCACCGCCGTCTCGGTGCTGCAACTCGCCGAGCGGCACGCGCTCGCTCTCGACGACACGCTCGTGCGCTACCTTCCGTGGGCGCCGCACGCCGCAGCGATCACGCTGCGCCAACTCCTGATGCACACCTCGGGCCTGCCGAACTATCTCGACGAGGCGTTCGCCGCGGACAGCGTCGCAACCGCGGCGACGCCGCGAGCGCTGATCGAGACCGTCGCGCAGCGGCCGCTCGAGTTTCCGCCGGGCACGCGTTACGCCTATTCGAACACGGGCTACGTGCTGCTCGGCCTCGTCGTCGAAGCGGTCGCCGGCGAGCCGCTGGCCGACTACGAACGCACGCACGTCTTCGGCCCGGCACGGATGCGCGACACGAGCGTCGGAGCGCCGCCGCCGGAGGCGCCGCTCGCCCTCGGCTACCAGGACGAGAGCGGCGCGGCCGCCCAGCGCTTCGATCCGTCCTGGCTTTACGCCGACGGCGACGCCGTCTCGACCGCGGGCGACCTGGCGCGCTTCGACATCGCGCTCATGAACGGAGTGCTGCTCGGCCCGCAGGCCCTGGCGCAGATGCAGGCCGAGAGCGTGGCAACCGGCGAGGGCGACGAGCGCTACGGGCTCGGTCTCTCGCTCGCGCCCTTCGGCCCGCTCACGCTCGCCGGGCACCACGGCGGCCTGCCCGGCTTCGAAAGTGACGACGAACTATTGCTCGCGAAGCGCTCGGCGATCGTGGTCCTCTCCAACGCCTTCACCTTTCGCACGAGCTATCTCGTCTCCGACCTCTTGGCGGCGCTGTTTCCGGCGGCGTTCGCTGCGACGATCGCCGGCGTCAAGGCCGAGATCGTCGAGATCGCTCCGGGGGAAGACTTCGCCGTGACGGCTCTGCTGCGCCGCTTCCTCGACGGCCTCCGGAGCGGCTGCAGCGACGGCTCGGAGCTGACGGCCCCGCTGGCGGCTGCCCTCCAGGCCCCGGGCTCGGCGAGCGCCGCGGCGCGCTTGGCGCCGCTCGGCGAGCTGCAGTCGCTCGTCTTTCGCGGCAGGAGCGAGCGCGGCGACTTCAGCGAGTACCACTACGTCGGAGTGTTCGCGGCGCAGCGGCTGCCTCTCACGTTCGTCCTCGACCGCAACGGCAAGATCGCGGGGTTGTGGATCCGCTAGCGAGGCGAGCGGGCAGATCGCTTCGAATTCCCTCCTTCCGAGCGGGCCCACGCCACTCGGCCCGGCACGACCCCGGCTCCGTTGATGTTGAGACCGCGTTATCAACGGCGTCCAGAATGAGGTGCGCCCCATGTCCACCGGCGAAGCTTCACCCCGACGTCCCGCAAGCACCGGGCAGCACCGCTTCGAGGCGCTCGACGTCGGCGGAAAGCGTGTCGTCCTGCTGCTGCAGGGGGGCGGGGCGCTCGGCGCCTATCAAGTCGGCGCATTCCAAGCGCTCTCGGCGATCTGCACGAAGATCGACTGGGTCGCCGGGATCTCCATCGGCGCGCTCAACGCGGCCGTCATCGCCGGCAACACGCCGGAGGAGGCTCCTCGCAAGCTCGAACGGCTCTGGCACGATCTCGCGCAGCCGCCGTACGACGCTTGGCTGCTGCCGTTCTGGCCGTTCCTGAGCCGGCGCGGGCTCTCGCCGCTCGTCCCGAAATACCTCGATTGGGCGTTGAGCGCCGTGCCCTTCGGCCAGCCCAACTTCTTCACCTCACGGGTTCTCTCTCCGCGCAACCCCTGGCTGCTGCAGTGGTTCGGTCCGCGCGAGCCGCGCGAGCTCGGCTTCTACAGCCCCGAACCGTTGCGCGAGACCTTGACCGACCCGCGCAGAGCCTACGTCGACTGGGATCGCATCAACCGCGACGGTGAAGGGACCCGCTTGAGCCTCGGCGCCACGAACGTCGACGACGGGGAATTCACGTTCTTCAACTCGTTCGAACCGAAGACGAAGCTCGCGGGGCGGCAAACGCTCTCGGTCGACCACGTGCTCGCAGCCGGGGCCCTCCCGCCCGCCTTCGCGCCCTACCGCATCGAGGGGACGAACGGGACGCCTTCGCGCTACTACTGGGACGGGGGTCTCGTCTCCAACACGCCGCTGCTGGAGCTCGGGGACGAGCTGCGCAGCGAGGACACGATCGTCTTCGACATCCAGCTTTGGGACCGCAAGCACTACCAGCCGCTGCACACGCTCGACGAAGCGATCTGGCGGGAGCGATCCATCACCTTCGCTTCCCGCAAGAAGCAAGCTGAAGAGCTGGTTCGCAAGCATCAAGCCGAAGTCGACGCGGGCTATCTGGCAACGCGCCTAGAGATCGTGCAGATCATGTACGAGGAGAACCCTACCGAGCCCGCGTTTTGGGCCGGCGACGCGGACTTCTCGCTCAAGTCGTACCGCGAACGCTTCGAGCGGGGCAAGCTGGACATGGAAAGCGCTTTCGAGGAGTCGCACGTCGCTTTCGCCGGTTCGGCGGCACGACTCTATCGGCGCGGGAGCTACCTCAAGCACTTGGCGACCGACTAACGTCGAAGGCGGCAGAGCGCTTCAAGCACCTTTGCGGCAGCTTTACAGACGCTTCACTAGCCAAGTAATGAATCTTTACTAAAGCGCTGACAACGCGGCGAAGGAGCTTGGACTTCGACGTCGCAAGGTCGTAGCTCAATATGCCCATCACTCAAAGTACAACGATACGAGCGCTCCCGCACCCCTCGCTCCATCCGGTCGTTCATCGTGCCGAGTAGAGCGTCCAAGCGAACGATCGCCGAGCCCCTTGCAGTTCCGACCATCGCTCTGGCGCAAGCGTTCGCGGCACGCGGCGACTTGCAGGACGCCGCCAACCTCGCCGAGTCCTCCGGGTCGAACGCCGACGACGCTGCGGCCTCCCTGCTGGCGGCCCGCTGCGCGCTCCCCTTGGGCGACGGCGAGCGCATCATGCGGCTGGCGAAGCGGCTCCCCGATCGCTTCGGCTGGATTCAGGGGGCGGCGTTCTGGCGCACGGGCGGAGCGCACCGCTCCGACGCCCTCTTCGCCGGCAGCCTCGAGCATCTCAGCGGCGACGAACGCGCTGAAGCCGCCTTCCATTACGCCGTGTTCCTCTGGTCCGAACGGCGCCTCGACGAAGTGGAGGTTTTGGTCCGCGCTCACCTGCAGAACGCTCGCGGACTCTGGCGTGCGTCGCTCGAGCAGATGCTGGGCTGGGTCGCAGTCAGCCGCGAGCGTTTCCCGGTCGCCACCCGTCACTTCGACCGGGCCTTGAGCTCCTACGTGAAGAGCGGCGAGCGCGACGAGCGGCTCCACGGCCGGCTCCTCCAAGCCCTCTCGATCACCGCCTTGGAAACGATCGATTTGGACCTGCTCCCGGCAGTCGACATCGATCCGCCGGCCGATCTCGGCCGGGACGCGCGCGATCCGTGGTTTCACGCGATGCAGAACCGCGGCTGGCTGCTGATGCTGGCTGGCAGACCGAGCGAAGCGCTCAACGCGTTTCTCAGCGCTCGCGTCATCGCGCCGTCAGCCGCGACCGCCGCCGTAGCGGACGTCAACCTGGCCTCGTTCTTCCGCATCGCGGGAGCCGTCGGTCTCGCGCGGGAGCATTTGAAGTTCGCTCGCAAGCACCTGCGCACCCAGCAATGGTCGCGGGCCGATGCCGACGAGCGCATGACCTTGATCGAGTACGCGCTCGAGGCCCTAAGGCTCGATCCCGCCTCGGCCGGGGAGACGCTGACGCGCTACCTTTCGAGCACGCGGCGCCGTCGCGGAGACCTGGCCTTCGAGAACGACCGCCGCGTGGCGGCGCTGGAGTCGATGGCGCGCGGCTCGCTCGAAGCGATCCACGAGCGGCGTTCGAGCGCCGTGCAAACGCTCGGCAAGGCCCTCGAGATCTGGTCTCAGATCGGATACCGCTACCGCGAGGCCGTGACCGCGCTGCTGATGCACGACGTCGGCAACGACCCCAAATACCTCGCCGTGGCCGGACGCGCGCTGGCCTCCGCGCCGAAAAGCTGGCTCAGCGACGAGATGCACCGCCGTGAGACGGTGGCGGCGTCCGGCGTCAGCAAACTCACGCCGGCCGAGCGGCGCGTGATGCTGGCGATCTGCGAGGGCAAGACGTCGCGCGAGATCGCCGACGATTTCGACCGCAGCTTCCATACGATCCGCAACCAGACCCTGAAAGTCTACGCCGCCATGGGCGTGCGGACGCGCACCGCTCTCGTGGCCGAGTGCGCCAGGCTCGGTCTCATACCGGGGACGCCATCCTCCCAGGACCCTTGACTCGCGACCGGCGGCTCGCCCGTGACGGCTAGGCGAGCGTTCCGACGCTGCTCTCCAGCAGCGACCACGCCTCGTTGCCGAAGTCGCCCTTCTCCTTGGCGTAGAAACCCTTCAGCTTCGCGCGGAACGGCGCCGTTGCTACGGCGTTGACGCGCATGCCCAAGCGGCTCAGCTTCTCCGCCAGCGAGTCGTTACGGATCGCCATCTCGCTGCGGTCGGTCAGCGCATACTTGTTGACGGCGTCGCGCAGAATGCGTTGCAGATCCGGCGGCAGCCCGTGGAACGCGTCGAAGTTGGCGACGACCCAAAAGTTCGACCACATGTGGTTGGTCACCGAGATGAACTTCTGAACCTCGTAGAGGCGGTAGGTCTCGATGATCGTGAAAGGGTTCTCCTGCGCGTCGACGACGTGGGTCTGCAGCGCGGTGTACATCTCGCTCGCCGCGATCGGCGTCGGCGCGGCGCCGAGCGCTCCGAACATGTCGACCCAGACCTTCGAGGGCGGGGTGCGGATCTTCAGCCCTTGCATGTCGTCGACCGTCACGATCGGCTTGGTCGAGGTCGTGATCTGACGGAAGCCGTTGACCCAGGCGCGCTCGAACGTGACGAACGGACCCTTGGCATCCATCTCGCGCCGCACGTACGCGCCGAGCGGGCCGTCGAAGGCGGCCAGCGCCTGCGCCTGGTCCTTGAAGGCGAAACCGACCGCTTCGATCCCCGCGGCCGGGGCCACGCTGGCATAGCTTCCGCCGTAGCCTGAATAGAGCTGGATCGCGCCGCTGCGCACTTGGGCGAGCATCGCCGGATCGCCGCCCAGTTCGTTGTTCGGAAAGAGCGCGATCTCGAGCCGGCCGCGCGAGCGCTCCAGGACCTCGTTCTTGACCCGCACGGCGTTGACGTGCAGCGGATGGTCGAGCTGCGTGGCGTGCGCCCACTTGAAACTGAACTCCGCGGCGCGAGCGGGCGAACGCACGAACGCGACGGAGGCCAGCGCCGAAGCGGATGCGCCGAGAAACGAGCGGCGGTCGAGCATGTCTCTCCTCAATGGCGCGCGATCCGCGCGGCCGCCGCCTTCTTCAGCCCGGCGGCCCGCGCGGCCTACGGTGCGCCTCGGGCGTCCCGTCCTCCCGCAGGCCGCGGCCCGCGGCACGGCCGCCCGCCTTCGAACGAAGTCTCCCGCGGCCTCAGCGGCCCGGCCGCGCGTCCGAGTTCCGTTCGGACCGAACGGCCCGGCATAAATAGCGACTTTTGTCGTATTTGTTAGTGTTACCTACGTTTTGCTTGTTTTAGGATGGGAAATATTTCCCTATGAAGTATTGTATGGCGTAACTGACTTTTGCTACGATAAGCTGACGCTCGTAACGCACTCTGGCGAAACTACTTGGGAAAGGCCGGTACCCGGGAATGCCGACGATCTCCATCGACACGACGGCCGAAACGGCCGTGATCAGAGTTTCCGGGGCGCTCGACATCATGTCTTCGCATCTGCTCGCCGACGCCATCGCCGTCGCCGGGGCTGAACCCGTCGTGCTCGTCTCCTTCGAAGAGTGTTCCTATCTCGATTCCACGATTCTCTCCGTCCTGGTGCGGAACGCCCGCCTGATGCGCGAGCGGCTGATCCTCCTCGTGCCGAAGGACGGCTACGTGCGCCGTCTCCTCGAGATGTGCGGGTTGGACGAGGTGCTGCACGTCGTGAGCGCGCTGCCCGAGCGTTTCAAGGGCCTCCACCTGATCCGCGCCGCAGCTCTGACCTCCTAGCCGCCCTCGCGCGGCTGCGCGTGCGGCTCCTCGTGCGGCTCCTCGTGCGGCTCCTCGTGCGGCTCCTCGTGCGGCTCCTCGAGGGGAATCGCGTGCACGATCTGCTGCGGGGCGCCGATCTCGATGCCGTTTTTCTGCAGCGCGATGAGGATGCGGCGGTTGAACTCGCGGCGCACCGCGAACTGCTGCAGCGGCGCGGTGACGATCCAGACGCGGATCGCGATGCCCGCATGCGAGAGCGCCTCGATGCCCAGGACCTGCGGCCGCTCGGTGATGAGCGCGTTCCACTTGGGATCGTGGTAGAGTTCGTCGGCGACGCCGCGAACGACCTCGAGCGCGCGGTCGACGTCGCTCTCGTAGGCGACCTCGACCGTGAAGTCGATCCGCGACCAGGTGCGCGTCAGATTCTCCACGACCGTGATCTGGCTGTTGGGGATCGTGATGAGGCGGCCTTCGTCGTTGCGCAGCTGCGTCACGCGCAGCGTCAGATTCTCGACGACGCCGCTTTCGCTCCCGATCGCCACGATGTCGCCGATCGCGTACTGGTCCTCGGCCAGGATCAGGAACCCGTTGCTGACGTCTTTGATGATGCTCTGCGCGGCGAACGACGCCGCAAAGGCGACGACTGCCCCGAGCGTCAGCACCGAGGCGGTCGACAGGCCCAAGAGGTCCAAGCTCAAGCCGGCGGCGACGAGGTAGATGACGAGCGCCTTGAAGCCCTCGACGGCGCGGACGATCGTCGGAATGCGCAACGCGCGCCGCGAGTCGTCCTCGCGCAGCCGGAAGCGCGTCTTCGACCAGGCGCTCGCGAAGCCGGCGATCGTGGCGTTGGCGACCCGGTCGAGCACGCCCGCGATGAACCAGATCGAGATGAGCCATGCGAGTTGCGTCGAGAACAGCTCCGTGACCGCGGCCGTCGCGGGAAAGAGCGAGAGCATCCACAGGACTCCGCCGACCCAGATCGCGACGAGACTCGAGCCGACGATCCACAAGAGGAGCGCCGAAAGATCGACCCGCCGGTCGATCCGCGCCTGGTCGCGCTCGCCGCTCGGGACCGAGTCGAGCAGCATGTTGCGCCGCCGGCGCAGCGTGCGCCAGAGCAGCCACAGCACGACGCTGACCGCGGCCATCGCGGCCAGCAGCTTGGGCACGAGCACCAGGTGCCGGCGCAGCAGATCGGGCTGCCGGCTCTCCAGAGCCTGCGTCAGCGTCGCCTGCAGCACGCGCTGCCAGCGCTTGGCGAGGTCGTCGGGAAGCGTGCCGTTGTAGCGCGCGTCCTGGGCCGTGACCGTGAGCAGCACCACGTCGTTGGGATGGCTCTTGTCTCCGGCGACGAGCACCGGCTGGTCGCCGACCTTGGTGACGCTCACCTCGAAGGTGCGCGGTTCGTAGAACGTGTCGTACGCGCCGAAAAGCGAGACGGTGCGGTTCGGGTCGACGATCAGGACCTGCTGCAGATTCTCCTCGATCTGCGCGACCCGAACTTCGACCGGTATGAGGTTGCCGGGGTTCTGCCGATTGGGAATGACCGGTCCCGTGACGACGAAGAGCTGCTTGTTCTCGAACGAGACCGTCGCGATCTCGACGTTGCCGGCGCGCCGCACGCCCGGGGGAAGCTGCTCGTTCGTCCCGCTCGTGAGCGCCGCAGGAAGCAGCGACCCCGGGATCTGCGCGACGGCAGGATCCGGCCGGGCGAGGGCGAGCGTCGCCGCGCAGAGCGCTGCCACGCCGAGGGGAAAAAAACGGCGCATGCCGACCACGTTTAACCAAAGCGGCGGCGAAAGACTCCTCCCGCGCGAGCGCAACGAACCCGCCGGCAGCCGACGTCCGCGGGGGGTCGCCCGCGGCTTCCTCCGCTGCGGCCCGATAGTTTACAAGCGGCAGCATGCTTGGACGAGGGTACTATTTCTCCACCCGCGCGGACAGGTGGGCGACCGTCGCTTGCGAAGCCGTCTTCCTAATTTCACTGTCGAGGGGATGAGGCGATGTCAGTAAGCCGGCAGGGCTTTATAACAAGCGCGGCGGCTGCGTTTGCGTCGATCGGCGCGATCGCGCCGGCGCGGGCGGCGGAGTTCAACCTCAAGTGGGCGGTCGACGTCCCGCCCGAGCACCCGATCACCGTCCAGGCCGTCGAAGCGTTCGCGCGCATCAAGGCCGCGACCAACGGCCGCGTTCAGATCAAGGCTTTTCCGGCCAGCGTCCTCGGCGCCGATCCGCAGATGCTCGCGCAACTCCGCTCCGGCGCCCTCGAGATGCTGGCGCTTCCCGGCGCGTTCCTCAACGCGGTCGTTCCCGTCGCCTCGATCGAGAACGTCGCCTACGCGTTCCGCGACCGCGACGAAGCCTTCCGCGCGATGGACGGCGACCTCGGCGCCGTGATCCGCAACGCGATCCAAGCCCAAGGCATCCACGTCTTCGAGAAGATCCTGGAGAACGGTTTCCGCGAGATCACGACCTCGACCAAGCCGATCCGCAACGTCGCGGATCTGGCCGGGCTCAAGATCAGGGTCTCGCCCGGCAAGATCCGGATCGACACGTTCCAATCCTTGGGCGCCTCGCCGGCCCCGATCGCGCTGAGCGAGCTCTACACGTCGCTGCAAACGCACGTCGTCGACGCGCAGGAGAACCCGCTGCTCCTCATCGAGCAGCAGAAGTTCTACGAGGTCCAAAAGTACGTCTCGCTCTCGCACCACATCTGGTCGGGCTATTGGAATCTCGTCAACCAAGACGTCTGGAACAAATTCCCGCCCGACGTTCAGAAGATCGTCGCGCGCGAGCTGAACCTCGGCGCGCTGCGTGCTCGCGTCGACACCGACTTGCTGACCAGGTCCACTCGCGACAAGCTGACGCGCCGCGGGATGGCGTTCAACGAAGTCGACATCCCCAGCTTCAAGGCGAAGCTCGTCGCCTCGGGCTACTACCAGCGCTGGAAGGCTGAGTTCGGCCCCACGGCTTGGGCCGCGCTCGAGAAATACGCGAATAAGCTCGCCTAGCAACGCGCTGACCGGTTACGTCTCGGCCGAGTCCGCCATGAGCGGCGGTAAGCCCGTCGCTTACCACCGGCGCGCGGCGGCCGTGCTCGACCGCGCCATCGGCTGGCTCACCGAGCCGCTGGCCGCGCTGCTCGTGCTCGTGGAAGTCGGCATCTTGGCCAGCGGCGTCTTCACGCGCTACGTGTTGCGCTCGCCGCTGGTGTGGACCGACGAACTGGCGACGACCCTGCTGCTGTGGCTGGCGATGCTCGGCTCCGTCGCCGCGTACCGCCGCAACCAGCACATCCGTCTCAGCGCGCTGCTGCGGCGCCTCTCGCCGCGGGGCGCGGCGATCCTCGAAACGATCTCGTCGGTCGTGGTCGCCGCCTTCGTCGTCGTCCTGATGCCGGCGACCTTCGCCTACTTCCAGCAGGAGCAGATCGATCTCTCCCCGGCTTTGAGCATCCCGGGGTCCTATTCGGTCCTGGCCATCATCGTCGGCCTGCTGCTGATCCTGATCATCGCCCTTCTGCGCCTCTCCGAGGGCGATCCGCGCATCGTCGGAGGGGCGGTCGCGGCACTGCTGCTCGCCGGCGCCGCAGCCTGGTTCGGCCGCGGCGTCTTCGCCGGGCTCGGCAACCTCAATCTGCTGATCTTCTTCGTCCTGGTGGTCGGGGCGTGCATCGCCGTCGGCGTCCCGATCGCGTTCTCGTTCGGATTCGGCACGCTCGGCTACCTGGCCCTGACGACGACCGTCCCGCTCAACACCCTGGTCGGCCGCATGCAGGAAGGCATCTCGAGCCTGGTCTTGCTCGCCGTCCCGCTCTTCATCTTCCTCGGCTTGATCATGGAGACGGCGGGGATCGCGCGCCGGCTCGTCAACGCGCTGGCAAGCCTCGTCGGCCACCTGCGCGGCGGGCTCAACGTCGTGCTGGTCGGCGCGATGTATCTGGTTTCGGGGATCTCCGGCTCGAAGATCGCGGACATGGCGGCGGTCGCGCCGGTCCTCTTCCCCGACATGGAACGCCGCGGCCAGAAACGGACCGAGATGATCGCGCTGCTCGCGACTTCGGGCGCCATGGCCGAAACGATCCCGCCGAGCCTGGTGCTGATCATCATCGGCTCCGTGACCGGTGTCTCGATCGCGGCGCTGTTCACCGCCGGCCTCTTGCCGGCGCTGGTATGCTCGATCTTCTTGATCGCCGTCGCCCTCTTCAACGCGCGGCGCGACCGGACCGATCTCGGCAAACGCGCCGGCGCCGCCGAGGTGGGCAAAGCCTTCCTGTTCGCGCTCCCGGGACTTGCGCTGCCGCTGCTCATCCGCTTCTTCGTTGTCTCCGGCATCGCGACCGCGACCGAGGTCAGCGTCGTCGGGATCGTCTACACGTTCCTGATCGGCATCCTCGTCTATCGCGAGTTCAAGTGGTCCTCGCTCTACCCGACCCTCATCGAGACGATCTCGCTCAGCGGCGCGATCCTGCTCATCATCGCGACCGCGACTTCGATGGGCTGGGGCTTGACGCAGTCGGGTTTCGCGCAGCAGTTGGCGGACATTCTCGGCCACGCGCCGGGCGGCCCGACCGGGATCATGCTCCTCTCGATCGTGCTGTTCATGATCCTCGGCTCGGTCCTCGAAGGGATCCCCGCGATGGTGCTCTTCGGGCCGCTCCTCTTCCCGGTCGCCAAGGCGGCCGGGATCAACGACGTCCATTACGCCATCGTGGCGGTGCTCGCGATGGGCATCGGGCTCTTCTCACCGCCGCTCGGCGTCGGATACTACGGTGCTTGCGCGATCGGCAAAGCCAACCCCGAAGAGGCCGTCTTTCCGATGCTGCCCTACCTCGCGGCGCTCCTCGCCGCGCTGCTGCTCATCGCCTTCGTGCCTTGGCTATCGCTCGGCTTCCTTCACCAAATGCCCGGGCAATAGCTCGCACGCTCCCAGGCTTCGCGCACGAACGATTCGGCGCCGCGGCGAGGCTAGACTTCGGCGCAGGCCTCGCGCCGAATCTCGGCAGTCAGCGTGCGCAACGAATCGATGCGGCGGCGCTCCGTGATGTCGATGACCGTAACGAGCGCGAACGAGCCAGCTGCCGCCTCGAACGGCTCGATCCCGACTTCGACCAAGACCTCGCTCCCGTTCTTGCAGCGGCAGCACACTTGGCGGCCGCTTCCCAGCGCCTGCACGAACGGCACCGACGGAAACTGACCCAGCAATCCGTGGCTCCCGCCACGCAGCCTCGCCGGAATGAGGACGTCGACCGGCTCGAGCTGCAGTTCGTAGCGGTCGTATCCGAAAAGCCCTGCGGCTCGCTTGTTGAGGGCCGCGATGCGGCCTGAAGCAGTCACAACGAGCACCGGGACGGGAGCCGACTCCACCATGAAGTGCAGATCGTGATCGTCGCGCGGATAGGTGATGAAAAGCGCGTCTTCCACGGAACGTTGTCCTCCGGTTCTGGGTGACGGCGAGGCAAATGGATTACAGACGAGTGTACGCCCGGCAATTGAAATTGCCAAGCTTTTTCTTCTCGACTTTTTCGCCCGGCGTCATCCGGCAGAGCAGCGCTAAGCGACTCCGGCGAGAGAGTTCAGCGCGCGCGTTTCAAGCCCAGACGATGAGCCCCGGCTCGAATTGATTGGCAAGATCGGCGTGCTTCGGCAGGACGCGCACGTTCAACCCGAACTGACCGCTCGCGTGCAGCGCGATGCTGCCCTTGAAATCCCAAGCGCCGTCGCCGGCCGCGGCGCTAGGCTCGAGCGAAAGCGTGTGCGCGCGGACGATCCCGCCGAACGAGTCGAGCGGTCCGTAAAAAACCTGCACGTCGACGTCGGCCGGAGCGAGCTTGCCCAATGCGACGCGCGCCCGGACCGGCAGTTCGCTTCCCACCAGCAGGCCGTCTTCGTGCGGAGTCTCGACCGACTTCACCTCGATCTCGGCCCACGAGCGCTCCATGCGCCGCCGCCACTGGGCGAGCTGCGCGGCCTTCTTCAGGCCGTCGGCCGCGAGGTCGTGATAGCGCTGCGCCGCCGGCCAGTAACAGCGCTCGACGTATTCCTGCACCATCCGGTTGGTGTTGAAGAACGGCGTGACCGTGCTGATCGAGCGCTTCATGCGCTGCAGCCAGGCCCGGGGCACGCCGTCGCTCGTCCGCGTGTAGAATGCGGGGACGATCTCGCTTTCGAGCAGCTCGTAGAGCGCGCGGCTCTCGACGTCGTCTTGATACAGATGGTCGGCGTAGTCTTCACCCGCGCCGATCGCCCAGCCGTTGTCGCCGCTATAACCTTCGACCCACCAGCCGTCCAGAACGCTGAAATTGATCGCCCCGTTCACCGCCGCTTTCATTCCGCTCGTGCCGGACGCTTCGAGCGGACGGCGCGGGGTGTTGAGCCAGACGTCGACGCCCTGCACCATCGCCCGCGCGACCGCGACGTCGTAGTCCTCGATGAAGACGACGCGCCGGCGGAGTTCCGGACGCCGCGTGAACGCGACGATGCGCTTGATGATCTCCTTACCGTAGGCGTCGGCGGGATGAGCCTTGCCTGCGAAGATGAACTGCACCGGACGATCGGCCCGGTTGACGATCCTGATGAGCCGCTCGATGTCGCGGAAGACGAGGTCGCCGCGCTTGTAGGTCGCAAAGCGGCGCGCGAAGCCGATCGTCAGCGCGTCGGGATCGAGGACTTCGTCCGCCTGGTCGACCAGCGAATTGGGCGCGTTGATCGCCTGAAGCTGTTCCTTGAGGCGCCGCCGCGCCAGAACGACGAGCCGCTCGCGGCGTCGCTCGTGCGTCCGCCACAGCTCCGCATCGGGTATCTGCTCGGCGTGCCTCCAAATCGAGTGATCGGCCGGGCGCTCGTCCCATTCGACGCCGAGGTAGCGCTGATAGAGCTGCGTCATCTCGCCGGAGATCCAGCTGCGCGCGTGCACTCCGTTGGTGATGCTCGTGATCGGCACCTCGCTCACCGCCAACTGCGGAAAAACCTGATGCCATAGCTGACGCGAAACCTCGCCGTGCAGTTTGCTGACGCCGTTGGTCGTGTTCGCAAGCCTGATCGCCAGCACCGTCATGCCGAAAGGCTCCGCGGTGTCGTTGGGATCGATGCGGCCCAGCCCGAGCAGCGCGCCGCGCTCGATCTTCAGCGCCTTACCGTACCAGCCCAGATAGTGTTCGACCAGTTGCGGGGGGAACGCGTCGTTGCCCGCGGGGACCGGCGTGTGGGTGGTGAAGCACGTCCCGGCGCGCACGGCCTCGGCGGCCGTCGCGAAATCGAGCTTGTGCGCATCCATGAGGAGGCGGATGCGCTCGAGCGTACAGAATGCCGAGTGTCCCTCGTTCATGTGCGCGACGGTCGGCTCCAGGCCGAGCGCGTAGAGGGCACGCAGACCGCCTATCCCCAGCACCATCTCCTGGCGCACGCGCATATCGCTGTCGCCGCCGTAAAGTTGGCTCGTGATCGCGCGGTCGTTGGGCCCGTTCTCCGCGATATTCGTGTCGAGCAGGTACAGCGGGACGCGCCCGACTTGGAGGCGCCACACTCGCGCCTTGACCTCGCGGTCGGGGAACGGAACCGTCACGAGCAGGGGCGCGTGGTCGGCGGCGGTCTCGGCAATCAGCGGAAGGTTGAAGAAATCGTTCTCGGGATAACGCTCTTGCTGCCAGCCGTCGACGTTGAGGTACTGGCGAAAATAGCCTTGGCGATACATGAGCCCGACGCCGACGAGCGGCACGCCGAGGTCGCTGGCCGATTTGAGATGATCTCCGGCGAGCAGGCCGAGTCCGCCCGAATAGATCGGAATGCTCTCGTGGATCCCGAACTCGGCGCAGAAGTAGGCGATGCAGATCGGCTTCCGCGCCCCGTACGTTTCGGAAAACCAAGTCGAAGCCCGCATGTACTGATCGAGCGCGACTTCGACGCGGTCCATGTGGGCGAGAAAGCTGTCGTCGGTCAGCAGCTCTTCGAGGCGCTCCTGGCCGATCGTGGCCAGGATCTTGATCGGGCTGTTGCCGGTGCGCTCGAACTCGTCACGGTCGATGCGCCAGAAGAGCCGCACGGCGTCGGGGTGCCAACACCACCACAGGTTGTACGCGATCTTCTGCAGCGCGGCCAAACGGTCGGGAAGGCGCGGCAGCACGGTGTACGTGCGAACGGGAGCTTTCGGCATGGTCGCCCTCGGTTCGGCACGAGCGAGCAATCGACATTCCGGTCGCCGGCGGCGCCACAGCGGTGTCGAGAAACATCTACGTGCCCCCAGCGAATTTTAGGGCGGTCATTCGGGGGTCACGGTCAGCGTGATCGTGCGCGTCGCTTTCCAGGCCGCACCGACGGCCTCCGCGGCGTACGTGGTCGTCGCCGCCGGACTGACGGTGCGGCACGTCGTCTGGTCCGGACGGAGCTCCCCCAGACCGGTGACGTAGAGCTCGTCCGCGCCGGCCGCCGAAACGCAGAGCGTCGCCTTCTCGTGCGGCGCGATCGTCGACGGCAGCAGCGTCATCAAGCTGACGCGCGGCCTCCGCTCGGCGCGCTTCTTCGCGAGCTGCGGCAGCGCGCGATGCCGGGGAGGGGTGCGCGCCCGCACTACGTCTTGCGGACGCACCGCGGGCGTGTCAACGACCGGCGCCGCCGGCGGATGCGCCGTTGCCGGCGCCGAGGGACGCACCCGCGGTGACGGCCGGTTGAGGGCGCGCGCCGGTGCAGCGACGACCGTTGCCGGTGTGTCCTCCGGCGGGCTCGCCGGCGCGGCTGCGCCCGGCGACGCGCTTCCCAGGACGCCGGCGACGCGTTGTCGCTCCGGCGGACGCAGCGATGGCCAGAGCAGGACCACGAGCACGACGCCGAGCGCCAGCAGCGCGAGGGCGACGGCCGCCGGCGGCGTCCCGGGCCTTGGGTCTCGGGCCGGCTCCCGCCGCACTCCGGGCGCTTCCCGGTTCGAATGCGCGAGCGCCGCCGGTTCGGTCTCGGCCTCCGCCGCGGCGACGCTCTCGGCTCGACCCGAGAGGAGCGCGAGGTCACCGACGGTGACGGCGCAGCCCGGCTCATCGCCGTTGAACTGCCTGGCCGCGAGCGCGCCCGCGAACAGCGCGCGCGCCGCCGCGAGATCGCCGGCGCAAGCGCAACGCGCTCCGAGCTGGTGCATCGCCCAGGCCCACGTCCCTGGATCTTCCAGCTTGCGCGCCAGGACGCGCAGCGCTTCGCACAGTTCCCTGGAGGCCGCCCACAAGCCGTGCCGGTCGAGCATCGTGGCGACGGTCCGGCCCGCCTGGCCCGCCGGCGCGCCGTCGCGTTCGAGGGCACTCAAGAGCCCGGGAACGGCCGCCAGCAGCTTGCCTGCGTCGACGGGTCCGCCGTCCTGGCGGGCCAGCCTTTCGAGCAGCGCCGACGCCAGAAGAGCAGCGTCGGGCTCGAGAGCGGCCGCGCCCTCGCGCAGACCGGCTGGGACGGCCCAGCCGAGCGGCGAGCGCTCGAGAAGACCCGCCTCGACGAGAGCCGAGGGCGGACCCTCCGCGCCGAGCGCGACGTCACCGAACGTCGCCGTCGCCGCCAGCGCGAGCCGCTCTTCGCGCGACAGCGTCTCTCCGGCGCGCGCCAGCAGGAGCTCGTCGAACGCTCGGGCGGACGTGCAGGAAGCGGCGATCGTCTCGAGCGGCAGAGCGAGGCGGGCGGCCCGGACGATCCGGCTGGGATTCCCTTCGAGAGCGTGGACGACGGCGGCGGCAAGATCGCCCGGAACGTCGCCGCCGGCAGCGGCTTGCAGGAGGCTGACGCCGTGCGAGGCCAGTCCCTGCAGCCCGATCCACTCGACGCCCGCAACGTTCCAAGGGCGCGACGTCGAGACGAACAGCAGCGAGCTCCCCAGTGCCGCCTGCAGCGAAGCGAGTTCGGCGGCCGAACGCACGTCGTCGAGCGCGACGACCATTCTGCGCTCGGCGAGCGCCGCCCGGCAAGCCTCGCTCGGCGGCCGCCGCCGCGGATCGCTCGCCTCGAAGGCCGCATCGCAGAGCAGCGCGATGACGTCTTCGGCCGCCGCGGCGCGCGCCGGGAGCAGCACGCTGCCGTCGGGCCACGCACTGCCCGCGACGGCGGCCGCGCGCGCGAGCAGTTCCGTCTTTCCGGTGCCGCCCGGGCCCCACACGCCGACCGTCGCGGGCCGGCCGCGCTCGACGAGCTCGGCCACGCGCGAACTCTGTTCGACGTATCCGAAAAGGCGCGTCGCACGCTCGGAAACGAAGACGAGAGGCGTGCTTCGCGGGATGAAAGTCGCCGGCTGCCCGAGCTCGAGACGATCCCCGTCGGGCGTCTCGCGGCTCAGCAGAACGTCCGCGCACATGTCGTGCACTATCGTACTGCTGCCTCTCGGTTCCTTCGGCGACGGCGCGGGAATTCGCGCGCGAACAGGAATCCAACGGTCTGCCGCGACAGCAACGGTTCATTTCTTCAGACGAAAGATGAAGCGGTGACGACGGAACGCTCCTGGCCGGATTCCCCGATCGCGAACGATCTCGCCAACCTTCGGCGCGTCGCTCCCCTGACGCACTGCGTCACCAACGTCGTCGCAGCAGGTTTCACGGCCAATATCCTGCTCGCCGCGGGCGCGTCCCCCGCCATGGTCGAGGCGAGCGAGGAAGTCGCTGAATTCGCCGCGATCGCCGCGGGCGTGCTGATCAACGTCGGCACCGTCACCGCGCAGAGCGCAGCCGCGATGTCGGCGGCAGCGGCGGCGGCGCGCCGCGCCGGAACGCCCTGGGTGCTCGATCCCGTTGCAGCCGGAGCTTTGCAGTTCCGCACGCAGCTCGCAAGCGCTTTGCTCGCCGAGCGTCCGGCGATCGTGCGCGGCAACGCCTCGGAGATCCTCGCGCTGGCCGGCGCTTCCGGCGGAGGAAAGGGCGTCGACTCCACCGCCGACTCGGGGGATGCGCTGCCTCTTGCCCGCGAACTCGCCGCGCGCAGCGGCGCCGTCGTTGCGGTCAGCGGAATCGTCGACTACATCACCGACGGAGAAACCACCCTCGCCGTTCCCGGCGGAGACGTGTTCATGACGAAAGTGACCGGCGTCGGCTGCGCGCTCGGCGCGCTGATGGCTGCGTTCCTCGCCGTCTCCGCGAGCCCGCTCGAAGCGGCGACGTCCGCCTCGGCCGTTTTAGCGGCCGCGGCGGAACGTGCCGCTCGTGAGGTGCGTGGCCCGGGCAGCTTCTCGGTCGCGCTTCTCGACCAGCTCTGGCTGCTCGGAGCCGGCTAGCCGGTCGTCGCTCCCGCCAAGGCGCGGCCCCAGCCGACGTTCTCCTTGCCTTTGAGCGCGAGCAGCTCGCGCGCTTCGTCCGGGGTCGCGATCTCGAGCGAAAGCGTTTCGAGGATCGTGCGGATCTTGCTCACCTGTTCCGCGTTGCTCTTGGCCAGCTCGCCCTTGCCCAGATAGATGCTGTCCTCGAGGCCGACGCGGACGTTGCCGCCCATGAGCGCGCCCATCGTGATCATCGGCATCTGGTGCCGCCCGGCCGCGAGGATCGACCACTGGTACTGGTCGCCGAAGAGCTTGTCGGCGATCCGCCGCATGTGGATCAGGTTCTCGGGATCGGGGCCGATGCCGCCGAGGATGCCGAAGATCGACTGCACGAACAGCGGGGGCTTCACCAAGCCGCGCTCGAGGAAGTGCGCCAGATTGTAGAGATGGCCGATGTCGTAGCACTCGAACTCGAAGCGCGTGCCGTGCACTTCGCCGAGGTCGCGCAGGATGAACTCGATGTCCTTGAACGTGTTGCGGAAGATGAAATCGCGCGAGCCTTCGAGATACTGCGGCTCCCACTCGTACTTCCAGGATTTTACCTTGTCGAGGACGGGATAGAGCCCGAAGTTCATCGAGCCCATGTTGAGCGAGCACATCTCGGGCCCGACCGCGAGCGGCGCCGCCAGGCGCTGCTGCAAGGTCATGTTGTGCCCGCCGCCGGTGGTGATGTTGATGACCGCATCGGTTCCGGCCGCGATCTGCGGCAGGAACTCCATGAAGACGGCCGGGTCTGGCGTCGGGCGCCCGTCCTTGGGGTCGCGGGCGTGCAGGTGCAAGATGGCCGCGCCCGCCTGGGCCGCGCCGATCGCCCCGGCGGCGATCTCGTCCGGCGTGATGGGCAGATACGGCGTCATCGTCGGCGTGTGGATCGAGCCGGTGACGGCGCAAGTGATGATGACTTTGCGTGACTTCGCCATGAAGCTTTCTTTCGGGACCTGCGCGGAAATCGCCTCGCGCGCCGGTCCGGCGGGGGCGCGCCGGGCCGGGGAGCAGCCTGAGCGGCTCGTTCCCGGGAAGAGCCTAGGAAGCTACGCCGGCAGATCCTTCGGCCGGTCGGCGTAGATCAGCGTCGGCTGTTCCTTTTTGTCGATGACTTCCTTGTTGATGACGCACTTCTTGACGCCTTGCAGGCTCGGAAGATCGTACATCACGTCGAGCATCACTTCTTCGAGGATGCTGCGCAGGCCGCGGGCCCCCGTCTTGCGGCCTTGGGCCTTGGTCGCGATGGCGATCAGCGCTTCTTTGGTGAAGGTCAGGTCGACGCCGTCCATCCCCATGATCTTCTGGAACTGGCGGACCAGCGCGTTGCGCGGCTCGACGAGGATCCGGCGCAGCGCCAGCTCGTCGAGCGCCTCGAGCGTCACGACGATCGGCAGGCGGCCGATGAATTCCGGGATCAAGCCGAACTTGAGCAGATCCTCGGGCATGAGCTGCTGGAGCAGGCGGCCGACCTTCGCCTCCTTCTTCGACTCGGGCATCGAGCGGAAGCCCAGCGAATTCGAGGAGACGCGGCTCTCGATGATCTTCTCGAGGCCGTCGAACGCGCCGCCGCAGATGAACAGCACGTTGGTCGTGTCGATCTGGATGAACTCTTGGTGGGGGTGCTTGCGGCCGCCCTGGGGCGGAACGTTGGCCGTCGTGCCCTCGAGGATCTTGAGCAGCGCCTGCTGGACGCCCTCGCCGCTGACGTCGCGGGTGATCGAGGGGTTCTCGCTCTTGCGCGCGATCTTGTCGATCTCGTCGATGTAGACGATGCCCTTCTCGGCGCGCTTGACGTCGTAATCCGCGGCTTGGATCAGCTTGAGGAGGATGTTCTCGACGTCCTCGCCGACGTAGCCTGCCTCGGTGAGCGAGGTGGCGTCGGCCATCGCGAGCGGCACGTCGAGGATCTTGGCCAGCGTCTGAGCCAGGTACGTCTTGCCGGAACCGGTCGGACCGACCAGCAGGATGTTCGACTTCTGCAGCTCGACGTCGTCGCTCGCGGTGCCGGCGTTGACGCGCTTGTAGTGGTTGTAGACCGCCACCGCGAGAGCTTTCTTGGCCCGCTCCTGACCGATGACGTACTGGTTCAGGATGTGGTTGATCTCTTTGGGTTTGGGGATGTTCCGCAGGCGGACGTTCTCGTCGACGTTCTTGTAGAGCTCTTCCTCGATGATCTCGTTGCAGAGCTCGATGCACTCGTCGCAGATGTAGACTCCGGGGCCTGCGATCAATTTACGAACTTGCTCCTGCGACTTTCCGCAGAAGCTGCACTTCAATTGACCCTTCTCGTCACCGAATCGGAACACGCCCCGTCCTTACTGTTTACGTCAGCGCACTTTGGCCGGTACGCATCTCCTTGGAGAAGATCTGGTCGACGAGGCCGTACTCGCGCGCCTCTTCGGCCGTCATATAGTAGTCTCGATCGATGTCCTTGAGAATCTGCTCGACTGGCTTCTTCGTCGTCTTCTCGTAGATGCCCGCAAGCATCTTGCGGGTGGCGATCAAATCCCGGGCAGCGATTTCGACGTCGGTCGCTTGCCCCCCGATTCCCTGGGTCCATGGTTGGTGGATCAAAATCTTCGCTAAGGGAAGGCTATATCGCTTCCCCGGGGCACCCCCGGTCAAGAGGATCGAGCCCATCGAGGCGGCCATGCCGGCGCAGATCGTCGCCACGTCGGGCTTGATCAGCTGCATCGTGTCGTAGATCGCCAGCCCGGCCGTGACGCTCCCGCCGGGACTATTGATGTACATGTCGATGTCCTTATCGGCATCCTCGCGCTCCAGAAAGAGCAGCTGGGCGATGACCAGGTTCGCCAGGTGGTCGTCGATCGGTCCCCCCACGAAGATGATCCGCTCTTTCAGAAGGCGCGAATAGATGTCGAACGCCCGTTCGCCGCGCGCGCTCTGCTCCACCACCATGGGGACGAGATGACCCATTTTTACCGCTCCCTCGCAGTGCCGAAGCGGCAACTGCTCATCACTTGACTACGCCTCACCCGAGTTAGTTGCTTGGGGTGCCCGCCGCCGGGGCCGATTCCGTGATCTGGGCGGCGTCGAGGAGCATCTCGATGGTCTTGCTGCGGACGATCCCGTTGACCAGCGACCCGAAGTTCGGCTTGAGCATTTCCAGGATCGCCTCGCGGGGCTGGTTGTATTGCCGGCTCAGCGACGCCACCTCGGCTTCGACGTCGGCGCGGGTCGCCTCCACGTTTTCGGCCTTCGCGATCGCCTCGATCAGCAGCGCGGCCTTGACGCGCTTCTCGGCTTCCGGCCGGGTCTCGGCCCGCAGTTCGGCTTCCGTCTTGCCCTGCTTGGCGAGATAGTCTTCCCAGCTTACGTCGGCCCGGGCGATGTACGACTTGGATTCGTTGAGCAGGCCCTCGATCTCGCGCTCGACGAGGACCTCGGGGAGCGGGATCGCGTGCGCCGCGAGCAGCTTGTCCATCAGCGCTCCGGTGAGCGTCCGGCGCGAGCGGTTCTTGGCCGCCTCCTCGAGCCGCTGGCGCATGTCGGCGCGCAGGCCCTCCAGGGTCGCCGTCTCGCCGCCGAAGCGCTGGGCGAAGGCGTCGTCGAGCGGAGGCAGCTCCGCGCTCTTGTTCTCGCGGACGGTCACCGTGAAGACGGCCGTCTTGCCGGCCAGCTCCGCCTTCGAGTAGTCGTCGGGAAAGCGCGCCTCGACGTCCTTCGTCTCACCGGCCGACATCCCCACGATCCCCTCGACGAAGCCGGGAATGAAACGGCCCTCGGCGATTTCCGTCGGGCTGCCTTCAGCGCTGCCGCCTTCGAAGGCGACGCCGTCGACCTTGCCTTCGTAGTCGAGGACCGGCGTGTCGCCGAGCGCGACCGGCCGGTCGGCCGGGACGAGCGTCGCCGCATTGCGGCGCAGCATCTCGAGCGAGCTGTCGACCTCGTGCTCGCCGATCGCGGTCGGCGGACCTTCGAGCTCGACCCCTTTGTACGTGCCGAGCGCGATCTCCGGACGGACGGCGACCGTCGCGCGCAGGCGCAGCGGCTGCCCCTCCTCGACCGGCAGCAGCTCCATCTGGGGCTCGTCGACGGGCTGCAGCCCGTTCTCCTCGAGCGCGCGCGAGTACGCCTCGGGGACGACCGCCTCCATGGCGCGGTTCTCGATGACCGCGCTGCCGTACTGGGCTTCGAAGATCTTGCGCGGCGCCTTGCCCGGCCGAAAGCCGGGGATGCGGGCGTTCTTGACGAGCTGACGGAAGGCCCGTTCCCGGGCGGAGGCGAGTTCCGCCTCGGAGATGGCGATCTCGAGCTCAACCTGCGTCGGATCGAGGTGTTTGACGGTGGCGGCGGTCACGATGCGCGGGTCAAGCCCTTTCTGGAGGCGGGACTGGAGCGGAAGACGAGATTCGAACTCGCGACCCTCGCCTTGGCAAGGCGATGCTCTACCACTGAGCTACTTCCGCGCGACCTGCGATGCTTCGGCGTCCGCCGCCGAACCACTCCCCTTGCGGGGGACAATGTGGGCGAGCAGAGACTCGAACTCTGACGGGTTTCCCCACTGGAACCTAAATCCAGCGCGTCTACCAATTCCGCCATTCGCCCCCGGCCGAGCCCTCCGGTTCGGTACCCCGACCTGCATTCCTCGTCGGGCCCGAGCGCCGCTCCACCTGCCGCCGAGACGCGCCGCTGCGAGCGGCGCCCGTCGTCGGAAGCGGCCGGCGCCCTCGCCTTTTGCCGCTCGGCATTCGTCGCCATTCCCGCTCGAAGATTCGCTCGCAAACTCCGCAGCGCCGGCAGCAGCTCGAACGGTTCGCCTGCTCTCGCGATCGAGCGCGCATTCGATCGCGCGGAGGCACCGCGGGACGAAACGATCGTTGCAGTCGCTTAAGCACTGCACCTACGTGGATTTTGCTGAGGCCGCTCCCTTGGCGCCTTCGCGGCGGCCGGTGGAGGCTCGCTATCCTTTCTGGCCGAGCAAGACGACGGACTAGGGGCGATTCGCCCTTACTTGTCCGCTTGCCCGATCGTTGGTACGATGATGTCAGCAGCATGTTTTCCGTGGAAGAACGCCCCGAATCGGTCGTCCTCAACGTCATCGGCGCCTTGGACCACAGCGTCGCCGAGGCGCTCGAGCGCGTTCTCAACGCCGGCAAGTCCAATGAGGGCAAATCCGTCGTTCTCTCGTTCGACCGTTGCACGCACGTGGATGCGGTCGTCGCTTCGGTCATCGCGCGCTGGCGCAAAACGCTCGGCAAGCGCTTGGCCGTGACCGGCGCCCGAGTTCCTTCAGTTCTTATGGATATGCTCGTCGACGAAGAGTCGGTCGATTTCGACCGTCTGCTCTTCTGCGACCGCTGCAGGCACGGCATCACTTTCCACGGGATCGTCGGCTGCCGCTTCTCGCGCTGCCGCTGCACGACGAGCCACAGCCGGCTCATCTCCGAAGCGCTCCAGAGCAACGAGAGCGGAGCCGCGGGCGAGCCCCCCGAGCCGGGCGGGACGCGGATATTGCACCGCTACTCGACGAGAGTTTCGCGGCAGGATTAGCTCTCGTTGCTCACCCGCACGACGCGCCACGCCAGGCGCGCGGACGGGGCGTTGCCTGAAATGAAGAAGCTCCCACGCCTCGCGGGAGCTTCGAACGACTGGTGCACCGCCAGGGACTCGAACCCCGAACCAATTGATTAAGAGTCAACTGCTCTACCATTGAGCTAGCGGTGCTCGACCGGGCCTCTTCGCGCTTCCCGCCTCGTGCCCTGCCCGAAGGACAGACGTCTCCGCGCGCGGCGATGCGCCGGGGAAGAGCCGCGCGGACGAGCGGGGCTTACCAGAGCGCGCCGTCCCCGACGGTCACGTAGAGGATCGGACCGACCCCCCAAACGACCCCGGCGATCGCCCAGATCAACTTCTTGCCGCCCTCGAGATCCTCGCGCCCGAAGAGGTTGAGCAGCATCAGTATCCAGGCCAGCGGATGGAAAATGACCGCGACGACGATTTCCAGGACGAGCTTCATGGTGAGAGCATTCAGAACGGCCCGGGCCCAGGCCTCCGGGTCTTAGAAGGGCGCGCTATCGCTTCGTTCGGCCTTCCATTCCGGCTCGACGTGGATCGTCACGATCGGACCGTCGAAATCCTGCTGCAGCGCTTCTTCGATCGAGTCGCAGATCGCGTGCGCCGAGGCAACGCTCATATCGCCCGGGACGACGAGGTGGAATTCGATGAAGATCCGCCGCGCCGCGCGGCGCGTGCGCAGGTCGTGCACTTCGATCGCACCCGCCGAGCGCTCGCGCAGAAGCTGGCGGATGCGAACGAGGACGTCGGACGGTACGGCCTCGTCGAGCAAGCCGCTGAGCGATTCGCGCACCAGTCCCCAGCCCGACCACATGATGTTCAGCGCGACCAGGGAAGCAACCGCCGGATCGAGCCAGAGACGGCCGGTCACCGCGACCAGCCCCACTCCGATCAAGACCCCGATCGACGTCACCACGTCGGCAAGCACGTGCTTGCCGTCTCCGAGCAGCGCAGGCGAGTGCCACTCGTGGCCCTTCTTCAACAAGACCGCGCACCAGGCGGCGTTGAGCACGGTCGCCGTCGCGTTGACCGCCAGCCCCACGTACGGCGTCTGCAGCGCGTGCGGGTGCATGAAGCCCAAGACCGCCTGACGCAAAATCGCGACTGCCGCCACGACGATCAGAATCCCCTCGATCCCTGCCGAGAAATACTCGGCCTTGGCGTAGCCGTAGGGATGTCTCTCGTCGGCCGGCTTCGCGCTCACCCGCAAGGCGACGTAAGCGGTTGCCGCCACCACGACGTTGATGATGCTTTCGAGCGCGTCCGAATACAACGCGACGCTTCCCGTCGCAACGAACGCGAAATATTTCAGCGCCAGCACCGTCGCCCCGACGAGCACGCCGAGTAAAGCGATGCGTACGGCGCGCTCGGCGTTGCTGCGCGCTGGAACGTCTGCCCTCTCTTTGATAGTGGTGGCGCCGGTCACGACCGTACTATGATACCGTCGCGGGGTCAGTGCCGCAAGCGTAGAGCGCACGGCGCGTCGTCACGCACCCGTTTTTCGCTCGCAGGGTGACGAATCCCACATAGCACGGCGTTTTCGGCAACGCAGCTTCGCCGCTGCGCGCGCTAAAATTCCCGCTTCCCTTGCTGGCGTGGAACGCGGCGAGCCGCGAGCCGTGTGCACGTCCTCACCTGACTTTGAAGCGATCCTCCGAGAGAACGTAAGGACGCCGACAGTACGCGCGTTCGACTGCTGCTAGGCTGAGACGGGCGAGAGAGATGACGCTCGTCTCGACCTTCCATCACTGCGGCTCAAAGGGAGTATAGACCTATGAAGACCTTCTGGCTGGCGACCGCGGCGTTCGCCGGCGCGCTCGCGTTCGGCACGCTCGCCCCTGTTGCTTCGTACGCCGACAGCATGTCCGGCGACTGCAGCTCGGCTGACTCCGGCCTCATGAAAGCGATGCAGAGCGGCGATTCCTCGATGCTCAAGACGTCGGGCGACGTCGACAAGGATTTTGCCTCGGCGATGATGTCCGTGCACAGCAGCGGCGTGGCGCTTGCCAAAGTCGAAGTCAAGTGCGGCAAGGATGCCAAAGCCAAGGCCATGGCTCGAAAGTATCTCGACGATTCGGACGCGGAAGCGGCCGAGCTCCGCGCCCTTCTGCTCGGCGGACACTAGCCGCCACGGCCGCGTTGCGGCTCGCTTGCACGGAAGCCCATCACCGGTCCGAGCGGGAAACCGTTCGGACCGGTCGGCGCCCTGTCAACGGCCCGCGGCCGGCTCGCCGGCGTGAAGCCCGCTCGCACTTCGATCCGCACGCGTCCTGAGGTTTGCATGAAAGTCCTAGCAGCATTTCCCGACAGCGCGCGCGACGCGGCCGAAGCGACGCTCGGCGGCACGTCGCGGTCGAGTTCCCTTGCGAAGTGAGTTCGCGAGTGCGCGCGACGGCGCGGCAGACGAAGCCGGAGCCGAGCGGGCGCGGCTCGACGAGGCGCGCGCGCGGACGGCGCACTGGCGCCGCTGGGGACCGTATCTGAGCGAGCGGCAGTGGGGGACCGTGCGCGAGGATTACAGCGCCGGCGGGGATGCTTGGGATTACCTGCCGCACGACCACGCGCGCTCGCGTGCGTACCGTTGGGGCGAGGACGGCCTTCTCGGCTTCAGCGACAACCATCAGCGCCTCTGTTTCGCGCTCGCGCTGTGGAACGGCGCGGACCCGATCCTCAAGGAGCGTCTTTTCGGTTTGACGGGAAGCGAAGGCAACCACGGCGAGGACGTCAAGGAGTACTACTTCTTCCTCGACGGCACGCCCACGCACAGCTACATGAAGGCGCTCTACAAGTATCCTCAGGCGGCGTTCCCCTACGCGCGTCTCGTGGAGGAGAATCGCCGGCGCAGCCGGCGCGAGCCGGAGTTCGAACTCGTCGACACGGGCGCGTTCCTCGGCGAACGCTACTTCGACGTCTTCGCGACGTACGCCAAGGCCTCGCCCGAGGACGTGCTCGTCGAAATCGAGATCGTCAACCGTTCGCCCGAGCCGGCCTCGCTCCACGTGCTGCCGACGCTCTGGTTTCGCAACACGTGGTCCTGGTCGAGCGGCGCGGAGCGGCCGCACGTGCGCGACGTCTCCTCCGCCGGGAACCTGACGCTCGAAGCCGCGCATCCCACTTTGGGGACGTACCGGCTCTACGCCGAGCCCGGCGGCGAGCCGCTGTTCACCGAGAACGAAACCAACCTGCAGCGTCTCTTCGGCTTCCCCAACGCGACGCCGCACGTCAAGGACGCCTTCCACGAGCGAATCGTCGACGGCCGCAGCGAGGCCGTCAATCCCGAGCGAGCCGGAACGAAAGCCGGCCTCTGGTACGAGCTCGCCTTTGCGCCGCACGAGAGCAAGCGGATACGGCTGCGGCTGGCGGCGGGCGGCACGCTCGAGGCTCCCTTCGGCCGCTCGTTCGAGGAAACGCTGGCCGCGCGCCGGCGCGAAAGCGACGCCTTCTATGCCGCGCTCAATCCCTACCCCATCTCGGAGGATCTGCGTTCCGTGCAGCGCCAGGCGTTCGCGGGCCTGCTCTGGAGCAAGCAATTCTATCACTACGTCGTGCGCGACTGGCTGGCGGGCGATCCCGCGCAGCCGCCGCCGGACGGGCCGGGCGCTCGCGCCTCCGGCCGCAACCACGACTGGCTCCACCTCTATAACGACGACGTGCTCTCGATGCCCGACACGTGGGAGTATCCGTGGTTCGCCGCGTGGGATCTCGCCTTTCACGTGATCGCGCTCGCGCTCGTCGACCCGGATTTCGCCAAACAGCAGCTCGTGCTCTTGACGCGCGAGTGGTACATGCACCCCAACGGACAGATTCCGGCCTACGAATGGGCTTTCGGCGACGTCAACCCGCCCGTCCACGCCTGGTCGGCGCTGCGCGTCTTCCGCATCGAAAAGAAACTGCGCGGCGAAGGCGACTACGTCTTCCTCGAACGCGTCTTTCAAAAACTGCTGCTCAATTTCACGTGGTGGGTCAACCGCAAGGACGCCGCCGGCAACAACGTCTTCGGCGGCGGGTTTCTCGGGCTCGACAACATCGGCGTCTTCGACCGCAGCGCGGTCTCGCCGGGGGGCGGCCGCATCGACCAGTCGGACGGCACGAGCTGGATGGCCTTCTATTCGCTCGGCATGCTCGCCATCGCGCTCGAACTCGCCTTGCGCAATCCCGCGTACGAAGACATCGCCTCGAAGTTCTACGAGCACTTCCTCTTCATCGCCGACGCCATGAACGCGAGCGGCGCGCGGATGGAGGGACTCTGGGACGAGGACGAACGCTTCTACTTCGACCAGCTCGCGCTCCCCGGCGGCACGCAGTTTCCGCTGCGCGTCCGCTCGATGGTCGGGCTCATCCCGCTGTTGGCGGTCGAGACGCTCGAGCCGGAGGTCCTGGCCCGGCTCCCCGGCTTCGAGCGCCGCATGGAGTGGTTCATCAAGAACCGCCCGGATTTGCGCGCCAACGTCGCCTGCATGGAGACCCAGGGCATCGGTGCGCGCCGGCTGCTCGCGATCGTCGGGCGGACGCGGCTGCGGGAGATCCTGCAGACGATGCTCGACGAAGCGGAGTTTCTGTCTCCCTACGGCCTGCGCGCGCTCTCGAAGCGTCACGCCGAGCGGCCTTTCGTGCTGCAGCTCGACGGTCAGGAGTATCGGGTCGATTACGAGCCCGCCGAATCGACGAGCGGGCTGTTCGGCGGAAACTCGAACTGGCGCGGCCCGGTCTGGTTTCCGCTCAATTTCCTGCTCATCGAAGCGTTGCAGAAATTCCACTACTACCTGGGCGACGGCTTCACCGTCGAATGTCCGACCGGAAGCGGCACGCAGCTCACCCTGTGGGAGGTCGCAACGGAACTCTCGCACCGTCTGATGGCGATCTTCGCACGCGGCGCGGGCGGTCGCCGGCCGGTCTTCGGGGACGTCGAGACGTTCCAGCGCGACCCCGCCTGGCGCGACTGCGTCCCCTTCCACGAGTATTTCCACGGCGACAGCGGCGCGGGCCTCGGCGCCTCGCACCAAACCGGCTGGACGGGCCTCGTCGCCAAGCTGATCCAGCAGTGCGGCGAATACTGCGCTCAAGGGAAAGCGCCGCTGGACGAGAGCTTCCCCTTCATCGCCCCTTCGCATCCGGCTCCTACAATGCAGGGCGGCGTCGCCGCAAGGAACGCCGGACAGGCTCGCGAGAGCAAGACCTTTGAGGGGTGACCGCATGCTGCTCCATCCGCAAGAACCGCTTCCCCTGGAACTCGAAGCGCTTCTCACCGACGAAGAGCGGCGGGTGCTGGCCGAGCCGGGGGTTCCCGACGACGTCAAAGCGGAGATCATGACCCGCCTCGAGCAGCGGCGCCAAGCCGACCTTGAAGACGAGGCAGCCGAAGGCTCGCCCCCGTAAGCTTCGCTCGGCAAGACGAATCGCCGCCAGTCGGCAGGGAGCCACCGGCGCGAACCGCGCCGGCGGCTTCAGTTTTTCGTGCGCCCTCTGGGACTCGAACCCAGAACCAGCGGATTAAAAGTCCGATGCTCTACCATTGAGCTAAAGGCGCGCGGCGGCGCCGTGCCTCCGACCGGATTCGTTCGTTCCGACTGCGGCGGCGCCCCTGCCCGCCCCTCGCCCTCAGAAGTTTAAGGTGACGCTGGTCGGGAACGGCTGCGCGCAAGAAGACTGGAACTCGGCGCCGATCGTCCCGCTCACGCACAGCTGGCCGCCTGCGGGCAGGTTCGTGAAGGTCGTCACGCCCTGGCTCGTGTTCTGCGTCGCGATTATCGTGCCAGTCGCCGCGCTACCCGAAACGCTCGTCGACAGGGTCACGGCGACCGGCGTGGAGACCAGAGCGTTGTTCTGCGTGACGTAGACGGTGGTCAGAACCGGATTGACGTTCGTGCTGCTGCCCGAGCCGCTGCTGCATCCGGCGAGCAGGGTTGCCGCGCACAGAACTGCAGCGGAAAGTATGGCCTTCATCGGTTTCCTCCAGCGCGGCGGGCCGTCGTCCCCGGCCTGGGGATGCCGAGCCCTCTCGAGGGCGTACGGTTCATTCAAGCGTCCGCCGAATCCCTGTGACCCGTCGCGAGACGCCTTCCACGGAGGCGGACGAGTCTAGCCCGGGTGGCCAGCCAGGCTCTCCGGTGCCGGCCAGGCCTTCTTGACGGAGCAACTCTTGGGGCGGCCGCTACGGTGAACGGAACGGCGCTGCAGCTTGCGCCATGTCTGGGAGCTGACTCGGAGACTGCGCCGGCGTCAGGTCGCGCCGAGGACGAACGACGTGCCGACGGCGTTTGGAATGAAGGCGTCGGGAAGCGCGGCGGCGAGCGAAGAGCAGCGTGTGCTCGCGCTCCCCACGCCGAAGCCTCACGAGCGTTGAGAAACCGTGTTCTGCCAGCAATCCTGGGGTCGTTTTGCCGCCCTCGAACTGGGCAGCGGGGACCATCGGCAACCGGCCCAAAGATGGCCGCCGCGCGGGCCCCATGTTTCCCATGAGCGCGTCGTAGCTATTGTCGACCAGCATCGTGACGACGACCTCGTCAACGGGCTCGAGCGCAAAGCGCTAGTTCAGCATCCGGCGAGCATCCTGACCCCGCAGCGGCACGCCGAAGAGCGGGCCGAGCAAGCACACGTCGAGCGCTCCGGTCGCTAGCGGCAAAACCCCGACGAGCATCAAATCGTGCCGGAGTCTTCATGGCCTCGATCCCGTCGACTCCTTGTAGGGTATATGAGGTTCGCCTTTGCCCGATAGCCCAGCCGCGCGCTCCTCAGAGCAACCCGGCGGCGAAGCGCAGGGCGGTGACGCCTTCGCGCAGCGCAGCCTGCGCGCCGACCAGCGTCTGGCGCGCGGCGGTCGAGCGCAACTCGGCGTCCTGCAGCTCGAGGGCCGTGCCGACGCCGCCGCGATAGCGGATCTGCGCGAGGCGAAGATTCTCGTCGGCGAATGCGACGTACTCGCGCGCCGCCGCGACCCTCGCCCGCGCTTCGTTCAGATTGAGATAATCTTTGCGGACCTGTAAGGCGACGCTGTTGGCGAGCGCTTCGAGTCCGAGCTCGGCCTCCTCGACGCCGGCTTTGGCCGCGGCCATGGCAGCCGCGCTGGCGCCGCCGTCGTAGAGCGAGAAGACGGCGTTCAAGCCGACCGAGAACTGATTGTGATAGCCGGTCGTCACGGCGGGCTGCGTGTTGCCGTCCGCCACGGTCAGCGCCAGCTGCGGGGTTCCTCCGGCTCGCGCCTGATCGACCGCGTGCTGGGCCGCCGACAAGGCGGCGCGCGCTGCCTGCAGCTCGCCGCGCCGTTCGTGCGCCTCGTTCAAGAGCGAGTCGAGATCGAAGGACGGAGCGTCGGCGTCGAGCCGGTCGGTCGGCATGTAGACATCGCTCAGCGGAACGTCGAGCACGTTATCGAGGTCGCTCTGAGCGAGCGCCACGGCGTTGCCGGCGGCGATTGCGTTGACCTGCTCGTTGGCGAGCTCGGTTTGAGCTCGAAGCACGTCAGCGCGTGGGATCTGCCCGCCGGCGAAGAGCTGCCGAGCTTGCGTGAGGTGCCCGGAGGCGACGTCGACGGCGCGGTTGGCGACGCCTTGCAGCTCGAGCGCGGCGACCAGATCGAAATACGCCTTCGTCGTCGAGTCGATCAACGCTCCGCGCGCTTCGCGTTCCGCCGCTCGGGCGGCGGAGAGTTCCGCGGCGGCCTGCGCGACGCGCGCGGCGCTGAGCCCGCCGTCGTAGAGCTGATACTGCAGCGCGAGCAGCGGCACGTTGGTCGTGGTCGTCGAGCTGAAGGGCAGCGGGCCGAAAGGCGTGGCGAGCCGCGCGACCGGATCGGCGTAGAGGAACGCGTCGCGCACTTGCAGGCTCGGGATGAGCGGCGCGATCGCGCCCCTGACGCGGGCCTGCGCGGCGTCGACCGCCGCGTGCGCTTGGCGGTAGGGCGGATCGTGCGCGAGGGCGAGCGCGAGCGCCGCGTCGAGCGAGAGCGGCGCGGGCGACGCACCCGGTGACGGCATCGTGGCCGGGGCTGTGGCCGGAGGCGAAGCCGAGGCGCTCGGCCCAGGGCTCGCCGTCTGCGCGGCGGCGGGCGTGGTCGAGAGCGCGATCGCCAGCGCCGCAATCGCGAGCAGCGTCGCCGGAACGCCGGGCCGCGCCGTTCCGCCCGGAACCGCGGGTAGCGCTTCTCCGTCCGGCGGGCCGCCGTGAGGAACGCCGCTCGCTGAAGCCGCCTTGCGCACGACCCGCTCGTAGAGCAGCGGAATCGCCAGCACCGATAACACGGCCGAGGCGGTCATGCCGAAGACGAGCGCCCAGGCCAGCCCGCTCCAGACCGGATCGGAGGCGATCACGATCGAGGAGAGCACGCCGGCCGCCGCCGTCAGGAAGATCGGCCGCGTGCGCGTGGTCGCCGCCTCGATCAGCGCCTCGTGCGGTCCGCTGCCCTCCTTGCGCTTGTCCTCGATGAACTCGATGAGGATGATCGAGTTCCGCACGACGATCCCGACCAAGGCGATCAAACCGATCATCGCAGTCGCGGAGAAGTAGACGCCGAAGGGTGCGAGCAGCGCGAAGCCGGGCATGACGCCGATCACCGCCAGCGGCACGGCGGCCAGCACGACCAGCGGGATGGTGAACGAGCGAAAGCGCGCCACGAGCACGAAGTAGATCAACAGGAACGCGACGCCCATGGCGCGGCCGAGGTCGGCGAAGACCGTATTGGTCAGATGCCACTCGCCGCCCCAGTCCACTCGATAGCCCGCCGGCAACGGGTGGCCGGCCAGCGCGAACAGCATGCCGATCACCGCATAGGTCGAGCTGCGTCCCGCCATGTCGGCGCCGACGTAGGTGACGTTCTCGAAGTCGTCGCGGTAGAGCGGCGCCTGCGCTTGCGCCGCGACCAGGTGCGTGACGGCGGAGAGCGGGACCATGCCGCCCGAGCGCGTGGGAATCTGAATCGAGGCGAGCGCCGCGGCGTCGCTGCGGTACTGCGGCGCGAAGCGCAGAAAGATCCCGACCGGGCGCGGGTCGTCGGCGGTATGCAGGGTCGAGACCGCCGCGCCCTGCAGCGACATCGCGAGCACTCCGGCGATCGCGGCGGCGTCGGTTCCGGCCAGGCTCGCTTCGCGCTGGTCGACTTCGAGCTGCAGAGCGGCGGGGAGGGCCTTGTCGCTGGGGTAGACGTCGACGACGCCGCGCTCGCGCTGCATCCGGTCGATGAGGAACGAAGCGATCCCGCGCCGGACCTCGGGATCGGGGCCGTAGATCTTGGCCAGGATCGTGTCGCGGACCGGCGGCCCGGGCGGCGTCTGCAGGATGCGCAGCGTCGCCCCGTAACGCGCGGCCGCCGCGACGAGCCGCGGCCGCAGCTCGCGCACGAGGTCGGCCGATTGCACGTGCCGGTCCTCTTTGTTCGTGAGGTTGACGCGGATGTCGGCCTGATTGGGAGCGTTGCGGAAGATCGTGCCCTGCAGGAGGCTGGCGAGGTCGGGGATCGAGCTGGTCCCGACGAAGGTTTCGTAATCCTTGATCTCCGGAACCTTGGCGAGCTCCGCGCCGACGGCGTCGGCGATGCGCGTCGTGTTGGCGACGGGGCTCGCGGGCGGCGCGTCGATGCTGACCAGGAAGGTCGTCTCGTTCGCGTCGGGGAGCATGCGGAACTGAACGAGCGTCAGGACCGGCAAGGCCGCGCTCGCCAAGAACGCGAGCAGCAACAGCGCGAGAAAGATGCTGCCGCGGCGCGGGCGTTCGAGCAGCGATTGCAGGGCGTTGCGAAACGGCGCGACCCAGCGCGGAATGGCGTGCTTGCCGGGCTTCAGCTCGCGGTCGCGCAGCAGCTTGTACGTCACCCAGGGCGTGATCGCGAAGGCGATCCCGAGCGAGGCCAGCATCGCCACGGGAACGTTGAGCGGGATCGGCCGCATGTACGGCCCCATCATGCCGGTGACGAAGAGCATCGGCAAGAACGAGAGGATGACCGTCAGCGTGGCGAGCGTCGTCGGCCGCCCGATCTCGGCGACCGCGCGGACCGCCGCCTCGGCCCGCGGCGCCTTCGGGTCCGCATGGAAGTGGCGGTGGATGTTCTCCACGGTGACGATCGCGTCGTCGACGAGCAAGCCCAGCGAGAGGATCAGCGCGAACAGCGTGATGCGGTTGATCGTCTGGCCCGTGAGCATCCCCACGCCGAGCGTGACGAAGAGCGTCAGCGGGATCGCGGTCGCCACGACCAGCGCCTCGCGCCAGCCCAGGACCAGCAGCAGGATCACGACGATGACGATCGCTTCCATCAGCCGTTCGATGAGCTCGTTGACGGCGCGATTGGCCTTGTCGCCGTAGTTGCGCGTCACGCTGACCTCGACGCCGGGCGGAAGCTCGACCGACTCGATCGCACGCAGGATCGAATCGGAAATCGTGACGGCGTTGCTGCCGGCCTTCTTGGCGATCGCGACGTCGACGGCCGGCTCGGGGTCCGCGGAGCGCGCGCGAGCGGCGGCGCCGTAGGCGAACTGCGTCTGCGACTCCTCGGGCGCCCAGCCGAGTTCGACGCGCGCGACTTGACGCAGCGCGACGGGCTGCCCGTCGCTGACCCCGACGATTTGAGCGGCGACCTGATCGGCCGTGGTGTACGCCGTGCCGGCGTGCACGTTCAGCTCGCTCGAGGCGTCGCGGACCGAGCCGACGGTCTGCGTGAGGTTCGTCGCGCCGAGCGCCTGCGCGATCGCAGGCGGCGAAAGGCCGTAGGCCGCCAGGCGGACGGGATCGAGCGTGACGTTGACCTCGCGCGGCCGGCCGCCGTATTCGGCGACGGTCGAGACGCCGTCGATCGGGCGAACGGCGTCGATGAGGCGCTGGGCGGCCTGGTAGAGCTGCCCGCGGTTGTAGTTGCGCCCGTGCAGCGTGAGAACGACGATCGGGACGTCGTCGACGGAGAGCGGCGTGATCTGCGGCTGCGAGGCGCCCGGCGGCAGCTCGTTCAGATGCGCGAAGACCTGATCGTAGAGATTGACGAACGACTTGGTCGGGTCGTCGCCCACGTGGAAGAGCACGGTCATGATCGAGAGGTTTTGGCTCGAGATCGTGTAGATGTGCTCGATGCCGGGAATCTCTTGAAGGACGCGCTCTCCGCGCTCGGTCACGAGCTTCTGGACCTCGGCCGACGAGGCGCCGGGATACTGCGTGACGATCGTCGCCGAGGGCATCGTGATCTGCGGGTTCTCCTCGCGGGGCGTGAAGAAGATCGCGAGCAAGCCCCAGGCGCAGATGGCGGCCACGATCGCGGGCGTCAGTTTCGACGTCAGGAAATAGCGCGCGATGCGCCCCGGGAAGCTTACTGGCGGCATCACGGTGCGGCCGCGACCGGCGTTCCGTCGCTCAGTCGTTCCAGGTTGCTCACCGCGACCTCGGTCGAGCCCCCGGTGAGGCCCTCGACTTCGACGAGCTTGGGCCCGACCGCGCCGGACTGCACCGGCACGAACGACGCCGCCCCGTCCCGCACGACGAAGACGCCGCTCTGGCCGGCTCGGTTCACCAGCGCCGCGAGCGGCACTCCCCAGCCCCGATGCGCGCCGCCCTCGATCGAGACGCGGGCGTACATCCCGGGCAGCAGGCCGGAGCGGCCGGCGAGCGCGATCTTCACGGTCGCCGAGCGCAGCGCCGGATTCTCCGCCGGGACGACCGCGCGCACGCGCGCCGGCACGAGCTTGCCGCCGATCGCGTCGACGCGCACGGCAAGCGGCGCCCCGGGAACGAGCCCCGCGACATCGTCGTCGGGGACCGCGACGTCGAGCTCGAGATCCGCCGTGTTCTGCAGCGCGACGACCGGTGAGCCCGCCCCGACGACGGCGCCGGGATCGACGAACTTGCTGGTGATGATGCCGTCGAAGGGCGCGGTCAGAGTCGCGTCGCGCAGCGGCACGCTCGCGACCGCTATCCCGGCGCGCGCCTGCGCCGCCGCGTCCGCCGCGGCCTGCGTTTGCGCCCGCGAAGCCTCGAAGCTATTCTTGGCGCCTAAGAGCCCAGCCCGCGCTTGCGTCAACCCGGCTTGCGCCGCGGCCAGGTCGGCCTGCGTCTCGTCGTTCTGCTGATGCGAGATCGCGCCTTGCGCGTAGAGCGAGGCCATGCGCTGCGCCGTCAAGCGCGCGAGCGCCAGGCGGCTCTGCGCCGCGCTCACTTGCGCTCGCGCCGCTTCGATCGAGGCCGCGGACGCTTGCAGCGAAGAGCGGCTGGCATTCTCGTTGGCGGCCGCGGCCGACGCGCCCGCCTGCGCCTGCGCCACGCCCGCGCTGTAGCCCGTCGTGTCGACTTGCGCGAGCACTTGTCCGGCCGTGACGCGGTCTCCGACCGCAACGTCGACCGCGACGATGCGGCCCGCCGAGATCGCCCCGACCGTCGCCGAGCGCACCGCCGTCAGGCTCCCCGAGAGCTCCGTCGCCGTCGCGAACGTCGCGTTCTGCAGGTGCGCGACCGCGACCGGCACCGCGGCCGCCGCGCTCGTGCTGCCCGCCGCGCGCGAATCGTCTCGGGCCCCGCCCCCGCAGCCCGACAGCCATATGGCCGCCGCCGCGGCCAGCGCAATCGACCCTGCCCTCCGGCCCACGGCGCTCACCGGGCCGGCGGCGCCGTTGAGCGGCGCTCGCCCAATTCGCCCAGCAGGTTCGACATGAGGCACCAGCCCGTGAGCCCCGACTGCAAGGGATGGATCCCAGACTGCGTGCGTTCCATAGCGGTCTGATTCTACGGTACCCGGCTCAGTATTGTCAAACCCTGCCCCATAGGGTATAGTGTCGCCAAGATGAGGCAGGCGAAGCCGCGCCGCGCGGCGCGAAAGCCGCAGCCGGCGCAGCTCACGATCGACCCCGGGGCGACGCGCGACATCACCTTGCGTCTGGCCCGTATCGAGGGGCAGGTCCGCGCGATCGGCCGCATGATCGACGAACGGCGCGACTGCAGCCTCATCGTCCAGCAGCTCTCGGCCGCGCGCACCGCGCTCGAACGCGCCACGGCCCTGCTCATGGTCACGAGCTTGGCCCGCTGCATGCGTTCCTCGGGCCCGGACGCCGATGCCGCAGAGCTCGAGCGGCTGAGCGATTCGTTCGTCAAACAGCTGTGAGGCGTACCATACCCCCCTCTGTTCTTGTCAAAACGTCTCCCGCCGAGGTATCATCCCTAGAACGACATGCGCAAGACCAAAGCCGAAACCGAAGCCGCGCCCGCCGCCCGCCGGCGCGCCGCGCGAAGCAAACCGTCGCCGAGCAGCGAGCCGTCGCTGAGCATCGATCCCGAGGCAGCGCACGAGATCACCGCGCGCCTGGCCCGCGTGGAGGGTCAGGTCCGCGCCATCGCGCGCATGATCGAGGAACGGCGGGATTGTCACGTCATCGTGCAGCAGATGGCCGCGGCCCGCACCGCGTTGGAACGCGCCACGGCGCAGTTGATGGTCAGCAGCCTCGCGCAGTGCATCCGCAGCTCGAAAGGTGCCTCGGAGGAAAACGAGGTCCGGCGGCTGACGGAGACCTTCATCAAACTGCTCTGAGCGGCACGAGATCCGCGTTGCAAGGCCTCGAGCGCTGATGGGCGGGCGCGGAGAATGGTGGGTCGTGGCTCAGGGCGTCTTGCTCGCATTGCTCGCGCTCGCTCCCGGCGAGCGGTTCCGCCTTTTTTCCGCCGGGGCGTTGGTCGCGCTCTCGGGCGGCCTGCTCGCGCTGGCGGGCGCGCTCGCGCTCGGCCCCTCGCTCACGCCCTTTCCGGCTCCGGCCGAGCGAGCCCGCGAGGTCTACGGCGGAGTTTATGGGCTCGTGCGCCATCCGATCTATACGGGCGTCCTGCTCGTCTCCCTCGGCTTCTCACTGGCGACGGCGAGTCCGGTGCGGCTCGCGATCACGGCAGTCCTCGCGCTCTTCTTCGACCGCAAGGCCCGGCGCGAAGAAGGCTGGCTGCGCGAGCGCTATCCGGGCTACGAGGCCTACCGCGCGCGCGTGAAGCGCTTCATCCCCGGCATCTACTGACTCGCTACCGCCATAGAAAGGACATTCGATGAAATCGATTACCGTCGAAGAACTCAAGCAGCGCCGCGAGGAACGTGCGCCGCACCTCCTCCTGGACGTGCGCGAGCCGGGCGAGGTGCGGGCGGCCGCAATCTCGGGCTCGCTCAACATCCCGATGAACGAGGTCGTGCAGCGGTTCGCAGAACTGCCGAAGGATCGCGAGATCGTGGTGATGTGCGCGAAGGGCGGCCGCAGCGCCAAGATCACCGCGCTCCTCAACGCCAAAGGCTTTCCCAAGGCCATCAACTTGGAAGGCGGCATCGAAGCCTGGGCGCGCCGCATCGATCCGGGGGTTGGAGCCGCCGGGCCGTCTTTGGGCTCGCTGTGGAAGATGCTGCTTCCGTCGCGCAAACGCTGAGGGCCGCGCGTTCTCGCCGCTCGGAAGTTCGGGAGAAGGGCATGCAAGAGAGAATCGTCATCGTCGGCGGCGTGGCCGCGGGCTGCCCTACCCCGCGTGCGAACGTCCAAGATGACGGTCGGCGACCATCATTGTCATAAGCAATAATTTTCATCTCTGAAAGAAACACTGTTTGGACTTATCGTTGTCGCCGTGCTACGCTTGCGACGATGAGTTCTCCCCTTCCCGGCGTGGCGCTGGTTCTCGCGATCGCCGTCGGCGCGCGACTCCTCTCGCAGCGCACGGGAGCGATCCCCGACGTCGTGCTCGCGCTGATCGCGGGCATCATGTTGCGAAATCTGCTACGCCTTCCGGCGGGAATCCGGCCGGGCGTGACGTTTACCATGAAGTACCTGCTGCGTGCGGCGATCATCCTCTTCGGCGCCGGGCTGACGTTCGCGGCGGTTCTGCAAACCGGCGGCGCGACGCTCGCGCTCGTGGTCCTGTGCGCGACCGTCGCGATGGGGCTGGGGCTCGCGTTCGCCCGCGTCTTCCGCCTGCCCGGCACGATCGGAACGCTGATCGGCGCCGGCACGGCGATCTGCGGCGGCTCGGCGATCCTGGCCCTGGGTCCCCTGGTGCGCGCGAAGGATGAAGAGATCGCCTACGCGATCACGACGATCTTCACGTTCAACATCGTCGCGCTGCTGCTCTATCCCCCGCTGGGTCATCTGCTGCACCTCTCCTCGACCGCTTTCGGAAGCTGGACCGGCACGGCGGTCAACGACACCTCCGTCGTGGTCGCGACCGGCTTCATCTTCAGCCACGCGGCCGGCGCGACCGCGACGATCGTCAAGCTGACCCGCACCCTGCTGCTCGTGCCTCTCGCGATCGCCGTCGGCTTGCGCTACGCTGAGCGCACCGAGCGCGAGCCGAACGGCGCGACGGCCCCGGCACATTTGTGGCAGCGCGCGAAGGGGACCGTCCCCTGGTTCATCTTCGGCTTCGTCGCGATGGTGGCGCTCAACAGCCTGCACGTCTTTTCCGCCGGCACGGCGCACGCGCTGACCCTGAGCGCCGGGTTCCTCATCGTCATGGTCCTCGCCGGCGTCGGGCTCAACGTCGACGCGCTCAAGATCGCCCGCATGGGGCTGCGCCCGCTCGGCGCCGGCATGCTGCTTGCGACGCTGATGGCGCTCGTCAGCCTCTCGCTCGTACACGTCTTCCACATCGGCTGAGCGTCCGGGAACCCGGCCGCGCATTCTGCCTGCGTCGCGCCGGTCGCTTTCGAGCGCGGCCTCGCGCGCGGATCCGCCATCGGCATAGCCGCCTGCTCGAGCATGTCGCAAAACTGACGGCAGCCGAGGCACCGCGCCTAGGAAGCTCGCCAGGCCACTTCTTCTAACCGATGACGAGCGCGCGTGCCCTCGCTTCGTCGACCGGGCCCGAGAGGTAGTAGCCCTGGGCGCTCGTGCAGTGCAGTGCCCGTAATTGGCTCAATTGCTCGGCCGTCTCCACGCCTTCCGCAGTGATTCCCAGGCCGAGCGAATGCGCCATGGCGATGATCGCTGCAACGATCTCCGGGTTCGATATGCCCGGGCCCCCTGCACCGCTGATGAAGGAGCGATCGATCTTGACCGCGTCGATCGGGAGGCGCTGGAGGTAACTCAACGACGAGTACCCCGTCCCGAAGTCGTCGAGGTCGATCGTCACGCCGAGCGAGCGGACGTGTCCGAGTGTGGTTTCGGCAGCCTCCCTTCGATCCGTCAACACGCCTTCCGTGATCTCCAGGTGCAGATCCTCGGCGCGCAGCCCGCTGTCGGCGAGCACGCGCGCAACCTGGCCTTCCAGCAGTTCGGCTGAGAGCTGCTTGGCCGAGACGTTGACGCTCACCGTCAGCGGCGGCCCCTCCGGCCGAAGCTCGCGCCAAATGCGCGCCTGGCGGCAGGCTTCGACCAGCACCCACTCGCCGAGGGGGTGGATGAGCCCGGTCTCCTCGGCTAGCGGAATGAACGCCGTCGGCGAGATCATCTCCCCGGCGTTCTTCCAGCGTGCCAACGCCTCGAAGCCCGTGACCCGGCCCGTCTCGAGTGCAACGATCGGCTGGTATGCCAAGGAGAGCTCCCCTCCCTCCAAGGAACGCCGCAGCTCGATCTCCAGATTCAAGCGCGCCATCGCTTGCAAGTGGAGCTCTCGTGCGAAAACCTCGTAACGCGCCCTCCCCAGCTCCTTGGCTCGATACATCGCCGTATCGGCGTCGCGCAGCATCGCCTCGGCATTCTCGACGCCAGGTTCTCCGAGCGCGATGCCGATACTGGCGGTGATCGACACGTCCCGTCCGGCGATGCTGAAGGGCTGCTTGATCGCGCGCTGCATGCGCTCGGCCGTCAAGGTAGCGTCACGCGCGCTCGCGACGTCGTCGAGCAGAATCGTGAATTCATCTCCGCCCAGCCTGGCGACCACGTCGTACGAGCGCAGACAGTTCGTCAGGCGCTCGCCGAACGCGGCCAGGAGTTGATCGCCGGCGACGTGCCCCAGGCTGTCGTTGATCACCTTGAAGCGGTCGATATCCACGAACAGGACCGCCACCCTCAGAGCCGGATGGCGCCGCGTCCGCTCGAGCGCCCGCTTCAGCCGGTCCAGGAACGACGGCCGATTCAGCAATCCCGTCAGAGCGTCGTGGTACGCCGCATAACGAAGCTGTGCCTCGGCGCCTTTCCGCTCCGCGACCTCGTGCTCGAGGAGTTCTTTGGCCGACTCCATCGCCTTTTGGGCCGCCTGCGCGGCGTCTTTCGCCTGTACGAGCGCTCGCTGAATTCGCTTCATCTCCGTGATGTCTCGCGCGATGACCGATACGCCGGCGCTGCTTCCGGATTCGTCTTTGAGCGGAGAGATCGTCATCGAAACCTCGACCAAGCTGCCGTCCTTGCGCCGGCGCGTCGTCTCGAAGGATTCGATGCGTTCTCCCCTTCCGAGGCGCGCGAATATCTCCAGCTGCTCGTCGTGATGGCTCTCCGGAATGAGAATCCACATCGACTTTCCGATCAGCTCTTCTGCGGCGAATCCGAACAGACGCTCTGCGGCGCTATTCCAAGTCGTGATGACACCGTCGAGGGACCGGCTGACGATCGCGTCATCCGAACATTCGACGATTGAAGCCAAGCGCAGGCGCGTCTCTTCCCATTGCTTGCGCTCGGAGATGTCGCGGGCGATGGTCGATATGCCGACGATCGCCCCCGATTCATCCTTGATCGGAGAAGCAGTCACCGACACCTCGACCTCGCTGCCGCCCTTGCGCCGGAACACCGTGTCGAAAGGTTCGATGCGCTCGCCTCTATCCAGGCACTCCAATTTCTCCAACCTGACGTTGCGATAACGCTCGGGAATGAGAATCTCAACCGACTTCCCGACGATCTCGCCTGCCGTAAAGCCGAACAGCCGCTCTGCGGCGCTGTTCCAGCTCGCAATGATACCGTCGATGGACCTGCTGAAGATCGGATCGAATGACGATTCGACGATGGCAGCCAGATGCGAGCGCTCTTTATCGGCCGCCGTCGCGAAGTTTTTAGCGCGAACGCGCGCCCGTTTGATTGGTTTCATCTCCCCCGATTCTCGATCGGAGAAACAGCTTGCCGTTGCACGTTCGACCGCTCCTCACCCCATCCTGGAGAGAAGCTGCATAGCGCGTGCGCTCGCCGGATCAGCACTCCTGAGATAGCCCTTGCTTTGCGCCGGCTTCGAGCATTCAAGCGCGTCGCGGCCGGCGTGGGCGAGGGCAGCATGGCGATCGCCTTCGTAACACGCCTATCTCGCCGCGCTGTGCGCGGCGAGTTCGGCGGGCAGGCGCATCTCCTCGCGTTCAACGACTCCACGCTCGAAAAATTCGATCGTTTATCGGCGGTGGAGCAGCCCCGGGTCTGGGCGGCAGGGGAAAGGCCACGCCGATTGGGTCACGGCGCTGACGGAACGCCGGACGGGCGACGCACCGTCCCCGGCCGACGGCCAGACGCCCGAAGGCGATTCCTGGGGTAGCCGGGCTCCGCCCCCCTGAATCCGGCTGAGATCGCCGGCTCACACCTCGGGAGCGGCCTTTGGTCCAGCAGGAAATCAACCTTTTGGACAAACAGTTATACTTGTGGCCTTCTGGTGGCCTGTCCCTTTGGCCACTTGTCGGTAAGCGCCGGGGAGCGCTCGTGGGGATGACGTTATCTGAGCTGGGCTCGACTTACGATCTCTTGAAGACCGTCGACGCGGTCGGATGCGCCTACATCCTGGGCGTCGCGGTCCGCTTGGCTGTGGCCGGCCGGCTGGGAAGCATCGCCGCTCTCCGGCAGGTATTGCAGACGCCTCCCTTCGCGAGTCTCGTCCCCTGGATCGGCTCGATCGCTTGGTTGAGCGCGGTCGTCGCCGCGCTGGGGTTCGTCGTCTCCGTTCGCGGGAACTCCGGCGCACTCGAAGTTTTCAACGACGTCACCTTCCCGCTGGCGGCAGCCGTCATCGCGGCCATCGCAGGCAGTCTGAGCAGCGACCCGGCCGATCCGGCGGTCTCCCGGACGCGGCGCCGCTAAGGCCGTCGCCCTCAGCTAGACCCTCCCTTGGCGATCGGGGCGAGCGCACCGGCCCCCGGGTTGCCACCGGCCCTTCCAGATGGGTGTTCTCGGCGCGCCTGTAATCGCGCTTATGGCCTTGCTTTGCAGGCCAGGGCATGATGTCATTGCTTCGCACCGATTGTCGGTTTCGAAGCGAACTGCCCCGTCGTCGCCGTCCTCGGGCAATAGCCGTGCCGCCGGTCGGCCCCCGTCCGCAAAAACGTGAGGTTCGCAGCATGAAGGCCGTAGCAGTCTTTCCCCACGCCGGCGGAGCGCAGCTGATCGACGTCCCGGAGCCCACGCTCGAGGGGTTGCCGCACGGACGCGGCGTCATCGTCAAAGTGCTGGCCGTCGGCGTCGACGGAACCGACAAGGAGATCCTGGCCGGCGAGTACGGCTCGCCGCCGCCCGGCGAAGACTATTTGATCACCGGGCACGAGAGCTTCGGCATCGTCGAGGAAGTCGGGCCGGACGTCGCGACCCTGCGCCCCGGCGACTACGTCGTCGCGACCGTGCGCCGCCCCGGCGGCAGTCCCTACGACGCGATCGGCAGGCCCGACTTCACCACCGACGACGTCTACTACGAGCGCGGCATCAACCTGCGGCACGGTTTCCTCACGGAGCGTTATCTCGAGAGCGAGGAGCACCTGATCTCCGTGCCGCCCGGCTTGCGCGACGTCGGCGTGTTGCTCGAGCCGACCAGTATCGTCGAAAAAGGCGTCTCGCAGGCCTACGAAATCCAGCGCCGCTTGAAGGTTTGGCGCCCTCGCCGTGCGGCCGTGCTCGGCGCTGGAACCGTCGGTCTGCTCGCGACCCTCGCGCTGCGCCTGCGCGGCCTCGAAGTGCACGCCTTCGCCACGAAGCCGAAACCCAACCTCAACGCGTCGCTGCTCGAGGAGACGGGCGCGACCTACCATTCCGTCTCGGAACTGCCCTTCGAGGGCAGCGCGCAAAGCGCCGGTCCCTACGATCTGATCTTCGAAGCGACGGGGTTCGCGCCGCTGGCCTTTCAAGCAATGGGCGAACTCGGCAAGAACGGCGTCTTGATCCTCTCGAGCGTGACCGGCGGCAAACACACGATCTCGCTCGACGCCGACCGCCTCAACCTCCAATTCGTCTTGGGCAACAAGGTGATGCTCGGAACCGTGAACGCCGGACGCGAGCACTTCGAGCTCGCGGTCGGCGACTTCGCGCTCGCCGAACTGACCTGGCCCGGCTGGCTGCGCAAGCTCCTGACCCATCGCGTCGGCGGGCTCGCCGACTACGAGCAGCTGCTGCGCTCGTTGACTTCCGGCCAGGACGCAATCAAGGTCTACTGCGAGGTGAGCTCGTGATTCAGCGCCAGTGTTCGAGTTGCTCGAAGCCGCGCCGGGAGTTGGGAAAACTCTTGGCGTGCGGCTTGCCCTCACCCAGCAGCGCACAGTGAAAGTCGGCCTTGCCGACGTCGATTCCTAGGACTTCCATCGTTGCCTCCTCATGAAGACCAGCGGTAGCGAGCCACCTCTCATATCAGCGCGAGCCCCACGAAGCAGCGCTGAAACGGGAAATCGCGGGAAATCGCGGTTTTCCGGCCGAAGCCGCTGCCACACGGGGGATCGAACATGAATCGTTTCGGCGCGGCAGGTGTTCTCAGCATCGCCGCAACGTTAGCCCTTGCAGGCGTCGCGCGAGCCGGGTCGCTCGACGGCGTGATCACCACCTACGAAAGCGGCAACCAGGGCACGGATACGGCGGTGCGCACCAGCGACGGAAAAACGCATGCGCTGTGGTTCGACAACATGAAGAAGCCGACGTTCCAAGGCCAGCCGCTGCCGTGGTGCCCGGACTTCCCGTGCGACGGCTGGCCGAAGGCGCTCGTCTTGAACAAGACCCGCGTCCGCGTCTACACCGTCACGCAGACGGTTGAAGGCCGCGTCATCCAATCGCCGACGCGGATCGAACTGCTCCACTAGACAGCTGCGGCGCGATTGGCCAACTGCGCCCGGATGCGTGCACTGCTGCGCGACCGCGAGTTCGCAGCATACTTCGCGGCTCGCCAAGGTGCCCGGCTCGGCTACAGCATCGAAACCGTGGCGATCGGCTGGCAGATCTACGGGCTGCGCCACAGCGCCCTCGACATCGGCCTGGTCGGGCTCGCGCTCTTTCTGCCGCAGCTGCTCTTCGCGCTCCCTGCCGGCATGCTGGCGGATCGCTTCGACCGCCGCATCGTCTGCGTCGCCTGCGCGCTCGGAGAGATGGCGGCGGAACTCGGCTTCGTCGCGCTCGTTTTCGAAGGCTCGCGCTCGCTTGCGCTCAACCTGGCCGCGGTCGCCGTGATCGGCACGGCCCACAGCATCGGCGACCCGGCGGAGCGCGCGCTGCTGGCGGGAATCGTTCGCTCGGAGCGCTTCGTGCGGGCGCAGGCGCTGACCACTTCCGTCGGCCAAGCCATCACGATCGTCGGCCCGGCGCTCGGAGGCGTCTTGATCGCCCTCGGCCTCCCCGTCGCTTTCACCGCCGCAGCCGCAGCCTACGCACTCGCGGCGCTCGCCTTTTCGTTCCTCGCGCCGCGCGCGACCGAGACGGCGTCAATCGAGCCCGGAGCGGCGATCGCAGGGATACGCTTCATCGCGCGGCATCCGGTGATTTTAGGTGCCATCTCGCTGGATCTGTTCGCCGTGCTCTTCGGCGGCGCGACCGCGTTGCTGCCGATCTACGCGACCCAGATCCTCCACGTCGGCCCGATCGGCTTCGGCGCGCTGCGAAGCGCGCCGGGCGTCGGCGCGACGCTGATCGCCGCATTTCTCGCCCGCCGACCGATCGGGCGCCGGGCCGGGCCGCTGCTGATGGGCTGCGTCGCCGGCTTCGGCATTGCGACGATCGTCTTCGGCCTCTCGCGCAACCTCCCGCTGTCGCTCCTCGCGCTGGCCGCCACCGGGGGATTCGATGTCGTCAGCGTCGTGATTCGGAACACGCTCGTGCAGCTGGGGACGCCCAACACCATGCGCGGACGGGTCAGCGCGATCGAAAACATCTTCATCGGCGCGTCCAATCAGCTAGGCGCCTTCGAATCAGGTGCCGTCGCCGCGCTGCTCGGCACGGTCGCCTCCGTCGTGCTCGGCGGCCTCGCGACGCTGGCGGTCATCGCGCTCTGGGCAATCCTCTTTCCCTCGCTGCGCACATACGACCGCATCGGCCCCCGCGCCGTCGACTCAGAATAGTCTTAGCACGCGCGTTCGCATCAACGCAATGTCCTTGATTGCCGGTCGCATTCATAACACCCATCGTCGGGCTTCAATGGGGCCGCGACGTTTTAGTCGCGGATGTTTGCGGCTTCGGAACGACTCAGCCTGCGCCCGATTTGGTGCAACGGAACTTCGTCGCGGACGGGCCGGATCGTCTTTGGGTGGCTGATATCACCTATGTCCCGACGCTGTCGGGCTTCTTGTTCTTAGCGGTCGTCCTCGACGTCTACAGCCGGCGGATCGTCGGCTGGGCGATGGCGAGTCACCTGCGGACCGAGCTCGTGCTGCGAGCTCTCGACATGGCGATCTGGCGTCGGCGGCCCCGTGCCGTTATCCACCACTCCGATCAAGGGACTCAGTACACGTCGATCGACTTCGGGCGACGGTGCCGCGAAGCAGGGGTGCGCCCGTCGATGGGTTCAGTTGGCGACTGCCATGACAACGCGATGTGCGAGAGTTTCTTCGCGACGCTCGAATGCGAGCTTCTCGAACGCCGTCAGTTTCAGACACCCCGTCAGGCCGCGCTCGAGATCTTCGACTTTATCGAGGGGTGGTACAATAGGCACCGCCGTCACTCTGCCCTCGGTCAGCTCTCGCCGGCGGCATACGAGCGGCACAAGGCTTCCGTGGAATGATCGCTAACGAATAACTCTCCACGGAACCCGGGCAACTTCACGCCGCTGCAACCCGGCCAAGACATGCTGCTTCAATGGGGCCGCGACGTTTTAGTCGCGGATGTTACGAGAACGACGCAGCGGCGGCCCATACCTCGACGTCGCTTCAATGGGGCCGCGACGTTTTAGTCGCGGATGTGTCTGTGGCGTCGGTCGTGGCAACCGATGGCCCGATGCTTCAATGGGGCCGCGACGTTTTAGTCGCGGATGTTCGTCGAGTTCGCGCATTACGACTTCGGCGGCGGCATGCTTCAATGGGGCCGCGACGTTTTAGTCGCGGATGTGACGTTCGGGTTTGTTTTCGTGCGAATCCACGTCAAGGCTTCAATGGGGCCGCGACGTTTTAGTCGCGGATGTCTGGTGCGGCTCAGACTCTCGACAGTCTAGCCAGCGCGCTGCTTCAATGGGGCCGCGACGTTTTAGTCGCGGATGTCGGGTTCAACACCTGCGGCTTCTACGAACAAATCCAGACGCTTCAATGGGGCCGCGACGTTTTAGTCGCGGATGTAGTATAAGAGCACCAGCACTTTCCCCTACTCCCCGCGGCTTCAATGGGGCCGCGACGTTTTAGTCGCGGATGTGACAACTACTGCGCTCAAGCGTACCTCCAGACGCCAAGCTTCAATGGGGCCGCGACGTTTTAGTCGCGGATGTCGCGTGCGTGAATCATGACTAAGGTAATGATCGAGAGGCTTCAATGGGGCCGCGACGTTTTAGTCGCGGATGTCTGCCCGAAGAAGCCGACGCTGCCATTGCTGACCACAAGGCGCTTCAATGGGGCCGCGACGTTTTAGTCGCGGATGTCTGGAGTGTTCCCGCCGTTCACGGCTTACAACTCCACGCTTCAATGGGGCCGCGACGTTTTAGTCGCGGATGTTTGAGAGGAAGATCACCCTCCTCACCAGCCGGTATCGAGCTTCAATGGGGCCGCGACGTTTTAGTCGCGGATGTTCTGCTTGAGCTGGTCGTAGTCCGTGACGTGCCGGTCGCTTCAATGGGGCCGCGACGTTTTAGTCGCGGATGTCGTGCGCCGCGGACACGAGTGCAGCCGGTGCCGATCGGCTTCAATGGGGCCGCGACGTTTTAGTCGCGGATGTTAGCCGTGTATGTGTAGAGAGAAGCGAACGGCGGACGCTTCAATGGGGCCGCGACGTTTTAGTCGCGGATGTAGGAAACCGGCGAAGTCCTTGGTATCCGCACCAAAGTGCTTCAATGGGGCCGCGACGTTTTAGTCGCGGATGTGTGTGCCCGCGATCAGGGCTAGCATTGAAGAAAGGGCGCTTCAATGGGGCCGCGACGTTTTAGTCGCGGATGTGGGCAGCCTCCCGCGAGGTGTCGGCATGAGGAGAACAGCTTCAATGGGGCCGCGACGTTTTAGTCGCGGATGTTTTACATCAAACAACTAACGGAATGATTTGGGCTGAGCTTCAATGGGGCCGCGACGTTTTAGTCGCGGATGTCAGCGATGGTCGCTGCGCCCGCTCGGGCACGTCAACGCTTCAATGGGGCCGCGACGTTTTAGTCGCGGATGTTATATTACGGGCAGAGTGGGATAAACACGCACCAATGGCTTCAATGGGGCCGCGACGTTTTAGTCGCGGATGTTTGCGCCAGCCGGGCCGCTCAAGCGCGAGCCGCTCGGCGCTTCAATGGGGCCGCGACGTTTTAGTCGCGGATGTCTGAAAAACCGCTACTCCTGCGGCTTGAACCTGAATGCTTCAATGGGGCCGCGACGTTTTAGTCGCGGATGTTCCTAAAGCACTCACAACTTGACCAAAGGACTGATGCCTCAATGGGGCCGCGACGTTTTAGTCGCGGATGTTATCGAGGCGACGCTACGGCGTGGCCGCGTTTTAAGCTTCAATGGGGCCGCGACGTTTTAGTCGCGGATGTCAGGAAATGCTATCGCGAACATACGTCGGGACGCCTCGAGGCTTCAATGGGGCCGCGACGTTTTAGTCGCGGATGTAGCGGTATCCGGTCGAGACGCATGGCCTGCATCGGTGGCTTCAATGGGGCCGCGACGTTTTAGTCGCGGATGTACCTTCCGAGGGCCGTGCCAGGTGCAGCCGAGCGCACGGCTTCAATGGGGCCGCGACGTTTTAGTCGCGGATGTCGGGCGAATCGCGCCCACCTAGTCCCCGGACTAGAGCTTCAATGGGGCCGCGACGTTTTAGTCGCGGATGTTTCGAAAGGAGTTGCACTTTGCCGAACAACCAGAGGCTTCAATGGGGCCGCGACGTTTTAGTCGCGGATGTATTGCTTCAGCGCTGGATCGACCGCGCGCAACGATAGGCTTCAATGGGGCCGCGACGTTTTAGTCGCGGATGTCTTGCGAACGCTGCGGCCACCTCTCGAGCGCGAAAGAGCTTCAATGGGGCCGCGACGTTTTAGTCGCGGATGTCTGTGCTGCGGCTACAGCAGAACAGAACGCGACTGGGGCTTCAATGGGGCCGCGACGTTTTAGTCGCGGATGTCTCAAAGACAACCTCGAGACGGCGAACCGTTCGAACGGAGCTTCAATGGGGCCGCGACGTTTTAGTCGCGGATGTTCCCTCACGCTTCCGGAACTTCGGCGCGCCACGCGATGCTTCAATGGGGCCGCGACGTTTTAGTCGCGGATGTCCCGATGATGCTTGCGCGCCGCCTCGAGCGGCATCGGCATGCTTCAATGGGGCCGCGACGTTTTAGTCGCGGATGTTCCGACACGGGTGCGTCAGTGGGTCGCCAACGCCGCGGCTTCAATGGGGCCGCGACGTTTTAGTCGCGGATGTATGTGAACTGCTTGGCTGCGGCGGCATCTGTCGTGGCGCTTCAATGGGGCCGCGACGTTTTAGTCGCGGATGTCCGAGATAGTGTCCCGCGTGCCGGTAGCGCTGCGTGCTTCAATGGGGCCGCGACGTTTTAGTCGCGGATGTTCGGAGAAAACGATCATAGCCCGCCAGCCCAAGCCACGCTTCAATGGGGCCGCGACGTTTTAGTCGCGGATGTTCGGGTCGTCAGCGATCGCGCCGACGTTCGCGCAGAGCTTCAATGGGGCCGCGACGTTTTAGTCGCGGATGTGCCATGAGGGCGGCGAAGACGGTGACGACGGCCGGGAGCTTCAATGGGGCCGCGACGTTTTAGTCGCGGATGTCTTCAGGCCTCGATCACTGACGTCGCGACGCAATGGCTTCAATGGGGCCGCGACGTTTTAGTCGCGGATGTCGGGCGAAGTCGTCCTGCATGACCGCTACTGGTTCAGGCGCTTCAATGGGGCCGCGACGTTTTAGTCGCGGATGTGTCCGCGCTAACGGACCGGGCCCAGGGAGAACAGGGCTTCAATGGGGCCGCGACGTTTTAGTCGCGGATGTTTTGACGGTCTGGCCACGGCGCGCGAGGGCTTCGGGCTTCAATGGGGCCGCGACGTTTTAGTCGCGGATGTCCGGTGCGTATGTGATTTAGGAGGCCGAACACGCAGCTTCAATGGGGCCGCGACGTTTTAGTCGCGGATGTCCCAGGCGAAGCAGCGCTCGAAGTCTCCGAGCCAGAGCTTCAATGGGGCCGCGACGTTTTAGTCGCGGATGTCCAACTCATCGGCTCGCAGCGCTCGAGCGTCGTCGGCGCTTCAATGGGGCCGCGACGTTTTAGTCGCGGATGTTGGGTCGCGTGCGAAGAGGACTACAAGACCGGCCGGCTTCAATGGGGCCGCGACGTTTTAGTCGCGGATGTAAGGGAATGGACGTGCAGTGATTGCGGAGCGGTGCAGCTTCAATGGGGCCGCGACGTTTTAGTCGCGGATGTAGCAACGGCGCGATCTACTCGCCGCTGTGCGCGGCGGGGCTTCAATGGGGCCGCGACGTTTTAGTCGCGGATGTCGCAAGCGCGCGGAGCCTTGCCTGGCGCCTGAGAGAGCTTCAATGGGGCCGCGACGTTTTAGTCGCGGATGTCGATTCCCGCTCCGCATCCGCAGCCGACCGCCGGCGGCTTCAATGGGGCCGCGACGTTTTAGTCGCGGATGTTCCACTTCATGTCGAGGTGCCGTGCAAGAGAGACGAGCTTCAATGGGGCCGCGACGTTTTAGTCGCGGATGTAAGCATAGCTTTCGAGCGTGCCCCACTCACGACCGTGGCGGCTTCAATGGGGCCGCGACGTTTTAGTCGCGGATGTCTTACCGCTACGGATCCATCGGTGCTGCCAAGCGAGTGCTTCAATGGGGCCGCGACGTTTTAGTCGCGGATGTCGGGCGGAATCTTGACATACGGCGGACAGCGCTCGCTTCAATGGGGCCGCGACGTTTTAGTCGCGGATGTACGTCTCGAACGTGCAACGCCTGCGGCTTCGAGGCGCTTCAATGGGGCCGCGACGTTTTAGTCGCGGATGTCGGGAGCGAATCCGAAAGTCGTGGCGCGTCACATGGCGCTTCAATGGGGCCGCGACGTTTTAGTCGCGGATGTTCACGCCTGCCGTCCTCGCAGCGCTCAACATCGACCAGCTTCAATGGGGCCGCGACGTTTTAGTCGCGGATGTGACGGCGGCTTCATCGTCACGGCGTCGCCCTCGCGGCTTCAATGGGGCCGCGACGTTTTAGTCGCGGATGTGTCCTACTTCGACATCCAGGAAATCGACTCGAGCGGGCTTCAATGGGGCCGCGACGTTTTAGTCGCGGATGTGTGCTGCGCGTCGACGTCGTGCCGATTTCTTGGTCGAGCTTCAATGGGGCCGCGACGTTTTAGTCGCGGATGTTCGAGGTCGGGGAGGTTGCCGTTCCGCGCAAGCTCGAGCTTCAATGGGGCCGCGACGTTTTAGTCGCGGATGTCGCGTGCGCGATCACCGACGAGTCCTTACCAGCGGAGCTTCAATGGGGCCGCGACGTTTTAGTCGCGGATGTCTACAAGTTTAAGTCCGCGACGAGTGACGCTTTCAAGCTTCAATGGGGCCGCGACGTTTTAGTCGCGGATGTCGATTGGCAAGCAGGCCGCCGCCGAGCGCGAGCGGGAGCTTCAATGGGGCCGCGACGTTTTAGTCGCGGATGTGCGACCGAGGAAGAACAGGCGCACGAGGACCCCGAGCTTCAATGGGGCCGCGACGTTTTAGTCGCGGATGTTCGAATCGAGCGAGCGGCTGCGAGAATCGAGGGTGTGCCGCTTCAATGGGGCCGCGACGTTTTAGTCGCGGATGTCGAACACGGAGCCCGCGCAATTCCAGCCAATCGGAATGCTTCAATGGGGCCGCGACGTTTTAGTCGCGGATGTGATCAGCGCCTTGCGTTCGTCGCGCCCGAGGCGCGCGTGCTTCAATGGGGCCGCGACGTTTTAGTCGCGGATGTTGCGTTGGGATATGCCGTTGCCTCCCTTGAGCAGGGCGCTTCAATGGGGCCGCGACGTTTTAGTCGCGGATGTCGTAACCGCCCCGCCCACCCTAGCCGTGCGGTATATCGCTTCAATGGGGCCGCGACGTTTTAGTCGCGGATGTCACGCCCAGAGCGCCCTACTATTGGAACGGCTACGCGCTTCAATGGGGCCGCGACGTTTTAGTCGCGGATGTTGTGGATACGCTTCTCTTAACTCCAACGTAGACACAAGTAGCTTCAATGGGGCCGCGACGTTTTAGTCGCGGATGTTGTGGGGCATCGAGAGCCTCAACGCGCAAGGCTGCTGCTTCAATGGGGCCGCGACGTTTTAGTCGCGGATGTCACGGTATCCTGTCGATCGACTTGGGCAGCATCATTGGCTTCAATGGGGCCGCGACGTTTTAGTCGCGGATGTGTCGCCGCCGCGTCATAGCGCGTGGCTGGCCGCGCCGCTTCAATGGGGCCGCGACGTTTTAGTCGCGGATGTCGGCATGACAGCGCGCGGCGCAGCATCCGGGGCGTGACGCTTCAATGGGGCCGCGACGTTTTAGTCGCGGATGTCTCGCCCTGCCTCAACCCCGTAGCATACGCTAGGAGTAGCTTCAATGGGGCCGCGACGTTTTAGTCGCGGATGTTCCGCGGCCTCTTGACGAAGTTCGCGGAACCGGTCGTGCTTCAATGGGGCCGCGACGTTTTAGTCGCGGATGTTCACTTCCCCAGCTCCTCCTCGCGGCTCGGAAGGCGGCTTCAATGGGGCCGCGACGTTTTAGTCGCGGATGTTGCGTGTTCCCGCCGCCGAGCGTCTTGGGCGCGGCGCTTCAATGGGGCCGCGACGTTTTAGTCGCGGATGTCTGTTAGACCCAAGCGATAGCGGGCAACTCGGCCGAGACGGCTTCAATGGGGCCGCGACGTTTTAGTCGCGGATGTCGAGTGTCGGAGTTGCCGGCGCGTTGGCGCGGTCGGGAGCTTCAATGGGGCCGCGACGTTTTAGTCGCGGATGTCCGGGCACGCGCTGGTAAACCACGACGCCGCGGTACAGCTTCAATGGGGCCGCGACGTTTTAGTCGCGGATGTTCCAACTCTAGCACAACTCCCGCCAGGGAGTTATTGCTTCAATGGGGCCGCGACGTTTTAGTCGCGGATGTCATTGCGGAACGCCGCCCCTGGGGTTCCCGCTAGTTGCTTCAATGGGGCCGCGACGTTTTAGTCGCGGATGTGTGAGTACGTGGCTCCGTCGGAGCCGCTGGACCAGCTTCAATGGGGCCGCGACGTTTTAGTCGCGGATGTGGCAAGCGCAGAACGCCGACGCGCAGCAGCAACAAATGCTTCAATGGGGCCGCGACGTTTTAGTCGCGGATGTGGAAGCCGGCCGACGATCCGCTCGAAGGCGGGGCCGCTTCAATGGGGCCGCGACGTTTTAGTCGCGGATGTCGAGCACTAATCAGCAAGAAGGAGCGCCCGTGCCGGAGCTTCAATGGGGCCGCGACGTTTTAGTCGCGGATGTACGGTATTGAGAACCGCGTTGCTCACGCCCATTTCGAGGGCTTCAATGGGGCCGCGACGTTTTAGTCGCGGATGTCTTATATTCAGTCTGTTTTATGCACGGTACACTTACTGCTTCAATGGGGCCGCGACGTTTTAGTCGCGGATGTGTCCCCGACAAGCTTTACCGGATCATCGTTCGGAAGGCTTCAATGGGGCCGCGACGTTTTAGTCGCGGATGTGCTATACGGGCCCCGCGAAAGACTTCACTCAGACGGCTTCAATGGGGCCGCGACGTTTTAGTCGCGGATGTCAATTCTAATCTTGATGCGCCGAGCAGCTTCGGATCGCTTCAATGGGGCCGCGACGTTTTAGTCGCGGATGTCCGAGCGCGCGTTTTACAATCAAGAGCAGGTCGACGCCGCTTCAATGGGGCCGCGACGTTTTAGTCGCGGATGTCTTACGACATCCTCGCTTCGTGCAGTGGCGGGACGACGCTTCAATGGGGCCGCGACGTTTTAGTCGCGGATGTGGTGCTTACGCCTGACGACTACCAAGAGTTCACGCAGGCTTCAATGGGGCCGCGACGTTTTAGTCGCGGATGTTTCAGATCGTGCCAGAGACTGGCCCGTTCTGGCTCTGGCTTCAATGGGGCCGCGACGTTTTAGTCGCGGATGTGAGTTACGGCGGGAGTGGACAACGGAACGGGCTACGCTTCAATGGGGCCGCGACGTTTTAGTCGCGGATGTCTCGAGCATCTGATAGTAACTCTTGCGCGACTGCCGCTGGCTTCAATGGGGCCGCGACGTTTTAGTCGCGGATGTCATGACCATCCAGATCGAAATCCGCAACGTGTACGGGCTTCAATGGGGCCGCGACGTTTTAGTCGCGGATGTCGCCCGCGCCGCCCGACGACGAGGCGGCGTACCAGGCTTCAATGGGGCCGCGACGTTTTAGTCGCGGATGTTCATAGTGATTGTCCACGAACAGCGGGTTACCGTTGCTTCAATGGGGCCGCGACGTTTTAGTCGCGGATGTCGGGAAGTCCGACTCGCAGATGGCGACGAGTTCCCAGCTTCAATGGGGCCGCGACGTTTTAGTCGCGGATGTGATCTTGCCGACGCGCTGGAGGCGCTGAAAGATGATTGCTTCAATGGGGCCGCGACGTTTTAGTCGCGGATGTAACGCCCCCGGCATAGCGCCGAGGGCGTTTCACTTGCTTCAATGGGGCCGCGACGTTTTAGTCGCGGATGTTTGCCCTACAAGCGGTGATAGCTTCGTTCAAAGACATGCTTCAATGGGGCCGCGACGTTTTAGTCGCGGATGTCTGTGATACAGGGCCTGCGGGAACCGGCCGTTCGAGGCTTCAATGGGGCCGCGACGTTTTAGTCGCGGATGTTCTTGCCCCACCGGCGATATATCTCGGTGGAGGTCGTGCTTCAATGGGGCCGCGACGTTTTAGTCGCGGATGTATCGCCCGGAGCGTCGAGCCGGCAACCGGCGCCGAACGCGCTTCAATGGGGCCGCGACGTTTTAGTCGCGGATGTAGGGCCGCATTGACGTCCTCGGCGGTCGGCTGCGGGTGGCTTCAATGGGGCCGCGACGTTTTAGTCGCGGATGTTCGGCTAGTGGTTCGCGGATCGCGTCCGCGTCGAAGCTTCAATGGGGCCGCGACGTTTTAGTCGCGGATGTTCTACCTTCGGAAGCGGGACGACCGGGACGGCGTATGCTTCAATGGGGCCGCGACGTTTTAGTCGCGGATGTCAGGGGTGACTCCCCTTGGGGGATGAGGGGGACGATCGCTTCAATGGGGCCGCGACGTTTTAGTCGCGGATGTGCTTAGGAAGTATTGGGGGCCTAGGAAGTATTGGGGAGCTTCAATGGGGCCGCGACGTTTTAGTCGCGGATGTTATGAGAACGACGCCCCCGATGCCCAAACTTCGACATCGCTTCAATGGGGCCGCGACGTTTTAGTCGCGGATGTCAGGCGGGGGGGGCGTATTCACCGGCGCGGTGAGGCTCGCTTCAATGGGGCCGCGACGTTTTAGTCGCGGATGTCGAGATTGTCGCAGCGCTCACTCAGCTTCTCACCCAGGCTTCAATGGGGCCGCGACGTTTTAGTCGCGGATGTCCCCAGGCGCGCGCGGCCGGGCGGGCGGGGCCGGGCGCTTCAATGGGGCCGCGACGTTTTAGTCGCGGATGTCTCAGGGCGCATGGATAAATTGGGATAGGAGTGGGAGCTTCAATGGGGCCGCGACGTTTTAGTCGCGGATGTCCAAATCCGTTTGGGCGATAGCCTTAAAATCGGGGAGCTTCAATGGGGCCGCGACGTTTTAGTCGCGGATGTTTTGTTAAAATAGCGGCGGCGGCAGGTACAGAAGGCGCTTCAATGGGGCCGCGACGTTTTAGTCGCGGATGTTCCGCACGCAGCTCATGCTCCAGCAGAAGCTGATGACGCTTCAATGGGGCCGCGACGTTTTAGTCGCGGATGTATCGGCGCGTTCTTTGATGCGCGGTCATAACCCGCACGGCTTCAATGGGGCCGCGACGTTTTAGTCGCGGATGTGAACCTGAGGAGCATGAGGACGACGAGGATAAGGAGGCTTCAATGGGGCCGCGACGTTTTAGTCGCGGATGTGATAATTGATACCACCAATAGCACGAGGGGCCGACAGCTTCAATGGGGCCGCGACGTTTTAGTCGCGGATGTGGCGTGCGTAACTGGCGCTTACTGCGTATGGGCTTTTCGGCGCGCTTTCGAGCACCCCTCCAGGCCGAGGGCGCTATCGGACTCCGGCGGCCTTCCAGGAGATGAAAAGGCTGACCGTTCCTGGGTCGAGCGGCCGTGAGGAGACCACGCATCACCCAGGCGCTCGACGGCCGGATCAGACGATGAGGGCGCTTCGCTCCTGGATGATTTCCTGGCAACCGAAGATCTGCATTGGGGGAATCCACGACTCGCGATCGGTCACCGTTCCCATGTCGAGGATGATGACACGATCGCTTCTGGAGTCGATTACGCTCTCTATGCGAGCTGCGAGGCGCACGCGGTCTTCGCGTCGCAGGAGGCAGGCGAAGACGCTATACTGTAGTGGTCGCCCGAAGGCCGTGGCGAGCTTGTGCATCTGGCGGAGGCGCTTCGGGTTGGCAATGTCGTAGGATAGCAGGTAGGCGCGCAGCACATTCTATCTCGTGCAAAACGATGGATACGCCGGAATGTCGCCTTGGATCGCCCGCGCGAGCAGCCGCGCCTGCACGTTGAGCGCTCGCCTGTAGGTTACCTCGTAGCCGAACGTGGGATGCCGTATCGTCGAGCGGAGGCGCCGTTCGATCGCCGCAATGAACGTTCGGCGGCCGTCGTCGGTGAGCACGACGGCTTTGCCGCGCCGATTGAAATGCGAGGCTCGCAGCTCGCGGCTGTTGATCGCCGACAGGACGGTCGAGTCGACGATCAGCGGCCGAAACTCCTCCATGAGATCGAGCGCGAGCGACGGTCGTCCCGGACGAGGGCGGTGATAGACACCGAGACCGGGCTCGAACCCGACGGCCACCGCCGCCGCCAGCGCCTCCTTCGTCAGCATCGCGTATCCGAAGGAGAGCGCGGCGTTCACGGGATCGGTGGGTGGGCGCCGGTTGCGGCCCGTCACCTCGAAGCCGGTCCCGACGTTGAGCATGTCGGCGAACGCCTCGAAATAGCGTTGCGCGGACATCCCCTCCAAGCCAAGAAGCTCTCCGGCGTCCTTGGCGCGCTCGATGCGATGCATCAGCAACGACATCGCTTGGAGAATGCCCTTGGCATCGTCCCCGCGCGAGCGCCGCACCATCGTGCGCTGGTTCTTCACCTTCCCCAACACGAAGGCGCGGGCTAGCTCCAGCGAACGCTTCCCATCGCGTGCGATCTCGTGCTGCGCGATGCGGAGATCGAGGCTGTGATCGTTGACGGAACGTGCGTAGCCGCTCAGCCAGCCCCCGTAGCTGAGAAAGAACACGGGCACGTCGCGCTGGAGAACCGAGCGCATGGCCTGCGAGCTGATCTGCACGTTGCCGAAGAGCGAGATGCTCCCGAGCTCGAGAAGGCGCGCCTGCGCGATGACGCCGCCGTCCGTCCGAACCTCGAGGACCTCGCCGTTCAGGCCCAGACGCGCACCGGGCTCCAGCACATAGAGGGGGATCTCGTCGTCGCTCGGCGCCGCGAAGGGCCGAATCGGCTCGGACGGCTCCGCGGCCTTCAGCGCGTTCGTCTCGTCCGGCAGGCAGATCGCGTGCAGCGAGCAGCGGCCACACTTCGGGCTATCGACTAGCGGCGCCGGGATCGTGCCGCGCAGGCGCATTTCTCGCGCCCCCTCGACGGCGAGCACGGTCTGCGTCACGAGCGGCTCATCGATCGGCACGTCGACGTACGTTTTTGAGGCCGAGAAATAAATGCGCGCACGGTCGCACGCATAGCCGTTCTCCCGCAGCAACAGGGCAGCCAGGCAGAGCTGGACTCGCTCGGGGTCGTTCGCGCCGCCCGGGACGGGCGGAACCTTCCCGCGCTTAAAGTCGATCGGAACGGCCTGGCCGCCCTCCGCCTGGACGAGATCGATCCTGGCGACCACGCCGAGGTGCTCCGACGACAACTCGACCGACGACGCACCGGCGCGCATCTCGGCGAGATCGTCGGGAAGCTCGCCGCTCGGCCGGTCGACACGCCGGTGGACGCGCTCGCCGTCGACCGTGTCGAACGACGATGCGAACTCACGTTCGACGTACTCGAGCCAAAATAGACGTGGGCAGTACACGAACTCGTTGACCATCCGTGCGGGGATCAGCTCGGTCGGCTCGGCAACTGCCATCGTATCCTTTAGTATCGGACGAAAGGCTGCCTCCCGTGTGGCGGCGATCGACGGCGCTAATCGGCCGGCGCGAGCGATTTTCTACGCGGAGCCGCGTCGAACAGCCGGGGCCGGTTCATCGGCGTATCGATCGCCCAGCCGCTGGACGAGGCGCCGCGCGGCCGAAATCGCGGCTTCGGGCGCGACGATCACCGCCTCCGCGCCAAGGCCGAGGGACCAGCGCACGACCTCGTCCACATCGCCGACGGTGAAAGTGATCTCCGCCGAGCCGTCGGGACGGGTCACCACGCGCTGCGCGCGTTGCCATCGGCGTGAGACGATCGAAGCGGCGACCGCGGGGCTCAGGCGCACCGTCACCTCCCCCAGCGAACCGCCCTGCACCATGCCGACCGCATCGCACGTGAGAAACGCGGGCGGGATCGGCCGCGGCACGAAGGTTCCGCTGCGCGCCGGCTTGCCCACGATGCGGTCGAGCGCGAAATAGCGCCAGCCCTTGCGCAGCGCGACGTCGTAGCCGATCAGGAAATAGCGGCCAGAGCGGGCAAGCACGCGATAGGGCTCGACGATCCGCGCCGTCTCGTCGCCTCGCGGCCCCAAGTAGCGAAAGCGCACGCGGGCTTTCGCTTCGTACGCCGCCTTGAGCTCGCTGAAGATCGTGGCGGCTTCGGTCCCATCCTCCAGGCGGGGAAACGCGAAGAGCAGGAAGCGCGTCGCGCCGTCATCTCCATCGGCCGGCGGCGCCCCCAACTCGGCGGCGGCCGGGCCGCCTAGGGCGCGTGCGACCGCGCGGAGCGCCTCATCGCGACCACGCGCGTCGTCGCCGAGGCGGTTCCTGCCGTCGAAGCCTTCCAACTCGGCCCGGCCTCCGGCCCGCTTTCCGATGCGAATCCCAAGATCGCCGCAGGTCGTCCGCAGATACCGCAGATCGCGCATGAACTGACGCTCGGACATCTCGAAGTGCCTAGCGTACCACGCGAAGTCGACCGCGCCCGAGCGCAGCAGCCGCACCAGAACGGCGATGGTCCGCGCGAGCGAGCCGCTCGGTTCCCCCTTCTCGCGCGGCACGCCCTCGAAAACGAGCTGGCGCCCCGTCACCGTTTGCCCCTCCTCAACCGCCGTCATCGACCAGGACGTTTCGCGACCATGCTAACGAACGTTCGCGGTCCCGCGGCCGAACGCCCCGGGGACACCGAGGGGCGGTCGCGGAGCCCGCAAACGGCGTCGCGCCGCCGCACTCTACGGTGAGCTGGGAACCAGCACGCGTGCGCGCAGAACCTCGTTGACCTTCTCGACCTCGAAACGATGGGGATCGAAGTGGCGGCGGCCGCGCCGCGACCAGGTTCGAAAATGCTCGTGGTCCTCGTGCCTGGGATTGCGGAGAACGCGCAGGAAATCGGCGTAGCCGCCCACGCCGCCGACGTCCTCCGGAGGGCAGGCGTTCTCGCCTTCGACGCATCGGGGGTACCTGACGCCCGGCTCGGCGTCGAGAACTGCATCCACCCGCACGCGATGGCGCCAGCCGTCGCCGAAATCGTAGTCGTAGAAAAACTTCGAACCCTTGCGGAGACCGAAGTCACCGATGCGGCGGCCGTTCTCGTTGCGCATTTCGCCCGGAAACTCGTTATCGGGTACGCCATATTCGATGCCGTCGATCTCGAAACGGTGGAGGTGGTAGCTCTCCCAGCCCATGGCCCGCTCCAAGCTCGCGCTCAAGGACTTGAGCGTCATGGCCTCGGGAACGAGCAACCGGCGCCACACTCGCGGCCGCACTCTTTCCAAGACGATCTCGAGTTGCAAGACCCTCTTCACTGCCGGCGTCTTCGTCGCCGCTCCGCTGCTGCGGCGCGGCGCACGCGGCGGTCCGAACGTGCTCAACCAACTGTGCAGAATCCAGGGCGTGACGTCCTTGAAGAACGCGGCTTCCGTCGGTTCCCGATGCCGCTCTGCGCGGGCCGCAAAGACCAATCGCAGCGCACGCAACAGTTCGCTCATGTCAGCGGACGGGAAGGAAAGCATGCCGTGGAGCTCCGGCTCGCCTCGCGGCCCGTCGATGACGCGGGCGAAGATCGTGCTTCCGGCCACCGCGTAGTACGTCGCGGTCAGCTCGCGAACCGGCGTGACCTGTCCGTTCCAGAGGCTCTGCAACTCCAATCCCACGTCGCGGCGAACCGCGCGAATGCGGTAGGGGTGAAGATGACTTGCACGCATTCGCTCGAGGTAGATTCGCTGACCGCGCGTGAGTTGCAGCGGGCCGCCGTCCGCAAAGACGTCGGCGACGGTGTGACCGTCGTCGGTGACGTGCCGGTCGAACAGGAACCACGTGTGGAAGTTGCTCCGGCAGGCTTCGCTCTCCACTGCCGAGACGAGGTCGCCGCTCAGCCGCTCGAGGTCGCCGAAGATCTCGGCCTTCGCCGCGTGCATCGGTCCGGCGCACTGCGGGCTATGCGCGAAGGCCAACATCGCGTCGGTCAGTGCAACGCTTTCCTCCCGCGTGAACTGCTGCAAAGAGACGACCTTCTGCGCGCCGGGCCCGTCGGACATCGATTTAACCTCTACCTCTTCGTTCGGCTCGCCGCTTCGCCGCCATCTTTACGCGATATCATATCGGTTCCAGACAAAAGCGCGCGAGCCGTCTACGGGGCAGCCGGACGAACCGGTCATGAGAACGGGATCGTCCGGCCGACGAAGGGGTTTGGCTTCGCAGCGCGCTTGACGTCCTCCCGATCTGGCAGTATTCTACCTTAGATTAGGTAGAATGGTGGAATGCCTTTGAGCCTGAATATCAAGAATGACGAAACGCATCGGCTCGCGCGCCAGCTCGCGGACCTGACCGGTGAGAGTCTCACGACGGCGGTCACCGAAGCGGTCCGCGAGCGCCTCGACCGCGTGCGGCGCGAGCGGAAGACGGATCTCGCATCGCGCCTCCTCAAGATCGGCGAAGAGTGCGCCGCGCATCTGCAGGAGCCGTTCCGCTCGGCGGATCACGGCGAGCTGCTGTACGACAAGCGTGGACTGCCGCGTTGATCGTCGACACCTCCGCGCTCATCGCGATCCTCCGCTCCGAAAGCGATGCCGCGGCCTACGCCAAGGCGATCGCCGCCGCGCGCGTCCGCCGCATCTCGGCCGTAAACTTCGTCGAAGCGGCCGTCGTCATCGATGGCAGTCGCGATCCGATCGCCAGTCGCCGCTTCGACGATCTGGTGCGCGAGGCCGATCTCATCATCGAGCCGGTCAACGAGACGCACGCGCGTCTCGCCCGGGAAGCGTATCGCGACTTCGGCAAGGGCAGCGGGCACCGAGCCAATCTCAATTTCAGGGACTGTTTCGCCTATGCGTTGGCAAAATCGACCGGCGAGCCTCTGCTCTTCAAGGGCGACGGTTTCGCCCACACCGATCTCGCACCGGCATTGTAATTGTATCTCCATCGCTCCGCCGAGGCGATCGCGCGCCTAATCGAACACTAGCGCGAAGGGGCCGCGAAGCGGCTGTCGCTTGACGGCCGGGATATATCAGATATACTCATCTTGTGGCGAAAGTCTTGATCTCGATCGACGATAAGCTTCTGCGCCGCCTCGACCGCGCAGCGAAGGCGAGACGGCTGTCGCGTAGCGCATACCTTTCGCTCAAGGGCGCCTTGGCTCGCCTCGATCGTCTGTTCGAAAAGGCGCCTCCCGTCGACGCGACAGCCGAGATTCGCGCCGAGCGTGATGCGCGGTGAACGCCGTGGTACTCGATGCGTCGAATCGTACGTCACCTTAGGCGAGGCAGACTCGCTCAAACTCGTCACCGCCGATGAACGCTTACTTTTGATCGCGGAGCATGTGGCCGTTCCTCTCTCAGCGGCCAGTGGGTAGTTGACACGGCCGTTCGTCGCAACCTTCGGCGCAAAATCGGCCTAGCCCAAAGTGGGCGAGCCGGCCCAGAACGACCGGCCCCTCGACCGGGCGATCGAATCTAATCGTCGCGCCGACGACCGGGGGGATCCGCTGCCGACAGCGCGGCCCATGTCGTTCATCGATGCGCGCGCGCCGGAACGCGTCGAGGCGGGCCTGCCCGCCCAGGCGATGCGCGACTCGTGCGGCGCTGCTCCCACACCTCGACCTGCGCCGGGGGAAGCCGCGGCGTTCGAGTGCGCGAGCGATCTGCTCCTCGGGCGCGTCAGCCACGACCGAGCCGCCGGGACCGCGACGCTTGGGGAAGCGGTCGAGGACGACCGGCGTCGCCGTGGTCCACTGCGTACCGGCCGGCGGCTCAACGCGGCCGAGGTAGCTGGCCGGTCCCGAGGATCACGAAGTAAATGTCCCCAGCAATCGCGACCGAACATCGGAAATAAGGTCGGTGCAGAGATTGTCTGAGTCCTGCTCGCCAAGATCACGCAGCACGTCCCGTACCAGTGGTTGCGCCAGAAATCCGTCGTCTTCAGACCACAGTGATTCCGCGATCATCTTATCGCGCGCTTCGCTCATAAGCTCAGGAGTGGGTTCGTTGTGTGCGACATCGTTCCTCAGGTAACGGACTTTCGAAACCGCTTGACCGAGTCTCAGAAGCGCCTCCTGTTTCAAGTAGTGTATAGCAAGCCGCTCACCGCAGAAACCATCATCATAAATCTTAAACCACAAACTACCGTCTGTTTCGTCGGCAACCTCAAACGGACGCTTCTGATCCTCATTCCCGCCATCACGAACGAGCTTTGCATCCGGCGGCGGATCCATTTTGTAATAACGGCGCTTCTTCGGATCATCGTGCCGCGTCACCCGCGCCTTGAGATGGTCCCACAGGGCCGCCTCGAAGAACGCCACCGTCCCGTGTACTGCTCTCGGGATGTCTCCGGCGCGTAGCGCCAATTCTGCACGCAGCGCAGCCCGTACTGACATTCGCTGATTATTCAAAACGTCAATGTCGCATTCGGCGGGCATAGGTAACGACGCCGCAAAGTTAGCAAGCCACTCCACGACCCGCGTCCACTGGCGCTGTATCTCATCATGGTCGAGATCCCGCACCGCACCCCATGCGCCCAACAGGTTTCCGTCTTCTATCAGCTCCAGCGCATGCCGGCGCACCTGATACGACACCGCGGGCTCAATTGATTGTGACACCGCGGTCTCGACTTTGTCGTCAGATTTTCTCCCTTTCGGCGCCTTGAGTGGCTTGACTTCGGCGCCTGATGGCGCATAGAAGCGTACAATCTCATAGACGAGATTATTTACCGCTGGAAATCCGCCTGTCGTCGCCACAAGAATCTTGTCAGGATTCAAGTTAGTGATCGCTTCACGCACCGCTCTGTCGATCCGCTCTACGGCCTCATGGCGAATGAAGGCTTCCTCAGGCGCGGAGCCCTCTAAGCTTTCCTTACCAGTAAGGAACGGCACTTGTTGCACGTCGCTAACGCCATATTGCCGAAGACGAAGGGCGAGTATCGCGCCCGCGTATCGTGGGTCACTGCGCTCCCAATCCGCGTCACGTCGTGTGCCTAGAATGAGCGTTGAAGTCAGTTGAATTTGACTTTCTTTGACATGTCGCATCACCGCATCGAGCTTAGGTGTGCATAAATCGAATCTGTGCTCGGGAAGTGAACCGACCGCCTTCGACTTCTTTGCTCCTGGTGCCTCAACCAGCCGCCATTCGCCCTCTCGACGCTCGATCTCATCGTGTAGCGACGCGCTCTGATTTTTATCGAACTCGCTTCGCTCACCACCTTCAACGAGCTGCACGTCCGTCTGACCAGCAGTCAGCACGAGCAGGGTTCTCATTGCCCGCCCTCATGCTTGTACCGACGCAGACGGCTATGTTCTGCGCGTAGATTGGTATGATAGGTATAAATATCTTCTTTACCGTTTCTATCTTTTGCTCGTGGGTAGTCGGCAGCATTGGGATTTTTGACTCGATGGACATCAAGCCATTCATTGAGCATCGGTGTCTTCCTGAAGTACTGCTGTATCCATGCGGAGAGGTCATCAACCGGCGTGAGTGTTGGCCTGTCGCTCACACTATCGAGCAGCAGGAGCATCTTTGCCTCGATCTGCAAGCTGCCCCAACCGAGCGGTCGAGCGTATCCTAATTTCGAGCAATAACCGTCACGACTGTCTCCGCCGAGAATGTCGCGAAATTGATTCGGACACAACGCCACGAGGACGGCTACAAGCTCATCTGGGTCAAGATCGCGAAACCGCAGGGTGAAACGGAAACGTCGCCCTGGCCGCGAGGCTTCCAGTGCAAGGGTGCTCCGTTCGTTCAGGCGGTTCTCCTTTGAATCGTCTTTCCAAGGTTCGCCGTTATACGCATCTTTCCGATCAAGGAAAAACTTACGGCCAGCCAGTATACCCGGTTCGTCATAGCCGGCGGCATCACCGTAGGTCACAAGGCGCGCGCTATCGGAGGGGCGTTCCCGTGGATAGTACGGTTGTTCTAGGTAATGCTCGACCGCGCTGGGGCGCGGCATACCGAGTTCCTTGAGGAAGGTTGGCGGCAGGAATCGTCTCTGCTCGGTATCACCAGGCTCGAGAACCTCGATGGCCGCATTTACGGAGAGGCGGCCCATCAGTTGCGTGTAATCACCGTTACCGATGCCTTTGCTACCTTCGTTGTCCTCAGTGTATCCGAATAGCCGACGAACCGACGATAGCTCTGTCGGAGCGCCGTCGTGGTCTATAATACGTTCCTCTCTTAACGGAAATAAGCCGACACGCTCGTCGCGCCATCCCTTTTGACGAACGGTGTCAGCGTACGCCCAGCGATAGTAGTAGTGCCAGCCTAGGGATACAATGCATTCTTTCTGCTTGTCCCACTCGACCCAGATCAGGTCGCCCGCACTAAAGACTTCATGTTCGGCGGCCTCTAGAATCCGTTTCGTGGCGACATGCCCCGCAAGATCTTTAGGTACATCAGGATGCCGCTCACTAAAGTGACCGTGCCTTAGGTCGACAAGGTGCCTTAGAGTGTTCAGATAGCCTTCCTGCACCGATTGGGGAACCGGTTGCCCGAGAAGTTTGTCGCCTCTCGTGCTTGCTTCTTGCGGCGTCTCGTCCGATGCTTCGAGCGCCTCCAGCGTTTTGTGAAGCGGCCGCCTTGAGTTGAGCTGCTCACCCGCGCCTTGTCCCCCGCGGTATGGTTCTCCCTTAGAGGAGTCGAAGCGGTAACATGGTGCTTCCGCTGTATGTTTCTTATCATACTTTAGGTTTTCGGGCAGTAGGTCGACCTTGATGGGAACGCGAACTTGCGGACTTTTGTCATTACTTGGATCGAGCGGCCTTAGCTCCACACCGTCATCCCTAATCCTAGCTATCCGTGGGATGAGTCGCGCGTTCGGTTTATTTGGATAGAGGCTGTTCGGCCGGTACGAGTATGACCTCTCGGCCACTCGTTCCATTGGGGCACCGAGAAGTGCGCCGAGTTCGTGGCGCAGCAGCCCCTTGATCGAGTCCCCGGGAATCAGCACGGGACGATCCCCCGATGGCGCTCGCAGGGGACACAGCACGGATTTGGTCTTTTTCGTGCGGCCGACACCCGGAATCTGCACATTCACCGCGTCGTCTTCGGCGGAACGATGGGGCACGGGCCAAGGCTCATCTGTGTCGTCGATCTGTCGTTGCTCCCATCCGACTAGCAGCGGCGTCAGTGTCTTGAGTTCGCAGCGGATTTCCCCCGAGAGGCGGCCTTTGGTGCAGCTTCCATCGTGCCAGACCGGGGGACTCGTCATCATTTCTTCAGGTAGCGGCACGAATCCGTACGGTTTTGGCTTCAGCTTCTCGGTGCCGGAAGCGGCGGAACCACGCGACGATTCCAGCCCTCCGCGTTGTCGAGTGGCCTGCGCCGGTTGGCTGTTGACCGGCTTCGGAATGGGCGGGGATACATCCGTGTCGCCGCCCGGAATCTCTTCTAGGCCAGCGGAGCCCAGTTTGGCGCGGACCTCCTCGAGATGGGCTTCTGTTCTTGCGCAAATGACAAACTCGATCCCGTCCTTAGCGTCGATCACGTTTCCATGCGGGATAAGTTGGCCTCTGAGCTTTTTCCATTCCCGACGCTTTCCGTCGAGAACCCTCACTCGTATGCGATAGGGCATTTCCGCGGACATCAGCGCACCTCCGGTACGATCGTAAATCCGAGAATCTGGCCGTCCACATGCCATTCCCTTAGGCACACCGCCCCTTTATTGGTTTTGGCTGCGGCAAACCGGCTGCTGCCGTGCAAACGTGCCGGCGTGTGAACAATGGAGGCAGGGACCGAACCTGGCTCATCGTTTCCAACTTCTTCGATCAACACCCACCTCGAGCCGACACCCGTTCGTGCGATCCGCCAGACGGCGTGGTCTGAATAGAAGCTGGCTTCTTCGATCCGTATGGCCCCGCCCTCAGGCCAATTTCGACCGAAAACCGTGGGTGGTTCGGTTACGGCCAGGTCGATCGCTGGCTCACACCACCAAGCTTCAAGGGAGCGATTCCCGAGTGCTTCCTGCGCCCGCAACGCCGCTTCGCCTAGTGTCGGCTCTGCTGAATTCAGGACTCCAGCGGTAACCCGGACGTGTGTCGCTTCGCCGTTATTGCCGCACCGCTCCGCTGGAACAGGGACCCCTCTTGTAGAATGCGCAGCGGAGGTCAGTGAATCTCGCTCCGCGCCTTGTTTCAGCGGAGCCCAGCTTCGAAGCTTGTGAACATCGTCCACACTCCAGGGCGCGGCTTGCCATCGTCCCCATCCCGCGCCACGCGTCTTATGCCCACCTATGGGAAGATGACCAAGTTCGCCGAGGGCGACAAGCCGATCAATTTCCTTGGTGAGTGGCTCCACGGACTCCGCGTCGGGTCCCTCGGCGACGATGCGAATAGGAAATACTCCGCTGAGCAGACGCACGGCATCGCGTTTCGCGCTGCCATAAGAACCGGCCGTGAATTCGTCCTCGGCGTGCATGTGAAGCCGAGCAGCGGTCCAGCCTTCTTCTGCTCGGGCGTCTCGGATGAGGATGCGACTGCTGCGTGCGACGGTACCGAAGACTCGACCAGCGGGGTCTTGTTCGCTGACATTGCCTTCCACCAAATGGGGATCTTCTACGCTGTGGCCTGCCGCAGTTTTCAGCCGCGAGAAAGCATGTCGCAGCGGCCCGCGAACGCTCGATCCCGGGAGCAGCGGACGGCCGCGATCCATCAGAATCGCTCGGTCAGTGCTCAGGGCCTCCAGGGGATCATTCGCCGACGCCCAAGACGGCGTTGCCCAGGTGCCATCTCTTCCAGTCTCCTGGACCGCACGCTCGCTGTCGTGGCGGCCGATTGCCAGCATATCAAGCCCCCATGGCGGCTCGTCAGCGACAGGACGATACTCGCCGAAAGACAGCTTCAGGTCGAGCGTACGAAGACACCACGACTGCGTGGGCTCTACGAGCGGCACCTCGGATGACGTCTCGGGCAATTTCACTCGTCCAGATTTGACCCACTCGTCGTATTCATCTGGTCCGAAACGAAATACTTGAAGATTCGTAGTGTGACACCACCCCAGTCCCCTAGCCACACCACCGCCCAGCCAACAACGCCCAGCAGACCAGTGGTTCTGTAGCACATAGCCCAGAATACCTTCTGCTTCGACCGCTTCGTTGTTAGCAATTAACCAATCGACTCGGAAAACCAGTGGCCACTGCGTCCCAGCTGGAATGACCTCCCGATCGTAAAGCACACCGCGCGCGCGTGCGCCGGTCTTGTGGCGGATGCCTACGCCGGCCCGGAGGCGCGGCCTTACTTCCGAGATTTCCGGCGTAGCATTAGCGAACTCCCAGGCCGAGCGGCGGTAGGCTGAGTCTTTCCCAGCTTCCTCGGAAATGCTTTGCGGTAGTGGATTGAAGAATCGACGCGCCATCGCCACGGCTGCGCCTTTTAGGCTGCGGCCGGAGATGGTGGGAACACCGTCGACCAGGGTGAAGGGTTGGTCTGCGCTGCTTTCCCGGTCGACGCCGGAGATCGAAAGATCTGAATCCTGGACGAGTGTTGCCGTAAACAATGTTAAGCGCGTGCTCATACGTTTGCTCTCCGCATCTCTGCCCTCAGCCATCGCACAAACAGGCGCGCATGGGCGGTTCTCTCATTTCCATCTTCGATTGCCTCGAGCTTCCTCAAGACTTGGTTTGCATCGGAATGGCACCAACTCTTTCCGCCAGCAGTCTTAGGATTTAGACGTGAGGATAAAGCGCTGGACTCATTTCGCTCTAGGGCCGCGACAAGGTCAAACCATTGCGACAGGCCCGGCCGGCGGTCCGATTCGCCTCCTGCCTTAGCCAATGCTCGATGGCTTTTGAGCCACTGGCGGGTCGTTACGGCCACCGCGTCGTCCGGGTCGTCCGACGGCAGTGAGGTGATAGTCACAGCTTCTGAGGTGCCGTCGCTGATGCCGGGCAACGTCTGATCGATGCGGAATCGCCCGAACCCCTCGTGGGTCCTCTCACCGAGCCACCGCCCATCGCGCACCATACGTGCAAGTTCTGCTACGCCATCGCCCTCGACGCGGAACATAGAACCGCGGCGGATCGCATAGGCGGGCATCCGCCAGAGCCGTGAGGTTCCGTTAAAGCCATGCACCGCAACGGAATCCTGTATGTTTTTTGATACGTGAAGGTCGGCAGGCCAACCAGGAAGGCTCAACAGAAAGTCGTTATCAAGATTGGTGCGCCAGCGTAGATACTCGTCGCGAACTAGGAGGTCGGATGTCAACGTGAGGATCGCGGGTGACGATAGCACCTTAGCCGTTGGTGCGTTCCCCCAGTCGATCTGCCTGACTTCAACGGGCGCCCCAGCGCGGCCGACACGCAGCCAACGCCTTCCTTCGAGTACTGGCTTCAAGGCAGCGGTAAGGCGCAGCATATCTTCTGCCGCACCTCGAAGTTCGCACAGGAACAATGTGTCTTCGACGATTTGCTCGATCGCAAACAGCGACGGGTCGGGCTTAGTCGGATCAGGACGACCATTTCGCAAGCGTACACGAATCTGCGGGCGGTAGGCGATCCAACGCTCGTCCGGTGTGCTGCGGTACACGAATAGGTCGTCTTCAGGGCGCTTCAACTTGAGCCCTTGGGCTTCAGCGCTGTCGCCATCGATCCGGCGTTTGCCTGCAGGAGCTTGAGCCCACCAGGGGACGGGGCCGGACGAGCCTGCCGGCTTTTCGCTTTTGAGCGAGAGCGGTGCCGGAAGGACCTCAGCCTTTGACAAGACCTCCGGGGCGCACGGCAGCGGCAACGCATCGCTGACCGACACGCGGCCACCCACAAGCACGTTGGCCGCATCACGGTAGTCCTCTTGCAGCAACCACTTGGCGATCGCGCCTAGCAATGCTCGACCTGGCACAAAGGTGAGACTCGGAATCAAGTTATCGGGTGTCGCGGTTGCAGTAATGCAGACCGGATCGAGGTTACGCAGAAGTAGCACGAGACGTTCAGCCGAGCCCGTGATGGAACGCGCAGACATTATCGCGTTCTCCAGGGATAGGCGTACTCGACCCGAGCCGGTCGCCCTGCCGGCACCTACTGCGTCGACCTCTTGAATCAGCCGGAGCAGTAGAGGGAAATCCCTTTTTGGAGTTTCCAGTAGTCCTTCGAACCGCGTACCTTTCGGGACGTATTCCATGACTCGTAACGTGTCATCTTTGGGTGCCCGATTGTCGAATGCAACACGAGCAGTAGATTGCCAGATGCGGCTCTCGGGGTTCAACTTAGCGTACAGCGACGTGAATGTCGTGCGTTGTTGCTGGCCCCCGGCTTTCCCAAAGAAATCGGCCGCGACATCTTCTCCGAAGAGTCTGCGTGCAGCGTCGCGTAGTACGCCCTCGATATGGGATGCCCAGATTACGGGACGACCTTGTCTATCGCGCGCGATAAGTGCGTCGATTCGACCGCCGCCTGAGCCGGATCCCAGGTGAGCGTCTTCGAGCAGTTCTGCTCGAAGTATCATCCGGATCTGATCACCCTCCACCACCTCCGAGGGCGTCTCGCTACGGACTGCAGCCGCCGGACGGTTTGGTTGCGGAGAGGGCCTGGCAACGACATAGTGCGTTTTGGTCGGCCGCTTTTTCTTATGCCTCGACATACACTGCCTCGCCTCCGTCACGTTCACTTATTGGCCCGTCGGCAACCGTTCCCGCACGCCCGAGACGGCCGATCTCCGAAATCTCGACGAGGTCGAGGACCGAAGTCAACCATGGGCTATTATTAACCCGCAACCAGATTTCACTATCGATGCCGACATTTTTAAGCGCATCCTTGGCTTTTTGTGATAGCTCGGCGAATGCCAGGTCGGACAACGCCCGTCCTCGCGGAAGCTGGTCAACGAGATAGCGTAGTTGCGATCGCGGTGCGTCTTTGATCCGCTCTGCGGCCCCGAGAAGACCCTGAAGACTATCGAGACCATGCCCGAGCACGTCGACAGGGCGTCGCGACAATACGCGCTCGTCGTCTCCGATGCCGCGTACCCAGTCACGCCGTCGAACCTCTTCGGGATCGTCGATCCAGGCTGTGGTGTAAATCGCCCAATCGACGACCGAACGATACCCCTGCTCACAGACACCGCGAAACCGTCTCTTGGCTGAGGCAGCAAGCCGCTCCGCAACCTCATGCAGCCGGTGAACCGGAATGGTCGGGCGCGCAAGCACGACTCCGACCCCAAGGGTCAGCTTGAATTTCTGTTGGTCGTCAGTTTGCAGTCTCGCGAGTTCTTCGCAAAGTTTGACGACGAACGGGAGCGCCTTTTCAGCCCGGCTCACCACTAGCACATCATCTCCGCCGAGCATCAGCAGCCGCAGCGGGCCTACCGGTTCGCCTTCGCACGCCTCATCGATAGCACATCGAAGTGCTTGTCGTAGCAAGACTCGGTTACGATAGTAGATCCGTGCTCGTTCGGCGTCGGACGATTCCGCACTAGTGGCACTGCCAACACCGTTTCCGTCCGCATGGATAAGGGCCAGATAACCACGGCCCGCGAGTTCCTGGAAGGTCTCGCTCTGCGGGATTCCATTCAACTTCGTTATCGCGGCGAGCAGGGCGGCAAGATCAAAAGCACTGCCTTTTTTCGCACGCCTCGCTGCTTCGTCGCGCCTTGCCACTTCCTGCGAAACCGATGCCTGTTCGTTGCCTTGCTTTATAATTTTCGATGCAAGCCCGCGTCCCGTCCACTCGCACGGAGCGAGCACCGGAAGCTCTGTGGACAGGCCCGCGCTGTCAGCGCTCAGGCTAATGTCATCTATTGAGATACGGAATCGTAGACCCGGGACCTCGCGGCGCAGAAGCGTGTCTGCTGCGCCGGCGAACTCTTGCCCTCCGGATACAAGATTTGCCTCGAAATGCCCACCGTCGCGCGATATGATTCCATCTCGCGCGTCCGCAGCGGGGTCGTCGTGACCGAAAAGCGGGTCGTCCGGGTCTGCGGTTGGATAACTATTTGGTACACCCGCTAACTTCCAGGTAGATTGTTCGCGAGCCAGCTTAGGAAGGTCGATCCGGAGCACCTCGCCTAGCAGCGTGTTTGCGCCGACCATTGCGCGGAGGCGCGGCACAGCAAACAGCCACGTCTGCACGCGCTGAACTTCAATGTGGACCCTATTCACAGTGCACGTCCGATCATGTATACGTTTCTACTTGTATAGCTTCTGGTGCGCGATTATCGGCGTCTGTTTGCCGTTGCGCAGGTTCAAATCTGCCTAGCCCAAAGTGGGCGAGCCGGCCGAGAACGATCGGCCCGGCTACGGGCTGTTCGAGGGTGATTGTGGCTCCGACGACGGGATGGAGCGTTCGCTCGCCGATGCGCGCGCGCCGGAACGCGTCGAGGCGGGTCTGCCCGCCCAGGCGGTGCGGGATCGTGCGGCGCTGATCCCACACTTCGATCTGCGCCGAAGGTAAGCCGCGGCGTTCGAGTGCGCGGGCGACCTGTTCTTCGGGAGCGTCAACCACGACCGAGCCGCCGGGCCCGCGACGCTTCGGGAAGCGGTCGAGGACGATGGGCGTCACCGTCGTCCACTGCGCGCTCGTCACCGGCTCGACGCGGCCCAGGTATGTCACCGCAAAGCGGCCCTCGAGCACTGCCGGATCCCAAATAGCCGTGACGCCGGCAAGGGCGCGGAACTCGTCGTGCGTGCAGCCGTTGGGCAGCCAGACGTCGATGGCGTCGACGACGCCGCGGTCGCGCAAGTCGAGCGGCAAGAAGAACGGGTGGTCGTGACCTTCCCGCCGATTGCTGCCGTCGTCGTGTTTGCCGGCAAGGCGCTGCGAAGCCGGAGCACCGTTCGCATCAGAATGTCGCTTGATCGCGGCTTGGCGCATCTTCTCCGCCACCGTCACGGCGTCCGTGATCGGCGGCAGGACGCCGCTCTCCGCGTCCACGGCAAAGCGGAGCATCGTCGGTGGGAAGACCGGAAGCTCGAGCGCGCGTCGTAGTGCCTGTTCGGGAGCCCAGCCAAAATCCGGCGGAAGACGATATTCCACCCAGGCCGTGCCTTGCGGCATCGTCCGGCGCGCCCGCCGCATCTCGCCCGTCATCTCGTTCAGCGCGTGCAAGAGTCCGGCGCCGCACAGTGATGGGCCCGCCGCTAAACGGCGAACCAGCGGTCCGTCGCCCTCTTCGCGGGATGCGAGGTCGACGCGATACCGGTCCGATCCCAACGGCACCTCAGCGGCGAGTGAGACTTCGCACCACGACTCCGCTCGCCCGAGATAGCGAATCCCCGAACAGCACGCGTCCAGAACGTTCCGCGCCTCGGCGTCGAGTTCGACGTTCGGCCAGATCACGTACGCACTCGTTCCATGTTCCCTCCCGCGGTCCAGCGCAACGAACGAATCGAGCATCAACGTGCGCTCAGGCTTCCCGTTCTTCAGCCCACCGAGAGGAACGTAATGGCGCGTATGCCCCGACGCCGCTACCGGCAGATCGTACACCGGAGGCTCGGCTAGCGCATCCAGGATGCGCACGAGCGTCTCGCGATCCGAGGCTCCGCTCCGGTACCAGCCGGCGACGATCGCGCGAAGCAGCCGCCAAGGCGACGGCGGCCACTCGATCTCGCCCTCGTTCGTTGCCCGGTCCCACGGGTTGGCGTGGAACTCTCCCGCTACGAACCCGATGCGGAGTGCAATCACGCCGCAGGCGCTTTCGCGGCAAGAACGCGACGACACCCGGCTAGCGAAGCTCTCGTTGGCACGCTGCCAAACACTTCCACGATGATCGTGTGGTATACCCCGGCACATACGGCTCCATGTGGATTCATCATGCGCTCCATGAAGGGCTGAAGTTGATCTTTTGGTTTCGCTGCGAGCCTACCTTGACTCGCCGGGTGCGAAACAAGGCTAGGACGCCGCACGCTTTCTGGAACTTGCGATCAAGTTTTTCGGCGCTCCATTCCGGAAGCAGCATGAGAGATCGAATTGCGTCCGGACTGATGGGATGACTCCAAATTGGCCAACTAAACTCGTCCGATCTACTCCACCCAATTGTTTCCAGGCCACGCCTTCCCGGTGCCGACGAGAAAAGTGACAGAGCACGATATGCGAGGAGGTTTGCCATCCAGACCGTACGGCTTTCGTCGTCGCTTGGGTTGTGATCCGTCAAGGCGTAACGGCAATCCTCGATCGGATCCCAGCGCATAGAGAATTTCTTGTCGCTATAGCTCCAAGGCTCGAACAGCGTGGCAGAAATGCGCTCTGGGCTGACGACGCGCATCAACTTGTCCACAGTGTCGAGGAAAAACTGGTGACCCGATCCGGTGATAAAGCAGAAGGGCGTAGCAATCACCTGACCTGATTTTTCTATGCATGCGTCGCTGGCAAACGCCGCAAGAAGGTCGATCGACCTCCGCCCATCAGCTCGGCCGTTTTGAATAAAACTCGCCGCATACTCGTGAAATTCCTCATCCGTGCAATCGATACGCTTACCTAACGCAAGCTCCTCGCTAGGAACGGAATCTTTTAGCGTCTTAAGCCAAGCGTCTCGTTTCACGCGCATATCGTTCTCAAGTGGCGCGACTTCGCTCTCCAGCACAGCTGTGCGCTGCCTCCCCTGAACGCCGCGTCGTTTGATCTCGTCCTTCTTGTCTTTCACGGCTCTTTTTGCGGCGGAAAACACCTGATACGCAATTCTTCGGCGATATTCCGCCTCGTCGCTCACTTGGTTGCCGCGTAGTTCCTCGGCTATTGCGTCACACAATGCATCCTTGCTTTCGGCCGAAATGCCCGTCAGAATAGGTTGCCACGTCGCCGCGCGTCTCCAACCGAGACGGGCGCTGGGACTATTCCGCTGAAGTACGACGAGGGTCCCGAGCGCGGCGAGGAATCCGAGCGGATTTGCCCCGTCGATTCCGGCCAACACGACAGACTCTAACGTTCCCTGTGCGCCTGCGAAGCCTGTGCTTGTTATCGACGTAGGCACCGACATATCATCCACAGGCTCCTCGTCGAGAACGACGACGCTTCCGTACCAATCACCCAGACGCAGCGCGGCTTCGAGGTAGGCAAGCCCCCACCATCCGTACAGCCGGGTGAGCCGCCAGAAGCGATCCCCGATGCCCGACGCAAGATGATGCGGCTGGACCGATCGGGCGCGCTCCTCCCCATCCAGCGCCACTGCGACGCCAGCGTGACTTCCATGTACGTCAGGCGGCTCAGGATCTAGCACAACTGGTGCGAACGGACGCGCATAGCCATGATGGCTTGCGATCAGATGCAGCGCCAGATCATCCACGCCGAGCGTAGCAAAGCGCTCCGCGAGCTGTAGCGATAGCATCTCGTGACGAAAGCCCTTGGGAAGGCCAGCGGCCTCCCACGCAGCGCGCCGCTGTGCCGGAGATGCGGGTATGGAAACTGACTTGGCGAGTGGTTCATCATCTTGTTGGAGCAGATATTGGAAACGCTCGTCGAGCTTCCCGACATCGTGCCAGCGTGCCGCCCGTACAAGCGAGTCGGCGTACTCTGCTGGCAGACAAAGCCTTGCAATTCCCTTAACAGCGCGTTCTACCGACTTGGTATGCCGCGCCAACGAGACCGCTTTACCGCCGACGGTGGACATGAGGTCGTCATCGTCAGCGAACATATCCGGCTCGGCATCATGACGATCATTCCTTGTAAACAGAATGATCCCGCCGGCGGGGTGCTCCTCGATACGGCCGTCACGCGTCTTCTCGATCATCTCGCGCAACCGGGGCGGTACGGCGGTCGTTTCCTCGTCTGCGTCGATCACGGCATGGAGCGCTTCCCGCACGCTGTCCGCCTCGCGAGCGGGATCCTCGGCGATCGCGATTAGGTTCGCAATAGACGGATGGCTGCGCCATTCTTCAAAAATCCTTGCATTGATACGCAAGGCCGGCGGCTTCCCACTTGCCTGCCGCGCAAACTCCCAGAGATCGAGTTTCTCTGCACCAAGCGCTTCGCCCGGTTCGGACTGTCCCAGATCGCCGATTCCGTACTCTGCTGGGACGACTACAACGTCGTTTGGTTTGATTGCTTGTGGCTGATAGCGAACTTTTGAACGGTCTCGGCCCCGCCAAAGGAGAAACCGACGACTTTCCTGGAGAGCGTTTTCACTTTCCGCGGGGGCTGCAGCGCCTTCGACATCACCCGAAGTGTCGTCGGACGCGCTGCCCTTCGCGAGCCAAGCACGGAGGCGATACAGCGGAACCGACAGCATCTCTCCGTTCGCCGGTGGGCAGAGTGCGACCGTCTCCGTCCAAAGATCGGATCTGTCCACGGCGAGATCAGCGCGCCAGATGACGCGCGCTTCAGGAATCCCACGATCCTTCCCATGCAAAAAAAGGCTGATGTCGGGTTCAACGCTGGGAGCAGGCTCGGTCTGGCACAGAAGATCGAGATACGCAGGCAAGAGGATCGGCGCGTCCGGTCGCGGAGCCAGGCATGGTGTGAGATCATCGACATTGCTTAAAATGCCGTCGAGCGCGTCAAAGCCGAAATCGATCGTCTTCTTCTTATCTTTCTTCTTCTTGTTTTCACTTTCAACGGCGTTTTTGTAGAGCAAGGCCCAGCACTGGCTGATTGCCTTCCCATAGATTGGATCGTCCTGTCCTTCCTGCACGTCCTTTTCCCGCGCCAGGATGGTTGCTGGGGCGTCAGCGAGCGTACCCATTCTGTTTAGACGGCCAAAACGCTGCCGCAATGCGTCGAGACTCGCGGCCTCTGTTACGAGAGCATCGAAGCTGAAATCTGCGCCCACCTCGATGCACTGCGTTGAGACAAGAATAATCGGTTTTTCCGGCTCGGCAGGCCCGTACGCCTTGAGATATGGCTTCCATCTCTCAACTAGGTGATCCCGTTCGTATGGGCGGATGCGCCCCGTCAGCAGCACGACGTCGGCCGTATCGTTCACCTGCTTGCGAAGGCCCTCTGCAATTAGCTTTGCGGTTTGGACGCGATTGACGATCACGCCGACACGCCGCTTGCCGTCTTTGGATTGATACGACATCGCCCGCGTTACAGCTTCGTTGACGAGCGGGTCCCCATCATCTCCAGGCGATTTCACGGTGACGAGTTCGGTCGGCTTCTTCGCGGACAAACGGTCGTGCAAGATCGGATCGTCGAGCGCGCGCTCGCGCTCCTCGGCGCCTGGAAACACGTTTTCTTTCGGTATATCGGCCGGAGGCGTCGCCGATAGTATTGCAAAGGCAAACGGGGTGACGATTGGTTTTTCTGCCCAATCCTTACCGCGAAAGGTTTCGATCGCGCGCAGCGTCTGCATGAACGGAACCGAGCAGTGCGCTTCATCAAGAAGGATCAGGCTGTCGTGCGCCGCCAAGCCAGCGAAGATAGATGCCGTTAAATTTCGACGGCCGTAGCCGCGGAAGAGCAGGCGTGAGCCAAGCTGATCGACCGTCGACGTGATTACCGCGGGCTGGCTGGGTAAGCGCCCCCAATGGTCGTCGCGCAGAAAGCCGCCGCGGAGACGGGCGACGGCGAGCGGCCGATTCGTGCCGCCGATCCGGCAAAGCCGGTCTGCGACCGTCTTGAGAGGTCCATCCGGTGCCTCTTTCAATTTTTCTGCGATAGTCGAAGCTCGGTCGAAAGCCTCGTCTACCACGATTCGGCGATCCACCACAAACCAGATGCGGCGCGGCGCGGTGCGATCCGTGAGGGGTTTGTCAGCCTGTACGGCGAGCGCATAGATCGCCGCGTCGATGCAGGCGGTCTTTCCCGCGGCCGTCGGAAGATCGATCGCCTGTGGCCAATATCCGCCCGCTGTGCGTTCAGCGAGCATCGTTTGCCATGGAAACGGCTCGTAGCCCCATAGAGCCTGGAAGAACTCCGGAAACGTGGGGAAGGAGGTCACGTCATAGCCTCCCTGTGCGCTGCGTTTATGGGCCGGCAGACACCGTAGCCGCGATACCGTCCCGCGCCGAGGATCACTGGTCCGCATACAGGCTCGTCGAATATGAGGAGGGCGTGGGTATGGCGGCGCAGGCCGCCCTCCTTGCGCTGCAGTCGTGGGAAGGCGTGTGCTGGTGGTGCCCCGATATGCGCCGAAACAGGGGTTGGGATGATCTTAGTCGGTTTCGGAAGTCCTGTGTAGGAGCAGCACTCTTCGATCATTTTGGCGACATTCGTAAGATAGTCTGCCTTTTTCTTGCTATGTGGATGATGATCGAACGCAATTGGCGTTATTGTTGACCACATCGTGGCCCCTTTAGGATATGCAGTCCATGTCTGTGCTTGAAGGCTCGGTGCAGGACTTAGCGCCGTCATCGCCTTGACGTTCCATACTCCTAACCGCCCAAGCTTAATCTCTCGAATGCGGCCGATTGCTTCCTGCACGCCCCGGCGATCTTCTCGCGAGAGATTGCCGGGCAACGCAAATCCCATACCAAGAAGGTGCCCGTCAGCATGCTCATGGTCGACGAAGGCGAGCGGAATGAAGGTTAGATGTGCGTCTTTGAGCGGAGTACCGTCGGCATTATGGCCGCTCAGGACTGCGCGCACCTCAGGCGAAAGGTCGTTGCTATGACTCAAGAGCGCCTCACGCCAGCGTTGCGTCAGAACAAGGGTGCTCGCAAGATCGAGGTGGCGAAAGGGGCCCTCACTTCGATCGAGCGTCCGGACGATAAGATGCGGACTGAAAATCGAGCCTGCGGCGACGAAGCCCGTATCAGGCTGGACGGGGCGCGCATATCCGCAGCTAATCGATAGGCTCGGGCGCAACCGCACAGGTGGGTCGTTCCCGAACTCGTCCCTCAGTCGCCGCTTCGCTTCCCTTCGCGCCCTCCGATCGGAGGCATCCCCGGCAATCGTCTTTAGGTGCGCAAATGTCTCGACCGCTTGTGCATTGAAGCACTGCTCGAGATGCTCAAGCGAGCCGCGAACGGCGACACGCAGATGGATATCCGCCCGCTCTTCGTTAGGTGTCCAGGTCGGCTTTCCAATCTCGTCTTCGCTTGCCAACCACATCTGCACCAGAGAGGATGAATGTCCAATGCGGGTCACTTTTCCGCAGAGGGCGTCGAGAGCAGCTCTCGTTTCATCGTCTGGTTTGACGTTTGGCCAAACAAGAAAGACCTTATCATCGATCAACCAAGCGCGAGTAAACGTCCTCTCGTGTCTGTCGCGCCGGATTCCCGTTGCGCCAATTTCCTGAAACTTTGTGATCTTTCCGGGTTTGATCTTATAGCCATCGTTCTTATCGTTCACGGGCACGAAGTGCGTGACGACGCTGCGGTGAAGGGCGTCCGACGCTACAATGAGCGGCGCAACCGGTTCGCCGCCATCTTCTAGGGCTTCCAACCAGAGCAGCGCCTTGCGTTCGCAAAGGTCTGCTCCCGTTTGAAAATGCGCGGCTGCCAAGGCCATGAATACGCGCCCCGGATGCGGAGGCCACTCCGCTTTCTGATCGTCGGGCGCGGCTCGGGCAGCGACGAAGCCGTTGAGATAACGTATGCCGAAGGCGAGCATCGCGTTCAGTTTGCGTCCGGACCTTCTCCGATTGCCACAAGCTGACTGAGCCGCACGAGATTCAGAAGCTCAGTTGAGGGCTCGAGGGTAATCGGCTCCGTCTTCCAAGGAAGCTTGGTCTGGTCCAGGCTAGTAATCGCTTCCTTGAGCAGTACGACGGCCTCATCCGCGGTCAGCGAATACTTTTGCGGCGTCTCGCCTGGACGCGCGAGTAGCTCCCATTCCATTGGCTCGCTCGGCCAAAGCAGGCAGCGGGAACGCAATCCCACCCCTCCCTCGAAGGCAAGCGCGGCCCCGCACAAGCCAAGTGCGGCGAGTACCGTGCGTGCGACAAGATCGGCCTTAGGGTCTGTTTTCCCGTCGACCGGGAAGCGGAGCCTGCGCAGGCAGATGAGCGACAGCGTCGTCGTCTGCTCGGCGTAGTCGATCGTGACGCCAGAATATAGATTGTCGTCGGTCTTGCGATCCCGAACCTTAGGAAACGGAACGCTGCTATGATTCACTCCGGAGGGAGGAATCGCTCCGTTGGCGGACGATGGATCAGCTACCGAGTACGACCCGTCGGTCGCCTTGACGACCTTCACTGCAGCCCGGATTTCCAAAGGATCACGCCGAACGCCGCGCAGCAGATCGCCGACTTCTGCCCCGACCCCTACGATCTCCGACACCAGCGCGCGTTCGAACTTCGGGCCGAGGCCGCCTTTGGGTCCGGTGGAATCCCACATTCCGAACACGAGCGCCGTCGGACATAGCGCAAAGATCGGAGTCGCATTGGCGGGGCTGGCGCAGTTAAGCGCCTTGCCTTTTTCAGACGTACGAAACGCAACGCCTTTGAATTCGCTGTCGCGAAGGATTGCGTCAGCGAGGCGATGCGGCACCTGCAAACTCGTCACCTTCCCGACGTCCTCGATGAGTCGGCCATTGCTCTTGTCAGCCGCGACATCGCCTGTCGGCTGATGCTCGGTGAAATCCACTTCCATGACCGGAATCTTAATCCGTCCAGCGTCGAGCGCTTCCTGTAGTGCAAGTTCAATTCTGTTGGCTTGGCTAGGTACGCTATCGAGAAGCACGCAGGTTGCAGTTTCAAATGGGCCTGATTCCTCGCGCCGCACGCGCCGCTGCTCGACGGCATAGACCGCTCCAGCGAATGTTGGTGGAAAGACCTTGTCGCCTTCGCCTCCGGCCGGTTGCAGCCGCCTGCGGCAACGGAAGGCCGCAGCATTCCCGCTGACCGCCTCTCGCAAATCCTCCAAGCTCAATTTTTTCGCCACGTCTTTTTTTGTCGCCGCGTCTTCGTCTTCTAACTTTGGGTTATTCGTCATGAAAATCTCCTGAGCTCTGTCAGCGCTCGATTGGAATCATTGAAATAGCTAATGAAGAGAACTCTTTTCATCCTACCCAAAAGATCAACGTGGCGAACCACGAGAACGCTCTCCAGCTTTATCGGTAGTCGCGGGAGCGCTGTCGAATTCCCGCTCTTGCCCTCTAGCGCCGGGAGCTGCTGCCGTGCCGCGTTCGCCCCCACGCCTGCGTCGAATACTGCGTGGAGACGACGATAGGGCCGTGGCCGACGGCGTCGATCGGAGCGAGCAATTCGTCGACATGCTTCTTTCCGATCCGCCGGCCTGAAGCGTGAATGCAGGGGCACCAGATCAGCGCTGGTAGGCGGCTGAAGGTGATGGACCAGCCGGGAGCGTTCCATCGTATTCAAGACCACTAGCGTCAACGTCCCCGGCCGGTGCCGCTCGGAAACGTCTCGGGCATTCACTGATCCATTGGCGGCCGCGATCTCGGACGAAGAGCGGCTCAGGCCCTGCCGCACCGTCGGGAAGGTCGACCATAGGCTGCTAGTAGTCTTCCATACGGACGACGAAACAGCCAACGGTGAGACGGAAATCAGCATCGCGACCATCTCCGCGCGACGCGCGACCCGGTACGAAGCCCGGCTTTGTCGAGGTTGAGGCCCGGAACGTCGCCGCACTTGCTGCAAAGGCGCCGCCGATCGGGGATCGGGGAGGGATCGACACTTCCGACATTCCCGAGACGGATTTCGGGAGGTCGGACACGGTGCGCGGCAAGTACTACGCACGTTTTCTCGCAGCGCTGACGGAGGATTGGTCGGTTTATCAGATCGGCGGTTCTAGGCTCGGCGGTCGCACTCGCGATGGAAGTTGAGCGAGGCTTCTCCGTCATTCTCGAGCCTGACGAGCACGGGGGGTATACCGCCGTCGTCCCAGCACTTCCAGGCGTCGTCACGGAAGGGGACAGCCTCGAGGAAGTTCTTGCCAATGCACGTGAGGCGATCGAGCTCTGTTTGGAAGACCTCATGCACCAGGGCCTCGCGATTCCGACAAGCGACGCATTCCACATGTAGGTGGTGATCTGCTCGGCGAGCTTGACGTCGAAGGTTGGGGGCCAGACTAAGCTTCGTCCATGCCGACCGTCAACATGCAGGAAGCGAAGACCCACCTTTCGCGCCTCGTCGACCGCGCAGCAGCCGGCGAGGAGATAGTCATTGCCAAAGCCGGCAAGCCCATAGCCAAGCTGGTCCCGCTGACGGAGACCACACGACGCGTTCGTTTCGGTACCCTCGCCGGAGTCTTGCGCGTGCCCCACGACATCGACACGCCGCTGCCGCCCGATCTCCTCGAAGGGTTCGAAGCGTAAGTCGTTTAGCAGCATCGCCGCGCTCATAGCGTTTGCGCCCCCTGCAGCAGCCCGCTTCGCACTTCATCTTCCATCAACGCGGCTAACTCCGCGCCTTCCAAACGGCGGATCTCGCTGCCGGTGGCGCGGCGCTCGACGCGCAGGACGGTGTCGATCTGCTCGGCGATGCCGCGAACGTGGGTGACGATGCCGATCAGCTTGCCGCCCTTGGCGCGGCCGGCGAGCTCGCCGAGGGCGTCGTCGAGCGCGGCGGCGTCGAGGCTGCCGAAGCCCTCGTCGAGGAACAGCGCGTCGAGCTTGCCGCCGCTGCGCGAGGCGACCTCGACTAAGGCCAGTGCGAGCGCGAGGCTGGCGAGGAACGTCTCGCCGCCGGAGAGCGTCTTGGCGGAGCGCACCTGGTCGGCGTGGCGATCCAAGATCGCGAAACCCTCGGCGAAGGCGTAGCGCTCGCCCGTCATGCCGCGCAGGATCTCCGTTCCGAGGCCGAGCAGCCGGCGCTCGCGGCGGCGCATCACGAACTCTTTGAACGCGCGATTCTGCAGATACTTGTAGAGCTGGTCGAGCGCGCTGACCACGGGCTCGAGCTCGATCAGCTCGCGCTCGAGCGCAGCGGCACGGTTCGCGTTGTCCCGCGCGGCGCGCAGGCGCTCGGCCGCGACGGCAACCTCGGTCGTTCGCGCGACGAAACGACGCTCGAACGCCTCGGCGCTCTCCACCTCGTGCGCGCGCAGGATCGCCGAGAGCGCCGCATCGAGCGCGGCGCTTTCCGCCGACGTCTCGGCGGCACGGGCCGCGGCGTCGGCTCGCGTCTGTTCGCACCACGCGAGCAGCGACTCGCACCAGCTCGCGAGCGCCTCGAAAGCCTCGCCGCCGCGCACGGGCGGCGCCGTCAAGCCGCACGTCTGCAGGCTCGCGGCGACGGCGCCGAGGCTGCGCTCGAGCGCGTGCCGCAGGCTCACGCTCGCATCGGCGACGGTGCGCTGATACGTTCCCTCGGCTTTGCGAAGCGCGCCTTCGATCTCGGCGGCAGCCTTCGCGGCCGCCGCCTGCTTCGCGGCGACGGCCGCCGCGTGCGCGCGCGCCGTCTCGATCGCGGTGAGACTCCGTTCGAAGTCCCGCGCTTCGGCCGCCGCCGCGGGACGATACGGCTCCGGCAAGCCGCGCCGCACCGCCTCCGCCTGCTCGACGCGCTGAGCGTGCGCCTGCGACGCGGCCTTGTGCGCCTTATACGCGGCGACTTGCGCTTTGCTTCGCGCCTTCACGTCGGCGTCGGCGGTGACGAACGCACCCTGCTCCGCTTCGCGCCGCTCCTGAGCGGCATCCACCTCGGCCGAAGCAAGTTTATACTGCGTTCGCAGCGGCTCGAGCGCCTCATCCTCGCCGGCGGGGGACGGCGTCAGCCCCGCGGCGAGCAGCGCTTTCTGCGCCGCTTCGCGGTCACGCGCTCTCGCGGTCGCCGCCGTCTCGCCGGCGACCCGGCGCCTCTCGAGCGCCTCCAGCGTCGCCCGGCCGCGCTCGTACGCCGTGCGGGCCCCGTCGCGCTTGCGTTCAGCCTCCTCGCAGGCGCGCTTCGCCGCCACGACGTCCGGCGCGGCGGGCGCCGCAAACCCTTCGGGAAGCGTGCGCCGGCAGACCGGGCACGCCTCGCCGGCGTGCAGCTCGTGGGCCAGCGCGGCGGCGCGATTCGCACGCTCGGCCTTCTCATAGGTGGCCCGCGCTGCGATATAGACCGCTTCCGCCGAGGCGAGGGCAGCTTCCAGCGCCTTGCACCGCCCCGTTTCGTCGCGAATTTCCGCATCGAGCCCTTGCAGTTCAGCGCGCGCGCTTTCGAGCGCGGCGCTCGCCTGCGTCCAAGCCCTCCACAGATCGCGCGCCTGCGTGCCGCGTTCGCGCACCTCGTCGCGCCGTCGTTCCGCTTCGCGCAGCGCGGCTTGCGCGGCGCCGTCCCGGGCGTGCAGCGCACCGAGCTCTTCGCGCGCGCTTTTCAGCGCCGCTTCTTCCTCTTGCAGCGCGCCTTCGCGGCTCGCTAATTCCTCAGCTTCGGCGCGCTGCGAGGCGGCGCCGTCGCGCAAACGCTTCACGTCGCCCGCGAGGCCCGCCAGCGACGCGGCGTCGCGCCGCTGCTTCTCGAGCGCGCGCAGTTCGGCGCTCGCCGCTTCCAGCTCGTCCTGCGACTGCATCGCCTGCTCGGCGAGCGCTATCCGCTCGGCTTGCAGGCGCTCGTGTTCCGGAACGAGCGCAAGCGCCGCACCGGCCGACGAAACGAGTGCGGCCGATTCGCGCTCGACCGTCTCGAGTGCCTTCGCGCGTTCGACCACCCGCGCACGCTCGGCCGTCTTCGCGCGCAAGCCTTCGCGCGCGGCCGTCATCGCCTCCAGCGACGCGCGCGTCTTGCGTTCAGCCTCCGCGAGACGTGCGGCCTCAGCGGCGGGATCGGCGCCGAGCTCGCCGCGCTTGGCCAGCGCGTCGCGCTTGCGGCCGGCGGCTTCTTGGCGCGCGGGCTCGAGCTTCTCGCGCAGGCGGTCGATCCCGTCGAGGCCTAGCAGCTCCGTCAGGACCTTCGAGCGGTCGGTCTCGCTCATCTCGAGCAACGCGGCGAAACGCCCCTGCGGCAGTACGACGGTTTTCTTGAAGGTGTCGTAGTCGAGGCCGACGAGGCGGCGGATCTCGGCGTTCACCGGGCGCTCGCCTTGAAAGCGGCATTCCGGATCGTCCGGTGAGGTGAGCGCGTGCTCGGAGGGGCGCGCGTTGCGGAAAACGACACGCTTGACCCGGTAGCGCTTGCCGTCGACCGAAAAATCGAAGACGACCGACATCGCGTCCGCATCGAGCGAGATCAGCGCGCCGCCGCCGCGCGCATCCCACGTCGAGCCGGCGTAGAGCGCGAATACGATCGCTTCCAGGATCGACGACTTTCCAGCGCCGGTGTCGCCGATGACGGCGAACAAGCCCAAGTCGCTGAAATCGAGGACCTGCTTCGTGCGGTAGCTGCGCAGCCCGGCGAGCTCCAGGCGCAGCGGCCTCATGCGGCACCGCTCGTAAGCGCACCGGCAGACGCGACGTCGCCGAATCCCGTCACGACGAACGGCGCGTCGTTTTCCGCAGCCGAGAGGAGCTTGCCGAAGTATGCGGCGATACGCTCGTTGTCGGCCTCGGCGGCGCCGCTTTCGGCGACGTATTCGTGGAACAGCTCGCCGAGCGAAGGCTCGCGCTCGCCGGACACGTCGACCTCGACGGCCGCGACCGAGGCGCTCGCGCAGCGTTCGGCGACGTCGAGAACGATCGTCCGCGGCAGACGCTGCTGGACCTGCTCCGCCAAGCCCAGCGTCGGATTCCGCGTCGTGACGGTGACGAGCGCGAGGGCGCCCGCGGCGGCATCGGCTTGACGCTCGAGCTCGTCGAGCGTTCCCGTCAAGCGGCGCAGCGGGCGTCCGCCGCTGAGGGGAACCGGATCGACGCGCGCGGGCTGCGGCGGACGCGCTTCGACCAGCACGACGCTCTTCCGATCGTCGAGCTCCCCGAAATCGAGCGGGATCGGCGAGCCGGCGTAGCGGGCCCAGGAGCGGCCCGGCAGCGCCTGCGGCTGGTGAATGTGGCCGAAGGCCGCGTAGGTGACGGCGGGAATCGCTTCGGCCCGCGTGCCGTAGTCGTCGACGTGAACCTTGCGCTCGCTCTTACCAAGCACGGCGCCGACGACGAAAAGGTGCGCCGCGAACACGAGCGCTTCGCGCGCGGGATCGTAACCGGCGCGCAACGCCTGGCCGAGCACGTCCTCGACGCGCCCGACGTTATCGGCGTACACGCTCGACCAGTCTTCGGGGGCGGCGAATTCTTCGAGGAAGTTCGTGCTGCGCACGAAGGGAATCGCCGCCAGGCGGATCGCTTGCCCGTCGCGCGCCGGAAACGTGAGGATCCCGCCGTTGCCCGGAGCGCGCGCCCGGTCGATGAAGCGCACGCGCGCTTCCGGGCCGCGCAGCATCGAGAAGACGCGGAACAGCTTGGGCGAGTCGTGGTTGCCGGCGAGCACGACGACCGGCGCTATCTCCGCCAGCTCGTCGAGCATCTCGATGCCCAAGCGCATGTCGTCGAAGGCGGGCGCGGTCGCGTCGAAGAGGTCGCCGGTGTGAACGATGAGATCGGGCCGAAACTCGCGCGCGATCGCGACCGTCTCGGCGTGGACTTTTTCGTGGTCGGGCCGGCGAGGCTCGTTGTAGGTGGTGCGGCCGAGGTGCCAGTCGGAGGCGTGCAGCAGACGCATCAGCGTACGCCCTGCGTCGTGCGGCAGACCGCAACCCTTGACGGCGCGCTGCCCACAGGTGTAGTCTGACTAGACTGACCTTTTCTGGAGGGGCGAGCGTGGCCGCGCAACGTGAATGGCAAGTTCAAGAAGCGAAGAGCCGGCTCAGTGCGCTCATCGCCGAGGCGCAGCGCCGTGGGCCGCAGTCGATCACCAAGCACGGACACGTCGTCGCCGTCCTCCTCTCCGCCGAAGATTACCAACGGCTCGTGTCGAGGCGGGTGAAGCCCCTCGTCGCCTTCCTCGCATCCGCGCCGCTCGCCGAACTCGAGCTACCCGAGCGTTCCCGTACGGATTTCGCGCGCGACCTGGTCCTATGAGCGGTTTTCTCCTCGACACCAACGTCGTCTGCGAACCGAGCCGACCGCAGCCAAATGCCGCCGCCCTGCACTGGCTCGCTTCGGCCGACGAAAACACCCTGTACCTCAGCGCCGTCACGATCGGCGAGATTCGTGCCGGCATCGAGAAGCTCGGCGCCGTTCGCAGCACGGCGCGGCTGGAGACGTTTCTCTCGGCCTTGCGTGCGCGCTTTCGCGAACGTATTCTACCTTTCGACGCGAACGTCGCGGAACGTTGGGGCAGGCTCGTCGGAGGGCTGGCGTCGCGTGGCGTGCGGCTTCCGGCCATCGATTCGATCGTCGCTGCGACCGCGCTCCAGCACGACCTCACGCTCGTCACGCGAAACCTGAAAGACTTCGAGCGAGCGGGCGTGGCCATCGTGGATCCGTTTTCGTAACTCACAGTCGCTCGAACACCGCGGCGGCCGCTTCGCTCTCGCTCGCGCCGGGGCGCTCGCTCGTGTTCGTGGCGTACGGCGGGAAGGGGAAGCGCAGCGGGATCGGCGCGGGGACGAGCGGCTGATCGAGGACCATCGTGCCGGGCAGAAAGCGCGCGGCCCGCTCGCGCAGCTCGCTCGTGAGGAACTTGTACTCGTCGGCGGTGCCGGCGTCGAGCCGGCCGACGACCTTGAGCGCGGCGTTGATCGAGATCGCGCGGTCGACGTTGGCGAGGTTCTGCTGGGCGCCGATGAGGAGCACGCCGAGGCTGCGGCCGCGCGCCGCGATGTCGATCAGCACCTCCTTGATCGGGCTCGTGCCTTCGCGCGGCGCGTACTTGTTGAGCTCGTCGAGCACGATGAAGCGCAGCGGCTCGCGGCCCGTCCCCTGCTTCGCGTCGAAGATCTCGGAGAGCAGCGCGCCGACGACGAAGCGCTGCGCGTCGTCGTGCAGCAAGTGCAGGTCGACGACCGAGAGGCTGCGGCGCAATTCGACCGGCGCGACGCGGGTCGAGATGAGGCGGCCCAGGCGCGGCTGCAGCGCGAAGATGCGGCGCAGGAACGCGCCGATCGTGCCTTCGGTGAAGCGCGAGCTCCAGACGGGATCGGGCGGGTCGGCGGTGAGGCGGTCGCGCAGGAACGAGACGAGGTCTCCGTAGTTCGCGATCACCTCGCCCTCGCCGGGCTCCTTCGGCGGCCTGCGCTCCGTGAGGACGCGATCGATGTTCGACGACGACGCGCTCTGCGGCACGAGCACGATCGAGCCGTCGCCCTTCGTCGAGGGATACGCGTGGCGGGCGAGCTGCAGCCGCACGTGTTCTTCGACGAACGGAACCTGGGTGCGCGCTTCGTCACCGAAGCAAAAGCGCAGGAGCTGGCGCTTCACGAACTGCTCGGGCGTCCAGCCGAAGACCATCACCTCGCTCTGCGGGCGCGAGGTGATGTCGACGGCACGCGAGCCGTCGGACGCGCTCGAGGCGCGCGGGACGAAGAACTCGACGTCGCTGAAGGGCCCCGGCCGCTCGACCCCGAGCGCGTGCCAGCGCGCATCCTCGCGCTCGGCGTCGTAGGCGCTGTTGCGGCGGTCGAGGTGGAGCAGGTCCTCGCCCTTCACGTTGAAGACGAGCGCGTGGGTCTGCGGTCGGGCGGGGCCGAGCAGCGCCGCCCCTTGCGGCGTTTCGAGGAGCTGGTATAGCAGGAAGAGCGCGTAGCTCGTCTTGGTCGCGACGCCGGAGACGCCGGAGATCGAGACGTGTCCGCCGCGGTCGCCGTTCATGAAGCGAAAGTCGGCGTAGATCGGGCGGTCGTGCTGATCGAGCCCCACGGCGAGCCGTTGCGCCATCTGGTCGACGAAGAGGGCTTCGTCGCGCGCGGCGCCGGCGGCGAACTCGACGGGGCTGCCCGGCAGCGGCGGGAGCCACAGCTCGGGGACCGAGCGCAGCATCTGCACCGTCACCGAGCGCGAGACGAGGCCCGGCATGACGTTCTCGCCGATGCGGTGCGTGTCGGAAGGCATCAGCGCGCCTTCGATCGCGCCGAAGGCCTCGACCACGATGCCGTAATGGGCCACCTCGCGGCCGTCGCCGAGCTGCTGGCGCGTGACGACGAGATCGTCGAGCTGGACGACCGCGCCGTCTTGGAGGACGACGTTGAAGCGCCGGGTCGAGGCCTCGACCGAGCCGTCGACGTAACCGATCATGCGAGAGCCTCCGTGGGGCCGGGCATGGGGTGCGCAGCGGCGGCGCGTGCGTGCAGCGTGTGGATCGCGTCGCGGACGGCGCGTTCGGCGAGCGGGGCCGGGCCGAGCAGGTGGCGCAGGCGCCACTCGAGCGCGCCGATCGGCTGCAGATTCTGCGGCGCGCGCGGATCGCGGTGCGGCACGCCGGCGAACCGCGGAAGCTGCGCGGTCAGCTCGTCGAACGCATGCGCGGCGGCGTCGAGGCCGGCGGATGCAGGGAACTCCAGGCGCACGATCCCCGACCACGGGCCGTGCGCCGGTTCGGCGTCGACCAGGCGCGCGTAGCAGGAATAACGCTCGTCTCCTATGCGGAACATCGACGTTCGCTCGCGCGCGCGCAAGCGCGGAACCTGGACGTGCAGCGCGGGCTCGAGGAGCGCGCGCCGGTGCGTCTTCACGTAGCCGACGATCTCGCGGTCGCGGCGCAGCGCGAAATCGAGCGGGCCGTCGGCCACGACGAGGCGCCCGGCGGCGCATAGCGAGGCGGCGAGGCGCCCTTCCGCGTTGCGCATGCGCTGCTGCAGCTCGTCGAGCGGCGCCTGCGGATCGTCGCCGGCGACGCTGTGCGATTCCCACGACCAGCCGCCGGCGACCGCAGGCAGATCACCGGTGCGGCCGCAACCCCAGATTACCAGGCGCGAGAGACGCGTTTCCGCGAAGAGCGCCGGACTTGCCGGCGCGGCGATCACGGCGCCGCAGGCGTGCGCGCCGGCGACCCCGCGGACGACGCGGCCGTCGTCGAGGAGCTGATAGAGCGATGCTTCGCCGCGCCGGACTCCGTCGACGAACACCAGCGTACGGGATTGCGGCAGGGCCGGAACGGCGCGGATTTGGAAACGGCCACCGTCTTCGACCAGCTCGACCTCCACGGCCCCCGCGTCCTCGTTCTTCACGAGATACGGCGAACCGTACGATTGCGCCCAACCCTCGACGTAAACCACTGGTTCGGTCATCTTCACCTCAGCATAGCCCGGCTGGGTGCCATACGCTTGTCACAGCCCTTTCCGATTCCAGCGAATGGGAAAACTAAACGACAGATGAGCCGCACCTCAACAAGCCGGATCGGGAGGCTATGCTCTTCTGCCTACGCCTGCTTACGGAAGGTAGGCCCTTTGAGTCACCGGCGAGCGACTCCTCCACCCCTGGTTTAGCGCATCGGCAGCTCGGCGTGCGCGCTTGAATACAACGGACGACGCTCGGTGATTTCCAGCTCGAGCGGTTCGTTCTTCGGCGTTCGTTACGGCAGCGGTAACAGGGAGGCGGCTGGGGCTAGGGGGACGTCGGCGGCGGGTTCGGGGGCGCCTGACTCGACGAGCTGACGGTAGTTCGTCAGCCGCTGCGTGAGCAGCTTGACTTCGGCGGCGAGCTCGTAGGATTGCTGGATCGCCTTGGTGAGTTGGGCCGCGTCGTAGGTGTAGTCGAAGCGCTGCAGCGTGCCGACGATCGCCGAGCTCTGCGTGCGCAGCTGGGCGTAGGCGCGGCGCAGGCCCAGGCTCGTCTCGCGGTAGGTCGGATAGTTGGAGACGACGATCTCGCGCTTGAGGCGCGCCGACTCGACCTCGCTCTGCAGCTCGGCGAGACGCACGCTGCTCGGATCGTACTTGGCGGCCGCGGCGAGCGCCGCCAGGGCGTCGTCGAACTTCGATTCCGTGTAGAGCTTGGCCGCGATCTTGAGCTGCACCGCGGCGACGCCCGCGCGCGCGTGAACGTCGTCGGGAGCGAGCTGCAGCGCGAGCCGGTAGGCGGTCGCGGCGTCGGTGAAGTTGTCCCGCTCGTAGGCGAGGTCGCCTTGATGGTTGCGCGTCTCGACGATGAACTGCGTGACGTTCGCGGCACAGCCCGAGGTCGCGAAGACGACGGCGGCGAGAAAGGCGACGGCACGAAAGTGGCGCACGGCGAACTCCTATCGCAACTGGTTGACGAGGTGGGCGACGAACGCGATCACGACCGCCGCCGGATAGAGGATGAGCTGTGAGAGCAGCGTCCCGACGATCGCCGTCAACGCGAGGTAGAAGACCATCGACTTCACCTCGCCGAGGGTCCTCTCGCCCTTGACGGCCTGGTCGGTGATGTACGCCGACGTCGGATCGACGATCAGCGTGAAGGCGACGGTCGCGATCCCGTTGATGATTCCCGAGAGCAGCACCGCGGTCCGCGCGTCGGCCCGGTCGATCACGCTGGCGTAGATCGCGGCCACGACGCCGATGGCGTAGATGCCGGTCACGGCGACGTTGGCCACCAGCAGGTTGGTCGGGACGTCGCTGATGCGGAACTGCGCGAACGCGCGCAGCGGCGGCAAGCGGACGGAACGGAGGATCGCCAGCATCACGCGCGGGTCGGCGAGGCGCAGGATCGCCCGCGGCACGGAACCGAGCCGCTCGAAGGCCGCGATCCCCCGCAAGAAGAGATACAGAAAGGCCGGCAGCAAGGCGGCGCCGAGCGCCGTCCCGATGGTCCCGGCGAACACGATCGAGCGGATCTGCCAATCGAGCTGGTGGAGCGCCGCGTCGGCGAGCCCGGGGATGCGCACGCTGCGCGCGGCCCGGTCCGAGATCGTGCCGAGCATCGGCGCGTAGACCAGGTTGGCGAGCCGGCTGGCGGTGACGAAGAGGTTGAAGAGCGAGATCGAGGTCGCGATCCGCCCCGATTTGACGCCCGCCAAACGCGCCGCATATGCGCCGATCTGAATGCCCTGAACGACCGCGTTCAAGACCAGCGCGAGTACTAACTGCGAGGACCAAAAAGGGGTCAACGCACTACACTTAAGCTACAGCTTCGCTCTGCTGCCACCGGATGTCGGTCTCGTCGAGCGGGCCCAGGACGCACAGCCCCAGATTCTGCGGAGCGAACAGCTCTGCCGCCAGGCGCAGCACGTCGTCGCGGGTGACCGCGTCGACCCGCGCCTCGATCTCCTCGATGGAAAACTGCCGGCCCAAGTTGAACTCGCTGCGCCCCAGCCGGATCATGCGGCTCGAACTGCTCTCGAGCGCGAGGGTCATGCTCCCCTTGAGATGCTCCTTGGCGAGCGCGATCTCCGCGTCGCTCGCGCCCCGTTCGGCAAGCTTGGCGAGCTCGCCGAAGACGACGTCGACGCACTCCTGAACGCTCGCCGGCGACGTGCCCGCCGAGATGCCGAAGAGCCCCGCGTCGCGATAGCACTGCTGGAACGAATACACGCTGTAGGCCAAGCCGCGCTTCTCGCGCACCTCTTGGAAGAGCCGGCTCGACATGCCGCCGCCGAGGACCGTGTCGAGAACCGAGAGCGCGTAGCGGCGCTCGTCGCGCACGGAGAGCCCGCGCGTGCCGATCACGACGTAGGCCTGCTCCGTCTCCTTCCGCTTGACGAGGAGCCCCGGCGTCAGGCGCGGACGTTCGGGGACCGGCAGCTCGGCGACGCCGCTGAAGACGGCGAACGCATCTTCCACCAGCCGCACGATCGCGTCGTGCTCGACGTGGCCGGCCGCCGCGAACACGACGGTGTTGGGCGCGTAGCGCGCGCGCAGGTGAGCGCGCAGGTCGTCACGCGTCAGCGACGAGACCGTCTGCGAGAAGCCGATCGTGGGGTCGCCGAGGTTCGAGCCGTTCCACATCGTCGAGACGAAGAGGTCGTGGATCATCTCGTCCGGCGAATCGTCGTACATCCTGATCTCTTCGAGCACGACCTTCTGCTCTTTGGCGAGTTCGGCCGGCTCGAAGACGGAGTGCAGGAACATATCGGCCAGCACGTCGACCGCGAGCGGGACGTGGGTATCGACCACCTTGGCGTAGTAGCAGGTCGCCTCTTTGTCGGTGAACGCGTTGAGGTTGCCCCCGACGCCGTCCATCGTCTCGGCGATCTGCCGCGCCGAGCGGCGCTCGGTCCCCTTGAAGAGCATGTGCTCGATCAAGTGCGAGATTCCACGCTGCTCGGGACGCTCGGCAGCACTGCCGACATCCGCCCAAATGCCGAGCGACGCGGAGCGGACGTGGGGCATCGACTCGGTGATGACGCGGACGCCGTTCGGCAGGGTCGACTTACGGTACAATAAGCGGCAAGCTCCAGGCGTTACACGTCGCCCGAATGGGCTGACCTCTCGGGATTGGCCGAGCCCAGTCCCGGTCCTTTGCCGGAGAGCAGCGCCTTCCAGCCCGGGTCCCAAAAAACGTCCTTGCCGCGCAGGATGCGCGCGGCCAGTCCCGACTCTTCGCCGCGCCGCACCGCGACCGCGAAGACCGTCTTCGCCGTCGGCTGGGCGTAGTCGCCGCTGACGACGAGCGCCTTCTCCTTCGCCTTGTCGTACGGCAGCGGCACGATCGCCCAGATGTCGACCTCCTCCACGTCGCTCGAGGAGAAGGCGAGTTCCGCGACCTGGGTCACTTCGGCGGCAAAGCCCTCGGCGTCGAGGCCGTGGTGGAATTTCACCCCCGAGAGGAGCAGCCCGGCGACTTCGTGCGTGCCCAGGCCGTCGACGCGGACTTTGAGGATCTGGGCCGGCCAAACCGTCGCGAAGAGGGCTCGCCCGAGCCGGTAGGCCTCTCCCTTGTGGTTGCCGGAGGCCCGGGCCGCCGCGTCGAGATCGGAGACCGCCGGAACGCCGGGCGCGGCCGCGGGCGTCGCCCGCGCCGGCGCGCAGGGACTCAGCGCGGCGAGCGCGGCGAACGTCAGGAGCGGAGCGCGCAGTCGCCTCGCCATCAGTAGCTCTGCGCGAAGTAGGCGCGAATCGCGGCGGGTTCGCCGCAGGCGAGGCAGGTCGCGGGACCGCCAGCGAGCGGCCGCAGGTTCCGCGTCGCAGCGCTCGTCTCGGCTTTGACCTCGGCTTCGCAGGCGGCGCGGCCGCACCAGGCGATGTCGACCATCCCCGCGCGCTCCTTGAGCAGACGCCGGAACTCGGCCCCGTCGGCCGGCGCGAAGGTGTGCTTCTCCAGGAAGTCGCGCGCCTGCGCGAAGAGGCTGCGCTGGATCTCGTCGAGCACGCCGGGGACGCGGGCCGGGACCTCGCCCAGCGGCACGGCGAACTTCCCGCCCTCCGCGCCCTTGTCTTTGTCGCGCCGCACGAAGGTCGCGACGCCGGCTTCGATATCCTTGGCGCCGAGCTCGATGCGCAGCGGCACGCCGCGCATCTCCCAATCGGCGAACTTGTTGCCCGGGCGCAGGTCGCGCTCGTCGAGCTTGACGCGGAAGCCCGCCGCTTTGAGACGCGCGAACAGCTCGCGCGCGGCGGCGCTCACGTCGTCGCCCCCGGCGCGCACGATCGGCACGATCACGATTTCGAGCGGCGCCATCTTCGGCGGGATGCGCAGCCCGCGGTCGTCGCCGTGGACCATGATCAGGCCGCCGAGCATGCGCCAGGAGAGGCCCCACGAGGTCGTCCAGACGTACTGCACCGTCTGATCCTCGGCCGCGAACTTGATGTCGTAGGCCTTGGCGAAGTTCTGGCCGAGATCGTGCGAGGTCCCGGCCTGCAGCGCGCGCCCGTCGGGCATCAAGGCCTCGATCGAAAAGGTGTGGTTGGCGCCGGCGAAGCGCTCGCTCGCGGATTTCTCGCCCTTGTAGACCGGAACCGCGCAGACGTTCTCGGCGACGTCGGCGTAGACGCCGAGCATCTGCTGGACTTCGGCCGCGGCCTCGGCCTCGGTCGCGTGCGCGGTGTGGCCTTCCTGCCACAAGAACTCGAGCGTGCGCAAAAACGGCCGCGTGCGCTTCTCCCAGCGCAGCACGTTGCACCACTGATTGATCAGGACCGGCAGATCGCGATAGGACTGGATCCACTCCGCGTACATCGGCCCGATGATCACTTCGGAGGTCGGGCGGATCGCCAGCCGCTCGGCCAGCACCTCGTTGCCGCCCTGCGTCACCCAGGCGACTTCGGGCGCGAAGCCCTCGACGTGCTCGGCCTCCCGCAGCAGCAGACTCTCCGGGATCAGTAGGGGGAAGTAGGCGTTCTCGTGTCCGGTCGCCTTGAAGCGCTCGTCGAGCGCCGCGACGAGACGCTCCCACATGCCGTAGCCGTAGGGCCGCAAGACCAGGCAGCCGCGCACCGGCGCGAGCGAGACGAGTTCGGCCTTGTAGCAGACCGCCTGATACCATTCGGAGAGGTCGGCGGCCTTGGGCGGGATCTCTTTGACGAGCGGCGTGTGTTCGCGAGCTTCTTGAACGGACATGACAAGCGCACGATCTTCGGGCGAAGGGTCCCCAGTCCTCGAACGAGGGCGGAGGGGCGGCCGCGGACCGCCTTGGCGCTCGGGGCGCGGCCGAGCGGCCGAGGTTCGGGCGGGTTCCGCCCTCGTGCCGCCGCGAATAGCCTGGAGGTGCCGAAACTGACGAGGATCTACACGCGGACCGGGGACGATGGAACGACCGGCTTGGCCGGCGGACAGCGCGTCAAGAAGAATGCCCTGCGCATCGAGGCCTATGGGACCGTCGACGAGCTCTCGAGCGCGATCGGTTTGGCGCGCACGGCGCTGGCGGAGGCGGCGCGCGAGCCGGCGGCGGCGCGCGAGCGGGCCGCCGAACTCGACGCGTGGCTGGCCTGGACGCAGGACGTGCTCTTCAACCTCGGCTCGGATCTGGCGACGCTCCCCGCCGACCGCTGGAAAGACATGCCGCTCGTGACCGCCGAGGACGCGGCCGCGCTCGAGCGCGCCATCGACCGCGCGCAGCGGGACCTGCCGCCGCTGGCCAACTTCATCCATCCCGGCGGCGCGTACGCGGGTGCCTTCCTGCACCAGGCGCGCACGATCGCGCGGCGCGCCGAACGGCTTCTCGTCACGCTCGCGAGCGAGGAGTCCGTCTCCGTCGAAGCGCTGCGCTACGTCAACCGGCTCTCGGACGCGCTTTTCGTGTGGTCGCGCTGGATCAACGACGCCCTCGGCCGGCCCGAGCATCTCTGGAACGCGCGAACGCAACCGCCGCCGTAGGAGCGAGCTTCGAGGCGAAGGCTATTCGGAAGTGTCGTCCTGCGCGCCGGCTTCGATCAGACCCGCGGAGAGGACGTCGATCTTGGCGTGGCCGCCGTCGTAGACGACCTTCGTCTTGAAAGCGCGCTCGATCACGTTGAGCGAGACCATGGCGCGTCCGCGCACGGTGAAGGGCGCCTTCTTCAGCGTGAGCTTGCTGCCGTTGAGCGTGGCGGTCCGCTCGCCGATGCGCAGGCGCAGCGTGTCGTTGTCGTGGACGAGCTCGATGCTCCCCGTCTTCGCGTCGTAGTTCGTATCGGCGCCGAGCGTCTCCGCGATGACGCGCAACGGGACGTAGGCGTCGTGCGGCGTGGTCACCGGCGGGACGTCGGAGATCATGCGCTGGCCGTCGACGAGCAGCGACGCCGGGTGCGCGAGCGAACTCAGCGCCGAGGCGATCGTCGCGGCGACGACGGTGACGAGGATCGAGCGGCGGCTAGGAAGTCGCGGCGAGCGTGCGTCCATGCGCTGTTTCGTGAAGAAAGTCAGGGTACTTGTCCGCGATCACCTTTTCTATTTCGACCCGCAAAGCTCCCAAGAGTTCGTTTTCCGGAAACGTTCCGACGAGCTCGCCTTTCCTGTAAATCGCACCTTTGCCCTTGCCGCCCGCGACGCCGACGTCGGCCATCTTGCTCTCTCCGGGGCCATTGACAACGCAGCCCATCACGGCGACCTTCACCGGCGCCGTATATTCTTTGGCGATCGCCTCGACCGCGCGCGCGAGCTCGACGACTTCGATCTCCGCTCGGCCGCACGAGGGACAAGCGGTGATGTCGAAGCCCTTCTCGCGGATGCCGAGCGCCTTGAGAATTCCCCAGCAGACCGGCACCTCTTCGACGGGGTCGGCTGCAAGCGAGCAGCGCAGCGTGTCGCCGATCCCTTCCCACAGCAGCACGCCGAGCCCGATTGCGGACTTGATCGTGCCCTCGCGGGGGAGACCGGCCTCGGTGATGCCGAGGTGCAGCGCGTAGGGCGTGCCGCGCTCCGCGAGCTTCTTGTCGGCGAGGCGGTACGCATAGATCGTCGTCGGCACGTCGTGCGCCTTGAGCGAGATGACGATGTCGGTGTGGCCGAGATCTTCGAGGATCTCGACGTGGCGCAGCGCCGAGAGCACCATCGCCTCGGGCGTGTGGCCGTACTGCTCCTCGAGATCGCGCGCCAGCGAGCCCATGTTGACTCCGATGCGGATCGGCGTCTGCGACTGCTTGGCGAGCGCGACGACCTCGCGCGTCTTCTTCGGATCGGTGATGTTGCCGGGGTTGAGCCGCAGCTTGGCGACGCCCGCCTCGAGCGCGGCGAGCGCCATGCGGTGGTCGAAGTGGATGTCGGCCACGATCGGGACCGGCGAGCGCTTGACGATGTGCGGCACGCCGGCGGCGTCGGGCGGATCCTTCACCGTGACGCGCACGATCTCGCAGCCCGCCATGGCCAGCCCGTAGATCTGCTCGAGGGTCTTTTCGTAGTCCGCGGTGTCGGTCGTCGTCATCGATTGCACGGCGACCGGGTGGTCGCCGCCGATCCAGACGCCCTTGGCGTCGGATTCGCCGCTCTTGTTCTTCAAGAAGACGGGCTTCGAAGGGCGACGGAGGCGGATCATGACAGACACAAATCCCTACAGCGGAAAACGGGTGGAGAGCCGGCAGAGCTTCGCACTAGAAAACACCCTTGCCGGTGAGGATGTTGGCGATGTCGTGATAAGCGACCACGACCATCAGGACCATCAGCATGGCGAAGCCCGTCACGTGGACGAGCGCTTCCTTCTCGGCCGGGACGGGCCGGCCGCGCAGCATCTCGGCCAGGATGAAGATCCCGCGCCCGCCGTCGAGCGCGGGGAAGGGCAGCAGGTTGAGGATGCACAGCGCGATCGAGATCGCGGCGGCGAGCTGCAGGTACGGCGCCCAGCCCAAATCCTGATAGGCCGAGGCGGCCCGCTCCATGCCGATCACGCCCGAGATGTTGCCCGCGTGCTCGGCCGGGTGGGAGATGAGCTCGGCGTAGCCGACGACCTGCGTCGTCACGTCGTCCTTGAGCTCCACGCCGGCGACCGCGAGCGCCTCGCCGAGCCAGACGCGGCGGAACTCGGGGACGCGCACGAAGCCGATGCGCCCGATCGTCTGGCCGTTCTCTTTGAAGGCTTGCGGGGTGATGGTGACGGCCGAGTCGGCCCCGTGCCGGCGGTAGACGATGCGCAGCGGGACGCCCGCCGAAGCGCGGATCTTCTTCACCATCGCTTCGCCGTCGCTACAGGGCTGACCGTCGATCGAGACGATCTCGTCGCCGACCTGCAGACCGGCCCGCGCGCCGGGCGAACCCGCGTTGACGGGGCCGATCTTGGTGCTGTAGACGGGCGAGGCGATCCCGAAGGAGACCGCCGCGACGACCAGGATCGCGTAGGCCAGGATCAAGTTGGCGACCGGGCCGGCCACGACGATCGAGAGGCGCTGCCAGGTCGTCTTCGCTTGGAAGTTGCCGTCCCCGCCGGGGACCTCGCCCGCCCGGAAGGCGCGCTGCTGTTCGGCCTCGCTCGTCTTGCCGTCCTCGCCTTGCATGGCGCAGTAGCCGCCCAGCGGCAGCAGGTTGAGGCGATAATTCGTGCCGCTGCGCGGCGAGGTCCACTTCAGCAGCGTCGGGCCGAACCCGACCGCGAAATCGTTGACCCGCACGCGATTCAGCCGCGCCAGCAGAAAGTGTCCACCCTCGTGCAGCACGATCAGCACCGAGAGCATGACCAGGAAGACGAGGACCTTGCCGAGCCCGTCGAGCACGGGCGCATAGGCCAGGATCAGGGGCACGCTCATGGATTCATTCTCTCACTTCGCCGGTGCGGCCAAACGAGCCTCGACGGCCGCCCTGGCCTCCTCCCTCGCTCGCGCGTCGGCGAGCCGCACGCTCGCGAGGCTGAGGGGTTCGTCAGGCGCCGAGCCGATCACGTCGGCGACGATCTCCGGGATCGCGCCGAAGCGAATCTTTCCCCTCACAAACGCTTGGACTGCGATTTCGTTTGCGGCGCTCAATGCGGCCGGGACCGTCCCGCCGCGCCGCAAGGCCCGGTAGGCGAGTCCCAAGCAAGGGAAGCGGTCGAGATCGGGCCGGTGGAACTCGAGGCCGAACGAGCCTGCCCCGGCGGCCGACCCGAGTGCGACAAAAGGATCCATGGTCGAGTGATCGGGCAGACGGTCGGGGTACGCGAGCGCGTAGCCGATCGGCAGGCGCATGTCGGGCGGGGCCAACTGCGCCTTCACGTTGCCGTCGCTGAAGACGACGAAGCCGTGCGCGACCGAGGTGCGGTGGACCAGGACCGCGATCCGCTCGGCCGGGACGCCGAAGAGCCGGCTCGCCTCGATCACCTCCAGCCCCTTGTTCATGAGCGACGCCGAGTCGACCGTGTTCTTGGTCCCCATCTGCCAGGTCGGGTGCCGCAGCGCGTCGGCGAGCGAAGCGCCGGCGATCCGCTCGGCCGGGAGCGTCCAGAAGGGGCCCCCGGAGGCGGTCAGGATCAACGTAGCGATCCGCTCGGGCGGCTCGCCGACGAGGCACTGGAAGAGGGCGCTGTGCTCCGAGTCGACCGGAACGATCTCGGCGCCGGTCCGCTTGGCGGCGGCGATGAGGAGCTCGCCGGCCGCGACGATCAGCTCCTTGTTGGCGACCGCGATCCGCGTCCCGCGTTCGACCGCGGCGAAGACGGCGTCGAAGGCGACCGCGCCGTCGGTCGCCGCGACCACGACGTCGGCGCCGCTCTCCGCGGCGACCGCCAGCAGGCCCTCCGCGCCCGACGCGACCCTGACCTCAGGCCCGAGGACCTGGCGCAGCGCGGCCGCGCCGGCCTCGCCGGCACAGGACACGAGCCGCGCTCCGAAGCGGCGAGCCTGTTCGGCGAGCTCTTCGACGCGGCTCCCTGCCGCCAGCGCCGTAACCCGAAAGCGCTCCGGGTGGCGGGCGATCACGTCGAGCGCCTGCGTCCCGATCGAGCCCGTCGATCCGAGGATCGCGACGTTCTTCTGCATCGTGCTCAGATTGTATGGGCGCGCCCGCAAACCCTCAGTGACCGCAGCGGCTACCCGTGGCCCGGAGGGATGTGACCGGTCAGGAAGAGCGCCGCGTAGCAGGCGATGCCGCCGAACGTGTACGAGTCGAAACGGTCCAGGACGCCGCCGTGCTCGCCGAGCAGCGTCCCCGCGTCCTTGACGTGGGCGTCGCGCTTGAGGGCCGACTCGACCAGGTCGCCTGCCTGCGCCCCGAAGCTCGTGACGGCACCGACGATCAGGCCGTGGTACCACGGCATCCCCATCTGCGGAACCACGCCGAACGAGGCTCCGACCGCGCAGGCGACCAGGAAGCCGCCGATCGCGCCCTCCCAAGTCTTCCTGGGCGAGATCGGGGTCAGCGGCGTACGCCCGATCGAGATCCCCGTCAGCATCGCGAAGATGTCGGTCATCGCGATCAGCACGATCGCGCCGACGGTGTAGGCCGTGCCGAATTGCGGCTCGTTGCGCAACGCGAGAAAGTACGAGCCGAGCCAGCCGATGTAGAGCACGCCGAACAGGGTGAAGGCGCTGCGCGCGAGATAGCCCTGGCGCGCGCCGTAGAACGATCCGAGCAGCGAGGCGATCATCGTGCCGGCGAGCAGAGCCTTCTCGTAGCGATGCTGGAGGCCGAGGGCCGCGAGCACGATGTAGATCGCGACCGCGGCCGCGGCGACGGGGAAGACGATCCCCGGCCCTTTGCGGGCCGACAGTCCGGCGAGTTCCCAGAGCGAGGCCAAGGTGATGACCAGCACGACGAGCGTGAAGGTCGGGACGGTCGCGGTCGAGCCGAGCACGACCGCGGCGAGGAGCAGGCCGCTCGCGGTGCGGCGCGCCAGATCGGAGAACCGGTCGGTTCCGGAGGCGGTGGCCGTCACGAACCTCCCGCTTGCCGCAAGCGCTCTTGGTACGCCGCGATCGCCTGCGAAAAGTGCTCGGCGCCGAAATCCGGCCAGAGGACGTCGCACACGTACAGCTCGGTGTGCGCGACCTGGTAGAGCAGAAAGTTCGAGAGCCGCGACTCCCCGCCGGGCCGGATGAGCAGGTCGGGATCGGGCATGGCCGAGGTATAGAGATACGACGCGATACGCGCCTCGTCGATCTCGGCCGGCGCGAGCCGCCCCGCCGAGACGTCTTTGGCGACGTTCGCGATGGCGAGCTGGAGTTCGGCGCGCGCGCTGTAATTCACGGCGAGGTTCAGTTGTAGACCATCGTTGCCGGAGGTCTTCTCCATCAACTGCTCCAGCGCTTCCCGCGAGGCGCGGGGGAGCGCCTGATACTGGCCGATCACCACGACCTTCACGTTGTTGCGCGCGAGCTCGGCTAATTCGCTCTGCGCGAAATAGACGCAGAGGTCGAGCAGCAGCGAGATCTCGGTCTTGTCGCGCTTCCAATTCTCCGTGGAGAAGCCGTAGACGGTCAGCAGCGGAATGCCGAGGTCGCTGGCGGCCCGCGTCACCTCGCGCAAGGCGACGATGCCGCGGCGATGCCCCTCGACGACGGGGAGCCTGCGGGCCTTCGCCCAGCGCCGGTTGCCGTCCATGATGATCGCGACGTGGCGCGGCAGCGCGGAGGGGTCGAGCCCTTCGCGCGGAGCGCGGGCGGAGGCGCTCACCGGCGCGCCTCGCGTCGCGCCTGCGCTTCCAGGCGCTCGTACCGCTCGTAACCGGCGACGACTTCCGCGGCCTCGCCGCGCTCGACGACGCGCAAGGCGCGCAGCGTCCCCACCCCTAGCGCGGGGTACGGCGGAGCGAGCAAGCGGAAGACGAGCGTGCGGCCGGCCAGCGCACGGCGAACCTCGTCCTCGGCGAGCAGCGTGAGCGCGTTCGGCTCGGAGCGGCCGGGCGTCTCGTCCATGGCCGGAGCTTGTTCCGCACGGCGTTCCCGAAACCCGGTCCGGGCCCGGCGCGGCCGGCTGCGAAACGCGCCCGCACGGGGCGGCTGCTCGGTCTGCGAGGGCCGAAGAGGAATTTCCAAGAATCTGTCAACGAAGCGTCGCGGGCGGCCGCGATTCGTACCAAGCGCTCGCTTGGCGCCTTGTCGTTAAAGCCGCATTTGCTCGATCCGCATCCGCGCCCCTATCCGCTCGAAACCCTTCCACTAATTACTCGAAGGGGGTACACTATTCATAAGCGGAGACATTCCATTGCGTCCTGAGAAGCGCGGGTCTCTATGATCGTCAACCTCTACGTCGACCACCTCATGTCCAGCCCGGCCAGTTCGGCTGAAGAAGTCTGGTATGCGACCCACCAGCACGCTCGCGTTTTCACCGAGGCCGCTCGGCAAATCGGGCTGACCGGTTCCGAATACCAGGAGTTTCGCGACGCCCTGCTCGACGGGCGGGCGCTCTACGTCAAGCTTCCGCGCCGGCTCGATGCGATGTCGGTCGACCATCACGGCTACGTCTACTCCATCAGGAACGCGGTCGTCACCGGCACGGCGCTCGGCTGGAAAGTCAGCCTGCGCGACGGGACCGAGGTTTACGTGCCGCAGACCTGCGGCAACATCTCGCTGCTGCACAGGTCTCAGCAGGTCGCCAAGCACCAGAGCCCGGTCTTCCACGAATCGCTCAAGGTGGCGCCGCCGGTGCCCGAACAGCCGGTCGCGCTCGTGGCGCCGGCCCCTGAGGTCCCCGTCGCCGTACCCGCCACTGCGGCCGAGACGCAGATCGTCCCCGCTGCAGCAGGTCACGGTTTCGGCTTCCTGCCGCTGCTTCCGTTCGTCGGCGGACTCTTCTCCATACCGGGCGGCGGAGCGCCCAACTGCTCCGGCGGGTCGAACGCCGCCGGCGCCTGCAGCAAATAGCCCGCCCGACTACACTTCCATAATCTCCTTTTCTTTGTTGCCGGTCAGGACGTCGATGTCTTTGACGTACTTGTCGGTGAGTTTTTGCACGCGCTCGACGGCACGCTTGTTCTCGTCGTCGGTGACCTTGCCGTCCTTGTGGAGGATTTTGATCTCGTCGACGCCCTTGTGACGGATGTTGCGAACCGCGACCTTGTGCTCTTCGGCTTTCTTGCGCACGACTTTGACGAGGTCTTTGCGACGCTCCTCGTTGAGGGGCGGGATGATGAGCCGGATCGTCGTGCCGTCGATGTTCGGCGTCAGCGCGAGATCGCTCGTCTCGATCGCCTTGCGGATCGCGCCGACCGTCGTGCGGTCGAAGGCTGCGATCTGCAGCGTTCGGGCGTCGGGCACGCTGACCGAGGCGACCTGCTTGAGCGGCACGGAGGCGCCGTACGCTTCGACGTGCAGGCGGTCGAGCAGCGCGGGCGAGGCGCGCCCGGTGCGCACCGAGGCGAAATCGGCGCGAGTGTTCTCGAGCGCCTTCTGCATCTTCGAATCGAGCTGCTTGTAGATGTCGTCGAGGGTGATCGTCATTGCAACGCGTTCTCCACCAGACTCACGCCGGCGCGCAAGCCGCCGACGAGCGTTCCGATCGGCTCGCCGAAGACGACGCGCCGGATGTTGCCGGGCACGTTCATGTCGAAGACGACGATCGGCAAATCGTTATCCATACAGAGCGTCAGCGCGGTGTTGTCCATGACCTCGAGCCCACGCTGCAAGACCTCGAGGTACGCCAGCCGAGAGAAGCGCTCGGCGCTTCTATCCTTGAGCGGATCGGCGCTGTAGATCCCGTCGACCTTGGTCGCCTTGAGGATCGCCTGCGCGCCGATCTCGACCGCGCGCAGCGCGGCCGTCGTGTCGGTCGTGAAATACGGGTTGCCGGTCCCCGCGCCGAAGATGACGACGCGGCCCTTCTCCAAATGGCGGATCGCGCGGCGCCGGATGTAGGGCTCGGCGATCTGCTGCATCTGAATCGCGGTCTGAACGCGCGAGGCGATGCCGATCCGCTCGAGGGCGTCCTGCAGCGCGAGCGCGTTGATGACCGTCGCGAGCATGCCCATGTAATCGGCCGTCGCCCGGTCCATGCCCGCGGATTCGTGCGCTTTCCCGCGCCAGATGTTGCCGCCGCCGCAAACGACCGCGACCGAGACGCCGGCCCGCGCGACCTGCGCGACCTCCTCGGCCATCGCCGCGGTCGTGGCGACGTCGATCGAGCTCTCCTTGCTGGCGAACGCCTCGCCCGAGAGCTTGAGCAGGATGCGCCCGAAGGCGGGCTGGGGTTCGCTCACGTTTCGCTCAGGCTTCACCAAGCGCGAACTTGGCGTAGCGCCGCACCGCGATCTTCTCGCCCAGGACGCCCACGACCGAGGCGATGAGCTCGCCGATCGTCTTCTCGTCGTTCTTGATGAACGGCTGGTCGAGCAGAACGTGCTCCTCGTACCACTTGTTGAGCTTGCCTTCGACGATCCGGTCGATGACGTTGGCCGGCTTGCCCTCGGCGCTCTTGGCGAAATCGGCGCGCAGCTGCGCGACCGTCTCGGCCGGCACCGCGTCGCGGGCGATGTACTGAACCGGCATCGCCGCGATGTGCAGCGCGATGTCGTGCACGAGTTCGACGAAACGCTCGCTGCGGGCGACGAAGTCGGTTTCGCAGTTGACCTCGACCAGCACGCCGATCTTCCCGCCGATATGGATATACGACGAGACCAGCCCTTCCTTGGCGGCGCGTTCCGACTTTTTGGCCGCCTTGCTCGCCCCGGCCTCGGCCAGGTGCTTCTTGGCCGCTTCGTAGTCTCCGGCCGCTTCGACCAGCGCGGCGCGGCAGTCGAGCATTCCGGCGCCGGTGTCCTCGCGGAGGCGTTTGACTTCGTCGGTGGTCGGCTTGTAACTGGTTGCGGAACTCACGGGGACGTATGCCTTTCTGGGTCGTCGTGACATGAAAAGCGCCGCGGGCGCGGCGCTCGGGTCCGGTTCTAGAGCGCGGCCTCTTCGGGGACGGGGACGTCGGGCAATTCGGCGGGCATGGGCTCGGGCGTGAAGGCGGCACTTTCGTACTCGCCTTCCTCGAAGGCGCCGCTCTCCGCTTCGGTCCGCCCCTCGATGATCGCGTCGGCGATCTTCGAGACCATCAGCTTGACCGCGCGGATCGCGTCGTCGTTGCCGGGGATGGGATAGTCGATCTCGTCGGGGTCGCAGTTGGTGTCGATCACGGCGATGATCGGAATCTTCAGCTTGCGCGCTTCGAGGACCGCGATCCGTTCCTTCTTGGGGTCGACGATGAAGACCGCGTCGGGCAGGCGGTGCATGTCCTTGATGCCGCCCAGGAAGCGCTCGAGCTTGTCGAGCTCGTCGGTCAGCTTCGCGACCTCTTTCTTGGGCAGCATGTCGAAGGTGCCTTGCGCCTTGAGGCCCTCGAGCTCGCGCAGCCGTGCGATCCGGCGCTGGATCGTGGCGAAGTTCGTCAGCGTGCCGCCCAGCCAGCGCTCGTTGACGAAGAACGTCCCGGCGCGCTCGGCCTCTTCCTTGACGACGTCCTGGGCCTGCTTCTTGGTGCCGACGAAGAGGACGACCTTGCCGTCGCGCGCCATCTGCCGGACGGCCGCGTAGACCTCGCGCATCATGACGACCGTCTTCTGCAGGTCGATGATGTAGATGCCGTTGCGCTCTTGGAAGATGAACGGCTTCATCTTCGGATTCCAGCGGCGCGTCTGGTGGCCGAAGTGGACGCCCGCCTCGAGGAGCGCCTTCATAGAGATGACCGATGCCATGCTAGGACCTTTCTGACCTCAGACCCGCAGCATCCCTGCCGCTCGGTCTCGCGAGATCATGCCACCCGGCGTCCCTGCCGGGTGAGATGTGGACAACCCCCATATGATAGCACACGGAAAAGCCCCGAACGTGCGTTCGGGCTTTTCCGAAGCGGCACCTCGGGGGGACGCCGGCTAGCTGGCGGGCTTCTCCTCGCCCGGCTCCGCCGCGGCGCGGGCGATCTCGGAGTAAATCTCGGCCCGGTGCACGCTGACCGAGCGGGGCGCCTCGATTCCGATCCGGACCTGGTCGCGGTCGATGGCGACGATGACGATCCTGACGTCGTCGCCGATCATAATCGCTTGGTTGAGCTTCCGGGTCAGGACCAGCATGGTGGTCGCTCATTCCGTGCGCCCGGGAAGCGGCCTTGTGCCTTCACGCAAACCTTACAAGGCAAACTGAGCGGCGTGCAGATGGGCGTAAGCTCCGCCTCGGGCGAGCAGGTCTTCGTGCGTCCCTACCTCGACCACGCGGCCGGCGTCGATGTAGAGGATCTTGTTCGCCCGGCGGATCGTCGAGAGCCGGTGGGCGATGATCAGCGTCGTGCGCCCCGGGAGCAGGCGGTCGAGGGCGGCTTCGATCAGCCGTTCGGAGTGGCTGTCGAGCGCGCTCGTGGCTTCGTCGAGGATCAGGATGCGAGGGTCGCGCAGGACGGCGCGGGCGATCGAGATGCGCTGCCGCTGCCCGCCCGAGAGCCGCACGCCGCGCTCGCCGACCGGCGTGCGGTAGCCCAGCGGCAGATCGAGGATGAACTCCTCGGCATTCGCCTCGCGGGCCGCCGCCAGGATCTCGGCGTCGGTCGCGTCGAGGCGGCCGTAGCGGATGTTCTCGGCGACCGTCCCGGAGAAGAGCAGCGGCTCTTGGGGCACGATCGCGATCGCGCCGCGCAGGGCGCTCAGCTTGAGGTGCGCGAGATCGTTGCCGTCGAGCAAGATGCGGCCCGACTGCGGCTCGTAGAAGCGCGGCACGAGGTTCACGACCGTCGTCTTGCCGGCCCCCGAGGGGCCGACCAGCGCGACGATCTCGCCCTCCGCGATCTCGGCCGAGAGGTCGTGGAGCACCGCCGGCGAGTCCGGCGTGTAGGCGAAGGTCACGTTCTCGAAGCGCAGCGCGCCGGCGATCGCCTCGGGGGCGATCGCGGCGGCGTCGTCGTCCCGCTCGACCGGCAGGTCGAGCACCTCGAAGATCCGCGCCGCGCCGACGATCCCTTTCGAGAGGTCGCCGACGTAGGCCGCGAAGCGGTTGATGGGATTCATCGCGATCACGACCGCCGTCCAGTACTGGAAGACCTCGCCCGCGTCCATGCGCCCGACGACCACTTCGCGCACCGAGAAGAGCAGGATCGCCAGCAGCGCAACCGTGGTGATCATGGCAACCACCGGCGTCTGCGTCTGTCCGAGCTGCGTGAGCTTCATGTTCGCGCCGAAGTAGTTCTCGTTGCTGTCCCGGAAGCGGTCGATCTCGTAGGGCTCGCGGCCGAAGGCTTTGACGATGCGCTCGCCCTGCAAGACCTCGGAGAGGTTGGCGGCGAGGTCGGCGATCCGATCCTGGGCGCGCTTGGTGTTGTTGGAGATGAGGCGGGTGAAGGTCGCGACCGCGTAGTTGACGGCCGGCGCGAACACGAACAGGAAGAGCGTCAGCAGCCAGTCGCGGTACAGCATCACGCCGAGCGCTCCCAAGAACGTGATCAGCGTCTGGAAGAGCTGGGGAAGCGAGATGCTGACCGCATCGGTCATCAGCGCGAGATCGTTGGTGAAGCGCGAGAGGAACTCGCCGGGCCGCCACTTGTCGAACTCGCCGAGCGGCAGATGCAGGACCCGCGCGAACAGGCGAACGCGCAGGTTGGCGATCAGGCGCTGGCCGCTCCACGCCGTCAGGTAGTTCTGCCCGTACGAAGCGGCGTTCGAGACGACGTTGACGACGAAGAGCCCGACGACCACGAACCAGAGGAGCCGCCAGTCGTGCTGCGGTCCGCCGATCACGCGCTGAATGACGATCTTGAAAGCCTCGGTATACGAAAGGGGACCCAAGCCCGCGATCACGCCGAAGAGCAACGCAACGAGCAGGCGCGGGTAGTAGGGCCGCGCTTCGCTCAAGAGGCGGCGGACGACGGCCTTGCGGTCGAAGTCTGCGGGGGTGTCAGCCAGGGTTCGAAACCTTTCGTTCGGGCTGCCGGTAGATCCCGACACGAGTTCGTTCGCCGGGGTAGCCGCCGTGGACTGTTATTTTCACAACGCCGTTCCCTCCGTCGCGGTTTGCCGCGATTGCCAGCGCACCATCTGCGCGACCTGCCGTGACGAGCAGGGGCTCTGCCCGAGCTGCCGGCTCGAGCAGCGGATCAAGGCGGCGCAGTCGGCCAACGCCGGCTTGACGGGCCAGGTCGGCCCCTCGAACCCGCCGCCGCAGTGGACCGGCCCGGCTACTCAGCGCAGCCGCCCGCCGGGAGCGCTCGCCAGCGTCTCCGGCGAGACGCGCGCGCTGCTCGCGCTGGGCTACCCCCTCTGGCCGCTGGCGGCTCTCGCTCTGCTCGATCCCAAGCGCTCGCCGCAGGTGCGCCGTCAGGCGATGCAGGCGCTGGCTCTCAACTTCGGCACGTTCGGGCTGTGGATCGCGCTGGGCGCCGTGGCCCACGTTCCGCTGCTGGGCCTCTCCGCCTGGCCGCTGCTCGCGCTGCTCGTCCCGATCTGGCTCGTGGCCACGATCGTCTACGCGCTGCTGGTGTGGAACGGCGAGGACGTCCGCGTGCCGCTGGTCAGCGACTGGCTCGACGAGCGCGAGGCACGCGGGGCCCAGCCGGTCTAACCCGCCCTGAAGGCAGCGTAGCGGCGCAGGAACTGGCGGGCCGCCGTCTCGTGCTCGACGACCGGCGGCGGATACGCGCTGCCGTCGAAGAGCGGGAGGGCGAGCTGCGCGCGCCGCGAGGCGGCGGGCGGATCGAGCACGTCGGCGTCGGGGAGCGACGCCAGCTCCGGGATCCAGCGGCGCACGTAGGTGCCGCGCGGGTCGAGCGAGCGGGCCTGCTTGCGGGGATTGAAGATGCGCGGGAACTGCGCGAGGTCCGCGCCGACGCCGGCGACCCACTGCCAGTTTCCGTTCGCCAGCGCCGGCTCGTCCTCGACCAGCAGACGGTTCCATTCATCCCGGCCCACGCGCCAGCTCACGCCCAGATCGAAGCAGAGGAACGACGCGGCGACCAGGCGCACGCGGGGGTGCATCCAGCCCGTCGCGCGCAACTGCCGGATCCCCGCGTCGACGAGCGGATAGCCGGTGCGGCCCTCGCGCCAGGCCTCGAGCTGCGGGTGCCGGGCGGCGAACGGGAAGTGCCGCATCCGCTCCTGCAGCGCCTCGTCGCGCGCGTCCTCGAAGAACCAGGCGAGCTGCAGGAAGAAATCGCGCTGCGCCAGCGCGCGCCCGAGGGCGCGCAGCGAGAGGCGTTCTTCGGCGAGCAGGAAACGGTCGCGCAGGCGTTCGTCGAGGCGCGCCAGGACCGTCCGCGCGGCGATCGTCCCGAAGGCGAGGTCCGCCGAGAGGCGCGAGGTCGGCTCGCCGCCGGGGACCCTTCGCGCGCCGCCGTAGCGCAGGGCGGGGCCCGCCAGATAGGCCTCGAGCGCGCGCAGCGCCCGGGCTTCGGAGGGCGCCTCGGCGAGTATTGCCGCGCCGAGCTCGGCGGCGTCCGGAAGGGGCTCGCTCGGCACGTCGGGCGAGGCGAAGCGGATCGGCCCCACGGCCGGAGCGCGCGGCAGCGCTCCCCAGGCGGCGAGGTACGGCGTCAGCGCGCGGTATCCCATGCCGCCCTCGGCGCTGCGGGCCGCGGCGGTCGACTCGGGAGGGACGGCCGGCGCGTCGTGCACGAGGAGCGCGCGAAAGCCCGCCTCTTCGAGCGCGGACTGCAGGCGGCGGTCGCGTTCCCGGGCCGCCGCGTCGTAGGCGGCCGACCAGACGACGGTCTCGACGCCGGCGCCGCGCGCCAGCCGCCGCACCGTGCTCGCCAGCGGCCCGCGCCGGCAGATCAGCCGCGCGCCGCGCTCCGCGAGCGCCGCCTCGAGCGAGGCGACCGCGCCGCAATAGCAGGCGGCCCGCCGCGGATTCCGAGCGACCCGCTCGCGGGCGGCAGGGTCGAAGACCAGGGCCGGGACGACTTCGCCGTGGCGCGCCGCTTCGCGCAGGCCCGCGTGGTCCTCCAAGCGGAGGTCCCGCGTGAACAGGAACAGGGCGCGAGCCCCGGCGGCCGGCACGCGAGCCTAGTCGAGCGTCACTAGAGGGTCTCGACGTAGGCGGCTACGTCGTCGACGTCTTTTTCCGTGAGCGACTCCGGGTAGAGCTTGGGCATCGGCGGCTTCGGATTTTCGATCCACGCGACCGCCGCCTTGAAATCCTTGCGAGACTTCTCGTCCTTGAGGGTCGCCCCGATCCCGCCGCCGATCCCCGCCGCCCCGTGGCAGCTCGCGCAGTTCTGGGTGAAGACCGCCGCGCCGTGAGCCGCATCGCCGAGCGGCCCTTGCGAGCTCGTCGCGGACGCGGCCGGGGCTTCGGTCGCGGCGGCCGGGGCTTCGGTCGCGGCGGCCGGGGCTTCGGTCGCGGCGGCCGGGGCTTCGGTCGCGGCGGCCGGGGCTTCGGTCGCGGCGCCCGTGCTCTGCTCGGAGCTCGACGGACTCTTCGTGCAACCCGTGACGAGCAGCCCTGCGAGCGCGCAGGCTGACAAGAGCGAAATCCAACGCTTCACGCAAGACTCTCCCGCTATCGATGCTCCTTCGAGCTTCGGCCGCGCGCGCGCGACGTCCCGCGCGGCAGAGGCGGGAGGAGTCACCCGCGCCTGCCAACAGTCTTGCCGAGTATGGCGGAGCGGCCTTCCCTCGAGAACGCACCGGGTATGAAGCGGGCGCTCGGGTCACTGGAGTGGACCGAGCGCGCGATCTTCTTCGCGACCGGGTTGCTGCTGTTCGCCGGAGCGCTCGCGCTCCTCAAGCGCAGCGTCGAGCTGCTCCTTCCGATGTTCGCCGGCGACAGCGGTTCCACGCTGGCGTACGCCTCGCAGTTCCTCGACGTCGTCCTGCTCGTCCTGATGCTCATCGAGCTGGCCTACACCGTGATGCTCTCGCTGCGAGGCTCGGTCTTGCAGGCCGAGCCGTTTTTGATCGTCGGCCTGATCGCGGTGATCCGGCGCATGCTCGTCATCACGGTCGGCGAGCACGTTCCCAACGGCTCGAGCGTGACCGGCAGCGCCAACGAGCTCGCCGTCCTGACCGGCGTCGTGCTGGCGCTCGTCGCCTCGATCTACATCTTGCGGCTGCGCCCGAAGCGCGACCCGAGCGCGCAGCCGCCCAACACGACGACCGCCACCCGCAGCTGAATCCACGCGACGATCGAGGAGCCCTTGCTCAGGTCAGGACGGGTCGTCGACGACGAAAACCGGCGCCTTCAGCGTCAGCCCGGATCCTAAGTCGAATTCGAGGTCGTACTTTCCGCTCGTCGCGATGCTGTCGGCCGGTATCAGAACGCTGACGGACTCGCCGCCCCCGTACACCGAAGACTCCACCACTTTTTTCCCATCGAGGCGTACGATCAGCGACGAAGGGAGCCCGTTCCCCGTGAAAACGATCGCACTGTTCTTCCTCGCCTTGAGGACGGGGGGCTGCTTCGACAGATCGATCGTCGGCGCGGCTTCACCCTGCGCGGATGGGATCGGCACGACCGCGACCGCCTTGTTCGGCTCCCAAACGAAGAGCTTGTCGTGTGCGTCGACGACCTCGCGCCGAAGCTTCAACTTGAGCAGGTCCTTGATCTCCGGGCCGAAGCGCTGCAACGCGCCCTTGTCGTCGATCGCATAGCGCCGGTCTACGATTACGGCCGCGTCATCGCCGAAATCCCTCCCGACGATCAGGATCACGACGTCGTCGCCCGAAGCGTGGCGAATCGCCGAAATCTTGCCCGGCGTTCGATACGTTTCAAAATGCAACGACCAGTCCGAACCGAGGAACGGCCAGCGTAGGGCGATCGATAACGACGAGCCCGAAAGAAAGTCCGGCGCAACGTAGACTATGGCATCGGCATATGACACATCGCCTTGTTTCTCGGGGACGTAGAATTGCAGGGTAGAAGGGATGACGCGCCCGTTGATCGCGAGAACGGGACTGGGCAGATTGGTAACGATGTCCCAGTCAATCGGCTCGGTCGAATTCTTGGCGACCAACCGCAGATAGACGCAGTACGATTCGTCCCCCGGCTTGGGGTCGACCCACACCTGCTGGATTTTCAGCGACGTCAGTTTCTGCAGGCGCTTCAACTCGACCGACTGACCGTAGCGGCCGTTGAGCAGCGCGTCGTTGACCAAGGCGTCGAGCGGCACGATCAGCTGCAGCGTCCGTTCGGACTTGATCGTGAGCCCGTTTTCGGTTCCGAAGACCTTATCGCCCATGATGACCGTCGAGCCCGTAAAGAAGTTCTTGCCGTTGATGAGCACGCACGCGTTAGTCGGGCCGACTCGGAACCACTCGATCGAGCGGATCTGCGGAGCCAACCGCGTGTCGAGCACGTCGGCCGTGAGCACGTTGATCGGCGGATACGAGCCGAACTGGTGCGCGACCGGACGTTTGCTGAAGAGAACGCGCCAGCCGGCTCCGGCGCTGGCGGTCCCGCTTCGCGCGTTCCAGTGACGCCACAGCGACCGTACGTCGACGCGCACCTTAACGCTTCCGCTGCCCCCCTCGTCAACCCGCGGCAAGGCGACAACGGCCAACACCTGCCGTAGGCCGGCCTTCACGCTGTGTTCCCCAGGACTTGGCCTGAACTGCCATGCTACGACGAGTTCCTTCTCGCTGGACTCGCGCTCGACGGCGACGATGTCGGCCTGACGCCGAATGTGGGCGGAACCGCGGCTACCGGCGGCTCTTCCGCCGGCTCCGATCGCCCCCGAGCTCGCGTTGGCACTGACGTCGAGTCCGCGCCGGTTCACGCTCCACGTATTGTACGTCTCCTCCTGAGGGAAGAGGGCTACGAGGGAAGGTCCCCGGCGCTCGAACCCCGCCGGCTGCCCTTCGCCGGATGGAGAGCCATCCAGGGTCAGTCGAACCTCGACGGTCGCCGCACAGCCGACGGCGTAGGGCGGCGGGTCGATCGAGATCGGTAACGCGATGACGGCCTGCACGAGCGGCTTCCCGTCGTCTGTGATTCGGTCGGATATCGCGCGTTCCAACAGCAGGCGCAGGTTGAAAATCTGATACGAGAGGTTGATCTGATCGTCGAGTAGATCGGATGCACGTTCGCTCACCTTCAAAGGAGTGCTGACGGCAGCGGAAGTGCCCTTCTGAGCTGCGCCGTCGGGCGAAGACGGCTTTGCGGCTCCGCCGTCGCCCTTTCCGGCGTCGGTTTGCGTGCCGGCGGGTTTCGTCAAGGGCGCGGAAAAGGTCAAGCCGATGGACGAGTCGCCACTAACCTCGTCCTGACCCTGCTGCGTGCCCACGCTAGCCGTCAAGCTGGCCGCGTCGATGCTCTGCAACGCCTCTAACTGCTTCTGCAGAGCCTCGAGCATCAGCGAGAGAGAGCGGTTGTCGTAGACCTTGGGAGCTCCGACCCGAATGCCGTTGTCGTTCGGTTCCCCCGGCCAGAGCTGCGTGCGCCGTACGATAGACAGCATCACGACCGTAACCGCGCTCGCTGCCACGATCGCCAGCGGAGCCACCAACCACGCCCAACTGAAACTCGCCGGGTTCATCGAAAAGACCTCGCACCGGTACTCGTGCTCCGCTGTCGGCCGGGGGCGGGTCGCAAACGCCGTGCCGCGCGTCCCTGCCGGCGGCCGTCGCCGTCTGGCCTGCCGGCGCTGGGCGCGCCGTTCGTCTCGTCCCTCGCGCCCTTCCCGCCCTGCTCGGCGCACTCAGGCGCCGCCGGAGAGGTGCTCGCCGTTGAACGAGACATCGGTGTCTTCGCCTGTACTATGAATGAATCATGACATCGTTTGAATTGCCCAAATAAAGAAATCCTGCCCTTGCGCTGCAACGCCGTCGCGTTAGCCGGGTCGCTTTGCAGCACTTCGTCGAGCGTGGAGATGGCCTCGGTATAACGCCCCCGAGCGAGATACTGGCGCCCCTGTTCGTTCAGGGTCTCGAAGCTCTTCATCGCAAGTATGTCCTTCTCAGGCGTCAGATCGAACTGATGTCCGGGGCATGTCGATTCCGAATGTACAGGTCTTGGATTTTAGGGAGAGATGTCTGTTTCGCTTTTAGGCCGGGATCGCCGCCGCGAAGACCGAGGCGAGCGCGGCTTCGCATTTCGCGCGAGCGCCCGGCGCAAGAGAGTAGTGGCCCCAAGTGCCGCGGCGGACGGAGGTGACCAGCCCTGCTTCCTTGAGAACCTTGAGGTGATGCGAGATCGTCGACTGATTCAGGTTCAGTCCCTCCACGAAGTCGCACACGCACACTTCATGATCGTTACGGGCCAGCGTGGCCAAGATGGCGAGTCGCGCCGGATCTCCTAAGGCTTTGAAGAGAACCGCCTCGGCCTCGAGTTCTCCGCCCACGACGGCCGGTTGCGGGCAGCAGCGTTGGGTCGCCATGCCGCGATGCTATCGTTTAATATTGACGTCTGTCAATGCAAGACTGGCCCGCCAGTTTGGAAGGAGCCCGGCCTCGCTTCCTCGTTGCGCCGCGGCCGCGGCGCATGCTACTTTAGTGGCATCTCGCAGCCGAGCCATGCGTCTTTTCCACGAAGCTCGAGCGGCAGCGACCGCCCCGGCGATCACGCCCGCTCCGCTGCCGCCTGAAGGCCGTCATCCGGGCGGCGCCCGACGCATAGCCGTCACCCTTGCTCAGTGCGGACGCTCGCCGCGAGGGGCGCGTCCGACCATCAGGAGGAGCCATGTCGAGCAAGCACGCCGCCGGCAGTCCCATGCGCTTCGAGCGCACGCTGTTGCCCGAAGTCGAGGCGATGGTCACGATCGAAACGGCCCCGCACGGGGTCTGTCACTTGGGCCACAAGGACGCGAAGGACCGCCGCCTGCGGCTCGATGCCGACGAGCAAGGGACCGTGCGATTCCACGCCCGGCCCACAAAGGACGCGAAGCCGATCGAGTTGACCCTCGATTGCGCGGACGCGCACGGCGCGACGGTGCGGCACACGCTCGTCTTGCGGCCGGGTTTGCCGGCTCCTGGCGCCGAGAAGGCCGCCGCCAATCACGCGCCCGCCGGCACGCTGCGGCGGCCCCTCGCCGGGGACCCGATGGCGCTGTCGGACCAGGAGCTGCTGTCGCGCGGGTATCCGCCGCGTCCGGACCCGGCGAAGCACCCCGCCCGCTACGCGCGCTGGCACAAACGCGTATCGCAACCGTTCACGCAAGTGACGCCGACGAAGGTCGCGCGTCCCGAGGTGCGGTTCTCCAAAACGATGACCGCGACGGCGACGACGCCCCAGTTCTCGCCGACCCTGCCGCTGCCGCCCCCGCTGATGCCGTCGCCCATGATGCGGTCACCGATGATGCGGTCGCAGTTCAATGCCAGCTGGAACACGTGGAGCGGCGCCTACCTGACGCGGCCGGCCTCGCAGTTCTTCTGGATCGAGGCGGACTGGAAGGTCCCCGGCGTGTTCAACTTCGGAAACCAGCCCTACTCCGCCGCGGCGGAATGGATCGGCCTCGATAACAGCGGCACCGACCTGTATCAGTCGGGGACCGATTCCGAGTGCTGGTTCATCCCCTTCTTCGGAGGCTGGACGTTCACGAACTACTGGATGTGGATCGAATCTTTGCCCTTCGCTCCGTGGGCTCTGCCGAACTTCCCGCTTTCGCCGGGCGATTCCGTCAGCGTCGACATCTTCGTCGCCGACGAGAACGGCCAGACTTGGTTCAAGGACGGCTACAACGGCGGCCTGACGCCGGCCGACAACAGCGTGTGGTTCATGATTTACAACTACTCGAAAGGTCTGTCGTACTGGGGCACGCTGCCCACCGGCCGCTATTCGCAGGACGGTTACACCAGCACCGGATACACCGGCAGCACCGCCGAGTTCGTCGTCGAGCGTCCCACCGATACGGACAGCGGCAATCCCTATCCGCTCGCCTTCTTCGGGCTCGCCGACATGAACAGTTGTTATTATGCCGACGCGCTGTACGGCAACGACCCGTTCCGCCTCCTTGCAGACGGATCGACTCCGTTCGACGGCAACCTGACCTACATCAACATGCAGGACTCCGCGACGGGCAACCTGCTGGCGATGCCGCTCAGCGTGCCGGATCCGAACAGTCCCGGCGGATATCAGATCCTTTGGATCTGGGTGAACTCAACCTAGCCGCCGATTCAGCGCGTTCCAGGCTTACGCCATCTTCCGCCATCACGCGCGTTTGACGTTCGTATCGATATCGTGCGCCGGCTCGGTGCCGCCGGAGCGGATATCGACCCTATCCCCGAGGATGGCTTTCAGATAGGCAGCCGCCATCTGGCTGCGGCCGCTGTTCCGCCGGCAAACGAAGACGATCGCCGGCAAAGGTATCCGTGAAAGCGCGCGCCACGGCGACGGCCGGATTCGCGAACGACGTCGAGGGCGTGAACCAATAGGCTCCGACGATGTAGGCCGCCACCGCGAACGGCGCCGCACCGGGCGCGCGCGGGAGGCGCGGGTTTGGCTAGCCGCCGATTTCGGAGAAGGCGCGCATGCGGCTCGAATGTTCGCCGAGGCGGAGGTGGTGGCGCTCGGGCTTGATCAGCATGCCGGCGCGGAAGAGTTCGCTCAAGCCGTCGCGCGAGGCGCCGGCGCGCAACGGCGTGCGCAGGTCGATCTCGTAATCGCCGAAGAGGCAGAGGCGCAGCCGCCCATCGGCCGAGAGGCGGACGCGGTTGCAGCGCTCGCAGTAGTCGTGCGAGAGCGGGCTGATGACGCCGATCGCGCCGCGCGCGCCGGGGAAGGCGAAGTAGCGCGCCGGGCCGTTTCCAGCGGGCCCGTCGACCGGGACGAGCGATTCGATCGAGCCGACCCGCGCCAGCACCTCGTCGCAAGAGACGTACGACTCGCGCTGCAGCTCGAGGTTCTCCGCAACGGGCATCAGTTCGATGAAGCGCACGAAGATCGCGCGCTCGCGCGTCAGCGCGGCGAAGTCAGCCAGCTCGTCGTCGTTGCGGCCGCGCATGACCACGCAGTTGAGCTTGATCGGACCGAGGCCCGCGGCGACGGCAGCGTCGATCCCCTGCAGAACGCGCCCGAGGCCCGGCCGCCGGGCGATCGCCGCGAAGCGATCCTCGCGCAGCGTGTCGAGCGAAACGTTGACGCGCTGCAAGCCCGCGGCGGCCAACGCTTCGATCTGCTCGCCGAGCAGGATGCCGTTGCTCGACAGGGAGATGTCGTCGATCCCCGGGATCGCGGCCAGCATGGCGACCAGCTCGGGCAGATCGCGCCGCACCAGCGGCTCGCCGCCGGTCAAGCGAACGCTGCGCAGCCCGGCCGAGGCGCCGGCCTCGACGATCCGCGCGATCTCCTCGAAACTGAGAATCTCGCGCTTGGGGATCCAGGCCAGCCCGGCTTCGGGCATGCAGTACACGCAGCGCAGGTTGCAGCGGTCGGTGACCGAGATCCGCAGGTACGTGATGGCACGCTCGAACTGATCGGCCAGCGGCGCAGCGCCGTGCGGCACCGCAGCGAGCAGGTCGATCGTCTCCACAGCCATCGTGCTCCGTTAGATGCGCCGCCGTCGCATTCCGTTGCACGCGAGTCGCGACATGCGGCGCGCCCGGCCGCATCTGCGCTGCCCGCGGGCGCGAGGTCCGGCGCCGCAGCGCCAGTTCAGTCCGCGAAGACGGAGTCCGCCACGGTGACGTTGAGCTGGTAGTTCGAAAAGGCCGAGGTCACGTCGGCTCGGTACGAGGGAAGCTCGACGTGGCCCGTTTGCTTGTCGACCAAGTAGTTGCCCGCCACGTTCTTATACGTTTGGTCGAAGGTCACGTAGCCGCCGTCCTTGTAGGTCCACATGTAGCTCTTCACCGTCGCCGTCGCGTCGTCGACCTGCACGTCGAGATGCTCGACGCGGCCGTTTTTCTTCGGTACCAAACGAAACGTCGTCGTGCCGGACTGGTCCCCGAGAACCGCGACGCCGTAGAGCTCGAGCCAGCGCCCGGGAGGATCGATCTTGGGATAGACCTTCTTGAACTGGCTGGCCAGCGCCGGAACCGTATCGAAGACGACCGCTTCCTTATCGGGCTGCTTGTAGTAGACCGACCCCTCGATCGAGGGACTGAGGAAGGGGAAGGTCTTGAGCGTCACGTCGAGGTGAACGGCGGCCTTGTACGAGTGCAGGCCGGCATTGAGATCCGTCATGCGCTTGAGGAGCGCGTTGCCGGCCGAGACCGGCGGCGCGGCCTGCGTCTCTTGCGCGAACGCAGGCCGGAGCGCGACGGCCGGCGAGAGCGCCAGCCCGAGGCAAAGGAGTGCGAAGACAAACTTCATGCGGGCAGTGTTCCTCCGGGTTCTCAACGCGTCAGCCGCCGGCGAGGTTTCCCAGAGAGCCGCTCCGGCGGACGCCCGCCGGAGCGCAACCGCGATTTTCAGCCCTTTTTTACAAGCGAAGAATCCATTTTGCCTTCACGAAACAGCCTGGAGCAGACCTCTGCCGCGGCCCGATCGAGCGTGCTGCCCGCTTCAGTCTCGATGTGCGCGAGTGCGACGTCGATGCCGAGAGCCGGCCGATAGGGCCGAAACGAAGCCATCGCTTCGACGACGTCTGCTACGGCCAGGATCTTCGACTCGGGGAGAATCTCCGGCGCTTCGAGCCCTTGCGGATAGCCCGAGCCGTCGATCCGTTCGTGGTGCTGACGTACGATCGTAGCGATCGGCCACGGAAACGGCACGTCTTTCAAAATGTCGTAGCCGATCTCGGGGTGTTCCCTGACGAGCGAGAACTCGGTCTCGGTCAGGCTCTTGGGTTTGGTCAGGATCTCGATGGGAACGCCGATTTTTCCGATGTCGTGCACGAGTGCCGCCATCCTCAACCCGAATAGCGCATCCTCGCTCAGTGAGAGCGACCGTCCGATCGCGTGGGCGATATCGGCCACGCGTATCTGATGCCCGGCCGTATACGGGTCGCGGCGCTCCGCGGTCGCGGCTACGGCCCCGATCGTCGCCTCCAGAGCATTTTGCGTCTGCCTCTGGGCCGCGTCGTACTTCGCGCGCTCCCGATCGGCGCGCGCCGCTTGCTCGAGAGCGTCGAGCCCGAACGCTATCTCTTCTGCGAGGCGCTGAAAGACGTCCAGGGCGACCGGCTCGAAGACAGCGGGTTGATCGGCGTAGATCATCAAGGCGCCCTTTGAACCGTCGTTCAGCGAAAACGGCAAGCTGGCACTCGCGCGGATCCCGAAGGTGCGGGCTCGGGCCTGCCAAGGAAGGAAATGACCGGCCATCTCGCTGTCCGACATGATATGCGGCTTACCGCTGCGGATGGCTTGGCCGGTTGGTCCGCGGCCGACAGCCTCGTCCGCAGACCAACTGACGGTGAGGCCCTCGAGATAGCCCGTGGCGACCCCCGCGGCCGCAGCGACCCGGACGAGTTTCGCCGGTTCGTTCTCCGCGATGCCGATCCAGGCGAGGAGATACGCTCCTTTCTGCACGATCGCTTCGCAAACGGACTTCATCAACTGGCCTGCACTCTTCGAGCGCATCAGCGCCACGGCGGCGAGCGAATACGACTGCAAAGCCCAATTCTGCGTGAGCAGGCGCTTTTGATAGTCGACCTGCTTTCGGATCTCCCTGAACCTGCCGATGAGCAGTTCCCGGCCCTCCGAATCGACCGTCTCCGAAGACACGATCTCAACGGGAACGACCTCGCCGCACGATCGCAGGACGTGATAGCCCTCGATCAAACCGGGCCGGCGAGCTGCATCCCGGAAAGCGTCGGCGATCCCTCGCCGCTCGCTCTCGGGATGAAGATCGAGATGATGACCGCCGATCAATTCGTCGCGACTGCGTCCCAAGAGCGTACAGGCGGCCGGATTCGCGTCGAGGATGCGTCCGTCCGCCGCGCTCGCCACGAAGATGGCGTCACGCGCCTGCGACCAAAGCGCAGCGTGGAGGCTCCCTTTCTCGGCGTCGAAGGGGCCGGGGGAGACCGCACCTAGTCCGTCGCGAGGATGCTGCATTGACCGCCCAAGACGCGTCCCGATCCCCTGACCGCTGCACGGCCAGGGGCTACCTGTAAGTTCACATGAGTTCTTATTATTTATCAACAAGCAGGCGTTAGGCGTCGTCGTCGTCACAACGCCAGGGCCGCCTGCAGCTCCTCGCGGACGGCGGGGTCGCGTTCGCCCGCGAGTGCCGCTTCCAAGGCCGCGAGGGCGCGGGGGGAAGCGATCCGGCCGAGCGCCCAGGCGGCGTGGCCGCGCACGAGCGGGTGCGGGTCGCCGCGCAGCGACTCTTCGAGCGCCGGCACGGCGGCGCGGTCGAGCGCGTTGCCGAGCGCGACCGCAGCGTTGCGGCGCAGGACGGCGGCGCCGCGCCAGCCCATCGCCGTCGCGCGGTAGCGCCGCTTGTACTCACCGCTGCGCAGCCGCAGCAGCGCGAGCAGAGCGGGGAAGGCCGCCGCCGCGCCGGGCGGCGCGAAGGCGCGGCCGGCGCGCGGCGGCGCGCGCCGCGTCGGCGGGCAGACCTCCTGGCAGAGATCGCAGCCCCAGACCCAGTCGCCGAGCAGCGGGCGCAGTTCGCGCGGAATCGCATCGGTGCGCTGCGTCAAATCGGAGATGCAGCGCGTCGCGTCGATCGTGTAGTCGCCGCGCAAAGCCCCCGTCGGACAGACGGCGATGCAGCGCCTGCAGCTCCCGCAACTCTTCTTCGAAGGCGCGCCGGGCTCGAGTTCTAGCGTGGTGAGGATCTCGCCCAAAAAGACGTGCGAACCCACGCCGGGCACGATCAGGTTCGTGTGTTTGCCGACCCAGCCCAGACCCGCGCGCGCGGCGTAAGCGCGTTCGGCGAACGGCGCGGTGTCGCAGACGACTCGCGTCGCCGGCCCGCCGGCGAGCTCGTCGATTTGCTCGGCGATGCGCTCGAGCAGCGCGCGCATTTGCGCGTGATAGTCGGCCGACCAGGCGTAGTTGGAGACGCGCCCGGTCAGCGGTCCGCGCCCCGCAGGCGGCGCGTGCGCGTAGGCCAGCGCGACGCAGACGACCGAACGCACGCCCGGTAAGAGCGCGCGCGGGTCGCCGGCACGCGCGGCGTAGCCCGCGTCGTAAGGCCACGTTGCGAAGTCGCCCCGCGCGAACGCCTCGTTCATGCGCGCGCGGACCGAATCGTCGCTTGCGGCCGCGGCTATCGCGACGGCGCTCGCACCGGCTTCGAGCGCCGCGCGCACGATGCCGGATCCGTCGAAAGCGCTTGCCATTCGCCGGCCTTCGTCCAAGCGGCGCAACGCCCCCGCGAACGCGCGCCGTTCCGCACGTCAGCCGGAAAGCGAATGAATGATAGGGCAAATCGACAGGATATCATCGTGGGGCTCGGAAACCGGCGGACCATGAAAAATTTCATCACGACCGGCCTCCTTTCGCTAGCCGTGCTCGGATCGGTAAGCGGCGCTCCTCTGCAAGCTAGCGCTCAGCCCCTGAACGCACCCGTCTACGTGGCTCAGATGCCGTTTCACCACCATTGGTTCCGCGTCCAGTTCCGGCGTCATCGCAACCAGCCATGGAGAACCGACAATGACTTTCGCGATCGTTTCGCTGCCGATAGAGACGCCAGCAGGCTCAGCCGTCAAGGTTTCGAGACGAGAATCCTAACGCTATAGACGTAACTGCTCGCCTTCACTGCGGCCGTGGTCCATCTCTAAAAGACGATTCGCGAGAAGGGCCACGGCCGCATTGACGATCGCCTCGACGAGCGAGGCTAGAACGCCTCGAAATCCGGGGCGAGAAGTGCGTAGGCGAGCAAGCCTCCGCGCAGATGATGGAGGCGCCGGAAGCCCGCGTCGTGCAAACGATGCACGGCCCAGCGCGACTTTGCGCCGACGCGGCAGGCGACGACGTAGGTCCCGGCCGTGTCGAGCTCGTGGAGCCGCGCTTCGAGCTCGCTCGCCGGCAGATGAACGGCGCCCTCGCGCAAGCCGAGGACCGCTTCGTGCGGCTCGCGGACGTCGAGGAGCCGCGCGCCCGGCGTGCGCGCGAGGAACGCGTCGAGCTCCTCGGAGCCCAGCTCCGGCACGAGGGACGGCGGACGCGCCGCGGGCGCGATCTCCGCGACGTCGCGGATCGTCGCCTGGGGGCCGTGCAGCGGACAGCCGGGATCGACGCTGAGCGCCAGCTCGCGCGTGCGCGCGTCGAACGCGTCGATCAGCAGCAGCCGGCCGGCCAGCGTCCGCCCGATGCCGAGCACGAGCTTGAGCGCTTCGTTGGCCTGCCACGTGCCGACGATCCCGGCCAGCACGCCGAGCACGCCGCCCTCGGCGCAGCTCGGCACCGACCCCTCCGGCGGCGGCTCGGGAAAGACGCAGCGATAGCACGGACCGCCCGGCGCGAAGACGCTGACCTGCCCGTCGAAACGGAAGATCGAGCCGTAGACGTCGGGCTTGCCTTCGAGCCGGCAGGCGTCGTTGATGAGGTAGCGCGCGCCGAACGTGTCGGTCGCGTCGACCACGACGTCGTAGAGACGGACGAGCTCGCGCGCGTTGGAAGCGTCCAGGCGCAGCGGGATCGGATCGGCGGCGACGTGCGGGTTGAGCGCGGTCACGCGCTCGGCCGCGGCGACGGCTTTGGGACGCCCCACGTCGGAGGCGGCGTAGATGACCTGCCGCTGCAGGTTCGTCTCGTCGACCTCGTCGTCATCGACGATGCCGATGCGTCCGACGCCCGCGGCCGCGAGATACTGCAGGACGGGCGTCCCGAGCCCGCCCGCGCCGACGCAGAGCACGCGCGCGCGGCCCAGCCGCTCCTGGCCGGCGAGCCCCACCTCCGGGACGAGCAGATGACGGCTGTAACGGCGCAAAGTGCGCCCGGAGCTCACCGCGGATGACGCTCGTTGAGCCACGCGAGCACCGCGGCGCGCGCGTTCTCGGCGGCGTAGGTGTGATCGCTGTCGACCGAGACGAACGTCTTCGGCTCGGGGGCGCGCTCGAAGAGCTCCCGGGCGCTCGCGCGCGAGACCATCATGTCGCGCTCGGCGGCGACGTAGAGGGCCGGCCGCCCCGCGAGCCCGGCGAGCGCGCGGTCGAGGACGGCATGGGTCTGCTCGGCGAGCTCGGGAAGCGTCAGACCGTCGACGTAGCTCGAACGCAGGTCGACGGTCCCCTTCGCCGCCAGGGCGAGGAGCGCGCCCGGGCGCCCGTAGCCGCTCGCGATCGCGATCGCGCCTGCGACGGCCGGATCGGCGGCGCAGGCCCGCAGCGCCGTCGTCGCGCCCATGCTGTGCCCGAGCGCGTAGACGACGCCGCCGTAGCGCTCGCGCGCGTACTGCAGGGCGGCGCCCATCGCTTCGGTCAGGTCGTCGATCGAATCGAGGCGTCCGCCGCTGGCGCCGAGCTTGTGGCCGGGGAAATCGAGGCTGAGCACGCGGAAGCCCTGCGCCGCCAGAAAGGCGCAGAGCATGTCGAGGTTGTGTTTGGAGCTGGAATAGCCGTGCCCGGCGACGAGCGCGACGTGGCGCGAGCGGCGCGGCTCGTAATCGAGGACGGCGACCTTCTTTCCGCGCGCCGTCGCGAGCGCGAGCAGTTCGAGCTTCACGCTCCGGGCGCCGCGTTCTCGCGCCAGCGCGCCTCGCCGCCGGTGTAGTGCTCCTTCTTCCAGATCGGCACGCGCTTCTTGAGCTCGTCGATCGCGAATTCGCAGGCATCGAAGGCGGCGCCGCGGTGCGCCGCGGCGACCGCGACCGCGACGCTCGCCTCGCCGATTCGCAAGCTGCCGGTGCGGTGGGCGATCGCGACGCGCACGCCGCCGAAGGCGCGCTCGGCCTCCGCGCCGATCGCGCGCAGCTCCGCCAACGCCAGCTCCGGATGCGCCTCGTAGCTCAACCCCTCGACGGGCCGCCCGTCGCCGGAGGCGGCCCGCACGACGCCCAGAAAAGCGACGACCGCGCCGCACGCCTCGGTGCGCACGCGCTCGATCAGCGCCGGCAAGTCCAGCGGATCGTCCGCGATCGCGTACAGATCTTCCGAGGCCATAGATCCGTCGCAGCGTTCGCCGCCCGAGCGCGGCCTCCATTGAGGCGAGCGCCGGGGCGGAACGGCCGCCGGCGGCGAAGGAGGCCGGATGACCGCCACGTTGCCGACCGCCGTACCTTCCGATTCCCAGCTCTTCCGCTTCGCCCGGCGCATGGACGGGCTGCAGGCCAGTGCCATCCGCGAACTCCTCAAGCTGACCGAACGGCCCGAGGTGATCTCGTTCGCGGGCGGCCTGCCGGCGCCCGAACTGTTCCCCGTCTCCGGCTTCGCCGAAGCCTGCGCCGAAGTGCTGCACGCCGACGGTCCCGCGGCGCTGCAGTACAGCACGACGGAAGGCTACGCGCCGCTGCGTGCTTGGGTTTGCGAGCACCTGCAGCGGCACAACGGGATCGAGACGGATCCGGACCGCGTGCTGATCGTCAGCGGCTCGCAGCAGGGCCTCGACCTGGCGGCGAAGGTCCTGCTCGATCCGGGCGACCTCGTGGTCGTCGAGAACCCCGCCTACATGGGCGCGATCCAGGCTTTCCAGGCGTACGAAGCCGCGTTCCTCGAGGTCGCGACCGACGGCTTCGGGATGGTTCCCGAGGCGCTGCGTGAGGCGCTGGCCCGCGCCGAGCGCAAGCCGAAGCTGATCTATCTCGTCGCGAACTTCGCCAATCCGACCGGGGTCACGACGTCGCTCGAGCGCCGCCGCGAGCTCGTCGCGATCGCGCGCGAGCACGCCATCCCGATCTTCGAAGACGATCCCTACGGACGGCTGCGCTACTCGGGGGACGAGATCCCCGCGCTCGCGGCGCTGGCCGGCGGCCGGGGCGTCCTCTACGCGGGGACCGCGAGCAAAACGATGGTCCCGGGCATGCGCGTGGCGTGGCTGGTCATCCCCGAGACGCCGATGTACGAGAAGGTCGTGATGGTCAAGCAGGCCGCCGACCTGCACACCTCGACCTTCGCCCAGCGGGCCGTCCACGCGTTCGCCGCGCGGCCTGGCGCGCTCGAAGCGCACGTCGCGAAGCTGATCCCCGTCTACCGCGAGCGGCGCGACGCGATGCTCGAGGCGCTCGCGGAACGCATGCCCGCGGGCTGGTCCTGGACTCGGCCGGCAGGCGGCTTGTTCCTGTGGGTCCGCGCGCCGGAGGGCGTCGACACGACGGTCCTGCTCGAGCGCGCGCTCGAGCGGAACGTCGCTTTCGTACCGGGCGCGCCGTTCTGGGTGAATCGCGACGTCCGCAACACGCTGCGGCTCAACTTCAGCAACGCGGGTGAAGCGCGGATTCGCGAGGGCGTCGCGCGCTTGGCCCAGGCGGCGGCGGCGCTGGACTGAGGCTTCTCAGCCGCCGCCGTAAGGCGGCAGCAGCGCGAGCTCGTCGCCGTCGCGCAGGACCGCGAGCCGGTCGACGAACGCGCCGCCGCGCACGAAGCGGGTCGAGCGCTCGAGCTCGGCGAGTGCCGGGAACTCGCGCGCCAGCCCCGCCCACAGCTCGCCCGCGGTCGCGCCTTCGCGCTCGTCGCGCTGCAGCACCGCCGCGCCGAGGATCTCGCGGATGCGGGCGAACGCGACCACGCGCACCTGCATCAGCGCGCCGAAAGCGGACCGGCCACTAGTATCCGCCCAGGCTCGTCGTATAGCCGCGCGTTTCGAGCCAGGCGCGCGATTCTTCGTGCAGGGCGAGCATGTCGAAGCGGTTGCAGGTCAGCTTGTGCAGCATGACTTCCCAAAAATGCCGGTCGGCGGTGTAGATGTCGTCGGGAACCTTGTTGCGCTCGCGCGAGAATTCGCGCAGGGCTTCCCAATCGCGCGCGGCCAGGATCGTGCGCAAGCGGGCCTCGTATTCGAGCGCCGGATCGCGGTCGACGTTCATGCCGGCCGTTTGCGCGCGAGCGGCACGAAACGCTCGATCACCAGCGCAACGCCGTCCTCGGCGTTGCCGGCGGTGACGTAGCGGACCGACTCCTTGACTTCCTTGGGCGCGTTGCCCATGGCGATGCCGACCCCGGCCCAGCGCAGCATCGGCACGTCGTTGCGCGAGTCGCCGACCGCCAGCACGTGTTCGGGCAGGATCTGAAAATCCGCGCAAAGCCGGGCCAGCGCGTTCTTCTTGCCGGCCTCGCGGCTGAGGACCGCGCACTCGCGGAAATCGCCCCACGTCTCGTAGCGGAAGTTGAGGGGCCAGTCCCCGAACTCGCGCTCCATCGCCCGCACCGATTCCTCGCCCATGAAGCGGATGAAGGTCGGAGCCGCTTCGAGCACGTCGGCGAACGTGGCCGCCTCGCGCCAGTGCGGGCCCTGCATGTCGGGCATGAAGATATGCGAGCCTTCGAGCCGCCAGAACGCCTCTTCGGCGTACAGCGCGACCGAGAGGCCGTGGCGCTCGGAGAACTCGACCATCGGCTTGGCGTATTGCAGCGGGATCGGGATGTGGACCAGCGTGCGGTTCGCGCCGAAATCCTTGGTGAGCGCGCCGTGGCAGCAGATGACCGGCAGGTTGAGATTGAGCTCGCGCGCGATGCGCATCGGCAGATCGACGCCGCGACCGGTCACCAGCACGACGCGCACGCCGCTCTCCAAGGCGCGGCGCACCGCGTCGCGGTTGCGGACCGAGACGTCTTCATCGGGGCCGAGGAGGGTCCCATCCAGGTCGAGGGCGATGAGATCGATGCGCATGGGCGACGGGCGTGTTATGGCTCGCCCGGACGGGCTCCTCCGCCGTTCGAAACGGGAGCTCGCAGACAGGCGTTATAGGGAGCGAGATGAACGCCAGGCCGTTCGGCTGCGTGCTTGCCCTCGCGCTGGCCCCCCTGGCGGCCTGGGCTGCGCCGCCCGGTGCCCCGGCCGGGTGCTCCAGCGACGCTTTCACGGTCGACGCCGCCCCGCTCGCCGTCCAGATCTGCCTCGCCCCCGTCGCGCTCGCGACCGCCGCGCCCGGGAAGCCGAGTTCCGTAGCGCTCGACGAGACCTTCAGCTCGCGCGGCACGGCCTTCTCCCGCCGGATCTCGCTCGAGTTCTTCAGCGGAGGCGACTACTCGCGCAGCATCGACGATGTGCCCCTCGAACGCTTCGGGATCGCCAGGACGCTGCACCTGACGATCGGCTACAAGCCCGGGAGCGTCCGGCTCGAGCACGCGCTGCTCGTCCCCGGCGCGATCCCGCTCAAATAGCGGAGCCGTGAGGCCGCAGACGGGCGTTTTTCGCCAAACGGCCGCAACTCAGGGGACGCGCGCCCGGTTCTTCGGGCTAATATGAGGCACCGCCGCTACATCGCGTTCTCGAGCGCGAAGCTGCCCGACGACTGTCCCGCCCCCGCTTCCGGGGCCGAGCGGAGCGAGCCGCGGCATTGACGCAAGAGGAACATTCGCCGCAGATGGCCGGTACCGCGCTCGACCCAGGCATGACTTCACGAGAGGCGGCTCTCTTTCTCAACGACCACATCCCCGCCGGCCTCTTCGGCGGAGTCGGCGTCGACGAGAGCCGAGTCGCCTGGCGGCTCTCCCCCGAACCCTTCCCGATCTCGCCCCGCACCCTGGAGGCGATCGAGCGGATCGGTCCGGACCTGCTTCTCTTCTACCGGACGCTGGCCGGACTCTACCAGCGCAGCGCGCGAGGGACCGCACCGGCGTTCGTCGCCGGCTACCTCGACCAGGGAAAGCCCGAGGCGATCGTCCGGCTCGGACGCCAAAACCGCTTCAAGGGCGAGATCCCCGGCGTCATCCGGCCCGACCTGATCCTGACCGAGGCGGGCTTCGCCTGCGCCGAGCTCGACAGCGTGCCGGGCGGGATGGGCTTCGTCGGCGCGATGACCGAAGCGTACCAGCTCCTGGGCTACGACACCATCGGCCACGGCAACGGGATGGCGGCCGGGCTCGCCGCGATGCTGGCCGCGGCGACGGGGAAAGAGGCGCCGACGACCGCGCTGGTCGTTTCGAACGAGTCGGGCACCTACCGCCCCGAGATGACCTGGCTCGCCGGCGCGGTCAACGCATTGGGCCGCGGCGAAGCGCACGTCTGCCGGCCCGAGGAGATCGTCTTCACCGAGGAGGCGCTCTTCGTGCGCCTCCCCGACGGCGAAGAGAAAAAGCTCGACGCGATCTACCGCAACTTCGAACTGTACGACCTGCTCAACGTTCCCAAGGGGGAACTGATGCTCTACGCCGCGCGGCACAACCGCGTCAAGATGACGCCGCCGCCGAAAGCGCATCTCGAGGAGAAGCTCGCCTTCGCGCTGCTGCACCATCCGCGGCTCGCCAAGCTGTGGAAGGCCGAGCTCGGCGAGGCCTACGCGCGGCTGCTCGCGATCTTCCCCGAGACTTGGGTCCTCGATCCTCGTCCGCTCCCGCCGCAGGCTTCGATCGACGGGCTCGGCGCCGCCGGCGAGCCCGTCAACGACTGGATGCAGCTCGTGCCGCTGGGCAAGAGCGAACGGAACTTCGTCGTCAAACCGTCCGGCTTCTCGGAGCTCGCTTGGGGCTCGCGCGGCGTGCGCGTCGCCAACGACCTGCCCAAGGACGAGTGGCAGGCGACGCTCGAAACGGCGCTCGCCGCGTACGAGAAGACGCCCTACATCCTGCAGCGCTTCCACAAGGGCAAACGCGTGCGCATCCCCTACTACGAGCGCCAGCGCGACGCGATCGCGCTCTTGGACGGCCGCGTCCGGCTCTGCCCGTACTACTTCGTCAGCGGCGACGCGGTGCGGCTCGGCGGGATCCTGGCGACCGTGGCGCCGGCCGACAAGCGCTTGATCCACGGCATGAGCGACGCGATCATGTCGCCCTGCATCGTGCGCGAGGACGGCTATTAGGCCAGCGCCTCGAGCAGCGCCGCGACGTGCTCGCGCGTGTTGTGGCCGTGCGGCGAGACGCGGATGCCGCTGGGGCGATAGGTCGTCACGATTCCCGCGCACCCGAGCTTGCGGCCGAGCTCGACCGGGTCGCGGCCGGGGACGCGGAAGGTGACGATCCCCGACGAAATGCCTTCGCCCCGCTCGGTCAGCAGCTCGCAGCCGCGCGCGCGCAAACCTTCCGTCAGCTCGTCGGTCAGCGCCAAGACGTGCGCGGCGATCCGCGCGAGGCCCGCCTCTTGGAGTACGCCGAGCGACGTCTCGAGCGCCGCGATCCCGAGGAAGTTCTGCGTTCCGCCTTCGTAGCGCCGCGCGCCGGGCGCGAGCGCCTGCTCGTAATCGAGGAAGTCCCAAATGTCTTCGACGCTGCGCCAGCCCGGCCAGCGCACCGTCAGGCGTTCCTGCAGCGACCGCTCGACGTAGAGCAGGCTGACGCCCGGGAGCGCGAGGAGCCACTTCGCGCCGCCCGCGTACAGCGCGTCGATCCCGGCCGCTTTGACGTCGAGCGGGAAGGCGCCGAGCGCTTGAATCGCGTCGACGCAGAAGAGCGCGCCGCGCGCGTGCGCGACTTCGGCGAGCGCGGCCAAATCGTGGCGGTAGCCGTCCTCGAAGCTGACCCACGAGACCGCCACCAGGCGCGTACGCCCGCTCATCGTGCGCGCCAGGACGCCGGGCGTCATGCGCTCGTGCGGGGCGCGGATGAAGCGCACGGCGACGCCGAGCTCGCGCAGCGCCAGCCAGGGCAGGGCGTTGCTGCCGAACTCGTTGTCGCACAGCACGATCTCGTCGCCGGGCTCCCAGCGCAAACCGCGCGCGATCGCGTTCGCGCCGTCGGAGGTGTTGCGCAAGAAGGCGATCTCGTCGCCGCCGGCCCCGATGAAGGCGCCGACGCGCTCGCGCGAGCGCGCCAGATTGGCCTCGACCGGGACGAAGCCCAGCACGCCGGCGCGGGCCTGTCCCTCGACGACGCGCACGACCGCGTCTCGCGTGGCGACCGGCAAGACTCCGGCGGCGGCGTGATTGAGGTAAACGACGCCTTCGCCGGGTGCGACCGCATCGCGCCCCAGCGGGGGCCCGCTCACGCCTTGCCGAGCATCCGAATCGTGTGCCAGGCGATGTTCTGGGCGCGGTCGCCGACCCGCTCGAGGCTCGCCAGCACGAAGAGCATGATGGTTCCGGCGCGGACGACGCCGGCATCGGCCGCCATCTCGTCCTGCAGCGCCTCGATGCCGCGCGCGTAGAGCGCGTCGACCTCGTCGTCGCGCGCGATGACCGCCTGCGCGATCGCCGCATCCTGCTCGGTGTAGGCGCGCATGACCTCGCGCACCATGTCGAGCGCGATCGAGGCGATGTGGCCGATCTCGACGCGCGCCGGGCGCAGCGGAACGTCGGCCAGTTTGATCGAGTTCTTGGCGATGGCCACCGCATAGTCGCCGATGCGCTCGAGGTCGACGATCGTTTCGAGGATCGCCGCGACCTGGCGCAGCTCGCCCGCCACGGGCTGCTGCTTCCAGATCAGCTCGATGCAGTTCCCCTCGATCTTGACGCGCAGGGCGTCGACGTCATCGTCGCCGGCGATGACGCGGGCGGCGAGCGCGGTATCGCGCTTCTGCAGCGACGTGACGGCCGAATTCAGCGCGTCGCCGACCAAAGCTCCGAGGCGCACGACGTCGAGCCGCGTCTGCTCGAGCGCCTCGTGATACGCGATCCGCATGACGCCCACTTAGCCTTCCCCTCCTCCGCACCTGCGTGCGCCTGCTCCCAGATAGGCGGCCGGGCCGTCCTCCACGCGCCGTCGGCGGGCGACGCGCGCTCTCGGCCAAAAAGCCCGCCCGCAGTATAGCATAGCGAGGGACCGGCTCGACATACCCGGAAAACAAGTTTTGTGAGCACATACGAAACGATCGCTGTCGAGCGCGACGGCCCCGTCGCCGTCGTCACGCTGAACCGCCCTAAGGTTCTTAATGCACTTAACCTCCAATTGATACGCGAGCTGAAAGACGCCTTCGCGGCGCTCGAGGCCGACTCCGAGGTGCGCGCCGTGGTGCTCACCGGGTCCGGCGAGCGAGCCTTCGCGGCCGGCGCCGACATCGGCGAGCTCAACACGCTCAAGGACTCCGCCGAAGGCGCCGCTTTGGCCCGCGGCGGGCAGGCCCTCACGCTGCAGCTCGAGCGTCTGAGCAAGCCCGTCATCGCCGCCGTCAACGGCTTCGCGCTCGGCGGCGGCTGCGAGCTGGCCATGTCGGCCGACATCCGCATCGCCAGCGAGAACGCCAAGTTCGGGCAGCCCGAGGTGAATCTCGGCCTGATGCCGGGTTACGGCGGCACGCAGCGCCTGGCCCGGCTCGCCGGCCGAGGCTACGCGCTCTATCTCTGCCTCTCGGGCGAGAACATCGACGCCCGCGAAGCTCTGCGCATCGGCCTGGTCGAGAAGGTCGTCCCGCTGCCCGAGCTCCTGACCGAGGCCAAGCGCATCGCCGGCGTCATCGCCTCGAAGGCGCCGCTCGCCGTCGCGGCGACGAAGCGCGCCGTCGACGAGGGGATCGCCCTCTCCACGCAGGACGGCTTGGAGATCGAAGCGCTGAATTTCGGCTCGCTCGTCGGCACCAAGGACTTCACCGAAGGCACCTCGGCCTTCTTGGAAAAGCGCAGGCCGAACTTCACGGGCTCCTGATCTTCCAGGCCCACGCGTTCCAATAGTCGCGACCTAAAACATTCGGCATGAAATTTTCGAACCGCGCGCTGCGGGCGTAGGCGCTCCGTTCGAAGCCGAGCGGCACGATCGGCAGGTCCGCGGCCAAGATCGCGTGGGCGCGCCGGTAGGCGGCGAACCGCCGGCGCGGATCGTAAACGCGCATGCCCGCCGCTTCGGCGGCGTCGAAGGCGCGGCTGCAATATCCGCCGGCGTTCCCGCCGGCCGGCGGAAGCGCGGCGCAGCCGAAGAGATACGAACGGTCGGGGTCGAGGCCGGGCGACCAGCTCGTGAGCGCGAGGTCGAAGCGGCCGAGCGCCAGGACCCCGCCGGCCGTCGCGGGGCCCCAGAACTGCGCGGGCGAGTAGGAATGGATCGTGACCCGCACGCCGGCCTGCGCGAGCTGCGCCGCCAGCTGCACGGCGGCCGCGCTGCTGCTCCGCCACGAGCCTGCGATCGCGAGCTCGAGCTCGAGGTGCCGCGGCGCGAGCTCGGCGCGCGCGGCGAGCGGATCGTAGCGCGGCAGCGAACCGGCGCGCGCCAGCTCGGGCGCGAGCGCGCCCGTATCGGTGGGAGCTTCGAGCCCGCGATAGACGGTCTGCGCCAACCGTGCGCGGTCGAGCGCCTGGGCCAGCGCGCGCCGCACGCGCAGCTCGTTCAAGGGCCTGCGGCGCAGGTTGAACTGGAGATAGTCGACGATGTTCGTGGTCGCGACCGTCACCGGTAAACCCGCATCGCGCGCCTCGTCGAGCTGCAGGCCCGAAAGGTAAGCCGCATCGAGATCGCCCGCGCGCACTTGCAGCAGCCGCGTCTCCGCGTTCGGTGAGACGAGCGCGACCGCTCGCGCGACGCCGGCGGGTCCGCGCCAGTAATACGGATTGCGCTCGAACTCGAGCCGCTCGCCGCGCCGCCACAGCGAAAGGCGGAAAGGACCCAAGCCGACGGGCTCGGTATCGAGCGAGCTCGCGTTGAGGTCGCGATAACGGGCCGCGACGTGGCGCGGCAGGATGGCGTAGGGATCGTTCGCGCCGAGCGTCAGGAAGGCGGAGACGAAGGGCGCCGAAGGCGCGCGCAGGCGCACGACCAGCAGGTCGGGGCGCGGCGCCTCGACGCGTTCTATCTGGTCGACCGTCGAGCGGTCGGGCACGTCGGTCGCCGCATTGCGCAGCGCCTCGACGGTGAACGCGACGTCGCGCGCGTCGAAGGGCGCGCCGTCGGACCAGCGCCCGGTGCGGATGCGGTACGCGATCGTCCGGCCGTCGGCCGAGATGCCGCCGCCGGCGCGGGTCGGAACGGCCAGCGCGCGGTCCGGGACGAGTCTGCCGCGCTCGTCGACCAGGAAGAGATAGCCCTGGGTGAGCGGGCCCAGCAGCCAGCCGTACGGCGTGTTGAGGATCGTGTCGAGGCTCGAGGGATCCTCTTCGACCGCGACCGTCAAGGCACGCGGCTCGGCGGCCGAGAGCGGCGCGAGCGCCTTTCCCGGCGAGGTTTTGGACTGTAGCTTTTCGCGTGCGTTCTCCAGGGCCAGCTCGATCGCCGGATTGTAGCCGCTCCAGCGCCCGCGCTCGTAGCCCGCGGGGTCGATCGCCACGATCGTCGGCAGGAAGACCGCCCCGTACGCGCTGCTGACGCGCTTCCCGGCGTCGAGCGCGACGCGCGACATGCCGTTGGCGTGCGCGAAGGCACGCGCCGCGGCAGCGGGTTCGCCGACGTCGACCGCGATGACCTCGACGTCGGGATGAGCGCGCGCGAAGCGCTCTGCCAGCGGCAGCGAGAGGCGGCACGGGGGGCACCAGGAGGCCCAGAAGTCCAGAAAGACGACGTGTCCCGGGCGCGCGGCCAGCGCGATCTCGCCCCGGTCGAGCGCCGGCAGCGTGAAAGCGGGGGCCCGCACCAGGGGCGGACGCAGCGCGAGCGGCTCCAGGAAGAACTTGTAGCCGACGAGCAGCACGAGGGCGACGGCGAGGAAGTCGAGGAGCAGGGTGGCCGGGTCGACGGCGGGCGCTCGGCAATCCGCACCGGCCGGGCGAAAAAATCGTGGAAAGTTCACGCCACGGGCCGCTTCGGGGGAAGGCTGCAGCCGCCTTGCATCTAATGAGGGGCCCGATGGCGAATACCCGTGTTCCCGCGATTACGCTGGACAGCCGGACGCTCCCGACCACCAACCGCAACTTGATCATCCTCGAGGCCTTTGACAAGTTACAGTTGGGGGGGATCCTCGAATTACCCGAGGAGAGCGATCCGCGCGCTTTGCGCAACGAATTCCTTCAACACCGGCCCGGCCGCTTCTCGTGGGAAGCGCGCAACCTCGGGTCGGGCCACTGGACGATCCGCATCGAGCGGATCGACGAACAAGCCGACGCCGCGACGTTTCTTTCGCACTGCGCGCCCTTCAGCAACGCGAAGGCCGCGACGGTCCGGGAGCTCGCGGCGGTCGCCTCCGAACGCACCTACCGGCAAGGCGAGACGATTTACGACGAAGGCGAACTGTGGCCGTACCTCGCTTTCGTACGAGCCGGCAAGGTCGTCCTGACGCTGCTCTCGCCCGACGGCAAGACGCACGCGCTCGGGGAGCGGCTTCCGCTCGATTCGCTCAACGAGACGGGGACCTTCGACGGCGGCGGCGCGACGACGCGCGCCGAAGCGCTGAACGACTCCGGTCTGATCCTGCTGCCGAGCGAGGCGGTGCTGCATGCGGCTCGCAACGACGCCGAGCTTGCGATCGGTTTTCTGACCCAAGCCTCGCAGGGCCGGCGCCGCTCGATCGACACGATCGCGGACTTGGCGTTCGCCCACGTGCTGCAGCGGGTCGCGAAGTTTCTGCTCTCGTACGCTCCGGCCACGACGGGCATGGCGCGCGGACTCTCGGGCGTGGAGAACCTCTCGCAAGCTCAGATCGCGGCTGCGGCCGGAACCGTGCGCGACATGGCGGCGCGCGCGCTGCTGCGCCTCAAGAACTCCGGCGCCGTCGAGCTCGACCGCGGACGCGTGCGCGCGCTCGACCGCGAGCGGCTCGAAGCCTTCGCGCACAACGTTCAGGCGCCGCCCGTTTAGGGATTCACGTGCGCAGCGCGGCCAGCGCTTCGCGAAAGCTCGCGACCGGGACGACCCGCAGATCGTGCTCGGCGGCGACCTCCAAGAAATTCTCTTTGGGAACGAAGAATAGGCCGGCGCCGGCGCGCTTGGCGGCGATGAGCTTCTGCTCGGTCCCTTCGATCGGCCCGACCGTTCCGTCGTAGCGGAGCGTCCCGGTCCCGGCGATCGCGCGCCGCGCGCCGTGCTCGCCGCCGCGCAGCGTCGCGTAGACCTGCAACGCGAACATCAGCCCCCCGGAGCTCCCCTCGATATTGGAAAGCGAGTATCGCACCGGCACCGGAAGGACGGCCCGCAGCGAACGAGTTTCGAGCAGCAGCCCCAGGCGCGCGCCCTTGGGCGTGCGGATCGTGGGCAGGCCGAAGGTCCGCGCGCGGCCGTCGCGCCGCACTACGACCGAGACCGTCCGGCCCGCGCCGAGGCGAGCGAGGATCCGGCCGACGTCGCGCGGCTGGGCGACCGGCGCGCCCTCGACTTTGAGGATGAAATCGCCGACGGCGAGCGTTCCGCGCGCCCGCGACGTGGGAAGGATCGCGGCCACGACGACCTGCAGCGCCGGGTCGGCGACGTGGAATCCCGCGGCGCGCTCGGCCACGACGGCCGCAATCTGCTGGCTCTCCTTCATCGAGTCGGCCAAAAAGCGGTCGTAGCCGAGCGGCGACTCGCCGCTGGGGACGAGCGCATCCTGGCGCACGACGCGCACGCCCGGAAGGAGCCCGGCGGCCAGCAGCAGCGCGCTCGCGCGCAGCACCGTGACGTCGGTCAAGAAGTAGCGGTCGCGCGAGGGGGGACGGCCGGCGACCGCGATGCGGGGCCCCAAGTCGACGGCGCTGCCCGGAGCGATCAGCCAATACGGCGTCGGCGTCAGCGCCAGCAGCGCGAGGAGCACGACGAACGCGAGAGCCAGCGCGAGGAAGCGGCGCCGCCCGAGCACGGCTACCGCCGGCGCACGCCGTCCACGGACGGCACCTGGCCTAGGAGGCTTCGACCGAGGCCAGCTCGGCGGTCTCGCTCTGCGCGTCGAAAGCGCCGCGCTTGCTTCTGGCACCGGCCGGAGGGGCTGCGGCCTGCGTTTGCGGGGCGGGAGCGGAAGCCGCCGGCGCGGGACGCGGCACGAGCGACTCCTGGCCCTTCTTCACCGAGCCGAGTGCCGTCGCCAGCCGCGACTCGAGTTCGACCAGGACCTGCAAGGCGTAGGCGTCGGCGCCGGCCCGGATTTTGCGGGCTTTCTCCTCGGCCTCGCGCAGCACGATGTCGGCGGTCGTGCGCGCCGCCCTCACCACGTCGGTCTGCTCGACCAAGTCGTTCTTCTGACTGACGGCCTCGGTGACGATCTGCTGCGCCTTCTCCTGCGCGTCACGGATCACGCGATCTTTGTTGTTCGCGATGAGCTTCGCGCGGCCGACCTCTTCGGGGAGCGTCGAGCGCAGCTTCTCGATGTACTCGACGAGCCGCTCCTCGCTGACGATGCGAAAGCCGAACGGCAGCCACGTGCCCGTGCGAACGTAGCTCTCGAGCTTATCGATGACGCGATAGATCGACAAATCAGATCCTCCCATGACTGTGACGCTTGACCCGCATCGCTTCGAGGACGACATCGGGTACGTACTTCGTGATGTCGCCACCTTGCAGGAACACTTCTTTGATGAGGCTGGAGCTGACGAACGAGTAACTCGAGTCCGACATCAGAAACATCGTGTCCACGTTCGAGAGCGAACGGTTCATGTGGGCGAACGCCATCTCGTTCTCGAAATCGGAGACGACGCGAAGGCCTTTCACGATGACGTCCGCGGCGATGCGTTTGACGTAGTCGGCCAGAAGCCCGCTGAAATGATCGACGCGAACGTTCGCATACCTGCCGGTACATCGGCGCAGGATCTCTTCGCGCTCGTCGAGCGAGAACATCGGCTCGCGCTTCTGCGGATTGGCGACGACGGCGACCGTGACGATGGGGAAGACCGCAGCCGCACGCGCGATGACGTCGAGGTGGCCGTTGGTCGGCGGATCGAAGGAGCCGGGGTAGACGGCGTGCGCGCGCGGTGCGACCAGACCGTTGTTCATGCGACCTGCAAGAACTGGAGGGTGACTTCGCCGTACCGTGCGTCACGCGTCGTGATAAAGCCTGGCGCGGCGAAGGCCGGGGCGGCGGAGCGGTGCTCGTAGACGAGGATCGCCTCGGGCGAAAGAGCGCCGCGCAGACGCAGCGTGCCGAAGGTGAGGTGCGGCGGGGGCAGCGCGTACGGCGGGTCGGCGTAAACCAGATCGAACGTGCCGGCGAGCCGCGCGACCGCTTTCTCCGAGGGCGCGCAGACGACGTTGGCGCGCCGCCCGAGGCCGAACTGCTCGGCCGTGCGCCGGATCGCCTGCGCCGTCGGCGCGTGCAGCTCGACGAAGGTCACGTGCTCCGCGCCGCGCGAGAGCGCCTCGAAACCGATCGCACCGGTCCCCGCGAAGAGGTCGAGGACGCGGGCACCGGCGACCCGTTCGCCCAGAATCGAGAAGAGCGCTTCCTTCACGCGGCCGGGGGTCGGCCGAACGGCGTCGCCGCCCGGCGCCCGAATCACCCTCGACCGCAACTCACCGCCGCTAACGCGCACGTCGCACCGTCCACGCCGCGGACCGAAGCGTCATCCCTGGGGGTTCGCCGTGCCGCCCGACCGCCCTTGGAGGGACCGGCAGCTCGGCACAGTCCAACCCGCAGCGCCTCAACTGCTGACCAGACGCGAGCGCATTCCGGCGTCCCCGGCGAGCAGCGCGCGCAGGCCGCGGTGCTCGGGCCGCGCCAGCAGCGGGTCGGCCCCGACGAGCGCGTCGGCGTCGGCCTTGGCGCGCATGTAGAGCGCGAAGTCGTTCGTCAAGCTGCCGAGCAGACCGCTGGGCCCGCCGGCCTGGGCCGTCCCGGCGAAGTCGCCCTCGCGCCGCAGCCGCAGATCTTCCTCAGCGATCACGAAGCCGTCGCTCGTCCGGGCGAGGATCTCGAGGCGCTCGACGTCCCCGCGCTCGTCGGGCGCGACGAGGATGCAGTACGAACGCGCCGCGCCGCGCCCGACTCGCCCGCGCAGCTGGTGCAGCTGCGCGAGCCCGTAGCGGTGCGCGTCGAGGACGACCATGAGCGACGCGTTCGCCACGTCGACGCCGACCTCGACGACCGTCGTCGCGAGCAAGACGTCGGCCTCTCCGCGGGCGAAGCGCGCCATCGCCGCATCCTTCTCGCGCGGCGGCATCCGGCCGTGCAGCAGCTCGACGCGCAGATCGGGGAAGACGTCGCGGCGCAACAGCTCGAGCTCGGCCAGGGCGCTGGTGAGGGCCGACTCGGACTCGTCGATCGCGGGGACGACGACGTAGGCCTGCCGTCCGCGCGCGACGTTCTTGCGCACGAACTCGTAAGCCAGCGGCTTGCGGCTCTCGCGCAGCACGAAGGTCTCGACCGGGGTGCGGCCGGGAGGGAGTTCGTCGATCACCGAGAGGTCGAGGTCGGCGTACTTCGTCTGCGCGAGCGTGCGCGGGATCGGCGTCGCGGTCATGTGCAGGGTGTGCGGGGCGCGGCTCTTGGAACGGAGCTTGGCGCGCTGGGCGACGCCGAAGCGGTGCTGCTCGTCGATGACGGCCAGGCCCAGGTTGGCGAACTCGACCTCCTCGACGATCAGCGCGTGGGTCCCGACCGCCAGGTCGCACTCGCCGCTCTCGAGCCGTCCGCGCGCGGCGCTGCGCTCGCGCGCCCCGAGGCTGCCGAAGAGCGCGTCGACGCGCACGCCGAAGGGCAGGAGCAGCGGCGCGAGCTTCTGGGCGTGCTGCGAGGCGAGGATCTCGGTCGGCGCCATCAAGGCGCTCTGGACCCCGCTCTTGGCGGCGAGCACGATCGCGGCCGCCGCCACCAGCGTTTTCCCGCTGCCGACGTCGCCCTGCAGGAGCCGGTTCATCGGCGAGCTGGCGCCCATGTCGCGCCAGATCTCGCCGACGACGCGGCGCTGCGCCGCGGTCAGCGGGAAGGGCAGCGAGGCTTCGAAGTGCTCGAGCAGGCCTGGCGGGGCCTGCAGCACGGGGGCTCCGCCCGAAGCGGTGCGCTCCGCACGCTTGAGCGCGGCGGCGAGCGCGATCTCGAAGAACTCCTCGAAGACGAGCCGCTCGCGTGCCGCGGCGGCCGCCTCGGGCGAGGACGGACGGTGCGTCTCGCGCCACGCTTCGCGCAGCGGACCGTAGCCGTGCTTGGCGAGGATGCCGGGCGGGACGACTTCGCGGACGAACGGCTCGAGGACGGCGAGGTTGCGCTCGATCACCTGCGCCAGCATCCGCGACGAGAGCTCCTTGCTCGCACGGTAGACCGGCACGACTTGCCCGCGATAGGGCTCGCCCTCGGCGAGGATCTTGTGGTGCAGCACGTTGAGCTCGACCGTGACCGAGCCGCGCGAACGCTTGAGGGAGGCTCGGCCGTGCACGAAGAGGCGGTCGCCGACGGCGAGCTTCCCGGCGAGCCCGCGGCGGCCGAACCAGGTCGCCTTGATCGTTCCGCTCTCGTCGCTCAGCTCGGCCGAGACGATCGGGATCCGCGCGCGAAACTCGTTGAGGCTCGCGATGCGGCCGAGCGCGATCTCCTCGCTCGAGTCGGGCTCGCCGGCCGGCGCCCGCGCCCGGGCCAGCGCGCCGCGCACGATCTCGGCGATCGGCGTGGGCTTGCGCCAGTCCTTGTAATCGCGCGGATAGGTCGCAGCCAGCTCGGCCGGCGAGCGGATCTCGAGCGCGGCGAGCTTACGCGCGAGTTCCGGGCCGACGCCGCGCAGCGCGCGCAGCGAGTCGAGGGGCGGCTCGGCTACTTCGCGCGTCGCAATAGCTCTCGGCCGACCCGATCGAGCCCGACGCCGCGCTCCTCGAGGAGCACCAGCGTGTGATAGAGCAGGTCGGCGACTTCCCAGGCGATCTCGTCGGGCGCGCCGTTCTTGGCCGCGATGACGACCTCGGTCGCCTCCTCGCCGATCTTCTTCCCGATACGGTCGACGCCGCCGTGCAGCAGCTTCGCCGTGTAGCTCGTCTCCGGCGAAGCGCCGCGCCGCGACGCGATCGCGGCGCGCAGGTGCTCGACGGCACGTTCGAAATCGCCTTCCCGCGCGGCGGCCGGCTCGCCGCCGAGAAGCCGGCCGTCGAAGCAGCTCGCCGCGCCGGTGTGGCAGGCCGGGCCGTTCGGCACGACACGGTAGAGCAGCGCGTCGGCGTCGCAATCGTAGTCGACGCCGACGACGCGCTGGGTGTGGCCGGAGGTCTCCCCCTTGCGCCAAAGCGCCGCGCGCGAGCGGCTATAAAGGTACGTCACGCGCTCGGCCAGGGTGCGCTCAAGCGCTTCCCGGTCGGCGTAGGCGAGGGTCAGGACCGCGCCGCCGACCGCGTCCTGAATGACGACCGGCAGCAGGCCGTCTTCGCCCCAGGCGAGCTCATCGATGGACATGAGTCGAGTCTACCAGAGGGCGGATCGGGATTCCGCGTGCGGCCAGCTCGGCTTTGAGCGCGCCGATGTCGAGCTCGCCGTAATGGAAGAGCGAAGCCGCCAGGGCCGCGTCGGCGCCGGCGAGCTCGAAGACCTCGGCGAAGTGCGCCGCCGTGCCGGCGCCGCCCGAGGCGATGACCGGGACCTCGACCGCGTCGCGGATCGCGCGGGTCAGCGCCAGATCGAAGCCCGACTTCGTCCCATCGCGGTCGATGCTGGTCAGCAGGATCTCGCCGGCCCCCAGCGCCGTCGCCTCGCGGACCCAGGTCACGGCGTCGAGCCCCGTCGGCGTCCGGCCGCCGTCGATCACGACCTCCCAACCGCCGGTCGCCGGCACGTGGCGGGCGTCGACCGCCAGCACCACGCACTGGCTGCCGAACTCGCCGGCCGCCGCGCGGAGCACCGCCGGATCGCGCACGGCCGCGCTGTTGAGCGAGACCTTGTCGCAGCCGGCGCGCAGCAGATCGCGGACGTCGCCGGCGCTCGAGACGCCGCCGCCGACCGCGAAGGGGATCGAGAGCTCGGCGGCGACCGCGCGCACCACGTCGCGCATCGCGCGGCGGCCTTCGATCGTCGCGGTAATGTCGAGGAAGACGAGCTCGTCGGCGCCGCGCTCCTCATAGAGCCGGGCCAGCGCGACCGGATCGCCGGCGTCGGTGAGATCGACGAAGCGGACGCCCTTGACGACGCGCCCGGCCTTGATATCCAGGCATGGGACGATCCTGCGTGCTAGCATCTTCTCCTCATCCGGCCTTACGCCGCCGCTTCGCTGGGGCGGGCGCAGGGTGCGGTCTTGCCGTCGATCGCGATGACCAGCAGCGCCAGGTCGTCGCGGGGCGCGCCCGCACTCATGCGGCGGACCGCGCCGGCCAGTTCGTCCGCGCAGGCCTGCGGATCGGCCGACGTCGCGCGCAGCAAGGCCATCGCGCCCGCGTCGTCGAGTATGTTCCCGCCGGCGTCGCGCGCTTCGGTGAGCCCGTCGGTCGCCAGCACCAGCAGGTCGCCGGCGAGGAGCGGCAGCGTGCGGTTCTCGTAGCCCGGCGACTCGGCGAGCCCGACGATGGGACCCGTCACCTCGAGCTGCACGACCTGGCCGGCGCGGCGCAGGAACGCGCCCGCATGCCCGGCGCTGGCATACCGGAAATCGGCCTGGTCCACGTCGATGATTCCGACGAACGCGACCACGAAGATCGACGGGTCGCGGATCGTCTCGAGGAAGAGGCGGTTGAAGCTGGTCAGGATCGCGGCCGGATCGGCGTCGGTGAAGGCGAGCGTGCGCATCGCATACTTCACGAAGGCGGTGTTGACGGCGGCCTCCAGGCCTTTCCCGCTCACGTCGGCCACGATCACCAGACCGCGCGCGTCGTCGATCCGGCGGACGTCGTAGAGGTCGCCGCCGACGGCCGAATCGGCGTCGGCCGAAAGGTAGGCCGTCCCGATGCGCGAGCCCGGGAGGCGGTCCAGGTCGGTGCGGAACGCGCCCTGCAGCGTCTCCACGATCGAGCGCTCGCGTTCGATCTTCGAGAGCATCTTGGCGCGCGAGGCGACGAACCAGACTCCGCCGGCGGCGAACAGCGCGATCGCCGCGAGGCCGCCGAGCAAGGCTTCGTTGATGCAGCGATTCAGATCGACCTGAGCGCGCTCGAGGCGCTCCTGCAGCAGCTCGTGGACGCGGTTGGCGTCGCCGCGCAACTGGTCGACGAGGACCTTCCCCAGCGTCTCGCGGGTGAGCGCGTCCCGCCGGTGCGGATCGCCGATCAGCGGACGGGCGACCATGCGCTGCCAGGTTTCGTGCAGGCTGCGCATCTCGGCGAGCGAGGAGGCCATCCCGCTGATCCCGAGCGACGCAGTGCCGCGGCGGAAATCCTCGAGGCCGATGCTGAAGCGGTCGGCGTTGGCGAGGTACGGTTCCAAGAAGTACGACTGCCCCGAAGCGAGGTAGCCGCGCAGCCCGTTTTCCTCCTCGAGCTGGACGCGGATGACCTCGTCGATCTGCTGCTGCGCGTCGACCAGCGAGCGCTGCAAGGCGGCGGCGTCGTCGAGCCGGCCGTGCAGCCAGAGCGAGCCGGCGACCGCGACGGCCACGAAGGCGGCCAAGAGCACGATGAGCAGGAACGCGCCTCGCACGCTCGAGCTCAGGTTGGCCGCGCGGTCCGCTGCAGGCATAGTGTGCGAAGTGGCCGGCTCGGGTCTCCTGCGGCCGGCCCGGGGCTTCTCTCCGAAAGCGGGGCTCCCCGCGCTGCTAACGCAGACGAGGGGGAGTTGACGAGGCGACGCCCAGATTCGAACTGGGGAATAGAGCTTTTGCAGAGCTCCGCCTTACCACTTGGCTACGTCGCCGCGCCCATCGCCTGACCGAGCGGGTGGCGGGAATCGAACCCGCGCGTCGACCTTGGGAAGGTCACAGGCTACCATTACATCACACCCGCCGACGCGATGGACTCTCTCCGGTTCTCCCCCTGCTGCGAAGCTCCCGCTACGGCGAGCCCTCGCAAACCTTGCTTCCCCCGGCCCGGCCGCCGGGGCCGTTCAGCTCCGGAACGCGCTGCGGCTGGGCCGCCACCGCGTTACTTCGGTAGCGTTTCAAATCCGCGCGAGATTTTGGCAAGGAGTTCGACCAACGTCCTCTTTTCGCTCTGCGTGAGCGCTCGCATCGCCGCCTTGTTGCGCGAAAAGTATGCCGGCAGCATCGAGCCGATGATGCGCTTTCCGGCTCGGGAGAGCGACACATACGAAACCCGGCGGTCCTCCGTACTGGCTTTGCGCTCGATATAGCCGTCGCGCTCCAGCCCGGCGACCAAGCCCGTCACGTTCGCTTGCGTCGTCCCGAGATAGCGGCGCAGGTCCGAGAGCGAGATCGGACGGCCTTCCGCGTGCAGCACGATCAGCACGCCGAACTTCTGCGGCGTCAGCCCGGCGTCGAGGAACCACGAGCCGACGGCGTTCTCCACGCGCTGGGCCGTGGTCCGCAGCGCGAGCAATGCTCGCAGGGCCGGGGCATCGAAGTCGGCGAACCGCTTCCGATGCCCGACGAAGTGATGGTCGGGCCAGCCGACGATATCTTCGGATTCGCTTACGTCGCCGTCTCTCATATCGTTATGCTATCACACGCTGCGGGCAATGATGTTGCGATATTTCCCTTATTTAAGGAGTTTCGTTTGAAGAAATTCTTCTTGACCCTCGCCGCCGCCGGGGCGCTCGTTGCGGCCATCGTCCCCGGACCGACTCTCGCTCAAACCGTCCTCGCCAAGAGGGGCTGGATCGTGGACGGAGTGCTGCAGCAGACGATCAACTCGAAGACCAGCCACAACGGGGACACCTTTACCTTAGCGGAAAAGAACACGTTTTTCCACCACAATCCGCCGTTAGACGGGGCCGTCATCGAAGGCCACTTGGAGAACGTGACCCCGGCGAGCGCGCTGCACAAGGCGACGGTCTCGATCATCCTCGATGACGTCAAGCTGGCCGACGGCTCGACCGTTCCGATCCGCGCCAAAGTCGAGTCGATCAAGGAGTTCGAGCCCAAGACGCACCATCTGCGCGACACGGCGCTCATCATCGGCGGAGCCGTCGCGGGCCATATGGCGGCAGGACAACACCACGGAGGCCTGGCAGGCGCGGCCGCGGGCTTCGCGCTCGCCTCGACCCTCAAGAGCGACATCAACGTCAAGCAGGGAACGCTCGTCGAGCTCAAGCTGCTCGACAATCTCGTCCAGAGCCCGAGCTGAGTTCGAGCCCGCTCCTCCAACCATGAAGGAAGCCGGCTTCGCCTCTTGGGGCGAGGCCGGTTTCTTTCCAACGGGCCTCGCGCTTTCGGTCTTGCGAGAAAAGCCGTTCGGAGACCCTAGGCGGTGACGATCTTGGCGGCGGCCTCCAAGTGCAACTCGGCCGTCGAGACCTCGCGCATCTTATACTTCTGAATCTTACCCGTGACGGTCATAGGAAGTTCGTTTGTGAACTTCACGTATCGGGGTATCTTAAAGTGCGCGATCTTGCCGCGGCAGAAATCGCGGATCTCATCTTCGCTCGCGCTCGAGCCCTCGCGCAGGATCACCCAGGCGCACAGCTCCTCGCCGTACTTCTCGTCGGGGACGCCGATGACCGAGACGTCCTTGACCGCCGGATGCGAGTAGAGGAACTCCTCGACCTCGCGCGGATAGACGTTCTCGCCGCCGCGGATCACCATGTCCTTGATCCGCCCCGCGATGTTGAGATAGCCGTCCTCGTCCATGGTCGCGATGTCGCCGGTGTGCATGTAGCGCGCCGCGTCGATCGCCTTGGCGGTGTTCGCCTCGTCCTCCCAATAACCGAGCATGACGCTGTAGCCGCGCGTGCAGAGCTCGCCCGGCGTCCCGCGCGGAACGATCGCGCCTTCCGCGTCGACGATCTTGACCTCGATGTGCGGATGCACGCGGCCGACGCTCGAGGTGCGCTTCTCGAGCGGGTCGTCGACCGAAGTCTGAGTCGAGACGGGCGACGTCTCGGTCATGCCGTAGCAGATCGTCACCTCGGGCATGTGCATCTCGCTCTGCACGCGCTTCATCACTTCGACCGGACAAGGCGAACCGGCCATGATCCCGGTGCGCAGCGTCGAGCAGTCGAAATCGCCGAAGTTCGGCAGCGCGAGCTCGGCGATGAACATCGTGGGAACGCCGTAGAGCGACGTGCAGCGCTCCTTCTGCACCGCCTCGAGCGACAGGACGGGATCGAACGTGTAGTTCGGGATCACGATCGTGGCGCCGTGGGTGACGATCGCCAAATTTCCCAGCACCATGCCGAAGCAGTGATAGAAGGGGACCGGCACGCAGACGCGGTCCCGCTCCGTATAGCGGCAGCCTTCACCTATGAAGAAACCGTTGTTGAGGATGTTGTGGTGCGAGAGGGTCGCGCCTTTGGGAAAGCCGGTCGTGCCCGAGGTGTACTGGATGTTGATCGGCTCGTCGAACTGCGTCGCCTCCAGCCGCCCGGCGAGCGTCTCGACGCTCACGGCGGCGGCCGCCGCGTTCACGTCGTCCCAGCGCAGCGCGCCTTCGAGCGGCGCGCTCAACTCGTCGTCGCCGATCAGCACGACGGTCCGCAGCCCGGGGAGCTCGGGCCGGATCTCGCGCAGGATCTCGACGTAGTCGGTGGTCTTGTGCCGGATCTGCACGAGCAAGACGGAAACCCCGCTCTGGCGCAGCGCGTACGACGCCTCCGAGCTGCGATAGGCCGGATTGATGTTGACCAGAATCGCGCCGATCTTGGGCGTGGCGAACTGCGCGATCACCCATTCGAACGTATTGGTGGACCAGATGCCGACGCGGTCGCCGTGGCGCACGCCGAGCGCGATCAGGCCGCGCGCGAAAGCGTCGGTCGCAACCCGCATCTGCGCGTACGTCAGGCGGACGCTCTGATGGACCGATACGACGGCCTCGGTCTGCGGATGGGCCTCCGCCATGCGATCGAAGTTCGCGCCGAGCGTCTCCCCGAGCAACGGGACGGTGCTCGCGCCGTGGGCGTACGACTTGCTCATGCGCGCAGATTCGTGCGTCCGGGCGACCTCCCTCGTGGCGTTCCGCACCGATGCGTTCGGCCCAGGGCCGAGCGCTAGGCCTTATTCCGGGTCGGCGAAGAGGAGCTCGAGATCCTCGCGCGTGAGCGCCTTGGCGAGCGCGCCGTCGGCCTTGATGATGTTGCGCGAGAGCGACGCCTTGCGCTCGGCCAAGGCGCGGATTTTCTCTTCGACCGTCCCGCTGGTCACGAGCCGGTAGGCGGTGACCGCCCGATGCTGACCGATCCGGTGCGTCCGGTCGATCGCCTGCCGTTCGACCGCCGGATTCCACCAGGGGTCGTAGAGGATCACGTAATCGGCCGCAGTCAGCGTCAGCCCGACCCCGCCCGCTTTGAGCGAGCAGAGGAAGAGCGGCGGACCGTCGGGCCGCATGAAGTGCGAGACCTCGCGCTGACGGTCCCGGTCCTTCGTGGCGCCGTCGAGGTAGCCGTAGGCGAGATCGCGCTCGTCGAGCGCGCCGCGCATGATGCGCAGCATCGAGGCGAAGGCGCTGAAGACGAGCAGACGATGGCCGCCCGAGAGCACCTCTTCGACGGTCTCCAGAAACGCTTCGAACTTGGCGCTCGCCTCCGGGTCGCCGCGATGCTCTTCGAACAGCAAGCCGGGGTGCGCGCAGATCTGGCGCAGGCGCGTCAGCGCGGCGAGCACGTGCACGGTCGCGCCCTCGATCCCCTGCTCTTCGACGACGGCGAAGACCTCGCGCCGCGCCGCCTCGGCGACGCCGCGATAGAGGCGCCGCTGCAGCGGCGAGAGGTCGCATTCCAAGACGACTTCGGTGCGGTCCGGCAGTTCGGGGGCGACGTCTTCTTTCGTGCGCCGCAGCAGGAACGGCTCGAGCCGCGAGCGGAGCGTCGCGATCGCGGAGGCGTCGTTCTCGGCGATCGGGACCTCGAAACGGCGGCGGAACGACGTCTCGCTCCCTAAGAGTCCGGGCTCGACGAAAGCGAAGATCGCCCACAAGTCGCGCAGCGAGTTCTCGACAGGCGTTCCGGTCAAGGCCAGGCGGTGCTCGGCTTGCAAACCGCGCAGCACGCGCGCGATCTGCGAGGAGGGATTCTTGGCGTTCTGCGCCTCGTCGAGAATCAGCGAGCGGAAGCGGTATTGCGAGAGCTGCTGCGCGTCGAGCCGGGCGAGCGCATACGAGGTGATGACCACGTCGCTCTCGGGGACGAGGTCGTAGCGCGCCGCCCGTTCGCTGCCCGAGTGCAGGCGCAGCGTCTGCAGCTCCGGCGCGAAGCGCGCGATCTCGTTCTCCCAGGTGTGCGTCACCGAGGTCGGCGCGATGACCAGCGACGGCGCCCGCCCTTCTTCGAGCTGCCGGCGCAAGAGATAGGCGACGACCTGGATCGTCTTGCCGAGGCCCATCTCGTCGGCCAGGATGCCGCCGAAGTTGAACTCGGCGAGATAGGCGAGGAAGTCGAGGCCGCGCTGCTGGTATCCGCGCAGCGTGCCGTTGTGCAGCGTGGGCGGCTCGACGACCGGGATGCCGCTGAAATTGCGCAGCTTCTCGCGGACCTGCTCCACCTCGGGCGGCAGCGAGACGTCGCCGAAATTGTCGTGCAGCTCGTCGCGCAAGGCCAGCAGCGCGGCGAAGCCGCTGCGCCGCCGCTCGGCCAGATCGCTCAGGAGCCCGTTGCGCTCGCGCAGCCGGCCGACGTCGACGAGTTTGCCGCGAACTTCGGCGAAGCGGCCGGCCGTGGAGAGGAGCGCGGCCAGCTCCTTTTGCGTCAGCGCCACGCCGCCGTCGCCGACGAAGACGTCGACCCGCAGCTCGAACCAATCGGCATCGGAGGCGGTACGGTGTGCCGACACGTTGATGTCGAGCCGGCTCTTGCCGTCGGCCAGCTCGGATAAGCCGGGATCGAGCCGCACGCTCAGATCGGACCATTCGGGGAGCACGTCGCGCACGAAGTTCGCCGCGCGGTCGGCGCCGTGCAGCGCGAAGCCGTCGGTCGAGCGCGGCACGAAGCCGGCGCCGAGCAGGCGCGCGCGGAGCTTGGCCGCGTGATCCGAGGTGAAGCGCACGTAGCGCTCGCCGACCTGCGCGATCGCGCCGAGCAAGGTGAACGGCGCGCGCGCTCCGCTCGCGCGGTCGATGAAGGTCAGGCTCGCGACGAGCGCGCCGCCGACCCAGCCCAGCGCGACTTCAGCCGTCGCGTCGGCCGCGTCGGCGATCGCCAGATCGGCGAGGTCCTGGGCGGTGAGGAACGGCGCCACGCGCGCGATCGTCCGCGGCGAAGGGACCCCCGCGGCGGCGACGGTGCCGTTGCTCGCGCGCGCCGCTTCGATCGCTTTCCTCGCGTCGAAGCTGCCGTCGACCAGATAGACGGCGCGGCGCGTGGCGATCCAGGTCGGCGGTCCTTCCAGGATGAACGCCTCGCGCGCGTCGATGCGCGCGCCGTCGAGCGTCTCGAAGAGCGGAACGAAACCTTCGCCGTGCCGCGTGGCGCGCAGCGCCAGCCCGCGCAGGTCGATCGCGAACTGCGGCAGTTCCGAGGGATGGCGGCCGAGCGAAGGTTCGGCGTCGAAGCGCAGCCGCGGGTGGCGGGCGAGCCGGAAGAGCGAGCGCGCCAGGGCTCGCGGCGCGTAGCGGCCCGCGAACGCTTCCTGCACCGCTTCGTCGCGCAGCAGCTCGCGGTCGACGTCGTCCCAATCGTCGACCGGGCTTTGGTCCATCATCGCGGCGATCGCCTGCGCGTCGCGGACCGCGCCGCGCAAGCGCGGCGAGTCGAGGACCAGCGCCGCCGCGAGCACGATGCCGTCCGGCGATGAGAAGACCGGCCAGACGCAGCGCGCCCGCAGGGCCCTCGACTCGACCCGGAACGCCGGGAGCCAGGAGAGATCGACTTCGCTGTGCGGCGAACGTTCGTCGAGCTCGGTCTGCGAGCGGACCGCCTCGAGCGTCGCCACGACGTGCTCGCAGATCCCGCTCCCGCCGCACGTGCAGACCGCGCGCAGGGCGAGCGGACCCGTTCCACCGCCCCACTCGATCGCCACGTCGACGGTTCGCGCGGCACGCGGATCTTTCACCGCCGCTTCGACCTTGAGGTCCTCGACGGCGCGCAGCGTGACGCGCCCGCCCTCTACGAGGACGAGCGCGTTACGGACCAGATCCCGAGCGAACCACGACCCGATCGCGGCGGGGAGGCGCGAACGCCACGTCGCGAACGGCGTCACCGGACTCCGCGTTCTATCTTACGAACCGACCGTCAGCTCCGGCGCCGGAGGTGCCGGCGGCTCGACTGAGGGGATCTTCGAGAAGCGCAGCTTGTCCGGATTGTCGGGGTTGACCTCGGCCAGGATGCGATCCCCGCCGGTGAAGTTGCCCTTGAGCAGCTCCTCGGCGAGCTCGTCCTCGACTTCGCGCTGAATCGCACGGCGCAGCGGGCGGGCGCCGAACTGCGGATCCCATCCCTTGCGAGCGAGAAGCTGCTTCGCGTCTTCGGTCACCTCGAGGTGCATGTCTTGCGCCTTGACCTCGCGGATGACTTTCTCCAGCTCGAGTCCGACGATCTGTTCGATCTGCTCGCGGCTGAGCTGGTGGAAGACCACCACTTCGTCGACGCGGTTGAGGAACTCGGGGCGGAAGGTGTGCTTGACCTCCTCGAGCACCTTGTTGCGCATCTTCTCGTAGGCTTGCTCGTCGGTCTCGCCCGTCGCCTTGCTCGGACGGAAGCCGATCTCGGTCGTCGTCGTCATGCCGGTGGCGCCGACGTTCGAGGTCATGATGATGACCGAGTTCTTGAAGTCGACGACGCGCCCCTGAGAATCGGTCAGGCGGCCGTCCTCGAGGACCTGCAGCAGCAGGTTGAAGACGTCCGGGTGCGCCTTCTCGATCTCGTCGAGCAGGACGACGCAGTAGGGGCGGCGCCGCACCGCTTCGGTCAACTGGCCGCCCTCTTCGTAGCCGACGTATCCGGGCGGAGCGCCGACGAGCCGCGAGACCGCGTACTTCTCCATATACTCCGACATGTCGATGCGGATGATCGACTCGGAGTCGTCGAAGAGATACTCGGCCAAGCTGCGCGCGACTTCCGTCTTCCCGACGCCCGTCGGACCGAGGAAGATGAACGAGCCGATCGGGCGCTTGGGATTCTTGAGGCCGGCGCGCGAACGGCGGATCGCCCGCGTCACGACCTCGATCGCCGGATCCTGGCCGACGACGCGCTTGTGGAGCTGATCCTTCATCGTGAGCAGCTTCTGCGTCTCGGCCTGCGCGAGCTTGCTGACCGGGATGCGCGTCCACGAGGAGACGATGTGAGCGATGTCTTCCTCGGTGACCTTGATCGTCTTGTCGGAGTGGGCCTTGCGCTCTTGCCACTCCTGCTCGAGGCGCTGCTTCTCGAGGCGCAGCTTCTCCTCGCGATCGCGGATCGCGGCGGCCTTCTCGAACTCTTGCGACTTGACGACCTGCTCTTTTTCCGCCTTGACCTTGCGGATCTGGTTCTCGACTTCGCGGATCTCGGGCGGCGGGAGCGTCGCCTGCAAGCGCACGCGCGAGCTGGCTTCATCGACGAGGTCGACGGCTTTGTCGGGCAGGAAGCGATCGGAGATGTAACGGTCGCTGAGCTTCGCCGCGGCGGTCAGCGCTTCGTCGGTGATCGTGACCTTGTGGTGCGCCTCGTAGCGGTCGCGCAGCCCCTTGAGGATCTCGATCGTCTCCTCGACGCTGGGCTCGCCGACCATCACCGGCTGGAAGCGGCGCTCGAGCGCGCTGTCCTTCTCGATGTGCTTGCGGAACTCGTTGAGCGTGGTCGCGCCGATGCACTGCAGCTCGCCGCGCGCGAGCGCCGGCTTGATGATGTTGGAGGCGTCGATCGCGCCCTCGGCGGCGCCGGCGCCGACCAGCGTGTGCAGCTCGTCGATGAAGAGGATGATCTCGCCCGAAGCGGCGCGGATCTCGTCCATGACGCGCTTCATGCGCTCTTCGAACTCGCCGCGGTACTTCGTGCCCGCGACCAGCCCGGCCAGATCGAGCGTGATGACGCGCCGGTCGCGCAGCGGCTCGGGGACTTCGCCCTTGACGACGCGCTGCGCGAGGCCCTCGGCGATCGCCGTCTTGCCGACGCCGGGCTCGCCGATGAGGGCCGGGTTGTTCTTCGTGCGCCGGGCCAAGATCTGGATGACGCGCTCGATCTCGTTGGCGCGCCCGATGACCGGATCGAGCTTGTTGTCGCGGGCGAGCGTGGTGAGATCGCGGCCGTATGCATCGAGCGTCGGCGTCTTCGACTTGCCCTTGGGCGCGACCGGCTGGCCTTCCGCGCCGAGCAGCGAGGTCGTCTGCACGCGCACCTTGGCCGGATCGACGCCCAGGTTCGTCAGCACGCGCGCCGCGACGCCTTCGCCTTCGCGGATCAAGCCCAGCAGCAGGTGCTCCGTCCCGATATAGTTGTGATTGAGCTGGCGAGCTTCTTCGAAGGCAAGTTCGATCACGCGCTTGGCCCGCGGCGTGAAAACCATTTCCTGCTGGACCGTCTGCCCGCCGCGGCCGACGATTGCCTCGACTTCCTGCCGAACCTTCGCGAGGTTGACTCCCAGGGTCTCGAGGACTTTGGCGGCCAGGCTCTCTCCCTCGGAGATGATCCCGAGCAGGATGTGCTCGGTTCCGATGTAGTTGTTCCCGAGCCGCTGGGCTTCTTCTTGAGCGAGGACGATGCTTCGCCGCGCGCGCTCGGTAAACGGTTCCCACATTGACATACTGGTTAGACTCCCTGTCCGCCGGCTGCGATGCTTTCCCGACGCACCTCCGGTGCGACTTGCGGGCTGCTCGGCACATCACCTCTGTCGGCATACCGGGCCGGCCGCCGTATGTGACAATAACCGGGGCAGGAAGCATTCCGGTTTCGGCCGCGGGAAAGGTTGAGGGCGAGCGTCGGACGGTAGGCGCCGGCCCTCAGGTCCTGCGGCGCAGCGCCGCGCCGGCGTCGCGCAAGCGGCGGCCGAGCGCGGCATCCTCGCCGCTCTTGAAAAACTCCCGCAGCGCGTACTCGAGCACCGCGCTCTCGCTGACCCGCTCGTGGAAGGCGAAGTGGCGCAGGCGCTCCGCGACGGCCGTATCGAGCGTGTGGGAGACCGTCGAGATCTTGGATGCTTTGCGAGGCGGGGCGGAGGTCTCGGGTGCGAGCGCGGGCGCGGGCTTGAGATCGGCCGCCGCAGACGGCTTGACCTCCGGCTGGGAGGCCGTCTTTCGCGCCGGACGCGCTGCCGCGGCCTTGCCGGCCCGCTTCTTAATCACCACTCGGCTTCATGCTCACGACGCACACTCTAATCCTTCGCGCTTCAGCTTCCACCTCACCCGAGCGAGCGGATTTTGTGACGACTGACCGGGGCAGGGACGCCCTTTCTGCCTCGGGCCGGCCACGGGCCGGCCGAGGCCCGGGCCGGCGCCGGGCGAACGACCCCGCTGTGAACCTCACCGTCGGCGACCGCTTCGAAAAACGCTTCACCTTCGCGCGCGACGACATCGTCGATTTCGCGCGGCTCGTCGAGGATTGGAATCCGATCCATCACGACGCGGAGTTTGCGAGCGCCACGCGCTTCGGCGGCCTGATCGCCTCCGGCGCGCACACGGTCGCCTATTTGATGGCGTTCTGCGCGGCCGAGACGACGCGAAGCGGACCCGGAGTCGGACTCGAATTCACCTTCCGGCTGGTCGGCCCGGCGAAGCCCGACGAGGAGCTGACGTTTTGCTGGGAGGTGACGGGGATCGAGCCGAGCGAGCGGCCATTGGGCCGCTTGGTCGCGCTGCGCGGAGCGGTGACCGCGCCCGGCGGGCGCACGGTCGTCGAAGCCTCGGCCACGGTCCTCTCGGTCGACCGGCTCTAGCGCGGAGAACGGCGTGCTCATCGAAAACCGCATCCACGTCGACGCGCCGCTGCACAGGACGTGGCCCGTGCTCAACGACATCCCGCGGGTCGCGACGTGCATCCCCCACGCGGAGATCGTCGAGATCGTCGACGAGCGCACCTACCGCGCCAAAGTTTCGCTGAAGATCGGCCCGCTCGCGCTCAGCTATCATGCGACGGTCGTGGTCGAGAAGATCGACCAGGCGACGCACAGCGCGACCTTCCACATCCACGGCCACGAGCTCACGGGGCGCGGCGGCGTGCGCGCGAAGGTCTCGACGCGCGCCGAAGCCGACGGGCACAGGACGCGCATCGTCCTGCAGACGCACGCGCACGTCAGCGGCGTCGTGGCGAAGCTCGGCGGACCGCTGATCGAAGGCGTCGCCAAGAAGATCGCCGTGCAGTTCGCGAAACGCCTCGCCGCGATCGCGTGAGGCCGGGCGCTTCTGCGCGCTGCGTCAGCCGAACCTCGGCAGCGGGCCGCCGCAGGCGGTCCACACCAGCAGCGCGTTCAGCGCGAGGATCGCCGCGCTCGCGAGCACGGCCAGCAGCTTGACGTGCGCCGCGTTCGCCAGCGCGCCCATCGTCTGCGGGCGGCTGGTGAAATAGAGCAGGGCCAGGATCGGAATGGGGAGCACGAAGCTGAGCACGACTTGGCTGATCACCAGCGCCTCGATGACGTTGACGCCGAGGGCGACGACGGCGACGGCCGGGATCATCGTCACGAGACGCCGCACCCACATCGGGACCGTGAAGCCCACGAAGCCCTGCATGATGACTTGGCCGGCCATCGTTCCGACGACCGAGCTCGAGACGCCCGAGGCCAAGAGTGAGATCAGGAAGACGGCCGCGGCGGCGCTGCCCAGCAGCGGCGTCAGGGTGCGATACGCCGTCGAGATGTCGGCCACGTCGGCGCGGCCGTGCGCGTTGAAGACGGCCGCCGACATGAACATCATGGCGAGGTTGACCAAGCCCGCCAGGCCCAGCGCGACCGCGACCTCGACGTTGGAATAGCGGGCGATGCGGCGCGCGTCCGCGACCGAGCCGGGACGGATGCGGTCCTGGGTCAAGCCCGAGTGAAGGTAGATCGCGTGCGGCATGACGGTCGCGCCGACGATGCCGACCGCGAGCAGCACGCTCGATTGTCCGCCGAGCCAGGGCACGAGGGAATGGTACGCGACCTGCCCCCAATCGGGTTTGGCGAGCACCGTTTCGACGACGTAGGCGACCGCGATCACGCCGACCAGCGAGCCGACGAGCACCTCGATCGGGCGAAAGCCGTAGCGGTCGAGCAGCAGCAGCGCGTAGGTGAGCAGCCCCGTCAGGACGACGGCGACTCCCATCGGAATGCCGAAGAGCAGGTTGAGCGCGATCGTCGCGCCGAGGAACTCGGCGACGTCGGTCGCCATCGCGCCGATCTCGCTGACGACCCACATCGAGAGCGCGGCCGGCCGCGGCAGACCCTCGCGGCAGAGTTCGGCGAGGTTCTTGCCGGTCACGACCCCGAGCTTGGCCGAGAGTCCTTGGAAGAGCATCGCCATCACGTTGGCGAGCACCACGACCCAGAGCAGACGGTAGCCGAAATTGGCCCCGCCCTGCACGTTGGTGGCGAAGTTGCCCGGATCGACGTAGGCGACCGACGCCACGAAGGCCGGGCCCGCAAACGGCAGGATCGCGCGCCAGCCGCGCGAGCCGCCGTCGAGCACGGCTCGCGCGGCGGCGCGCGTGCGCTCGGAGGCGGCCCCGGCGCCGGCGCGCAGCCCCTGGACGCGGATCACGCGCGCCGTCCCCGCGCCGATTCGACGACGCGCACCAAGGCCGCTTGCTGCGCCGGGAGCACGATCTCGCGCTTCCCGCAGCGCAGCCGGACCTGCTGGCCGTCGCCGGCTAGGACCGCCGCGCGAACGCCGGGCAGAATGCCGGCCCCGGCGAGCGCGCGGAGCGCGCGCGCGTCGCGGTCGTCGAGGCTCGAGATCAGCACGCGCGTGCCGGCGGGAACGGCGCTGAGCCGCTGGTCCCCGGCCTGGCGCGCCGCCGCCGAAGTGTAGGGAATCGCGTGGCCGTGCGGATCGCGCGCGGGGTTCCCCATGAGGCGCGCGAGCCGCTGCGCGACGTCTTCCGAGATCGCGTGCTCGATCCGCTCCGCTTCGGCGTGGACGCGCTCGAGCGGAACGCCGAGAAGCCGGTGCATGAACGTCTCGAGCAGGCGGTGCCGGCGCACCATCGCGACGGCGAGCTCGCGGCCGGCGCGGGTCAAGCGCAGGACGCTGGACGCGGCCGCGTCGGGCTCGAGCAGGCCGTCGCGCTGCAGCGCGCGCTTCGCCTTGCTGACCGCGACCGGGCTCACGCCCAGGTGGCGAGCCACGTCGGCCGCTTTCACCGGACCGTCGTCTCCGAGCTGGAAGACCGCCTTCACGTAGTCCTCGCGGGCTCGCGTCGCGGAGCGGTCGGACCCGGCCTCCAGCACCGGCCCGCGCTCGCCGCGCGTCCGCCTGACGGTTCCCGAGCCTTGCGAACGATTGTTATCCATGGTTAACGATAACCAAGGTTAACATTTCCAGGACGAAGAGTAAAGAGCCGCCACTGAAAAGCCTGCCCTCGGGCCCCGCTCGGGGCAATCCATTCGCGTGCGACGACTTGCGTTTTCTCTGATATAGTTTTATAATACATCTATGTCGGTGGTAAAGAACGGGAAAGCGCGACCGGCTTCTTCTTCCGCGGAGCCGGCTGTGGAAAGGGCCCTTCAGGCACTGGCGGTCACGGCACGGCTGCTGCGCGCCGACGCCGAGCGCGCCATCGCTCGGACGGGGCTATCGCTGCCGATGGCCTCGGCCCTCACCCGCTTGAGCGAGCTCTCGGAGCAAACGACCGTGAGCGAGCTGGCTCGCTCCCTGAACTGCAACATCGGGAATCTCTCGGGCACCCTCGATCGCCTCGAAGAGGCCGCTTACCTCGAGCGGATCGTCGGCGAAGCGGATCGCCGCGCGCGCTTCCTGCGGCTGACGGCCAAAGGCCGGCGCATGGCAACTCAGCTCAACGAGAACCTCCGCGGCGGGACGGTCTGTGCGGCGCTGAAGCAGCTGGACGCGCAGCAGCTCGAGGCCATGGCCGAAATGATCGCCCGCCTCAACGGTGCGGTCAGGACGAAGACGCCGGGCTGAGCGCGGCACATCCTGTAAAGCGAATTATCACTTCTGTTGCCTTGATATTTTTGCTTCAAAATTATATTATAACAATACTTAGAACCTGCTATTAAGGAAGGAGAAAGACATGAAAGTGCTCGTTGCGGACGTCGCGGATTCACTGGATCGGGCCCACAAGATGTGGGGCTGGTACCTGGCGCTCGGGGTCGCGATGATCGCGCTCGGCGCGTACGCGATCACCTATGGAATGGCTGCCACGCTCGCCTCGATCGTCGTACTGGGCGCCGTTTGCCTCGCCGCGGGAATCTTACGAGTCGCGGCCGCGTTTCAATCACACGGTGCGGGGCATTTCGCCCTGTTTCTCATGCTCGGCATCCTCGACATCATCGTCGGCTGGATGCTGATGCAGCACGCGGTCGCCGGTGCGCTCGTGGTGACGCTGCTGCTCGCCCTCCTCTTCGTGTTCGAGGGAATCTACGGATTGGTGGGCGCCTTGTGGCTGCAATTTCCCTATTACGGCTGGGTCGCGTTCAGCGGAATCGTTTCGCTCGTCCTGGGCATCCTGCTCTGGGCGGAGTGGCCGATCTCGGCGACTTGGTTCATCGGCTTCGCAGTCGGCCTGAACTTCATCATGTCCGGCGTCGCCTGGTCGGCACTGGCCCTGAAGCTCAAAGCCGCATAGAATCGCCAAGACACGTTTCGAGGAGAGAGCAGATGTCGAACCAAACGCAAACTTCACCGGCGTGCGTGCCCTTCTTCTGGCCGTGGGCCGTCGGCGCGGAGATCGCCGAAGGTGAGTTGAAACTGGCCGCGCGAAATCTCAAGTTTTTGGCGGAAAGCGAGAAGATCGACTTCGGTCTGCATCCGCAATTCGCGACGGAGAATCGGATCCTGCTCGACCTGCGCACGATGAGGGTGCGCGACTTTTCATCACCCGGCGCGGGTGGAGTTCCGACCCTCGTCGACGCGCCGTACGCCGGCCACACCGCGACCGCCGTCGACTTCGATACGGATCAGAGCCTGATGGCGACGTTGCGGGCGAACGGCTGCCGCCGGATCGTGCTGACGGACTGGAAGGCGGCGACGCACGATATGAAAGACTTCGACGTCGACACGTATCTTGCCGAAATCAACGTCGTGGTCGACGACCTGGGCGGGCGCGTCAATCTCGTCGGGCTCTGTCAGGGCGGCTGGATGTCCGCGATGTACGCGGCGCGCTTCCCGGAGAAGGTCAACACCCTCGTCCTGGCCGGCTCGCCGATCGACACCGCCGCCGGCCTCGACTCGCTGCGCAAGCTCATGATGAAGCTTCCGATGGCATATTTCGAGGAACTCGTCGCCCTCGGGGGCGGACTGATGCCGGGCCGCTTCATGCTCGCCGGCTACAAGAACATGGATCCGGCGCAGCACTATCTCAAGAAGTACGTCGACCTCTACAAGAACATCGACGACCCGGACTACCTGCGCCGGCAGGAGCGCTTCGCGAGCTGGTACGAGAGCCCGATCGATTTACCGGGCCGCGTCTACCTTCAGGTCGTCGACCAGCTGTTCAAGCAGAATCAGCTCGTGCACGGAGACTACGTCGCGCTCGGGAAGAAGCTTTTGCTGAAGGACGTGCGGTGCCCGGCTTATCTGCTCGCCGGCAGCGAGGACGATATCACGCCTTGGCAACAAGTCTTCAATGCGGAAGAGTACCTCGGGACGCCGAAGGATCAGATCGTGAAGACGCTCGCCCCCGGGGGACACATCGGGCTTTTCATGGGTCGCCAGGCGCTCGCCGAGGATTGGCCGGTGATCGGCGCGTGGATCGCAGCGCCGACGGCCGACGAACGGGCCGCGATCGCCAAGAAGGCCGCAGACCTGGGCGTTGCGGCGAAGCCATCGACGAACTAGGGTCGCGCTCGTGAACGCGGGCGAGGGGCTAGGTCTCCAGGTTGCCGCGGAGGACCAGGGCCGGCGACGGCTTCGGCAGGTCCTCCGCGAGCGAATCCACGGCTCCCAGCTCCTCGCCTAGCTGCGCGGCGCGATTCGCTAGGTCGTCAACCTGCCGGCGGGCTTCCGGCGGGATGGGATAGCGATGCACGGGCGTCCCGTCCGCGGCATTGATGAGCGCGTCGTAAGCGACGTCCGAAGCCTCCGGATGACGGAACGTCTTTGCCAAATCGGCGAGGTAGGATTTGGCCGCACCCATGGCCGTGCGGAAGCGCAGCCAGCGGTGGTTCTCCCAATCCATCGCACCCTTGCCCGGCGCCAGAACGCTCGGCGTCTTGAAGCGGCCGGCGATCAAAGCACCTGCCGCCGCGCCTCGCGCGCGCAAACGCTCGAGCACCTGCGGCGGCATGTCGAGATTGAGGCCGCCCTCGTCGTCGGCCAGGAACACGGTCACGATGCGGTCGCGGTATCCGGGAAGACGGCTTTGCGTATTGTCGTTCCAGTTCTGCATTGCGTCGAAGATCGCGGACAGAAAACCCGGCAGCGGGCCGAAACGGTTGAAGACCGGCAGCAGCCCCGCCGCGTTATCGCGTGCCATGTACACGTTCTTGGACTCGTCAGCCTGTCGCGAGTGCGTTTTTGGAAACTGCGCGAGATTGATGGCAAACGTCGGCCAGCGCGGCAGCGGCGAGTCGAACAGCGTCACGGGAAAGTTGCTCGAGATCCCGCCGTCCGCGAACCAGCAGCGTTCGAGCTCCGGGATCTTATTGGCGGGCATCGGTAACGAGAAGTCGGCCGCATACAACGGAACGGCGCTCAGCAGGATCGGAAACGCCAGGCTCATGCGCGTGGCCACGATCACCGGAAGATCGCTTGCGAGGGGGAGCGGCAGCTTACCGGGCGCGTGGGCCGCAAACCTGGCGGCCTCCACTTCGTCCTTCGCTTTCCGCGGCCGTTCCTTCATCCATTTGATCACGTGGTCGGGGAAGAAGCGCCGCAGCTCCTCGGGGTCGTAGTAGAACGTAACGTCGGACGGAAACTGGTAGGGGCGGCCCCAGGTAACATTCGTCGCGATCATTTCGAGGTTCACGTCGGGATCCGCAGGCTTCTTCTCCAGCCCTTCCGCCGCGGCGTCGCGCTTCGCATCCCATAGCATTCCGAACGTCAGCGGCGTTTTGCCCGCTTCGAGGCCCGCGGTGAGCTCCAGCTCCCTCGCAAGCCAAGTGCTGAGCGCGCACTCGTTCGAGCGGTCCGCATCGTCGACGCCCGTGACCATGCCGTACGCGTTACGCGGCAGCTCGGTGAGGAGATCGCGCAGGAGCGCGAGCAGGAACGCAACCGTGATCCCGGCCAGCGTCGTCCCGACGGCCAGGACGATCTCCGCAGCGAACGCTAAGGCCGGTTCCCGCCGCGTCAGCACTGCGATGAAGAAGACGCTTCCCGGAATTGCACCGAGCAGCGATGCGAACGGAAAAGCCCAGACCAGGCCGCACCACTTCGCCACCGCAGCCGGTTGGAACCGCGGCCGGCCGGCCAGTCCGGCGATCGTGCGAAACAGCGAGCGCGTGCGCGCGTTCGGCACGAAGAGCCGGAACAAGTGGTTCTCCTTCGCGAGGTACACCGGAACCGCAGCCACGCGATCGAAGCCGTCCGTTGCGCCGTCGCGGGAACGCCGGCGCTCCGCAGCCGCCGTGAGCGCCGCCGCGATCGCACCGGCGGACGTGCCTCCCACGTTCTTGAACGTGAAATCCTTGGCGATTTCGAAGACGGCAGCGGGGTACACGATCCCGCTCGTGATGCCGCCTTTCATGACGATGTCGCATTGACGAGGCACCTGCGAAGCCTCCCCTCCGGACGGCGGGCATCGGGCGCGACGTGTTAGCTCGCCCGAGAATAGATAAGCATGGCCGGACGGCTCGCGCAAGACCTCTGCCTCGCTTCCGGCGAGCTCCGTACGCCGGGTCAGTTCGAGGTGACGTCGATCGGGCGGTCGCGTTCGCGGCCGGGATCTTGGCGCGGAGTGCGGAAAGCGTCATCTGGGGAGCCGGCGTCGCCCAAGCCTCGAACGAAGGCGACGGTCGCGGCGTCAATATCAACATGAAGAAAAGCTATGTATGGCCGGTGATCGCAGGGGCGGCCGCGGCCGTGCTCGGCGCGGCGTTTCTGGGGTCGGCTGCGAGCGGCGTCGAAGAGCCTCGATACCGGGTCGTGGAGAAGCACGGCGACATCGAGATTCGCGACTACGCCCCGACGATCGTGGCGCAAGCGCAGGTCTCGGGCGAGCAGTACGAGGCGCTCGGCGAAGGGTTCCGCCTCGTCGCGGATTACATCTTCGGCAACAATACGTCCGCGCAGAAGGTGGCGATGACCGCGCCCGTCACCCAGCAGCCGGGTCGAAAAATCGCGATGACCGCGCCGGTGACGCAGCAGGGCGGTGGCGGCACCTGGGAGGTGAGCTTCATCATGCCTGCCGGCTACACGTTGGAAACGCTGCCGAAGCCGAACAATCCCGCCGTCGTGCTGAAAGAGATCGGGACCAAGCGCTTTGCCGTCATCCGCTTCTCGGGCTGGGCCCGCGAAGGCAGTCTGAGCCGCCGCACCGCAGAACTCGATGCGTTCCTGGGCGGGAGGAAACTCGAAATCCTATCGGCGCCCACCTATGCCTTTTACGATCCGCCGTGGACGCTGCCTTTCTTTCGCCGCAACGAAGTAATGGTCGAGATCGCCGGCGAGAAGTGACTCAATAGTCTCGACGAAAGCCGCCCGTTCGTCCGTATCGTCGTGACGCGTCGACGAGGGAGGCGGACTTCGTGGGAAAGCGGCGAAGCGCTTTCGGAGTTCGACTTTCTTCATGAAGACGTGGGAGAGCTCATGTACCGGTCCTTCGCGTTTTCCGTTTCGTTTTTGTTCCTCGCCACGTTGCCGGTCTACGCCCAATCTTCTGCGCAAAAGGCCGCGGTTGCAGCTCTCGTTGCGGCCGAACGGTCGCACTACGGGAACAGCGACGTCGAGCAGCCGTCGTGCTACATCGTGCAATCTTACGCGCAGTGCGATTTCGGCACGGGCGGGGGCAACGCCGAAGCGACGGCCTGGCTGCATCTGAAAAACGGTACGTGGGGATTCTTGGGGCAGGACGGCGGCGTCACGTACGCATCGATGATGGAGCAGCGCTACGGCATTCCGGCGCCTGTCGCGAAGCAATTCCAAGCCAAGCTCTGCCCCAGCCCTTGCCCAGGCTCGTAGCGCATCCGTGGGGATGACGTGGCGGGAGCAGTCACCCTGAGCCTGTCGAAGGGCGAGTTCCTCCGATGGCCGCTTTCGAGATCGCTGCCGCCACGCTAAGCTATACCTGAGTCGCGGCTTCCACCAGGCCCTTGTCCCCTGCGATCTGCCGAGGGGGGCGGATCGTTTCGGAGGCGAAGCAGAGGAACCGCAGCGAAGCAGACCTTGTGAAGGGGGCCTCGATTGCGGTACCGAGCCTTTATCTGGGGCGCATTAGCCGTTTTCTCGCTTCAGTTGGTCCTGCCGCCCGCGGTGGCCGGTCAAGCAGCGCGGTATCTCCCCTATCCGCCGCTCACCATCTCGCCTCTGCAACTGAGGCTCGGTTTCGGCGACGCCGTCACTCCCGTCGCGTCCGCCGCGGCAGACGCCAAGGGAAATGCCTGCGCGGGCAACGGGGAAGTGCCGCTCACGCCCTTTCTGACCGGTCAGAACAACGATCGTTTCTGCGTCTCGGCTTCGGCCGACGGGATCAACGTCCACTTCTACGCACCGGTTCCCTTCGTCACCGCCGGCAAACTGCTCTGCGTGCAGCTCAGCGGTCCGGCCGGCGCACCTGCGGGCAGCCTGATCACCGTCATCGCGCGTGCCGGCCGCAAGGTGGCGGGCAACGTCGTCTACGACGGCGGTCGAGCTGAATGCAGCGCGGGCACGGGCTTCGCCTACGCGCTTTCCGCGGAGACCCAAAGCGTGTCGAACCTCGTGCCGGCGGGACTCGGCGGCGCCGGCAAGATCCGAACCGTGACCGTCCCCTGGAAGCTGCTGCGCGTGGGAGCGCACACCAGCAAGATCATGGTGGCCGTCAACGTGTGTCAGCCGATGCTCAGCTGCAGGAGCGATATGACGGAGGTCGAGATCCCCGTCGCCATCGTCGACTCGAGCTTTTCCTTGAGCGCGCAATACGCCCCCTACGGCGTCATCCACACCCCCGCGCCGGCTCCCGCCGCAACGCCGGTCAGGCTTCACCAGATCGGCGTGGACGGAACCTACAGCTGGGACCGGCACGACGTGATCATGGCCTCGTTCGCTCAGGACCAGAGCGCCGTCGGCACTCAAAAGGCGCTTTCGCAAGCGCTGGCGCTCACCCCGCTCGCGATACCGTCGGTCGCTCCTCAGATGGCGACCTCGCAGACGCTGCAAACTCGCAGCCAATCGCTCTTCTCCTTCCAGAAAGCCAGCGGGTCGCTGAGCGATCAGAGCCTGAAGTCGTTTTTCGACATGCAGCCGTACTCCGTCAACAAGCTCGGCAGCCTGTCTTCCGGTTACGTCTACGGCTACGATTCGGAACGGATCAAGGTTTCTGCAGTATACGGCAATCAAGCGCGGGGATGGTATTCAGGCGCGGAATCGGTCACGTTCGTCCTTCCGACGCCGCTGCCGAGCCCGGAGCCCTCGCCACAGCAGCGGCCGCCGGCCATCAAGACCGGCGCGCAGCAACCGCTGCCGCTGCAGCCGCCCCCCGTTCCCGTTCCCTTCGTCGAGGCCAACACGGCGAACGACCCGCCGCTGCAATTGGGGTTCCTCAACTCGTACGTCGGCAGCAAGGGGGCGCGCGACGCGGTGAACGCTTTTTCCGCGCGAGGCCATATCTTCTCCAACCAGACTGCCGACTACGAAGGGTACCACGCCGTCACGGCCGACCTTTTCGGAGAGATTCAAGAGAGCCTGACCAGTGGCACCGGCGCCACTTCCGCCGAGAGCACTAGTAACTTCCTCGGGGAATCCGCGACGCTCACGTCGTCTTCCGCCAGCGACAAGCATCAATCGTTTCTGCAAGTGCGCGAGACCGTCGGCGAGCAACTCGACGATTCCAACTTTGCGCCCAGTGCCGGCGCGGTGACGTGGCTGGCGCCGCTGAGCGGTCCGGTCGTTCACGTTGCAGCCTCGACGGCGCAGGGCCAAAGCGGACGTTTTTATTCGCTCGATCTCTTCGGCTTCAGGCTGGCGAACGGCTACTCGGATTTCGCCAGCGAGGAGGGCATCCAGGGCACGATACCCGTCCCTCGTCTGACGGGTTGGCTCGTGACCGGCGGCACGCAGACGCAAGTCGTCTCAGATCGAATCGCGGCGCTCGAACAGGGGCTCGCGAGCAACTATTCGGCAGCGATTCCGCAGGTGCTCCCGACGGCCCCCGCAGGGAAGATCGCGTTCTCGACCAGACGTACGCAGCTGCTCGGCAACGTCTCACTGCAGTCACCTTGGCAGAATCTCATCTTTTCCGCGCTCAAATTTCAGGCGGTGGTCGGCTTCAACTCGGGCAGAGTGACGGGCTGCAACACTGCTCCCAATTCGACCTCGGCGATGCCGCTGTATCAGTGCGGGCTGGAACAGACGAATCACGTCGTCGGCGGGGCGTTCTTTCAGGTCGGCAAGGAGCTGAATTTCGGCGTCACCGACACGCCGGCGCTATCGAGCAACGTCGGAAACAGCGGCAGCGCATCGCATAACGTCGGCTCGACCGGCGGGCTCCCCGGCTCCGTCACGGCCTACTTTACGTACACGGGCTGTCCGCAGATCGCTCTCTCGTACGCGAACGCGGCGTTTCCCAGCGGCATTCCCCTACCGCAGCAAGGCTCCACGATTTCGAGCGAGCTCGACTATCCCGTGCACCTTCACGCCGAGCAAATCGACTTCGCGCTCGGCTATTACAACGAACACACGGTTTCCAGCACCGCCCCTGGGTCCTCCGGTGCGTTCGCCGCCATACGCTTCGGCGTCCAGAACCCGGCGCCGGCGCAGCGATGCGGGCCCGGCTGAACGCCCGTTCAGCGGGTAACGCTCTGATCGAGTAGCTGCTGAACTCGCTGCACGCCTGTTTTGGCAGCGGCATTCCCTTGGGCGGCGGCCAGTTGGTACCAGTGCAGCGCCTGCGCGTAATCCTGCGGCACGCCCTGACCCTCGTAGTATAGGTTGCCGAGATAATCCTCGCCGATGGCGTTGCCCTGCTTGGCGGAGAGTTGAATCCAGTGCAGCGCCTGCGCGTAGTCCTGCTGAATGCCCTGGCCCTGAACGTAGCAGTAACCCAGGTCGTTCTCACCGTCGGCGTAGCCTTGCGCGGCGGAGAGCTGGTACCAGTGCACCGCCTGAGCGTAATCTTGCGCCACGCCGTGGCCGTAGTAGTACAGGTCGCCGAGGTTGTCCTCGGCCGTGGCGTTGCCTTGCGCAGCGGCGAGCTGATACCAGTGCAGCGCCTGCGCGTAGTCCTGCGTCACGCCGCGGCCATGGGAGTAGCAAAATCCCAGGTCGTTTTCGCCGCCGACTTGGCCTTGCGCGGCGGCGAGCTGGTACCAGTGCACCGCCTGACCGTAATCCTGCGCCACGCCGTGGCCGTAGTAGTACATGTCGCCGAGGTTGTCCTCGGCCGTGGCGTTGCCTTGCGCGGCGGCGAGCTGGTACCAGTGCACCGCCTGCGCGTAGTCCTGTGCTACGCCCAGACCGTGATCGTACATGGTTCCGAGGTTGCTCTCGCCGGTGGCGTTGCCTTGCGCGGCGGAGAGCTGGTACCAGTGCAGCGCCTGCGCGTAGTCCTGCGGAACACCGTAGCCGTTTTCGTACATGAAGCCGAGGTTGGTCTCCCCGAGAGCATCGCCTTGCGCGGCGGAGAGCTGGTACCAGTGCGCCGCCTGTGCGACGTCCTTCGGCACGCCGCGGCCTTCGGAGTACATGCTGCCAAGGTTGCTTTCGCCGGTGGCGTTGCCTTGTGCGGCGGAGAGCTGGTACCAGTGCAGCGCCTGCGCGTAGTCCCGCGCAACGCCGTAACCGTGATAGTACATGGCCCCGAGGTTGCTCTCGCCGAGAGCGTTGCCTTGTGCGGCGGAGAGCTGGTACCAGTGCAGCGCCTGCGCGTAGTCCTGCGGGACGCCTTGACCGTGCTCGTACATGGCTCCCAGGTTGCTCTCACCGAGGGCGTCGCCTTGGACCGCGGCGAGCCGGTACCAGTACACCGCTTGCACGTAGTCTCGCGCGACGCCTTGCCCCTCATCGTAGAGCGTTCCCAGATTGTTTTCGCCGTAGGCGTTGCCTTGCGCGGCGGAAAGCTGGTACCAGTGCAGCGCCTGTGCGTAGTCCTGCGAAACGCCGTGACCGTGATCGTACATCGACCCCAGGTTGCTCTCGCCAAGGGCATCGCCTTGCGCGGCGGAAAGCTGGTACCAGTGCACCGCCTGCGCGTAATCCTGCGGGACGCCTTGACCGTGGTCGTACATGGTTCCGAGGTTGCTCTCACCGATGGCGTTGCCTTGCGCGGCGGAGAGCTGGTACCAGTGCAGCGCCTGCGCGGAATCCTGCGGCACACCGTAGCCCTTGTCGTACATGAAGCCGAGGTTGGTCTCTCCGTAGGCGTTGCCTTTCTTGGCGGAGAGTTGGAACCAGTGCACCGCCTGTGCGTAGTCCTTCGGGACGCCGCGGCCCTCGTAATACATGCTGCCGAGGTTGCTTTCACCGGTGGCGTTGCCCTGAACGGCGGAGTGCTGGTACCAGTAGAACGCCTGGGCGTAATCCCGCGGCACGCCCTTGCCGTCGTAATACAGGTTGCCGAGATTGCTCTCACCGGCGGCGTTGCCTTGCGCGGCGGAGAGCTGAAACCAGTGCAGCGCCTGCGCGTAGTCCTGCGGCAAGCCGTTGCTGCCGTCCTGGTACATCAATCCAAGCCGGTTTTGCGAATCGGAGTTCCCCTGTACGGCCGCAAGCTGGAAGACCGCCAGCGAACCGTTGGTAGCGCTCGCCTTGATCAAGCCGATGGCCTGGGCGTTGGCGGCCACGTTCGGTGCGGCCGGCGAGTTATTCAGGAACGCGACCACCACTTGCCGCGACATCGCCAGATTCGTAGACGCCGAGGACATGGTGGCAGCACCGTTGGACTGCTCGATTTCGTGCGGGGGAACGTACCCTTCCAAGACTCCGTACACCGCGCCCGTGTTCACATCGAATAACGGGCCGCCGCTGTTCCCTACGTCGACGCTGCCGCCCTCGAGATCGAACGCGATGAAAGGCTCGTGGAGCGAGCTCACCGTTCCCATGTGGACCGCCGGGGACAGCTTCGTTTTCGTGACTCCCTGGATCACTTGGCTGAGGCCCATGGCGCCGCCTAAGTTCACGGCTTCGGAGTAGGGGAAGCCTCCAAGCGCTATGAGCTGGGTCTCCTCCGGCACGTTCGAGCTCAGCGTCAAGGCGGGAATGTTGCCGACGCGGACGGAGACGATCGCCAGGTCGTTGTCCGGCGACTGCTGGACGACCGTCGCCGGCAGCGCCTTCGAAGATCCCGGCACGAACACGACCAACTCGACCGGATCCGGCGAACCTGCCGGCGCCACGATGACGTGCTGGTCCGTCAGGAATTCCGACGACGTTGCATCCGACTTGATACAGAAACCCGTGCCGTACTCGAGGAACGAACCATCGGCCTTCTGGTAGCCGACGACCACGACGCTGTTCCTGACGGTCTTCCAGGAAGGAGCCTCGACCTGCGCACCGGCACGAGCCGCCGTCACCCATAATATGAAGACGGCCAGCAAGAGAAGCACGGTCGGACGCCGCATCTGGGACACCTCGCATTGAAGCGCCCTTGCATCGCTGCGGGGCGCATCGGCTCGCCGACGCGCTCTCGTTTGACGCGGCTCACCTGCTGTCCTCGGCGGCGCCGACCGCGAGCCGCAGGTGGAGAGGCCCATGCGCGGCCGCCTTGGGACTTCGGGGCGCCGAGCCGGCCGCCCGGCGCGGACGCTTGCTGCATTCCCACCATCGCGGGAGTTGCAGCAGGGCCGGCAGAAGCGGAGCGGCGGATGATCCTGCTGCCGCTGTCCGACGCGTCGCGACGCCCAGCGACGTTTCCCGTCATCACGCTTTCGCTGATCATCGTCAACGCGATCGTTTTCGTTTTCGAGCTGATGAACGGCGAGGCATTCGTGGCCAACTGGTCGATGGTCCCAGCCGACATTTCTTCAGGCCATCACCTGATCACGATTCTGACGTCGACGTTCATGCACGCCAGCTGGTCGCACATCATCGGCAACATGGTGTTCCTATGGGCCTTCGGCCCGGAGATCGAGGACGCCATGGGTCCGTGGCGCTATTTGATATTCTACCTCCTCGGCGGGGTAGCCGCCGTGCTCGGCCAAGTCGCGCTGGATCCGCACTCGACCGTTCACAGCCTCGGCGCCAGCGGCGCGATCGCCGCCGTGATGGGCGGGTTCTTGATCACTTACCCGCGCGATCAGATTCGGACGCTTCTGGTCGTCCTCGTCTTCGTGAACATTACGTACGTCGCGTCCGCACTGCTGATCGGCGCATGGTTCCTCCTGCAACTTTGGAGCGTCGGCCAAGTGACGACGGCACAGGCCGGAGGCGTCGCCTACGCGGCTCACGTCAGCGGGTTCATTTTTGGAGCCGTCGTGGCGCGGCTGCTGGAGGATCCCGAGCGCATTGCCCGGCGCTACGCGACGAATCAGCCGCCTGGGTGATACCACGCTCTCAGTTCGCCCGCGCGCTCGCCCGATCTGCCGGGCCACCGGCTGACCGACCGACACGCAAGAGTTCGCGCAGCTCAACCAAGGGCCGTACCTGGCGGGCATCGTCAACTCGATCGCCCGCGCGGAAGCCGCAGCGAGCGTTCAGGCCGGCGACTTCGAGGTCAGCGTCCTCCCGGTCAGCGTCGCGAGACGATCCTCAACGTCTCCTTAATCGGTCATCAGTCACCGTCGTAGTTCGTAGGTGGGAGCTGCCTGATCTTTTCGAGCGGGACGTAGCCGCTCGGGGGGCCGGGCAGCGCCGGACTCGGCGTCAGGCCGAGCGTCGCGCAGGTCATCGCCGGCGGCACCGACGGGCCTGGGATCGTCGCCAGCGAGGCTGGATTGAGCGGCGTGAAGCCGTCCAGCTTGCCGATGTCCAAAGCGCCCGTGAGGTCGCCGATCTGGCTGTTGACGTCACGCGGACCCTCGGGTTCGTACGGTGCCTCATCGGGCAGCGAGCCGAGCGCCGGCAGGTTGAAGACCACTTCGATGAATTTGGCGATAGAAGCACCGTCGTTGTAGTCGTGTATGACTTGTCCCGTCTTCGAGTACGGCGAGATGACCAGCATCGGCAGCCGCGGACCGTCTCCGCACGGCTCGCCGCCGTTGGTCGGGCAGGACTCGAACGTCGCCGGCGGGACGTGATCGAAGAAGCCGCCCATGTCGTCCCAGGTCACGATGATCACCGAATCTTGCCAGTACTGGCTCTTCGCGATCGCGTTGATGAGCGTCGCGACGTAGGCTTCGGCGACCTGATGGTCCGAATTTCCCGAACCCGGATGGTCGTCGTCACCGAGGAAGTGCGAGTCGCCGTTCGCCGGAGAGAAACCGAACTGGTCGACCTTCGCGCCCTTCACCCAGAACACGCCGCTCGGCGGCAGCGTCCCGTTGGTGATCGCCGGCAGCAGTCCGCTCGACGGCGTGTTGTCGTACAAATTCTGGTAGAACGACGCGTTGTGCTGGATGTAGTCGAAGTAGAGCGGCGACGCGTGTTTCGGCGCGGCGCCGATACCCGTCGTCAGGCCTTCTTCGTACCAGCCCCAGCCTACCGCCGGGCGCGCGGATTTCGCTTCCAGACTGAGATCGTCCGGGATGTAGCCCGTATAGGTCGCCGCGGCATCGGCCGAGGGATTCAGCAAGACCGGAATCGTGGCATAGCTTTGCCAGGTGTTGTTGTCTCCGGCATACGAAGCGACGCCCGGAACGATGCTGTTGGGCGGATTGTCGTCCGCGACGAGCGGAACGCCGTCGACGCCGGCCGAGCCCGACGGGGTGCCCTTGCCGCTCGCCGCTTCCGATTGCCCGATCTGGGCGGCGAAGACCTGAACGTTCCCGGAGCTCGACGGGCCGGTGTCAGCTTGAAAGTAGTGGTCGAAGAGCGTGAAGTTCTTGGCGTAGTACCACAAGTAGGGGATCGTGTTGCAATCGTAGACCGCCATCATGTCGATGGCTTCCTCGTGCGTGGCAGTCGAGACGGTCGTCGGCGTCAGCGTCGGCCCATACTCCTCCTCGCGCAGCCAGTTGTCCATCTTGCCGCCGTCGATTTTCGCGGTCGTTCCGACCGTCGACTGATCGCCGCTCAGGATGTGCGGGTCGGTGACCGTGAACGGCCCAACCGTCTGTCCCGTCGCCGGATCGAACTGCCGGTCGTCCGAAGCAGCGAGCGACGTGCCGAGGTTTTCGACCGTCTGTCCCGGCGTGCCCGGATACGTTCCGAAGTAGTTGTCGAACGAGTGGTTCTCTTGGACGATGACGAAGACGTGTTTGATCTTCTGCTGGATCAGCTGTTGTTCGCTGATCGAAGCCTGCGGCGAAGAACTGCTTCCGCCGCACGACGCGAGCGCGAAAGCGGACAAACACAGCGCGGCGGCATTGCGGGACGTGCGGAGCGTCGGCCTCTTCAATTAAAGATACCCCCCCCATATGAGAAAGCGAGCAACCCCTGGCGCCTCAAACATAGTCAGCGCAAATTAACCCGAGCTTATGTGTCGTTAAGCGACTCATAAAAGACTGACGTTTGCGGGCAGCCCCCAAATGCCCTGATGCCGGTCTTCGTCGATAGCGAAGCCGTAACGCGCCGGCAAAGCGTCGCCATCGTCGTGCCCGACGCCGCGAGTGCGGCAACGTCGACGTTCAGGAGCATGTCGAAGGCCGCTAAGACCTTGCCGGGAGGCGGCGTCGGCCGGTTGGAATTTCGCGACTGCAGCGCGACGGGAGAAGCGTCCCCGTCGGTTCGCTATTCGCGGCGGCTTCCGTCGCCGAAGATGACGCTCGGGCCCCAGGCGTACGGATGCCGGAAACGGGCCTCGGGCGATTTGAGCATCGCGAGCTTTGCTTGGCGCAGCGCCTCCGATGCCGTCAGCTTTCCGGCGTGCATCCCGGCGAAAAACGAAGGCGTGATTCGCGGCGCGGCCTCGTCGTAGACTTCCCAGAGCGTCACCGATATCGCCGGCGTGCCCGCGTAGAGAAAGGCGCGCGTCAGCCCGCTGATACCCTCGCCGCTCGCTTCACCCTCCGCGACGCCCGTGCTGCAGGCCGAGAGCGTCACGAAGTCGGCGTCGAGAGCAAGATCGAAGACGTCGGCCATCGTTAATAGGCCGTCGCCGCGTTCCGGGTGGGCCAAGACGATCGCCGGTTGCGTGAGACCCCTGATCTGGTTCGGCAGAACCGCGTGCGTCGCGAAGAGGACGTACCGGTACGTTTTGAGCGAATCGGCTGCGTTGAGCTCGAGGACGTGCCGGCGCGTCGCGGCATCGCCGGTGACGAGGCTCGCCTCCGGCGCGCCGAGCGCGTCACGCACCGCGGCCGCTTCCGTCTCGGTTCCCGGAAGTGGCGGGAAGTCGGCCTCCCCGATCGTCGCGGCGCCCGGTCCGCCGCGGAAAGCGGAGCGCGCCACGTCCAATTCGAGGCTTGCATACCGGGAGAGCCCGCGCGCCGCTGCGGGGTCGTCGGCACCGAAGGCGGGGTTCGCGAATGCCAGCAACGGGTTGCGAGCGGCGTCCCTCTGCGCGTACGACGTGCGCACGACCGAGAGGAGCGACGCCGAAGGAACGTACGAAATCGGCAGGTCCTCGATCAGATAGTGCGGCTGCGGGGCGGCCGACGGGTCTCGGCTGACGAGCGTCTCGAAGGCCAAACCGTAGAGCGCCCTCGTGGGCACGACGATCAGACTCTTCGCGCGCGCGATCGCCGCGGCCGCAGCATCGGGGACGAGCAGCCGGTACAACGCGTAGCTGTCCGAGGTGAACCCCGGCAGGTCGGCTGCGGCACCGCGCTCGAGCCGCGCCGGGCCGGCCTGACCGAGCAGCGCCAGCATGCCGGCAACGTGCGCTCCGAGCCGCGTTACGGCCCGAGCGATCTCCGCGCTTCCGGACAGCGGGACCAACTGGACCCGATCCCGATCGATCAACCACAGCGCACTTTGCTTCTCGAGCAGGTCGTAGACCAGCGTCAGTTCGCCGGGTCGGAGCACGGACTGCTGAAAGTCCACGATCGTCGGGCACGGCGACTGTCGACACTGCGCCGCCAGCGGCTGGGGATGACGCAGTTCGTAGTAAGCGGGATACTGCGCCTTGATGCTTGCCGCGAGCGTCGCGACCCGCATCCTCGCCTCGGCGAGACTTTGCTCGGCAGACGCTATCGCGGTCTGATCCGATCCGGCCGTCGAAAGCAGCTGTGTGAGCGTGCTCTGCGCGCGATCGGCCGCGACGCCGGCTTCATGTTCTGCCGCGACGACGCCGGCCGGGACGCCGCGGAAATGCCGGGCGGCGCTCGCGCCGACCTGCTCCAGGACCGCCCGCGCGCTCTTGCGTTCGAAGATGTCGAGGGCCTTGCGATCGTAGCCTTGCCCCGGAAAGCGCCGATCGAGCTCGAGCAAATACGCGACGTACTCATCGTACACGAAGAGCTTGTTTTCGAAAAACGAACGCCGTTCCGAGACGGCCTCGAGCGACGTACGGAGCGCTTCGATATGCTGGATCGCCGCGTCGTAGTCCGTAATGGCGCCGTCCCGAAGATCGAGCACCGCCTCCGCGCGAGCCGCGACGCGCAGCGCACGCCAAAGCGCCTCCGGCGCACCGATGCCGGCCTGAAGGCGCAGCGCTTCGCGGGCGGAGGCAAGCGCAGCGGCGCTGTCGCCGAGCAGGTTCTGCTCGTTGCCGATGTTGCACAGATCCTCAACCTCGCCGAGGCGATTGTTCGCGTGGTCCAGCGCGAGCGCACGTTCGTGTTCCCGGAGAGCGTTTTCGATTTGACCGGCGCGCTCTTCCAGATTTCCGATGTTGTTGAGGTCGGCCGCTTCTCCCGCGGGATTGTCGAGCGTGCGATCGAGCTCGAAGGCCTTCTCTTCCTCGCCGACGGCGTCGCTGAGGTTTCCCAGGTCGCCGAGCGCGATGCCGACGTCGCCCAGATCGCTCGCTTGACCGCGCAGATTGCCGATCGCGCGATGGATCGCAAGCGCGGCCCGAAACTCGTCGAGCGCGTCCCGGTAACGGCCCAGGTCCTCGTATACGACGCCGACGCTTCCGAGCGCGTTCGCTTCACCGAGCCGATTGCCGATCTCACGCTCGAGCACGAGGCTGCGGTCGAGCGCGCTCAGCGATTCGTCGTAACGGCCGAGATCGTCATCGACGATCGCCGTGTTGCCGAGGTTTTCCGCCTGACCGAGACGGTTGCCCAACTCTTGGAAGAGCGTGAAAGCCGCCTGGTGGGCGGCAAGCGCGGGGACATAGCGCCCGAGGTCCTCGTCGACGATGCCGATGTTTTCGAGGTCGTCCGCCTCGCCGAGCCGGTTCCCGATCGCCCGGAAGAGCGGAAGCGCCGCTTCGTGCGAGCGCAACGCCGCGGTGTAGCGCTCGAGATGCTCGTCGACGATGCCGATGTTGTTGAGAGTTTTGGCTTCGCCGCGCCGATTGTGGATCGCGCGGTGAACGGCGAGCGCCTCACCGAGTTCGCGCAGCGCCTCATCGTAGCGTCCCAACTGTTCGTCGGCGATGCCGATTCGGCCGAGTTCGTCGCCTTCGCCGAGCCGGTTGCCGATGCTGCGGTCGATGGCGAGCGATGCCTCGTGCGCGCGCATCGCTTGGTCGTAGCGAGCCAGGCGCATCTGAACGATCCCGATGTTGCCGAGCGCGTTCGCCGCATCGAGCCGGTCGTGCGAGTCCTGGGCCTGACGGAGCGCGCGCTGCTGGTCGTTCAAGGCGGCCGCATAGAGGCCCAGGTCTTCCTCAGCGACCCCCGCGTCCACCAGATCGGAGACCTGGTGCAAGCGGTCGCCGAGCGTGCGGTGAAGTTCGAGCGCCGTCCGCGCAGAGTGCAGCGCATCTTCGAAGAGGCCGAAGACTTCTTGGGCTTCGCCCATGCGAGCGATCGTGTCCGCCTGGCCGCGGCGGTCGCCCGCTGCGCCATAGAGCGCCGCCGCTTTCGCGAAGTCGACGATGGCGCTGGAGCGCCCCGCTGCGGCCTCCGAGCGGGCCAACTCGACGAGGGCCGGCGCGCCGCGCGCGCGATCCTGCAGACCTGGCGCTGCGGCTGCCGCCGAACACGCGGCGGCGAACGCGAGCACGGCGAGCGAAGCCTTGCGCAGCGTCACCTACAAGGGCAGCCCGTTGCCCGGCGGCGGAGTGCTCGACCACCGTCCGAACGTCGCCGGATGAGCTTTGAAGTAGGCTTCGATGTGCGCGATGCGGTCGCTCATCGAGGGATGGTGCTGCACGTACGCTTCGTAGCCGGCGTCGCCTTCCAGGCGTTGGACCTCGCGATCGAACCATATCATGCCCCAGGGGTCGTACCCGGCTCTCGCCGCCAGCGTCGAGCCCAACTGGTCGGCCTCGAACTCTTGCTGCCGCGTGAAGTTCAGAAACGTGTAGTTGCCGGCGGCCTTCACGACGTCGAAGGTGTTCTGCGAACCTTTCGAGCTCCCGAAGATCTTCCCGACGCCGGCGAAGATATTCTGACGTGCCTTTGCCTGCTTCGCTTGGGCGTTGACATGGCCGAGGACGATGTGCGCGGTTTCGTGTCCGAGCACGCCGGCGAGCTCCGCCACGTTGTCGACCGAACGCAGCAGGCCCTCGTTCACGAAAACATAGCCGCCCGGCGCGGAGAAGGCGTTCATCTGATTGCCGCGGACCACGTAGAACCGTTCGGTGAACCAGTGCGGAGCGGCGGCGCGCGATATGCGGGCGCCGGTCTGCTGCAGGATGGCATCGTACGGAGAGTCGGTGACGATCTGGTTCTTGGTTTGCAAGTCCTCGTACACGGAGCGCCCGAGTTTGAGATCGTCCGCTTGGTCGGCCGGCGCGCGCGCACCCAGCAACAACACGAGGGTCACGACGGCCGCTGCCGACCGCACCCAAGAGACGCGCAACCGAGCGGAATGCTTCAGCAACGGATCATACCCGTACGAACGACTTATAGGCGCGAATCAAGGGGTCGGGTTCGCGCATACTGCAGCCCTGGACCGTGAAATGCGCATTTGTGATCAGCGCCTTGCTCGAGTCGGCCGAGCCCTTGAGGCAGCCGCCGTCGTTTGCGAAGTGGATCGGGCCCGTCAGCACCGAATCGGACTCGACCGAAGTCAACTCCTGCTCCTGCTCCGGCGTCACTTGTTCGCTGGAGGTCGAGCGCAACGAACTCGACGTGGTCGACGCGGAGTGCGTGACGTTCGCGAACGTCGAGCCGATTCCGGCGAAGAAACCGCGGTGCTTCTTGGGCGCAGTCTGGGCTTGCGCGCTGCCCGAGAAGAGCATCGTCGCGCCGTCGCGCGGCCGCACGTACTCGATGCTGTATTTCTGGCCCTCGGTGTCCACGCGAACGTCTTTGATGCGAAAGCCGGGAGGCAGCGGGTCCGGAACGACGGCGAATCCTAGCTCGTGGAGCTTCGCAAGCTGGGCTCTGGTCAGACCGCTCTCCGAGTTCTCGCCGGCGAATACCGCAACCGTCAGCAGGAAGGCCGCGAGAACGGCTGCGGCAGCGGCACGGGCGGCGACCGAGGCGATCCCTTTGGCGCGCATCATGAGGTCTGAAACCTCCGCAGTGACAGCCGGGTGAGACCTGCTCGGCGTGTCAACTTTCGAGTGTCGTATGAGCACAATGCCTGAGACGCCGAAAACGGGCGGCAAGGCATTGGAACGCCAGCCGCAACCGATTCCGGTAGGCGCGGCAGGTTCCACAAGCCGGCTCACATCGCCTCTGCGCCGGCTTGTCAGTGCGCGGCCCGTGCCTCCCCGGATCGCGTCCCGGCTTAGGTGTGCCAAGCGGGTTCGGTCCCCCTCGCGGCGTCGTCCGGGAGAGAGCGGAACGGAAGGACTTCTCTTGTCACCAAGGACAGCCAGACCGAGTCAGCTCGCTGTGAGGGCGCTCTCTGGTTGCCTAAAGTCGCATTCAACCGTTACGTCGCGGACGCCGGCCACGTTGAGCCGGTCGAGCGATGCTGATCGTGATGGCGGGGCTTCCGGCGACTGGAAAGACGACGGTCGCCGGAGTCTTGGCGAAACGTATCGGCGCGGCGACCGTGAACAAGGACGATCTGCGTCGTGCGGTGTTTCCGCCTTGCGTGCTCGACTACTCGGCCGCGCAGAACGACCTCTGCATGGAGATGGTCTACATTGCCGTCGAGTACATCGTTCGCCAGCGGCCCGAGAAGAACGTCATCATCGACGGAAGGACGTATTCGCGAAGGGCTCAAGTCGAGAGGCTTTTCGAGTTCGCCGGCGCTCTTGCAGTCACGCCGTACGTCATCGAGTGCACGTGCAGCGATGACGTAGCGCGCCGTCGTCTCGAGGGCGCCGCTTCCGTCCACGCTGCCGCCGATCGCAATTTCTCGCGGTATCTGGCCCTGAAAGAACGCTCGGATCCTTTGACCGTTCCCAGGCTGACCTTGGACACGGGAAGCGTCGGCGTGCAAGAAGCCGTGAGGCTTTGCGTCGCCTACGTCAGGTCGATGACGCCATGATGAAGCCCGCCCTTCGACAAGCTCGGGGTGACGAAACCACCCCCTTCACGCTGAGCCTGTCGAAGCGTGAGCCTGTCGAAGCGTGGAAAGGTACGCTGCTGAAGCTGCGGAACTTCCCGCACCTGCCTGCTGACACATCGGAGGTGAGGATGATCCGCCGCGGTCGCTTTCTCGTTGCCGGAGCCGGCGCCGTCTTGGCCTGCGGCTTCGAGGCCGAAGCCCAGCAGAGGCGGCACGCCTCGCGGCTGGTCGCTTCTTCGCTCGCGAATCAGCCGCTCGATCCCGGCTCTGACGTCAACGTCGCCGAGTTCGAAGCGTCGCCGGCCGCGATCTCGCCGGATCTGCTCGCGGGATTGCCCGGATGGAATGCCCCCAAGACGCAGCGCCCGCACCACACGCTGCCCGATCTGTTGCCGGTCACGCAACAGGGCACCGTTCCGAAGCCGCTCGGCTCGCCGGGCAGCTGCGAAGCGCAGAGCTTCGGCCACGGCCTCTGCGGCTATACCGCCTCGCGCACCTGGAACGGCGCGAAGCGCTGGGACCAAACCGACCCGGCCAACACGCCGAGCGCGGCGTGGCTGTACTCCTACGCGCACAGCCAGGAGCACCGCAGCTGTCCGACGGGCTCGGGGGCGGTCGTCTACCTGCAGCAGATGATCCGCGACGGCGCGCCCTCGCAGAAGAGCGTCCCGTACACGACCGTTTGCGCGACGCTCGACAGCGACTACGAGAAACCGCTTTCGCGATTTCCAGAGGCCAAGGGGCTGCGCATCGGCAGCTTCGCAACGTTCGAACTTGCGAAGGTCGACGTCGACTTCCTCAAGGCGTATCTCGCCGCAGGCCACGCCATCGCGTTTTCTGGCCCCGTCGCCAGCGGCTACGCGGCGCCGAAGCTGACGAACGGCGTCTTCACGGCCGCGGGCTGCACCTGGAAAGGCGGTCACGGTCAGGTGATCGTCGGCTACGACGATGCAAAAGGCGGCGGCGCGTTCCTGGTTCAGAACAGCTTCGGAACGCAGTGGGGCGCGGGCGGCCGCCTGTGGTGGGCGTACGACACGCTGATGCAACACCAGAAGCTCGCCGCGATCGCCTTTCCGCGCGCGACGGCGCTGACGGGGACCGCGCTGCACGCGGCGGCCTCGGGCGCTCCGCGCGGCACGGTCGCCGGCGCAAAACGCGTCGCAGGCCACGCGTTGCTGGCGCTGCAGTTCGCCGATACGGTCGAGATCGCATCGATCTCAGCCTCCGTCGCAAACGGCCCGAAAGGCACGCTGACGTACAACGCGCCGTTCGCCGCCGGCATCGTCCAGATTCCTCTCTCCGGCAGCGCCGGCGGCTCCTGTTCGGTCACGGTCGCCGCGACCACGCTCTCCGGCACGTCCGCCGCCTACACGGGAACGATCCAGCTCTCATAAACCGCGCTCATGCTTCGACAAGCTCAGCATGACGGGGACGCAGTCACCCTGAGCCTGTCGAAGAGTGAGCCTGTCGAAGGGTGCATGACGGGATGGGGCATGAAAAATCGCATCGGGCTGGATGCGATTTTCCTTTGCTGCCGGCGCCGACGTCGTGCGGCGCGGGGAAGGCTCTTCAGATTCTTTCGCTGGGATCAGGCAAGGTCGTAGCGATCGAGGTTCATCACTTTGTTCCAAGCGGCCACGAAGTCAGCCACGAACTTCTGCTGCGCGTCGCTGGACGCATAGACCTCCGCAAGCGCTCGCAGCTGGGAGTTCGAACCGAAGACGAGATCGACGACGGTCCCCGTCCACTTGAGCTCGCCCGTCGCCCGATCGCGGCCCTCCAACACGCCCGGAGACGTGGCGGACTGCTGCCACTTCGTGCTCATGTCGAGGAGATTCACGAAGAAATCATTGGTCAAGGTTTCGGGCCGCTTGGTGAACACGCCGTGTTCGGACTGCCCGAAGTTTGCCTTCAGCGCGCGCAAGCCGCCGACCAGAACGGTCATTTCGGGAGCGGTCAGCGTCAGCAGGTTCGCCTTGTCCACCAGGAGCTCGGCGGCCGATTCCTCGTATCCGCTCCGAACGTAGTTGCGGAACCCGTCGGCGGCCGGCTCGAGCACGGCGAACGTCTCCACGTCGGTCTGCTCCTGCGACGCGTCCGTGCGCCCCGGCGCGAAGGGAACCTTCACGTCGTGGCCGGCCTTCTTCGCCGCTTCCTCGACGGCTGCAGCGCCGCCCAGAACGATGAGATCGGCCAGCGAGACTTTCTTGCCGCCGGACTGCGCGGCGTTGAACGTTTGCTGGATCCCCTGCAGCGTCTCGAGGACCTTCGCCAGTTCGGCCGGCTGGTTGACCTCCCAATTCTTTTGCGGCGCGAGGCGAATGCGCCCCCCGTTCGCTCCGCCGCGCTTGTCGCTGCCGCGGAACGACGCCGCCGCCGCCCAGGCGGTCGTGACCAGTTGCGAAACGGTAAGCCCTGACTTGAGGACGGCGGCTTTGAGGGCCGCGATCTCCTGATCCCCGATCAAGGGATGATCCACTGCGGGAACCGGGTCTTGCCAGAGCAGCGTCTCCGCGGGAACGAGCGGTCCGAGGTAGCGCGACACGGGCCCCATGTCGCGGTGCGTCAGCTTGAACCACGCTCTGGCGAAGGCGTCCGCGAACTCTTGCGGATTCTCGTAGTAGCGCCTGGCGATCTTCGCGTAGCTCGGGTCGACTTTGAGCGAGAGATCCGTGGTGTGCATCATGGGCGCGTGCCGCTTCGAGGGATCTTGAGCGTCCGGCACGGTTCCCGCTGCCGATGCGTCCTTGGGCGTCCACTGGTAGGCACCGGCGGGACTCTTCGTGAGCTCCCACTCGTAGTTGAAGAGATTTTCGAGATAATTGTTGTCCCACTTCACGGGATTCGTGGTCCAGGCGCCTTCCAATCCGCTCGAAATCGTGTCGTCGCCGTTGCCTTTGCCGAAGGTGCTCTTCCAGCCGAAGCCTTGCTCGGCGATGGGCGCACCCTCGGGTTCCGGACCGACGTACGTATCCGGAGCGGCGCCGTGGGATTTGCCGAACGTGTGCCCGCCGGCGACGAGCGCGACGGTTTCTTCGTCGTTCATCGCCATGCGAGCGAACGTTTCCCGAATGTCCTTTGCCGCGGCGGCCGGATCCGGTTTTCCGTTGGGACCTTGAGGATTGACGTAGATGAGGCCCATCTGAACGGCACCGAAAGGCTTGGCGAGGTCACGATCGCCGCTGTAGCGCTCGTCACCGAGCCACGTGCTCTCAGGCCCATAGTCAACGACTTCGTCCGGCTCCCAGACGTCCGCGCGCCCGCCGCCGAAACCGAAGGTTCGCAGTCCCATCGAATCCAGAGCGACGTTACCGGCGAGAATCATCAGGTCGGCCCAGGAGAGTTTCCGGCCATACTTCTGCTTGATCGGCCAGAGCAGCCGGCGCGCCTTGTCGAGGTTCACGTTGTCCGGCCAACTGTTGAGGGGCGCGAAGCGCTGCTGTCCGGACCCCGCACCGCCGCGACCGTCGGCGATCCGGTACGTGCCCGCGCTATGCCACGCCATGCGGATGAAGAGCGGCCCATAGTGGCCGTAGTCCGCAGGCCACCAGTCTTGCGACGCCGTCATCAACGCATGGAGGTCCGCGACGACGGCATGGAGGTCGAGGGTCTTGAACTCCTTCGCGTAGTCGAACGCCTGGCCCATGGGATCGAACAGCGGCGAGTTTTGGTTCAGGATCTTCAGATTAAGTTGATTGGGCCACCAGTCTGCGTTCGTTCGGGCCCCAGCACGGGTGTGGGCGCGAGCGTTGGAGTGGCCGTTCGAGACCGGGCACGAGACGTCAGTTGACAAGACACTTCCCTTCCCATCGTTACGGTTGTTGGCTTTTCCCGACTCGGATTCAGTGCAAGGTCGCCCCGATGGCACTTCATTGGCTCGTTGCCTGCCGCGGAGAGGCGACGACAAGTGAAAATGACTTTCACTCTCACTAGATGACGTTAGCACCGCCGCGGCCGGCCGTCAAGGAGGCTGCTCGCGATGAAGATCGCGCAGCACGCGATCGGGACGACGCCGGTTAAGGCGGGCCGGCTCCGCGCTGCGGCGGCCACCGCCGGTTGACCGCGATGATGAGAGCGGTCAGACCGCCGGCGATCAGGACGACGCCGCAGACAACGCCGAGGGTGGGGTGCCCGAGCGCGGATCCGGCCGCCATGGCGCCGGTTGCGAGAAGCGTGATCAGCACGCAGCCTGCGACGGTCGTGAACGTCTTGGACGGATCGGTCTTGATGCCGCGACGACGGTTTTCGCGCAGTTGGCCTATCGCGCCGATCATGGCGAGGCATACCACGGCGGTGACCGGAAGCCAACTCATCCTTGCGCGTGCGTTCTCAATAATCGACGCCGCGCAGAAGCTCGCTCGCGGGGACCTTCTGATACTCTGAGTCGCTCTGGACGAGGGCGTCGGCCAGGCCGCTGCCGACCGTGGAATGTTGACCGGTCGTCGTGTTCGCGACGGTCGTGCGGCCGAGGGTGAAGTTCTCGACCGCGACCGCCTGCCGGTGCATTCCCTCCTGCGCCTCACGATCGGTCGCCAGCGCCTGATCGGTTTGCGCTTGACGCGCCGCATCGGCAGCCTGAGCGCTCGCGATCATGGCGTCGAAGCGCTGCTTGAAGGCGCTGCGGATCGCCGCGGCCTGCGCCGCCACCGCTCCGAAGTCGATGCGGACGCTCTCCAGAACCGCCGCCGCCGTCCGCAACTCGCGGCCCAGCTCGCGCTCGGGCACGTAGACGAACGTCGCGTACATGGTCCATTGACCCATCGTGTTGGGCGGGGTGACCTGCACCAAGGCGAGGTAATCGCCGGGCTCGTCGTCGGCTTTTCCCGCGATGCCCGGAATCGTTCCCGTCCCGCTGATCTCGCTCTCGCGAATGCCTGAGCCGAACGACATCGCCTGCGACTTCTGGACCGTAAAAGAAGGACCGTTCCGTCCGTTCTGACGCGCGAGCTGTGCGATCACGGTGGTCCAAGCATGGACGGGGTCGCCATCGTAGCCGAGCATGGCCGTGCGGCTCAGCTCGAACTGCCGGGATTGCGGCGGCAATCCGCGCAGATAGTTTGCCGCCATACGGTTGGACGGATCCATCGCGCTGACGGCGAGATCGTAGCTGACGATCTCGCCGGTCGGGCCCACGGCGCTCGCACTGCCGCCGCTCGCGTTACTGATTTTCCAATCCGCGGGCACGTCGATGCTGCCCGTGCCGTCGCTAAAGGGATGGTGCACCAAAGCTTCGGCGGGCGCGTACGTCACGGCCGCCGAACCGGATCCCGCAGGTTGCGGCGCGGTGAGCGTTTGCAGCCGGCGCAGCATCGCGCCGACCGTCGAGCCGAAGCGTTCGGTCGTGTCGTAGAGCACGGCCGCGCTCGCCTGCGCTCCCGGCGCGGCGCTGACGAACGACATCCCCGTGTAGGACGTGCCGCCGCGGCTGTCGGTGAAGAACAACGCGACCGAATGGTCGCGCGCGTCCTCGGCACCCTGCGTGACGGTGGGGCGCCCGCCGAACTCCGTCTCGATCCGGCGCAGCACGGCCTGCGTCGCCGACTGCAGCGAAAGCTGCTTGCCGAGCACGCCGGTGAGGATCCGGCCTCCCCCGGATACGTCGAACGCTTGAAACGCGACACTCGACTGCGTCGCGGAACGCGCCGGTGAAACGGCCGCAAGCAGCAACGCAACGGAAAGGAGCAGGTTCGAAACGGACTGGGCACGCATGCGCAGCGCTCCTTCTTAAGGGCGAACGTTCATTCCGGGGGATGGATCGCGCTGATACTTCCCTTGCGCCGCCTCGCGATCCCTTGGCAACGAGGCGGACCGGCCCGTCCTGGAACCGTCACAATTGCAGATAATGATGACCGCCCGTTACGTAGGCGAGCTCCCCATCAGAAGAGGTCGGAGACGGGGATCGCGACACCGAGAACTTCGAAGCTTTCGCCTTCGCGGTAGTCGCGGCGTTCGGGGCCGTACGACTCGACTCTGCGCTCAGGGATATTGACGATCCAGGCTGGGATTCCAGCTGCGATGTAGAGCGGAATCTTCACGTTGCGGTCGTCGAGGTAGCTCGCGTCAGCGACTTCGATCGCGGCAAGCGTGTCAATCGCTTCGGTTGTCGTTTCGTAGCGCCTGTTGCGAACGACGGCGACGTCGACTTCAGGGGCGTGGGGGCCTTCCATCCTGCGACGGCGATGGGGTCCTGGACCTGCACCGCGTAGACTTGCGGATCGAGTTCGCGATTGAGATAACGCGCGAAGACCCGCATGGCGCTGGGTCAAAGACGATATGATGCCCGTTCCCTGGCGGCAAACGCCCAGCGGAACGATCCTCGTCGACGCGCCGGCGGACGGCCTTCCGGCGGCTGTCGCCCTCTACGCTCGCGTGAGCAGCCGCGATCACCGTCGCGATCTCGACCGGCAATTGGCCCGACTTTCCCACTACGCTGCCGAACACCAACTGCACGTCATCGAAACGGCCGCCGAGGTCGGCTCGGACAAAAGCCTGCTGCCGATCGGAGCCGATCCACTCCCGAGGCTTGCCGCCGCCCGCCTTAGTGGAACCGAACGGCGGGTCTGGGAGGTCTGGTAAGCGACGGAGGTTGTTATGCCCACGCAGGAACAGGTCCGGGAGGCGCTCACCGAGGTCGTCGACCCGGAGCTCAATATCGGGATCGTCGACCTGGGGCTGGTCTACGGCGTCGAGATCGAGGGGGCCAAGAACGAGAACGTCACCGTGACCATGACCCTGACCTCGCCCATGTGCCCGATCGGCCCTATGTTCAAGGAAGCGGTCGCCTCCCGGGTACGCTCGCTTGAGGGAGTAGAGCAAGCGTCTGTCGAGATCACCTTCACCCCGCCGTGGGACCCCCGCACCATGGCCAGCGACGACGCGAAGGTCCAGCTCGGCATCTGGTAGGGGCGCGCCTCCGGCGCGGCTGCAGCGGAAGAAAGTTTACTCCAGGGCAGTTCGCATCTGTTTTCGAACACGCCCCGGATGACGGTCTCCGACGACTCCGCACACCGCGCCAAGATTCGTCTGCTCGAAGAGAAGCGCGCTCAGGCCCTCGTGCCGGCCGGCGAGAGCGCCAATCAACGGCAGCACGCACGCGGGAAGCGGACGGCGCGCGAACGGATCGACACGCTGGTCGATCCCGGCTCGTTCGTCGAGTTCGACATGTTCGCGGTGCACCGCTCGAACGCGTTCGGCTTGGAAGATCGCGAGTTTCTCGGCGACGGCGTGGTCACCGGCCGGGCCACGATCGACGGCCGTCAGGTCTTCCTCTTCTCGCAGGATTTCACGGTGCTGGGCGGTTCGCTCGGTGAAGTCTTCGCCGAGAAGATCTGCAAGGTGATGGACCTGGCGGTCAAGACCGGCTCGCCGATGATCGGCATCAACGACTCGGGCGGCGCGCGCATCCAAGAAGGCGTCGTCAGCCTGGGCGGCTACGCCGAGATCTTCTGGCGCAACGTGCAGTCCAGCGGCGTGATCCCGCAGATCAGCTTGGTAGCGGGACCCTGCGCCGGCGGTGCGGTCTACTCGCCGGCGATCACCGACTTCACGATGATGGTCGAAGGCATCTCGCAGATGTTCATCACCGGCCCGGAAGTCATCAAGACGGTCACCGGCGAGGACGTCACCTTCGAAGAGCTCGGCGGCGCGATGACGCACGCGACCAAGAGCGGCGTCACCGACTTCGTCGCCGAGGACGAAGACCACATGAACGCGCTCACGCGGCGGCTCCTCTCCTTCATCCCGCAGAACAACCTCGACGACCCGCCCCGCTTCCCCAGCGACGACGACCCCGAGCGGCTCTGCCCCGAGCTCGACGACCTCATCCCCGATTCGCCGAACAAGCCCTACGACATCAAGGCCGCGATCCGGCCCGTCCTCGACGACGAGGACTTCTTCGAGATCGCGGAATTCTACGCGCGAAACATCGTGATCGGCTTCGGCCGCGTCGACGGCGCGAGCGTCGGCGTGGTCGCGAACCAGCCGATGGTGCAGGCCGGCGTGCTCGACATCGCCTCCTCGATCAAGGCGGCCCGCTTCGTGCGCTTCTGCGACGCCTTCAACATCCCGCTGCTCACCTTCGTCGACGTCCCCGGCTTCCTGCCGGGCACGGCGCAAGAGTACGGCGGGATCATCAAGCACGGCGCGAAGCTGCTCTACGCCTTCGCCGAAGCGACCGTTCCCAAGATCACGATCATCACCCGCAAGGCCTACGGCGGCGCATACGACGTCATGTCGTCCAAGCACATCCGGGCCGACTACAACGTCGCCTGGCCGACGGCCGAGATCGCGGTGATGGGCGCGGCCGGCGCGGTGCGCACGATCTTCCGCCGCGAGATCGCGGAATCGCCCGAACCGGAAGCGCGCGCCGCCGAGCTGATCGCCGACTACGAGGCGCGCTTCGCCAACCCGTTCATCGCCGCGCAGCGCGGCTACATCGACGACGTGATCGAAGCGAGCCGCACGCGCCAAGTCGTCTCGCGCGCGCTCGCGATGCTGGCCAACAAGCGCGTCGAGCGTCCCACGCGCAAGCACGGGAACATCCCGCTGTGAGCGCGGCAGCGATCGCCGTCCCCGACGCGTCGGCCGAGGAGATCGCGGCGATCTCGGTGGCGCTGGAAGCACTCCTCGCCGGCGACGACGAAGGACCGCTCGAGCGAGCGCCGGCGTCGCGCTGGCGCGTCGCGGCGCGCAGAGTCGGCAACGAGTACGACGCCGCGCGGAACTACCGTCCTTGAGGCTGGGAAACTGAAAAAGCTCCTGATCGCCAACCGAGGTGAGATCGCGCTGCGCGTCATGCGCTCGGCGCGCGAATTCGGTCTCACCTGCGTCGCCGTCTATTCCGAACCCGACCGCGACGGCGCGCACGTCCGCTACGCGGACGAGGCGTATCTGCTGGGCCCCGCCGCCGCCGCGCAGAGCTATCTGAACGTCGAGAAGATCCTCGACATCGCGCGGCGCGCCGGCGCCGATGCGATCCACCCGGGCTACGGCTTCCTGGCGGAGAACTCGGGGTTCGCCCGCGCCGTCATCAAGGCCGGCCTGACCTGGGTCGGGCCGCACCCCGGCGCGATCGACGCGATGGGCGACAAGCTGCGCTCGCGCCAGGCGATGATCGCGGCGGGGATCCCCGTCGTGCCCGGCGGGACGGAGCCGCTCCACTCGATCGAGCAGGCGATCGAAGCGGCCGATCTCTATGGCCTGCCGCTCGCGCTCAAAGCCTCGGGCGGCGGCGGCGGCAAGGGCCTCAAGATCGCGCGGACCGTCGACGAGATCGCCTCGGCGTTCGTGACGGCGCGGCGCGAAGCCGAAGCCTACTTCAAGAATCCGATCGTCTACGCCGAGCGCTATCTCGACAATCCCAAGCACGTCGAGCTGCAGATCCTGGCCGACAAGCACGGCAACGTCGTGCACGTCGGCGAGCGCGACTGCTCGCTGCAGCGGCGCCATCAAAAACTCTTCGAAGAGACGCCGGCCGACATCAGCGAGAGCGTGCGCTCGCGCCTGCGCGAAGCGGGGATCCGCGCCGCCCGGACGATCGGCTACGACAGCGTCGGCACGATCGAGACGCTCGTCTCGGGCGACGACTTCTTCTTCCTCGAGATGAACACGCGCATCCAGGTCGAGCACACGATCACCGAGATGACCAGCGGCCTCGACCTGATCCGCGAGCAACTGCGCGTCGCCGCCGGCGAGCCGCTCGGCTACGGCCAGGACGACATCCACTTCCACGGGCACGCGATCGAAGTGCGCGTCAACGCCGAGGACCCGCTGCAGAATTTCCAGCCGGTCCCCGGCACGATCAACAACTACCGCGAACCCAACGGCTTCGGCGTGCGGGTCGATTCGGCGATGCACGCCGGCTCCGCGATCAGCCCCGACTACGACTCGATGATCGCCAAGCTCATCGTCTGGGCGCCGACGCGCGAGCAGACGCTGGCGCGGCTGCGGCGCGCGATCGACGACTACGTCATCGGCGGCGTCCCGACGACGCTGCCCTTCCTCAAGGCCCTCAGCGCCTACGGGCCGGTCCTCGAAGGCCACTTCGGGACGACGACGCTCGAGACGTTCGCGGCGAGCTACGGGGGCCCCAACGGGCTCGTCGTGCCCAAGCCCGAGCTCGCGACGGGCAATGACGAAGGCCTGGTGCGAGTCGAGGTCAACGACAAGCTCTTCTTCGTGCGCCTGCTGGACCGGCCCAAAGCCGCGCCGGCCGTGGCGGCCAAACGCAGCGCGCCCAAGGGCGGCGCCGAGCGCTCCCGCAACGGCCGGGCCAAGGCGGGCAACGAGATCGTCACGCCGATGCACGGGCTCGTCGTCGAGCTGACCGTCGGGGAGGGCGACGAGGTGACCGAAGGTCAGGTCGTCGGCATCGTCGAGGCGATGAAGATGATGAACGAGATCCGCTCGCACCGCGCCGGGGTCGTCGCCAAAGTCCACGCCAAAGCCGGCGCGACCGTCGAAGCGCAGAGCGTCCTGATCACGCTCGCCTAGCGAGCGGGGCCGCTAGAAGGCGTTCGCCGGCTCCGAACCGTCGAGCCGCATCTCGAGGCGGACGGCCGTCCCGCCGCGCGTGCTCTCGATCGAGACCCGGTCGGCGAGCGCGCGCATGATCCCCAGCCCCCGGCCGCGCTCGGGATCGCCGTGGCCGCGCCAGGAGCCGACGTCGCGCACTTCGATGAACAGGCTCGGGCCGTTCACGAAGGCGCACAGCCGCACCGTCCCGGCGCGGTCCCGGTAGGCGTGCTCGATCGCGTTCCCGGCGGCTTCGCCCGCGGCGAGCAGGACGTCGTCGACCCGCCACACCTCCAGCGCCAGCCGCTCGAGGTACGCGCGCAACGCATGCCGCAGCCGCGGAGCGCTCTCCGGGCGGGCGGGAAGCACGATGTCGATTCGGTCGGCATGCGGCACGGGGAAATTCACCACCGTTGCGCCAGGGCGAGCGTCAAGCGACTTTGCCACCTTACTATAGCAACTCAAGGCGCACGCTCCTCCGTCCCGGGGGGTAGCGGACCTCCTTTTCGTCAAAGCAAGCGGCATGAAGAACGGACGGCGAGCTTCGCACGCGCGAGACGCGAACGCGAGCGGGATCGCGCTCAAACCCGCCTACTTCCCGGCGGACGCCACGGCGGCCGAGGCGAGCCTGCCGAGCGGCGAGCCCGGGCGCTTCCCCTTCCTGCGCGGACTGCGCGGCGACGGCTACCGCGGCCGGCTCTGGACCATGCGCCAGTACGCCGGCTTCGCCACGGCTGCCGAGTCCAACGCGCGCTACCGGTACCTGCTTTCCCGGGGAACGACGGGACTCTCGGTCGCCTTCGACTTGCCCACGCAATTGGGTTACGACTCCGACGCGCCGCAAGCGCGCGGTGAAGTCGGCAAAGTCGGCGTCGCGATCGACCACGTCCGCGACATGGAGACGCTCTTCGACGCGATCCCGCTCGACGAAGTGACCGTCTCGATGACGATCAACGCGCCGGCCTCGATCCTGCTCGCCATGCTGCTGGCGGTCGCGCGGCGGCGCGGCATCCCCTTCGCCAAACTCGGCGGCACGATCCAGAACGACGTGCTCAAAGAGTACGTGGCGCGCGGCACGTACATCTACCCGCCCAATCCCTCGATGCGTCTGGTGACCGACGTGATGGCCTACTGCGCGGCCGAAGTCCCGCAGTGGAACACGATCTCGATCTCGGGCTATCACATCCGCGAGGCGGGCTCGACCGCGGTCGAAGAGATCGCCTTCACGCTCTCCAACGCCAAAGCGTACCTGCGCGCGGCGAGCGCGGCGGGGCTCGACATCGACGCGATCGCGCCGCGCATCTCGTTCTTCTGGAACGCGCACAACGACTTCTTCGAAGAGGTCGCCAAGTTCCGGGCGGCGCGCTCGCTATGGGCGCACATCACGCGCGACGAGTTCGGCGCCAAGGACCCCAAATCGCAGATGCTGCGCTTCCACACCCAGACGGCCGGCTCGACGCTCACCGCGCAGGAGCCCGACAACAACGTCGTGCGGGTCACGCTGCAAGTGCTGGCGGCCGTCCTCGGCGGCACCCAGTCGCTGCACGCCAACGGCAAGGACGAAGCGCTCGCGCTGCCGACCGCGGAATCGGCGCGCCTCGCGCTGCGCACGCAGCAGATCGTCGGCTACGAGAGCGGTGCCGCCGACGTGGCCGATCCGCTGGCCGGATCGTATTACGTCGAATCGCTGACGGCCTCGCTGGCCGAGCGCGCGCGGGCGCTGATCGCCGAGATCGACGCGCTGGGCGGGAGCGTCGAAGCGATCGCCGGCGGCTGGATGCAGGCGCGGATCGCCGAGTCGGCCTACCGCGCGCAGCAGAGCATCGAGCGCGGCGAGACGACGGTCGTCGGCGTCAACCGCTTCGCCGAGACCGACGCCGGCGGACCGGAGATGGCCTTGCAGCGCATCGACGAGGCGGTCGAGCGCGAGCAGACCGCGCGGCTGGCACGCTATCGCGCCGAGCGCGACGCGGCCCAGACCGAGGCGCGCCTGGACGAGGTACGCGCGGCCGCGGCGAGCGGCGAGAACCTCATGCCGCGCTTCGTCGAGGCGGTCGACGCGGGCGCGACGCTCGGCGAGATCTGCAACGTGCTGCGCGCGGTCTTCGGCGTGCACCACGCGAGCGAGGTCGTGGCGTGACCGCGGGGCCCTTCGAGGAGCTCGGGGTGACAATAGCCTCGTCACGCCGAGCCCGTAGACCCCCCGCCACGCCGAGCCCGTCGAACCTCCGTCACGCTGAGCCTGTCGAAGCGTGAGCGAGGGGAACGCGGTGTCGAACGGCTACACGATCGACCACGTCGCGATCGTCGTCAAGGATCTCGAGGCGACGATCGCGCTCTACGTCGCGACGCTCGGCTTCCGGCAGATCTACCGCGAGACGGTCGCGGATCAAGGGATCGAGGCCGTCGGCTTGGAGGCGGGCGACTCGGTCATCGAGCTGCTGCGCCCGCTCGACGAGAACTCGCCGATCGCGAAGTTCCGCGGCGAGGCGGCGACCAAACTGCACCACACCGCCTACCGCGTCAAGGACATCGCCGCCGAGCTGGCGCGGCTGCGCGCGGCCGGCGTGCGGCTCATCGACGAGACGCCGCGCCACGGCGCGCACGGCAACACCATCGCCTTCCTCCACCCGAAGAGCACGGGCGGCGTGCTGATCGAGCTCTGCCAGCCGCCGCACTAGGCCTAGTCCCGGACGAGCCCCTCGCAATGACGGCGCGCTTGCGCGTCGGGAAGACGACCGTGGAGACGGCGCTCTCGTCGACGAGCGGCCCGCTCGTTACGACGGTGCTTGCTATCTCGGCGGAAGGTTCGCTAGCGGGCGAAAAATTCGCTCACGTGGAGTCAAATAGGCGTTATGGAAAAGAAGTCGCCAGGGTCGGGCAAGAACTCAGCATCGGACCCCAACATCCGCAAACGGCGCGTCGCCATCGCTTATGCCGCCGTCGCCATCGTGCTGTTTGTCGCCTTTCAGGCGTTCTGGACCCGGGGCACGCGGAACGAGGTGATTCCTTACAGCCGGTTCGAGCGGCTCTTGGCCGAGGGAGCGATCTCTGAAGTCTCCGTAGGCCCCGGAACTATTGAGGGAACGTTGAAAGCGCCGCTAGCGGACGGACGTCGCCGCTTCGTTACGACGAGAGTCGATCCTCAGCTCGCCGACAAACTGGCCAAGCAAGGCGTCGCGTACGGCGGCGAAGCCCCGAACGGCTTCGTCGGATACGTTCTGTCTTGGATCGTGCCGCTGGGCATATTCTATTTGATCTGGGCCTTCGGCATTCGCCGCATGGCCGATCAGCAGCAACAGCGGCTCGGCAGCGCGATGTCGATCGGCAAGTCCCGCGCGAAAGCTTTCGTCGAGACAGACACCAAGACCACGTTCAAAGACGTTGCCGGCGTTGACGAAGCGAAGGCTGAGCTCGAGGAGGTCGTCGCTTTCCTGCGTGACGCGAAGAGCTACGGGCGTCTCGGAGCGCGCGTCCCGAAGGGCGTTCTGCTCGTCGGACCTCCCGGAACCGGCAAGACGCTCCTCGCGCGAGCCGTCGCCGGAGAAGCGAAGGTGCCGTTTTTCTCGATCTCCGGCTCCGAGTTCGTGGAAATGTTCGTCGGCGTCGGTGCGGCGCGCGTGCGCGACTTGTTCGAGCAGGCGCGGAAAGCGGCGCCCTGCATCGTCTTCATCGATGAGATGGATGCACTGGGCCGCAGCCGGACGCCGAGCTCGCTCGGCGGCGGCTTCGACGAAAAGGATCAGACTTTGAACCAGCTTCTCACCGAGCTCGACGGCTTCGACCCGAGCGTCGCGGTGATGCTGCTGGCTTCCACGAATCGGCCCGAGGTTCTCGATCCGGCGTTACTGCGCGCCGGCCGCTTCGACCGCCAGGTACTCGTCGATCGTCCCGATCGCAAGGGCAGAGCCGAGATTCTCAAGGTCCATGCCGCGAAGATCGTCACCGCGCCGGGTCTCGATTTGAATGCGGTGGCCGGTTTCACGACAGGCTTCACCGGGGCCGATCTCGCCAATCTCGTGAACGAGGCTGCGCTCTTGGCGACTCGGCGGAAGGCTGAAGCCGTCACGCGCGAAGATTTCACGATGGCGATCGAGCGCATCGTAGCCGGACTCGAAAAGAAGAGTCGGCTGCTCAACGACTCCGAGCGACGCCGGGTGGCCTTCCACGAAATGGGCCATGCGCTCGTCGCCGCAAGCTTGCCAGGCGTCGATCCCGTCGTCAAGGTATCGATCGTGCCGCGAGGGGTCGGCGCCCTCGGTTACACGATCCAGAGTCCGACGGAAGATCGCTTTCTGTTGGCCGCGGGTGATCTCCAGGACCGGGTGGCGGTGCTCATGGGCGGCCGTGCCTCGGAGATGCTGATCTATAACGGGGAGGTATCGACCGGCGCCTCGGACGATCTGCAAAAGGCAACAGAGATCGCGCTCGAGATGGTCACCCGTTACGGGATGAGCGCCGAACTCGGCCAACGCACTTATGCGCCCGCGCAGCAGAACTTTTTGGGTCAGCGGCCTGCCGAGCGTAGCGGCGTCGCCGAGGCCACCGCACGCGAAATCGACGTCGCGGTGCGCGCGATCGTCGACGGAGCCCTGCAGCGCGCACTACAGATCCTGCGTACGCGCCGGATCGACCTCGAGGAAGGAACGCGCCTGCTGCTCGCAACGGAGACATTGACGGCGGAGGACTTTCCGGCGCTGCGCTCACGGATGGAGCCGTTGCCGCTCAGTGCTTAACGACTGCCCCCAAGTGGGTTCGTTCGGCGGCCGTCGCGGCGCGTTTCATAGTGTTCTCCGCCGCTTGGGAACATTGGCCGGCCTGACGGGTCCAGCGGCGGTGGTCACCGAACGCCGCGCAACACGCGGTCGGCCTTCTGATCCGCCCGCCGCTCCGAAGAGCGATTAAGATAACTTAGGGCGAGGCCGCGCGTTTCGCCTCGACGTTCTCCCAGAAACGCGGCGCGTGAAAAGGAGATCGGCATCGCCGATCTCCTTGGCCTCGCACAGTGCGGCCCCCTCGGGGTTCACAACGAGCAGCTTAAACGCCGCCGCCGTGCTGTAAAAACCTACTTGGGCAGCAGAACCTTGTTGATGACATGGATGATGCCGTTCGAAGCAAGGATGTCGGCCTTGATGACGGTTGCGTCGTTCACTTGAACGCTTCCGCCCGAGATGTGGATGGTCAGCGTCTGGCCGGCGGCCGTCTCGAACGTCTCGCCGTCCTTGAGATCGGTCGATTTCACGATACTGGGAACGACGTGGTAGAGCAGGATCGCCCGCAGTTGTTGCTTGTTCTCGGGCTTGAGCAGCGAATCCAACGTGCCCGGCGGGAGTGCTGCGAACGCGTCGTCGGTTGGCGCGAAGACCGTGAACGGGCCTTTGCCGGAGAGGGTGTCCGCGAGATCCGCGGCCTTCACCGCCGCGACGAGGGTCTTGAACGTTCCAGCGCCGGCCGCGACTTCGACGATCGTTCCGGGCGCGTCGGCCCGAGCCGGAAGGGCGATCATGAGCGCCGCCGCAGCGACGAGGCCCGCCGCGAGAATGCGCAGTCTGGTGAGCATGAGATACCTCCAAAGAGTCGTAGGAGACGATGACGCTTCATATTGACGTCACCAGCCCTTAGACGCCGTGGACCGCACTTCTCGCCACCGCCGCCCACCGCCCAAGCCGTCGTGGCGCGTTTTCAAGCGACGACTCGACGAAAAGACCTCACGAGAAGCAGTTGCTTAGCTGCTCTGGCACGCAGCGTCTCATACGACTGCCCGCGCGCGACCGCTTTTGCGCTTACGCGCGAGGACTATATGCCCTCACGGCGGAGCACCGCTCCTGCCGCTCCCGGATCGCAGGCTGACGAATCGCGCACGATGCGCAGATCCTCCTCGGCCATGAGCGTTCACCACGTCGTTTTTTTTACCCGTACATCACCGCACGGCCCACGACATCAATCGAGGCGATTGGTGCCCCGAGCGCTCGTACCAACCGCACGCGACGGTAGGAGCCGGCTAACCGTCGCAGGCCCGGACGGGGCTAGCGTTCGGCCCAGCGCGAGCGGCCCATCACCTCGCGCATCAGCCGCGTCGCGAAGCGGTGCAGAAGCGGATTGCGATGCCGCACGTAAGCCCGCACCGGGACGAGATCGTGCCCAGTGTCGACCTTGAAGCGATAGGACGTCGGGCCGCTATGCACTTCCGTGGCACCGGCCGAGATCATGAAGCGCAGCGCCGTTTCCCACAGCCGGAAGTGCAGGTTCCAGGGGCGCACGAACGCGTAATCGAGCCCGACGTACCGGTTCACCGCGCGCTTTCCGACGATCAAGCACAGCATGAACGCGACGAGGCGGTGCGTTGCGGGCTCGTAGAGCAAGACGAAGTGCGCGGCCTCGGCTCGTGCGATCTCGCGGAAGAACTCCGGCGTCAATTCTTCGAACTTATTGCTCGCGCGCGCCCGCGTTTGGCAGTACAGCGCGTAGATCTGTGCGATCGTCATCCCGTCGGGCCGCTGCACGACCGCCGTTTCCAGTTCGACCGCCTCGTGGCTGCGGCGCAGCTTCTTGCGCAAGCGGCAACGGCGCCGTCCGTTGAGAGAAGCGAGATACGCTTCCCAGGTCGGCGCCAGCGCGAACGAGGTCCCCGGAAAGCTGTCGAGTGCGACGAGCGAGCCGTCGGCGACCATCGGCGCGAACGCGGACGCGGTCTCGCGCGGAAAGTCTTTCCAGGCGAGGAGGCTGGCCCGCTCAGTCACCATGCGCCGGTCCAGGGCGGCGGCGACGGAAGGCAAAACGTCGCCGAGCGTCACGCCCGGCCGCAGGCCGATCGTGCCGTAGACGGTCGTCGGCGCGCCGACGAAGAGCGTCCGGGTACGAGCCAGCGCGGGAGCGACGCGTTCGAGCGCACGCAGGCCGCGCGCGAAGGGAGGCGGCGCAGCGAGCGCCAGCGGGAGGTCGTAGACGAACGTCGGGACGATGGCGACGACCTGCTCGCCGTCGCTGAAGACGCCGTAGGAGAACGCCATCGCCGAAGCGACCGTCGCCGCCGAAAACGATCTGTAATACCATCCGCTTTCGAGGGGCGGTGGAAAGAAGGCGTCCCACAAATGCGCGGGGATATCGTCGGCGGAGTCGATCCACCGGACGTGCAGCAGCGCGCCGGCGCGCCGCAGCGGGGTGCCGTGGAGCGGCGAGCGTGTTAGGTTCGGGCGCGGTGCAGCGGCCGCCAGAGGAAGTGAAATCGTGAACGTTCCGATCGGTTGACGACGCGCAGCCGGCCCTTAGAATGCGGCGGCTCAAAGGCGGAAGGCTACGGCGTGGTCGCTTGATTCCCTTTAGTCGCATGCCTAGCGCGCTTCCGTTGCCGAACGTGTCCCTTCCGGTTCCGCGCCGCCTGATGGCCGCCGCGGCCGGCAGCGACGCTGTACGCGGTCCCGTTCCCTCCACGGCTTCCCCGCGCACTGCGGCGAGATGAAGAAAAGAGAAATTTCCGCCACTTTCTACGGTATAAAACGGCTGCCGATTGCGCCCTTGTGACCTACGCCACCGTCACGCTCTGGACGGCGTGTCAGAAAACCATCGTCACCCTGACATCGGTAGGCTCACCCATCGTCATCCTGACATAGGTAGGCTCACCCATTGTCACCCTGAGCCTGTCGAAGGGGCGGGCGGGGGAGGTTCGTTTTCGAGGAGGGGGCGGAGAAAATCGTGGCTTTGCGTCAGGAGCGCGCGGGCTTCGCCGGCGCTGACGGCGCGGCGCGCCATGACGACGGCGATCTTTACGCTGCCGCCGGCCTCTTCGAGCAGGCTGCGCGCGCGTTCTTCGTCGGCGGGGGCGAGCAGGGCGACGAGTCGCAGGGCGCGGCGGCGCAGCTTGTCGTTGGTTGCGACGAGGTCGACCATCAGGTTGTCGTAGACGCGGCCCAAACGGACCATGACCGCCGTCGAGAGCGTGTTGAGGACGAGCTTTTGCGCCGTGCCGGCGACGAGACGCGTCGAGCCGGCGAGCGGTTCGGCGCCGGTCGCGACGACGACCGGGAACTCGGCGGCCGAGGCGAGCTCGGAATGCGCGTCGCTGGTGACGGCGACGGTCAGCGCGCCGAGCGCGCGCGCGGCGCGCAGAGCAGCGACGACGTAGCGCGCGCCGCCCCCGGCCGAGAGGCCGACGACCGCGTCACCGGGCGCGAATGCGGCGCGCGCTTCGGCTTCGCCGGCCGCGGCGTCGTCCTCGGCGCCTTCGATCGCGCGCACCAGCGCGGCCTCGCCGCCGGCGACGTGCGCCTCGACGAGCGAGGCGGGCGTTCCGAACGTCGGCGGGCACTCGGCGGCGTCGAGCATCGCGAGCCTTCCGCTCGTTCCCGCGCCGACGTAGTGCAGGCGCCCGCCGGCACGCAGGCGCGCGGCGACTGCGTCGACCGCGCGGGCGAGCGCGGGCGCGACCGCGTCGACCGCCTCGAAAGCGCGCGCCTGCGCGCGCACGAGGACCGCGACGAGCTCGTCGACGGGGAGCGCGTCGAGCCCGTGCGTTTCCTCGGCGATCGCTTCGGTTGCGGCAAGCCGCCCGTCGCTTTCCATCGCGCTCACGATAGCAGCGCTTCGGCGAAACGCAGGGCGGCGCGGACCGGCTCCTCGCGCAGGCGCACGATCGAGGCGCCGGGGATCTCGCCCTGCACGCGCGTTTCAAGCAAGAACGAGAGCATGCTGTTTTCGCGCAGCAGGCCGCCGGAAAAGGCGAGCGCGGGCGAACTCTGCGCGAGTCCGGCGCGGCGCACGGCGGCTTCGAGCAGCTCGGCGAGATCGCGCGCGGCGCCCTGCACGAGCTTGGCCGCGGCGCGGTTCCCCTCGTCCGCCAAGGCGACGACGCCGGGCGCGAGCGAGGCGATCCGCGCGACGTCGAGCGGCGGGCGGTAGAGCGCGGCGAGCAGCGCGGGCCGGTCCGGCGCGGCGAAGGCTTGGGCGGCGAGCGCGGTCGTCGCGTCGGCTTCGATGCGCCCGTCGTAGACGCGGGCCAGGAGCTTGAGCGCGGCGAGTCCGATGGCGAAGGCCGAGCCCTCGTCGCCGAGCAGGTGCCCGGCGCCGCCGACGCGCACGCGCGTCGCGCCGTTCTCGGCGTAGGCGACGGAGCCCGTCCCGGCGATCAGCACGGCCCCCGGCCCGGACGGGATCGCGGCGCGCAGCGCGCAGCGCGTGTCATCCTCGACGGCGAGCCTGGTCCCCGGGAACGCCGCGCGCAGCGCGGCTTCGAGCGCGGCGGCCGTCGGCGCGCTGCCGGCGCCGGCGGCGGCGACGTAGAGCGCTGCCGGGCGCTCGGCGCCGATGAGCTCGCGGAGCGTCTCGAGGATCGTCTGCGCGGCCGCGGCTGGGCCGCGCGACGTCGCGTTGGCGGGACCGCCGCGCGCGAGCCGCTCGAAGGAGCCGCCGCGCGAGACCGCGGCGACGGTCGAGGTTCCCCCGGCGTCGACGCCGGCGGCGAGCGCATCGGTCATCCGGCGACGTTCGCCGCGAGCTCGGCTTCGATCTTGGCGAGCAAGGGGTCGAGCTCGTAGGGGACGATCGCGCCGAGCAGCGCGGAGGCGGCGGCGCCGGTGACGCGGGGCAGGCCGGCGCTGCGGCCGCGCAGCGTCTCGTAGCCGAGCAGCGCGAAGGCAAGCGCTTCCTTCGCGTCGGGATCGACGCCGAGCGCGGCGGAGGTCACCAGCTCGCGGCCTTCGCCGAGCGCGGCGCGCAGCAGCGCGAGCAACGCCGGGTTGCGCGCGCCGCCGCCGCTGACGACGACGCGCGCGCCGGGCGGCGCGTGGGCCGCGATCGCAGCCGCAACCGAGCGCGCGGTCAGCGCGGCGAGGGTCGCCGCGCCGTCCTCGAGCGAGAGGAGATCGAGGGTTGCAGCGTGCGCCCGCAGATAGGCCGCGTTGAAACGCTCGCGGCCGGTCGATTTGGGCGGCTCGCGGCGGTAATACGGATCGGCGAGCAGCTCGTCGAGCAGCGCGGGATCGGCGCGGCCGCGCGCGGCGAGCTCGCCGTCGCGATCGAAAGCCTGCGCGCCGCCGCTGCGTTCGCGCACGAAGGCGTCGAGCAGGATGTTGCCGGGCCCGGTGTCCCAAGCGCGCACGGCCGCGGGCGCGGCGCCGCGCGGCACGAGCGTCAGGTTCGCGATCCCGCCCAAGTTCAACGCGACCGTGTCGCGCGCCGCGTCGGCGAAGAGCAGCGCGTCGGCGAACGGGACGAGCGGCGCGCCCTCGCCGCCGGCGGCGCAGTCGGCGCGGCGGAAATCGCAGACGACGGTCGCGCGCGCGCGGTCGCGAATGCGGTAGGGGTCGCCGATCTGCAAGGTGCGCCGCGCCGCACCGTCGTGGAAGAGCGTCAGTCCGTGCGAGGCGACGAAGTCGAGCGGGGCGTCGCCCGCTATGGCGCGGGCCGCGGCGCCGAACGCTTCGCCGAGCAAGGCGTCGAGCGCCGCGACTTCGGCCGGCGGCGGCGCGTGCGGCGGAAGCGCCGCCAGCAGCCGCTCGACGAGCGGACGCGCGAACGGAGCCGTCGCGAAGCGCAGCAGCTCGTACGAATAGCCTTCGCCGCGCGGGTGCAGCGAGACGAGCGCGGCGTCGATTCCGTCGAGCGAGGTTCCGGACATCAGCCCGACCGCGAGCATCTTATTCGTACGCGGCGACGGCCGCGTCGCAGATGGCCGCGCGCACGTCGCGCAGATCGCTGCGCCCGTAGTAGACGGCGTTGCTGAGCAGCACGACGGAGAGGTCGCGCGCCGGATCGGCCCACACGCTCGTGCCGACGAAGCCGGTGTGGCCGAAGGCGTCGCGCGACATGCGCGTGCCGCACGAGTTTTCCTGCGTCGTCTTCAGCGCCCAGCCCAAGCCGCGGCGCAAGACCGGGTCGTAGGCCGCCTCGACGACGGCTTCCCGCGCCAGGGCCGCGTCGAGCACGGTCTGCTTGCGCCCGTTGCAGGCGGCCAGAAAAACCTCGGCGAGCGCGGCGACGTCGCGCGCGGTGCCGAACAGGCCCGCGTGGCCGGCGACGCCGCCCATCAAGTAGGCCTTCTCGTCGTGGACGAAGCCGCGCACGCGCCCGCGCCAGGCGTCGCGCTCGGTCGGCGGGATCGCGGCCGCCTCGCTCGGGCGGGGGCGATATCCCGTCGCCTCGGCGCCGAGGGCGGCGAGCGTTCGGCCCACGACGCTCGCGAGCGAACGGCCCGCGCTGCGCTCGAGCAGCGCGCCGAGCGCGATGAAGCCGAGGTCGCTGTAGACGACGCGTTCGCCGGGCGGCGCGACGAGCGGCTGCGTCAGCGCGAACGTCGTCACGTTCGAGCCGAGCAGCGTGCGGTAATCGGCGCCCGAAGCCATTCCCGAGACGTGCGCGAGCAGCATGCGCAAGGTGATCTTCGCGCGCTCGGCGTCCGCCCATTCGGGGAAGTGCGCGACGAGAGGGGCGTCGAGCTGCAGCGCTCCCGCTTCCACGGCTTGCAGCGCGGCGGCGGTGACGAACGGCTTCGTCAGCGAGGCGAGGTCGAAGCGCGTCGTGGGCTCGAGCGGCGGCGCGCCGGGTACGTCGTCGAGCGTTCCGTAGGCGCGTTCGAAGACGGCGCGGCCGCCGCGTTCGACGCGCAGGACCGCGCCGGTGAAGCGCGTCCCGCAGGCGTCGCGCACGATTTCGTCGAGGGTTCGCGCGCGCGCGTACGCGTTCACGAGAGGCGCACGGGGACGCTTCCCGGGGCCGGCTCGCGGCCGGTCAAGACGTCGGCGAGCGCTTCGAGCGCGAGCTCGCCGTCGCCGAAGCTGCACAGCACCTCGCGCGCCTGCGGGAGGACGGCGGCGTCGAAGGGCTCGAGCGCGCAGACCACGATCGCGCCGGGGGCGAGCGCGAGGACCGCCTCGGCGGCGGCGCGCTGCAGCGGATAAAGATGCGTGCGGCGGGTGACGACGACGAGCGCGCGGCCGGGCTGCGCGGCCACGAGCGCGAGCAGCTGCTCGCGCAGCTCCGGGGCGGGGTCGAGCGGAGCGCGCAGCAGCTCGCTGCGCACGCGGCGGCGGCGCAAGGCGAGGTTCAGCGACGGTGCCTCGCGCGCCGCCGCGGCTTCGAACGAGAGCAGCGTGACCGGCGCGCCGGGGGCGAGCACGGCGGAGCCGCGCAGGCGCGCGATCGCACCGCGCGCGATCCGGCGCGCGAGCGCTTCCCCTTCCTCGTAGGAGTACGGCGCGGCGGTCCGGGAGGCGAGGCTCGCGCGCAGGCGCGCGACGCGCGCGGCCGCTTCCTCGAGACGCGCCAGCGGCAGCTCGCCGCGCCGCACCGCCTCGACGATCGCGTCGCGCGCGGCCTCGGCGAGCGGCAGGCGATGGCTGATGACGGCGCAGTCGGCCCCCGCGGCGAGCGCGAGCGCGGCCGCGCGCGGCGTGCCGACGGTCGCGGCGATCGCGTCCATCTCGAGACAATCGGTGAAGCAGACGCCGGTGAACCCGAGCTCCGCGCGCAGCAGATCCGTCAAGGCGCGGCGCGAGAGCGTCGCCGGCAGCGCGGGCTCGAGCGCGGGGACGACGACGTGCGCGCTCATCACGCACTCGACGCCCGCGGCGATCGCGGCGCGAAAGGGAACGAGCTCGCGCGCGCGCAGCGTCACCGCGTCGGTCGCGACGACGGGGAGTTCGCGGTGCGAATCGAGCGGCGTGTCGCCGTGCCCGGGAAAATGCTTGGCGGTCGCGGCGACGCCGCCGGCGCGCAGCCCGCGGACGAGCGCGCTTCCGAGATCCGCGACGCGCTGCGGATCGTCGCCGAACGAACGCGACCCGACGGCGGCGCAGCGCGGATCGAGCGCGAGATCGAGGACCGGCGCGAAATCGAGGTTGGCGCCGAAGCGGCGGACGTCGGCCGCCAGCGCGCGCCCGGCCTCCTCGGCGAGCGCGGCGTCGCCGCAGGCGCCGAGGGCCATCATCGCGGGCAGCGCGGCCGCGCCCTCGCGCAGCCGCGCGACGCGTCCGCCTTCCTGATCGACGGCGAACAGCGGCGGCAGGGCGCCGCCGCAGGCCGCGGCGATCGTCTCGAGGCCGGCGCGCGTCCGCGCGGGCGTCGAGACGTTGCGATCGAAGAGAATGATCCCGCCGGGGCCCAAGCGCGCCAGCGCGTCGAGCGCGGCGGCATCGGGCGCGGCCGGGACGCCGACGCACAGGACCGCGCCCGCCAAGCGTTCGAGTCCGTCCACCGGCCTCAGCGCAGGTGGATGATCTGCGCGACGAACAGCGGCCCCTTCCGGCTCACGAACACTTCGACGCGCTCGCCGCGCTCGATGTCGGCGATCGTATGGAACTTGTTCTTCGAATCCTGAATGTTCGTGCTGGGCAGCACGATCACGTCGATCCGTCCGCGATCGCGCGTCTGCACCGCGAACGTGCCGGCGCGATGGTCGACCGCGACGACCTCCCCGTCGATCACGCCGCCGTCGCGCGAGGGCTCGCGCGCAGCCGAATCGGGGCTTCCCTCGGCGCTGACGGCCCGCAGCGCGGGCCACGCCGGGCGGCCGCTCTGGTCGGCCCGCGCCGCAGCCGGCACGAGCGCGAACGCGAACGCGACCGTCAAAACGGCGAGTGCGGCGAGGGGCGAAGCGAACATGACACCGGCGTAACGTAACCCGGATTGCGGACCGTTCCCCTGCACGTCGACCTTCCTGCGAGTGTGCGAATGTGCGCCGTAGCGAGCGCACGCTCCGAGCCTTACGCTCGGCGGAGCGGAGTTTCCCTTAGCCAGGTGTGGCGGCGAGGGCGGCGGCGTAGGCCGCGCGGGCGGCCGTTCCCAGCTTCGCGAGGTCCTCGCTCGCGGCGGCGGTGCGCAGCGCGCTCAGCGAGGCGGCGTCGCGCTCGAAGAGGCGCGCGACGCCGGCGCCGTCCTGCGTCGCGCAGGCGCGAGCGAGCGCCGCCAGCGCGCGCAAGTGCCGGACGGCGGCGTCGCTCGGGGCTTGGCCGGCGAGGACCAGGCGCAGCGCGACGAGCGCTTCGTCGGCCGCGCGCGGGCCGACCGCTTCGAGCGCGCGATAGAACGGCGCCGCCGCCGGTTCGGAGGAACGGTCGGCGAGGGTCGCGGCTATCGCCGCCGGTTTCGAGACGGGCTCGCCGAGAAGATAGCGATCGATTTGCTCGCAGGCCATCAGTCGTGCGGCGGCAGCGGCTTCGCGCTGAAATCCCAGAGCCGGCCGTGGCGATACGTGCCGCCGACGATCGCGCCGTCGCGATAGCGGCCCGTGATGCGCTCGCGGCCGCCGCTGCCGAAATCGAGCCAGATGCGGTCGCCGTCGAGCCCGCCGCTGACCTGCACGAACGGGCCGACGCCGTTGGGCCGGTAGATGCCGGAGACGATGCCGTCGCTGCCGATCTGCACTTTCAGGATCCCGTCGTAGCCGCCGGCGCCGGCCGGGCTGTCGGCGACGAAGTGCGTGGCAAACGTCAGCGGCGGAGGATTCGCCGCGGGCGCGGCGAGCGGAGAGGCGGGCGTCAGTCCCAGGACGATCCCGGCGGCGAGCGCGTGCGTGAGTCCGTTCATGGTGCTCTCCACTTTTCGCCGCCGCGCGTGGTTTCGCATGCGCGCGCTTCGGTTCGATAGTGTAGAATCGATGCAGGCGCGCTTCCGCGGCGCGCGAAGCAAACGCTCGGTTAAATCTTCAGCACGCGCGCGCAGGGCTCGCCGACTTGCAGGACGCGTAAAAAAGCGGATAGCTGCAAATTGCCTAAGGTAAGACACTTCCAACGCTAGAAAGGCCGGGCATGGATACGAAGGTTCTCACCACCGACCCCGACCCGAAGTCCCCGAAGCCGCTGCTGGGGCGCGTCGCCCTCGTCACGGGCGGTTCGCGCGGCTTAGGCGCCGCCATCGCAAGAGAGCTCGCCGACAGCGGCGCGACCGTCGTCGTCAATTACCATCACGGCGGCGAACTGGCGGCCGGCGTCGTCGCGGAGATCGAAGCGGCCGGCGGCAGCGCTTTCACCGAGCAGTGCAACGTCGCGGACTACGACGAGGTCGGCGCGATGTTCGAGCGCATCAAAGCGCGCACGGGGCGCTTCGACATCCTCGTCAACAACGCGGCGATCGTGCGCGACCACAGCTTCAAGAAGATGACCGTGAAGGAATGGCGCGACGTCATCGACACCGACCTCACGGCGCTGATGTACACCTGCCATTTCGCCGTCCCGCTGCTGCTCGAAAACGGCTGGGGACGCATCATCAACATCTCGTCGACGACGGGCCAGCTCGTCATCACCTTCGGGCAAGCGAACTACGCCGCGGCGAAGGCCGGCATCATCGGTTTCAGCAAGGCGCTCGCGATCGAACTGGCGCGCAACAACATCACGGTGAACGTCGTCGCGCCGGGCGCGATGGCGACCGAGATGTGGGATACGATCCCCGACGCGGTCAAAGAGAAGATCTACGAGAAGATCCCGCTGCACCGCGCCGTCACGCCGGAAGAAGTCGCGCGCGGCGTACGCTTCCTGGCCGTCGACGGCGCGTACATCACCGGCTTCTCGCTCAACATGAACGGCGGCCTCTACCAAGGCTGAGGAAGGCGGCGGCGCCGCTCCAAGGGGCAGACCGAAGCGAACTCCGGGGCCGGCGGCTCCGGAGTTTCTGCTTGGGGGCGTTCCTGCCGGGCCGCATTTCGGTTACAGTCATCCTATGGGCGAACGCGCTTTCGTCGAACGGCGCTATCCGCGCGCCGACGTCTCTCTTTCAGCGACGTACCAATGGGTGCAGGCGGGCGAACGCCATACCGGCTGGGTCGTCAACATCGGCGCGGGCGGCCTGCGCTTCATCGGCGAGAACGACGGCAGCGGCGCGGACGGCACGCAGGTCGTCGTGTCGCTTCCGCTGCCGCGCCTGGGCCGCGAGATGCTGCTGCGCGGGACGGTCGTCTCGCACGCCCCGGCCGACGACGGGACGTGCGGCTTCAGCGTCGCGTTCCAACGGCTCGACCCGGGCGACCGCGAGGCGATCGGCTTTCTCGTCGCGGCGAACGGCGAGCGGAGTTAGCTTCGGCCGGCGGGGACGGGACGGCGCGCTAGCGCCAGCCGCCGCGGAATCCGAATCCGAACGAGTAGGCCGGGCCCCAATAGGGGTAGGGGCCCCAGTAGGGATAGGGGTAGGGCGGGCAACAGTAGGGATAGGGCGGGCCGTAGGCGACGTCGACCACGTCGATCTCGTTGGCGGCGAAGGTTCGGCCTTTGTTTTCACCGACGATCGTCACGCGCATTCCCGGCGCGAGCTGGATGCCGGTCGGATCGATCACGGTGCCCTGGCGGAGTGCGATGCGGTCGACGAAGCCGCGGTCGTCGCGCACTTCGAGGTCGTACTTTCCGCCGATCGAGGCGATGCGGCCGGCGATCGTCTCCTCGCCGCTCGGCCGCGCGTACGACGGAGTCTGGGGCGGAGACGCGGGCGCTTGCGCGAAGGCCGCGCCCGAGGCCAGCAGCGCAGCCAGGGCCGCCGTCGCAATTCCACTCGTTCGCACGCTGAAGTCCATCACCGACCCTCGATCCGTCTCCCACACGAAGAACACCCCATAGAATACACCGAAAGCCGCGCCGGCTTCAAGGACCGCGCGGCGCCCGGGCGGCGACGGCTCCGTCTCTCGACCCGACCGAGCGAGGCGGTTTCCCAGAATTCGCGGTTCCACGTTTCACGGTATGCTCGCCCGCGGCGGAAATGCTAAACTGATGATGGAGTCGGCGATCGCACCGGCTGCGGAAGCCGCGCGCGGAACGACCACGGAGGCGATTCGGGCGAGCGATGAACGAGCGGACGGGTCACGAACTCTTGATTCGCAACAGCCGGCAGGATTCGTGGATCGCGGTCGTGCCGGCGCGCGAGTTCGTCCGGCTCCCGGTCGACGAGCGCAGGGCCCACGGCGTGGCGCCGGCGAGCGCGCCCGAGTGCGCCGAGCGGCGCGAGGGATTCGACTGGATCGGGACGCTCTTGCTCCTGTGGTGCGGGCTGGTCTTCTGGGCGATGTGGTATTTCATCACGCGCGGCTGAGGCGCGCCGCCGCTCGATCGCGGCCGAAGCTGGGAAACAAAGGGCCACGCCGCGCCGAAAGGCAAGGCTAGAAACGACCACAACGGCACCTGTGAGGAAACCATGCTGCGCCGCTTCGCCTTTGCCGGATTCACGCTCGCCTTCGCGCTCTCCGTCCTCTTAGTCGCGTGCGGCCACCAGGTGACGCCTTCGCCGAACACCAGCAACCTCGCGGGACACATGGTCATCCGCTTCCGGACGGCGCAGGCCATGGATTTCAACAACTACAATTACGTCATCGTTTTCAACACCTGCGGCACCGGCGGAGAGCCGTACCCGAACGCGTACGCGACGACTTTCCTGAACTACTCGTACGCCTTCGTCCTCGGGGCGAGCACCGGCGGCGCTTCCGCGTATCCGCTGCTCTACCAATACGTGGCGACGCCCGGCACGTCGAACCCGCCCAATCCGATCACCGTCCCGCTGGGCGCTTCGACGACGCAGCTCGTCCTCAACGACAACGGCCAGGGGAACGAGTTCCAACTGACGTTCACTCGCAGTCAGCTCAACAACCCCTTGCAGATTTCCAACCCCTGCCCCAGCACGACGCCCTCGCCGGGGACGTCTGCTTCGCCCTCGGCCTCTGCGTCGCCCAGCGCCTCGCCCTCCGCTTCGCCGAGCGCCTCGCCTTCCGCGTCGCCGACTCCGGCCGGGATACCGTCCGGGATCACCGAGTACTGGTATGTCAACTTCTTCACGATCAGCAAGACGGGGCAGGTGCAGGATTCGCTCGGCGTCGGCGGCGCGACGGACAACTCCTACGTCTTGCAAATCGACACGTACGCCTCGGTCACGGACCCGCTCACGCGCCCGGCCGGCGCGATTCTTCCCTCGAGTGCGAGCGCTGCGATCGCCGGAGGCGAGATCGACAACTATCCCTGACGAGCGCGCTTCGCGCTCACGCGAAGCAGCGGCAGGCGGGCGGGAAGGGGCCTAGTTCTTCACGATCCCTTCGGCTTCGATCGTCAGCGTCACGTCGTTCGAGACGACGAGCGCGCCGCCCGGCGTCGTCGCGCCGAAGTTCAAGCCGAAGTCGCGGCGGTCGATCGTCGCCGTCGCGCTGAAGCCCGCGCGCTTGTTTCCGTAACCGTCGACGGCGCTCCCTTCGAAGGTTCCGTCGAGCGTCTCGGCTTTCGTGATGCCGTTGATGGTGAGGCCGCCGGTGGCCTTGAACGTGTTGTTCGGGCCGGCGACGATCTTCGTGCTCTTGAAGGCGATCGTCGGGTACTTGTCCACGTTGAACCAGGAGCTTCCGCGCAAGTCCTTGTCGCGGTCGGGGTTCTTCGTGTCGATGTTCTTGGCGTCGAGCGTGGCGACGATCGCATCGGGGATCAGCGCCGCATTCGCCGTCGCGCTCCACGAGAGCACCGGTATCGTTCCTGTAACCGTCGTGATGGCGAGGTGCTTCACGCTGAATTGCGCCGACGAGTGGCCGGGGTCGCCCACGATCGTGGAGGCCGCCGCCGTTGCCGTCAGCGCTGCGGCGAGAACGGGGGCGAATAAGGATCGAGTTGCAAGAGGCAAATTCTTCATAGCGCCGGTTCATACGGTGAACGCGCGCGCTTCCCTGCCCGCGGCGTGTTACTGCTAATCTTTTCGCGTTGCGATTAGCGTATCATATCGGTGCTGTAGTTTCTATTTGGTAACCGGCTGCGAACGGGGTTACGTGCGGGTCGCGGAGGCGACCGGGGCGGCGCTCGCAACGCCGTTGACGAGGAAGTCGAGGACGGCCATGCGGACGTACACGCCGTGCTGGACCTGCTGGGCGTAGCGCCAGCCGTGGAAGCGGAAGACGTCCTCGGTCAGCTCGACGCCGCGGTTGTAAGGGCCGGGGTGCATCACGATCGCGCGCGGCGGGAGCAGCGCCATGCGGCGCGCGTCGAGCCGGTAATTGCGGGCGTAGTCGTCGAGCGAAGGGAGGACCGCCGCGGCGATGCGCTCGCGCTGGATGCGCAGCAGCATCACGGCGTCGACTTCGGGGAGGACCGCGTCGAGGTCGCGCTCGATGCGCACGCCTTCGCGCGCCATCGCTTCGGGGAGCAGCGTCGGCGGGCCGACGAGGACGACCTCGGCGCCGAGGGCGCGCAAGCCGAGGATGTTCGAGCGGGCGACGCGGCTGTGCAGGATGTCGCCGACCAGCGCCAGGCGCAAGCCTTCCACCTTCCCGAATTCGGTCTGCAGCGTGAGGAGGTCGAGCAGCGCCTGCGTGGGATGCGCGTGCCGGCCGTCGCCGGCGTTGACGACGTGGCCCTCGAACGATTCGGCCAGGCGATACGGAAAACCGGATTCGGGATGGCGCGTCACGATGACGCGCACGCCCATGGCCGAGAGCGTGATCGCGGTGTCGGCGATCGTCTCGCCTTTCCCCAAGCTCGACGAGCCCGGGGGAAGGGTGACGACGTCCGCGCCGACGCGCTGCTCGGCGATCGCGAATGAGGTGTACGTGCGCGTGCTCGCTTCAAAGAACAGGTTGACGACGCAGACGTCGCGCAGCAAGTCGCGCGGCGGCGCCTGCACGTGGAAACGGCGAGCGCGCTCGAGGACGTCGTAGATCTCCTCGCGCGTGAAGTCGTCGAGATCGAGCAGGCTACGCGCCGGCATCGGCTTCGTTGCGGATCACGACGCGGTCGTCTTCCGAGTACGATTTGCCGAGATAGACTTGGATGTGCTCGCGGCGGCTGGTCGGGATCACGCGGCCGACGTAGTCGCCCTGGATCGGAAGTTCGCGCAGGCCCCGATCGACGAGCACGGCGAGCCGGATCACGCGCGGGCGGCCGAGGTCGGTGACGGCGTCGAGCGCGGAGCGCACGGTGCGGCCGGTGTAGAGCACGTCGTCGACGACGATCACGACCTTCCCGTTGAGATCCTCGTGAATCTCGGACTCGGGGAGGGCGCGGGCGACGTCGTCGTCGCGGTACAGGTTGATGTTCAGGAAGCCGATGCCGGGCCGCTGGCCGCTGATTTCCTCGATCTTGGCGGCCAGGCGCCGCGCGAGCTGCTCGCCGCCGCGGCGGATCGCGATCAGCGAGACGCCGTCCTGGGCGTCGTCGGGCTCGAGGATCTGGTGGGCGAGGCGCGCGATGATGCGGTCGATCTGCTGCGCCGACATCAGCGTTCGCTCGCGCAGCACGTCGAGCGCGCTCTTCATGCCAACTCCTCCGCCTCAAGGGCCGCGAGCCGGCCGCGCACCCGAGCGCGTTCCGCCTCGAAACCTGCCAACTTCTCGCGCTCTTTCGCAACCACGTCGGGCGACGCCTTGCCTACGAACTGCTCGTTGCCGAGCTTCTTCTCCAGGCGCGCCACCTCTCCGTCGAGCCGGTCGAGCTCCTTGCCGTAGCGCTCCCGCAAGACGGCGGCCGGGGCGCGGACGGTCGCGGCCAGCAGCGAGTCGGTCGTGACGAGGCTCTCGTGGAGATTCGCTTCCAGGCGCACGTTCGCGCGCGGGCTCGCCAGGGTCGCATTGGCGTGCAGCGCGAGGAGCGCGCGGGCCCCTTCGTCGAGGGTCGCCGGGACCTCGATCGTCAGCTTCTCGCGCGGCGGCAGGCCGAGCTGGGCGCGCATGTCGCGAGCCTTGCCGACGACGGCCTGCAGCGTCGCGTAGCGGGCCGCGGCTGCGCGGTCGACGGGGATCTCGGCGGGGTCGGGCCAGGAGGCGGTCACGATCGTCCGGCCGTCGTGCGGCAGCGCCTGCCAGATCTCCTCGGTCACGAAGGGGGCGATCGGGTGCAGCAGCCGCACGGCGGCGTTCAGCACGTACGACAGCACGCTCGCGCGCGTCGGCGTCGGCACTTTCGTCGCCTCGACGTACCAGTCGCAGAAGCTGTACCAGACGAAGTCGAGCAGCGCGTCGGCCGCGACGCCGAAGGCGAAGCCGTCGAGCGCGGCGGTCACCTTGGCGACGGTGTCGTGCAGCGTCGTCAGGATCCAGCGGTCGGCGAGCGAGAGGTCTGCGAGCTCGGGCAGCGTGCCGGCCGGCGGGAGGCCTTCGGGCAGGCTCTTCACATAGCGCAGCGCGTTCCACATCTTGTTGTTGAATTCGCGCGCCTTCTCGCAGAAGCGCTCGTCGAAGCGCAGCTCCTGCGATTCGAGCCGCATCTGGCGCACGACGCCGAAGCGGGTTGCATCGGCACCGTACTTTTCGACGAGGTCCATCGGATCGATCGCGTTGCCGAGGCTCTTCGACATCTTGCGGCCGTGCATGTCGAAGACCAGCGGCGCGATGAAGACCTCGCGAAACGGGATGTCGCCGGCGAAGCGCATGCCGAGCATCACCATGCGCGCGACCCACAGGAAGATGATGTCGCGCCCGGTGATCATGACTTGGTTGGGATACCAGTGCTCGAGCTCGAGCGTTCGCTCCGGCCAGCCGAGGATCGAGAACGGCCACAAGCCGCTCGAAAACCAGGTGTCGAGCGTGTCGGGGTCGCGCCGCAGTTCGACGACGCCGAAATCGCGTTGGGCGATCGCGTAGGCTTCCGCTTCCGTCTCGGCGACGACGACCTCGTCGTCGGGGCCGTACCAGACGGGGAGCTGATGACCCCACCAGACCTGGCGCGAGATGTTCCAGTCCTTTATATTCTCGAGCCAGTGTTCGTAGGTTCTTCCGAAGCGTTCGGGGACGAAGCGGATGCGGCCGTCGAGATACGCCTGCAGCGCCGGCTTGGCCAGCGTTTCCATCTTGCAGAACCACTGCAGCGAGAGCAGCGGCTCGACGACGGCGCCGGAACGCGAGCTGACCGGGACGACGTGGCGGCGCGGCTCGACGTCGATCAGGTAGCCTTCCGCTTTCAGATCCGCGACGACGGCGCGGCGCGCCTCGGCGACGCTCAGCCCGCGGTATTTCTCCGGCGCTTCGTCCGTCATCTTCCCGTCGAAGCCGATGACGCTCGGCATCGCGAGCTCGTGCCGTTCGCCGATCTCGTTGTCGAGCGCGTCGTGCGCGGGCGTGACCTTCACCGCACCGGTCCCGAAGTCGCGTTCGACGGCGGCGTCGGCCACGATGGGGATGTGCTTTCCGACGAGGGGCAGGAGGACGTGACGGCCGACGAGGTGGGTGTAGCGCTCGTCGTCGGGATGGACCGCGACGGCGGTGTCGCCGAGCATCGTCTCGGGCCGCGTCGTCGCCACGTCGACGGCGAACGTGCCGTCGACGGCGGGGTAGCGGATATGCCAGAGGAAGCCGTCGCGCTCCTCGTCTTCCACTTCGGCGTCGGAGAGGGTCGAACGCGAGACCGGATCCCAGTTCACCAGTCGCGTGCCGCGGTAGATCAGGCCGTCGCGGTACAGCTCGACGAAAACCTTGATGACGGCGGCCGAGAGGCCGGGATCCATCGTGAAGCGCTCGCGCGCCCAATCCGGTCCGAAGCCGAGCGTGCGAAACGACTCGTTGATGGCGCCGCCGTATTGCTCGCGCCACTGCCAAGCCCTTGCTAGGAACGCCTCACGGCCCAACCCGTCACGCGTCAAGCCTTCCTTGGCGAGCTCGCGCACGAGGACCGCTTCCGTGGCGATCGCGGCATGGTCTTGGCCGGGAACCCAATCCGCGTTCTCGCCGAGCATGCGATGGTAGCGCGTCAGGATATCCATCGGCGTGTAAGTCGAGCCATGCCCCAGATGGGCGCGCCCGGTGATGTTGGGCGGCGGCATCGAGATGACGAACGGCGGCCGGGCCGGGTCCGGCTCTTCGTGGAAGACGCCGCTCTCGAGCCAGAAGCGGTAGCGGCGAGCCTCGACGGCGGCGGGATCGTAGGTCTTCGGAAGTTCGGCCCGGGCCTCAGTCTGCACGATTGCCCAGAGTTAGGGCCTCGCGCGGAGAGGCCCTGCGACCCTTTTTCGAAGGCCGCGGGCGGTTCTTCGTGAAATCGCCCACTCGTGAGAAAGAAAACACGTCTTCTTCCGGCGTGCCTCGCCGCGGCCGCGGCGGCGCTCCTGTTCGCGAACGCGACGCTCGCGCCGGCCTCGGCTGCCGACACGCAGCTCTCCACGCAGATCATCCCGCAGAGCGACGCGCCGATCGCCATCGACAGATGCCAGGCGTACCTTCACAACGACGGCAACTTCGTCGACGAGGACGCGGATTTCACGGTCCACGCCACCCAGGCGGTGACCGCGGTGCGGCTGCTGTTCGATTACTTCAGTCCTTTTGGGAATCACCTCGGCGCGCAGTACGGGACGATCACCGGCTCGTGGAAGCCGGGCGCGAGCGTCAAAGGCAACGGCTGGCAGAGTGCCAACCAGTGGGCCGCGGTCTACGCGGTGCGTTGCTCGGTCGACGCGATCAAATACGAGGACGGCTCGACGTGGATGGCGCAGCCCGGCGGCAGCGCGTCTTCCGCTTCGAGCGGCGGCTCCAGCGACGCCTCGCATCCCGCGACCTGCAACGTCACGCTCATCGACAATACGCAGATCGACATTCCGTGGGATAACGCCGGCTGCGCCAAGGCCCGCGCGGCGTGGGCGAAGACGCACTCGCCCGCCGCTTCGAAGTAGCGAGAAGCACCTCCCAGAGGAGGTGCTTCTCGAGCGTGGTCGGGCAGACAGGATTTGAACCTGCGACCCCCAGTCCCCCAGACTGGTGCGCTACCAAGCTGCGCCACTGCCCGTTCGGTCCTCGTCTTCGCAGTCGACCGCCGCAGTCCATTGTGGCCCGGCCGTTTTCGCGAGAAACGGCCGGAGCGCGATCCTCAGCGCTTCTTCGCGGCGGCGCGTTTCTTGGTGCCCGCGACTGCATCGCGCAGGCCCTTGCCGGCGCTGAACGCGGGAACCTTGCGGGCCGGAATCGTGAGCTTGGCACCCGTCTTGGGGTTGCGCCCTTCGCGCTTGTTGCGGTCGCGCACGACGAAGCTGCCGAAGGGAATCAGCTGCACGCGATCGCCCTTTGCAAGCGCGTTCTTGATTTGATCGAGGACTTGATCGACCAGCTCGCCGACCTGGCGCTTTGAGAACTCGGTTTCCTCGGCGATGGCATCGACTAGCTCGGCTTTTGTCAACCTTGAATCTCCAGAATTAAGACGAGTGGCCGCCTGGGTTCCTATATGACCCAACACGGTGGTGAGAAGAAGGCGTCACACCCCGCGTCGCCAGGCTTATTGGCATCCGCTTCGGTCGCTCCTGCCCCGCATCATGTGACGATGCAAACACACGAGGTGTATTTCGCTCATTCCCCCCTAGAGGCGGCGAGGGCTCGAAGCCCGAGAAGATACGACGCCCATCCGAAGCCGGAGATCGTTCCGCGGCAAACTCCCGCGATGACGCTGTGACCGCGAAACGCCTCCCGGGCATGGACGTTCGACATATGAACTTCGACAGTAGGAATTCCGACTGCCGCGATCGCGTCACGGATGGCGTAGGCGTAGTGCGTGAAGGCGCCGGCGTTGATCACGATCCCCGTGTACTTGTCGCGGGCGTCGTGGAGCGCTTCGATGATCCCGCCCTCGGTGTTGTGCTGAACGCAGGTGACGCGCACGCGCAGGCGTTCCGCCTCGTGCGCGATGTGCTTGTCGATCTCGGCGAGCGTCGTGTCTCCGTAGATCTCCGGCTCGCGGGTCCCGAGCAAATTCAAGTTCGGCCCGTGGATGACCAGGATGTTCATAGCGCTGCGAGGTTCGTGGAGGAAATGGGTGCGACCTCGGAAAGTGGCGACCGATGCCGGACCGGATCGTCACCGCCACCGCCGCCGACGGCAGCTTCTCGATCGTCGCCGGCATAACGACGGATCTCGTGGGCGAGATGCAGCGCCGCCAGCAGCTCGCGCCGACCGCGAGCGCAGCGCTCGGACGCTTGCTCACCGGCGCGACACTGCTCGGCGCGAGCCTGAAAGGCCGCGAGCGCCTGACGCTGCAGATCGCCGGCGACGGCCCGCTGCGCGGGCTCGTGGCCGACGCGCACCTCAACGGACCGGCACAGATCGGCGCCCGCGGCTATGCCCGGCATCCCTACGTCGACATCCCGCTCAACGAGCGCGGCAAGTTCGACGTCGGCGGGGCGGTCGGCCGCGGGTACCTGCAGGTGACGCGCTCGTTCGAGGTCGGGCAGCCGTACGTGGGAATCGTCGAGCTCGTCAGCGGAGAGATCGGCGACGACATCAGCTCCTATCTCGCGACCTCGGAGCAGATCCCCAGCGTCGTGGCGCTCGGAGTGCTGGCGAACCCCGCGGGGATCAAGGCGAGCGGCGGAATCGTCGCCCAGGTCCTGCCCGGCGCCCACGAGCGCGCGATCGCGATGCTGGAAGAACGGGCCGGCGCCATGCCGCCCGTCACGACCCAGATCGACCGCGGCGCGAGCGCTGAAGACCTCGCGCGCGCGCTCTCGGGCGAGCTTCCGATGCGCTTCACGCGTGCCTACGACGCCCGCTTCACCTGCACGTGTTCGCGCGAGCGCGTCGAAAGCGCGCTGCTCGGCCTGGGGCGCGACGAGCTGCGGAAAATCGCCGCCGAGCAGCCGCAGACGGAAGTCGTCTGCGAGTTCTGCAAGGAAGGCTACGACTTCTCGCGCGAGGCGGTCGAAGCGCTCGCCGCGCGGCTCGAGGCGCGGGAGTCGTCGGGCCCGGGTTAAGACGCTAGCCGAAGCGGGGGCGGAACGCTTCGAGAATCCGCCCTTCGACGTTGCTGTAGTGCCAGCCGCACTCGCAGAAGACCGAGTGCCCGCCCGGCCTGGGAAAACGATAGATCCGCCCGCAGCGCGTGCAGGTCAGCGTCGAGCCGCTGATGAGCGGCTGAGCGCCGTAGGTGCGAGGCTGCGGTGAAGGGGCGTCGTGCCCGTCGCTCATGCTCGGGGCGCGCCCTCCTCGGCGGGGACGACGCGCACGAAGCGGCGCGCGCCGACCGAGAGCACGGCCTGGCCCGGCCAGGGCCCGCGGGCGTCGTGCGCGACGACGCCGTCGACTTTCACGCCTCCCCCGGAGACGAGCCGCTCGGCCTCGCGCTTGCTCTGCGCCAGACCGGTCCCGACCAGCGCCTCGGCGAGCGTCCGCCACGGACCCGAGCGAATCTGTGGCATGTCGCCGGGGAGCTCGCCGCGCTGCACGGTCGCCTCGAAGCGCTCGCGCGCGGCCCGCGCTTCGGCCAGGCCGTGGTAGCGCGCGACGATCGTCTCGGCCAAGGCTTTCTTGGCGACCATCGGGTGGAGCGAACCGTTCCCGAGCGCGCTCGCCAGCGCTTCGACCTCGGAGGCCGGCCTGAACGCGGCGAGCTGCATGTAGCGCGGTATGAGGTCGTCGGGAACGCTCATCAGCTTGCCGAACTGCTCGCTCGACGATTCCGTCAAGCCGATGTAGTTGCCGCGCGATTTGCCCATCCGGATGACGCCGTCGGTCCCCTCGAGGATCTGCGTGGTCATGCAGATCTGCTTGCGCTGACCCGCCCGATGCTGATACTCGCGGCCCATCAGCAAGTTGAAGAGCTGGTCCGAGCCGCCCAACTCGACGTCGGCCTCGATGGCGACGCTGTCGTACGCCTGCGCGATCGGATAGAGCAGCTCGTGCAGCGAGATCGGCACCGACGTCTGGTAGCGCGCGGCGAAGTCGTTGCGCGAAAGCAACTGCGCGACCGTGACGTGCGAGAGCAGGCCGATGAGGTCGCCGAAGCCGAGCTTCGCCAGCCAGGTCGAATTCTGCGCGATCTCGACGCGCTCGAGGTCGAGCACCTTGCCGGCTTGCTCGCGGTAGTCGCGCATGTTCGCCGCGATCTGCTCGTCGGTCAGCGGCGGACGGGTGTCGTTGCGGCCGGTCGGATCCCCGATCCGCCCGGTGAAATCGCCGATGATGAGCACGACGCGATGGCCCAGCTCGACGAACTGCTGCATCTTGTGCAGCACGACGGCGTGGCCGAGGTGCAGGAACGAGCCGGTCGGGTCGATCCCGAGCTTGACCGTCAGCCGTCCCTTCCCCGCGATGCGCTCTTCGAGCTCGGCGTGCGTCTCGACGTGCTCGCAGCCGTCGACTAGAATCTGCGCCTGCTCGCGCGGCGTGAGGCGCCTCGTCGTTTCCATCGGAGGCTACTCGAGTTCCAGGATCGTGACGCCGCTCCCGCCTTCGTCGGCGTTGCCGTAGCGGAGGGAGCGAATGCCGGCGCGCTCGCGCAAGATCTGCTGCAGCCCGCGCCCGAGCAAGCCCGTTCCCTTACCGTGAATCAAGCGCAGCGGCGAAAGCGAGACGAGCTGCGCTTCGCCGAGCCATTTGTCGACGAGCGGCTCCGCCTCGACCAGGCGTTTGCCCCGCACGTCGAGCTCGGGACGCACGGAGCTGGCCGCGTCGAGCGTCGCCTCGCCGCTCTTGGCCTTCACGCGCGGCCGCGCGGCGGCCGCTTCGGCCGTCCGCACGACGCGCACCTGCGTCTTGGCAACGACCGTCTTCATCGCACCCATCGCGACGAGCAGCGTGTCGCCGTAGTCGTCGATGACCGTCCCCTCGCCGCCGAGCGTTTCGAGGGCGACCGTGTCGCCGACGGCGATCGCCGGCTTCGCAACCTTCGCCCCTCTCGCCCCTGCCGGAGTCGCCGGCGCGGGGGCCGGTGCGGGCGTGAGGCCGAGGTCGCGATGCACGTCTTCGAGCACGCGGCCGAGCAGCGCGGACTGCCCCGCCGTCACGCGCTGGCGAGCCGGAGCCCGCTCGAAACCGCGCCGCTGCAGTTCGGCCGTGAACTCGCGCAGCGCGTGCGTCAGGCGCTGCTCCGCTTCGCGCGCGAGCTTGCGCCGCTCGCGCTCGAGCGACTCGGAACGGCCCCGCGCGGTCTGCTCGATCGCGGCCAGCTGCGCGCGTTCGCGCGAGAGCGCGTCGCGCTCGACGGCGGCGGCCGCGCGAATCTCGGCCAGCTCCGCCAGCGCCCGATCGTAGTCGCGCTCGCTCTCCGAGAGAAGGCCCTCGGCGCGGGCCACGACCGACGGGTCGAGTCCGAGCGATCGGGCCAACGGAAGGGCCAGCGATTGCCCCGGCGAGCCGAGATCGAGATGGTAAGTCGGCGCGTAGCTGTGCGGATCGAAGCGCACGCTGGCGTTGCGGACGCCCGCCGTGGAATGCGCGAACAGCTTGAGCTCGGTGCTGTGCGTGGTCACGACCCCGCGCGCCCCGCGCGCCAGCAGGTGCTCGAGCAGCGCGATCGCCAGCGCCGCCCCGGCCGCGGGCTCGGTGCCGCCGGCGATCTCGTCGACGAGGACCAGCGAGCGCGGACCGGCCGCCTCGACGAGCGTGCGCAGCCGCTGCAGGTGCGCCGAGAAGGTCGACGTGTTCTCGGCGATCGACTGCTCGTCGCCGATGTCGCAGCCGATGAAGTCGAAGCTCCCGATCGTCGTCCCGTCGGCGGCGGGAAGCTGCAGCCCGCAATAGGCCATGGCGACGTAGAGCCCGAGCATCTTGAGCGCGACCGTCTTGCCGCCCATGTTCGGCCCGCTGATGACGATGAAACGCACGTCGTCGCCCAGCGCGAGCGACTGCGGAACGGCGCGCTCGCCGAGCAGAGGATGGCGCCCTTCGAAGATCGCGACGCGCGGCTCGTCGACGACGACCGGCGCGACCGCGCGCATCGCCTGCGCGACGCGCGCGCGTGCCAGCACGAGATCGAGCGTGGCGAGAACCTCGAGGTTCGTCTCGGCCTGGACGGCGTTGCGCCCGACCAGTCCGGAAAGTTCGACCAGAATCCGCGCGACCTCGCGCTCCTCCTCGAGACGCAGCGTGCGCACGCGGTTGTTGACGTCGAGCGCGTCGAGCGGCTCGACGAAGAGCGTATGACCGCTGGCCGACGTGTCGTGCACGACGCCCGGCAGCAAGCCGCTGAACTCGGCCTTGACGGGAACGACGAAGCGTCCGTCGCGCACCGTGACGACCGAGTCTTGAATCGCGCGGGAATACTTGGGCGAACGCAGGATCGATTGACAGCGCTCGCGCGCTTCGTCCTGCGCGAGGATCGCGTTGCGCCGCAAGCGCGCGAGCGCGGGCGAAGCGCGGTCGAGAACCTCGCCGCGCTCGCCGATCGCACGATCGATCGCCGCCGCGACTTCGGGAAGCGGCCGCGCCCGCTCGCAGCGAAGGCGCAGGACCGGCGCTTCGCTGCCGCGGACGCGCCGCACGGCCGCATCGCTCGCCGCCAGCGCGATCCCCACGTCGCGCAATTCCTGCGGGCCGAGCGATCCGCTGCGCGCCGCGCGTTCGACCGCTTCGCCGACCTCGACGATGCGCGGCAGCCCGAACGAACCGTCGTTCGCGATCGCGCGCATCTCGCGCGTCGCGGCCTGCTCTTCGCGGACCGTCACCAGCGCCGTCTCGGGAACGAGCGCGCGCGCGCGCGCCGTGGCGCGGTCGGTCATCGTGTGCCGTGCGACGAGCGCGCGCACCGCCTCGAAATCGAGCGCCTCCAGGCTCCGCGCGTCGGCGAGCGCAGGCGGCGGCGCTGCAACCTCCGCCGCTGCGGGAAGCGCGGCAACCTCGGGCACGGCGAACTCGAGCTCAGGCATCGCGCGCCGTCAGCCCGCGCCTTCGCCCAGGCGGGCGCGCAACCGCTCCTCGGCCAGCGACGGGTTCGCCTTGCCGCGGCTTTGCTTCATGACTTGACCGACGAGGAAGCCCATCACCTTACTTTTGCCCGCGCGGAAATCCGCGACCGTCTTGGGATTGGCCTCGAGCACGGCGGCGACGATCGCGTCGATCGCGCCGGCGTCGCTGACTTGGCCCAGGCCCTCGGCCTCGACGATCGCGCCGGGCGAACCGCCCTCGCTCCACAGACGGACGAGCAGCTCTTTGGCGGTCTTCGAGTTGATCGTCCCGGCATCGGTGAGCGCCACGAGCTCGGCCAGCGCTTGCGGCGAGACGCCGGAGGCGGCGACCGCGACGCCCGTCTCGTTGGCCAAGCGCGAAAGGTCGCCGAGCACGAAGTTGACCGTCGCCTGGGGCTTGCCGCTGTGCGCGGCGGCCTCTTCGTAATAGGCGGCGAGGCCGCCGTCGACGAGCTGGTGGGCGGCGGCGACGGAGAGCCGGTCGCGCAGGATCAGCCGGTCGAGCCGCGCCTGCGGCAGCGGGCCGAGCGCGGCGCGCAGGCGCGCGACGTCGCGCGCGGCGTATTCGACCGGGACGAGATCCGGGTCGGGGAAGTAACGGTAGTCGTGCGCCTGCTCCTTGCTGCGCATCGGATGCGTGGCGCCTTCGGCTTCGTCCCAGCCGCGCGTCTCCTGCACGATGCGTCCGCCGCTCGCGAGGATCTCGACTTGACGCGCGAGCTCGCTCTCGATCGCGCGCTCGACGCTGCGAAACGAGTTCATGTTCTTGATTTCGGTCTTGGTGCCGAGCGCGCTCGTACCGGCCGGGCGGATCGAAACGTTGGCGTCGCAGCGCAGCGAGCCTTCTTCCATCTTCACGTCGCTGACGCCGAGCGCGACGAAGGTGCGCTTGAGCGCGCCGAGATACGCGACCGCTTCGGCGGCGCTGCGGATGTCGGGCTCCGAGACGCACTCCATCAGCGGCACGCCCGCGCGGTTGAAATCGACCAGCGAGTGCGTGCTCCCCGCGATGCGTCCGTCGCTCGAGCCCGCGTGCAGCGACTTGCCCGTATCCTCTTCGAGATGGATGCGCGTCAGGCGCACCTGGCGCTGCGTGCCGTCGGGGAGCCAGAACGAGACGAGTCCGCCCAGCGTGAAGGGCACGTCGTACTGCGAGATCTGGTAATTCTTGGGCATGTCCGGATAGAAGTAATTCTTCCGGTCGAATTTCGAGAAGGCCGGGATCTCGGCGCCGAAGGCCAAGCCGGCCTTGACGACCAGCTCGATCGCCAGCCGGTTGGGGACCGGCAGCGCGCCCGGCAGCCCCAGGCAGACCGGACAGACGTTCGTGTTCGGCTCGGCGCCGAAGACGTTGCGGCAGCCGCAAAACATCTTCGTCTCGGTGCGCAGCTCGACGTGGCACTCGATGCCGATGACCGCTTCGTAGGCGACGCCGCCGACCTCGAGCGCCGGCGCGGAGGCGGTGGCGGTCACGCCCGGCCTCCCGGAACGGCCGCGGGCAGCGGCGGCGGCGCGTGCTCGCGGGCCCGCTGCGTGCCGCGTTCGTAGGCGTGCGCGGCCGCCAGCAGGCCGCGCTCGGCGAAGAGCGGCGCGGTCAGCTCCAGACCGAGCGGCAGCGGCCCCGCGGCCTCGGCGGGCTGCACGTAGCCGCAGGGAACCGACAGCGAGGGCAGGCCCGCCAGCGACATCGGAATCGTATAGTAGTCCATCAGATACATGCTGACCGGATCGGCTTTCGCGTTGAAGGCGAAGGCCGGCGACGAGGCGGCCGGGTTGGCGATGAGGTCGCAGCGCTCGAACGCTTTGGCGAAATCCGCCGCGATGAGCGTGCGCGCCTTCTGCGCGCGCACGTAGTAGGCGTCGTAATAGCCGCTCGAAAGGGCGTGCGTGCCGATCAGGATGCGGCGCTTGACTTCGTCGCCGAAGCCCGCGGCGCGCGTCGCCTCGTAGGTCGCGCCGACGTCGGCCGCCTCGACGCGCAGCCCGTAGCGCATCCCGTCGAAGCGCGCCAGGTTCGAGGAACACTCGGCCGGCGCGATCAGGTAATACGTCGCCACGCCGTGCTCGGCGCTGGGCAGCGCGACCTCGACGAGCTCGGCGCCGAGGTGCTCCAAATCGCGGTAAGCACGTTCGTAGACGGCCCGCACGTCCGGCTCGAGCTTCGCCAAGTCGAACTCGCGCACGATCCCGACGCGCACGCCGCGCAGGTCCTCGGGGAGTTCCGCGAGCGCGGACTCGACCGGCCGGTCGACGCTGGTCGAGTCGCGCGGATCCTTGCCCGCCATCAGCTCGTAGAGCAGCGCCGCGTCGGCCACGTTGGTCGCGAAGGGTCCGATCTGGTCGAGGCTCGAGGCGAAGGCGATGAGGCCGTAGCGCGAGACGCGCCCGTAGCTCGGCTTGAAGCCGACGACGCCGCAGAACGCGGCCGGCTCGCGGATCGAGCCGCCGGTATCGCTTCCCAAGCCCACGAGCGTCTGCCCCGAAGCGACCGCGGCGGCGCTGCCGCCGGAGGAGCCGCCGGGGACGCGCCCCAGGTCCCACGGGTTGCGCGTCACGCCGAGCGCGCTGTTCTCGCAGGAGCTGCCCATCGCGAACTCGTCGAGGTTCGTCTTGCCGAGCGGAACGGCGCCCGCGTCGAGCAGCCGCTGCACCGCCGTCGCGGTGTAGGGCGCGACCCAGCCGGCGAGGATCTTCGAGGCGCAGGTCGTCGGCGTGCCGCTCAGGCACATGTTGTCCTTGACGGCGAGCGGGACGCCCGCCAGCGGCAGGCTCTCGCCCGCGGCGACGCGCGCGTCGACGCGCCGCGCGTGCTCGCGCACGTTCTCGGGCGAACTCCACAGGAACGCGCCGACGGCGCCGTCGCGCTCGGCGACGCGCGCCAGCGCCTCCTCGGCGAGCTCGCCCGCCGAACGCTCGCGCACGTTGACGGCGCGCGCCAGCTCGCGGGCGCTCGGGGCGGCCATCAGGCCTCCTCCGCGATGATGCGGGGCACGCGGAAATACGCCCCTTCCCGCTGCGGCGCGGCGGCCAGCACGGCGTCGCGCGGCAGCGACGGCTCCGCGACGTCGTCGCGCATCACGTTGGCCGAGGGAATGACCTGCGCGGTCGCCGCGACGTCGGCGACGGGCAAGGCTTCGAGCGCCTTGACGTATTCGAGCAGCGCGCCGAGCTGAGCGCCGAAGCGCTCGATCTCGGCCGGCTCGAGCGCGAGCCGCGCCAGCTTTGCGACGTATGCGACGTCGATGTCGCCGGATGCCACGTTACGTTTCTTCTCCTAGGATCTGGAAGCCGAGCGGTGCGAGGCCGGCGCGATGCAGCGAGGCGAGCGCCTCGATGTGCCCCGTCTGCGGGAACATGTCGAACGGCTGCACCGCGTCGAGCGTATATCCGCCGCGCACGAGCTGCGCGAGATCGCGAGCCAGCGTCGCCGGGTTGCACGAGAGGTACCAGACGTGCGGCACGCGCGCCTTCACCAGCAGGTCGAGCGTCGCCTCGTCGCTGCCCTTGCGGGGCGGATCGAGGAAGACGACGTCGGCCGCGCCGAGCGCTTCGACGCCGACCTTCGAGCGCAGCGTCGCGTCGACGCGTCCCGCGATGAAGAGCGTCCGTTCGTCGACATCGTTGAGCGCGGCGTTGGCGCGCGCCTCGCGCACGGCGTTGGGATTTTCCTCGATGCCGACGACCCGCGCGCCGTTCTTGGCGAAGTAGAGCGCGAACGTTCCCGCCCCGCAGTAGAGATCGATGAGGCGGCGCGCGTGGCGGAGCTGCGGGCGCAGATACGTGAAGATCTTGCCGACGATCTCGCTGTTGACTTGGAAGAACGAGGCCGGCGAGACGCGGAAGCGCACGCCCTCGATCGCTTCCTCCATCTCGGCCGAACCGTAAACGACGTTGCTGCGCCGGCCCATCACCGCGTTCTCGCTCGGCGGCTCGTACGAGTTGCCGATCCCGACGATGCCGGGCAGGTGCGCGGCCAGCGCCGCGCCGCACGCGGCGAGCCCCGGCGAAGGACGGTCGGTGGTCACCGACAGGACGCCCTGGCCCGAGGCTTGGCCGGCCCGCGCGATGACGTGCCGCGCCCCCTCGAAGGCCGCTCCGCTCTCGGGGGCGCGCGCGGCGGCCCACAAGCCGCCGATGTATCCGTCGAGCTGGGGCATGACGACGGGACACGTCTCGACGGGGACGACGTCGTGCGTCCGCGCCGCGTAAAATCCGAAAGCCGGCTCGCCGGCTTTCCGATCGACGACCAGCGCCATCTTGTTGCGATAGGCGCGCGGCTCGGCCATGCCGACGGGCAGCCCGACGCGAGCGCCGGCGATCCCGCCGATCCGGCGCAGGGCGTTTTCGACCAGGCGTTTCTTCCACAGGAGCTGCGCGGGGTAGGCGAGGTGCTGCACCTGGCAGCCGCCGCACGTGCCGAACACGCGGCAGAACGGCTCGACCCGGTCGGGCGAGCGATCCAGCAGCGCGATCAAATCGGCCACCGCGTACTTGGCCTTGACGGCGTCGACGCGCACGCGCGCGCGTTCGCCGGGGACCGGGCCCAGCACGTAGACGACCATCCCGTCGGCGCGGCCGACGGCTTGACCCGTCTTGGCGATGAGGTCGGTGCAGTCGATGTCGACGACGTCACCGCTCCGCAAACCGCGTCCGCCCGCGGTCGCGGCGGCTCCGGGAGCCGCGCTCATGACGTCTCCGCTGCGCTAACCCGGCTTCTTCTCATCGAGCTGCTTCAGCAGCCGGTTCGCTTCGTCGATCAGCTGCTGGATGCGCTCGGTCGTCGGATCCGAAGGAGGACGTGCCAGCGTGGCCCGCACGATGGCGAACGCGATGCCCGCCGAAGCCGCGGCGATGCCGACGAAGAGCAACGCGCGCCGCAGGCTCTTATCGCGTACCTGCGAGGCGGCGCCGTCGGAGGCGGCAGGTTGTGAGTTCGCGCCGTTCGCGTAGGTCTCGATGCCTGAGCCCTGTGTCATGCGCTCAACGTTCGCTTCCCCGCACTTCTGTTCTTGCGAGGCCCGCCAGAACGCCGAGAACTTGCGAGGCGAGCAATGGCCGCAGGAGCGTGCCGCGAGCCCCGGCGGCGAGGCCCTCGCGCACGAGCTGCTGTTCCCCGGCCGCCGCGACGAGCACGAGCGCGGCCGCCGGAGCCGCGGCCCGGATCCGGGCCAGCGCCTCCAGGCCGCCCGCGGGCGGGAGCCGCGAATCGATCGCGACCACGTCCGGCGCGAGCCGCGCCGCCAGCGCGGCCGCCTGGGAGGCCTCGCCGGCCCAGCCCACGAGCTCGTATCCGGCGGGCGCCACGATGCGCGCGAACACCTCGCGCACGACCGCCGCGTCGTCGGCCAGCAGGATGCGCACGTCAGCGCTTGCCGTCCTCGGGCAGCTCGCAGAGCAGCGAGACGCTCCCGCCGCCCCGCCCGAGGACGTAGCGGCGGCCGGCGACCTCGACGACGTGCAGGGTCGCGGCGCCGGGAAGCGCGGTCGTCTCCAGGATCCTGACGATCCGCCCCGGCGAGCCCGGCACGAGCGAGCCGCGCAGCGCCGCGCGCAAGACCGCCTGCAATCCCAGCAGCACGGCAGCGATCGCGGCCAGCGCCGCGACGGCCCGCCCCGCCAGCGCGATCTCCATCCTCAGCCTCCCGGCACGGTGCTAACGGAGCGGCGCGGCATCGTGCGGGCGGAGCGGCGCGGCATCGTGCTAGCGGAGCGGGGAGGCGATGCGGCGGCGGAATTCGATGACGGCCTCGCGCACGGCCTCGGGGCTCTCGGTCGCGACGATCGTGTTCCCGCTGGTCAGGGTCACGACGGTCGCGCCGCCGTCCTCCACCTCGACCGTCTCGATGAGGTCGGCGTTGACGACGATCGGGTGGCCGCTCGGACGATGCAGGACGATCACCTCGTCGTCAATTCGCACCCGCGCCGCGCCCGCCTCGCGCCGCAGCCCGCCGGGTCCGCAGACCAGCGCGTTCGCTTCGTCGAGTTCGGCGCTTTCGCGGCGGGCTTGCTCTGCGTTGAAGGCGGCCAGCGCGCGCTCGCGGTGACGTTCGAAGGCGGCGCGGCGCCGGGCCGCCTCCTGATGCTCTGCCCGCGCGCTTTCGACCCGCGCGTCGAGGGCGGCCAGCGTCTGCCGCTGCTCGGCGCGCCGGCACTCGAAGGCGGCGACGGCGCGGTCGAGCTCGGCCGGAAGCCAGGCCTGCGCCGCGAGCGGCCGCGCGCACCGCAGCTCGCCGATGCGCCACTCGAGACGGACCTCGACCTCTTGCGCCGCACGGCGCGCAGCGAGCGCTCGCGCCAAGAGCGCCTCGGCCGCGCGCTCCCGCCCGGCGAACGCATCGAGCAGCGCTTGAAAACGGTATCGAAACTTCGCCATCGCGAATCCCTCCGCCGTTCCATCACGCGTTTTCCCGGCGCGGCAATGCTTCGACCCTTCGATGCTTCGACAAGCATGACGGGGGGACACACTTTTGTCACCCTGAGCTTGTCGAAGGGGGCTAGGCGAGGGCGAGGGAGCGGCGTTCGGGGCCTAGGGAGACGGCGGTGACGGGGGCGGCGAGCGAATCTTCGATCGCGGCGACGTAGGCGCGCGCGGCGCGGGGCAGGTCGGCGATGCGGCGGTAGGGCGAGAGGTCCTCGCTCCAGCCTTCGAACCACTCGAGATCGAGCTCGAGGCCGCTTTCGGCCGAGGCGCCGAACCCGACGGGGCGCCCTTCGAGGCGGTAGCCGCGCACGATCGCGATCCGTTCGAGGCCGGTCAGCACGTCGAGCTTGGTGATGACGGCGCTCGTGAGCCCGTTGAGGCGCGCGGCGTAGCGACCGGCGACGGCATCGTACCAGCCGCAGCGGCGCGGCCGGCCGGTGACGGTCCCGAACTCGGCGCCGCGCTCGCGCAGCTCCGCGCCCGTCGCGTCGTGCAGTTCGGAGGGGAACGGTCCGGCCCCGACCCGCGTGCAGTAGGCTTTCACGATGCCGACGACGCTGCCGATCGCCGTCGGGCCGATCCCCAGGCCAATGCAGGCCCCGCCGGCGATCGTGTGCGAGCTCGTGACGAAGGGGTAGGTGCCGAAGCCGACGTCGAGCAGCGTCCCCTGGGCGCCCTCGACGAGGATCCGCTTGCCGCCCTCGAGCGCCTCGTGGATGTACGCGACGCCGTCGACGACGTGCGGCAGGATGCGCGGCAGCAGCGCGAGCGTCTGCGCGATCACGTCCTCTTCGCGCGGCGAGGCCTGCAGCTGGGCGAACAGCGGCGAGCGGAAGAGCAGACGCTTGCGGATCTTTTCGGCGAACCGCTCGCGCTTGCGCAGGTCGCCGAAGGTGATGCCCAGGCGCGCGGCCTTGTCGGTATAGGCCGGGCCGATCCCGCGCCCCGTCGTGCCGAGCGCGTCGGCGCCGCGCGCGGCTTCGTTGGCCTTGTCGAGCGCGGCGTGGTAGGGCAGCACGAGATGGGCGCGGTCGGAGATCTTGACGCGGGAGATGTCGACGCCGATCCCCGCCAGCATCTCGAGCTCGGCGGCGATCCCTTCGAGGCTGACCACCGTCCCGCCGCCGATGAAGAGCTCGGGCCGCGGGTGCAGGATGCCGCTGGGAACGATGCGCAGCGCCACTTTGCGGTCGCCGACGACGAGCGTGTGCCCCGCGTTGTCGCCGCCGCCGAAGCGCGCGACCACGTCGTAGTCGGCCGCGTAGTAGTCGACGACGCGGCCCTTGCCCTCGTCGCCCCACTGCAGGCCGAGGATGACGTCGGCTTTGTTCTGCGAGCTCACTCGCCGCGGAATTCCAAGTCGCTCGTGTTGCCCATCGGGATCTGGGGAGTGCCGCCGAAGTTCGTCATCACGAACTCGGAGAAGAGCGCGTTGGGCCAGCCGAAATCCTTGCGGGAGAAACGGCCGGGGTCGTTGGGATCGAACGACTCGTGCAGCAGGTGGTCGCCGGGATCGCTCGCCAGCAGCTCGTTGAGCACCGCCTGGCGCTCGACCTCGGAGGTCGTCGTGAGGCCTTGCATGATCAGCGCGAGCGGCCAGACGTAGCCGTCGTTGGTGTGCGCGCTGCCGATGCCGCTGGCGACCTTGCCGGAGTAGAAATACGGATCGTCCTTCGAGAGCAGGAAGCGGCGCGTGTTCTTGTAGACCGGGCTATCCGGCTTGACGTAGCCGATGTAGGGCGCGGAGAGGAGGCTCGGCACGTTCGCGTCGTCCATCAGCGTTTCGTGGCCGAGCCCGTCGACTTCGTACGCGTACACGTAGCCGTAGTTCGGCGTGTAGACCTCGCCGTACTCCTGGATGCCGTCCTGCACTTCGGCGCGCAGCGTCTTGGCGCGATTGGACTTGAGCAGATTGCGATAGACCTCGCGCTCGATCTCCTCGAGGTCGCCGAGCGCCACCACTGCCAGCATCTCCGAGGGGATGAGATAGTTGTACTTGCAGGCGTCGTCGGAAGGCCGGAAGCCCGTCCAGATCATCCCGGTGTAGGCGACCGGGTTGGGATTGGGACCGCCGTTGTCGTCGCGCAGTTCCTTGTGCGTATAGTGCGAGTTGTGCGTGTGGTCCTGTTCGCGTTCCATCGTCTCGAGCGCGCGGTCGAAGCCGAGCGACAGATCGGTCGTGAAAACCGACGTGTCGCCCGTCGCCTTCCAATAGCTCCAGGCCAGGACGATCGGGTACGCGAGCGAGTCCAGTTCGAACTTCTCTTCCCAGACGCGATAGTCGATGGTGAAGGCGTTGGCGTACGGATCGACCTGCAGGTACTTCCCTTCCCGCGCGATGATGCCGCGCAGCAGCATCGCGACCTGCATGTCGCTCTTGGCGAAGAACAGGTAGGGCCGGACCTGAGCGCTGGCATCGCGCAGCCACTCGGCCGGGATGTCGCCGGTCTTCACGTAGGCCGTGCCGTCGGGGGCCATGGTCGCCTGCTCGCTCGTGTTCAGGAGCGCGGCGCTGAACATCTCCTGCAAGTGAGCGTTGGGGTTGCGGTAGGCCGAAGCGGCCGCGGCGATCGATTGCAACTCGACGGCGCGCGCCGGCTGAGCGCAACAGAAAAGGCTCGCAGCGAGTATCGCCGCGACGAAAGACCGCATAGCGGCGACTGTACGGGCTCCTCGCGGACGAATCCTCGGCTTCACACGAGGGTTATCGGTCGGAAGGCGCCCCGGCGCAACGAATCCGCTCTCTGAGCAGGCGATAGATCGCGGGCGTGGGAAAGCCAAGACGCTCGAGCGAGCGGGCCGCGCTCGGATACGAAAGCGCCGGACGCGTGCGGAAGAGCTTCTCGGCGGCCGCGAGCAGCCGCTCGTTTTCGCCGCAGGGCGCCCGCTCGACGGCGGCTTGCGCGGCCTCGCGCTCGACGCCGCGGCGCACCAGCTCCGCGACCAGGCGCGCGTCTCCGACGGCCTTGACTTTGCCTTCCACGAAGAGGCGCGCGAACAGATCGTCGTCGAGGTAACCGTCGCTCTTGCACGTTTCGACCGCGCTGCGCACGTCTTCGCCGGCGTGACCTTTGCGCAGCAGCTTCGACCAGAGCTGGGCTTCGGTGAGACGGCGCTGGGCGAGCAGCCGCAGCGCCGCGATGCGGGCGCTACTCGTCTTCGGCGGCGCTCGCGACGAGCGATCCCGCGCCGTTGCTCGAGACGGCGCCGCGCAGCGCTTGGCGGATCTTGTTCGCGATCTCTTCGGCGACGTCGCCGTGCTCTTCGAGATAGGCCTTGGCGTTCTCGCGGCCCTGGCCGATGCGCACGTCGCCGTAGGTATACCACGAGCCGCTCTTGCCCACGATCGTCCGCTCGAGCGCCACGTCGAGGATCGAGCCCATCTTCGAGATCCCCTTGCCGTAGGTGATGTCGAACTCGGCCTGCCGGAAGGGCGGCGCGACCTTGTTCTTGACGACCTTGACGCGCGTGCGCGAGCCGACGACATCCTGCCCGACCTTGATCTGTTCGAGCTTGCGGACGTCGAGCCGGACCGAAGCGTAGAACTTGAGGGCGCGGCCGCCCGAGGTCGTCTCGGGATTGCCGAACATCACGCCGACCTTCTCGCGCAGCTGGTTGATGAAGATCATGACGCACTTGGAGCGCGAGATCGCGGCCGTCAGCTTGCGCAGCGCCTGCGACATGAGGCGCGCTTGGAGACCGACGTGCGTGTCGCCCATGTCGCCTTCGAGCTCGGCTTTGGTGACGAGCGCCGCGACCGAGTCGACGACCACGACGTCGACCGCGTTGCTGCGCACCAGCATCTCGGCGATGTCGAGCGCCTGCTCGCCCGTATCCGGCTGCGAGACCAGAAGGCTGTCGAGATCGATGCCCAGAGCGGCCGCGTACGTCGGGTCGAGCGCGTGCTCGACGTCGACGAAGGCCGCCGTGCCGCCGGCTTTCTGCGCCTCGGCGATCACGTGCAGCGCGAGCGTCGTCTTGCCGCTCGACTCCGGGCCGTAGATCTCGACGACGCGCCCGCGCGGGAGCCCGCCGACCCCGAGGGCCAGGTCGAGGGCGATCGACCCGGTCGAGATCGCTTCGACCGCCATCCTCGCCGAGAAGTCGCCCATCTTCATGATCGAGCCCTTCCCGAATTGGCGCTCGATCTGGGAGAGCGCGTTGTTCAGGGCGACCGTTTTCTCGTCTTGCGCCATCGCCGTTGAGGCTCCTTATCGGAATCGCTTGCTGCTGGAACCGAGCGTACGTCGTGCGTGTGCCAGCGTGCTGGCACACTTCTGAAAGCTAGGCCGCGGGCTCGAAGAGGGCCTTGATGAACGCGGCCGGATCGAAGGGCCGCAGCTCGTCGATCCCCTCGCCGAGGCCGATGAACTTGATCGGGATCGTCAGCGTGTCGACGATCGCGACCAGGACGCCGCCCTTGGCCGTCGAGTCGAGCTTGGTGACGACGACGCCCGTGAGCTTCGTCGCCGCGTTGAAGAGCTTGGCTTGCGAGATCGCGTTCTGGCCGGTCGTTCCGTCGAGGACCAGCAGCGTCTCGTCGGGCGGGGCGCCCGTCTCGCGCTCGATGATCCGGTGCATCTTCTTGAGCTCTTCCATGAGGTTGGCTTTGGTTTGGAGGCGCCCGGCCGTGTCGACGATGACGACGTCGACCCGCCGCGCCTTGGCGGCGGCGAGTCCGTCGTAGACGACCGACGAAGGGTCCGAGCCCTCCCGCCCCCGCACGAACTCGGCTTTGGCCCGTTCGGCCCAGATCGCCAGCTGCTCGGCGGCGGCCGCCCGGAAGGTATCCGCCGCCACGAACATCACGCGTTTGCCCTGGCGCGACAAGAGGCGCCCGAGCTTGCCGATCGTCGTCGTCTTGCCGCTGCCGTTGACGCCGACCACCAGGATCACGGCCGGCCTCGAGCGCAGCGCCAGCGCCTGGTCGGGCAAGGTCAGAAAGTTCTCGACGTCGCTCTTGAAGCGCTTGATCACCTGGTCGCTGCGCCCCCACAGCTCCTCGCCCGCGACCGAGCGCAGCGCCTCGACGATCTTGTCGGTCGTCGGCACGCCGAAATCGGCCGCGATGAGGATTTCCTCGAGCTCGCGCCAGAACTCGCCGTCGAGCGGCCGCCGCGCCTCGGCCAGCGTCTGCACGCCGGCGAGCGACTCGCGCGATCGGCCCAGGGCACCCTTGAGTTTGGCCAGCCAGCTCATCTCGGAGCATCGACGTTCGGCTCCCTCTATCGAACTCCTGTTCGATAAAGAGCGCGATTCCGCGCCGCCCCAGGCCGGCGAGGGCGGCGGTGACATAGCTCACATGTGCCGGAAAACCGCATCCCGGCATACACCAGGCGGTTGCCGGCGGCGATAAGCAACGTATGGCGGAAAACCAACCGGCCAAGTTTGACGCTATCCAGCTGGACGCCGTCCTCGCCGCGCTTCTCGAGCACGATCCGCCGCCGCACGTCGCCGCGATCGACGAGCAAGGTTTTTTCGTACCCCTCCCGCCGTCGGTCCAGATCGGAGAAGGCCGCCTCATCGAAGGCCGGATGTCGGCCGTGCAGCTCGTCATTTCGGCGGACATGCAGAAGACGATCGAGGCGTGGGAGTACGCCCTGCAAAACGGGGCGGCCAGCGAGCAGGTCCATCTCCTCAGCAGCCCGGCGGAGCCGGTCAGCCTGCATTTCGTCGACGCGCGGCACAGCCACGGCGTGATGCTCGGCATCGTCGTCGGCGCCCGCACCCTTCACGATGCGGCCGAGCACGCGCAGACGGTGATCCGCCCGCGCATCTGGACGGCCAAGAAGAACCAGCTCGCCGTCATCACCGAGGTCGATCCGGCGGTCACCGAGATCCTCGGCTGGACGCCCGAAGAGATGCTCGGCCGGCGCTCGCTGGAGTTCATCCACCCCGAAGATCAGCCGCGCGCGATCGCCAACTGGCTCGACATGCTCGCGACGCGGGCCGACGGTCACCGCGCCCGCCTGCGGCACTGCCACCGCGACGGCTCCTGGGTCTGGTTCGAATACACCAACTACAACTTGCTGAACGATCCCGCGCACGGCTGCGTCCGCTCCGAGATGATCAACATCTCCGACGAGATGGCGGCCCTCGAGGCGCTGCGCGCGCGGGAAGAGCTGCTCCGCCTGCTGGCCGAAGCGCTTCCGCTGGGCATCGTGCAGATCGACGCGGCCGGCCGCGTGATCTATCGCAACGGGCGGGTGGGCGCGATCGTGGGCAACGAGCTGGCCGGGACGATCGAAGAGCAGCTCGCCGGCGTCGTCCCGGCCGATCGCGAAGCGCTGGCGCACGCCCTGCACGCCGTCGTCCACGAAGGCCGCGACGGCGAGGTCGAAGTCATACTCTCGCGCGACGGCGAGACCCGCTGCTGCAGCCTGAGCCTGCGCGCTCTCCAATCCGAAAAGGGCGCGCTGACCGGCGCGCTCATCTGCATCGACGACGTCACGGAACGCGCCCTCCTGCGCGAGGAGCTCGAGTACCGCGCCACCTACGACGCGCTCACCGGCTGCCGCAACCGGGCCTCGATCCTCGCCGTGCTCGAACGTGCGATTCGACAAGAGAAAGCCGCGCCGGACTCCGGCACGGCCGTCCTGTTCGTCGACCTCGATCAGTTCAAGAAGGTCAACGACCGCTGGGGACACGCCGTCGGCGACGAAGTCCTGCGCCGGACCAGCCGGCGTTTGATCGAAGGCGCGCGCTGCGGCGACATCGTCGGCAGGTTCGGCGGCGACGAGTTTCTCGTCGTCTGCCCGGGCGTCGCCGGCGCGGAACAAGCGGCGGCGATCGCCGAACGCATCGCCGCAAGACTCGGCGAAGCGATCGAAATCGGCTCCATACGGACCGAGCAGAGGGCGAGCATCGGCGTCGCCTGGATCGACGGCGGCATGGATTCAGAAGCGTTGATCGCGGCCGCCGACGCGGCCATGTACGATTCGAAGCGGGAAGCCCTGGGGCGCCCCGTGCTGATCCACCCGATTCCGCGTTCCTGCGTCGCCTGAGGCCTCAGCCTCTCGCGAGCGGCTCGCTCAGCCCACGACCTCCACGCCCGAGGCCGGCGGCTTGCGCACGTATTTCTGCCGGACCGTCGGGTCGTTCTCGCGGTAGCCCAGATCCTCGCGCAGCACCTTCAGCTTCTGCCGCAGATGGATGACGGCTTGCGCGTGGATCTGCGAGACGCGCGACTCCGAAACGCCGAGGGTCGCCTTGATCTCCTTGAGCGTCTGACCCTCGAAATAGTAGAGCTTGATGACCGTTTTCTCTTGATGCGTGAGCTGCTCGACGGCCGCGAACAGCGCCTCTTTCACCTCGTCCTGCTCGATCGACGCCCCCAGCTCGGCCTGGTCGCCTTTGAGCGTATCCAGCAACGGGATGTCGCTGCCCCGTTCGTTGGGCAGATGCTCCTCGAGCGAAAGGACCGAGCTGCCGCGCACCTTCTGCTGCAGCGCGTCGAGCTCGTGCCGGGTGATCCCCATCTGCTCGGCGATCTCGTCGTCGGTCGCCTGGCGCCCGAACTTCGCTTCGAGCTCGTGCTGCGTGCGTTCGAGCTCGCGGCCGCGCTGCCGCACGGCCCGCGGGACCCAGTCGAGCGCGCGCAGCGCGTCGAGAATCGCACCGTGGATGCGGGTGATCGCGTAGGTCTCGAACTTGACGCCGCGCTCGTCGTCGTATTTCTCGATCGCGTCGATGAGGCCCACTACGCCGTCGTTGATGAGGTCGTTGAGCTCGACGTTGGGAGGCAGATTGACGGAGATCCGTCCGGCGACGTATTTCACCAGATGGATGTAGCGGTGGATGACCTCTTCGCGCGTGTACGCGTTGCCCGCGATGACGTAGCGCGAGCGCCGTTCGACCTTCAACGAGTCCTCTTGAGACGGTCTCCTGCAGGCACGGGGCTGATATTCGCCGTCCCGCCCGGCAAGACTTCCCTCAAACGGCTCAGGACCCGTACCGGATCCTCGGGTTGGCGACCGCGTAGAGCACGTCGACGACCGTGTTGACGACCACGAAGACCGTCGCGAAGAGAATGATGCAGCCGTTGATCAGCGGCATGTCCCGGTTCGAGATGGCGTCGAACGCCAGCCTCCCCACGCCCGGCCAAGCGAAGATGTGCTCGGTCAGCACGGCGCCCCCCAGCAAGAGCCCGGTCTGGAGCCCGACGATCGTGAGAATCGGGATGAGCGCATTGCGCAGCGCGTGCTTGGCTATCACGGCGAACGGAGCGAGGCCTTTGGCGCGCGCGGTCCTGATGTAGTCGCTGCGCAGCACGTCGAGCATCCCGCTGCGGGTGATCTTGGCGACGATCGCCAGCGGGATCGTCCCCAGCGTCACCGCCGGCAGGACCAGGTGCCAGAGCCCGTCGAGCGCGGCCCGCCCGTTGCCGGCCAGCAGCGCGTCGAGGATCACCAGGCGGGTTCGCGGCGGGATCGCGTAGGAGAGCGAGATCCGCCCGGAGATCGGGAAGAGGTTCAGGCCGACCTGCGAGGGGATGACGGCCAGCACATAGACGAGCATCCAGCCGAGCCAGAAGACCGGGATCGAGACGCCCAGCAGCATGACGCTCATCGTCACGACGTCGACGGCGCTGCGCCGGCGCAGCGCCGCGAGGATCCCGGCCGGCACGCCCACGGCGACCGCGAACAGCAGCGCCCCGAACGTCAGCTCGACCGTCGCCGGAAAATACTGCGCGAGCTTGAGCGCGACCGGCTGCGAGTCGACGACCGAGCGGCCCAAGTCGCCGCGCGCCACCGCCTCCAGGTAGAGCGCGAGCTGCACGTACCACGGCCTGTCCAAGCCGAGCGCCGCCCGCAGCGCGCTCACTTCTTCCGGCGTCGCGTGGTCGCCCAGGCGGAGCACGGCCGGATCGCCCGGGATCAGGTGCATGAAGGCGAAGCTGACCACCGTGATCGCGAGCAGGACCGCGAGCAGACGGACCAGCCGCCGCACCAGGAAGACGATCATCCGCCCTGTTCGGCGAGCTCGGCGCGGCCCACGGCGCGGCGTGGGACGGCCAGCGCCCGCAGCGTGAAAAACGCCGCCTGCGCGTAGAGATAGACCCACTCGCCGAGCGAGAAGTCGTCGCGGTCGCGCTGGATCAAGCCGGCCAGCTTAGGCGCCTGCTCGAACTGCTGGAAGAGCAGGTCGAAGCGGACGGGATGGCGCTCCAGGAAGGTCATGAGCTGATGGCGGTGGTGCAGGCGCCCGTAGAGCGCCGCCTTCAGCCGGCGCTCGTAGCGCGGGCCCGGCGCAGCCGCCCCGCGCCGCGCGCCGGCGACGGCCTGCGCCGCCAGGCGCCCGGAGAGCGCCGCTTCGTGGATCCCCTCGCCGGTCGTCGCGTCGACCAGGCCCGCCGCGGTCCCCGCGATCATGACGTCGCCGTCGTGCACGGTCGGGCGCGGCGCGCCCCCGTAGAGCAGGTTGCCTTCCTCGCGCACCGTGAAGCCGATCCCGGGGAAGAGCCGGTTCTGCACCGCCGGCAAGAAGGCGTCGAGTTCGGAGCGCAGCTCGCGCCCGGAGAGCCTGGCCTGGATCCCCAAGCCGATCGCGAGGTGATCGCGCTTGGGAAACATCCAGGCGATCACGTTGCGGCCTTTGCTCGTGAGGTAATAGTGCATCTCGAGCATCTGGTAGGTCTCGGGGATCGCGGGACGCTCCAGATAGACGCGGTATTGATAGCACGTGATCAAGCCGGACGGCCAGGCCGGGTAGGCGAGCGGCGAACGCTCGTCGATGCGCGCGGTCGAGCCCTGCGCCAGCAGGACGCTGCGGGCCCGCACTTTCTTGCGCTCGCCGCTCCGCGTGTCGGCGTATTCGACGACCGTGCGCGCGCCGTCGCGGACGTAGCCGCGGTAGAGCGCGTTGGTCCGAATCTCGGCGCCTTCGCGGCGCGCCAGGGCGGCGATCGTCCCGTCGAGCTCCTCGCGCGTGGTCGTGTGCGCCTTGCCGATCGGAAAGAGAAACGGCCGCCCGGAGGGGCCGCGCAGCGAGATCGTCGGCGGGTTGCAGTGGATGATCGAGGGCGGCAGGTCGAAGCTTTCGCAGAAGCCGGGGCGCAGGCCGGCCGCGCAGACGCGCTTCGCTCCGACGACCGGGTCGCGCTCGAGCACGAGCGTCTCGACCCCCGAGCGCGCCGCCTCCCGCGCCGCGATGCCGCCCGCCGGGCCGCATCCGACGATGAGAAACTCGACCTCCTGCATGCGTGCGCTTTCTAGCGCCGGCTTCGCATCTCCGCGCGGGCCGGGCCCCGGCGCACGGCCGCTCCCGCGCCGCCCGCCGCGCCGCCCGGTGCGACTAATTCGACACATAAAGGCGAAAAGGACTGCCGGGGACCTACGCCAAACGCGCCTACCTAGCTTTGCCCCGGCTGCCTGCGAGAGGGGTCTTTCTTTGTGTGTGCGCGCCCGTGTGCTTGAGGTAGGCAACTTTTGGATTCTTCGATAGTTTTCGGATTGATCGCCGGACTGATCGCCATCGCTTACGGCGTCGCGCTGATCAATTGGGTTCTGCGCCAGCCGGCCGGCAACGAGCGCATGCAAGCGATCGCCGCGGCGATCCAGGAAGGCGCGATGGCCTTCCTCAAGCGCCAGTACACCACGGTCGGCATCGTCGCCGTCGTGCTCGCCATCGTCATCGCCATCGCCCCGCCGCTGGGCTGGGAAGCCGCGCTCGGCTTCGTCATCGGCGCGGTCCTCTCGGGCTCCGCCGGCTTCATCGGCATGATCGTCTCGGTGCGGGCCAACGTCCGCACGGCCGAAGCCGCCCGCGGCGGCCTCGCCCCGGCGCTCTCGCTCGCCTTCCGGGGCGGCGCGATCACCGGCCTGCTGGTCGTCGGCCTGGGCATCCTCGCCATCAGCGGCTACTACGCGCTGGTGCTCGCGATCAACGGCGGCGACGTCGCCAAATCGCTCGACGCGATGATCGGCCTCGCCTTCGGCTGCTCGCTGATCTCGGTCTTCGCCCGTCTGGGCGGCGGCATCTTCACCAAGGCGGCCGACGTCGGCGCCGACCTCGTCGGTAAGGTCGAGGCGGGGATCCCCGAGGACGACCCGCGCAACCCGGCCGTCATCGCGGACAACGTCGGCGACAACGTCGGCGACTGCGCCGGCATGGCCGCCGACCTCTTCGAGACCTACGTCGTCACGACGGTCGCGGCGATGCTGCTCGGCCACCTCGTGCTCGGCACGGTCCTGCCCAGCGCCGTCACCTTCCCGATCACCCTGGGCGCGGTCTCGATCATCGCCTCGATCCTGGGCACGTTCGCGGTGCGGATGGGCAGCAACCCCAACGCCTCGATCATGAACGCGCTCTACGGCGGCCTCATCGCCGCCGGCGTCCTCTCGGCGATCGCCTTCTTCTTCGTCGCGAAGGCTGAGTTCGGCGACGGCGTCACCCTACCCGACGGGCGCCTGATCACCTCGACCGAGGTCTTCATCTGCGCGCTGGTCGGCCTGGCGGTCACCGGCCTGATCACCTACATCACCGAAGTCTTCACCGGCACGACCTTCCCGCCGGTCCAGAACATCGCCAAGGCCTCGATCACCGGCCACGCCACCAACATCATCAGCGGCCTCGCCGTTTCGATGCAGGCGACCGTTCTGCCGGCGATCACGATCGTCTTCGGCATCCTCGTCTCCTACGGTCTGGCGGGCCTCTACGGCGTCGCCATCGCGGTCATGTCGATGCTCTCGATGGCCGGCATCATCGTCGCCATCGACTCGTTCGGCCCGATCACCGACAACGCGGGCGGCATCGCCGAGATGGCCGAGATGCCCGAATCCGTGCGCAACGTGACCGACCCGCTCGACGCCGTCGGCAACACGACCAAGGCCGTCACCAAGGGCTACGCGATCGGCTCGGCCGGCCTCGCGGCGGTCGTGCTCTTCGCCTCGTTCCTGCAAGAGCTCTCGGACAAGTGCAAAGCGGCGCTCACGGCGGCCTGCGCGACGACGCCGATCACCTTCAACATCGGCGATCCCTACGTGCTGACCGGCCTCTTCGTCGGCGGCCTCTGCCCCTATCTGTTCGCTTCGCTCTCGATGGAGTCGGTCGGCCGCGCGGGCGGCGCGGTCGTCGAGGAAGTGCGCCGCCAGTTCCGCGAGATGCCCGGCATCATGGCCGGGACGCAGAAGCCCGACTACGGCACGACGGTCGACATCGTGACCCGCGCGGCGCTCAAAGAGATGATCCTGCCCGCCCTCATCCCGATCGGCGTCCCGATCCTCATCGTGGCGCTCTCCTTCGTGCTGCCCAACAACGGCGGGGCCAAGATGATGGGCGGCGCGCTCGTCGGCTCGATCGTCACCGGCCTCTTCCTGGCGCTCGCCATGACCAGCGGCGGCGGCGCTTGGGACAACGCCAAGAAGTACATCGAAGACGGCCACTACGGCGGCAAGGGTTCGCTCGCGCACGCCGCCGCCGTCACCGGCGACACGGTCGGCGACCCCTACAAAGACACGGCCGGCCCGGCCATCAACCCGATGATCAAGGTCTTCAACATCGTCGCCCTGCTGCTCGTCGGCTTCCTGGTCCACTAACCGGCGTTCCGCTGCGCCGGCGCCGCCGCAGCGGCGGTCCCCGAAAAAACGAAGAGGCTCGTGCGCTGCACGAGCCTCTCGCTTTCGGGCGCGGGCCCGCGAGCCCGGCGCGCTTCTTACTTGATCTCGACCTTCGCCCCGACTTCGGCGAGCTTGGCGCGGATCTGCTCGGCCTCGTCCTTGGGGATGCCGGTCTTGATCGCCTTGGGCGCGCTCTCGACGAACGCCTTGGCCTCGGTCAGGCCGAGGCTGGTGAGCTCGCGGACCGCCTTGATGACCTTGATCTTCTCGGGCCCGATCTCGGTGAGGACGGCGTCGAACTCGGTCTTCTCGGGTTCCGGAGCCGCTGCGGCGGCCGGTGCCGCCGCGACCGCGGCCGGCGCGGCCGCGCTGACGCCCCACTTCTCCTCGAGAGCCTTGACGAGCTCGTTGAGCTCGAGGACGGTGAGCTTTTCGACTTGCTCGATGATGTCGGCAACTGCCATGATCTGCTAATCTCCTGATGGTGAAGCTGACTCGGCGAGTTGCTTCTCGCGAGCGCTGAGAACGCGGACGAATCCGCTGGGGTTTGCGGCCAACAGGCCCACGAAATTGCGGAGCGGGCTCGCGAAGAGACCGACCACCTTGGCTTGCAATTCCGCCTTGGGCGGAAGCGAGGCGAGCGCCCCGATCTCCTTGACGCCCAGGATCTTGCCGTCGACGTAGGCGGCTTTGACGTCGAGCGGGCGGACCGTGTCGGAGAAGTGCTTGAGGGCCTTGGCCGGCGCGACCGGCTCGGCTTTGGCGAAGATGACGCCCGTCGGACCCTTGAGGAACGGCTCGAACCGGCCGGCGAGCTCCTCGCCGGCGGCGATCGAGAAGAGCGTGTTCTTGACGACGGCGTAGGTGCTGCCGTCCTTGCGCAGCTCGTCCCGCAGCTTGCCGATCTCCTCGACCGTCAAGCCCGCGTAGTTCGTGAAGAACAGATACTTCGCCGCGGCGAGCCGCTTGCGCAGCGCGTCGATCGTCTGTTCCTTTTTTGCGGTAGGCATGTCGTGCTTTCTTGAAAAGAAAGGGCGCTCCAATCGCGTCGATGAGCGCCACCTGCCGCATCGTCCGCCCGCGCGGACGCTCGAATCGGTTCGGTCGCCGTCATCCTCGGTAGGCGCTTGCGCATTACCCGCACGGGGCGGACCTACGGTCACTGGAGCCGTCCGCTATGATACCCGAGCCCGGGCTCCGGGGTCAAGCAAGAAGGCCCGCGGCGGCGGCGGCGCCCCGCGAGTTTCGGGCCGGTAACCATCCCACAATTGAGAACCTACTTTTCTCGCATGGCTTGCACGTGCTTGAATGCAAGCGTAGACTCACACCGCCAGCGAGGAGCAGCCGCATGTCCACCGCCGTCCAAACGAAGACTTATGTGATCGACCCGAAGCACTCCAGCGTCGGGTTCACCGTCCGCCATCTCGTCATCTCGAAGGTCCGCGGCCAGTTCCGCGTCCTCTCCGGGAAGATCGAGCTCGCCGCTTCGGAGATCCCGGTCGCCGCCTTCGCCGAGATCGAGGCCGCCTCGATCGACACCTGCGAAGAGCAGCGCGACGCTCACCTGCGCTCGGCCGACTTCCTCGACACCGAGAAGTACCCCAAGCTCACCTTCTCGAGCACGCAGATCGTGCCCAAGAGCGCGACCGAGTTCACGCTCACCGGCGACCTGACGCTGCGCGGCGTCACGCGGTCCGTCTCGCTCGAAGGCGAGGTCGAAGGCCGCACGACCGACCCCTGGGGCTTCGACCGCCTCGGCTACAGCGCCAAGGGCCGGATCAGCCGCAAGGACTTCGGCCTCGAGTGGAACCAGCTGCTCGAAACCGGCGGCGCGGTTGTCGGCGACACCGTCGAGATCGCGCTCGATCTCGAGGTCGTCCCCGCGGCCTAGCGCGGGGAGAGCGGCGGCTTTACGGCGAGCGGAGGCTTTCGCGCGGCGCCTCACCCGTTTCGGGGGTGGGGGGCCGCGCGATCAGCTCGCGCAGTTGCGCCGGTTCGCACGGCTCGCCGTAGTAATAGCCCTGGGCGAAGGAGCAGCCCATCTTTTCGAGCAGGCGCGCCGCTTCGGCCCGCTCGACGCCTTTGGCCACGACCCGCATCCCCAGGCCGCGCGCCAGTTGGAGGACCGAGCTGACCCGCGTGCGATGCGCCGCGTCGAGGTCCATGTCGCGCACGTAGCGGGCGTCGATCTTCAGCTCGGAGACGCCGGGAAGGCGCTGCAGCTCGGAAAAGCTGACCTGCGAGAGCCCGGGCCCGAAGTTGTCGATGCTGAAGCGAACGCCGAGCGCCGCGAGCCGCTTCATCGGCTCGAGCATGCTGTCGTCCCACGACTGCACGTCTTCCCCGATCTCGAACCAGAGGAGGCTCGGCGTGAAACCGGCTCGCTTCAAGGCCGCGGCGACGCGCTCGGGAAGGTCGGGCTCTTCGAGATTCTTGAGGGAGAGGTTCAGCGAAAGGCCGGGCGGAGCCAGCCGTCCCAGCGTTTTCCAATCGTCGAGGGCGTGCTGGAGCACGCGATCGGTCAGACCGCGGATCAGCCCGTTCTCTTCGGCGTACGGGATGAACTCGGCTGGATTCTGCGGATTCGCGGGCGTGCCGAGGCGGCAAAGCGCCTCGACCTTGACGACGTCTCGCGAGCGAATGTCGACGATGGGCTGGTAGAGGATCAGCATCCATGGCTCCGGGGGGACCGGTTGTATCCGGTCACCATTCTCCGCAAGCGGGCCCTCACCCCGTAGGCGGTTTTAGGAAGCTCCGCTCAGCTTGATGCGGTTCGGATCGACTTTGACGCCCGGTCCCATCGTGCTCGCCAGCGTGATGCTCTTGACGTAGGTCCCCTTCGCCGCCGACGGCTTGGCGCGCACGAGCGCGTCGAGCAGGGTCGCCGCGTTCTCGGCCAGCTGCGCCTCGCCGAAGCTTGCCTTGCCCACGATCGTGTGGACGATCCCGGTCTTGTCGAGCCGGTATTCGACCTTGCCGGCCTTGATGTCGCGGATCGCCGCGCCGATGTTCGGCGAGACCGTCCCCGACTTGGGGTTGGGCATCTTCTGGGCGAGGATGCGCCCCAGGTTCGAGCCGACCGCGCCCATCATGTCCGGGGTCGCGACCGCGACGTCGAAATCGGCGAACCCGGCTTTGACCTTGTCGATGAGGTCCTGATCGCCGACGAGGTCGGCGCCGGCCGCTTGCGCGTCCTTGGCCTTGTCGCCCTTGGCGAAAGCGATGACGCGCACGACGCGCCCCGTGCCGTGCGGCAGGATGACGGTGCCGCGGACGTTCTGATCGCTCTTCTTGGGATCGACGCCGAGCCGCACGTGGATCTCGATCGTCTCGTCGAACTTGGCGCGCGCCGTCTTCTTCACCGTCGCGGCGGCCTCGCCGAGGTCGAGGAGCTTGGAGCGGTCGAGCGACTTGGCGATCTCGCGGTATTTCTTGCCGTGTGCCTGAGCCATCACGCACCCACCTCGACGCCCATCGAGCGCGCCGTCCCGGCGATGATGCGCATCGCCATCTCGACGTCGTTCGCGTTGAGATCGGCCATCTTGGCCTCGGCGATCTCGCGGAGCTGCTTTTGGGTCAGCTTGCCGACCTTGTTCCGGTTGGGGATCGCCGAGCCCGATTCGAGGCCCAGCGCCCGCTTGATGAGGAAACTCGCGGGCGGTGTTTTAGTGACGAACGAAAAGGTACGGTCATCGAAGACCGTGATCTCGACCGGGATGACCATCCCCGCCTGCGACTGCGTCTGGGCGTTGTATTCCTTGCAGAACGCCATGATGTTGAGCGAGTACGGGCCGAGGGCGGGCCCGACCGGCGGGGCCGGAGTCGCTTTGCCGGCCTGAAGCTGAAGGCCGACCTTCGCGATGACTTTCTTGGCCATGGTTCCTTTCGAACCGGTTCGGACCGGCTCTCCCCCGGATTTGATAAAGGTCGTGGCCGCCGGGGTGCGCGACCGGACACAATCACGAAGTCTATCACGCTTGCACGCCGAAGGCAAACCGCGACGGAATGACCGATCGATTCCTCTCAGCCACGCCCCTGCCGAAGACCCGCGAATCCGCCGGCCTCTCTTCGGCGGCGCTCGGCGCCTGGGCGGCGGCCGCCCTGGCCGTGGCCGTCTTCGCCCTCCACGCCGCGGTCAGCAACAATTACGACTTCTATCGCGACGAGCTCTACTTCATCGTCTGCGGGCAGCACCCGGCCTTGGGCTACGTCGACCAGCCGCCGCTGATCCCGCTCCTGGCGGCCGCCAGCCAGCTCTTCGGCGAGTCGCGGATCGCGATCCACCTCATCGCGGCGCTCGGCGGGGCGGCGACCGTCCTGGTGGCCTGCGCCACCGTGCGGCTTTTGCGCGGGGGGGTTTGGGCGCAGGTCCTCGCGGGAATGGCCGCCGGCTTCGCGCCGATCTACCTGGCCCTGGCGAGCACGCTCTCGACCTCGACCTTCGAACCGCTCGCCTGGGGGCTGACGGCGTACTTCCTGCTGCGGGCCGTCCTCGAGAGGGACCGCCGCGCGCTCCTCTTCGCGGGCCTCGTCGTCGGGGTCGCGCTCGAGACGAAGTACGGCATCCCCTTCTACGTCGCGGCCCTGCTGCTCGGCCTCGCCCTGACGCCCGAGCGCAAGCTCCTGCGCACCCGCGAGTTCGCCTTGGCGGTCGCGATCGCCGCGGCGCTCTTCGCCCCGAACTTCGTCTGGCAGCTCCGGCACGGCTTCCCGATGCTCCCCGTCCTGCTGGCCAACGTCGATCACAAAGACCTCGTCCTCTCGCCGCCGGAGTTTCTCGCCAACCAGGCGCTGATGATGAACCCGCTGCTCGCGCCCGTTTGGCTCGCCGGGCTCGTCGCGCCGTTCGCCGGCGAGCGCTGGCGGCGCTTGCGCTTCCTCTCGATCGCGTTCGCGGCGGTCTTCCTGGTGATGCTGGCGCTGCACGCCAAGAACTACTACCTCTCGCCGGCGTACGTCGCGGCTTTCGCCGTCGGCGCGGTCGCGCTCGAGCGCTCTCTCCTCTCGCTGCGCCTGCGCAACGCCTACCTCGGGCTCGCCTTCGCCTCGACGGCGGTCCTCGCGCCGCTGCCGATCCCGATGCTCGCGCCGGAGCAGTATCTCATCTACGAGCACGCCCTCGGCTTCCACGACGCGCCGGTCGAGACGCGCGCCCAGAGCCGCATCCCGCAGCTCTTCGCGGACATGACGGGCTGGCACGACCTCGCGCGCAGCGTCGCCGTCGCCTACGACCGGCTCGCCCCGGAAGACCGCGCGCACGCTGCGATCTTCACCTACAACTACGGCGAAGCGAGCGCCATCGATCTCTTCGGCGGCGCGCTCGGCCTGCCCAAGGCGTTGAGCGGACACAACAATTTCTATCTGTGGGGCCCCGGAAAAGCCGACGGGCACGTCGTTCTGCTGGTGGGAGCGAAGCTGGCGCGCCTCTCCAGCCAGTGCCGTGAGGCCAGCGTGGTCGGCAGCTTCGGCGCGCCTTTCGCGCTCCCCGAGGAGCACGGCGACATCGTGCTCTGCCGGGACCTGGGGCAAGGCTTTCACGCCGCCTGGACGCACCTGCGCCACTACGACTGAGCGCCTCGCAGGAGCCTCGTGCCCTCCCGGCGACAGTCCCACGGCGAGCGTCAGGCTATCGACGGCGCCCAGCTTGCCATTCTTCTTGGAGGACCGTTTGTGAGGAATCGCCTTGCCTTGGTCGTGGTGGCCGCTCTCGTGGGCGGCACCCAGTTCGCACCCGCGGGAGCCGCTTCGAGCGGACTCGCTTACGACTCCGTCAGCAAATTCTCGCCGGGCGGCGATGCGTCGTCGTTCCAGCCGGGCTCGTTCCAAAGCGACTTCCAGAAAGCCTCGCAGCCGGTTTCCAGCGAGGGCCAGGGCGGCGCGTTCGGCGGCCTGGCCGCAATGGCCGGCGGGCAGATGGCCGGCATGCAGTCGATGATGCGCATGATGCAGAGCGGCACGGCGGAGCGGCACTACGTCGCTGGCTCGAAAGAGCGCACCGACGAAGTCGCCGCGCAAACCGCGAGGATCGTCGACTGCGCCGCCCGGACGCTGACGACGCTCGACCTCGCCAAGCGGACCTACCGCGTCACCTCGCTCGACGCGCCCCAGCAGCCCACGCACGGTTACGCCCCCGGTCCCGTTCCGACCGACGACGGTTCCAAAGTATCGGTCACGCTGACCAACAAGAGCCTCGGCTCGCGGACGATCGAAGGCCTGCCGACCAACGGCTACAACTCGAACGTCCAGATGACCGTCTCCAAGCCGGGCGGCGAGTCGCACACGATGGACATGAACATGCTCGCGTACTACTCGGCGTACGCGCAGCCCACGCCGTCCTGTCCCCGTCCGACCTACACCTCGTTCGGCTCGGCCGGCATGCCGATGATGTCGGGCTACAACTTCCTGGAGCGCGCCCTGCGCGCTTCCAACGGCGACTCGCGCTTCAGCGTGAACGCGAGCGGGCCTTCGCTGCCGGGCGGAAGGCTCTCGCTCTTCGACGTCGTGGCGATGGGGGGCGGCGGAGGCCGCGGCGGCATGGTGATCGTCTCGGAGCGCGGCGACGTGCACCCGGTGAGCGACAACGACCCGATCTTCTCCGTCCCGCCCGGCTTCACGAGGCTGCCGTAATCGTTCAGCCCGGCGAGCTGCCGTACATCGTTGAGAGCTCGGCGCCTGCGCCGAGCTCTCTCACGTTGAAGCGCGCGGATCAGACCTTTTCGATCTGGTAGAACTCGAGCTCGACGGGCGTCTCGCGGCCGAAGATCGAGATCAGCGCCCGGACCTTCTCCTTCTCCGGCTGGATCTCGTCGACGATGCCGGTGAAATCGAAGAACGGGCCGCTGGTGACCTTGACGCGGTCGCCCTTGGCGAAATCGATCTTGAGCTTGGGCGTCTCGATGCCCATCTGCTTGAGGATCGTCTTGACTTCTTTATCCTGCAGAGGGACCGGCTTCTCGCCCGCGCCCGGCGAGCCGACGAAGCCCGTCACGCCCGAGGTGTTGCGCACGACGTACCAGGACTGGTCGTCCATGTCCATCTCGACCAGCACGTAGCCCGGGAAGACCTTCTTGGGCGTGATCTTGCGCTTGCCGTCCTTGAACTCGACTTCGTCTTCCATCGGCACGAGCACGCGGAAGATCTTCTCCTGCATGTTCATGGAGTGGATGCGCCGCTCGAGGTTCGCCTTCACCTTGTTCTCGTAGCCCGAGTAGGTGTGGATGACGTACCAGCGGCGGCGCTCGTCCTTTTTGGCCGCGCCGGACGCCAGCGCGGTCGCCGTGCTCGACGTCAGCGGCGTTGCTTCTTCCATGATGTCCCTTCTAGTGGTGCACGAGCCCGATGACGAACCCGAAGAACTCGTCGAGCACGTACGTATAGAGCCCGATGACGGCGACCAGCGCGACGGTCAGGACCGTCGCGGAGACCCATTCCTGGCGGCTCGGCCAGGTGACCCGGCGCATCTCGGAGGCGAGGTCGCGAACGAAGCGTTCGGCGTCCGCCGCCCGGGCGGCGCGCTCGGCGGCTCCGGTCTTGGCTGGCGGACGCGACGGCGTGCCCGGCCGCACGGTCGTCCCTCCACCACCCGTTGACCTGTTCATTGCTCTGGTACTCCTCCGGCTGTGAATCTGGCAGGGCGGACAGGACTCGAACCTGCAACCGACGGTTTTGGAGACCGCAACTCTACCAATTGAGCTACCGCCCTATCCTTTTTTCCGCCGATTTCGGCCGGCGGACTGCGTCGCTACGGCGCTTACGTACCCTACGGGTACACTGCGCGCCTAGGCTCCTTGCCGCCGACCGAAATCGACGGAAAAAAGGCCTGCGCGTGCGTGGGTGCGTGGGTGATTGACTTCGGCGCCTTGCGGGCGGCCGAAGTCTTGGGCTGACTGGGTCGTGCACGGGACGGCCATGGGGGATATTCTACTACTTTGTCTCGCGGTGGGGGCGGTGGCAGCGGCAAAAGCGGCAGTACTTTTTGAGCTCCAGGCGCCCGCTGGTCTTCTGCCGGTTCTTCTGGGAGTTGTAGTTGCGGCGCTTGCACTCTTGACACGCCAGCACGATCATGACCCGGTTCTCTTTTTTCGCCATCTTCCAGCCCTGCGACTCGCGATCCGACACAAAGAAAACGGACGCGCAGCCCGTTCGAGAATCGATTGTAGCACGACCCGCCGCCTATGGCAACGCTCCCCCAGCTCGGCGGACCCGGCCTCTGGAACGCCTGCCGGGGGCGGGCTCGGTTGGAGGAGTTGGGGCAAAGGAAGGCACTTTCGGCGGTCGCGAAGGGCTCGGTGTGAAAGCGGAGTCGACGGGGAAGCTCTTGCGGATTTTCGTCGGGGAGCGGGATCGCTGGAAGGGGCAACCTCTTTATACGGCGATCGTCGAGGTGCTGCGCAAGCGCGGCTTCGCGGGGGCGACCGTCTTCAAAGGGATCGAGGGCTTCGGAGGGCACTCCGTCATCCACGCGGCGCGGGTCATCGACATGGCGACCGAGCTGCCGGTCCTCATCGAGGTCGTCGACAGCGAGGAGAAGATCCGCGCCGTCCTGCCGACCCTCGACGAGATGATCCGCGAGGGCTTGGTCACGCTCGAGGCGGTCGAAGTCATCCGCTATTGGACCGGCGGCTCCCGCCCGGCGCAGCCCGAACCGCCCCCGGGGGAACGCCGCTGATCGATTGGCGTTCGGCCCTCGCAGTCGCCGTCGGCGGTGCCTTCGGATCGGTCTTGCGCTTCGTCGTGGCGACCCTCGTCGCACAGCGCTTCGGCCCAGGCTTCCCGATCGGGACCTTCGCGATCAACCTTGCGGGGAGTTTTGCGATCGGGCTGATCGCCGAGCTCGCCGTCACGCGCGCCGGCTTCGACCCGGCCGTGCGGACCTTTCTCGCGGTCGGCGTCTGCGGCGGGTTCACGACCTTCTCGAGCTTCGCGCTCGAGACGCTGAACCTGATCCGCGACGGATCGCCGGGCTTGGCCGCCGGCTACGCCCTGGGCAGCGTGACTCTCGGCGTCGCTGCGACGATCGCCGGGATCGCCGCCGCCCGGCTGGCCGCTCCCTAGAGAAAGATGGCGCGCCCGAGACGATTCGAACGTCCAACCTGAGGCTTAGGAGTCCCCCGCTCTATCCTTTGAGCTACGGGCGCACGCGCGATCCGCTCCTTCTTTCCTCGCCGCGGCCCCTTTCTTCTTCTCGGCCGAGGCTGAGGCGCGCCTCCGTTGAATGAGAGCCCGCAATGTCGCAAGCGGTCGCCGATGCCTACGAGGTCGCCGTCCGCGCCGATCTTTCGGGCGTGCGGCGCGCCTTGGCGTCTTTGCAGCGCGACGACCGCATTCCGAAACTGCTCCTCGAAGCGATCGCCGCCCAGTACCAGGGCGAGGTCGCGCGCACCATCGGCTTGCTGAAGCGCGCGTTTGTGCGCGCCGAGGACGCGGACAAGCCGTACGTCGCCGACCTGCTCGCCCCGCTGCTGATCTTGCGCAGCGCGTTCTCCGCCTACGAGGAAATCGTCGCGGCGCTGACGCCGGAGGAGCGCGCCAAGGCGCCGCCGCGCGCGCTCGAGGCGATGCGCGCGGCGCTGCAGGGCGATTTCGCCGAAAGCCGGCGCGCCGCTTCCCTCTCGCGCGAGCGCCTCGACGAGTGCGAGCCGCTGGCGCGGGCGCGAACGCTCCAGCGCTTGGCCCGCGCCGCCTACTACTGCGGCGATTTCGCCGAAGCGCTCGAGAGCGCGAACGAGAGCGCCGCCATCTTCGAGCGTCTCGAAGCTTATCGCTCCGCCGCCGCCGCGTATTCGATCGTCTACACCGTTCGCTATTCGGCGACCGGTGAATTCGCCGAAGCGCTGCGCGTCGCCGGCCTCATGACGGCCCTGTCGCGGCGCTCCGGCGACGCTTCGTACGAGATGGTCTTCCTCGTCGCCGAATACGAGCTCGCCGCCGAGCTCGCGGACGAAGCGCGCTTCTACGAGCTGCAGCGGGCGATCCGCGCGCGGCCGCTCCCCGAGCAGTGCGCCGAGCGTTTCGCGCGCGGCATCGCCGACGCGCTCGCCTTCGGCTGGGCCGGCGACTTCGACGCGCTGCGCGCGAACGCGGCGATCTTGCGCGACCAAGTCGCGAGCTCGCGCCGCGAACGCGCGCTCTGCCATGCGCTCCGCGCGCTCGCCGAGGCGGCGGCCGGCGAACGCGACGAGGCGATGCGCAGCTCGCGCAAGGCGCTCGAATTAGCGAGCTTGCCGAGCGTCCGCGAACCTGCTTACGAAGGCCGCTACCGGCGCCTTGCGCGCGGTCTCGCGGCGGCGGCCTGCCTGCTCATCGGGGACACGTTCCGCGGCCGCCGCGCGCTCGCGGCGCGCGGGCTGCGCGACGCGAGCGACGCTCGTTCCCTGCTGGCCGTCGCCGAAGGGACGGACTGGCGCGAGGCTCACGTTTCGGTCCGGGGCTACGCGCGCGTCGTCGCGCTCGCCCGCGAGCGCGTTCTCTCCGAGCGGCGCGAAGGCAACCTCACGCCGGCGGAACTGGCCGTCCTCTCGCTGCTCGCCGATGGCATGAGCGCGCCGCAAATCGCCAGCGCGACGAGCCGCAGCGTGCACACGATCCACGCGCACACGCGCGGCATCATCGCCAAGCTGGGCGTGAGCGGGCGCGTCGCGGCGATCGGCCGGGCGCGCAGCATCGGGCTGATTCCCTAATCTTTTCGCGCCTTTGCGGAGCGCCTAGTCAGGTCTGACGCCGCGCCTTCGCGCGGCAAAACCTAGCATCGCGGCACGTCACTTCTTCGCGATCGGAGAGATACGTGCTCGAGTCGTTCGTTCGGGCAGTCGCTGCCATCGTCTCGGCGATCGCCGCGATCGTGCCGCCCGTCCTGCTGTGATGCCGCGGGATCTGCAAAGGAGCCTTGCCCTTGACACGCTCTGCGACTTCGTCGGCGGCGCCTCGCTCGCCGAGATCGCCCGCCGCTATCGCCTCTCACCGGAGGCCGCAGAAGAACAGCTTCGCCGCGGCCTCTTCGACCACGGCTTCTCCGCTCCGGCGCGCACGATCGAGCCGGAGCGTATCCGCCGCACCGAGATCGTGCGAGCGAGCGCCTGACGTGACCGATGAGGGCGCGAACGGCGGCGGACCGCTCGTCACCGCATAACGCAGCAAGAGGCTAGTCGTCACGATGAGCCCGTCGACCGCGCTGCCTTGACGATCGCGATGTAGTTTGCGACAAAAGTCGCAGACTGCATCGCTGGCCGCCAAGCTTACTTCAGAAGTCCTCGGCGCGCAAGCGCCCCTTGCAACCGGCGACGCAGTCATCGAGACGCATCAGAGACATCAAGCGACAGTCCCTTATCAACGCAGCGTTGCACGGCGAGGCGCCGAACTCAGACGCCTTAGCACGGCACGCAGCGAGGAAAGGCGACCGATCCTGCGGTACACGAGCAGGTCTTGAGCGACTTGACGCGGGTCCACGAAGTACTCGACGCCGTGCGGGCGGACGCCTTGCTGAAACATGGGGATACCGCGGCCGGTTTCCTGTGGCCGAACGAGCTCGATTGGCTCACGCGCTTCGAAGTCATGCTCGACGTGGTCGAAACGGCGCCCGGCGCACCGTTCACGCTCTGCGATTTCGCCTGCGGCTCCGGCGAGCTTTTGGGATACCTCCGGCGCAGCGGGAGATCGCATGTCGACTACATCGGCGTCGACCGCTCGGAATCGGCGATCGCCCTCGCGCGAGAGAAGTTCCCCGACGCTCGCTTCTTCGCCGCCGACGTCAGCGACGCTCGTTTCGACACGGCGTCGCTCGCGTGCGATTACCTCGTCATCAACGGCCTGTTCACCGTAAAAGCGTCGCTCTCGTACGACGAGATGTGGGCGTTCTTCACGCAAACGATCGCGCGCGTTTGGCCGCAAGTGCGGCGCGGCATGGCTTTCAACGTCATGTCCAAATGCGTCGATTGGGAGCGCGACGACCTCTTTCACGTGCCGCTGGACGACGTCGCCCGAGTCCTGCACGCACTGGCTGGGAGAAACGTCCGCTTCCGCGCCGATTACGGGCTCTACGAATATACGGCGTACGCTCGCAAGCAGCCCGCGCCTTCGGCCCACCCCCGGGCGGAGCCCGCGCAAAACGCCTCGGTTCCGGTGCTTCGCCCGCAATTGCCGACGGTGGAAAAACTCGTGCCGTATCTACGCGGAATCGATGACCGCCGAACCTATTCCAACCACGGTCCGCTCGTGCTCGAATTCGAGCGGCGCATCGCACGCGAACTCACGTTGGAGCCCGGTCGATTCACTTCCGCGGCGAGCGGCACCGCGGCGATCGTAGGCGCCGTTCTCGCGGCGGCCGGTCGCGCCCGGCCCGACAAGCCGTATGCGTTCATCGCAGCGTTTACCTTCGTCGGAACGGCGGTTGCCGTCGAGCAATGCGGCTATCGGCCGTATCTCACCGACTGTGACGCGGCGACGTGGACCATCACGCCCGAGCTGGTGACGGCGGCCCCGGACTTCGAGCGCTGCGGCCTCGTCGTCGTGACGTCGCCGCTGGGCCGCCCCGTCGCGCAAGCGCCGTGGTCGGCCTTCAGCGAGCGCTACGGCATTCCCGTGGTGATCGACGGTGCTGCGTGCTTCGATCTCATTCGCAGGCGGCCCGCGGATTTCGTCGGTTCGATACCGGTCGCTTTCAGTTTCCACGCAACGAAGGCGTTCGGAATCGGCGAGGGCGGCGGGGTGGCAACGACCGATGCGCGCCTCGCAGCGCGGATCACGCAGGCACTCAACTTCGGCTTTCACGGTCGCCGCGACTGTTCGTCGGCCAGCATCAATGGCAAACTCAGCGAGTACCACGCAGCTATCGGTCTAGCCGAACTCGAAGGCTGGAACGAAAAAGAGCGGCGCCTATATTCGGTCGCGGCCGCATACCGCGAATCCTTCGACGCAACGGAGCACGCCAAAAGCCTGCATACGGCGCCCGACATCGGCTGCAGCTACGTGATTTACGAGGCAGAAACCGTCGCGGAGTCCGAGTCGGTCGCCGCGCGCCTCGAGCTCGCCGGCATCGGCTCGCGTTTCTGGTACGGCAACGGGATTCACCGCAATACGTACTACAGAGACGCCGCTGCCGCCACACTCGACGTCACGACCTGTCTCGCGCCGCGGCTTATCGGCCTTCCCTTAGCTCCCGATTTGGAGCGCGCGGTGATTCAGCGCATCGTCGAAACCATTTGTTTGGAGTCCCCGTGACCTTCGACGTCTACACCGCGATGCTTCTCAAGCAGAGGTTGTGCCGGCTCCTTCCCGTAGGCCACGCCTTCGCGCAATACAAAACGATCTTACAGGTCTCGCCGTACGACGTTCTCGTTCACAAACGCGCCGGCTTCCTCGCCGAGGGCCAGCCGTCCGAATACGCCAGCTTTCGCGAGATCGAACCCAGCGGCGTCGAATTCGAAATAGAGCCGCCGCAACACCTCGGCCCAGGCTCACTGCTTCCGATAAAGTCAAAGACTCGTGCGTTTTACGTTGCCTCCCTCGACAACGCCGAGCTGCGTGCACGGTCGAGCGTCATCGTCGTCGGCGATACGGCCTTCCTCGACATGGAATCGCCAGAAGCCGACATGATCGACGATCAGTTCGAGCTCGACCCGGCGATCTTCGCTCGCGATACCGAAGGTGGCGTCCTCTATATCGAGAACGGCCGCGACGTTGTTGAATTCGAGGAGGCGTTCGTTTCGCTTGTCGGCCTCCACGCACCGGCGTTCGGCCATTGGCTATGGGAGTATCTTCCAAAGCTCCTTTCGGCAATATCCGCGGACGCGCTCCCTGCCATGCGCGTCCTGGTCGACGCCGACCAGCCGAAGGCCCATTTCGATGCTCTTCGCATGGTCCTGCCCCCCGGTTTCGAGATGACGCCCGTGCCCGCGGGCGCAACGATTCGCCTGGAGCGGGCTTGGTGCGCACCCTCGCTCATGTACATGCCGTTGCTCGAAATTACCAACGACCGTTGGCATCGGAACTACCCGCGATATCTTGCGACCCTGCCGCAACGATTCGACGGTGTTTTGACGATGCTCCGCGGCGCATCGACCGCATCGCGTGCCGAGACCGCATTGCGGCGTCGCGTGTATCTTGCGCGGGGCGACCGCTTACATCGCAAGCTCGTGAACAGCGAAGAAATCGAAGCCATCGCACGCCGACGGGAGTTCGAGGTCGTGTATCCGGAGCAACGCGAATTCTCCGAGCAAGTTCAACTCATCAGAGAGGCCCGCTTTATCGTAGGCCCGGAAGGCTCCGCATTTTCTCTCTGTGCGTTTGCCGAACCCGGAACGAAAGTTTGCATTCTGAACCATACGCATGCGGAAGGATTGGTTGCCCTCTCGGGCATCTGGTGCCAAGCGGGACTCGACGTCACGATCGTGACCGGTCGAATCGTTCGAGCGAATGACGAGCCGGGTTACCCGAACTTCGGTGGCACGCATTTCGCCGACTATGAAATCGACCCCGTGCTGTTCACCGATTTTCTCGAGACGTGGCTCTGCTAACGCAGGCCCGGCGCTTTCAGCAGAGTTCTCCGGCGCGATACGCGGGGAAATAGCCTGACGCCGTCGCGGCCTTCGCGGCGGCAATACGGGCGTAGCGTTCGGCGTCGAAGATTCGGCCGCAAAAATATGCTGGCCGAGTGCCCGTCGACCATCCACGTTTGAAGGCGCTAAGCGTTCCGTCTTTGGCGAGTCCCGCATCGCCGCCCCAATCGATCCATCTCACCTTTCCTGCAAAATAGTTGATGCCAGAGGAGTACATTGCGTACGCGGCGCCGGTTTGATGAGCCGCCTCGTTGGCGGTAGCAGCCAAGTGAGCGTGGGCAACTTCGCCGCTGACCATGTACAGATGCGCGGCCACGATTTCTCCTTGGTGCCGCGCGACCGCCATGACGCATCCGGGCAGCGCGAGTTGCCGCGCAAAAGAGGCGATCGAGAACGCTCGGATACCGCCAAGGCGGAACTTTCGGACAGTGACTTCGAAGAGGGCCATCCATCGATCGAGCAGGGCGACGGGTTCCGTATGGAACTCGACGTCCACCAGCTGGCGGGCCTTGCTGGCATACCGTCGGTGATGCCTCGAGACGATCTTCGCAAGCGGCTGCGTCAAATCGGCGACGTAATGTTCCTTGAAGTGTATCAGCCTGTCAGGAAACGCCCGTTGCAAATCGGCAGTGGTATACCGGCCGAACGGATCGGGGGCGGCAGAAAAAGCGACCAAGTCGTGGCCGAGCGCATCCAAGTCGGAGCGAAGTTTCGACCAGTCTTCACAGACAAAGTACGGATAGCACCCCATGCCGTCGGCATCCGGCGTTCCGGGGATGGAGCGCCTGAGAAACCATCCCTTGCAGTGCGGCAATTCGACCGGAGTCCCGAATTCCGAAAGCGCCTCGGCATATCCGGGATGGAAGTATCCCGTAGCGACGGCGTTCCTCACCGCCTGCGGCAAAGCACCACCTGCTTCTCCGAGTCCGCTTCGAACGGCGACCGGTCGAACGCGCCGAACCGTTCGCAAATAATGAGCCCGGCTTCTTCTAAGAGCCGCTCGACGAGCGCTGCGGAAAACTGGTAGAAGAGGACGTCGATGCGCGCAAGCGGCGCCGTTTCGCGGCCACGTTCTCGCAGCCGGTAGCTCAGCGCGCACACGTTCGACGCCTCGTCGTAGATGGCGTCCTTCCGAATTTCGAGTTCTTCTCCGGCGGCGGTCGTAATGCACCGAGTCAATCGATCGTGCTGCGGAATTCTCAGGAATTCGACGTTCGGTTGAAAAATGTCGAAAGCGAAGATACCGCGAGGCGCTAGAAGCCGGCGGACCGAACGAAATGTCCGAAACAGGTCCGTCTCGGGGCCGCACAGCTGCAGCGTGTTGTACGGGCAGAGTATGAAATCGAACGAGCCTTCGACCGGCGGCGACCGCAAGTCACCTTGCACGAATTCGCAGGCAGCGTTTTGGCTTCGCGCGATGTCGAGCATCTTGCGCGACTTGTCGATCCCGACGATGCGAACGCCGCGGGTGGAGCCCCGCTCCTCGGAGACCTGCTCCGCGAGCGCGGCGAGAATCGTACCGGTCCCGCAGCCGAGCTCCAAGATCGAGCCGACCGAACGCGGCATCGCGTTTTGGTAAAACGAGACGATCTGCGACCGGTCGCCTTCGACGAGGTCGTAAAACTCTGCCCAGTCGTCCATGTCGGACACCTCGCGGCCAGTCGTCAACGCCGGGATTTCGCTAGGCACGCGGTACGGTCCAGCGCCGCGACCTCGAGGTCCGGCGCCACGGGCAGCCCGATCGAAGAGGGCGTCAGCTGCGTACCGACCCCGCCCCCTCTCCGATCCCGAGGGACCTGCTGGCGTGAAAGCTCAGCGCCACCGGAACGACGAATTCGGCCGGGCGCTCCGCGATGAGATCGCAAGCGGCCGATCGTGCCCCGCGCGCCCCGCCGAAGCGAGGATCGCAACGGCCTGCGGTAACCGCGGGCACAGGACGGCGCGGGCGCGTGGCTGGTTTCAGACATACGCCGAACGAATCGTGATCGCAAGTAGGGTCCAAATTCTTCGCGGAGCAGTAGGGTCCTGCGCTACCTATGACACAACTATCGACGGTATCACGCTGGAGTTTTTCGAGCCGTACGAAGGACCGCACATTCATATGTTGTTCGTCTTGATGACGCCCGATCCGGTCGATATTGTGAGATCGATTGCCAACGGCGCATCGTGATGGCAACTGCCCCGCTTCGCCTCGCCGCCCTGACCTGGACCAGAATCGACGGCGACGTCCTCGAAGAATTCATACGCCATACCGCTCGCTTCGTCGATCACCACTTTATCGTCGACCTCGAGTCACCGGACGCGACGTCTTCGATATTGCAGGCACTTATTGTCGAAGGTTTTCCGATCACAATCTGGCGACTCAGCGGGAGTTCCGTAGTTGACGGCGACTTCGTCACGATAAACCAACACGCCAGGACCGTTCTAAAGCAAGAAGCGTTCGATTACGTTTTGCTCCTGGACGCCGACGAATTCATCGTTGCGAGGGACCGGGAACAGATCGACGAAACGCTCCGGGGTCTGCCGGAGGGAGCCCATGCGAGACTTCGCTGGCTCACATACGTCCCGGCAGAGGATGACGACCCGAACGAGCGTCGGATTCTTGCCCGAATCCGTTTCCGCCGCGCTCTCGAAAACATACAGTTTTTCAAGGTTTTCCTGCACAGATCGTTCGCGGAGCATTTCGATTGGTGGATCGAGGCAGGCAACCACGACGTCACGGGCCCCGACTGCACCGTGCTCGACATCGATATCGCCCTCGCCCATTTTCCCGTTCGCGACGTCCGACAGATTCAGGCGAAGGCTCTGCTCGGTTGGACAGCGCTTCTCGCCGCCGGATACGACGAAAAAAAGGGGCTTGCTTTCCACTGGCGCGACCTCTACCTCCGGCTCGTCTCTGGAGAAAAATGGACGCGCGATGATCTGCCTCGAATCGCTCGCGATTACCTTGGCAAGCCGGCCACGGATACGGAGAGCGGCGCGCAGCAACTCGTATTCGACCCGCTTCCGGTCGTCCCACAGAGGTGCACGGGCGACCCTCCCGAGCTAATCGAAGTGGCTTTCAGCCTTACGCGGCAGCTCGCGACAGCTTATTCCGAGGCACGCCGTGCTACCGCTGCGGCGTCATCGATCCTGTGGCCAACAGCGTCTGAGGCAATCGGCTCGATCGATCTGCTCGATTTTGTCGACGTCACGCGACGGAACGCGAGGGCCGGCGATGTGCCTATCGTGCCGTCAGGGTCGCGCCTGATCGTGAAAGGCTGGATCGCAATCCCCGATCCCCTGGAGGCGCCTCACCGCATTTATGCGATGTTTCCCGGCCGCACGATTGAGTTGCCCTGCCTTTCGCGACCGGACGTTGCCGAAGCCTTTGAGTGCGAAGCACTCGACGCTTCCGGCTTTTATGGAGAGATATCTTTGGACGGCTTCGAGGAGGGAGCGTACCAGCTTCATATGGCTGCTCAAAATGCCGCCGGATGTTGGTACGTTTTGCGCTCCGGCGCAGCCTTCGATGTGGTACCGTCGAGCCTCGCATTTGCCGGAACGCGTCTGGAGCCGGACGCTGTCGAAATCTCCGTCGACAGGTTTCAATCTCTTGCCGACGTGGCGCTCCTGGAAGAACAGCCGGCGCTGCAAAAGGGCGACGTGTTAACCGTCCGCGGAAAGGCCGTCGACCGAATGGAGGACGGGTCTGCGCGTGAAGTCTTTGCGGTGGTCGATGGAACCCATTACGTCATGGGACTGTGCGGCCTGAAGACGCGAGATGATGAGCGCAGCGCAGGGTTCGTCGTTGAGATCAGAACGGAATCCCTATCGATCGGCTCTCACACGCTCGCGATCGCCGCATTGGCCGCAGACGAAACCGCTTTCTCCCTTTTTGAATGCGGAACATTCGAGCTCAGAACACGGTCAATTCCGCCGCTGTTCAACTGAGGAATCACGCCCGAAGAGCGGCACTCGGCGAGGAGAAAGTGTGCCCTGCGGCCCTTTGGCCCGGCCCCCGGTAGGCGGTTGACAGCGGAGGTTGTCGACCCCCCCGATGGGGATGCGAAGTGAATCAGCGTAACGACCCGAGCGGCAACTAGGGCGGCGACGTACGCCGGGGGCGCCCTGGCAGGCGCAGTGCGAATGAGCGCATGGAGGCGGTCTTGGCCCTGATCGGGGGCAAGAAGAGCGTCGACTCACTAGCCAAGCAGTTTGGGGTGAGCCCGGCGACGATCGAGTCCTGGCGCGACACAGCCTTGGAGGGGATCAGCCAGGCACTGCGCGCCGGCAACGAGCCCTCGCAGCGCGAGCGCAGTCTGAATCGAGCGCGGCGAAAAGGTCGGCATCATAGGCGAGAACGGCTCAGGCAAGTCGACGCTCTTAAAGGTCGCGAGCGGCATCCTTGGGCTTACAAGTGGATCCGTATCTGTGCATGGCCGGATCGCCCCCCTCATCGAGCTAGGCGCCGGCTTCGATCCCGATCTGTCGCTCAAAGAAAACATCGTTTACTATGGCGTCCTGCTCGGCTTTACGAAAGCGCAAATGCTCGATCGCGTGGCGCAAATTTTGGATTTCGCAGAACTGGCCGACCGGGCCAACGAACCGCTAAAAGCGCTTTCGTCCGGCATGAATGCGCGCCTAGCTTTCGCAGTAGCCACTGACGAGCATCCTCATATTCTACTTCTCGATGAAGTTCTGTCCGTCGGCGACCAGAACTTCAAGAGCAAATCTTCAGCTCGGCTGCAGGCCCTTTGGGACGAACACGCAACGATCGTGCTCGTCTCACATCAGCTCGAGTTCGTCGAAGCGCAATGCAACCGTGTCCTGTGGTTACGGCAGGGCCGTATTGTGGCCGACGGTGGTCCCAAAGAGATCATCCCACTCTACGTGCAATCGGCGGCCGGCCCGCGCCTCCCAGCTCCAGCTTACGCTTAGGCGGGCCCATCAGCCGCACAGGGCGATTTGTCGATCGACCGCCGCAGCTCCGCCAGCGATGCCACCGCAGCCGCATCGCGCTCGCGCGCCAGCTCTTCGGCTTCGGCCAACTGCCTCGACAGCTCATCGCGCGCCGCTTCGCTCTCGCGCTGCGCCGCCCTCAGCGATGCGTTTTCGCGGCGAAGCTCCTCGAGGGCTTCAGCGGCTTTCTCCTCGGCGGTCCGTGCTGAGGCTACGGCTGCGGCATGCTCCTGCGTCAGGCCGGCGAGTGCGCGCGATTTCACGTAGACGCTCGTCGTCAGCTCAATCACCCGCGCGCCGAGCGATCGCCTCAGCTCAGCGAGCGACTCGGCGGCCGCAAGTTCTTGCGCCTGCAGCCGCGCCTCCGCCTCGGCCAACTGCGTCGACAGCCCGTCACGCGCCGCTTCGGCCCCGGTCAAGCGTGCCGAGAGGTCTTCGAGTTGACATTCTAAGCGGGCGATCTTGCCGGCTGCGTCGGCGAATTTGATCTCGACCTTCGCAAGTGCGTCGAGCGTCAGATCGAGATGTTCGTAGTCGCGAACGGGAGTGGCGCGAACGACGAACTGCAGCGTATCGTGCTCGGGATCGCGACGGACGTCGTCGACGACGGCTCGGCCGAAATCACGTTCATCGACCTGCGGCAAGACATCCGTGTCGAAGAACAGCGGCATCTTGACCCGTTCGATCGCGTCAATACGGTAGCCGGCCCGTAAGCAAAGCTCCCGCGCGGTGCGCAGCGTAAAAAAGTGGAGATGTGTGTCATCGAGAATGCCGAGCGGGGAGGAGTCGAAGGCGCCGCGCAACAGCGACAAGCGGACGTTGCCGTGAGCGACATTCGGGACGGATATAACCACGAATCCATTGGGCGATAGGAAAGGCCGCGTATCGCGAAGCACACGCCACGGGTCGCGGAGATGCTCGAGGACGTCGCCGAAAACGGCCACATCGTATTGCTTTCCTTCCAGAAATTCGGCCAGGGGGCGCGAGTCCAGATCGGCGACGATCACCTCTTCGCAATGGAGGCGGGCTTCCTGCGCCGCCTCCTCGTCGATGTCGACGCCGGTAACGCGATTTCCACGCCGGGAAAGGTGCTCGGACATATATCCGGTGGCGCAGCCGACTTCTAGTACGCGCTTGCCATCGCCCACCAGTCGGCCCATGATTCCGTGGCTCGAATTCGGATCGAAATCACCGTCCGGTCCCAGGGCCGCCGGTCTATACTGTTTCTTGATCAAGGGGGCCCTCCGCAGGACAGCGCCTGGGCGACTGTGAACCGGACTTCATCGCACACTAGCAACGGTTTTCGACAGCCGGAGCTGGCTTAGCCTTTCCCGCCGCAGGTGCCTTTACTGGCACTCGCGGCGAGTTACGCGACGTCGGTCTGGGGGCCGGCCGCAGGCGCAGCGGCCTGCGGGCGATCGAACTGCTCGTATGACAGGAATGTGCATGCTGCATTTGCTTGCTCGTAACTCATTGAATGCAGCCCTCCGGCTCGAGCACGAGGTGATCGACAGCGCGCTCGAACCGCCGGAGAGCGGCTCCATTCGCGCCTATCCCAAGGAAAGCGGCGTCGCGCCGGGTGAGACGCTGACTCTCTGCGTCTCGTGCGACGCGCCGACGTTCTGGGTGTCGTTTTACCGGCAGCGGACGACCCTGCGCCGCGAAGGCCTCCCCACGATGTCCTTCGCAGGGCGCTACGCCAGGTTCGCCGGCGACGATGTGGCCTTTCTCAATCTGCGAGAACCCGCGCTCGACCTCCAATGGCCGGAGTACGCCGTTCCCATTCCGCAGGACTGTCCGGGCGGCGTCTATCTCGCCGTCTTTTCCTCCACGGACGCAGCACCGCCGGAAGAACTCCCGACGGAGTCCTATTTCCCCAGCAACGCCGCCCTCTTCGTCGTGCGGCCGCGGCCCGATCGCCTCGCAGGGCGCGCCCAGCGCCCGCTCTACCGCATTCCCATCTTCACCTACCACGCCTACAACGCCGCAGATGCCAGGTACGGCTTCGAAAACGCCACGTTCTACACCGGCGCCTCGACCCTCTCGCTGCGCCGCCCCGGCGGGGGAGCCGGCGCCGTGCCGTGGGACGCGTTCAATGCCGATGTCTACGACACGCGAACGCCGCGTCAGACCTTTGCCCATTGGGATGCGAAATTCATCGCTTGGGCCTGCGCTCGCGGCATCGAACTCGACTTCTGCACCGATCTCGATCTGCATCGCTACGGCATCGCGCTGCTCGAACGCTACGCTCTGGCGATCAGCGCGGGGCACGACGAATACTGGTCCGACGAAATGTACGCCGCCCAGGAGCTCTACCGCTCGCGCGGGGGAAACCTGGCTTATTTCGGGGCCAACACCGCCTGGAGACGCGTACGCGTGAGCCCCGACGACAGCATCACGCTGGAAGGTCTTTTCGGCGGCGAGGAGCGTCTGACGGGGCTGACCTTCGCGCAGGGCGGAGGGCGCTGGCGCGGCCCGCGGCCCGCGGCGGGATATACCGTACGCCAGGCTGCTCACTGGGTTTTCGCCGGCTCGGAGCTGCGCGACGGGCAGACCTTCGCCGGCCATCTGCGCCTCGTCGGCTACGAATCCGACGGACCGTCCGAAGCGAGCCCGCCCGCCTTGACCGTGCTCGCCGACTGCGACCTCGCCGAATGGGAGACCGCCGACCCCGCCGAGGGCGAAGTCTACGGCGCCAAGCGCGCCGCCATGGCCATCTACGAGGCCGGCGGCTGCGTCTTCAACGCCGGCACGACCGATTGGCCCCGCTGCCTCGCACTCGACGCAGCCGTCGAACGCGTGACCGTCAACGTGATCGAGCGTCTCTCGCAGCACCCTCTGCCCAGCTCGCCCTTGATCGCGCTTTCCGCAGAGCAGCGGCTGCGCGACTTCAGCACCTACACGATGCCCCCGGCTCCCGCTCTAGGCACGATCGACGAGGTTCTGCTCGTCAGCGCCCAGGGCTCGCTGCCGCTCTCCCCACAGGCCCCTTTGCGCGTCGCCCCGAGCGACTCGCTCGCGATACGCGGCTGGGCGTTCGACGACTCCCTCCAAGGACACCCCGCACCCTGCTCGGGCGTCGCGGCCCTCCTCGCCGGCGCCATACTCGTCCCGGGCGTCTACGGTAAGCCGCGCAGCGACATCGTCACGGCCTTCGCCGACCCCACGCTGCGCTGCGCGGGATACACCATCCACGTCCCTTCCGCCACCCTCGCCGGCCTGGGAGAGGGAAGCCACCAGCTCGTCATCCTCGCCTTCTCCGCCTCGGGCGCCTCCGTCGCCCGGCTCGCACCGTTCCTCACCGTCGACTTCGCTCCGTCCCACGACGACCGCGCGCCGAAAACGCCTCCCGCGCAGCTCGAGACTCCTCCGCGAACTGATGTTTCCACAGCTCCTCGCGCAACCTGACCGGCACGTTGCTCATCGGCGAATCGCCGGCCGGATCGTCCAACCACAGCACGCGGTCGACGACGAACGGCTCGTCGCGCCGCAGCGGCCCCGAATCGAAAATCAACTCTATGAAACGATGACGCGACCGGATATCGGAAAGCAGCGCGCGATCGATCTCCGCGCCAGTGTACGGGAACGCGAACGGTACGCACTTCTGACCGGTGACCTCGCGAACGACCTCGCAGGATGAGACGATCTCGCGTTCAATCCGATCCCGGCTCATCGTCTGCAGCGAATGATGGCTCAAGGCGTGGGCCCCGATCGTAAACCCCTCAGCCGCAAGCGTCTTCAGTTGCCGGCTGCTCATGAAGACCTGCCGGCGGCGCACGTAATCGACGGCATCGACGCCGAGCAGTTCGCAAAACCGGTCGAGCTCCGGCTCGTGGTCGTGCCACAGCGAGAGCAGGCACAGCAACAGGTCGCGCCGCTCCTCCTCGAGCGGCCCCGCACGTCGCGCTTGTGAGAGGAGCAGGGCGGCACGGTCTTCATGTCCCGCGGCGCGCAGCGGCTCGCGCGCCAGACGTTCCCTCAGCGCGCCGATGCGATCGGCCCCGCACCGCTCGATTTCGGTAAAGCACAAACTGAGCTTCGTCTCGTGAAACAGCAGCCGATCGTCGATGAAGTCGGTCGAAACGAAGAAGACGCCCCCCACGCCATACTTGCGCAGGATCGGCCGAACGTTCTCAAAGCACTCTGTGAACCCGTCATCGAAAGTGAACAGGACCCGATTGCGCGGAAGCGCAGCTCCGTGCAAACGGTGATTGACGATGTCGGCATATTCGACCGTTTGGCCCTGCACGAGCGCCACGTCGTTTTCGAATTGCCGCCGGCTCTTGTACGCGTAGAGCTTGAGATGCGGCAGATCCTCGTCGCTGACCATGTGGTAGCCCAGCGCCAGTACGTCCGTGGGGACGGTCCGCTCGAGCACGCTGTTTGAAAAGCTGTCCGCGCGCGATACGTTCATCAAGGCCCTCCGAGTCTCGCCGACCCGGCAGTTCGGCGATCGCCTCTCCGTTCCCGGTCTCCGCCGAATGGCTTCGGCCCGTCCTCGTATCCAGTGCGTTCGAGCCTGCCCCGCCTCGAGCGCCGGCCTTCCCCGCGAATTGCAGGATGAGCCATGGCTCGGAAGCAACTCTAGAGGACAAAATCAATTTACACACATTACACAATTTACACAAACGAAACACTTCATAAAGTTGCCGCAAGCTGGTGCGCCATCCGACAAGGATGTCTCGTCCGTCGATCCAGACCTTTGGATCGACCTCTATGCTTCCTCGCCCCAGAACGATCCATGGAACTACGAGCATAGTCGCTTCGAGCTGACGAAGTATGGATTGCAGATCGCGCTGCTCTCCGATCGCCGTTACGCCAGTGCCCTCGAGTTGGCTTGCTCGAACGGCGTGCTCACAGCCATGCTCGCTCCCCTGTGCGATTCGCTGCTCGCCGTCGATCACGTTGCCCTGGCCGTCGAGCGCGCCAGGGAGCGGCTGAGCCACGAGTCCGGAGTGCGCATCGAGCGCGCCACGCTGCCCCATGAGTTCCCCAGCGGCACTTTCGATCTCGTCACCTTCGCCGAAGTCGGGTACTACCTCAACGACGCCGACAACGCCGAGATCCATCGCGCGGTGACGGCCGCCGTGCGGCCCGGCGGGCGCGCGATCCTCACGCACCACGCGATATCCTTCGAGAACACCTACCGGGGCCACGCGATACCGAGCAGCTGCGCTGAAATACACGGCCGCTTCATGCGCGATCCGCGCTGGCGGCTCGTTTCGCGCGCGCTCGGCAACGATGCCGGCGGCGTCAAAGCAGAACTCCGTGGGCCGGAGCTGTACCGCATCGACTTATTCGAGCGAACCGAACGCGAGAGCGTGCCGTGACGGGCTGCGATTATCGTGATATCCCCATCATCATCAACAGTTTCAATAGGCTCGACTCGCTGCGCAGGCTGGTCGCTTGGTGCCATAGCGCCGGCCAACGCCGCATCATCGTCATCGACAATGCGTCGACGTATCCTCCGCTGCTCGAATACCTGCGCGAGATCGAGGCCGCAGGGCGGGCGAGCGTCGTCCATCTGGGCGCCAATGTCGGCCATCTAGCCCTCTGGGAGTGCGGCCTGCTCGAGCGGCTCGGCCTCGAGACGGAATTCGTCTATACCGATCCCGACGTGATCCCCTGCGAATCGTGCCCGCTCGACGCCGTCGAGCGCATGCAGCGGCTCCTCATCGCCGAGCCGGCCGTGCATAAGGCGGGGCTCGGACTGCGCTTGGACGACATCCCGTCGACGTACAAGCAGAGGTCCACCGTTCTGCGCTGGGAGGCGCAGTTCTGGCGGCGCCCGGCGGCGCCTGGGCTCTTCTACGCGCCGATCGATACGACGTTTGCAATGTACAGGCCCAGAGGCCAGTGGGGCATCAAAAACTCTGCGATCCGTTTCGGCTATCCGTATCTAGCGAGGCACGAGAGCTGGTACGTCGATGAATCGCGGCTTACCGACGAGGATCGGTATTACAGAGCGACGGCTCGTGCCGACGTTGCGAATTGGTCGGCAGACGACGTACCGGAATCGTTGCGTTTGAAGCTTTCTTTGATTCCCAGCGTTTCGGAGCTTGCGTTCGTCTCGGCAAACGGGTTTTCCGTACCCGGATTCAGATCTCTAGCTGAAATGGAGCAGTGCGCGGAGCATTCACTCGCGACCGTTTACGCAGAAGGCGATGCGTTGCCCGGCCTGCCCCATGAGAGCATCGTCTATCGCGCTCTGCGGCACGGCGGCAGATTCGTCGTTCGAGCGGGCTCGCAGGCCGAATCGATCGACCAGCTTGCGCGGCGCCTCGCAGACCATTGGCTGCTCGATCGCTGCATCGACCTGCGCTCGAGCGGCGAACGCGTTCTGCACTTGCGTGCCCGTAAGCGCGACACGCTCGACCCGGGGCCGCTCGAGCACGAGGTGATCGACAGCGCGCTCGACTCGATCACCGTCTTATCGCCGGAGAGCGGCTCCATTCGCGCCTATCCCAAGGAAAGCGGCGTCGCGCCGGGTGAGACGCTGACTCTCTGCGTCTCGTGCGACGCGCCGACGTTCTGGGTGTCGTTTTACCGGCAGCGGACGACCCTGCGCCGCGAAGGCCTCCCCACGATGTCCTTCGCAGGGCGCTACGCCAGGTTCGCCGGCGACGATGTGGCCTTTCTCAATCTGCGAGAACCCGCGCTCGACCTCCAATGGCCGGAGTACGCCGTTCCCATTCCGCAGGACTGTCCGGGCGGCGTCTATCTCGCCGTCTTTTCCTCCACGGACGCAGCACCGCCGGAAGAACTCCCGACGGAGTCCTATTTCCCCAGCAACGCCGCCCTCTTCGTCGTGCGGCCGCGGCCCGATCGCCTCGCAGGGCGCGCCCAGCGCCCGCTCTACCGCATTCCCATCTTCACCTACCACGCCTACAACGCCGCAGATGCCAGGTACGGCTTCGAAAACGCCACGTTCTACACCGGCGCCTCGACCCTCTCGCTGCGCCGCCCCGGCGGGGGAGCCGGCGCCGTGCCGTGGGACGCGTTCAATGCCGATGTCTACGACACGCGAACGCCGCGTCAGACCTTTGCCCATTGGGATGCGAAATTCATCGCTTGGGCCTGCGCTCGCGGCATCGAACTCGACTTCTGCACCGATCTCGATCTGCATCGCTACGGCATCGCGCTGCTCGAACGCTACGCTCTGGCGATCAGCGCGGGGCACGACGAATACTGGTCCGACGAAATGTACGCCGCCCAGGAGCTCTACCGCTCGCGCGGGGGAAACCTGGCTTATTTCGGGGCCAACACCGCCTGGAGACGCGTACGCGTGAGCCCCGACGACAGCATCACGCTGGAAGGTCTTTTCGGCGGCGAGGAGCGTCTGACGGGGCTGACCTTCGCGCAGGGCGGAGGGCGCTGGCGCGGCCCGCGGCCCGCGGCGGGATATACCGTACGCCAGGCTGCTCACTGGGTTTTCGCCGGCTCGGAGCTGCGCGACGGGCAGACCTTCGCCGGCCATCTGCGCCTCGTCGGCTACGAATCCGACGGACCGTCCGAAGCGAGCCCGCCCGCCTTGACCGTGCTCGCCGACTGCGACCTCGCCGAATGGGAGACCGCCGACCCCGCCGAGGGCGAAGTCTACGGCGCCAAGCGCGCCGCCATGGCCATCTACGAGGCCGGCGGCTGCGTCTTCAACGCCGGCACGACCGATTGGCCCCGCTGCCTCGCACTCGACGCAGCCGTCGAACGCGTGACCGTCAACGTGATCGAGCGTCTCTCGCAGCACCCTCTGCCCAGCTCGCCCTTGATCGCGCTTTCCGCAGAGCAGCGGCTGCGCGACTTCAGCACCTACACGATGCCCCCGGCTCCCGCTCTAGGCACGATCGACGAGGTTCTGCTCGTCAGCGCCCAGGGCTCGCTGCCGCTCTCCCCACAGGCCCCTTTGCGCGTCGCCCCGAGCGACTCGCTCGCGATACGCGGCTGGGCGTTCGACGACTCCCTCCAAGGACACCCCGCACCCTGCTCGGGCGTCGCGGCCCTCCTCGCCGGCGCCATACTCGTCCCGGGCGTCTACGGTAAGCCGCGCAGCGACATCGTCAAGGCCTTCGCCGACCCCGCCCTGCTCTACTCGGAATATACCATCCACGTCCCTTCCGCCACCCTCGCCGGCCTGGGAGAGGGAAGCCACCAGCTCGTCATCCTCGCCTTCTCCGCCTCGGGCGCCTCCGTCGCCCGGCTCGCACCGTCCCTCACCGTCGACATCGCTCCGTCCCACCAGGACCGTACTCCGAGCCCGTTCGACCGGCGAAGATGGGCTGCACATTTAGCGCTCACTGCAGGGCGACGATTTGCGAAAGCGCTTCTTCTCGGCGACGACCTCGCCCGGCTCTCCGAGCGCGTGGCTCCTCTTTGCGACCATCTCGTCACGATCGAACGCTCCGACGCTGCTGCCAAAGCAGCGCTGGCTGCAGCCGAGCTCGCAGGACAGTGCGATTTGCTGGTCTACTCCGCGCCCCACGTGCCGGCCGCCGAAGAGGCCGGCTTCTGTCGCTTGCTTCGAAATACGGCCGCGCCGGGCGCCTTGCTCATCCGATCGCGCCGGCTCGCGGGCTGCCCCAGCGCCGCACCTTCCTCCACGTTTCATTCCTTTCACGAGGCTCTGGGAGGCAGCGCTGCCTGGAAGCACCTCACCCGCGTCCTTCTCTACGACCTCGACGGAACGGACCGAGCGGCTGCGACAGACGCTGCCGAGCTCGGCCTATGGCGATTCGACGCCCTTGAACTCGTCAACCCTTGACGCATCGTAGGCAACGCCGAGCTTCGTTTCCAAATACTCCACAAATCGAGCGGGGTCGATTTCGTAATCCGCATACTGCGTGAATCCTTGATACGTATCGTCATGGGCACGAACGGTACGGCCGCAAAGCACCGTCACGTCCAAGCCGCGATACTCGAGAACGCCGCTGTACAGAAAAACATTATCCGTGACGTGGTGATTGAAAATGCCCACCGTCGTCCCCTCGCGAGCAAAGAAGGTCAGGAACATTGCAGACCCCTCCGGCCCTACGATGTGCTGGGCGCCTCGTACGAGTGCGACCTGCGTCATGAAGTCGAATTGCTCCGGATAGACGATTTCGAATCCGAACGAGCGCGCTATCCCTTCGATCTCCCGGTGATTCAAGAGCTTTCGCCAAAGGTCGTGCGGTCTAGCCAAGTAAAGGCGGCTCCCCGCGGGCGATGCTCCCAAAACCGGGTCGTAAGCCGCAAGCAGGATGTCGACCGCGCGCGCTATGCGGCTCGGAGGCGCCGTCAAGTATGCCGGACCCGCCTTACGCCATCGCTCGTTCGTCTTCTCGAGCGCCGGACGGTAACTTATCGAGGGAGCGCACCACAGGCGGGCCGCCCGCACCGTCGCAGTTTCCGGAACCTCGACGATCTCGAAACCCGCCGGAAGAAAGAACCGCAGCGCGTCACGGTTCGCCTGCGACATCTCAGAATCGACGAGAAACGGCATCGCAGGAAGGGCGCCCGACGCGACGGCCGTCGCCACTTTCGGCAAGTATTCCAATATCCAGTGTCCGAAATGGTAGCTCCACGGACCGAGCAGTGAGACGAACGCCTCCGAGAAGTCGAGCGTCTCGCTCTCGTTAGCGACGCACCAGACCCGCCCGTCCGAGTGCCGCGCGAAGATCGCCGGATCGTATTCGATCTGATCGTCGACCAGCGCGACCTCGCGCTCCTCGGCATCGAGCAGGGCCATATCGCCGGCCAGCACGACGCCTGATCGCGCTCGAATCCGAGCATTCGTAAAGGACGCGATATAGAAGGCGCGAGACTGCGATCGAACGCTCCTGCGCTCGGCCGCCCCGATGAGCCGCGGGGACTCGATGACATAATCCTCGCCCGCTGGTTCCAGGATTTCAAAGCTGCGCCTGAAGGCCGAACCGGCCGCCCCGAGGTATCCGAGATTCCTCAATTCGAGCACGTCGTGAACTGCGAGCGGAAGGAGGTATCGGGCCTCTTCGAACGCCCTGCGCGCGTCATCCCGTTCGCAGAGCAACCGCTTGAGAAGCATCTCGCCGTAAAGATCACGCATCGTGCGCAGCGCCCAAGTCCCGGATCGCGATCTCGCCGACATCGATCGCCCCATAGGTGCCCGCCTCGGCACCGATCGCGCAGAGGGCGAGAGAGTGCTCGCCGATGCCGAGGTGACTCGTGCCGATTCTGATGCGATAGCCCGAGCGGCGGCAGCCAGGCATCCCGACTGCCGACGCGACGTCAGGGCGAGAATAGCCGTGGACCCCCATGACGTATTGGGTCCCGTCGACGAGCGCGTAAATGCCGGAGAGCGGAGCACCCGCAGCGAGGTCGACGGCCCAGCCGCGAACGAGCAGCGCGTCGCCGCGGTCGCAGGCGAGGCTCGTCTTGGCCGGTTCCGCCTCGGCAGACGTTTCCGGCGCGACGCAATCCACGACGATCCTCATGGAATCGGGCTCGAGGAGGGTCGTCCCTGGAAACGACTCCGCTGACGGCCGGACGTCGAGTGCGATCTCGCCGGCGAGTGCTTGCCGGTTGCCGTGCTCGTCGACGGCGACGACCCGCAGCGCGTAGCTTCCGCCCGGAACGCCGGCCAGCGAGACGAGGCCGCGGAAGCCTACCGATTTGAGTGCCGGCGACTCGAGCATGTGGGCGACGTCGATCCGCTCGAAGCCCGCGAGGAGACCGAATCGAACCGAGTCCAGTTCCGCAAAAACGTGCGCAGGCGGCCTGAGCGGCTCACTAAGCGCGATCCAGCCGCTCAAGGCGATCTGCGTGCCGGAGGGCACGGAACGTAAGCTTGCCGGATCCGCATCGCGAAGCATCGCGTCGAGAAAGTGGATCTCGTCGAGCGATCCGAGTGCCGCCGGCCCCTGCGGTATCTCCGGCCCACGTGCGGCAAGCTCGATCGTCAGCGGCTTCGCCAGCAAGGATACGCTCGTGCCCGCCAGGCAAAGGCTGATCTGGTGAGGTTTCCCGTCCAGCAGCTCGCTCGGAAGCTGGTGCGCGAAGCCGCACGAACCGTCCCCGTTTCGCAAACTGGCGAGATCGGGCCGCCAGGCGTCGGCGACGAACGTGCAAACTTCGCGGCCGTCCGCTACGACTGCGAACGCCACGCTCTTCTTCGAACCGTCGGTCCGGTGAGCCCAACCGCGAATGAGGCCGGCCGGCTCGACTGCATCGAGATATCCAACGAGAGAATCGCCAAGCAGCAGAATCGGAAACGCCGGCTTCTCGGAAACGGGATTCACTGGTCCTCAGCCCTCGCCGGCAAAGCGAAAGCGCGGACACCTGGTTACGGGAGGCGACCCGAAATCCTGCTTTCACGTAATCGCGAGGAGGTTAGGCCGGGCTCCGCACGCGCCGATAGCTAGAATGTGACGAACGACACCCTCGGCGAGGAGAGAATGCGCCCTGCGGTCGCCTTCGCCGGGGCCGCCCTGGCCGTGCTGGCGCTGCTGGCGGCACTCGCGAGCCCGAGCTTGCGCCCGCCGGCCGTGCTGCGCGATTTCAACGCGTTCTATTGCGCCGGCGCCTCGATCGACCGCGGCGCGGACCCCTATCGCGCCGAACCGCTGGGCTCGTGCGAGCGCGCGCCGCGCCCGCCGGCCTTCGCCCAGGGGACCCCGGGGCTGGCCATCCCCGCCCCGCTGCCGCCCTACGCGCTCGCGCCCTTCGCGCTGCTCGCCCGGCTGCCGTACCTATGGGCCGGCGCGCTCTGGAGCCTCGCGATCCTGCTCTGCACGGGCCTGACGGTCGGCGCCATGCGCCGCCTGACGGCGCTGCCGCTCTCGGGCCTGGTCGCCGCCTTCGCCCTCGGCGGCGCGTATGCGGCCCTCGCCCTCGGTCAGGTCGCGCCGGTCGCGACGGCCGGTGTCGCGCTCGCCGCGCTCTTCCTCTCGCAAGGCCGCGACCGCGCCGCCGCGCTTGCCGCCGCGGCGGCGATGATCGAGCCGCACGTCGGCCTGCCGCTCGCCCTCGCCCTCTTCGCGTGGCGCCCCGCGACCCGGGTGACGCTCCTGCTCGCCGCTGCGGCGTTCGTGTCGCTCTCGCTCGCGCTCGCCGGCGTCCCGGTCGCCCTCGAGTACGTCCGCGCCGTCCTGCCCGCCCACGCGCTCTCCGAAGTCGCCAACGACAAACAACTGAGCCTGACGTACCTGCTGCACCAGGCCGGCGCCTCCGACGCGCTCGCGCTCCATGCCGGCGAGCTCTGCTACGCGGCGATGCTCGCGCTCGGCCTCGCGGTCGCCGGTGCCGTGCGCGGGCGCTCTCCCGCGCTGGTCGCAGCACTGCCCGTCGCCTTCACGCTCTTCGGCGGCGCGTTCGTCCACGTCGTGCAGATCGCAGCCGCGCTCCCCGCGGCGCTGCTCCTGCTGGCCGGCGCGCGCGGCCGGGCGCGCAACGCGCTGCTGCTCGCCGTGCTGGGGCTGGCGATCCCCTGGGTGCAGTTCGCCAGCCTCGGAACCTTGTTTTGCGCGCTCGTCCCGCTGGCCGGCCTGGTGCTGACCGCAAGCTTCGCCGGCACGCGGCCTTGGATGCTCGCCGCCGGCACGCTCGCTCCGCTCGGTGCGATCACCGCGCTCTGGTCGCTGATCGTCACGCGCGTGCCCAGCGCCGTGCCTGCGCTGAAGGCGGCCTACGACCCGCACGCGCTGGCCGAGACGAGCTGGGCGATCTACGTGCAGACCGTCGCCGCGACCGACGTCGCAGTCTTCGACCTCGCCAAGATTCCGACGTGGCTCGCCCTTGCGACCATCGTCGCAAGCGCGTGCGCCGTTGCGTTGCGCGTCGCGAAAAAGAATGTTCCGAGCCTCGCAACCGCGACGTCGCGAGAAGGGTCCGCGGTTTCTCGGCGAATCGCGACGCGTTAGCTTTGCCTCGCGAGAGCGAGCGGCGTTCTTCACGAAGGAGCATCGACCTTGAGCATCACGCAGAGCGCGCTGCAGCCCATGAGCACCGCCCCCGCCGGGTTTGAGATCGAACGCGACCTCCCCGCCGGCTTCGCGGCGTTCTACCGGCCGCTCCACGAGCGCTTCACGGCGCGCCAGCAAGCGCTCGCCCAGACGCGCAAAGCGGTGCTCGCGGCCTCGCTGGCAGGCAAGCCGCCGGACTATCTGCCGCCCTCGCCGGCGACGACCAGCGCTTGGAAGATCGAGCTCCCGGCGTGGGTCCGCGATCAGCGCAACCAGATGACCGGGCCCGCCGACGACGCCGAGCTCTCCGTCAAGATGCTCAATTCCGGCGCGCCCGGCGTCATGCTCGACCTCGAAGATTCGATGGTGAACCAATGGGATCACATGCTGCTCGGCGTGAGCAACGTGATCGCCGCGCTTTACGGCGAGCTGACCTACGAGGATGCCAAGCGCGGCGGCGCGACCGTCGGCATCAAGCCCTCGAACACCGTCACCTGGACGCGCGTGCGCGGCCTGCATCTCAATCAGGCGGGCGTTTATCCCGAGCTCACTTCGGCCTCGCTCTTCGACCTCGCGCTCTTGATCTACCAGCTCGACTTCGCGCGCTTGAAGCATCCGCTGTGCATCTACATCCCGAAGTCCGAGTCGGCCGAGGAGGCGTTGTGGTGGCGCGACGTTTTCCAAACGTTCGCCGAGCTCAAAGGCCAGCCGAAGGACGCCATCAAGTGCATGGCGCTGGTCGAAGCGCATCCGCTCGCCTTCCAGCTCGAGGAGTTCGTCTACAACCTGCGCGAGCATCTGTTCGGGCTCAACCTCGGACGATGGGATTACATGGCCAGCCTCATCCACTACAACCTCAACGATCCCAACTGGGTCTTGCCGGACCGCAACACGATCCCGCACGACGTCGCGTTTTTCCAGCACCTGCGCACGCTGATCCCCTCGATCTGTCACAAGCACGGCATGCTCGCGATCGGCGGCATGACGGCCCTCTATCCCAGCCGCGAGGATTCCGAGCTCAACGAGCGCGCGCTCACCGTGCTCGCCCAAGACAAGAAGAACGAGGCGAATTGCCTGATGGACGGCGCTTGGACGGGCCATCCCGATCAGAACGCGATCGCCGTCGCGCAGTTCCCCGAGCCCAACCAGCTCGATACTTACGAGCCCGGCTTCGATCCGCATCCCGACATGCGGCCTTCGGTCAGGGGCGTCGGCAAGACCACGCCCGAGGGAACGCGCGCCGCGGTGCGCACCGTGATCCGCTATCGCAACGGCTACCTCAACGGCAAGGGCGCGAGCCTGCTCGACGGCTACATGGAGGATCTCGCGACCGACCGCATCTACCGCCTGATGATCGCGCAGCGCCTCAAGCACGGCGTGCAGACGCCCGAGGAAGTCTCGCGCTTCTTCGACGAGGAGCTGCAGAAGCTCGTCGAATCCGGCAAAGACGCGGGCACGCCCGAAACGCTGCGCAGCGCCCGCCGGATCGGCGAAGCGATGGTCCTCAGCGGTCAGTTCGACCCGGTTTGAGCGCGGCCGCCTCGCAATGTTTTTAGGCCCGGTTCCGTTTCCCCTAAGGTCACAGCGCATCTGGGTCGTTTGGCATGGATACGCGGCGCGCAGAGCCGCGCTATCAAAACAGTAAAGAAATATTTATTCGGCCGCGCACTCCTGCCTTCAAACAAGGGGTTTTGAGGGCGACCTCCTCCTGCGGAGGCGCGCATGGGTCGAGCGCCCCCTTGGCGTCTCTATTTTTTAGGGGGAATTCACAGCCACCACGCTCGAAGATAGCGGTTGATAGTTATGATCGAGTCGGCGAACGACGGCCTAGACGTAGACGTCCTTATGGAACGGTTGCGGAAACGCGTCTCGGAGATCCGCAATCGGCCGCACGGTCACGTCCCGATCGACGCGTTCTCGCTGCGCTCCAACGTGTTCGTGAACGCCGTCGAAGCTTTCTCGAACATCGCGGATCAGAAGTCACAGATCCGGACGCAGTGGCCCTCAAACCTCGGCGCGACGTTCCCGTTCAACGTCGCTGCGTTTCGAAAGGCCAGTCTGAAGGCGCTGGCGTTTCTCTTCAAGGACCAGCGGCACGTCAACCAAGCGCTCGTGAAGGCACTGCGCGAGCAAGTGAGCCTGAACCGGCAGTTGATCGAGCAAGTGCAGATGCTGCGCGACGACGTCGAGATGCTGCGCATGGATGCGGGCGGGCCGAATGCCGCCCCCGAGCGGTAGCCGCCCGCCCGCAGCAGCTCGGATCGCGGTCGTCACGCCGTGGTTCGGGCCGGATCTGCGCGGAGGTGCCGAACAGCAGAGCTGGCAGCTCGCCAGTCAGTTGACCGCCCGCGGCCACCCCGTCGACGTGCTCACGACGTGCTGCGCCGGCTTCAACGAAAATTGGGCGAGCAACGGACTGCGCGCCGGAATCGAGCGGCGCGGGCTGCTCACGATCCGCCGCTTCCGCGTTCAGAAACGCGACTGGCGCGCCTTCGAGCGGGTCAACGCGATCCTCATCAGCCTCGGCTCCAGCGATCTCCGCCGGGGCGTCAGCCCGGTGAGCGACGAAGACGCGCGCCTTTTCTACGAAAACAACATCAACAGCCCCGGCCTCTGCGCCTACCTCGAAGCCGAGGGCCGCGCGTATTCCCACATCCTGTTCCTGCCGTATCTTTACGGGACGACGCTCTCCGGGCTGCCGCTCGTCGCCGACCGCGCCTACTTGCAACCCTGCCTGCACGACGAAGCGTACGCTTACCTCCCGTGCGTCGCAGAGGTCGTGCATGCGGCCAAGGGGATCCTGCTCAACAGCGAGGGCGAATACGAGCTCGCGCTGCGGCTCTTCGGCCCCGGAATCGCCAAGAAATCGATCGTGGTGGGGGAGGGCATCGACGTCTTGGGCGAGCCCGCCGCGTTTTCCGGACAGATCGGCTCGTTCGTGCCCTCGCGCGAGCGGTACGTGCTCTATCTCGGGCGTCAGGACCCCGCGAAAAACGTCCCGATGCTCGTAAGGGCATTCGCCGAATTCCGCCGGCGGCAGCCGGCTTCGAACTTGCGCCTGGTGCTGGCGGGCGAACGGCCCGTCTCGTACGGCGACGCGGAGAAAGGCATCGTCGATCTCGGGCCCGTCAACGAATCAGAGAAAGCGACCTTGCTCTTACATGCTCTCTCGCTCGCTCAACCGAGCAGAAGCGAGAGCTTCTCGCGCGTGATCTACGAATCGTGGTTTTTCGGGCGCCCGGTGGTCGTGCACAGCAAATGCATGCCGACGGCGACGGCCGTCGTACGTTGCGGCGGCGGATTGACAGCCGACTCGATGCCGGAATGGGTCGACGCGCTCGAACGCATCGACTTCAGCTCGCGCGAGCGGCTCGACCGGCTGGGACGCCTGGGAAGGGCCTACGCCGAGATCGTGAGTTCGTGGCCGACGGTCATCGGCCGTTATGAATCCCTCTTCAAGGCGGATGGTGACCCGCCGCCGGCCGGCAGCGGGCAAGCGGTACGCCGCGCCGTGCAGGCGATCGCCTGGGGCGCGGAAACAACGGCCCGCCCTTACGCGAACGCCCTCGCCCAGGCCCTCAATCGCAGCGGCATCGAGACCATCGAGCTTTCCACCGCCGCGGCCGCGGAGCACGAGGGACCGGTCATCTGGCATCAGACCACGGCCGCCGCCGCGATCCTGCCGCGCGACGCGACGACGGTCATCTATCACGCGGCAAATCCGCTCGCCGCGGCACGCACGATACCGTACCAAAACGGCACGCGGGTGGCGTTCGAACGAAACCTGTTCGCGTCGTCGCCCGCGGCGCTGCTCGAACTCGAGAAAAAGGGAGTCAACGGAGCACGGTTCCTGCCGATCTGCGTCGACCCGCGGCAATGGGACGAAACGCCGGACGTGCCGCTGATCTCCGCGCTGCAGGACGGCAGCCAGAATCTGCTCTACGCCGGCCCGATCGTCTCGCTCGAATGCCTCAACCAACTCCTGATCGTCTTCTTGAATTATCTGACGCTCGAGCGCGAAGCGCGGCTCACGATCCTCGCCAGCGGAACGATCGATGAGGAGGTCTACGCGCAAATCTTCGATCAGCTCCGGCGGCTCGAACTCTTGGACCGCGTGCTCGTGGCGCGGGAGCTCGCCCCGCGGCAGTTCCAAGCGATCTTCCGCGTGGCCGACGCGTTCATCTCGCTCGACGAAAGCGAGAGCCTCGGTCTGGAGATCCTGCAGGCGATGTGGTTCGACATACCGGTGATCGCCTATCCGACGGCGGCCGCGCGCCGGCTCGCCGGCAATTCGGGGCTGCTGGTCTACGACAAGAGCGACTTGCTGGCGATCGCGGCTCTGGCTCAGATCGTGGTGACCGACACAGGCGTGCGCGCGACCGTCATCGCGGCCCAGCGCCGCGCTCGAGAGCGCTTCGACGAGTCGAGGGTCGTCGAAGCCATTTTGAAGTCGTTCGAAGCGCGAAGGGAACCTCCGGAACCGGCCCAAACGGAAGCGGTACGGCGATCGTGACGATCGGCATGCGGCAGGCGGACGCCGCGACCCCGGTCTGGCCCCGGATATAGACCCTCCGGCATGGGAGGAGTCCACCTCGAGATCGGGCACCGCGTGCCCCTCGGCCTCGTTTCGGCGCTCGCGTTCGCCGCGGTCGCTCTGCTCGCGGCACTGCTGACGGCGAAGCGCCCTGCTTTCGGCATCGGCGCGCTTCTCGTGCTCGACCCCGTCGCCTGGGCGCACGACATCGGCCCCACCCAGCTCACGTTTCCGAAGGCGGCGCTCGTGGGCGTGCTGATCGCGCTCCTCGTGCGCCGCGCCCCGCTCGCGGCGCTGCGCGATCCGAGGGTGCGGCCGCTCGTGGGGGGTGCGCTCGCAATCGTGGCCGTGACCGCGCTCTCGGCGATTCCCAGCACCTACATCGACGCGACGGCGCGCGAGACGCTCAAGGCCGTCGAATATCTCCTCGCGTTCGGAGCCGCGGCCGTCGCGATCGCGAGCGGCGACGACGAGGACGTCGTGCAAACGAGCGTGCTCGCCGCCGCCGCTCTCGTCTGCGCGTCGGCGCTCGCCCAATACGTGACCGGCGCGCCCTCGGGCGCGTTGATCGGCGGGCGCGTGATACCGCGCATCGCGGGGTTTCTCGAAGGCCCGAATCAGCTCGCCGGCTACCTCGATCTCGCGATCCCGCTCCTGCTCGCGGGCGTGCTCGCCCGCAAGCGGTTTTATACGGCTACGAGCGTCGTCCTCGCGCTGGCGATCGCGACGGACGTGCTGACACTCTCACGCGCTGGACTCCTAGGCCTGGTGGCGGGGATCGCGGTCGTGCTGACCTTTCGCGCCCGCGGCACGGCGCTTTCCGCCCGCCTCGTTCTCGCGGGCACCGCCCTGGTCGCCGCCCTCGCCGCCCTCGCCTCCCGGCTGGGATTCTTGCAGCGCTTCTTCTCCGTCGGAGAGGTCGAGCGGGAGAACGGCCTCGGCACGCGCGGCGAACTGTGGCACGCGGCGCTCGTGCTTTGGAAAACGGACCCCGCGCTCGGCGTCGGTGCGGGAAACTTCGAGCTGCTTCTGCCCAGCGCCGGGCTGATCGGCGTGCGGACGCACGCCAACAGCCTGTATCTGCAATCGCTCGCCGAGGGCGGCATCGCGCTGCTCAGCGCCGTGCTCTGGACGATCGTCTCGGCGATAGCGCTCTGTTTGCGCGAAGCGCCGCGCTCCGCGCTGCTGCTGGGCATCGGCGCGGCGACCTTCGGCTTCGCGGTGCATCAGGTCTTCGACGTGCTGACGTTCTTCCCGAAGATCGGCGGCTTCTGGTGGCTGCTGCTCGGCGCCGCGACGGGGCGCATCCACGCGCTCCACGAGCGCACGGCATGAGCGCACGACGTCCGCGCGTCGCGTTCGTGGTGCACCGCTGCGGCGAGGAGGTCGCAGGCGGAGCCGAAGGTCTCTGCTTGCAAACGGCACGGCGCATGGCTGCGGATTGGGACGTCGAGATCCTCACGACGTGCGCGCGCGACGCCCGCACGTGGAGAGACGAGTATCCTGCAGGTCCGACGACGATCGGCGGCGTGCCGGCAATTCGCTTCTCCGTCCCGCAGCCGCGCGATGTCGCCGCCTTCGATCGTCTTTCGCGGCGTCTCACGCTGGACGGCGGGGATCGCGTGGAGCAGGAAGCGTGGATGGCCGCGCAAGGGCCGATGGCGACCGGCCTCTTCGAGCACCTCAAACGGAACGGGACCACCTACGACCGCGTGCTCTTCTATTCGTATCTCTACGCGACGACGTACTTCGGATTGCCGCTCGTCTCCGAGCGTTCGGTGCTCGTGCCGTTGGCGCACGACGAGTGGACGCTCGGCCTTCCGTTGTTCGACGAACTCTTCGCGACCGCGCCGGCGTTCGCGTTCGCTTCTCCCGAGGAGCAGGCGCTCGCCGAGCGCCGGTTTCCGAGCGCGCGGACCGCTCCGCGCCAGATCACCGGCGCCGGCATCGAGCCGCCGCCGGTGCAGCCCGAGCGGTTCCTCGCGCAGTACGGTCTGGCGGGCGAGCTGCTCGTGTGCGTCGGCCGCGTCGAGGAGGCCAAAGGCACCGGCGAGCTGATCTCCCATTTCGCCGCGCTGCAGGCCGCCGATCCGCAAGAACGGACGCTCGTGCTCGTGGGCCCGGTCGCGATGCCGATTCCCAAGCGCGACGACGTCGTCGCGCTCGGCCAGCTCTCGGAGAGCGACAAGTGGGACGCACTCGCCGCCGCCACGATCGTCTGCGTCCCCTCAGCCTACGAAAGCCTCTCCCTGGCAGCCCTCGAAGCCTGGTCGGTCGGTAGGCCGATTCTCGCCAACGGCGCCTCACCCGTCTTGATCGGCCAATGCCGCCGTGCGAACGGCGGGCTCTGGTATGCGAATAAAGCCGAATTCATCGAGCTCGCTCGCTCGCGATTGCTCGGCCGCGCAACCGAGCTCGGTGCAAACGGCCGCAGGTACGTGAGCGGGCGCTTCACATGGGAACGCGTGCGTGCCGCCTTGGGCGAATTCGTCGCGTCCTTGCCGGAGCCGGCGTGAAGATCGAAGGCCTCGCTCTGTGCGCGATCGTCGTCGCCCTCATCGGCGCCGAGATCGCTCACCCGACCACTTTTCACTCGAAACGCGTGAGTCACGCGAGCATGCTCGGGATTACGGCAACTCCGACCCTCGATCAAGCCGCGCTCGACGACTTGCCCCCGATCGTCACGCCGGCGCTCGGGAACATCGACGCCGTCTACGTCATCGAGTCCGGTCGCACCACGAGCCTCGCGCCGGGTGCCTCGGTACCTCGAGACGCGACGCTGCGAATCGTCGGCTGGGGCGCCGATCGGCAAGCGCTGGCACCCGGCTTCATGTTGCTTGCGATCGTCGACGGCAAACGACGGATCGATGTGACCAGCGGCTATCGCATCCCGCGCCCCGACGTCGCGGCCTTTTTCAAGGCCCCCGCGCTGCGCGACACCGGATTTACCTTCGATCTTCCGGCCGCTGCGCTCGGCCCGGGCCCGCGCGACCTACGCATGGCCGTCGTCACCGCGGACGGGCGCGCCGTCAGCGAATTCCCAACGGTCGTACGTTTGTCGACCCGCGGCAATACCGCGCCTAGCTCTGATCCATCAGGGGTCCCTCGTTCGTGAACGCGAACCTCGGAAGACTCTCTGCCCGCCTTCGGACCAACGACCTCGTTCGGCACGGATCGCTCGTGTTTGCCGGCATCATCGCCGCGAATGCCCTCACATACGTTTACTACGCGCTCGTCGGCCGCGTTTTGGGCGTCGCGGGTTACGGGGTCGTCAGTGCACTCTTCTCGGCTACGCTGCTCATTGCGACCGCACCCGCGACGGTGGCAGCGACCGTCGTCACACGCATCGCGGCGGGCCTTTACGCGGCGAAGGATCACCAGAAGCTGCGCCGGCTCGGCGACCTGGTGTCCGCCGCTTCGGCGGGGCTCGGCATCGCCGCGTTCCTAGCCGTCACCGTCGCAGAACCAGCGATAGCATCCTACCTTCACCTCGCGAGCATCGCGCCCGTGCTGGCCGCGGGAGCGGTGCTGGCGCTGGCGTTCGCGTTGCCGCTGCAGCGGTCAGTGCTCCAGGGGACCCAGCACTTCTCGATTTACGCGACATCTATGATCGTGGAAACGGCGCTCAAAGCCGCCACCGGTCCCCTCCTCGCCTTGCGCTTCGGCGTTACCGGCGCTCTCGCCGGCCTCGCGATTGGATCGGCCGTCAGCGCGATCTACAATGCACTGATCCTCCGGCGCCTGTACTCCGGCCGCCCGGCTCGCCTGCGCTTCGACCTGCGCCGAATGTTCGTATCGTCGGCTGGCACAGGGTCCGCAGTCCTGGCCATCAATGCCCTGTTATTCTACGATGTGATCATCGTGCGGCACGCATTCGACCCTATCTCAGCTGGGCTGTATGGCGCCACAGCCCTCGTAGGTCGGGCTCTCTACACGGTCGTCTCCTTCATTCCGACAATCGTTCTGCCCAAGGCCGCCGCGCGGGCCGCAGCCGGAGCCGCCGGGCCTCGCTCGCTCCTGGCACCTGCGCTCACCGCCGCAGCAGCCATCATCGCCGGTGCACTGGTCGTCACCGCGGCCGCCCCGGGAACGCTCGTCGCCATAATCGCCGGCCGTGCCTTCGCTACAGCCGGGCCCTACGTTCTCCCGTACGTGCTCGCACTCAGCTTCCTGGCGCTCGCAAACATCGTCGCCATGTATCAGATCGGCCTAGCGCGTCTTTCCTTCGTCGTACCGCTATGTACCGCCGCGGCAAGCGAGATCGCCACGATAACGATCTGGCATCCAACCATTCCCGCTGTCATCACAGTGCTCGTATGCGGCCACTGCGCTGCATTTCTCACTACGCTCTTCCGCATTCCGCTCTTCACCGCTCCCTCATCTGCAGAATCCGGCGCGCCGCTCCCGAGTGCGCAAAAAAAGCCCCTTTGCGGCGACACCGTCCAAAACCAGAATCGCCCAGCTCCCGTAGCGTAGCGGCCCACACCCCTCTCGCAGCCCATGCCTTCCGTTAGCCCTATGACTTAACAAGGAACCCCCTGGCAACGCTCGAATGGCAAATTCCCACCGCCGCTAACAAAACCCGCAATGAACATACGCGACTTTCCTCTGTTCAGAGGATCGGCAAAGTTTCGATGGCTCGCCGGATCGGCAGTGTTGCTCGCTTTTATGCTAGCGTTCGCCGTATTTTCCGCAACTAAGACGCCACAGATATCGGCTTCAGACACGGGCTGGACCACTTCCGGAAATGCCTGGACAAGAGGAGGCTGGTATCCGACTACCGAGAAAACTAAAGGTACGTTAGCAGAGCGAGGGCCAGTTCCGTGGGCTTCCTGGTCCGGCTCCGACGCCAACACGGGCACGCTAACATCTCCGGTGTTCCCTTGTCCGCGACTGATTGGATTCGCCGTTTCAGGTTACCCAACGAAGGAACACGGCGCAAGTATTAGTCTTCACTCGCTTGAAGATGGCCGCAATCTAACCCTGCGTATACGCAACAATGTCGGCGAGACATGGCAGGACGTCTCCTTTCTTCTGCCGCCGGACCTATGGGGCAAGCGAGTCCAGCTAAAACTCACGGATTCATCGAAGGCCCTTCAGGGTTGGTTCGGCATCACAACTCCATACTCGATGCCGCTCGCGAGTGGACTGACAGGCCTCGTCCCTACGCTTGGCGTGCTTGCAGACACGCTCATTCGAGGGTTATTGCTCCTCCTCATCGGCGTGCCTCTCGCGATCGCTGCATTTCGCCGCTTCATTTTCCCTCCGTGGAGCTTCCCAATTTTCGTCGCTCTCTGCACATCGATCGTTGGGACGATAATCTTTTACGCCTACCTCGCTTCAGCCCAAGCGGGTACGCTGCTCGCCATAGCTGATCTCATTTTTATGTCCGCCCTTGCCTATCGCTATCGCAAGGACAGCCAACTCGTTGACGCTGACACAGCAATCCCTATAGCCATCGCCGCCATTTATGTTTGTGCTGCCATGGCATTTGCGGCAGTGAACGCAACTTCATCGCCGTGGGACACTCTGGCAGAGCACCGCTTCTTCTCAAATAGCTTGCCCCCAGACGATCAGATTCCGCATATGTTTGCCGAGCGCTTATACTCTGGCCTGAGTCCCCGACACCTCATAGGCGACTGGTTGAGCAGCGACCGTCCGCCACTTCAGACCGGGCTTGTCTTATCGCAGTGGTTTTCGACCGTCCCGGCGATGCGCAGCCTCGACTATCAAGCCATCGGCACCTGCGCCCAAGGCTTTGCCATTCTCGGCGTCTGGGCACTCTTCCGAGCTGGAGGGCTCGATATACGACGAGCTGCAGCATGTACCATCTGCACTACCCTCTCCGGCTTTTTCCTGATCAACACGGTCTATGTCTGGCCAAAGCTGCTACCCGCCGGTCTCTTCCTTGGCGGGTTCGCGTTGATTCTGGACCTCGTTCTGCACCGCGATCAAGCTCTCACACGAGAACGCGCTGTTGCAGCCGCGATTTTCGTTTCGGTTGCAGCAACCGCCCACGCCGGAGTTCTATTTGCCTTGCCGGCGTTCGCCATATTATGGCTGATTGCACCGAACCTTCGAAGCGCACACCGCGCCCTCGGCGCCTCCCTGCTTGCCTTCGTTCTAGTGAGTCTGCCATGGTCAGCGTACCAGCGTTTTTATGAGCCCCCAGGTGATCGGCTCGCGAAGTGGCATCTTGCCGGGGTCATAAGTATTGACGATCGCACATTTTCACAAGCTCTTCGCGACTCGTATTCCTCGGCTGGCCTTGAAACCGTCCTTCAAAACAAAATAGCTAACGCACAGGTACTTGCCAACTTCAGCACGCTTCTCTCGCCAGCCCCGTCATCTTTGATAACGGGCGACTTTTTCACCGTCCTTAACGCTCTCGGTTTCTTGAACGTCGGATGGCTCTTTCTTCCGTTCGCAAAGAGATATCGAACCTTTGTAACGGTATGCCTCGCCGGTGCGGGCCTCGCAATATTCTGTTGGACACTCGCGATGTTTGGGCCGGCCACGACGGTTATTCATCAAGGCTCGTATGCCACACAACTCCTCTTGACGGCAGGCCTCGTGGCCGCCTTAGCCGCGTGCGGCACTTCCGTGCTATCACTTTCAATCGCGGTAATGCTCATTAGATTGCTTTGGGTCTATTTTTTCGGCCCGTCGCAAGACGCAGGCGATCACGATATCAGTTCTCTGCCCAATTTGTCGGCCGCAGGCCTTTCGCTGCTCTGCTTCGTCTGCCTAGCGGCCGGAGCGATCTTTTACCAGTCCCGTCGGCAGGCGCTCAAAGCTCCGCCGACTCTCGGCACCTAAAACACACCGTTCCCGTGACCGAAGCCGATCACGTGCGGGGCAATGATAAAGCCACAGCCGACCACTCGCCCCAACCGGGTCCCGCATCTTCAAAGACGGCCGTAAACACCTGGGGCAGGTGGGAATTCGTAAATTCGAGGATGGTCCAGTCGGGAGCGAGCGGTAGGGCGGTGCTGAATCTACCGCGAGGCTGACCCTTTATCGTGATCGTCTGGCGCTTAATCGTAGGGCCCGAACGGAACAGCACGCGGTCTCCACGATGCAGTCGCAGCGACAAGTGACCAGTGTATGCGTCGCCCGTAAGGGGAGAGTACGAGCCGATCACAATAAAGCCGGCGAGTTTACTACCATTAAAGTCCGTCCCGTTCCAATCGTTCTCAAGCACCGATCTGATGCTCGCTATCTGCGACTTCTTATCAGCCCACCACCGCTCTGTCGTGTACGGGCTATTAGCGCTGACGCCGCTGCCCAGCCGGGCGGGCGGAACGTAATGACGAGTCACGATGAAAGAAATAGTTAGCATCGCAATGAGCACGATTCCAATCGCGACGTCGAACGGCCACCGTTTTAGAGCTTCTAGAAGCCTACGCATTGAGTCGCACAATGCGAGCAACCGCAGATCCATTAGCGATAAATATTTTAATTTCGCTCGGAAACCGAAAACGAACACCGTGCGAATCCTGGAGCGTAATCTCGACCTGATGCCACCCGGTACGTAGATTAGAAATCGGTAATGCAAACTCAAAGCCTGGACTGGTTGAGGTGTCTAGCCCAAGTGCGACCACGACGTCGTCTCGGCGAACGTTTTCGTCGATTCTAAGATGCGCGTCTCGATGACCGTCGAGCGTTACCATCAGGTGACGCGGCAACGAGGGTGAAAGTGGACTTACTGCCCATCCACGAGCAGTGAGAAGTTTGCTTCTCTGGTCTATCACAGCATCGTCTACATAGCCCTGAGCAAACCTAGCCTCTGCGATTGGCTCGGCGAGCCCTTCTGGCGGAGGCTGTACTTCCGGAAGTTGCCCGATCCTACTCAGCGCGGCGCTTTCTGTTCGCACGGTATTCGCGTCAACGTACAATGTCAGCAAGTCCGAGTCTTGCGCCCGCCAATAATTTGCAAGCACCTCGTTCCGCTCACGATAAAAAGCTGCGCTCGCAAACAGGTTCTTCGCTCCCTTAGCCCACGTTCCCAAAAGAAAGCACGACAACGCAAGAGCCCCTACAATAAGTAAAGCGCGCGCCGCTCTTGTTGACAGCAACGCTGCGTTCCATGGAGGGCGCACGGCCACGAGCCCGAGCAGTCCAAGCCACAGCATAAGCGAACAGGTGACGTAGCGGCTAGAGAGTGCCGCTTCGGGTCCGAGGTCCGCCCGTCCGTAGCCGATCAAAGCCGACGCGCAGACCCCGTAGACGAGAACAGCAATCCAAGGTGCCGTGCGGGCATTTCGCACGTCATCCAAATCGCGAAGCGACAGCACGACGTATAACGCTGCCAAAATGAAGCCCACCGACCCGATGGCAGCGGACGCTGACAGGCCTCCCGCCATGCCCACCGGCAGCCCCGCGACGACCGCGATCTCCAACGCGCGTGGCCTCAGGCCGCTCAGAAACGAAAACTGAATCGCCCCAGGAATTGGAACCGCATGCCACCCCCACAGATACAGCCCCGCTACAACGAGAGAGACCACGACCCACTGCAGGAACGCGGCGCTACCAATCTCACGCCGCCGGATGAATAGTCCAACAGCGACCGCGGGCAAGATCGCCAGACCGAATCCGCACGAGAAGGCTGCCAGCGCCGAGAGGGCACCCTCGGCTAGAAGCAGGCTGGCACTGAACTCCGCCTGGCTCAGTAGAAGGGCGCCGCCCAGCACGGCTAGGTCGACCAGGAACCATGCCGTCTGAAAGCCCCAGAGCCAGTTTTCTTCCTGCGAAGGGCTGAACAGAACGAGCGAGCCAATCGCAATGACTGTGAAGGCCGCGCGTGGGCGCAGCGTCCGGCGCGCGATCCTCCAAAGCAGCCACAGCGAGCCAGTGACTACGGCGACGCTGAACAGGCACTCTCGCCGCTGACTCCAGTAGCCCAGCGAGTCCAGAAGAAGCATGGCGACTTGAGGAAAGAACATCCGATGTTCGTTGTGTTGAGCCCACAGTGTCGTGAACGTTAACGTTCCGGCGTGATACGAAAGGATCGTATCGCCCCACTCCCACTCGTCCCAGAACGGCACGTCGACGGCCTTCGTCAACACTAAGATGAACGTAACGACCGCAAAGCCGATTGCCGCTGCCGCAAGAAGCGCGTTCAGAATCGCCCCCGACGAACGCTCAAGCGTCGGCAGGCGACTCGTAGCCGTAACTTTTCTCACAATATGGTCAGGACACTCTACGGGCTTTCATCGAGGCCGCAACAAATCTTGCGGTGTCCTCGATGATGTAGTCAATCCCGTATCGCGGCTCCCACCCAATTGCCTTCTTTAACTTGTCGGACATGCCGATTCGGAAGCGAACGTCAGCAGGCGGCACCGGCATCGCCTTTACGGGCGGGAACGGTTGGCCGGGATTTACGTGCGCCCAGATCTTCCGCGCAAGATCGGAAATTCTCTCAGTACCGTGCCCGCAAATGTTAAAATCGTCATTTCTCACATTTTTGTCAAACAGCGAAACGAGAGCCTCCGAGACATCCTTCGCGTGCGTAAACGTGCGAATTTGCTCGCCGTCACCAAAGATCTCGTACGGCGTCTGCCTCACCATCGCTTTATAAACGAAGTCAGGAATCACGTGCGACATGCCGAAATCGACGCTTCCGTCCGCCTTGAAATCAGGAAGTTCGCCGCTGCCAACCGCATTGAATGGGCGAATGATCATGTAATTCAGCCCGAACTCCTCGTGCGCGCCCCGCGTCATGAACTCGCCGAAAAGTTTCTGCATGCCATAATTAGTCACGGGCACCGGCTGCGTGAGCGCATCTTCTTCGGTAACGGGGCGCGTCATCTTCTCATATACCATCGAAGACGAGAAATAGACGAAGAGAGCATCTGGCGCTGCGGCAAGAGTCGAATCGATTGCGTGAGCGAGAAGCTCCGTGTTGTCACGCGAGATGCGGTACGGGATTCTATGGAAATACTTGATTCCGCCGATCAAGGCCGCCAAACACAGAATGATGTCGTAGCCCCTGAATTCGCTCGGATACATGATGCGAACGTCTTTGATCTCGAGCTTAAAATTCGGATGACTATAAAAATCGTGCTCCAGGTAGCCGTATTTCGAGAAGCTGTCGATGACCGTAACGTGATACCCCGCGTTCAGGAGTTCACGCGTAACATACGACCCTATGAACCCCGCACCGCCCAAACACAGAACTTTCTTCAAGACCCACTCCTCAAATGTTTGCTTCCCGGCTTCGGCTTGAGCCTGCCGCGAAATGCATACCAGTACCATCTAAAATATTGCGGCAGCCATTTCCGCAGGTTGAAGCGCGACTCGCCGGCCACGCGGTCGGTCCAGACAGAAGGGACTTCGCCGACGCGGTAGCCCGCAACGTACGCCTTTGCAACTAGCTCGAGACCGATCTCGAAGCCTGCCGTAGATTCGATCTCGGTCGCTGCGAGAAACGAGCCGCGGTACATCTTGAAGTTGTTCGTTGCGTCGTGCGTAGGGACTCCCGCAAGATAGTGCAGCGACAGTCCGGCAGCCCGCGACAGAAACGTTTTGAGACGAGGGCCGCCGATCTGTTTGCCGCCCTTCATGTAGCGCGAGCCGTTCACCACGTCGTACGTGCGATTCTCGATCAACGCGTACATTCGATTCACGACAGAGATGTCGTCGGAAAGATCGGCCATGATGACGCAAACGGCCGTCCGATCGCTACACGCCTGCAAGCCTGTCTTGACGGCATTCATCGCACCGCGTCCATAGGCGTTACGAACGAGACGGATCGGAAGACGGAAGCTGGGAATTCTTTCGCGAACCACCGGCAACGTGTTATCTTCGTCGAAATCGTAGACGATGACGAGTTCCGCCGGGACTTCGACCTTCGCTGCTAACTCGTCTAGCTGACGGCCAATGTTGTCAGCTTCGTTGTAAACGGGACAGACGAATGAAAGCATCTTATTCGCGTTATAGGACGCAGCCGCCGCCCCAGAGATTCCAAATGTCTACTACGATTTTTGAGTCTGGAATCTTTAGGTCGCGATATTCCGCATGCGGCGTACCTAAGATGATTACATCGCATCGGTCGATGAGTTCATCGGCGCTAACGAAGCCTGGTTCGTCTATGTAGACGTCCGAGCGGAGCACAGCTTTGCTTTCGAATGCCAGAATCTTGCAAACTTTATAGGACAGCGATTCGCGCTTATCGTCACTATTCGCTTTGAAAGCCATGCCCAGCACGCCGACGGTCATCTGCGAGAGGTCGTGGTGAAGCTTTAGCCTGTCGATCAGGTAGTTCGGCAAGCCTTCATTCACAAGCATCGCTGCATGACCCAGGTAGAAACGGTTGTTGTTGAAGGCCGCGAGCTGCATCGCATCCTTGAACAAGCATGGGCCTGCGGCGAAGCCAGGCTTCGGCATCGACGCTGCACGCGGATAGTTGTGCGTCATCGCGTGATGGATACGGTAGAAGTCGGCGCCGTGATCGTTTGCGAGCATGTAGAACTGATTGGCCGTGGCAAATAGCGTATAGCGCCACGTATTCGTGAAGAGCTTCGCAAGCTCGGCTTCAAGAGGGGACAACTCGACGACGTCGGCCGTAAGCGGAGCGAACAGTTCGCGGCATCGAGCAAGCACGTCGGGTTTCTCCGAACCGATCAGCTGTGGTAAAGCGACGAGCTCTTCCATTGCCTTTCCCTCGGCGATTCGCTCGGGACAAAAAGCGACGTCCACGTTCTTACCCAGGGCCTTGAGCTCTTTTTGCAGCCGGTCCGTCGTTCCGGGATAGACCGTGCTGCGCAAGACAAGCAGTTGGCCATCCACGAAGTGCGGGGCAAGCGACTTGAGTAGCCCCCACACCGGTTCGAACTCCGGGTTCAGATGGCGATCTACCGGCGTGCCGATGACGACGATCACCACGTCAGCCCTGCCGACCACCTCAATATCGAGGCTCGTGTGAAACGTGTCGGCAGCCAGAGCCGCGCTCAGGACCGCTTCGCATCCGTCCTCTTTGAAGGGAACCTTGCCTTGAAGGATGGTTTCGCGGACCTCGGCATTGATGTCCAACGCGCATACCTGCTTGCCTTGTCCAGCAAGGGAAACGGCGAGCGGCAGGCCGACGTGCCCGAAGCCGCCGACGACGACCACGTCGAAATGGCTTCGGAGCTCGGTCCTTCCGTTAGCAGATGAGAGGCCGTCCGAGGCGTTCTGCTGAGCGATAGTCAAGTGTAAAGATTCTCCTAAACAATAGAAGCTGTTAACGCTCGAATCCGGTACCACGAAACGGCCCCGCCAGGCCACTTGTCACACGGCTGTACGGCATGAAACCTGCCCCGGACACGGGAGTTCGGATTGCCTTCCCGGCAGCCCTCTCGCATGGAGTTCTCGATACGGCGTCGAAACGAAGAAGTCGTGCAAGGCATTTTTCCCGCGGCCCAAGCCAAATGGTTTGACGGCGAGCGGCCTCCCGCTGGCGATATGCTCCGTCGTTACCTCGAATTGATCGAGATCATCGCTTCACGAACGCTTCAGACGCGCTATCGCGGCTCCGTTCTCGGGGTCTTCTGGTCGCTCTCGAACCCGATCCTTATGACCGCCGTATATGCTGCTATCTTCGGAACCGCCTTCGCTTCATATTACCAAGGTTCGATCACGCGCTACGTTTTCGCAACCTTTGTTGGACTCGGCGTACTCACGGTCTTCGCCGGGACGACTTCGCAAGCCCTCACGAGCATCGTCGTCAACGGCGCACTGATGAACAAAGTGCGGCTACCGTACAGCATCTTCCCGGTGTCGAACGTCGCCGCAAACTTCTTTCAGTTTTTCGTCGGCACGCTTCCGGTGCTCTGTCTCGTCACCGCAATCGAAACGCGTAACCCGATCAATGTGCTTGCCCTCTTCGTGCCGGTCCTCGCGCTCATCTTCGCGGCCACCGGGTTTTCCTTGTTGACCAGCTCACTCTACGTCTACTTCCGAGACCTGCCATACCTTTACGAGATCGTGCTGTTCGTCGTCTGGATGACGAGCCCGATCTTTTACCCCGCCTCGCTCGTTCCCGAGCGCGTGCAGCACTTTCTCGTCCTCAACCCGATCATTTTCATCGTCTCGAGCATTCGTCAGATCGCGCTCTCGAAGGACTGGCCCGACCTGCATCTGATGGGAGCGGCGTTGCTCTCCGGCACTGTCAGCTTACTGATCGGCTGGCTGGCATTTAGGTTCCTCAAGCGCGACTTCATGGACCTCTTGTGATTGCGATCAAAGTTGAAGCGGGCACGCTGTATCGCCGCACGCAAGAGGAGATGGCCTACGATCTCAAGCGACTGATCCTCCACTCACTGACGCGCAAATACAAGCCCCCCGCCCGCCGGCGCGTGCTCGACTCGGTAACTTTCACGATCGAGCGCGGCGAAAAGGTCGGCATCATCGGTGAAAACGGATCTGGCAAGTCGACGCTCTTGAAGGTCGTGAGCGGCATCCTCGGGCTTACCAGCGGCTCGGTCTCGGTACGCGGCCGAATCGCCCCGCTGATCGAACTTGGCGCCGGCTTCGATCCCGACCTATCGCTGAAAGAAAACATCATCTACTACGGCGTCTTGCTCGGCTTCACGAAGGCGCAGATGCTCGATCGCGTGACGCGCATCCTGGATTTCGCCGAGCTTTCCGATCGCATCAACGAGCCGCTGAAGGCGCTCTCCTCCGGCATGAACGCGCGTCTGGCGTTCGCAGTAGCCACCGATGAGCATCCCGACGTGTTGCTCCTCGATGAAGTTCTCTCTGTTGGCGACTTGTCTTTCCGTGCGAAGTCCGAAGCACGTCTTCGCGATCTCTGGGGCGAGCATTCAACGATCGTGCTCGTATCGCACGCGCTCGATTTCGTCCAGTCGCAGTGCAACCGGGTTCTTTGGTTACGGCAGGGCCGCCTCGTAGCCGACGGCGATCCCGCCGACATCATTGCACAGTATCAGCTATGGTCGGAAACCGCTTCTCAAAGCCGCCACATGAACGGTGTCGCGACATATACGGCGGAGATTCCTCAGTTTGAGAACGAGCAACTATCGGAGGTCCCGTTCGTCAGCACGGAAGCAGGCGGCCACCTCGATGGCGTAAGTTATCAGCTCAACGGCGAACCGTGGCTGCCCGCCGACGATTACGTCAGATTGCCGCCGAACGCCGAAGTATCTCTCCTTGGGTGGGCTTACGATCCCGTTGCCGACGCCGCGGGAGCAGGATTGCTTTTAGAGATTGACGGCGAGCGGGCAATCGAGATTTCTGAATCGTATTCTATCCACCGACCTGATGTCGAGAGCGAGTTTCCGAACCGCGGCCTTTCGCGAACCGGTTTCGCCTATGAATTTGCCGCGCGTGAATTGGGTGCAGGGACGCATCGCCTTCGCGTCGCCGTCGTCGCCCAGAATAAGGAAGACGTATTTTTCTTGTCAAACGCCGTGATGATAGACGTCCACACCGAGCCGCCGCCTGTGTCTCAAACGGAAGCAGGCGGCCATCTCGACGGTGTGATTTATCAGCTCGACGGAGGACCGCTGCTGCACGCCGGCGATTACGCCAGTTTACCGCCGAACGCCAATGTGTCCCTTTTTGGATGGGCCTACGATCCTTTTGCCGATGCCGCGGGGTCGGGATTGCTATTAGAGATTGACGGCGAGCAGACATTCGATATTTCTGAATCGTATTTTATCGACCGGCCTGATGTCGAGAGGGAGCTTCCCAACCGCGGCCTCTCGCAAACCGGCTTCGCCTGTGACTTCGCCGCGCAGGAATTGGGCGCGGGTATGCACAGCCTTCGTGTTGCCGTCGTCGCTCAGAATCAGGATGAAGTATTTTTCTTGTCAGGCGCTGTGATGATCGACGTTCACACCGAGCCGTCTGCTACGTCTCCAGACGGATCGCATGATCCTCCGAGCGCCTAGTGAGATTCGGGCTGTAGTAGGGATCCGGTTGAACGTCCGTGCCCCATCGCTTCTTCATGAACGCCTCCTCGCGATAGAGGATCTGCCGCCTTGCGAACGTCGTGTCGTGCCCGCGGCTCTTCGACTCGGCGTGACGAAGCACGACGTGCGGCAGCCACACATTGATAAGACCTGCGGCACGTGCTTTGAGGCAGAAATCCACGTCATTGAAGGCGACGGTCAGCTCCTCTTCGAGCCCTCCGAGACGGTCGTACACTTCCTTTCGCACCATGAGGCACGCCGCCGTGACCGCCGAGTAGTTGTTGACCGCTTTCAGCATCTGAAAATAGCCGCCGGCATCGCGCGGACAATGCTTGTGGCTGTGACCTGCTACGCCGTTGATTCCGACGATCACACCTGCGTGCTGAATGGTGTCGTCGTCGTATAGCAACATGGCTCCCACGGCACCGATCGAGGGCCGCTGCGCCTGCTCCACCATCGCTTCCAGCCAATCGGCTGTGAGAATCTCGGTATCGTTATTGAGTAATACGAGATAGAAGCCTTCCGCTCGTCTGGCCGCCCAGTTGTTGATCTTCGCAAAGTTGTACGGGATGTCATAACGCAGAAGCCGCACGCGCTTGTCGCGCCTGGTCCAGCTTTCGAGGATCTCGCGCGAGTGAGGCTCGGTGGTCCCGTTGTCGATCAGCAACACTTCGAAATCCGGGTATGTCGTGAGCGCGGCCAGCGATCCTAGACAGCGGTCTACGTCGACGCCGTGGTCGCGCGTCGGCACGATGATGCTGATTTTCTTCTTTTCCGCGATCTGATAGCGCGGGATGTAGACTCCGGTAGATCCCGAAACTGGTTGGACTTCTCCGGGCTCGCCGCGGCGCGCGAGCGCTTCGCCGAGCGCGCGTACGGCAGCTTGCGTTGCGTATGGCTTTGCTCCAGCCTCGCCGGCCGTAGACTTTTGGTGCGCGCGCCAGTGATAGAGCACGCGTGGAACGTGATGAATGCGATCGGTTCGCTCGGTGAGGCGCAGAACGAGATCGTAGTCTTGGCTGCCCTCGAATCCCGGACGCAGGCCACCGAGCTCGTTTACGAGCGTCCGGCGATAGACGGCGAAGTGGCCCGTGTACATGCGTGACAAAAACGAATCTGGCGCCCAGTCGGGTTTGAAATACGGGTCGCGCAGGATCCCCGACTCGTCGATCTTGTCCTCGTCGGAATAGATCATGTCGGCATCTGGCTGCCGGTTCAGGCATAGGGCGATTTCGAAGCACGCATCCGCGGTGAGCAAGTCATCGTGATCGAGGAAGCCAACGAAATCGCCGGTCGCGAGCTCGAGGGCCGAGTTGCTCGCATGCGATATGTGACCGTTGGTATTACGCACCACGAAGCGGATGCGTTCGTCGCGCGCGGCGTAGGCGGCGAGCGTCTCGGCGACTTGGGCATCCTTCGAGGCGTCGTCTGCAATGCATAATTCCCAATGCGGATAAACCTGCGCGAGGACCGAGTCGAGTGCGGCCCGCAGATGCCCCAGTTGCGTGTCGTACGTAGCCATCAGGATCGAGATCGTCGGCCGGTACGGCAGAATCTCCGTAATCTCGCGCATTCTTGCAAGGTCGCTCTCGCGCGGGGCGTGTTGCTGCAGCCACTGCCCATACGGGCCGCCCGCTGCGATGATGCTGCGCTCCAACGTACCGAGCTTGAACGGCGGCATGGCACCCACGGGCGAGAGGCCGAGCCTTTTGCGCCATGCGAAGATTACATTGCGAATCTTCCAGAAGCTGCTGAGCTCCATCGTCGCAATGCGTTCCGCCATGCGCCCGACGAGCGGTCCGACAGCTGCAACGGAATCAGGTCCCTCAGAGGAGTCGGAAACGTTAGACGCTTGCGCGCCCTCCTGGTATGAGTCGACGCATGCGCATAAGCAACAGCTTGGCGGACCAGACCCAGCTACGCTGGATCTCGCGAATCATCCCATCGACCTGCGCCGTCTCGGCGCGGATCATTGCGACATCGGCCTCAAGGTGGCGCTTGAACGCCTCCACCGTCATCTCGTGCTCGCGGCGAAGGCGCTGCAGCTCGCTATCGAGTTGCGTATCCGACAGGGCGTCGCGTGCAGCTTCGGCCTCGAGCACTTCCGCCTTCAGCGCTGCGTGTTCCAGGCGCAGTTCTTCCAAGGCCTGAGTGGCCTTCTCCCCAGCGAGCCGCACGAAACCGAGCGCAGCGCGATGCTCCTGTGCCAGGCGGACGATGGTGACCGATCTCTCCTCCGCGATGCCCATCAGTTCGCGCTCTCGCCTGCCTGCTCGCTCCTTGAACTCGTCAAGCCGAGTTTCGAGCGCGGCTAATTCCTCCGATAGACGGTCTCGCTCAGCGGCGGTTTTGGAGGCAACGTCAGTCAACCGCTCGGCGGTGCTTTTGAGCTCTTCGAGCTGCCGCTCGAAACGGTCGATCTTCGCCGTTGCGTCGGCGAATTTCGTTTCGACGTTCGAGAGCGCATCGAGCGCCAAATCGAGGTGCTCGGAGTCCGATACGGGGACGGCGCGAACGACGAACTGCAGAGTGTCGTGCTCGGCATCGCGGCGAATCTCGTCGATGAGTTCCCGGCTGAATTCGCGCTCGTCGACCCGCGGGACGTCCTCCGTCTCGAGGAAGAGCGGGACCTTGGTCCGCTCGATCGACTCGATCCGGTAGCCGGCCCTCACGCAGAGTTCGCGCACGCTGCGCAGCGTAAAGAAACGGAGATGCGTTTTGTCGAGCAGTCCGCTTGGGGCGTACTCGAAGGTGCCCCGCAAGAGCGACAAGCGGACGCTACCGTGAGCGACGTTCGGGATGGAGATGACCACGAAGCCGTCCGGCGAGAGGAAGGACCTCGTGTCACGAAGCACGCGCAACGGGTCCCGCAGATGCTCGAGAACGTCGCCGAAGACCGCTACTTCGAAGCGCTTACCTTGCAAAAGCTCGGCCAGGGGGCGCGCGTCCAAATCGGCAACGATCGTTTCTTCACAATAGGCGCGCGCTTCCTCGATCGCCTCCGCGTCGATGTCGATACCGGTGACGCGGTTTCCCCAGTCGGCCAAATGACGGGCCATATACCCACTCGCACAGCCGACCTCGAGGACGTTCTTTCGATGCCCGACCATCCGGACCATCATTCCATGGCTCGAAGCCGGATCGAGCTCGCCGTCCGGCAGCGCGATAGAAGACTTATAGCGCTTAGCGCCCGGACCGATCACAGGGACCCTCCGCAAGATGGCGCGCCGACGGATGTGAACTGCACCTCATTACACCCTGCCTTTCGACAGACGATGCGCGTTTGACTTTCCTGATCCGAGAGCCTTCAGGCGACGCTAGGGACGCACTCGAATCCGAGCGCAGCCTAAGCTCGGGGTGAACGTCTACCCTCGCGCTGTTCGGCATGAAGAACTGCTCGCGTCGAATGATCGCCTCACACGCTCAGGTGCTGGAACAGCCAATTGCGTTTCTCGGACGCTTCGTAGTCAAAAACAGAAACGATATTACTTAGAAATGACCCGATCTCTTTCGCCGAGGATACCCACGAATGCCGCGCCGCATCTGCCCGATCGCGCCCGACACGCCCATTTGCCGGGTCCTGCAGGTTTACGCCACGCACCAAGTCCGGCAGAAGGCTAGTGCGCTCGTACAACTCCAACGCTTTCGGCTTGCCAAGCCGAATGTAAAGGTCCTCGTTTATAGGCGTGCGCCTCGCAAAGACCCGCTTACCCTGAGCGAGGCCACGTAGGATCGGGAACCCGAACCCCTCATGATGCGAAGGAAACACAACGCACGAGCAATATTGGTAAAGCGACTCGATCACATTCGGTGAGATAAAGCCCGACTCGAATATTTTCCGATTCCCTAAGTCTAGATCTCGGTCCCAGATCGCGTAGATTGGAGAAGACGTCCCAGACGCCAACACTCTAAAAGTCTTTCCGACGTCCTTATGGTAATACTGATTACCTACAATCAGAACGAAATTGTCGTGCTCGAGCTCCTTCGCCCGCGCTACAGGTCGAAACACGTAATCGTCAAGCGCAAGCGAACAATAGGACACCAACTCGGGGCCCGGAAAATTGCCGAACCTGCGCAAGAATTGCTGTCGCCCGAACGTGGAAATATAGACCAGGAAGTCAGACGTCTCCCAAACTAAGCGCCACAAATTCTCAATGCTGACCGCCTCAGCGTCTGCGATGTAACCACAATCGACTGCGATCGCATCCAACATCATGTATCCAACCTGGCAACAGGCAGCACGAAGTGCCGTGACCTCGGCTTTCGTAAATGGCTGCCACAAACGGAACCCGACCGCATACGGCATCGATTGTTCATCAACCTCAGCCGGCGGATCGATTCGCCTGAATTTCAGAGTCGACAGCCCGTGAAAATCCCACGCATCAAGCGGAGCCCAGACATCAACCTCGAACGCAGCCAGCCATGATTCTTCGGCCGCACGCACCAACGCGCACGCCAATTCAAAAGTGCCATTGAAGTACGCTCCAAGGGCCGATAGGTCCAGTAGGAGCCTCGGCTTGCCGTTCCGCAATATGCGCCCCTGAACCAGCGCCTCGACCTTCCTGCGAGGGCTCTGAAAATACGTCTCGGCCATGCCGGCAAACTCGGGATAACGCGAATGAAACAGCGTAGCGTTCGTCGCCTGGTATTCATCACGGATTGCCGGGCTAAACGAGGCCGAACCGATGTGGAATACGTACGCATGATTTGCCAAGACAGCTTGATAACCACACCGGTTTGCTTTCAAAATGAGGTCGTTTTCCTCGTAGTAGCCCGCACCAAACCCTTCGTCCAGCAGACCAAATTCCGCTAAAATCAAATAGTTAATGAACAAGCAGAAGCCGACGCCGACCGGCACTTCAGTAGTCCTAGGGAGATCACCCCGCACCCCGTTATAGTCGTTCCAGAAGTCCTCCAGCGATTTATCTACGTAGTCCTCGGCGAATGGAAATGTCGCGACGGTAGCATTATTTGAGCGAGGCGTGACGAATCGCGTCATCGGATCCAGCGCAGACACCGCGAGTATCTCCGATAGCGCGCCGGGCGTCATCAGCGCATCGGAATTCAGCAGAATCGCGTTTCGCTTGTCGCTCCTAGCTTTCTCTAGCCCCCTGTTCGACGACTTTACAAACCCGAGATTGGCGAAATTCTCGAGGTAGATGACTTCGACCGCTCCTATCCGCCCAGGCATCGATTTCAGTGCCTTGGTCAACTCATCGTCTTCCGGCGAATCGTTAATTAAAATTATTCTCGCAGCAGCCGCTTCGAGCTCTCTTGCCATCCACTTTAGACTTTGCAGCATCAGCCCGGCAAGATACGCGTTCTTGTAGAATGGGATTACGACGTCGACGCCCCTTGACTGCACGTCCTCGGGCGGCCCACCGGAAGCGACGATCGCCCCGTTGGAAGCCAGCGACTCGAACAATTGCGACGGATGTAAGCCTTCGTAGGCTCCAACTAGAATAAAGTGGGACAGCGCATCACTTTCGGGCGGTATGGAATACCGTCGACGATAGTAGTCCGCGTCAAACCACTGATTTATCCAGCCGGTTCCAATTCTGGTTTCTGCGCGCGTGAAAGCCAGGACGTTCTCGGCCGGCGCGCTGCCGGTATAGTACTTTTGGAACATCCGCGCAGAAAACAGAGGCGAGAAATCTCTATCCTCCTCACAGCCCGACTCGAGGAAATGCAGGAGAGGGTGGATGCCCGATTGTCGGACGTCGGGATTCTGGTTGAGATAGTATTCAGAATCAAAGAGAGGGTGCGGGCTCACGATCGACCAGTCGACATCACTCAAAATCGACTCAAGTGCTGCTCCATTCAGGTCGCTGTTCTGTGCAGCCGAATCCGCGAGCTTCGATCTTTGCGCTGCGATCCAGTCTAATGAATAGAAACCTCGCTCAAGGACGCGGCGAGTGATCTCGCGAGATAGGTCGTCCGCCTCCGTGTCGTCGGCGAAATCGAGAAGGTCAGTGCGCTCTAGTGAAAGGTAGGCCCGAGCACCGCGAAGCCGGACGCTCAAATGGCGTTTGAGCGCCTCTTTCGTGGTCGTTTGAAGGGCCAGAGCTAGTGTGATTGCGAAGCCGCTGTGAGTCGAGAGGCCGAGCGCTCCTTCGACGTCGTTCCGGTGGAATTTCGGCGATCCGGTGCCGATCAGCTTGTTCTTGTAATAGACGTCGATGACGGGCGGCGATTCTTTTCCCGTTTGGATGATCCAGCCGTGCGCTCCATTGTTGTCGATCCGATCCAGCGCGCCGAAGAAAGCCTCCGACCCAGCAGCGAGCGCCGACAAAAACAGCGAGCAGTCGCTCGAAATTGGAGAAAGGACGGTGCTCTCGTCCAATCGGAGCTCTGGAGTCATTTTGAGTCCTTCTGCCGGCGGGTTTGCGGTTGCAAATGACTCGATAGCCAAAAGATAAGGATCGAGTTAGCTATTTTTTCGACCGTACGGTTCGCTCGACCTTGCAAAAGTAAGTGGTCAAGCGCACAGTGCTTCGAAGCTGTCATCGCGCCGCTGTTAACGGTCCGTCCCTCATGCGGCGTGACATCTTCTCTCAAAGGTGACTTCGTAAGACCGGGGACCTTTCCATAAGATGCGCGCAACGCGCGTCAACTCCGCGGCACAGAAAGGCCGGCGACTTCCACCGCGCGACGGGACTTCAGGATTTGACGTCGCTGGATTCAATGTTGGTCGCCCTCGCGGATTTCCCCGGCCGGCTGGTCTCACCCAGTATGGGCACTGAGGGCAACCAGACCGAGCCTTCGCTTATCTACCTGTATCGGGAGCGGCGACACTGCCATAGCGTCCTGATGTGTTAAGTTGCCTTTACGGGAAATGACATCGACGCTCCTTAGGCGCGATGCCGACGCCGCGCCCCAAAAACCGTTGGAACTCCTGAGATCTGCCGCCCGCGAGCCAAGATTTTCGTGCCTTAATCGATGACCACTGTCGGTCTCACTTTTAGAAGTCTGGCTGTGTCCGGAACGCCTGCTGACGACGCCCCGGATGGCTCGCTGCATCGGAGAACGCGCAAACTTTACAAATTTCTTGGCTGGCGCCCGAGCGACCGTAAAATAGGGCGGGCCTGGGCCCGGTCCCGCGTCGTGGCCCCCGAGGCTGCACGCGGGTGAACGGGCCAGGGAGCGTGAAGAGATCGTACCAGTCCGGCAGCAACCGGCGTTGCAACCTACGGGACATTGAGGACGTGATCGAGCCGAAGCATAAATATACCGAGCCCCTACCGCTCGTTCCCGACATCGACGTCAACAGCAGCCATACGAAGCTTCTAGCGCTTGTCGGCGATGGCAAGCGCGTTGTCGAGTTCGGGTGCGCGACAGGCTACGTTTCGCGCGCGATGAGCGCACGAGGCTGTCGCGTGCTGGGCATCGAGAGTGACCCGCAATCCGCGGAGGTTGCGCGCCGTCATTGCGACGACGTGATCGTCGCAGACCTCGACATGCGGCCGCTGGTCGACATCCTGCCTGCAACGACGTTCGACGTAGCCACCTTTGGCGACGTGCTTGAACACCTGCGCGACCCGGAACGCGTGCTCGGCGAGGTGCGGTCGTTTTTACGGCCCGGCGGCTTCGTGGTCATATCAATTCCAAACGTGGCACATGGCGCAAATCGCTTGGCTCTTCTCCAGGGGCGTTGGGATTACGCTAGAACCGGGCTGCTCGACGACACGCATTTGCGTTTTTTCACCGCGAAAACGGTTCGCGAGCTATGCATGCGATCGGGCTTTCGCATCGTCGAGATGCACAGCGTGAAGGCTCCATTGTTTGGGGACGCCATCGTGCCGGCGGTTGATCCGGACTCCGTCGGTCCCGATCTCATTCGTGCGATCGAAGCCGACCCCGAGCACGACACGATCCAGTTCGTCCTCAAGGCGGTGCCGGTGCCCGACGAGGACCGGCTTATCGTTGCCTCCGAATCGCTCGCGCAAGCCGACCAAGCCCTCCGCGACGCCGAGGCGCGACTCGCTCACGAGGCCGAGCGCGCCCGCGGCATCGAGGAGCGACTCGAGGCTAGCGATCGGGCGCGCAGACAACTGGCAGCCGACCTCGAGGAGGCCAGGACCGAGCGGATCGTCGCTAAAGAAAGGGCCGAGGCTGCGCGCGCCGACGCGCTGAATCTTCGAGCGGAACTTGAGACGGCCAGGGCTGCTACGAGGGCTGCGAACGAGGCCCTCGATCGCCTCAGGGGCGCTCTGGAAGATGCACGAGGCAAGCTCGGCGCCGAGCTTCAACTGCGTACGAGGGCCGAGGGCCGGATCAAAGAGTTGGAGGCGGAAAGCGAAGGGCTTGCGTTGCAGCAAACGGCGTTGCTCGAGCAGAAGCAAAGGGAGTTGGACGAGCTAACTCACGCCAGCCAGCGCGCGATCGAAGCCGTTAGAACCTTCGTCACGGGTGAAGTGGCGCGCACTCGCGCGCAGATGGCAGAGGTCGACCAGATGATCGGCGATATTCAGGCGAGCAAATGGTGGTCGATCAAGCTCCTCCTGGCGCGGCTGAGTGGAAGGTAGGAAGGAAGGACGATGGAGTTAGCTGTCCGAGACGTTGTTGAAGAACTTGCCCACCAGTTGGAGGAGCTGCAGAAAGAGCGTCGGCGCCTGGACGAGCTTGTGGTGGCCTACCGCTTCGTCAACCGCAGCTTTTTTGCCAGACTGCGCAACTGGTGGAACGCCTCCAAAGAGTTGTTCTATCCCGGGCGCGAGTGGCAGGAGCTGTTGGTGTTAGGTCAACCCCCGATCGATCAGGCAATTCTTGCGCCTCTGCGCGAGATCGAGTTTAGGGACACCCTGGTGCAGGGGTCGAGGCGGGAGCCGAAGGGGTCATCTCCCTTGGCGCTCTAACTTGGTCGACTGCCGAACGAACCCGTCGGACCGGTCAAAGGGGCCCTCCGCAGGATGGCGTGCCGACGGCTGTGAACTGCACCTTATTACACCCCCGCCGCTTCGACAGACGGTGCGGGTTTAGCTTTCTGATGCGGGTGCCTTGAACCGACCATGGACACAGGGGAACTGCGCGAAGCCCTTCCAGAACTTTCGAATCGACTCGATGAACTCGAGCGCGAGCGAAGGCGCCTCGCAGAGCTCACCGATGCCTATCGCGTGGTCGAGAAGAGCAAATTCGCCCGTCTTCGCTCGCTCCACGCGCACGCCGGCGCCTTGTTGAGGGGCAACCGTCGCGAACAGAAGCCCTTTGGTGCCACGCAGCTGCTGCCGGCCGCGTCGGCCGCGCCGGCCACGAGCAACGTTAACGGCTTCTCGCCCTCCGGAAAGATCACTGACGTTCTCGAACGTTTGATCCACGAGTTAACGCTAGTTCGAGCCGCGTATCTCGACGTTAAGATTGCCCTCGAATCCCAGCGTAGCCGAAGCGCAGTACTCGACCCTTACCGCCAGTGGATGCAAAAGTTCGACCCGCGCGAGACCGACCTCGAGCGTATGCGGGAGCTCGTCCCCTTCTTGCCGCTAAAGCCGACGTTCAGCATCCTCATGCCGGCCTACAATACTCCCGAGCGCTATCTTCGAGCCGCCATCGAATCAGTACGCGCCCAAGTCTATCCGTACTGGGAGCTCTGCGTCGCCGACGACGCATCGCCCGACCCCTCCGTGCGGCGCGTTCTCGAAGAGTATGCGGGACTCGACTCTCGCATAAGAGTAACTTTTCGCGAGAAAAACGGTCATATCTCACGTGCGATGAATTCCGCGCTGGAGATCGCTACTGGGGAATTCGTCGCCTTCCTCGATCACGACGACCAAATCACTCCGGATGCCCTATTCGAGTGCGCGCTCATCGCAAACCGGACACCGGATGTCGATATGATCTATTCAGACGAAGACAAGATCGACGAAGGAGGCGTTCGCTCCAGCCCCTTCTTCAAACCGGACTGGAACCCCGACACATTTCTCTCGCGGATGTACACCTGCCATTTCGGCGTCTACAGACGCTCGCTCGTAGAAGCGTTAGGGGGATTGCGGTCAGGGTTCGACGGAAGCCAGGATTACGATCTCGTTCTGCGCCTAACCGAGCGCACCACGCGAGTGCAGCACATCCCAAGAATTCTTTACCATTGGCGGATTCACTCCGCTTCGACCGCATCCGACGGCGCCGTAAAGCCATATGCAGAGACCGCCGCCATCCGCGCCATCGGGGAGGCGCTCGCACGCCGCGGCGAGCCCGGCAGCGTCTCACCTGCCCCGGACGCTCCGGGTACGTATATCGTACGCTACGCTATTCGCAAGCGAGACAAAGTCAGCATCATCATTCCCACCCGAAACCACGGTGAAGACGTCGACCGCTGCCTTAAATCGATCTTTGCTAAGACCACTTACGACCATTTTGAAATCGTCCTCCTCGACAACGGCTCCGACGACGAAGCGTCGCTGCAGACCTTCGAGAGATGGAAGATACGCGATCGCCGCGTTAAGGTCGTGCGCTATGAAGCTCCATTTAACTTCTCGCGGATCAACAATTATGCCGTCCAGAAAAGCGACGGGTATTACGTCCTTCTTCTCAACAACGACACCGAGGTCATATCAGCCGACTGGATGGAAGCGATGGTCGAGCAGGCCCAGAGGCCTTCGATCGGAGCAGTCGGCGCGTTTCTCCTCTATCCTGACGGTTCCGTCCAACACGCCGGCGTCATAACAGGCATCGGCGGCGTAGCGGGCCATAGCCATAAGTATTTCCCAGGCAACGCACTCGGCTACTTTTCCACCCTACGCGCAATCAATAACTATTCGGCGGTCACAGCCGCTTGCCTCATGGTGCGACGCTCCGTCTTCGACCAGGTCGGCGGCTTCGATGAAGGGCTCGCCGTCGCGTTCAACGACGTCGACTTCTGCCTCAAGATTCGAAAAGCCGGATACCGCAATGTCTGTCTTCCGCACGTAAAGCTCTATCACTTCGAATCGAAGAGCCGTGGTCACGAAGCGACACCCGAACAGATCCGCCGTTTCCAGGGAGAGATCAAAGTGATGGAGCAACGCTGGAGCACGAGGGCGGTGCCCGACGAATGCTATAGCCGGCACTTAACCCTGGAACATGAAAATTTTGCCATTCGGACTCATTAAGGGGTAGCGTGCAGAATCTTCGACGTCAACTCTGGCTCGTCACCGGCGGCTCAGGCTTCATCGGCTCCATGTTCGTGCGCCTGGTCATCGCGGAGCGGCCCAACGTCAGCATCGTCAATCTCGACGCCCTGACCTACGCCGGTAATCCCGCAAACCTCCGCTCGGTGGAGGACCATCCCCGCTACCGCTTCGTCCACGGTAATATCTGTGACGCTGCCGCCGTCGACGGCGCCATCGGCTCCGGAGTCGATGCGATCGTCAATTTCGCGGCCGAGACGCATGTCGATCGCTCGATCCTCGCACCAGAGGAGTTCCTGCACACGGACATTCTGGGCACTCACGTGCTGCTCGAAGCCGTGCGCGAGCGCAAAATCGCTAGGTTCCTGCAGGTCTCGACCGACGAGGTCTACGGCCACGTCGCCCACGGTGAGTCGAAAGAGACCGACGCGATCGCGCCACGCTCACCTTACGCGGCTAGCAAGGCGGGTGGCGACTTGCAGGTCTTTGCTTACCACACGACCTACGGCACGCCCGTCTTAGTTACCCGTGGCTCGAACACATATGGCCCGTACCAATATCCGGAGAAGCTAATCCCGCTCTTCGTCACAAACCTTCTCGACGACCAGACCGTGCCGGTCTACGGCGACGGCTTGCAGATCCGTGACTGGCTTCATGTCGAGGACCACGCGCGTGGCATCCTGCACGTCCTCGAACGCGGCGAGGTCGGAAACGCGTATAACATCGGCGGCGGCAACCCGCGCACGAATCTCGAAATCACGCAACGGTTGCTCCAGGCCTGCGGCCGCTCCTTCGACACGCACGTGCGGCACGTGCTGGACCGGCCCGGCCACGACCGCCGCTACGCCCTCGACTCGTCGAAGGCGAAGGCGCTCGGGTGGGCGCCGCGTCACGACTTCGAGAAAGGCCTGGCCGAAACCGTGGCATGGTACCGCGACAACGAAGCGTGGTGGCGGCCGATCAAGAGCGGAACGTTCACCGATTACTACAAGCGTCAATATACAGAGAGGGGAGCACGATGAAGGGCATCATTCTGGCCGGGGGGCTTGGCTCGAGGTTACGGCCGCTCACCAAGGTCACGAACAAGCACTTGCTCCCGATCTACGATCGGCCGATGATCTACTATCCCCTCGAGACGCTTTGCAAAGCCGGCATCTCGGAGATCATGATCGTTACCGGCGGAAACTCCGCAGGCGACTTCCTGCGGCTGCTCGGCAACGGGCGCGATTTCGGACTCAAGCATATTAATTACACGTACCAGGAAGGCGAGGGCGGCATCGCCGATGCGCTGCGGCTCTGCGAGCACTTTGCCGACGGCGGTCGCATTTGTGTCGTTCTCGGCGACAACATCCTTGAAGAAGACATCACGCCCTACGCGCGAAGGTTTGAGGCGCAGGCGAGCGGCGCGCGCGTACTGCTCAAAGAAGTCCCGGATCCCGAGCGCTTCGGCGTCCCTGAGATAGCCGGCGACCGCATCGTCCGAATCGAGGAAAAGCCGCTCGCCCCAAAGAGCCGCTACGCGGTCACGGGTGTCTATTTCTACGACGACCGGGTGTTCGACTTTATCCGCGGCCTGAAGCCTTCGGCACGCAGCGAATTCGAGATCACCGACGTCAACAACGCATACGTGGCAGCCGGCGATCTGTATTTCGACATTCTTTCAGGGTGGTGGACCGACGCCGGCCAGTTCGAAAGCTTGCATCTGGCGACCAATCTCGTCGCCGCGAAGCGCAAGGCGGAAGGGGTCGAAGCGCCTAAGCTCTCATCGAAGAGCTGAATCGCGCCGGCCCGTCGCGTCGCAGATCTGAAATGGCTTTGTGTTTCGGTCGCTGTATCCGAAACTGTCGAGCGGGGGATTCGCGATCGTCGACGACTACGGAGCGCTCGAGAACTGCAAGCGCGCGACCGACGACTGCCGCGCCGCCAACGGAGTCACGGAGCAGCTGATCTCCGTCGACTGGACCTGCGTCTACTGGCGCAAGCGGTGAACGACGCGGCTCGTCGTCCGCCGCCCGCGGACGGCGGCCTCACCGGCGGTTCGTGGAGCCCTCGATCAGGATTGAACTGATGACCTCGTCCTTACCAAGGACGCGCTCTGCCACTGAGCTACGAGGGCGACGCTGGAGCGGGCGGCGAGAATCGAACTCGCAACTCTTGCTTGGAAGGCAAGGGCATTACCATTATGCAACGCCCGCGGGCCTGGTGGGCAGGGCTGGATTCGAACCAGCGTAGCGCTTTCGCGCGCCGAATTTACAGTCCGGTGCCTTTAACCACTCGACCACCTACCCAGGCTCGGTCTCATTGGGTTTTTCGGTGGTTTCCCCTCCCCGGAGAGCTCGTTTTCGAGGCGCCGGCCTCGGATTGGTCGCACAGCGCCGGCGGGCCGGTCGCGGAGCAGCCGCTGCGCGAATCGGACGGCGTTGGCCGCACCGTTTGCGGAGAACCGTGCTATCATTAGCCGCAGGATATGCGGAGAATGTCTTACATTTGGGAAAGAGCCGACTGGCCCAGCTTCAGGTGGGATGCCGAACGGCTGCTCGTTCCCTTGGGAGCGGCACGCCGGACGCAGGGCGAGTTCATCGGCCTTATCGCGCACCTTGGTTGCCGAGACCGGGAACGAGCCGAGCTCGATGCCCGAACCGAGGAGGCCGTGCAGACGGCCGATATCGAGGGCGAGCCGGTGAGCCGGGTCGAGGTCCGCTCCTCGATCGCGCGCCGCCTCAACCTCGAACGTGGCGCGGTCGCGGCTGCCGACGCCGCCGCGGAGGGCCTCGTCGACATGACGCTCGACGCGACGGTCGAGCACGCCGCGCCCTTGACGGTCGAACGCCTGCACCGCTGGCACGCCGGGCTTTTTCCTCTCTCCCTAGGGCGTCGGGAAGCGGCGACCGCGACCGCGCGCTGGCGGGACGACGCGACCGGCCCGATGCAAGTCGTCCCCGGCCGCATCGACAAGCCCACGGTGCACTTCGAGGCGCCTCCCGCCGAGCGCGTCCCGGCTGAGATGGAGACGTTCCTGCGGTGGTTCGAAGCCCCGAGCGGCGAGGACGGCCTCCTGCGCAGCGCGACCGCGCATCTCTGGCTCCTGACGATCCACCCCTACGCCGATGGGAACGGCCGGATCGCCCGCGCCGTCGCCGACATGGCGCTCGCGCGCGATGAAGGGTCGAGCCGGCGCTATTTCAGCATGTCGCGTCAAATCAATGCGGAGAAGCGCGCCTACTATGACGCGCTCGAGCGAGCGCAGAAGGGGAACCTCGACGTCACGGATTGGGCGATCTGGTTTCTCGAGAGCTACGTTCGCGCGATTCACGCGGCGCGCGCGATGACCGGCGACGTCCTGAAGGCGCAGGCCTTCTGGCGATTGCACGAAGGCGTCGCGCTCTCCGACCGGCAAAGGCGCGTGCTCGTCCGGTTCATGCAAGACTTTGAAGGCAAGTTGACCGCGAAGAAATGGAGTGCTCTCGGCAAGACGTCGGCCGACACGGCCCAACGCGACATCGCGGATCTCGTCGGCAAAGGCGTTCTCGTCAAAAACCCCGGCGGCAGCAAAAACACCAGCTACTCGCTCGTCGGATTCGACGCGCAGGTCCTCGTGGAGCCGACGACGGGACTCGAACCCATGACCCTCTGCTTACAAGGCAGATGCTCTACCAACTGAGCTACGCCGGCAAACTGAAACGGGACGCTCTTCGGCGTCCCGCTTCGTTCCTTGGCCGGCCTAATCCTTAGGGCAGCTCGATCTCGGCGAGGTTCTTCTCGATCTTCCGCTTCACGCGCTGCAGCGCGTTGTCGATCGACTTGACGTGCCGGTTGAGGTCGCGGGCCATCTCCTGGTAGCTCTTGCCTTCGAGGTAGGAGAGCAGGACCTGCGACTCGAGGTCCGAGAGGTTCTCCTGGATCCGCTCCTTGATGTCCTCGGAGACCTCCTGGTTGATCACCAGCTCTTCGGGGTCCGAGGTCTTCTGCGAAGCCATCACGTCGAGCAGCGTCCGCTCGCTGTCCTCGTCGTAGATCGGCTTGTTCAGCGAGATGTACTGGTTGAGCGGGATGTGCTTCTGCCGCGTCGCCGTCTTGATCGCGGTGATGATCTGCCGGGTGATGCACAGCTCGGCAAAGGCTCGGAAGCTCGAAAGCTTGTCGGCCTTGAAATCTCGAACGGCCTTGTAGAGCCCGATCATCCCTTCCTGGATGATGTCCTCCCGGTCGGCGCCGATGAGAAAATAGCTCTTGGCCTTGATCCGTACGAAGTTCTTGTACTTGTTGAGCAGGAACTCCATTGCCAGATTGTCTCCGGCCTTCGCCGCGGAGACGAGGTCCTCGTCAGCACGCTCGTGATAGTCGAGGCCCTCGGTCGCAGCCTGCGCAACCCCCATAGATTCGTTCTCCCTTGGCTGACTAGCCAAACCGCCGGCCGGAGCAGTCAAGCCGGCACATCCTACTGAGTATAGGAGGGTCCTCCTAGGGCGTCAAGGAGAATGTTGCGGGCTCCGCTGGTCCTTAGGTCGTAGCCGGGAGCCGCTTTTGTCCCGGTCTCACCCGGCCGTCGGGGCGCTCGCCCGCTGCCGGCGGGCCTCGAAGAGCAGGATCCCGGCCGCGACCGAGGCGTTGAGCGACTCGAGCTCGCCGAACATCGGGATCCGCACCAGGAAGTCGCACTCCTTGCGCACCACGGCCGAGATGCCGGCCCCCTCCGCCCCGATCACCAGCACCAGATCCCGTTTGAAATCGGCCGCGGCGTAGTCGGTCGCCTGCTCGCCGAGCGCCGCGCCCGCGACCCACAGCCCGGCTTTCTTCATCGCCCGCAGGGCTGCCGCGACGTTGGCGACCCGGGCGATCGGCAGGTGGGCCGTCGCCCCGGCGGCGGCTTTGCGGACCGTCCCGTTCACCCCGGCGGCCCGCCGCTCGGGGAGCACCACGGCGGTCGCGCCGGCGCACTCCGCCGAGCGGATGATCGCGCCGGCGTTGTGCGGGTCGGTGATGTGGTCGAGCACGACGTAGAGGCCGAGGTCGCCCTTCGGCTTCGCGGCGATCGCCTCTTCGAGCGTGACGTAGTCGAACGGGACGCCGAAGGCGACGACGCTCTGATGCGCCCGATAGGGGAACTGGGTGAAGAACGAGCGGCTCTCGTAGCGGATCGTCACCCCGAGCGCCTTCGCGTCCTCGAGCAGCTTGCGCAGCGCCGGGTCGCGCTTGCGCTCGTCGCCGACGTAGAGCAGGCGCAGCGGCTCGGCCCCGGCGAGCGCCTCCTCGACGGCGTGGACCCCGTAGATCACGTCGTCCAGGTCGACCCGCACCTTGCGTTTGGGCGACCGGCGCGGGCCTAGGCGACGACGGTCCACGTCGTCCCTGCTTTCGAATCCGTCAAAATCACGCCGGCCTCGGTCAGCGCCCGGCGCAGCCGGTCGGCCCGCGCGAAATCGCGCTCCTGGCGGGCGGCATTGCGCGCCGCCAAGACCGCTTCGATCGCCGCGCCGGCCGCCGCTTCTTCGAGCCGGAGCGCGTCGCCCAAGCTCGCTTGCAGGCGGGCGATGAAATCCGGGGCCAAGGCCTCCAGCGGATCGCCCGGCTCGGGCTCGGCGGGCCGTTCGCTCGGCGAGATCCCCAGCAGCCCCATCGCCTCGTGAAGGAACGCCGCCGCCCGGCTTGCCGCGCCGCCGGCGAGGAGCGCGCTCGTCGTGCCGGCCAGCTCGAAGAGCGCCGCGACCGCGCCGGCCGTGTTCACGTCGTCGTCGAGCGCCTCGTGGAAGCGCGCCGCGTACGGGGCGACCAGGGCATGCTCGCCTTCGTGCGGCTCGCCCCGCCCGTTCGCCGGCGGCGCGGCGCGCAGCGCGTCGTAGGCCGCCCGCAGACGCCGCAGGCCGATCGTCGCGCCGTCGATCGACTCCTCGGTGAAGTTGAGCGGCTTGCGGTAGCCGGCCTGAAGGAACAGCATCCGGATCGCCTGCGGATCGTGCCGGTCGAGCAAGTCCGTCAGCGGTTCGAAGTTGCCGAGCGATTTCGACATCTTCTTCCCGTCGAATTGCAGCAGGCCGCCGTGCATCCAGATATTGGCCATCGGCGGCGCCGGCAGGAGCGACTCGCTCTGCGCGATCTCGTTCTCGTGGTGCGGGAAGATCAGGTCGAAGCCGCCGCCGTGGATGTCGAACGGCTCGCCCAGCAGCACGTGCGACATGGCCGAGCACTCGATGTGCCAGCCGGGACGGCCCGCGCCCCAGGGCGAGGGCCACGACGGCTCGCCGGGCTTGGCGAATTTCCAGAGCGCGAAATCGAGCGGGTCGAGCTTCTGCTCGTCGGGAGCGATCCGCGCGCCGACCAGCAGCTCGTCGATCTCGCGCCCCGAGAGCCGGCCGTAGCGCGGGAACGAGCGGACCGCGAAATAGACGCCGTCGCCGACGGCATAGGCGTGGCCGCGCTCGATCAGGGCGGCGATCATCTCGACGATCTGCGGGATGAACTCGGTCGCGCGCGGCTCGCGGTCGGGCTCGAGCACGTGCAGCCGCGTCATCGAGCGTTTGAACGACTGGTAGAAACCCTCGACGATCTCGTTCCAAGGCTTCCCCGAGGCGATCCCCGCCGCGATGCTGCGGTCGTCGATGTCGGTGACGTTCTGAACGTAGGTCACGCGATAGCCGCGATGGACCAGATAGCGGCGCAGCACGTCGAAGAACATGAAGGAGCGCGCGTGCCCCAGGTGCGCCTCGGCCGAAGGCGTGAGGCCGCAGACGTAGATGCGCACGTGCCCCTCGCGGACCGGCACGAACGGCTCGACCGTCCGCGTGCGGCTGTTGTAGAGGCGCAGCGCCATCAGCGCTCCTCCCCGGCCGGTTTCGCGGCGGCGATCGGCGCGAACGGTTTTCCGTCGGGCCCGTAGGCGATCGGCTCGAGCCCGCGCCCGTGCAGCAGGTGCGAATTGACCGCGCCGATCCGCATCAGGATGCGGTCGTGGCCGAGCAGCGGAAAGAGCAGCTCGAGCGGCGGCCCTTCCGCCTGCGCCGTCAGCGCCATGCGGGTCGCCCAGAGCGCGTCCTCGAGGGCGAGCCCGAACTCGCCGGCGATCGCCGCGAGGTCGTTCGCCAGCGGCAGCCCGCGCAGCTCCGGCTGATCGTCGACGTACTGCCCGACCGTGTCGAGGAAGAACAGCACCTGACGGCTGCGCAGCCGCTCCAACTGCAGCGCCGGGATCGTCACGGCTTCGGCGCGCAGCGCGCGCACGAGCGGCAGCGCGTCGCCGACGGTCGCCAGGCCCGGGCCGTACGCCTCGAGGAAGGTCTCGATCCAGCGCAGCGCGGCCGGCGGCGCCGGCGTCTCGAGCAGCCCCGTGCGCTGCATCGCCTCTCCGAGCAGCTCGCACAGCTCCGCCCGCGGCGTCGTCGCGACGCCGGCGTCGAAAGGCGGTCCGGAGAGGTCGAGCTCGCTCACGTTCGGGTCGATTCGTTTTTACGGTTACGGTTGATTCTCGGTGGAGCGGGTCAACAACGCAACGGCATAAGCGGCGATGCCGGTTCCGTCCCCCGTATAACCCATGCCCTCGCTCGTCTTGGCTTTCACGCTCACCGCTTCCGGCTCCACGTGCAGCGCAGCCGCGACGCTCGAGCGGATCGCGGCCAGGTGGGGCGCGAGCCGCGGGGCTTGCACGACGACCGTCGCGTCGACGTTGCCCAGCTCGTAGCCGGCGGCCCGGACCATGCCGGCGCAGGCCTCGAGCAGCTTCAGCGAGTCCGCGCCCTTCCAGCGCGCGTCGCTGTCCGGGAAGTGCCGGCCGAGGTCGCCGAGCGCCGCCGCGCCGAGGAGGGCGTCGGAGAGGGCGTGGGCCAGCGCGTCGCCGTCCGAGTGGCCGAGCGGGCCGCGCTCGAAGGCGATCGTCACGCCGCCCAAGATGAAGGGCCGGCCCTCGACCAGCCGGTGCGCGTCGAAGCCGTGCCCGATCCGCACGCTCACTTCTCGACCGTCAGGGCGCGCTCGCGCAGGAGCGCCTCGACGAGGTCGCGGTCGCCGCGCAGGGTCACCTTCAGGTTCTCGCCGCTGCTCGGCACGACGCTCACCTCGACGCCGGCGCGTTCGAGCAGCATCGCGTCGTCGGTCGCCTCGATCCCTTCGCGCAGCGCCGTCTCGTGGGCGCGGCGCAGGTCGGCGAGGGTTGCGAACTGCGGCGTCTGCGCGGCCCACAGCTCGCTGCGCTCGAGCGTGCGCGCGACGGTCCGTCCCGGGCGCGGCACGACCTTGATCGTGTCGACGACCGGGGTCGCCAAGAGTGCCCCGGCGCCGGGGCGCACCGCGGCCATCCCGGCGCGCACGTCGTCGGCCCGCACCAGCGGCCGCGCGCCGTCGTGGACCAGGACCGCGTCGCAGCGCTCCGGCACGGCCGCCAGCGCGTTGCGCACGCTCGCCTGGCGCGTCGCGCCGCCGGCCACGACCGCCGTCGTCAGCCGCGCGGCATAGGTTTCAGCGAGCCGGTGCATCGCTTCGAAATACTCGCCTTCGGTCGCGATCACCAGATCGGCGAGCTCGGGCAGCGAACCGAAGAGCGCGATCGACCAGGCGACGAGCGGACGCCCTGCGACCTCGACGAGCTGCTTGGGGCGCCCGAAACGTTCGCCGCGCCCCGCCGCGACGACGATCGCCGCAAACCGGAGGCTCAACCGTTGCCGACCTGTTGCTGGCGCTTGAGCTTGGCGAAGATCATGCGGCCGGCAACCGTCTGCAAGACGCTCGTCACCTGCACCTCCGTATCCTCGCCGATGAGACGGCGGCCGTTCTCCACTACGATCATCGTGCCGTCTTCCAGATAGCCGACGCCTTGGTGCGCTTCCTTCCCGTCGCGCACGATCGTCACGTGCAGTTCTTCGCCCGGCAGCACTACCGGCTTGACCGCGCCGGCCAGCTCGTTGATGTTGAGCACGGTCACGCCTTCGACGTGCGCGACGCGGTTGAGGTTGTAGTCGTTGGTGACGAGCTTGCCCTTGCGCTCGAGCGCGAGCCGCACGAGCTTCGCGTCGACCGCGGCGATCCCGGGATAGTCCTGATCGGCGAGCTCGATCGGGACCGCCTCCTGCAGCTTGGCCAGCACGTCGAGCCCGCGGCGGCCGCGCGAGCGCTTCATCGGATCGATCGAGTCGGCGATGAGCTGCAGCTCGCGCAGCACGAAGCGCGGCACGACCAGCGGCCCTTCGAGGAAGCCGCTCTGCACGATCTCGAGGATGCGCCCGTCGACGACGACCGACGTGTCGATGATCTTCGGGACGCCGCCGGCGGCCGGCGCGCTCGCCCCGGCGCCGACCGCGACCAGCGGATGGCGCGAGCCGACGCGCGCCCCCAAATAGGCGGTGAAGATGCTGAGCATGATGTAGAGGACGGTCGCGACGTAGCCGCCCGCGCGCCCGCCCCCCGCGATGAACTCGAAGAGCACGCTCTTGATGAGGAACGCGACGATCAGGCCGACGATCAAGCCGGCCGAACCGCCCGCGATCTCGCCCGGCGTCAAGCGCTCGACGGCTTCTTCCACGTCGCGCAGCGCCACTTCGAAGAGCTCCTGCGCGACGGGCGCCAGGAACAGGCCGAGGACCGCACCCAGCACCGGGACGACGAGCGTGAGCGCGACCAGCCACACTTGGCTTGCCACGTGCAGCGAGATCAAGTGCGTATAGGCTTCGCGCCCCAGCAAGAAGCCGGCCGTCGCGAAGACCAGCATGAAGATGACGCGCAGGATCGTCGTCGGCATCGTCACGTTCGGAACGTCACGAAGGCGGCGCAAACGTCGTTGGCCACGAATCGGCCGCGTCGCGTGAGCTTCACGCGAACCCCCGTTCTCTCGAGCATCCCCGCAGATGTCATCTCCGCCAGCACCGGCGCGTAATAGGACAGGAAATCGATGCCGTAACGTTCCGCGAAGGCGGCGGCGTCCACTCCCTCGGCGGTCCGCAAAGCCAGCATCACCGCTTCGCCGGCGCGTGCCGGGCCGTCCAAGCGTTCGGAGTCGCTCGGGATCGGCAAGCGGCCGAGCGCTGCCGTGCAGTAGCTTTCCAAGTCGCGCACGTTCACCGAGCGGACGCCCCCGCGGTAGGAGGCGGCCCCCACGCCCAAGCCGAGGTAGTCGCCGTTGGCCCAATAGTTCGCGTTGTGCGCCGAGCGGAATCCGGGCCGCGCGAAGTTGCTGATCTCGTAGTGCTCGTAGCCGGCCGCGCTCAGCGTGTCGATGGCGAGCCCGTAGAGCTCGGCCTCGAGGTCGTTCGAGGCGAACGCGCCGGGCTCGCGCGCGTGCCAAGCCGCGAACCGCGTCCCCGGCTCGATCGTCAAGCCGTAGGTCGAGAGGTGCTCGGGCTCGAGCGCGAGCGCCGCCTGGAGCGTCGCCCGCCAGGAGGCGACGCTCTGCCCGGGCACGCCGAAGATCAGGTCGAGCGCGACGTTGGCGATCCCGGCCGCGCGCGCGCGCCGCACGGCTTCGGCGGCGTCCTCCGCGCTGTGACGGCGCCCCAGCACGGCCAGTTCCGCCGCGGCGAACGACTGCACGCCGAGCGAGACCCGGTTGATTCCGGCTTCTCGATATCGTTCGAAGCCCCCGCACAGCGGCGGATCGGGGTTCATCTCGATCGTCGCCTCGGCCCCCGGCGCGAGCGCGAAGCACCGGCTCAGCACGCCCACCAGACGCGCGATCGTTTCGGGCTCGTAGGTGTTCGGCGTCCCGCCGCCCAGGAACAGCGTCGTCGCGCGGAACGGCGGCGCGCTCTCGAGCTCGCACTGCAGCGCCTCGAGGTAGCGCTGCGCCGAGCTCTTGCGCCGCGGCCACTTCGCGAAGTCGCAATAGGGGCAGAGGTAGGGGCAAAACGGCAAGTGCACGTAGAGGCCGCCGGCCTCGCCTGCGCGCTCGCCCGCCCGCTCGTTCTGCGGCGCCGCCGGCGCGCTCAACCGGCGATCGAGAAGATGCCGACCGAGCCGGAGCCGGTGTGGCACGCGATCGCCGGCCCCGCGTCGAACGACAGCAGGCTCAACGGCTGCGCGCTCAGCCGCGCGCGCAGGCGCTCGATCAGCGCGCGCCCCTGCTCGGGCGCGTTCACGTTCACCACGCCGATCCGCGCCCCGGCGAGGTTCGCGCCGAGGTACGCCAAGGTCGCAGTGACGAGCGTCTCCTGCGCGCGTTCGAAGGTGCGCACGCGCGCCTCGGTCTCGACCTCGCCGTTCCCCAGGCGCAGCACGGGGACGATCTTGAGCAGGCCGCCGATCGCCGCCTGGACGCGGCTGATGCGCCCCGAGCGCACGGCGTTCGTGTAATCCGGAAAGGCGACGTAGCCGCGCTGGCGCAGCTTGGCGGCTTCGATCTCGGCGACGATCTCCGCCGCGCCTGCGCCCGCGCGCGCGAGCTCGGCGGCGCGCAGCACGAGCAGCCCGTGCCCGCCGCTGACGTTCCCGGAATCGATCAAGTGGATCGGCGCGCCGGGGAAGGCCGAGGCGCCGGCCCGGGCCGCGTTGATCGTCCCCGAGAGGCGCAGCATGATGTGGATGCTCACGATCTCGCGGCCGGCCTGCACGTGCGGCGCGAACGTCTGCTCGAACATCGCGGCGGTCGGCTGCGAGGTCGTCGGCAGCGGGCCGCCCGCGGCGAGGCGGCGGAAGAAATCGGAGCGCAGCAGCTCGACCCCGTCGCGGAAGCGCTCGTCGCCGAAGATGACGAACAGCGGCACGACCTCGATGCCGAGGGAGACGGCCAGCTCCGGCGGCAGGTCGGCCGTGCTGTCGGTGACGACGGTGACGCGCTGCGTCACGCGCTCCGTCACGCGCTTCGCGCGATCACGAGACGGGTGCTTCGCGCAGGTTCTGCGGGCGGACCAGCTCGCCGATACGGCCCACGACGTCTTCGCGGACTTCGGCCGCCGCCAGGCGGATCGCGCTGCGCACGGCGAAGCGGTTGGCGCGCCCGTGCGCCACGATGCAGTTGCCGCGCAGCCCCAGCAGCGGCGCGCCGCCGTAGTTGTCGTAATCGATCTTGTGCCGCACGCGGCGCAGCGCCGGCCGGACCAGGAGCGCGCCCAGCTTCGTCAGCGGGCCGCTGCTCGCGATCTCCTCGACGACGATGTCGCCGATCAGCTTGGCCGCGCCTTCCGAGAGCTTGAGCATCACGTTGCCGACGAAGCCGTCGGTCACGATCACGTCGGCGACGTTGAAGAACACGTCCTTGCCTTCGACGTTGCCGATGAAGTCGATCGGAGCGCGCTCGAGGAGCGCCGCCGCTTCCATCGTCTGCGCGTTGCCCTTGACGCGCTCCTCGCCGTTGGAGATGATCGCAACCTTCGGCCGCGCGATCCCCAGCACCGCGCGCGCGTAGGCCGAGCCCATCACGCCGAATTGCACGAGCCATTCCGGCCGGCAGTCGACGTTCGCTCCGCCGTCGAGCACGATGACCGGCCCGCGCTTTCCCGGGAAGACGACCGCGATCGCCGGGCGCGCGATCCCCGCGATCGTGCGCAGGCGCACCAGCGCGATCGCCAGGAACGCGCCGCTGTTGCCGGCCGAGACGGCTGCGTCGGCCTTGCCGTCGCGCACGTAGTCGACCGCGACGCCGAGCGAGCTGCGCACGCTGCCGCGCAGCGCCAGCGCGGGGAGCGCGTCCATCGCGATCGCGTCGGGCGCGTGCACGACTTCCAGGCTGACGCGCTGCTGCACGAGCAACGGCCGGATCCGCGCTTCGTCGCCGACGAGGATCATCTGCCCGAGTCCGTCGCGCTGCGCCAGCACGGCGCCGGCGACGATCTCCGCGGGTGCGTTGTCGCCGCCCATCGCGTCGATCGCGATGCGCGGCGGCCGCCCGTTAACGCTCAAGGGAAATCACGTATTCCGTCGCTCGCTGCCCGCCGTAATAGTATTCCACGTCGAGACCGCCGAAAGCGGCGGCGAGCTTCGCACTTATCTGACGCGCATCGCGTTCCTTCTGCGTGCCGCCGTAGTAGAGCGTGAGCAGTCCGCCTTCTTCCGCGCCGAGCTCGCGCGCGGCCCGCTCGACCGCCTCGCCGATCGTCGCCGCCTCGAGCAGCCGCCCGTCGACGGAAGCGACCGGCGCCGCGTATTTCACGAAGACGCCGCCGAGGTATGAATCTTTTCCCGCGAAGAACGCTTCGGCGACGCGCGTGCGGCCGGCGTTCTCCAGCAGCGTCTCGACCTCGGGCGGCTGGGCCTCGCAGGCGCCCAGCCCCAGCAGCACGGCGAAACCGCTCGGCACGTCGCGCGTCGGCACGACGACGACGTCGCGGTCGGCCAGTTTCGCCGCTTCGTGCGCGGCCAAGGCGACGTTGGGATCGTTGGCGAGCAGGTAGACGCGCTCGGCCAGCCCGGCGTTCACGCCCATGACCAGCTCGCGGACGCTGGGATTGTGCTCGTAGGCGACGATCGTCACCTCGGCCCCGAGCTCGCGCGCGATCTGCGCGAAGCCTTCGCCCGGCACGACCGCCGCGACCGAGAACGCTTTGGGAGGCCGCTCGACGACCAGGAGCTGGTGCTGGCGCGCCATGTCGTCGACCTTCTCGCGCGTGAGCGTGCCGTGCTCGGCCGCGACGGCGAGCACGCCGCCCGGATCGTCGGTGTGGATGTGGACGCGCAGCGTCGGCGCGCTGCCGATGACCAGCAGCGAGTCGCCCTTCGCGCTGATGAGGTCGCGCAGCGCGTGCGGCTCGAGCGCCGTGTCCTCGAGGATGAACTCGGTGCAGAAGTGATAGCTCCCGACCACCTGCTGCGCGTTGAAGGCGCGGCGGCGCGGCGGACGGCGCGGAAAGGCCGTCGTCCGCGACTGCGCCTCGGGCAGAAAGCGCAGGATCCCTTCGAGGAAGTAGACGAGCCCGGCCCCGCCCGAATCGACGACCCCGGCCTCTTTGAGGACGGGGAGCTGCTCGGGCGTCCGCTCGAGCGCGTCGGCGGCGGCCCGCACCACGCCGGTCGCGACCCGGTAGAGGTCGGTCTCGCGCTGCGAGAGCGTGTAGGCCGCGTCGGCGGCGGCGCTCGCGACCGAGAGGATCGTCCCCTCGACGGGCTTCACCAGCGAGGCCCGCGCCGCCGCGACCCCTTCCCGCATCGCCAGGGCCAGGTCGAGCGTGTCGATCTGCGGCCGGTGCCGGACGTTGTGGGCGAAGCCGCGCAGCATCTGGGAGAGGATGACCCCCGAGTTCCCGCGCGCCCCGAGCAGCGTCCCGTGCGCCACGGCCGCCGCGACCGCCGCCAGCGGCTTGCCGCGCACCTTGCCCAGCTCGGCCAGGCCCGAGCGGGCCGTCAGGTACATGTTCGATCCCGTATCCCCGTCGGGGACCGGAAAGACGTTCAATTCATCGAGAACGCCGCGGTATTTACGTAAAAAATACGTCCCCGCGACAACGAATTTCTCGAATCCCCGCCCGTCCAGGGCCGTAAAATCCACGACCCCCTGCCTTACAACCGCCCCCCCCAGACTCCTGTACCGCGACCGCCCTTCTAGGCCGCGCTCGGAACCGTGCCCCCGATCGAAGGCGAGCGATCGAGGTCGTGCGCTTTGGCGATCTCCGCCAGCGCGGCCAGTTCCTCGAAACCGAGGGAGAGGATCTCGATGCCCACGATCCCGCCAGCCTGGTCGACATCGACATTCACTTGATAGTCGGCATAGCCGACCGTCCTGCCGACCCCCTCCCGCTCCACCTGCCCGTAGCGCACGCAGGCGACGTTATGCTCGGCTTCTCGTTCGACCCCAATAGGCAACCGCGGCATCGTCAGCGCTCCTCGTTCATGACCGTGACCACCAAAAGGTACTCCTCCTCTTCGACGGCGACAACTCGAACCCGTCGCCCGTCGGCGGTCCGCATTGCCTCAATCGCCGGACTCGTGGTAGACTTCGGGGGTTGTCTTCTCGTCTTGAACGGCGGGCGGCGGGCGTTCACCGGTGAAAGGGACTGGATCATGGCAAAGCGATGCGACGTGTGTGGTAAAGGGCCGATGGCGGGCAATAACGTCAGCCATGCCATGAACAAGACCAAGCGCCGCTGGCTGCCCAACCTCCAGCCCGTCAAGGTCGACGAGTCTGGCACGCACAAGACCGTCCGGGTCTGCACCCAGTGCCTGCGCTCCCGCCGAGTCAAACGCGCCGGCTAACTCGCGCTCGGCCCTGCCCCCGGCCCGCGACCCTTCATAGGACGATATAGCCCCGGACGCGCTCCGCGGTGCCCCGCGAGCCTATTTGTTCAAAGAAGTCGGAAACCCGCGAGCCGTGAGGCCTTCCGGTCGAAGGTCAGCGTCCAGGAGCAGCCGGCTTTTTCACCGAGCGCGGCGATGAGTGCGTCGGCGAAGGATCCGCGGCCCTCTTTGAGGGCGGCCGCGGCTGTAAAAACCTCCTGCTCGCACTCGACCGAGAGAAAGTCGGCTTGGAGCATCTCCTCGACGGCTGCAGCGATCTGTAGATCGCTCACGCCGTAAGCGCGCTCGAGGACCCACACCGTCTCGGTCATCGCCACGACGCTTACGAACCCGGGATTCGCTTCGGTCAGATCATGCTCGACGATCCGGTTCGCCTTAGCCGATTGTTCCGGATCGTCTTGCGCGAGATAGCGTACGAGGATGTTGGTGTCGAGGCCGATCATCGCCGCCCGCGTCGCGGCATATCCGCGCTCGCGCCGGCAGCGATGGCTTCGTTCATCTCCTCGATCCCGACGGCTTGCCCGGGCGCCTTCACGATCCCCCGCAGAGCCGTGACCGAGATTTTCGGTAGAAGCACGACGCTGCCGTCCGGATGTACGAAGAACTTGACTTGATCGCCGGCTTTCAGTCCGAGATGCTCCCGTATAGCCTTCGGAATAGTGGCTTGACCCTTGGTCGTGATAGTTGACTGCATGGGTCTTGTATTACCTTTGTGAAAATGTAACACCTGCCGGTTAGCTGAGGTGGTCCCAGCCGGCGGCTGTCAGGTCGCGGGCGGTGGCGGCTTCGCGGAGGCGGAGGCCGGGCTGGGGGTCGAGCCGGCCGATGGGGAGCAGCGGGCGGCCGAAGCGGTGGGCGAAGCGGAGCGCCAGGTGCGGGAAGGCTCGGGGCGCGACCGCGGCGATCAGCTCGAAATCTTCGCCGCCGTCGAGGGCGTAGGCGAGCGGATCGTCGCCGGCGGCCCGCGCGACGGCCTCGGCCGCGGGATCGATGGGGACTGAGTCGAGCGTGGCGCCGCAGCCGCTGGCTCGCGCCAGGCGCGTGAGGTCGGTCGAGAGGCCGTCGGAGGAATCCATCAGCGCGTGCACGTTCGCCGAAGCCGCCAGCCAGCGGCCCTCGGCCACGCGCGGCTGCGGCGTCAGGAAGCGCGCGAGCGCCGCGGCTCGGACTTCGGCTGGGACGGAGAGTGGGCGGGCTTCGGCGGGGACGGGGGGGCGGCGGACCAGCTCGAGGCCGGCGCGGCTTCCGCCGAGCGGGCCGGTTGCGGCCAGCACGTCGCCGGGGCGGCCGCCGTCGCGGCGGCGCAGGCGCGTCGGCGAGACCTCGCCGACGACCGTCAGCGCGAGCGTGATCGCCGGCGCCCGCACGATGTCGCCGCCCACGATGCGCGTTCCGTGCTCGGCCGCCAGCGCCGTCATGCCGCGGTAACATTCGAGCAGCCAGGCTTCGTCCGCGGGGGGCGCGACGCCGAGCGCGACGGTCGCCAGGACCGGCCGCGCGCCCATCGCCGCCACGTCGCTCAGGTTCGCGGCCATCGCGCGGTGGCCGATCGAGCGCGCGTCCATCAGGGCCGAGAGGAAGTGGACGCCGTCGATCAGCGCGTCGGTCGTGATGACCGAGAGGTGCGAGCGCGAGGGGCGCCAGGCCGCCGCGTCGTCGCCGATCCCCAGCAGAATCGGCCGCGGCCCCGGCCCCCGCTCCGGCGGCGCTTCGACGACCGCCCGAATCGCGGCAACGAGCTCGTCTTCCGTCAACCCGATCGCCGCGCCGTCGCTGTGCGTACCATCACAACTCTACCGGCGCCCGCCGCAGCGTCGCCGTGCGTCGCGTCACTCTAGCGCGCGGCCGCGGCGGGGGTGGGGGCGGCGAGGGCGCGTAGGGCGCGCAGTTCGGAGGCCGGATCTTTGGCGCCGAAGATGCTCGAGCCCATCACCACGACGTCGACGCCGGCGGCGACGACTTCGGCGATGTTCTTGCGGCCGATGCCGCCGTCGATCTCGAGCTCGCAGGCCGGATTGTGCGCGTCGATCAGCGCGCGCGCTTCCTTCACGCGCTTGAGCGAGTTCGGGATGTAGGCCTGCCCGCCGAAGCCGGGATTGACGCTCATGATGAGGATGAGGTCGACGTCCTCGATCACGTCCTGCAGCATCGAGACCGGCGTCGAAGGATTGATCGAGATGCCGGCCTTCGCTCCGAGCGAGCGGACGTAGGTCAGCAGCCGCTGCACGTGATAGGTCGCCTCGTAGTGGAAGGTGATGATGTCGCAGCCGGCCTTGCGGAAGTCGTCGACGTAGCGCTCGGGCTCGACGATCATCAAGTGCGCGTCGAAGGTGAGCGGCGAGAGCTTGCGCAGGTCGCCGATGATCTTCGGACCCCAGGTGATGTTGGGGACGAAGCGCCCGTCCATGATGTCGAGGTGAAGGTAATCGGCGCCGGCCCCTTCGACCGTGGCGACCTGTTCGGCGATGCGCGCGAAATCAGCGGAGAGGAGGGAAGGCGCGATTTTCACGTTGGGACTCCCTTCGGAACGGACGCTTCAGCGGGCCGCGTCGGACGGCTTTTCGTGGGAAGGGGCGGCTCGACCCCGATCGTCGTGGTGTTTTCGAGGTCGCCGTTGATGTAGGTGTCGAGCTCGGCCGTGCCGACCAGCGTCAAATTGAAGTCGAGCTTCTGGCCGGGTTCCACGTAGGCGCTGAACACGTTCCACGTTCCGGTCTGGTCGTGCGCTTCGAGCCGGACGAGGGCCGGCTTGCCGGAGGCGCCGCCGGCGCTGCTGGGAATCGCCGCCGTGGCATGGACCTGCCGCACGAGATAGCCCGTGACGTCGGGCCCGGCGCTGACCTGCAGCGAGACGTCGCCGCCGGCGGCGACCAAGCCGCCGGGATCGGGCCGCTGCCGCACGACCTCGCCGCGCGGCGGCCCCCAGACGCCGAACGGCGTCCAGACGATCTGCCCGAGGCGCACTTGCGCGTCCGTCGCCGCTTGGCGAGCTTCGTCGATCGACATGCCGACGAAGTTGGGGATCTTCACTCCGGGCGCGGGCCCTTTCGAGATTTCGAGGTTGACGGTCGTGCCGGGCCGCACCGAACTCACCGGCGGCGGGTCCTGCAGCGCGACGCGGTTGGCCGGCACGTCCTCGTACGTCGCGTAGCGGACCTTGCCGAGCAGCAGCTTGTAACGCGAGAGGTCGAGTTCGACTTCGCGCATCGATTCGTAACGCAGGTCGGGCATGGGGAAAAGCTGCGCGCCGCTCGAGACGAAGAGCGAGACCTGCCGGCCCAAGCGAACCTGCGTCCCCTCCGCCGGATCCTGGCGCATCACGACGTCCTTCGGATAACGGTCGCTCGGCGCGTGCTGCACCACGACGCCGTGCAGCCGCGCGCGTTCGCTCGTGGCGAGCGCGTCGCCGACCGCGTCGCCGACCAGGGCCGGCACGGTGACCGTTTCGGTCGAGGGCGTGAAGAAATCTTGGACCGAGCGACCGAACCAGACGACGACGCCGACGAACAGCGCAAGCGCCAGCGCCAGCAGCCAATCCTGGCGCACGAGCCAGCTTCGCGGAGGCGCGCTCGCGGCCGGCTCGTCGCTCTGCAGCGAACTCACGCCAGCGCTTCGAGTTGGGCGACGTCGAGTTCGGCGTTGGAGAAGACGCGCTGCACGTCCTCGTGCTCTTCGAGCGCGTCGAGGAAGGCGACGACGGCGCGCAGGTCTTCACCCGCCGGCGCGACCGTCTGCTTCGGTTCGACGCCCAGCACGAGCGACTTCACGCGAATCCCCGCAGCGGCGAGGTGCAGGCGCACGGCGCCGAGCGCCGCGGGCTCGGTGACGATCTCCGAAGGCCCGTCGCTCTCGTAGTGAACGTCGACGACGCCGTCGACCAGGGCCGCCTCCGTCAGCGCGTCCTCGCTCAGCGGGCCGTTCTCGACTTCGAGCAAGCCCCGCGGCTCGAACATCCAGGCGACGCTGCCCGTCTCGCCGAGCGTTCCCCCGTGCCGGCTGAAAAGAAAACGCAGCTCGGCCGCGGTCCGGTTGCGGTTGTCGGTCGCGGCGTCGACCACGACCGCGACGCCCGCCGGCCCGTAGCCCTCGTAGCGGATCTCCTCGATCTCGCGCCCGCCTTCACCGCCGCTCGCGCGCCCGATCGCCCGCTTGATGTTGTCGAAGGGCATGTTGTTCTCGCGCGCCTTCTCGACGGCCATCTTCAGCCGGTAGTTCGCTTCGGGATCGGGCGAGCCCGACTTGGCGGCCAGGATCAGCTCTTTGGAGAGCTTGGTGAAGAGCGCGCCGCGCTGCGCGTCGACTTTGCCCTTCTTCAGCTTGATGTTATGCCATTTCGAATGTCCGGACATCGTTACTTCACACCCACTGGTTGCGCATCAGCCAGTGCCACATCCGCGCGTCCCACACGTTCCAGGGAACGTGCGAGCCGGCCAGCACCGGATAGAAATAGACGAACAAGCCGACGACCAGCGCAGCGTAACCGCCGACCGCCAGCCGCGGCCAGGAGAACGCGCCGGCCATCCCTTCGGCGCGGCGCCAGACGCGCTGCAGCAGCGCGCCGTTCGCCAGGCAGATGACGGCGAGATTCGGGAAGAAATGGTATTCGAAGGCGACGCGCGGCGAGGCGATCCAGGGCAGCCACTGCAAGAAGTAGGCCGTCACCAAGAGCACGTAGCCTTTGTTGCGCTCGCGCCAGCCCACGAAGGCGATGAACGGGATCGAGATCAGCCCCAGCCACCAGACGGCCGGGTTGGGGAGCGCCAGGATCTCGGCGACGCAGCACGCGGTCGGGTCGCTCGAGGCCGCGCCCGTCCGCCAATCGTGATAGTAGTAGGAGATGGGGCGCAGGATCAGCGGCCACTGCCACCACTTCGAGCCGTATGGATGGGTCGCTTTCAAATCGTAGTGGTAGCCGAACATCTGCTGCTGCAGCCCGACGAGATCGCCGAGGTTGTGCCCCATCAGGAAATACGGGATGTAGCAGAGCAGGTAGATCGTGCCGCCGATGAAGAGCATCGTGGCGACCAGCGTGTCGAGCGAGAAGCCGAAGGGGTTGCCCCACTGCGCCGGCCCTTGCTTCGCGCCCGTCGCGCCGAGGGCGCGCAGGAAAGCGCCGCCGTAGCGCTGCGCGGCGACCAGCGCCGCCAGCAGCCACACCACGCCGAAATCGAAGAGCCCGTTCCACTTCGAGGCGCCCAGACACCCGGCGCTCAGCGCCAGCAGGACGAGCCAGAGCAGCCCGTCGCGGCGGCCGTCGACGGTCGCGTCGCCGGCGCGCATCGTCCCCGCCGGCTCGAAGCGCGCCTCGCCGTCGTCGGTCGCGTAGCGGACGCGCCCGCCGCGCGCGTACTCGACGCGCAGGCCCGCATCAGTGTGGACCAGCATCCCCTTCTCGGCCCGCGTCGACTCGCCGGCCGCGAGCTCGGCTTTCGCCTCGGCGGGGACGACCCCGCCGTCGAGCGTGCGCAGCACGCCGTTCGAGAAACGCGAGCCGTCGGCATACGACGCCGTCTCCACGCCGGAGAGGAAGCGGGGCGCGAGCAGGCGGGTCGCCATGTACGCGCCGCACACCAGATAGGCGAACAGCGCGAGGTGCGCCGCCAGGTCCTGGCCGCGCACGAGCGCGAGCGAGAGTCCGAACGCGACGACGATCCCGGCGCTGAAAACGTAGCTCTCCGCGCGCAGGAGCGGCCGGTCGAAGCGCGCGACCCGCACTTCGCTGGCGATCCAATAGCGGTAGAACGCGTAGAGCGTCAGCGCCGCGAAGAAGGCGACCGTGATCTCGGGCGTGGCGATGCGCGACTGCACGTAGTGGAAGCCGTCGAAGAGCAGCATGCCGGCGACGAGCGTCGCGAAGAGCGTCGAGCCCAACAGCCGCTTGGCGAAGCAGTAGAGCACGAAGACCATCAGCGCGCCGACGATCAGGTTGAGGAAACGCCAGCCCGACGACGTGTCGCCGCCGCCGTTGAGCCCGCCGAAAAGGATCATCGAAAGGGTGATGACGAGCTTGGTCAGCGGCGGATGCGTGAACTCGAAGATCTCTTTGTGCGCCAGATACTCCTCGCCGGCGCGCGCGTAGTAGATCTCGTCGAAGATCTTCTCCGCGGGCCATTGGTAGCTGACGTACGAGAGCACGAACGAGACGAGCGACATGCCGCTCGCGATCCCGAAATCCAGCCGCGTCATCGCGCTGAGGCCTTCGAGCGGTGAGAACCAGCGGCGCACGGCGGCCGCCGGCCTCCGCAGGAGCCCGCCCAAGTCGAGCCGCTCGAAGGCGTCGGCGCCGCCGCCCAGATACGCATAGCCCAGATAGAAGAACGTCAGCACGTTGAGCGCCGAGCCGGCGCGGCTCATCAGCGGCGAGAGGTCGGCCGGATCGACGCCCGGGACGTGCGCGTCGAGCACGTACAGATACTCGAGCGAATAGAACAGGTTGGCGAATAGCGTGATCGTCAGCAGGATCGCCGCGTAGAGATAGCGGCGCCGCGAGAACATCAGCGGCGCGGCGAGCAGCACCGCGTTGAAGATGTAGCGCTCGTGCATCCGCGTCGAGAGCACGAAGTAGCCGAGCGAGAGCAGCATCGCCGCCTCGAGGAGCGCGAGCGAGTCGCGGCGCTGCACGAAGCGCGAGACGACCAGCAGCACGGCCGCCAGCATCAGCCCGATCCCCCAGGCGTACTGCGGAATGCCGACGACGCGCCCGCCCACCTCGAAGCTCGGCAAGAGTTGCGAATCGGGCTCCCAGAAGCGGTGCACCATCGCGTAGAGGTTGAAGGCGTTGACCGAGCTGTAGGGATAGACGCCGCTGGCGTAGGCGTAGCGGCCGTAGAGCCAGCCGTACTGCGCGAGCGGACTCCAGCCCGGATTGAAGGCGAGCGCGGCCAAATACGCGAGCGCGAACGAACCCGCGATCCCCCACGCCGTCGCGCGCAGGCGCAGCGCGCGGACCGCGCGATCGTCGGTCGCGAACGGATAGGCGAGCAGGAGCGGCACGAGCACGATCGCCGGCGGCTTCACGAGGATCGAGTAGGCGAGCACGAGCCACGCTCCGGTGAGCGAGAGCGAGGCGGCGCGGCCGGTGCTGCGGTCGGCGTGGATCGTCAGCAGCAGCACGCCCAGCGTCAGCGCCCCCGCGACCGAGTCGACCTGCCCCCAATAGGCCGAGATGAAGATGAACGCCGGATTGAACGCGACGAACGCCGCCGAGCCGAAGGCCCAGGCCTGCGACGCGAAGCGGCGCACGAGCGCGAACACGAGGCAGGCGTCGAGCAGGTCGCAGAGGATCGCGGGAAGTTTGATCGCCGCCTTGAGCAGCGCGTAGGTCGGGTCGCTGTGGATCAGGGCGCGGTAGACGTGCCCGACGATCCACAGGATGAAGAAATAGCCCGGCGGATAGTCGGCGAAGCCGGCCTTCGCGAAGAACTCGCGCAGCGGATGGTCGGCGAGCGTCAGCGCCCAGCTCTCGAAGGTCGAGACGTCGTTGCGGAAACCGTCGGCGCCGATCAGCGCCAGCCGCACGAGCAGCGCGAGGAAGAGCATCCCCGCCAGCGCGAGCGACGTCGACGTTCGCGAGGTCTCCGCGCCGGCGAGCGCCGACGCGGAGGAGCGAAGGGCGCTACGCAACCCGGCGGGCGCCTCGAGCCAAGAAGTCGCGGATCGTGCGGTTCACGTCGATCGAGGCCTCGCGCGCGACCGCGTCGGCCTCGTCGAGGGCCCGGTCGTGGGCTTCGTCCGCGGCCGAACGCGCGCCCAGACGCTCGAGCGCGGCGATGACCTCGTGCACGCCCTCGGCTTCGAGCCGCGCTCCACGGCCGTAGGCGCGCGCCACGATCTCGCGGTCGGCCGAAGGCGGCGTGCCGAGCGCCCACACCACCGGGAAGCTCCACTTGCGGCGCGCGATATCCGCACCGCTCGGCTTGCCCGTCACGTCGGGATGGCCCCAAGTCCCCAGCACGTCGTCGCGGATCTGAAACGCGCGGCCGTAGGCGCGGCCGAAGCGCGCGTACTCCTTGGCCCGCGCGGGCTCCGCGCCGGCGGCGAGCGCGCCCAGCTCGCTGGAAGCGGCGAACAGCGCGCCCGTCTTGCCGGCGATCATCTCGAGATACTGTTCCATCGAGACGAGCGAGCTCGTCTCGAAGCGGATGTCGAGGCCTTGGCCCTCGCACATCCGCAGGTTCGCCTCGTGCAGCACGTTGAGCATCTCGACGACCCGGTTGGGCGGCACGACCGCCTCTTCGTGCAGCAGCGTGAGATAGCTGATCGCGCAGAGCGCGTCGCCCGCGTTGATCCCGTGCGGGATGCCGTACTGCGCCCAGATCGTCGTCCGGCCGTGGCGCAGCTCGTCGCCGTCCTCGATGTCGTCGTGGACGAGCGAGTAGTTGTGCAGGATCTCGATGGCCACCGCCGCGTCGAGGGCGCTCTCGACCGTGCCGCCCTCTTCGAGCGCGGTGCGCAGGAGCAGCTGCGGCCGGAGGCGCTTGCCCGACTTCGCTTTCCCCGGCGCGTCATAGCCGAAATGATAGCGGATCATCTCATAGATCGGGGATGATCCGCGATGACGCTCGATGGTGCGCGCGAGATGCGCCTCGATAACGCTAACTAGCTCGACGGCTCGGTGCCTCCCTGTGGTCTCGTCTTCCCGCCTTTCGAATCGTCACCTAGCGCTCCTCGTAGTGCGTGAATGCGGGCCATGATTTCTTCGGTCCACTTCGCCAAGTCTTCACGGCTCGCTTTCTGTGCCGGGTCGAAGCGGATCGGATCGCCGTAAATCACCGCTATCCGGTGGAAGCGGCCGGCTTGCGCCGTCCCGTCGACCCAGGCCGGAACGACGGCCGCGCCGGACTTGGAGGCGAGCAGCGCGGCCCCGACGTGGGGCTTCACGCTCCCGTCGAGGTTGCGCGTCCCTTCCGGGAAGATCCCGATCGCGGCGCCGGTCTGCAGCATCTCGAGAGAGCGCTTGACGGCCGCGCCGGTGTGGCGCGAGCGGTCGACCGGATAGGCCCCGAGCGCCCGAATGAACGGGCCCAGGAGCGGGATCGTGAAGAGCTCCTGCTTCGCCATGTAGCGGACCGGCCGGCGCAGCGCGCAGCCCAGCACGGGCGGGTCGAAGTAGGAGACGTGGTTGCAGGCCAGGATCACGGGGCCCGCGAGCGGCACCTTCTCCGCGTCGACGACGCGGAAGCGCCAGAAGATCTGCAGCAGCACCTTCACGAGCCACGCGACGAAGCGGTAGACCGGCAGGATCACGTCGCCGCGGCGCTCCGTTCGAAGAGCCGGGCGATCGCCTCGACGACTTGCGCGACGCTCATCTCGCTGGTGTCGATCTCGACCGCGTCGGGGGCCGGGCGCAGCGGCGCGACCGCGCGGCTCCCGTCGAGCCGGTCGCGCTCGACGATCTGGCGGCGCAGCTCGGCGCGCTCGACGCCCGCCCCGCGCCCGGCCAGCTCCGTGCGCCGGCGCTCGACCCGCGCTTCGAGCGAAGCGGTGAGGTAGATCTTGACCGGCGCCTGGGGGAGGACGACCGTGCCGATGTCGCGCCCGGCCATCACGACCGGGCCGCCGGCCGCGATCGCCCGCTGCCGCTCGACCAGCAGCGCGCGCACGCGCGGGTGCGCCGCCACGGCCGAGACGGCGCGGCTGACCTCGTTGCCGTAGAGCTCGTCGCCGAGCTCCTCCTCGCCGGCGTAGATGCGGAAACCCTGCGGCGCGGCGGCGTCGAGGACAGCCCGCACCGGGCGCAGCCGGGCGAGCTCGACGACGGCGGCTTCGTCGCCGGGATCGGCTCCGGCGCGCAGCGCCAGCAGGGCGACGGCCCGGTACATCGCTCCGGTATCGAGGTAGAGGATACCGAGCCGGCGCGCCAGCGCTCGCGCGACCGTGGTCTTTCCGCTCCCGGCGGGGCCGTCGATCGCGACGTGCGCGAAGCCACTCATACCGAGGGGGCGTCGTTCTCGCCGCCGCCGCCGGAACCTTGGTCGGCAGACTGCCAGGACGTTGGCACTGCGGCCGCCTAGACTGGAAGCGATGGCCAAGGCGAAGACGCTCTTCTTCTGTTCGGCCTGCGGGCACGAGTCGGCGCGCTGGCTCGGGCGCTGCCCCGCGTGCGACGCCTGGAACAGTTTCGCCGAGGCGCCGGCGCCGGCCAAGATCCGCAACGGCCGGGCCGGGCCGGCCCTGCCGGGTGCGCCGCCTGCCGCCCCGGTCCGGCTCGAGGACGTCTCGAGCGGACGCGTCGCCCGCGTCTCCAGCGGCTTCGCCGAGTTCGACGCGCTCCTCGGCGGCGGGATCGTGCCGGGGAGCCTCGTCCTGCTCGGCGGCCCGCCGGGGGCCGGCAAGTCGACCCTGCTGCTGCAGATCGCGGCGCGGCTCGCCGCGGCCGAGGGTCCGGTCGTTTACGTGTGCGGCGAGGAGTCGGCGCCCCAGACGAAGCTGCGCGCCGAACGGCTCGGCGCCGGCGGCGACCTGCTGCTCTTCGCCGAGACGGACCTGCAGGCGATCCTCGAGGCGCTCGAGCGCATCGCGCCGCGCGCCCTCGTCGTCGACTCGATTCAAACGATGGCCCTGCCCCAGGTCGAGTCGTTCGCCGGGAGCGTCGTGCAGGTGCGCGACTGCGCCGGCGCGCTGATGGCCTTCGCCAAGCGAACGAACTGCGCGACCTTCCTCGTCGGACACGTCACCAAGGACGGCGCGATCGCCGGTCCGCGCCTGCTCGAGCACCTCGTCGACACGGTCCTCTATTTCGAAGGCGACAACGGCGCCGAATACCGCATCGTGCGCGCCCACAAGAACCGCTTCGGAAGCGCCGAGGAGATCTGCGTCTTCGCCATGGACGAGCGCGGGCTGCACGAGGTCCGCAACCCTTCGCAGCTCTTCCTGGGCCGGGCCGGCGCGGCGACGCGGCCGAGCGGCTCGTGCGTCGTGGCCGGCGTCGTCGGCTCGCGCCCGGTCCTGGTCGAGATCCAAGCGCTCGTCGGCGAGACGTCCTACGGCACGCCGCAGCGGCTCGCCGCCAACGTCGACCGCGCCCGCCTGGCGATGATCCTGGCCGTCCTCGAGCGGCGCGCCGGGATGGCGCTCGGCGCCTTCGACGTCTACGCTTCGGTCGCGGGCGGGCTGCGCGTCAGCGAGCCCGCCGCCGACCTCGGCATCGCCTTGGCGGTCGCCTCGGCCTTCCGCGGCGTCGCGCTGCCGCCGGGCACGGCCGCCTTCGGCGAGCTGGGCCTCTCCGGCGAGGTCCGCCCCGTCGCCGCGCGCAGCCGGCGCGTCGGCGAAGCGCGCAAGCTCGGCTTCACCACGATCGTCGCCCCACCCGGCCCGCACGCGCGCGAGGACGGCACGACGGTCGTGCGCGACGTCGCGAGCGCGATCGAGGCGACGCTGGGATGAGCGCGCCCGCCGGCAGGATCTTCGAGTGCGTCCCCAACGTCTCCGAGGGGCGCGACGCCGCGGTCCTCGCGGCCTGCGCCGCCGCGCTCGAAGGGGCGGGCGTGACGCTCGCGCACCGCACCAGCGACCCGGACCACCACCGCAGCGTCTTCACCTTCTTCGGCTCGCGCGAAGCGGTCCTGGCCGCGGCCGTGGCGCTGGCCCGGGTCACGACCGAACGGATCGACCTGCGCCGGCACCGCGGCGCCCACCCGCGCATCGGCGCGCTCGACGTGCTCCCCTTCGTCCCCTTCGGCGAGGCGAGCCTCGACGACGCCGTCGCGCTCGCGCACGAGGCGGCCCGCGCGATCTGGGAGGCGGCCGGCGTCCCTTCGCTCTTCTACGGCGCGGCGGCGGCCGACGAGAAGCGGCGCGCGCTGCCGGACGTGCGCGCGGGCGAGTTCGAAGGGCTCGTCGAGCGCTCGCACCGCGGCGGGCGGCCCGACGTCGGCGACGTCCTGGCGCACCGCTCGGCCGGGGCGATCGCCGTCGGGGCGCGCCGGGTCCTGGTCGCCTTCAACGTCGTCCTGGCCGGCGGCGATCTGAACCTGGCCCGCGAGATCGCGCGGACCTTGCGCGAGCGCAACGGCGGCCTGCGCACGCTGCGGGCGCTGGGCATCCAGCTCGAGAGCGGCCGCGTCCAGGTCTCCTGCAACCTGACCGACGTCGCCGCCACGCCGCTCGACCGCGTCGTCGCGCTGGTGCGCGCGCTCGCGGCGCGGCGCGGCGCCTCGGTCGAGCGCTCGGAGCTGATCGGACTCGTCCCGCGGGCCGCCCTCGAAGAGGTGGCGGCGCAGCGCCTCGGCATCGCGCCCGGCGCGTTGCGCGGCGCGGGATAAGTCCGCTCCGGCAGCGCAGAGTAAGCGGCGAGATGGGCTTTCTTCGACCGTTTGTCCGCGTCGCGCTTTCGCTTGCGCTCGTCGTGCTCGCGTCGTGGCCGCCGGGCTCGAGCCCGGCTCAGGCGCAGCAGGCGCCGCCGCCCTTCGCGCTGCGGACGCTGGCCAACGGCCTGCGGGTCGTCGTCGTCGAGGACCACGCCGTCCCCGTCGTTCAGGTGGCGATGTGGTACCGCTTCGGCGCCGTCGACGAGCGGCCGTCGCACACCGGGCTCGCCCACGCCCTCGAGCACATGATGTACCGCGGCACACCGTCGCTCTCGGGTCTGGGGCTCGACGACACGATCGCGCGGCTCGGCGCGCGGGCGACCGCCGCCACTTCCAACGACTACACCCATTACGACTTCATCGTGCCCGCCGACAAGCTCGAGCTGCTGCTGCGCCTCGAGGCCGAGCGCATGACGCAGCTGCTCATCTCCGAGCCGGACTGGCGCCACGAGAAGAACGTCGTGCTCGCCGAGTACGATCGCGATCTCTCGCAGCCCGTCGCCAAACTCTACGACCGCGTCTGCCGCGCCGCGTCGAGCGCGCGGCTCTGCTCGCTGGCGGCGCTGGGCGACCGCAAGGACATCGCCGCCGCCACGGTGCGCGACCTGCGAGCCGTCTACGACGCGTGGTACGCGCCCAACGACGCGACGCTCGTCGTCACCGGCGACGTGCGCCCGAGCGCGGCCTTCACCATGGCCCAGCGCTATTTCGGCCCGATCGCCGCACGCGCGCTCCCCGATCGCAACAACGCTTCGGTGACTTACGAAGTGGACCGCTCGCTGCAGCTCTCCGGCAACTTCCCCTACCAACTCCTCGACATCGCCTACCCCGCCCCGGGGACGCTCGACGAGGGCGCCGCAGCGCTGCACGTCGCCGACGCCGTCATCCGCAACCCGCGCTCGCCCTTCTACAAGGCGCTCGTGAGCAGCGGCCTGACCCTGGGATACTCGACGCAGTACGATCAGAACCGCTACGGCGGGCTCTATCACGTCTTCCTGATCGTCGCGCCGGACCACCTCGCCGCCGACGCGCGCGACGCGTTTTACGAGACGCTGCGGCAGGTCGAAAGCGACGGTTTTCCCGAGGACCTCGTCGCGGCGGCCAAGACGGCGGCTGCGGCGCGCGATCTGTACTCGCGCGATTCGATCGAGGGGCAAGGCGCGCGCGTCGGCTATGCGCTGGGCGTCGAAGGCGTCGCCGATCCGGACCGCGACGACCGAATGATCGCGGCGACGACGGCGAGCCAGGTGGGCGCGACGGCCGCGCGCTTCCTGGCGGTCCCGGCGGTCGTCGGCATCATGCAGCCGAGCGGCGGCGGGGGCGCGGGGGTGTCTGCCCCGCCGAGCGGCGTCACCGACGACTTCTCGCGGCGCGCGCCGGCCAACGGGCCGATCGTCGAAGCGCGCTGGGTGCAGCAAGCGCTGCAGACGCCGCCGGCAGCCGGCAGCAAAGTCTCGCCCTCGTCCTTCGTCCTCTACAACGGCGTGCACGTCTACGTGCAGCGCATCCGCACCAACCGCACCGTCTTCGTCGCAGGGAACGTCGAGACGTCGCCGCGCTTCGACCCGGCTGGAAAGGAAGGCCTCGGCGCGATGGTCTCCTCGCTGCTGGGCTACGGCAGCGCGCGTTACGACTTCGAAGCGCAGCGCAAAGCCGCCGACGACATCGGCGCGACGATCGACTTCGGCTTCACGTTCGGCGCGCACGGCTCGGCCCGCGACCTCACGCGCCTGATCGACGTGCTCTCCGACGCCTTGCAGCATCCGTCGTTCCGGCCTGAGTTCGTGGAGCTCGTGCGCAAGCAGACGCTGGCGGCGATCGCGCAGCGTGACCGGGACCCCGAGTATTTAGCCGGCCGCGCCTTCCAAGAGCTGCTGCTCAAGCCCGAGGATGCGACCTTGCGCGAGCCGGTCGCCGCTTCGATCGGGGCCATCACTCGCGACGACCTCCGCCGCTACGCCGCGGAATACATCAGGCCGGACGTCACGACGATCACGATCGTCGGCGACGTCGACCCCGTGGAGACGGCGCACCTGCTCGACCGCGAGCTCGCGTCGTGGCACGACGCCGGTCCGCGGCCGCCGCTCAATCCCGATCCGATCCCCTATCCGCAGGCGGCCAAGCGCTTCATCTTCACCGACATCGCGCTCGACGACGCGCACCTCGGTTTGCCGGCGTGCGCGCGCAACAGCCACGACTATTACGCGCTCTCCTTGATCGACGCGATCCTCGGGGCCAACGGCGACTACGACACGCGCTTGATGACCGAGCTCTACACGCGGCACGGCTTGGTCGAATCGGTTTCGAGCTCGCTCGACACGGACAAGTACCGGGGCACTTGGAACTTCCGGCTCAGCGCCGATCCGGGCAAGCTCAACCAAGCCGTCGACATGCTCAAATACGAGCTCGGCCGCTTCCAGGAGGATCCGGTCGGTCTCTACGAGCTCAACCGTGCGAGGGCCAAGCTCGTGGCCCGGACGCTGGTCGAGGAAGAGTCGACGCAAGCGATCGCACGGCGCATTCAGGAAATCGGGCTCGACGGCCTGCCGCTCGACGAGAGCGTGAAGATGGCGTCCCGCTACGACGACGTCACGCCGGCCGATCTGATACGCGTGGCGAAAGTCTATTTCTTACCGAACAGCTTGATCGAAGTCTACGAGGGACCTCGCCCATGAGCACGACCGTCGCTTCCGACCGCCTGATCCGCACCGTCGACCCCTCCAGCGGAGAGCCGCTGGCCGCCTACGAACCCGACTCGCCCGGGGCGCTCGAACGCAAGCTCGCCGCCGCGGCCGCCGCGTTCAAGAGCTGGCGCACGCGCAGCTTCGCGGAGCGCGGGGCGATCGTGCGCCGCGCCGCGGCGCTGTTGCGCGAGCGCAAGGCGGAGATCGCGGCCCTCGCCTCGCGCGAGATGGGCAAAGCGCTGGTCGAATCCGAAGCGGAAGTCGAAAAGTGCGCCGGCGGGTGCGAGTATTACGCAGAGCACGCCGCGGCCCAGCTCGCCGGCGAGCCGATCGTGGCGAACGCGAGCCGCAGTTACGTCGCGTACCGCCCGCTCGGCGTGCTGCTCGCGATCATGCCCTGGAATTTCCCCTATTGGCAAGTCTTTCGCGCGGCCGCGCCGGCGCTGATGGCCGGCAACACCGTCGTGCTCAAGCACGCGGCCAACGTGAGCGGCGTCGCGCTCGAGATAGAGCGCATCTTCGCCGCCGCGGGGTTGCCGGAAGGCGCATTCACCACGCTCCTGGTGGCGAGCCGCGAGATGGAGGCGGTCGTCGCGGACCGGCGCATCGCCGCGGTCACGCTGACCGGCAGCGAAGGCGCCGGCAGCGCCGTCGCCGCGACCGCGGGCAGGCACCTCAAGAAGACGGTTCTCGAGTTGGGCGGCTCCGACGCCTTCATCGTGCTCTGCGACGCGGATATCGAAGCCGCCGCGCGCACCGCGGTGCGGGCGCGCTTCCAGAATTGCGGGCAGAGCTGCATCGCCGCCAAGCGCTTTCTCGTGGAAGCGCCGGTCCACGACGCGTTCGTCGAAGCGTTCGTCGCTTTCTCGCGCGAGCTCGTGGTCGGCGACCCGCTCGACCGCGCCACGCAGATGGGCCCGCTCGCCCGCGCCGACTTGCGCGACGCGCTCGCCGCGCAAGTCGAGGCTTCGCTGCAGCGCGGCGCGCGCCTCGCGCTCGGCGGCGTCGCGCTCGAGCGGCCCGGTTATTTCTACGCGCCGACGATCCTGACGGGCGTCGACGACACGATGCCGGTCTTCAACGAGGAAACGTTCGGTCCGGCCGCCGCGGTCATCCGCGTGCGCGACGCCGACGAGGCCGTCGACCTCGCCAACGCCTCGGAATACGGCTTAGGCGGCAACGTCTGGACGCGCGACGTCGAGCGCGCCGAGGCGCTCGCCGTGCGCCTCGAGTCGGGAGCCGTCTTCATCAACGGCATGACCGCTTCCGATCCGCGCCTGCCCTTCGGCGGCATCAAGAAGAGCGGCTACGGCCGCGAGCTCTCCGCCCTCGGCATCCGCGAATTCGTCAACATCCAAACCGTGTGGATCGGCCCGCCGCGGTAAGCGGCGGCGCTTTCGGCGCGGCAATCGGCAAAGTTAACATGGACTTATCTGTGCTGCCGTGCGCCGGCCGCAGGTGCCGGAAGTGAACGGCCTCGCTTTGGCAGAATACGCCCTCGCATAGACAAGGGGATCTCATCGTGGATGTTTTCAAAGAAGGCGAGCCGATTGCGCTGATCAGCGGCGGCTGGTATGCTCCCGAATCGGCTGGTCCGGACTCGTTTCGCTGGGTTCGCGACGGCGCGCAGCTCAACGTTGCCCAATTGACGCGGGCACCGTACGAGCTGCTGCTGGAAGTCGAACCGGGGCCGGCCGTGGGTAACAAACCGTTCGACCTCGTCGTGCTGGAGAACGGCTCACCGTTCGCGACGGCGAAGGTTCCGGGCCGGCAAACGTTGCGTATCGATCTGGGCTCCGGAGCGCCGCGCGTTCGCGCGTTGACGCTGAAGGCGGAAAACGGCGCGCCGCCCCTTCCCTTGCCGGGCGACCCGCGCGTGCTCAAATATCGCGTCTTTCGCCTGGCCGTCGAGCGTAAAGTCGACGTCGTGTCTCTCGCCAAAGGACTCAGGATCGGTCAAGGCTGGTACGCGCTGGAGAGCTTCAACGGCGAGACGTTCCGTTGGGTGGGCGCCGAGGTCTCAATCGAAGTCCAGCCGGGCGCCCACGTCGAGTCGCTCACCTTGGACGTCGAGCCGGGCCCAGGCGTGGATTCTAAGCCGTTCAAGCTTAGAGTGCTGGCCGGCGACAGCTCCCTCGGCGAAATCGTCGTGAAGTATCGCGAGCGAATCGAGATTCCATGGCCGAAGTCGGCGAACGGGGCCGCGTTGCGGCTGCAAGTCGTCGGCGGCGGTAAGCTCGTGCCGTCCGATCAGCGCGTGATGAACTTCCGCGCGTTCGCGACGGTCGACTGACGCCGCGCGCCATGCGACGCCGGCAGCGATGCCCGTCGCCACGCTGACCGATTCCCAGCGCGTTCTGATCCTCCACGCGGGCGGCTTGGGGGATCTGGTTTTGAGCATGCCGGCCCTGGCGTCGTTGAGAGCGGCGCTCGACGGGCGCCGGGTAACGCTTTGCTGCCGCAGCGATTTCGCGCACCTGACGGACCTGTGGCCGTTCGCCTTCGAGCGGTTGATCGAAATCGATTTCGACCCCTACATGACGTCCCCGCTCGATGCCAACCGCAGCGGCCGGCTCGACGACGTGCTGCAAGCGGCGAGGGAAGAGGCCCCGGACACGTTGCTGAGCCTCGAACTCGCGCCGACCTGGCTGACGCCGATTCTCGCCGCGCTCACCCGGCCGCGCATGTCGCTCGCCCGCAAGCACGAATCGCTCCCCCCCGCCAGGCTCAGCAGCGCCTTGGAGCTCCTGGGTCTCTCGAGTTTCGCCTACGACACCTACGATGCACCCGACAACCGGCAAGAAGCGATTCGCTACGCATCGATTCTCGAAATCCTGGGCGTCCCAGCGGTGACGGCGGGCGTGAACCCCTGCGACGACGACCGCAAGGCGGCAGAGGCGCTTCTCGGAGCGCACGCGCTTCAAGGGCGTGATCTGCTGGGCTGCTTCCCGCTAGGCAACCCTCACGTTCTGCTCAAACATTGGCCTCTCGACCGGCACGTGGCCGCCATCTCCACGGTCGCCGGGCGACACCACCTGATGCCGCTCCTCTTCGGAAACGAGACGGAGCGAGACAGCCTGCAGGGGGTGGCTGCGCGACTGCGCCACGCCGGTAGCGACTCGATCGTGTTCGCCGGGAACCGGGAATCCTGGGGCACCACCGCGGCGCTGCTGGCTCGCTGTTCCGCATTTTTCGGGAACGACACCGGCCTTGCCCATCTCGCCGCGGCTCTGGGGACGCCTGGCGTGACGGTTTACGGCGGCGGGACGTGGCCGAGCTTCGAGCCCTGGGCTTCCGGGACGATCGGCATCGTCAATCCGCTGCCCTGCTTCGGCTGCGGCTGGGACTGTGCGTTCGCGAGCGCTCTTTGCCTGGAAGCCATCGAGATAGCAGACTCCGTCGAAGCCCTCGAGCGTGCCTTGTCCGGCGCTTGCGGGCCCAAGATCGTCGCGCTACAGCGGCGCTCGCAGGCCGAGCTCGATACGATCGCGTCCGCCAGCTCGACCTATCGCGTCGCACAAGCGGACCGTCGGCGAAGGTACGATGTCATCCTGGACCTCCAGGAACGTCTCCTGCGAACTCATCGCGTGGCAACCCTCCGCCGCGATCTCTTGCTCGATGCCGAACGTCGACGCTCTCAAGACGACGCCGAGCGCAGCGCCGAGATCGCCGCTCTCAAGGCAGAAATCAAGCGCCTCCACCGCGAACTCGACAGCCTGTCGCCCGGGAACCGCCGCGATGCCGGTGGTTGACCCGGGCCGATGAAGCCAGGGGAAGAGAACGGCATGGACATCTTTCACGAGTGGGCGCCGGTGGCGCTCGCCGGCGCCGGCTGGTACTCCAAGGAGAGATCGCCGGAGGGCGATCTTTTCCGATGGGCGACCGACGGCGCTTGGCTCGACATCGCCCAATTGCCGGGCTTAGCGTACGACGTCACATTCCATATAGAACCCGGCCCCGCCGTCGGTCTGAAGCCGTTCGATCTCGCTATCTACGAGGAGGGAAAAAGGAAGCTCGCATCTCTCGAAGTCCCTGGGCGCGAACGGGTGACGTTCCGCCTGCCGCCGGGCGAGCCGCGCGTCCATCATCTCGAGCTTCGCCCGGAAAACGGGGAAAAGCCCGTAGAGGCCCCAGGCGATACCCGCACGTTACGATACCGCGTCTTTTCCCTGGAGATCACGCCCGTCCCCGACGTAAGCCACCTCGAGGAGCAAATCGAAGAACGCGACGCGCAGAACGATGTGCTGCAAGGACGCGTCGACGAGCTCGAGAGCGAGGCTGCCACCAACGCCGAGCAATACACAGCGGCTATCACGCAACTACAGCGGGAGGTCGATGTGCGGGACGCCATCATCGACCGTCTCGAGCAGACTATAGGCCGCCTCCGCTCCGAGATCGAGGAACTGCAGCGCGTAACCGAAGGTCACCACACCGAGCTCGAAAGCGTGAGAGCGCTCGCCGAAGAGCGGCTGGCCGTCATCCGCGCGATCCACGATCAAGGTCAGCGCGCGGCTACATAGATGTGCCTCGCCCCGCGCCTGCGGTTCGCGAACCTCCCCGGTAACGAAGGATGATTTCGAACGAACCCCTGGTCACGATCGTCACGCCGTCCTATAACCAGGGACGCTTCATCAAGGCGACGATCGAAAGCGTGCTCACGCAGGATTACCCTCATGTCGAGTACATCATCGTCGACGGGGCTTCCAAGGACGAAACGGCGGATGTCGTGCGGGAGTACGAGGGGCGCCTTCGCTTCATCTCGGAGCCGGACCGCGGACAGACCCATGCCGTCAACAAAGGCTTCGCCCTGGCGCGCGGTGAGATCGTTGCCTGGCTCAATTCCGACGACCTGTTCTTGCCGGGTGCAATACGGCGAGCCGTCGACGCGTTCAAGGCTAACCCGTCCGCCGGGGTAGCTTACGGCGGCGGTTTCCAGATCGATGAAGCCGGCGAGATCAAGCAGCAATTTCCCTATACCCAGCATTTCGATCTATGGAAGCTCATCTTCGCCTCGGATTACATCCTCAACCAAAGCGCTTTTTTTCGTAAAGCAGCACTGGACGCCGTTGGGCCGCTCCGTGAAGAGCTTTACTACATCATGGATTGGGAAATCCTCATCCGGCTTGGAATTTACTTCGATTTCGTCCACATTCCAGAAGACATGGGCTGCCTGCGTGAATACGGCGCCGCCAAAACGTCTACCGGTGGACTCAAGCGCCACGCCGAGATCCGAACGATCCTGCGCGAATACACGGAAAAACGCTTCCCGCCCGGCGTGTTCATATATGGGCTCGAGCCGTTTGAAGCGCTATGGGATACGCAAATCGACGCCTTGCCACAATGGCTCAATGTTACGAAGACGCCGGTGCGCAAGCTCGTAACACGAGTTGCTCACAAGATCAATTACTGGGCTCATCTGCGCGGCCAAGCGTGGTGGTCTGATATGTGGATGGGACCTTCAGCATACACCATGCTGCCGCAGGGGCGCGGCGAGGTCGTGATGCGAGGGACGGTTCCCGACTTACCGGGCCTGCGGCGGCAAACCGTGAAGATTCGCTATCGCGGCCGAATCATACACAAAGCAGTTTTGGAACCGGGGCAGTTCGAACTGCGCTTCAAGCCCCCTCTCGACGCCGAGCAAAGCCCGATCTTTCACATAACATCCTCGCAGCGCTTCACATTCTCGAACGTGTCGGATTCAACCGATGACCGCGTTCTGAGTCTTCGCGTGACCGACTTCCGCTGGGCACGCCAGTGAGTCGGCGTGCAGCTTCGGAGACGCGGTCCGCCGTCAGCCGGTAAACAGCCCCTGGTAGACCCTCGCGGCGTTCGGAAACGACGTTGCAGCGAACAGAATCCAGCCCGCGTCGACAAACGCAAACGTGGCGACGATTGAAATAGCGACGACCGCCGGCCCCCCTGCACGCAACATCGGCACCGCCGGCACGACGAACTTCGACCACACGCGGTGTACCGCTAGCCCCAACCCATGCCATAATCCCCATACCACGAACGTCCAGGCTGCGCCGTGCCAGAGCCCTGCGATCCCCATTGCCACGAACAGGTTCAATAAGACTACGGCGGGCGGGCGCCGGCTGCCCCCGAGCGGGATAAAGATATAGTCGCGGATCCAGCTCGAAAGCGACATATGCCAGCGGCGCCAAAAGGACCCGATGTTCGGGGCCCAATATGGCCGATCGAAATTTTCCGGAATCTTCAGGCCCAAAAGCCCCGCGATGCCGATCGCGATATCGGAGTAGCCCGTGAAATCAAAGTAGATCTTCCCGGCGTACGCGACAGCCGCGATCCAGTAGTCGAGGCGGCCGTAGGGCGCGCCCGGCGTGAGAATCGGCTGCGTGAGCAAGCTGAAGGAATCGGCCAGTACGATCTTCTTGACGAGCCCTATCCCGATGCGATAAACATTGAGCGCCAGCTCGTTACGCTCGAGCGGCACGATCGCAAGCACTTGCGGTGCGAACGATTCGTACCGCTTGATCGGCCCTGCAACGAGCGTCGGAAAGAACATCGCGAATACCGCGAAATCGAGGGCATCGACGGATTTCAGCTTGCCTTGATATGCGTCCACCAGGACATGCACGAACTCGAACGTGAAGAACGAGATCGCCAGCGGCACGACGATCTGCGGTGCGGGCAGCACGTTGTGCCGCGCGATCGCGTCGACCGTCGCGGCCAGCAGCTTCATATACTTGAAGAAACCCAGCACGGCGACGATGGCCACGACCGCGAGCGTGAAGACGAGCTTACGCGTGCCGGGAGGCGTGCGCGGCGCGGTCAGCACGCGCGAAGCACCGTAGGTGATAATCGCGAGTGCAAAGATCAAGAGGAGATATGCCGGAACGGAACAGGCATAAAAAACCGTGCCGGCCGCGACGAGGTAGTACGGTTTCCAACGTTGCGGAACGAACAGCCAGTAGGCCGGCAACACGATCGCACCGAAGAGCGCGAATTCCCAGGTGTTGAAGATCATGGAGCGACCTCACGCCCGAGCATCTCCGCCAGGCGGGCGTTGCCCGCGGGCGTCAAGTGGTCGTTGTCCAAAAACTCCCCGGGAGAGAACGCGCGGTCGTAGTCGAGCACCCGCACGCCGTACGATGACAGCAGGCGCCTGATAAAGCGCAACTGCGCGCGGTACTCCGGTACGTCGATGTACTCGTGCAGCAGCCGATGGTTTGTGGGCGTCAAAATCGCGTATGCAAGGACATGCGCATCCCGCAGCGCCTGCGCGGCCCGGCGCAGAAAGAACACGCCGGTATTCTCTTCGTCGAGCGGCGAAAGATCGTACGTGCCTTCGAACTTATCCGGCGTCGGGCGGTGCGCCTCCGCTTTGCGCGCGGCCGTGCCGTTCCAAGCTTCGATCTTGTTTTGAAGCGCGTGCGCCGCGTCTTGCTCGGAAAAAAGAGCCTCGCGCTCATCTGCACGCATCGCGTAGAAGGGCCATATCGCTTCGACGACGGCGTTCAGCCGCGAGTCAAATGTCTGCGGCGCCACCGGCACGAGCTTCGCCCGCTCTGCGGGGCTCAGCAGCGGCCACGCAAGCCGCTCGACTCCCGGGTAAAGCTTGTCGTATGCGCTGTCTTCGCCGTTGAATTCCTTGAGATTAACATTGAAGACGACGGCATGCGGAACGACTCCCGCATTGCCTAATATGCGCAACATCGCGTAGGTATTGGCAGAGCTGCCGCCCTCGTAGGCCAGATTAACCCAGCGCGGGTCGCGACTCCGAAGCCGCGTGACCGCCGCTTCTGCCGCCGATACCCGATAACCCCACAGAACCGAGTCGCCGAGCACCACGATCGGATGCGCGCCCGCGAGTTGGCGCATCTGGCGCTCCAGATACGCGCTCGAGAAGTTGTCGGCCAGGCGCGGAAACGTTGGAAAATAAGCCAGGAAAACCACGTCGACGCCGAACAGCAGCGCCGCCGCCGTCGCGACGATTTGCAGAACGAACACCGTGCCCACTTGCGTGACTGACCGAACCTGAGGCTCAGCCGCCCCCACTCGGCGCACGCCCAGCCGATCGGCCACGCTAAAAATCGGTGTAGATGAAGCGCGACTCGGTGGACGGCCCGAAAACAATCGCCGCGACCGCGAGCAGCGCGAGGACGGCCCCGAGCACGTACGGCGAAGTCAACGCCGAACCCGCCAGCCGGTACAGCGGATCGAGGCGAAGCGCCGTGCGCACTTCGACCGCGCCCGGCACGACTACATCGCGATCATCCACGTACGACCCTCAGCGCGGGGGCAGCTCGCCGACGACGTCAAACTCAACCCACGCCGGCGGCGTCGCCTTGTCCCCGAGCTCCTTCCACTTGCCGCGATCCGAGGCCGCATCGGCCGCCTTGACCTTCAGAGTTGCGTAGCGTTCAACGCCCGCGAAGGTCGGCGTACCATACACCGGGCTGACATCACCTATTTTCTGATAGATTACGCGGACCGTGATCGTTTTGGCACTCGAAGCGACCTTCGGCTGCACTTCGGCGAGAACACGAAGCGCGTCACGCTCGAGCCTCGCCTTGGCATCGGCATCGCTCAGCTTCCCACTCACGATTGCAGAAACCACAGGCGTCGAATCCCAGATCGCAAGCGCATCATCCTCAGCGCGCGCGAGAACGACGTGTCCAGGAATAGACGACTCCTCGGCCCAACTCGCTCCACCTGCGACGCAGACGACCAAGACAACCGCGACAGCTGTAATAAACAGCCTCAAAAAGCTTCCCTCCTATGCCAACAACCGCCCGAGAAGTCTTTGGTTCGCAGGCAAGCGACAACGGCCCTCCTGTTTCGGTCACATCACACCCCACTCAGCCAGCTAACCTGAAATCAGCCCTATTAGGTAAGCTCCTGCACCTTTCAATTCAATCGGCGGCAATTCTGGCCGCCTAGCTCCAGAAAATGAACAGGAACGTTTCTCAGCGCCCCCTTTTCTGCCGAAGCCAGCAGTCTCCCAGATTACTACTGGCTGACCGTGGCCTCACACTGTCTCCAGCCCAGAAACGTCGTTCCCACCGAACAGCGCAAGAAAATCCCCCTTGACCAAACAATTCGAGCAGCCGTGTAAACGGTGTGATATTCGTCCTCGCGAAACATAGGTAACGCGACTACTCCACTAATTTTCCACGTAAGCGTGCCAACCTGGCCAGTCCCCCAGCAGCTCCCAACTAACTGACATATGCACAGAGCACCCAGCCTTTTCAGTCCCCTCGCTTAATTAAACATTTCGCCATTTCTTGCGCATGAAACGCATTTCCCCGGTGATTTGGATGTACGTCAGTAGTAAAATACAATGGTAAATGAGCCTCCTTCTCGTATCTGGCAAAGTCAGCAAATGAGTCGCAGCTTAAAATGCCAGTCCCTGTCAATGCTTCTTCGTTTCGTAAGCGATTTGCATCCAAATCCGCTCTCAGCTCATCTGGAAACATATCAGATCCCGGCTCATCTACTGTGCCCAGTCTAACGCCCACGCTTTCATTGTCTGAGATCCAGACGTAATCATATATCCAGTAAACCATCATCTCCGACGATTTATCCAATTGAGCCTTGATTTCACGCATCACTTCTCTGTAGTTACTTGGAAACTCGTGGACAGGATTTAATAGAGTAATAACAAGGTCCACTTTTCGAGGCGCTATGTAGTTTTCGACATAATCCTGAATCGCCTGAACGCCCGCAGAGTCCATTCGTACCGAATGACACCGCACTGGGCGAGTCGCATAATGGGCTACGGTTAGCTCGTCTCGAAGTAAACTGCAGATAGAGTCAGCACCGCTTGTGTCGTAGTAAGTGTACGACGCACCCACTACGGCAATCTCGAAGTGCGCTTTGTCATACTCACCGAGGTTCGCAGGATCTTCGGGTAACTGCGTCGCCGGCAACGGGACTGCGCGAATACGCCGATTTCCAGAGTCTGCGACGATAAGGTGCCCGCCGGCTGCCGCAATTCCAGTCGGGCCATAGAACCGCGCCTCCATAGGGGCCCCGTCTCGAAATCCGGCATTCTGATCCCCCGATTCTTCCTGCCCGCCAGCGATAACGTTTGTAAACATCCCGCTTGCAAAGGACGGTGTCGGTACCCGCACGTATCTAATGTTATTAGACTCCGCATCCGAGAACGCCGCCTCGCGAGCCGACAGCGCAACAACCTGCGTTACCCAACCATACGGTCCATTTCCGTCGGTTGCCCATTGCTCAATATACTGGCTGCTATTGTCCTTCTCATGATAAATCAACAAATTGCGAGGTGCGGCAACAAACACCACGCGACTGCCTCTCTCGCCAAATGAAGATACAGAGAAAATCCTATTGTCACTAAATATGTCGGCTCCGACCTTCAGTTGCACCGTCGATACGACGCCGTTACTATCGAGCCTCCGAAGCCCGCCGCCGTAATCGGCGATCCAGAGCGTCCCCGCTGAATCAAGGCTTAGAGATCGCGGTGATACCAAACGCGCAACGGCCGCGCCTCCGTCTTTCACTATGGCCTCACCCGGCTTGCCTACCAAGGTCGAGACGACTCCCGCCTGTATTTTCCTTATGCAGTTGTTATTCGAGTCCGCAACATAGATTATGCCATTGCTCGATACTGCAATACCGGTTGGGTGGTTGAACTGAGCTTGCAGGGCAGGGCCGTCCTTGTAGCCTCCGATTACCGAAAAGCCCAATGGCCCGACCGTGCCAGATCCGGCGACCGTATTAACTCTTCCAGCTGGCGTAACCTCTCGCACCCTATTGGCAGCTTCATCCGTAACAAAGACGCTGCCGTTTCGGGCAACGGCTACGCCGATCGGTAAAAGAAAAGATGATACGCCGCGGTCCCCGTCGGACATTCCAAGCTCTCCGCTGCCTGCAACCGTGAACACCTCGCCCACGTCGCTATTTTGACCGGCTCCCGGCAGCGCTCCCGACACTGTAATTACGGTCGCGAAAACACCGGCAATACACTTACGAAACAATGACCGTCGGAATTTCACGAGATTGATTCCTTTAGTATCATTCTTGTATTTATAAGCATCAGCAGCCGTATTCGACGCATTGGCCACATTGTGTTAACATTTCGTGCGACATCCGGGAATAAGCACTAGCTGACGCCGATGCGTAGACGCATCGATGACGAAAAACTCTACCACCGCGCATCAACCGATCTAGCCGTCTGCAAATTACGCTCCGAGTCCTTCACGCTCTCCAACTACCAACCTCGATCCATCAACGCACATATTTTCCCGAGATCAGGAAATCTGCAATCCCATTCGCTATAAGCGCAGTGCCCTGAGGATTCATGTGTTTGTCAGAAGCAAAGTACAGTGGCAGGTGCCGCCCCTCCAGCTCATACTTCCGCAACGCATCAAGTGGATCGTACATCAGTATATGAGTCTTCACTAATTCGTCGTTATCAGCCGAACGCCTCGCATCTATATCGGCCGCGACCTCCTCGGGGAAATAGTCGAAATTGTCGGGCTCCGTTGCGCGAAGAATAAGTTCCTCATCAAGCGACAACATAAAGTTCTCGTACTGCCACGTCACCATAAGCTCCGCTTTCCGCGAAAGCCTTGCTCTCACCGCCTCCAACGGACGCCCAAGTGACTCAGGACTCGTATTCCACGGTTCAAGCGACATGATTACCAGATCAACCTTGCGATCCGCCAGGTAGTTCGAAATGTAGCTTTCGATCGCGTTGACGGACGCGGAATCCATACGTATAGTGTGACACCGTATTGGTAACGTCGACAAATGCGACCCATTAAGCCGCTCCTCAAGCACATCGCAGATAGAACCGGGACCGTCCGTATCATAAAATGTCCACGATGCTCCAATATACGCTATCTCGTAGTGCGCAGAGTCGTAGGGGCCGTCGTTCGCAAATCCTGCCTCCGGCACTCGAAAGCGCGGAAGCTCTACATCACGTATCACGCGATTTCCAGCGTCCGCTATAATGAGATGGCCACCTCGGAGTGCGAGTCCTCGCGGCCCGTAAAAGCGGGCTTTCTCCAGTTCGCCGTCAATATATCCCGCATTTTGCGAACCTCTTTCCTCCCACCCTCCCGCAATGACTTCTGTAGTAACAAATGAAGCGAAGCTTGGAAAACGAATACGCAGATAACGCACGTCGTTCGAGCCGGCATCTGTGAAAAGTACCTGGCCATGACCGATTGCTAGCGCTTGGTACACATAGCCGAAGTATCGATCCCCTTCGTCTGCTAGATATTCACCTTCTACCTCGGCCTTCTCAGTGTTGACATGCCAAACTACATACGACCGACGCATAGCGATGAATATTATCGGATCGTCCGTATCAGGCGAAGCAGAGACCGAAATGACCCCTGCGGTTGCGTATGGGTGCCCATCAACGACGATTTGCACCGTTCTCAGTATGCCGTCACGTCCGAGTCGACGAAGGCCGACGCCCGAGTCTCCAATCCATAGAACCCCCTTTGCATCGAAGCTCAGCGAAACCGGCGCCATCAGCCTCGCCGTCGACAAGCCGCCATCGTTCTCACCCCGCTCTCCCGGCTTGCCGATGATCGTTGACACAACACCTTTGTATAGTCTACGAATGCATGCATTTCTCATGTCGGCAATATACAGTGCGCCGTCTGGCCCGAACGCGATAGCGACTGGGTGGTTGAACCGTGCTTCCGCCGCTGGCCCGTCCCGATACCCACCCTCAACCGAAAAGCCCAATTTGCCAATCGGTCCCGAGCCCGCTACCGTAGAGACCACGCCGTCATTTGCTATCCGTCTGATCCGCTGCGCAGCCTCATCAGCGACAAATATGGCCCCGTTCGCGTCTACGGCAACGCCAGCAGGCAAAAGAAACGACGCTTGCGCTCCTCGCCCGTCAGAAAAGCCATAATCGCCGCCTCCAGCTAATGTGGTCACCCGCAGCCCCTTCCCATCGTCGGCCGCACCGCAAACGGCCGTCTCGCTCGCGATAAGAGTTAGCAAAAGGCATACTATCGCCCCCATCTTTCCGAAACACATCACAATCGCTGTACCTCCAGTGCGCCGGCCCCCGCCGGAGTTGACACGCTCGGGTCGTGAAATCCCGGTGCTATGCTGCTACCGGCAGCGATCGGTATCCTGTTAGACGCTCGCCCCGACGCTCAGAAGGCGTCTGCCACTCAAGCGATTCGTGTGGGCGCTCCTCGGCATCACGATCAGCATCGACGGCAAAGATGCGTGGCGCGATAACGTCTTCGTCGAACGCTTCTGGCGCTCGATCGAGTACGAGGAGGTCTATCTGCGGGCGTACGAGAGCGCCTCCGAAGCCAAGCATTACATCGGCCGTTATATCGACTACTACAACAAGCACCGACCCCACTCGTCACACGGCGGGCAGACGCCGAATGCCGCCTACGCGGCTACGCAGGCCTTGCCCGGATCGCTGCCGCAACCTCGGCGCACAGGCGATGTCAAGGCCGGGTAGCGGCGAGCGGCGCTCGCGCAGCCTCGACGTCGTCGAGCACCGAAGATCATTACCAGGCCGGCAAGGCCGCTCGGCAAACCACGCACACTCGACGAGGTCATCACATAAGAAAGCCGATTCCGTGTCCAAAAATCCCGCTCCACCTCTCTCTCCACTGCCAAGCGGCCGCCATTCTCACATCGAGGCCGAGAGCAGCATAGCACCGACCCTTCGCCCGTCCCCATTTGGCAGCACCTGGAACCTCGCGAAGCGCACGTTAACAACATGCGGGCCTGCTCCCGACCGTGTATGTAGGTTCAACTCGAAGTTACCGACGGCCAGGATGCCCGAATAAACCAGCTTCCCGTCAATGGAAACCTTCACGTTCGACTGAAATCGATTGTCGTTGATCAACGGTACAAATCCTCGAAGTTTCAATTCAGCTCTTCTTTGAAGCAGCCTTAGCGAAAACTCCTGTGACGTCCAGCCCTCCTCAAAGATACCTGAATACTCCATCCCCCGTCTCGTCAACTCACTCGGAATTTGCACGGACTCCGGCACGCTCTCGGAACGATATCGGCTATCTGCGATAGCTGAAATATCTCTCACAAAGCCGACCAATGACCGCGAATCCAACTCTATGTCCGCTCCATACAACCCAAATAATCCACTCCTAGGATACTTGAATTTATGAGCCGCGCCTTCGAATCGCAAAAGTATGTACGCCTTTCCGTCAATGAACTTCGGTTCTACCGGATCGCTAACGAGCCTTACAGACCCCGCTCCAGGTGGCTGAGCGACAACAGTAGTTCTTCCTTCAATCACAATTCTCGGCAACTTCCGCGCATCCACTATTGGTGTGGTCGTAAGGTTTAATACAACGCGAAACCTACGCGTTGGATTTATGATCTGTAATAGTAGTCCCCGACCAACCGCGGCGAAAGTGCCGCTACCAAATGGATCAGGCTCGATAGACCACAGCCCTACGGGCTCTCTTTGCCACTGTTCCGCATACCCAATGGGCGAGTTGATAAATACCAGATGATTTTCTAAACTTCGTAGCGGCTCAATAACCCAAAATCGATCCGGTGACTCCTTCCGGGTTCGGTTTAATACGGTATGCCTTGAACCATTTGTCAAAAACCACACAGTGGCGCCTCGCTGCCGTAAAGCGCTGTTATATCTCGCATCCGTCTTAAATGCAAATGCATCACTTCCGCTTTGACCGAACAGAAACGAGCTGATACCCGCGTCCGAGGCAGCAGCAAGCCGAAGGTAACTTGCGAGATACCGCCGATCGGCGTACAATAGTTGTTTGTCCGTCGGCTGGTGGAACCAGCTTTGCGTAAAGTAGTCCTGAGTCAGGAATACGACCGTGCTGGCGTGTGAAAGTAGCGAAAGAAAATATGCATATTCTGCTGTGGGTGCGTCAGACACTATTATAGAATTTCTGGGCAGCTCGCTGTTAATTTTATTAAGGAGCGATAGCATGCGTGATCTTGAAGCCTCAGGCATACTTTTATACGCGCCGTCACTTGTCCAGTCGGTCGCCTGATTATAATAACGTGTTAGGGACGCACCAGCAAAACCGCTATAGATTACAATGAGCATTGACGTACCAGTAATGGCAAGCGGCCGCCATCGTTTCGTGCTGTTCTTTTCGAATAACAGCACCCGCCAGAAGCTGGCTATTACTGCAGCAATTGCAAATTGCATGTACATTGCCATCTTAAAAGTGCCATACGGTACGCGCGTTACGACCATTTCGGTAAACATCAACAGCATTGCGAAGCAAAGCGCCGCATAAAACTTCTGTCGTGTTATGACCAAAATTAACGACGCGGTTAAGGTAAATGCAAAGGTTAACAAACCCAAAATTATTACAACGGATTTAATTGGCTCTGGCGGATACGTCGACAGCGCTAAATAACCGAAAAGATTGGCAAATCCAGTCGGCAGGAAATAATACGGGAAGAGAAACAGGTCATGGCCCCTAAGCTCGGCCCCCATGCTAACTTTTTTTGCACACACTATTAACAGCCGTTGCAACGCTGAATTTCCTAGCGCCGCGACGATGACCCCAATTGTCAAGCCGGCCGCCGCTACGGGGCGCAGCGACCAGACCGCCGAGCGAGCGAAGATGACATAAAGCACTGCGGCTAGCAAAAGGACGGGGATTAGCTCAGGGTACGTTGCCAGCAATGCGAAGCAAAGGAGCGCCACGACGAAACAAATCCCTCTCGGGCGGTTCCTTTTAGTGTCCCAATACTCATTGCTTTCGGTAAGAGCCATCAATCCAGCCGTGAAACATATTCCCAACTCTTGTGGCATGTGTTGAACGAAGGTCGTGAATGCGTTCAGTGGTGAGACAGCGCATAGAATGGACGCCCACATGGCACGTTGCACATTATGGTCCGGCCCCAGCACGAGCGCCCCGGTTGCACACAGCAGTGACACCATGACGGCAACGTACGTCGGCATATAGACGGCAAATGCGCCATCATGGGTGATTCCCATCACAATAGATAGGAGTAGATCGGCTCCAACGCGCTCCCCTTCAAATACGAAAAGGGCCCAGACGACATGCGAGAAGTCGATGTCGTGGTTAATCGCAGTTACCGTCGGAGGAGCGGCAAAGCTGCTTTCATACAGTCTCGTCGCGTCAAAGGCATAGTTTTCCATGTCGTGATTCACGTAGGCTAGCCAGTCAAAGTTATATAACAACATCGGCGAAGCTAGAACGAGTATTGCAATCCCTACGGGAAGTAAGAACGGGGCTATAGTAGGAAGGCGTGGAAATTGTGGCCTTCTTAGAAGCATCGCTACGGTTGCAGCGATACATAGCGATAACATCAGTGACCCGGCAAATCGATTGCTTGGCAGACCAAGTCGGCTTAGCTGATAACCAAAGGCAATCGTTACGGCATAACCCACACATGGAGCGAGAAGTAGCTGTTTTAGCGTTATAGCCTTCCGGTCAACGGCGGCAAACGCCCCGAGGCCAAGAAACGCGCCAATCGCGAGCACGACCAGGAAGGTACAGAAAGCTTGCACTCGCGGTTACCCAGGCTCCGACCAGCGGAAGTCGGTCATTCGAAGGCTGAGAACGCGTTCATCGTCAGAAGACGCCGCTTTGGCAAACGTGAACCGCTCCGATGACTGGATATGGAAGATCGGACTCTGCTCCTCGCGGAAGGGCGGTCTGAAGCGTAACTCGAACTGCCCCGGTCCAAGAACCGCTTCATGGATCACACGCCCTCGATAGCGGATCCGAACGATTTGGCGTTCGAGGCCGGGAATTGGCGGCACCATACCGCGCATGACGACCTCGCCACGACCCTGCGGCAGCATCGTGTAGGCCGAAGGTCCCATCCACATGTCCCGCCACCATGCTTGGCCACGGTTCCCCGCCCATTCAATCATAGTATGGGCCGGCTTCGTAACGATTTTATGAGCCGGGCGCTTCGCGAAGTTCAGCCAGACCGGCCAGCTGTCGATCTGAGCGTTCCAGAGTTGTTGATAGGCGTCGAGCCCGTAGACGATCACGCCCGGTGGGAACCGCTGGCCGGTGTATTCGTACAAGATCTTCCGAATCTCGGCAACACGCTGCTGCCCTCCGGTAAACGTCTTGGTGGTTCCGTATTCGCGCAGACAGCTCATATCCTCCGGAATGTAAGCGAAATCGAAATAAAGGCCGAGTCGCATTAGGATTTCCCAATCCATGATGTAGTAGAGTTCCTCTCTGAGCGGCCCGACCGCGTCGAGAGCTGCCTTACGGAAAAATGCGCTCTGGTTGAGAATATAGTTCGAGGTGAAGATGAACTTCCACAGATCGAAGTGCTGCGTGAATGGGAACCGCTGCTTGATCGCCCCGGCTTCGTCGATTTCAAAGCCGCCGCCGTAGGCGACGCCGGCCGTGGGCTTCGCTTTGAATGCCTCCACCGCACGACCGATCGCGCCCGGCAGGAAAAGATCGTCGGAGTTGAGCCAGGCGACGATCTCGCCTCGAGCGAGCGCGAAGCCCTTGTTGACGGCATGGGTCTGTCCGCGGTCGGGCTCCGAGATGAAGCGTAGCCACCTCTCGTAGGGCCGCACGAGCTCCGCCGTCTCGTCGGTCGAAGCCCCGTCGACGATGATATATTCCACGTAAGGGTAGTCCTGGGTCAGGACGCTCTCGATCGTTGCCTTGATGAACCGGCCTTGATTGTAGGATGGGGTGACGATCGTGACGAGGGGCTGGTTGGAGATCATCGGCCGTTACCGAGGCGCTTTTCGCGGCGCAAGCGGGTCACTTCGCTTGCGAACTCGCGCAGGAACGTCGCGGGCGTCCCGCGGTTGTCGGCCAGACCCACGAGCAGCGTCACCAGGGTCCGCTGAAACGAGCCGCGTGGTGGATCGAAGAACGTGTCGCAATTCGAGAGGGCGATGCCGGCGTAGGCGTGCACCCACGAAAACGGAACGTAGCCGAAGTGGCGTCGCACGATGGACCTGATCTCCCGAAGATTCTCGCGGCGCGTGCGATAGGTCTTCGTGCCGCGGTGCATGCGCGCGCCCGCAAGGAAACGCCCGAGCCGGATCGGAGGCCGGTGCGAGAGCCCGAGTCTGATCCACAGATCGTAGTCGAACGCCGCGTCGTAGCGCTCGTCGAGGCCGTTGACGGATTCGAATGCGTCGGCGCGGATCAGCGTCGCCGGCTGGCAAACATAGCAGGATTGGGCCAGCGCCGCTAGGTCGAAATCCCGGGTCGGGTAGATGCCGAGGATCTCATCGTTGACACCGATGAAGTGGGCGTCGGCGTAAGCATATGGCGCTTCGGGTGAGGCCCGCAGTGCCGCTACCAGTTCCTCGATCGCCGTCGGGGCGAGGACGTCGTCGGCTCCGATGAAACCGAAAAACTCGCCCCGCGAGGCGCGGAAACCCGCATTCGTCGCTTCGGTCTGGCTCGAGCGCGGCGCCGAGATGACGGTGAGCCGGCTCCCGAAGCGGTCCGCGATCGCAAGCGAGGCGTCAGCCGACCCGCCGTCGACGACGATGTATTCGACCCGCCCGTACGTTTGCGCCATGATGCTCTCGATCGTTTTGGCAAGAAAGGTCGCTCCGTCGAGGCAGGGCGTGACGATCGAGACGAGTCCCGAAACCCGCGGATGGCCTTCAGGCACGAACGAGGTTCGGCGCAAGACCCAGCGCCTCTTCCAAAGCGCGTCGCGTGCGATCCGGGGTAAGGGAAGCCAATTGGGCGCGCTGCGATCCGACGAGCCGGTCGCGCAACGGCTCGTCACTCGTCACCACGCGCCAGAGCGCCGCCACCTCGAAAGCGCTCGCCAGTCCCGAGAACAGAATGGCCTTTCCGCCCGTCACGGCCCGCGCGGAAGGATTGTCGCGAACGCAGATCGGCACGTCGAAGGCCATCGCTTCGAGCAGCGACAAGCCGGTCTCATAGCGATCGCGAAGCGAGACGAACGCTCGCGCCGTCCGATACATGGCCGCCAGTGCCGGCCGCGAGACCGTGCCCGTCAGTTGCACTCGGCCGCCGAGCCCGCGGCGCGCGATGTGCTCTCTCACGCGTTGCGCGTAGCCGGCGTCGACATGCGTCCCCGCGACGATCAGGCGCGATTTGAAGTCCATCGTGATGTAGTAGCGGAAGACCTCGACGAGTTCCAAGACGCGGTTATCGGGCCGCACGTCCCCGACACACAGCAAGTTGGTTTGTCCGTCCGCCAGCGGCAGCATCACTTCGCGCTGCGGTTCGACGTTCCACGCTTCGTTATCGAGAAAAAGCGGTATGCGGACGCGGAGGCCGTCTCCCCGCTCGAAGACCGGCAGGGCATCGTCGAGGGACATCTTCCCCAAAAACGGCCTCGCCTGGTCGAGCTCTCCCTGCTTGCCATAGGCGATCGAGATCGCATCGGGCCCGCCGCTCTCGGGCGGATCCACGACCTGTCCCCCCAGGCGATCATCGCGATAGCTCGACACGACGCACGAGCGATACCCCGAGCGGCGCAGTAAGGCATCAAGCTGCAGGGCGAGGAGCGTCTCCGACTGCGCGTATTCGGCGCGCGCCAAATGATGAACGATCGGCGCCGCTTCCTGGCGCGGGCCGGGGCCGTGCTGGGCCGCGATCTCTAAAAGCGCGGCGCGAAAGCGATCGAAGCTGCCTTCATCGCCGTGCCCCAGCGAGCCGACCACTCGCGTGCGCGCGGCGATGCCGGGGCCGTGGATTTTCCGCGCGAGCGCTTGCTCTTCATCGCTCCGAACGAGAACGCATCCCACACCGAACATCATGCCGGCGGCCGGCGGCAGATAGGAATCGGCCACGTTCTCGATCTTGATGAGAACGGCCGTGCGCCCGGCTGCGATCCGCCAGCCGCGCAGCGTCAGCCCCGTGTAATCGCCCACGAAGACGATGCTGTCGAAGTCGTCGATGTGACGAGCGAGATACGTCAGCAGTTGCGTCGAGTTGAAGCGGTTGGCCAGGAGCGCATTCATCTCGACCTCGTCGAGCGACGCCGCGCGCTCCCCGGGGGGGCTTCCGGCTGCATTGAGGCGCCCTTCGATCTGGCGGAGCTTCCGTTCGTCTCTGCGGTCGGCGCGAAACCGCAGGATGCGAACCCCGCCTACCTCCTGCTCGCCCTCCGGAGGGCAGGCAGCGAGCACCGTCACCGTGTCCGACCGATTCCTCAGTGCAGCCGCGAGCCGTTCCGCCACGCCCTGGGAAGGCGGATTCGCAGCGCTCCCAAAGCAAGCTGAAACGAGGGCGACCCTCACGTAGCGTTATCGTGACGCTCGCCCGCCGTCACGGCATTCCCCGCTTCCGCCCTCAGGCGCGCGTACTCGGCGGCGAGGTGAATGTTGAGCTGCAGCGATTTGCGCAGCGCCGCTATCAACGCGGCGTTCGCGTTACGCTGGTCCCGAAAAATGAGCGCATGAAGGCGCAAAAGGAGCCGCTCGAGCGGTGTGTCTCTTCCGGGGATCTTGGAGCGCCCGATCGACGTGCGCGGCTTCGAAAATCGCTCCGCGGTGGCGAGCTCGCTTTCGATCTCCGCCACAAGAACGGTGGCATCGGGATTCAGGGCATCCGCGACATCCGCAACGACGGCCGCAGTCTCGCTCGCCTGAATCTGGGCATTGATCTTGCCGATGAGCTCGTCACGGCCAATAAACTGGCCGTCATTTTCCGCCACGGCCAGGGGTTGGGCGTTACCGGCGGCCGCTCCTTCCGCAGGCCACGGTCCTGTTTAAGGAGGCATATCCGGAGACACGAAACAACTTCAGTCCCTGTCGTGATCGATCGCATCCTCGGGGCCGAACGCGGGCGCGTGACCGGTCTGGTACGCGTGCTGGCAACTCGGAATGTGCGGGTCCGGTACAGGGGCTCGTCTCTCGGTATCCTTTGGTCCGTGTCCAACCCGCTGCTCATGACGGTGGTGTACGCCGTCGTCTTCGGGCACACGTTCAGCGCCTATTACGGCGGCTCGAAGCTGCGCTACGTCGCCGCACTCTTCGTCGGCCTGGCCACGATGAACTTCTTCTCCACCTCGACGTTTCAGGCGCTCCACGCCGTGGTAGCCAACGGCATCTTGCTCAACAAGATGCGCGTTCCGAGCATCGTCTTTCCCGTCTCGACGGTGCTCGCCAACGCCTTCCAACTGCTCTTCGGGACGCTGCCGGTGTTCCTGCTGATTGCGCTCGTCGTCGGTCACGATCCGCTGTGGATGCCGTTTATCGTCGTGCCGCTCCTGGCCCTGGTCTGCCTTTCCATGGGCGTCAGCCTGGCGGTGAGCGCCATCTACGTCTTCTATCGCGACATCCCGTATCTCTACGAGCTCGCTTATTTCGCCTTGTTCGTGGCCACACCGGTGTTCTATCCGCTCGAGATCATCGAGCCTCGGTATCGCCCGTTCATCGAGTATAACCCGCTCTCTCTGATCGTCGAGCAACTGCGTGCGGTCGCAGTCCTCGGCACCGCCCCGTCGCTTCTGGCGAGCACATTGGCTGCCGCATCCGGCCTCATCGTCCTCGTGCTCGGCATCGTGATATTCAGGCGTGCGAGCGCGGCATTCATGGACTACCTATGATTCGGCTGCACGACGTCTCTCTCACGCGGCGGGTCCAGGACGATCGTTCCTTGGATCTCAAGCGCACCATGCTCGACGTTCTGCGCGGCCGCTACCGGCCGCCGCAGCGAAAGAGCGTGCTGCGGGCCGTCTCGCTCACGATTGAAGCCGGCGAGCGGCTCGGCATCATCGGGCGGAACGGTGCCGGAAAGTCTACGCTGCTGAAAGTGATCGCGGGCATCATTCCGCCGAGCGCGGGAACGGTCGAGGTCAAGGGTGTCGTCGCGCCGCTCATCGAGCTCGGCGCCGGCTTCGACCCCGACCTCTCCGTCATCGACAACATCGTTCTCTACGGCGTTTTGCTCGGCTTCGACTACCACGCGATGCAAGCTCGGGTCGGCCCGATCTTGGAGTTCGCCCAGCTCGGTGAATTCGCGCACGCCCTCGTGAAGACGCTTTCTTCCGGCATGTGGGCGCGGCTCGGCTTTGCCGTCGCGAGCGACCTCGAGCCCGACGTCCTCCTCCTCGACGAGGTCTTCGCGGTCGGAGACGAGGAGTTCCGGCGGCGCAGTCGCGAGCGCATCGAGCGCCTTTGGAATCGCGGCACTACTAGCATCGTCGTTTCGCACGACCTCCCCTTCATCGTGGAGACGTGCACGCGAGCCATTTGCCTGGCCGGCGGGCGGGTCGCCTTTATGGGCGACCCGCGACCTGCGGCCCGCTTCTATATCGATACGCTCGATGCGTGACTAATCGAGTGCGATATTAAACACCCGAAAACTGAGCGTCCGGGCATCGCTGGAGATTTTCGCGCCCGTGCTCTCGACGTGCAGCGTGAAGCCGTTTTCGCCGCTATGGAGCGGGATCTCGAAGTAGGCTGTGCCGCGGGCCTTGATCTGGGTCTTGTTGATGAGCTTGCCGCCGGCGTCCTCGAGGCTTAGCGTCCATTTGCCGGGATTCTTTACTGCGGGCCCGCCGGCCGCCGCAATCTCGATCCGGCGCTGCTCGTCCTTCGAGTCGTTGACGGTGAACTTTGCATCGTTCGCGACCCATCGGAACGTCTCTCCGCCATACTCCTCTAGGGGGTACCAGTTCCCGCCCAGCTTCACGCCACCAGAAGCGATGTCGGGATGACCCGCGCCGAGCGTCTGATCGGCCGATGCATCCGCTATGCTGAAAACCCTAAAATTCAGCGTTCGCGGGTCGCTCGAGATCCTCTTACCGCCGCCGTCGACGTGCAGCTTGACGGTCTCGTCCTTCCCTACCTGAACCGGCACGTCGAAGCGGACGGTCTTGGTGCCCGGCACGTGCACGACCGCGATATCGCGATTCGAAGCGTCCCGCAGATGAAGGACGAAGTTTTGGGCGTTCTCGAGGCCCGGCCCGCCTTGAATCTCCACGGCGATCTTCTTCAAGTCGCCCTGCGGACTATGAATGACGATTTGCACGTCGTTGTTTGCCCAGTGAAACGGCCGCCCTTCGAACGTCTCACGGCGATACCACCCCGCACCCAAAGTCAGGCCCGAGTCCGCGGCAACGACATCCGGCTCGGCCACTGCCGCTGAGAAACTCGACGGCGCACACGCAGCCGCGCAAAATAAGGCGCAGCTAACATAGAAGACGTGTCGTGCTCGCATTCTCATTCCAATCGTTCGAATTCCCGGCGGAAAGGGCATGACCCTCGTCCTTCATGGAGCGCCGGTGAAGGGGGCTCTTCCCAACGTCGAGGCGGCATCCCTTGAGAAGGCGAAGCACCCTTGCACGCTTTCATCAATGCTGCCGCCAAAGGTCCGTGACGGCTGGCACATTCGGCCTATTTGCGGAGCGAGATCTCCAATGATACTATACTTGAGGGGGGGGTCGCATCCGAGCCGGCGAAATGACGCTTTCCTTCTTAAGTTTGGGCAAGTGGCGAGCTTTTGCCCGAGTTTAAGGTGAGGATCGTTTCGGCCGCTCGTACGGAAACTTTACAGTAGGCGGAAACTTTACAGTAGGGAGCATTGCTTGTTCATCGTATCGGGCGCCGGCGGCTTCATTGGTGGCCATCTCGTCGCTGAACTCTTGCGCGAGGGGCAGGAGCCGGTCCGCGCGATCGACATCAAGCCATTCTACGAATGGCATCAATTGCACGCGGAGGCCGAAAACCTAACGCTCGACCTCGCCAAAGCGGACGCTTGCGAGAGAGCGCTGCGGGGCGGAAAAGGCGCTTACGTCTTCAACCTCGCCGCCGACATGGGCGGCATGGGCTTCATTGAGAACAACAAGGCCCTTTGCATGCTGAGCGTCCTCATAAGCACGAACGTGCTGGTGGCGGCGCGCGATGCGGGAGCGGCCCGGCTCTTCTACTCGTCTTCCGCCTGCGTGTACAACGAGGCCAAGCAGCGCAGCGCTCGAGTCACGCCGCTCAAAGAGGAGGACGCGTATCCCGCCATGCCGGAGGACGGCTACGGCTGGGAAAAGCTGTTCAGCGAACGGCTGTGCCGGCATTTCATGGAGGATTTCGGCCTAGAGACGCGCGTCGCTCGATACCACAATGTGTACGGCCCGCACGGCACGTATGAGGGCGGCCGCGAAAAAGCTCCGGCTGCGACTTGCCGCAAGGTGATCGAAGCGCAGCTCACCGGCGCCGATGAAATCGAGATCTGGGGCGACGGCAAGCAAACGCGCAGCTTCACCTACATCGACGATTGCATCAAGGGGACGCTCCTGCTGATGCGCAGCGACATCCGCGAGCCCTTGAACATCGGGAGCTCGGAACTGGTCAGCATCGACGATTTGTATGCGTACGCGATGAAGTTCGCGGGCATCGACTTGAAGCGCCGCTATAACCTCGACGCTCCGAAAGGCGTCAACGGGCGAAACAGCGACAATACCCTGATCCAGGAAAAGCTCGGCTGGGCGCCCTCAACCCCACTTTCTGCCGGGCTCGAGCGCACCTACGACTGGATCCGCTCGCAGATCCTCAGCGCGCAGCAGCGCGGAAGAACCAACGGAACCGCTTCCAAGTACCTCGTCAAGGCATCTTCGTAAATAGGGCTAGCCGATCGTAGTGAACGTTCGGTAACTACGAGGAGCGGCGCGAGCAGAGCGCCTACGAGTGCTCGCTGGCTCGAGGACGATGGGCAGATCTCGCAACGAATCCAGCGCCGCATCGACGTCTTCCGGATCGGCAAGTCTGTTAAAACTGTCAACTTTTCCGCAGATCCGCCCGCCGCGTTAGCCGTTCTACGACTTCAGGAACGGCAACGCCCTCGCCCTTCTTCAACTGCACGATGCCGTAGCGCTCCAGCGTTTTTAGCGTGCGCGAGAGGTTGGATTTTTCTCTCCCAGTCATGGCCGCGAGTTCCTGTATCGAACCCGGCCGCCGCGCGACGATGACGCCCAGTAGCTCTCGGTTTCCGGCAGACAAGACTTTTGCGATCGACTCGAACGACGTGAACCACACCTTGGGCTCGCCACGTGCTGGTTTGTACTCACCCCGCGCAATAGCCATCGTCCGCGCCTTCATCGCTTCGTAGCTCGCGATCCCTACCTTCAATACAGCCATCACAACACTCCCAATGATGTCAACGCCGAAGTCGACCCAGTATTCGCCGGCGTGCGTGATGAAAAGCGTTGTTCCGTCCAGATCGAGCAACCGATCGATGCTCGGATCTCTGGGCGTCGGCACTCCTCGAGGTTATCACAGCATGATAACTCCATCAATGATAAGTCGGCCAACGAAGTTCCCGCGCCCGAGCCGGCGCTGCCCGCGGAGCTCGCGAGACTTGCGCTGCCTGCGGATCTGCGCGCTGGTCGCGGGGCTGGCATTTGCGGGCGGGGCGGCTTCGTTCGCCTGGGCCGCCCCGGGTGCGCCGGCGACCGTCGGAATCGGGGTCGAACTGCCGCTCGCCGGGGACGACGGGGCCGCGGGCTTGCAGGCCCGCTCGGCGGTCGAGCTCGCGCTCGACGAGCACAATGCGCGCCTGGCACCCGGCGCGCCGCTGGTGCGCGCGATCGTGCGCGACGCCGCCTTGCATCTCGCGAATCCGCACCAAGACGAGGGGACGGACAACGCCGCCGAGCCTGCCCGCGCCGCGGCGCTGCTGCGCGAGTTCGCGGCGGATCCGGGCGTCGTCGCCGCGCTCGGCGGGCTTCGCGCGAACGTCGCGGCAGCCGAGGCGCCGGTCGCGAACGGCCTGCGGCTCCCGCTCGTCGTGCTTGCACCGCTGCCGCTGCCCTGCCCGCCGGCTCCGCCGCCGCAGAACGCGCCGTTCGGCTTCGCGCTCGCCGGCGGCGCGGATATCGAAGCGCTCGCTACGGCCCGCTCGCTCGATGCTCGCGGCCGGCGCTTCGCGGTCCTCGACGACGGCGAGCCGGCGCGGAGCTCGGTCGCGGACTGCTTGGATCGCAGCCTGAGGGCGGAAGGCGCACAGCTCGTCGAGCGCGCGAGCCTATCGCCCGGAGATGACGACGCCCTGACGCGCGCGCGGCTCGCGCAGCGGCAAGATTCCGTCGAAACCGTGGTCTACGTCGCGCCGGCCGAGCGCGGCACGCTCGTCTGCGCAGTGGCCGCAGCGCAATCGCTCGAACGCGCCGCGGCGCTCGCCGAGATGGGCCATCGCGGCTACGATCCCGCAAGCGTTCCGAGCGGCTGCCGCTGGGTCGTCCGCCGCCTCCCCCCGCGCGACGCCGCCTTCGCAGCCTTCGTCCAGCGCTACCGGCACCGCTTTCTCGAAGCCCCTTCGGACGAAGCCGTCATGGCTTACGCCGCAACCCAGGTGCTGACGCAAGCGATCGACTCCGCCGCGACGGCCTCACCCCCCGATCTGCGCGAAGCCGTGCGAGCCGCGCTCGCGAGCAACTCCTTCGAGACGGTCCTAGGCCCGATCCGCTTCGCCCCCGACGGGGGAGCGACGGGTGCATTCGCTGGTGCGGCGCTCGTAGAGCTCGATGCCGTCCGTTGCGCGGATCAGGCGGTATGTCCCCGCGGCGACGAGCGCAGGCAGGTCGTGCTCGTACTGCGCCCACTGCGGGGTCACGTCGTTGTTCGTGCGGTCGATGATGAAGAAACATCCGCCGGGAGCGATGCCCGCGTTGGGATCGAAGCCGAGGTGAGAATAGATGCGGTCCGGGGCGCTGATCGAAGCGTCACGCGGAAGCGAGTCGAGCAGCGCTTGGAGCGTCGCGTCGTGCGCGTTCGGCCACCGGTAGAGCGCGTACCAGCGTGCCAGCGGATCGACCACGACCAGCACGTAGAGCGAGATTGCTGCACACGCGGCGACCGCGAATCCGCTCGCTTTGGGAGCGCGGCGATGGAGCACGGCGACGCCGGCGACGAACGCGAAAAGCATGTAGCCGATCCACACCGCGGCATACTGCGTCTCGAGCGACATCGTAATCGGGTTGCGCGAGGCTAGGATTTCGACGAATCCCGGAATCGCGAGCAGCACGGCCGGCCCCAGCAGCGGAATGAAGCCGAGCGGCAGCAGCATCTCGACGACGTAGCGGGCCCGGTCCCATGCGGCTGCAGGCGTAGTGCTCCCGAGACCCTCACCGGTGTAGTAGCGAAACTGCTGGAAGGGGAACGGCGGGTGGAGCGCTGGGCGCAAGATCGCGAGGTATCCGACGAACGTGAGCGCCGCGCACGCCGCCAGGCCCAAAGCGATCCCTGCTCTCGAGCGATCGCCTCGCCGTGCCAGCCACAATCCGCCGAAGAGGCCGCCGCCGAATATGCCCAGGGCCATGTCTTCCTTGATGCCCAGCGCGAACAGACCGATCGCAAGCGCGATCCAACCCTTCCCCGCGTCGATCGCCCACAGCAGCCAAACGATCGCGGTCGGCGCGATCCCGTTCTCGTGGAAGTCGGCGAACGTGAGGCCGGCCAAGGGAGGGTAGAGCAACGCGACGATGGCGCAACCCGCCGCGAGCGATTCCGGCATGCGCTTCCGTGCGATCAAAAAGAGCGGCGGCGCCACGAGCGCTACGGCGATCGCCTGCACGGCAATCATCGAGATCGTGGAGTGCGTCAGAATGACGAGCGGTGCAACCAGGAACAGATCGGGAGAGAAATGGCTCGCGAGATGATTGAAGTTCCACTCCGGCGTCCCGCGAAAGCCCGAAAACGCCGACGCGAGAATCTGCGTGAAGATCCCATCGTCGAACGAGGAGCGAAAGATATCGTAGCGCCACACGCCCAGTGCGAACCAGGTTGCGGCATACAAACACGACGCCACCCATACCGCGGCCGGCGCGAAGCGGTTCATCGGCGAATTTCCCCTCCTGCCGCCGTTTTCGACCTGCCGCCAGGTCCTTCCGGCAGTGCTCGAGCCGAGCCTCTCGTCCTATAGCAAAGCCGCTGCCAATCGGCAGCGGCTTTGCGGAAGCATCCGGCGAATCCGGGTCTACGGCTGCGTGGCCAAGGCCGTTTCGTACGCGACGTTATTCTCGATCGAGTCGAGGTCGTAGTACCCCGAGATATCGGCGACCCCGTAGCTTTGGTCGTCTGCCGTGACGATGTCTGTCGGAGAGAGCGGATTGCCCGGCGTGTCGCCGAACTCGGTATACGCAACCGGTAGATTGTACGTCTCGTAGACGGCTCTGGCGTCGTTTCCGAAATTCGAGGGCGAGACGCCGTACGGGTGGACGCCCACCGCGTCGATCGAGCCCGAGGCGATCAACGGAGGGATCGTCGCTGCGAGCCAAGCGGTGTTGTATCCGCTCGTTCCGCCCGACGTGATTTTCACCGCGGGGTTCGCCGCTCGGACCTCCGCTGCCATCGCCTGGGAGTAGGAGACCGCTTGCGCGGGCGTCATCGTGGCCGTCGAGTTCGGGGCCGACACGTCGAGCTCGTTCCCAAGCTCGACCCACTTCACGCCCGGCGCTTGGAACACGGCAGGCGGCGGCGTGCCGTCGTACGTGATCGCGATGATGGTCGTCGCGCCGGCGGCATACCACGCTGCCGCTTCCTGCTCGAAATACGCGTACTGTTGAGCGTTGTCGCCGATCGACAGTCGCACGCACGAGAGATGCGCCGCTTGCAACGCCGCGAGGTTCGTCGCGTTAGGCATCTCGCCTACGCTCGCCGTGATGCAGTACGTCGTCGGCAAGTTCAACTGGAGCGATGCGGTCGGAACGACAGGCGTAGGGCTCGGAGCCGGAATGACAGGCGCAACGCTCGATGAACCGCCCCCTCCGCCTCCTCCGCACCCTGCTAGCAGAACAAGGCATGACAAATAAGCCGCGCGACGCATCGCATTCATATGTGGTTCCCTCCTGCCACATACTGTCGACGCGATTAAATTGTGAGCCGAGCGCGCTACATCACACGTTCAGTTTTTAAGTGAAGTGAGTACCGTGCATCACACGCTAAGTTAGCGGGCGACCGAAATCATCGTGATTCAAGACACGGCGACTGAAAGGCCACGGGCGCTGCAAGTGATTTGGCGCACGATCGCGTCCGCCGGCAAAAGCGGGCGGTCTTTGAGCGAGCGGTCTTTGAGCTAGCGGCTTTCGGCGGCGAGGCTCGCGATGCGCGAGTAACCTTCGAAGAGCACGTCGGGCGGAGCGACGAAGCTCGTGCGCAGCCAACCGGCCAGCGTCGCGCCGAAGATGTCGCCGGGGATTGCCACGACGTCGCGGCTCTCGAGCAGATTCTCCGCGAAGGCGAGCGTGTCGCTCACGCCGGCGCGAATGCAGAGATAGAACGCGCCGTCGGGCTCGAGGAGTTCGAGACCCGCCGCCGCGGCCGCAGCGAGCGCGCCGGCGCGCTGCTCGGCATACCACGTCCGCTGCACGCCGAGCTGGTCCGCCGCGAAGATCTCGAAGGCGACGCGCTGCGCGAACGAGCTGGCGCAGGTCGTCGCCAAGGCGTGCATCTTGGCGATCTGCGCCGCGACGTCGGCCGGCGCGAGCGTCCAGCCCAAACGCAGACCCGTCAGCGCGTTGCTCTTGGAGAGCGAGTTGATCGCGATCGTGTAGGGGTAGACCTCGCCGAACGAGCCCGCGTCGTCGACGTAGAGCAGCTCGCGGTAGATCTCGTCGTGCAGCACGTAGACCGGCGCGCCGCCGCGGGCCAGCAGCCCGCTCGAGAGGCGCGCGGCGTCGCGCCGCGAGAGAACGCGCCCCGTCGGATTGCACGGCGAGCAGATGACGATGAGGCGGGTGCGCGGCCCGACGGCCGCCAGAATCGCGTCCGGGTCGATGCGGAAGCCGGAGGCGGCGCTCGCCGTCACGCGGCGCACGGCGATCCCCTCCACCTCCGCGATCTTGGCGTAGAGCCCGAAGGCCGGCTCGACGACGAGCAGCTCGTCCTGCGCCGGATCGAGCAGCGTCTTGAGCGTGACGTAGAGCGCCTCGGTCGAGCCGGACGTCAGGCAGACGTTGGCCGCGCGGTCGAGGCCGGGATAGGCGTAGTGCCGAGCGATCAGCTCGCGCACGTCGTCGAAGCCGGCGTTGGAGGAATAGCGGCAGCCGTGCTCGGCGACCCACGCGGTCGCGCGCTCGAAGTGCGCGACGTCGGGCAGCAGGCTCGGTTCGCCCAGACCGAGATCGATCGAAGACGGCCGTTTGCGCGCGTTCAGGGCGCGAATCAGCGATTCGACGGAGGCTACGACGGCCGGATTCATACCGCGACCCCGAACTCGCGGATGGCGCGCTCGAGCGAGGTCTTGCGGTCGGTCGAGGCGCTGCGTTCGCCGATGACGAGCGCGCACGAGACGCCGAACGTGCCGGCGGGGAACTCTTTGGGCATCGTCCCCGGGATGACGACCGAGCGCGGCTCGATGCGGCCGCGCGCGATCGCGGGCGTCGCGCCCCGCACGTCGACGATCGGCGTGCTGGCCGTCAGTACGACGCCCGCGCCGAGCACGGCCTCGCGCCCGACGAAGCAGCCTTCGACCACGACGCAGCGCGAGCCGATGAAGGCGCCGTCTTCGACGACGACCGGCTGCGCCTGCGGCGGCTCGAGCACGCCGCCGATCCCGACGCCGCCGGAGAGGTGCACGTTCTTGCCGACCTGCGCGCAGGAGCCGACGGTCGCCCACGTGTCGATCATCGAGCCGTCGTCGACGTAGGCTCCGATGTTGACGTAGCCCGGCATCAGGATCGTGGAGCGCCCCAGGAACGAGCCGTAGCGCGCGACGCCCGGCGGCACGCAGCGCGCGCCGAGCTGCTCGTAGTTCCGTTTCGTCGGCAGCTTGTCGAAGTAGGACGGGGCCAGCTCGCGCGAGGCGAATGCCTCGCCCGCGCCTTCGCCGGCCGCAGCGCCGCTGGGGTGCCGCCCGATCGGAACGATGTCGAGGCGTTGGAAATAGAGGAGGATCGCCCGCTTCACCCAGGCGTTGGTGACCCAGCCTCCGTCGACGGGCTCGCAGACGCGCAGCACGCCTTCGTCGAGCAGGGCGATCACCTCGTCGACGACCCTGCCGCCGCTTCCGCGCACGTCGGAAGGATCGGCCGCCAGCGCCTCGACCCGTGCCTGCAACTCATCGCGATCGGTCACCATCCCCCTCGAGTCCCGTGCGGCGAAAGAAAATCCTCCGGCTCGCGTGGAGCGGCGGGCTTCTTGGGGAATGCACGACACGGACGACGAATGTAGCAGCCCCCCAATTGCTCGAGGAGGACCTGGTGCCGAACACCCCCGACGACGAACGACGAATCAACGCCATCCGGATGCTGGCCATCGACGCCGTGCAGAAGGCGAACTCGGGCCACCCCGGGCTTCCGCTCGGCGCCGCCGCAGCGGCCTACGTCCTGTGGTCGCGCCACCTGAAGTTCAACGCCGCCGATACGCACTGGTTCGATCGCGATCGCTTCGTGCTCTCCGCCGGGCACGGCTCGATGCTGATCTACGCCCTCCTCTATCTCACTGGAGCGGGCCTGACGCTCGACGACCTCAAGAATTTCCGGCAGCTCGGCAGCAAGACGCCGGGCCATCCGGAGGTGCACCACACCCCGGGCATCGAGGTGACGACCGGACCGCTCGGCCAAGGCATCTCGAACGCGGTCGGCTTGGCGATCGCCGAAGCGCACCTGGCCGCGACCTACAACCGCGGCCTCAACGTCGTCGACCATCACACCTACGTCCTCGTCGGCGACGGCGACTTAATGGAAGGCGTCTCCGCCGAGGCGTCCTCGCTGGCCGGCCACCTCAAGCTCGGCAAGCTGATCGTGCTCTACGACGACAACAGCATCTCGCTGGCCGGGCCCACGAGCGTGAGCTTCACCGAGAACGTGCTGGGCCGCTACGAGGCGTACGGCTGGCACGCGCAGATCGTCGACCAGGGCGACGGCAACGACGTCGCGGCGATCGACGCCGCCATCAACGCGGCCAAAGCCGATCCGCGCCCCTCGCTGATCGCAGTCCGCTCGATCATCGGCTACGGATCGCCGCGCGAGGGTTCGTCCGCCGCGCACGGCGAGCCGCTCGGCGCCGAGAACGCCAAGAAGACGAAGGAGTTCTTCGGCTGGCCGCTCGAGCCCGCATTCTACGTCCCCGACGACGTGCTCGCGTGGTGGCGCGCGGTCGGCGCGAACGGCGCCGCCGCCCAGCAGCGCTGGAACGAGACGGTCGCGCTCTGGAAGCAGCGGGATCCGGAGAGGGCCGCGCAGTTCGAGCGCGTCCTGGCCGGAACGCTGCCCGAAGCGCTGCCCTGGCCCGAGTTCGACTCCGCCAACGGCAGCGTCGCCACGCGCGAAGCGGGCGGCACGGTGATGAACGCCCTCGCGGCCGCGCTCCCCGAGCTCATGGGCGGCTCGGCCGACCTCGATCCCTCGACCAAGACCTATCTCAAAGGGCAGGGCGATTTCCAGCCGGCCAGCTACGACGGGCGCAACGTGCACTTCGGCGTGCGCGAGCACGCGATGGGCGCGATCGCCAACGGGCTCGCCGCGCACGGCGGCATCCTGCCGTTCACCGCGACCTTCTTCAGCTTCGTCGATTACATGAAGCCCGCCGTGCGCATCGCCGCCCTCAACGGCGACCGCGTCGTCTTCGTCTTCACGCACGACTCGGTCTTCGTCGGCGAGGACGGGCCCACGCACGAGCCGATCGAACAGCTCGCCGGCTTGCGCGCGACGCCGAACCTCATCGTGCTGCGCCCCGCCGACGCGCTCGAGACGCTCGAGTCGTGGAAGTTCGCGATCGCGCACCACGGTCCGACCGCGCTCGTCCTGTCGCGTCAGAAAGTGCCGTTCCTCGGCGCGCGCCAGGCCGACGTCGCGCGCGGCGCCTACGTCATCCACGGCGCCGAGGCGCAGCCCGACGTCGTGCTCCTCGCCACCGGCTCCGAGGTCTCGCTCGCCATCGACGCGGCCAAGCTGCTCGAGGCGCAAGGGACGGCGGCACGCGTCGTCTCCATGCCCTCCGTCGAGCTCTTCGCGCGGCAGAGCGCGGAGTACCGCGACGGCGTCCTGCCGCCCGGCGTCGGCGCGCGCGTCTCGATCGAGGCCGGCTCGACCTTCGGCTGGCAGCGCTGGGTCGGCGAGCGCGGCGTCACGATCGGCATCGACCGCTTCGGCATTTCGGCGCCGGCAGGCGCGATCGCCAAAGAGCTCGGCTTCACCGCCGAACGCGTCGCCGCCGTCGCCGCCGGTCTTCTCGCCAAAGCATAGACGCGAGGCCGCTTGCTTCACGCGCAAGCGGCCTCGCCTTCTCCCCGGCCGACGCCGTTAGGATGAACGAACAGAGTTAGCGGGAACCTAGTGTCGTGAATCTAAAATAGCTTTACAGATGTTCGAATCTGCAATATAATTGGTACATGCCGCTACCGCCTGCTCCACCCCTTCGGGTTCGCCCGCGACATCTTCGACGATTGGAAGAGCTGAT